>Ga0307515_10000005_pt1 | contig 758563 bp, 672 predicted proteins | sample 17_EM_MG_FD_194513 | JGI IMG/M metagenome (GOLD analysis project Ga0307515, IMG submission 194513) | Populus trichocarpa ectomycorrhiza microbial communities from riparian zone in the Pacific Northwest, United States - 17_EM | ecosystem: Host-associated > Plants > Roots > Unclassified...
CCTCAGAATCCACCAGGCGCTCAGATACAAAACCCCAAAAGAGGTCTACAAAGAGAAAAACTAAGTCCCCCCTTAAATCTCGTTGCTAACTGTCCAACAATTCCGGGTCAGTACACCTCTCCCCCCGGCCCCCTCTCCAAGACGAGCCACTTGGAGAGGGGGAGAATTCTTGCTTTCAGGAGCCTATGCCCGTATTTCTGCTATGCTAGGCGGCATTCCGTTGAGGAGCATATGAGGATGAAGATTTCCACTCTTGGCGCGGTTTCCGCCGCTTTCGCCCTTTGCGCCGTTGCCGGCGCCCAGACCGCAGCCGCTCCGGTTGGCGCGAGCCTTCGACTCGGCGTTTTCCTTCCGACGAACCAGGACACCATCGACGCCACGAGCAGCGCGATCTTCGCCTTCGGCGCGGACTACAAGCTTGCGTACAAGCCGCCGACGCTCGGTGGCTACGTGAGCGGCTCGAGCCTCTCGGTCGACTACTTCAACAAGGACAACTACGGCAACATCCCCGTCCTCCTGAACTACCTTGCGATGAAGGACAGCTGGACCCTCTCGGTCGGCGCGGGCGTCGGCTTCGCCAGCCTCCCCAGCGGCAACACCACGAAGTTCGCCTACCAGGTGGGCCTCGCCTACGACCTTCCGGTCAGCAGCGGCACCCCCTTCTTCGTCGAGGGCAAGTTCTTCGGCTCCGAGAATAGCCGCCTCAACGGCTTCGGCGTTTACGTCGGACTTAAGTTCTGATAGGAGATTAGGGAGTTAGGAGATTAGGGAGTTAGGATCCTAGCTTCCGAACCTAACTCCCTAAAACCTAATTTCCTAACTCCCTAAAGACTGAACTTTCGTCCCCGCGGCGCGTCATGGCTTTCAACGCCATGGAACTCGTCCTTGGAGCTCAAAGCTTGTTTCGATCGAAAGCCCCCGAATCTTCAGAATCGGCGCTTATCGATCGGTGCCGACGGGGCGACGCTGAGGCCTTTGGCCGGTTTGTCGACCTGTACCAGGCACGGGTAATCGGGTTCGTTCGCCGGATGGTGTCGAATCCCGAAGACGCCGCCGATATTGCCCAGGACACGTTTCTGCGGGCGTTTCAAAGTTTTGGCCGGTTCGATGGCCGCTCGTCGGTTCGGACGTGGCTTTTCCGCATTGCGCACAACCTGTGCATCGACCGTTCCCGCCGCCTCGATCGGCGCGTCGAAGAGTCTTCCCTCGTAGACGGTGAAGACGAAAGCGCCTTGGATATCTCCGACGAGCGGTGGCAGCCGGATCGCATCCTTTTGGACGACGAGCTGCGGGAAGCCATCGATCGCGGGATCGCGTCAATGAGCGAGAAGCTCCGAGCCGTGCTTCTCCTGCACGACCGGGAGGAGTTGGCGTATGACGAAATCGGCGCTGCTCTCGACATCCCGGTTGGGACGGTGAAAAGTAGACTATTTCTCGCCCGGGCCCACCTACAGGCCTCGGTGAAAGCATACTTGGAGGAGAAGTGAAGGACGATCGGCGACTCGATAGCGATTCTCAGCGGCAAGCGTCCGACTGGGTGCGCGGACTTCCGAAAGAGGAAGAGCCGAATCTATCGTGGCGCGCGGCGCTGAACGAGAGCGTTCGGATAGAAGCCGAACGGAGAGCCCGGAAGCGCTGGCGCTGGATGATCGTGAGCCCTAGCCTGGGTCTCGCGGCGACCGCTGCCTTGGCGATGGTTCTGATCCTTCCGCATGGCGCGAAGACGACGCCCGTCGGCAGCCGCCTTGAGGCGAGCCTCATTGCCCTCCACGAGGATTCCGATCGCACCGCCGGTATCGTCGGCGTCGGTTTGCGGCCCGCGGAGGCGCCCGCTTCGGATTCGTTCGGTGTCGACCCGCTGCAAGATCTGGATCCGGGGGCGCTTTGAACCGGCTGGGGCGGATGGCAATCTGTGGGCTGTTGGTAAGCCTGGCTCTGCCCTCCGTTGCCCAGCGCCGGCCGCTGATCGAACGAGCCATTCGAAACGGCAAACTCCAACGAAACGGCGGCGGCCTTCCCGTCGTTCGCCGGGCTTTGGCCGTTTGGCTCAACCTACGGTTTTCCGGGCGCCGAACAGTGACTCTCCTGCGGGAAGGACAACTGGACCGGCATGAGGAGATCGTCATGCGAGATGGCGAGCGCACGCGCATCGAATTTCCTTCTGGCAGTGCCTACGACGGACAAGTGATCGTAGAGGACGCTGCGGAGCGTCGGCACTATCTGCCTGACCAAAACACGATCCGTGTGCTCCCGGCTCGCCGCGACGAAGGACTTGCCAAGCTGCGAACGCTGATGCGTGACGGCGGCGTGACCGCCCAACCGGGCGAGCGAATCGCTGGCTACCCGACCGTCGAGGTGACCGGAAAGGACACCGTGGGCAACGTCGTGCAACGCTTCGCCATCGAGCCGGAGTCGGGCATGGTCCTTCGCTACCAACTCTACGACGCCACCGGTACCGAATTGGGTGGCTTCGCTTACTCAAAGGTGGACCTCTCTCCCGGGGCCTTTGCGCCCACGCTGTTTCAGATCGAGCGCCGGGGCGCGAAACTGATCACGCCTTACGATCAGCTTAGGATTCTGGCTAAGCGCGCCGGCTACCCTCCGGTCAGTCTGCCGCCGTCTTCCGGCTATCGGTTGGATACGGTCCGAATCGTCAAGCTCGAAGATGGCCGAGTTCTGGCGCAAAACTACGTCGGCCCGGGCGGACGGCTTTCTCTCTACGAATTGCAAGCCGCCGTCAGCCCGGCCCGCCTCCGCCGCCAAGGCGGGCGAGTACTCAATACGTTGAGTTGGACCGCGAACGGCACGACGTTTGTCTTGGTCGGCCCCCAAGACGACGCCACCTTAGCCCGCCTAAAAGGCACCCTCGAGAGCCGCTGAACGAATCACGTGGCGTGGGCCACCATTCGCCCGCGAATGGCAACCATCGAGTCAATCCGCCAAGAGATATGGATAATTATATGGAAAAGCAATATATCATATAAGAGCATATTGTTAATATAAATGCCGATAATCCGAAGATATCCGAGATTTCTCCGAGAAAAAACCTCTTCTTAAAATATTTAGCAGATATATGAACTTAAGGCCCTTTCCTTAGGTTCAAAAAAGGAAGGCGCGCGGTGCTAAAAACTCGTTCGGGCCTTCGTCAGGTTCAAAACGGGACTTATCGCATGTTAAATGGAACGAGACCCCCCTCTCACACGTTATAATCCAACGTGGCCGCCAAGCGACCCAACCGACGCCGTCCCCGCAGCCCGTGGGTGCGCCGCGTTAAGAGAGCCGCCGTTTTCCTCGGCATCACCTTCGGGATCGCCCTTTCGGCGGGCCTGGCGGTCTACATACCGATTTATCAGGAAGCCTCCGACGACGTCGCGAACATTGAGCGGCGTCTCGTGGTCGAGAACTCCGACCCTACGGTGGTGCTCTCCTCGGACGGGCGCGTGCTCTACAGTGCCGCCGCTATTCGTCGGAAGGTTATCAAGCTTTCGGATGTTCCGCCGTACGTCGGCTACGCGCTGGTCGCGGCCGAGGACCGCAGATTCTATGACCACCATGGGGTGGATCCGATCGGCCTGCTTCGAGTGGCTTTTACTACCGTCCGCGAACGCCGCTCGACGGGGGGCGCTTCGACGATCCCGATGCAGATGGCCAAGCAGATGGTCAACGGGGATGCGCGAACCGCGATGCGGAAACTCCGGGACATTGCGACTGCGCAGCAGATCGAGAACCTCAAATCCAAGGCGGAAATTCTCGACATCTACGCGAACAACACCTATTTCGGCGAGCAGGCTTACGGTATTGAGCGGGCAGCGCAGGTTTACTTCGGCAAACATGCCTCCGAATTGACGGTCGGCGAGGCGGCGATGCTGGCCCGTTGTGTTCGGCTCCCCAGCCGGATCAATCCGGTCAAGAGTCCGGAAAAGATGATCGAGTTGCGGGACTACGTCCTCAAGGTCATGCTGGACGAAGGGTGGATCACTCAGAGTCAGTACGAAGAGGGCATCCACGAGGTTCCGAAGCTCAAGACGAACTCCATCTACAACCCGCCCCGCTATGCAGCGGGCTGCGAGTACTTCGTAAACGACGTGCTGGCAAGATTCCGCGACCGATATCCGGGCGTCGACTACAGCCTAGGTGGCTACACGATCCAGACCTCGCTGAACTATAAGCTGCAGATGAAGGCGGTTCAGGCGGTCAAGGATGTCCTTCGAGAGAACCGCGGTCACAAGGTGAATGACGGCGCGATCGTGGTGATGGATCAGTACGGCCGGATCCTTGCGGAGGTCGGGGGCGCGGACTATAACAAGCAGCAATTCAATGTCGTCACCCACGGTCGTCAACCCGGTTCGGCATTTAAGGCTATCGTCTATGCGACCGCGCTCCGAAACGACGTGATTCGCCCTGGACAGCAACTCTCGAATGCGACCGTGCATTGGCCCGGCGATCCGAAGTGGAACCCCCAAAACGCGAGCCCAAGAGAGAATCGTCCCACTTACTCGCTTGAGAACGCGTTTGCCTATTCGATCAACCGGCCGGCGATCCATACCATTATCGACACGGACCCAGCGGTCGTGGCGCAGGCGGCAAAAGACGTGTTCGGTATCCAAAGCCCCGTGATGGCCGTGCCGTCCCTCGCCCTTGGTACTTCCGACGTGAAGCCGATCGAGATGCTGGAGGCTTATTCGGTCTTTATGCTCGGCGGCAACCGTGCCCACCCGCAGCCGATCATGACCGTCAAGCGATCGGGCGACGAAAAGCCGGATATCTTCGAGCCCCATATCGTTCAAAACGTGCTCGACCCTAGGATCGCCCAGCAGATGGACGAGATCCTGAAGACCCCGGTGAACTATCCTGGCGGCACGGGACAGCTTGCCCGAGACGTTCCGAACGCGCGCGGCAAGACGGGCACGACGAACGACGCGAAGGACGCTTGGTTCTGCGGCTATTCAGATGGCCTGGTCGGCGTCGGTTGGGTTGGCCACTCCGGTCCTAAGGGTGAGGCGCTCAAGATGAGTAGCAGCGTCTTTGGGGGAACCGTTACGGTTAAGATTTGGCGCTCGGTGATGCTGGCCGCCCATAACCTGGGTCTGGCGAAGGGGGTTCAAAGCTCCGGCAGCACCTCCGTGACGGTCAGTTCTAGCCCCGAGCCGGAAGTCAAGCCGGTGAGCGACGAGGAACCGAAGGGCCCCAAGCGACCGATCAATCCTCCGATTCCGGGTGATGGCCCGGTTCTCGAACCGGCCCCGCATGAACCGGATCCGGCATCCAACCCCGATAAGCCTCCGATCGGCGTCGGCGACGACTGGGACCCAACCAAAGAGCCGCCCATCGATCCTGACAAGGTGAAGGTCGACCCCGACGAGCCAAAGACCGACCCCAAACCCCGCCCTTCAAAGCGCGATCCGAAGCGGTCGGAGCAGGCTACGGAAGAAGTCGAAGTCTGCGTCGACACCGACATGAAAGCTGGCATGTACTGCCCGGAAACCGTCACCAAAACTTTTCCGAAGGGCCGAGGTCCGCGGAAGATCTGCACGCTTCATCACGGATAGAAGGCTTAGGGTCATAGGGCACTGGGTCATTGGGACCGGCCCTGCTCCCTAAGCCCAACGCCCAAAGACCCAAAGCCCATCCCATGTCTGTCATCCACGCCCCCCGCCGCCCCGAGTTGGATATGCGATTGCTCGCATTTCCCGTCGTGACGTTCGGCCTGTTCAGTGTGCTGGCGATGCGGCTCTGGTACTTCCAGGTGGTCAAGTCTTCCGAGCTGATCGAGCGAGCGGAGGCCACGCGCGTTCAGCCCACCTCCCGTCCCGCTCCTCGGGGCATCATCGTTGACCGCAACGGCGAAACGATCGCGGGGGTCCGCCCTCAACTTGTCGTCACGGCGATCTACGACGTGGTGAACAAGAAGGAGAACGCCTGGGTTGTCCCGCATTTGGCTCAGATGTTGGGGGTGGATAAGAAGAAGCTTCAGTCCAAGCTGGAAGACGCCAAGCGTAACCGAAGTCAGGCGATGCCGATCTACTACGGGGCGCCGAACGATGTCGGGGCTCGCATCGCGGAATCTGGCGCCGACCTCCCTGGAATCGCGATTGAGACCGCCCCGATGCGGTCTTATCCCGACCCCTACTCGTACACCCACCTCCTTGGCTATGTCGGCATTCCGAACACGCGTGACCTCGAAAGGCTGAAAGATAAGGGCATCGAAACCCCGGCCGAATTTGTAGGCAAGGGCGGCGTCGAGCAGGCTTACGAACCGGAGTTGATGGGGCTCGCGGGAGAAGATCGCACCGAGACGGACGCCAAGGGGCGAGCCATCCGACAGGTCGGCCGGGAGGCACCGGTTCCGGGTGATCAGTTGATCCTATCCCTGGACGCCAAGCTCCAGCGGTATGTCACGCAGATGATGAAGGAGCGGGGCTATACCGGCGGGGTGGTCGCCATCGACCCTTCGAACGGCGAGATCCTCGCGATGGTTAGCGCGCCGACTTACGACCTCACGATGTTCCAGGGCGGCCTCAGCAAGGAGGACTACGCCAAGGTCGCGGACGATCCAGCGAAACCGATGACCAAACGGGCGATCAAATCGTCGTACTCCCCGGGCTCGACCTTCAAGATCGTTACCGCCCTCGCCGCCTACCGGAAAGGGATCTTTGACCCGAACCGGCCCGCGAACTGTGTGGGGGGCTATCACTTGGGCAAGAAGTTTGTGAGGTGCCTGGGCTACCACGGCGCGATCACGTTCGACCATGCTCTCACGAAGTCCTGCAACGCCTATTTCTGCGATCTGGGATATCGGTCCGGGGAAGATGCAATCACGTCCGCCGCGTTGGAACTGGGCCTTGGCCGAGCCCCCGGGCTTGATATCGGGGGTGACACGCGGGGTGTCGTCCCGACGAAGGAGTGGCTTGCCACCCGCCTGAGCGACCCGCATTGGTACGGCGGCGATACGCTTAACCTCTCGATTGGCCAGGGCTACGTCAATGCGACGCCGCTTCAGATGGCGGGCATGGCGGCCATCGTGGCCAACGACGGGGTTGGTTACCGTCCGCACTTGGTGAGAGCCCTTAAGCTGCCCAACGGCGAGACGAAGCCAGTTACCCCGGAGATCAGCCACGACGTCAAGGCCTCGCCGGAGTTCTGGGCCACCATCAAGACGGCTCTTCGCCACGTCGTGTCAGAGGGCACCGCCACGGTGGCTAACGTGCCTGGCGCGGACGTTGCCGGCAAGACCGGCTCTACCGAGTTTGCGGCCAGCCGCAACGGCAAGACCCACGCCTGGTTCGTCGGCTTCGCCCCCGTCGATCACCCTCGGATCGCGATGGCCATCCTTCTCGAGGACGCGGGCCACGGCGGCGACATGGCGGCACCAGTGGCCGCCGAGATCATCAAGAAGTATTTTGCGGATCAGGCGGCGGAAGCGGCGAAGAAGAAGAAGTTAGGGAGTTAGGAGATTAGGGAGTTAGGTTTTGGGTTTCGAGCCATCGTCCTCTGGAGAAACTCCCTAACTCCCTAACTGCCCAGGACCTTAGTCGTAGGACCATCTTTTGCCTGCCACACTCCCCTTCGCACCGGGTTACCGGATTGCTTTTTTTGAGGAGAGATGAATATGGAACTGGTATCGGAGTGGATGACCGTCGAAGAGCTGCGTGAGGGAGTGGGGGGCAAGGTTTATCTCCCGGGAGACGCGGGTTACGACGCCGCGCGGCAGGCTTGGAACCTGTCCGTCGTGCAGGAGCCGCAGCTGATCGTCGACGCGGAGACTGCGGTGGATGTCCAACTTGCCGTCCGATTCGCTCGCTCCAATCGCCTTACCGTCGGCGTGATGGCCACCGGCCATGGAATGCCTCGCGGTTGTGACGGCGTGCTTATCCGCACTGCCCGCATGAACGGAGTAAAGGTCGATCCTGAGACTGGCCAAGCCCGGGTCCAGGGTGGCGCCCTCATCAAAGACGTCCTCGCCGCCGCCCAGCCCTATGGCCTCGCGATGCTTTCCGGTTCCTCGCCCGAAGTAGGGGTCGTCGGTTACACCCTTGGGGGTGGTTTCGGCCTGATGATCCGAAAGCACGGTCTTGCTATCGACCGAGTCCTCGGCGCTCGCGTCGTCACTCCCGACGGTCACCTTTTGACGGTGAACGCGAACGAGAACCCGGACATCTTCTGGGCCATCCGCGGCGGCGGCGGCGCCTTCGGCGTTGTGGTCGAAATGACGATCGAACTCGTGCCTCAGCCGATGGTTTTCGGTGGCTGCACGATTTACCCGGCGGAGAATGTCGAAGCGATCGTCAAGGCCTATGCCGCCTGGAGCGAGACCCTTCCTGAGGAGGCCACATCCGCAATCGTCCTCATGAACCTTCCGCCGCTCCCCTCGATTCCGGAGCCGCTTCGCGGACGGGCGGTGGTTGCGGTCAACGGCTGCCTCTGCGGAGACCTAGAGGACTCGGAAGCCATGGTCGCTCCCATGCGCGCTCTGGGTACCCCGATCCTGGACATGTGGGGCAACTTCCCTTATTCCGCCTCAGCCTGCATCTTCAACGACCCCACCGAACCCATGCCATCGGTCGGCCAAGGTGCGATGCTCCGCGACCTCTCGGAAGCGACCATCGAGCGGATGCTCGCTGCGATCGGTCCGATCGACCAGATGCCGCAAGTGGCGCTCCAAATCCGCCACGTTACGGGCGCGATGGCGCGAGTCGCCCACGGGGAGACTCCGATCGGCGGCTATCGGGACGCGAACTACCTGTTCTACGCCGTCGGCGTCCCGAACCCGTTTGCCTCAGCGGCGGCGATCTTGGACCACTCGTCGGCGGTTCTTTCCGCCGCGGGGGATTCGTTGCTTTGCCTTGGGCCGCTCAACTTTATCGGGGAGGGGCGGGTGAATTCGAATGCGGTGAAGGGCGTCTATGGTACGGACGAATACGCTCGTCTGCAGGAGATCAAGCGGTTGGTCGATCCGGAGAACACGTTCTGCTTTGCTAGCGTGGGTTTGACGGACTAGGGTCTTCCCCTGGACCGCCACTCGCCAGAGTGGCCTCTACGACAAAGAAGTCCCTTCCGTTGAATTCAGTGGAAGGGACTTTTTTTATTTTTTGGCCACTCTGGCGAGTGGCGGTCCGGGGGTTACTCCGGCATCGCCCTGGACAGTTCGGCCTTCGCCTCGTCCATCTTCGCCGCCTCGTCCGCTTTGCCGAGCGTCCGATACAAGGCGACCGCCTCTGTAGCTGCGGTAACCGCTTGCCCCAGCTTCTCTTTGGCGCTCACCAACGTCTCACCTGCATAACTGGTCGGCGGCTGGACCTTCGAGGCGCGTACTACTTCGGGAACCGTTAGCCGGGCATATTTCTCAAACCCGGCTACGGCTTCCGCCAAGAGACTGGCCTTCGCTGAAGGATTCGCTTCGTTTGCGGCCAGGTATAGCCGGGCGGCGTAGGTTTCGGTCGGGACGAGTTGATCCAGGGAGCGGATTTTGAAGTACGGCTTCTCCTCGACCGCGACCAGCCGACGGGCGGTTTGGATGGCTTTGTCCGGGGTCTGAGCTTCTTGCTGAAGCTTGAGCATCAGCGAAAGGGCTGGGAGATTATTGGGGTCGCTTGACAGCGCAGGGAGGAGGGCCAGTTCCGCGCCCACGTAATCGCCCTTGGCCTCCAAAATCCGTGCCAGGTAACGGGCGACCTTGGGCGTCGGTTGAAGGGCGAAGGCTTGCCGCGTTGCGTTCTCTGCTTGTTCGACGGGTTGCGAGAGGGCCAAAAGGTAAGCGGCGTCGCCGTCCCAACCGGCGATTCCTTGGATAGAAGAAACGTTGGCGGGTTGCCGGGCGGCTTGGGCGAAGCGGACCTCGGACTTGGCGAGGTCGCACCAGGCCAGGTAGCCGAAAAGGAGCCAGGCAAAGGCCACCCCACCGGCGGCGACGGTTCGGGAGGGGACCGGGATGAACTCCGGCGCCACGGCGTCGGCGGCTAAGAGAGTGGCGGCTCCGAGGACCAGGAAGAACGAGAGGCCGAGGCCGAAGTAGGAGAGGTCGCTATCCACTAGGCAGTGGGCGAGGATGGCGGCGACGCCGGCTACGGCGGCGGCAAAGGCCAACCGCTGACCTTCGGGCAGTCTCGATGAGCCGCGTAGAGAGCGGCGGGCCCAGAGGCCGAGGAAGGCGAGGAAGAGCAGGACGGCGCCCACGCCAGCCTCCGCCGCGAGTTGCAGGTAGCTGTTGTGCGAGAAGACCGTCGCGGTCGCGATTCCGGGGCGGGCGGACTCGTATCGGTAGCTACCCAAGCCCCAACCGAAAGCGGGGCGCTCTTTGGTCAGGGTCGCGGCGCTCTTCCAGAGGTTTAGGCGGAAGGTTGATGACTGGTCCTGCGTGTCGGATGCTGCCGCCATACGGCTGGCTCCGGTCGTTTTGGTCGCTCCCGGCGTGGTGGCGCTGAAGAAGGCCAGGATGATGGCGGCGAAGGCGAAGGCCGCGCCAAGTCGGGCGATGGGGAGCTTCTGGGGCCACAGCGTGACTCCGGCGAAGGCCAGCGCGGCCCCAATGCCGAGCGCCGGCATGGCTTTGAGGAAGCCGACGGCGGAGAGGGCCAGCACGAGGATGGCGACGGGGAAGACTGCGGGATGGCGTCGGCCCGCGACGAGGCCGAAGACGACGAGTCCGGTGGGAAGCGCCAACAGCGCTCCGCCCTTCGATCCGGTAAGGAACAGGGCGCCGAGAACCAACCCGCCGCCCACGACCGAGGCGAGGTTGAGAAGCAGGTGGGCGGTCCGCTCCTGCGCCTTAGGCAGAGCGAGGGAGCAGAAGAAGCCGAGGACGAGCATCGCGGCGGCGGCATTGGGGTTGTTCCAGTTACAGAAGATGCGCCAGGTCGGATCGATGCCCCGATTGCCTAGGTACTCAAGCAGACCGATGCGAGCGATCCAGGCGGTTCCGGCGAAGACGGCGGCCAAGAGGGCGATCGGTCCGAGGCGTCGTCCGAGGCCGGAGACGCAGGCGAGGAAGGCCACAGCGAACGCGACCCACTCCATCCAAACGTTGACCGAGACGGCCCGGAACGAGGAGACGGCTACTGAGGGCGCGAGACCCGCGACCGCCAGCATGAGGGCCATCGCGACGGTCGGGTGCGGGATCTGTTGGATGCGGCGGCTCAGGAGCAGAAGAGACAGGGCGAGGAAGACGGGCAACGCCAGCAGAGCGTGTTGAAGAATCGGAGCCTGACCCTCCCCCATCGCGGTGAGGAGGGAAGAGGGATCGGCGGCCGTTTGGTCGCCCAGGACGTAGCCGCCGAAGATGGGGGCAAGGAGCGCGGCCAAGATTAGGAGGACTTGCGGAGCCGTCGGCTTGAGCTGGGAAGTGGCGGGCTTCAAAGCGCCACCCTGCCTCGGCGGAACCGCTCTCGAATCCGGTCGAGCTTATTGTTTGCGATGAGCAGGCTCGCCCGAACCCCTAGCGCGGTGCCGGCGGCGACCAGCGCGAATGGGCGGAGGGGAAGGGCGATCTCGGGGAGCATGTTCTTTCGGTAGAACCGCCACATCGAACGGTGGAACCGGCCGATCATGCGATTCGGGACTTTGTCCGAAGAGCGCCCGATGGCATGGGTGATCACCGAAGACGGGAAGTAGGTGACCTTGTACCCGGCTTTCCAGGCGCGCCAGCACCAGTCGACGTCCTCGCAGTACATGAAGAACTCGGGGTCGAGGCCGCCGATCTTGTCAACCAGTTCCTTCCTTGCAAGGAGCGCCGCGCCGGAGACCCAGTCGACCTCGCGCACTTGGTCGTGCTGGAAGTCGGCCATGAGGTAGTCGCGGGTGAAGCGGTTGTTGGGGAAGAGGCGGCCGAGGAGGGTGTTCCGGAAGAGGGCGGCCAGGGGGTTCGGGAAGCGGCGGCAGGAGAGTTGGAGGGAGCCGTCGGGGTTCAGGAGCTTCGGGCCGAGGATTCCGACTTCCGGGTGCTCTTCGAGATAGGTGAGTAGTCCGGAGATTGCACCTTCGTGGACCACGGTATCTGAGTTTAGAAGCAGAACATGGGGGGCTTTTCGGGCCTCGATCATGAGGTTTTGGCCGCCGGTGAAGCCGTGGTTGACGCTTTCCGCGAAGAGGCGAACCCAGGGGAATTCTCTCGCTACCATTTGGGGCGAGCCGTCTTCGGAGTTGTTGTCGCAGACGATGACTTCGATCCCGGGCTCGCCTTCGAGGCTATTCAGGCACGCACGAAGGTCCTCCTGGGTGTTCCAGGAACAGATCGTGACGCTAAGCTGGAGGTTGGAATCCGGCATGTACTCCCCGGGCGCGAATGAAGGCGGCACCATAGACGGCGGCGGCCACCAGAGGCAACGCCAATGCCCCGAAACCGGTTCCGCGATGCTTCTTGAAGTAGCGGACAAGACTTCGGTGCGACTCCCAAATCATGGCCTTTCGAACCTGCTTTGTGCTTTCGCCTCCGTAGTGGAGGAGTTGAGTGGCCGCGGTGTAGTAGGCGGGCCAGCCCGCTTTGGCCAGTCTCTCCAGCAGATCGACCTCGTTGAAGAAGATCGGAAACCCTTCGTCGAACGGCGCTTTCGGATCTCCGACGGCCATGAGGGCCTCTTTTCGGAACAGGAGGAAAGTGCCCATCGGTTGGGGGGCTGGACCTTCTTTCTCATAATCGAAGTTTGCGAGCCGGTAGCCGTCGAAGGCTCCGCTTCGGATCTTCAGGACGTCTCCCAGGATCCCGAGGACGGTGGGGAAGCCGCGGACGGAGCTCTGGGTCTTTCCGTCGGTGCCGACCAGGCGGACCGAGATGGCACCGGCGTCCGGATGACGGTCGAGGGCGGCCAAGGCTTGGTCGAGCGTGTCGGGCTGTACCTCGGTGTCTGGGTTGAGGGTGAGAAGATGGTCCCCCTTTGCGGCGTCGAAGGCGAGGTTGTTTCCCTTCGCGTAGCCGGTGTTGAGGGGGCTGGCCACGAGGATTACTTCGGGGAATGCTTCTCGGACCATTTCCGCCGAGCCGTCCGTAGAGGCGTTGTCGACTACGATCACCTCCATCGGCTCGGTGGTCGAAGGGTGCCGGCGCAAACTGTCCAAGCAGGCGCGTAAAAGCTCCCGGGTGTTCCAGTTCACGATGAGTACGCTCAGCACGGTAAGGAGTCAATTGTGGCCGCGTTAAGGTGGGCCTTACCATCCGCAACCAAAGAACCTGGCTTAACCGTTCCAAGACCGGTATGAGTACTTAAGTGCGATCACTCTATGCCTTAGGGGTATTTATTGCGGCGTACGGCACAATATTTCGCAATCGATTCCGTTCCCGACCCCCTGGATATTGCGCACTTCATGAGGCTTGAACCTGTCGATAACTCGCCATGCTTAGGCTCCCGTAGGTTCAACTAAGGATGGGCGAACGATTGACCGAACATCTCTTAGGCGGTTGACCCGTCCGGCAATAGGGGGTTATAGTCCTCTTGTTGGCCAAGGGACCCCCGCGGGGGAAACGGTTTACGAGGCGTTGCGGCGCCGAGGAGGATAATGCCGATTAACAGACTAACCTTGGGGATCGCCGCGCTGATGACAGCCGGATCGACCCTCGCATCAGCAAGCTACACCGTTCGGAATGGGGACACCCTTTCCGGCATCGCCGAGAAGCTCCATGTGAGCACCCGAGCGCTTCAAGAGGCCAACGACCTCGGCAAGAAGCACACGCTCCGGATCGGCATGAAGCTCACGGTTCCTCAGGACCGAAGCTCTCTCTCTTCTAACAAGAAAGGCTCCAGCCACTCCGGGAATGTTCCCAACGGCGGCGACCTTTACACCGTTCAGAACGGTCAGAACGACTGGACCATCGCAAACCACGCGGGGATCAAGCTCTCTGAGCTACACCGCCTAAACCCCTCGACGAAGTGGGGCGCACTCCAGGTCGGCACCAAATTACGTCTTCCCGCGGGCAAAGCGCTCGCCGCTGTTACCCCCCGCATCCGGAGCCGCTACGCCGTCGTTAAGACGGACGATGTGACGATCCGACGCGGCCCCGGCACCGATGCCGAAGCGATCTGCACCACCGATACCGGTACCCGCGTCTCCGTTCTGGCCCGCGAAGGTTCTTGGTACAAACTCGAATTTCCTCGTGGTACGGTTGGTTGGATTCGTGGCGACTTTTTGAAGGCGGCTTCGCCCGTCTCTACGGTGTCGCACCGGGTTCACCACGCCACCACGGAAACGCGTTCCGCGATGCACCTTTCTAAGGCGCAGCGGATCGCTCAGTGGAACAAGCATCAGGCGAACATCCATCAGCGCTACGTGCGCCGCTGGAGCAAGCAGCAGCGGCGGTACATCGTCGCTCCTTTGAAGAACGGCGGCGATTTGATCGCGCAGGCCGAGACGTTTAAGGGCGTCCGTTACAGCTGGGGCAGCGCGAGCCGCTCAGGCACGGACTGCAGCGGTTTCACCACCCAGGTCTTCCGCAAGGCGGGCGTCAAGCTTCCTCGCACCAGTCAGGAGCAGTCGCACGTTGGCAACAAGGTTGGCAAGGGCAGCCTGAGCAAGGGCGACCTCGTCTTCTTCCACACCGGTCGCGGTCACCGCGTGACCCACGTGGGTATCTATATGGGCGCCGGCAAGTTTATCCATGCCAGCAGCGGCGGCGGAAAGGTTCAGGTCAACGACCTCTCGGAAGGCTACTACGCTAACCGTTTCGTCACGGGCCGCCGGGTTCCGACGAAGGCTAAGTCGGCGAAGTAAGCCGAAAATCGAAATCGATCGAAGCCCGTTTCCTTTTGAGGAAGCGGGCTTTTTTTCGTGAGTCGGAGGTCCCGTTGATGGTAGGCGGTTTCGCCATCCTATGAGCATGTCAAAACAGAAAGAAGAGGTCCTGCGGGGCCATGAGGCCTATAAGGCGAGACTTGCTAACGGTGAGAATGTGACGCGGCGGGAGCGCGGCAACTCGATGGTTCCGAAGATTCATTCGGGGGAGGAGATCGAGTACACGCCGGTTCGGTCGCCGGACGATATTGGTAAGGGAGACGTTGTCTGGTGCAAGGTGGGCGGCAACCACTACACGCATCTGGTTAAGGCGAAGAAGCAGGAAGGGGATGCATGGCGGTTCCAGATTGGGAACAACAAAGGCGGCGTGAACGGTTGGATCGGCTTTGAAGGGATTTTTGGACGGGCGATTTCTGCGGGAGGTCGGCCGCTTTAGGGTCATTGGGCTTAGGGTCATTGGGCGGAGGGTTATGCTCTTTCGACCCAACGACCCAACGACCCAACGACCGGTACGCTTATGGGGCCGTTATGCCCATCGCGCTACTCGCTCTGATCGCCTTCCAGTCGCCGAAAACTGCGAACAATCCGGTCTTCTCTGGCTGGTACGCCGACCCGGAGGCGCACGTCTATCAGGGCCGGTATTACATCTATCCGACTTACTCGGCGCCTTACGAGAAGCAGACTTTCTTCGAGGCCTTCTCCAGCAGCGATCTGATCCATTGGCACCGGGAGGGGCGGATTCTTGACTTCAAGGACGTGCCTTGGAGCACCAACCGTGCCGCTTGGGCGCCGACTGTTGCCTTTAAGGACGGCACCTACTACTTCTACTTCGGCGCGGGAGATGGCGCTGGCTTGGGGGTAGCCACCTCTAAGAGCCCCTCAGGGCCCTTTAAGGATGCTTTGGGTAAGCCGCTCATCAAGGAGTACGTCAACGGCGCTCAACCGATCGACGCGATGGCGTTTCAAGACGACGACGGGCAGGCTTATCTGTATTACGGCGGCTGGAGTCACGCGAACGTGGTGAAGTTGTCCGCCGACATGATCCACACGGAAGGGCCGATCAAGGAGATCACGCCGGAGCATTATGTCGAAGGCTCGTTTATGCTCAAGCGCAAGGGCATCTACTATTTCATGTGGTCGGAAGGGGGGTGGGGCAACGACACCTACGGGGTGGCTTACGCGAAGGCGACCTCGCCGCTTGGTCCCTTTGTCCGAACGGGCAAGATCCTTGGTACCGATCCCACCGTCGGCAAAGGGGCGGGCCACCACTCCGTTTTCAAGATCCCGGGCAAGGATGAGTATATGATCTGCTATCACCGCCGGCCGTTGGAGGAGACGGACGCGAATCACCGGGTCGTCTGCATCGACAAACTTGTCTTCGATAAGAACGGGGATATCTTGCCGGTTAAGCAGACGTTCGAGGGTGTTGCCGCCCGGCCGATTAGGTAGCAACTCCCGGCTGGAAGCCGGGGGTACAGGGGGAGATGCCGCCTGGAAGGCGGCACTACTTTGTTCGAACTACTCGAGCTCCGGCGACGTTTGGGCCTACCTTTGTTGCCTTCGGCTCGATCCGGATTCGGACGGTTGTCTTTCGCTCTGTCATCTGCACGGGCAGGGCGTAAGTGGCGTCGTAGTAGCGATTCAGAGGTTTGCCCTCTAGGGTCTCGGAGGCGAGGAGCTTTCCGTCCACGAGGATCTCGAAGTCTGGGCGGGCGCGGTCGTTGCCCCAGAGGGTGAGGACGAGCGCGTTGGTGGCGGTGCCGTCGACTTTCATGTCGAACTCCATCCAGCCTCCCGCCAGGGGTTGGCGGGTGGCGCGGTTGTTTTGTTCGCGGACGTCGGTGCGGGCCTCGGTCAGTTTGTGGTCTCGCTCCGGCTGCATTTGGGCGACGACCATGGTGTCCACCGTGCGCGCTTCCAGATCTTTGATCCGGGCCTCCTCGTCTCGATACTCGGCCTCCTTCGCCGTCCACTCGGCGGGGGTGAAGCGGTCGAAGTAGACGCCGTAGCGCTCGTTCGTCATCGCATAGAACGGAGCGAACGTTAGATCGTCCGGCTTTAGCGCGTTCTGGGCTTGGAAGGTGAGCGGCTTGCCCGGGACGGGCTTTAGCCACTGGCTCACCGGCCGGTCCTCCGTGACGAGTACGGGGGTGCGGAAGATGGTGCCGGGGGCGGTTCGGCCGACGCCGCCGCGTCCGCGGCGTCCGGTGGGGGCATCGCCCATTTCGGCGGCAAGGACGACGGGTCCGTAAAGAATTGCGACTTTCTTCGGATCGTCCGGGGTGGCCTCGGTGTGGAGCGTCATGGGGAGGCTGAACTCCAGCCGGTCGCCCTTTTTCCAGGTCCGCTTGATCGAGGCGTAGGAGGAGGGCTTGGTGGAGGTGGCGACGAGCTTGCCGTTCACCTTGAACTGGATCGGCCCGGTTGCCCAGCCCGGGTGGCGCAGCCGCATGTCGAAGTTCTTGCCTTTCCCGTCCTCGACCGTCAGCTTGACGGTGTTGCCGTTGGGGAAGTTGGTGTCCTGTCGAAGCTTAACCCCCGCGTCACGGAAGTTCAGTTGGGTAGGCATGAACAGATTTACCCAGAGAGTTTTGGCTCCGTCGTGGAAGTAGGCGGAGTCGCCGTGCTTGGTGTGGTTCTCCATGCCGGAGCCGTGGCAGCAGGTGAAGTCGTAGAGCGGGTTGCTGTAGCCTCGGAACGAGTTCGTTGCTAGCGGCACGAAGTAGGTGACCATGCCGGTTGCGGGATCTTGGGAGGCGAGGATGTGGTTCAGGTAGGCACGCTCATAGAAATCCATGTCCTTCGCCTCGGGGTTCCACGCGAACAGGTGCCGCGTGAGCTTGAGCATGTTGTAGGTGTTGCAGGTCTCGCAGGTGTTGGTGGTGATCCGGTCGGCCAGTTTGTCGGGTGGGCCGAGGTACTCGCCATTGCTGTTTCCGCCAATTGCGTAGGTGTGGTGATCGACGACGCTGCTCCAGAAAAACTCGGCGGTTTTCCGGTCCTTCACGTCGCCGGTGATCTCATATAACCGGGCGAGGCCGATGATCTTGGGGATTTGGGTGTTGGAGTGCTTTCCGGCCAGGTTGTCGACGCCGCGGGAAAGGGGCTCCAGGACGCGGTTGTCGTAGAACTTGCGCGCCAGTTCCATGTCCTTTGGATTGCCGGTGCGTTTGAACAGCTCGGCGAACGACTCGTTCACGCCGCCGTACTCGGTGCCGAGCATCTGCTGCCACTGCTCCGGGGTCAGATTCTTCGTGATTTCGTAGGCCCAGCCGGCGAACTTCTCCGCCACGCCGAGGGCATCCTTATTGCCGCAGAGGGTTTGGGCATCGAGTAGCCCGGCGAAGACCTTGTGGTGGACGTACCAGGGGGACCACATGCCGTTGAGGTCGAAGCCGCCGCTTCGGAGCTTGCCCGCCGCGACGTCGGCCCAGATGCCGTCGATCTTCTTCCGGTCGAAGCCTTCGTTGAAGCGGAAAGCGGAGATAAAGCCGTCCGGTCTGGCTTTCTGACATTCGACGAGTCCTGCCACCAGCGCATCGACTTTTGCCTTGAATCGGGCGTCGCCGGTGTGGGCGTACTCTTGAGCACAGGCCGTCATGTAGTGGCCGAGCGAGTGGCCGGAGAGGCCGCCGGTCTCCCAACCGCCGTAGATCTCGCCTTTCGGTTCGAGGCCGCTATTCACCCGGAAGCCGGCCAGAAGTCTCTCCGGATCAAGCGTCAGAAGATACTTGGCTGTGGCTTCGTGGGCCGTTTCGAACGATCCGCCGAGGAGACGTACATCACCGAGGGGGAACGGCTGGGCGGCGGGCTTTGGGGCGAGGAGGCCGATGAGCGAGAGGGCGATCAGGGAGGTGGTCATGATGGTCTTAGCCGCGGCGGCGGGAGCGGGGCTTTTGAAGCTCTTCGGCGATTCCGGAGGAGGGATCCGACCCGGTTCGGGTGTAGCTGGCGGAGCGGCGAGTCGCCTCGCCGTCTTCGCGATAGAACGAAATCCGGAGTTGGTAGCCGTACTCGGCATTCGGTACCACGGGCGGGGGGAGCCGAAGGGTGAACGTCCCGTCCGCCTTGGGCTTCACGACCGCGGTCATTGAGTCGTCGTCATTGTGGCCCGGAGCGGCGGGGTCGTCGAAACCCACGATCCCGACGATCTTGGGCGTGGCTTCCAACTTGCCCTGAATCTCCAGTGCGCCGGTCTCCAGCTTCTTCACCGTCAGGCCGCTCACTTCCATCTTCCGTTCGGTCGCGAACGGTTTGGCTTTGGGATTCAAACAGGGGTGGAGGGAGAGCGGGAAGGCGGTAGCCCTCGTCATGAAGGTCCCTTTGCCCTCGCCGCGAAGCTCTTCCCGATAGGTGTGGTTGCCCGGACCCATGATGCCCGTGCCAAACGATTCGTGCTCCTGCGGCGTCTCCCGCTCGTGCGGCAGGCCGAAGCAGTGGCCCATCTCGTGGGCGATGCCGCCGATGTAGGTGGTGTTGAACTTTCCGATGGAGATCGGGCCTCGCACGTAGTAGCCGCCCGGCTCCTTCGAGGCGAACTTGCCCGGGTCGAGCAGCGGATCGTCGAACACCCAACATTCGCCCGATCGGGTGTTGCCCGAACCGTAGTACGGGCCGACCTCGGTGTTCTTCCCGTCCTTCCAGATGAGTAGGTTCGTGACCACGAGCACGGTTTCTCGGTCAGGATCGAGGCCTTCGCGTTTTTCCGCTTCGCGAACCACTCGGTGGATGGACTCCTCGGCGTCCTGCTTCTCCCGGCCGTGCCGCTCCAAGGGGAGCTCGCCTTTCGCGTCGATGATCCGAAGGGTGCCGTCGGCGTTGCGATCCATGTGGAAGGTCAGCCGCCCGTAGCCGTTCTTGGCCATCTGGTCGGCGTACCATTCGGTGACGTTCTTCAGCACCTTGTCTAGGCGTGCCGCCGCTCCGGCGTAGGGCGGGAGATCGCTGGGGTGGTAGTAGACGAGCCGTACGGGGCGGGTTTCGGCCATGAGGCCGGCGAGGGCGAGGAGGGGGATCATCGGGCCTTCCACTCCCAGATACCGGCGGCCCAGCGGGGTTGAAGCTTGACTTCCAACCGTAGGGCGGTTGTCTTCACCGCTTTGAAGGAGGTGCGGTTCGGCTGATCTTTAAGGACGCCGTATTTCGCGCCTTCGACGGGCTTCCAGGCGTCGCCGTCCTTGTAGAGCAGTCTCCAGCCTTCCGGTACCCGGCATTCGCCCCGGCCGGTGTCGTCGAACCAGTAGAGGGTCGACTCGGAGACGCTGGTCTCTTCGGGGAACGTCATTTCGACCCACTCCGTGGTGCCTTTCTTGGGCCACCAGTGGAAGAAGGGGTTCGAATCGTCGCCCATGAAGTTCGGCTCCAGGCCGTCGTTGATCGCCGTCGGACCGTTGCCTTGGGAGGCGCGGACTTTCGATCGAGTTGAGATGGTTGGCAGCGGGGTCGGTTTCGCCGTCTTATCGGAGTTGGGCAGCCAAACCTCCATCTCGTTCCGTCCCCGGTTGCACCAGGCGTAGTAGGGGATCATCGTGATCGCCTTCGGGGATTTCACGACCGAACCGTTCGGGCCGGCGGTCAGCGATTGCGCAGTTCCGGTAAGCGTGACGACTCCGCCAAGCAGGCTGGGCTGCCGCTTCGCGGCCAGGGCCGCTGCGTCGGGCAGCATCAGGTTCCGCACCTTACCGCCGTTGTCCGCGCCTTCGGCGCAGAACACTACGGGGCCTCGCTGGACGGCAACGCGACCGCGGTCGGCGAGGACTTTGTCGTTCGAGACGATTCGGCGTGCGGGCATCGGGAGGCTGAGGGATACGGTGTCGCCCTTCTTCCAGGCCCTATCCAAGGTGGCGTAGCCCTTTTCTATTTTGAGCGGAACCGCCTTTCCGTTCACTTTCAGTGTCGGCATGGGCGCGCGGTCCGCGAAGCGGAATAGATCCGAGGGTGTGGCCTCATTTCGCGCCCAACCGGGAATCCGAACGTTCATCGCGAAGCGTCCCGGCTTGGCGGGGTTGACGGTCATTCGGACGTCGCCGCTCCACGGGTAGTCGGTCTTCTGCACGACCTGAACCTTTTGGCCGTTGTCGAGGGCGACGTTCGCGGTTCCTCCGGCATACAGGTTCACGTAGAGGTTGGAGCCCTGCTGGGCGTAGAAGTAGCCCGGGACGGAGGCGATGAAGCGGGTGATGTTTCCGGGGCAGCAGGCGCAACCGAACCAGGCGCTACGCTGATGCTGGCCGATCGATTCGAGCGGGTTCGGATAGAAGAAGTCTTTGCCTTCTAGTGAAACACCTGAGAGTAGGCCGTTGTAGAGTGCCCGTTCCAGGACGTCGATGTACTTCGCGTCCTTGTGGAGGAGGAAGAGGCGCTGGTTCCAGTAGTCGTTGCCGATGGCGGCGCACGTCTCGCAGTAGGCGCTCATGTTGGGGAGTTCGTAGGCTTTGCCGAACGCTTCGCCTGCTCCGGTCGCCCCGATTCCTCCGGTCACGTAGAGCTTCTTCGACACAACGTCGCCCCAGATCTTGTCGATCGCACCGAGATAGGCGGTGTCGCCGGTGAGGGCGGCCACGTCGGCCATCCCGGAGTACATATAGGCGGCCCTCACGGCATGGCCCTCTGCTTCGGTCTGTTGAATGACGGGTTTGTTGTCTTGGCTGTAGTCGCTTCCGCCGCCTCGGCAGTCCAGGAAGAACTTCGCGAGGTTTAGGTAGGAGACCTCGCCGGTTACGCGGTAGAGCTTCGCCAGGCCCATCTCGACGATCTGGTGGCCGGGGGCGACCGCTTTCTTGCCCGGACCAAACGTGGCGACGAGCAGATCTGCGCTTTTCGTGGCCACGTTCAAGAGCGACTTGCTGCCGGTGGCTTGGTAGTGGGCTACGGCTGCCTCGTAAAGGTGGCCGAGGTTGTAAAGCTCGTGGCTCAGGTCCGACTCTTTCTCCCACCGGGCCTTGCCCGCCCACGGATGGGGGCTTTCGGGGCTGATCGTGCGCGTAGTGTAGAGGTAACCGTCTGGTTCCTGCGCCGAGGCGATCAGGGCGATCTGCTTGTCGACGTACGCCTCGAGCTTGGGGTCTTTCTTTACGCTTAGCGCGTAGGCCGCGCCTTCGAGGACTTTATAGACGTCGGTGTCGTCGAAGGGAAAGCCGGGAGGGGCCAGATTCTTTGGCACCTCGCCCTTGAGGCGCATGGCCGCTCGCTCGAAGTTGTCCATCCGCCCGGTCTCTTCGCATTTACCGAAGGCGTAGGGAATCGTCACCGTCCGGTTCGTCTCGATCCGCGGTGCCCAGAACACGTCGTTCAAGTGAACCGCCGTGAACGGCACGGGCTTGATGGGATAGTCCTTTGCCGGGGATAGGGTGAGGAATGCGAGATAGGAGATCATCGGTGCGGCCTCGGGGCGGTGAGTCGGAATCGATGATTGCCAATCTGCAGCAAGGCGAGGATCATCATCGAAACCTTCTCTCGGAGAACTCTTCGGCTTCTCCGGTGCTGATCCTATAATACTAAACGATTTAACGTCAACGGACGTAGTGGCATTGAGACGTTAGCCGATTTTTTTGGTGATGCACTAAAAGCTTCGACGCTAAACTAATTTTTCCGCTAGAATTCGATTGACGTGCTGTCTCTCTTATCTTCTCTCGTCTTCGTATCGACGGCGGGCCTTGAGCGACCCCTCTATCGTCCGTCGGGGGCCGAAATCAAAGCGGCCTATGCGCGGGCCGATACGATCTCCCGGGAATCGGCGGCGAAGGCGTTTATGTTGCGCCTGGAACCAACCTGGATCGAGGGCGGCAAAGCATTCTTCTACCGCAAAGATGCTGCGGGCGGGACATCCGAATTCATTCGGGTCGATACGACGACGGGCGCCAAAACGCCGCTCCTCGATCAGTCTCGTTTGGCAGCGGCACTCACCAAAGAGCTTGGCCGTCCGGTTGAGGCAACCCGCCTTCCGATCCGGATGCTCCGCGTGGTTAGCGGCGCCTATCGCTTCGACACCGACGAAGGTTCCTGGGAACTCGACACCAGCACCTACGCCCTGAAGAAAGTAGAGAACACGCCCAATCCGTTCGGCCGACGTCGGGGAGGTGGCAGCGGCGCGGCGGTGGACGACGCGCCTGAGGCGCCCTCGACCGCTCCTGTAAACTCCCCCGACGGAAGCTGGACCGCCCGGATCGAACGAGGCAATATCCTCTTTAAGCCGAAAGACGGTACGGAGACTCCGATGACGACCGGCGCCACCGACCGGTTGTACTTCTCTCGCCTTCAATGGGCGCCCGACGCGAAGCATCTGATCGCCACTCGAACTCATGCGGGGGACCGGAATAAGGTTTATCTCATCCAGAACTCTCCTCCCGTTTGGGGACCGGCAGGTCTCCGAACCCGCATCTATAATCGTCCGGGAGATGAGGTGGACACGTACGAAATCGTGACCCTCGACCCCACGACGAAAGCGTCCGTTGAGAGCGACGCCATCGACTACGGCGACTCTCCGCGCTTCCGCCTCAGTAAAGATAAGACGCGGATGATCTACGACAAGGTTGACCGCGGCTATGGTCGATGGCGCGTCCAGTCGCTTGACCCTTCGACGGGCAAAGTGACGACGGTGGTGGACGACGATCCAGAGACCTTCGTCGATACCACGGCGCAGATCACCGAGTATCTCTCCGGCTCCGACGAGATCGTCTACTCCTCGGAGCGCGACGGCTGGCACCACCTCTATCTCGCCGACGGAATGGGAGGCTCCAAGCAGATCACCAAAGGACCCTGGGTGGTTCGAGGCGTGACGAAGGTCGATGAGGCTAGTCGCCAGATCGTCTTTTCCGCCAGCGGCATGAACCCGTCGGAGGACCCTTACTTCATCCATTTCTACCGGATCAACTTCGACGGCACCGGACTCACTCCGCTGACCCCGGCCCCGGGCAACCACACGGCGGCGTTCTCACCGGACGGCGCCACGCTGGTCGATACCTTCTCGACCGTTACCGCCCCTCCCGTTTTTGAACTCAGGAATGCAACGACCGGTGCGCTCGTCGCTCCGCTTGAGAAGGCCGATATCTCCGCCCTCTCCAAGTCGGGATGGAAGCCCGCTCAGCCTTTCGTGGCGAAAGGACGCGACGGCAAGACCGATATCTACGGCATCTACTACAAGCCGTCGAACTTCGATCCGAAGAAGCGATATCCCATCGTCGAGGACATCTACGCCGGCCCGCAGGACTCCTTCGTGCGAAAATCCTTCTCCGCCTCGGACTACGATCAGTCGGTTGCCGAGCTTGGCTTTATCGTGGTCAAGATCGACGGGATGGGTACTCGGAACCGCTCCAAGGCGTTCCACGACGTCTGCTACAAGAACCTCGCCGACGCGGGCTTCCCGGATCGGATCCTCTGGATGAAGGCTCTCGCGAAGAAAGAACCCGCGATGGATCTCGACCGAGTCGGCATCTTCGGCACTTCGGCGGGCGGTCAGAACGCGGGCGGCGCGGTCCTCTTCCACCCCGAGTTCTACAAAGTGGCGATCGCGTCCTGTGGTTGCCATGACAACCGCCTGGACAAGATCTGGTGGAACGAGCAGTGGATGGGCAAAATGGGTCCCCACTACGCGGCCTCCTCGAACATCGAGAACGCCGCGAAGCTTAAGGGTGACCTGCTTCTCATGGTCGGAGAGCTCGATACCAACGTCCCGCCGGAGTCGACCTACCGCTACGCAGCGGCGCTGCAAGCCGCTGGTAAGGAGTTCGAACTCGTCGTGATCCCCAACTCTGATCACACCGCGGGCGGCCCTTACGGGGAACGGAAGCGCCGCGACTTCCTGGTTCGGCATTTGCTTGGGGTCGATCCGCCGAATCCGAATCGGTAAGACCTGGACCCCTCCCTTTAGGAAGGTGAGGGGTCTTTAACTCCGAAACCGCCAATCGACATGTCCGGCGTACGCCATCGTCTCCCGGACGAGGGCGTACAGCTCCGGGTCGTATCGCTCCAACAACCCTCGCGTTGCGATCGGATGGTCAGCGTCATTCGGCGCGAAATCCGTTCCCAAGGCGTCGAAATACGCCAGTACTCCTTCCGTCCAATACGCCTGCGGCGAGTTGGAAGCCGCCGTCCCTTTCCACCGCCCCTTCGCCAGGGCCGCGTCGAACGTCGCCTTGACCCGGTCGCCAAATCGGGAGTCCAACCGGGTTACCCGCAGTTCATACTGCTGCACGTCCCGCCCCCGGTTCTCCCAATTGGGATCGACAGATCGGTGGGCGGTGACCGTGTAGGCGGCCTGTGCCATCACTCGTAACACGGCAGGCAGGTTCTCCTCCCCGACCACCAACGTTTTCGTCGTTGGAGAATAGGCCTGCTCGCGCGAGAGCAGATCCAGATCCTTGCCTCGGAACTCCGGCAGATCGGCGACCCGCTCGTTCTGCCCGAGCACCACGAGCTTGACATTGTCTGCGATCAACGCTTTCAGGATGTCGTGCCGATAGGCGAACATCTTTCGGATCGTGTCGTTGGCCCGCAATAGCGATTCGTCGCTCGCCGCTCGGCCCACCACGGTGAACTCCCGTGCCCAGGTGAACTTCTTATAGTAAGGATCGACCTTGAATCTGGCGGGAGGCGGCGTCACGTTCGGCAGCTTCTGGAGCCAGGCATAGCGCCAGTCTTGATCCGGCTTTAATCGGAAGGTGGAGCGGACCAGTTCGTAGCTTTCCGGGTCGTAGGCGCGAAGCTGTTCCCGGTTCGCGATGGGGCCGTGGTTCCAGTTGTTTACGCGGTTGCAGTCGAAATAGGATTGGCAGATCTCCGCCCAATATTCGCCGGGATTCGAGCCCGCGTAGGCGTTCTTCCAGAGGCCTTTCGCCACCGCATGCTGAAAGGCCGCGTTTCGCCGAGCCGCCCAGGTCGGATCGATCGAACGGAGCGCGCTGTCGACGGTGTGGCAGAACTCGTGGACCCCGATGCTTTCGTCGTCGTACCGGTCGAGCGGCAGGCTCAACAGATTCTCTTCCCCGAAGCTCGTCGGCTTCCCGCCAGTCCCCCGGACTCGCTCGTTCAGATATTCAGGGTTCGGCGAATTCCGGTACTCCGGCATGTCGGTGTACTTCTGATCCTTGCCGATCACGATCAGGTACATGCCGCTTTTGACCATTGCGGCTACGAGGTCCGGCCGCCCTGCCAGGAGGTGAGTGACGATCCCGTAGGTCCGCTTGAGCGCCTCGTCCGAAACCACGCCAGCCGCTACTACGGGCATGCCATCGACGTCGATGTACTTCGTGTAAAACTTTCGCGCCGCCTCGCGATCCTCCTCTTGGACGATCCCAAAGAACTTCTCCGGCGGCCGCGTCACCTTTGGAGCCGCCTGCGCCCACAGACTCTGCGAGAGGGTCATGCTGCCGAGGACAAGGGCGGCCTTGCCGGAAAGAACCGAAGTTTTCATGGTCTTAATCTCGAAGACGGAATTCGTTCGATATTAAACGATCTCGTCGGGAACGATAACATCTTAGTCCATAGTTTCTCGATCTGGCGTCGCCCACAGAACCTCAACATCAGATGTGGGCGAAGCCTAAGGACACGCCAAATCAGGTTCTATGTCCTAGGATGGACCCGTTGCCCTTGACTTCGTACCGAGAAGCGAACCGGCTCGTGCTCGAGGGGTGTCGCCCGCTCGAGTCCCAAATTCGACCCGTCGAGGACGCGGTTGGGAGGTTCTTGTCGCAATCGTTGGATGCTCGGTACGATAGCCCAAGGTTCGATTGTTCGGCCGTCGATGGCTACGCTTTGGGTGCCAATCCTTCTCAAGGACCTATTCGGCTCGTAGGACGAGCCGAAGCAGGCGAACCCTATGCAGGGATGATCGCCGAGGGAGAGGGCGTCCGGATCTTGACCGGTGCGGTTGTGCCGCCGAACGTCGAGGCCATCGCTATGCAGGAGGATTGCCAACTGAATAGCGATCGTTTGATCGTGGGACGCCCCGTTCGAAACGGTGAGAACATTCGCCGGCAAGGTGAGGAGTATCGTGCCGGCGACACGCTGTTCCGTCCGGGCGCTTTGGTAACGCCCGTCCTGGCGGGCCTTGCCACCGCTCAGGGGTACACCACCCTCCGTCTGGGCGGCGCGCCACGTGTCGCGATCTTGGCCACCGGAAACGAGTTGCGCGCTCCAGGCCAGGAACTGGAACCCGGCGCGGTCTATGCCAGCAACGTAACGACGTTCGTGTCGGCCGTGCGTGCCTTAGGGCTCTCTACCCAGGCGCGTGTCATCCCTGATGACGCGGGCTTGATTCGGTCTGCGCTTGAGGAGGCGTTCGAGACGGCCGACCTCGTCATCACGACCGGCGGCGTGTCCGTTGGCGACCGAGACTACGTTCGCGATTGCGCTCGGTTGGTTGGGGTGGAGGAAGTGTTCTGGAGGGTTGCCATGAAGCCGGGCAAGCCTGTCTTCTTTGGGCTACGGCAGGGCAAGCCGATGCTCGGCTTGCCCGGCAATGCCGTGGCGGCCATCGTCGCCTTCCACCTCTTCGTCCGCCCGGCCCTGCTTCGGCTTATGGGCGCCGCAGAACCGGATCTCGCGACGTTCCCCGTTCGGCTGGAGACGAGCATTCGAAAGCGCGCCGGACGAATGGAGTTCGTCCGCGTCCGTCTTGACATTGAGGAGCGTGGTTTCGTGGCGCGTCCGGTCGCGGAACAGGGCTCCCACATGCTTGGAGGACTGGCCTCCGCCGGCGCCCTTTTGCATCTAGCCGAAGAGCGGGAGAGCTTCGAGGAAGGGGAGTTCGTCCCGGCTTCTTTCTTGCGTTGGAGCCTTCTTTAGGCTTTCGGTGGTTGCGCCGGTTCGGAGGGTGCTTCGGCGGTGTGCTTGCGGAGGACGTCTTCTACCCACGAGAGTCCACGCATCATCGTGGGAAAGCCGACGGTCGTGAGCGACTGGAGGACGGCGTGCCGCAGCTCTTCCGGCGTGGCCCCCGCCTCAAGTGCCTTGCGGGCTTGGCTGTGGGTGCCGCCTTCGAGGCCCGCGCCAATGCATATGCCCAGCTTAACGAAGGCCCGCGTCTTAGCATCTAGCGGCCCAGCGGCTCCGACGGCGTTGCTCAGGTCGCCGTAAGCCGCCCCGATATCGGGATAGTCCTCCAAAAAGGCGGTGAAACGCTTCGGCAGTTTGCTCATCGACTCCTCCGATTATAGGTGCATTTACGGCGAGTCCATGCCAAGGCTGTTTGAGAGATGGAGAGACCATGCGGTCAAGACCAGTTCCCGGCGACCGACATCTTCACGCACGTCGAAATCGCTAACGGACGCGCTTGGATGAAACCCGATGGCGTTGCCGCTTTTGCCGGCGACTTACCGGAGGCAGAACAAAAGCTTGTCTGGGCAACGCACTATGCACCGGCGGCGGATATTTTTAGCCGAAACGCGCCTGGCGTCGCTTGGAAGACCAAGCTGAGTTGGTACATCGTCGCCAACGACGACCGTACGGTTAATCCAAACCTCCAACGTTTTGTGGCCCAGCGCATGGGAGCTCAGGTCCGCGCAGTCGATAGCAGCCACGTTCCGATGTTGTCACACCCCGAATTCGTTATCGATGTGATTCGGGCTGCGGCTAAAGCCGTTTCTGTCTAAACCAGAAATCTGATCGCCACCGGAACTAGCCTACCGGTGGCTACGATGCCTCATTTAAGAGGAAGGCTTTTATACGCCCCACTTGCAGAAACAAGTGCTGGTACTCCGGACGGGACTCGAACCCGCGATCTCCTCCGTGAAAGGGAGGCGTCATAACCACTAGACTACCGGAGCGTTTTGGACGCGAGATATTGTACCCCTACGGCCGGGCTTGCCTACTGCGGCCGGCCGGCGAAACCGGGAGGTGGGGCGAAAAGTTTCCAGTCGATGGTCGTACAGACCTTGGCCATTCGGTCCCGGAGGGCGACTACACCGGGCTGCTCGGTGGCGTAGTGGCCAGCGGCGATCAGGGCAAAGCCGGATTCGGCGGCTTCGACGGCGATGTGCTGTTTGACTTCGCCGGTGACTAGGACGTCGGCGCCCGCGCGTTGGGCGGCCATCCATTCGCCGTCGGCGGCCCCGCCTACGACGGCGACCCGTCGGATCTTGCGGGCGGGGTCGCCCCAGGTCAAGGCCTTGGTATGGAGCGAAGCTTCTACCGTGGCGGCAAAGTCGGCCAGGGATAACGGCGTTTCCAAGCTTCCGACCCGTCCGGCGGCCTGTTCGGGGACGGCAGGAGATATCAGGAAGTCGTAGGCGGGTTCCTGGTAGGGATGCTTTTCGCGAAGGGTTCGTTCGACGATCCGCTGCTGGTCGCCGCGAAGCACCATCTCGACCCGGACCTCCGGCACCGTTTCGACTTTGCCCGGTTCGCCGACGGTTGGATTGCTACCCTCGCCGCCGAGGAAGGTGCCGGTTCCTTCAGATCTGAAGGCGCACCGTTCGTAGTTGCCGATGATGCCTGCGCCCGCCCCGCTCAGGGCGTCGATAAGGCCGTCCGCCGCTTCGGCAGGGGCGAAGAAAATCAGCTTAAGGCGGTCGACTTTCTCGGCGAAGCCGAACGGCTTGAGCTGTTGGAGGTCAAGTAGATCGGCCAGGGCATCGTTGACGCCCCCCTTGGCAGAGTCCCAGTTGGTGTGGGCGGCTACGAAGGCGATTCCGGCGGCGGCCAGTTCCAGCACCGTGCGGCCGGTGTGATCGTTCGCAAGGACCTTGTTCAGGGGGGAGAAGAGAAGCGGATGGTGGGCCAGGAGGAGTTGGGCTCCTTCCTCGCGGGCGTGGGCGACGGCGGCGCGAGAGCGATCCAGGGAGACGACGGCCTTGGTGACTTCGGCTTCGGGGTCGCCGACTTGGAGGCCGACCTTGTCGAAAGAGAAGGCGTATCGAACCGGGGCAACGGTTTCTAGGGCGGCGAGGACCTCGCGGACGCGCATGAGCATATTTTGGCCGGGTTGTCGTGGTCGGGAGGCTTCTTGCTCCACCCCCAACCCCCTCCTCGCGTTGGTTGGTTGCACAGAACGCCGGGTCCGACCCGCGGAAAAACGAGGAGGGGGCTTATTCAAAAATGCAGAAGGGCCGCTCTTTCGAGCGACCCTTCATGCGGTCGTGGGAGGCTTTTTAGGCCCCCGCTTTTCCTGTCTCACGTGCGAGGTGGTAAGTGGACGGACGGATACTTGGATGATTGCCTTTTGAACAATATTCCGCCAACTTCTTAATCGCTTTTTCGGAGGTCGGATCGAGCCGGTTGGGACTTGTGAGGCACAAACCCAGCAGCGCAAACGCTTCCTCTTCCGTGAGCTTCAGCCCGTCTAGGATCGTTCCTACTGGCATATGCTCCTTTTTATTGATGACATTGCGCCGAAGCGCATGTATGTAGACGACCGTGGTATCCCGATCGTTCGGACTTTTTAAAATCCTGTCTGAATTATGTGTAAGGGAAAGTTAAGGGAAGTTTAAGGCTCGGTCGAGGCGGCAGCCGTTTCGACCTTTCGACCCTTTAAAAGCGCGAGGGCGGCGAGGAATACGATAAGAACGACACCGCCGATGTGTGCGTAGGCCCAAGTTGAAATCTCGGCGCTGCCCTGCTTCGCGATCCGGCTCATCGCATCGTGGCTTGGAGCGGTCTCCAGTTGCAGTGCTTCATTGCGCCTAATCGCTAGCTCCATGCCAAGGCAAAGGAATGTCCACGCTATGCCAACGGCAACCCAAAAGCCTTTCACACCACGGCTATTGTAGGTCTTTTTGGCGATCAGGCCAAGTTTGCGGCGAACGGAGGAACGTATACTACGCCTCGTGCCGAAGGGCGAATATTTACAATACGGCGGGCAAGCGATCATCGAAGGTGTGATGATGCGGTCGCCGCGTTACTTTGCGATCGCTTGCCGAGCGCCGAACGGGGAGATTGTCCTTCATACCGAGGCGATCGAGAAGACCTGGATCGGTCGGCAGAAGTGGCTGAAGTATCCGTTCCTCCGTGGTTCTCTGGCCCTGCTCGACAGCATGGCGTTGGGCACTAAGGCGATGCGGTTTTCTTCCGCGATCCAGATGGATCCAAAGTATGCCGACCCGGATGAGCCGGTGCCGGATCACATCGCCGAGACGCCTAAACGGACGCAGGACTTGGCGGTGGGCGGCGCGCTGCTCTTCAGCTTCCTCTTCGGCGTGGCGTTGTTCGACTATCTTCCGAACACCGTCGCTGAGCTTTCTGGAAAGATCGGTGTTGCTAGCGATCTCGGAAAGAACATCGTCTCCGAGATCACGAAGGCTCTGCTCTTCTTCGGCTACATCGCCTTGATCGGCTTGATGCCCGAAATCAAAGAGGTGTTCAAGTACCACGGGGCCGAGCACAAGGCGATCAACGCCTTGGAGCATGACCGACCGTTGGAGCAGGAGTCGTGCCTCGCCGAGAGCCGCATCCATCCGCGTTGCGGAACCAGCTTTGCGATCATCGTCCTGCTGGTCGGTTTCCTCGTCTTCGCCTTCGTGCCGCGCTATCCGCTTGGGAAGGACCATGCGATGATGATGAACGTCACCATCCGGTTCCTCCTCGAACTGCTCATCCTGCCGTTCATCGCGGGCATCAGCTACGAGCTGCTTCGCCTCGCGGGCCGCTTCCGAGATCAGAAGCTGGTGAACGCGGCGTTCCAGCCCGGAATGTGGAGTCAGCGGCTCACCACGCGGGAGCCGGAAGCAAAGCACGTCGAGGTTGCCATCGCGGCGCTAAAGGCCTGCCTTGCCGCCGAGGAAGCCACTCCGGGTGTTCCGGAAGAGGAAGAGGCGATCGAGTCCGCCCCGCCACTTCCCGGCGTGGTCGGTTAGCTGGCGAAGAAAGCGCCGGACAACAGGGCCAGATACGCCGCGCAGCCGAAGAGGCAGGCGCGGCGTACTTGCTTTGGCGTGCTCTTCGCCTGGTGAGCCAATAGAACCCAAGCAAGCCCCAGGGTGATGGCCTTGACCATGGCAAATCGCCACTCCCCACCTGCGAGAAGCGGGGCCATCACCGGATTCAGCTCTTCGATCTGTCCGTGTGCGTGGAGGAAGACGGTGACGATCAAATCCAGCAGGCCGATCACTAGAAGAGCCGCAAGTGCCCGGGTGGGGAAGATAGCGCGCACAACGAAAAAGGGAGAGGCAAGAAGCGTGCCGGAAAGTAGCATGGGCGGGAAGCCCATGCTACGGTTACAGGCCGTCGCGTTCGATCAAAGCTTCCGCGATCTGCACCGCGTTCAATGCCGCGCCCTTCAAGAGCTGGTCGCCTGCGACGAACATGCAGAGTCCGTTCGGGTTGGAAACGTCCTGCCGAATTCTCCCGACAAGGACGTCACCCTGCCCACCGGCTTCGACCGGCATCGGGAAACGGTTGGCGGCGCGATCGTCGATGACCTGGACCCCCGGCGCCTTCTCAAGAACGGCCCGTACGGCCTCTTCAGAGGGCGCAGCGCCCGCGAACTCGACGGTGACCGATTCGGAGTGGGCACGCAGTACGGGGACGCGGACGCAGGTGACGTTTACTTTAAGATCGGGCATACCCAAAATCTTGCGGCTCTCCTCGACGACCTTCGCCTCCTCCTCGTTCGCGCCGGTGGGGCCGATAGGGGTGTTGTGGCTGAAGAGATTGAAGGCGTAAGGATGCTGAACCGCTTGGGGCGGATACTCTCTGCCGTCAAGGAAGGCGCGAGTAGCCTCCCGAAGCTCCTCCATGACCGCTGCGCCGCCGCCACTGGCACTTTGATAGGTGCTGACGATCAAGCGCTCAATCTTGCCCAGTTCCCGGAGGGGATGAACGGCCATGAGGAGGATGATTGCGGAGCAGTTGGGGACAGAGACGAGTTTCGCGCCTTTTGGAACGGCGTCGAGGTTGATCTCGGGGACGACGAGCGGGACATCGTCGCGCATGCGAAAGGCGCTGGAATTGTCGACGACGAGGGCTCCGGCGGCCATTGCCGCGGGAGCGAGGTCGCGCGATCGGCTTGCGCCGGCAGAGAAAAAGGCGACGTCGACGCCTTCGAACGCTTCGGGCGTTGCTTCTGCGATCGCGTATTCCTTGCCGGCAAACGAGGCGGTTTTGCCAACGGAACGGGCGGAAGCAAGAAGACGGAGATCGCCAACAGGAAACTTACGAGATTCAAAAAGATTCAGAAACTCTTGGCCTACCGCGCCCGTGGCGCCTACGATCGCCACTGTAAGGGGGGAATTCACCTCCCTTTGGTACCCCAAATGGAAAAATCCTAGGATCAGTTAGGTCAATGTCGCCGTCAGAATGTGCACTGACAACTCAGGATGGTGTAATGTCTTTGGAACAAAGGGAGAAGGGCAACCGCGTGCGGTCCGAAGGCGAAACCACCATTGATATCCAGTTCGAGTGCGGAACTTCCGCTACCGGATTGAAACGGGTCGAAATGCCCGGAATGGGCTACGTCAAGCTGGAGACGATTTCCGGCAGCGTGCCCCGCATTGCCACGGGTGCCGCATACGTTCCGCCGAACGTCAACGGCCTGATCCTCAACCTTCAAGGGACGCTGCTGGCGCGAAGCGCGCCTCAAGGCCGCCTCGTCCTGATTCCACCTCGGAGCCTTACGTTTGTGCGAGCCGGCCGAATGGTCGTTCAGGCCGCGCGCGGCGATCATGAGTCGCTTCTCGTGACTTGGCCTTCGCGCGCCACGCCGGTTCTCGAAATTTGGCTACAAGGCCGAACCGGGGTTCGTGGAAACGCCGCGGCTCGCGCTGTCGCCTGCAAGCCCATCGATCCCCATTTCCTGGGAGCGTTTGAGCGATTCAACACTGCGATCAAGGGGCCTCAGGAGGCGATGGAGCCGCTCGTGCTTTCGGTCTTGTACGAAGTCGTCGCCCGGCTGATGTCGAGCAATGACCAAGTTCAACTTGCCGCCCTGCCGCTCGATCTTCCGGAGACGATCAAGGATCTGATCGTTAAGGTTCGGAAAAATCCCGCCGCGCCCTGGCCGCTGAAGGATGCCGCCGATATGGCGGGCTACTCGCCTTTCCACTTCAGCCGGGTCTTTAAGAGTCTCGTGGGCTATGGTTTCCATGAGTTTGTCGATCGCAGCCGCACGGAGTGCGCGGTCGAGATGCTGGTGACCACGGAGAGCGCGGTGGACCTGGTGGCTTCGACTTGCGGATTCGGAACCACGCAAGGGCTTCGAGAATCGGTCAAAGAGTATCTGGGCCTCGTGCCCAGCGAACTCCGGGCCGTTCCCGACGCCGTCGACATGGGCCCGTGACGGACACCCTCACTCCTTGGTTGGTGCGCTATGGCTATGAGCGGGGCGCTTTTCCGATGGCGGACGAGGACGGCGAGGTGGGTTGGTATCGACCCCGGCGGCGCTGCCTTTTCCCAATCGAAGGAATCCATATTTCCCGCTCGCTTCAACGGACGATCAATCGTGGCCATTTTGAGGTTCGGTTCGATACCTCGTTTGAGGCCGTCATGCGGAGCTGTTTGCGACCCGAAGGAAACTGGATTTCGGAAGAGTTCTTTCGGGTCTATACGGAGATCCACCGGCAAGGCTGGGGACACTGCGCCGAGGTATGGGAGGGTGACGAGTTGGTCGGCGGCACTTACGGAATCGCTCTCGGCTCCTGCTTTTGCGCGGAGTCGATGTTTCACCGGAAAACGGATGCCAGCAAGGTCGCCCTGGCGGCAATGGTTGATCGCTGCCGCGAGTTAGGCTTCACCATTTTCGACGCTCAAATCATGAATCCCCACCTGAAATCTCTCGGCGCTTACGAAGTGACGGAGCGTGCCTATGAGCGAATGCTTGGGGATGCTCTTGAGAAGACGACGCCGTGGAGCGTGCCCGCGTGATTGAGAGTCAGCTGAGCGAAGAAGTCGACGGGACCGGCGGCGGGTACGGCAAGTATCCGGGCCTGTCGGTGGCCCAGGTCGCCGAACGATTCCGTTTTCTGGCAGAGGAGGGCGAGGGGCGCTCCGTTCGCGCCATTCTGCGGATTGTCCATGAGCAGACGGAAGCCCGTGGCCATCTCGGCACCCAGCGCCTCCTCGCCGTTCTCAGTGGGTCAGCAACGTTTGCGCTTGGTGTCATTCGCCTCTTGAGCGCGGACCCGCCGTTTATGTTGAACGTCTATCTCGGAGTGACCGCGGTAGTGACCGTGCTCTTCACCATCGGGGCGGTGTCGATCGGAAAGGTCTCCAAAAGGAACGACGCGCAGCTTAGGGAGATCCGCCGGCTGGCCCTGCTCACTTTGGATATTCTGATCTCTAAGCCTGGTTTTGTCGCTCGTCCTTTGGAGCGGGAGCATGTAGCGGCATTGGACTCGATGAAGAAGATCGATCCTGTGGGTTGGGCGAGGGTGAGAGAGGCGTTGAGTTAGTTTTGGATTTTAGGTTTTGGGTTCGGACGAACCCAAAACCTTCGCAGTTAGGTACTTGTATCCCATGCCTCGAAGGCGAACGGTCCCGCTCCGCTATAAGCCCGAACCGGGTTGGGTGAAGCCGTACCTTTCGAATTGGAAGGAGCGGCAGCGAAGAATGGAGGCAGAAGAGATTGCGGCATGGGAGGCTTCGGGGAAGCCGGGCGAGCCAGGATTACGGGAGGCTTATCCCAAAATTCCTCGGGCTGCGATCCGGCTGATCGCTTGCCCGATGAGCAAGGCGGTTAACCACGGCGGTTTGATGCGGCTGGCGGAGGCGTTCCGACTAGAGCGAGTCGACTTTTCCCCAGAGGCGGATGGCTGCATCGATGGATCGGGTGCCCGGGGTTCTCGAGAGTTGCAGCCGCATTGCTGGGTCCCGGCGGATCGCGCGGTGGCCGAGGCAAAGGCGGAGGGGTATCGGGTGTACGGCGTGACCCTCGTCCCGGGGGCTCAACCGCTCGATCAGGTCTCCTGGCGCTTTCCCTGCGCTTTGGTGATGGGCTCGGAGGCCGAGGGGCTTCCTCCTGAGGTGCTGGAGGCGTGCGATGAGACGATCGCGATTCCCCTTTACGGCCTTGTGACTTCCCTCAACGTGGCCAGCGCGGCGGCGCTGGTGGTTCATGCGGCGATGGGGTCGTACGTGAGACAAAACCGGGATTTCGAGCCGGTGCGTTGGGAGTCGAGAGGGCTGTTGGGTTTGGAGCCGGGCGAGTATGTCTAGGCATTAGGCGGGATTTTGTGCCTCTATTCTCTGGAGGAACTCCCTAACTCCCTAACTCCCTAACCTACATCTCTTCGGCGAAGACCGGGTCCGGCACATGATCGGCTCCGAGGGAGATGTCGTGGGCCATGTCGGTGGCGTAGCGGCGGAGGACGGGCTCGGGGTCGTTATTGGCGGCGCCGCTAAGAGCCCAGACGACGACGTCCTTGAGATCGGGATTCCATTCCACGGTGTGATAGAGGCCGTGCATGGCAGCGCGGCGTCCGATACGGCTGGGCGCGCTGAGCATACCTAGGAGGGCTGGACCGCCAAGCTTGCCAGAGACGTGACCTCCGAGGACGACACCCGCTTTGTAGATCGCTCGGCAATGATCGTCTTCCGCGTCCCAAAGCAGGTCGGCCATCGCCTTCACTGCGCGGGCCTCTTCTTCATCCGTCGAAGCGAAACTGGGTAGATCTTCAAAGAGGTCGAGGACGAACCATTGGGCCGACCGTCGCATGGGGTGGGTGCGGTCGTGGAGGATTTCCAGTAGGGAAGGCAGGAAGAGGCCGGTGCTTGCGTGGGTTTCGATCTCGGTCATTGCGTCGTGACCAGCGTCGCGATCGTCGCAGAACAGCAGATTGAGAAGATCGAGCGGGGAAAGATCGCGAATGTGACCTTTAAATCGGCCGGGCAGGCCAAGGGATCGGGCGATGGCTTGCTGGCGGGCGAAGAGAGGCTCGACTTCTTCACAAAGCTTTTCTAACATGGCCTCGACGGAGGAGGCGCGCACCTCGTGCCACAGCTCTTCGCTCCGGCCAAATACGCCGTGTTCGGTCTTCGCCACCTGGACTAGGAACGTTTCGCCGTGGGCTTCGAAGCTCGCGGTTTCTTTCCAGTCGGTCGTCGCAACGTGAAACTCGTAGCTCACGGGGTGGTGGGGCGGCCAATGAAACGCAACCCGGTGTCCGGGTTTGCATGGCCGAGAGAGATCCATGCTCGCCACCGCGTGGTCGATCGACCGTCGAAGGTCGTTCGCCAGCGCATATGCGGCCTCAGGGGTCGCGGTGGTCATTGCAATCTATTCTAGCGCTGGGAGGAGGCTGACGGTTGCGGGCGATGGCAAGCATCGCCCGAATCGGCTGCTAGCCAACGTTTACAAACTCAAAAGCCCCGTCCTTGGCGTCGACGGTGACCGTCGACCCATCGCGGATATCTCCTCGCAGAATCGACTGGGCAAGCGGATTGAGAATTTCCCGTTGGATCGCCCGCTTGAGCGGACGAGCTCCGAAGAACGGGTCGTAGCCTTCGCTCGCGATGAGCGAGGCGGCGGCATCCGTGAGGTGAATCTCGATCCGGCGGTCGGCCAATCGTTTGGCGAGGCTCTTCAACTGGATATCGACAATTCGCTTGATCTCGCCGATTCCCAGGGAACGGAAGATCACGATTTCGTCGATTCGATTGATGAACTCGGGTCGGAAGTGGAGTCGGACCTCCTCCATCACGTTTCGCTTCACCCCGTCCCAGTCGCTGTCTTCCAGCGGGTCGGGATAGTGGTGCGAGCCGAGGTTGGAGGTGAGGATGATGATCGAGTTGCGGAAATCGACGGTTCGCCCTTGTCCGTCGGTGAGTCGCCCATCGTCCAGCACTTGCAGAAGGACGTTGAAGACTTCGGGGTGAGCCTTTTCGACTTCGTCCAGCAGGATGACGGAATACGGTCGGCGACGAACGGCCTCGGTGAGTTGGCCGCCTTCGTCATAGCCGACGTATCCGGGAGGGGCACCGATGAGCCTTGAGATCGAGTGCTTCTCGCCGTACTCGCTCATATCGATGCGGACCATCGCCTTCTCGTCGTCGAACAGGAATTCGGCGAGGGCGCGGGCGGTTTCGGTCTTGCCGACACCCGTTGGGCCGAGGAAGAGGAAGGAGCCCACCGGGCGATTCGGGTCACTGAGACCGGAGCGGGAGCGGCGAACCGCGTCCGCGACGAGGCGGAGTGCTTCTTCCTGGCCGACGACGCGCTCGGTCATTCTCTCCTCCATGGTGAGCAGCTTCTGCATCTCGCCCTGCATAAGGCGCGAGACCGGGACGCCGGTCCACTTTGAAACGACTTCGGCGATATCCTCGGAGTCGACTTCTTCCTTCAGCATCCGGCCCTCAACGGGAACGTCGTCCATATCCACGGTCTCTTCCTCAAGCTTCTTCCGAAGCGCGGGGATGCGGCCGTATTGGATTTCGGAAGCCTTTGCCCAGTCGGCGTCACGTTGGGCGGCCTCCAGTTGAACCTGAAGATCGTCAAGCTGCTTCTTGAGCCCACGAGTGCCCTCGATCAGATCCTTCTCTCGTTGGTAGCGGGCACGAAGTCCCGTCGACTGCTCCTGAAGCTCCGCCAGCTTTCGCTCGGTTGCGGCTAGGCGCTCCCGGCTAGCGGAGTCCATCTCTCTTTTAAGGGCTTCGCGGTCGATTTCGAGCTGGATGATCGACCGTTCGACCACGTCGATCTCGGCGGGGACCGAGTCGATCTCGATCTTGAGACGCGAAGCCGCTTCGTCCATCAGGTCGATGGCTTTGTCCGGCAGGAATCGATCGGTGATATAACGTGCGCTGAGGGTCGCCGCGGCGACGAGGGCCGAGTCGGTGATTCGAACGCCGTGGTGGATCTCGTAGCGCCCTTTTAAACCACGGAGGATCGAGATGGTCTCCTCGACGGACGGCTCATCTACGAGAACGGTCTGGAAGCGGCGCTCCAAAGCGGCGTCCTTTTCGATGTATTGGCGGTATTCGTTGAGCGTGGTGGCGCCTACGCACCGCAGTTCGCCGCGAGCGAGCATCGGTTTGAGCATGTTGGCGGCGTCGAGCGCGCCCGATCCTTTGCCCGCGCCAACGAGGGTGTGGAGTTCGTCGATGAAGAGCACGATACGACCGTCCGCTTTCCGGATCTCGTCGAGCACGGCCTTCAGGCGCTCTTCAAATTCGCCTTGATACTTCGCGCCGGCAAGAAGGGAGCCGATATCGAGCGAGATGACGCTCTTATCCTTGAGGCCTTCGGGCACGTCGCCCGTGACGATGCGTTGAGCAAGCCCCTCGACGACGGCGGTCTTGCCGACTCCCGGTTCGCCGATCAGAACTGGATTATTCTTCGTGCGGCGGCTAAGCACCTGGATGACCCGCCGAATCTCCTCGTCCCGTCCGATAACCGGGTCCAACTTGCCTTCGCGTGCCCGGGCGGTGATATCGATGCCGTACTTCTCAAGCGCCTGGTAGCGGCTCTCCGCATCAGGGCTATCGACCCGCTGACCGCCCCGCAGGGTCTCGATCGCGGTTTCTAAATCCTTCTTTGTTACGCCGGCGCCTTTGAGGGCACGCCCCGCCGCGCCGTTCTCTTCCGAGAGCGCAAGCAGGAAGTGCTCGGTCGAGACGTACTCGTCCTTCATCCGGTCGGCTTCGCGAAAAGCGTTCTGGAATAGGCCTTGAAGCCGGGCGGAGATGCTGGCGGCGGCTGGCTGGCCCGTAACTTTGGCACCCTTCTCCAGCCCCGCTTCTAGCTGAGCCTCGATCGCCCGTGGGTCGGCTCCCACCCGCTGGATGAGCGGACGCGCGGAGCCTTCGCTCTGCTGCAGCATCGCCAATAGCAGATGCTCGGCATCCACTTGGGAGTGGGAAAGGCGCTCGGCAATGGTCTGGCCACTTTGCAGAGCCTCCTGAGCGCGAACGGTGAGTTTATCAAATCGCATAGTGAGTGTCTAGCACTCAAATCGAGTGCGTGTAGAAGATTCAACGTCCGTTAAGGGGTTTTGGTTTCGGGAGTTTTAGACTTTCTGCGTAAGGAGCGAGTTGCCTCTCGGCTAATCTATCGGAAAATGCTGTCGCTCCTCATCGCCGTCGCTCAGGGGCCTAAATTCTCTGGTCCTACTGTTCCAGATGGGTGGGGCGTTAACATCCACTTTACAGACGAGCAGCCCGGCGAGGTGGCCAAAATCGCCGGGCCATTTCGTTGGGTGAGGATGGACTTCGCCTGGAGCGGTACCGAACGAGCGAAGGGGCAGTACGACTTTTCCGCGTATGACCGACTTCTCGCGTCGCTAAAGCGGGCGAAGATCCGACCGTACTTCATTCTCGATTACGGGAACGACCTTTACGAAGCCGGATCGCCCCGTCACCCGGAGAGCCGGGCGGCATTTTGTCGTTGGGTAGAGGCGGCGATGGCCCATTTCAAGGGGCGAGGAATTGTTTGGGAGATGTGGAACGAGCCGAACATCGGCTTCTGGAAGCCCGCACCGAATGTCGACGAGTACATCGCGCTGGCGATGGAGGTGGGGAAAACAATCCGGCGGGTAGCGCCTCGAGAGTCCTACATCGGGCCGGCGACGAGCGGAATCGACTTTCCTTTTCTTCAACGCTGCCTGGACGCAGGCCTCCTGCGTTACTGGGATGCGGTGAGTGTTCATCCTTATCGGCAAAGCGAGCCGGAGTCAGTGGTTTCGGAGTGGGTTCAACTGCGGTCCGCCTTGAACCGTGCCGGAGGCGCCAAGGTCCCGATGATCAGCGGCGAGTGGGGTTACAGCGAGCTTTACGAGAGCCAGGACAAGGTCCGGCAGGCGCGGTACATGCTCCGGCAGTACCTGGTGAACCTTAGTTGCGGAGTGCCGATCTCGATCTACTACGACTGGAAGGACGACGGCACAGACCCGAAGGAGCCGGAGCATCACTTCGGCACCGTCTTCGCAAATCGGGCGACGAAACCGGCTTACGAGGCGGCCTTGACCCTTGTGCGCGATCTGGCGGGATTCAGCTACGTCACTCGTCTGCATACGGACGACGGCTCGCAGTGGCTCCTCCTCTTCCGTAAAGGAGCCGAGGCCCGTGTGGCGGCGTGGACCACCTCCGCGGATACCTCGACAAGACTGCCGGGAATGCGAATCCCGCTCTATGGGATGCCGAAGGTCTTCAGGGGTGCATCTCTGGCACCTCTTCTATCGTGGAAGCCGGAGCCGTGGATTCAAGTAAGTCCCGAACGGCTTGACGATAAGCCGCTGGAGAAGACGGTCGCGAAGAGCTTCGGTCCCGTGAAGCTTGCTCAGGTCACGAGGATCGTCGGGAGTGGTCCGGTGCACCTCACCGTGGTGCCGGGACGACAGGGTGGGCTTTCCGCGGTCTTAGAGAATCCAACCCGCCGAAGTCTGGTTGGAGCGACAATCTCCGCCGAGGGTGGACCCAAGAGCCCGGTGATATTGGCCCCCGACAGTACGTTCACTCTGCCCCTTTCCTCCGGCGCGACATCCGTTCGGTTTCAAAAAGGGAGCCAGAGTGTGGTTCGCCGGGTGCCCAGGTTCAAGGATCTCGGTTTGGACGGGGCGACCGCGACGATGGATGGCGATCCGAAGGTTCGGGGGGCGGTATCGAAGGTTGAGTCGGCGGACGAAACGAGGCTCGAATACGATTTCGACCCGGGCTGGCGCTTTGCCGAACTGCGTTCGGCTTCCGGTCAGGTGGAAGGCAAGCCGACGGCTTTTGGTATATGGATCAAAGGCGACGGATCGGGCAACCTCTTGCGGATGCGTTACACGGACGCGTCCGGCCAGACGTTCCAGCCCGACGGAGGCTCAATCCGTTGGACGGGTTGGCGTTACGTCTCGTTTCCGCTCGACGGTTCGGGTGGCCATTGGGGCGGGGCCTCCGACGGACTCGTTCATTGGCCGATTCGCATCGGCACAATGGTTTTGGTCGACATGCCGGGTGGGCGCGGGGGGCAGGGTTCGATTTCAGTCAGCCGCCCCTCGTTGGCGTATTGAGACGCCGCTATTTCCCGATGCAGAATCGGGAAAACAGCTCGTTCAGGAGGTCGGCCGGAGCGGTATCGCCGAGGACGGTACCCAAGTGGCGATCGGCTTCGCGAAGCAAGACGGCGAGAAGATCGGGTGGAGCATCCGGGATCGCGGCGGCTTCGGTGAGGGCTTCGGCGGCGGGGCCTAGGGCGGCGGCCTGGCGGTCGTTGACCGGGGGCGCTTCCGGCGGCTCGGGATAACGGCTTGCTAAGCGGTCGAATCCTTCGAGGGTGAGGCAGGAAATGAGCGAAGAGCGGTCCCGGCCCTCGAGCATTAGGTCCGATTTGGTGCCAATGATCTGATCGGCACGGCGACCAAGCGAAGTGAGAAGTAGATCGTCTTCCGGCGTCCAGCCGAGGTGGGCATCGTAAAGAAACCAGATCTCGTCTGCGCCTTCGGCGGCGGAACGGGTTCGGGCAATACCTTCCCGTTCGACAGTTTCGTCCGTTTCGCGCAGTCCAGCGGTGTCGATCAGGATTAGGCGCGCGGCTCCGAGGGTCACGGTTTCCTCAAGCGTGTCGCGGGTCGTCCCGGGGATATCGGTCACGATTGCGCGGTCCCGCCCAACGAGAGCATTGAGAAGAGACGATTTGCCTGCGTTGGGGCGCCCTACTATCGCTATCCGTCTCCCATGCCTAGCTAGGTGAACCGCTCGGCCTTTTCGTCCGATCTCCGAAATCCGATCGGAGAGTTCTTCGCTCCGGGCCGAGACTTCCGATGGATCGAGATCGCCAAGATCCTCCGAGAAATCGATCCGGGCTTCGACTTCGGCGAGAAGCCCTCGAAGGTCGCTTCGAACGGCTTCGACCGCATGGCGCAGTCCTCCTTCGCGGTTTCGGTGGGCCGCGCGAAGTTCAAACGCGGTTTGGGCTTCGACGGTTTCGACCACGGCTTCGGCTTGGGTGAGGTCGAGGCGGCCATTGGCGAAAGCGCGGAGGGTGAATTCGCCCCCGCGAGCGGGACGGGCGCCGGCGGCAAGGCAGGCATCGAGAAGAGCGTCGACGGAGGCGCGTCCGCCGTGGAGGGTGAGTTCGACGGTTTCTTCGCCGGTGTAGCTGGCGCCGCGAGGGAAGGGAAGGGCGAGGCCGTCGTCACCGAAGGCGAACCGCCCGTAACTTGCGCGGCGTGGCTCGGGTTCGAAGGGTTGGAACACCTGACCGGCGATTCGGTAGGCGTCGGGGCCAGAGAGTCGAACCATGGCGACGGCGGTCGGGGGCGCCCCGGTGCAGAGGGCCACGATGGTATCGACGTTCATGTGTTTAGTTTGGAGGGTTGCTGGGTCATTGGGCATAAGGTCATGGGGTTAGTCCCAAAAGCCCAACGCCCCTACGCCTAATGACCCCAACGACCCGCTAAACTGCCTGAATGCGTTACCAGGATCAAATCGTCCGACGAACACAGAGCGCGCTCGATGACGTGGTGCGGGCGGCGCGGGCATTGCCGGAAGAGAAGTTGGATTGGAGTCCGGGGGGCGCCGCACGATCGGCCCTGGCTCAGATGCGGGAGATCGCCCAGACGGGTGACCGGTTTTTGCCGCTGATCGTGGGGGATGCGCGAGGTTTCGAGGGTCACGCGGCCAAAGAGGAGTCCGCCCCAAGTGGAACGGAGGGCCTTGAGGATCTGATTGCTTTGGCTCGTTCTGGAGTCGCGCGGCTTTGCCAGGCGATCATGGCGATTCCGGAGGCGGAGTTGGAGAAGGAGATCACCCTTCCTTTCGGCGGAGGAATGGTGATGACGCTTGCGGATGCCCTTGGGCTACCGGCGTGGAACATGACCTACCACTTGGGACAGATCAATCAGATCGGTCTGATGCTGGGCGACCGCCGGATGCATTAACCGCGTTAACGCGACTTTGTAAGGTCGGTCAGGGGCAAGGTTACATGTTAACGGCGTTTTCCTGGAATGCCAAGGGCTTTGTTAACTGAAATCCAAAAAACCTTGACCGGGGGTTGACAATAACCCTCATTCGGGGGAATAATATCAATCGTCAAGGCGTCCAAGAGACGAAGCGAGAAGCCGAAAGGATTCACGAAAAGTTAGCCAAGACACACGAAGAAGAGTTCTTTGAAAGTTGCATAGTGGTTGTCTAGAAGCGCATCGAGCATTCGAGAGAAGAGAGTTTCTCTAATTTAAGAGGCTGTATGGTGAATGCCTAGGGACAAGTTGCCGACGAAAGGCGTGTAAGCGACGATACGCTTAGGGGAGCTGCACAAGAGCGTTGATCCTAAGATGCCTGAATGGGGAAACCCGGCTGGAGTCATGTCCAGTCACTACTTCCTGAATACATAGGGATTTAGAGGGAACCTGGTGAACTGAAACATCTAAGTAACCAGAGGAAAAGAAATCGAAGAGATTCTGCAAGTAGCGGCGAGCGAACGCGGAAGAGCCTAAACCAAACGATTCGTCGTTTGGGGTTGTGGGGCCACTACTACCAATTAAGACCTCGAATTAAGCATTTCGGAATTAAAACGCCGGAGTATTTAGTTCGAGGTTGGTAGAAAAAAGGATGATTGTAGGGTTATCGGAAACGGCTGGAAAGTCGTGCCATAGAGGGTGAGAGCCCCGTACGGATAAAATCCAAATCAACTTAAGTGGTACCCGAGTAGTACGGAGCACGTGGAACCCCGTATGAATCCGTCCAGACCACTGGATAAGGCTAAACACAACTTGTCACCGATAGTGCATCCAGTACCGTGAGGGAAAGGTGAAAAGAACCCCGGGTAGGGGAGTGAAATAGAACCTGAAACCGTACGAGCCACAAACAATCAAAGCACCAGGTCCGGAGCAATCCGGTCAAGTGTGATGGTGTGCCTTTTGCAGAATGAGCCTGCGAGTTGTTGGTGTTGGCGAGCTTAAGCCGTTCAGCGGCGGAGGCGGAGGGAAACCGAGTCCGAATAGGGCGTCAAGTCAGCATCAGCAGACCCGAAACTGCGTGATCTAGCCATGGCCAGGGTGAAGTGATGGTAACACATCATGGAGGCCCGAACTCATTGATGTTGAAAAATCTCGGGATGAGCTGTGGTTAGTCCGGTGAAATGCCAATCGAACGCAGAGATAGCTGGTTCTCCCCGAAATGCATTTAGGTGCAGCGTTTATCGTTGTTCAACGGGGGTAGAGCACTGAATGGGCTAGGGGGCTTACCCGCTTACCGAACCCAACCAAACTCCGAATACCGTTGTATAAGATAGGCAGTGACACGGCGAGTGATAAGATCCGTCGTGAAAAGGAAAACAATCCAGATCGACAGCTAAGGGCCCTAAACGTGGACTAAGTGTGAAACGATGTGGAATCGCGTAAACAGCCAGGAGGTTGGCTTGGAAGCAGCCACCCTTTAAAAAGTGCGTAATAGCTTACTGGCCGAATGTGGTTCTGCGCGGATAATGTAAGGGGGCTAAAGTCCACTCCCGAAGCTTCGGGCTTGACGTAAGTCAAGCGGTAGGGGAGCGTTGTGTTCAGCAGTGAAGCCAGAGCGGAAGTCCTGGTGGAGCGGACACAAGTGAGAATGCAGGCATAAGTAGCGATAAGACAGGTGAGAATCCTGTCCGCCGAAAGACTAAGGTTTCTCCGGCTATGTTCGTCAGACGGAGGTTAGGCGGTCCCTAAGGTGAGGCCAGAAGGCGTAGCCGATGGATATCCGGTCGAAATTCCGGACCCGCGATATGAGCAATGGGAAGACGCTTCTGAAAGATCCATCCCGCACTGTTGGTTGTTGCGGGCTAGGCTTAGGCTGGTCCTTTTGAAAGATTGGAGTAAAGGCTGAAGCCGGGGAAGGGCGCCCTTCGGGGCAAACGAACTGGATTGGACAGGGGCCGAGAAAATCCCCTCAGCGTTAATCATATTTGCGACCGTACTGCAAACCGACACAGGTAGTCGAGTCGAGGAGACTAAGGCGTTCGAGAGAACTCTCGTTAAGGAACTAGGCAAATGGGCCCCGTAAGTTCGCGATAAGGGGCGCCCCGCAAGGGGCCGCAGCGAAGCATCCCAGGCGACTGTTTACCAAAAACACAGGTCTCTGCTAAGGTGAAAACCGATGTATAGGGGCTGACGCCTGCCCAATGCCAGTAGGTTACGCGGAGATGTCAGCGCAAGCGAAGCATTGAAGTCAAGCCCTGGTGAATGGCGGCCGTAACTCTAACGGTCCTAAGGTAGCGAAATTCCTTGTCGGCTAAATACCGACCCGCATGAAAGGCGTAACGACTTGGGAACTGTCTCAACGAGAAGCTCGGTGAAATTGTAGCGCCCGTGAAGATGCGGGCTATGCGCAGTAGGACGGAAAGACCCCGTGGAGCTTTACTACACCTTGTGATTGTGTTTCGGGTGTGAATGTAGAGCGTAGGTGGGAGCTTCGGCACCAATGGAACACCACCCTTTTGCATCTGGACCACTAACCGTGCCCATTATCTGGGTACGAGACAATTACAGGCGGGTAGTTTGACTGGGGCGGTCGCCTCCCAAAAGGTAACGGAGGCGCCTAAAGTTGCACTCAGGCTGGTTGGAAATCAGCCGTTGAGCGTATAGGTATACAGTGCGATTGACTGCGAGACACACAGGTCGAGCAGGGACGAAAGTCGAGCTAAGTGACCCTCTGAAGGTGCGTGGGCACGTCAGGGTTCATCGGATATAAGCTACCCCGGGGATAACAGGCTGATCTTGCCCGAGCGCTCACAGCGACGGCATGGTTTGGCACCTCGATGTCGGCTCGTCGCATCCTGGGGCTGTACACGGTCCCAAGGGTTCCGGAGTTCACGGATTAAAGCGGCACGCGAGCTGGGTTCAGAACGGCGTGAGCCAGTTCGGTCCCTATCCACTGCGCACGTAGGATATTTGAGAGGAGTCGCTCTTAGTACGAGAGGACCGGAGCGAACCGACCTCTGGTGTACCAGTTGTTCCGCCAGGAGCATACGCTGGGTAGCCACGTCGGGCCGGGATAAGCGCTGAAAGCATCTAAGCGCCAAGCCCACCTCAAGATGAGATATCCCTTCGAAAGAGTAAGACCCCTGGAAGACTACCAGGTTGATAGGTCACATGTGTAAGTGCAGCAATGTATTGAGCTGAGTGATACTAATTGGTCGAGCGGTTAGAGAAAACAACTCCCTTCTCTGGGATGCTTGAATTAATGCGAATCTAGACAACAAATGTGCAACTTTCTAAGCACTCATTCTTAGTGCTCTAAAGTTTCCCGGTGATCTTAGCGAGAGGGTCACACCCGTTCCCATCCCGAACACGGCAGTTAAGCCTCTCAGCGACGGAAGTAGTTGGTCCGAAGGGGCCTGCCAGATAAGTGCATCGCCGGGTTGAAATTTGCAGAGACCGTTCCGATTTTTCGGAGCGGTCTTTTTGCGTTTTAAAGGGTCATGGGGCATAAGGTTTGTTGGGTCATTGGGAGCAGATTCCCTTAAGACCCAATGACCCTACGCCCAAAGACCCTTACAGCATCGCCGCGCCGAAAACGCCGGCGCTGTCACCCAGTGACGGCCGTAAGATCGTCGGGTGATAGTCGTTGTGGAAGACGTTCGCTCGAAGTGCCGCCGCACCATCTGTGTAAAGACGGTCAAGGTTACTGACTCCTCCCCCCAGCACGATCGCATCGGGATCGAGGACGTTCACGACCATGCTGAATGCTCTACCGAACTCCGTACAGGCGTGCCCGACGGCTAGACCATTCTCCGCTGCGATCTCTTTCAGCTTCTTTGCTTCTCCGGTCTGACGGAGATGCCACCGCTCAAGCGAAGGGCCGCTGAGTACCGTCTCGACGCAGCCACGTTTGCCGCAGTAACAAGGATCGCCGTCGGGATCCAGTGTGAGATGGCCCCATTCTCCGGCGATGCCGGACTTGCCGTTCAGCACTTTCCCGTCCACCACGACCCCTCCGCCGACGCCCGTTCCCATGATGACGCCGAAAACCGTCGGGTACCCCTTAGCCGCACCTAAAGTCGCCTCGGCCAGCGCGAAGCAGTTCGCGTCGTTCGCCGTCCGCACTTCGGTGCCGATCTTCGACGTCAGGTCATCGCCCAAGGGGCGACCGATGAGGCATGTTGTGTTTGAATTACGGATGAGGCCGGTCGTTGGATCCGATGCTCCAGGAGTTCCGATGCCGATTCGATCCGGATGAACGCCCACCTCGGCGGCCGCCTGGTCAATCAATCGGGCGATCTGGTCAAGGATGTGATCGTAACCGAGGGCGGCCTCCGTCGGTAGTCGGCGTCGAACTACCGCTCGCTCGCCCTGGAGAACCGCGCACTCAATTTTCGTTCCACCGAGGTCGATTCCCCACCTGTAACTCATAGGATGAGAGTACCAATCCCGGTGCTTCCAACGGAGCGGGGACCCGTCGGGGTAAATTCCGCCCCATGGCTCTCGCCCCCGGTACCGTTGCCCCCGACTTTACTCTTCACACCAAGGCCGATGAAGGCATCGAGACCGTCCGCCTTTCGGATCACCGGGGCAAGGATGTGGTGGTCCTTCTATTCTTCCCCGCCGTCAACACTCCCGTCTGCACTAAGGAGTTCTGCGACGTCGGCGCGGGCATCCATCCGTTGTACGATGCCATCGTCTACGGAATCTCCGTCGATCTCCCGTGGGCTCAGGAGCTCTGGGCGCAGGCGAATAATATGAGCACGGTTCTCCTTAGCGATCATAAGGTGGAAGTGACCCGGGCGTACGACGTCGTATGGCCGGACTTTGCCGGTCTTGGGGAAGTCTCCGCCCGAGCATCGTTCGTCATCGACCGTGCGGGCGTGGTCACGTACTCCGATCAGACCCCGTCCCTCGGTGACATGCCCAACTTCGCCGAACTTCAACTGGCGGTTGAAGCCGCGCTGTAAACGACGATGAAGGTCTGGCGTCCGGCCGTCGATAGCAACGGATTCCACGCTCGGAGCCCTGAGGTAAGCCGCCTCGAGGGCTTCAGCGATGCGGTCTTTGGCTTCTGCCTGACCCTCCTCGTCGTCGCCCTTCAAGTGCCTCAGTCATTCGATGAACTCGTGCAAAACCTCCGTGGCTTCGCCGCGTTCGGTTTTTCGTTCGCGATGCTCTACTATGTGTGGAATCTTCACTTCCTCTATTGCCGACGCTTTGGCTTAGAGGACGGCGTTGCGCGAACGCTCACAGGGGTGTTGCTCTTTATCGTGGCGCTCTACGTCTATCCGCTCAAGTTTCTCTCCACGCTCTTCTTTGGGAGCCTCGTCGGGCTTGACCCCAAGAACGGTCTGAGAATTACGCCGAGCCAGATGCCGACGCTTTTTATCATCTATGGCGCTGGCTTCGCCCTGATCTTCGGTCTGATCGCTCTCATGTACGGCCATGCCTATCAGTGGCGCGATGCGCTCGAAATGGATGAGATCGAGAAGTTGGCTGTGCGATCCGAAATGGGGATGATGACCCTGATGGCCTCGGTTGGGATACTTTCCGTCCTCATCGCCTGTCTGATCCCGATCCGGCTTTGCGGCATTGCGGGCTATGCCTACTTCATCATCGGTCCTAGTGCCGGTTTCTACGGAGCTTATAACGGAAAGCGGATTCGCAAGATGCTCGAAGCGAGAGCGACGCCTTCTCTCATGACCGAGTCAGCGGTATAGTGCGCTTAGACTCGAAGTCGAGAGAAACAAGCATGAAGATTGGAATTTTCACCGCCCTGTTCGGAGACAAAACGCGCGCCGAAGCGCTCGACATTATCGCAGCGGAAGGGATTACCGCCGTCGAATTCGGCGCGGGTGCCTACCCAGGCTCGGCGCATCTAGGCGGGACCAACGAGGCCGTTGCCGCGCTCATTGAGGATGAAGGCAAGCTTCGGGAACTCCGGCACGACGTGGAGAGCCGAGGCTTGACGATCTCTGCCATCTCCTGCCACGGTAACCCGCTGCACCCGAACAAGGAGATTGCGAAGGATCACCACACCGCTTTCGTGAACAGCGTCAAGCTTTCCAGCAAACTCGGAATCGGCATCGTCAACGGCTTCAGCGGCTGCCCCGGAGAAGGCCCCAACGCGGTCAACCCGAACTGGGTTACCTGCGCCTGGCCCGATGAGTATCGCGAGATCCTCGATTGGCAGTGGAATGAGTCGGTAATTCCTTACTGGACGGAGCAGAATAAGTTCCTCAAGGAGCACAACGTCAAGTTCGCGATTGAGATGCATCCGGGCTTTGTCTGCTATGCGAACGATAGCCTCCTGAAGCTGCGCGCCGCCGCCGGTGAGCAGATCGGCGCTAACTTTGACCCTTCGCACCTCTGGTGGCAGGGGATCGACCCCATCGCTGCGGTGCGCGAACTGGCCCGCGAAGGCGCGCTGTTCCATGTCCACGCGAAAGACACCCGCATCGATCCGTACACCAGTGCCCTAAACGGCAACCTGGATACGAAGAGTTACGGTGACATCGGCAAGCGTTCCTGGGTATTCCGCTCCGTTGGCTACGGCCACGGCGTCGAGTGGTGGAAGGATTTCTGTTCGGTCCTCCGTACCGAGGGCTATGACTACGTTCTCAGCATCGAGCATGAGGACGGCCTTATGAACTCCATCGAGGGTCTTCGTAAGGCGGTCAGCGTGCTCAAGCAATCGGTCATCTTTGAGGATGCCGGCGCCATGTTCTGGGCCAAGGAGTGAGGTTCATCCTGGACCCACAGGACGTTCTGTCTTGTGGGTCCAGGACTCCGTTAGAATGCGTCGATGGGGCTATGCCGGCCTGTCGGGTCGGCCAACAAGGCGGCTAGGTCGGCCCACGAGATTCGACCGGATATAGGGCGTGCCATTTCGCCGCGAAGTTCTCCGGGGAAAGCCTGATCGACGATTGCGGCGAAGGCGGCGTCGAGAACCATGGTTTCCGGTAAGGCGGTTCGAATTTCGGTGGCTCCTTGTGCTTTGGCCCGGGCTCCGGCGGTTGCGAAAAGATTGGCCATGCAGGACTCGAAGCCGGTTGCATACGCCGCATCGGCGATATTCCAGGCGCCCCAGAGGTTTCTGACGACCACGTAGGCGACCAGCCGCCCATCTTCGCGAATGCCTAGCGTCGTTGCGCGGGCGGGATCGATTCGGTATCGGACGGCGGTTTTCCATGCCTGCTCCGTTCGCACGGTCGCCATAGGGCGGGTGGCGGTGAAGGCCTCGTACAATTCTGCCATTTGGCGGTCGTCCTCGCTGGTTAACTCAATCGCTTCGCCAGCCAGATCAGAACGGAGGATCCCAGACCGGAAGGCCGTGCTTACCGTCTTCCACCCGTATCGCGCGTAATGATCGTTCACGCCGGTCCCCAGGTAGCTCCAGACACAACGGGCCTTCTCCATTTCTTCGACCGCCATCTCCAGCAAGCGTCCGGAATGGCCTTTCTTCCGGTGGTCCGGATGGGTACTTACGCTCCCGATGCCGCCGACTTTCAGAGGGGTTCCGGAGCGATCTCGGATCTGCCGCATGAAGACATGGACCGAAGAAACAATCTGGCCATCTTCGAGGGCGGCGACCGAGACGTTGTCCTCAGGTCGACCGCCTTCTAGGAGGGAGGTGAAGAACTCTCGCTCGACGCCGAAGACGCTGGTCCAGAGTTCAACGGCGGCGGGATACTCCTCGGCGGCGAGGAGTCGGTAGTCGGTCATAGCCTCATTATGGTGTCGCCCGAAACCTCGTAATTTGTCTGGAGTTGAAAATTCCCCGTGGGGTTTCGGGGGGCCGTGTTCCGACAATCTTAATTGTAAACGGACGAAAGTCCCGCTACTGGGGAGAAGGCAGGATGCCCTTTCCCAAGGATTTTCAAAGGAATGATCTCTCTCGCCGATAAGCCCGCAATCTTGGAAGATGCGGAATCGCTGGTTGCCCGTTACCACGCGCATCCTCGAGCCGAACTCAAGGACCAGATCATGGTCCAATACACCCCGCTCGTTGAGCGGACCGCCCGAAAGTACAAAGGGTTGGAGCCGATGGAAGACCTGGTCCAGGTCGGCTACATGGGCCTTCTCAATGCTCTTTCGAAGTACGACCCGGAAGCCGGGGTTCGCTTCAACACTTATGCGACGTACCTCGTTGCCGGTGAAATCAAGCACTATCTCCGCGACCGTGCCCAGACGATTCGCCAGCCGGCTTGGCTCCAAGAGCTCCGCTCCAAGTGCGTCAAGGCCGAGTCCGGCCTGCGCATGGAACTGGGCCGCGAGCCTTCGCAGCGCGAAATCGCCGAAAAGCTCGGCGTGACCGAATCGACGGTTCGCGATGCCATCCAGGCCGCTGACCTGATGAAGGTCGGTAGCCTTGACGCCGCTCTCCCGGGTGACGACGACAGCTCCGAGATCGAAAGACTCGACGCGGGCGATTTCTGCCCCGAACAGCTTTCCATCGAGGATCGCGTTGTGCTCGAGCACGCGCTTTCTCAACTGCGTGACCTGGAAAAGCAGGTTCTCGTGTTGTTCCACTTCGAATCGCGGCCTCAGGCCGAGATCGCGGAGCGGCTGGGCATCTCCAGCAACTACGTGAGCCACATCCTCCGACAGTCGCTCACCAAGCTGCGGAAGATCCTCAGTGCCGAAGAGGAGCAGGATCGCCTGCTTCGCCGCCAGGCCGCCGAGTTGGACTACGACGCCATCGATGCCGCCACCGGCGCGTACACCGAAGGCTTCCTCCGCCACCGTCTCGAAGAAGAAGTTCATCGCGCCGGCGCCGAGGGTGGTTCGGTCGCTCTGGTCCGAGTAGCTTTCGATGGCCTGGACGAGATGCGCAAGTTCTACGGCGAAGCCGCGGTCCGCGACTTCCTCTCCGATGCCGCCGACTTCCTGAAGCGCAACGTCCGACGGTTGGACGTAGTGGCTCGGGATGGTGAGACGGGCTTCGCGATCATGCTGCCGTTCACCGGTGGTACGGTCGAAACCGTCCGGGACCGTCTGGTCCAGGCTGCGGCCGCCTTCACTCCGGGCCGCATGGGTCCGAGAGGCACCATCGTGGTCCGCGCCGGGAAGGCTTCGATTCCGGAATCGGGCCGCTGGGCTCGGGATCTCTACGCGGCCGCCGAGCCGGTGTAAACGGAGCAATCTCCGTTCGAGAGAGATCACGCGAAAAGGCGACTGGGACTTGTCCCGGTCGCCTTTTCGCGGTTTTGCTATTCTGACTCCATGAATTCACGCCTTTTGGCGCTTTCGCTGGTAATTGCCACCGCTCCGCTTGTCCATGCCGAGGATCTTACGATCGCCACGATTCGAAAGAAGATCGAGGCTGCCCGCAAGGCCGGGAACGTGCCGGGGCTGAGCGTCGCCATCGTGAAGGATGGCAAAGTCATCTTCTCGGAGGGCTTTGGGTACCAGGATGTTCAGAAGCGACGGCGGGCGACGGCGGATACGGTCTACGAAATCGGTTCGACCACGAAGGCCTTTACCGCGCTACTTGCCACCCAAGCTGCTCAGGAAGGAAAGCTGTCGCTCTCGGATCGACCGATCAAGTACCTACCGAAGTTCCGGCTTAAGGACTCGGCGGCCAACGCGAAGATCACGCTGGAGGACATGCTCTCCCACCGGTCGGGACTCGCGCGAACAGATCTGGTTTGGTATGCCGCGGATTTCCATGGCGACGACCTGCTCGATATCGCCGCCCAGGTCCAATCGACCGCGCCGTTGGGGGCACGCTGGCAGTATCAGAACCTCATGGTGGCGTTCGTGGGGATGGTGCTGGAAAAGACGTACGGCGAGACCTACCATCAGCTTCTCAAAGAACGGTTCTTCGGACCGCTTGGAATGGCGCACTCGGATTCCACTTACGCGGCGACCAAAGCTCAGAAAGAGTTGGCGACCGGCTATCCGAACATGGGACCGGCGAGCGGGGCGAATCCTCTCGCCCTAAAGGAGGTTGACCGGATCGCGCCGGCGGGAACGATTTCTTCGAGCGTCCGGGATATGTCGGCGTATCTTCAGATGCTGCTGGCCGACGGCAAGTTTAGTGGGAAACAGCTTTTCGCCGCCGAAGCGGTGGAGGAGACTCGCAAGCCGCGCATCGAGATCGTTCCGGGTTCGGGGCAGGCCTATGGTCTGGGATGGATGCTGAAGAAGGACCATGGCATCGCCAATGTGTTCCACGGCGGCAACATCGACGGCTATACCGCTAACGTCGCCCTGTGGCCTTCGGAGCACCTAGGCGTGGTGGCTCTCTCCAACGCCGATACTTCCTCGGTTCCAGCGGAAGTCGCGGAGATTGTCATTGAGGCGTTGGGCCCGAAGGACAAGGACGAGGCGGCTAAGAAGTTTACGGAAGCCGTTTCCGGTGAGATGGGGACTTTCCGGAATGCGGCTCCGCCGGTCGAGATCACCTTTGTGATGGAGGCAAAGAGCGTGATCATGAATCAGAACGGGCAGCGGATTCCCTTGAAGCTGGTCGGGGAGAAGCGCTACACCTATCAGAACATCTTCTTCGTCACGTTTGGGGCCCTCGATAAGGATGGGAAGAAAGGGGTGAAGGTGGAGCAAGGAGCGCTCACCCTGATGCTGAAACCGGCCGAGCCTTACAAGTCGCCCATTGATGCCGTCACGTTGCTGGCGAAGGAAGTGGAGGCCAAGGGTGGTGCGGAGGCGATTCGCCGCCATGACCGGGGGACGGTTCATTACCATCGGTCGATGCCGAACAATGCGATCGACATCTATGGCATTCGGTACCGCCGCGACGAAGCTTCGGAAGCGGATTATGCGCACTGGTATGCGATCAACCGGAAGTTTGCCGACTCGGTGGCGTTTGCGGACGGGCAGGGAGCTTCAACTAAGACGAGTTTCACGCGTCCGAGTTACAAATCGGGGCGGGCCGCCGCGATCGAGATGTTGGAGAGCAATCTTGAGGCGGATCTTCAGCCGATGAAGTTCTATAAATCTTTGGAAGTGGTCCGGGAAGATAAGGTTGGGACGGTTCCGGTTTATGTGCTTCAGAAGACAACCGCGTCTGGGGCGAAGATCAGCGACTTTATCTCGAAGGCCGATTTCCGAGTGCTTCGCCGTCAGACCTCGTCGGGAGCGGGGCGGGAGGAGTATTCGGACTTCCGCACGGTCGACGGGGTGACGATTCCGTTTAAGACGACCGTCTATGAGGCGGATGGCACGGTTACGACGGAGGAGATCCAGTCGATTCGGTTTGGCGGGTACGTGCCGGGTTGGGTGTTCAAACGGTAACGATGTTATATATCTGCTGAAGCCGGTTAGATAAGTGTTTTTCTCGGAGAAATCTCGGAGTTTTTGAAGAATCCAGGGCATTTGATCGTCTCTATGTATAAGTTGATATATTGTATTATATCTTAAACAGGGTTAAGTAGTGTTGTGTCTTTGGTCGTTGACCAAGGCAGGACGAATCCCGCGGTCCCAGAAAGGCTCTAGAAGTTGGTTTCCCGGTACCCTTGAATTAATATGCCCCTGCCTATCGAGGATCTGACGCCCCGGCAAATTGTTGCCGAATTGGACCGCTATATCGTGGGGCAGACCGCGGCAAAGAAGGCGGTGGCGGTGGCGCTTCGCAACCGGTACCGGCGGCTGCAACTCGACGCGGGGGACCGGGCGGATGTGATGCCGAAGAACATCCTGATGATCGGGCCGACGGGGGTGGGGAAGACGGAGATCGCGCGCCGGTTGGCTCAGTTGGCTAAGGCGCCGTTCGTAAAGGTTGAGGCGACGAAGTTCACGGAGGTCGGCTATGTGGGGCGGGATGTTGAGAGCATCATTCGCGACCTCGCGGCCGTCGCCGTTCGTTTAGTGGAGGCGGAGCGGAGCGAGGCGGTGCGGGAAGAGGCCGAGCGGAAGGCGGAAGATCGGCTCGTCGAGATGATCGACGAGGAAGAGAACGGTCCTTTTCCGTACTACTTCGACGAATCGGCCGGGGAAGAGGCGAAGGCCCGCGAAGAGAAGCGGGAAGCCATCCGCGCGCGGCTTCGGACGGGTGAGTTTGAGAACCGGGAGGTCTCATTCGACAGCGACGAGGCAGCGCCTTCTTTCCTACAGGTTTTCACTCCGGGCGGTATGGAGGAGATGGGCATCGACTCCAATGCTCTGGGCGGCGCTTTCGGGCAGACCCGACGGGTCAGCCGCCGTGCGACGGTCGGGGAGGCGCGGGTGGCGCTCGTCGAGGAGTCGGCCAAAGATCTTCTCGACAAGGGCAGCCTTCATCGCGAGGCGGTGGAGCGGTGCGAGCAGACGGGCATCGTCTTCCTGGACGAGATCGATAAGGTGGCGGGCCGCTCCGGCGGATCAGGCCCCGACGTTTCGCGGGAAGGGGTTCAGCGAGATCTTCTGCCGATCATCGAAGGCAGTACGGTGCAGACCAAGTTTGGGCCGGTGAAGACGGATCACATCCTCTTCATCGCCGCCGGCGCGTTCCACATCAGCAAACCGAGCGACCTGATTCCGGAGCTTCAGGGCCGTATGCCGATCCGAGTTGAATTGGAGCCATTGGCGGAGGGCGATTTCCGCCGGATCCTTACGGAGCCGCGAAACGCGTTGGTGAAGCAGTACACCAAGCTGTTGGCCGTCGATGGGGTGACGCTCTCCATCACGGAGGACGGTATCGCGGAAATCGCGCGACTCGCGACCGAGGTGAATCTTCGGACGGAGAACATCGGCGCCCGCCGTCTTCACACGATGTTGGAGCGGCTTCTGGAGGAAGTCCTCTTCGAGGCACCGGACGGTGGGGAAAAAGATGTACGTCTCGATGGGCCAAGGGTTAAGGAGCGCTTGGGGCCGATGGTCGAAAACCGCGAACGGTCGCGAGCCATCCTGTAGACAAAATTGAGGTGTCTAAACGGATCATGAATGGCAAGGTGTTCGCTGCTATTCCGAAAATTGCTCAATAAGCGCAAGATTCCGTAGATCTCTTGGGGATTTAACAGTGCTCCCTTATAGTGTCCAAGGATCTCGCAATGAGGACTTTGGTTACTGTTGGTCTTTTTGGTTTTGCATCCGTCGCCGCACATGCGATTGTGTCGACGTCTTCAAAGACGGCCGCTCTCGGGCCGGATGCCGCATGGTCTTATGTTGGGAAAATGAGCGGCTGTTCGGCCGTCGCCGTTGGGCCCCACACGATCTTGACCGCCGGTCATGTGACGGCAGGAAACTTTCTTCTGGGCAGCCAGACCTATCGGATGACGTCGACGGAGATGGCGCCTTCGATCAACAGGAAAGCGGTCGATCTCCGACTTGTGACCGTGGCCGACACTTTGCCGGGTTGGTATCAGATCGCCAAGAGTGTGAGCACCAAGTCGACCGTCACCATGGTCGGCTATGGGGCTACCGGGGTGGTGAACGCCGCCGGAACCGGTTATTCCATCACGGGCGGAAACGGAACGCGCCGGGCGGGCACCAACACGATCGATACCAAGACGACTTACGATCCGGGTCCCAGTCTCATCTCAATGCTTGAGAAGTCGGGTGAATCGGCCCTTGCAGGAGGCGACTCGGGTGGCGGGTGGTTCGTCGGCGGGCAACTTGTGGGGATCTCGGCCTTTACGCTTTCGACTTCCACGAGCAAGCCCGACTACGGTTTCGCCTCGAAGGCTTATTTCGGAAGCGGCGCTATCGACTTGACGAACTCGGTCCTACAGAATTGGCTCGCTCCGATACGCCTTTCCACGAGAACCTCTCGGGGGATCTTTGGGGACTTCGCGGGTCCCGGACTCGACCTTGACTCTGACTTCGGCACCGATCTGGATTCCGGCCTGGGTTCGGATTTCGACGTGGATGGAGATGCCCTCGGCGGATCGCCGCAAGCCGTTCCTGAACCCGCTTCTATGGCGGCGCTCGGCTTGGGTGCGGTGGTGATGCTTCGACGAAAGCGCTCGGCAAAGTAGCCAGCGCTTCGTTTTCCTCTATACTCGCGTACGATGCGTGCGCTGCGGCACCTTTACGTCCAAGTCCTGCTCGCGATCGCCTTGGGCGTGCTGGTCGGCTATTTCTGGCCCGGCTTTGCCCAAAGCCTAAAGCCCCTCGGCGACGGCTTTGTGCGGCTCATCAAGACCGTGGTGGCCCCGGTGGTGTTCCTCACCGTCGCCGGCGGAATCGCTCACATGAGCGACCTTCGTCGTTTTGGCCGGGTGGGCGGAAAGGCGCTGATCTATTTCGAGGTGGTCTCCACCCTGGCGCTGGTCATCGGCCTCGTAGTGGGTTTGGTCATTGCTCCGGGTCATGGGTTCAACGCGGACCTTACGAAGCTCGATCCTTCCCAAACGGCGGAGTTCGTCAAGAAGGCGCAGGACGACTCGTTTGCCAAGCATCTTCTGGGGCTGATTCCTGAGTCTTTCGTCGGCGCCTTTTCGGGCGGGGACATGGTCCAGGTGGTTTTTCTCGCCGTCCTCGTCGGCTTCGCGATCGTCGGGCTGGGGGAGCGGGGCAGACCGCTGGTGGCGGGCTTTGACAAGGCGGCGGAACTTTTCTTTTCGGTGGTAGCGATCGTCGTCCGTCTGGCGCCCATAGGGGCCTTCGGGGCGATGGCGTTTACGGTCGGGAAGTTCGGCCTCGGCTCGCTCCAGCAGTTGGGCACCCTGGTCGCAACGTTCTACATCACCGCACTGTTGTTCGTAATTTTAGTGCTCGGCTTGGTTGCCCGGGTGGTGGGCTTCTCGATTTTCCGGTTCCTTCTCTACATTCGAGAGGAGCTGTTTATCGTGCTCGGGACGAGCTCTTCCGAGTCGGTCTTAGCGAACTTGATGACGAAGATGGAACGGCTCGGCGCGTCCAGCAGCGTGGTTCGGCTGGTGATTCCTACCGGATACAGCTTCAACCTGGACGGCACCAACATCTACATGACGCTGGCGACGTTGTTTCTGGCCCAAGCCACGAACACGCCCTTGTCTGCCGCGCAGATTGGGACGCTGCTGCTGGTCGCGATGCTGACCTCGAAGGGGGCGAGCGGGGTTACCGGTTCGGGGTTTGTGGTGTTGGCGGCGACAATCGGGTCGATCCCTTCAATCCCGGTCGCGGCGCTGCCGTTGGTGTTCGCGGTCGACCGGTTTATGAGCGAGTGCCGGGCGCTGACGAATACGGTTGGGAATGGCGTGGCGGCGTTGGCGGTGGCGAAGTGGGAAGGGGAACTGGATGAGGAAACGCTTGTTAGGGAGTTAGGGAGTTAGGGAGTTAGGGAGTTAGGGAGTTAGGGAGTTTTGGGTTTTGGGTTTTGGGTTTGCGGGCGTGGGTATTCAGAACCTAATTTCCTAACTCCCTGCTAGCGGTCGTTTAGGTGGAGCAGCAGTAGGCTCCAGGCCGTCTGCGCGGCCAGGAATAGGGGGAACTGTAGATCGCCGGGCATCGCGTAGACCGCGATGAGGACGGGTGCCCAGAAGCCCCAGCAGGTTACGAGGGTTGGCAGGCACTTGGCGAGGAAGCCGCCATGGGCACGGAAGGAGTTGGCCGTTCGGTTGAGGGAAAAGCCGCTGTCTTTCCAGGCGAACGCCGCCGTCGAGAAGGGGATGCTGACGAGGGGGGCGAAGAGGAGTTGGTCGGCGAGGAGCTTCTTGGCGACGGTCGCGACGCTCGGGTCGTTGCCAAAGATTTGACCCAGGAGGCGGTAGGTTAGGTCGATGAGGATGCCGATGGTGCCGAAGAAGAGGAGTTGAAAGCCCATCTCCCGACCGCCGGTCCGTTTCCGCCCGGTGGCGACGCGGGCGATTTCGGGGAAGATGGCACCGGCGACGGCGGTGGCAAGGGCGGAGAGGGGAAGGCCGCCATCCCGTTTGATCTGGGCGACGGACGACATCGCCGCAGGCGCACCCGGAAACGTGTAGTAACCCACCGCTAGGAGCACGGCGATGCCTTGAACGAGGAGAAAGGGCTTGGCGTTATGTCGAACCGCCTCGACGCCGCGCGCGGCGGCCGAGGAGAACTGACTCATCCGTTCCTTCGGGCAAAGTCGCGCATGAACTCAGCCAGCGCGTCGCAGCCCTCTTCCGGAAACGCGTTGTAGATGCTGGCGCGAATTCCGCCGACGTTCCGGTGGCCGCGGAGGCCATCGAAGCCGTTCTCGTTGGCCTGGGTGACGAACTGGTCGGTCAGTTCCTTGTTCGGAAGAGTAAAGACCACATTCATCGTCGACCGTGCGGCGGGTTCGGCATGACCTTGATAGAAGCCGTTGGCCTCGTCGAGGGCGGCATAGATCAGACCGGACTTTCGCTGGTTTCTGGCCGCGGCTTCGGCGAGTCCGCCGTTCTTCAGGAGGTACTTGTAGACCAGGCCGCAAACATAGATGGAGAAAGTTGGAGGGGTGTTGTAGCGGGAGTCGTTTTTGGCCTGCACCGCGTAGTCGAGCATCGGCGGCAACCCTTTGGGGGCGAGCTTCAACAAGTCGTCGGAGACGACGACGACGGTGGCTCCGGCCGGCCCCATATTCTTCTGTGCGCCAGCGTAGATGAGGGAGTAGCGATCGACGACGACGGGGCGGGAGAGAATGTCGCTGGACATATCGCAGACCAGCGGGAGATCGAAGCGGGGATCCTCTTTCCACTGAACGCCCCCGATGGTCTCGTTCGTCGTGATGTGAATATAGTCACCTTGAACCTCGTAGTCTCCACGAGCCGGCACCGTTCGATCGCCTTTCCACGCGACGTGGACATCCCCCTCAATCGCGGCGGCTTCGACAGCCTTCTCGCCCCAGGCACCGGTGACAATGTAGGAGCCTGTGCCGAACGATTGAGCGACCATCGTGAACTGTAGGCTGGCGCCTCCGGCGAGAAACAGGATTTGATAACCCTCGGGGATACCGAGCAGCGTTCGCAGATCCTCTTTGGCCTCGGCGTGGATGCGGTCGTAGGGGCCGCCTCGATGGCTCATCTCCAAGACCGACATGCCGTCCCCCGCGTGGTTGAGCATCTCATCGCGCACCTGCTCCAGAACGGGGACCGGAAGGGTTCCGGGGCCGGCAGAGAAGTTGAAAACGCGATGGTAAGGGCTCATGAGGGGTTCAAAGGTTGTACCCGTCTCCGCCCATTCGGGAGGCTGAGCCCATAATGTAGCGATGGAGCTTACGACCGGCCGCCTCACGATTCGCCCGCCTCGACGCGGCGATGGGGCCCGGTTAGCGGATTACTACGTGAAGAACCGGGAGTTTCTGCAGCCGTGGTACCCGCGGTTTCGTCCGGAAGACACGGATCCCGCGGCTTGGGAGCGGGCGATTCCGCTGATCGACTCCGAACGCAGGGATAACCGTTCGCTCCGGCTGGTGCTTTTCGAGGTAAGCGGCTCGATCGCAGGGGTGGCCAATCTGACGTCGATCTCTTCCAGCCCGGGCTTTCGGGCCACGCTCGGTTACAGCTTGGCCGAGCGGTGCCAAGGGAGTGGGCTAATGCGGGAGGCTCTGGAGGCGATTATCCCGGCGGCGGTCGCACGTTACCGGCTTCATCGTATCGAGGCCGCCTATTTGCCTCGGAATGCCAGGAGCGGGAAACTTCTGGAGAGTTTGGGCTTTGAGAAGGAAGGGCTTGCTCCGGACTATCTCCTGATTGACGGGCGCTGGGAAGACCATGTTTTGACGGCGTGGCTCAATCGGAACTGGCAATAGTCGACCCAAAAAGGGGCCCTTTCCTCGTCAAGTCCTCTCCGTACTATGGAATAACGATATTAAGGGTACGAGCGTCCTGTACGCGTCGTCGAGTCTCGCATGTCAGCCGCTATCAAGACCTTTCGCAACGTGCGAGTTCGGATTCATCGATTGAATTCCGACTCGTGGGTGGCGGGGTGGGTATCCCACCTTGCCCGTGACGAGGCCCGTATTCGCCTGTGGAACCCGATTGCCTTTGAAGAGAACGAACCGGTTTCGGGCGAATGCTATGGTCAGGGGACGGTAGCCCGCTTTGCGGGCCGGATTTTTGCCCAGGCGAGCCATGAGGCGGCGATTGCCCTCTCCGGCTCCATCTCCTATGCGCCGAGCGAGGAAACGCCCCGAATTTGGGCGACGGGACTTTCCGGGCAGATCTCAAGCCGTACAAAGGAAGCGACCATGCGGGTCCTCGACGTTTCCCCGTTGAGCTTAGGGATCCTGTCGAGCGCGGAGTTTTCGCCCGAAGAAGACTTAACGATGAGCCTTCCCAGCGAAATGGGGCCGATCACCGCTAAGGTCAGCGTGGCCAATTGTCGGGAGGACGGCGAGTCTCCTCCTCGCTACCGGATCGGTCTCCACATCGTGGAAATGGCCCGCCTTGATACCGCCCGCTGGGGACGGCTCGTGGCGGAACGGGCGGAAGCGTAGAGCGGGTCATTGGGCTTAGGGTCATTGGGTTAGGCTTCTTCTAAGAAACGACCCAACGACCCAACGACCCAACGACCCTTTCAGAACGAGAAGACGTCGTCCGCGATGCCTTGGTTGATGCGGACGCCGACGTAGCTTGTTTGGCCGGCGATGATATCGTCACCATTCTTCACCGTCTGCTTCGAGGGCATGGTTGCACCGCCCTCGGTGACGGGGGTGTCGTAGATGAAGGTTGCGACCATGCGGCCTTTGCGCTGGTACCACTCGCGCTTGGTAATGTACTTCTTGTCCGGGTCGATCCAGACGCGGAAGCGGGTTTTGTCTTTAAATTTGGCCTGGTAGGTCAGATCGAAAACGACGTCGTTCGTCGCCCGGTCGACGCGGACGAATTTGGCGTCGAACAGGTCCGAGAGCATCGAAGGGGTGAGGACACCAAAGTCGAGCAAGGTCTGCCGTCGACCTGGGTCCTTGGAAAGGTCCTCCTTCTTGTTTAGGCCCAGGCGAGCAATCTTAAAGTGTTGCAGGGTGCCGTTGATCACGTAGGTAACGGTCGTATCTTCCACGCTTGCATCGAGGCGTAGCTTGAAGGGCTCCTTCAGGCGAACGCTGGTATTTGCGAAGCGGTAGGCCTGCCCGAAATCGTCGTTGATTTTCTGAAGCTCTCGCTGGTCCTTCTTCAGCACCTTGGCGGTGAAGCTGGCATCGTGGAAGTTCGGCTGAATGTAGGCGTCGATTTTGTTGCTTTGAAAAGCGGGAGCCGCGAGCGTGGCAAGCGCGAGAATGGTGGTCATAGCGGTGGTTACGGTAAAACCCATACTAGTGACGCCGGAAACTCTGGACCGTTACTCGAATGGGACCTCTGGCAACGTCTCCGCGTTGCGGATGCTGCGCTCGACCGAGGTCTTGGACGAGGCACTGAGAACATACCGCGTACTGGCCCCGGCGCTTTTGCGCCGAAGTGCGGTACCCGCCGTTTTCGTGTTGGCCAGCGTCCTCTTTTGGACTCGAGGTTTCGGGCCCCGGCTTTTCACCACGACCTCTCCAGGGAGCACTACCGCGCAGGTCGCCGAGTCGGGATTCGTTTTGGCGGTGGGCCTCCTCATCGCCGGGCCGCTTCTCGTTTTTGGGGTTTCGGAAGCGACTTTGCAAGCGGTTGCCTTGGTCACGCCTTATCGCGAGGGGCGTACCCTTGACGAACGAGCGGCCAGTGCGGCGGTTCGGCGGGCGTTTCCCCGCACCCTTGGCGCGGGACTTTGGGCTTTTCTCATCGCGGGGTCCGTTCCGATGCTCGGCTTTGGGCTCATGGCTTTGGGTGGAGTGATGGCCGATTCAAGCGATTTGGCGGGTGTGTTTGCCCTGGTTGGATCGCTCGCCTTTTTCTTTGGAGGCATTTTTACGCTTTGGGCCGCGGGCGCCTATGCTCTGGCGCCCGCCGCCGCGCTTCGTGGGGATGGGGCTAGGGCCGCTTGCCGCCGGAGCCGTTTGCTGATGAAAGGAGTCGACCGCGTGCCTGGCGGGTATGGCTCGGTCTGGAGCGTTTACGGTGTGATTCTGATCGCCATGCTTGCCGAGTGGGGTGGCTTGGAGCTGGTGCTGGCGTATGTCCCCTTCTCCCGGATTGCCCCGGGCGGTGGGCTTTTTGCCGAGGCGCTTTCGCTCGCCATTCCCTTCGTCGTTGCGTGGACGTTGCTTCCTTTCTGGGGAACGGCCGTTGCTGTCATGGATGCGGAGCGCCGCGTGCGTAAGGAGGGTTACGATGTCGAACTCTTGGCAAAGGGATAGGGAAGAGGGAAGAAAGAGGGAAAAGGGCGCGCTCCTTTTTCTTGTTGCCTTTTCCCTTTTGCTCCTTCCCTCTTCCCTATTCGCCGGTCCGTATGCGAAGTTGGCGGAGAGCGCCGAGGGGCGCTCCGACGCGGAGGTGACGAAAGCGTTTGAGGGTCTGGTCGGGGACGACATTGAGGCGCAGACTGCGCTCGACTCCGGGCCGAGGGCGATTCGGGCCTATGTTGGACTTCGGGCGACGATGGAGGGGGCCTCGGTGGCGGCTCCAAAGAATATTTCGACGCCGGGGGACGAGCGGATTGCCAGCAATTGGCTCGCCAAGGCTTTCGATCGCCTCCGCTGGCCCAAGTTCGAAGACCGACCCGACCGGTCGACACCGACGGTCGGAAGCGCGTGGCTGACGATCTTTATGTGGGGCGTCTTGGCCCTGTTGGGCGGTGTCTGCGTCTATCTGTTGGCCCGCTACGTGCGGCTGCCGGGTCTTCGACGCCGCGCCAAACCGATCGCGCCGGACGAGCCGCTTCGAACCGCCGACGCTTGGCTAGAAGAGGCGAATGCGCTGCTTGCTCAGGGGCGGTTCCGGGAGGCCGTGCGCGGTCTTTACGTGGCCGGTTTGATGCGATTCGACGAGGCGGGGGTGGCGCGGTTCGACCCGAATCAGACCAACTGGGAGCACCTGCGACGCATTGAGGATAGTCCCAAGCGACCCGTCAGTTCGGACGTACGCGGTGCGACAAGCCTTTTTGATCGCTGTTGGTACGGCCATCTCCCGTCTTCGGCGGCCGATGTGGCGACGATGAGGACCTGGTATGAAGATCTGGTCCGGCTCCTTGGGGAGGCGGTTAAGTGAGGTGGATCGGGGCGACGCTGGTCGGCCTTTTGGCTTTGTCTTACGCCCTGATCGCGTTGGCGGCCCCGGGGGCGGATGTCCATCCCGCGCCGGACGACCGGGGGCTGGGCGGGCTTTCAATTTTGGCGGAGACGCTTTCCCGCGGGGGGTATCGGGTTGCTTACGACAAGTCTTCGCGGCCGCGTCTCCAGCCAGACGATGTGGTCTTGACACCGGTGATGGTGGAGCATGCTACTCCCGAGGCGGCGCTTCGCCATGTGCGTTCGGGTGGCCGCGGCGTCGTGTTAGGCATTCCGACGGAGCTTCAGCCGATCGCCGATTCTATTCCGACAAAAGACGCTCAGGGCAAGCAGGCGAAGATCGACAACACGAGCGCCGCTCCGGCTAAGCCGGGGAAGCCGGACGGCGAGGTGGCGTCGGCCACCGGGTGGTACTACGGCGAAGATTCGATCTCGTTCCTCAGCCAAGTGGGCAAAGGCCGCATCGCCCGCCTGGAAGACGGGGCGCTGGCGACAAACCGTTTCCTCGGGAGATTGGATAACGCGCGGGTGGTCCTTTCGACGATCGCTACGGTGGCGAAGCCGGGCGACCGCCTGGTGTTCCTGGCCGGAGGTTACGGCGAGGACGAGGCTCCGGGGCCGGTCGAGTCGATCGGGCCGTGGGCGGTGGGCGCGCTCTGGCAAACTTTGGCGGTTTTGGCGGCGTTCGGCATCGCACGGGGGATTCGTTTTGGCCTTCCGGTGCCGGAAACGACGGCGCAGCGGGGATCTCGGGAGCTTCTCGACGCGGTGGCGACCTTTTACCGGCGCGGAAAGAGAACCGACGCGCCGCTGAACGCCGCGGCTCGAAACAACCCGGCCGACTATGAGGCCCAGAGTATGGCTCGGCGCTCCGGCATATCGGAAGCGGAGGCGCGTACCGCGCTGGCCACGTTCGAGTCCCGGTCTAAACGACGAAAGTAGCCGATTTTTACGGTCGGTTCAAGCACCGCATCGTCCGTGGTTCGCATAATAAGACATGCGCGTACCGGCTCTTTTCGTAGCGTTCTTCGCCCTGACGGCGTTTGTTGCCGCACAAGGGGCAGAAGAGAGGCAGCTCGCTCTCTACAAGAAGGCCTACGAAGTCGCGAAGAAGAACCTTGCGGCGAAGCCAAAGGACCCCAAGGTCAAGCAGGCTTTCGTGGTTGCAGGGGACCGTTTTGCCATGGCGACGATGACCGCCCCCTCGCTTCCGCCCCGGGCGAAGTATTCGGGAGCGCTACGGCTGTACCGGGAAGTGCTGAAGGTTGACCCGAAGAACAAGGAAGCGGCAAACAATTCGAAGATGATTATCGACATCTATAAGCAGATGGGCCGCCCGGTTCCCAACTAGCTTTTCTAATCGCGTGCTGCCACCTATTGCACCCGTTCGACGCGGAATGGAGCGCCGTTTCGCGCTGCTGCTCGCCCTTGTGTGCGTGGCGCTCGCGGGTTTTCCGACCCTCTACGCCTTTTTGGCGACTCCTCCGGGAACGCGCTACGTAGGGTTTCAGACCAACGTGGACGACCACATGGTGTACGCCGCGTGGACCTGGCAGGCGGCCCATGGCGCGCTGACGTTCGATAACCGGTTCGCGGTTGATCCTCAACCAGGTCTCACCTTCCACCTCTACTTCCTCCTGATCGGCCAGATCGCGAGGGTGACCGGGGTGGTGGCGGCGATGACGATCGGGCGCCTAGTGTTCACCGGGCTCTTCGTTATTCTCCTCAGCCGTTTAGTCCGCCGTCTTCGGCCGACGGTGTACGGCACTAAGCTCACCCTCGCGGCGGCCGTCGTCGGAGGCGGGTTGGGGTTCTTGCCGAACTTCTGGCACCGTTTTGGGGCGGAGGGGCCGACGGATATCTGGCAGCCAGAAGGCTTCGTGATCCCTTCGATGCTCACGAATGGCCTGTTCATGGTGAGCCTCTGCCTGATCCTTTCGGTCTTCCTTTGCGTACTTCGGGCGCAACGGGGAGGGAAGAAGGCGATCGTTCAGGGGATGCTGGCGATGGGCGTTCTGATGAACATCCATAGCTACGACGCGCTTCTGGTGGGTCTCGTACTCGTCGGGTTCCTCGCCGCCACGTTTGTGGCGCGGCAGGCGACGGTTCCATGGGTGTTGCGCTGCACGATCATCGTGTTGGGCGCGCTTCCGGCCTCGCTTTGGTTCCTTCACGTTTTGGGGGCGGATGAGGTGTTTCGGGCTCGGGCGGCCACCGAAACTTTTACGCCGAACTTTCGGCAGGTTCTTCTGGGCTACTTACCGCCGATGGCGGTGGGCCTGATGGGGCTTTACCGTCACTCCTCTCAGCACGAGAAGGACCGTCTGCGTCACCTGGCCGGACTCGCGCTGGCGGTGATTCTGATCGTCACCTTGGCCGCACTTTCGGGGAATCATCAAGGCGGCTATTTCCTCTCGCCTCTTGGCTGGGCGGCGGCTTTTGTGGCGGCGGTGACCGCGACCGCTCTCATGTCGGTGCGCTCGCCGGCTCGCAACTTGATCGTGGCGTGGGCCTTGGTCGGCACGGTGGCGATCTACTTCCCGGGGCTGTTCCAGCGAAAGCTTACAATGGGCTTAGCCATTCCGTGGGCACTGTTGGCGGCGGTTGCGGTTGACGATCTCCTGCGAAACAAGGAGCGGAGCGCGCGCAACCTGGTAACCGCCCTTGCCCTGCTGATTCTCGGTGGCTCCGCCGTGCGGTGGATGTTCCGCGAGATTGAGTACGTCGGGATGAAGGTCGGATCGACGACCCGTCATCCGATCTATCTGAGCCCGGATATCCAGCGGATCGTAAACTACCTTACGGACAAGCCCGGCCGGAACGTGTTGGTGGCCTGGCCCGGGGCTTCGAACCCGACTTTGGACTCTTCGGGTCAGCCGGTTCCTGACTCGTTCGAGACCCCGGTCGTCCCGGATTCGGCGCCGTTTTTCTCCGGCCTCGCAGGCGCTTACACCTACGCCGGGCATTGGAGTGAGACGCCCAATTACGGCAACCGCACCCGCGACAGTTACCGCTTCCTTCTTGCCAGCCCGGTGCAAAACCTTTCGCCGATGACGGATGAGGAGCGACATGCTTTTGCCGCGCAGTGGGGCATTAACTATGCCGTGGTTCCGACAATCGAAGGGCTTCCGACGCTGCCAGCGGCGGCCCTTGGGGAAGTTGTGGTGGCGGGCTCGCAGTTCCAGTTGGTTAAGCTCCGGTAGGCCTTTAACGCGCGATCAAGCGCGCCTGGGAGCGCGGGCTTCAGCCCGCTTTGCGCGGTGTAATCTAAGACAAATGGAGAAATCCGGATGGAGATCTCGCGGATACCTTCCCCATTTCGACGCACCCGGTCTCGTCCAATCCATCAACTTTCGTCTACACGATGCTCTTCCGAACCATGTTGTGAAGAAGCTCCAATCGAAGGCCCTCGAACTACCGGAGGCGAAGCAGGAGAGCGAGCTTCGTCGCCTGAAGGATAGCTACCTGGATAAGGGCCATGGCGCTTGTTGGTTGAAGAAGCGCCCGATCGCAGAGATCGTCGAGCAAGCCATCCTCTCCACGGATGGAGGCGAGTGCCTCGTCCTGGCGTGGTCGATCATGCCGAATCATGTTCACGTCGTGGTGGAGATTGCGGATGATGTCGGGCTCAGCGAGCTCCTGCGGAAGTGGAAGGGGCCGACTGCTCGGGCGGCGAACCTCGCTCTTGAACGGGCTGGCTCCTTTTGGTATCCCGAGTATTGGGACCGATTTGTTCGCGACCAAACGCACCTCCGTAACGAGATTCTGTATGTGGACGGAAATCCGGTTAAGGCTGGTCTGTGCGCCGTGCCGGAGGCTTGGCCGTTTGGTTCGGCGCGCTTATCGCGCGGGGCGGGCTGAAGCCCGCGCTCCCAGGCCGGTTCGACTCTCCGATACGCCGTAAGCCTTTTTATTTAGCCCATTTAGCGTAGACGCGAGGGTCCGTGATTGTCTTGTAGACCTTACAACCGGTCGCTCCGGTCGCCTTAACCACCCGAATATCTGGGCCGGGGTCTCCCTCGTAGCCGACCGCGGTGGGGAAGAGCCAGAAGGATCCTTTGTCGACGGGGTGTCCCGGGCTTCCGCAGGCACCGAGGTTGACGTGAAAGTATGCGTAGGCAAGCAAGGAGGCTTGCAGATCGTCAACCCGCTGTCCTGGCTTCAGCTTGGAAGCGGCAAGAAACCGCTGTTTGGAGGTGCTGCCAACCGACTTCCAAAATGCGATCCTTCGCTTCTCCGCCGCCGTAGGTCCCGGATTAAGTTGCGCAAATGCCGAAGCCAACAGCGATCCGCAAATCAGAAGGGCTAGCGGCATTCGCAACATGGACTACTCCGCTACCTTCAGTACGCTCAGGAAGGCTTCCTGGGGGAGTTCGATGGAGCCGATCTGCTTCATGCGCTTTTTGCCTTCCTTCTGCTTCTCGAGCAGCTTTCGCTTTCGCGTGATGTCGCCGCCGTAGCACTTGGCGATGACGTTCTTTCGGAACGGTTTGATCGAGTCGGCGGCGATGACCTTGGCGCCGATGGCCGCCTGCACCCGAACCTCGAACTGTTGACGTGGGACGACTTCCCGAAGCCGCGCCACCATCGCCTTCCCGCGATTGTAGGAAAACTCCTTGTGGACGATGAACGATAACGCGTCCACCGGATCGCCATTCAGCAGGATGTCTACTTTCACTAGGGGAGCTGATTCGTAGTCGGCGAGATCGTAGTCGAACGAGGCGTAACCGCGCGTGCTGGATTTCAACTTATCGAAGAAGTCCAAAAGAATTTCGCCCAGGGGCAGCTTGTAATAAAGAATTACTCGCTGAGGAGTCGGATAATCCGTTCGCTTATAGATTCCGCGCCGCTCTTGGCAGAGGTTCATCACCGCGCCGACGTACTCGTTCGGCACCATGATCGTTGCGTCGACCATTGGCTCCTCGATGCCGACGATCGAGTTGGCGTCCGGCCACTCGGCGGGGTTCGAGATGTGGATGATCTCCTCGTTTTTCATCGTCAGCCGGTAGTCGACCGACGGGGCGGTGAGGATGAGGTCGAGGTTGAATTCGCGCTCTAGCCGCTCCCGGGCGATCTCCATGTGGAGCAGGCCGAGGAAGCCACAACGGAAGCCGAAGCCGAGGGCGGCGGAGGTTTCCGGTTCGAAGTCTAGGGAGGCGTCGTTGAGGCGGAGTTTGTCGATGGCATCCCGGAGCGCAACGTACTGGTCGCCGTCCGACGGATAGAGGCCGCAGAAGACCATCGATAGCGCCTTGCGGTAACCGGCCAGGGCTTCCGCCGCAGGTTCGATCGCGTTCGTGACGGTATCGCCGACGCGCGCGTCGCCGATAGACTTCATCGCCGCGGTCAAGAAGCCGACTTCACCGCATTCCAGACCGAAATCAACGGTCAGCGCCGGGCTGAAGTGGCCGGTCGAGTCGACGGGGAACTTGTTGCCCGTCGCCATCATCTGGATCGTCTCTCCCTTCTTGATGTGGCCGTCCTTCACCCGTAGGTAAGCGACCGCGCCCTGGTAGGCGTCAAAGTGCGAGTCGTAAATCAGGGCGCGAAGCGGGGCATTCGGATCGCCCGCCGGGGCGGGGATGCGATGCACGATCGCTTCCAGGATTTCGTCGATGCCGATGCCCGACTTGGCGGAACAGGGAATCGCGTCCGTCGCGTCGATTGCGACCGCGCTTTCGATCTCTTCCCGCGCCCGCTCGATATCGGCGTGGGGCAAATCGATCTTGTTGATGACCGGAACGATCTCGAGGTTCTGGTTCATCGCCATCGAGGCGTTAGCGATCGTCTGCGCCTCGACGCCCTGGCTCGCGTCCACGACCAGAAGGGCTCCCTCGCAGGCGGCAAGCGCACGCGAGACTTCATAGGTGAAGTCGACGTGCCCCGGAGTGTCGATCAGGTTGAGCTGATACTCCTGACCGTTCTGCGCCGTGTACAGAAGCCGCACGGCGGCCATCTTGATGGTGATTCCGCGCTCGCGCTCGATATCCATCGAGTCCAGCATCTGCTCCTGCGCCGTTCCCCGAATCGCTCCGCACCGCTCGATCAACCGATCGGCGAGCGTCGACTTGCCGTGGTCGATGTGCGCAATGATGCAGAAATTACGAATGTGCGACTGGTCCATAGAGGGCCCGAGGGGGAACGAACAGTTTACCGTCCCTCCGACTCGCCGACCCTGCGATTCCCGCCGCAGTTCCGCCAAAAGCCTCTTGCATTGCGCTAAGGCGGCGTAGAATCCACAACAACGCCATGCTCACTCCCCTGATTGTCACCCTTGCCCTCTTCCAGGCCGCCGCGCCTCCCGCGCAGGTGAAGCCGGGCTACGTGCAGTCGGTCACGAAGCCGGACGGTACGTTTGAGGTCCGAACTTCTGCGCAGCAGCTCAAGGCGGATGGGAAGCCGGATATCTGGCTGATCGGGGCGATCCATGTGGGAGCGAAACCGTACTATGCATCACTCCAGAAGTTGCTGAACGAGCAGGAGAACGTGTTCTTCGAGGGCGTGCGCAATGGTCCGAAGGCCGCGCTCCCGGCTCCAGGAACGGCGCCGGCCAAACCGGTTTACGAGATCTTGAGCGATGCGATCGGGCTCGATTTCCAGATGAACGACATCAAATACAACCGTGAGGGTTGGAAGAACGTCGACCTCACTTGGGAAGAGTTGGAGGCGATGAACAAGGCGGGGAGCAATGGCAAACCGACGCAGTTCGATAGCATCAAAGGGATCCTCGATCCCAATTCGCCGATGGCAAAGCAACTGGGCGTGATTCTGGGCAGCGCGACGCCGGGGATGAAGGAGGCGATCAAGCTTTTGATCGTCAAATCGGTCGCCGGCGGAGGCGCTGCGGCGATCATCAATCCGGCCACGGAGAAGATCATTCTGACCGCGCGGAACAAGGCGATCATCGATGCTCTGGACATCTCGTTTGCATCCCCGAAACCTCCCAAATCGATTGGTGTCTTCTACGGAGCGATGCACCTCAACGATGTGGAAGGAACGTTGGTTTCGAAGTACGGCTATCGGCTGGGTGAGAAGCGTTGGTTCGTGGCGGCCGATGCGGATCCGAAGAAGGTCGATGCGATGGGGCAGACGATGCTGGATCTGTTCGAGAAACAGATGAAGGCCGGCGCGAAACCGCCTGCCTTCCGGTGAGCAGGCTTCCGGTGTCCTGAGAAGATTGCTTGTAAGATATTCAGGATGAAACGAAGTCGTTTTGCTTTTTCACTGTGCGCTTCTCTCGCCGTTCTTCCTTTCTCCGCTTCCGCGCAGGTCAACTATTCGGAAGGGTTCCAGGGTGCCGTCGGCGCCGAGTGGTCCTCAAGCTTGATCATTGATGCACAGGTCTCGGTGAACCGCCGGGCGCTCGGCGACTTTGGCAACGATACGGTCACGTTGACGCTGAGTGGATTCACTCCGGGAGTGTCTGCCAGCCTTGCGTTTGACCTCTACATCCTGAATTCTTGGGATGGCGAATCCTTCGGAACCGGTCCGGACGGCTTTACCGCCCAAATCGACGGATCGAACGTGGTCAACGCCACCTTTACTAACCTTGACGAGCAGTCAGGCCACCAGAGCTATTCGGCCACCACGCCGCTCGGCGGGGCGTTTGTCCCGGCGTACACCGATGCCGACGAGATCGACACGCTCGACGCCAGCTACTACGGGAACTCCGTTTATAAGTTCGGTGGGGGCCATAACCCAGGCTTTTCGTTTGTCCCGTCGACCTCGACCGTGGTCTTCTCCTTCGCGGGTTCGAACCTTCAGGGCCTGGCCGACGAGAGCTGGGCGATCGACAACGTTTCGGTCATTCAAAGCATTCCCGAGCCCTCCACCTGGGCCGCCCTGGGCCTTGGCGCCATCGTCGCAATTCGACGTCGCCGCCGTTAATAAATGGTGCGCGAACCCTTCGCGCACCCGCATTCCGGTTGTTAAGCCTTCCAAACGCGGTTGCGGAGCGGTAGCCGCCGGTGATCGTACCGGCGCGAGAGCTTTTCGGTCCCGAGACCGCTCTTGGCTAAAAGCGACGGCCGGTATTGAAGACACTTGCCGATTCTTGCGGTAAGAGGGCACCGAGAAGTATTCCCACGAACATGTCTTCCTTGGCAAAGTCTCTGACATTGTCTTTGCCTGCGGCAAGGATGGACAAGATCTCAATGAAGAATCTAGGTTTTGGGGGAAGGGTGGCGGCGATCGCCGCGTTGGTCGTGATTTCAAACTCGGCGCACGCCGCTTACAACTGGCACGACTGGACCTCGACGTTCACGGGAGGCGGCTATGCGTTCACAAACGCCAGCGTCGCCGGTACGATTTCCGGCTTCAGCGGCCTTTCGCAGTTCGCATCTTCGCCCGGAGCCTGGGGCATGCCGAACGCGATCCAGAATGGCCTTGTCTTCACGGACGCCTTCCAAATTCATGGGATCAATGGTTTGAACGGCACCGCCCAATTCAACTTCTCCGCCGGCTACGGCTGGGGCAGCGGGGGCCGAATGACGCTCGGGGGGATCCACAACTACTACGAGTACACGATCTCGGCCTGGGATGCGAGCAACAATCCGATCGATGTGAATAACTGGTCGGTTCTGACCGAGTTCCCTTCGACCGCCCCAGGCACCTCGGGCTACTTCTCCACCAGCCTCACGGGTCGATCCGCGTCGGGGTTTTCCTCCAAGTTCTTCGTGAATGACCCGAGCGCCAGCAACGAACTCGGGCAGGGCGGCTTGATGCTGATCGACGGTCTAGTTGGAGTCTCCAAACTTGAGATCCAGTTAACAAACAGCAGCCTGGGAGCAAACTCCCAGCAAGTCGACCTCTTCTTCATGAACTTCGCAACCCCGGCCGCCGTACCGGAGCCGTCTACCTGGGCGGCCATGGCGTTTGGGCTGGTTGCGTTGGCTCGCCGCCGCGGCGCGCGAAGTCGTCCACGCGACTAGTCAAATCACACCCCCGGGGCATTGTCACCAAGAAAAAGAGAAGGCCGCTACATCAGTAGCTCGGCGTCGAACGACTCGAACAAGGCCTTCATGCCGGGCAGACTGCGATCGTGGGTGGCGTGGATGGCGTCGATCAGGGCGCGGGTTTTGGCGGTCATGACGAGGAGATAGCGGCAGGGTTCGGGCGATGGGTTCCAGAAGGTGTGGGGCGTTCCTCGCCGCACGTAGGCGGCTCCTCCCGCCGGCACGGTGAGCTCTTCGTCTCCGTTCTGAACCACCAGGGTTCCCTCCAGGACGATCCACGCCTCGTCGCATTCCCGATGGAGGTGTAAAGGGGCGGCCGGCATAGGGCCTTCCGCCGGGCAGCCGGGATCGACCCACTCGGCAATGACAAACCCGTCCGGGTCACCAATCTCTGAGTTGAGCAACGGCGATACCAGCATCAGAATGACTTTACCGCCCATTGCCGTCGGCCGGTGCAAATTACTCTTCGTATAAAATATGAGTCTTTAGGGCTAAAGATTGGTGATTTTTAGGGAATCATATACGTAGGATGGTTTAGCGGAAAGCCGCCATCGAAAAAAGGAAAATAACATGAACCACCTGAACCGACGAGACCCTTTTGCTGATATCGAGCGCGCCTTCGACACGCTTTGGAATCGAAGCGCCAATCCGGGCAACACCTTGCCGATCGACTTGGTCGAGCAGGAAGGGGCCCTAATCGTTCGCGCCGGACTGCCCGGTCTTCGACCGGAGGACGTGGAGATTAGCCTCGACGGAAACGTTCTCACCATCAAAGGAGAGACCAAGGCGGACTGGCAGACGGAAGACGCGAAGGTCTATCACCGCGAACATCGCTATGGCTCCTTCACGCGTTCGCTTCGATTGCCGAAAAACCTGAACCTTGAAGCCGTGGAGGCGAACGTCGAGCACGGCAACGTGGTCGTTCGCATTCCTAAGCTTGAGGAAATGAAGCCGCAGAGCCGGAAGATCGAAATCAAAGGCCTCGAAGCTAAGGCCGAAGCGTAAGACAGCACAACTCTAAGTAGTTTCTTTGAGAGCTTGGCCCTCATGGACCAGCGGGCTATGGCCCGGGCCCCAGAGGGCTTTTTCCGTGCTTGCAGAAGGTCTATTCCGGATTGAAAGCGCCCCCGAAGGGAAGGATTCTGCTCATTCGGCGGACGGTCTCTTTGTAGGCGTCGGGAGTCCAGCCGTGCTCTTCGGCCAACTGAAGGGCAAGGGGGCGAGTGCCGGCGGCGAAGCGGCCGTGAGTTTCGTGGAAGGTGGAGACGGCGTAGAAATCGGCTTTCAGGTCGGTGAGCGTTTGGGCGAAACGTTCCGGGTCTTTGACGGGGAGGAGCGGGCAGAGGCAGACGGCGGTGCGAAGACCGGCCGCCTTCATTTTTCGCAGGCCTTCCAGTCTTCGTTCGACGCTGAGGCAGGAGGGTTCGAACTTCTTGCGGACAGCGTCATCGTCCGTTGTTAGGCTTACGTTGACGCGGAGGTGCTCGAATCGCCGTAGGATGTCGACGTCGCGAAGCGGCAGATCGGAGCGGGTCTGGATGACTATTCGCGGCTGCGGCTTTAGGCCAACCATGTATTCCAGGAGGGAGCGGGAGAGACCGGTCTTTCTCTCAATGGGTTGGTAGGAATCGGTGACGGAACCCATGAAAATCTTCGAGTCGCAGATGCCCGGAGTCTTCCGCATCAGAGCGAGGGCGTTCGCCTTCACGTCGACCCAGGTTCCCCAGACGGCGGCGCGGTCTTCGTCCGGGACGAAGAAGGTGGCAAAGCAGTAGCTGCACGAAAAGCCGCAGCCGACGTAGGGGTTTAGGCTGAAGTCGTAGGCATCCCCAAGGCGGCCGGTGGCGGGCGTGAGGATCGTCTTGGCGGTGATGTGCCGCACCTCCATTCGGCCGAACCGATCGGGGAGTTCCTCCCCGAAGAGAGATGGCTGGGACATACGGAAATTATAGTAGAATTTCGTCTACTTTAATTCATCGGGTGGGGGCGCAAGCCCCTTCGTACGGAACCTAAGTCCAATCGCGCGAAGGGGCTCGCTCGCCACCTTTAGGTTAGCCTCCTCCCAGAGGGGGGCGGCCCATGGCGGCTCGTTCGGCGTTGATCCTGGTGAGTTCGGCGGGGTCCTTTTTGGCGGCCCAAGAGGCTTCCTGGTTTTTCTTCGCCTCACCGCCGGCGGCCATTCCGGCCATGACTTTGGCGCGGGCGGCTTCATCGAACTTCGCCGTTTTGGCGCGGTCGATGTCAGCCTGGGTCATGTCGGTGCCGCTGCCGCACCCCACGATGGGGACGGCAGCGAGAAGACAGAGGAGGCGGGATTTCATGGGCGCAGGGCGTCCCACTTGTTCTTCCCGGGGTCGTTGTCGGGATTCGGGTTGGTCGAGGCGATGGGGAGAGCCTTTGCGTGGGAGTCGGTCATGGAGAAGTTCGAGATGCCTTCCTTCACTTGGCTTACCGCGCCGAATCGGCCTTGGGGGGTGTTTTTGTCGATGGCACGGAGGCCGTTCGGGAGTTGGGCGCCGCCGCACCAGTCGATGTCGTAAACCGCCGAGCCGTCCGTTGCCGGAACGCCCTCGAAGATGCCGCCGCACTGGAATTGGGTTACGTTTCCGGTCGCCCCGCCGCTGTACTTAAGGGCATCTCCGTTGAACTTGGTCGCAAAGGCAATCGTGTCTGCCGGGTTCGTGACTTGAGTTACCGTAAGCGCCGCCACATCGAGTTCGCCGCCGCCACCTTCTCCGTGAACTTGGGCGTAGGGGGCCATGATGCCGCGAAGGGTGCAGTCCTGCACGTCGGTAAACGTGTCCTTGAAGCAGCGGCCCTGCCAAGAGGAAGGGGAGACTCCGATAAAGTTCTTCGCCGCGGCAGCGTTGGGGGCGGTGAAGCCGTTCGCGCCATAAGAAACTGCGATGCCCATCCAGTCACCCCAACTTCCGTAGTTACTCGCCGTCTCAAGGGGGCTTCGGAACATCGGGAGCGACTTGGCGTAGGGCTGGAGGTTGAGGGTCCAGCTTAGGGAAGCGCTTCCCCAGGAAGGAGCCCCCGACCAGCTCTCCGGGATGCCGTAGGAGAACCGATCATCCGCGTCGGTGACGTAGATCTGCATCGCGGTGCCGATCTGCTTGATGTTGGAGAGGTCGCCCGTGGCCTTCGCCGCCCGCTTCGCCTGGGCGAAAACCGGGAATAGAATGGCGGCAAGGATCGCAATGATGGCGATCACGACGAGGAGTTCGATGAGCGTGAATGCTTTACGTGACATGGCTATGTAACCTTCGTTGGATACGTTGACTAAGTCGAGGCCCGGGAGAAAAGTGCTCCGTCGAAAGCGAGAGGAGACCGCTGAAGCAGGGATAGCGGCGAAGGGGACGCAAGCAGATGCAAATTGCCATCGACGCGATGGTTATCGGGTCGGAAATGATAAATCGTCCAGTACGCTTGCGACATTGCAGCCTCACCTAATTTTAGGGAATAAGTTCTTGTTTTTGATCAGCGAATAAAGGAATATTCATAGACAAAAGAAGGCCGCCCGAGGTTGGACGGCCCAAATACATGAGATTTTCTCGGCGACAGACGCCCCACGCTTTGCCCAAGCCGGTCGGCCTCCCCTTGGAGGGCCGACAAGAAGACGGTTAGCGTAAGTGCTGGAGATCTCAGTGCGGATTCTGCGTTGGATGCATGATTTCTAGGTCGTATCTCCCTGGAGAAGCTCCACCGGAAGCGTGGTCAAAAGCGGGACGGCCTCACCACTCGTCAGCCGCGCAAGGTGCTCGGTCGCAACTTGGCCCACCTGGTGCCAGGGAGCGCGGACCGTGGTGAGGTTAAACAGAGACGAATAGTAACTGCGGAATCCGTCGAATCCGACGACCGCGACTTCGCCTGGGATATCGATACCTTCGTCCCGCAATCGAATGCACGCCAACTCGGCCGATCGGTCGTGCCAGGCGACGACGGCGGTAGGACGGCCTTCGCCACTCCGAACCAACGCAACGTCGGAGGCATCGAATGGCTCCTCGAATCGCTCTTCGTACCGGACAGTGACGCGCATACCCAGGCTCTTGGCCGTTCGAAGAAAAGCCTCCATCCGATCAAAAGCCGACTGGGGGAGATATCGAACCTGCTTGTAGAGGACGTGGCGGTGTCCTTTTTCCGCGAGGTGCTCGGCCTGGAGAACGCCGCCCAGCGCGTCGTCGACGCCGACGGAGTGGAGCCCGGCGACCTTGTCGGCAATGGCAACGGCGGGGGCGCGAAGTTCGCCCAGGAGAGGAACGATAGGGTCGTCGTGCGAGGCGTGAACCAGGAGCCCGTCGAGCGCCGCGCTGGAGACGAGTTCAAGGAGTTGGCCGGGGTCGTCGCCGGACGTGTGAAGTACGACGTTCGAGCCAAGGGCCCTCGCTGCGGTACACATCCCTCCAAGCAGTTCGGCGAAGAAAAGGTTTCGTGCATCAAACTCGGCGCGTCCGGAGTAGATTCCGATTCGGTGATTACGGCCCGCCTGAAGGGCTCGCGCTACGGAATTTGGGCGGTACCCGATTCGGGCGGCTGCTTCCACAACGGCTTGCCGGCGAGCGGCGGAAACGCGGGTGCCCGACTTGGATCCGTTCAACACAACGGAAGCGGTGGCCTCGCTAATCCCGACCGCCCTCGCCACGTCCTTAAGCGTTGGCGCGCGCCGATCGTCCCAGGTTTCCTTTAAATGCTCCATCGCACCTAACTGGATCATAAGTGAACAATCGCTTGTTCTACAACCCAAGCCGGAAATTTCCATTTTTTTGGGCTCATCGAGCATCGCAAACTTGGGCGAGATCGGCACGCGTAGGGGGAATGTTTCCCGAGATCGACATCGGAAGATGGACCCGGTGCGGTCTGACCTGGCGGGCCGCCGCCCGTTAAAGAAGCCGGACTGGTTGCCGATTCGACGAAAGATCGCTAAACAGGGGCTTGTTCGTTGAGCTGGCCGACCCCCGGTCAGTAGACTCCGAAAGTTGACTTACGACGTTGCCATCATCGGAGGCGGACCGGCGGGGGCCACCGCCGGCTGCCTACTCCGCAAATACAACCCGGAGCTTAAAGTCGCGATCTTTGAGCGGGAACGGTTTCCCAGGGACCATGTCGGCGAAAGTCAACTTCCGGGAACGCCCGATGTCCTCGACGAGATGGGCTGTTGGGATAAGGTCGAGGCGGCGAACTTCCCGATTAAGATCGGCGCGACCTACCTCTGGGGCCGAACTCCCGAACTCTGGAACTTCGAGTTCATTCCTTCCGAAGCGTTTGAGGATCAACCTCGGCCGGCCAAGTTCGAGGGGCAGCGACGGGCCACCGCTTTCCAGGTCGATCGGTCGATCTACGATAAGATCCTGCTGGACCACGCGGCTGAGTTGGGGTGCGAGGTTCGTGAAGAGGCGAGGGTCCAGAAAGTCGTCCGAAATGGTGACCGCGTTGAGAACCTCATCCTGGATTCCGGCGAGGTCGTGGCCGCCCGCTATTTTGTCGATGGTTCCGGGACGAGCGGGATCGTACGGCGCGCGATGGGGGTCGAAGTCGACCATCCATCCACGCTGAAGAACATCGCAATCTACGACTACTGGCAAAACGCCGACTGGGCGGTCGAGATCGGCGTGGGCGGTACGCGGATTCAGATCCTCAGCCTGGGCTACGGCTGGATCTGGTTCATTCCGCTCGGCCCCACGCGAACCAGCATCGGGCTCGTCGTTCCTGCTAGTTACTACAAAGAATCGGGCAAGCGGCCAGAGGATCTGTACGCTCAAGCCGTTCGGGAGCAGCCGATACTGGCGTCGTTGCTGAAGAACGCCACGAGCGAAGGGAAGCTCCAGTCCACGAAAGACTGGTCGTTCCTCGCCAAGCGAAACGTCGGCGAGAACTGGTTTCTCATCGGCGAGGCCGCGGGCTTTGCCGATCCGATCCTGTCCGCCGGCATGTCGATGGCTCATCTGGGGGGCCGCGAGGTGGCCTACTCGATTCTGGAACTGGATCGCGGTAAGGAGGACCCCGCCTGGATCAGGGAGATGTTCTCCGAGCGACAGAGCGGCCGCATCCGCAACCACATCCGGTTTGCCGACTACTGGTACTCGGCAAACGCGCAGTTCACGGAGCTTCAGGAGTTCTGCGCCGAGCTGGCCCACGACACCGGCCTCGACCTCTCGCCAGAAAAGGCCTGGGCCTGGATTGCGCAGGGCGGCTTCATCAACGAAGATCTTTCGATCGGTACCGGGGGTTATTCGCTCTCGTTGATCAAGCGGTCGGGCGAATACCTTTCCGAGCTCGCCGCCGAACGGCCGTTGGATCATAACAACGTCTTGAAGCTCGATCTGGCGGGCGCGACATGGAGAGATCGGGCCCGGTACTACGCCGGGCGAGTCCTACGCGACGGATGCTACGCCCGCGAAGGGCGGATTCTCCCCATCCGAGACATGTTCGAGTTCGTTTTGGGACTTCTCCAGCGAGAAAGCCGATGGCCTGTGATTATCGACCTGGCCGAGCAGGAAGCTGGCCGTCGCAAGGACGACGGAGTCTTCATGAACCTAGTGCTCCCGCGGGTTCCCCAAGCCATCGAGGCCATGATCTTGGACGGGTGGATCAAGGTCTCCTACGATCCAGCCTTACCGATCATCCCGCTGGAAGATAACTCCAACTCTCTCCATTGGTATTCAGCGGCTAAAGGGCGAACCACCCATGAAGCTTAGAAACATGCTGGGACGACCGGGGGTTGGCCAAAACTAGCAAAAACGAAGGTCGACCATCCCAGACCCGAGCCAGGTATGTTCGCTTCGCGGAGTTAGACGCGGTGCGCAAATTGAATGAGTTTCGCTGAGACCGTGTGCTCAGCGAAACTCGAGTGACATGCGGAGGCGCAACCTAGCCGCCGGGCTTGGTGGCGCCTCCGGATGGTCCTCCCGGAGCGCCCGAAGCAGCGCCGCCGTGAGCCGCGTCGTAGGCTTTGCGCTGGGCCGCTATTTTATCCCAGGTTCCTGCTGGCATCGGACCGCCCTTTAGGGCGGCCGCTTCTTGGGCCAACGACTCCTTCTTGGCTTCCGGCCCGCAGCCGACGACGACGAGCAGCCCCACGGCGAGGGCGAGAATCATGCTTTTCTTCATTGCAAATTGCGGTCGGCCCCGCCGAGGCGGGGCCGGCATGGTTTAGCGGCTCGCGTCCCAGAGGTTCAGCTCGGGCTTGCCAAGGGGATCGGGGTCGGTGGCTTCGGGCTTCATCGACTTGGCGTGGCCGTCGGTAAACACGAAGTTCGAGGTGCCGGCGGTGGTGTAGCTCACCGCACCGCGGCTGCCGTACGGGTACTTAACGGTCGTACCGTTCTCGGCGGGAAGCGTGCCATCCGGAATCTCACCGGCGGCCGCCCAATCCCAGTTGCCGTCTCGGATCGACATTTGGTTGCTGCCAAAGAAGCCCGAGCTGTTACCGATGCCGCCGCCCTTGAGCGCGTCGGCGTTGGTTTTGTCCGTGAGCATGATCGTGCCCGCTGGCTGGGTGATCGAAGTGGCGCTGATCACATCCTTGGTGAACCAGGTGCCGGGGCAGGCGTCAGGCTGGACCATGGGGACGAAGGCCCCGTCCGGTACGCACTTGACGCTGCAGCCGCAACCGGATGTACCGACTTTGCTCGCCGCGCCATGATAGTAGGCGTTCGCGCCATAGGAGACGGGACGGCCGGCCCAGCCGTTGAGCCAGTCGCCGGGAGCGGCGAACGTATCGGCGCTTCCGGAGTCGAACGGACTTCGGTAGAGACCGTTGGCTTTCACGTAGGGCAGCACGTTGGTGACCCACGTGGCGTTCCAGTCTGCGCGAATTGCGAACGAGAAGTTGTCGTCGACATCGCCCGCATACATCAGATTGGCGAGTCCAAGTTGCTTGTTGTTGGAAAGGTCTTGGGTCTTCTTCGCCGCGGCCTTAGCCTGAGCGAAGACGGGGAAGAGAATGGCGGCGAGGATCGCAATGATGGCGATCACAACGAGGAGTTCGATGAGCGTAAAGGCTCGATTGAGGATTCGTTTGTTCATGGCTATGTAACCTTCTTTGGATACAGGAATCAGGTCGTGGCACCGGCGGCAAATTCCACCGGAAGCGAAGTGTGATGAGGTACTGTCTCGCCCCGCACGAGCGCGGCAAGCAGTTCGACCGCAACCCGGCCCACCTGAGACCAAGGGGCACGGACGGTCGTGAGAGAAAATTTGGGGGCGTAATAGCTGCGGAAGCCGTCGAATCCGATGACGGCAACGTCTTCGGGAACGCGAAGGCCAGCCGCGACCAAGGCTCCGCAGGCGACTTCGGCGGCTCGGTCGTGCCAAGCCACAAAGGCGGTTGCCCGGTTCCTTCCGCTTGTAAGGAGTTGGAGGTCGCCTTCGTCGAAGGGGAGGTCGTAGCGAATTTCGCTTCGAATGGTGGAGCGGATCCCCAACTCCTCGGCTCGAATCAGGAAGGCGTCGCGTCGATCGACGGCGGACTGCGCCGAAGATGGCGTTTGCTTATAAAGGACATGCCGGTGGCCTTTTTCCGCCAAGTGTTCGGCTTGAAGTCTGCCCCCTTGGACGTCGTCCACGCCGACGGAAGGCAAGCCGGATATTCGGTCGGCGACCCAGATCGCCGGGGCTCGCAACTCCATGAGGAGCGGCATGATGGGGTCGTCGTTCCCGGCGTGCACAATCAGACCGTCTAAAGCCGCGCTTGATGTGAGTTCCAGCAGCTTTTCCGGACTGTCGCCGGCGGTGTGCATCATGATATTTGCGCCCTGCTCGCAGGCGGCTTCGCACATCCCTCCGAGGACCTCGGCGTAGAAAAGGTTGCGCGCATCGAGCTTGGATCGCCCGGAGTAGATGCCAATTCGGTGATTGCGGCCCGCTTGAAGCGCGCGGGCGACCGAGTTGGGCCGGTAGCCCAGGTGGGCGGCGGCATCGACCACCGCTCGCCGCGTGGTCGCGGAAACTCGGGTTCCCGACCGGGCGCCATTTAATACGACGGATGCCGTGGCTTCGCTAATCCCTACCAGACGGGCAACATCTTTCAGGGTCGCCGCACGCCGGTCTTCCCAACTGGTTTTTATTTGCTCCATTGCAAGTTAAAGGTGAATATATATGAATAAGCGCTTATTGACCAAGGCTCTGATCCAAAACCCAAAAAGCGGCCCTTTTCGGGAAAATAGCACGAAGGTGTGACCGGTTCGATGTTCGTCTGGTCACTCGTTCAAAATAGTTGTCGTGAACATGCGCGAACTCGGCCGCTCCGGCGTCAAAGTGTCGGAAATCGGCCTCGGATGCTGGACCATGGGCGGCCTGAACTGGGTGAACGGAAACGCGAACGGCTGGGCCAATGTGGACGAGGCGGAGATTGTGCAGGCGATCAAGGCAGGCCTCAATGCGGGGGTGAACCACTTCGATAACGCGGACGTTTACGGTAATGGTCGCGCGGAGCGGATGCTGAAGCGGGCTTTCGATACGCTCGGAGTTCGCTCGGAAGACTACGTCATTGCGACGAAGGTGGGCCACTTTCCGGGAACGGCGGCGCACGCCTACGAGCCGGCGCATATCCGTCACCAGTGTGAGCAGTCGCTCATCAACCTGGGTCGCGACGTAATCGACGTTTACTACTTCCACCACGGCGACTTCGGCGCGTCGGACATGTATCTCGACGACGCGGCGGAGACTCTGGATAAGCTCGTTGAGGAGGGGAAGGTTCGGGTTAAGGGGCAGTCTGCTTATTCGTCTAACGACTTTCTTCGGGTCACCCCACGGGTCCGTCCGGCCGTCCTCCAAAGTTGGGCGCATGCCTTGGATGACCAATTCATCCGGGCTGGCTCTCCGGTGAGCGAACTGATGGAGAAAGAGGGCATGACCTTCGTGGCCTTCAGCCCGCTTGCGCAGGCCAGACTGCTCGATAAATACGACCCTTCCAAGCCTCCGTCCTTCGAGCCGGGGGATCACCGCCAGAATTCTTCCGCCTTTTCGGCCGAAGAGATCGGAAAGTTGAAGCCGAAGCTTGGGAAGCTGAAGGAGCGGTTCGGCGATTCGATCGAGGATTTGGCGTCGGTTGCCCTGAACTATCTGCTGGCTCACCCACAGGTGGCGTCGGTCATCCCGGGCTTCCGGAACGAACGGCAGGTTCGGGTGAACCTTGGTGCGGAGGGGCGTGCACTTACGGCGGAGGACGTCGAGTTCGTCCGAACGAGCTTGGCGTAGGCTCCTAAAACCCCTCCCTCATGAAAAGTGAGGGAGGGGTAGGTGTTAGGACAATACGCCTTGTTCGACCAAGATCGCTCGCATCTGTGCGGGGGGATCTCCGTCGGGGTCGATTTCGAAGGCTTCCCAGCCGGCGGCCTTTGCGCCTTCGACGTTTTTTGGGAGGTCATCGAAGAGAATGCACCGGGTGACTTCGGGGAAAGCCACGCGGACGGCTTCGAAGGCACCGGGTAGGGGTTTGTTGACGAGGATCTCGAACGACGCAAAGCGGCGAGCCAAGTTTCCGATCCCGGGGTAGAGGGTGGGATCGTTCAGGTTCTTCCAATGCAGGTCGTTTGTGTTGGAAAGACATGCGGTCTGGATTCCCGCATCCTTCAGGTCTTGGATAAGCGCTTCGATGCCCGGATATTCCAGGCCGAGCATCGCGTTGTGGGCGTCTTTCGCTCGCTCTGTATTCAGCCTGAGATCGGAGGCTAGCTGAGTCAGATAGCCAGCTTCAGGGAGGGAGCCGTCCTGGTAGTTGGAGAGCGGCTCATAGTTCGCTTGCCGCCAGGGCTTGTCGCGGTGGAGCGGAGCCTCGCCGAGGTAGACAAGGATGTCGTCCCAAGTGTGGCGAAGGCGGATCAGGACGCCGCCAATATCAAACACAACGAGGGTCGATTCCATCACCCCAAGCTTACTCAGGAAGCTTCTTTGACTCGCTTGAGGGTCATGGCAGGCGGGATGGGCTTGGGTGCTGGCGGCTTGACCGGAGCCGCTTCGGGGGTGGTCCCGTCCGGCTTTGTTCCCTCATCGGGGGTAGCGCCATCGGTGGGGGGAGGAGTGGCGGGTTTGGGAGGGGCCGGCTTCTCCTTCTCGGCGAACGAGACCTCGTCATCCGAGACGAACATCACCCGGAAGACCTGAGGCTTGTTCAACTCCGCTTTGAGGGCGGACTTGATGAGCGCAGCGTTGGCATCGGTCTGTCCCGGGACTTTTACGTCGGTGAAGGCGAGGGTTGCTTCTTCGCCTTTCAGCTTGCACTCACCGACGAGATTGATGATTCCGCCGGGCGTGTTGACCGACAGGACCATCTTGTCTTCCGGCAGGAACTCGAACGTCCCGGTCATTTCTTTGACCGTGACGTTCCACTTCCCAATGAGGCTCGGCGTCTTCTTACAGCCCACGCCGGCTAAGGCCAAGGGTAACAGGGCCAGGGTGCAGAGGATGGCCTTCATCCTCCGCAGGGTACCGCTTACGCCTTGACGCGTTTGAGGGTAACGGCCTGATTATCGCTACCGCCCGGGGTGGGGGCTCCGGAAAGCGTGACCTCGTCCTCCGAGACAAATTTGATATCGACGGTCTTGGCCGTGCCCAGCTTGGCCTGCGACTTAATCGTCGTCAGGGCGGCGGCGGGGAGGCCGGAGACGTTGATGTCCTTCGGCGTCATCGTGAGTTTCTCGCCATCCAGCTTATAGTCGCCGGTCTGACTGAGGGTGTATTGCATGACCTTCGCCCCAAGTGTGAAAGTGTTGTCGGCTTTGAATTCGAAGTCGATCGGAATGGTGCCGGCTTGGGCGTTCCACTTACCTTCCAAGCTGTTGCCTTTCTTGCAGCCTGCGCTGACGAAGGCGATCGATAAGAGCGCCGTGGCGCAAAGCAGAGTTCGCATATTGGCGGAAGGGTACCGAACCTCGCCCTCGGATTGGTCGTGATCGGTCAAACTTGCTTTATGTTTCGCGATCCCGACGCCGCCGCCCGGGGGCTGGAGCGGCTGTCGGCCTCGGCGGGGATCGATCTCTCAATCGCTTTTGCCGATGCTCTGGCATCCAATGCTTCTCCCGACTTGGCGCTGACGAACCTAGAGCGATGGGCGTCGGCCACGGGGAGCCCAGACCTGCATCTCGCGCAGGTCGCCGGTCTCCCTTCCCGTTCGCCGATGTTGTTGGCCCTCCTGGGGGCGAGTCAGCCGCTGTCCGACGCGCTTATCCAGAATCCGGAACTGGCCAGCCTTGTCTTAGAGCCTGGCGGAATTGGGGCGCCGCCGACGGTGGAAGGGCTGCTGGGAGAAGGGCGTCGTCTTTTGGCGGCGGCGGACGGCCAGGCCCACGCGCTCGACCGGCTCCGTTATCTTCGTCAACGCACCATCCTGCCCATCGTCGTGGCCGATTTGGCGGAACTCTGGGATCAGGAGACCGTTTGGCGGGCGCTTTCAGACCTCGCGGAAGCTTTGATGAAGTTGGCGATGGAGGCGATCTGGCCGCCGTTCGCCAGGCTGAAAGAACTCGACGAGTCGCCGCCGTTAGCGGTGGTTGCCTTTGGCAAGTTGGGTGGACGAGAACTCAACTACTCAAGCGATATCGATTTGGTCTATGTGGCCGAGGACGACATCGACGAGCGAACGGAACGGGAGCTTTCGCGGTTCTGCGAGGCTTACGGCCGGGCGTTGAGCGACCGCATGGGGCGAGGTTCGCTCTACCGGGTCGACCTTCGCCTGCGGCCCTATGGTGCGGCGGGAGCGATTTTGCGAAAGGCGCGCGCGGTGGAGTCTTACTACCGGCTCTACGCAGAGCCATGGGAGGCGCAGGCGTTGCTTCGCTCTCGGGTGGTGGTGGGCGAATGGCTGACTCCGCGGTGGGAGGCGCTGGTTGCGGAGATTGCTTTTCCGCCCGTGCTAAGCGAATCGAGTCTGCGCGAGATGACGGACACTCGGGTCCGGATCGAGGAGATCGCTCAAGGCGACGATTTAAAACGGGGGCCTGGCGGTATTCGCGACGCCGAGTTCCTGGTCCAGGCGCTTCAGATGGCGCACGGCGGAAACAATCCCGAGCTTCGATCTTCCGCAACTCTGGACGCGACACGGGCGCTTGCCACGGCGGGCCTGATGGAGCCGGCGGCGGCGCGGGCGGTGGTGGAGGGCTATACCTTTCTCCGAAAGCTGGAACACCGGATTCAGTTGAGCGGAGACCAGCAGACCCACACCATGCCCGAAGACCCGGTGCGGCGCGAGGCTTTGGCGCGGACCATGGGGCTTTACGACGCGGAGGCGTTGCGTCGGGTGCTGACCCGGCATCGGCGTACCATCGGAACGTTGTATCGATCGATTCTGAGGTTGGATAGCGATGGAGGCGAAGATGCCCGGTCGCTCGTCGGGGCTCGCACGGGATCGCTTGCTCCCGCTTTGCTGGCCTGGTTCGATGGGCTTCCCGAGGCGGATGCGTTTTACGAGAGCCTGAGGGATAACGAGAGCAGCCTGGATCGGGTCGTCACGATTTTGGCGGATGCTCCACGGCTAGCCGGATCGTTCCGGACGAGCCTTGCCTTGACTGAAGAACTCCTGAGCGGGGAGATCGAAGAGGATTTGGGGCGTCCGCTCGACGCTTCGTTGGGCGATTTCACGCGCACATTGGCTCGCTGGGTTTTGCACGACGGCTTTTCTCCGGAAGAGGCGCTAACTGAGATCGGCGATGCCGCAGTTTTGGCTGCGCTGGTGCCGGGTGTCGACGTCATCGCCTTAGGCTCCTACGGCGTACGAGAAAGCACTCCGGGTTCCGATCTGGATCTGCTGTTCCTTGCGGAGGGCGACCAGAAGGCGGCGGAGAAGGCGGCCCAGGAGACCTTGGCAAACATTGACCGGGCAGCACGGGAGGGTGCGCCGTTTCGGGCGGACCTGCGGCTACGCCCAGATGGCGGGAAAGGGCTCCTGGCCCGCACCTACGAAGGTCTGCTCTCCTATGCCTCGCGCGATATGGAGAACTGGGAGCGGTTTGCGTTGGGCCACGCCCGTCTGGTGGCGGGTTCGCCGAAGGCCTTGGAGACGGTGCTTTACGCTTCTCGGGAAAAGCTGATCGGTCCTGAGGATTTGGAAGATTTGAAACGGATGAAGCGGCGAATCGAAACCGAACGAGTTCGCCCGGTGCATTTGACCCGCGACGTCAAACTGGGTCGTGGGGGACTGAACGATCTGGAATGGCTCGTGCGGCTCACCGAGATGATCTACCCAGCAGATCGGGCCGGTTCCTCTCGGATGCCCGACCGGATCGCCGCGTTGGCGGCGAAAGGCCATTTCAATCTTTTAGAGCGCGAGGCGCTATTGGACTCCCGTCGCTGGCTACTCGATCTGCGACATCGGCTCTGGCTAATGGACATCGACGGCGACCTACTGCCCGAGAATCCGGAGCGGCTGGGGCGGCTGGCGGAGGCATTGGGATTGGACGGGGCCAATGAACTTCTGCGCCACCACTCCGAGATTACGGAGCAAGTTCGCGTGCTGTACGAGGCCGGAATTGCGAGGTTGAGTCAATGATGGTCTTTCTCGGCCTGATCGTCGCGGCTTATCTGTTGGGCGGCGTCCCGGTGGGAGTTCTGGTCTGCCGTGCCCAAGGGAAGGATCTCTTCTCGATCGGCAGCGGAAACATCGGGGCGACCAACGTCTCACGGGCGCTCGGTTCGAAATGGGGCATCGCGGTCTGGATCCTGGACGTGACCAAGAGCCTGGTGCCTACGTTGGCCGCGCGGTTCCTCTTGACCAAGCCGTTTGGCGTTCTCGATGCTCAAACGCTTTGGTTTCTTGTCGGATTGGCGGCGATCGTGGGCCACTGCGCGAGTCCGTATCTGAGATTCCGCGGGGGAAAGGGGATCTCGACCGCCCTGGGCGCGATCATTGGCACATCGCCGGTGGTGGCGTTGCTCTGCTTCGGGTTATTCGTCCTGGTTTTGGCCGTGACGCGGTACATGGCGATCGCCAGCGTAATCGGCGTTTCATCGGTCGTATTGTTCTCGATCTTGGTGCCGGGGAATACGCTCCAGCTCTTGCCTGTTTTTGTCTTGCTGGCGCTTTTCGTCGCCTACCGCCACCGTCCGAATTTCAAGCGATTGCGGGAAGGAACCGAGCCGAAGTTTGGGTTTAAGAAAGGGAAGAAGGAAGAGGAAGAAGACTCCTCCGGCCCCAAACCTTGAAACGATTTCCTTCGTCGTAGTGACAAGCTATGTCCGTGGAAACCTCGCTCGATGCAAATCCGCTGCCGGGCGAAACGCCTCCTCGGCGGGCCGTCCTTCTTGTCAATACGAAGTCTCGTAGGGGGCAAGAATGGTTCGAGTTGGTTCAGACCGAGCTGGCTAAACACGGCTTGGAGGTTGAGAAAGCGCAGAGCTTTAAGCGGTTTCCGGACATGATGGCGGCCGCCAAGGCGGCGATCAATCGCGGGGTGCCGCTGCTCATTGCGGGCGGCGGAGATGGGACCTTTAACGGCCTTGCGGACTTGGTTGTCGGTAAGGAAACCGTGATCGGTCTGCTCCCCCTGGGAACGGGGAACAGTCTGGCCCGGGATCTGGGGATCGTGGCCGATGTGGCGAAGGCGTGCGATGTGATCGCGCACGGCAAGGTTGTTTCGATCGATCTGGGGTGGGCTAACGGGACCCATTTCGTGAACGTAGCTACGGTTGGCCTCACCACCCGTATTGCCCAGAACCTGACCAACGATATGAAGAAGCGGCTTGGCCGCCTTGTTTACGCGGTGGCAATTTTCCGGGCGATGCGGTTTTCTCGTCCATTTAAGGCCAAGCTCGTGACCGAGCATGGGATCCACGAATTCGAGACGCTCCAGTTCGTCATCGGCAATGGCCGCTTCCACGCCGGCCCCTTTCCGATCGCTCCGGACGCCAGCATCACCTCGGGAACACTCAACGTCTATGCCGTTACCGGAAGCTCTAACTGGGCCCTGGTGAAATACGCCCTCAAGCTCCCGGGGGGGCACCACATCGCCCTGAAGGAGGTCTATAGCGAACGCTGCGACGGCGGCCGACTGACCACCGATCCCGTCAAGAAGGTCACGGTAGACGGCGAAGTCTGCGCCCAGACGCCCTTCGAGTTTCGAAGTATTCCCAAGGCGATGCGGATCATCGTGCCGCAAGAGTTTGAGGGGTAGGAGAGGGGATAGGGATTAGGGGTTAGGAAAAAACACCCCGTACCGCGATACTTTCCTAATCCCTATTCCCTCACTCCACCGCGATATACAACTCGGTAATCAGCTCCTCTTCCGGAGTCTTGGCCATATCGCTGATATAGAGTTCGGACGGGGAGACCATGCGGGTTTTGGCTTCCGACTCGTTTAGGGCAGACCAGAATTTGCCCCAGGATTCGCCCATCTTTGAGTAGGAGCCGATGTGGACGGCTTTGGCGTAGCGCCCGCCTTCAAGATGGCCTTCTTGCAGGCCTTCGGGGACGGCGGTGCCCTCGGCGAGGGTGATACCGGCGTCGCTTTCAAGCTTCTCCGGCGGGGTGACGGACGGGTCGTTGTGGTAGACGCCGACGAAGAGGGCATCGGGCACGGCAGTCAGTCCGGCAGGACCGGCGATGGCGGCCATCTTTTGGAAAGTGGTTCCGATTTCGAAATAGTGGCCGTGATGGCGGAGGAAGGCGTAGCGACGCGCGTCGAAGTTAACGAATTCGATGTTCATGGTGTTTTCGTCCAGTTTGGGGAGCCAAATTCGGTAGGGCAGCCCGTGGGGGCTGAAGTGGATTTCGGAGAGGCCGGGCAGCTCGTGGGCGGGTAGCCCTTCCGACCTGAATCGCCCCGGAGTAGATCCATAGGCATTGCGGAAGGCCTTGGTGAAGGCGGCTTGGTCGTTGAATCCAGCCTCGATGGCGAGGTCGGCCAAGGCTCGCTTGGTCGTACGAAGGTGCCAGGCTGCCCGCTCTAACCGCATCCGCCGAGAGATATCTGCCGGGGTTTCGCCGACGACGGAGACGAAAACCCTGTGAAACCAGAACGTCGAGAAGCCGCCGACATGGGCGAGCGCCGCCAGATCCGGTGTGTCGTCCAGGTGCTCCGCCAAGTGCGAAACTACCAACAGGATTCTTTCCCGATAGTCGCTCCGCGTCGCCGTTCTCATGGGCTACATCTTACGGGGATGGGGGGCTGGGTGTCTTGTCTTGGATTGCGGAAAGGTCTTGGGTCATTGGGCTTAGGGTTAGTGAGCGTGGGTTATCTTTTGCCCGATGACCCGATGACCCGATGACCCGATGACCCGATGACCCGATGACCCGATGACCCGATGACCCGATGCCCCGATGCCCCCTAAGTCGCCGCTCCGCGCCATCTCGTCCGATGCTCCGCGCAGGCCCGCGCCGAGGGGAGGATTTTGCAGGGGTTGCAGAGTTCGCCGTCGTTGAAAATGTGCTTGACCTGGGCCTGGAAGGCGAGGTCATCCGGGGTGAACATCAGGGGCATGAGGTCCAACTTCTCGGTGCCGATGCCGTGTTCGCCGGTGACGGAACCACCGAGTTCGAGGCAGCGGTGGACGATGGCCTCGCCGGCGGCGACGACCTTGTCGATCATGCCGGGGATGCGGTCGTCGAAATAGAAGCAAGGGTGGAGGTTGCCGTCTCCGGCGTGGAACATGTTCGCGATACCGAGGCCGTTCGCGGCGGCTACTTCGTAGACGTAGGCCAGCATCTCCGGGAGTTTGGAGCGGGGGATGACGCCGTCGTGGGTGACGATGGTCGGGGCAAGCCGGCCCATAGCGCCGACACTCTTCTTTCGGGCCGTCCAAAGCGCGGCCCGCTCCTGGGCATCGGCGGCCATTCGGATTTCGATCGCGCCGTGACGATGGCAGACTTCTCGAACCAAGTCCATTTCTCCCTCGACAGCGGCTTCTGAGTCCCCATCGCATTCGACTAGGAGGAGCGCCTCGGCGTCGTCGGGAAAAACCAGGCCGAACGCGGCGCGTACGGCGACCATGATGCCACGGTCCATCATCTCGAGGGCGGCGGGCACGGTCCCGCTTCCGATGATGTCGGCCACGGTCTGGGTCGCGGCGGCGATGGTGGGGAAGGCAGCGAGGGCGGTTCGAATGACCGTGGGAAGCGGAGTGAGCTTGACCCACGCCTCGGTCACCAGACCTAGCGTTCCCTCGCCGCCCACGATCAGCCCCAGAAGATCGAAGCCCGGACCACCGGCCACCGGTCCGCCGATTTCGACGACTTCACCTTCGGGCGTGACGAGGGTAACGCCCAGGACATGGCCGGCGGTGACGCCGTATTTGAGGGTGTGCGGCCCGCCCGCATTCTCCGCGATGTTGCCGCCAAGGGTGGAGACGGTGCCGGAGGAAGGGTCCGGGGCGAAATGGAGACCGGCGTCTTTAACAAGGTCGCTCAGCTTCTTATTAACCGCTCCCGCCTGGGCCTTCATGACGCGGTTTTCCAGGTCGATCTCCAGGATTTTGGTCATCCGCTTGGTAGAGACCACAACGCCGCCCAGGCCGGGGAGAGCGCCGCCGGAGAGTCCGGTGCCCGCGCCGCGAGCGGTGAACGGGACGACATTGGCGATGCACCAACGGACGAGGCGGGCCGTTTCCTCGGTGTCGTGCGGGAAGGCGACGGCGGTCGGCGGGCTTTTCTCGACGGTGTAAGCGTCGCAATCGTAGGCGCGCTCGGCGGCGTCACCGGCGAGGACGCTCTCGGCTCCGAGCACGGATATTAGACCCTTCACGAGCACGTCGCGATCCATGGCTGATTATGAGCCGGTTGCCCATCTACCGAGCCGCAAGGTAGAATTCTCCTTCGTACGGGGATATAGCTCAGTTGGGAGAGCGCTGCAATCGCACTGCAGAGGTCGTGGGTTCGAATCCCATTATCTCCACCAAGATTTGATAAGGCAGGAGCCTAAAACCTGAATTTAGCGGGTCGTTCCTTGTCCGAACCCTTGCGCTCCTCTTCCATTCGTCCTACCTTCTAACGCAAGGTTAGATCACTTGCTGTGCGGCGCTCATGAAACTGCCACCTGTAGGGCAAGGACCCGTCTCCGTAGAGACGTAAGCTTCGCGGCAAGTCCCTATCATGCTGCAGTAATACGTTAATACGCGACAGAGCCTACGGATGGTCGATCCCAACCTGGAAAGGCTGACCAAGTGGTGCATCTCTTTCACCCTTCCGGGGCCAGCGTGAAGTAGAATGTTGCGCCTTCATCGACAGCGGCTTCCACCCAGATCCGCCCGCCGTGCCGTTCGATCACACGTTGAACGATAGAGAGCCCGACGCCGTTTCCTTCGAACTGGGAGGTCGAGTGCAATCGCTGAAAGGCGCGGAATAGTTCTTGGGCGTTTCCCATATCGAAGCCTGCGCCATTGTCTTTAACGATGTAGATCTGCTCGTCCCGTTCGATACGGCTACTTACTTCGACGGTGGCTTTCTCTTTTTGCCTCGTGAACTTGAAAGCGTTGGACAGCAGGTTGACGAAGACCTGGTTCAGCAGAGCGGCATCGCCGACGGAATCCGGGAGATCACCGATTCGAACATCGACTATCCGGTCCGGCTCTTCGTCGCGAAGCTCCTGAATGGCCGCGCGGACGATGGAGTCGATGCATACCGGCTCCATCACTAGCGGTTGCCGTCCGAGGCGCGAGAGCCTCAAAAGATCTTCGACGAGAAGGCCCATGTGCCGGGCGCCGGAAGCCATACGCCGCAGCATGCGTTCCCCTTCCTCATCCAAACTGGGCGAATAGTCTTGCAGAAGGATGTTCGCGAACCCGGCCACACTGCGCAAAGGAGCCCGCAGGTCGTGCGACACAGAGTGGCAGAAAGCGTCGAGCTCCCGGTTGGCAATCTCGAGTTCGTCGGTGCGCTCACGGATGCTTCGCTGGAGCGTGGCGTTCTCGATTCGAAGCCGTCGCACCTCCAGCGCACGGGCGAGGACGGGCAGTACGACGCTGACTTTAAGGGGCTTGAGAACGTAATCGACCGCGCCGGTCTTCATCGCTTCGACGGCCGTCGCGATGGTTCCCTCGCCCGTCATGATCACGCCGACGAGATCGCCGTCCGTTTCGAGCGCGGCGTGGAGCAGGGCGATGCCTCCCATTTCTGGCATCGCGAGGTCGGATAGCATGAGGTCGAACTTCTGATTCCTCAGGGCTTCTAAGGCAGGCTTTCCGGAGGTGAATCCAACGCATTCATATCCGTGGTCCCCCAAGATTTCACACAAGGCTTTGACGTGGGCCTCTTCATCGTCCACGACGAGGATTCGGCCCAACGATCCCGTATTCATTGGTCCAGTTCTCCCTTGCTCGCTCGTAGGCTTTGGAGGAATGCTTTGCGTAAATCGGCTAATTTGGGCGGCTTGCTGAGGACCCAATCGACGTGAGGCGGAATATCGCCATCGCTCACCATGCGCTGCCCCCACCCGGTAAGCATCACGACGAAGGTGGAAGGAGATACGTCTTTCACGGCGTCGGCGACTTTCCGCCCATCGACGTTCGGCATCCCTAAGTCGGTGATGACGACGGGGAAAGGCTTGCCTCGAAGTACGGCGTCTCGGCAGGCATCGATCCCGGCTTGCCCTCCATTGGCGGTGACGACGGTGTGGCCTTCAGTCGTGAGCGTATCGTGCAGGGAGCGGAGGAGGAGCGGATCGTCATCCACGATGAGAATTCGAAGGCTCGACGGAAGCTCTATCGAACCGGGCAATTGCGCTTCGGCGGTGTCGACGCCGGCGGGGGCCAGGAAAATCAGGCGGAAGGTGGAACCCTTTCCCGGCACGCTCTCGATCTCAATCTCCGCGCTGTGACGTTGGATGACTCCGTAGACCATCGCAAGGCCAAGGCCGGTACCGCGCTCTCCTTTCGTCGTATAGAAAGGCTCAAGGCACTTCTTTTTGGTTTCCTCGTCCATCCCGACGCCATCGTCTACGACTTCTAGAAACACCTGCACCGGAGGATCGACGGGGCTTGACGGTCGCTCGGGGACTCGCGAACGCAACGTCAGCGTTCCTCCTTCGGGCATCGCGTCTACGGCGTTGAAGACGAGATTGGTTAGAACCTCCCGGATCTCGCTTTCCACCACCATGACGTCGGGGAGATCTTGGGTGAGATCCGTCTTCATCTCGATGACGATGCCGCGCTGCTGCGGCATATCGCTCCACGCTGCCTTGGTTAGGTCGATCACCTCCTGAACCAGCCGGTTCAGCGAAACTCGCGCAAGCACAAGCTGCGGTTCCCGCTGACGATAGAATTCCCTCATCCGCGCGACGGTCGCGGCCACGTCGTCGATAGATCGAGCGATCGTTTCCAGGTAGCTACGGGCACGCTGACTTAGGTTCGGCTCGTTCTGCAGGAGAGACTCGGTGTAGAGTACGACGGGCGAGATGGCGTTATTGATGTCGTGGGCGATGCCACTGGCCATCTGCCCAAGGGCTCGCAGACGCTCGTGTTGCATCGCCGACTGCTGCGTGTGGCGAAGGTCGTCGTAGGCTTGCTGAACCGTCGCGTGTAGTTGGGCTTGGCCGGCGGCGAGGGCGACATGCTCGCTCAACTGTCTTAGGAACTCGCAATCGGCGCTGCTGAAGCTATTCGCCGACTGCCGGGCGGAAACCAGCACCCCGAAAACCTGACTCTCCGCCAGAAGTGGGGCCACCACCAGGGATTTGAGTCCCGCGCCGGCAAGGCGTCGCGGGAAAGGGAACGGTACCTGGGTGATGTCCGATTCATAGACGAGTTCACCGCGAACACAGCGGGAGAGTCCGTTCTGATCGATCGGAACGCGGGACTCTTCCGTCATCGCCAAGTCCACGGCCAGCGCTTCGCTTTTAACGCCCACCCCGTTTACGATGAGCATGTCGTCGGCTTGGTCGTAGAGGCAGACGCAGCAGAAATCGAGCGGAAGCTGGTCTTCCAGGGTTCGAATGACCACCTGGAAAATGCTGTGGAGATCTTGGCGTTCGCCGATGCCTCGGGTGATCTCGTCCAGCAGTTTTAGCCGTGCCAGTTGTTCGCCGAGCTTATATTCGGCGTGTTTCCGTTCGGTGATATCACGCACGAAGGCGCTGAAGGTGACCGACCCATCGACGAGGATTGGGGTGATCGATAGTTCGATAGGAAACTCGTGGCCGTCGCGGTGGAGCGCCGTCAATTCCAAACGCTGGTTCAAGACCACGGCTTCTCCGGTGGCAAGATAGCGGCTCATTCCGGCCCGGTGCGCTTCGCGGTAGTTTTCCGGGATGATGGTGTCATCGAGCCGTTGGCCCACGATTTGCGCCCGGGGCCAGCCGAAGGTGGACTCCGCCTGTGGGCTCCAGGCGGAAATGACGCCGTCCCGGTCGATGGTAATCGAGGCATCCATCGCGGTCTCGACGATTAGGCGGGTGTGTTCCTCACTGGAACGCAAGGCCCCCTCCATTTGCTTTCGATCGGAGATGTCGGTCGAAATGCCAAAGATCGCGTATGGCTTCCCTTCGGTATCCCACAGCGGGCATTTCACCGAAATGTAGGTGTGCATTCCGTCGTCGTGGGGTGCCATTTCTTCTTGCGTGATGGCGCTTTGAGCGGCGGCGACGCGTTCATCGACCATGCGGAAAGCGTCGGCGGCTTCCTTTGAGAAGAGATCGTAGTCGGTTTTTCCGACGATGTCTTCCTGGCTAATATGGAAGATCTCGGAGTAGCGCCGGTTGACCAGGGAGTAGCGTCCCTCAAGGTCTTTGACATAGATCACCGCCGCGGAGTTGTCGACGATATCCCGCAAGAGATTCTGACTGGCGCGGATTGCTTTTTCCGCTTGCGTACGCTCGGCGATCTCCTTTTCGAGGCGCTCACTTGTTTGCCGCAGATCAGCGGTCCGTTCTTCCACTCGAACTTCCAGTTCGTCGCGTGCTTGGCGCAGTGCGCCGGCCTGCGCTTCGATCCGGTCGGTCATCGCATTGAAACTCGCGCCAAGCAGTCCAATTTCGTCCCTGCCGTTGGGCGGAATCCTTGCGGAAAAGTCACCGTCACCGATCGACTCGATAGCTTTTGAAAGCTTGCGAATAGGATTCAGAATGGACGCCGTGCAAAAGGTGCCGACCGTGAGGGCGATCAGGATGATGGAGCCCGCGAAAAGGGCTTTCTCGCGGGTCATCTGGCCAACCAGGGAATCGATCGATCCTTCCGGGATCATATAGAAGATCGTCCAAGGAACCGTTTCGAATCGGCGGCCGACGCCGTAGGTCCACTTACGGTTGACCGGCGCGAACCCGCGAAATAATCCGGTGTCGGGAGTTTTAGACAGGGCGCGGTCGAACTGTTCTGGGAAGGATCGTGCGTCCCCGAGCAACTCCCGAGTCTTTTCGCCAAACCGCCGCTCGGCAACGAGGTCATTCACCACAGCGGGAGAAAGCGGTCCTCCGGGGTGAAATACGATCTCTTGGCTGTACGTGTGGGCAATTCTAACGCCGTTCGAGTCGAAGAGAACTGCAAAGCTGCCTGCTCCGGCGAGACCATTGGCGTTCCGCATGATCTTCCAGAGTGTTTCCGCGCGGACCCACATCATCGCGACGCCGGACAGCCTTCCTCCGCTGGATACAGGCGCAAGGTATGCGATCACCGGAACGTCGCCGCTTGGGGATTCCGCGATCTGAATGTCCGAAACGACGACATTGCCCTTTAGTGCCTGGCGAACATCGGCAAGGTAAGCGAGATGCCTACCGACCAGTTCCTTATTCGTTGCAACCTTTACGGTGCCAGACGAATCGAGAATCGCGGCCCGCCAAATACCGGGGTCGCTCTCAGGATAGACGTCCAGAATGGCCCGCGCACCGGTTTCGTGGGCGGTGCCCGGCTTCAAGCCCAAGCGGCAGAATTTCTTGATCTCCGGGAAACGCGCCACTCGGTTGACGGACCGCTCATAGCCCCGATGAAAGGTGTCGAGCTGTGCGGTGAGCTGGTCGGCACGGGCTCCCAGCAGGTCGGCGGTGCCGAGCACAATTCGCTCCCGAGCTTGACGAACATCGATCACCGCGGCAACCACCAGCGGGACTAGGGAAGCAAGGGTCAGAAGCGCCGCCGTTTTTATGCGAAGAGGCCAGTCCCTAAAGCGCAGGCGCATGCTTACTCTCCGTCCTCCTCCAGCGGAATACAGCATTCACCGAGTTCAGAAACGGACAATGTTGCCGCCATCATAACTGCACGACCGGGGAAATTAAAACGATCTCGATAAGGCATCGAGCACTCCACCACACCTTACCGGAAATCTCAAACGTTAGAGTAAGTAATGGCATTCGCCACGCCATTAGGCGTCAGGGCTCAGAACCCGGCTTCTCGGCAATTGATTGGCCAGATAGAGACACCTGCTGGGTAGTAGAAACTCTATACGCTGGTTGGCGGTACTGAGAAGGTTTAGGCGCAGACACTTTCGTCTCCCGAAAGTGCCGACAAAGTTGCGGCGGTGAGATATGACCGAAACTCAAGGTTCCTCTACTGAGAGGCGGATCCGCTTTTTCGGCCTGAATGTCGTTGCTCGCGACCCAGTGGGTTCCGTCCGCCCCAAAGAGAACTACTGGTAGTCACCCTCGATCCATTCCTTGGATGCAGAAATTCCGCTGAGCGGTGAAATAACAGTAGTTCAAGGCCGGAAGCCATTCAACGAGGTCGAGCTGTTCGATCTCGACGAGACTCCGGCCGATGGCTCGAACTACCCCTACGTGATGATCTGTCGAACCGGGGGGATACGGGTTCAGATTCGAGGCGAGACGTACGAACTGAGTGAGGGCGAGTCGATCGTTTTCGACGGCAATGACCCATACCGGGTTGAGCCTCTTACGAAGGATGGGGCGATCTGCCCACCCGCCACTTTTTACTTCTTGTGCTTACGCTTGCTACGGGTCTAGTTTCGGCAAAGGAGGAAATTGGTACTAAAGTCTCGTCGCTGGTGAGCATACAGGCTAATCTCTCCTTTCCTTTCGGATGTTTAAGATGAGAAGATTCGCGTTTACCGCCCTCGCAGCCATCGGCTTTTCCGCGCTTTCCTTTGGCGCGGACGTTTCCCTCTCGCTCGACCATGAATACTGGAGCGTCAACCCGGGTGGGTCTGTTACGATATTCGGCACGATCACGGCCAAGAACGGCCTGTACGTCACCAACGCCAGCGTGGAGTTCGCGAAGAACGCCAGCGGCCTTTTGTCCAACACGGCCCTGGCACCGGGGCTTATTAGTTATGTGAACGCCCATCAGAGCGTCAACTATGTGGGTGCCCTGTTCACCGTAAACGTGCCTTCGGGCGCGACGCCGGGGATCTACGATCTCAGCAACAACAGCGGAGGGCTCGATCCGGTTCGGTCGGAATTGTATGTCACGGCTTGGGACTCGACCGTCTACGGCGCCAACTATGGGATCGACGTTCAGGCGGTTCCGGAACCTGCCAGCTTTGCCGCAGTCGGCATGGGATGCCTCGCCCTGCTGAAACGGCGGCGAAAATCAGCTAGGTAAAAAATGGTCGCGAGCCTTTGCTCGCGACCATTTTCTCTTAACCTGAATTAGGCGGCTACTTTGAGATGGGAGGGCTTCTTCCCGAGCGGCTTTTGTCCGACCGGTGCGCTGACCTCGATCTTGAAGGACGAGACGAGATCAGTCAGATCATGGCTCATCGCCGAAAGCTCGCTCGCGGCCGAACCGACCTCCGTGATGGTCGCGGATAGCTGCTCAATGGCCGCGGCGGATTCCTCGCTCACCGAGGCAACGCCATCGATTTCGACGAGCACCGCACTTGCATCGGTGGCCATTACGATCGAAGAGGCAAGGTTGCCGCTTGAAGCACGCGAGATCTGTTCCATGCTGGCCGAGATGCCTTGGGATAGCTCGGTCACGTTTTTGTTGTGAATCTGCACCGCTTTGGTCGCGAGGAGAATCTGGTTGAGCGCGGTTCCGGCGGCTTCGCTCTTGATGGTTCCGGTGGTCACCTCGTTCTGGACCCTCTGAATGGCGCTGACGGTTTTTGCCACGGTTGTGGTCACGGATTCGATCAATCCGGCGATCTGTTTGGTGGACTGACTCGACTGTTCGGCGAGCTTTCGCACTTCGTCCGCGACGACGGCAAATCCGCGGCCATGCTCCCCGGCTCTTGCCGCTTCGATGGCGGCATTGAGGGCGAGGAGATTGGTCTGCGCCGCGATCTGCTCAATCGCGTCGACGATTTCGCCGATTTCCTTTCCTTTCTCGTCCAGAAGTCGAACCTGCTCGGCGGATCGCCCGACTTCGGTTTGGACCCGTTCCATTGCGGAAACCGTTTCCTTAACCGCCAAATTCCCTTCGATGGCCGCGGTTTCCATTTGTCGTGCGGATGACGAAACGCTGGCGACCCCGGTGGCGGATTCCGCAATTGCTGCGCTCATCTGCTCAACGAGCCGGCCTTGGATTTCGCTTCCGTTCTTGACCTCATCCACTCCCGAGACGACTTGGCGGACCTTTTCGACCGCGTCCGAAGCGTTGGTTGCGAGTTGGTCGCTGCCGGAAGCAAGTTGCGAAGCCGCGGCGGTGCTCTGTTGGGCGGCAGCGGCCAGGTTCCGACTAGTTCCGGCAACACTTTCCGCGTTTTGAGCGACCTTGCCCACGAGGCCGGCAAGGGATGCCCGAGCCTCGTTGTAAGACGTGATGCTTACCTGAACCTGCGAAAGCAGCGAGTTGAAGGTCGCTGCCATCTTTCCAAGCTCATCTTTGGCCGCGTAGGGAACTGGTGTGGTGACCGGATTCACCCCTACCGTGAGATCGCCGTTCGCAAGCGCCTGAAGGCCGTCTCGAAGGTCGGCTACGCAGTTCGCCTCAAGTGACTGAACCCGCCCGTTAATCAGGGCCACCGGGACGGTGACCGAGCGGGTGATGACAACGGTAATTCCAACGCTTAGGAGGGCCGCGAGCGCCGTGAACAAGACAATCTTGAACGTGCCCCCGGAGGACGTGGTCATTGCTCTGGCTACCAATTTGGCGGCATTGCTCTTATTCCATTCAGTGACTTTGCCCAAGCTGGGGAGAAGTCCGGAAATAAAAGCCGCGGTCGTTCGAGATTCGAATAGTACGGCAACCTCTTCTTTGGGAAGAGAAACCATCTTTGGATTTACCTGGTCACCGATTTCGGCAAACTTTGTCCACGCTTTCGAAAGCTCTTTGAAATTCGCTTGGTCCTCTGCTTCGTAAACAGACTTCTCGTAGGTTGCGAGCGATGTGTCTGCTTGGGCTCGCGAAGCATTGACTTCTTCGAGAAGTTTCTCGCGAAGGGCCCGGTCGTCGGTAAGCCCCATCCGCGCTTGACGGATACGATACGTCGATGCGGCCTGACTAAAGTCATTCAGGGCCGCAAGCCCGCCAACCGCATCATCGTTGATTTTTTTGACGTTGCTCGTGAGATCCTTCATGCTGGAGAAACCAGCCCATCCGATGAGCATCGCAAGCAGGACACAGGCTCCGAATCCCAGAGAGAGCTTCTTTGCGAGGTCGAGATTCGTAAACCATGTCTTCATATTTCTCGTGATCGTGCGAGTCACATTAGAGTGAGGGCACTTACCATGCCCCTCGGTGTTCCGATCTGAGAAGAACAGGCGTAAGCTTTGTTTGGCCCCAATTCGGCCCAACTCCCACAAGAAGGCCCGGAACCTCCCGTCTCCGGTGGCTATGTGAGATGGGAAAAAAAATTCAGAATTAGTCTACTAATTCGTCTACTGGATCGTCGTAAGATAGATCTGGAACCGACGCGGACGCAAGAGCCGCTTGATCTATTACGAAAATGAGTCTAAATCGAGTGACGATGATTGGGAGGTTGGTGCGCGACCCGGAACTGCGCGTGACGACGACGGGGAAAAGCGTGGTGGAGTTCACCCTTGCGGTGGACAAGCGGATTCGGCCAACGGATCCGAACCAGGCAACGGCGGACTTTTTCCGGTGTAAGGCTTGGAACCAGACGGCGGAGTTTCTGAGCAGCTACGCGGGGAAAGGGAGACTGCTTTCCGTGGATGGGCGACTGGAGACGCGGAAGTACGTCGATAAGGACGGCAACAACCGAGAGATCGTGGAGATCGTGGCAGATCAGTTGAACCTGCTGGATCGACCGCGGGAAGATACCCCGGCGAACCCGGAGCCGGCGCGGGAGCTGGTGGGAGCCGGGCGAGGAAAGGCACGCGGGAAGTCTGCGCCGGACGGCGAGTTCGACCCGTTCGCGGATTAGCTTCCGTAACTGCAAGGTCTTAGAGACATCTGAATCCTTAGGTGTCTCTATGATCTTTGCGACCGCAGCCATGCTCCTCACTCCTCCCAAGCCCATGGAAAATCCGGGGCAGATGTATGTCGTCGGCAAGGACCGGCGGACGATCATGCCGTTAGAGCGGACCTCCGTGACCGCGGATGTGGCGGGGATGGGCGCTCGGGTTTCGGTTCGGCAGACCTTCGTAAATCCGAGCAGCACGCCCATCGAGGCGGTCTACACGTTCCCTCTGCCGCACGACGCGGCGGTCGATCGGATGAAGATCAAGATCGGCGATCGTACGATCGACGGGACGATCATGCGCCGGGGGCAGGCGAAGGAGGTTTACGACCGGGCGAAAGCGAATGGGCAGACGGCGGCGTTGCTCGATCAGGAGACGGACAACGTGTTCACGCAGTCGGTGGCCAACATCATGCCGGGCCGGCGGATTACGGTGGAGATCTCGTATGTGCAGATCGTTAAGTTCGACGAGGGCGAGTTCGAGTTCACCTATCCGATGGTCGTCGGACCTCGTTTTCTCGGTGCGGGAACGAAGGATCCGCAAAAACTCAATCCGCCCATTTTGAAACCCGGGGTGCGGTCAGGTGCGAATATCGACCTGACGCTCAACCTTCACGGCGGCAGTCCGATCCAGGATTTCCGCTCTGTGCTACATCAGGTTCGAGCGACAAAGATCGATGCCGAGACCGTCCAGGTTTCGCTGGCTAAGAAGGACGAGATTCCCAATCGGGACTTCATCTTCCGCTACCGAACGGCCGCCAAAGACGTACAGGAATCGACTTTCACGACTTGGGACGAGAAGACCGGAGGCCATTTCGCGCTCGTTCTAGCACCCCCGCCCCGTCCAGATGCGAGCCTCCGAACGCCGAAAGAGATGATCTTCGTCATCGACCAGTCGGGCAGTCAGCAAGGGTTCCCGATCGACAAATCGAAGGAGTTGTCGCTCGCCCTTCTCGCGACCATGACACCTCGGGACACGTTCAACGTGATGGGGTTCTCGAACGAGGTCAACCCTCTATGGCCGGGAGCCCAGCCGAACACAGCGGAGAACCGGAAGGAGGCGACCGAGTTCATTAAGGGGCTTCAGGCGAACGGGGGTACTGAGCTAGAAAAGGCGGTGGTCGCATCGCTTTCCCCATCTTCGGACCCGGAGCGGGTTCGGATCGTGCTGTTCAACACAGACGGGTTCGCGGGGCAAGAGTCGGTGATCCTGAAGAACGTTCAGCAGTTCCGGCGCAACTCACGCCTCTACACATTCGGCATCGGCAACAGCGTGAACCGCAGTCTCATCGACGCCATGAGCGAAGAGGGAAGGGGTGCTTCGGAAGTGGTGACGCTGGCCGAAGGGGCGGAGGCGGCGAAGAATCGGTTTGCGAAACGGCTGGAAACGCCGTTGCTCGTTAATGTGGAGGCAAAGTTCGAGGGGGCACAGGTCACGGGCGTGACGCCCGCCCACCTGCCTGACGTCTTCAGCACGAAACCGGTCGTGGTCTACGGCCGTTTTACGCAACCGGGCAAAACGAGGCTGTCCCTGAGCGGGATCTCGGGCGGTCGGCCGTGGCGGCGAACGGTGGATGTGAATCTCACGAAGGCGAAGGGCGACGGCTCTTCGGTCTCTTCGCTTTGGGCACGTACGCGGATCGCGGAGATGAAGAGCCAGGGCTACGCGGCGAAGGCGATGGGGCAGAAGGCGGAGAACGAGGAGGCGATCACCAAGTTAGCGCTCGACTACCGGATCATGTCCGAATACACGTCGTTTGTCGCGGTGGATACCAGCGTTTCGAACGATGGTAAGAGCCTGAACACCGTGCGGGTTCCGGTCGACATGGCGGATGGGGTGACGTTAGGTATGCCGGCGATGGCATCCCCCGCTCCCGGGCGAAGCCGGGGCGGCGTGACGACGTTGAGTGCCAAGGCACCTAGCGGACTCTTCCGCGGCGGCAGCGGCGGTGGAGCCGGCGGTGGCATTGGCGGCGGGGGCTTTGCCGGAGACACACTCAGCTCTGGTGGCATCGACTTCATTTCGTACGACCCAACGGACAACACCTTGGTCACGAATGGAAAGGCGAAAGGTAAGCGAACCGTCGAAATTGCGAAAGGCCTCCTGGAGGCGAAGGGGTCGGTGGCGATCCGGGTTTCCGTCGTCGCTATCTCGCAAACCCGTCTGGATCTGCTTCGAAAGGCGGGACTCAAGGTCGGTTCGCATGACGGGGCGACATTAGTGTTCGGTACGGCGTCGGCGGCGACGATGCGGGCGATTGCGAAGCTTGAGTTTGTTGAGCGAATTGCTTGGCTACGCGCCCCCAAAAACTAAGGATTCAACCGTGCTACGGCCGTCGGAGACCTCCACGGCCTAGCATTTTTTTGTTTCAGGCAAATTTCCAAGGCGCGAAGCGCGCATATTTTGCGATTTTCTTCATTCGGCCATTGAGCAACCGAAAGCCTCGAAATCGACCATTTTTCGGTTCAGTCATCCTTTTGGCCTTTAAACCTGTCTTAACTTTGATCGGCTTTATGGAATTCTTTGGGAACTCTAAGTTTAACCAGATAATCCTGTGTTAAACCTAAGCTATTTCTTTTGGGCATTCCGCCTTACCCTTCGTATAATGGGCGCACTCCGCAACGGCGCGGTTGTCCTTTTACACCCAAGGAGGGTGTCCCGACATGCGCTGTAACAGACGAATGAACCCGCCCTGTTCGTGTCCCGAGCACTCTGCCGGACCGTTCCTATCTTCTTCCGTTTTCGCCTCTCTTGAGAGGGCCGTCCGATGAGCGTTATCCGGCTCGCCCGTTCGTTCGTCGGCCTTAAATCAACGCACGAGCGAAGCGTCAAGCCCCGGCCGATGACCCGCGCTCAGAAGGCGAAGCTTGGCATCACCTTCTTCGCCGGCAAGATGATTGGCCTTGGCCTGGTGCTCGGCATCATGATGATGTGCGGCATGTTCGGCGGCACGAGCGCCCACGCGGCGGAGACCTACACCGCTCACGAGACCTCGATGATGAACGCCCTTAATACGGCGTGGGTCCTCATCGCGGCGGCGCTCGTGTTTGGCATGCAGGCAGGCTTCGTCATGCTGGAGGCCGGATTTGCCCGACAGCGTGAGACGGTCAACGTCCTCATGGAATGCATCTTCGACACGTGTCTTTGCGGCGTGTTGTTCTGGGCATGGGGCTACGCGTTCATGTTTGCCGAGGGTGGTCCCTTCATCGGGACGAAGTGGTTCTTCCTGAGCGGCGTTCCAGACACCTACGGCACGACCGGCATTGCGATCCTCGCGCACTGGATCTTCCAGTTTGCGTTCGCGGATACGACTTCGACCATCACGTCCGGCGCGATGATCGGCCGCACCAGCTTCCGCGGCGACATCCTTTACTCCGTCGTTGTCACCGGCTTCATCTATCCGATCGTCGGCCACTGGGCCTGGGGGCCGGACGGCTTCCTTGCGCTGATGGGCAGCGAAGGCCACTTCCTGCCGGGTCTGAAGAACAACTTCCGCGACTTCGCGGGCTCGACGGTTGTTCACACGATCGGCGGCGTCATCTCTCTCGCCGGCGCGATTGCCCTCGGGCCACGCATTGGCCGCGTCTTTGCTCGCGACGATAAGGAGAAGGGCGGTATGCCCGCTCCGCATAATCTGCCGCTTGCCGCGCTCGGCGCGTTCCTCCTCTGGTTCGGCTGGTACGGCTTTAACCCGGGCTCCTCGCTTTCCGCCATGGATGCTGCCGGCATCGGCCGGGTCTTCGCCAATACGACGCTCGCCGCCTGTACGGGTGGCATGGCCGCTATGTTCGTCGCCTTCTTCGTCGGTCCGACGAAGGGCAAGTGGGACGTCGGCTACACGATCAACGGCTTCCTCGGCGGCCTCGTCGCCATCACCTGCCCCTGCTACTGGGTCAGCCCCGCCGGCTCGCTGGCGATCGGCGCCATTGCCGGGGTGATCATCTACGCCGGCGTCAACTTCATCGAATGGCTCCGCATCGACGACCCGGTCGGCGCGGTAACCGTCCACGGCCTCTGCGGCATCTTCGGCACCCTCTCGCTCGGCGCGTTCGCCTGCGGCAAATACGGCCTGCCGACTCCTACCGGAGCGGACGATTCGGCGCCGGTGGCCGGCTTCCTCTACGGAGGCGGCATGAGCGTCTTCGAGGCGCAGCTCATCGGCAGCGCGGTGGTGACGATCGTGACCTTTGTTGGAGCGTTCGCCCTCATGAAGGTCCTCCGTGCCCTTCCGGGCCACTGGAACCTGCGTGTAGAAGCGCATGGCGAAACCGGCGAAGGCGGTATCGACGTCTTCGAGCACGGCATCGACGCTTATCCTTCGCAGGCATAATCTGATCTCCCCCTTTTGGGGGAGATCTCAACGAGGAGAAACTTAAATGGCAAAAATGTACAAAGTCGAAGCCAATATCCGCCCCGACAGGTTCGATGCGGTCCGGGATGCGCTTCACGATATCGACGTGACCATGATGACGGTCGTAGAGTGCCGCGGTTCAGGCCGCCTCCGCGTACCTGTTACCCAGTTCCGAACGGGCCGCCACGGCGACGGGTTGACCACCCGGCTTCAGGTGAATATCGTCGTTTCCGAACCGTTCCTACAGCCCACGGTGGATGCGATCCAGCGGGTGGCGGTGACGGGAGAAGTCGGCGACGGCAAGATCTTCGTACTCGAAGTCCAGGAAGTGGTCCGCATTCGAAACAACGAACGCGGTTCGACCGCTTTGTCGTAAAGCTAGCGGTTGGGATCGAACGGCGAGGTTGCCGTGGAGGTCCTAGCCGCTAGCCCTCCTTCTCCAAGCGATTGCCTTGGAGAAGGAGGGTCGGAGTTACTTAAGGGTCTTGCGCCATTCGGCGTCGAGCTGGTTAAGCGTCTTGCCGGTAGCGGTTTTGAAGAAGCTCTCCTTGTACTGGCGATTCTTAAAGAGCCGGTTGATCTTTGGCACCAGATTAATGTCGTAGTGGGTGCTCACGTAGTAGAGGAACGCGCCAGTCGTCTGGTAGCTGTCCCGCGCGGTGGCCTTCGCCGGGTTTGGGCGCGGGCGCTTGGAAACCTCCTCCCAGTTGAACCAGCGGACCCAGTCGGCCACACCTTCGACCAGCCAAACCGGGTCGTAGTCCGGATAGCTCTGGACGACGTGGACCATCTCGTGCACGATCATGCCCAGGTCGTTCGGGTGGGAAAGGGCATAGGCGGCGGAGACGTCGATCCGCGCGCCCTTGTTCTCTCCTCCAAAGCCGGAGCCGGAGGTGGCGGCAACCCCCTTGTAGCCGTAGGTGATCACGATGCGCACGTCTTTGGCAATCGGATCGTTTTCCATCCGAAGGGCGTGGATGATGAGGGGGTAGTTCTGGCGGGCGACGACCTCGTAGGTCAGCGCGAGTGAGTCGAGCTTCGCTTTGGTCGCCGCATCGACGCGGACATTGGTGAGATCAACCGAAGCGGTGATCTTTGGGACGGCAATGTCCTGGACGGGAGAGGCGAGCAGCAGAAGGCCGAGACTCAGCAGAGGCATCGGTACCAATGGTACACGCTAATGCGTTTTTGGTACCTCAAAATGTTCCAGATCTTCGAGTACTTGGCCCCGTTGCCAGACGGTGACGACCACCGGGACGTCAAATTCCGCGCGGAACTCCAAAGCGGCGGTCTCGCCTTGGGGAATCGCACGGATGAAGCCAAAGTTCTTCAGCTTTCCGAGCTTCCAGTTCTCCTTCTCAACAATGGCTCGAACACGAGCGGTACGCGCGGCATCCGGATCGGGGGCGATCTCGAACGAAGGGAGTAGCTTTCGGCGGGTCACGATCTCGCCAAGCTCTTCGCCCCACCAGGGGCGCTCACTAAGGCCGCCTCGGTTGGTCAGAACCACGATCGTCAGCCCATCTTCCGGGATCCGGGTGAGTTGGGCGGAGGCGCTGCTCCATCCGCCGGAATGCTTCTCAATCGTTCGGCCATCGACGGTTCTGAGAAAAACACCGAGGCCGTAGCCATCCGAGATTTCGTTCCAAGCCGGCTCACCGGAAGCCAAACGTCCGGGCGTCAGCATTGCCGTTCGGCTGGCCGGCTTGAGAAGTTTGCCGGTGCGGAGCGCCTCGCTCCACAAGGCGAGGTCATCCACTGTGGAAAGAAGACCGCCGGCGCTGGTACCCACCGATTCCCAGAGGGGATTGGAGTTCACGTAGCGGCTTTCTTTCCAAACGTAGCCCCTCACTCGTCCCGGAAGCACCCCGCCATCGTTGGGCATGGTGTGTCGCATGCCAATGGGGTCGAAGATGCGCTGCTTTAAGAAGGTCCAAAAGGGTTGTCCGCTCGCTTTCTCAACGATGGGCTTGAGAAGGGTGTAGGCGCTGTTGTTGTAGGCCCAGCGGGTGCGGGGAGGCGATAAAGGAGCTTCCTTGGCGTATTCCGCAATGGCTTCGTCTAGGGGTGCTCCAACGATGAGGCCCTCCAAGAGTGGGTCGGATAAGCCGGTCAGATGGTGAAGAGCATCGGCGATGGTGATGGTCTTCCAAGGGGCAGGAGCGGTTGGGAACCACTTCACCAAGGGATCATCGAGACTTAGCTTGCCGTCCTCGGCGAGAAGGAGCACCGCGACCGCGGAGAACTGTTTGGTAACGCTGCAGATCTCGAAGGGGCTGTCGAGCCGGGCCTTGACGTTCCGTTCAAGATCGATCGAACCGTATGCCTTGGCCTTGATCCGTTTGCCGTTTCGATAGACCGCTACCGCCATCCCCGGAATGTGGTCCCGCGTCATTCGGGTTTGGACCCAGACGTCGATCGGATCGGTCCTACCGGCAAGCAAGAGTCCGGCAAGCAAAACAGCGGGCATGGGCGCAGTATAGTCGGATCGACTCGGTGGCCCGGTACGGGCTCGCGGGAATATTGAAAAGCGGTGAGGGGCGCGTTCGACCTTGTCGAAGGGCAGGCGGTCGGTCGCGCGTTCGCACTTTGTCTCGTCCCGACCTGCGCATCCTCGCGGCCGTCGACTCTCCGCCGAGTGCCCCTACAGGAGCGCTTTACCGATGGCCGAGGCGTTGCGATTATGGAACGGGAAGGCGGCGTGGCGTATCCCGATGCCCGATGGAAGCATCGTAGAATGGAGTCGCAACGATGCTGCCTCTTCTTCTCCCCGACCTTCCATTCCTAAGCCCCAATTTTGGGAGCCATATGGTGCTCCAGCGGACCAAGCCGAATACCTTCTGGGGGTGGACGACGCCGGGGGAAAAGGTGACGGTCTCGGTCGGAGGGAAGAAGGCGACGGGGCAGGCGGGGGCGGATGGCCGATGGGTGGTGAAGTTGACGCCGCCCAAGGCGGGCGGACCTTATCGGGTTCTGGTGGAAGGCTTCATCGACATTCGCAATAAGAAGAGTGTGGTTCTTGAAGACGTTCTTGTTGGCGACGTTTGGCTTTGCACGGGGCAGTCGAACATGGAGTTCGGGCTCTCCCAGTCCTTGGGAGGGCAAACCGAAGTGGCGGCGGCGAACCAACCAAACCTTCGTCTTTTCATGGCTCCCCGACAGGTGGGCTACGCTCCGAAGGCGCTAAACGGGGGAGAGTGGCGGGTCTGCAACTCGAAGACGGTCGCGCAAGATGGTTGGGGCGGTTTCTCGGCCGTCGGCTACCACTTTGGGCGGAAATTGCAGACGGAACTAGGAGTACCGATCGGCCTGGTCGAAGACTGTTGGGGCGGTACCAGTGCGGAGGCTTGGACCAGTGCCGAAGGCCTGAGTCCGCTTGGTGACTTTGCACCGCAGTTAGCGCAAGTTGAGAGCCTTCAAACGTCTGGGGGGCCGGTCTTCGGCACTTATAACAATCTCTGGATGGATCAGTACGACCCTGGCCGCCGAGAAGGTTGGCAGGCGTCATCCTTCGACGACTCAAATTGGGCGTCTACCAACCTCCCCGGTGGCCCAGCCGGAATGAGGCGGATCGTTTGGCTTCGGAAGGTTGTAGACGTTCCCGCTTCTGGTCCGGCCACCCTCTATCTCAATCGGATCGACGACACAGATACCACTTGGGTCAATGGCAACCTCGCCGGTACCACCAGCTTCGATTGGGCTTGGCGTCGCTATCCGGTGATCCTTCAACCGGGAAGAAATGTGATCGCCGTTCGCGTTTTCACCGGCGGCCAAACCTCCTCCTTTCTGGGGAGCGCGGATCAGATGTATCTCGAACTATCCAACGGTTCCCATATCTCCTTGGCGGGGGAATGGAAGACCAAAGTCAGCTTTAACCCCGTGCTTGCTTCGTCGAAGCCTCGAGACATGGAGCCGAATCCGACTGTGCCCACGGTGCTCTACAACGGCATGATCGCTCCTTTGGCTCCGCTCGCCATTCGAGGGGTCATCTGGTACCAGGGCGAAACCAACGCCGGGCGGGGAGCCCAGTACCGTAGGCTTCTTCCCGCGATGATCGCGGACTGGCGACGCACCTTCGGTCAAGGCGACTTCCCCTTCTACATCGTCTCGTTAGCCAACTTCATGGCGCGCGACCCAGATCCCGGCGACGACTACTGGGCGGAGTTGAGGGACGCGCAGGCGTTCACCGCGGCCACTGTCCCCCGAAGCGGCCTGGCCGTCGCGATCGATGTGGGGGAGGCGAACGATGTTCATCCGAAGGACAAGAAAACGGTGGGCGAGCGGCTGGCCGCGAATGCTCTGGCAAAAGAATACGGCCGGAAAATCGAATATTCCGGGCCGGTCTTTAAGGCGGCTAAACGGGAGGGGCCCGGTTTCCGACTGAGTTTCGAGCATGCTGGCGGCCTGAAGGCCAAAGGTGTGTTGGCAGGTTTTGCGGTCGCAGGATCTGATCGGAAGTGGCATTGGGCGAGCGCGAAGATTGAGAATGGCTCGGTGGTCGTGAGTTCTTCGGAGGTCATGGATCCGGTAGCGGTGCGATACGCCTGGGGCCACAATCCGGCGGCGACGCTCTATAACGGTGCGGGTTTTCCGGCGGTGCCGTTCCGAACCGACGACTGGCCCTTGCTAAGTGCCAACAGCAAATAGGGAAAAAATGGTGGGGCGCTGCCGCCCCACCAATGAAACGCTCACCCATGACTGTGAGCCATTCGAGGACGATCGTACGATAACGCCGGCGGTGTGACAAGGGCGTGACAAGTTTGCTGAAACTGACCGCTTAACAGACAATAGGACAAGCGATGTATCGGATCAACGTACTGGGAGGGTTTGCCATGATCGACGGCTCGGGCTCCCCAGTGAGCTTTGAGGCGAAAAGCGCGGCGGCGGTGGTTGCCCTCGTGGCTCTCGCAAAGGGCCGTCCCCTTTCGCGCGACAGCATTGCCGCCACTCTTTGGCCAGGGCAAGAGGAGGCCGGCGCCCGCACTAATCTCCGTAAGGCTCTGCAGAGAGTTCACAAGGCCACTCCCGACGAAAATCCATTCCTAACCGACGGAGATCAACTGCGGCTCGATCGAGATCGCGTCGAAACCGATCTCGATCATGTCGACCGGCTCCACCGAACGTACCTCCTTGCCGCCCGTCAACCGGAGGGGATTGAGGCCCTGGCGGAAGAATGGACCCTGCGGCGAAGGACGCTCCTCGAGGGCTGGGAAGCAGAGTGGGTCGAGGAACACCGGGTTCAGGCCGATCTTGCGGCAAACGACCTCGGCACCGAGTTGGCCCTGGCTCAGGAGGCAATGGGGAACTCGGAGGGGGCGCTGGAGGTGTGGCACGATATTCTCCGGCGGGTGCCGCACCACGCCCAGGCGCTGCAGAACGCGTTGCGGTTGGAACTCCACCTGCGAGGCCGCGAAAAGGCCTCTGAACTAGCCCGATCCGCCCGGCTGCTCTTCCACCAAGACCTGGGCATCGAGATGCCTTTCGAGTTGCGAAAGACCCTCCGGGACTTCCAAAGCGGAGGTTTGGAGCCGGTTCCGCCACCCGATAAGCTCAAGAAGCGGAGCGAACTCTATCTCCTAGCCCGGATGTTCGAAGCCAACCTGGCCCGAAACGGCATAGAGGCGATCGCACTTCTCGCCGAGGAGTGCACGATGGCCAAAGCGCTGGCTCACCCCAAGGCGATGCTGAGTTTGCTGACGCTCGCTTTAGATGCCACACATGGCGTTGCGCCGGAGAGACTTCAGGTGGCCGCGTTGGCTGCCACGGTGGCCAGTTGGTCCTCCCAGTTCGAGTTGGGACATCGGTGGAGTGATTTCGTGCTTGAGTCGATGGACCCCGGTGCGCCTCTATACGGAAGCGTCCTCAGCATGAAGGGGTTTATGCTTTTCGAACAACGGGAATACACCCGAGCGAAGGAGACGCTGGACCACGCGATTCGGGTTCTTCGGGAGCAGGGTCGGGCCGACGACGCGGCGCGGGCGGGGATCGCGAGGGCAGCGGTTCACTGGCACCTGGAAGAGTTCGAGCCCGCCATTGCGATCTACGAATCGGCGATGTCGCGGGTCAAAGGCCGGGAAGACGACATCGCCACCCTGATGAGGGGCTCGTCCCATAGCAACCTCTGCTTCGTCTACGTGACGATGGGACAATGGGACAAGGCGGTCCTGCACGGAAGAGACTCTCTCCTCATGGCAGACGCTCACCCGGTGTTCGGCTGGATAGTCCCCGGTCCGCTCGGATTGGCGCTCTATTGCCACGGGGAGCGCATCGAGGGGTTCCGAATGATTGGTCGGGCGCTCGCAAACACCCTGCGTGAGGGAATGACCCGCTTCAACCAACTTTCGATCGACTTCGCGGCCATCGCGCTGGCGCGGGCCGGTCGGGAACGGGTTGCGCATTGTCTGCTGATCGCCAATGGACAGCATCGCAAAGCGCTCCGCCACGACCGGTCGCCCGCCGAGCGGAGCCTGATTCTCAGCGCGGCCGGTCTCGATCCAGAGGCCGCGCCGAAGGGGGAGAATCCGTTGCTTGGTCAGTCGGCGGCGACGCTGAGCGAATGGGCTTGCGAAGAACTCGATCGACTCGTTCAGCGCGAAGCGGATACGCCGGTGGAAGTTACATTCTAAAGTGGCATGGGCTTGCACCCATGTCACAGCGGATTAGTCTCGTTCGGGGTCAGCCAAGGCCTTAAACGTCTCGTCCACTTCCTTATCGTAGGCAACTAATAGGTTGCGCGTCATGGCCTAGTCGCAAGGAATCGAGACCTCGGGCCGACGTTCCTGGGACCCTTCCTTACCGGCATTGGGCTCGATACTTAAGCCATGGCTGCTCAAAACCGCGCGCTCCATCGAGCGCTTTTCGGAGTCTGGGGATTTCTCGGACTGGCCGTTCTTTTGGCCGGCGGTTGGGTGGTCATCCGCCCTTCGCCTTACGGAGGAGTAGGCAGCGAAGTCGACATGCTGGTTTTCATCCTTGGCGCGGTGTTCGTGCTCCTCTGCCTTTTCGCACTCGTCGGGCACGGGCTTGCCTCGCGGGGCAGCAGGGCGGGCGGGATCGTTGTGGTTTTGGTCTGCGGCATTCCACTTCTCAAAACCGCAGGGATCTCTTTGCGCATGCTCGCCGATGGAAGGATGCCCGTTTTCGTTCTCCTGCCGGTCGCCTTTCTAGGGCTAAACGTTTGGTCGGGCATTCGGACGATCATCCAGACCCGATCTTGAACCCAACGCTCACCAGATCCTGTGGTGAGCTTGGCTCTCGTCCTCCGAAGCCGCCGGGCTAGTCAGAGGGGGCGAGCTTCTTAAGGATTTCGCGCAGGAGCTCGTCTTGGTGGGCCAGATGCTCCATGATCACACGAATCTCTTCCTCGGCTTTAAGATTGCACTCATAGTCGTCCCGTGCCTCCAGGCGGTCTTTGGCAGACTGTCGGTTCTGGCTCATCATCACGATCGGGCCGGTGTATGCGGCCTGGAAACTGAGCATCAGGTTAAGGAGGATGAAGGGATACGGGTCCCATGCGCTTCCAGGTTTATGAATGGCGAGAAGGTAGATATTCGCCGCGACCCAGATGGCCAGGAGGATCGACTGCGTGACGATAAACGGCCAAGAGCCGACGAGCCCGGCGACACGATCGGCCAAACGATCACCGAAGGACATCTTGGCTTCAAATTCCGCGCTAGCATCACGAATAGCGGCGTGTTCGTGCTTATAGAGGGCGGCCGGACCGAGGCGAAGATGCATGGTTGAAGTGTGCCACTTCCAACCCGGATTTCGATGCTTAATCGAGTTTTCTGAAATGAATCACAGACGCTAAACGAATGCCTTTAGCGCCGCCCAGGATCCGGGGGCGAATCCAACCGTGGTGAGGGCGTGAGTCGCGGCTCGCGCACCTTGGCGGAGCGTCTCGCGGGTAGCGGGGGTGAGGGGGCGCCGGTCTTCGTCGAAGGCGGCCAGACCGGTGCGGTTGAGCGCGTCGACGACATGGAAGAGACCCTCAAGCGCGGTGACGGGGTCGGGGCAACGGGCCAGACGGAATCCAAGGGTGAGGCCATCCGTCATCGGGACTTCGAACGGAGTGGCGGTAAAAAGCGGTTCCCGATGATTCGGCGCCATCCAGCCCCATTCGCCGTCGAGCGGTGAGAGCCCCAAAAGTTCGAGTTCCCGGCCGAACTCCGCCACCGGGGCAGGCCGTGGCGCGATCAGGAGGATGCCAAGTCCGGCATCGAGGGATTCCTGGGCGCTCTTGATCCGGTGAATCTCCTTTGGGAGATCGGCGGGCGCAGTGAGGGGAATGGCCCGGCGCCCCATAGCGTTCGCGAACTTCTCCGCGATGCCGATCAGGTGAGTCGCGGAAGCGGGAGAGACATTGCCGACCGGGGTCACGATGTCCCAGGCAAGGGCAATCGAGTCGTAGGAGCCATGGATGAGGGCCCGCATCGGATGCCAGACAGTATCGGCGGGCCGCATCGCCCAAAGCTCCGGCTGCCCAAGAGCCGCCCGCCAATCGGGCCGCAATAGCTCCCCCGCCTGCGCCGTCGGCACCGTACGAGGCCCGACCAACTCCACCACAAACTGGACGGCGCGCGACGGTCCGGGGATGAGAGAGGGGACGGTAGGGGAAGGCAACATGGATGTGGTCTGTGGATTGTGGCCTGAGGTTTGATGCCGGATAACCGTCTTAGGCCCTTTTCCCTTCAGACCACAATTCGCAGGCCACGAACCACATCCCTATTTTCGTCGCGCTAAGACCTCGCGGGAATGCAAAAACACCCGCTCGGTCAGTTCGTTCCAGAGGTGGTAAATGGCCGGGAGTTCGTCCATTGTGGCGAGCCGCATGCCGTGGGACTCTTCGGGGATGCCGATCTCGACCAGATCGAGCACGTCGGATACGTAGACGTCGGCCCAGCGGACTTCACGTCGTTCGGTGATGTGGTAGCAGCCGAGATAATCGATGGTGCCGAGCACGGCCCCTGCTTCTTCGAGAGCTTCGCGGCGGGCGGCTTCGGCAGACGTCTCGTCCGGCTCGACCCGACCGCTGGGGATGCACCAGCCCCGGCCGTCGATGTCGGCAAGAACCACGTGCTCCGCGTCGAACCAAGGGAATACAAGAGACGCGAACGCGCGCAGGGGGGCGCGAAAAGGGGCGGGGAAGAACTGAAGGGTCTGGCGGCCGTATTGGCCGACCGGAAACCTTCTCACCGAACTACAACGACCTTCCCGATGATCCGGGAGAGGTTGATCGGACCGAGTTCCCGGCTGTCCGAACTGACTTCGCGGTTGTCCCCCAACACGTAAACGCAGCCCGGCGGCACCTTATACTCGCCTTGGGCCAGCCTCCAATTCCGAGGGATATTCACCATGTCGACCTTCTCGCCCGCCAACCGGTAGACCCGCTTGATGAAATAGCCCGTACCCGCGTTGGGGTCAGTCTCGCGGATGACCACGATGTCGTCGTGGCGAAGATTACCAACCAGCCAATAGGCCTTGCTGGCGAGCAGCCGCCGCCCGGTTTTAAAGGTGGGCAGCATCGACGGGCCGGAGACGACGACCGTCGTGAAGTTGAGGAGGAAGAAGAGTGCGAAGGCGAGAACGCCAACCATCGCGAGCCCGAATCCGGTGAACGCGCGGCGACGCACTTTCTCGGTGGGTGGAACTGGAGTTTCGGTCTCAGACATAGCGATCGTGGGCGACGGTAAAATGAACTGCCCCGCGATGGAAGCATTCGTCAACAGCTTAGCGCAACGAGGCTCCGTGTTTCCGCTGGTCTTGGCCATCGCGGTGGGCTTTTTGGCGATCGCGGTAGCGATTCTGGCGCGTCTGCACGTGCGAGCCCAGCGCCGATGGTCCTCCCTGCTCAGCGGCGCCGACGGAGCCAGCCTTGAGGATCTTCTCCACCAGCACGCCGCCGAGAGGAACCGACTCTCCGCCGAGGTGGAAAGCCTGACCGCGCGAGTGAGGCACCTCGAAGAGTCCAGTAAGAGTGCGAAGCGCCACATTGGGCTGGTTCGATTCAACGCATTCGAGGACGTGGCAGGCACTCAAAGCTTCGCCCTCGCCGTGATGGATGACCGGGGCGACGGGGCGGTGCTCTCCTCCATCGTGGGGCGTCAGACCTGCCGCGTCTACGCCAAGCCGCTGGTCGGTGGCCGTAGCGAGCGGGAATTGAGTGGAGAAGAGCAGCGGGCGGTGCGGGAAGCCACCGATTCCGGACCTCGTGCGGCCGTCACCATCTAGTTTTTCGAAATTCTTGACGGAAAGTCCGTCTTTGGCGCGGACCTTGCAGAAGGGGATTCGGTTATGAATCTTTTCCGCCTTCCTCTCTTCTGCATCGCCGCGACGACGTTGGCTTCGGTTTCCTTTGCCCAGACCACCTTCGACACCATGAGCTCGTGGGACGGTGGCACCGCGATTTCCTCGTTCGGAAATCCCGACTCCGCTACCTACGGCCAGACCTTCCTTGCCCCGACCGACTCAAAGATGCTGGACTACAGCTTCCAACTCCTCGGCTCGACCGGCACTACGTTCCAACTGCGCGGCATGTTGTTCGACTGGACCGGCAGCCTGACCGGACCGGGCGGCGGCGGACTTGGCTCGGCGATCTACACCTCCGCTCCAATCGTGGTGAACGGCAACGGCGCTTTCCAACAGGTGACGATCAATCCGAACATGAACCTGATTCCCGGCCACTCGTACGTTGCCGCGATCTCCGTTTCCGACCCAACCGACTACGACGCGACGACCGGTACGGGTTCTGTCGGCTTCAACTGGTACAGCCACGGCGCGAACAACGGCGGCGGCGGCTTCGTCTGGTCGAACAACGGAAACGACGTGTCTGCCCTAAGCAGTGGATGGAGCACTTGGAACGACTTCGGGGATGCCGCCTATACGGCGCACTTCGCTAGTGCTCAGGCCGTTCCAGAACCGGCTTCGATGCTCGCCCTCGGTGGAGGCGCTTTGGCCGTCCTGCGCCGACGGCGCAAAGCCCGCCAAGCGTAAGCCAAGGCGGAATAAACGGGTCGGGGTCTCGCTCCCCCGACCCGTTTTGCTGCCGAAGGGGTGTAATCAAAGCCATGTTGCTCGTCTGTTTGGGGCTTGTTCAGGCCTCGGGCGCTCTTCCGGCCCTCACCGATGGGGTCGGCCCCCTCTCCGCCCCCGGCGCCTTGCCTGGCGCGATGGTCGCCTTCAAGAGCGCCTTCCCCGTCCTCGCGGCCGATAAGCCGGTGGTGGTGGCGGGCTTGGTGGGTGCCGGGCGGGTGGTCGCAGTCGGGCACGAGTCGTATTTCAGCGCGGAGTCGTTGAAGAATCCAAGCAACGCGCGGTTTTTCGATAACGCCGTCCGTTGGCTCGGCGGCGTCCCCAAGCCTCGGATCGGCATTATCGACATGCCCGGAATTGTCCGCGGGGCGAAGTACGACACGGTGACGGTCCAACTCAGCCAACTGGAAGCGGGACTGGCGGGAATCGACGTTCTGGCAATGACCCAAGGGGCGCTTGATCGTGACCCCGCCGCGCAGCAGAAGGTGGTCGGTTGGATCAAGGCAGGTCACGGTATGTTGATCGCCGGTCCGGCTTGGGGCTGGAGTCAGCTTCACCCGGGCAAGAGTCTCCGAACCGACCACGCCGGAAACCGGATGCTGCTGCCCTACGGAATTGGCTTCTCGGGCGAGACGGTGGATGGAGCGCCCAAGCCCACGTCCGATCTTCTGTTCGGAACACCCGCGGCGCTGGCCGCTCTTCGCGCCGGAAAACTCTCGGCTGAGGAAACTGCTCGGGCTACCGGTTCAGTCTCGCGGGCGTTGAGCTTGCAAGAGGGCTCCGGCGAACTCGCCGCCGAGATCGACCGGCTCGCCGCTGGAGAGGGCACCGCCTGGCCGATCACCGATCGAATGCCGTTCCGACGCTTGCGGACAATTCTTAAATACCGGGCCTGGGAAGAGGCTGACCCCAAGACGGTGGCCGCTGACCCAAGCGCGGCGAACTTTCCGGGGCTCGTCGATCCCACCGCCAAACGGCGTGATCAAAAGGTCTCTGTTGATACGAAGATCTCCCAATGGCACCCGACCGGGCGGTACGCCGCTCCGGGCGAGGTGGTGACGATCACCGTCGATGCCTCCGTGGTCGGTAAGGGGCTCGGCGTTCGGATCGGACCACATACGGATGAGTTGTGGGGGTTGGGCCAGTGGAATCGCGCCCCCGCAATCAGCCGTCAATGGCCGCTTTCGGCCGCCGTCACGAAGGTGGCGAGCCCGTTTGGCGGAACGGTCCTCATCGATGTGCCGGACAACTGCCCGCTAGGTACGGTCTCGGTAACCATCGGCGGCGCGGTTCCGGCCCCTCATTTCGTACGCGGCGTTACAACCCAGGCCGAATGGGCCCGCCAACTCGGAGAACCCGGCGGACCGTGGGTCGAGATGGAAGGCAAAAAGGTGGCGCTCTCGCTCCCCCGCTCGGCGGTGGCGGACCTGCGCGATCCCGAGGCGCTGATGGCGTTCTGGGACGAGACCTTTGAGCAAGCGCGAAAGCTATATGCAGCCCCGTCCCGCCCGCGTCCGGAGCGGTACTGCGTGGATCGGCAGATCTCCGCCGGCTACATGCACAGCGGCTATCCCATCATGACCTTCGAAGACGTGGCGAAGACCTTCGCCGATGTTACGAAACTACGGGGTCGTGGCGCCACCTGGGGCTTCTTCCACGAGCTTGGTCACAACTTCCAAGAAGGCGACTGGACCTTCGACGGCACGGGCGAGGTGACGAACAATTTGTTCTCGCTTTATGGTTCCGAAGTCATGAACGGCATCACTCCGCCGGAGTACGGCATCGCCCACCCGGCCATGACGCCCGAAGCGAGGAAGAAGCGGTTGACGGGATATCTGGCCAAGGGAGCCCACTTCGAGGACTGGAAGAACGATCCGTTCCTTGCCCTCACCATGTACGCCCAGATCCGCGAAGCCTTCGGCTGGGAGCCGTTTACCAAGGCATTCGCCTCCTACCGAACCGGCGGAACGCGTCCGCGCGGCGAGATGGAGCAGCACGATCAGTGGATGATTCGCATGGCCCGCGCGACCGGCCGTAATCTCGGTCCGTTCTTCGTGGCCTGGGGAGTTCCAACGAGCGAAACCGCCCGCAAAGCGATCGCCGATCTGCCCACCTGGATGCCGGCGGACTTGAAGGGTTGATGGGGTTACTCGTGTGTGGTTTGAGCGGGATTCGGCTCAAACCACAGACAGCAACCCGCAGACCACATCCCTACTGCGGGTATAAGACCAAGCGCGCCGTAACAACGTGCGCAAAGGACGGTCCATGAGCGAGGAGGCACACGACGACGAACTGCTGATCGCGAGGGCCCAGCGTGGAGATCGTGCGGGGTTCGATGCTTTGGTGCGTAAGCACCAGGATCGCGCCTACATTTACGCCTACCGGTTGACGCGAAACTCCGAAACGGCCGCCGATGTGGTCGCGGAGGGTTTTCTACGCATTCACAACGCGCTTCCCAACTTTAAAGGGCAGAGCAGCTTTCGCACTTGGCTCTATCGCATCCTGACGAACTGCTTCCTCGATCTCCGTAAACGGGAAAAGGCCCGCCCTCACGGCAGCCTGGATACGATGATGGATACGTCGGAGGGCGAGATGGCCCAGCAGATCCCGGATACGGGTCTCACGCCGGAAGAGGAGGCCCAGCGAAGCGCGCGGGGCGACGCCCTTCAGAATGCCTTGGCCACGATGCCCGACTATCAGCGGGCGATGATCGTGATGTATCACTCCGAAGACATGAGTTACGAAGAGATGGCGGCGGCCCTCGATCTTCCGGTCGGGACCGTAAAGAGCCGGCTCAACCGGGCGAGACTGAGTCTTCGGGATCTTCTTTTAAAGCACGAGGAACTTTTCCGGCGATGAATCGTCCAAAAGGGTGCCACCCGGCCACTTTAAGTGATTTGTTCCTGCTTTAGGAGAGCCCCTCTTTAGCCCCTTCCACCCTCTGATCATGACGCAAGATAAAGCCCGCGAGTACTTCTCCGCCTACCACGAAGGAACGTTGGAACCCGGCCTGCGTAGCTCGCTTGGCCGAAAGCTTAACGGCGACGTTGCTTTGAGTGCCGAATACGACGCCTTTGTCGCGACGGTTACGGCGCTCGATTCCCTCCGTTCCGAAGTGATCGAAACGCCGAGTTATTTGAGCGACCGGATCGCGTCGAGAATCGACACCGCTCGCGTCGCTCCGGCTCCCTTTTGGACGACGTGGTTCGCCCGTCGCCCCGCCCAAACCTCGTACGTACCCCGTATGGTCTGGGCAACGGGCCTAGCGGCCTGTCTGATTTTTGCCGCGGTCGGGTTAAAGGGCATGGGTGTCGGCTCGGCGTCACAGGCGGGGGTGATTGACGTTCCCGGGAGTGATTCGGTGGCTTGGACGTTGGACGCAAACGGTGTGACCGTTCGGTTCGGAGGTAGCTCCGCGCGGAAGGTTTCCGTTAGCCCGGCCGGAGGGCCGACCGAGGTGTTCGAGGTTCAAGAGAAGCAACCGCTTGAGGTCACGCTTAAGAATTCGAACGGCAACTCGCGACGCTTTACGATTAAATCGGGTTCGAGCATCTTTGGCGTGGTTGTCGTGCCAGGCACCAGAACCAACGTCCGAAGGTTGGGCTCGGGAAGTCTCGAAGAACTCGCTACCGCCCTGTCCGACACGTTCCACGTTCCGGTGGTCGTTAAGGGAGAGGCGGAGGGCAAAACGTTCCGTTGGAACCTTGAAGGAACCGATGCGCGCTCCGCGGCGGGCGACAGCCTGGGTGGCCAAACTAAGGCAACCATTCTGGACGGTAACGTCCTTCAGATTGAACCTTAAGAGGGAAGAAGGAAGAGGAAAAAGGGAAAAGGACGCTCGTCCTTTTCCCTTTTCATATGCCCTTTTCCTTTTCCCTCTTCCTTCTTCCCTTATCCGCCCCTGGTACCCTGATCCCAACCCATGGCCCCTTTTGCCGACGTCCGCGCCGTTTATTTCGACCTTGACGATACGCTCTGCGGCTATTGGGATGCCTGCAAAATCGCCCTACGAGAGGCGTTCACCGCCCATGGCCCGGAAGGGCACGAGGCTGAGGGGCTCGTTCGCCATTGGGCGGCGGCCTTTCGGGAATTTGGGCCTCGGTTGCGGGAACTGGGTCTCTACGAAACCTACTTGAGAACCGGCGAGCCGACCCGCACCGAACAGATGCGTCTAACTCTTCAGAAGATCGGCCACGAAAGTGAGGAGCGAGCCGCGAGGCTTAGTCAAGCCTATATGGAGCGCCGCGACGCAAACCTGTGCCTGTTTCCAGATGCGCTTGAACTCCTGGATCGTTTGAAAGCCGAGGGGTACCGGATGGGCCTAATCACGAACGGTCCGGCGGATATTCAGCGCCAAGAGGTGGAGACGCTCAAGATCGCATCCTACTTCGATCCGATCTATATCGAGGGCGAGGTTGGCTATGGCAAGCCGGATAAGAGAGTTCTGCAGAGCGCGGAACAGGCGGCCGGTTTACCGCCGGAGCGAATTCTCTTTGTGGGTAACTCGTACAGCCACGATATTCGGCCCGCGATCGAAGCGGGTTGGAAGACGGCCTGGGTTCGTCGCGAGAGCGATGTCCCGCCGAGCGCGGATCCCGACGCCCCCCTCAAACCGGAGGAGCGGCCCGCAAGCGCGCCTGCCCCTACGGCGGAGATCGGCACGCTCAGAGAACTGATTCCGCTCTTAGGACTGAATTAGTTTCGAAAGGCGAGAGTTGTGCTCCGTCAGCGCCCGATGCGAAGCCAACTGCTCACGATCCGTCGCAGCGTTCTGCTTTGCCTCATTGAAGTCGGCGGGTAGGTTCTCGATGCCCATCCGCTGAACGTATTCCCTAAGCTGTTGCTTTTCTAAGCTGGCGAGTTTCTCTGTCTCATCCTCGCCCATTTTCATCGCTTTCAAACGCACCCGATAGGTTTCACGGATGGCCTCGGGGAGTTGCGGCCAAGCTTGGCTGAGCAGGTTGAGGGTGCGCCGGATCGTCATGCTCGCCTGGATGTGAGATTCCAGTTCGAAGCCGCGAACTCCAAAGGCGGTTTCAGCCGCCACCATGGCTTCCTCGGCGGCGGCTGTCGTATGGCCTTGCCGCATGGTTGCCTCAGCGTGAATTACGACGGAGGTCGCTAATCCAAGTCCGGCATGAAGGACTTCCCCCCGTACGCTGTTTCCAAGATGGTCCTCGTATGCCGCCGGCTGAAGGGCGGATAGCTTGCCTGCGGCAAAGTCATCCGACCAGTTTTTGGCTTCCGCCTCAATTTTTGAAGGGTCGGAATGCTTGAGAGACATCAAGAGGTCTTGCGCGGCGGCGACCCTCGACCGATAGGCCAAGACTCGCCGGTCGAAATCGGCAGAGCCCGCTGCTCCTTCATGATGGGGTTTTTTAAGATGACCCACCAGGCCAACCGCGATCAGAAGGAGGACCGGAGAGGAGACCAGAAAACGATGAAGTCCCCGGGAGCGACGGTCCATAGCCGAATTCTCGGCGGCGAGGTACGGGGTCTTTACGGCCATGGTAATGCAGTGAGAAGGGGTCTTCTTAGAGAAGACGGGGGGAGAGGATGTTCCGTTCCAAGGTTTGGGAAGGGATTTAGACCTATCGGCCTTGGCGAACAAAACGATAGCCGTTTACAATGGCGTCTACCGCCTGAGGATTTGGAGCGGGTCGCATGAGCAAAGAACGCCTGATAAGCTGGGAGTCGCACCTGATCGTGAGGGCTTCGGAGGGAGACCAAGAGGCATTTGAGATGCTCTGCGCTACGTATCGTCCGGCGCTCGCAAGCCTGGCCCATCGCATGTTGCGCCATCCGGACGACGCGCACGACGCTGTACAAGACACCTTGGTAAAGGCGTTCCGGGCCATTCGCGATTTCGATCCGGAGCGGCCGTTGAAGCCTTGGCTCTGTCGGATCTGTGCGAACTGCTGCGTAGATGCGGTGCGGGCGCGAAGAAGAGATGGGGATAACCTCGATCAGCACGAGTATATGCTCCAAGAGGGGGTTGGTGTTGATGATCGGGCCGAAGGACAAATTCAACAGGGCCAGATCCTTGAAGCGATCGGCCGACTGCCCGAAAAGTATCAGCGGATCATCATGATGCGTCACTTCCGCCACATGGACGTGAACGAGATCGCGATTGCCCTCGATAAGCCCGAAGGCACGATCAAGAGCTGGCTCTTCCGCGCTCGCGCCCTATTAAAGAAAGATCTGACCCCGGCGATGGGATGAGATGTGGCTTGAAGTTTGTGGTTTGAGCCGGATTTTCAAGCCACAAAGCTCAAACCGCAGACCACAATAACGCGTGCTTGCCCTCCTAGCTTTCGCCGGTGCTCTCGATGTCCCCGCTCTCGATGGGGCGATCGTGGCGGCTTATGCGACCACGCTGGACGGGAAGCCGATTTTTTCGCGGAACGAAACGATCCGCGTGATGCCCGCAAGCAACCAGAAGCTGCTCACCGCCGCCTTTGCATTGAACACGCTTGGGCCGGATGCCAGACAGGCAACGCGGATTTGGAAAGAGCGAGACCGAACGGTGGTCGAGGCGGAGGGGGATCCACTACTTTCCCGAGACGAACTCCTGAAAGTGGATCTCGACCGATCAATGCCGGTTTTCGTGGACCAGGCCTACGCTCCCGGTATTCCTGGTGGCTGGGAGCATGACGATCTCAAGGATAAGTACGCCGCCTCGGTCTATGCGCTTTCGGTCGATCGGGGAGCATTCGAACTTTGGGGAGAGGGCGGCAAGCCGCAACTTCGCCCCGCCGCCTACGGGGTCAAGGTGGAGCGAAAGAAGGGAGAGAAGCTTGCTTGGAGCTACGATCCGTTCGCCCGCAAGCTCACCGTGACTGGCCCGGTTCCGGATAAAGCCGCCCGAATCGACACCCTGGCAACGCCGCGCGCCGACTTTGTCGCCGCGTCGCTTCTTGGGCGCTCGCCCCGAGCAACCACGGAAATCCCTTCGCGGACGCCCGACGTCGTCCTACCAGGACACACCGTGGCCGAGTCGGTGGCCGCCTGTCTGCCGCCAAGCGATAACAATATCGCCGAACATTTACTGCTCAACGGGGCGGTGAAGTTCGGACCCTTGGGCGACGATCCGTATGCGGTGGCCGCGCCGCGACTGCGGAATTTCTTGGAAAGAATCGTTGGAACGCCTTTCGCCGACGTTCTCCCCGTCGACGGCTCCGGTCTTGCGCGACAGAACCTCGTGACGGTGCGCGCCATGAATACCCTGCTCCGATGGGCCGACCGGCAGCCTACACGGGATCTCTGGCGGGCCTCCCTCGCCAAAGGCGGCGCCCCAGGAACCCTGAGGAATCGTCTTGTCGACGTCAGCTTCTGGGGCAAAACCGGCTCCCTCAGCCGGGTCGCGGCATTGAGCGGCTATCTCAAGCGGAGCGACGGTACGGAGATTGTGGTGAGCGTCATCGTGAACCACTATGCGGCTCCGGACACGGAGGTGCGGGCGGCGATGGATGCTTGGGTGAGGGAGATAGGGAGATAGCCTCCAATCGGAAAATCCCCTATCTCCGGCCCAGAATTGCCTGTTTCCTCCGCTTTTAAAACCCGGGAGGTCGATAGAAAGTAAACTGTCGCGATTAGGACCTATTGAAGGTCCGAGGCGATATCGACGTTGCGGTCCAAGAGCTACCTATTTCTACTCATCGTACTGGCGCTCGGCGTCATTTCCGGGATCGGCTACGCGACCCTCAAGTACCGGCTTGGTCTGGACATCCAGGGTGGCGTTCGCTTCACCTACGAGATGGATCTCTCGAAGCTGAAGACGAAGGAGCAGCTTGCGCAGGTCAGCGACATGCAGAACAAGCTGGTCCGGATCATGGGCCAGCGCGCGGTGGGGCCTCTGGGTGTCGCCGAGCCGACCGTAACGAAGAAGGGCGAGAAGGAGATCGTCGTCGAGCTGCCGGGGCTCAAAGAGAGTTCGGCGAAGGCCGAAGAGGTCATGGGGACCTCGGCTCGCATCGAATTCTACTGGGCCAAGAACATCTCGGCGCCGATCGACGGCAACCGCCCCTATTCGGCCAACGAGTCGAAGAACCCGGAAGACATCTCGGTTTCGTTCACGCCGAAGTACGGCGACCAGACTTCGATTGATTACCTCCTTCCGAACAAGAAGGTCAACCCGAAGTACGCCGACATTATCAGCCACTGGGATCTGATCCTTGCGGGCGATGATCTTGCACGTGCCGAAGGCACTCCGGGCGGCAACGGGAAGTACATTCCGTCGCTGAACTTCAGCGCCGAAGGCGCGAAGAAGATGGAGGCCTGGAGCCGAACCCATCCGCAGGATAACCTTGCGGCGGTTCTGGACGGTAAGGTCGTCTCGCTGGCCGCCCTCAAGGAAGGCGCGGTGCTGAGCAGCAACGCCGTTATCGACGGCAACTTCCCTGATGGCTATGTTGCCCGGTTGAGCGAGCTCCTGAATTCTGGCTCCCTACCCGTAGACTTGAAGCTGCTTTCGGCGGAGCAGGTCGACGCGACCATCGGTCAGGACGCGCTGCAAAAGATGATCACCGCCGGCGTTGCCGCGTTCGCGCTGATCGGCGTCTTCCTCATCGCCTACTACAGTTTCCCCGGCGTCGTAGCGCTCATCGCGCTTAGCCTCTACGTCCTCTTCACCCTCACGGTGATGAAGATCATCAACGCGACCTTCTCCCTTGCGGGAATCGCGGGCTTCATCTTGTCCGTGGGCATGGCGGTCGACGCCAACATCCTCGTCTTCGAGCGGTTCAAGGAAGAGATGAAGTCGGGCAAGTCGCTTGCCACTTCTATCGAGCTTGGCTTTAAGCGTGCGCTCACCGCGATCATCGACTCCAACGTCTGTACGATCCTCACCTCGCTCGTGCTGGTGAACTTCGGAACCGGTCCGGTCAAGGGCTTTGCCACCACGCTGATCATCGGCGTCGTGATCTCGCTGTTCACCGCGGTCACGGTGACCCGCTCGCTCCTGATGTTCTTCGTCGGATCGGGCATCGCCGATAACCCCAAGCTGTACGCCATCGACCGCGACTGGTTCGGCAAGATGATGCGCGGCGCCAACGACGAGAAGCCGATGCGGATCGTCGAGACGTCGAAGAAATGGTTTGCACTCTCGATCGCCACGATGGTGATCGCGATTCCCTTCTTCTTCATCGGCGGCTTCCCGGGCGGCTTTAAGCCAAACGTTGAGTTCCAGGGCGGCTACGAAGCCGTTTATAAGCTGAAGGGAGACGTCTCCGCCAACGCGATCACCGCGAATCTTGAGAAAGCCGGCTTTAAGGGCGGCAACGTGAAACTCGCCACCACCGGCGAAGGCCGCGTGGCCTACGTGACGCTCCCTGACCTGGAGCAGTTCAAGGGCAAGTCCGACGCGGTTAATGTTGCGGCGATCGCCTCGGCGGGCGGCATCGAGAGCACCGGCGACCCTGGCTTCACGAAGATCGGACCGCAGGTCCAGGCTGAGACGCGTAACAACGCGATCCTTGGTGTAGTGGTCTCTTCTGCGCTGATCGTCCTCTACCTGGCCTTCCGATTCGGAACCGGCGTCGGCGGCTTCGGAACCGGTCTCCGGTTCGGCTTCTCCGCCATCGTGGCGCTCCTGCACGACATCATCGTCGTGTTCGGCCTCGCCGCGATCGTGGGCTTCTTCGAGGGTTGGGAGGTGAGCGCCTTGTTCCTCACCGCCATGCTCACGATCATCGGCTTCTCGACGCACGATACGATCGTCGTCTTCGACCGAATCCGTGAGAACCTGATCCGCAGCAAGGGCAAGGAGGAGTTCGGCCACCTGGTCGACCGCTCCATCACCCAATCGTTCGCCCGTTCGATCAACACGTCCTCGACGGTTATCGTCACCCTGGCGATCCTGGCCATCTTCGGCACCACCACACCGGACCTGAAGTTCTTCGTGGTCGCGATGCTGATCGGCATCCTCTCGGGCACCTACAGCTCAATCTACAACGCCTCGCCGATTCTCTATCTGGTCAACAAAGCCGCAGTGAAGAAGCGTGGTGAAGAGGCCGGTCTGCAGTTCTTGGCCAAGACGGATGCCGAACGGACCCGCGTCATGACGACCCAAGCCGCCGAAGCCGCGGTTATCGGACCGAGCGGTCGCTCCTACGGCCAAGTCCGTCGCCGCGCGAACAACCCGACGAAGGGCCACGAGATCGACGAGTGATCTTCTAGGGGTTAGGGATTAGGGGTTAGGTTGAATGGGAGCGCCGATAGAAGGTACGGAAGTCTATCGGCGCTCTTGTATTTTGGCCGACAAGGTTTGGAAGACAGTTGCTTCATGGCCCCCGCTTGCACGCGACACATTAGGCAAACAGTTGATCCGAAGTGCTGATTCGGTCGCGGCCAATCTTGTTGAAGGTGATGCCAGAGGTACGGATAAGGACACAAGCCGCTTTTTTCGTGATAGCTCGAGCCCCTGGTCGTGAAGCCCGCCATTGGATTGGCACGGCAGAACGCAGAAGCCTCCTTGATTCCGAACTCGCTTCTGACTTGATCGACGAACTCACCGAGATCGTGAAGATGATCAACGGCTTGATAATGCATCGGCGGTCAAGAATCGCGTCAGAAACGATCGCTTTCTACGGCGACGACGCGCTATCACCCTTCCTAACCCCTAACCCCTAACCCCTAACCCCTAACCCCTAACCCCTAACCCCTAACCCCTAACCCCAAAAACCAGCGGTGCAGACGCGTGTCCTCGGTCAACTCAGGGTGAAAAGACGTGCCAAGGATGTTTCCCTGTCGGACGGCCACCACTTGGTCTTTGTACCGGGCTAGCGGTTCGACCCCATCGCCGCACCGCGTGACGATGGGTGCGCGGATAAAGACGCCGGTGACGGGCTCGTCGAGCCCTTGCACGGGAACGGCCGTTTCAAAGGAGTGGACTTGGGCCCCAAAGGCGTTCCGGCGAACGTCGATATCCAAGAGACCGAGTGAATACTGGTCGGGCCGTTCTTCGATCCCTTTGGCAAGCATGATCATGCCCATGCAGGTGCCCCAGATCGGCATGCCCCTGCCTGCGGCCTCTCTTAAGGCATCTCCAAGGCCGAAGCGGCGCATAAGAAGACCGACGGTCGTACTTTCTCCTCCCGGAAGGATTGCGCGTTCGACGGTTGCCAGATCTTCGGGCGTCCGTACCTCGACCGGGATGACTTCGAGAGAGGTGCGCCGTAACGCCTCGATATGCTTTTCAAAGTCGCCTTGAAGGGCGACGACACCGACACGCATGGGCTAAAGGGTACTTGGATGCGAGCGGTGAGATGGATCCGAAAAAATGTTTGAGCCGTAGTTCCGCCCAAAAGGAACCTAGCAACCGGGTTTTCACCCCACATCTGGTACAGATACCTGGGGAAAATTTCGAACAGGTAATTTTACTGGGTTGATCCTAGCATGGATACCAGGAATAGATATTTCGTAGACGACATTGGTCACCAAACGGAGGAAAGGATGCCTTCAGACCAGTGGCGACGAATCAAGGAAGAACAACCATGTTTAGCATCAACACCAACGTCAACGCCGTCATGGCCATGGACAAGCTCAACTCGACGCGAACTGCGATGAGCGCATCCATGACCCGCCTGTCCACTGGTCTGCGGATCAACGGCGCGGCCGACGATCCTGCCGGTCTCATCGCCGCCAAGAAGATGTCCGCTCAGATCTCTTCGCTCGGCCAGGCTCAGACGAACACCCAGGACGCGATCAACTATGCGAAGACCGCCGACGGCGCGCTCGACGAAGTCAACACGCTGTTGCAAGACGCTCGAACCCTCGCCGTCGCCAGCGGTAACAGCGCAACTCTCACCTCCGACCAGCTCGCCGCGAACCAGCAGCAGCTCTCGTCCATCATCTCGTCCATCACTCGCATCTCCAGCACCACGCAGTACGGCACTAAGAAGCTTCTCGATGGTTCGGCTGGCGTCCAGAGCGCGGTGACGGCGGGTACGAAGCTTTCGTCCCTCTCCATCGGCGGCACCTTCGGCGGCAGCGCCCTCACCGCCAACGCTACGGTCTCGCTGACGGTCTCGACCGCGGCCACTCAGGCTTCGATCACCTCGACCACGTTCGCTACCTCGGCCACCGCGGTTACGAACACCGGCTCGTTCACGATCAACGGCACCACGTTCAACGCCGATGCCACGACCACGGCCGCCGACCTGATCGACAAGATCAACCAGTCGTCAAGCAACACCGGCGTCACCGCTGCCTTCTCCGGCACCGCGATCGTCCTCAAGTCGAACCACTACGGCTCCGGCGGAAAGATCAACCTCGTAGATGCCACCGGCGTCATCGCTTCCGGCGGTGCGGGTGCCTCTTCCTCGACGGGTACCGATGCGGTCGCCACGGTCACCATCGGCTCCGCTACGGCTCTCTTCACCGGCAGCCAGAACGGAACGGACGGTCTGACGCTCTCCGATGCCGACGGCAACTCGCTCAACTTAACTTCGGCAGGCAACGTCACGGCTTCGATCGCTTCGGTCGGACAGGTTGTGGTCGGCTCCTCGACCTTCCAGATTGGCGCCAACTCGGGCCAGACGGCTCAGCTCTCGATGGGCAACTTCGCCGCCGGCCAACTCGGCCAGGGCGCCGTAACCGGCCTGGACTTCAGCAGCATCGACCTCACGACGAACACCGGTGCCACCGATGCGATGAAGGTCATCGACAAGGCGATCTCCGACGTGACCAGCGCTCGTGGCCGGATCGGTAACTTCCAGAAGAACGTGCTTGAGAGCAATGCTCGAGCCCTGGGCGTTGCCAAAGAAAGCTTGACCGCTACCCTAAGCTCGATCCAGGACGTGGACGTCGCTTCCGAAATGACCAACTACACCAAGCTGCAGATCCTGCAGTCCACGGGTATGTCGATCCTGTCCCAGGCGAAGAGTGCTCCGCAATCAGTCCTGCAGCTCCTGCAGGGCGGCGGCTAGTCCCTCGCCTGGGTCTCCCACCGTTCTTCCGGGGGGCTCATATCCAACAGTGGGCACGGGGTTTACCTCGTCGCCCACCTAACCATTTATCTTGCAACCCAAAGCGCATCCGTTCGTCTCTACTACGAATGGGCCGCGAGCCGAGCCGATGGAGTTCGGCCATCTTCCAAGGGAAGGTGGCCGTTTTGCGCGTTCGGCAGGTCGGCCGAAACCTTGTTCGCCCGACTCCGCGCCATGAACATGGTGATGCCAAACTTCCGGTTGTACTGGCGGAGATTCGTGCCTCGCTGTACGAAGGGCGGGAGCCGGAGATGGAGTTGGGCAAGGCCCAAAACCTGCGATTGGTGTCCGCGCTTCTGGATGGCGTACGAGTCCCGGCCGGGGAAACCTTCTCATTTTGGCGTCAGGTTGGTCGTTGCCATCAAGGCCGAGGCTTTGTGCGAGGGCGGGAGATCCGGCAAGGCTGCGTAATTCCGAGCGTCGGGGGCGGAATCTGCGGCTTAACCAACGGACTTTATGAAGCGGCCCTTAAGGCCGGATTGGAAGTTATCGAGCGTCATCCCCATTCCAAGGTCGTGCCCGGATCGGCTGCCGAGCGAGGCATGGACGCGACGGTGGCCTGGAACTACCTGGACCTTCGCCTGAAAGCTTCGTTCGATTGGGAGATCTCCGTGCAGATGACCCGCGACGAATTGATCGTGGCAATCCTCGGACCGCGACCCGTTCTCGATACCGAGGTCAAAGAAGGTCGGCGCACGCTCCAGATGGTGGGCGACTGCGCCACTTGCGGGATCGAAGGCTGCTTCCGCCATCGCCAACGTCCGCAGGTGATCTCGGCTCGGACGGCCTATTGGGTAGACGAGCGGTGGCCGGAGTTTGAAGCTTACGTTGGAGAGCGAGATTCGGACGATCTTCTGCTGGCGCCGATGGACGGCGCGCGATGGCGACGGCCCGCCTATGCTTGGGCTGAGGTTAGTGCCCATGCGACCGAGGTGGCGCTTCGTCATGCCTGGTATGCCCGTCGCTTAGCGGACCAAGGTGCGGCCCGACAACTCGGACTTCTGCGCCGGGCAGAGGAGTTAACGCAACGGTACGCGGAGCTAACCCCCTTCGATGCCGACGAGATCGTGTTGCCGATCTCTCTGCTGCCGTTTGCCTGGCGATCGGGCGTGCTGGGCGGTCGCCGATTCCGCGTATTAGCTAACCGCTTACCCCTCGTGGAGATTCATCGGCGGCTGGACGAGGCCTACGCCCGCTTTCCGGATCGTCCGTTGCTAAGTGACTTCCGGGCACCGGAAGAGCTGGTCGAAGCGGAACGGACCGCACTTCGGGAAGCCGCAGTCGTGATCACGCCGCATCGTGAAGTCGCCGCATTGTTCGGATCAAAGGCGGTCGTTTTGCCTTGGTCGGTGAACCCCGGAAAATGGATCCCCGGCCCGGCGATCGGGTTCCCCGGGCCAGTCGTAGGACGGAAAGGTGCTTACGAGGTGCGCGAGGCGGCGCGCCGGTTGGGTCTTTCCGTGGTGACGCCAGGCCGCGACGTAGAGTGCGAAGGGTTCTGGGGCGACGTTCCGGTTCGGCGTGGGTCAGCTTTGGATGGGGTCTTTGCGATGGTCCTGCCGGCCGTTTTGGAGGATCGACCGAGGACGCTCCTCGCCGCCCAAGCCGCGGGCTGTCCCGTGATCGCGACACGGGCTTGCGGGGTTGAGGGCGTGCTCGAGGTTCCGGCTTTGGATGCGGACGCGCTTTTCGTCGCGTTGCGTCTCTTCCGATCTGGGCCTGCGTCACAATGATCGGGTGCAGCCCGCAAAAGCTCGAATTAGTCCGGTCTGGATCATTCTTGGCATCCTTGGCGCCCTGATGCTGTGTTGCTGCGGAGGTGGAGGGCTACTGGGATTCCTGGGCTTCCGCCGAGGGGCGGAGGTAGATAAGGAGGCAAAGCTTTTCGCGACACCGGCGATTACGGCGATCGGGAAGGATTGGTCGAAAGAGAGACCATGCAGAAATATGCCGCGCCTTCGTTCCTGCCTCTCCTAGAGCAGGGGCAGGCAGATAAATACGTTGTGGCGTGGCGCAAGAAGCTTGGATCGCTGAAGCAACTTGGGGAGTTCACGACGAAGGGGCTCTACTTCGGTTCGAAGAATGGCCTTCCGCCGGCGACGCGCGTGAGCATGACCGCTTCGGCAACCTTTGAGAAGGGAGAAGGGACGGTTGTCGTCGGGGTAGCGAAGACGGACGGCAAGTGGGGCATTGAGAATTTGGACGTTCAGTCAGATGCGCTGCTGAAATAATGGGGAGCAACCTCTCAGAACCCCTCGCCCTTCCCAAGAATCGGGGAGGGGGAGAGGGGCCGGGGAAATAGCCATCAACTTAAGCGAATTTAAAGTCGCCAGATCGGCTCGAACGACTGCTCTCTCAATAACCGGTCCTTTTCTCTGTGACTCTCAGAGTTCCCTCACTGTCCTCTGTGTCTATCCGGACGAGAGCCCTGCGGCTAAAGTTGATGGCTATGGGGGCAAGCCAACAAAGACTTTCCACGCGCTGGATCGGCCAAAAATAGACTGCGGTGGGCTCCCACCGCTTTCGTGAGTGAGCCTGCGAGCGCGGCTTCCGAAAGCTTACCGAAGCCGAACATCACGTTCCACCCTCATTCCGAGGAACTGAATCGACTTGATTCTACGTAGAAATAGTAGACAAATGATCCGAGCCGGTAGAACCTAGGATGCCTTTGCCGGCAATCGAAAATTACATGCCATCCATGATTCCCATTCATGCGACTAGTGTGCTTCCAGGAAAAAAATAATACGAGAAATCCCCGTAAAATCTGGCAGAAAAACCGCTCAATTCCGCCGCCTCTTCAGCCTTTAATTTTCCACATCGGACTCACGATGCAACCGAATCTTATATGTTGAGCCGAATTGCCCATCGCCAAATCAGATCATTCTCAAGCGCGCCGGTGGCGAGACCGCCGAGGAGATCACCGAAAATTTAGCCTTGGGTTATTTCTGGACCTAGGACTACAAAACTTGAATGGGTCCATCGACCCCTCCCATTGGGTAGCAAGCGCCGCTATAATGGCCCTGGTGTCGAAGCCTCGCGAACTTGCGGCGGCTGGGTGCACCGAGGAAATTTTAGAAAGCATCGATGGCAAAGCTCACCACTGCGGGCAAACTCGCCTCCCTGATCGTCGTCGCCGGAATTGGATTCGGCGTCTACAAGTACACGGGTGGTTCTATGGGCACCCTTCTGCCGGAGCAGAAGGGCAACGGGACCAATACGGTTAAAGAGGTCAAACTCGACGGCGGAGGACCCGTTAACAACCAGGGCGTCGTCGTTGAAAACGTAACGATCCCGACGGATATCCCAGGCTGCACGGATAAGACCGAGATCCGGATCCTTCACTGGGCTTGGAACGCTCACCTGGGCGCGATGTTTGCCACCGGCGGCCCGCAATCTACCAAAGACAGCATCGCCTGCAATAACGGCGTGAACGTCAAGTGGACCCGTCAAGACGATGCGAGCAAGATGCAGGAAGGGCTCGTGGCCTTCGCGCAAGCCCTAAAGAACGGCGAGTCGAACCCAACGGCGGGCGCTCACTTCGTCACCATCATGGGCGACGGCGGCGCGGCATTCCTTGCCGGCCTCAACGCGACTCTAAAGAAATTGGGACCTGAATATCAGGCCAAGGTCATCGGCGCGCTGGGCTACTCGCGCGGCGAAGACAAACTGATGGGACCGCCGGCGTGGAAGAGCAACGCGGCGGCCAGTAAGGGCGGCGTCTGCTCCGGCTACCTTCGAGACGGCGACTGGAACATCGCGCTGAAGTGGCTTGGCGACAACGGACTGAAGAACAACCCCGACGAAAAGACCTACGACCCCGACGCCCTCAACTGGGTGGCGGCGAACGACTACCTGGACGCGGCGGCGAAGTACATCACCGGCTATACCGAAGTTCGCCCGGTGGTTCGCAACGGAAAACGCACGGGTGAAACGAAGCGCATCAAGGTCGACTCGGTCGTCACCTGGACTCCGGGCGACGTGAATATCGCCACCGAAAAGGGCGGCCTCCAGAACATCGTCTCCACCCGAGAGTATTCGACTCAGATGCCTTGCATCCTGATCGGCATCGACAAGTGGATGCGGGATAACCGCCCCGAGGTTCAGAACCTGCTCAAATCCTTCCTCGAAGGTGGAGATGCGGTGAAAGGTAACGCGCAGGCGTTCACCAAGGCCACGGAGATCGCCGACAAGGTCTTCGGCGAGAAGAACACCGGCCCGGCCTACTGGGAGCGGTACTACAAGGGTGCGACGGACACCGACAAGACGGGCATGCCCGTTGAACTGGGCGGCTCCTACACCGGCGGCCTCGCCGATGCGCTGGCGACGTTCGGACTCGGAAACGGCACGGCAAACCTGTTCGAAGCGACCTACACCGCCTTCGGCGACCTCGTCGTCCAGCAGTATCCTCAACTCGTTCCGAACTACCCGCCCGCTTCGCAGATCACGGACCTGTCCTATCTGAAGGCGATCCGAGGCAACGTGTCCCCGGGCATGATCAACAAGTTCGTTCCCAAACCGGATAAGAAAACTCCTGGCGGCAAGACGACGATTCTCAGTACGCGCACCTGGAACATCCAGTTCAACTCCGGTCGAGCGAGCTTCTCGCCGAGCGCGGCTCGTGAGCTCGAGCGGCTTCGCCGCGACCTACTGATCGCCAGCGGTGCCACCGTCGAGATTCATGGCCACACCGACAACGTGGGCGATCCGACGGGGAATATGCAACTCAGCGAGGCGCGTGCCTTCGCCGTCCAGAACTGGCTCAAGGCGCGGGGCGCCGCAAACTTCGGTCCTGGACGCATTCAGATCTTCTCGCACGGTTCCACGCAACCGGTCGCTCCGAACACTTCGGGCGCGGGCCGCGCGCAGAATCGCCGTGTCGTGATCGTTCTGAAGACGAATGGCTGACGACCCTAAGCTCCCAGAGCCGGCCACGAAGGTGGCCGGCTCCACCGTCCACACAACCCACGGATCCCGCCCCAGCCGCAACTGGCTGGGCTTGTTCCTCCCGAACCGGACGGTCTCGCCCATGTCTTTTCGCCTCCTCGTGGTGGCGCAGCTTTTAGCTTTCCTGCTGATCTGGATTAGGTCGCCCTTCGAAGTGCTACCGCGGCCAGACGAGGTTTTCCGGGCGCTGGGAAATCTCTGGGCGGAGCAGGGACTCGCTCAAGACCTGATCGCCAGCCTCAAACTGAACCTCCACGCCATGGTTTGGACGGTGGTCATCGGACTCTCGCTTTGCTACCTCACGGTGGTCCCTTTCTTCCGTCCCATCGCCGCGGCGGTAGGGAAGGGCCGTTTCCTAAGTCTCACTGGCTTCTCGCTGATTTTTGTCTTGATGGTCGGCGGCGGATACCCGCTGAAGCTTTGGATCCTTGTTTTCGGCATGACGGTGTTCTTCGTCACCTCGATGGCGGACGTAGTTGCCGCGATTCCGAGAGATTCGTTCGACCATGCGCGCAGCCTTCGAATGTCCGAATGGCGAGTCGTGGGGGAAGTCGTGGTGCTGGGCACGCTGGATAAGGCATTCGAAGTGCTCCGGCAGAACGCCGCTATGGGCTGGCTGATGTTGACGTTGGTCGAAGGCATCGTCCGCGTCGATGGCGGTCTCGGCGCAGCGTTGCTGAACCAGGAGAAGGGCTTCCATATAGACAAAGTGTTCGCCATTCAACTCGTGATTCTCCTCGTCGGCCTGACCCAAGACTGGGCGATTGGCGCGCTACGACGGATGATCTGTCCGTACGCCGACCTGCGCCTTGAGCGGAGGGGCGCATGAGCGTGGCTCCGCACGAGTTTAAGGAGTGCCTTTTGACCGTCGAAGGCGTTGGATTGACGCTCAGTGAGAAACTGATCCTCAAGGACGTAAATCTGAAGGTCCTAAATGTCGTCCGGCCGGGAATGCAGCAGGGGCAGGTAGCTTCGCTGCTGGGGCCGAGCGGCATGGGCAAGACGCGGCTGTTCCGAATCATGGCGGGATTAGATAAGCCCGACGCGGGCAAGGTGCTGGTAGGTAAGGACCAGGAACCGGTGACCCGAGGGCGGGTCGGCGTGGTGTTTCAGCACTATCCGTTGTTCGACAACCGCTCGGTTCTCTCGAACCTAGTGGTCGCCGGACGACAGGTCGGGATGTCGAAGGCAGAAGCGATCGATCAAGGCCGCGTCTTCCTGTCTCGGTTCAACCTGGAAGGATGCGAGAACAAGTATCCGGCTCAGCTTTCTGGCGGTATGCGGCAGCGGGTGGCGATTGCCCAGCAGTTCATGTGCAGCGACGATCTGCTGCTGATGGACGAGCCTTTTTCGGGCCTCGATCCTTTGGCGGTGGCCAAGATGATCGAGTTCATCCAGGAGGTAGCCGCCCAAGATGAGCTGAAGACGATCATCATCGTCACCCACGATATCACGGCGGCGATCGAGGTTTCGGACACGATCTGGATGCTCGGCCGGGACCGCGACGAAAAGGGCGAGGCGATACCGGGGGCGAAGATTCAGCACGAGTACAACCTGATCGAGAGGGAACTCGCTTGGCAGAAGGGGATGACTTCTTCGACGGCGTTCATGGCCCTGCTGGCGGAGATCCGGGAGGCATTCCCGAGGCTGTGAGGAGCTCCTATAAAGATTCCGTAAGGTTGTGGAAGTCTCCTATCTCGGCGTTGTCGTGTCGGGTAAACCTGAGTGATGGCCATTCAGCAGCAGGTTCACGAGAAGTTCAAGGTCTTCGTGGGCTCGTCCATCGCCGATCTCAGTTCGCAAGTCGCCGACTTTACGTCGGGTGCGTCGATTGCCGCAAAGAGCATTGGCGTGGAGTTCCTGGAGGCGAAGGGCACCTTGGTTTTGTCTCTTGGCTACCGCGACGACGAGACCGGGTACGAGGCCAAGCTATCCGCTCAATCGGCGGGCATTCTGGATTTCGATTCGGCGGCATCCATCGCGGCGCTCGAAGCAGCGTTGGCCAAAGGGGCGGCTTCGGGCGACGTGATCTGCCACGAACTGTACGTAACTGGATCGGGCGAAGCTTTCACGGTCTTCCTTTCCAAGTCGTGAAGGGAGGACTTCCCTAGGTTGTAGTCACTCCTGGGCGGCTCGCCCAGGGAAATCGCGGGCTAGAACCCCGTGCCACGACTATAATAGAGGTTCCCCCATGCCCGCCCCGAACCGCGTCCGAGACGCCTTTATGGAAGGCCACAATATGATCGGCCTCGCGTCGATGATGGCTTTGACGGCGGCGACGCTGAATCCTCTGCCCCTTATCTTCGGCGTGGTCGCGGAAGCGGCATATCTTCTGTTCGTCCCAGATTCGAAGTGGTACGCCGAACGGATCGAGACGAAGTACGACGCAGACGTGGCGAAGCGGCGCGAGCAGCTGAAAGAAGACGTCTTGCCCACCGTCTCCGGCATGACCGCCGACCGATTTCTACGCCTGGAGCACGTCCGCACCCAGATCGATACCCAGACCGGCGGCGACCGAAAACCCTACCGGCAGGTTCTCCGCAAGCTGGACTATCTGCTGGAGAAGTTCCTTCTCTTTGGTCAAAAGCAGTCCCAGTTCAGGGCGTATCTCAACAACCTGCTTTACGAAGTGACCGGCAAACCGGTCGATTCGCCGGATAAGCGCCAAGTGGTCGAGCCAAGCGACGACTGGGCCCGAAAGACCGCGGCGCGGATTCAAGAGCACTACGAAAACGAGATCGCACGGACCGATTCCAGCTTGGCAAACGAAACCAACCTTCATACCACCGCGATCATGGAGAAGAGGAAAGAGGTTCTCCAGCGCCGCGCGGAATACGTCACCAAAATTGCCGAGACGCTGACGAACCTGGGTTACCAGCTCGAACTGATGGAGGACACCTTCGGCCTCATCAACGACGAAATCCGCGCCCGCTCACCCGAACAGGTCTTGGCGGATATCGACGGCGTGGTCAACCAGACCGACTCCCTCACCGAACGTCTAGAAGAAGTAGCCCCCTTTGACTCCGCCTCCCTCGCGGACGGAGCGGAAAAGCTTTACAATGTTGGTTAGGAAATTAGGGAGTTAGGAGATTAGGGAGCAAGGACCTGAAAACAAAGGTCTTAGACCAGCCTTAGCCCCTAATCTCCTAACTCCCTGATCTCCTAACTCCCTATATCCCATGCCCCTTAGCGATGCCCTAAAGAAAGCCTACGGCCTGTTTGTCGAAGTCGATCCGAATGCGGTGGAGCCGGAGATGTCCTCGGCCGCTCCGGTGTCCACCCCATCGCCCGCAGCCGCGCCGCGGTTGACGAAGACGGTGGAGCAGATTGCTCGAGAACAGCCGGGGCCGAATCTGGATGAGATCAAGGTTCCCTCGACGCCGGCGCCGGCGATCGAAAAGGCCGACGGGTCGGTGGACTATCAAGGAATCTATGTGCTGGCGGGTCTGCCGGAGGCCGCTTTCCCGGCCGAGAAGGCGCTGGAAATCTTCTCCTCATTCCCCGCAGAACTTCCGCTGGAGGCCAAACGGGCGACGATGAAGGTCACGATCAGCGCTCTCGGAGCGACCTTGGGCGTAACGCCCGAGACGGTGGTAGCGGATGCGAGCCGCAAACTCGCCGCGCTGAACGCCTACGCGGGAAGCTACACCGACCAAGCGAAGACCTACGTCCAAAAGGCCGAGGAAGAGATTCAGCGGCTGGAAGGCGAGATCGCCCGCCGCAAGGAAAGTATCGAGGTCGCCAAGGGGCGGCAGGTCCGAATGGTCGAGTGCTGTAACAAGGAAGCCGACCGGTTGGACGACGTGCTAGAGTTCTTCAGCCTCGACACCGGGACGTCGAAACTGGCCCCGCCGAACGCCTAGCCATGACGAGTTCCGCCAGACTCGCAGGTCTCGACTGGCTACGGCTAATCGTTGATCTCCTGGTCTCGTGCGTGCTGGGCACCTTAATCGCCGGGTTTGCGGGGGCCGCCGCGCACTCCGTGGCGGCCGCTTGCTCAATCGACCTCTATTCTCTTGCGATCGGCGACCATCTTCTCCCTCCTTCCCCGGTCGACTCCTATTTCTGGGGGCCAATCCTTATCGGCTTCTTTGTCACCTGGTGGGTGGGCATCTCGTTTGCGCCCGTAATTCACGGAGTCTGCTTTCTGGGTAGGCGCGCAAGGTGGGCAACGATAGGCTGGGCACTCTTGGCCGCTTATGCCCTGGGCGCGGTCGTCGTGGCGTTCTTCACCCGTGCCGAGATGATCCGAGGTGGTGCGGCGGGCGACTCGGTGGCGGTTGCCGTCATCACGCGGGGCTACTGGGCGCTTTTCACAGTGTTGTTGGCCTTCGCCGGATTGGTTTGGATCGGAAAGAGACGCCAGAAATGAAAGATATCGCTGTAACTTTTGACCCCTCCGCTGAGCGCTACGAGATCCGATTGGCCGGAACGCTCGTCGGCCACGCGGTCGCCCGCCGGCGCGGGGGGCTGGTCACAATGCCCCACGTGGAGATCGATCCCGATCAACGAGGGAAGAATCTGGCGAACATTCTGGTCCGCACGGCGTTGGAGGATGTTCGGGCGCAGGGAGAACGTGTCGTGGCTCAGTGCCCGTTCGTACTTGCGTTCCTACGTCGTTTTCGCGAGTTTTCGGACATAGTCGCGTAGAAGGAATCTACCGGGCTCAAACATCCGGACTTCGAAGAATCGTCGAGCAAATCTGATCCGCCTGCCGCCGGAGTTCCGGCACGGCCGTGGTCTCCCACTGGACACCTCGCAACGGAGGCCCCAGCGTGTAAAGATGGGGTGCGAGGCGACCGCTTGCGTCGGCGAAGATTCCCATATTCAATGGCCCGGGTCGGACCTGCCCCGATGCCATCAACTGCCCAACGAGCGGATCATCGCTTTGCGTCCAGTCGAAATTCGCGCCGGAAGCATCAAGAACTAGATCGGCCTTAAGCAAACATCCGTCCCGCAAAGTCACCTCCCCGGGAGTGGCGGAGATGGCTTCGCCACGGAGAAGCCTCAACTGACCCGAATTCCAATAAGGAGCCAGCGCAGCGGCCTGCCCGGGTGGGACGCGGTGACGGTGGCGATCGAAGAGGGGACGAAGGTGGCGGAGGAAACGACGCCGGTCCGTCTCCGAAAGGGTTAGCCAGAGGTCGTTCCAACATGGACGCATGGCATCGAACACCGCCACCCAGCATCCTGCCCGTTCGATCTCGTTTCGAAGCCAACGGACGATCCCCCGAACCGTTGCCGGGGGTGTAGAAAGCGTGCAAGGCGCGGCCGCAACAAACGGTTCGGCAATTTGGCCATGGCGGGATAACAGGGTGACCTCGGCATGGGGGAAGCGGGCAAGGACCGAGGCGGCGCCATCAAGGGCGGAGAGGCCGGAGCCAATAACGATCGCCCTTTGAGCTTGGGTGGGCCATCGACCCGGCTCGAATGGCGAGAGAGCGTCGAAACGAGAGTTGGCGAAGTAGCCGGTAGCGAGTACGACTTCGTCAACTCGATAGGATTGCCCTGAAGCGGTTCGAAGACGGAAACCTCCCTCAAGCGCCACGACGGCCTCAGGGTGGAGACTCATCTCCGACCCCGGGTTTCGGGGAGGTTGTCGCAGCAGGCTCTGAAGATAACGACGATAGACGCGTCGGAGCAGGAAGCCGTCGCCAATGTCGATCTTGTTCGCGCGGAGCCAATCCGTGAAGTGGTCCGGCTGACCTTCCAGCGCGCTCATCTTAGCCGCGGGCACGTTCAGAAAATGGTTCGGTTCATCGGTAGTGTAAGCGATTCCGGCCCCGAAGGTGCCGGTGCGGTCGAAGAGACGGACGCAGATCGGATCCTCGCTCCTTGATAGCAGTTGGGCCGCGACGACGGTGCCGCAGAAGCCGCCACCGACAATGGCGACAGTTTTCATTGGGCGAATTCGCCATGAACGAAGGTGGCCAGACGATTGACGCACTCCTGAAGATCCATTGACTCGGTATCCAGGACCAAGTCAGGGGAGACCGGTGGCTCATAAGGAGCGCCGATGCCGGTGAAGTGGGGGATTTTGCCGGCCAAAGCCCTGGCGTAGAGCCCTTTCGGGTCGCGGCGGACGCATTCGTCGAGCTCACAGCGGATGAAGACTTCGTGATAGGTTTGGCCAAGGACGCGGCGGGCCTGTTCCCGATGGGCGACGAGAGGAGAGATGAGGGAGCAGAGTACGGGTCGGCCCTGTTCGGCGATCAGCTTGGCCACTTCAGCGGTCCGGCGGATGTTTTCCAAGCGATCCCCATCTGTAAAGCCAAGGTCCGAGCAGAGCCCAGATCGAAGGGCGTCACCGTCGAGGTGCGCAACCTCGACTCCTGCGGCGCGGAGATGCTCGACGGTCGCTTCGGCGATGGAAGATTTCCCCGCTCCGCTGAGGCCCGTGAGCCAAAATACGGGTGCTCCAGAGGCCGATTCGACCCGCTTAGGAAGGATACGGTCGATCGTGCCGGCGGCTACGGTGGTTCCTTTCGGATCGACGAGGATGAAGCTTCCTAGATCGCGATCCTGGCTGTAGCGGGCCATCGGAACCTCTTCGTCAAGTTCGATCTCCAACTCCGCCAACTCGTTCGCGGCAACGGTAGTCGCCGTGTGACGGCAGCCGGACTGCAGCTCAATGAGGTTGGCGATTCGGCGAACGGTGGCATTCATTACGCGCGGCCCGATGCGTAGTTGGTAGCGCATAAAGAGTCGAAGCGGGTCCGAATTCATCCAGAACACGGTCGCGAGAAACCGTCCGGAGAGGATGCTGTGGAGGGAAAGCAGATCGCCCCGTGCGACATTGACGGTGGGCAGTAGGCCCGCGGCGACGGGCTGACCGGCATGGGCTGTCTCCGTTTCTTCTCCCGCGACCCAAAGCCGGGCGACCGTGGCAGAGCCCAGCCGACTCCCGACTGCGAGGGCCGCACCTTGCAGGGTTCCGGTAGTGACGGTGAGGCCGTGGTAGGAAAAGACGTTTTGAACTGGAAGGGCCGGTTCCGCGGATGGAGCGACTTTACTTAGGAGAGGGAAATTCGCGAGTTGCTCGAGAAGCGGTGCTCCGGCGTACCAGGGCATGGCGGAGGAACGCTCGGTAACGTTGTCGCCGTGAAAAGCCGAGATGGGAATCGCCTCTACTTGGGGGCAACCGAGGCGCCTGCCGAAGGCGATGAACTGGATGGAGAGTTTTTCGTAAATCTCCTGGTCGTAGTGGACCAGGTCCATTTTGTTGACGGCAAGGAGGACGGGTCTTTGGAGCCATGCGGCGATCGCGAGGTGGCGGTGCGTTTGGAGAACCGTCTCACGAGAGGCGTCGACGAGCAGGATGAGCAGGTCCGCGGTCGAAGCCGCCGTGACCATGTTTTGGGTGTATTCGGCGTGCCCGGGGGCATCGGCAAGGAGGAAGCGACGAGGGCCGATTTGAAGGTGGCGGTAAGCGGCGTCGAGGGTAATGTTCCGTTCCCGCTCTTCTCGGAGGCCGTCCGTAGCGAAGGCGAGATCGCGTCCACCGCGCCCGCGCTGTGCGCTTGCGTTGTCGATTTCAGTGAGCTGGTCATCGAAAAGCGAGCCGGTCTCCACCAAGAGACGCCCGATGAGCGTACTTTTCCCGTCGTCGACGCTGCCGGCGGCGGCGATTCGGACGATGCGCTCTTTCAAAAGTAGCCCTGCCTCTTCCGATCTTCCATGGCAGCGTCAGAACGCCGGTCGTCGCCTCTTCCCGCTCGCTCACTGAGGCGGGACCGGCGGAGTTCGTCAATCACTTCTGGGACACTTCGGGCCTCCGAGGCCATCGCTCCGGTGCAGGTGGCATCGCCAACGGTGCGGAAACGGACTCTTTGAACTGCGGACGGCTCATCGACGCCCGGTTCGGAGAAGGGAGTGCGGGCGAGAAGGACCCCGTCGCGAAGAAAAACCTCCCTTTCGTGGGCGAAGTAAAGGTTGGGCAGTTCGATGTTTCGGGCGGCAATATAGGCCCAGATATCGAGCTCGGTCCAGTTGCTTAGCGGAAACACCCGGCAGTGGCCTTGGGCCGGGGGCGTCCCGTCGAAATGGCGACCAAACTCCGGGCGTTGGGCTTCGGGCTGCCAGGCGCCGGAAGCGGAGCGAAGGGAGAAAAAGCGTTCCTTCGCCCGGGCCTTTTCCTCGTCCCTCCGCGCCCCACCGATCGCCGCGTCGAGGCCAAGCTCACGGATTGCGTCCATCAATGTGATGCTTTGCAAGGCGTTCCGACTCGCCCGAGGGCCTGTTTCTTCGGCGGCGCGACCGCCGTCCAGCGTGTCTTGAACGCGGCGGATGAGAAGGGTGGCGTTCATCTCTGCGGCGAACCGATCTCGAAAGGCAAGGGTTTCGGGGAAGTTATGGCCGGTATCGACGTGGAGGAGGGGAAAGGGAAGGGAAGCGGGGGCGAAAGCCCGATTGGCTAGGTGGGTAAGAACGATCGAGTCCTTGCCGCCGGAGAAGAGAATGGCCGGTCGCTCAAATTGGCCCCAAGCTTCGCGCAGGACGTAAATAGCCTCTTCTTCGAGGCCCTTGAGGGCTTTGGAACTCGGTTCAAGCATCTTGATTGTCTAGATGTGAGGTGCGTATTGTAACGCACAAACCGACCCGAGACGATACCAGGTTGCCGTTTCCGTCGGAATTGTCCTATTGAGCTTTCGATTGTCCATTTTTAGGAGAAAGTTAAGGAGCATTCTTGGGAAATTGTCCGAGTCGTTGTACAGTATCGGCGTGAGTGACCCTTGCGGCGATGCACCAACGACGGACGGGATTGCCAAGCGAGCCCGGCCGGTCGTCGGCGTGGCCGCAGAAGCCCTACGGGCGTTCTTGCGCGAGGGCCGTTATCGGGCGGGCGATGTGCTGGACTCCGAACATCGGCTGGCGGAAACGCTCTGTGTGAGCCGCGGAACTGTACGCTTGGCGATCGACATCCTCGTAACCACCGGCGAATTGACCCGGCGACCGCACTCTCGTCCGATCGTCGGGATGGGCCGCGCACGGTCCTCCGGGGAGGCGCTCGATGTCTACGTCTGGGTTAGCCACCCGATCTCGGACCACGCTTCTTTGATGTTCATTCGCGGGGTCTCGCTCGGACTGAAAGGCACCCCGTATCGCATCGTCGTCCGAGAACCCACCCGCTTCTTTGGGGGTCACGTCCCCTCGGACGAACGGCAGTTCTTTGCCGATTTGCTTGAAAACGGAAGCGCGGCCGGGGCGATCATCCTTCGAGACGCTTTTGGTGATAACGGAGAGGTAGCGCAAAAGCTTCTTCGCGCCGGCAAGCCCCTCGTTTTCGTCGATATGCCTCCCCCCGAAGGGGTCGAAGCCGATTACGTCGGTTCTACGAACCTCGCCTCGTCGCGGGAATGCATCGAGCACCTCATCGAACTGGGCCACCGACGAATCGCCTGCGCCGTCGAGAGCGATGGGTCTGAAGTGATTCGCGATCGATTAACGGGCTATTGGCGGGCGATGCGTCAAGCGGGTCTTGCCGACCAAGGCGTTACGCTCGTTGCCTCGGGATTAAAGCCGAGCGACGAGGCTTTGCTTCCGGCCGGCCGGTTTGCGTCCCGTTGCGCGACTCAAGGGTCTTGGCTGGAGTGGTCCCGTCGGCTTGTTGCCGCGTTCCTTGACCTGCCGGAGCGACCCACTGCACTGTTCGTCGGTTGCGACGTTCTCGCCCACTCCGTGGGCGCGCTCCTGGAAGGCGCTGGAGTACGTATTCCGGAGGATGTCTCGCTGGTAGGGTTCGACTGGCTGGCTCGTTGGGAGTCGGCCCAGATCGACGATGTCACCACCTCGAGCCAGGATTTCGAAGGATTTGGCCGTCATTCCGCCAATCTCCTTCTTGACCGGCTGGTGGAGCATTCAACGGTGTCTGCCCGCCACGTTCTGCTTTCCGCTCCCCTTGTCGTGCGGTCTTCGACCGCCCCCCCGACGGCCGTCCGGCCGTCCTTTGACCCATCGGGCGACGCTGCCCTTCTTAAGCCATGAAAGCCAACCTTCGATCTCGTGCCTTCACGCTCATTGAGCTCCTCGTTGTGATCGCCATCATTGCGATCCTTGCCGCCATCTTGTTCCCTGTCTTCGCCCAAGCGAAGCTGGCCGCCAAAAAATCGGTGGCGCTCTCCAACATCAAGCAGACGGCGCTCGCTGGCACCATCTACTCAACTGATTCGGACGATGTGTTCCCCATCGACCGGGGCGGCGACCCTGGGAACACTTACTATGGTGAGACTTACGTCAACGGCGCAATGGATGTCAACGCGCCCTACAACTGGGTCCGCAGCGTCTATCCGTACGTCAAGAGCTACGGCCTCTATGCCAGCCCCGTCGCTGTCGACCAGGATGGAAGCAACGGCTGGGGCTGTGTCGAAAACAACGGTCCGAACAATGGCAAACCGACCGCGTTCTGCGGAAGCTCGGCCTTCAACGCCATCGCACTTGGCAAGACCGTGACCGCCATGCCGGAGCCGGCAAACACGGTCATCATCAGCGAGAAAACGCAGAAGCAGAAGGTTTCCCAGAGCGCGCCGTCATGGAACGGCTTCCCCGACGCGAACTGCCCCAACGTCATCGGTAAGCCGCTTGACGCGAACGGCAACAAGATCGCCAACCGCTGCCCCACCGGCACCGACGGACCCACGACCCACACCAGCTTCGATGGCGACGTGTTCGGTTTCGCGGATGGTCATGCCAAGTTCTCGAAGAAGTCGGCGATGAAGTACAGCCAGTTCGGTTGGACCGGCATCTGCAAATTCTACGGGAGCGGAGCCACGCCGCCGAACGTTAAGAATGTCGATGCGACGCTAACAACGTTGTTGGATAAGAACCCCCGGATCTCCAGCGGCTGGACTTACCGGAATTGGGACGTGACCTGCGACGGATCGGCGTTCTAGCGAAGTTTCCCTCTCCCTTCGGGGAGAGGGAGCGGTCTTGATAGATGAACCAAGTGAAAGCTGCGAAAACAATCTCCATTTCGATTCTCGTGCTGTCCGGCCTCTTTGCCGCCGGTTGTGGCGATTCGCCGCCCGTCAATCCGGTGCCAACGGACGGCAGCAACCCGCACGTTTCGGGGTCGCCCCAAGAACGGATCAAAAATATCGAAGCCGATCCCACACTGACTCCCGCGGAGAAGGCGCAGCGGATCGGAGTGATCAAAGAACGGAACCACATCCAATAGCCTCTTCTCCAGCTCTCGACTCCGCCCACCGGTTTTACGGCATGGGGGCCTTTATTCAGGCGCTCGACGCGCTAGCGCGGGTCGAGCCTGGTCAAGAGCGCCTTCTCCTGACCGGTGCCTGCTTTGCCCGACTCCGGCGGGGAGCGGAAGCCGTGACCGTTTTTACGGAACTCCTAGGGCACGATCCGGACTGCTTCGAGGCGCTCACATGGATGACGATCCTCAAACGAGGAGAGCCGGAAGAAGCAATCGGTTATGCCTTGCGTGCGGTGGAGCTGCGACCGGACGAAGCGTCGGGTTACGGAGCCCTCGGAACTCTGCACCTTGCCGCGCATCGAACGGAGGAGGCGATTCTCGCCCTACTCAAAGCAATTGAGATCGCCCCCGACGTCCCCGAACACCACCACAATCTTGCCGCGTCCTACCTCGCCGCCCGCCGAAACGGAGAAGCGGTTTTGGAGTTCCAAAAGGCAATCGCCTTGGATCCGCAAAGTCCGCAGAATTATTTGGCTTTAGCGTCAGCCTATACACAGTTTGGAATGGCCGGCCCAGCGATCGGTTGTCTAACCGAAGGACTGGAACGTCTGCCGGACTACGCGCCCCTTCACACCGCTATCGCGGGAGCATTCGCGCTCATCCGGAACGATGCGGCGGCGGAGCATCATCACCGGCGCGCCATTCAACTATCGCCCCAAAGCCGAGGTGGCTACGCAACTTGGCTCCTCAACCAAGGCCGCTTTGACGAGGCGAACAAGATCTTTTCCGCGATGCGCCGAGAGGGTGAGGATTCCGCTTACGCGTCCTATGGTCTCATGTTGTCGCGGAAGCTCTCTGGCTCGGAAGAGGATGCCGCGTTCATCGGAGAGATGGAATCTCTTCTAACCCAAGGAGGGATGCGCCCCCGAAGCGAAATGTATCTCCGGTATGCCCTGGGCCGGGCGGGAGAGGGTCAAAAGCGGTACGGAGAGGCGATGGCGCACTTCAACGCCGCGAACCATATCGCCGAGTCGATCTACCACCGAGGCCAGTCCGTGACCCCTGACCGATTCGCCTCCGAGCAGGATCAGGTGCGACATCTCTACGAAGCAATGAGTGACCGGGGAATCGAGGGGAGTTCGACGGAGACGCCGATCTTCATCGTCGGGATGATCCGGTCCGGGACCACGCTCCTTGATCAGATCGTGTCCAGTCATCCGGAGGTTCGGTCCGGTGGTGAACTTCGCTTCTGGATGGAGGAAGTTCGTCGCCTAGTTCTACGCGGCGGAGTTCCAACCGGCGGACAGTTGAACGACCTGGCGGAGGAGTACACCGCCTACGCCCGGCTGCTCACCGGTCCGGCGACCTACGTCACCGACAAGATGCCGCTCAATTTTGAGCACATCGGTGTCCTGCATCAAGCGATGCCGAATGCCCGTTTCCTTCATATCCGTCGGCATCCCGTCGATACCTGCCTCTCGATCTGGACGACCTTCTTTGGCCAAGGGCCCCTGTTCGCATACGGTAAGGAGAAGATCGTTGCCTATTACCGGGAGTATCTCCGCGCGATGGAGTACTGGCGGAACACGATTCCTCGAGATCGTCTTTTCGAGCTCGATTACGAACAACTGATCTCAGAACCGGAGCCGACGATTCGTAAAGCGATCGAGTTTTGCGGCCTCCCTTGGGAGGATGCCTGTCTCCACCACGACCAAAACGACCGGGCGATCAACACCCCGAGCAGATGGCAAGCGAGGCAGCCGATCTACCGAACGTCGGTGGAGCGGTGGCGCCGTTACGAGCCCTGGCTAGGGGAATTCGCGGAGTTGCTCCAGGATGCCTAACCCGTGGCATGGCCTTCTAGGCCGTGGAGCCCCCCATCTCACACCACCGCTAAACCCCGTCGCCGCGGTCCGGGATGTGCGTGTGAATGGCCGCCGTCTCCATCGGCATCTCATGTTGAATAGCCGGGACTTCGGCCGAACGTTTGGCTTTGACCCAGCCTTCGCGGATCATCGCATCGAGACATTCGGTGAGGCGAGCGTGAAGTTCGGCGTCAAAGGCAATTCCGGCTGCCGTCATCTTCCGCGCCAAGTAAGGGAGAGCGACGTCCAGGCGCGACGAGTGTTGAAGGGCGTCGATCATCCAGCCGAAAAGACCTTCAAGAGGAAGGATCTTTCCGTCGCGGCGGAGGGCGACGAATGGACGGACCCCGCCGTTTTCGAACCGGGCGATCGTGACTTGCTCCGCCCCGGTGAGGCGCAGAAGGAACAGGCTATAGCCGTCGAGGGTGCTGGTGGCAGGTGTTTCGGAGAGGCGGCCGGTAATGGAATGGAGCTGGTCAAGGCGCAGCAAAGCCAAACCGGCGACCTCCATATCTTCCTCAACGAAGCCGCCCGTGCCGAGCCATTGAAAGGCCTGATCGCCGGTGAGTTCAAGCCCCGCATCCCGGGCGATCTCGCTGGTGTAATCCTTCAGCTCCGTGAAATTGGCGTTGGCGCGGTACCAGTAGTCGGCGAAGCGGATGTGCTGGCGGACACGTCGCTCGTTCCGGCGCGAATAGTTTTCCGCCATCCATGCAACGTTGCCACCGCGTTCGGCCTCCATGATAAGGAAGGCCGCCTCCCGGGCGCTGGCGTGGGCGAGGGTCATGCCGGCGGAGAGGATCGGATCGGCAAAACCGGCCGCTTCTCCCGTCAGCAACCAGTTCTGACCCGTCATGCGTTTGGCAACAAAGGACCAATCTTTCGTCGTGGTGAAGATGTCTTCCGGCGTGGCATTTTCGATCAGCCTTTGAACCCGGGGCTCCTCCGCGAGCGCTTCCCGGTACAGCTGCTCCATCGTCTTCCCGGACTTTTTGTAATATTCGGCGGGGCAGACGAAGCCAATAGAGGTGCGATCAGGTCCGATCGGGATGAACCAGATCCAGCCGTAGCCAAGGGAAAGGATCTGGATGCGGGTGCCGCCGACGCCAAGCGAAACCGCCCATTCGGCGTTCCGCCAGTAGTCCCAGCCGGCGACATTTTTCAAGGCCGAAGGCTCGTCGACTTCAATGCCCATGCCCCGACGCAGGACCCCCACGTGGCCGGTGGCATCGACGTACCACTTGGCTTTTACGGTTGTGCCGTCGGAGAGAACCAGACTGTCTACCCGGTCACCTTGTCGGCGGACCTCCCGGACGGCGGCACGGTAGCGAACTTCCGCGCCCAGTTCCTCGGCGTAGTCGAGAAGGATCTTGTCGTACTCGGAACGGTCCACCTGGAACGCGGTGCGCGTGCGCTGCCCTTCGTAACGGGCCGGTCTCGGAGCGTCGTCGAACTTGCCGAAGGGCAGGAAATCAAAGTCCCAGAGGTCGTCGGTGGTGCCCCACCGATAGGTGCCGCCGATCTTGACCGGGAAACCCGCGGCTTCGACGCGATCCCATACGCCGAGCTCATCCAGGATTCGGCCAATGAGCGGGAGCTGACTCTCGCCGATGTGGTCGCGGGGGAACTGCTCCCGCTCCAACACCAAAACCCTCATATCGGGCCGGTACTTCTTCAAAAAGCCCGCGCAGGTGCTGCCCGAAGGGCCACCGCCGATAATCGCCACATCCGCCGTCAAGTGCTCCATTGCCGTCCCAAGGGGCAGAACACCCCATTCGACTTTACGACGGATTTCGCAAATGTGGGGAAGCGTGGAGCGTAAAACCGCAATTATTAGTTACCTATGATACTAGTCTCGATATTTTCGATCATGAACGCCCTGCTACCCCTCCCTTCACCGCGCCAACTCGCCTGGCAAGCGATGGAAACCAATGCCTTCGTCCACTTCGGTCCGAACACGTTTACGGACGTTGAGTGGGGCGGAGGCGAGGAGGACCCGAACCTTTTTGCGCCTACCGACCTCGATTGCGACCAATGGGTACGGGCCTTTAAGGCGGCCGGATTGAAGGGAGTGATCCTGACCGCAAAGCACCACGACGGGTTCTGCCTTTGGCCTTCGAAACTCTCCGGCCATACGGTGGCCCAGACCAAGTGGCGAGACGGGAAGGCGGACGTGGTGGAAGAATTGGCGGCCGCCTGCCGGAGGGGCGGGTTGAAGTTCGGAATTTACCTTTCGCCTTGGGACCGAAATCATCCGGCTTACGGAACGCCGGAATACAACCAGATTTTTTCGGGGATGCTCAAAGAGGTTTTGACCCACTATGGGTCCGTGTTCGAGGTCTGGTTCGACGGAGCGAACGGAGAGGGGCCGAATGGGAAAAAGCAGGTTTACGACTGGGATCTGTTCATCGGAACGGTGCGCAAGTATCAGCCGAAGGCGGTGATCTTCAGCGATGCCGGGCCGGACGTTCGATGGTGCGGGAACGAGGAGGGGGTAGGGGGCGAGATGTGTTGGTCTACGATCCCAAGTGGCCGCTATCTTCCGGGCACCCCGTTCTACGCGGAGCTGACGGCGGGGCGGCGGGATGGGGACTTATGGATCCCGGCGGAAGTCAATACTTCGATCCGGCCGGGATGGTTCTATCACGCGGATCAGGACTCGAAGGTGCGGACGCCGGAAAATCTGATGCGGCTCTACGAGACCTCGGTGGGGCGGAATGGGGTGATGTTGTTGAACGTACCACCGGATCGACGAGGGCAGTTGGCCGCGCCGGACGTGGCGGCCCTGACGGCTTTTGGTGTCTTGCGGAAGCAGGTTTACGGCCACGACCTGGCAAAGGGGGCGCGGCGAACGGGGGACTCCTATTCGTTAAGGGGCGCCGTCGTGTTCGATCGGGTCGAGCTTCGGGAGCCGGTTGCCCAAGGACAGCGGGTTGCGGCATTTCGAGTGGAGGCGCGGGTCTCCGGGGAGTGGCGAGAGATCGCCAAGGGAACGACGGTGGGGAACTGCCGGATTCTCCCGGTGCCGGTTACGACGGCGGACGGGGTGAGGGTCTTGGTGGACGACTCGCTCGCGACGCCGACTCTGTTGCCGGTTCGGCTGTATTTCGCTGGCGATCTGTCTTTGTCGGAAAGCGCCACCGAGAAGATCGCAGGGCGGCAGGCGGCGGATGGATCCTTGACTTTGCGCTTGCCGGGCGGCGATCAGTCGCTTCTCTTTGAAGGGATTCGGGGCGAGATTCGGGTTGAAGTCGAGGGTTCCGGAGAAGGTGAAGTTTTGGTGGAGGTTGGCGGCCAGACGCTTCGGGGCCGGCTTACTTCAGGAGTGCTCGAACTTGGCAAGGCGGCGATTGTCGTCGGCGGACCGACGCGCCTCGTGGTGCGGGTCGATGGGAAAGGCACGGTGCGGGTGGTTCGTTTCATGCCCGTTGCCCACTGAGGTTCCCGTTAGCCAAGGGTTAGGATGCGCCATTACGGCAGATATCCGGCATTGCGGAGGGCTTGGCCCCAGATGATGTACCCGGCCTCGGTGGGGTGGGTCCCGTCAAAGAACCGGGCGGGGGAGACGGAGCCGTCTTTTTCTCGGAGTTGTCCGCCGATGTCGAAGAAGGTAACGTTCTCCCGGCCCGCAAGGGAGCGGGTGAGGAGGGCGTTAAGTTCGCGGATCCGGAGGTCGAGGGGGTTGTCCTTCTCGAAGCCGCGAGGGAAGACCCCCATCACGATCAGGTGGGCGGTGGGAACTCGCTCCCGAAGGACAGTGACGACGGCCTCGATGCCGGCGGCGGTTTCGGCAGGGCTATCTTCTCTTGCCGTCGAGTCGCCTACGAGGTTGTTCGTGCCGATGTTGAGGACGATCGTTTTGGGGCGAAGCCCCTTCAACTCTCCGTGGGCCAGACGCCAAAGCACGTTCTGGGTCCGGTCCCAGCCGAAACCCATGTTCAGGACCTTCAGGCTGCCAAAGGTCTCCTTCCAAGCCTGCTTTCCGTTGACCGTCGCGGCTTTGGGCTCGCCGGACCAGAAGTGGGTGATGGAGTCGCCAATCATCACCACGTCCACATCCCCTTTGGCTTGGGTGTCTAAGATGTCTGCGTGGCGGTGGAGCCAATCGTACGAGTCGCGCTCGAAATTAACCTGCGGATCGATCGCGGAGTTTCGTGCGGGGTCCCGGAGAGGGGAGCGGTAGAACTCGTTGTACGTGCGAATCCACTCGTCGGCCATGATCCCGTGGCCGGAGTACGTTGGATGGATTCCGTCCCAAATCCAATGGTCGGCTGGCGCCCGCTTCACGGCTTCGTTGAACGCGCGCTGATAATGGACGATCGGAGCGTGGTATTTGGCGGCGAGACGTTCGACGACGGTGTCCATCTTCGCGAGCGCCGCATGCCAGCCGTCCGGATCTTTGGCGACCATACCGACATCGAGTACGAAGGGCTGACCGAGGATCAGTTTAACGTTGGGGCGCGCTCGAAGCGTGTCCGCGAGGAGCCGATCGTAGGTCTGATAAATCGGTTCGGCGGAGAAGCTCGCAAACCGACCCTGGAAGGCGTGGATATCGTTGATCCCGACCAGTACGCTGACAACATCCGGCTTGAGGTCCAGGGCATCAGAGGTCCAGCGCGTGGCCAGGTCAGCGACGGTATTCCCGCTGATCCCGCGGTTGACAAAGCTGAGGCCAAGGTCGGGGAAGGCCTCACCGTACCGGGAAGCGATGCTGAAAACGTATCCGTGCCCCAAGATATGGTTCGGGTCGGCCGACCGCCCGCGATTGCCGTCGGTGATCGAATCCCCTTGAAACAAGATCGTTTCGCGCGGCCCAAAAATTGGCGGAGGCGCCGAATTTTGGGCCATGGCGGTGAGGAACAGCGCGGCGGACAACACGGGTTAGATCCGAGGAGGGGCAGTGGTCTCGCGGATATCGAAGCCGCAAGGCATGATGGTTTTGGTGGCGGGGAGATCGTCGCCGTTGATTCGAGCGATCAACAGTTCGACCGCCTGCTCGCCAATGGCGCGGAGCGGTTGGCTGACCGAAGTGAGACGTGGCCGAACCTCGTCGCAGAAACGGGTGCTGTCAAAGCCCACAACGGAGAGGTCCTCGGGAACGCGAATACCCAGCGAGGTCGCGCGGCGGACAAACTTCGCGGCCAGTTCCTCGTTGTGCGCCAGGATCGCGGTATGACGGAGGCCGCCTTCGAAATAAGCGTCGACTCCGGAGTGATCCGGGTTGGCGTCGATCAGGTCATGCTCGGTGGCGGAGTAGCCGTGATTGATCATCCACCGGAAGTAAGCTTCGCGGCGGAGTTCCGACTCGCTAAAAGCGGAGTCGCCCTCTCGGCCAAAGGCGATCTTTCGATGGCCTAAGCTGGTCAGGTGCTCCAACGCGAGGCCGATTCCCTGCTCGTTATCGCAGGCGACGATGGGGAACTGGTCCGAGAACTCTTCGATCTGGGCGTGAACCATAACCAAGGGCGAGGTGCAGCCCTTAAGCATGGACATATTGGCGTCCGAGGGGATCGTGCTGTACCAGATCAGGCCATCGAAGCGTCCGTCGGACATGGCATCCTCGGGAGTCTGGCCCATGAGCTTTGGGCACAAAGTGACGGCGAGGCCGTGGCGAAAGGCGCCGTCCACGATGCCATCCATGAGCATCGCGAAATAACGAGAGCTTTCACTGAAGGTGGGGCGAGCAAAGTTGACGCCGTGAAGGACGCCAATCATGTTGGTCTGGCGCTCGCGAAAATTTCGGGCAAACACGTTGACGCGGTAGCCCAACTCCTTCGCGGCTTCGCGAACGCGTTCGGCGGTTGCATCGCTGACCCTAACGGCGATGGCCTTATTGTGGAGAACGCGCGAAACCACGGTCGGGGTAACCCCAGCTTTCGCGGCAACTTCGCGCATCGTAACGGGCGGTTTCATATGAGGGGAAGCGGACGGTTAGGGGCTGAAACAACGGATGCAAACAAACCGCTGAGCCATGGGGCTAGCGAATTATAAGTATAGAGGAGAAAGTCGCCCCAGGTGCAACGTGCAACCGGGGCGAAAGACTAAAGGGCAAGGATGAACTTAATTTCCGCCGGTGTGGGCGGCGGCCGCAGCGGCGGCGGCTTTCGCGGCGAGATCCTCGCCGGCTTTCTGACCGGAGGCGGCCGGGGCGCCGTGCTCCTTCATGAAGTCCTTGGGCATCGGGCCACCCATGAAAGCCTTCTTCTCCTGCTCGGTTGATTGCGGCGTCTCGGAGCTGCAACCAGCCGCGACGACAAAGAGAGGGGCGATAAGAATCAGAGACTTGGTTTTCATACTCACAGTAATGTTAAGGCCCGGCGGACCAATCCGCCGGGCGACGAAGACCTACCTCCTTAGCGGAGGGCGTCCCACTTATTCAGCTGGGGCGAGGTCGTCTGGTTCGGGTTGGTGGCGTAAGGCACCATCGCTTTCGCGTGGCCATCGCTGAAAACGAAGACGGCCTGGTTGCTGTACTTCGTCGAGACCGCGCCGTTTGCGCCGATGTTGAACTTCTTGCCGCCGGCCTGAGAAGCGCCGCCGTTGCTGCCTGGGGTCGGAGTCGCCGCGCCGTTCGGAATGGCGGCCGGGCCCCAGACCGACTGGTCGTTCAGAACCCCCCAGGGGCCGTAAGCCGAATGGTTAGCAACCGCGCCGCAGCACGGAGCCGCCGCCGCAACGTCGTCCGAGTGATGCTCGGCGAGGAGGATGCTGTCCGCCGGCTGGGTGATCTGGCTGGCGTTTAGCGAGCCATTCGCGCCATCGTCGCCCATCAGCCAACCCTGCCATCCCGCGATGCCCATCGGACCGTGGAGAACGAAACCGTTCTGCCAACCGGTGAGCCAGCCGTTGGTGGCGAACGAGATGTTGGTGCCCGCCCACTCCATACCGACGTTGACCTTTCCGCCCTTACCGTCGGCCGGGCTGGTGAAGAGGTTGATGCTCTTCACGTACGGCTGAACCTTAAGATCCCAAAGAGGGCTGTAGCCGAAAGCGTCGGTGCCCCAGTCGCCGGTCGCAGGAGGCGCGAACGCGGGAAGGTAGCGGTCATCGGAGTCACCGATGTACATCTGAATGGCCAGTCCAAGCTGCTTAACGTTGGACAGGGCCTGCGTCTTCTTGGCCGCCAGCTTCGCCTGGGCGAAGACCGGGAACAAGATTGCGGCGAGGATCGCGATGATCGCGATCACGACGAGGAGCTCAATTAGAGTAAATGCTTTGCGCGTCATTGTGCTGTTCTTTTTTGAAAAGTTCGTTCGCGAACGTCAACGTTCGCGATAGTTGATAGGAATGGCAAATCAAGAGAATATCGTTTTATTCAACTTCGCAAGCCATGATACACCGATATACTTCGATCCGATACACCGGTATATCACGGCGCTCGCGAAATGAACAAATTTTTATTCGTGCCGTTAAAAACTCCAAACGGCTTGGATGTTGTTCGAGGGTTCTGATAGTGTTCAGGCAAGTTGCGTGCCAAAAAGTGCGGAGCGCGCCAAAGACTGAACCAGGTGTACTAGCCGAATCACGATGAAGTTCACAGACGGAAACTGGATGATGCGCCCTGGCATCAAGGCCCACTACGCGGCGGAAGCGTACGAGGTGCAAGACGACGGAGACGCGCTGACGATCCTCGCGCCCTGTCAGGCGATTCGTCATCGCGGCGATACTTTGCAAGGTCCGGCTCTGACGGTGAGGCTCTCTTCGCCGCTGCCCGGCGTCGTCCGGGTGCGGGTGGACCACTTCCTGGGCGTACAGGATAAAGGGCCGCACTTCCAGATTGAGGAGGGTTCGGCGGTAACCACGACAAAGGTCGAGGACGAACGGTTAATCCTGACCTCCGGACCCCTCACCGCGCATATCGACCGTAAGTCATGGCGGATTGATTTCCTTGGGGAAGGCAAGCCGCTGACCAGCAGCCTGCCACGCTCCACCGCAATGATGGAGACGAGCGAAGGCAAGTACATGGTCGACCAGCTATCTCTTGGGGTGGGTGAGAACGTGTACGGGTTGGGCGAGCGATTTACCGCGTTCGTAAAGAACGGCCAGACCGTCGACATCTGGAACGCGGACGGCGGCACCAACTCCGAGCAAGCCTACAAAAACGTACCGTTCTATCTCACCAATCGCGGCTACGGTGTGTTTGTGAACAGCCCGGATCGGGTCTCGTTCGAAGTCGGAACGGAAAAGACAACCCGAGTCCTGTTCTCGGTGCCGGGTAACTCGCTCGAATATTTCGTGATCTACGGCCCGACGCCAAAGGAGGTGTTGGAAAAGTACACCGCCCTCACCGGTCGCCCCGCATTGCCTCCCCAATGGTCGTTCGGCCTCTGGCTCTCCACCTCGTTCACCACCAACTACGACGAGGCGACGGTCAACTCGTTCATCGATGGGATGGCAGAGCGGGACATACCCCTGGGCGTCTTCCACTACGACTGCTTCTGGATGCGCGGCTTCCATTGGACCGATTTCGAATGGGACCCGGCGGTGTTCCCGGATCCGCGAGGAATGCTGACGAGGCTGAAAGAGAAAGGGTTGAAGGTCTGCGTTTGGATCAATCCCTACATCGCCCAAGCCGCCTCCACCTTCGCAGAAGCGGCGGCGAAGGGCTACCTACTGAAGCGGCCGAACGGAGACATTTGGCAGTGGGACATGTGGCAACCGGGAATGGCGATCGTGGATTTCACCAATCCCGAGGCGACCGCCTGGTTTAAGAACAAGATTGCCGACCTGGTGGACCTCGGCGTGGATGCGATCAAGACCGACTTCGGCGAGCGAATCCCCACCGATGTGGCCTACTTCGACGGTTCCGACCCCGAGCGAATGCACAACTACTACACCGAGTTGTATAACCGCGCGGTCTTCGAAGCCCTGGAAGAGAAGCGCGGGGAGGGAGAAGCGGTGCTTTTCGCACGGTCGGCAACGGTCGGGGGCCAGAAGTACCCGGTCCACTGGGGCGGCGACTGCTGGTCCACCTACGAGGCAATGGCCGAATCGCTACGCGGTGGCCTTTCCCTCTGTCTTTCCGGCTTCGGGTTCTGGAGCCACGACATCGGCGGCTTCGAGGGCAATCCCCCACCAGGCCTTTATAAGCGTTGGGTCGCCTTCGGACTGCTTTCCTCCCACTCGCGCCTCCACGGCAGTGGCTCCTATCGAGTGCCGTGGATGGTGGACGAGGAGTCGGTCGACGTACTGCGGTTCTTCACCAAACTGAAGCAGCGCCTCATGCCCTATCTCTGGAGCAAGGCCGTCGAAGCACATCGGACGGGCGTCCCGATGATGCGAGCGATGACCTTGGAATTCCCAGACGACCCAGGCTGTGATGGACTCGACCGGCAATACATGCTGGGCGACGCATTGCTCGTGGCGCCCGTGTTTTCCGACGACGTCGTGGACTACTACGTCCCGGCCGGACGCTGGACAAATCTGCTCAGCGGGGCAATCGTCGAAGGCCCACGGTGGGTCCGAGAGTCGCATGGGTTCCTCTCGCTGCCGCTGCTGGTTCGTGACGGCACGTTGCTGGCGACGGACGAGAAGGGGGAGATTCTGCTCACCTCATATGGCGAGGGCGGGCAAGCGGTTCTTTACGACGTCAAAGGAGAGAACCCCAGGACTTTCAATAAGCCAGGAAAAATTTAGGTTCGCCTTTAGAAAAACCAATGAACGCTTTAAGAACAATGAAGATCGGAGCGTCGATCACGACGGTGACTCTCGTCACCGTCGCCATCCCTCAGGCGCCTCCTCACTCCGACGCCGTGCGGGCCTGTCAGGTGGGTTACCTGCCGGACGAAGCCAAATTCGGCATGCTTACTGCCACCCCAAAGGGGCCGATCGTGGTGCGTCGGGTGAAGGATGGACGGGCCGTGCTCACCATCGGAGCCGGGGCCCCGGAACTCGATGCCGATTCGGGCGACACCGTAAGGCGCGTGGATTTCTCCGCGCTCCAGGCGCCCGGGGAATATATCCTGGAGGCTCCCGGACTCGGCGCGAGCTATCCATTTAAGGTTGGAAAGGACGTTTTCATCCGTCCGTTCCGCTTGGCGATGCGTAGTTTCACCGGTCAGCGGGCAACCACCGCGGTTTCGCTCGCGCCCGATTTCCCGCAGTTCCACTACGAAGCCGGCCACACTGCCCCCGCCCAGTTCGACCCATCTACGGGCAAAACAGGAACAAAAGATCTGTCCGGTGGCTGGTACGATGCCGGCGATTACGGCCGCTACGTGGTCAATTCCGGCATCACAACCGGGACGCTCCTTTGGGCCTATGAATTCTATAGTCCAAAGATTCGAAAGCTAAACCTTAATATTCCTGAGTCTGGTGGAAGAATTCCGGATGTTTTGGCCGAAATCAAGTGGAATCTCGATTGGATGCTGAAAATGCAGGATGACGATGGAGGAGTCTGGCACAAGGCGACGACCGCTAACTTCTCTGGCTTCGTCATGCCCAAAGACGACAAGGCGCCCATGCTGATCGTCGGCACCGGAAAAGCTCCCTATAAGAACACGACCGCCACCGCCGACCTAGCGGCCGTCGCCGCGATTGCCGCACGTGTCTATCGCCCTTTCGATCCGGTATATGCCAATCGCTGCCTCGAAGCCGCGAAGCGCGCGTGGAATTGGGCCCAGGCAAACCCCAAAGTCCTGTTCCAGAACAATCCGCGGGGAATCTCCACCGGCGGATACGGCGACGGGGATGCGAGCGATGAACGGCTCTGGGCGAGCGCCGAACTCTTCCGGACGACGGGAGACCGGATCTATGGCGATATCTTCAAGACGGACGCTGCCAAGTTCCATCTGAAGAGTGACGCTGCGCAAGGCTGGGGCTCGGTCGGAAATATGGGGCTCTACACCTACACCTTCGCAAAGGGCGCCGATCTGCCGTTAGTGGAACGAATCCGGGGGGAAGCACTCCAGGCCGCCGACGCCATCTCCGCACGAACCACGGCAAACGCATATCGGATGCCTTTGACGAGTAAGGAGTACTTTTGGGGCAGTAACTCCGTGGTAGCCAACTACGGCATGATGCTGCTCCTAGCCGACCGGATTCATCCAGATAAGAAGTACCGCGACGCCGCGCTGGACGGACTGCACTACCTGCTCGGACGAAACGTGTTCAACACCAGCTACGTGTCCTGGCTGGGGACAAAGTGGGCCATGAACCCGCATCACCGCCCCAGCGCGGCGGACGGAGTGACTCAACCATGGCCCGGTTTGCTGATGGGCGGCCCGAACGCGGAGGGCAAAACCCCACCCGCGCGCCAGTGGGAAGACAACCAAGACAACTACCGCGTCAACGAGATCGCTATCAACTGGAACGCCCCGCTGGTCTTCGTCCTCGCGGGCGTGCAGTAGGGGATGTGGTTTGTGGTTTGAGACGGTCCTCTTCAAACCACAATCAACAGACTACAAACCACATCCCTTAAACCACCTGCGCCGCCTCAAACGGAACGCGCGTCGCGTGTTCCAAATGGCGGGCAGGGATGACGCCGATCAACTCCGGCCCCGCGGAAGCGACGCCGAGTTGGAGGGCCCGGTGTTCGATCCAATCGATGATCGGGTCCACCGGCGTCAGGTCCGGAAGGGTGATGTTGAGCGAAACCTGGCTCATCTCCCGTGAAGGAAGGGTGAGGCCCAAGGCACGGACTCCGAGAAAAGTGGGATCGCCCTCCGTCCGGTGATTTCGGATCTCGGAGGCGATCGTGCGGGCCACGGTCGCCAAAGGGTGCCGTAAATCGACGTTCAGGGCGATTAGCGGGTCTCTTACACCAACGACCGTGGCACCCAAGAGCGGATGAGCCCGAGAGGGACCGTAGTCCGGGTGAAGCTCCCGCTCCAAGAGACTCCCAAATCCGCCGCGGCGAAGCGAGGGAAGATCGCCCTCGTGGCGACCCCGTTCCGACCGTTCGTAGAGGAAGACCGGGATCTGGAAACGCTCCGCTAAGGTCTGAGCGATCGAATCGGCAAAGTCCAACGCGCCGTCGATGTCTTCTGGCCGGAAAGAGAGAAAGGGAAGGACATCAAGCGCCCCGATCCGCGGATGAACGCCCACATGACGATTGAGATCAATCGCGTCAAACGCCTGCGCCGCCAGTTCAACCAGCACCTCGCCCACGACCTCCGCCTCTCCAGAAAACGCGGAGACAGTCCGGTTATGGTCGAGGTCGCCCTGGAGATAGTGAACGGTCACCGGATGCGCGCCGAGGATCTGAGTGAAAGCACGCAACAGAGACGGTGATCTTCCAAACGACCAATTGGGCACGGTGAGGAGGCGCATAAGAAAGGGAAGAGGACATCGGAAAGCTCTTCCGATATCCAGACTGCTAACCACGACGGCAAGACTACAGAGCGACGAAGTTGTAGCCCGAATCGACGAACAGAATCTGCCCCGTCACACCCTGACTTAGATCGCTCAAAAGATAGAGGGCCGCGCCGGCCGTTTCGTTCTGCGTGTAAGGCCGCTTGAGCGGGGCCGACTCGGCCACGCTTTTCATGAAGTCCTTCAGACCGCCCACACCCATGCCGGAAACCGTGCGGAGCGGGCCGGGCGAAACCGTATTGACGCGGATGCCGCGCTCACCCAGATCCAGCGCGAGATACCGAGTCGCGGCCTCCAGGGCGGCCTTCGCCATGCCCATCACCTTGTAGCCGGCCATCGCGCGCGTCGAACCGATATAGCTGAGCGTGATCACGCTGGCGTCGTCCTTCAACAGCGGCTCCATCGTCTTGCAGAGCTTCACAAAGGAGTAAGCCGAAGCGTTCATCGCGACCTGGAAGTCTTCGAGGGTCGTGTCGATGAAGCGGCCCTCCAGAGCCTCCTTCGGCGCATAACCGACGGAGTGAACGAGGAAGTCAAGCTGTCCGTACTTCTCGGAGACCTGCTTGGCGAGCGACTCGTACTGCTCCTCAAAGGAAAAGTCAGCGATCAGCGTATCGAACCGCTCGCGGCCTTCAACGAGCTTGACCACACCTTCGAGCATCCGCTCGTTCTGAGCGCCTACGCCCACCGTCGCGCCTTCCTGATTCGCCCGGTCGGCAATGTGCCAGCCGATCGAGTTCTTGTTCGTGACATTGAGGACGATCCCCTTTTTGCCTTCCAGAAGCATAGGGGGAGGGTACCCGGAGAGGGAAAAAAGGGAAAAAGAAAGAGGGAAGAAGGAAGGATCTTCAATCCTTTTTCTTCTTCCCTATTTCCTAATCTTAGAACTTAAAGATATGAGCCAGGGTGAACGTCGTTCGAGCCTTGTTGCCGCCCGATCCGTCGGATTCGAACAGCGCTCGGTTCGATTCGTCGTGGCGAACTTCGAAGCGAACCACACTCTGCGCGCCCGTGAGATACTCGCAGCCGATGACCTCCGAGTTGAGCCGAGCGTCTGTGCCGAAGCGCGCGCCGTTCATATCGAAGAAGTTGTCGTACCGCGCGGAGACGCTGAACGCCTTCGTGAACTGATACTTCCCAACCACCTGATAGGACGTGAAATGGCCGTTCGACGCACCGGGGTCAAGGGCTTTGATGGAGCCGTAGTCGCCGTTAAAGGACAACTTGAGCTTATCCGTGAGCTGCGAAACGAGGATGAGATCGCCAAGCTGCCAGTTCGATTCGCCGACGTTGAATGCGCCGTTCGTACCGCTCGCGCCCTCGTTGCCACCATAGTAGTTCAGAGTCGCGGCAACCTTACCGAACGTGTGCGCCAGACTCGCGCCATAGCTCTTGCTGCGGTTGCTATCCTCGGCTTCGTTGATGCCATTGACACCATAGAGGCCAACCGTCGTGCCGCTGAAAGCCTTGGTGGCGCGGATGCCCGCGTGGTAGGTCGGCTGGCCGCCGTAGAACACCGAACTCAACGAATAGAGGTCGTTATTTACCGCGAACGCGCTCTCCAGGCCAACCCAGGTGCCGAATTTGCCCAGGTCAACCGTCAGCCCATCCGGGCTGGCATAGGTCACGTAAGCCTGGTGGAGGTGCTTCAGACCATTGGGGTCGTTCGGCTCGCCGGACGTTGCAATGTCCGCGGTCTTGCCCGCGAGAAGGTTGATCGTAAAACCCCACGGATTTTCCGCGGAAGTGGGCTTAACGACGCTCAGAAGAGCCGCCGAGATGCTGAAGCTGTTGTCTCGGACGTCGAACTGGCGAAGCGGGAGCAGCTTGCCGGCGGTCGGCTGGTTGCCCGAGTACTGATAGTACATGTCGAAGAACCCGGAGATCTGAAGATCCTTAAAGAAATCCGTCTGAGCGTGAGCAACGATGCTGAGGGAAGAGAGAGCAGCGAGCATCATCGATCGCGTGGACAGGTTTCTATTGCGTTTTGGCATGGTTTAGCGCCCGGCCTACTACGGGCTTGGCGCTTAGCGTACAGCAATATTTCTGGTTCGTCATAGCAATAACCATCAAAATTTCGTCAAGAAAGTTGTCTTGCCTGGAGCAATGATTTGTGTTATAGTGCAACGTTTTCCTGAGTCTTCCCTCTTTGGGAGCACTTGGGGACGGGCGGGAACTCCGGCGACGGAGTAATATTCCTAAGCTCAGGAGAAAAAGCGAACCAGTGCCCTACGTAGTTACCGAACCCTGCATCGGCGTCAAGGATAAGTCCTGCATGACCGTCTGTCCCGTGGACTGCATTTACGAGGGCGATGAAATGGTGTTCATTAACCCCGACGAGTGCATCGACTGCGGCCTCTGCGAACCGGAATGCCCGGTTAACGCGATCTTTGTCGACTCCGACGTCCCGCCGAACTTCAAGTCCTACGTCGAGAAAAACGCCGAAGAAGGCCGCCGCCTAGCCGGAGGCTAGGCCAGAGAGGGGCGCGGACTTTAGTCTGCAAGTGTGCCCCAGGCTTCAGCCTGGAAATGGCGAACTCACAAACGAGTTCGCCATTTCTGTTTAGTGAATCTTGAACTGCGCCGTCAAGGTCTGAACATCCTTACGCACCGCCAGCGGATCCTCGCGATCGATGACCCGCGAAATGAACCCCGCGATCTGCGCCATCTCCGCCGGCCCCATCCCCCGCGTCGTGACCGCAGGCGTCCCCAGCCGAATGCCCGACGTGATCAACGGCGACTTGTCGTCGAACGGCACCGCGTTCTTATTGCAAGTAATCCCTGCCTCGTCCAACGCCGACTGAGCCGCCTTACCCGTCCAATCCTTGTTCCGCAGGTCCAGAAGCATCAAATGGTTGTCCGTGCCACCAGAGACGATCTGGAAACCCCGCTCGACCAACGCTGCCGCCAGAGCCTGCGCGTTGACGATGATCTGCTTCGCATACTCGCCGAACGAGTCGGTCAGGTTCTCACCGAAGCCGACGGCCTTGGCGGCCACCACGTGCATCAGCGCGCCACCCTGGATGCCCGGAATGACCGTCTTATCGAGCAACTCGCTCATCATAAACGTCCGCCCGCTCTTCGCGGCCTTAAGGCCAAAGGTGTTCTCGTAGTCCTGACCCATCAAGATCAGGCCGCCGCGAGGGCCGCGGAGGGTCTTGTGGGTGGTCGTCGTGACCACGTGGCAGTGGGGAAGCGGGCTAGGCAGCAGCCCCTTGGCAATCAAACCGGCCGGATGCGCGATGTCGGCAAACAGAAACGCCCCAACCGAATCGGCGATCTCGCGGAACTTCGCAAAGTCGATCGCCCGCGAGTACGCGCTGGCACCCACCGTAATCATCTTCGGCTTCACTTCCCCCACCTGATCTGCGATCACGTTGTAGTCAAGAAGGCCCGTTTCCCGGTCGATACCATACGCCTTGAAGTTATAAAGCTGGCCCGAGAAGTTCACCGGCGAACCGTGCGTAAGGTGCCCGCCATGCGAAAGGTCCATCCCCATCACCGTGTCGCCCGGCTTTAGGAAGGTGAAATAAACGGCCGTGTTCGCCTGACTGCCGCTGTGCGGCTGAACATTGGCATACTCCGCGCCGAACAACTCTTTCGCCCGGTCACGCGCCAAATTCTCGACCACGTCCACCACTTCGCACCCGCCATAGTAACGAGCTCCGGGATAACCTTCCGCGTACTTGTCGGTCAGCACGCTCTCCATCGCCTGACGAACGGCAAGAGAGGCGATGTTCTCGCTGGCGATCAACTCCAGATTCTCGTTCTGGCGAACCTCCTCCGCCTTAATCAGCCCCGCAATCACGGGATCGGCTTCGGCAAGTGGAATGCGATGAGGGTTCGCTGCGACGGTCATAGGGAGATTATGAAGGAAGGGAAGAAGGAAAAGGGAAAAGCAAAAACCCCTCTCCCCTCTAGGGGAGAGGGGCAGGGGGTGAGGTGCGGGAGCCTTTCAACGATCCACAAAACCGCCAGAACGCTGGCGTCCTTTTACTTCTTCCCTTTTTCCTCTTCCCTATTCCCTTCCACCGGATTCGCCACAACCTTCACCGGCTCCGGCAAACTCGCCATCAGTTCGGCGGTGGTCACAAACCGGTAACCCTGGGTCCGAGCCCGGGCGACAATGTCGGCAACCGCCTCGATGCTGACCGGATTGTCGTGGAGAAGGATGATCGCTCCCGGCTTGAACTGGCGCTCGATCCGGTTCGCGATCTGATGCGGCTGAAGCCCCATCTGCTCGGCCTCGTCTGGAGTAAGTTCCGCCAATCCGCCGTTGGCCACATAGTCGCCGGCCACGCAGTTCACGCCTACCGTGATGTAGCCCTGCGCCTTGGTCTCCGCCAGCACCTGGGGCGTAAAATGCATCCCGGGCGGGCGAAGGAAAACCATTCCGCGGCCGGTGGCCTTGCGGACGTTCTCCTCGCAGTCCTTGATCTCTCCGACAACCTTCTCCGTCGATAGGTCGAAAAGCCGCGTATGGTCCTGCGTATGATTGGCCACCTCGTGGCCTTCGGCGATCATGCGCTTGACGATTTCGGGATGCGCGGCGACCCGGCGGCCGACCACAAAGAAGGTGGCCTTGACGTCGAGTTCGCGAAGAATATCCAGCAGACGGTTCGCCGATTCCGGATGGGGGCCATCGTCGAAAGTTAGAACTAGGGTGCGTTCGTCCCGGGGTCCGCGCTTCAGGTAAGCGTCGGCGGCATTATAGAAGCCCTCTTCCGCGTTCCGGTTCGTGATTTTCTTCACGACGGGCTTTGTTATCGAAGGGATCTCTTCCCGGTGCTTTTCGTCCGAAGCGCGGACACCGGTGGCTACCATGGACACCGCCACGACGGTGGGGATGAGGAGCGAAGCGGTGTGACGCATCTTTAGCATTCTCGGAGGCCTGAACGGTTAAATTTACTTGATTCCAGACCTAAAACGAAAATTGGCGACCGGCCAGTAGCCGATCGCCAATTTTGATCACCCAGAAGGGGCTTACTTCTTCTGGTTGCCGTAGCGTCGCATAAATTTCTCGACGCGGCCGGCGGTATCTACCAGGCGCTTCTGGCCGGTGTAGAAGGGGTGAGTGAACGAGGAGATTTCGACGTTGATCACGCCATACTCGACGCCGTCGACGACCTTGGTATTGGCCGGCTTGGAAGTTGAGATGCCGGTCCATTGATGCTCGCCGTCAACGAACAGCACGGGGTAATTCTTGGGGTGGATGCCTGCCTTCATGGGGTATCGCCTAGGGGATGTGAGGAGGAGTATGGCAGATCGAGGAAGGGGAATGCCAGTTTTAGGTTTTGGGTTTTAGGATTTAGGTTGAAGAGCAGGTAACTCTGCAGGCGAAAACCTAAAATCGAAAACCCAAAACCTAAAACTCATCGGGTTCTCGTCACCTTGCTCAAATGCCTCGCCGCGTCCGGATCCAAACCCCGAGCGCGCGCTGCGTGGAGGGCCGTCCACTGTCCGAAAACAGCGTCCCACAGCGGCCGGAACTCCGCCGGTACGCCTTCCGGATCCGGAGCCGCCACGATCTCGCAGCCCTGCTCCGTCAAATTGGGCCGAGGCCCTTCAAAGGAAAGTGCCGCGCTCCCATGACCGGCCAGCGCCTTCGGCCCGTGCTCGAAGTCGGCCGTCGAGTAAGCCTTACAAGCCACAAGCGCGCACTCCATAAGCTTCAGCGCCGTCTCATGGGCCGTCGCAAAACCGTAGCCGCGGCCCAGGGCGAACACCGGCGAGCTTCGAAGAACCGCCCCGCTGGCCACAACCGCCTCCTCTTCGCACCGGGCGATCCAAGCGTCGTCCGGCAAGACGTTCGCCGGGAGATCCGCGCCCAAGGCGCGAACGAGTTCGATCATCGCGAGCAGGGAAGCGGTGTAAGTCTTGGTGGCCGCGAGCGCCTTCTCCAATCCCGCTTCCAGCAGGACCGGAATATCGACCGTGTTGGCCAAACGAGAATCGGCCGTATTGGTCACCCCCACCGTAACATGCCCCTCCGCGCGAAGCGCTTCCAAGACCTCCGCGATATCCGGAGCCGCCCCCGACTGGGAAATGCCCACTCCCAAACAGTTCCGATAGCGAACGCGGCTCCCGAATCGAGTCAGCACCGATGGAGCCGCCAAACTCACCGGGATACCCAGGTGAACCTCGATCAGATACCGCGCGAACAGCGCCGCATTGTCGCTCGACCCCCGAGCAACCAGAAGGACCATATCGAACTGCCGCCCCGCCAGCGCCCGAAACGCCTCCGCATAGTTCGCCCCCCCAAGGACCCCCGCCTGCTCCCGAATCTCCCGCTCCATGTGTTGGCCGAGCATATGTGAAAGGATACATGCAGATCCCAAGGTCAATCGATTGACCCACCCTGGCGATGACAAAGCGTCAACGTCTGTAGCGATGAGCCGTCCGATCCTTCCTCGTCGAGAGCGCGATCTCGGCGGCTCTGCTGCCAACAGACATTCCCTAACGGTAAAGACATTTATTTAAAATAGCCTTTTGAAGCCGCACCGCTTTCCCGGGATTTCACGGGGAAATCCCGTAATATTTTTCTTGGGCCGGAGTATTGGCTATTTTATGTCGTCGGCATTTTATTTTTAAAAACCGACGACATGTGTAGACTGATGTACCCTACTTTACCTTCTGAGCAAGCCAGCAGGAGATGTCAGTGCCCGTCACCATGTCCGGGAACGCTACGCTCTTCACGGGTTACCGGGCACCCTTAGACCTCACCACTCGCTGACTCTGACTACCACTTGGTTTCGGCGGTGTAGGTCACCGTCTTTGTCTCCCCGGCTTTCAGCGGCACGGAGAAGCGAATGGTGTTGGAGTCTTCCTTGGTGAACTCCATGTTCTTCGCTGTCACCTTCCAGTCACCCCAAAGCCGTTCGATCACTTCCACCTTGTCTTCTACCGTCTTCCGGTTTCGAACCTCAATCGAGAATGTCTCGCGCACCGAGTTCTGACTGAGACGAGTGAACTCGGTTCGCTTGCGGGTGGCCCGCACATCGAACGAACGGCCGACGACCAGGCTGACCTTCTCGTCCTTCGGCGTATGGTCGATCCGGTCCTCACCCAATAGCTGGGTTGAGCCGCTACCATCCCGCTGATAAAGGCGGAAGCGGCCTGCGGGCAACGGCATGCCGAGGCCCGATTCCTTGTTGTTCACAAACTCGATACGAACCTGCGGCGCGATATCGCCCACCCCAATCGCCCCTTCCTGCGGATAGTAACGGCCGTACTGGCGCGTCGCGTCGACGATCAGCCGTTTCACGACGGGCACCGCGTCCCCGCTAAGCAGCCCCAACTGCTTGATCTCCTTGTTGACGATCGTCGCTGGCCGCTGGAGTGTGTAGAGGTGGTACTCGAAGAGCGACTCCTCCTTGAACGCCTTATCCGCCACCATCGCCAGAGCCTCTCGTCCACCAAACGCCGCTCCTCCGCGAGGTTGGGGCGCCTGATTAACATCCCCCGCTAGCAATTTGAGCTTCGCGTCTTTGTAGGTCGTCCCAGACTGGTTGTTCATCGTCACCCATCCCTGCAACGCCCCTTTGCCCTTCCCGTCGAGGGTGAGGACATAGTCCGCCGTCCAAGAGAGCCCTTGGGTGATGTAGCTCAACTCGACATCCTGCCCGCCATCTCGGTCGGTCTCAAGGTCCCAAAGGAGGGTCGGACGGGTGATAAGCCCCTCCGGCACCTTGGCCAGGGTGATCTGTCCCTGAGGATCGAGAATGATGCGCCCATCGTCGGTGCGTAGCACCAGCCCACCGCCGTTCTGCCCCGGCGACGAGATAAGGACGCCCTCAACCGTCTCTTTCGGCCCCACCACCCGAAGCCGCTCGCCCACCGCCTTCGCCAAAATCGACGCCGGGCCGATCAGATCGTACTGGTAGTTTTGCTCCAGCACGGTGAAGCTATCCGGTGCACTGAGCGACCGGATGGAGACCGAGGTTGGGTCGATCTGAGAGGCGACATCTTCGATACCCACGGTCTGCCGCCCCCGTTTGAGTTGGATGGTCCGAGCCTCTTTGACCAAGCCAAACCCCTGGTTGTAGACGGTGATTTCGGTTGGTGGAAGCACGTTGTTCATCGTTACCGCCTGAAGGAGAGCTATCGGTAGCATGACTTAAGGACGACTCAGGAGGGGATGAGGGTTGATCAAAGGCGGTTTTGGGTTTTAGATTTTAGGTTTTGGATTTTGTGATTCGGCTTCGAACCGCTCACTTCTTCGTAAAACAAGGCTCGGCTCGAAAGATCCTGGAAACCCAAACCAAAAACCTAAAATCCAAAACGGCCGCCTCCCTCGCCCCTGGTACCCTCTCATTCGTGAGCAAGACGCGCCGCGATCCGCGCGCTGAATCCCAGAACTGCGAAGTTCCCGTCGCCTCCCCGGCAACGGTCGAAACCGCCTTCGAACGGCCCCGCGGCGTCAGCCGGGTGGAGCCGCGGAAGGGCTATTGCCAAGTCCACGTCATGGAACTGGCCGAACCCCTCACCCAGCGCCGCCTGGACGCCCTGGATGCGGTAGCCAAAGAGTCGATCTCCATCGACTTCCTTAAGCTCACCCCCCATGGCCTCTCCTTCGTCGCCACCGCCGATCGGGCCGAGGACTTGAAGCGAGTCTTTAAAGCCGGCGGCTTCCAAGCCACGGTCGGTGTCGGCCGGACGATCCTGAGTGTCCACGCGGTCAACATCCGCGACGAAGAAGGCCTCATCGCCGAGATCCTCCAAGAAGCCATCGCCCTCGGAGCCCAGATCGACCACGTGGGCGACGGGCATGACCGACTTCTCTTGGTGGTAGGTGATGCGGATGCGTCGCGGATTCAGGGGCATCTCGAAGCGAAGATGAGATAGGTCGGAGGGTCACTGGGTCTTAGGGTCATTGGGACCGGAGGGTCCGACCCAATGACCTTCAGCCTGATGACCCAATGACCCTCGCTAAACGATCCCTGATCGAAGCAGATCCTTCAGCATCAACAGCCCAACCAGCTTCCCGTCGCCGTCCACCACCGGCATCTCACCCAAGGGACGAGGGTTCATTTGGAAAGCCTCCAACGCCTCCACCGCCAACAACCCCGGCGGGATGGTCGTGACGTTGCGGGTCATGATCTCTTCGGCCGTGTGCTGACGGAGGTCGGGGTACTGCAAGGCGTGCCGACGAAGGTCCCCGTCCGAGATAAACCCGGCTAGAGCCCCATCAACCACCACGCAGGCCGCCCCGACGCCGGCCTTGGTAACCGCCCACATCGCGTCGAACATCGTAGTCGACGGTTCGACCACCGCGATCTCATCCAAGGGCCGCATGACGTCGTCGATCCGCAGAAGGAGCCGCTTGCCCAATGCGCCCTTCGGGTGGAACTTCGCAAAGTCCTCTTTGCCGAACTGCCGCCGCTCCATCACCGCGATCGCCAAGGCATCGCTCAGCGCGAGCATCGCCGTCGTGCTGGTGGTCGGAGCCAGGTTGTTCGGGCAGGCCTCTTCGATGACGCCCGTGTCGAGCACGACGTCTGCAAGGCGTGCTCCGGACGAATCTCGGCGCCCGGTGATCAGGACCGTCTTGGCCCCCTGAAGCCGCATCGAAGGGAAGAGGCGAACGAGTTCGTCGGTCTCTCCGCTGTGGCTGTAGAGAAGGACGACGTCGCCCTCCGTGACCATCCCGAGGTCGCCGTGAACCGCCTCGGCGGCGTGGAGGAAGAGGCTGGGGGTGCCGGTGGAGGCCAGCGTCGCCTGCGTCTTCCGGGCGATGTGACCGGACTTCCCGATGCCGCAGGTGACCACGCGGCCCTTCGCTTCAAAGACCAGCGCCACCGCTTTCTCGAACGATTCGTCGAGTCGGTCAGCGAGGGCGAGAATCGCCTCCGCTTCTTGTCTGAGAACGCCTCGTCCTATTTCCAGGCTCATCGGCGTCAGTTTACTTAGACCGTAGGACCACGAGTGCGGATCATTCAGAATAGAGAAGCTATGCACGCGAACGATGCGCACGCGTTTCGCGTGCTCGAATTTCAAGCCATCCGCGACCGATTGGCCGCGACCTGTGAAACCCCGCTGGCCAAAGAAGCAGCGGAAGTCATGCGCCCCGCCTTTCGGGCGAACGAAGCTTGGTACCTCGTCGACCTCACCCGGGAGGCCCACGAAGCCCTCGCCAAGTACTCCGTCCCCTCCCTCTACGGCATCCGCGACCCGCGAAACGGGCTCAAGCGGGCCGAGAAAGGCGGCACCCTCGGCGGGCAGGAGCTTCGCCATATCGGTGAGGCGCTCGCCACTATGCGGTCGGTCAAGACCTTCCTCACCGCGCGCCGTGAAGAGTTTCCGCTTCTCTTCCCCTACAGCGAGAACCTCCCCGAACGAAAAGACATCGAAGAGCGGCTTCTAGACAGCATCGAGGGCGATGGCCGCCTGACCGATGCCGCCTCCCCCGCCCTGGCCTCGATCCGTAGCCGCAAGAAAGCCGCCGCCTTCCGCATCACCGAACGGATCCAGAACTACACCAGCCGCCACCGCGACCTCCTGAGCGACCCGATCTACACCGTGCGCGACGGCCGCTACGTCGTGCCACTGAAGGCAGAGAACCGCGGCAAGATCAAGGGCATCATCCACGACGTCTCCTCCACCGGCCAGACGCTTTTCGTCGAGCCCGAGGATGTCCTGCAACTCGGCAATGCTCTGCGAGAGCTCGAGTCGGAAGAGCGCAGTGAGGAGGCGCGGATCCTGGTTCAGCTTAGCAAGCTGGTTGGCGGAATAGCTCTCGTGGCCACCGGCGGCATCGAGGCCACTTCGCAAATCGACATGGCGTTTGCGAAAGCGCGGATGGCCTATGACCTGAAGGGCTGTCTGCCCCGGCCCGCCCCTGGCTCGGCCTTCGTCGCGATTCAGGGGGGGCGTCACCCGCTGCTCGACCCTGCGCAGGTGGTTCCCCTCGACATCGAACTCGGTCGCGGTAACTCGGTTCTGATTACCGGTCCGAACACCGGCGGTAAGACGGTCGCAATCAAGTGCGTCGGCCTCACCGTCCTGATGGCCCAATGCGGCCTCTTCCCGCCTGCGCTCGACGTCCGCCTCGCGCCGTTCACCGGCGTCTGGGCCGACATCGGCGACGAACAGAGCCTCGAACAGTCCCTCTCCACCTTTAGCGGCCACATCAAGAACATCGCCGAGGCCCTACGCAAGCTGCAAGACGGCGCGCTCGTCCTCCTCGACGAAATCGGTGCCGGTACCGACCCGGCGGAAGGGGCGGCGCTTGCGAAGGCGATTCTTTCCGAGATGTCGGACAAGGGCGCGACGATTCTGGCGAGCACCCACTACGGCGAGTTGAAGGCCTTCGCCTACAACGTCCCGGGATTCACGAATGCGGCGATGGAGTTCGACCCCCGCACCCTTCAGCCCACCTACCGGCTGCTCATGGGAACGCCAGGCGCCTCTCAAGCCTTGAGGATCGCGGAACGATACGGCATCCCGACGACCGTCGTGGAGCGAGCCCGCGAGTCGCTCGGCGACGAAGCGCAGGACATGGCCCACATGCTGGAGCGGCTCGAAAACGCCCAGCGTCTGGCCCGCCTGGCCCAAAGCGAAGCCGACCGCCGCACCAATGAACTGAAGAAGTCCGAAGCCACCGCCAAGCGGAAGCTGGCCGAAGCGGACGAGATCCGTCGCACCGCCCACGACCGCGCCCAAGCCGTGGTCGAAGCCGCCCTTCGCGAGATCCGCCTCGAAGCATCCCGCCTCTTCGACGAGATCAAAGGCGCCGGAAAGGCAACCGACTCCGCCCGACAAGGCCTCCGCGATCTGGATACGGCGGGAACGGAACTCGCCCGGTCGTTCGCCCCTAAGGTACGCCGCAACAAGAACGCCCCCCCCGTCCGTAAAGGCTCGATGGTGCGGCTAGCCGGCCACTCCCAAGTCGGTCACGTGCTGGACGATCCGAAAGACGGCAAGGTCCCCGTCCAACTCGGCTCGCTCAAGATGACCGTCCCGGTGGCGAATCTGGAGCCCGTCGACAAGGCTCCGAAAGAGGTTGTGCGGGCGCGGCCGAACATCCAGTTGCAGAAGGCCATCAACGCCTCGCCCGAAGTCGACCTTCGTCATCTCCGCGCGGAGGAAGCTCTTCGGGAGTTGGAACGATACTTGGACGACGCCGCGCTTGCCGGCCTGGAAAGAATCCGGATCGTTCACGGCAAAGGTGAGGGAGTCCTACGCCAGGTCGTCCAGGGGGCGCTACGGACGAATAAGGGCATCTCGGGCTACCGCGACGGCGACGCGACGGAAGGCGGCGCGGGCGTGACGATTGCGACGCTTGCTTAGGGAAAAGGGAAAAGGGAAAAGGGAAAAGGGAAAAGGGAAAAGGGAAATCCTCTTTCCTTTGTTCCTATTCCCTTTTCCCTCCTCTCCACCCTAAACCTCCAGCGACAGCGTCCAGACGTCTTCGGCGCCTTCGGTATAGGTCGCCTTCGCCTCGAACGTCGTGCCGTCCTTACGGCGGCGAACGGAGACCGTCTCGTACGGTTTGCCCGTTCCGCTGGACTTGCGGGCGGCCTTCTCCAGAGGACCGGCCTGACCGGACTGCATGAGGTCGGACGAGGGCATCTCCTCAAGGTCGACCGGCTTGTAGCCGTGCAACGCAGAGAACGCCACGTTTGCGTGGACGATGCGCCCGCTGGGGCCATCGAGGATGGCGAGCGGCAAAGCCAACTTCTCGAAGGAGGCCTCGTAAACGCGCAGACGCCGTTCCCGGTGAAGGCTTTCTTCAAGATCCTTTTCGAGTTTGTTGCCGCGATCGCGCTCGTCGTCAAAGTTGAGTTTGAGCGAGTTCCGGGCCAGTTCGGCAATGACCTCGGAACGGGTGCCACCAACCTTCTGGCGGATGCGCTTCCAATAGACGCGCACCGTCCCGAGGCTAATGCCCATTTCTGAAGCAATCATTTTGTCGATACGGCCCGACATGGCAAGTGCAAGGACTTTCGACTCTTGAGCCGAAAGGCCGAAGCGGTTAAATCTTAAGTCATCGGGTGTGATAGGACCCATTTTAGGTTCCGATTTTTACCCTTTAGAGTCACGTGTAAACGACCAAAAAAGGGCCACCTACCTATAAAAGGGGACGACTTATGCCTTCGATTTAGAGGAGTTACCTGCTTTTGCCGGAGGAGCGATCAATTCGAAATCGCTAATGTGAAAATTCGCAAGACCTTTCGCGTCCTCTTTTGTCCATCGAGGGTCCGCCAAAGCGGGGAGTGAAGGCGCACCTTCGCCCGCCACAAGGACCGCTCCGTACTTCTTAAGGGCGCGAATGATCGCCTTGGCGAGGGGGGAAACGTCCTTTTCGGAGGCCGACTTTTTAAGCCTCACTCGCGCTTCGGCGGGTGGGGCGCCTTCGGTCCCGACCCCCTTAACAAGAATTCGCAGAGCATGCTTCACATCGCCGGTGGCGTCTTCGGCCCGCGCCACCGTAGCCAGTGGCGGCGCCTTATCTTCGGGAAGCGGCCGCACCAGATCGGTATTCAGGGCATCGCCAATGACCGGAGGCTTGTCGGCCTCTCGCTTGATGCCGGTGATGGTGTAAAGGCGACGGGTCTCTGCATCCACGATCCAGAGGGAGCCGTCTGGATTCGCCTTGGCCTCGGTGGGAAGGGGCACAGTAACGCCCTTGTCGCCCAGAGGCACGTGTGGGGCCTGTTGGTCGGCCACGTAGTAGGTATAGGCATCGTCAAGCTTCAACGCCCCCTTGTCCAGTTTCGCCAGTTGGGCCACCGAATCGGTGGCGACTTTCCCTTCCGCCGCCTTGGCCAATGGGCTCTTTTCGGACAGGGGTTTGAGAACGCCAAGCGGCGTGTTCGAACCGGTTGCCGGCTTGAAGATGGGGTCCACCTTGGCTCCGCCGCCCAGGGTGCCGCCGCGCGATGTGGGATCGGTCGGCGACATCACCGAGGTGGTGGGTTGCCCCGTCCCGCCGCAGCCGGCGGCTACGAGCAGAAACAGGGGGGCGATACGGCGGATCATGAGCCCATTATGGCCCAGCTTAGGCCGGTATTCTCTGAGAAATGATAGGGCCGAAATGATCGAGATCCTAGGTGCGCCATACGATCTCTGCGGGCTTCGTCCCGGAAGCCGGATGGGGCCGGCGGCCCTAAGGATGGCCGACCTGGCGGAGGCGCTTCGCGGGCTTGTGGGAGATGTTGTGGATGGGGGCGACGTCACCGTAGTAGGGACGTCCACGGAACCGGACGGGCTTCGGTGCTTTTCGTCATTCTTTGAACTGGTCAGCGGGCTCCGCACAATGGCCATTACGTCGCTGAAGGGAGGCCGCGTTCCGGTTTTGCTGGGGGGCGACCACTCCATCGCCGTTTCCGGCGTTTCCGCCGCGCTGGAAGTCTTCCAAGGCGATGTAGCCCTCCTCTGGATCGACGCCCATGCGGACATTAATACGCCTGCCACATCTTCGACGGGCAATGTCCACGGGATGCCGGTGGCGGCCCTTCAAGGAATCGCCAGCGGCGTCGGGGGTGCGACGGATCGCGATTGGCAACGGCTATTGGGCCTCTTGGGCGAGACTCGGTTAAAGCCTCAGGCCACGTCTTGGCTCGGTCTCCGTGATGTTGACGTTCACGAGAAGCTCTTGGTCCGCTCTGGCCTTGGGATCACGATGACGGACATCGACCGGATGGGCATGGCCACTTGTGTGGGCCAGATCGACGATTTCATTCGGGCGAGCGGAGCGAAGAATCTCTGGGTCTCGTTCGACGTGGACGTTCTGGATCCCGTCCTCGCCCCCGGGACGGGGACGGCGGTTCGCGGTGGGTTGACGTACCGCGAGGCGCACCTCTTGGCGGAACTGCTCCACGAGAAGACGTTGGAGGGCCAATACCGGCTTGCCGGGTTGGATATCGTGGAAACGAATCCGTTGGTGGACTCAGAGAATGCGACGGCCAAGATCGCGGTTGAATGGGCGCTTTCGCTCTTTGGAAAGACGATCTTGTAGTTCGTCCGTCACGACGGACAATGGCAATACAGAGAACGCTCCTCTCGCCAATGCGAGAGGAGCGTTTCGAGACTAACCCCGAGTGGGGGCGCCCATGCCGGGCGGCGCGTTGGCCGGCGGCGCAGCGACCGACGGAGCACCTGGCCCGCCGCCCCCTGGGGCACCGCCAGGACCCTGTTTTGAAGGGTCCGTTTCTTGCCACGGTGGCTTGCCCGGCGTGTATTTCACCTGGCCCTGATCCAGGTCGCCAACCCCCATCGCCTTCGAACCGAAGAAGAAGAGGGCACCGACGACGGCGATCACCGCGACGATCATGATGGGAACCTTTGCCTGCTCCTTCATCTTATTGTCGCTTGTCCCACATGCCGACCGGCCATGGCCAGTCCGTGCTGCTCGGCCAGTAACTCGGCTTTGCCTTGCCGACCTGTTCGCCTTGCGCGGCCAGGGTTGCCGCCTTCTTGAAGAACTTGGCGTGACCGTCGGTCAGACCGTAGTTCGTGCCGCCGGTGAACATCGTAGCGCCACCGCCCGTCATGTTGAACTCGCCGTAGTTGAAGAAGACCTCGCTGGCCCAGCCTTCGCACCACTGGTGGTACCAGTTCGGGCGGGGGGCGATGAGGATGGTATTCGCCGGGGAGGGCACGTTGGTTTGGCTGGCGCCGCCTTCGTCGCAGGTTGCGGACATTCGGCACGATTCGCCGCTCGCACCCCACCAGTTGCCGGTTTCGTTGCCGAAGGCAGGCCAGGTGAAGTTCATCGAGTAGGTTACGACGCGCGTCGGCTGTCCGGACTTACAGCCTGGATCTCCGTTTTCTGTGCCGTGGCCCCAGTTATCGACCGGCGACTTCCAAAGCTGCAGGTTCTTAACGTACGGGTCAATCTGCTGATGCCAGGGCTTCCATTCGGAGTTCCAACCCCAGCAGAAGGGGTAGGTGTCGTCCGCATCTCCGCCGTACATCATGACGCCGAGCATGAGCTGCTTGACGTTGGAGAGGTCCGAGGTCTTTTTGGCGGCCAACTTGGCCTGGGCGAAGACTGGGAAGAGAATCGCGGCAAGAATCGCGATGATCGCGATAACCACTAGTAGTTCAATGAGTGTGAATGCTCGTTTCATGGGTTCCTTCTTTGGAATTTTTGAGATTTACGCGTTAGGGGGACCGAGCGTGGTCCCAGATGTCAGTTGGACAGAAATCGTTTGTGAGAGAGGGCCGGTCTCGCCTTCGATCAGGCGATCGAGCAGCGAAACGGCGGCTCGGCCGACCTCATCGAGGGCGACGGCGACGGAGGTGACGACGTGGCCGGTTGTCGAAGGCCAGATGAGGCCGTCGTAGCCGATGATTGAAAGCTCTTCGGGCACCCGGATGCCCGCGGCTTCGCAGGCCTCCACGATTTGGTAGGCCGTCCGGTCGTGCCACACGAAGAGGGCGGTGGGCCGGGGAGACAGAGCGAAAAGACGGTCAAGAGCGTCCGCGGGCGAATTGCGCCAGCCGATCACGTTTTCCTCTGGAAGGGCGACGCCACGCGAGGCGAGCTCGACCTGAAGTCGGCGAAGCCGGCCCATCGGGTCGATGACGCCGCCGAACTGTTGGACGATCGCCGCGACCTGGGTGTGGCCCTTCTCGATCAGTGCTTCCGCCACCAACCGCATCCCCGTCTCCTCATCGTCGCGAATCGTCGATAGGGAAGTTTCGTCGTCCAACGGTCCGATCAAAACGGTTGGCAGGCTGGACTCGCGAAGCAACGGAAGTAGGGGGTCGTCGGAAGCCGGACCGAACAGAATCAGACCGTCGGAAAGTCCGCCGTTCAGAAACTCATAGGTGGCCTTCGTGTCCCGCCGGAAATTGCAGTGGACAAGCACGTCGTAACCTAGGCCGCCCCCGGCGTTTTCGACCGCCGCGGAAAGGCGATCCATGTAGAGGTCGCTCCAGTCACGGTTACGGAACGCGTTGTACAGCGAGATGACGTGAGTTCGGCCGCGCCGCATGGAACGGTGGAGAAGGCTCGGGGTGTAGCCCAGTTCAGAGGCCGCGATCTGCACCTTCCGGTGCGTATCCTCGGAGATCCGCCGCTTGCCCGCTTTCCCGGCCAGCACCAGAGAAACGGTGGTCGCTGACACCCCGGCCACCCGCGCTACATCGTGCAGCGTGGATCGGGATCGGTTCGTGGAGGACAGCTTACTCATCGGCTACTTTGCCTGCTCAAACCTTTGAGCGTCATGCGCAAAGGTTTGAGCATTATAGACGAGAAATTTAAACGTAGCAAGCCCTAAGACGATTTCTCGCCAAAATACGGTATTCGCTGGGGGAAGCGACGGCCTATCGCCGTCGGCGGATGGCGGGTGTAATCAAAAGCAGAATCACCCCAAGCGCGAGGAGGTACGACCCATACCGCGCTGCCATATAAGCCACTTGCACAACCCCCGAAGGGGGAGCCGGATCGCCCTTATGAACCACCGGCGGACGAATTACGTTGGAGACGCAAAGCGAAATCCCGCCCACGATGAGTGCCGCCCAGCCGCCGTAGATTCGGAGCCGATTCTCATCGTCGTCCTCGGGGCTGTTCACATCGAGGATCGAAACGCCGCAACGCACGCAGAACTCGCCGTTCGGCGCCTCGTGCTCGTCTTCCACGATCCGGACGCGCGCCGTGGGCGGACGGTTGTCGGTGCCGCATTTGTCGCAGAACGCCCAACCATCCATGAGCGGGCTGCCGCACCGAGCATTGAGGCAGCGGGTCAGAAGAAGTCTCCGCAGATCACCGGGCTCGGCGGGAGGAGTCGCTGCAGGACGGAACTGTCTCCCTCAACAACGCCAAGCCGTGCCAGGTCGGCCAGTGAAGGCTCGCCCAAAAAAGCTTGGGCGAAAGGCCGAATGTCCATCGCCACGTCGTATCCCTCGCAAGGCTCGACCTCAACGCCCGCTGGCGTAAACCGGATGAGCCAGGGCCCTTCGTTTTCTGGGACCACCGAATCGTAAACCCGCAGCCGCACTTCCCCGGAGTCCGTCGGTTTCAAAAGCCGAAGCGCGGCGGGAACGTCGTTCACGCGGAACATCACGGGTCGCTCCACCTTGGTCTCGACCCCCTGGTCCAGATACAGCGCGTAATACGGCGAATCGCTCGGCTCGTACCAGGCGACGCTGGTCTTGTTGATGCCGATTTGACGCATCAGATCGACGCAGGCTCGATAACCTTCGGGAGTGGACCAGGCCACTTCGCTTAGGAACTGCTCTACCCAAAAGTCGATCTTGTGCGAGACTGCGACATACCCCTCTACCGGGTCACCCGCCGCATAGATCGCCAGGGGTCGGTTCTCGTTCAGCACTCTCCCCCACATCTCTTCGTTCCGCACGTGAACGCCGCTACGGGCATGCGCATAGGCCGTGTGGCAAGGGGCGATCAATCGCCAATCCTCGGGAGAAAGCCGTCGGATCGGCAGACTAGTTTCAACCTTGGGAAGCCGGTGAGTCGGCACACTGATGCGCATCCGTTTCCCCACCACCGCATAGCCCGATTTCGCGTAGAACGGCTCGCGGTAGGCGTAAAGCGAACCCAACGGCTGTCCGTGATCCCGCATCTGGCGGACCAAGCCATCCATCATCTGGTTGCCCACTCCGCCGCGTCGACGCTCCGGTGCGACGGCCACGCTGGCGACGCCGCCGCAAGGGATGAGCGCCCCTCCGCGGGTGGCGTTCATGGGTAGGACCACGCAGATCCCCGCCACCTCGCCGTCCACCAGGCCGACAAAACGCTCGATCCCAAACCGAGGAGCCATCGCGTCCGGACCGGGCGGGAGGCCGTCTCCGTACGTCATGCTGCGCACCGCGAGGAACCCCTCGTGGTGCGCTTCTTCAACCGGGACGACGGTGACGCGGCTCACCCGCCGAGGTTACCCTTGAGCCGATCTCGCTGGACGTAGGCATACCCACCGGCCAGCAAGACCAGACCAAGAATCAACAGCACCGCTGCCTTGAGCGCGGAATCCAGCTCCGCCAAATCGACCAAAACGATCTTGAAAACGGTTACTGCGGCCACCGCCATGCCCAGTTGGCGCAGCTCCGCGTGCTTCCGAACAAACCCCACCACGAAGAGCCCGGCGCAAACCGCGATCCAAGTCAGGGTAATGGCGGCATTGGGGGGCAGATCCAGCCCGATCAACGCCAACCGAGTGGTCAACCCCCAAACGACCAGCCCTGCGGCAACTCGTCCTTCGCGCAGCCCCAGGACGGCGGCGTTCGCTACCGCGCTCGATAGGAGAAGGGCGATTAACCCGGCTTCACTCCATTCGGTGAGGCGGAAAGTGGAGCTGCCGCTCGACCCGATAAACGTGGCCAGCGCCAGCACCATCTGGAAAACGGAGAGCGGCGCCAGTGACTTGTAACGGCTTGCCAAGCCTGCACCGGCCAGCGAGACTAAGACCAGAGCCAGGTCGATTTGGTGGCCGCTCAACCCGAACGGGGCGACAGTTGAACCAAGTACGGCGCCCGAAAGAAGGATTCGCCGCCCGGTCTCCCGGACTCGGAAGATCGTCCCGATGATCGCCACCATCGCACCCAGGGCGAAAAGGTGGATCGCCCCGTCGCTCCCCCGAAAAACGGCCAAAGCCAAAGCACCGGTGACGACCGCCGCCAAAGGCGGGAAGAGGCCAGTCGGATCGGTCGGCGGGAACCGATCGGATGAGACGGCCCAAGCCGCCAAGCCGATCAAGAGCACCGCATCCAATGGCAGCAACCTCACTGAAACCGGCCCTTGGGCAACCAGGATCGGAATGCAAGCCGCAAAAGAGGAGGCCCAGGTTCCCACCACGGCGACCGGCCATCGACGTCCGGCGGAGACGGCGAAGGCGGGGAGGGTAACGAGGAGCAGGAGCCCCGCCGCGGTCGCGGTATTCCCTTCGTTCAACGGCATGAGTGCGGCAAGGAGTCCGCCGGATAGGCCGATCCCCAGGAACGTGGGAAGGGCGCGCCAGAAGCCGTAGCCCAGGGCGGAAAGGCTGATCGCAAGACAGAGGCCCACCATCGTAGGGCCGCTGAACAGCGATTGGTAGAAATGCGCCCCGACCGTATCGACGTACAGCCCCGCCGTCCCGAGCCCGACGAGGACGTGGCCAAACGCCTCCCGCTCGTCCTTTAGCCGAAGACCCAGTCCCATCGTGCAGAAACAGGCCACCGCGATGCCAACGACTACCATCAGCGGCGTGATCACCCCCCGCTGTAGGCCCAACGCCACCAGATACGCCAGAGCGGCGACGATCGCCAGCGCGCCGGCGCGCGGTAACCAACGAGAGCCTAAAAGTGACTCCAGATCCTGCGTCGGCGCGGGCGGAGGGGGAGGGCCGGCCGCGTAGTAGACTGGCGGTGCCGGCGGCCGGATAACCGACGGAGCCCGGGCCTCTAAGGCATCCAAGCGCCTCTCGATCCTCTCCAAGCGCGCGGCAAGATCTTCGCTCATAGCTACCCAGTTATAGGCCAGTTCCTCGACGGATGCACCGGAGGCGGAGAAAGTTGGGACGTTGCCGCAGGGTAACGGTGGCAAGGGCTTCCAGCCAATGCGTCCCAGGGGCATCCTGCCCCTGGCATCAAACGCCTCGTCTCAAAGCCATGGCCTAGAAGGCGGCCATGGAACACATGGGCTGGAAGCCCATGCCACTTTTACGCCGGAACCGCCGCCATCTGCTCCAGCATATGAACCGGATCCGGGCTCGCTGTGAGTGCCCGCCCGACCACCAGATAGTCCGCCCCATCCGCCAACGCCGTCCGCGCATCGCCGACCCGCTTCTGATCGTGAACCTCGCCGCAGGCAAGCCGAATCCCCGGCGTCACGATCAGGCCGCGAGGGCCGACTGCGTGGCGGATCGCGCGCACTTCGTGGGCGGAGCAGATCACGCCGTCCAAGTCGCAATCCACCGCAAGGCTGGAGAGATAGACCATGTGGTCTTCGATCGTCCGGCTCACGCCAAGATGATCGGTAAGGATGTGCTGATCGAGGCTGGTGAGGACGGAGACGCCCATGATGCAGGGACCGTCTTCGGAAAAGGCTCGGGCCTCCTGGGCCGCTGCGACCATCATCGCCGGACCGCCCGCGATATGAACGGTGACCATCCAGGCTCCGTAGCGCGCAGATTCCCGCACGGCAAGGCCGACGGAGTTAGGGATATCGTGAAACTTAAGGTCCAGAAAGATTCGCTCGGCCCCGGCTTCGCGAAGCCGTTCGATCACAGAGATGCCGTAGTTCAGGGTGAGCGCATGCCCGATCTTAAAGGCGCGGACATGATCCTTCAGGGAGCGCACGGTGCGAAACGCCTCATCGAGATCCGAAGTGTCCAGAGCACAGATGATCTTCTTACCGAATGCGTCCATTATTTTCACCGGCGGCGATGCCGTTCACTTTATTGTCACCTACTTTTTCTAGGTTTGGTGAACTTTTATGGCCCTTTCGTCCGTCGCAGCCGCGACTGACTTGCTGATGACAATCGCCCGGTCGGCTGGCAGCGCTCCAAGGAGCTTGGTGACAACCTCGTTGTCCATCTTCGCAAGGATCCGGCCCAACTGGGGTTGCGGCCATTTATTCACGATGGCGACCAACTGGTCGGTAGGCATTTCGGCCCACAGGCTGGCCAGCTTCGCCTCTCCGGCACTCGTATCGGGCGGAGGGGCCGGTGGTGTAGGGGGAACGATCTTCTTTTCTTCCGCGATAGCCGTCTCCAGGGTTTTCCCCGCGGCGGCGATCGCGACGAACGAGCGTGCGAGCGGGCCACCTTTTCCGTTATCCGGCGGGGGCAACTTGATCTTCTTATTGAAGGGGAGAAACGGGACGTTGGCGATGCCCAGCATCGAAAGCCCGCAGATCGTTCCGCCGCTCATTAGAAGCATTGGAATCAGGATGATCAGAACCTTTTTCAAGCCACTCCCGAGTGCTGCATGATCGTCTTAACGTAGCTCTTCGTTTCGTTGGGCCACTGAGAAGGGTTGTGGCGGGAAACGAAGCCAGGCCCGGCGTTATAGGCCGCGAGCGCGGTCGAAGTGTCGCCAAATTTGTCCAGCATCTGGCGCAGGTACCGTGCCCCGCCGTTCAAACTTTGCTGAGGGTCGAACGGATCGGTCACCCCAAGACCTTGCGCGGTGCCGTCCATCAGTTGGCAAAGACCCTTCGCGCCCACGCGCGATTGGGCCTGCGGATTCCAGGCGCTCTCCTGTTGAACCAGCGCTTCGAACAGTTCAGGCGGAACGTTGTTTCTCACGGCGGCCTCCTGAGCCATCGTCCGAAGCTCGTTGGTCGCGCCGCTACTGATGACCGGGCCGCCGATCACGCCGCTGAGCGGGCTGAGTTGGGCATCGGTGGGGCACAGCGGATTGAGATACTGGCTGAAAGCCTTGCCGTTGGTCGGCGTCGTTGTTGGGGTGAAACTGGGCCGCGGTCGTGGCGAGAGCGCGTCCAAGCGCGACTGGAGCTCGGCGATTCGAGAATTCACCCCTTCCATCCCTAAGGTCGTCATGGAACCGAAGTCGTTCACCTTCGCATCACCGCCCACTCATCAAGTTCGATCTGCTCCAAACGGGCCTGTTCGCGAGTCCATTCATCAAACGCCGCCTCGCGGAGTTTGGCCAACGCCTCGGCGGCGACCCGGCAGGCCTTCCACTCGTCCAAAGCCCGCGCCTCGTCGTTCGCTAGGAGCGCTAATCGGTTCTGGGCCGACTCTTCTTCCCGCGTGAGTTCGTTATGGCAAGCCTCCAAAGCCATCCGGGCCGCAATCGTCTCGACCGCCGAACCGTCGAGCGCCGTGCGCCGGGAACGGATCATATCGAGTTCCCACTCCGCCTCCGCCACCGCGGCGCGAGCCAGTCGGAACGCTTCTTGCGCCCACTGCTCCTCCAACCGGCGGTAGTCCAGCACCCGCTGGAGCGAGAAGGCGAAAGGGGTCATACCGGGATATTCGGACGTTGGACGTTAGGTCTTTAGGGGTTGAGATGGGGTTTGTGGTCTGTGGATCGTGGTTTGAAAGAGGCGTTTCAATCCACAAATCACAACCCACAGACCACAATCTCAAAATGCCTGCCATCAAACTCGCTCGACTGTTGGCGCAGGTGGCGTCGGAGCCTTCGCCTCACCATGCGCTGGACGCCCTCGTTCACGGGGCACTGGAATTGATGCGCGCCCGGCACGTTCTTCTCGCGCGACTGAATGTGGAGGGAGGCTATCTGGAGACCGCGTTTCGGGCGGGTGTCGCGCCCGACGACGCCCCACCGCGACCGCGGATGCCCGTCTCGCGCGGCAATACCAATATCGTCGGATCGGTCGTTGCTACGGGGCAGCCGCTATCCAGCCGCGACGAAGCCGCCGATTATAAGCCTCTGTTTCCCTCCACCCGAGCCGAAGTCGCGGTTCCGATTCGGGACGTTCACGATCGTTTGCGAGCCGTTCTACACATCGAAAGTGACGAACCGGACGCGTTCGGCCCCATGGCGGCCGATATGGCGGAAGCCCTTGCCGCCCTCGCCGGAACCGTGTTGGCCCGGGAGGCCGCTTCCCGCCGCGAGGAGGCGCTGAGCCAGATTGCCAGCGCACTCGACGCGGTTCGAAGCGAGGAGGCCCTCGTGGATCGCGTCATCGGCGTCGCGGAAGAGGTGCTTGACTTCCAGGCCTGCTCCATCTTCCTCCTCGACGAGCGGAGCGACCGGTTCGTGCTGCGCGGGACCACCGGCATTCTTCGGCCGAGCATCGGCCTCCTCAGCTACGCCCGCAGCGAAGGGTTCACCGGCTGGGTTTGCGACCACGGCGAGCCGATTCTCCTGGACAACCCTCAAGGGGATTCCCGCTGGCGCGGCAAGTTCGTCGAGATCCCGAGTGTCGAGATCGCCAGCTTCCTCGCCGTCCCCATTGTCAAACGGGGCCGCGGCCTCGGCGCGATCCGCGTTCTGCGCCGGAAGACCGACAACCCGTACCTGGACAACCGATTCACCACCGACGACCTGCGCCTCATGCAGGCCGTCGCCGACCAGTTCGCTACGGGCCTTGAGAACCTTCGCTTGGTTGAAAGCACGATCCGGAGCGAGCGGATGGTGGCCTGGGGTGAGCTGAGCGCCAAGAGTAGCCACATGATCGGCAATCGCGTCTTCGCCTTGAAAGGCGACGTGAACGAACTGGGGCACCTCTTGAATGAGGAATCGCTGGAACTCCCCCTACTTCAGGGACTGCATCGAGACCTCCGCGCGAATCTCATCCGAATCGAAGAGATTCTCCAAGACTTCCGCGATTTCGTCACCGCCACCCAACTCGACCGTCAACCCGGCGACCTCAATGCGCTGGTTCGCGAGACGGTGGAAGAGGTATTCCCCAAGCGCACCGAGGTCACCCTGGACCTGCGTCTCGGAGAAGTGCCGCCAATCCGCTTTGACGGAAAAAAGCTTCGGCGCGCGATCAGCGAACTCGTTGAAAACGCCTTCCACTACATGAGCTCCGGCACCCTTTGCGTGGAGACCGGCCGGGATCCGTCATCGGGCCAAGCCCGCATCGAAATCCAAGACAGCGGTCCCGGTGTTCCAGAAGACGAAAAGGCGAGAATCTTCCAACCCTTCTTCAGCGGCCGCGTCAAAGGCATGGGATTGGGGCTTTCGATCGTGAAAGGCATCGTCGATTCCCACGGCGGCGAAGTCCACGAATGCGGCGCCCTTGGAGAGGGTGCCAAGTTTGTGATTCTGTTACCGGTCGAGGCGTGACCAGTGTCGTATAGGTCTCCCTTTTTCTTGGCGGCAATGCCCTGGGGGTCGTAGAGTTCTTTTCTTCGGACTTCTAAACCTTAGCCCCCGGGGCTCTCCAGGGCGTTTGGCTCGGGGAAGCCCCAGGGGCTAAGGTTGTCACCGACAAAAATTTCGATCACACGGCCCCCAGGGCATCGACACCTAGAAAAACATTCCGCATCGGATCAGTTCAAAGCGAAAACCAACCGCTGCCGCTCCGGACGGTTGCCGAACGCCTGAATCAGATGGAGCTTCCCGGAGCCCATCGCCTCCGCCAGCAAAACCTTGTTCGCATTCTGCGGGTCCACCATCCGTGCCGCTCGGTCCTCGGTCGAATAAGGCACGACCGATCCGTTCAACCCCGCCGCGCCAAGCCACTTCCCGGCCTCCTCCGCGTTGCCGCCGAACGTGACCCCGAGCGCGATATAGACGTGAGTCACACCCAGTTTACGAAGCGCGGCAACCAGATCGTCGCCCGATTTCATCGCCGCATAGTCCAACTCCGTCGAGTTGCCCGGGTCGGCCCAAACGTAGGGCACGTCCAGGAAGTAGCCGAACAGTTCGTTGTACAGGGCCACCCGGCCGCCCTTCGCGACGTTGTTCAGGAACCGGGCCGGCTCGGCAAAAGGAACCATCCGGGTCTCGTAATCCTCCGCCTTTTCGGTACCGAGGACGACCCGCAGCTTCGCCGCGAAGCGATCATCGTAGCGGGTCTGCACGTACAACGTGCCCAAAGCCTGCAACGCGATCGCCCCCGCAAACAACGGGCCCGCCCGCAACCGTGTGACCGCCCCGCCCGCCATCAGAATCAAGGGGAGACACCAGACAAACGCGTAGCGCGACTGCTGGCTCAACACAAACCAGACGCCAAAGCTCACCAGCGCCACCGCAAGACACACCCCTTCACGTCGTCCCGTTCGACCGGAGATGAGCCAGACGAAGAGGGCCGCCAAGGGAATGGCGCCCAGGCTGCTAAAGGGAAATCCGAGGCCTTGCGTCTGTCCCGGATTGGTATAGCGGCCCGGCATATAGGCGGTACCCAGAATGCTGGAGCCGAGCCGAATGGGCTCAATCGGCCCTTCCGTATAGGTATCCGACATCGGCCGACCCGCGCCGAAGGTCTGCTGCTCGTTCGAGTAGATCCGGGCGGCGAAGGCGTCCCAGTTCTTTCCGTGAAGAACGGAATAGAAGAACGGATAGACCGGATTCCCGGTGTTGACCACGTTCTTGACATACCAAGGCGCCCCGATGGCCAACGCGACCACGCCCATCTTCACGATCTCCATCGGGCGTCCGGCTTTGCGGACAAAGGCATAAACCAGCAGGACGGCCCCCAGAATCGGCACCGTCTGCAACGCCGTGTACTTGCTCCCCACCGCACCGCCAAGAAGGAGCGCAGGAAGAATCCAACTCCCCCTCTCCAAGTGGTTCGTCTTGGAGAGGGGGCCGGGGGGAGAGGTCTCCCCCTCAACAAGCCCCGCCGCCAGCCAGATCCCCAACCCGCCGAACAGCGAATGGGCGACGTCGATATACGCCGTCCCCGACTCCCAAACGACAACCGGAACGGTGGCGAAAGCGACCGTAGACCACCACGCCGCGACCGCCCCGTAACGCGCCCGTGCCAGTCCGAAAACCGAGAAGCAGCCGTAAACCGCGAAGGCCAGCATGAAGGCCTTCGCGCCGGCCTGCCCACCCCAGGCCTGACCCCAGACGGACAGTCCGTCAACGAGATAAGGGAAGTTCGAGTGATGGTCGTAGCTGACAAACGTCATCTGTCCCTGCGCCAACCAGACCTTCGCGAGGGCCAGATGGTAGGCCAAGGAGTCCCAATCGTACAGGTCGCTTGGCGCAAGCACGGAGACCAACGCGATCAGACCCGCCAAGACGAGCGTCAGCAGACCGATCGCTTGCGGACCCTTGGGCAGAGAGCCCCGGGGCCCGTCTTTGATCAGGCCATAGAGCCCGACCAAGGCCAAGAGGGCCACGACGCCCAGGCCCCAGCGAAAGCCGCCGGGAAGCAGGCCCACCGGAAGGGTGATCCATCCGATCGCTCCCAAACCCAAAATGCCGTGCAGGCCCCAACGCGCGGCCGGATCTTGCGACCCCGTCCATCGGCCAAACAAAAGGCCGCCGAGGCCACACGCACTGAGCGCGACAAGGAGGGTGATCAGCACGCCCACGGGCGGAGGTTACCGTTTGTGGCCGTATCAAGGACCGGTGGGAGCGACCGGGAATGATGATGAAAATATATGTTTTAGAAATTTAAATACTAAAACTGCCGAGATTTCACCGAGAAAAAACGAGGATTTGAACCTAAATCGTCTCGCACGGAAATCCACGTTGAACCTGAGCATCTGGACTGGTAAGCCCAATTATTGGCCTAAACGCACCAATTCGACCACTTACGTGGCGGTCGGCAGCGTTTCCGCGAATCGCAGCAGATACCCATCGGGATCTTGCACGAGGAATTCTCGGGCGCCAGACATCTCATCTCCGGTCTGCCGCCAGGCGTCCTGGAGGTCGCGCCACAGAGGAACGCCTCGCTCGACCAGGCGATCTCTGAACGCGGTCGAGTGTTCGCATTCGATCTGAAGGTTGATGCCCCGACCAAACGGCGCGGCGAGTTCTCCGGTAAGCCAAGCGCCTTCGGCGGACTCAATCATCAGTTGTGCGCCCTCCCGCTCAAGATAGGCGAACGAGGGGCGCTCGAAGAGAACGGAAAATTCCAAAACCTCGACGTAGAACTTCAGGCTTACATCGAAATCTGAAACCGAGAGTTCCGGAACAAGCCTTTCCCAACGCATACGCTACGATGCCACACTAAACCGTGCGCCGCTACCTTCGCGTTTACCGAAGCTTCGCCGCATCGTCTTTGCAGCGCGAGCTCGAGTTCAAAGCCAACTTCTTCGCGAAGATCGGCCAGAACGTCGTCTGGTTGGGTTTCTTCGTCCTAACCCTGCTCGTCGTCTACAGCCGGACGACATCAGTTGCGGGGTGGACCCGCGGCGAGTCGATCGTGCTCTCCTCGACGGTGTTCATGATGGGCGCCGTCTCGACCGGCCTGTTCTTCTCGCTCACCGAGATCCCGCAGCAAGTGCGGATGGGCACCCTCGACTTCGTACTGGTCAGGCCCGTCGACCCTCAGTTCTGGGTCTCCCTCCGCCGCCTCGCCCCTGAGCAGGCGGGCGTCGCTTTGGTCGGTTTCGGCATGGTCTTCGTCGGTTTGCACCTCGACGGCATCACCCCGACGCTCGGCCAATGGGCTGGCTGGGCCGCTTTGGTCTTTTCCGCGATCGTCCTTTTCTACAGCCTGAACCTCACCTTGATGACCACCGGGGTCTGGTTCGTGCGTGTCGACAACCTCTTCATCCTCAGCGAAACCGTCCAACAGGTCGCCCGCTATCCGCTCGATATTTACGGCGCCGGCATGGCCCGCTTCTTCACCTTTATCATCCCTCTAGGCGTCCTTGGCACCGTTCCTGCCCGGCAACTGGTTCGTGGGTTTGACGCCACTACCGTCCTGGCCGGTCTGGCATGGGCTATCGTGGCTCTGGTGCTTTCTAGACTTTTTTGGCGCTTCGCCCTCAAAAGTTATGGAAGTGCGAGCGGGTAGAGGTTTTGGATCGATAGCCGGCAGACCGGTATGACTTAAGAATCGTTACTTGTCGCCGGTGCTGCCGTCAATGTCATCATCTGTGGTCAGAACTTGCGACAAAACTTTTGTACGCGGGCGCAGTACACTAGCATTCGCATCCCGCCGCTAGAGTTGGGAGCACGGCGTGTGGCCTTTAGGCCCCGCCCATTCGAGGACTCGGCCCGACAAAGCGTCGGGCCTTTTTTTGTGTTAAGGGCTGATTGCCTCCCCGCCAAGTATCCTTATGCCCTATGCGAATCCAGGCCCCCCGCGGAACCGAGGACGTGACTCCCGACCTTGCTCCTCGCTGGCGCCATGTGGAGGAGACGTTCCGCGCGCTCGCCGCTCGCTATGGCTACGGAGAAATCCGAACTCCGACGTTTGAAGACACCAGCCTCTTCGTACGTGGTGTAGGCGACACTACGGACATCGTCACCAAAGAGCTCTACTCGTTCCTCGATAAAGGTGACCGGAACATCTCGCTGAAACCGGAAGGAACGGCGGGTGCGGTGCGGGCGGTGCTGGAGCACAACCTGTGTCCGGCCGGGACGGTTCTGCGGCTTTCCTACGTCACCCCCATCTTCCGCTACGAGCGGCCCCAGAAGGGCCGCATGCGGGAAGCCCACCAGGTTGGTCTCGAAGTCCTCGGTTCCCCCAGTCCCGTTGCCGATGCCGAGGTGATGGAAGTGACCTCTCGGTTCTACGCTGCCCTCGGCTTGACCGAAACCGTCGTCGTGCTGAACTCCCTTGGCCGCGACGAATGTCGCGCCGCCTACCGGGCGAAGGTCTTGGAGCACATGTCGGCCTACCTCGCCGACCAGACGGAAGAACTGAAAGCGAAGGCTCAGCGAAACCCGCTCCGCCTGCTCGACTCGAAAGATCCCGTTGCGAAGGAGGCCATGCAAGGTCTGCCTCCGATCACCGACTATTTGGAAGACGATTCCCGCGCCCACTTCGAACGTGTACAGTCGCTCCTAACGGACGCCGGCATTGCCTACCGTCTCGACCCCGGCGTGGTTCGCGGGCTTGACTACTACACCGGCACCGTCTTCGAAGTCCACTCCACCGCCCTCGGCGCGAAGTCGGAACTGTGTGGCGGCGGCCGGTACGACAATCTTGTGAAGGAGTTGGGCGGATCGGACACGCCCGCCGTCGGCGTCGGAATGGGCATCGAGCGGGCGCTCATCGTCCTTGAGGCCGCCGGGTTGCTGCCGGACGCTCCTCGCCCGGAGGCCTTCGTTATCGCCGCTGGAGCGGAAGCCGAAAACGGTGCGCTCGCCCTGGCCCGCGACCTTCGCGCCGCGGGCTTGACCGCTCTGGTTGACCCGAGTGGGCGAAGCCTGAAGTCTCAGTTGGGTCAGGCGGATAAGGCCAAGGCTAAGCTGGCGCTTCTGCTCGGACCGGACGAGATCGAAAAGGGCATCGTGCAGGTCCGTGTCCTCGATAAGTCGGAACGGCTCGATGTCGCGCGGACGGACATCGTGGGCAAAGTTTGGGAGCTCACCGCATGAGGGCTGACCCATGTGGAGTGCGCAAATTCATTTGCGCTTTTGCCAGCCAATTTATTGGCGTAATTGCTACCCGAGTAGAAATTACGGAGATAAATCTCCTGACAAGAGCGCAAATAAATTTGCGCACTCCACATGGGCTTATCTTCCTGCTGCTCCCCTCGGCGGCCACCGCTCAAGTCCCCGACGTCCGAGCCCGAGCCGACCTTTCTCTCTCCCTCGACTACCGCAACAACAGCGACCGCACCAACATGCGGCTCTACAGCCCCCTGGGCCGGCCCAGCGTTGTTGCCCTCAGCCTCACCCTTGAGACCGGTTACAACGTCCTGATCTCGGAACGGCTCCAGCGCCTCCCCGGCGACGCCGACGGCGATATCTTCGACGAGACCTACATCGAAGACCCCGGGATTTGGCGAGTGGGGAAGCAGTACTTGCCGTTCGGCGGCGGACGGCTGATCCACGAGAGCGCGACGGCGGCTCGGATCGACACTAACCTCATCGCGGAAAGCATGCCCGTCGCCTTGGCACTGTGCAGTACCGGCAAAGGCCGGGAGAACGGACTCATCATGCGCATTGGTCGCGCCTTGGGCGTTTCGATTGCGGCGGGTGAGCATTTCGGGATCTCCGGGACTTCGCTCGGGGTCATCCGCCGCCCCGATCTCGCGCCTGGCAAAGGCGGTGGCTGGAAACGCGCTTTTAGCGTCGATGGCGCTCGCCGGTACGGCAAGGTCAGCCTTTCCGGCGAAGCCGCCGCCTTCGCCGGAGGCCCCGCGCCTGACGACACCGTGGTGGACCTGGAGATGAACTATCTCTCCGACAATTATCGCTCCCTCGGCATCGGCTACAGCTACGCTGCCCACGGAGCTCTGGAATACACCCGCCTCTTCGGCCGGATCCACGCCGCCCGGAACATCGATCTAGAGCCATTAGTCCGCTGGCGCGACGGCGGGTTCTACGATGCCTCTGTGACGCTGAGGGTCAAGCTCTAAAGAGTTTTAGGTTTTGGTTTTTGGTTCGGTCAACCCAAAACCGCAAACCTAAAACCCAAAACTCCCCTAGACTGCCGTCATCGCCATCCAATCCGCTCCGATCTTTGCATCCACTTCGACCGGAACCTTCAGCGGCAGCGCGTCTTCCATCGCCGCGCGCAACGCCGGTACCAGACCCTCTTCGCTCGGCGGCATCTCGAAGAGGATTTCGTCGTGGACGTTGAGTAGCATCCGCGTCCCGGTGCCTTGCAGGACTCGCTTTGAGGAGAGCATCGCCAGCTTTAGCATGTCCGCCGCTGTGCCCTGAATCGGTGCGTTCATCGCCTGTCGCTCCGCGGCCTTGCGCTCGTTCATCTTCGGGGCATGAATATCCGGGAAGTAGCGTCGCCGACCTTGGAGAGTGGTCGTAAAGCCCTTGCTCCGCGCTTCCACGATCACTGAGGTGGTGAACTCCTTCACCGTCGGGAATCGTTCGTTATAGAGGCGGATCAACTCCTTCGCCTCCGCAATCGAGAAGCCCGCGCCGAGCTGCTGGGCGAGGCCGTACTCGCTGACGCCGTAAAGGACCGCGTAGTTGAGCATTTTCGCCAACCGCCGCTGCTCCTTTGTCGGAGCATCGTCCCCGAGTTTGAACATTTGCTGCGCCGTCACCGTATGCGCATCCACCCTTTCGTTAAACGCCTCGACCAACGCCGGCTCGCCGCTCATGTGAGCGAGCACTCGAAGCTCAATCTGCGAGTAGTCGAGCGAGGCAAGCACGTAGCCCGGGGCGGCTTGGAAAGCCTTTCGAATACCTTTGCCGAGTTCCGTCCGAATCGGAATGTTCTGAAGATTCGGGTCGTTTGAACTGAGGCGGCCGGTCGCGGCGATGGTCTGGGTGTAGGTCGTATGAATCCGCCCGTCCTCCCGGATCATCTTGCCGAGGGCGTCCGCGTAGGTCGACTTCAGCTTGGTCATCTCGCGCCAAGAAAGCACCTCCGCCGCAATCTCATGCTCCGCCGCCAATGGCTCCAGAATCTCGACGCCGGTTGCGTAGCCAGTCTTGGTCTTGGACGCGCCGGGCAGACCGAGTTTGCCGAACAACACCTCGCCCAGTTGCTTCGGTGAGCCGATGGTGAACTCGACGCCCGCCAACTCGAAGATGTGGGCGGTCGTCTTCTCGATCGCCACCTGCATCTCGCGGCTGAACTGCCGAAGCTGCTCTGGATCCGCGACGATGCCGAGCTTCTCCATGTCTGAGAGGATCGGGATGAGCGGTTGTTCGATGTCGGTCAGGACCGATAGTTGGTCCTCTTTCTTCAGCCGGTCTTCGAACGCGTCCCGCAACCGGTAGAGAGCCGCCGCCGTTTGGGCCTCGGTTTCTGGGGGCTGGACTTCGAGGTAGCCAGCCACCAGATCGCGGAGCGGATAGTTCGTCCGGTCGGATCGGAGAACGTAGGCGGCTAGCAGCGTGTCGAATGCCGGAGCCGGGGTGTCGCTTGGCAGCTTGCGGTAGTTCGGCTTGGCATCGTGAAGCGTCGCCAGGTGCGGTAGATCGCCCATGAGTTTGAGCGCATCGGTCTCGCTGCATTCGCAGACCTGATTGCCGATCGCTACGAACGCTCTCCGTTCGCCCTCTTCGAATAGATCGACCTTCACCGGCGCGCCGAATAGCAGGGCGAAGGGCCGGTCGTCGACAAACTTAGCCAGATCGCCGTAGCCTTTCGCCTCGGAGGTCTTCACCTCAATGACCTCGTCCTTCACCTCCGCAATCGGTTCGTTGCTTCCCTCACCACCGAGGTAAGGGCCGAGGACTACGGGCGCTTTGCGTACGTAGGCGCGAAATTCGTAAGATTCGAGAAGCCGGATCGCGGCGTCCAACTGTTCCTGGGTCAGCGCATAAGGCTCGAAATCGTATTCGACCGGAGCATTGCAAACGATGGTGGCCAGGTACTTGCTCTGCATCATCTGGGCCTGCAGTCCGTCCATCTTCTTCTGATACTTGGGCGGAAGCTCGGCGAACCGCTCGAGCATCGACTCGATGGTTCCGAAACCGTCGATCAACTCTGCCGCCCCTTTATCGCCGATCCCCGGAACGCCCAGGATGTTGTCGCTCGTGTCTCCCTTGAGTGCCTTGAAGTCCGGCACGAATTCCGGCCCAAAACCGTAGCGGGCTACGACGGCGGCGGGGTCGTAGGTTTTGGTTTCGGACATTCCGACGCCCGGCGTGATAACGGTAATGCACTCATCCACAAGCTGGAGCGAATCGAGGTCGCCGGTTACGATGGTCGTGTGGTAGCCGTTGGCTTCCGCCTTCTTGGCGATCGTGCCCACCACGTCGTCCGCTTCAAAGCCGGTGATCTCAATCGCTGGAAGGCCCAGCGTCCCGATAAGGTTCCGCGCCTCCACGAGCTGCACACGAAGCTCGTCCTGGGTCTCCTTGCGGGTGCCTTTGTATTCCGCGTACTCCGCGTGGCGGAACGTCTTCCCGGGGGCGTCCAGCGCGACGACGATAGCGTTCGGCTTGACCCGCTCCATCAACGTGAAGAGCATCGACGTGAAGCCCAGCAGCGCATTCGTCGGCGTCCCGCTGCTCGTGCTGAGGTACCGCGTCGCGAAGAACGCGCGGTAGAGCAGGGAATAACCGTCAATAACGAGGAGGCGCCGTGGCTCCATCTGAAGAGGTTACCGGACAGGGAGCGTTCGTAAATGGAGTCCGACCCGGCAACCTGCCGTATAATGATCTTATGGCGCAGGTTTCCGCGAGGATCGAGTTCCGCATGTCTTCCGAGCTGAAAAGCGAGGTTGAAGAGGCGGCGTCGCTTGTGGGCTTGTCGCTGACGGCCTTTGCCACGGAGGCGTTGCTTGAGCGTGCCCGCCGGGTCAAGCGGGAGTACTCGGCGACGGTGCTTAACGACGAGGAAAGAGATGCTTTTCTGAAGCTGCTCGCCGAGCCGGCCAAGCCGTCTGAAGCGTTGCGGGAGCTGATGCGGACCGAGGTCGTTCTCTAAGTTGGCCAAAGTCGTCGTCGAACTTCTGGATCGACGATACGATCGAAAGGCGTTCGATTGCGGGCGAGCGGAGGAAACCGATTTTCTTCGGCAGCGAGCCCGAAAGCACAGCGAGTTGGGTTACAGCCAGACCTGGGTTGCGGTCGAGGAGGGCTCCACCAAAATCCTCGGCTATATCTCCATCTCAATGGGCAGCGTCTCGTTTGAGGCAATTGGAGCCGAAGAGCGTAGCCGCCTGCCGCGTTATCCAATGCCGGTTCTTCACATTGGAAGGCTAGCGACGGATCTGGAGTACCAGGGGCGAGGAGTTGCAAAGTCACTTCTCCGATTCGTTCTTCTGAAGGCGCGGGAAGTCTCCGTCAGCTTGGGATGTTACGCGGTGGAAATCGTCGCACGTGACGAAGTTGTCCGCGACTACTACCTTCGCTTTGGCTTCGCGCCGCTGTCGGAAGGATCTTTGAACCTGTATTTGCCGATCTCAGCCATCGATGCGGCACTTTGAGGTTTGTCGCCATCACCGGCTTGGCTGCGAGCCTGCGAGCGTAAAGCAGAACAAAGCCGACACGCTAAGCAAGGGTGAGCGTTACGAGCCCCTCGGCCGACCCTTCAAATTCGATTTCCTCTGGAAGGTTCCTTTGCGACTCGAAGAAAGGCTTCACGCGCGAAAACTGGGCCGTCTCAACGAGGCGGAGGATTCCCTTCAGAGGGCTTTCCAGTGTGCTCGGAACCGTCGCGGCGGCGCGCCACTCCCCGTCGACGAAGTAGCGGACGACGATTGGGTCAGCGAAACTGAACTCAATGTTCGTGGCTTGGTCGATCTGAGCTTTTGCGACCAATGCCCGAAAGAGATGCCCCGTCGGCGTTTTCGAAAACAGCTCTCGGCAATGGGCCTCTGCGGCGGGACAGGCTGGAGCTAGTTCGACCATCCGACTTTGAAGTCGAAGCGCCTCCGAAACATTGGATGCCTCCTCAGTGAGGAGGTCCCAGTTGTACGGGAGGTTGGCGATGGCAAGGCGAAATTCGAGTTTGTCAGGTGGCCCGCTGAGTTCATGAAGGAGACTGGCTGACCTTCGCTCAACTTCTTCAAAAGGCCGATACCGCTGACGTAGGCCAAAAGCACGCTGGAAAAATGCCAGCAGCTTAATCGAGGGATCGGCGATGGCGGTCGGCATGACAAAAGGATACGACACTCTCCCGCCACCGTCCTTAGTATCGAGTTGGCTAACCCAACGCCTTCTTATAGAACGCAATCGTCCTCGCCCAGGCGTCTTCCGAGGCTGCCTTGTTGTACTTCGGGTTCGAAGGATTCGCAAAGGCATGTGGGGCGTCGTAAGGCACCACAATGATCGATTTCTTCTGTGCCGCCATCCGAGCGCGGAAGCCCTCCGCCACATCCTTATTGATCCAGCCGTCCTGGGTGCCGTAGATGAAGAGCACCGGCGCTTTGATCGCCGTTACATCCTGAGGGGGCATGCCGTAATAGGCCACCGCCGCCTTTACGGAAGCGCCACCCGCCGCCGCGGTATTCAGCGACCAACCGCCGCCGAAACACCAGCCGATCGTGCCCAGCTTCGAATACTTCGCGCCGAGCCCGCCCGTTTTGAGGACGCCGATGGCACCGGCCACGATCGCGGTGTCCCGCTTCGGATCTGCCTGCTGCATATACTCTCCCGCCGTCTTGGAGTCGGTCGCCACCTTTCCGTCATACAGGTCCACCGCCAAAACGGCATAGCCCGTCTTCTCGTGCAGCGACTCCGCCTCGCGCTTGATGTAGTCGTTCAACCCCCAGTACTCGTGGCACATCACAATCGCCGCCTTTGTCCCCGGCACGTAAAACCCCTTCGCGGAGGTCCCGTCCTTCGAAGGGAAGACCACGTTCTTGCCTGCCGCGGGCTCCCAGACCAACGGCTCGGGCGCGGCGTGGCTTGCGAGAAACGCGGGGTCGTTTGCGAACGACGCCATCGTAGGCGCGCAGCAAGAGGCTGTCTTAGCTTGGGCGAGGAGAAGGAGGGAAAGGATCACGACGGATACTACGAGGGAAAAGGGAAAAGGGAATAAGAAAAAGGCAGGTTACGCGCATTGCGAATCCCTCGGTCTCCGTCCTTTTCCCTCTCCCTTCTTCCCTATTCCCTTTTCCTTTTTCCTTCCGCAGGGTAGCCTCCATTCACCTTGGCCAGCGCTTATACCCCCGGACTTACCGTTAGCGGCGATATTGTCGTTCGTCGCGTACGCCGACTGCCCATTAAGGGCGAAGTGCTTGTGGCGGCGGGAGACGCGGTGACACCGGAAACTGTCGTCGCCCGCGCCCAACTCCCCGGCATTCTCCAAACCATCCGCATGAGCGAAAAGCTCGGCGTTGAGCCGCAGGACGTTCCCGGGATGGTGAACGTGAAGGCGGGCGACCGGGTGGAGAAGGAGCAGCTTCTGGCGGAGACGAAGGGCATGTTTGGTCTCTTCAAGCAGAAGGTCACGAGCGACTTTGCCGGCGTTGTCGAGGAAGTTTCCGAGATCACGGGATCGATCCTCGTTCGCGAACCCTCCACTCCCGTTGACATCACCGCCTATCTCAACGGCACGATCGCGGAGATCATGCCGGCAGAAGGCGCCATCGTCGAAACCCGGGGCGCGATGATTCAGGGCATCTTCGGAGTAGGCGGCGAACGGCAGGGCACGATCCGCGTCGCGGTTTCTTCGCCGGATCAGCCGCTCACGGCGGCGACGATCAAAGACACCGACAAGGGGATGATCCTGATCGGTGGTTCGGGTATCGAATACGACGCGATCAAGCGCGCGGCCGAAGTTGGCGTACTTGGCTTAGTAGCGGGCGGATTGCGGGACAGCGATCTGGTCAACTATCTTGGCTACGATATCGGTGTCGCCATCACCGGCGCGGAGGCGATCCCTCTTACGATCCTTGTAACCGAAGGCTTCGGATTCCTGGCGATGGCAGAGCGGACTTTTGAACTGCTCAAGAGCCTCGAAGGCAAGTCGGCCAGCATGAACGGCGCGACCCAGATCCGCGCGGGCGTTATCCGCCCCGAGATCGTCGTTCCTCTCCAAGAGGCGCCGACCCAGGTTCCCGACGCCACCTCGTTCGAACTCAAGGTGGGAACGGCGATCCGCTGCATCCGAGAGCCGTACTTCGGCAAGCTTGGAACGGTGACCGATCTTCCCGCCAACCTCGTCACTCTGGAGTCCGGTACGGAAGTCCGCGTCCTCCGCGCGAAGCTCGGCGAAGGCGAGGAAGTCACGGTACCGCGCGCCAACGTCGAGATCGTAGCGGGACGGTAGGGAAAAGGGAATAAGGAATAGGAAATAGGATTCACTTCTTTCCTTCTTTCCTTTTCCTTATTCCCTCGTACCTTCTTACCTTTCTCTTAACAATCATCGAGTCTAATCCCTTTCGTGAACGGTGCGGCAACCGCCTATGCGTCGGATACGATGGAATCCCACCGCGGGTCCCTCATGAAGCTACTGATCGTAGATGACGAGCCAGCAATTCTGGAGACGGTCGAAACGAAACTTCGGCGCGAAGGATTCTCCACCTTTACCGCCGATTCGGCGGAAGAAGGCCTGAGGCTCTTTCGTCGAGTACGTCCGGACCTGGTTATCTTGGACATCATGCTTCCGGGGCGCAGTGGATTCGACCTTTGTCGGACCATTCGTAAGGACAGTTCGGTACCGATCCTCTTCGTCTCGGCGCGCGCCGACGAAGCGGATCGAGTCAAGGGCCTTGAACTTGGCGCGGACGACTACATGGTCAAGCCGTTTAACCTCGGCGAACTCGCGGCTCGCGTCAAAGCGATCCTGCGACGGGCGACCGGCGAGACGATCCAAGAGACCATCGAGCGAGGGAACCTTCGAATCGATCCGCGGAGCCACGAGGCGACTCTGGATGGAGAGATCCTGGCTTTGTCGCCGAAGGAGTTTGCGCTCCTCTCGTTCTTCGCCAAGAACCCCGGTCAAGTCTTCTCCCGAGAAGCACTTTTGGATCGGGTGTGGGGACGAGACGCGTTTGTCTCCGCTCGAACGGTAGACGTTCACGTCCGCTGGCTGCGAACCCGCGTCGAACCGGATCCAAATAGCCCGGTACGGCTGCTTACGATTCGGGGCGTCGGCTACAAGTTCGTGGGCTAAGCATTCATCCATTGGCTCCGTTTCGTCCGCGCGACGTCGGAGCTTCGGCTTGGGGCTCGGCGGTCTTCGACGATCCGCACGACGTCGGATAGTTTCACGACCCCATATTCTCGGGAATCCACTGATTGGGAAAGGTGGTCGCCAAGGACAAAGACGGTCCCTTCAGGAACCGGGGCAAATCGAAACTTCGGATTGTGCGGACGCGGCCTCCCAAAATTCAGGGCGTCTACCCATCCAAGCTGGGTCTGGAAAACCAGATGCTTATCGCCTGGAAGAAGGGCTACCCGTTTCATCATCGTTCCGTCTGGCGTGTGGAAGACGATGACATCTCCTCGGCGTAAAGGGCGGTCAACGGGTAGGGTCCAGAGCCATTCTCTGTCTTCGTAAGTGGGTGACATGGAGCCTCCAACGACGCGTAGGGGACGACGTGGTTGGGATGCGGCGAGCGCCATCACTAATATTGTTCCGTACACTAAAAACCGTCGGCCGCTCACAATCCTATTAAGGTCTCGATTAGAGTGTTTTGGAAGTCATTTAGGCCGAAAGACTTAAGTGGTGGAACAAAATTTGGGCTATCAAAATTAGGACCAAATACTCTAAATCAAAAAACGTGTCAACGCGATTCATTCATCGACCAGGCCAAAGACCTAGTACGCTAGCGGCATGATCATCGTGATGAAGGTTGGCGCGTCCGCCGAAGCGATTGAGGCCGTGGCTGCCGTCATTCGGGCGCGCGGCGTGGAAGCATTGGTTCTGCCGGGCGAGGACCGGGTGGCTATCGGCGTTCCCTCCTCGCTTTCCGTCGACCAGAAGACCGATCTGGACGCCGCCCTTTCGGCGATGCCGGAGGTCAGCAAGGTCACTCAGACGAGCCGGCCTTACAAGCTTGCTTCCCGGGAGTTCCATCCCGAGAGCACCTTCGTCGAGGTCCGAGGCGTCACCATCGGCCCCGGCCACTTCACGGTGATGGGTGGCCCCTGCTCAGTGGAGTCCTACGAGGGATTCCGTCAAGCCGCGGATGCGGTGAAGGCAGCGGGCGCCACCATCCTCCGCGGCGGCGCCTTCAAGCCCCGCACTTCGCCTTATGCTTTCCAGGGACTTCATCTTGAAGGCTTACGAATCCTGAAGGCGGTGGGCGAGGAGACCGGCCTTGCCACGATCACCGAGGTGATGAGCCCGGATATGGTGGGCGCGGTGGCGGAGCATGTGGACATTCTCCAAATCGGCGCTCGTTCCATGCAGAACTACCCGCTCCTAATCGAAGCCGGGCGGAGCGGCAAACCCGTCTTCCTCAAGCGCGGTCCGGCAGCTCCCGTAGACGAGTTCCTGCTCGCCGCAGAGTACGTGCTCAGCCAGGGCAACCCTCACGTCATCCTCTGCGAACGCGGCGTGGTGCCGCTCGACCGATCGTACGTCCGAAACACGCTCGATCTGGCGGTGGTGCCGGTCCTGAAGGAGCACACTCACCTACCCATCATTGTCGATCCCTCCCACGGCACCGGCGTAGCGCGTTACGTTTTGCCGATGGCCAAAGCGGCCATGGTCGCGGGCGCGGATGGAATCATGGTGGAGATGCACCCCGACCCATCCCACGCCCTCAGCGACGGCTCGCAGGCTCTGCTGCCCGAAGCCTTCGCCGAGATGATGGACGAGCTACGGAAGCTCGCGCCCTATGTGGGCGTGAAGATGTGAGGGTCGTTGGGTCGTAAGGTCATTGGGTTAGTTTCCTCCCAACGACCCAACGACCCCTTTTACGCCGCGATTCGTAGCGGCGATGTGTTCGCGTACGCCGCATCGAGGAAGACGACGCGGGACGCTTCTTCCATGCTGGTCCGCCCGGCTCCGACCATCTCCAGCGCCCGGCGCTGCATCGGGCGATAACCGTGGCGAGCACCGGCGGCGCGTAGCTCGACCATCGGCGCGCGATCCGCGATGAGGGCCTGGAGTTCGGGGACGACGGGCAGAATTTCGTGGACGGCGGCGCGGCCCTTATAGCCGGAACCGTCGCATGCTCCACAACCGCCCGGGCGGGAGACGCGGCGCGGGACGCCGACGCCGTAGGCGCGGAAGATGTCCTCTTCGCGCTCCGTCGGGATGCCATGCACTGCGCAGAGCGGGCAGAGTTGACGTACCAGCCGCTGGGACATCGCGCCGATCAGTGAGGTGCTCAACATGAACGGGTCGATGCCCATGTCTAGCAAACGAGGCACCGCAGACACGGCGTCGTTACAGTGGAGAGTCGAGAGCACCATGTGGCCGGTGAGCGCGGCGCGGATCGCCGTCTCCGCCGTCTCGCCATCGCGAACCTCACCCACGAGGATGACGTCCGGGTCTTGGCGCAGGATGGCGCGAAGTTGCTTGGCGAAAGTGAGACCCACCTTCTCGTTCACCTGCGACTGGTTGACGCCGTCCATTTCGTACTCAACGGGGTCTTCGCAGGTCATGACGTTGTTGCGCTCGCCGCTCAGCTCGCCCAAAGCGGCGTACAGCGTGGTCGTCTTACCGCTACCCGTTGGGCCGGTAACGAGGAACATGCCGTAGGGCTTCGCGACGAGACCGCTGAACATGTCGAGGTCGGTCTGGTCGAAGCCGAGATCCGGCAACCGGCGCATGGCGATCGACTTATCGAGAACGCGAAGGACGATGCGCTGTCCGTGGTGGTTCGGAAGCACCGAGACGCGAAGATCGACTTCGCGGCCATCGATCTGCACCTGAATACGACCGTCCTGCGGGATGCGGTACTCGACGATATCCAACTCCGCCATGATCTTCAAGCGGGTGACCAGCATGCGCTGAATCTTCGAAGGAACCTGCCGAACGACGCGCATCTCGCCGTCGATTCGGTACCGGACGTCGACGCGGTCGGCTCGCGGCTCGATGTGAACGTCGCTGGCGCCGGAGCGAATAGCTTCCGTCAGGATCTGGTTGACAAGGCCCACGACCGGGCGAGTGTCCGCCTCGGAGATCGCGTTCGTCTCCCGCGCCTTGTACTTGTCGTCGCCGATGTCCTTAAGCGCGAGATCGAGCAGATCATCGAGCTCTTCGTTTCGCTTTCGCGCCCCGTGAACCATGTCGATGGCGTTGTCGAGGCGAGCCGCGTCGGCTAAGACGGCCTCGACGCGCATGCCGGTGGCGTTTCGCACGGCATCGATCGCATCGATATCGTGCGGATTGACCATCGCCAAGATGAGCAGGTCGCCTTGCGTTGCCACAGGAAGCACCTGGTGCGCGCGGCAAAGGGTTCGCGGAACGCGGGCAACCGCCGTTTTGTCTGCCGGGTTAACTTCAAGCCGCCAAGCGCGGACCCCAAGCTGAGCCGCCAGGGCGTTCAGTAGCAGCTCCTCGGTGACGGCTCCCTGCTCGACGAGAATCGTGCCGAGGGGGGCGGGCGAAGACTTCTGCGTCTCAAGGGCGCGACTTAATTGGGCCTGGGTAACCAGTCGAAGCGAAACAAGGGTCTCGCCCAACCTTTTGCGGTGGTTGCTCATGGGAATTACGGTAAAAATCGGTGCTTCGTCGGGTCAACCCCCCTGTAAAACCTGCGGGGGTTTTCGTCGGTCAGGGACCTTGCAAATCCAATCGGAAACACCTGGCCATATTTCAGGGTAGGAAGAGACGTGAACACCACTTTGGCGAACGAGCTATCCGCCGATGGGCCCGTGGTGTTTTACGATGGGGACTGTGGCCTTTGCGATTGGCTGGTGAAGTTCCTCATCAAGCACGATAAGACCCGCCGCCTCCGGTACGCCACCTTGCAAGGCGAGACGGCCACGCAACTGATGGGCGTGCCGCAGGGGCCGTCCGGAAGCTGGTCGGTGAAACTGCTGGACGAGAGGGGGCTGCACGATGCGTCCACCGCCGCGATTCGTTCCATCGCCCACGCCGGCGGCATCGGCAAACTTGCCATCGTGCTCCTGCTGGTCCCCCGCCCGATCCGCGAGGCCGTCTACCGCTGGATCGCTCGCAACCGCTACCGCTGGTTCGGCACCGTGGATACTTGCATCGTCCCGACACCGGCGCTACGACAAAGATTCCTCCCGTAGTGGGGCCAGAGCGTCCGGCGAGAGAACGAAGGCTGACTTGAGCGCAACACTCGACGCAAGGACTCGTCTGAAGCTCGCCACCTGTCAAACTGACGGGGTATGTGCGGAATCGCCGGATATGTAGGGCCACGGAATGCGGTCGAAGTGGTTATCGACCAGCTCAAGCGCCTTGAATACCGGGGTTACGACAGTGCGGGGGTCGCGTTCCGGAACGGCAGTGCGATTGAAGTCCGCAAGAAGGCGGGCAAGCTCAGCAACCTCCAGGCGACCCTGCTAGACAAGCCGGACAGCCGGTGCGCCATCGCCCACTCGCGTTGGGCCACCCACGGCGGACCAACCGACGTGAACGCCCACCCGCACATGGACGAAGCGCAAGAGATCGCGCTCATTCATAACGGCATCATCGAGAACTACCAGGCGCTGAAGGACGACCTCCTCAAGGACGGGGTGAAGTTCCTCAGCCAGACCGATACCGAGGTCGCGGCCCAGGTGATCGGAAAGGAATACGCCCTTGGAGGCACCCTTGAAGAGGCGGTCCGCCGGGCCACCCGCCAGTTCCGCGGCGCTTACGCCTTCGTCGTGGTCAGCCGCCGCGAGCCGGGCAAGATCGTTGCGGTGCGCAACGCCAGCCCGCTCATCGTCGGCTTCGGACAGGGCGAGAACATGCTCGCCAGCGATATCCCCGCCCTCCTCCCTTACACCCGCGAGGTGGCGATCATTCCCGAGGGAACGATGGCCGTGCTGGAAGCCGCTAAGGCGACCTTCTACGACGCCGACGGCCGCGAGAAGACGCTTAAGACGGAGCACATCGAATGGGACGTGGTCCAAGCGGAGCGGGAGGGTTACCCGCACTTCATGATTAAGGAGATCCACGAGCAGCCCGAAGTGGTTCGCCAATGCCTCCTGGGCCGCACCACGCCGGACGGCAAGGTGGAACTGGACGGCACCTTCTCCGACGCCGTCTGGAACGACATCGATCGGGTCAACATCATCGCCTGCGGCACCGCTTACCACGCGGGCCTGATGGGCAAGCACCTGTTCGAAAAGCTCCTACGCCTCCCGACCGACGTCTACTACTCCAGCGAATTCCGCTACGGCGACCCGGTTCTCTCTCCTCGCTCGTTGGCGATCTTTATCAGCCAGTCCGGCGAAACTGCGGACACCCTGGCCGCGTTAAGGCTCTGCAAGCAGCGCCGCATTCGCACATTGGGCATCGTCAACGTGGTCGGCTCGAGCATCGCTCGCGAATGCGATCGTAACCTCCCGACCCAGGCGGGGCCGGAGATTAGCGTTGCCAGCACCAAGGCCTACACCGCCCAGGTCACGGTGCTCACCCTGCTCGCGCTACACATCGCCCAGGTTCAAGAAGCGCCCGGCATTCGGGTGGACGAGTGGATCGAATCCCTTCGCCGTCTCCCCGAACTGTTCCGCGAGGCGCTCGAGACCGAACCGCAGGTCAAAGTCTTGGCGCAGGAGCTGAAGGAGGCCAAGTTGGCCTGTTTCCTCGGTCGTGGCGCGGACGCCTTTGTCTCCTACGAAGCCGCCCTCAAACTCAAGGAGATCGCCTACATTCCGACGCAGGAGTCACCCGCGGGCGAACTTAAGCACGGCCCGCTCGCCCTCGTGGAGCCGGGAGTCGTCGCCGTTTTCGGCGCGACCCAGAGCGGGGTGTTCGAGAAGACGGTGAGCAACATGCAGGAAGTCAGGGCCCGCGGCGGAAAGGTTCTGGCCGTGACCAGCGACTCCACTGGGGCGGTCTCGCACGCGGCGGATGCGGTGGTCCAGATCCCGACTTCGGGCTACGAGTTCCTAGACGCGCTGCTGTCGATCGTTCCGCTGCAGCTGCTCGCGTACTACGCGGCGGTCGCCCGGGACTGCGAAGTCGATCAGCCGCGCAATCTCGCCAAGTCGGTCACCGTCGAATAGCGCGAATCTTTGGCCGCCCGGAAACGTGGCGGTCAAGTAGAATCGCTAGGTCGCCGCGGCAGGCCGCGCGACTCCTTGGTCATGAAAGGCGTCATTCTTGCGGCCGGAAAAGGTAGCCGGCTCTACCCCGTTACCCATGTCATCCCGAAGCCGCTGCTTCCCCTGGCCAACCGGCTCACCCTGGAGTACGCCTTCGATCAGCTCAAGGAACTGGGAGTCACGGAAATCTGCCTCGTCGTGGGTGAGAACGAGCCGAAGATGCGCGCGGCCCTCGGTGACGGTTCTGCTTTCGGGATCCAACTGAGCTATGTCGTTCAGACGGAACCCAAGGGCTTGGCTCACGCCGTCGGGTTTGCCAAAGATTTTGTTGCGGGCGAAGACTTCGTCTTGTACTTGGGCGACGCGATTTACAGCAGCACATTCGTGCCGTTCAAAAAGCAGTTCGAGGAAGCTGGCTGCGCGAATCTGAGCCTCGTCAAGCAAGTCGAGGATCCCTCCCGCTTTGGTGTGGCGAATCTCGACGGCGACCGGATCGTGAAGCTGGTCGAAAAGCCTAAGGAGCCCGAGTCGAATTGGGCGATGGCGGGCACCTATTTCTTTGGCCCACAGCTTTGGGACGTCCTCCCGACCCTGCCTCCCAGCGCGCGAGGCGAGTACGAGATCACCGACGCCATCCAGGCCCTCGTCGACAAGGGCGAGGCGGTCGTTGCCGGTTTCTTCGAAGGCGAATGGTTCGACAGCGGCACCCTCGACTCCTATCTTGAGGTGAGTGAGTTTCTCACCAAGGGTGAGCCCCTTATTGCCGGCGACGTAACCGGCGAAGTCGGTACGAAGACGGTCGTCGGCGAAGGTGCGACGGTGGAATGCGTCTCTATCGAAGATTCTGTGATCCTCCCGGGCGCGAAGGTGAAGGTTTCCGGCGTGATCCGCCATGCGGTGCTGGCCGGTCCAGTCGAGCATGATGGCGATCTCGTTGGCGAGATTGTTCACGGCGACTGGAAAGGTTAACCGGTGATTCTTCTTTTCGGGGCGGCCTTCGTGGCCGCTTCGTCATTTGTCCAGGCTCAAAAGCCCGACTTCTACGCCGCCGTTTCGAAGTTGCCCTGGGATTCGGCCAAGCAGGGGCCACTCATCGCGGTCTGCCCGCCAAAACTCGTTCGGTGGACGACGCTTGACGGTGTGAATCGGAAGCTGGCGAAGGTTGGCGGATTGACTTCGGTCGTCCCAAAGGAGATGACGACCATCGACTCGCGGGTCAAGGTGGCGCCGAACTTCTACGATGGATTGCCGGAGGGGGACAAGGTCTTGTATCTGCTCCACGCCCTTTCCCCCGCCCAATGGCGAAAGGCGTCCGAAGGTGGATTGACGATCGCGGATTGCAAAGGGGAGCAGGTAGCGGTCTTCAACTCGATCGTTCCGAACCCCTTGAGCTACTCAACGGCCACGGTGGCCAGCCCGTACCGGGTTGTTCCCTCGGACAAGGGGACGACGGTCGGCGAGGCTGAGCGTTCTAAAGTGAAGCTGCGGGTGGTGCGTCAACTTAAGCTGGAACTGGTTCTGAAGGACGATTCGGGAACGACCGTAACCAACGTTCCTGGGGACGCCGCAATCGGTCAGGAGGTTCCGGTTTTGGGGAGTGGTGACGACGCGGCGTTCGGGCAAAAGTTTCTCACGACCTCGCCGAACGAGTCGCGTAAATCGGATCTCGACCTTGCCAACGCCCGGCTGGCGGCTATCCTGCCCCTCCAAAGCGGAGAGACCATTCGGGCGCTGTTTGGGCGCATCTCGGCTGCGACCGGGATAACGCTGGTCGCCGACCCTCACTACGTCTCGATGCCGATCTACGAGGTTGGCGCGCGGGCTTCCGCCCGGGATCTGTTGGCCGCCATCAGTCTTGGCGTGGCCGGCACCTTTCGCCGGTTGGGAAACACCTATATCCTCACCAGCGACCTTGAGGGGATCGGTTCTCACGAGGCGCGCATCGCCCTCTGGCAGGATGGAAATCAGCAGATTGTCGACGAGCTGGAGGAGAAGTGGCGAAGGGAAGTCGCAAAGAGCGGAGGGCTTCGAAGCGCTAAGTTCAATTCGCCTGCCTTTGGCAACCTGACTCCGGACGAGTTGACCAATCTCGAAAACAACGACCGGCCTGACGGGACCCTTCGCTACCTTTCCACCTCCAAGTCAAGTGAAGCGGTTCGGAACGCGGTGAAGAACTTTAAGGCGAGCTTCGAAATCGACCGTGAGCGGGTCGGGATTACTTCGACGGTCCGCTACGAGATCGTCCTGCCGAACGGCCAGAAGGCCTGGGGCTCGAGCACATTGGGGAGCACCGACGAGTTTACGGACCAACCGCCCTTGCCGACCCCTGCTCCGGAATTCGTAAAACTTCCGTTGAAGGTTCCCGCGGGAATCGTATTCCACTCCGATACCCCCGCCCAGGTTAAGAAGTTGGTCGCGCGAGTGGCCGAACTTGGGATCAAGGACCTGTGGGTGGAAACCTCGGATGCGGCGACGCTTGCCGCCGCCGTGGAATCGGGGGCCGGGCAGGTAAAGATTAGCCTTGCCATCCGGCCCTGGGCGATCGCCGCTGGGGATGCGTCAGCGGTGCGTGACCGGAACATCGTCGGCGATCCCGTTCAAGGAGACTCGACCCTGCTCCATCGGTTTTGGGAGCAGGTGGGGGCCTTCGAGCCGACGAAGCGAGAATCGATCGACATGCTGGGCGATCCCGTTTTAGCAAGAACTGCCCGGGCTGACAAACTGGCCTTAACGGAGGGATTGGCAGGCGTAATGGTCCTTGATCTCTATCCGACGGGTTACGCAAAGACCCGAACCCGGGCGTTCGGCTCCCCCTTCTATACCCGTGCGACCGATGCCTACCTCGCCCTTGGTTACACCGAAGCGCAACGGGCCGATTTCCTTCGTATCGGGGGCGCCGATCCGGTCGATCTAGAGAACGATTCCTTGCAATCCCGCATCCAAACTTCGCGAGTGTGGGGCGATGCGGTTGTCCCGCCCGGAGACTTTGATCAGTGGCAGAAGGCAAAGGGCGCATGGGCCCATGCCGCCGCCCTCCGTCTCGTGAAAACGCTGGCCTCTCACCACCCTGGCTTCCGGGTTCTGGTGCCGGGACAGCCGAATAAGACGCAGTTGCCCCCGTACCCGGCAGCCTATCTGTTCGACTGGAAAGTCGACGCCGAGCTTCCGACCAATCCGGAAGAGTATGGCGAACGGGAGATCGTGAAGTACGCCGACGTGCAGGTCTGGGAGGTTCAAGATGAACACGATCTGCTTCTGCGCAACCGGGTTGCGACCTCGCTCAAGGCGGTGCTGGAGCAGGCGGAGAAGCCAGTGATTTTGGATTTCTCGTCGGTGCCGTATGGACACCTGCAAACGGTCATGACCCGTTGGCTGGGTAGTGGCCTTGAAAAGTGGGTCCTTACACACTAGAAGTTCGTTCCCGACCCCAAACTCGTGTCGAACTTTTATAGGTAGCCGTTGTGGTTCGCCCGATCCTTAGGCCGTCGATGGAGCCGTTCAGCGTGCTCCAGGTGTGTTGGAGCCCGTCGTATTGAGCGTTCGCGTTGAACCGTGTCTGTTTGCCGATCGCGGTGAAGTCGAACCGGAGTTGGCTGAAGGCCTGGTTGAAAGTGTCGTAGGTGTACAGTCCACGCAGCAGGATCCCGGCCCGAGGCGTCCATTCGGATCGACGGGCTGCCGAAGGAAGACAAGGTCTTGCATCTGTTCCGCACTCTGTCGCCCCCACCCCAGTGGCGAAAGGCTTCGGCCGATGAACATTCTCGAACGCCCATTCGCCCGCCGTGAATATTCGCATATTCAGGCTTAAATATGCGGATATTCACGTAGAGTTTAATGTGGAACCAACGATGGACCAACACGAGCGAGTCTGGCGTGGTCGGGCGCATGTGACCCTAACCGACGTGGCATTTGCCGCCGGAGTCAGTCAGTCCGCTGCGTCAGTCGTTCTGAACGGCGCTCGGTCCGGCACCCGAATTTCATCCGAAAAGCGACAGTTGGTGATGGAAACGGCCCAGAAGCTGGGATATCGACCGAACGATCTCGCCCGGTCGCTGAGCACCGGAAGCACAAATCGTATTGGCGTATGTTCTGGCAATTCGAGGCTCGACCCTCGGAACACGTTCGTCGCGGAACTCCTCAGCGGGACCATGGAGGAGGCCAGCGAGTTCGGACTCAATACGATGGTCCACACGTCCGGCCATGGCGAGCATCATCTGCTGGACTTGATGTCCAGCCGCGCGCTCGACGGGTTGATCATTCACGCTCGCATCGACGCACAGATCGTTCCGATGCTCGGCGAGCTTCGTATTCCAGCCGTCGCGGTGGCCGACGCCTTCGAATCTCTGCCCTCTGTCGTCGTCGACGACGAGAAGGGAGGCGAGCTCCAGGCCCACCACCTGGCATCAATGGGCCACCGGCGGGTTCTTCTGAAACAAGCCTCTATTCCGTTCCCGTCTGCAATTCGACGCGCGGCGTCCTTTAAAGCGGCGGCAGCCCGACTGGGACTAGAAGTCGTCGAGGGATTCGAGCTTCCGAGGAACGAGGGGCCGCTGTCAACCGCCGAGATCCGCATGATCGGCGAGGGGCCCGATCGGGTTACCGCCATCGTTGCCTGGAACGACGGCGTTGCCGAGCAGGTGTGCATCAAGCTTTCGGAGCTCGGGATAAAAATCCCGGAGTTCGTAGCGGTCGTCGGCTTCGACGGCCTACCCAAATCTTTCTTACCTCTATTCAACATCACAACGATCCGCGCGCCCTGGTATCAGGTTGGGCGAACGGCCGTTCAGGTTCTCCGCTCGCTTATCGAGCGGAAGTCCGTGCCGGCCGTTACCACTCTCCCTGTCGACTTTCAGCGAGGATCGACGACATGACCGACGCCCCACTTGCGCTCAAAGACGGGCCAAGACCACCTTTCGGTGCACCTAATGAAAACTCACAGCAGAGCCTTTACACTGATCGAGCTCCTCGTCGTTATCGCCATCATCGCCATTTTAGCCGCGATCCTTTTCCCTGTATTCGCACAAGCGAAAGCCGCCGCGAAGTCGAGCGCTGACCTCTCCAACGAGAAGCAAATCACGTTGGGGCACCTCATTTACGCGGGTGACAATGACGATGCCTTTGCCGAGGGTTTCACATGGGAATCCTTTGCCTCTTGGCCGGTCAGGGTCCAGCCTTACATCAAGTCGATTGGTCTCTTCAAGAGCCCGCTGGACGGCAAACCGCTCACGGACCCGAACGGTTGGGGCGTGACTGAAGGCGGATGGATGGGCGTTGGTATCTCCGTCGCCGCGAATAACTACATGATTTGGGATGGCAATCTGGGCGGCTTTAGCATGCACGGCGTGATCACCTCGACGACCAACAACTGGTCCGCCTCTGGTGGCATTCGACATAGCCTCGTGTCGACCCAGGTGACCCAGCCTGCGGCCACCATCCTGCTCGCCGACAAGTTCAATTCGGTCGTAGAGGGCATCAGAGACGCCGAGGGAGACTCTCCCTACGAGTTTAACTCGTCCGGCGCATTTGGAAACTGGTTCACGTTTTGCGGCTACGACAGCGTCCGCGACGGATCGGCGGTTCCCGACGGCACCTCGACCGATACCAGAAGCATTCTTGACGGAAAGAATGGTGGCGTTTCGACCAACGGCACGACCGGAAGAGCCAACTTCGCGTTCGTAGACGGGCATTGCAAGAACGCCAATCCAGCATCCACGAATCCTGATCCGTGGGGTAGGCCTCAAGACAACTTGTGGGATGCTCTGCGCTAAGAAAAGAGCGCCGCGCGCTCCCACCCGGGAGCGCGCTAAAGCTCTAAACCTCAATTCAGACAAAAGATGATGACAAAGCTATTCGTAGTCGGTCCGCTTCTCGTCGTTCTAGCCGGATGCGGCAGCAGTTCCACCGAGCCAACAACGGCCCAGCAGATAATCGAGTTCAAGGGCCACCCGCCAACGGCGGAGCAGCTTGCCAAGGTAAAGAGTTTGGGACCGGGCGCAATGACCGCGCCAATCAAGGGGGGGCCTACTCCTAGCGGTCGGTAATCCGCGGGCATCCCCTCGAAACGAAGTCCGCCACCGGCGACCTACCATGGCTCGCACTCCCCTGCGTGGGCCATCGTTCTTATTGGTCTCGCCGCTCCGAAGCCGTTGGCTGGGTAGTCAGCCTTGAAAAGTGGGTCTAGAAGTTCGTCCCCGACCCAAAACCGACGCCCTGACCCCGCGTCCCTGTCCCGAACGGCAGATCGTATGGAAGGGCCTTGATCCGGACCATCAGGTAGACCTGGCGCCCGGGCCGGAAGCCGAAGTTGTTTTCCTGGATCGCCAGCACCGCCTCGGCGCAGTGAAGGTCGTAGGTGAAGGCGTACTGCTTCGTGTCGAACTTTTTTAGGTAGCCGTTGTAGGTTGCAAGGGCGGAGATCTTGGTTCGCCCGATCCTTAGGCCGTCGATGGAGCCGTTCAAGGTGCTCCAGGTGTGTTGAAGCCCGTCGTACTGGGCGTTCGCGTTGAACCGTGTCTGTTTGCCGATCGCGGTGAAGTCGAACCGGAGTTGGCTAAAGGCCTGGTTGAAGGTGTCGTAGGTGTACAGTCCACGCAGCAGGATCCCGGCCCGAGGCGTCCATTCAGAACGGATACCAAGCTGCTGCCAGGCGATCTCGCTCTTTTGGAGCCGGAGGAGGTCGTAACCGGTCTGGGCGCCAAGGAGTACGGAACGAATAGGTCGGGCGTTGAGGTCGGTCGAGATGAAGTTTGTCTGGCCCGTGCTATCGATCGAAAGCGGCGAATAGCCGTAGGGTCGTAGGTAGCCGTATCGGACGTTCAAACCGGTGTCCGAACCGAGCTTGTACCGGATGTTCTCGTTCAGCCCCAATACATATTGGGCGGTACCGTCGCTATAGATGCCCTGCCGGAAGTTGGCCGCAGTGTCGAAGGTGAGTCGCTCAGTACCTGGCGAATTCTTTGTATAGGCCAACGAGAAAGCGGTTCGTGTCGTCTGGGTGGATTGCCGAGAATCGGCGTACTCGCCCCAGGAGAGTTCCGTGCGGAACGGAATATCTTTTCCGATCTCCGATCCGAGGAGGTGGCGTGAATCGCTTTGCAGGCTGGCGACGGGAGTCAAGTCGGAGCTGCCGAGGAAGGCCTGGGTTTCTCCCACCGGAATGGTGCGCTGATATTGGATCTGCGCGGTGCCGAGCCCAATCTCCTGATTGGCCAGCAGACGGACCTGAACCCGTTCGGTCTCGGTCTTCGTCCCCCCGGTAGGTTCGCTTGAGGTGCTCAGGAGGTTGAGTTGAGTGTCCGTTCGAAGTGCCCCGAAGCGACTCTGATCGCTAAGACCGATCGTCTGTGAAGTGCTTGCGTAGCTGCTGGAACTGTTGGAGTTACGGGTGAATGTGAGCTTCGTCGTGCCACGGGGCGTGATCAGATTGTTGTAGGTCAGGCTCGCTCGCGTATTCAGCAGCGTCTGACCGGGCGCGGTCAGATAGTTGTCCTTCTGATAATCGTTCTGAATCTGGACCGAGCCCCAGTTGAACGCCTGCCGGTGATCGTTGCTGATGTTGAGCGTCTTCGCTTCGCCAAAGATCTTGTAGACCCTTGTGACGCCGCTCAGGTTGGCGGTCGCATATCCGTACTCGGCTCCGAGCCCGAGCCCGAGCTTCTCCATATAGTCCTCGTGCGTGACGAGGACGGAGTTGCCTTTCATGGGAACGGCATAGCTGTTTTTGACGAAGTAGCCCTCGTCCTCCGTGCGGCCGAAGTAGGGAAGGTTGTGATACGTCCGATCGTCGAGCGGGATGACGAGGTACGGAACCTGGAGGATCGTGTGGCCGAAAAGCCGAAGGCGGGCGTCGCGGAGAATGGCTCGTTTTCCGGTCCGAATCTCCAGATCTCGGGCTTCCAAGCCATAGTGGGGCCGTTCCAGGTCGCAGGTGGTGAGGAAGCCGTCCTGGGTGTGGGTGAGATACTGGGTGCCGGTCGAGAGCTTGCCGGAGAGATACAACTTGTCCGTCAGTTGGTTCTGAAGTTGATCCGGAGAGAGCTGGGTCTCCGCATGCTCGGCGACGTAGTTCTGATTGATAAAGTCGACGGTGACCCGATCACCCACGATGTTCGCGCCATTCCCAAGGATGAGTACGTGGCCGGAGCAGGTGAACACTTGCCGCCGAAGGTTGCCAAACGCTTCGTCGCACCGCACCCGATAACCCCGCGCGGTGAACTCAACGTTGCCCTTAAGCCGGACGTTGGGTCCGTCCATTTCCTGTTCGTCCGCGCTGATCAGTTGGAATGCTTGCCCTTCCACCTGCTCGTCCGCCCGCTTTGGCCCCGGGTTTGGAAAACCGCTGGGCTGCAACGGGTTCTTAATCTGGTCCCGAAGCACGTTCCCGTCCTTCAAAGCTTGAATCGCGGAGATCGGAGAAGGATCGAACTGAGCCAATGCCTGAGAGATGAGCCCCAGGGATAGTGCCGCGCAGGAAAGCAGCTTTGGATTTTGGGTTTTCGATTTGAGATTCCCAAAACCCAAAACCCAAAACCCAAAACCTAAAACCTGGTTCATTCCACTCTCCTAAGCCAGACTAGCCCGGCGAGGCCGAAGACGAGGTTGGGAAGCCAAGCCGCGAACCAGGCAGGGATGTTTTCCTGCTTCCCAAGAATCTCTACCGAGATCACATAGGCGTTGTAATACAACACAACTACGCCGAAACTCACCAAGAGTCCGGCAAAGCCGCCCGAGCGCGAGAAGGCCACGGCGAAGACGGCGGACGTGAAGGCGAAGATCGCACAGGCGACGCCCGCGGCGTAGCGCGAGTAGAGTTCGACCTCAAACGGCCGCGCGTTGATCTTGGTTTTTGCGGCGGTCGAGATGGCCAATCGGAGGTCTTTCGTTGCCCAGTTCATGTAGTCCGACTGGAGCCCACCGGTCCCGGCGGCAAAGAGGGCGTTGATGTCTACCGTCTGATTGATGGTGAGCGAATCGCCGGAGAAGCTTGTGATTTCGATCCCGTTCACCTGGTAGCTGAAACCGTTCGGGAAGCTCCAGAGGCCGGCGTCATAGGTCCCCTTGGGCGCGGTAAAGATGGTGCGAAGTCCACTCCGCTCGCGCTCGATCAGCATGATGTCGCTAATGGCGAGCACGTCGTTTTTCTGACGTTTGATGGTGCCCAGCGATGCGGCGTATTTGTCCAGTTGGATGAGAGAGTTCTCTTTGAGATTGTTCGAGGTCGCCATCGCGATCAGCGCATTCTTTTCGAACAACTCCGTCGCTTTCTTGTTGTAGACCGGAATGATCCGGTCAACCATGTAGAAGTTCAGAACTCCCGCGATCAGGCCGAAAAGGATGACTGGCCGCATGAGCCGCGCGACCGGTGCCCCGGCGGTGCGGATCGCCGTCACCTCGCTCTCCCGCGCCATCCGCCCGATGCTAAGGGCGGCAGCAAGCGCCATGCCGGTGGGAAGAGTGAGCTTCAGTTGGCTCGGCAGGGTGTACACCAGCCACTGGATGCGCGCCAAGATTGGGATGCTCTCCAGGTTGTACTGCTTCGCGATCATCATGTACGAGTTCGCCTGGAACATGAGCGCTACGACGAAGGTGCCCGCGAGGAACGGGATCCACATCTCCTTGAACACGTACCGATCGAGCCGTTTCAAGCGAGTCGGCCTTGGGGTCGGAAGGAGAGGAAGACCACGAGGAAGGATAGTCCGAGGATAGCGATGACCGCGCCGAAGGCGGCGGCTCCGGAAAGGGTGGTGGCCCAAGGGATGCCCGCCAACGCGGCGATACCCGCAATCCAGGCCGCGACGATCTTTCGGAACGTGCCTTTGTTAAAGACCTTGCCCTTGGCCCGGTCCAGCAGGAACGGCGCGCCACAACTGGGGCAGTGTGTCTTCCCGGGTGGGCAGGCCCCATGGCAATCCATGCAAGTGTAGTGAACGAACATATCCGCCGTCGGCTGATGCCGGTGCCATCGCCGAACGATCACGTGCTCCTCAACAAACACCTTGGGATCGAGTTCCTGCAAGCAGTCCTCCGCGATGCGCATCGCGTGTCCGGTCATGCCCAGTGTCCAGGCCGTCTGAGCCAGTCGGAATCGCCCCAGAACGTCCCGCGGGCGTTGCCCGAGAACCTGATAGGCCCGCTCCATCGCGTGAACGTCGACCCCCTTGAGTTCGCGTTGCATCAACGCATGGCGGACAAAAGGAAACAGCGCGACCGTGAGCCAGATCGTGAGAAACGCTAACGGCTGAAGGAAAGGTGCCGGCGGAGACATCGCGATGATGCCCAGCCCCATCCCGACCCCAATGCCCGCGATCCCGCTGATGAGCTCGATTTCATTCGAGATCATCCACTGCACAAGAACCGAGATCCACAAAAGGAGCGGGACCCAGGCGGTGCAGCCAAAGATAACGGTTCCGAAGTCAACGGATCGCACGTGGGTTTTAGGGTAGCACGGCAGCTAACGGTTGCCAACTATTGCTGACGGCTCTGACCACTGCAATCCATCGTTAGCGACCGTTAACCACTGTTGGCATTCCCCCGGCGGTATTCTTGGAACTCATGCCATACGTCGCCGACATCACCGCTCGAGAAATCCTTGACAGCCGCGGAAACCCTACTCTCGAGGTCGATGTGATGCTCGAAAGCGGCGCGGTGGGCCGCGCGGCTGTTCCGAGCGGCGCTAGCACCGGCGCGTTCGAAGCCGTCGAGCTTCGCGACGAAGACAAGGGCCGCTACATGGGGAAGGGTGTCCGCAAGGCGGTCGAGAATGTCAACGACCTGATCGCCCCCGCTCTCCTTGATGCCGACGCCACCGACCAGGCCGCCATCGACGCTCAGCTCCTCGAACTGGACGGCACGGAGAACAAGGGCAAGCTCGGCGCGAACGCCATCCTCGGCGTCTCCCTCGCCGTGGCCAAGGCCTCTGCCGCCCACGTTAAGCTTCCTCTCTACCGCTACGTCGGCGGCGTCACCGCCAACGTCCTGCCCGTCCCGATGATGAACATCCTCAACGGCGGTGCCCACGCGGACAGCAACGTCGACTTCCAGGAGTTCATGATCCTCCCGGTCGGTGCGCCGACCTTCGCCGAAGCCCTCCGCTGGGGCGCCGAGGTGTTTCACACCCTGAAGAAGGTTCTGAAGAGCAAAGGCCTGAACACCGGCGTTGGCGACGAAGGCGGTTTCGCCCCGAACCTCGAGCAGCAGGACGCCGCGTTCGACCTCATCCTCGACGCCATCAAGCAGGCCGGCTTCGAAGCCGGTAAGGACATGTACCTCGGTATCGACGCTGCCGCCACCGAGTTCTATAAGGGCGGCAAGTACGTCTATAAGGACGGCCGTTCCCTCAACGGCGATGAGCAGGTGGCCTACCTGAAGATGCTCTCCGAGAAGTATCCGCTCATCTCGATCGAAGACGGCTGCAACGAGGAAGACTGGTCCACCTGGAATGCCCTCACCAAGGCGATCGGCGACCGTGTTCAACTCGTGGGCGACGACCTGTTCGTCACCAACGTCACCCGCCTGGCCCGCGGTATCGAGGAAGGCACCGCCAACTCGATCCTCGTCAAGGTCAACCAGATCGGCTCTCTCTCAGAAACCCTCGCCGCCGTCGACATGGCCAAGCGCGCGGGTTACACCGCCGTCATGAGCCACCGCTCGGGCGAGACCGAGGACGTCACGATCGCCGACCTCGCCGTCGCCACCAACTGCGGCCAAATCAAAACCGGCGCCCCCAACCGCACCGACCGCGTCGCCAAGTACAACCAACTCCTCCGCATCGAAGAGTCCCTCGGCGCAACGGCGATTTACGCCGGCAAGAGCGGCTTCGGTCGACTGGCTTCGAAGCTGTAAGGGCAAAGATCGTTTCCGGTCCGAATCTTCGCCACTCTAGAGCTAATGAGTTTTGGAGTGGCGATATAGGTCTCGGTTTGCTTGTCTCATGGGGAACGTGGCGTCCTCTGCTGTTGCGGATGAATTCCGCTTCGTGGTTCATTGCCAACGGGTATTGTAAATATATTTGCCTTAATTCTAAATTCTAGAATTAAGAATGGACGCAATGATGTATCATTGATTTGTGTTATTGCAGCCTCTAGATGTACTTGTAGTGCTCAAGTTGGCTGCAACTCCCAGCGCGGCGTCCTCATATGCTGGCTTAGCTGCGTCGCTTGGGGTCAGTTCCTCCCAGGCTCACTCGGCGACGCGCCGGGCGCAGGCAGCTCACCTACTAAGCCAGTCGCTTGTCGTCCGACGATCTGCCACCTTTAACATGCTCGGGTACGGAGTCCGGTACTTTATTCCTGCTTCTCTGGGAGTGGAGCTAAGGGGAATGCCGACATCCTACGGGGTAGAACCTTTAAAAGAGCTTTTTGGGGAGCTTGAAGGCCCACCCGTTTGGCCGTTATCAGGCGGAAGCGCGCGGGGAGCTTCCGTTGAACCCATTTACCGAACCGTGCCTCTGGCCGCCCAACACGACGCAAAACTTTACTCCTTGCTTGCGATAGTGGACGCGATCCGGGTCGGGCGAGCAAGAGAAAGGGAAGCAGGAATCGCAGAGCTTGAAAAATTCTTTGGAGTCGGCGAATGATTCGCACTCCGTCCGTCGATCGTATCGTTGCGATCGCCGACGCACTCCAAGGCTTGCCCGAGCCCATTCTTTTTGTGGGAGCGTCCGTCCTGGGCCTTCTCGCCACGGAAAGCCAAGCGCCGATTCCCCGGGCGACCGAAGATGTGGATATCGTCGCCTTAGTTGCGGACTACTCCGAGCACGCGGCGCTGGCGGAGAGGCTTCGCGCCAGAGGCTTTTCTGAGGATAGCGAGAGCCGAGTGATCTGCCGATGGCGATTTCGAGGATGGATGGTCGATATCATGCCACCAGACCCGGAGATCCTCGGCTTCTCAAATGAGCTTTATCCTTCCGCCATTGCACACTCATCCCGGGTGACGATCGACGGTGTCCCGATCGACCACATTGACGCTCCTCACTTCATCGGCACGAAACTGCTCGCATTCGACGGACGAGGCCATGGCGATTTTATCGCGAGTCACGATATCGAAGACCTTCTGGCGGTTCTTAACTCTCGGCCAGAGACGGTTCAGGAATTTCTGACCGCTCCCGCGGAATGCCGAGCGATTATTCACACGCGTCTAGGCGCTTTGAGCCGAGCCTCTGATTTCGAGGAGGCTCTCGAAGGACATCTGGCGAATGACACCCCAGGGCAAGCCACCATCGTGTTTGAAAGAATCCGCGCTATTTTGACGTCCCACCCATAACGTCCTTTCGATGCCGGAACGGCAGGTCGTTTTGCTTGAGCAAGCATCGCAAACCGCAGGCAAAAACCTAGCCGATCAAACCAGTTAGACGCCCATCTTCAAACGGTAAGGAACCAAGCCGACCAATGAATGGACCCTAGTTTTTGCGAGGTTCCTCGCAAGATTGCATGTAGTCGTTGCAAACCGCAAAAGAGTCCCCCGCGAGGTTCCGAGCCTTTGTTCGTACTCTTCCGTTCGAGCATTCGGCCATAACCGCCGGTGTTTAGGGCGAGGTGAACGGTTCACATGACTACCAAACGGACTTTCAAGCGCAACTTCACGGTCGCCAGCATGATGCTTCTCAGCGCCTGTGCGATGGCCCAGACGACCACTGCGGCCGCCGACCCCACGCCTCAGAAGAAGGTGGAGGACCTGACGGACCTCAACCTCGACGACCTTGCGAACATGAAGGTCACGACCGCTTCCAAGAAGGCCGAATCGCTCTTCGGCGTCGCCGCTTCGCTCTCGGTCGTAACCGCCGACGACATCAAGCGCAAAGGCGCAATCAACATCCCCGAAGCTCTCCGCGGTCTGGCTGGCGTCAACGTCGCCCAAATCAACTCGGGCAGCTACGCGGTTTCGGTTCGCGGCTTTAACGGACAGTACGCCGATAAGCTGCTCGTTCTCATCGACGGCCGCAGCATCTACAACTCGCTCTACGGCGGCGTTTACTGGGAGGACTACAACATCGCCATGGACGAGATTGAGCGAATCGAAGTTATTCGCGGTCCGGGCGGCACGCTTTGGGGCGCCAACGCCGTCAACGGCATCATCAATATCATCACCAAGGGGGCCAAGGACACGCTAGGCGGTCACGCTTCCCTAGAAGCCGGCGATCAGATGAACCTGATCAACGGCTCGCTTCGCTACGGCATGAAAGTTGGCAAGGGCTTCCTTCGCGTGACGGGCCAAGGTGTCAAGGATGGCCAATCGCTTTCCTCAACCGGCGCGAAGAATAGCGATGACTGGACCGGCAACCGCGTCAGTTTCCGCTACGACAACGGGGACGAGAATCAGAAGCTGTTCGTGGCGGGCGACTACCACAAGCTCGACTTTTCCGTGTCCGGAGTTGGAGGTGGTTACAAATCGTACGGCGGGAACATCCTGGCTAAGCTCGATCTGAACCACAAGGACGGCTCGTCCGACAGTGTCCAGTTCTTCTATGACAACACCCGCCGTGCGATCGGCAGCAGCCTTCCCATTCGAAGTTCCACGGTGGACTTCGACTATCAGCACAGCCTTGCGACGAGCGGCGCCCACAGCATCGTTTTCGGCGCTGGCGCTCGGATCATCGCGGATGACTACTCGGGTACGGGTTCCTTGCTGCGCCAGCCGAAGCGCAACTTTGGCGTCTTCAGCTGGTTTGCTCAGGACCAGATTCAGCTCAATCCGAAGTCTAAACTGTCGATCGGAACGAAGATTCTACACAACGAGTACACGGGCTTCGAGTTCCAGCCGAGCATTCGGTTTAGCACCGAGCCGGATGCCAGCCACGCGTTCTGGGCCTCCGTGTCCCGCGCCGTTCGAACTCCTACGCAGACTGGACACGGTCTCAGTGCCACCGTTCCCGGTCCGCCGGCCGACCTGGAACTCAGCGGCGATAGCGACTATAAGTCGGTCAGCTTGATTGCGAAAGAGTTCGGCTACCGCATCAAGGTCAACCCGAAGATGACGGTGGATACGAGCTTCTTCCATAACAGCTACGACAAGATCGACGGAACGGTTATCGGCGCTCCGGAAATCGTTATGACCCCGACGCCTCACGCGGTCGTCCCCATTTCGTTTACCAACGTTGGTAAGGCTACGACCTACGGCTTCGAGGTGAGCAGCAAGATCCAGGCCTCCGACAAACTGCGCCTTGACCTTGGCTACTCGTTCATCGATGCCGATCTTCCGGAGTTCTCTACCGAGATGAACACCGGAAAGCATCAAGCTAGCCTGCTCTCGACCTACACGTTCAACTCGAAGCTGAGCTTCGACGGGGCGGCGTACTACGTGAGCAAGAGCATGGATACCGTCCAAGACGCGACGACGCGTTTCGACCTTCAGCTTCGATATAAGGCGAGCGATCGTTTCGACCTTAGCTTTGGTGGCCGAAACCTGGGACAAGGAAACGTCCAACAGATTGCCAGCAGTTCCTTCTCGACGACCGGGCTGATTCGCCCACAGGTGTTCGTGAAAGCAACTTGGAAGTTCTAATGAAAAAACTCGTAATCTCAAAGTTCATCTCACGATCTTTGATGCTGACGGCCTTCGGGGCCGTCAGCCTCGGCAATACAGCTTTCGCCGGCAACTTCCGTTCCGGCGAAAACTCGATCAAAGCGGCGTTCGTTTATAACATCGCGAAGCTCACCACCTGGCCCTCCGGCGGTGACTCGATCGTTATCGGCGTTATTGGCTCCAGCGGAGCCGGCGACTCCATTACTGAAGTTGTGAACGGAAAGGATGCGGGCGGACGCAAGATCGAGGTTAAAAGCATCTCGGCCGGCGCCGCAAAGTCCTGTCAGATCGTTTTCGTTTGCGGTTCGGGCGGAGTGCCGTCCGTGAGCGGACCGGTACTCACGATCGGTGAGGCGAGCGGATTCGCAAAGGGCGGAGGCGCCGTCGGCCTCGTCGTCGATGACGGCAAGGTGCGCATGGAAATCAACACCGGAGTCGTCAAGAAAGCGGGCCTTAAACTAAGTGAAAAGCTTCTTGCGATTGCCAAGACTGTCGATTGAGCAGATGATTAAGTACCTGAGTAATTTGAAAATCGGAAAGAAGCTCGCCTTGGGCTTTGGATTTCCGCTTGCGCTGTCGTTGATCGTCGGATTTCTGTGTATTGGGCAGATGGGCGCGATCAACGATCAAGCCAGCAAAATTTATCACGGCGGATTGGTTAACAGCGCGATCGCTTCGAAGTTGATTAGCTGCATGAAGCAGTTCCGCCTTCTCGAATGGCAGCACGTCGTTGACACCAAGGACGAGAACCGGACGAAGTTGGAAGAAGACATGAAGGCAAAGGGGACCGAAATCGACGGTCTTCTAGCCAAGTACAAAGCCAACGTCACGATCGCCGCCGATCAAGAAAACTTCAAGGGACTCGACAAGGCTTGGCATGCCTACGTGACCTTGAACGATGGCATTATCACGCTCAATAAAATGAACGATACGGCGGGATCGCTTGAGTTCATGATGGGCGAGTCGCTTGAGAAGTTCAATGGCGCGACCGCAGCCCTCGACAAGATGGGCCAGTGGAATCTCGACCGAGGACAGATGCTTCTTGGCCGGGCGCAGAACGCATATAGTTCGGCTTCCACCATGATCGCCGGTCTTCTGTTTGCCGCCGTGGCCGCAGGTATCGGTGCCGGTTGGGCTATCACGAGAGCGATCCGAAAGTCGTTGCGAGAGGTCGTCGACGGAATGGAGAACCTGAGCAATACGGGTATCACCAACCTGGAGACGGGCGTGGCCGCATTGGCTTCGGGCGATCTTACCGCTCAAGTCCAAGCTTACAACGTTCCACTGCGCATCGAATCGAAGGACGAGCTAGGTCTCCTCGCCACGACCTTCAACGCGATGCAGGGCAAGATCGGTTCGACCGTCGGCGCGTTCAACTCCAGCCAGGAGTCGCTCCGCATGATGATCGGCGAAGTCGCTTCCTGTGCGGAATCCATGACCTCGTCCAGCCGCGACCTCTTTGAGGCCGCCAGCTTCGTCGGCGAGTCCGCGACGTCGGTTTCGAGAGCCATGGCCGATACGGCCCAGGCGACCGAACAGTCGGCCACGGCTTGCCAGGACCTGGGAACTCTCAGCCAGCAGCAGCAGGTTGCGATCCAGCAGGCCAGCGAAAAGATGAGCCTGGCCGCAACGTCGGCTCACGCCGTCGGAAAGTCTGCCGAGCAGGTTGCGGTTGCCGCCGATCAGGCAGCTTCCATGGCCACCCGCGGTACTCAGGCGGTTGAAGAGTCGCTCAGCCGAATGGGCCAAATCCAGACGGAAGTGCTCACCTCGGCCGAAGCCATCAAGGCGCTGGGCGCCAAGGGTATCGAGATCGGCAAGATCGTCGAGACGATCAACCAGATCGCCAACCAGACGAACCTGCTCGCTCTCAACGCGGCCATCGAAGCGGCCCGAGCCGGCGAAGCCGGACGTGGCTTCGCGGTGGTTGCCGACGAAGTCCGGAAGCTCGCCGAGGGCTCCTCGAGCGCTACGAAGGACATCGCCGAACTGATCGGTTCGATCCAGCAAGAGGTTGACGGCGCCGCCATCGCTATGCAGCGATGTACGGACGAAGTCAACACGGGCGCCAAGCTCAGCGAAGCGGCCAGCGATGCCCTGACGAAGATTCAAGAGAGCGCGGAAGCGGTTACTCGCGAAGTCAATTCGGTCATGCTCGCTTCGAAGGAAATGTCGAACGGCGTCGAAAGCGTCTTGGCCCGCATGGAAACGGTTCAGTCCGCTGCCGCCCAGAGCGATACTTCAGTCTTCAACCTGAGCGCGATGTCGGAAGAGGTTGCTGCCACCGCAGACAACGTCGCCTCGACGATCCGTCAGCAGACGACCGGTATCGAGCGGTTCGACAAGTCGGCGGGCGAACTCAAGGCCATGGCCGAGTCGCTCCAGGGAATGGTTCTCCAGTTCAAGCTCGAGGCCGGCATCGCCGACGCGAAGCCTGTCCTGAAGGTTCTCTCCAGAGCCGCGTAGTTCGAACACAAAGGAAACAAGAATCCGCCGCCCGACCGGAAGGTCAGGCGGCGATTTTTCTATACGCGCAACGTAATGAGCGCCGTCGCCCAACGGTGTAGCTCGCGAAGCGCGGTCTTTGCCGCCGCCTCGTTCGCCTCCGATGGCTGAAAGACGCCGTCCTGGAGCTGCTTCCCAAACATCGGCAATACGACCGCTTCGGGAATCGGCATCACGTTCAACGTGGTCAAAAGCCCCTTCGCCACCTGCACTGCCCGGAGACCGCCCGAGATCCCGCCGTAGCTCACGAACGCCGCCGGCTTGTAGCCCCATTCCTTCACCAAATAGTCGATTGCGTTGACGAACGAGGGTGGCGGGTTGAAGTTGTACTCGGGCAAGACAAACACGAATGCGTCCGCCTCCGATACCTTGGCGCTCCACCGCTTGGTGTGCTCATGCTCGTACCTCTGAAGCCGCGGATGATGCGGCTCGTCGAAAAGGGGAAGCCCCATTTCGACGAGATCGACCAACTCGACCTCGAACGACCCTTCGCCTTGAGCGGACGAGAAAGAACCAATCCGCCACCGCCCCGCCCTGGCGGCCCGGGCGGGTGCTGCAAATCACCACGTGGAGTTTCATTTGTCGAGTGTCGCCTCAAGGGAGAGCCGAACATTCACATCGTCGCTTACCATCGGCGTTTTGCCGTCCGGCATCATCACGTTGTAAGGGATCCCGTAAGCCTTTCGCGAAAGCGTAATCGGCCCCGAGACGATGCCCACCCGGGTTCCACCCATATCCGTGGTGACCGGTCCGTAAGCCTTGAACGGAATCTCGATCTCATCCGTGGTGCCATGCATCGTCAGATTCCCCAGCGCCGCATACCCGCGGCCCTTCTTAACGATCTTCGTGCTGACAAACACGATCTCCGGATACTTCTCCACATCAAAGAAGTCTTTCGTCTTCAAGTGCGCGTTGCGCGGCGTAACCGCCGTATCCACGGAGTCCGTGCCGATCCGGAAGGTGACGGAACTCTTGTCGAGATGCTTCTGATCCACCACCAACTTGCCCGAAACGTCCGTAAACCGCCCCTGCACCCGCGAAATCCCCATGTGGCCCACATCGAATACGACGGAGGTGTGCATTGGATCGACGGTGAAGTTGCCGGCCGCCAGTGGCGAAGCCTGCAGCTTGGCGAGCGGGGTCACCGCGAAAGCGACTCCGGGGTGAAAGGCCACGACCGCCGCAAATGCGGCCGGAACGGCGAGAACGAAAAAGGCAAGCTTGGTTTTCATTTTTTTGAGAGTCAATCAGAACCCCTCTCTCCTCTGGGGGAGAGGGGCAGGGGTGAGGGGAAGGAGCCTTTCGAGCAGGCCCCACTTGCGTTACTCAGCCGGTCGATCGAGTTCGACGTCGATCTGTAGCGTTACGTCCTTGCCCACGGCAACGCCGCCCGCTTCGAGTGCCTGGTTCCAAGTAAGGCCGAACGCTTCTCGGTCGATCTTCGCCGTCGCGCTGACGCCAACCTTCGTTCCGCCGAACGGACTCGCAACCTCGTCCGAAATCTCCGCCTTCAACGTCACCGGCTTGGTGATGCCATGCATCGTCAGTTCGCCCGAGATCTCGTACTCTCCGTCGCCCGTGGGGGTGACCTTCCTGGACTTGTACGTCAACGTCGGATACTTCTCGACTTCAAAAAAGTCCGCGCTCTTCAAATGGTTGTCACGACCCTCGTTCCCGGTCGTAAGGCTAGCCGCCTGAATCGTCACTTCGAGCTGGCCGCTCGTCGCATCTCCGGGGACGCCGACGACCGTGCCGGCGAATTCCGTGAATTCGCCATGGACCTTGGAGATCATCAAGTGACGAACCCAAAAACGAACGTGAGAGTGAGCGGAGTCGATGGTGTAAGTTTTTTGGCTCATTGCTTTGTTACGACCCTTACGAGGGCTTCCTCTTCATCATACGCCAATGGCGCTACAAAAGTTGTAGCGATCTACGGGTAATAGTTAAGAGAATTTTTACGTAGACTAGAGGAGATGAGCGAAACGGTCGGTGGAAAAGACGCACCTCCTTTTGTAAAGGCGGTGGCGGTGCTTCAAGAAAAATGGTCGCTCCTCATAGTTGGAGCCCTGATGGATGGACCTGCCGGGTTTAACGAGCTATCGCGAAAGGTCAGCGGTGTCTGCCCCGCCACCCTCTCCCAGCGCCTTTCTCTCTTAGAAGAGGTAAGCATCGTCTCCAAGACGGTCCACTCGACGATGCCTCCCCGGACTAGCTACGTCCTCACCGGCTCCGGTGAAGACCTCCGCCCGGTGATCGACGCTTTATCCGTCTGGGCCGACAAACACCTCAACGAAAAGCGCCCTTGCCCCCTTCTCGCCGCTGAACACGCCTAACATTCAGAACCCCTCGCCCCTCTGGGGGAGAGGGGCAGGGGTGAGGGTGACCGCCTTACGCGTTCCTCTTGTTCCTAAAGCTACGCCTTCCGTCTCCGACGAACCAACGCGACCATGCCAATGCCAAGCGCCGCCAACGAAGCCGGCTCCGGCACCGGCGTCGCCACGAACCCGTGGAGCGAGAGGTCCGGCGAGGCATAAAGCCCAACGATTTGGCCCTGGTCGTTCATGCCATAAGCGACCGTCGTCAGAGCGCCCGGAACTGCAAACGGGGTGTATGTCCCCCCGGAGTAGATGAAGCTCACCACCGCGTATGGGTTTAGGGGGTCGAGGTAGGCAACCGCCGTATAGTCACCCAGGCTATTTAGGCCACCGTTCTCCGTTGAGTCGAAGCCCGGGATCGACGTGTCGACGTAACCCAACGAACTGCTGTAAAGGAAGCCGTGAGAGAGTCCGGAGGCATCGAGGTACCTGCCCGAAGCGACTCCCGCGTCGTTCACCGAGTAAAGTTGCGTCCCGTGATTCCCGGCGCCGGGGAAGTTGATTGCCGTGTAGGTTCCGGCCCCGTCTCTGATAAAGCCGTGAGCCGTGGTGCTGGCCTCCTCTTGGTCTGCCGGCTGGGTTTCGTTATAAAAGCCGACGACCATGCCGGTATCGTTGAGGTCGACCGCCTCGGAGTAAACCGATGACAGCCCTCCTGTTGCCGGATCGACATCCGTATAAACTCCTTCCGCCGACCCGTCGTCGTGGTGAGTGAAGCCCATCGCCTGGAAGCTCATATTCACTGAGACACCCGAAATATCGCCGCTCGAGTTAATGCCGGAGGCGCCTAGTCCATAGGCTCCGGTACGGGTAAGCGTCTTGATCCCGGTGCCATCGGCCTGGCCGGTCAGGGCAGAGTAGTTGCCCCCGCCCGGAAGCATCGGGTTGATCTGGAGAGCGTAACCCGCCCACTGGCCAGCGTTGTTGATGTCCAGCACAAACGTGGCATCGGTGCCGGCGGTGTCGATGGTAGTGATGCTGTAACCGGACGCGTGGACAACGCCAGCGAGAGCGAGGGCGAGAAGTGAGAGGACGGATCGTTTGTGCATGGTTCCCAAAATGCCGCGAGAAGCGGTACTGCTAAAGTTGTAAAGCATCGACCGTGTCAGCGAGCGTGTCAATTGGCGACAAATTTTGCTTTCGGTGTTTTTGTCCCTGGGGCACAATGAGGCCTATGCGAATCGCGGCTCTCGTTGGGTTGGCCCTACTCGCCGGGATCGCCCATTCGCAGGCGGCCCGGTTCGACGTTCTGGTGAAAGGAAAGAAGGCGGGCGTGGCCACCTACCAAATCTCGGCTGGCAAGGCTGGCGGGCGAATCACCCAACTGCGAATTGTGTTGGCCGACAATTCGGTCACCGAAAGTGTCTCCCAAAGCGACCGGACCGGAGCTGCGGTAACCGCCGAGAACACGGTTCGCCGCGGTGCCGCGCGGACCAAAGAGAGCGTTACCTACGACGCCCAAGGTAATGCGATCATCACGACCAACAAGGGCAAGCCCGTCGCCGTACCGTTCGACAAGAAGGGCGGGCGAAGAGACCCCAGCGAGCTTTGGTTTCGTTCTCTCAAACCGTCCCCCGGGACGTGGGCCGTCTTCCGCGCGCTGGATCCTCGCAAGCGCGTATGGGAGGAGGTGAAAGTCACCTACGTTGGCAAGCGGGGAATAGGCAACCTCGTTCGCCAAGAGCGGAAGGGATTGACCACCAACTTCACCTTGGACGAGCGGGGTGTCCCGTTGGTCATCGAAGCCGGCGACCTGCGGATGGTCCGCCGATGACCCTCCTCCTCCCGTTGATCGTCGCACAGGCGGCCACCATTCACTACAAAGTGACCCTCGCCGGCGGCGCGGAAGGAGATGCCCGGCTTACCCAAACCAAGCGCCTCGGTGGCGGAAAAACCGTTCGGCTCGTCGCCACCCTTCGCCGGGGCAACGCAACTATCGAAGTCCGCACGGAATCGACTTTTGACGCCACGGGAAGTCCCGTCCGGAAGATCCAGGGCTACGGTCCCGCCGGACGAGCCTCACAGCATGAGACGATCGTTACTTTCGACGCCAACGGCGCCAACGCCGTGGTCCGAGACCACGGCGTACCAAAAGCTTCAACCATCGCCCTTGCCCCCAAACTCAGCCGCGCCAACGCTGCCGAAGTCTGGTTTCTCGCTACCAAACCAAAAAAAGGAGAAATCGCCATCGCCTGGACGTTCGACCCCGACAACCTCGAATGGGTCAAAACCGAAACCACCTACGTCGGCCCCATCAAGGAAGGCCACCTTCTCCATATCGTGCGGAGAGAGAAAGCCAGCGAAGCCGTCGTCGACGATGCCGGAGTACCGGTGAAGCTGGAAGAGGGCGGAATGAAGCTGATGCGAATTGACAAATGACGAGTGACGATTGACGAATTTATGAAAATGGTCAATCGTCAATCCAAAATATGCTAAACTTTTCCACCGCGAGGCCTATCTAGCTTTGGTATACGTCACCGTCCAGCCCAACGAATCGATCGACAGCGCTCTCAAGCGCTTCAACATGAAGCTCCAGCAGAGCGGCGTTCTTCGCCAGCTCAAAGAGCACAGTCATTACGAAAAGCCCAGCGAAAAGCGACGCCGTCTGAAGCGCCGCAGCCGCAGCCGCAGCTAGGCTGCCACACTTTGGCAAGCGGTCTGAAAGTTCAGGCCGGTTGCCGACGCGATGGAACCTCCCAGTCAGCACCGGATAAGCCTCGTGAACGAGACGGATTACCGTCTCGTTTCCACTTCTCTGTGCCGAGGTGTCGCCGCCGCGCTGGATGCCGAAGGCATCGCGCAGGCCGAGGTTATCGTCCTCCTCGCCGACGATGACCGGATCCGAAGCCTCAACCGCGAATTCCGCGGAATCGACGAGGCAACCGACGTTCTCACCTTCCCGAGCGGAGAAGGCGCCGATGGCGACCTCGCGATCGCCGTCCCTTACGCCGAACGTCAAGCCGCCCTTCGCGGCGTCCCTCTCGACACCGAACTGGCCTACCTGGGCATCCACGGCGCGCTCCACCTTTGTGGCCTGGACGACCACACGGAAGAAGAGGCCGACGAGATGCGCCGTCGCATGAGTCAGGCCGCCGTCGCGATCGGACTGCCACCCGACGAAGCCTGGGGCTCGCTCCTTCACGAGGTAGCCGGAAGTTGAGAAAGCCCGGCGTTCCCAAGCCCTTCCAGGTCGCCCTGAACGGCATCGTCTTCACTTTCCGCACCCAGCGGCACATGCGATTCCACCTCTACGTGGTGGTCATCGTGCTGCTCCTTGGCATCCTCCTGCATCTCGGCCTGCGCGAGATGCTGGTCCTGCTCTTCACGATCTCCCTCGTCCTCGTCGCCGAAATGTTCAACTCGGCCATCGAGGCGACCGTCGACTTGGTCTCCCCCAGTTATAACCCTCTGGCCAAGTTCGCGAAAGACATCGCCGCGGGCGCGGTCCTCGTCTCGACGATCATCGCCCTCGTCGTAGGCTCCCTGCTGATGCTGGGAGAGAGCCGGTGGGAATCGATCAAGATCAATTTCACCGGCGAAGGCACGGGCCTACCCTTCCTGACCCGCCTCGGCATCGCCAGCTTCGTCACCTTTGTCATCGTCGTCATCGGCAAAGGCCTGGGCAAGCGCGGACAAGTCCTTCAAGGCGGCCTCGTCAGCGGCCACGCCGCGTTCGGCTTTCTCTTCGCCGTCTCCACCGTCTTTGTGACCGATAGCCCAATCGCCTCGGGCATCGCGATCCTGCTCGCCTGCATCATCGCCCAGAGCCGCTTCGAAGCCCGCTTCCACTCGATCTTAGAGCTTACGCTGGGCGCCTTCTTCGGCTCCCTCGTGGCCATCGTCTTCTTCGGGTTGGTGCCTCATTAACGAACCGATGCTACGGGAAACCTATGCGGAGGCGTGGGCCTATTTCGCCATCTTCGCCTTTCTCTTTCTCAACGTCTTTCTAAAGGCAGGCCGCGCCGCTCTCTATGCGCTCCGTCCCCACCAGATCCGAACCCTTAGGGAGTCGGATGCCCCCCGGGCGGCCCGCCTCCAGAAGCTGTTCGACGATCGGGATGCCAACATGGCGGCCTGCGGGCTCGGCAGCCGAATCTCCCGCGTTGGGCTGGTGGTTCTCGTGCTGCTGCTCGCCCCCGGCGTCGGCATGTGGCTTGCCGACCTCCTTCACGAAGGGACGTTCACGTATAGCCATGCCCTCATGGGAGTAGCTCTGGTCGGCATTCCGGTCGCCGCCTTCAACTTCGGCCTCGGCGAACTTGTCGCTCGGGCCTACGGAAGCGCCAACCCGATGGCCGTCCTCCGTCATGCCGGGGGGCTTGTCCGGGCCACCTCCTTTGTCTTGGCCATTCCCGCCCGCGGGCTGGTCACCCTTTCCGAACTCTTCTCCGTGAAGTTTGGGGCGCAGAGCAACGATACGAACCCGCTTGAGGAAGAGATCAAGACTCTGGCGGAAAGCGGTGAAGAGACCGGCCAACTGGAAAGCGAGGAGCGAGACCTCATCCACTCTGTCTTTGAGTTCGCGGATACCGTCGCCCGAGAAATCATGACCCCCCGCGTGGATCTCGACGCGATGCCGATCAAGAGCGAACCGGGCGACGTGGTTCGGGTCATCGAGGAGACCGGCCACAGCCGCATCCCGCTCTACGCCGATACCGACGACGACATTCTGGGTGTCATCCACGCCAAGGACCTCCTTGGCGCCATGGCCCAAGGCCGCCCGGTCGACCTTCCGAAGTTGATGCGCCCGATCCTGACCGTGCCGGAAGGGAAGTCGGTTCGCGAACTTCTGGGCGAGATGCGCGCCGCCCGGACCCAGATGGCTATCGTCCAAGATGAATTCGGCGGCACCGCCGGCGTCGTGACGATCGAAGATATCGTCGAAGAACTCGTGGGCGACATCGTCGACGAATACGACCCCGAAGAGCCGGAGATCATCGAACTCGACGGAGGCTGGATGATTCAAGGCAAAGCCCACCTCGACGACCTCAACGACAAGATCGGCACCGAGTTCGAAAGCGAAGAGTTCGACACCGTCGGTGGCTTTATCTTCGGTCAGTTCGGCCGCCAACCCAAAGAAGGCGAGTGGATCGATCTCGACCGCTACCGCTTCACCGTGACCGATACCGACGGCCGCCGCGTCTCCCTCCTCAGAATCGAAGCCGTCGACGAGCCGGGACTTGAGAGCTTGGATGACTAGGGAATAGGGAATAGGATAAAGGAAGAAGAGAAATCCTTTTCCCTTTTCCTTATTCCCTCAGGGTAACGTCCGCAAATGCCGTTAGTGCCCGCTTTCCTGCTCATGGCTCAGGCCGCGTCGTCTCAGACGGTGGAGGTCCCCATCCTCTACTCTCGTCCCTCACGGATCGTAAAGGTGCTACAGAACCTGCCGCCTTTGCCGCTCGGGATCCAGGCGAACGACGAAGCCGGCACGCTGACCCTCTGCGGCTCGCTGGCGGACATCTCGCAGATGAAGATGCGCATCAACCTTTTCGATGTCGAGGCTAAGAAGGTCGACCTCGATCTGAAGGTGGTCAGCCCGGTCGACCACGCCGAGTGGAAAGCCCAACTCACGATGATGAACAATCGTCCCTGGACCGGCAACGACGATGCAACCGGCGTCGAACTCAAAGTGGTCCCCCGGCTTAACGATGATGGGACGGTGACCGTCTTCTTGGACGCGAAGAACGCTGACCATCACGTCAACATGGTTTTTCGCTCCAAGCTGAACGAGACCGTCATTTTGGGTTTTAAGGCGGGCAAATGGATCATTGCGGGACCTCACCAGGGTGAGAATGGACAGGGCGACCTTCAGCAAAAAGACGCGCGGATCATCATCAAATACGTCGATCGCCCGAAGGGTTAACGGAACCCCGGCTACCCGCCGAAGAGTCCTACGGCCATCATGCCCACCACCGTTGTAGGACTCTTCGACGACCGAGACGATGCCCATAATGCCGTTCAAGATCTCATGGCGGCTGGTTATAGCCGTGATAGGATCAGCCTCCTCGCGACCGATCCGACCGGCGTCTACCAGAGGTACATCGTAACCGCCGACGGCAACATGGCGGGAGAGGGTGCCTCCACCGGCCTCACCTCCGGCGCCCTAGTGGGCGGATTGCTCGGAATGTTGATCGGATCCGGCGCGATCTTCTTCCCGCCGGCGGGAGTTCTCGTCGCCGGGCCTATCGCCGGCCTGATCGCCGGAGCGGCCGCCGGCGCGGCTACCGGCGGAATCCTCGGCGGCCTCATCGGCCTCGGAATCCCGCGAGACCACGCTGAGACCTATGCGGAGGGAGTGCGCCGCGGCGGCACTTTAATTTCCATCGAGGTCGATGACAGCGAGGTCGCCCGCGTCCACGACATCCTGGATCGCGATGGCGCGGTCAACGTAAATGATCGGGGAAGCTACTACCGGGAGCACGGCTTCACCGGTTTCGACCACTCTGCCCGGCCTTACTCGGACGAGGAGTATGCAAGAGAGCGGGATCTACTCAAAGCCTACGCCTCCGACGAAACCACCGCCACCGGCCTCGGCACGGGCGTCGGAACCGGCCGAATCAGTACCTACGCTTATGCAGACACGCCGACCGGGCTTCCGCCCGAGAAGAAGGAGAGCCAGAGCGCCGAGTAGCACTCCCAACCAAATAGCCCGCCGGGTACCCTTAACTGGCCATGTCCCTGGCGCTGAACCGAGAGAACTACCTACTCCACAAGATCCATTCGCTCACCGGCGTGGTTCCTGTGGGCTATTACATGGCGCAGCACCTGCTGCTGAACACCTACAGCGTCGCGGGTGAGGCGAAGTTTAACGGCGTCCTCGCGTTTTTCGACAGCATCCCCAGCTACGTGCTGCTGGCGCTCGAAGTCGTCGCGATCTGGGTCCCCTTGCTGTTCCACGCCGTCTACGGCATGTTCATCATCGGCCGGGCGCAGCCGAATTTCATCGGAACCAAGTACGGATGGTCCCAGAACCGCATGTACACCTTCCAGCGGTACAGCGGCCTCTTCATCTTCCTGTTCCTGATCTATCACACGACAACCACCACGGGCGCGAAATACCTGGGTGGCGATCCTAAGGTGATCCAGTTCGCCGCATGGCACGACAAGTTGACCGACCATGCCTACCTGCTGTTGGTGGTCTACATGCTCGGCGTCCTGACGTCGTCCTACCACCTCGGCTACGGAATCTGGAACTTCTGCATCCGCTGGGGTATCACGGTTTCGGACAAGGCGCAGAAGCAGGTCCAAATCCTCGCCGCTGGCATCACCGTCCTCCTCACCGCTTTCGGCTGGGCCGCCCTAATCGGCTTCATCGTCAACAAGCCCGCCCCCGCAACTGTCCTTGCTCCGGTGACTCAGCACGTCGCCCAACGCTGATATAAAAAGGCCCCTCGACCTTTGGTCCGAGGGGCCTTTTCGCGCCCTTACTTGGCCTTCGCCAGCCGAGCGTTCACCGCATCCCAGTCGATGACCGAGAGCCAGTTGTCGATGTACTTCGCGCGGGCCGTCTGAACGTCCAGGAAGTAGGCATGCTCGTAAACGTCGAGCGCCAGGATCAGCTCGCAGTTCCACTGCGGGAACGTGTCCTGACTGTCGCCGGAGAAGTTGAAGACGGTGCCTTCGTCCCGATCGTAGGCGAGGAACGCCCAGCCGCGGCTGGCGATTCCGGTCGCCTTGATGTCGACCGCCCACTTCTCATAGGAGCCATAAGCTTCGTCGATCAGCGCCGCCACATCGCCGGTGGCCGGTCCGCCCGCGCCGCCGAGGGTGTCGAAGTAGACGTTGTGATTCTTATAGCCGCCGAGCGCGAACGCGTAGTTCGTCTTCAGAGCGCGAAGCGGGCTATAGATCTGGTTGGCCTTAGCCGGATCAATTTCGAGTTCGGCAAGCGCCTTGCGAATCTCATTCGTCTTGTTCGCATAGCCCTGCCAAAGCGTGAGGTGCGCTCGGTGAGTGGCCTCGCTGAGGCCCTTATCAGCGGTTTTGAGGGCTTTCTGGATATCGTCCTCGGTTGGGACGCGCACGAGCTTGGGTTCCATGGTTTTCCTTAAGTAGTCCATCGAAGAGATGGACCTGCAAGGTTACTACGGGATGAAGGGGCGAAGGGTCTTCAGGTCACTTGGCTAGGTCATTGGGTCTTTGGGTCTTTGGGTGACGTGATCTGCCCGAATGACCCAAAGACCCTACGCCCAATAACCCAATCGAGTGGTAGTCTTCGGCCAGGATGAACGCCTACCTTCTGGCTCTGCGGCATACTCCGGCGATCTTAGAGAGGATCCTGGACGACGTTCCCCCTTCGCGGTACGCCGAGCGCGTGAGCGAAGACCGCTTCACCCTCCACGAGATGGTCTGCCACATCGCCGACTTCGAAGACATCTACATCGAACGGATGCGGGCCGCCATCAAGCAAGACGGCGTCGAAGTCCCGGATGTCGACGAAGGCCTCCGGGCCATCGAGAAGCAGTACGACTGCCGCGACCTGCATAAGGAACTGGAAGTCTTCGGCAACCGCCGCCGCGACACCATCACCTTCCTGGAAGAACTCACCGAGGAAGAACTCGGCAAGAAATTCACCAAGGAAGGCATCGGCACGGTAACGATCGCCCAGTACCTAGCCATCCTCTCCGGCCACGATCTCTACCACCTCGAACAAGCCACCTGGTACCTAAAAGGCGTCCACGCAAGAGTAGAGGCATAGTCCGGTCCGGTTCCCCTCCCTGTTTTTCCGCGGGTCCTCAATACCCAAACCAGGACCTGCTTGCACCGCGAGGAAAATGGGGTGGGGCTCCGGGTGTCCATCAAACTCCGACACACCCGGGATGCCCTAGCCCCCTAATTTCCTAACTCCCTAATTTCCCAATCTCCCTCGATGCCCCTCATCCCCTACCAACTCTCCCTCCGCCACTCCCCCGCCATTCTCCAGCGCCTCGTCGCCCAAATCCCTAAAGCCCGATTCGCCGAACCCGGAACCGAAACCCGCTTCTCCATTCTCGAAATGGTCTGCCACATCGCCGACTTCGAGACCGTTTTCTTTGACCGGATCCGTGCCGCCGTCGAGACCGACGTCCCCCAGTTCGCCAGCGTCGACATCTCCGCCCGCGTGACCGAGAAGGGCTACGCCGACCAAAACATCGACGAGCAACTCGCCAAATTCGACGAAGACCGGAAAACCACCGTCGCCTACCTCGAGTCCCTGACCGACGCCCAACTCGCCCGAGAGTTCGTCCAATCCTTCGGCCGGATGACCATCAAAGAGTTCGTCTCCGTCATGGCCGGCCACGACGTCTATCACATCGAACAACTCACGGGATACCTGGAAGGGAAAAGGTAAAAAGGGAATAGGGAAGAAGGAAAAGGCAAAGAAGAACCGACCGCTCACCCCCTTTTCCCTTTTCTTCTTCCCTTTTCCCTCCTCCCCCATGCTCCAAGTTCGAAATCTCGTCAAACAGTACAAGGCCCACCGGGCGGTGGATGATCTCTCGTTTGACCTGAAGGCGGGCGAGATTGTCGGACTTCTCGGACCGAACGGGGCAGGGAAGACCACCGCGCTCCGCTGCATCGCCGGCATCCTCCGCCCCACCGAAGGGCAGGCCCTCATCAACGGCTACGACGTCGTCGGCGACCAAGCCAAAGCCAAACGCGGCCTCGCCTTCGTCCCCGAAGTCCCCTCCCTCTACGAACTGCTGACCGTCGACGAGCACCTCCGCTTCATCGCGATGTGCTTCCAAACCCTCCCGATTTACGAAGCGAAGCGCGACGAACTTCTCGCTCGCTACAGCCTTACGGATAAGAAGGACGCCCTCGTCGCCACCCTCTCGAAGGGCATGCGCCAGAAACTCAGCGTCGCCTGCGCCCTCGTGCACGACGCCAACGTCCTCCTCTTCGACGAGCCGCTCATCGGCATCGACCCCGAAGGTGCCCGCGAACTGAAAGACGAACTCCGCCGCGCCCGGGACGATGGCGCTTCGCTGCTGATTTCGACCCACCTCCTGGAGTCCGCGGAAGCGCTCTGCGACCGCGTTATCGTCATGCGAAAAGGCCAAAAGATCGCCGAAGGAACGGTTTCGCACCTGCGCACCCTCGTCCCCAACGGCGAGGAGATGAGTCTGGAGGACGTGTTCTTGGCACTCACCCATGAATGACGTTCGCCCCCTCGCCTACCTGCTGACGCGCAGCATCTTTAACGGCGTCAAACGCGCGGTCACCAGCCCGAAGCGGCTCATCGCGCTCACGTTCTTCGCCCTCTACTACTATCAGATCCTGCTCCGGCCATTCTCCTCGTCCCACGCCCCGACCCTTCCTCCAGGAGCCCCGCAGGTCAATCTTCCGGGCGCGAACATGGTTGACGCCATTGTGTTCGGCCTCGTGGGCGTACTCTCGATCCTGCTCATGACCAGCGTCCTCAGTTACAAAGGCGGATTCAAAGCCGCCGACGTGGACGTCCTTTTCCCCACCCCCGTCTCCCCCCGCGTCGTCCTGCTGTTCCGCATTGCCCGCGACACGCTGGTCACCCTGCTCGTGCCGCTCCTGCTGGTCCTGATCGGCTTCCGCAACGCTGGCACCTCCGTTCAGCAGCTCGTCCACAACTATCCAAGTCAAGGCGGAGACATCATGCGGGCCTTCTTCCTCGCATACCTGATGGTGGCGATGGTCTGGGTCTGCATTGGCTACGCGGCCAGCCTCTTCGTCAATCGAAGCGACCTCAAGAGCGACCGAAACCGGAAAATCATCAACGTCCTGATGGGCTCGTTGGTGTTTGGCATCGTCCTTTATATCGCGATTTCTTTCCGCATGTCGCCGACGGTCGACACCCTGGTCGCGGCTGCCCACGCCCCCGTCATCCGTATTCTGCTCGCCCCGGTCACCCTCGCCACATGGGCCGTCATGGGCACCTTCGACGGCAACCCGGAGTTTGCTCTTGGGGGTGTGATCGGACTCGCTGCGCTCATCGCAATCGCTTTGCGCGTCGCCATGACCCAGGTCGGCTGGATGTACGACCAAGCCGCCGTCCGCGGCTTCGATTCCGGCCCGAACATGCGCGACCTCCAGCGTCGGGGCGATATCATCGGGATGCAGGCTGAGCGCGCCCGTCAGGGAAAGCTCAAACACGGCCGCATCGCCAGCCGGCTTTCTCGCCTCCAAGTCTCCGGCGCCCCCGCTCTTCTCTGGAAAGAGGCCGTCCTTCAAGCCCGCGGGTCGCTCTCCGGCCTCGTGGCAATCGGTCTGGTCTTCCTCGGCTTCACCGGCCTCTTCGTTTGGACCACCGCCAACAAGCCCGAGACCTCGGGCTGGGTCATCATGGGTGCTCAGGCCATGATGGTCTACATGCTCTCGATGATGAGCGCCCAAAGCGGCTTCATCGAACTGCTCCGCCGCGTCGACCTGCAAAAGCCGCTCCCCTTCACCCCTTCGGTAACGGTCTTCTGGGAGGTCCTCGCCAAGGCCATCGCCCCCTCCATCCTCGGCCTCCTCAGCGCGGTCGTCGGTCTCTGCTTCGCCCCCTGGGCCTGGGCTCATGCCATCGCCGGCATCCTCATCACCCCAACCCTAGCCATTCTCCTCGCCTCGGTCGTCCTCCTCGTCGTCGTCCTCTTCCCCGACTTCGAAGACCCCACCCAACGCATGTTCCGCGGCCTGATGCTCCTCCTCGGCATCGTCCTCGCCATGCTCCCCGGCGCCGCCGTCTTCCTTGGCCTCGCCTTCGGCTTCCACCTCTCCCCCCTCCTAATCGCCCTCCCCGTCATGGCCATCAACGTCGGCCTAAGCATCGGCATGTCGATTCTGTCGGGCAACTTCTACGCAAGCTACAATCCCAGCGAATAATCAGAACCCCCTCTCGTCGCCCCGGCCCAGGCGGCTCGGTGTACGCAAGGCCCTATCGGGCGATGAGAGGGGGCAGGGGGAGAGATTTGCGGCCCATCAATCAAGCCGCTAGGGTCCCGGTGGTCCCAAGCCTCAGAACCCCTCTCCTCCGGGGGAGAGGGGCAGGGGTGAGGGCGAGAACCTCCCGAATCTCCCCTTTTTGAGTAAGGACGCCTAAGCCAATAACCTCACCATCTCCGCCGCCCCCTCCTTATCCCCCGTCGCCAACCGCCCATCCAAAATCGCCTCGACCAACCCCGCCTTAATCCGCCCAATCTCCGGCCCCGCCGGTAACCCCGTCAGCACCATAATCTCCTCGCCCGACAACGGCGAAACCAACGTCTCCGCCGGCGTTTCGCCCCGAACCTCCTCCAACTTCGCCCGAATCGGCGTCAGATCCATCTTCCGAACCCCCGGAGCAAGCGATGAAACGTCCGCCTCGATCAAGGTCAGCAGCCGCTCCGTATCCTCCCCCAGATCCCGCAAGAGCCGGCGGGCGGCCGAAGAACTCAGCGTCTCGAACGATCCCAACCGCATGTGGTTCTTCACCAGCCGAGCGATCGGTTCAACCTCCCGCGTCGAAAACCGGAGGTGCCGCAGCAATTCCCCCGCCTTCCGCGCCCCCACATCCTCATGCCCAAAGAACCGGGTAGCCCCTTTCGCGTCCACCGTCCGAGTCTCCGGCTTCGACACGTCGTGTAGCAACGCCGCCCAACTCAACGTCTCGTCCCGCAACGCCGCCACGTGGCTCAACACCAAGAGCGAGTGGTCCCAAACATCCAAGTGGTGCCAATGCCCCTGCTCGCAATCCACCATCGGGCGAAACTCGGGCGCAAAGACATCAAGCAACCCAAGCTCCATCAAGTCCGCAAACGCCTGCGGGGCGGTGGGCTGAAGAATCATCTTCCTCAACTCATCCCGAATCCGCTCCTCGCTAACGATGCTCAACCGCCCGGCGCTCTGCCGGATCGCATCGTACAATCCGGGTGCCGGTTCAAACCCTAGCTTCCACCGAAACCGCACCGCCCGCAGCATCCGCAACGGGTCGTCCTGAAACGTCTCGATCGGATCCAGCGGCGTCCGCAAAACCTTCGCCCGAAGATCCTCCAACCCCCGCCCCGTCGGATCGACCAACGTGTCATCCGACAGCCGCCGCATCAATGAATTCGCCGTAAAGTCCCGCCGATAAGCGTCCTCCACCAAAGTCGCCGGCTCCACCTGCGGCTTCCGGGAAACCCCTTCGTAACTCTCCCGCCGCGCCTGAACCAACTCCACGGGCGTCTCCGCAATTCGAAGCATCGCCGTCCCAAACCGCTCATAAACCACCGGCGGAATCGAGGAAAGCGGCCGCAGAAGTTCAACGAGTGGCTCCACCGGCCCCGTGGTTACCAGGTCAACATCCGCCTGCGGCGGCAACTCCAACAACTCATCGCGAACCGCCCCGCCGACAAGATAGAGATCCCCCTCATAAGCCGTCCCCCGAACGGCTGTACGGATTTTGTCAAGTGAGAGGTCCATAGAAGGATTGTGACTAGGTCACCCCTCGCCCCTCCGGGGGAGAGGGGCCGGGGGTGAGGGGCGAGAGCCTCCCAATCCAGACCGTGATTTCCAGCAAATTGCTCCGCGCTACCGTGAGGCCCAATCCTCAACGAACTCAGCGCCCCTTAAAACGGCTAAACGGGGGTGAAGGCTCCGGATGCCTTCCGATAGCCGAGCCGCTCCGCTAGCAATCGCCCGAAGACATCTTACTGATCACGTCGACCCCGCCCGTGGCCCAGAAAAATCCAAATAAGACGATGGGCCAACTTGCGAAAGCAACTGCAACCGGCCAGCGAATCCATACGAGCACCGACGCGATCAAAAAGGAGAGTCCCGCGATAACGGCAAAAAGCGCGCTTCGCGTCATAACCTTTACGACCATCGCCTGCTGGTCGACTGGAATCGCGGCAAGGGCAGTTTTCCGGCCGACCAGGTTTCCAATCCCGTTGCTCGCCAAAAGAAGCCCAAGCAAGGCAAAAATCAGTGATCCCGCTACCTGCATAGAAGCATGTTAACGCAGGTCAGGCAGGAAACCAGTGGCGTCAATCTCTCTGGGCCGAAGCCAAACGCAATAGCCTCCGTCAATCGTCAATCCGTAAATCCCAAAATCGTCTATCCTTTCCCCGATGCCCACCGTCGCCGAAGTCGCTCCTCTCCTCCGTGCTGAAGTCGCGAAGGCGGTGGCCGGACAGGATGCGGTGGTTGAGGCGTGCCTCGTCGCCCTCCTTGCGAACGGCCACGTCCTCCTCGAAGGAGTCCCGGGTGTCGCGAAGACCCTTCTCGTCCGCAGCCTCTCCGCCGCGCTGTCCTTGGACTACACCCGCATCCAGTTCACCCCCGACCTGATGCCGAGCGACGTTCTCGGAACCCGCATCTATAACCCGAAATCCCTCGATTTCGAGCTCCGCCGCGGCCCCATCTTCACCAGCGTCCTCCTGGCCGACGAAATCAACCGCACCCCGCCGAAGACCCAATCCGCCCTTCTGGAAGCGATGGAAGAGCGCCGCGTCACCCTAGACGGCGAGCCGCACACTCTACCAAGCCCGTTCATCGTCTTCGCCACCCAAAACCCCCTCGACTTCGAAGGCACCTACCCCCTCCCGGAAGCCCAGCAGGACCGTTTCCTCCTCAAAGTCCTCGTCGATTACCCACGGGAGACCGAGGAAAGGGAAGTGCTGAAGCGGCACCACGAAGGCTTCCGCCCTCAAGCGCTGGAAGCCGCCGGCGTCCAGCCGGTGGTAGACCTCGGCACCCTTGATGCGCTCCGCGCCGAGGTTTCCGCCCAGACCGTGGATGAGAGGGTCGTGGACTACATCCTCAACATCGTTCGCGGCACCCGCGACCTCGACGAGCTGCGCGCTGGCGCCAGCCCCCGTGCCGGCATTGCCCTTCTCAACGGATCGAAGGCCCTCGCCGCCCTCCGCGGCCGCACCTTCGTCATCCCGGACGATGTCAAAGAACTCGCCCCCGCCGCCCTCCGCCACCGAGTCATCCTCCGCCCTGAAGCCGAAGTCGAAGGCCTGACTGTAGACGCCGTCCTAAAAGAAATCGTCGACCGCGTGCCTGTGCCGAGGTAAGGACCCACCCCCTCTCCAAGTGGTTCGTCTTGGAGAGGGGGCCGGGGGGAGAGGTTCCGGAAGCGCCTCAACTTCCCAAAACCTCAACCGCTAACCCCATTCCGTTCGTCTAACAACCATATGCTCACCATTGCCGCCATGCTCTCCCTGGGTTACTACCAAGCAGCCCCGCCGCCCAAACCGGCGCCGGAGACGGTGATGGCGACCGTCGGAGGCACCCCGATCACCGCCGCCGAAGTCGAACCCTACCTCTGGGCTTGGCGCGGAAAGGAGATCGCGAAAGAGCTAACCGGCCATAAAATGATCGCCATCGAGGCCGCCCGGCGAAGTATCACCCTCTCGGAAGCCGAGGTGCAAAAGCGGGTCGAAGATCAACTCAATGGCCTACGTGCCCAACTCCAACCCGGCCAGACTCTTGACGACGTGGTCAACGGCCCCCAGGTCGGGGGCCCTTCGCGCCTTTCTCTCATCGCGCGAAGCTCCCTCCTCGTCGACAAAATCGCCGAAGCCGATTTCAAACCGGACGGCTACGTCAAAGTAGCCACCCTCATTTTCCGAACGACCGGAGACAGCACCGACGCCCTAAGCAAAGCCATCCGCTCCGCCGATCAAGCCTACGCCTCTCTCCAAGCGGGTAAGCCATGGCAAGACGTGCTCCGCGTCTACGAAAAGGAGCCTCGCATCGTCGAGAACGGCGGCCTTATCGGATGGAAAGCCTACGACGTCTTTCCCGAAAGCGTCCGCACCCAGCTCGGCGCCCTCAAGCTGATGGGCGTCACCAAGCCAATCCAGACCGAGTTCGGAATCCAAATCTTCCGCATCCTCGCCCGCGGCGCCTCCGCCACCCCCGCCGAACTCACCGACCTAAAGACCCTTTACATCCAAGGCTCCCGCAACAAGGTCGTCGAGAAGATGAAGCAGACGATCAAAGTCGAGATGAAGTGACCTGTGTTTTAGGTTTTGAGTTTTGGAACCCAAAACCCAAAATCTAAAACTCCCTAGTGCCCGCCCGCTTCCTGAATGTAATCCTTGCTCACGCCCAACTCCTCGGGCGCGTGCAAGCGAAGCATCTTCAGATCCACGTCCGCCGGCACCTTTGAACGGGTAGCCAGTGAAACCACGACCATCGTCGTGATCGATAGCGGTACCCCCCAAATCGCGGGCTGTTCCATCAGGCCGCGAACGAGCGGCGGAAGATCCCAAGTCAGGATCTTCTTGTCCAACAGCATCGAACTCACGATCGCGCTAAGCGAAAGCAGGCCACCTAACAACATCCCGGTCGCCGCCCCCTGTGCGGTCAGACCGCGCCACCAGGAGCCCAGGAGCAGGAGAGGGAAGTAGGAAGCCGCGCCAATCGCGAAGGCCCACCCGACCATCGTCGCGATGTCGAACGTCTCGACCATCAAGCCGAGCGCCATCGACACCAATCCAACTCCGACCGCCGCGAACTTGAAAGCCTTCAACCGCTCGTCCGTCGATGCCTGCGGGCGAAGAATCCGCCCGTAAACGTCGTGCGCAAACGCGCCCGACATGCTCACGAGCAGCCCGGAGAACGTCGACATAAACGCCGCGAACGCTCCAGCGCTCGTGACCCCGCTCAGAATCTGCCCCAGATCCCCGCCCAGCAGAGTCGGCAACTTGATCGTCACACTATCCGTCGCGTTCGAGGCATACAGCGCCGGCATCAACACCCGCCCCATCGTGCCCCAGAGCGGCGTGAACACATAGAACCCGCCGAGCATGACCATGACCCAAAGCGTCGTCCGCTTCGCCGCCCGCCCATCCGGATTCGTATAGAAACGAACCAGGATATGAGGCAGACCCGCCGTGCCGCAGACCAGCGCGATAATCAGCGAGTAGGTGTACAGCAACGGGAAACCCCACTTGCCCGCGAGCGGGCCAAACGGGTTCTGCCATTTCGCGTCCGCTGGCGCGTTCGGAATCGGTCCCGTCTGAAGCTCCACTTCGGCCGGCTTCGCAAACTCGACCTTCGCGTTCGTCCGAACCTCCTTCCCATCCTTCATCACCGGCATACCGTTCTTCGTCACGGTGATTGGTCGAGCGATGAGCGTGACGTTGGTCAAGGAGATCGGTTTCGAAAGGTCCTTCGGCAGACCATCCGAACCACGGATTTCGATCATCGTGGACGGCGCAATCGGATCCTCGCCCTTCTCCGGCTTTCGCGCTGTGGAGATCTTCGCGATATCCGCGCTGTCCGAGATGGTCATCACCGTCTCGCCCGAGGCGGCAAAGCTCATCGCGTTCGCCGGCGCCGCCTCCGCGCCCTTGATCTTCACCTTGGTCGACTTCTCAATGCTCGGCACCCCATGCGCCGTCGCCTCCCCCGGATTCGCCCCGCCGTGCACCGACGCCACCACAAAGAACGGAACCGAGATCGCGAACAGCTTCGCCCAGTACTGGAACGCCTGAACCGGCGTAATCCCCTTCATGCCGCCGAAGGCGACGTTGAAGGTGATAATGCTGCCCACGATCGCAATGCCGACCCAATACGGCCAGCCCAAAATCGCCCCCATCGTCACGCCCGCCCCCTTCATCTGCGGCATCGTATAGAAGAAGCCGATGAACAGCACGAAGATCACCGCGATCTTCCGGAAAGCCGGACTATCGAACCGCCCCTCCGCAAAGTCGGGAATCGTATAAGCCCCGAATCGACGCAAGGGCCCGGCGATAAACAGCAGCAAAAACAGATAGCCCGCCGCGTACCCCACCGGATACCAAAGCGCGTCGTACCCATTCTTCATCACCAACCCGGCGATGCCCATAAAGCTCGCCGCGCTCAGGTACTCGCCCGAAATGGCCGAGGCGTTCATCAACACGCTAACGCCCCGCCCCGCCACAAAAAAGTCACTCGCCGACTGCGCCCGCTTTGTCGCCAAAACCCCAATCGTCACCGTCGCGAGGATGATGAGCAGCACAAACAAAAGCGGAATATTCACGCCTCGTCCTCCTCAACAAACAGCTTCTTCTTGGCAGGTTTCTCCCCCTCTCCAAGTGGGTCGTCTTGGAGAGGGGGCCGGGGGGAGAGGTTCCCCGGAGTCTCAACCACCCCAACCTTCCCCCGCAACTCACTCACAATCGCCGCCTCAATCCGATCCGACCCCTTCACAAACAGCCAGGACAACACCCAAGTGATCGGATAAAAGAGCACCGCCAGTAGCAGCCAAGTAAACGAGAATCCGCCGACCTTCGTCGCCATAACATCCGGCAGATAAAGGTTAAGCAAAGGCAGCCCGACCAGAATCAAGATAAAGACCGCCGCGATCCGCAATCCGAGCGCCGCCTGCCGCCGCATGATCTTGCGCGCCAGCTCGCCGCGATCGGCTCCCTCGCCGACGTGTTGTGCGTGTTCCACGCGCGAAGCATACGCCATCGGCGCAAAGTGCGCAAAGCCCCAAGTCCCTGGGACCCCCGACGAAATACGTTATCCTCCGGTCAAATGCCTTTCGCGCGCGCCTTCGCCTTGGCCCTTCCCCTGACCCTCGCCGCCACCGGCTCTGCCCAGACCGTTCTTCTCCGCTTCAAGCCACCTGTCGGCACCAAAGTCACCTACGCGATGACTATGAACATGACGCAGGCCGTCCCCGGCATGCCTGCGCCCATGAGCTTTTCAACCGTCGTCCCGATGACCATGCGTGCGGTCTCCCGCGCGGGCATCTCAACCACCGTCGAAATTAAGATGGGACAAGCCAAAGTCACCATGCCCGCCGGCAGCCAGATGGCGAGCATGAAGCCGATGCTCGAAAAAACGATGAGCGGCATCGTCACCACGACCACCATCGACGAACTCGGCAACATGAAGGGCGCCCCCGGGGCCGGTGGCGGCATAAATCAGAATTCCCAGACCATCACTTTCCCTAAGAAAGCCATCAAAGTCGGAGACTCCTGGAGCGCCACCCTCGACATGGGCAAAATGATGCCCGGTGCCCAAGCCGGCATGACCGCCACCGGAGTAATCCCGATCACCTACCGCCTCCAAAGCCTAAAGAAAGTCGGCGACAAAACGCTCGCCGTCATCTCCATGGCCATGAAAGGCAAATCCACGATGACCATGCCCCAAGGCAAGATGGACATCAACATGAATTCCACCGGTCAGTCTGTTGTCAACGTAGCCACCGGCATGTTCATCAGCACATCGATGACCTCCGACATCGCGATGGTGGTGATGGGCAAAGACATGCACCAGCACATCGTCGTTTCTATGAAGTAACCAACTCCCTCGCCGCCTCCGCCCAAGTCGGATACCGAAACTCAAACCCCGCCTCCAACAGCCGCCGCGGAACCACCCGCCGGCTCTTCAAGATCAACTCCGTCTCCGTCCCCATCGCCCAAGCCCCGATCTCCAACAACGGAGCCGGCGTCGACAACCCAAACGGCACCCCGTAAACCTTCCGCAACTCCCGCATAAACTCGCGATTCGGCAGAGGATTCGGCGAGCACACATTCACCGCCCCATCCATCTCGGAAGAGATCAAAAACAAGATCGCCGCCGTGAAGTCGTCCTCGTGAATCCAAGAAACATACTGCCGCCCATCCCCCTGCGCGCCCCCCATCCCCCGCTTCACCAAGGTTGAGAGCACATCAAAAACGCTCCCCTTATCCCGGCTCATCGTCATCGCACTCCGCAACGCCACCTTCCGCGTGCGCGGAACCTCCGCCTCATCCAGCGCCTGCTCCCAAGCCTTCGCGATCCCCAGGCTGAACTGCCAAGTATCCGGCGCCCCGTCCGCATGGATCAGCCCCGTCGCCTCGTCGTTCGCCGCGTCATACCGATGCGCATAGATCGTCGCCGTCGCCGCCTGCAGCCAAACCCCCGGCGGACGCCCCGCCGCCCGAATCGCCTCTCCGATCACCCGCACCGAATTCACGCGCGACTCCAAAATCTGCCGCCGATTCTCCGCGTGATACCGGCAATTCACGCTCCGCCCCGCCAGATTGATCACCACGTCCGCCCCATCGACCTCCGACGCCCACTCCCCCAACGTCTGCCCATCCCAACCAATCTCCCCACTCCGAGGCGTCCGAGAAAGCACCACCACCTCATGCCCCGCCCCCCGCAACCCCCGCTGCAAAACCTGCCCCACGTTCCCACTCCCCCCCGGAATGACAATCTTCACAACTTTCAGTATACGGTGAAACTAAAACGGAGCGCGGACGCCCTCGTCCGCTCCCGGTCCGCGGACGCCCCGTCCGCAGTCTCCTTCCCACCCAAAGACCCAAAGACCCAACGCCCAACGACCCTCCGCCCCTTTTCCCCGCAACTTTCAAACCTGCCCACCAAGGGCGGAAAAATCCCGGTAAAGTCATTCCGATGTGGATCTCCGCGCGCACCGCTACCACCTTGGCGGCCGCTGCTTTGCTGCTCGTCATGGCGGCCGTAGCCGCGCCGCTCATCCCCCGCGCGCATCTCCCCAACCTCCCCGAAGAGCACACTCCGGTGACCACCGGTAAGTACGGCGCCGCAACCCCCATCCTCGAATCCCCCGAACGCGTGCGCGCCCAACAAATGGCCGAAGGCGCGGCCACCGAAGGCGGCGCCGAACTCAAGGCCGCCAACCGCTGCGGCACCGGACCCGCCGTCGAACCAAAGCCCGACGCCGTCCAGCGCCTCACCGCCCTCCTCAAAGACCCCCACATCGTCGCCGACCCCCGCGCCGCCGCCGCCGAAGTCTCCTACGTCGTCCGCCTCGTCCGCGGAGACCAAAAGGTCGACGTCATGGTCGACCCCGTGAACGACCGCCTCGTCGTCGCCCTCGACCAGAACCCCGTCGGCAGCTACTCCTTCGCCGGCCTCCACAAAGAGTTCACCGACCTAAGCCTCGCCCTCTTCCCGACAAAGCCATGAGCCGCCCCTGCCCCGAGGACTTAACCCCCCTAGAGCCCCGCATCCTCCACGGCCTCACCCTGGATACCTGCCCCCAGTGCGCCGGCATCTACTTCGACGAAGGCGAGATCGCCCAACTCCAAGCCGCCGGCTCCGAAGCCCTCACCGAAGTTGAAGAGTCCGTCACCCCCGCCGACTTCTCCTTCATCGAAAGCCCCGTCCCCAAACGCTGCCCCGGCTGCAACGGAGCGATGCACGCCTACCGCTACCGCTACTCCTCCGAAATCCGCCTCGACGGCTGCGACCGCTGCGGCGGCATCTGGGTCCAAGACGGCGAACTAGCCAAAATCGCCGACTACGTCCAGTCCTGCCCCAGCACCTTCGGCGGCACCCCCGCCGCCCGCCAAGCCGCCGAATCGTCAAACGCCCAACAAAAAGCCGCCCAACGCCACGCCAAACTCCTAAAAAGAGTAGCGTCAATCTTCGGCTAACTCCCGTCTCCCCCTCTCCAAGTGGCTCGTCTTGGAGAGGGGGCCGGGGGGAGAGGTTCCGGACCCCGGCCAGGGCGGCATGACGTACGCAATGTAACGTCGGGGCGGTGAGAGGGGGCAGGGGGAGAGCCCTTCAACCTACCAAACAAGCCGCCCTGCCTCCAATGGTCCCAGGCTAACCCCAAAGACCCAACAAACTCCCTACACAAACCCTCAAAACATCGGGTACATTATTTCCTCATTGCCGCATAGCTCAGTTGGTAGAGCAGCTGACTGTTAATCAGCGGGTCATAGGTTCGAGTCCTATTGCGGCAGCCACCCTTCCAAACCCACCCTCCCGAGGTGGGTTTTCTCATTTCTGCCCCCCCCCCAGGACCGCTACTCGCCAGAGTGGCCTCCCCAAAAGCAAAGATCGTGCCCCTTGGACCACGGTACGAACGGAAGGAAGATCCGAGAGCGTGGGGGTCAGAGTCGCAATAAAGAAACCCCTTGCCCCAGGAGCGCCGAGTAGCACTCGGCGACCGCGAAGCGGTCCCAAAGCTCCCCTGCCTCGGTGGGAGAGAGGGACATATCCCCCCCCCGCCACCGGCGTCAAGATAAGCCTTCGAGCAAGGCAACGCGAAGCGTGTAGGCCCAGCCTCCGTGGCTGCGGACCGCCCACCAAACTCCTTTCTGCCTTCAGAACCCCCTCGCCCCTCTGGGGGAGAGGGGGCAGGGGGTGAGGGGCGAGAGCCTCCCAATCCCAATAGAAAAGCCGCGCCCAGTTGATGGTGCCCCTCAGAGCGAGGCACGAGCAAAAGCGGGAACCGAAGGAGACATAGCGATCAAGTCAAGCCTCGACCCCTGTTCCGCGAAGTGGGTAGCCGCCGGAGATCGTACCGGCGCGGAAGCCTAACAAAACCTTATAGACCCCGGATTTAAACCTAAGGCCGGCACGGGTTGCCGCTGCCCCATATCGGGCACGCCGGTTGATCGGTCGATCACGGCATTCTGACCACGGAGTGGTCTTTGGAAGGTAGCCGGGGCGTCGAAGACCTAATGTCATACCGTTTTCTGATTTTAGGGGTCTGGGTGTCACGGGTCATGGGGGATGCATTGTGCCCCCGTGCCCCGTGGAGAGCCTAACGTTTCACGGACACGGGTGACGGGCACGAACCATCCCTCTACCCGTGACACCCTGTCCTCTCACCATAAAGACAAAAACGGTATGACATTAGGCCGCAGACCCCCGGTAGAGAGTCAGTTTCGATTCGACCCCGGAGGGTGTCGCGGAAGTGAGCTTTTCAAGCCCTGCATCGACATCGTTCGCAAGGCAACGTTCCGCGACCCTCACCGGGTCGTGCCCTCGTGGCCCCTCGATCCGGGGCTCCTTCGACGCCCCGGCGACCTTCCAAAGACCACTCCATGGTCAGGGAGACATCATCCCCGGTCTCCCTTTGCAACCGGCCGGTCCCATATCCAACTTAAGTGAACAGATAGGGCCAAGGGGCAGAGCCGCACCGCCCCCCAATCAAGCCTCCAACCCCCAATGGTCCCAAATCCCCCCTCTCGTCGCCCCGGCCCAGGCGGCCCGGTGTACGCAAGGTCTCATCGGGCGATGAGAGGGGGCTAGGGGGAGAGCCGTACCGCCCCTCGATCAAGCCCCTAGACCCCAGTGGTCCCGAACGACCCAATAACGGGGCTGCGGGGCGACCGCCTCCCAATAACCACTAGAAAAGCCGCGCCTAGTTGATGGTGCCCCTTGGAGCGAGGCACGAGCGGAAGGGGGAACCGAGGGGGAGGGGGTTCCGGCTGCCCTCCAAACAGGACCCAGTTCAGAGCCTAACTTGGTCGCGGTGAAAGGAACGCAACGTAGGACGATGGCTCCACGCGGCAACAGAGGGCCGGAACCGCATATCATCAAGGTGAGCCATGAAATGGATTGCCGCAAGCGAACGGGACGTCGCGAACAACACCCTCGAAAAACGGCTCTGGGAAACTGCGGACGAGTTTCGGGCCAACAGTGGGCTGACCGCCGCTGAATACTCCCAGCCCATTCTCGGCCTGATCTTCCTCCGGTTCGCCGAAGCTCGGTTTCTAGCGCAGCACAAGAAGCTGACCGAAGCTGGCGCAAGCGCCCGGCGCGGGCCACAGACGGAAAACCCGCAGGCATACCTCGCGGAAGGCGTGCTGTTCCTCTCTCCCGAGGCGCGGTACGAAGGGCTGCTCAATCTTCCCGAGGGGGCGAACGTCGGCGAGCGGATTAACGACGCGATGCGGGCGATCGAAACTTCGAATCCGCAACTCAGCGGCGTACTACCCAAGACCTACGGCATCTTCTCGGCGACTCTGCTCAAGAGCCTCCTGAAGAAGCTGTCCGAAATTCCGCTGAGCCTTGATTACGACGCCTTCGGCCGCATCTACGAGTACTTCCTCGGGGAGTTCGCGCGGACTGAGGGCTCAAAGGGCGGCGAGTTCTACACCCCGGCCCCCATCGTGCGGCTACTCGTCGAAGTACTCGAGCCGTTCCGCGGACGTATTCTCGACCCCGCCTGCGGAAGCGGCGGCATGTTCGTCCAGAGTGCCCGCTTCGTCAGCGAGCACGCGCAGAACCCCTCGCGCGAGTTGAGCATCCACGGCGTCGAAAAAACGGACGCGACCGGGCGGCTGTGCCGCATGAACCTTGCCGTGCATGGCCTGGAGGGCGATATCCGGCACGGCGGCGAGATCAACAGCTACTACGACGACCCGCACAACGCGGTCGGGCGGTTCGACTTCGTCCTGGCCAACCCGCCGTTCAACGTGAACGCGGTGGACAAGGAGCGGCTAAGCACCGCGACCGGCCCGGGAGGTCGTTACCCATTCGGTTTGCCGCGTGCCGATAACGGCAACTACCTCTGGATCGGGCAGTTCTTTTCCAGCCTGAACGAACGGGGGCGGGCAGGCTTTGTCATGGCCAACTCCGCATCCGACGCGCGGGGCTCGGAGCATGAGATCCGCCAGCGGATGATCGAGGCCCACGCGGTCGACGTCATGGTGGCGGTCGGCCCAAACATGTTCTACACCGTCACCCTGCCCTGCACCCTCTGGTTCCTCGATCGGGGCAAGGTCGGGACGGAGCGGGAGGACAAGGTGCTCTTCCTCGACGCGCGGCACATCTTCCGCCAAATCGACCGGGCGCATCGCGACTGGGTGCCCGCCCAGATCGGCTTCCTTGCGAATGTCGTGCGACTCTACCGAGGTGAGGCGCCGGACTACACCCTCGGCGGCGACGAGGCGAAGGCCAAGATCGAAGCCACGTTTTGCCCCGGAGCTGAGCACGGCGAACCACAGACGCACAATTCACCTCGCTACCGGGACGTATTGGGCCTCTGTAAATCCGCGACCCGCGCGGAGATCGAAGCGCAAGGTTGGAGCCTCAACCCCGGTCGCTACGTCGGGGTGGCCCCGGGGGAAGAAGTAAGCGACGAAGCCTTCAAAGAGCGCCTCAGTGCCCTTAACGAAGAGCTTGAGACGTTGAACTCCCAGGCTCGAGAACTTGAAACAACGATAGCTTTGAATGTAGCGGGGTTACTGCAAGCGTGAGTCGAAAGGTCATCGAAGGAACCCTGGGCGATCTAGGAAGAATCGTTACTGGACGCACCCCACCGTCCAGCGGCTCGGATTTGTTTGGCGAGTTCTGTCCATTCGTCACACCATCGGACATGGACGGTCGAAAGGAAATTGGTACTACCGAGCGCTATCTATCGGAGAAAGGAGCGAAGCATCTTAAGGGCTGCGTTGTTCCTGCACAGAGCGTAACGGTTTCGTGTATCGGATGGCAGATGGGGAAGGCTGCGTTGCTACCTAAAACGTCCGTCACAAACCAACAGCTAAACACGATTATTCCAAATGAGCTTGCTGATCCCCACTACCTCTACTACCATCTCACCACGCGACGTGATGAGCTCAAGCAACTTGGCTCCGTAGGAACCAGGACTCCTATTGTCAACAAGTCGGCTTTCAGTGCTCTCAAGATCCAATTTCCGAACTTAGAAGAGCAGCGCCGGATCGCGGGCATTCTCACGGCCTACGACGAGCTCATCGAGAACTGCCGACGGCGCATCCAAATCTTGGAGGAGATGGCCCGCAGCCTCTACCGCGAGTGGTTCGTCCACTTCCGCTACCCCGGCCACGAATCCGTCCCCTTGGTTCCCTCTCCACTCGGACCCATTCCAGGCGGTTGGGAGGTTCGAAATCTTGGCTCCCTTATCGAAAGCCACATCGGAGGAGGATGGGGTAAGGAGGAGTCAGATTACTTACACACTGAACCGGCCTATGTGATCCGCGGAACGGACGTCCCGGGTGCTCGCTACGGGGATGTCGAACACGTGCCGTTTCGCTATCACAGTCTCTCAAACATTAAGAGTCGGCGTCTTGACAAGGGCGACATAGTGTTTGAGGTATCAGGCGGCAGTAAAGGGCAACCTGTGGGGCGCTCGCTCGTGATCACAGAAGAGCATTTCATGGAATTCGGCGGTCAGGACGTGATCTGCGCCAGCTTCTGTAAACGCGTTGTTCCGAATAGCCATTACGGTTCCGAGGCACTTTGGCTATCCTTCCTCGAAGGCTATGAGAACGGTGAGATTGAACGATTCCAAGTTCAGTCGACTGGTATTTCAAACTTCAAATGGACCGAATACCTCAATCAGATGTCCCGAATTGTTCCTCCCCCTGAACTCGTTCCATTGTTCGAACACCGGGTGAGACCTTTGATCAAATCCATCGGCGTCCTCGGTAGGAAGCTTTCCAACTTGCGTCATACGCGCGACTTCTTGCTTCCGAAACTACTGACAAACGAGTATGATTCTGGACAGTTAACCGGACAAGCTGCCGATGCTATAAATTCTGCAGAATTGCAGCGAATCTGAAGCAATCCGATTGACTCCGTGTTAAGCAACAGCCGACATTTGCGCTGCTGTACTGTTCATGTGGTTCATTCAGATGGTTAACATTACCGTTCTCCCCGCTCGTGGTTCTTCCGATGCTCCTGAGTTGGAAAAGGCATACGAACTAGCTGAAAGGCTTAGGCTGGGTTTTGTACGTGACGAGGAAGGCGATGTAATTATCCATGCGTCACTTAGGACGTACGGGTACGGCCAAACCTATAACGACATCGATATAGCGATCTTTGCGAGCTTTCCTCACGGCATTGACCGACACTCGCCATGTATGGTGGCCTCGACCAATGGGGCAACACGCCCCTTACGAGGTAAGGAAACCTTCAGGCTCTACAGTTTATGCATGACTCTGGAGCTCAAGAGTCACGATCCGAGGGGACTGCAGGTGCAAGGCCATAACCTTCTGATGGCTAGATATGATGACCACTGGAAGGATGTTAGCGATCAAAGCGAAGGACAGAAGCAGGCGCTGAGAAACGTGCTTAAGGACAAGACGTCTGCAAATTGCTGGGTCGCAAACGGGATCTGGCTAACCGGTGTCGGACGGCAAGACATGCCCCTCGGCATCACAAACATCATCCCCGCCGACGCAACATTTGATGATCTCCTGCGTGTGTTTGTCTCCATAAAGGCACCCTATGAAATGATCCCCGGCGGTGGAAGGCCATTTTGCTCCTCGTTCGCAGTGCGAGATAAAGAAAGTCTGACCCCCGCAGAAGTAAAGAAGGTCTTCTCGGAGTTTGCCAAGAAAGAGGTTGTTGTCGGGAGTCTCACTAGGCAGCGGGTCGAGCGAATTACGGCTCAGCTGCTCGACGATCAGCAATATGCGAAAGAGATCGGACAGAAGCTCGTCATCATTCGTGGCAGAGCGGGAACGGGCAAGACAATCAAGCTTTTGCGTATCGCGCATGATCTAGCAAATCTCAAGGGTGCGCGAGTGCGCATCCTGACCTTTAACCTCGCACTTGTCTCTGACATTCGACGCCTAACTGCATTGTCAAACGTAAATGAAGACACTGCCGGGCTCGTTCACGTGACCTCGCTGGACAAATTCTTCTATCACCTTTGGCACGTCTGCGGTTTGGCCGATGACATTCCTTTCGACCAATACCTAGAGCGCCGAGAGGATATCATCAAAATAATCAGTGAAGCGCTATCAGCCGGAGTGGCTAGCGAGGCCGATATTGAGAAGTGGAAAGACGATCCCGAATTTCGCTTCGACTACATCTTGATTGATGAAGGGCAGGACTGGTCAAAGACCGAGCAAAACATTTTGGTCCAGATTTATGGCCCCTCAGCTCTCCTCGTTGCTGACGGTGTAGATCAGATGATCCGCCGAACAGATAAAAGTGACTGGGCGCTTTCTGTACCCAGGAAAGATGTTCACCAAGCTCCACCGGAGCGGCGATGCTTACGGCAGAAAGCAAATCTGAACAGCTTTAACAAGCAGTTTGCTCAAGTCTGTGACCTCTCGTGGGATCTGTTGAGCCGAACCGACTATCCCGGGGGACGGATAATTATTACAGAGGAGCGATACACCCAGCGGCTTCATGAAGAGCTCTTCGAGGCTTGCCAAAAGGATGGCAACGAAGCATATGAGATGCTGCTTATGGTTCCTCCAAGCCTCGCTAATAATCCGGAAACTAATACAAAAGGTTTTGTGATGGCGCCAGAGTTTGCACAGTGGGGAGTACGTATCTGGGACGGGACACAGCGAGACCATCGAAAGGAGTTTCCAAACGAGCGGCTAGAGCATCGGGTGATTCAGTACGAGAGTTGTCGAGGTTTGGAGGCATGGACCGCAGTTTGCCTTTATCTTGATCAGCTCTTTGAAGAAAAAATGCGAACGTGGACTAGGGTTGAAGATCAAGCAACGTTCGAAGACGACGAGGTCCTAAGAGTACGGGATGCTCTACGGTGGTGCTTGATCCCATTGACAAGGGGGATCGATACAACACTGATCGTTCTTTCAGGCATCGACAATAAACTCAGTCAAGCTCTACGTCAAGTTGCTAAAGAGGTTCCGGATCTAGTGGAGTGGCGCTAGGACCCTTCTCTCGCTTATCCTCGTACTGTCCCGCACACTTATATGTCGCACCAATACACCGAAGACAACCTGGTTGAGCAGCCAGCAATTGGGTTGTTCACCGAACTGGGTTGGGAGACAGTGGTGGCGACCGACGATAAGGTCGCCGAGAATAGCCTGCTCGGAAGAACGTCGAAGAGCGAGACGGTTCTGGTGCTGTGCTTGCGGGCGGCCTTAGAAAAGCTGAATTCTGAGGTGCCGATGGCGGCGATCGACGGGGCGGTAGACCTGCTGATGCGGGACCGGACAGCAATGGGGCTGGCGGGGGCGAACCGGGAGACGTACGCCTTGCTAAAGGACGGTGCGCTCATCTCTCTACCTGACACCGACAAGGGCGGGCAGAAGAGCGTGCGGGTGCGGATCGTGGACTGGGACAATCCCCTGGCGAACGACTTCTTACTCGTGAGCCAAATGACGATCCAGGGGCCGCTCTACACCACACGGCCCGACCTGATCGGCTTCGTCAACGGACTGCCCCTTGTGGTGGTCGAGCTGAAGAAGCCCGGGGTTGCGGTACGTCAGGGTTTCGACGAAAACCTGACGAGCTACATGCATCCGCAGAACGGCGCTCAGTGTCTATTTGCCACTAACGCGTTGTTGATCGTGAGCAATGGAACCGACAGCCGCGTGGGATCGATCACCGCCGACTGGGAGCGTTTTTTCGAGTGGAAGCGGGTCGAGAGCGAGAACGAACCGCGCACCGTCTCATTAGAGACGATGATCCGAGGGACCTGCGAGCCTTCGCGACTCCTCGACCTGGTTGAAAACTTCACCCTCTACAGTGAAGCAGGCACGGGGCTAGCGAAGATCGTCGGGCAGAACCACCAGTTCCTCGGCGTGAATGCGGCCATCGAAGCGTCGTTGGCCGCGCGAGCGGAGGGACACGGGCGGGGCGGCGTATTCTGGCAGACCCAGGGCTCGGGCAAGAGCTACTCGATGGTCTTCTACGCGCAGAAGGTCTTACGCAAGGTGCCGGGTGACTGGACCTTCGTGGTGGTGACCGACCGCACCGAACTGGACGATCAAATCGCAAAGACCTTTAAAGCGGTGGGCGCGGTGAACGACGCGGAGAGCAAGGAGTGTCATGCGTCGAGCGGCGCACACCTGCGGGAGCTGCTGCGGGGAAACCACCGATACGTTTTCACCCTCATCCACAAGTTCCAGACGCCCGAACTGCTGACCGACCGCCGGGACGTGATCGTGCTCGTCGACGAAGCGCACCGAAGCCAGTACGACACCCTGGCTGTGAACATGCGCTCGGCCCTTCCCAACGCAACCTTCGTGGCCTTCACCGGCACCCCGCTGATCGCCGATGGCGCCGTTACAAGGGAGATTTTCGGCGACTACGTATCGGTCTACGACTTCCAGCAGTCCGTGGAAGACGGAGCGACGGTGCCGCTGTACTACGAGAACCGGACGCCCGAGCTTCAGCTTGACAACCCTCAACTCGACGATCAGATCTACGATCTGATCGAGCAAGCCGACCTTGACGAAGACGCCCAGCGCCGGCTGGACCGCGAACTGAGTAGGCAGGCGCACCTACTAAAGCGCGACGATAGGCTGGAGACGGTGGCGACGGATATTGTTCGCCACTTCCTGGACCGAGGCTTCCGAGGCAAGGCGATGGTCGTATCCATCGACAAAGAGACCGCATTGCGGATGTACGTTAAGGTGCGGCGACTCTGGAACGAGGAAGCCGACCGGACCCTTCAGGAACTTGCTCGCCACGGGATTTCTGAGGATCGAGAGAAAGAGCTTCAGGAACGGCTGGAGTTCATCGCCTCAACCGATATGGCGGTGGTCGTCTCGCCCGGGCAGAACGAGATTGAGGAGATGGCCAAGCGCGGGCTGGACATCGTCCCGCATCGCAAGCGAATGCTTGAAGAAGCTCTGGACGAGAAGTTCAAAGACACCTGTGACCCCTTCCGATTGGTCTTTGTCTGCGCTATGTGGCTTACGGGCTTCGACGCTCCATCTTGCTCGACGATCTACCTCGACAAGCCCATGCGCAATCACACGCTGATGCAGACCATCGCGCGGGCCAACCGCGTGTATCCGGGCAAGCACAGCGGGACGATCGTGGACTACGCGAACGTTTTCGTTTCGCTAGAAAAGGCGCTTGCGATCTACGGAGCTGGAAATCACGGCGAGCGGCCCGTCTCCGACAAGTCGAAACTGGCGGAAGAGTTGCGGAAGGCAATCGACGACGCCACGAGTTTCTGTTTCGCCTATGGCGTCCTTTTGGAGGCTTTTGAAAAGCTGCCGACTCAAAGCATCAGTCGGCTCAACATGCTTGTTGAAGCGGTCGAAACTCTAATCGCGCCCGACGATCGCCGCAAACAATTCCTGGCTTGGGAGCGTTTGGTCCGTGCGCTTTACAACGCGGTCAAGCCAAACCCCGTGGTGGCAGAGTTCGTCGCCCGCGTAGCCTTGATGAGCACTATCGCCGGAATGATTCGGGAAAAGCTAAACCCGGAACCCATCGACCTTTCGGACGTCATGGCTGGGATAGGGAAGCTACTCGACGAGTCCATTACCGGCGTGGCAATGGTCGCAAAAGAAGGGAAGAGGATCGATCTTTCTAAGATAGATTTTCAAGCCCTAGCAAAGCGGTTTAAGGATTCAAAGAACAAGCAGACGGAACTTGAGGTGCTGAAGGCGGCCATCAAGGCGCAGCTCGATCGCATGGTCTCGATCAACCCAACGCGGACAGACTTCAGCGACAAGTTCGAAGCTCTGATCGCCGCCTACAACTCCGGCGCCGCGAACATCGAAGATCTCTTCGCCGAACTCGTGAAGTTCACCCAGGATCTAAGCGAAGAAGATCAGCGGCACGTTCGGGAGAACTTGAGCGACGAGGAGTTGGTGATCTTCGACATCTTAACCCGCCCCGCCCCGGAGCTTTCGCCCGAGGAACGGACCGAAGTGAAGAAGGTCGCCCGGGAACTGTTGACGCGCCTAAAAGACCTCTTTGTCGTGGATTGGCGCACCCGGAATCACGCGCGTGCCCGCGTCAAAGACGAGATCGATGGCTTGCTCGACAAGAGACTGCCGCAAAGCTATCCACCAGACCTCTATGAGGCAAAGTGCGCCGAGGTTTTCCGGCATGTTTACGACGCGTACTCGTCGTAAACAATCAAGCCATCCAGGTTCATCCGACCCATCGACTTCCCACCCCACTCGATGTCATAATAGACATACGTCCACCCAACTTAACCAAAGATATACCATTTAATCAAAATAAATTGCCCATACACCAACACAAAAACAACCCCGCCGAAAAATAAAAAACACGAGATATCCCCGTGAAATCCCGCAGAAAATCGACAAAACAAAACTGCAAAACCCAAATAACAACCGACCCGGCGACCCCCAAACGAAGCCGCCGAGCCGGAGCCGAAACCTACCCCTTCAACGAAGCCATGCCGATTGAGAACCGGTACTTAACGTCCGACCGCAGCATCCGCTCGTACGCCTCGTTCACCTGCTGAATCGCGATCGTCTCCACGTCCGCGGTGATCCCGTGCTCGCCGCAGAAGTCCAACATCTCCTGCGTCTCCGCCAACCCACCAATCGGCGAACCGGAGAGCGAACGCCGGCCAAAGATCAGGTTGAACACCGGCACCGATAGCGGCTTCTCCGGCGCCCCCACCATCGTCAAGTTCCCATCGACCCCCAGCAGGCTAATGAAGGCATTCACGTCGTGGTCCGCCGAAACCGCATCCAAGATGAAGTCAAAAGAGCCGGTGTGCTTCGCCATCGCATCCGCGTCCCGAGACACCACGACCTCGTCCGCCCCCAACCGCAGCGCATCCTCGATCTTGCTCGGCGACGTCGTGAACACCACCGTATGCGCCCCCAGCGCATGGGCAAACTTGACCCCCATGTGCCCCAGCCCGCCCAGCCCCACGATCCCAACCTTCTTCCCCGACGTCACCCCCCAGTGCTTCAGCGGCGAATACGTCGTGATCCCCGCGCACAGCAACGGAGCCGCCCCCGCCAGATCCAAGTTCCCCGGAATCCGAACCACAAACCGCTCGTCCACCACGATCCCCTCCGAATACCCGCCATAGGTCACCGGAGCCGTCCCGTGCTTGTCCGGGAAGTTGTAAGTCAGCGTCATGCTCTGGCAGAACTGCTCATTCCCCCGCTGACAATGCGGACAAGTCCCGTCCGAATCCACCAAACACCCAACCCCCACCACATCGCCGACCGCATACTTCGACACCGCCGACCCAACCTCCACCACCCGACCCACAATCTCATGCCCCGGAACCACCGGATAAACCGTCGGCATCGCATCCACCCACTCGTTCCGCACCTGGTGCAAGTCGGAATGGCAGATCCCGCAGAACAAGATCTCGATCCGAACATCCGTCGCCGTCGGCTCCCGGCGAGGAATCGTCGTCGCCGCAAGCGGCGAGGTCGGGCTAGTGGCAGAATAGGCTCGAGCTTGAGTAATCGGCATGATCTTTCTCGTGGGCAGGGCTGAACGCTTCTCCAACCACCCCGCCGCGACTAGTAGAGTCTAGAGCCACCGCAAGACCAAACCATCAAACGATCCTGCAAACCTCTTGGCCAATCCTGCAAAATACAGAAGTGGCCCGGCTCCAAGCCCTCAACGACGAACGCGACCGCCTTAACCGCCAAGAGCTCCGCCAACGCATCGCCGCCGCCCTCCCCCAACCCGGCTCCGTCGAACCCCTCGAAGGCCTCACCCTCTACCGAAACGACCGCCCCAGCGAGCGCATCTATGGCGTCGCCACCCTCTCCTTCTGCGTCATCGCCCAAGGCGCCAAAACCGTCCTCCTCGGAGACCGTGAGTACCGCTACGATCCCCACCGCTACCTCCTCACCACCGTCGAACTCCCCATCACCGGCTGCGTCGTCGAAGCCACCCCCCAAGAGCCCTACCTCTCCCTCCGCTTAGACCTCGACCCCGCCATGGTCGCCTCCGTCATCGCCGAAGCCGGCGTCCCCCCACCCCCCGGAACCGACAACGCCAAAGCCCTCGTCGTAAGCCCCCTCGAACCCGGCCTCCTAGACGCCGTCGTCCGCCTCCTCCGCCTCATCGATCACCCCAAGGAAGCCCCCCTCCTCGCCCCCCTCATCAAACGCGAACTCATCCTCCGCCTCCTCATGGGCGAACAAGCCGGCCGCCTCCGCCGCGCCCCCCAAAACGGCGAACACGCCGACCGCATCGCCCGCGCCATCGACCGCCTCCAACGCGACCTCCAACAACCCCTCCGCATCGAAACCCTCGCCCGAGAACTCGGCATGAGCCCCTCCGGCCTCCACCACCACTTCAAAGCCGTGACCGACATGAGCCCCCTCCAATTCCAAAAAGGCCTCCGACTCCACGAAGCCCGCCGCCTCATGATCAGCCACCGCCTAGACGCCACCACCGCCGGCCTCCGCGTCGGCTACGAAGACGCCTCCCACTTCAGCCGAGACTACAAACGCCTCTTCGGCGAGTCGCCGATCCGAGACGTCGAACGCCTGCGAACGGCGGCGGTAGCTGAATAGTTTGACCAGACAATCACGCCTGAGAACCTTCTCTTCCTCAACTTGATTGGAAGCTCGGTGGCAAGTCCCCGTGCCTCTCTAGAAAAGTAAGTCACTGAAGACTGATGTCTCGTTCCGCGTTATCGCGAATCGTTGATTCAATGGTTGCTTCGTTTTGCAAATTCAGCCTTTCGTAAAACGCTTTGTGGCGCTTTGCCGCAGGATCTTCCAAGCGCTTTCGAATCATATCTCTTCGTCCCAAAAGAGTTTGCGGAATTTCGTCTCCGACGGTCATCCAGCTATAGCCGTATAGGTTCGAAAGAGCGTCATTCTGAATATCCCTCCTCTCTTGGAGCGGGAGAAGATTTGCCTTATCAAGCAAGTCTTCATAGACCAATAGGATCGGCTCGTTAAAACCAAGTTCCCTCAGAAATGCTATGCCTGAATATAGAGATTCTTTGTCAGGCTTTGCACCCAGCGTCTCCAAAATTACGCCCGCGAGCAACGATAGGTTGTAGCCTGAAATGTCCCAGACCATGTCGGAAAGAAAGCTGATGAATACATCGCCTTGATTTTCGATCGCCTTGCTGATAACTACCTTTAGGGCTAGGCGTCGCGTATCGTTCGAAACGTTGGCAGATCGCGCAAAGTAGTGCGCGTTGTGTGGCCAGAGCTGACGGTAATTGTTTTCCAGCAGCAGGGCATCCAGCCGAATCGAAAGAAATTCAGGCAAAAGCCCTGGGTCCTTTTGAGCAGCTCTTATCAAGAGTTGCTGCATTTGATATTCGTTGCGGTTTCGTGAATCAAATAGCTCTTTTTGCCCCGCCACCTTGAGCAGCAACGGTGAAAGATTGATCGCCTCGTTTTCTCTTCGAGATTCAAGGAATGAATGAAGGCCGTCGATGAGTGCCGACCGATGTTCGAATGCTCCTGGGGCCTGAAGCATGTTCATGTATTCCTTTTCAAGGAAGCGGCCCGCATCGTCCGTGACAACGGATATTGCTTTGAGGAGAGTGTCGATCTCGTCTGGCGCCGCTCGCTCCAACGCCTGTGTCAGGAACATTTGATCGTCTACGGAGTTTGGGACGATTCCTGATGCCCACCAAAAGAAGTCTGCGTAGATCCTCGCCAACTGCCAGGCTCCAAATCCCGCCGCAAACTTGAGAATGCCGGGCCCGGATCGAGCACGTACCGCACCGAACAGAGCGCCGACATAGAAAGTCGTCTTCGGACGAATCCCCCGTTTGATTTCACGTTCGACAATTCTTTGTGCTTTTTTGGGGTGTAGGAGGCCGTAGGTTTCCAGGATGCGAACCAGACGCCCGCTAGTTCCTCCAGCATCATCCGACCAGTCGACGAGCGTGTCGATAAAAACCTCCTCTGGTATGCCGGATAACAAACGCGCATCAGTTCTCGTGTTTCCAAAAGAGCGTCTCTTTCTGCGGTGAAACTCTCCGAACAGGGAAGCCTTTATGGTGAATAGAGGCTTTTCCGAGAGCACAGAATCTAGCTCTTTTGCCCAAGCGATTCTTGAGCTTCGTTTGTCGTAGTCGAGTACCCAGTAAGCAGAATCTGCGAGCGGCCTTAAGACCACGAATGCTTCCTCGCGGCGAGCAATCGCCAGAGCTAGCGAATCGACAAGAAACTGTTCTGCCGAAAGGCCACTTCCCTCATCAGCATGCCCAGATCCAGCTTCTACTAGACTTGAGCACGCATTCACCACGGCCAAAGACACTAAGGCTCTAATCAGTACATCTTCGTGATGTGACAACCTGTCCAACAATGCCAGGGCCCGGCTTCGAAGCACCCTTACTCCATCCACAATGGAAAGGGTTCTAATGGACCACTGGAGCGTTCCCTTTCGGTAGCGACTAGTTTCAAGTCTGACGGAGAGGAACGCCTGGATACCTCCGATTAGAAATTGCAGTCTTTGTAAGAGGTCCGCAGGACGTTGATCAATGAGCGATTCGACTCTGAGTTCTATCGCTGCAAGCAATGTCTCCGAGAGCCCAATGGGCAAGCCCAGATGGAAGCCGGACGCCGATGTGAAAACCTCTTTGGCTCCCTGCCCCATCTGGTTGCCCGGAACCTCTTGGAGGGCAAGTTCCTCCAGAACTTCAAGTGCGGCCGATGCATGAGCCGAATGATAAAGCGCGGGGCGCAAAACCTTGGGAATTCGAGTTGCGACAAGTTTGTGTTCGAAGGGGTGAAGATGCTCCCCGAGTCCGTAGAAATCAATCGAAACCTGGTCCAACTCTCGGCGAGTGTTGAGGAACGCCAGAACAATCTCAAGAGATCCGCCGGGGTCAGACCACGCCACCTGTTCAATCAGGTCGAGAGCGACCGACCGAATGGCATTAGTCATACTAGGAGCTTCCTTTCTAATCTCTTGGAACAGGTCGCTAAAGAAACCTCTGCCTTCTCTAGCCTCCACCCGAGCAATATTTCGAACTACGTTGTTTAGCAAAACAGGACCGCACTTCGCCAGCAACTCTGAGTGCCTGCCTGTGATAGTTTCGTCCTTACCGATAAGTTGAGACCGGAGTAAGTGGTCGACGATTGGGTCTGGCACAATCCGCCGTATCCGTCCACCAGCTTGGACAATTCCCGTTTTTACAAGTGAGCCCAATACTTCCCGTACCTGTGGCGCTGACATCTGCGCTTCGCTACCCAGCAATAACATTTGGGCGTCGTTCTCAATGTTGACGGGTGCACAGGCGGCGAGCAGGTTGAGGACGCCTCTATGCCCAGCTTCTTCAAGCCTTGCCGAGACATATGATTCGGCGACTTTGTACTTCGTCAAGCCATGCGGAGATAGGCCGGTGCGCACCGCCTCATGAGCAAGCGTCATCCACATAGGATTTCCGCCTCCTACATCCTGAATAGCTAGGGCGTCATCGCCTAGGTATCCCTAAGACTCGGTCAGTCGTTCCGTATTTCTTAACGGTTCAAGGAGAATTGCTGGCGGTGCCTCGGCGCCAGTGCTGGAAGCTAGGGTGCGTTGAAGGGCTTCTTCCGAGCTTGGTCGAATAGCCACAATGATCTGGGTACTGCGATTAACCTGGTTTGTACTTTTATAGAAGCGCAGCAACTCATCAAGTAGATGCAAAGCGTCTTGCGGCTCGTCAATTAGGAGCACTGCTCCGGTTGCGAAGACCAGTTCATCGCGATGATCTGCGAGGTTTTTTACCGTCGGGTCGATGAAGAAGAACTTCCGTTCGGGTACATAGCCCGGCAACTCGAGCAATAGGCGCGTCTTGCCTAGCCCTCCTGCCGCCTGAATGACCAAGAAGGGAGCTTTGTTTTGAACCAGAGCGTCGCGAAGCTGATCCAGTGCAACCGTTCGCTCAAGTAGTGGCGTGTCGCTCTCGTAGTAACTCTGGAAGGTGTCGGATAAAGAGGCAATGAACTCCGTCCTTTCCAGCAGTAAGGCCCGGTGCGCCTTCCCAAAGAGGTGTTTTACCGACGGATATTTGTTTAAGAGCTGCTCAATATATGCGCCGTTTCGGGCCTCAACGATCAGGCCAGTTGCCTTGAAAATACTTCGTATTTCAAGCATCTGCTGCGGGCTGAGCGGAAGATTGGTCCAGACCTCTAGATTAGTAACGCCCGCCCATAGCTGCCCGGGAACTTCCTCGGTCGGCGATTCACGATAGTTAACGATATGGTTTGCATCGATTCCCAACTGCTTCTTTAGGTCTTTGTAGTTGGTGTACCGCTTAAACGAGAAGACCGTGCCAACGCACGAGGCAGTCCTGGTAACCGCGTCTATTTGATAATCTCGGCCAGGTGCGTCAGGTAGCTCACAAGTTCCAAACTCATTGAAGATTAGGCTTTGGGCCATCTTCCTGAAGGTCTCATCGTCTGGCACCATCGACCAGTCAAACGCATCTCTGAAAAGCACTACTTTAAGGACGTTGTTGGAAGGTTGAACGCCTCCTTAGCAACTGGTCAGTCTAGGAAGAGCTTTGGGCTTCCGTATGGGATCCGCTAAAGACAACGCTATCAATCAGCCAAGATGGACTGTGCTTAGCGATGGGGAGTTGGATGCTCGTACTCGGATAATTCTGATCGACGATAACTGGGCACGGCTAGAGGAGGAGATGACCAAGGGGAACCGACGCAAGTTCGTCGCGGTGCCCCTCGAAGAGGAGGCTCAGCCGATGGACGTTCCGAAAGTAGTCCCTAAGATCGGAGCATCCCCGAAGCCCGCTCCCTGGTTTTGGAAAGCGTCACTGGACCGATATCCCTTAGAGTTCTGGTCGGAGGTCATCGCCTATCAACTGGGAGAGGTCGCGGGGGTTGAGGTTCCGCCCTGCTTTCCTTCCGTTTGCGAGGAGACTTATGGCTCCCTTAGCCACTTCTTTGTTGATAGGTTTGCCGGTGAGTTCCTTGTCCACGGTGGAGACCTATTTGCCGAACTCCGACCGGGCTACGATCGGAAGCGTGGACGAGAGCACTCCGTCCAGCTTGTTCTGGATGCGATGGCCGTTTTCGCGCGGCCAACCCACTTTGAAAAACTATTCGAACAGTTTGTGTTCGATGGCCTGATCGGCAACGGGGATCGTCACCAAGACAACTGGGGGGTCGTTATTAGACCGGAAGGCAAAGACATTCGAAAATGGCCGGAGCGCCTGGCGCCAACTTTCGATAACGGCACCAGCATGGCCCGTGAAGTGACGGAGACGAACGTCGACAACATGCTTCAAGACTCAATGCGCTTCGAGGCGTATTTGAATCGGGGCAAGTCGCACGTACGGTGGGAGGAGGAAGGTGAGCTCATTGAAGTTACTCACGAGGATCTTATGGCGCGTATACTTCTGATGCGGCCAAATCTGCGGTCAACCGCCGAGAGGATCTTGAATTTCGATCTCGTACGAGCCCGGTCCGTGCTTGAGCGAATCGGTGCGCTCTCGCAGACCTGTAGCGGCGTAGAAATCTCTGAGACAAGGCAAGAACTGATGTTTCGCCTTATCTCTCGGAGGAGAGAACGCCTTTGTGCGGTCCTCTGAATACGGAATGATCACCCTCGACCATCGCCCAGCTCACTTCGATCGCCTCTGCGTCATCTGGCGCACGGCGCCCGGGAAGGCGCGACGGGTTATCGGGACGGTCACCGAAACTGCTGGCGAATACGCGTTCGTCTATGACGGCCCGGATCTGGCCGTCGCTAGGGAAGAGGGCTTCCAGGGATACCCGGGACTTCGAGATTTCAATGCGACCTATAACGGCCAGGCCATGTCCTCATTCGCGAGCCGTCTCCCCAACCGCGAACGCGTGGATTTCGCTGCCTTAACGCAGGCATGGGGCGGCAACCCGGCCATGTCGGACTTCGAGCTTCTAGGCGCAACGGGCGGTCGCCTTCCGACCGACATGTTCGAATTCGTCTCCCAAGTCCAGCCGCTCCCGAACACCCAGTTCTTCACCGACTTGGCGGGACTGCAGCATTACGCGGGCTCCGATGTCTTCCAAACTCTGCCCGTAGGCACCGAACTCGACTTGATCCCGGAACCCGAAAATGCCTTCGATGGCACCGCCGTCTACGCTCAGCACGACGGCCAAAAGGTCGGCTACATCAAAACCGTTCATAGCGCGGTGATTTCCAATGCGCTCCGTGCCGGAGTACCTACCCACGCCCTCTTCGAACGAGCCCGGGTGAGTGGGTACCTGCACGAAGTGATCCTGCGCATCCGGTTCGGTTGATAGATACGGCGTGGAAGATGCCCGAGACATCGCTCATTTCACATTCGGGCTAAGACTCCGGGACCGCCCACGGTGTCCTCAAAACCATTACCGCTTCCTTCCCCCGCCCTTTCGCTCCTTCTCCAACCGCTTCGCTTGTTCGACGGCTCGTTGGAAATCCGCCTCCACCACGCTAGGTTTGCCCGCTTCAATCGCGCGATACTTGGCGAACTCCTCGTCCGCCTTTCGGCAAGCATCGTCGTGAGACACCGAACCTGAGTGCGTTAGGATGTCTCGTTCGCTAAGCTTAAGGAAATCGTCCAGCTTGCCGATCCAAGCGGACATCGTCATCGGGCGACGGTTGAGAGCCTGTAACTCCGCGAAGTCTAGATAGAGCGAGACAATCAGATTCAGCGCGTGCAGCTCCTCCGAACTCAGATAGTTCTTCGCCACCCGCGCATCTGATTTGAGCGGTCGCTGCCCGGGAAAGTTCGTCAGCCCCATCGCAGGCTTCGAGGCGTCGGCTCGCGTCTGAACTACTTCAGCCGCCGTATGTCCATGCGCTGCCCAGTGCATCTTGTTTTGGATCGTGGCGAAGAATCTCTTAGAGCTTTCAACGGTTGGATCGTAGTCTTCGCTCGTCGCATAGATCTCCAACACCTTTTTCCAAAACGCTTTCTCCGACGACCGAATGTCGCGGATGCGCTGAATAAGCTCTTCGAAGTGACGATCGATGCCCTGCTCTTTGAACCGAGCGTCATTCAGCAGGAACCCCTTGACCAGGTAGTCGCGCAGCCGCTGGGTCGCCCACCGGCGAAACTGAGTTCCTCGGTGCGACTTCACGCGGTATCCGACTGAGATGATCACGTCAAGGTTGTAATGCTCAACCTCTCGCTCAACTTCTCGTGCGCCCTCCATTCGAACTATTCGGAATTTCCGAATAGTTGACATGGCTTCGAGTTCGGCTTCATCAAAAACGTTTTTAACGTGCTCATTGACGGTCGGGACGGACTTTTCAAAGAGCTCTGCCATTTGCCTTTGGGTGAGCCAAACGGTGTCCTCATCCAGTCGAACGGTAAGTTCGGCCTGCCCATCGTCAGTGGTGAAAAGGATGATCTCGCTCAAGGTGTCCACCCCAGGCCAAAGATCAGACCTCCCAAAGGACGCAACCGTTTCTTATTCTGATTGTTCAGAAAAGCCTGTTCAGTGTTCGTCATCGAAGATGGGACCGCCCCGGGCACCCATTCTATCTGGAGTCCAAACTGTCCGATCTCCGCACACGTGCGCAATGTCCCAGGCGGTCGACATCCCAACCTTATTGATGTCATAATAGACATAAGTCTACTTAAATCTTGACAGTCGCCTGTTCGTATACGATAATTTGGAAGAGAAAGCGCATAAAACAAAATAAATTGCCCAAACCACAACGTGAAAACAACCCGCCGGAAAATAAAAAAACACGAGATATCCTCGTGAAATCCCGCAGGAAACCGACGAAATAACTCTGCAAAAACAGAATAACAACCCACCCGCGCCGTCAACCCCAACCCAACCTTAACACACCGTGCTAGTAAAATTACTGGCTGTTATGGCACGTATCCTCGCCATCGCCGGACTCCTCGCCGCGGCCGCCGCGACGGTCGCTCAAACTGCGCCCGCCGGCTGGACCTCCAAAACCGCGAACGGCATCCTCACCCTCACCCCCGGCGATGTCCCCACCGGACAAACCTTCGAAGTCGCCATCTACCCCCGCCGACCCATGGACGGCGGCGGCGTCGACGGCTTCCTCAAAACCTTCAAAGACCCCCAAGCCCCCGGTGTCCTTACCGGCACCCCGGAGGTGAAGGCAAACAGCGCCAACGTCGCCTCCATGACCGCAACCTACAAGGTCGACGGCAAGCCAACCGTCGCGATTTACTTCGCCGTCTCCATCGACCAGTCCCAGGTCCGCACCATGCGCCTGCTCACCGATGGCCCAACCCTCATCAAGCAGTACCAACCCGCCGTCTCCAAGATCATCTCGGACCTCACCGCCACCGAGAAGAAGGCGGCCGAAAACGATGGCCGGGGAACCGCCATCGAGAAGCTGCCGACCGCCCCGCCCGGCATGACCCCCGGAGGCAAGATCGTCCAAGGCATCTACGCCGGAACCCAACTCTACGGCAACGAGATCCGCACCCGCTACCGGCTCTACCTCTACGAGAACGGCGAGTACCAACTCTGCGACGACAAAGGCGAACCCGTCCGGTTCGGCGATGGGGAAGTGACCTATGACCCCCGAACCGGCAAGCTGGAGGTCGGCATAACCTTCGACCTCAACAACGACCGCTACGACCCCGAAGACGACAAGTGCCTCTACGGCAAAGACCAAAACGGCAAACCCATGGTCTACGGCCGCAGCGACCACGGCTTCAGCTACGTCACCACCGTCCTCCGCTACACCGGCCCCGTCGACAGACCCTCGCCCCACGCCCTCGAAGAGGCCAAACGGCGCGAAGAGGAAGAGCGGAACCGCTACAAGTTCCTCACCAAACCCGGCCAAGGCCTCTCCTTGACCCAACTGGCCGGCCTCTACCACCACGGCCAAGTCAAGTCCGCCGGCGACGGCGGTACCTCTTACGACGAAGAGGTCTTCGTCGTCCTCAAGGACGGCACCGTCTACAGCGGCCTCCCCTGCCCGCTCGACATGTGGGACGTCCCCACCTCCAAACGGCGCGAACCCGAGAAGTGGGGCAAATGGCACGCCGGCAAGACCGGAGCCCTCCTCGTCGCCTGGCCCTCCGCCCCCAACTCCTTCGCCCCCCTCAAGGCCTACAAAGTCCTCCCCGGCAACGCCGGCGAGCGGTTGGAAGGGAAGTACGGCGCCGGCTCCACCACCGGCTCCCTCATCTCCATCGGCGGCAGCTCCTACAGCCTCCGCTACGTCACCTTCACCAAAGACGGCCGCTTCGAAACCCAATCCCGCGGCGGCTTCAGCTCCGGCCTAACCATGCAAACCACGACCGGCACCAGCATCAATACCTACCACGACGACGAAGGCTCCGTCTCCTCCGCCGACACCCCCGGCGCCTTCGTGGCCTCCAGCAGCAAAAAGAAAAACGCCCCTTCCCGCTCAGGAACCTATCACATCGAAGGCTACAGCATCGTGCTGCGCTACGACGACGGACGAGTCATCAAACAGCCGTTCTTCCTAGACGGCGCCGACCGAAAGTCCGTCTGGTTCGGAGAGGAGACGAAGTCGAAGAACTGATCCGGCGGCGCTATTCGTCCATCCGTTCGAAACGCCCCGTCTTCTCGGTCAGCTCGATCGCGTAGATCACCGGCGACTTCAGGTCGCCGGCCCGCGAGGGCGGGGTCACCGCCCGCATGCCCTGGGTCGGCATGCCCGGACCATCGAGAAGGGGCATCAATCGGTCGATCAAGAGCCCAAGCGCATTCGCCGCTTCAATCCCCTTAAGCTCCACAAACCGCCCCCAGACGATGACCGAACGCCAATGCCCCAGCGACTGGACCACTTCCACCTCGAAGCAGACCTCCGGGTTCTTTCGCATCATCTCGACCTTCCGCCCCTCGGTGCTGTGGCAAAGAAGCCGCTTACCGTCATAGGCAAAGCCAACCGGAACCACATAGGTGCGCCCGTCCGCATGGCAGCCGAGCCGACCATAAGTCGCCTCGTTAAGCACGGCTTCAATTTCATCGGGACCAAGTTGTCCAAGCACAAGTTCATTGTCGCCGTTTCGAACGCCTCAACCAAGTCCAGCCTTGCACGTCATTGAAACCTACGACACCCTATCGCCGAGGCCCGCGAAGCATCCGGAGCCCGTTGAGAATGACCAATACGGTCGAACCCTCATGTCCCACCACCGCGATGGGGAGGGGAAGCCGACCCGTGAGTGAGGCAAAGGCGAGGCCGGCGATGACGGACCCCGCGAAGACCAAATTGAACCGAATCGTCGCCGTGGTCATCCGCCCCAACCGAATCAGGTCCACCACCGACTGCAGCCGATCCCGCATCAGCACCACATCCGCCGCGTTCAAGGCCACATCGCTCCCCAACCCGCCCATCGCGACGCCGATCGATGCGCCCGCCAAGCTAGGCGCATCGTTCACCCCGTCGCCAATCATCATGACCTCCCCCTCTTTGCCGAGCCGGGCGATTTCGTCGGTCTTGCCCCCCGGCATCAGTCCGGCCAGAACGGCGTCTAACCCCACACTCTTCGCCACCGCCTCCGCCGTCTCCGCCCGGTCGCCGGTGAGCATCACGACGCGGCGAATGCCGAGGGCTCGCAACTCGGAAACAAAGCTCGAACTGCCCTCCCGAAGCGAATCGGAGAAAGCGAAAGCGGCCACGGCGGCTCGATGGGCCACTAGGCTGACCGTCATCCCCTCTGCCCGCATCTCGGCCATCGCCTGGCGCAGCGCGGATGGAACTTCAATCCCTTGTTCGGCGAGCAGCCCTTCTCGACCAACCCAAACCACGTCGTCGCCGACTTTGGCGGTAACTCCGAGGCCCGGGACCATGCGCTGTTCGGACGCCGAAACCTGCCCACCCGCCGCCCGCACCACCGCGATCGCCAGCGGATGCGTGGCGCCGCCTTCCGCCGCCGCCGCCAACCCCAAAGTCTCAGCCGCCTCGGCCCCCAGCTCCTCGCCACTCCACCAATTGAGAACGTCGTCCGGAGCCGCTTTCAAGACCAAAGCCATCCTCCGCAAAGAAGGCCGTCCTTCAGTCAGGGTACCGGTCTTATCCAGCGCGACGATCCGAACGTTGCCCGCCCGCTCAATGAACACTCCTCCCCGCACAAGAATGCCGTTCCGGGCGCACCAAGTGAGGGCGCTTAGGGTGGTCGCGGGAGTCGAGATCACCAATGCACAGGGGCTAAGGCCGACCAAAAGAGTCAACGATTCGTAAAATGCCGAAGCCGCAAGTTCGCCCAGGGCCAATCGCACGATGAGAGACACGGCGAACGCGGCCAAGACGAAGAGGGTGTATCGCTGCCCGAACCATTGGCTCACCCGTTCGCCCGAGGCCTTGTTATCCTGCGCATCGCGAACCAGATCGACGATGCGGTCCAGAGCGCTATCGCCAATCACGGCCGTAACCCGAATCCGAAGGGCGCCATCCAGATTCTGGGTCCCTCCGGTGACGGAACTACCCGGTGCACACGGAACCGGTTGGGCTTCACCGGTCATCGCGCTGGCATCCACGGAACTCAGACCTTCGACGATCTCTCCGTCTGTGGGGATCGATTCGTAAGCCGGAACGCGAATGGTATCGCCCACGAGGAGGTGCTCGACCGGAACCCACTCCACCGCCTCACCTCTTTCCCGCATGGCTCTCGTCGGCCGCAAGCGCACAAGATGCTCGATGGCCGATTTGGTACGGATCATTGCCAGGTTTTCGAGCGAAGTCGAAAGGCTGAAGAGGAACAAGAGAACAGCCGCGTCCTGCTCACGCCCAACCGTGATCGAACCTGTGGCCGCTATCACCATCAGCATGTTCACGTCGAGTGCCCGCAACCGCAACGAGCGCCAGGCCATGTCCAAAGCGAAGGGCGAACCGAGGGCGACGGAGATCAGGGCCAACGCTCCCCAATTTGGGATGAACGAGAGGGTTAAGAAGACCCCGCACAGCGCGGTCATAGGAAGCCGAAACGAGTCCATCCGAGATGTGGGTGGGCTCGCCTGGTTTTTAGAAGCGGGCAACTTACAGGTCGTATCGTCCATTCGTCTCAATCAATGAACGATTCTAGTGGGCGTCTCGGGGTGGGCATGCCCTCCGGCCCTGGACCGATCTGGATGATTGCCTGGGGGAACCCGAGCAGGCTTAGATCCTCTCGAAGCCGCCTTCTCATGCCGGGAATCTCCATCGGCGCGTTCAAGAAGGAGCCTCTTAGCCCGGAGGCGCAGCCCCGAAGAAGTAGTCGGGAAAGTGCTTGGCCTGCATCCAGCCAATCACGGGGTTCGTCTCCACGGGTGCAGAGGACTCCGAGGGCTGGCGCGGTGGCTGCGCACATCATCTCCTCCGTGCTAACCGCTTGGCCCAGATCTATATGGGCAACGAGCCAAGGGAAGATTCGTCGGATAAGATCGGTCATTCCGATGGTCTCGGCGGAGACGCCGTCGCAGGAGGCTTGCCGGTCGTCATGGTCTTCCTGTGTCCATTCAGAGAGCGGTTCGTCAGCGCGCTGGATCATGTCGGCAACTTCCCGCTGCAGGGCGCCGGGCCGAATCCAAACTATCCCGGCACCGCGCTCGGTGGCCTTCTCCTCGATCTCCTGCAGGCGTTCGGCGGGAACTACCTGCTCGGTCGTAAAGACGACCGAGCTGTGACGTCTTTCGATCTGGGAAAAAAGTAGGAGGTCTTCGGTCGACGGGTCGGCATCGCCGTCGTGAAGGATGCGGGCAAGCAGGTCCGGCTTATCTCGGTCCGGGAAGTACTCTATTCGAGGCTCCATCAGGTGCCAGCGCATAGCAAGTGTCAGATGGTCGATGGCTGCTCCTACGTCCATCGTCCATTCGCGGCCCTCCGGGTCGACGATCGGCGAGATATGGTCGATATCTACCCAGATGTCCACCCAGTGTTTGCCCACTTCAAACCGCCAAGGTTGAGTGTTCCGGAATGACGGGGCCAGGATGACAAACCTGAGCAGGGACCGAAGACGTTCACGCGATGTTCCGCGATAGGGAAACTCGTGGGTTGGAGTATTTCTTAGGATCGTTAACATCGGAATCGCCTTTGGCCGATGCATATTTTCGAGGGCAGAGGTCTTTCGGGTCAAGCCGAAAGTTAAGAGTCCGCCACACCGTGTCATTGAATATTACGACAATAAAGGCGAAGACCTTGGAGAAAAGAAGGAAAAGCCCGAGGCATGAGATGCCTCGGGCTTTTCCTTTTCGATCATTCAAACCTTACAAAGGCTTCCGATAGAAGAACGGACACACGATCTCAAATCCCAATTGCTGGAAATTCGAAATCCGCTCCGATCCCCCGATGAACAACACGCCACCCGGTCTGAGGGCCGAGAAGAACCCCCGGAAGATGCGGTCCTTCGCCTCATCCGTAAAGTAGATCACCACGTTCCGGCAGCAGATCAGATCATACGTATCCGGCGGATACCGATCGGCCAGCAGGTTATGACCCGAGAAAGACACATTCCGCTTAAGGTGCCCCGACGGCGTGAACCGCCCATCGATAACCTCCTGGAAGTTCGCCTTACGGCGCGCTTCAGAAACGTTCTTCATATCCGCCTCAACAAACGAAGTGGAGTTCGCCCGGGTAACCACCGTCAGATCGACGTCGGTACCCGTCACACGGTAGGGCGCATTCTGGTCCAACTCGTGAAGCAGCATGGCAACCGAATAAGCCTCCGCCCCATACGAACAGCCGGCGCTCCAGACATTGAACGGACCACTCTTGTGCGTCGCCTTCAGCGCGGGGATGATGTCGCGGCCAAGCTGAGCAAACAGATCCGGATTCCGCAACAACTCAGTAACGTTAATCGTCACCTCATCGAGCATCCCCTGGAGCAGAACGGCGTCCCGATCCAAGCGGCTGACGTAGTCCGCAAAGGACCGCGCCCCCTGCCGCTTAGCCAGGGTTGCCAGCCGACGCTGCATCTGCTCGCTCTTGTAGTCCTTGAGGCGAACCCCATACTTCGACTGCGCCGCCGTCTCAAACTGTCGGTAGTCCGCATCGCCAAACGGCTCGTTGCTGAGGGGCGTCGAAGCGACCGCCGGTTTCAAAACGTACTGATTCATCGCGCGCTCACTTGCCCTGCCATCGCTGGCTGAGGTGCGGGACTCTCTACGATCGCTTGGACCGCCCGAACCGAATCCACCACCAACGCAACCCGTCCGTCTCCCATAATCGCCGCGCCGGACAGTCCGGGCAGGTCTCCAAGGAGCGTTCCGAGCGACTTGATGACGACTTCCTGCTCACCGGCAAACGAGTCGACGCACAGTCCGACCTGCCGCTCCCCGATGCCGACGACGACCACGTGGGCCTTCTCCGGAATGCTGGCCGGCGCGGTTGAAGTCATATCGCCGTCCAGAAGCTTCGCGAGGTTCGACAGAGGCACCGTCCGCCCGCGAAGATCGAGAACCGACCGTCCGCTCACCGTGGATCGAGTGAAGCCGCAGTTATCCAACCGCAGCGTCTCGACCACCGAGCTAAGCGGCAGAACGTACGTGGCATCGTCGGCATTCACCAGCAGAGCGCGAACGATCGCCAGGGTCAGCGGCAGATGGATCTTAAAGCGAGATCCCTTTCCGATCACGCTATCGATCTCAATGCGGCCACCAACCTTCTCCAGGTTAGAGCGAACAATGTCCATGCCCACCCCTCGGCCGGAAACGTCCGAGAGGACGGCCGCAGTCGAGAACCCAGGAGCAAAGATCAGGTTGAGCGCTTCACGATCTGCCATCACCGCAGCGGCGGCCTCGGTCAGAATGCCCTTCTTGATCGCCGACTCCTTCAGGAACGTCGGATTCATTCCACGGCCATCGTCGGTGATCTCGATAACGATCCCGCCGCGCTCGTGTCGAGCGTCCAACGTAACCACGCCTTCCCGGCCCTTGCCGATGGCAAGTCGATCCTCCGGTGGCTCCAGGCCATGGTCCACGGAGTTCCGCAGCAAGTGAATGAGCGGATCGGCAAGGACTTCCAGAATCGAACGGTCCATTTCGGTCGTGCCACCCGTAACGAGGAACTCGACTTCCTTGCCCGTCTTCTGGGCCAGGTCGCGAACCATCCGCGGCATGCGCTGGAAGACGCCATCCACCGGAAGCATCCGCGTCTTCATGATCTCGTCCTGCAATTCGGTGGTCGATCGGGCGATGCGGTGGCTCATCTCAAGCAACTCAGCGATGCGAAGATCGCGTGGGTATTCGTTCTTGAGTTCCGTAGTGAGCCGAACAAGCTGGGTTCGGTCGATCACCAACTCACCGACCAAGTTCAGAAGGCTGTCCAGCCGGCCGACGTCTACGCGGACGGTAGCCGCCGGAGGGGTAATCGGGGTGCTCGGCGCGCTCGGCGCGCTCGGGGCTGCCGCGGCGGTTGCCGGGGCAGGGGCCGTGGTGGCGACGGGAGCGGAAACGACCGCGACGGACTGCGGGGCTACCGGCGCGGCGACAGCGTCTTGGACCGGCGCGGCGGCAACCACTTCGCTGCCTGCGACCGGAGCACTCCAAGGGAACGCCCTCGTGCTCTTTACTTCGGAGACAGACATGCCCGCGGCTTCGATCGCATCGGCGGCCGATTCGCCTGCAAGAAGAAGGTCCACCACATCGGCGAACGTATCGGCTTCCATCGCTTCCTCGTTCACCGAGCAGGCGATGAGGCTCCCCACCGGCTCCAGGGCCGAGAGAACCATCATCAGGCGGATGCCTTTCATCAGGCAGTTCGCTTCAAACTCCACCTGTACCCGGTGAACAAGCAGCCCGGTCTGAACCGCATCGACGGCCGCCGCTTCTTCGTGAGGCTTCAGCACAAACTCCGTGGCAGCTTCGGTGACGACCGGGGCCTGGACCGCGTCCCCGGCCAAAAGCGCACCCAGCCGGGTCACGAGGGCCGGAATGTCTCGGCCGTCAGTATCCTCGTCGTTGCCGTGGGTTGCGACCGAGGCGATGAGCGTACTGAGCGCATCCAAACAGTCGAGGAGCGCGTTGACGATCGCCGTATTGACGGCCAGACGGCCTTGGCGCAGCTCGTCAAGCACGTTCTCCATCTCATGCGTGAGGTTGCCGACGTTTAGGAACCCCATCGATCGGCTGGATCCTTTAAGGGTATGGGCAGCGCGAAAGATCGATTGAAGTAGCTCCGGAGCGTCGCTACCGCGCTCCAACTGGAGGACGTCGCTTTCTAGAAGGGCGAGAACTTCGTTCGCTTCGTCGAGAAAGACGCCCACGAACTGGGACATATCTGAATTATTCATTTGAGGGCTACTTGGTAGTGAGTGAAGGAATTCTCGTCGCCCTCGGATTGGTACATCCGCGAACGGCTTCAACGATGGCCGGTGCCATTGCGTGCAATGGCAGTAAGTGGTCGACTGCGTCCATCTCGACGGCAGACCGAGGCATTCCATACACCACGCAGGTGGAAGAATCCTCGGCGAACGTGATGCCGCCCAAGCCGCGAACGGCTTTGAGCCCACGGGCTCCGTCATCGCCCATTCCGGTGAGAAGGACGGCCATCATGCGTCCGCCGTAGGCTTGCACCAGCGACGCGACCGTGACATCAACGGAGGGACGGACATTGTGAACGGGGGGCGCTACGGTGAGGCGAGCCCGACCGTCGATCCCGAATTCGAGGTGCTTGCCACCCGGGGCAACGAGGGCGAGGCCGGCTCGGAGTAGATCGCCGTCGGCGGCCTCCCGAACCTCGTATTCGCAAGCTTCGTTAAGGCGCTTGGCCAAGGCGGCGGTGAAGCCGCTAGGCATATGCTGGACCACGGCGATCGGTACGTCGAGGTCCCCCGGAAGGGCAGGCATAAGGCTCTGCAAGGCTCGAGGTCCTCCCGTGGATGAACCAATGACGAGAACTCTCGGGAAGGGCGTTGCCCCACCGGGGACGGGTACCCGGGGGCTGGGGATAAACGGCTTGGGCGGAGCAGCCGGTGCCTGAGTTGCCATCCGGACCCGCGCCGCCATCTTTACCTTCACGGCAATCTCTTGCCCAACCTTCTCGATATCCAAAGAAATGGAGCCGGAAGGCTTGCCAACGAAATCCACCGCTCCCGCGCCAAGGCAACGAATCGTCGCTTCTGCCCCGGCTTGGGTCAGAGACGAGATCATCACCACCGGCGTGGGCTGTTCCTTCATGATGCGCGTAAGAGCGGCAAAGCCATCCATGACCGGCATCTCGACGTCAAGCGTGACCACCTGAGGCTTGAGACTTAGGACCTTGGCCACTGCATCCGCTCCGTCGCGGGCGGTACCGATAACTTCGATCGCCGGATCCTGAGAAAGGATCTCGGAGATCATCTTGCGCATGAACGCCGAGTCATCCGTAACCAATACTCTTACGCGGTTTTCCATTTAGAAAGGTGCGCGGCTCTAGGCCGCGATCGCGGAATCCTCAGTTCCCGCTTGGTTGTGGAGGCCGTCCTCGCTGCCTTGAATGGCTTTGCGGACGTCGAGCATCAGAATCAGCCTTTCGGCGTTCTGCGCATCTCCGGCCTTGCCGTTCGCGTTGGCGCTGGCACCCTGTCGAACGATTGGTGCCCGGGCGATCGCCGTCACATAGGCGGTCTCGGGAGCCAGATACTCGGAAGGAGGCTCAATGCAGGACTCGGGCAGGCGGAGCACCTCGGAGACACTGTCAACGATAACTCCGGTGTGGTGGCCGCCCACGTCTACCATCACGATTCGGCTGTGGCGAACGCGGTCCTCAGGGAGGGGCGGAAGGCCAAAGCGAATGCGAAGGTCGACGATCGGGACCACCCGGCCGCGAAGGTTGATCACGCCCCGGACATGCTCCGGAGTTCGCGGGACAACCGTAATCGCCTGGGGCAGGATGACGGTGTGGACGAGGTCGATGGCGACGCCGTAGACTTCACCGCCAACGCTCATCGCGACAATCTGTCGCTCGCCATCGACCGCTTTCACGGCCTCAAGGGAAGTGGTGAGGGCCATCAGGCGGCCCTCTTGAGAACGGTCAGCTGAGTGGATTGTTTCATCTCATTTTCGTCGATCTTGAACTGGGAGGCAACGTCGTTCAAACTGTGGGCAATCGAAGCCAGCTGGTTAGAGGCGGCAACCAAGTCACCCACCGCTGCCGTCTGCTGAACTGTCGTCTGGGCAACGGATGCCACCGAAGCGGTGACTTCCTCCGCCGTCGCCGACATCTCTTCGGCTGCGGCACTGCTCTCTTCGATAACGGCCGCGATATCCGCGATCGCCTTAGAGACTTCGTCCGAACTCTCGGACATCTTTAGTGCCGCCGCGTTGATTGCGGCAATTCTCTTGGAAACGGCAACCGTCGCACCCTGGATACTCTCCAGTGCGCCACCGGCCTGCTCGGCGAGCGAAGCTCCGGTCTCAACTTCCCGCATTCCGGCGCCCATCGAAACGACGGCCTTCTGGGTGCGGACTTGGACCTGCTGGATCAGCTCTCCGATTTCGTGAGCGGCCGCGCTGGAGCGCTCCGCAAGCTTTCGAACCTCGTCGGCGACCACGGCAAAGCCGCGTCCCGCCTCTCCGGCTCGCGCCGCTTCGATCGCGGCGTTGAGGGCCAGAAGGTTCGTCTGGGCCGCAATCTCGTCGATCGTCTGGACGATCGCGCCGATCTGGGTCGACGACTGTCCAAGCGTATCGACCACTTCGGCAGACTCCGTGACCGTGGAAAGAATGCGGCGCATTCCTTCGACGCTCTGCTTAACGGATTCTCGACCCGTTTCAGAAGTCTCCAATGCACCCTTCGCAGCCTGGTCGGCGGCGTCGGCGTCGTGGAACACGCTCTGAACGGCTTCGGCGAGTTGGCGAACCATCTCGGCGCCCTCGGCAACCGAGCGGGCCTGGCTGGCGCTGCCCTGGGCAACGTCCATGGCGCCGCGGGACGAGTGGTCCGAAGCAACCGTTACCGCCTGCATTGACTGGCTGATTTCGTCCGTCGATGCGCCGACTTCTTCGGCCGAGCTGGCAAGGCTGTTCGAAGCGGACGAGACCTGAGAAGCGGACTCCTGAAGTCGGCCAACCAAAGCGCGGAGGCTCTCTTGAGAGGTTTGGAACGCTTCAATTGTCGCCTCGGTGCCGCTAAGAGCGCCGTTGAATCCCGTCGCCAGGTCGCCGAATTCGTCGCGGCTACTAATATTGATATGAATCTTTTCGAACGTGATCCGCTTGGTGAGATCGCCGTTCGACATCGCCTCGACCGCTTCCCGAAGGCTTGCGATGTTAACTTCGTCAAGCGTCTTGACGCTTTCCGAAACCTTAGACAGGTTCGAGACGATTTGGCGGGTAATCACTACCGCGGCGACGATACTCATGGCGATCGCCAGGAGCACGAGCACGATCACGTTGGTTCGCCCCTGGGCGGCTTCGGCCGTAGCGGCTTTGCTGGCTTTGTGGGCGGCCTCGCCGTTCCATGCCAGGATTTTGTCGGCACCTTCTCGTACGACGTCGAAGTCCTTCTTAATGGCAAGAACGTCGGCTTCGACCTTGCTCGCGTCTTTGGAATTTCCGACCTTGCTCGTAATCGCGTCGGAGAGCACGACGTACTTTTCCCACGCGGCCTTCAGCTCCTCGTAGTTCTTTCGATCTTCTACGTCGCCGATCGTGCCCTCATACTTTTTGAGGTTCTCCGTAACGCCGTCGATTCTCTTCTTAGCCGCTTCAGTGGCAGCGATCTGATCCTCGCGGCTCTCGCTCATCGCCGTGCGCATGTTCGAGATACGAACGTCCCGAGCGCCAGTGCTGACCTTCGAGATGAAGGTCTCGCCGTCGGTGCTGTCGCTAATGATTGCCTCAGACGAGGCAGATAGTTGAGCCATCTTTGAAACGCCCTCGAAGCCGATAGCTGCCGAGAGAGCAATGCAGAGACCAAAGCAAAGGCCGAGCTTGCGCCCAACCTTTAAATTATTGAACCATTTCATAGTTTTGCTCTAAAGTGACTTAGGCGGCCTTTGCGACCACGGCTCCGTTGGTGTTCCTCTGGAGGCCGACGGCGATGAAAATCTCGCCTTCCGGGCAGTTGAGCGGGATCACGATCGACGGGATGGCAAGCGTGCTGATCTCGACGTTAGTGCCTCGGATGACGGCCGGGGGGGTGATGTCGCAAACGAATTTCCCCTCGGAGAGGTGAAGCATCGCGTTACCGCTGATCATGTTGCCGAGTTCGGCGATCGCGCTGGCGGCCAAGCTGTCAAAGGTCACGACGGGGGCGCCGATCATCTTCGAAGCGATCCGGTCCGCGGTGCTGAGCGACATGCCAAAAATGACCTGACCTCGAGCGTCTCCGGTTACGCCGCAAACGACATTGACTTGTTCGCTGGTGATGCCGTTCTGGCGCACACTGAGCGCACCCTTGGTCGGAGCAGCGCCAAGGAGCATTTCCATGACGGAGAACGAGGCAAGGATGAAAGGATTAATGAGTTCGATGTCCATTGATCTTCTCCTTATGCAGACCCGATCTGCTTGCGAACGCATTCCAGAACCTGCTCAGGTTGGAATGGCTTAACGACGAAATCTTTAGCGCCGGCCTGGATCGCTTCCACGACCATGTTCTTCTGGCCCATGGCGGAGCACATCACGATCTTTGCGTCTGGATGCACCGCTTTCAAAGTGCGGGTGGCTTCGATTCCATCCATGACGGGCATCGTAATGTCCATCAGAACGAGGTCGGGTTGAATCTCAGCATATTGGTCAAGAGCTTCCTGGCCGTTCGCGGCTTCGTAAACCATGAACTTGTTTGCGATCAGGAGGGTCTTGAGCATATGGCGCATGAACATTGCGTCATCTGTCACGAGGATTTTTTTCTGCATTGGCGTACCATCGGTTTGGAATCGTGGTTGGTTAGGCTGTCGCGAAGCTCCAAAACTTCGGTGACAGAAGAGATTTTCGGACTCGGCCAACCGGCCTAACACGCATTTAGTTGTGCGCATAAGGGCAATAAAGCACCTTAATATTTGCTGGGATAAAAAGTTAGTCTCCGCAAACCAGCCTGTCCGCAACTGCCTGCAAGCCGATCCGGCGAGAGGGTAAAAGGTGGCCAAGCCACCTTGGCGAGGTCAAACGAAAGCTTATGCTGCGGTCAAGAACGACTGAATCTGGTCAATCTGGGCCTCTAGGTAATAAAGCTCGAGACCGGCCCGCAGGGCCGCCGTCAACTCCTCGGGCGCACAGGGTTTGGTGAGGAACTGGAATACTTGACCCTTGTTCACCGCATCCACCGCGGTCTGGCGATCCGCGTTGCCCGTCAGCATCATGCGCACGACCTTCGGATGAGCGGCATGAACGGTTCCAAGCAACTCAAGCCCGTCCATCCCCGGCATGCGCATGTCTGCCACGATGATCGCGTAAGGGTTGGCTGCAAGCTCCCGCAAAGCCTCCTGTCCGCTATTCGCGGTTTCAATCTCAAATTTTCCTCTCAACTGGCGACGAAAGGAGTCAAGAATGTTACTTTCATCGTCGACAAAAAGAATCCGATTGCTCATGGCTAATATCTCGGTCCTTTATGCCGCCCTTGCAGAGTGGTTTGCGGCGGAAATTGGGATTTTTAGCGTAAATACCGTTCCCTGATCTCCAGTTTCAAAATCGATCGCGCCACCGTGGTGGTCCACGATAACGGAATGAACGATCGCTAGGCCTTGCCCGGTGCCCCGCCCGACCTCCTTGGTCGTGAAGAACGGATCGAAGATGCGGTTCCAATTTCCCGCCGGGATCCCGTCGCCGGTATCCCTAATTTCGATTTCCGCAAAATGGCCCGACGTCCGACTGGAGATAGTAATCGTTCCAAAGCCGTGCTGCCGTTTCTTCGAGTCCCCAACGGCGTGCGCCGCGTTGACCACCAGATTCAGAATCGTTTGATTCAACTCGCCGGGGTAACACTCGACGGGGGGAAGAGCTCGGTCGAGATGGGTCACCACTTCTGCCACGTAGCGCCACTCGTTGCGGCAAACGGTCAACGTGCTCTCGATACAGCGATTCAGATCGGTCGGCTCCATCCCCGTAGCTCCCGGATGAGAAAACACCTTCATCGACTGAACGATCTCCACCACCCGCCCCACGCCCTCCAGACTCTGGCTTAACGCCTTTGGAACCTCGTCGAGGAGGTACGGCATTTCGATTTCTTCCGCCACCCGGCTCACCGACTCCGACAATGTCCGTAACGGGGGATGCTGCGAGGACTGCTTCAGGAGTTCGTCCCACACGGCATTCAACTTCGCAAAGTCCTCGAAGCTCTGGGACAGGAACCGTAGATTGTCTCCCACGTACTGAATCGGTGTATTAATCTCGTGAGCCACCCCTGCCGCCAGGTGGCCGATGCTCTCCATCTTTTGCGCCTGATGAAGCTGGGATTCCAGCGCTTTCCGAACCGTGATGTCGTTCTGCTCTCCCACATAATGGGTGACCCGGCCGGACGCGTCGCGAACCGGATAGATCGAGAGGTCGTTCCAAAACATCGTCCCGTCTTTCCGGTAGTTCCGCAAAGAGACCCGGCACTGAAGCCCGTTCCGAATCGCGTGCCGCAACTCGTCGAGAGCCTCCTGGTCGGTATCGTCGTTCTGCAGAAACCGGCAATTGTTTCCCATGATCTCGTCCGACGAATAGCCTGTTAATTCGAAAAACTTGTCGTTCGCGTAGATGATCGGAAAATCCGGCTTGGTCGCATCGCTGATCGTGATGCCGTTGCTCGAAGCCGCGATGGCTCGGTCCCTTAGCCGGGCCGCCGCGTCGGCCTGCACCCGCTGCGAAACATCGATCGCCACCGCGATCGTCCCGGTGCATTCCCCTTCCGGACTCAGCATGGGCGAGAAGTGAATCTCCAATGTGGAACTCCCCCACTCCTCTTCCACCGTGAAGATTTCGCCCGCGACTGCCCGAACGAAGTGCCGCAGAAGGTGCGGTAACTCCCGGTACAGGTCGACGATATTTCCCCCCAGGGCGAGGTCCGCCGTGATCCCCAACACTTCCAAACCGCGCCCTTCGCAGAGGGTAAGGGTGCCCGACCGGTCGATCGCTTGAAGCGCAATGGGCGCCGAGTTCAATACCGACCGAAGAATATTCTCCGATTCCGCCAAAGCCAACGCGCTGAGCCACTCAACCTCCGAGTCCGTTCGAAATCTCAGAAGCGTGTTCGCGAAGACCGTTGCTACGATCTTCAAGAGCGAAATCGTCCGCTCGGACCATTCCTGAACCGGATCCCGGCGAGAGAACTTGGCAAAGCCGAGCAGCAGCCCCCGCGAGGAGAGCGGAATGAAGACCGTAGAGCGCACGTTGACCGATTTGGCGTGTGCCTTCTCCAAATTCCACTCCTGCCCAAGCTGGTGCGCGTCGGTCCAAACGACCGTCTCTCCTTGCTCCAACTTCGCTGCCACCATCGGCATCTCGCTCACCGGATGCCAAACCCGAACCGCTTTTTCGAAATCGTACGCATCGTTGGACCACCCTTGGGCGATGCGATAGGTTTGGCGGTCCTCCGAGAAGACACAGACGATGCTTCGATCGAGCCCGAGATACTCCGCCGTCGTATGCAGCGCGGCAAGGGCCGCGATATCCATCTCTTCCTTTCGAAGATTGATAAACTCGGTCGAAAGGGAAGTGAGGAATGCGGCGAACTTCGCCTGCTCCGCCTCGCCCACATCGGCGCGGTGCCGGTCGGTAATGTCGTGAAGGGTTCCCGTCGAGCCAAACAGGTTGCCGCCCGCATCGCGTTGTCGATGAACGTGCGCCGCCACCCACTTCACCTCGCCGCTCTTGTGGAGAAGGCGAAACTCCGCGTTGGCCTCGACCTCTTGGTCTGCCTCCTTCAAGATCTGCTGTTGGAAGAGTGCCGCGCGGTCCTCCGAACCGACGAAATCGAAAATAGAGCGGCCCAACGTCTCCGAAACCGCGTAGCCGGTGAGAGTCTCCCAAGCCGGATTCAAGAAGAGGAGGCGCCCCGTCGAATCGACATTGAAAATCACGTCCGCAAGATTGGCGACTAACTCCCCATATCGCAACTCTTGGAGCCGCGCCGCCTCCTCTGCCGCCCGCCGCGCCGTAATGTCCGCCCCCACGATCAGCGAAACCGTCTCGCCGCCCATGTCCAGTTTCCGAAGTGAAAGTCCAAGGGTTCGTCGATCACCAGAAGCTAAGTCCAGGTGAATGTCGTCCATTCGGTGCGGTTCGTCCCCCGCCCGAAGCCCCCTCAACGCTTCGATGACCGGATCCACTTGCCAGGTGACGGGCAGAGTGTCGAGTTTCGAGCCAAGGACCGAAGGTTCGTCGAGTCCAAAGGCTAACGATGTCGCCTTATTCCACCGTTGGATGCTTCCGTCAGCGCCAATGACAATCAAGATGCTGGCCAGCGAAGAAAGGATGTCGTCGGTGTACTGAAGCGACTGCTGCCCCTCTCGGATCGCCAGCAGGCGCCGTCCGTCTTCCTCTTCCGGCACCGCAGACGCTCGCTCGATAAAGGCCGCTCGCAGCGATGCCGCCAGACAGACTGAATCGGAAGGGTCGGACTCGTTCACTCGATCAGCCATGGGCGTTAATTCTCGTTTCGGTACGTGCTTATGCTGGCAAGATTGTCGATCTTGCTGATAATTCCGCGCGGAATTACAATCCTGAATATTGCGAAAATTCAGGCATGAATTCGGCCCGATAAATTGACGGTGAAATACCTAATATCCTAACGTGAGTTGGCGAGACGTAGAACAAATGGATACAAAGGGTGTTCTTTTTGAACGCTGTGGAGAGGTTGGAACTCTCACCCTTCAAGGCCGAATCTCTGTCGCCGATGCCGAGGATGTCTTAACTGCATCGCGTCAGGCCTATGACGAAGAAAGCGCGGAGAAGATCCATCTCCAGTGCGAAGACGTCGAGCACGCCGACCTGTCGTCGCTCCAGATCCTCCTCGCCCTCTGCACCGCCCTTAAAGGGAAGCAGCGCAATCTCGAAATCACCCCGCCGTCGCATAGCGCGGCGCGACAGGCTTTCCGCCTCGTGGGGCTAGGCATATGAATCTCCGCACTTCAATCTTTGTGACGCTGCTCCTTGGCATCTCCGGCCTTTTGCTGCCTTGGCCCTTTGGACCTCTGCTTGCCACCATCGGCTTGGCCGCCTTCTTCATCCGAGAAGCCGGCAAGCTGAGTCTCCAAGTTAAAGTCGGCGAAGAAGGAATCGCCGCCAAACTGGAACAAATCTCTGGCCTTGAGGCCTACGTAATTTCCGGTCTTGAGCAGGCGAATCACCTCCAAAGCTCGCTCGACGCGACAACGGTCGAAACCGAAGCACTCCGCGAGGAACTCAACCTTCTTAGAACCGAGTCGGAAGCCAACCCCCCCGAGTCCATGCGCGACTACTTCGCGCAAACCGCCGCCGACCTCGCCGCGCAACTCCTCGTCGCAATGACCGAGGCGGAGCAGGCCGTCGGCGAAGCGATCACTGCCTTCCAAGAACTCGCGGGTCAAGCCGAGACGATCACCAACGAGACCGAAGCCGGTCTCGGTACCCACGGAAGCTCCCAAGTGAACCAAACCGTGACCGCGGCGACCGAGGCAATGAACAAGCTTGTGATGTACATGCTCGGCACCGCCCGAGACCTCGCGAACAACGCCCAGAGCATGCAAACCCTCGTCGCCACGACCGACGAACTCCGAAATCTCATTCACACGATCGAAGGGATCGCCGATCAAACCAACCTGCTCTCCCTCAACGCCTCCATCGAGGCCGAACACGCCGGCGAAGCCGGACGAGGCTTCGGCGTCATCGCTTCCGAAGTTCGAAAACTGGCCGAAAGGTCCAGGAAGGCGGCCAAAAACACCCGCGACCTTGTCGGCAACATCGCCCAGCAAACCACCCAAGTGTGCGGTGAACTCGGAGGAGCCGCCCAAAACAGCCGCGATCAGGCCTGTCAGGCCCAACAAGAGCTGATTCTCCTCATGAGTTCCATCCGCGAGGCCGACCAGGCCTCCCAGGCCTTCGTGCAGAGCATCTCCAACTCCACCGTGAGGATGTCGAGCGATGTCGGACGCATCATCATCGCGTTCCAGTACCACGACCTCCTGCGGCAACGCCTGGAGCACGTTTACGACCCATTGCTGGCAATTGCCAAAGACAGCGACGGTGGATACGCAAGCAACCTGGCGACCCGCTCCGTCGGTGCCCGCCCTCTTCTAGAAGTCGTTTCCTACGATCAGTCGGAAGACGACAACGTCACTTTCTTCTAGCCAACACTTAAAGACAAAGAAACAAAATGTCAAAATCCGTACTCATTATTGACGATTCGACTTCCATGCGACAGATGGTTAGTTTCACGCTTAAAAGTGCCGGCTTCGCCGTTACCGAAGGATCCAACGGCAAGGAAGGCCTGGACAAGATCGCCAGCGCCGGGAAGTTCGACCTGATCATCACCGATCTGAACATGCCGGAAATGGATGGGCTGACCTTTATCAAAGAGGCCCGCGCAAAGCCGAACATGAGATTCACCCCCATCCTGATGCTCACCACCGAAAATGGCGATGACCGAAAGGCTCTGGGCAAGGCGGCGGGCGCGACCGGTTGGATCGTAAAGCCCTTCCAGCCGGAACAGCTCCTGAAAGTGGTCGCCAAGGTGGTCCCTTCGTGACCATCGACACCGAACAATTTAAAGAAGCCTTTATCGTCGAAGCCGGCGAGCACCTCGAAGAGTTCGAAGCAACCCTCCTCATTCTTGAAAAAGATCCGGGCAACTCTGAACTGCTCAACACCATCTTTCGCTGCGCCCACTCGATCAAGGGTGGCGCGGCGACGTTTGGTCTCCCCGAGGTGGCTCGCTTCACCCACGTTCTAGAAACCCTCCTGGACGAAGTTCGAAAGGGCAAGGCGGCGCTCAACCCGGCCTTATTCCTCCGATCCGTCGACCAGATCCGGGCTCTCATTGCCGTCTCAAAATCCGAGCAAGATTCCGCTCCGGACTCCGACGAACTAATGGCCGCTCTGCAAAGAGCCGCTCAGATCACTCCAGACGTCGTAGCTACTGCAGCAACTACGTCTGAGCCCGAGAGCCGAGTGATGCGCTACCGGTTCCACTACGCTCCCTCAAGCGACGTGATGGCCCGAGGCGGCGATCCCCTAATTCCTCTGGTTAGCATCGCTGAACAAGGAGATCTCGCCGAAGTGAAATGCGACATCTCTCGGCTTCCTTCGCTTGATCGCATCGATCCGCACGAAAGCTACCTCTCCTGGGAAGGCGTTCTTGAGACCAACTTCACCCGGGAAGACGTCGAAGAACTCTTTGAATTCGTCGCCGAGCCCGGCGATCTCGTTCTGAAAGAAGAAGCGTCCGAAACCGTCGCCGAGGAAGCCGCCATCGACGAGGCAAGCCGGTCAAAAACCGAACCCGCCGTTGCCAAACACGATGCCTCGATTCTCCGCGTACCCGCCGAGAAGATGGACCGTCTGGTCAATCTCGTCGGCGAACTGGTCATCGCCCAGTCGATGCTCAATGGGGCTCTCGATGGGTTCACCATGGACCGGCTCCCTCGCCTCGCCGACGCCGTTGCGGGCATGGAGAGAACCTGCCGCGAAATGCAAGAACGCGTGATGTCCGTCCGAATGGTGCCCCTCCGCCACGCCTTCGGCCGCTTCCCCCGCCTCGTTCGAGACCTTGGCCAGATGACCGGCAAGAACGTCGAACTCCATATGAGCGGTGAGGACACCGAACTCGACAAGACCCTCATCGAGGCCATCGTCGATCCGCTCACCCACCTCGTCCGCAACGCCGTCGACCACGGCCTGGAATCGCCCGAAGACCGAAAGGCGGCCGGAAAACCCGAAGTAGGCCGACTCTCGATCGTGGCCTGGCACGAAGGAGGAAGCGTCGTCATCGAAGTCTCCGACGACGGCGCTGGCCTAAACCGCCCGCGCATCCTTGCCAAGGCCATCGAGCGCGGTCTGATCTCAAAAGAAGGCTCCGCCCTCTCCGACGAGGCGATCGACTCCCTCATCTTCCACCCCGGATTCTCCACCGCCAGCGAGGTCACGTCGCTCTCCGGTCGGGGCGTCGGCATGGACATCGTACGCAACGCCATCGCCGATCTTAGCGGAACGGTCACCGTCTCCACAAACCCTGGCCACGGAAGTGCCTTCCGCATCCGCCTCCCCCTAACCATGGCGATCCTCGAAGGACTCTCCCTCCGCATCGGCGCCGAGACCTATGTGGTGCAACTCACCAGCATCGTCGAAAGCATCCGCCCCGCTCCTAAGGATCTTCTTCTGATCGCGGGTCACCAAGAGGCCGTTCGCGTCCGAGAAGAGATCCTTCCGATCCTTCGTATTCACCGCTACTTTGGCATCCCGGTCGCCATTGAAAACCCTGTGGAAGCGGTGCTGGTCATCGTCGAGAGTGAAGGCGTGAAAGTCGCCCTCCTCGTCGACGAACTGGTCGGCCAAAGCCAAGCCGTTGTAAAGAGCCTTGAGTCGAACTACCAAAAAGTCGACGGCGTCACCGGCGCGACCATCCTCGGCGACGGCACCGTCGCCCTCATTTTAGACGTCCCGGGCCTCGTGCAAGGTGCGTCCGAGTCCCTCGCCTGCACGGCCTGAAAAACCATGACAACAACTCTCGAAACGCCCGAGGCAAAGAAAGACTCGGCAACCGAAGCCCAGCAATTCCTCACCTTCCAAATCGCGGGTGAGGAGTATGGGATCGACATTCTCAAGGTCCAGGAGATCAAAGGTTATATCGCGACCACGCGGTTGCCTAACTCTCCCCCGGAAGTGGTCGGCGTCCTTAACCTCCGAGGCACGATCGTTCCTATCCTGGATCTCCGACGTCAGTTCGGCCTGGAAGCCGGCGAGTACGACAACTTCGCCGCAATCGTCGTGGTTGTCGTCAGTGGCCGCGTTACCGGAATGATCGTGGATCGAGTCTCCGAGGTCATGAGTATCCCGGTAGCCGATATCCAGTCGCTCTCGGGTCGCCCCAACGAAAGGATGCTCCAGGGCATCGGAAAGGTGGATGACAAGCTCGTCATCCTGCTCAACGTCGAAGCCGTGATTAACGGCGGTCATGAGGTGGTCGCGCCCTCCTAAGCGCGGCAACAAAGGACATAAGAATATGAAATGGTTCTATAACCTCAAAATCGCCCATAAGATCGGACTAGGATTTGCCCTTTCTCTCGGGCTCTCCACGCTAATCGGACTCATCGGGATCTCGCGCATGGGTGCGATGGACGCTGCCAGTGATGGCCTCAACGGCTCGTTGGGCCAGACTTCCCGAGCCGCTGACATCAGCAACTCGATCCAGCAGTATCGGGTGTTCGAGTTCAAGGCGCAACTCGATCCTTCTCACGCCGACGATCTCGAAGTGCAGATGGATCAGAAAGCCGCGGCCGCCAACACCGCCCTTGATGCCTACGAGAAAGGGATTAACGCCAGCGAGGACCGCCAAAACTTCAAGAATGTAAAGACCCTCTGGAAAGGGCTCGAGTCTGAGCACGACCAGTACATGCGGGAAGATCGGAACCGCGCGAAAGCCTCCTACAAATCGGCATTTGCCGAACGTTCAGGCCGCTTTGTTCAGACCTGGGCGGCTCTGGGGACTCTTAGCGATTGGAACGCGAAGCACGGCGCCGCACTCTCTAAGGTCGCCGACGAGACGTTCTCCGCGGCTCGGGGGCAGGTTGGAATCGTACTGCTTTTCGTTTTCGCCGGCACTCTGGCGATCTCGAGATTCATCTCGAAACTATTCGTTCACATCTTGAAGGAAGTTGCCCAAAGGCTGGATAGCCTGGGTGGTATCTGCGTTACAAACCTACAGGCCGCGACGGAAGCTCTTGCTCATGGCGATGTCACCGCCAAGATCCCGACCGCCACGACGCTCTTGGATTTCGAATCGAAAGACGAATTCGGTCAGATGGCAAAGAGCTTGAACACGATCATTCTTGGCGTCCAAGGCACCGTTGCTTCGTTCATCTCCGCCCAGGATTCCCTGTCGAAAATGATCGGCGAAACCAAATCCGCTTCCGACGGCATCGCCGTCGCCTCCAGCGAGGTCGCGGCCGGTAACTCAGACCTCTCCCAGCGCACCGAGCAGCAGGCGGCCAGCCTCGAAGAGACGGCCTCCAGCATGGAAGAGATGGCCTCCACCGTCAAGCAGAACGCGGACAATGCTCGCCAAGCCAACCAGCTCGCCGCCCAGGCCCGCGAGTCAGCCGAGCGTGGTGGCCAAGTCATGGGCAACGCGGTCGCCACCATGGACGAGATTAACGTAGCGAGCAAGCGCATCGCCGACATCATCTCCGTCATCGACGAGATCGCCTTCCAGACCAACCTCCTCGCCCTCAATGCGGCCGTCGAAGCGGCCCGAGTCGGCGAGCAGGGAAGAGGATTCGCCGTCGTCGCCGCCGAAGTCCGCAACCTTGCCGGACGAAGCGCCACCGCCGCGAAGGAAATTAAATCCCTCGTTCAGGACAGCGTCCAAAAGGTTCAGGAAGGCAGCAGCCTCGTAAACCAGAGCGGCCAACAGCTCGACGAGATCGTCGACGCCGTAAAGAAAGTTGCCGACATCATCGCCGAGATCTCCGCTGCCGCCCAGGAGCAGTCGGAAGGCATCAGCCAGGTCAACAAAGCCGTCGTCCACATGGACCAGGCGACCCAGCAAAACGCCGCCCTCGTCGAAGAAATCACCGCCGCCAGCCAGTCGACTAGCTCGATGGCCGGTGAACTCCAGGCCCTGGTCGCCTCCTTCAAGGTCGATCCGAAGTACATCCTGGCCGTGGCTACTCCGTCGGCGCCCAAGGCCAAACCGGCCGCTAAGCCGGCTGCCCGGTCCGCTTCTCACCTCCGTGTCGCCGTCGGCGGCGCCCGCCCCTCGGCCGTCAGCGACGAGTTCGAAGAGTTCTAAAAAAACTCAGAACCCCTCTCCCCTCTGGGGGAGAGGGGCAGGGGTGAGGGGCCGAGAGCCTCTCAAACACCCCAAAGCGCCTAATTTCATCGCGAGCCCGCTCGCACCATGCATTTTCTCCAACCGGCCCAATGTCGGACCTATATCTCCTCACCAAAGCGAATCGAAGCCCATGGAAACCTCAATACATCCCAAAGACTTCGAAACGCTTCGCGGCTTCCTTCACCGGGAAACCGGCATCCTACTGGCCGATAGCAAGCAGCAGATGGTCCAGGCGCGCCTTCAAAAAAGGATCCGCGCCCTCAGCCTCTCCGGCTACCGCGAATACCTCAAGTACGCTCTCGCGAATCCCGCCGAAACCGTCGAACTCATCAACGCGATGACCACAAACAAGACGGACTTCTTTCGCGAACCCCACCATTTCGAGTTCCTCGCCAAAAACGAATTCCCTAGGCTGATCGAAGAGGCCCGTCGCCTCGAGCGCCCCAAACGCCTCCGCATCTGGCATGCCGGCTGCTCCACCGGAGAAGAGCCCTATTCGATGGCAATGGTGCTCGCCGAAAGCCCTCTCCTCGAATCCGGCTGGGACGTCCGCCAACTCGCCTCAGACATCGACACCAAGGTCCTCGCCCATTGCGAAGCCGCCATCTACGACGAAGAACGCATCGCTCCCATCTCCCTAGAGCGTCGGCGCAAGTTCCTCCTCCGTGGTAAAGGCGAGCGAGAGGGTCAGTATCAAGTTCGAAGGGAGGTTCGGGAACTCGTAACCTTCCGGCAGATCAACCTTCTGGACCCAACGTGGCCGATGAATCCGAACGTCCGTTTCGACGTCATCTTCTGCCGCAACGTTATCATCTACTTCGATCGTCCAACGCAGGCCATCCTCTTTGATCGCTTCGCCGCCAAGCTTCAACCCGGCGGTCTCCTCGTCATCGGCCACTCCGAAAACCTTCATGGCCTCAGCAACGACTTCGACCCCGCCGGCACGACGATCTATCGCCTTCGCCCCGGTCATGAGGAACATCAGGTCGCCTAATGCCTGTCGCTGCACTCGCTGGCCATAAGGTCTGGTCGATCCACATTGGCGGCGTCTACGCCGGCCGCGAAGGAAACGTGGTTCGCACTGTTCTCGGCTCTTGCATCGCCGTCTGTCTCCGCGACACCGTCAACGGAGTCGGCGGCATGAACCACTTCATGCTCCCCGGCAGCGGCCATGAGCCGTCCGCCTCCACCCGATACGGCGTTCATGCGATGGAACTGCTGATCAACCAATGCATGGCCCTCGGCGCGGACCGTAATCGCCTGGAGGCGAAAGTATTTGGCGGAGGCCATGTGCTCCGGATGAAAGAGCACGCCGAAAACGTCCCCAGCCGAAACATCCGGTTTGCCCTTAATTTCCTCGAAACCGAGAAGATCCCCATCACTCGGCAAGACGTGGGCGGATACGCCGCCCGCGAAGTATATTTCTTCCCCGCCACAGGGCGTATCCTCCTCCGCCGGCTCACCGAAACCGGCCTCGGCTGCGAAAAAACCATCCTGGCCGAAGAGCGGAGCCTCCGCCGACGGTTCATTGAGTACCGTCCGGACGAGGACGACAATATCATCATTTTCTAATGGCAAGTTCACCCAACGCGCGTATTCGAGTACTCATCGTCGACGATAGCGCGGCAATGCGCCAACTGCTTAAGGCGATCCTCTGTACCGCGTCGGACATCGACGTGATCGGCGTGGCCAACGATCCCTTCGATGCACGGCAGAAGATGAAAAAACTCAATCCCGACGTCATCACCCTCGACGTGGAGATGCCGCTGATGGACGGCCTAACCTTCCTCGACAAACTCATGCGCGGACGCCCCACGCCCGTCGTGATGGTCTCCTCCCTCACCCAACGGGGTGCCGAAACAACCCTCCGTGCCCTCGAACTGGGGGCCGTAGACTTCATCGCCAAACCCACCCTCGACACCCTCCGTGGGGTTCAAGACCAGGCCCATGATCTGGTCGAAAAAATCCGTATCGCCGCCAAAGCCCGCGTCTCCCCCCGCACCGAAACTGCCCCTATCCGGCCCCCCGCCGTCGGCCTCGCCTTTACGCACCAACTCCTCGCAATCGGCGCCTCCACCGGCGGAACCGAAGCCGTCCGAGAAGTCATATCCGCTCTCCCCGCTGACGCCCCCGGAACGGTCATCGTCCAACACATGCCGCCCGGCTTCACCCACTCCTTCGCCGGTCGCCTCGACCAACACTCCGCAATGTCCGTCAAGGAGGCGGAAGACGGGGATCGCGTCCTCCCCGGACACGCTCTCGTGGCCCCCGGTGGCCTCCAAACCGAAGTCATCCGCTCCGGCGCCGAATACCGTGTGCGCGTCTACGCTGGCGAACGCGTAAGCCTTCACCAACCTAGCGTGAATGTCCTCTTCGACTCCGTGGCGAAAAACGTCGGGCGGAACTCCCTCGGCGTGATCCTCACCGGTATGGGCTCCGACGGTGCCGACGGCATGCTCCGCATGCGACAAGCCGGTTCCCGAACCTGCGCCCAAGACGAAGCTACCAGCGTCGTCTTCGGTATGCCCAAAGAAGCCATCGCCCGCGGCGGCGTCGATACCGTCCTTCCCCTCTCCGAAATATCGAGATGGGTGATCTCAAACGTTTAGGGCGCGTAAGCCAAGTCACGCCGGCCAAACAGGCACCCCGTTGCCGATAAATCTGATACTCCAAGAACGCCGGAGTTGGGATTCTTGCGCATAAGCCGCATGATAGTGAACGGTTTGGTAGACATGTCCTCGATGGTGGTGACATAGTAGATGAACGGTGGCAACCCTTGAGCGCGCAATAAGGTTATCGCGATCGTATGTCTTAAAGGTCGCCAAGCCGTCAAGCCGAACTCGATAAGATAAACGACTCTCGGGCCATTTGCCGTTTACCCACGGAGCTTATGAACAGAGATCAATCGACGATTTCAAATATTGAGCATATGATGGTGGCCGAGTCCCCGGAAGCGATTGCGATCATCGCCTGCGACGGAACCATCGCGCGATGGATGGATGGAGCTAAAAACCTCTACGGATTCGACGAAAGCGAAGCCGTGGGGCAGACCTTGACAAGCCTCGTGGTTCCTAAAGCTGGAGAGGAGGAGGAGCGTGCAAGCCTTCTCGAGTGTCAAGCCACCGGCCGATCGACTTTCGAAGCCCTGCGAACGCGTAAAGACGGCTCTCTCGTTTACGTCCTTGTTTCACGAAAGAGCATTCGGGACCGGAACGGCGTGGTTGCGTTCATCGCCTCTACCGAACTCGATGTCACCGCCATCAAAGTCCGGCGGGAAGTGAAGCTCGTGGCCTCAAAGTACGGCGACCTTCTCGAATCGACCCCTGACGCCATCATCATTGCGAACCCCGCCGGAAAGATCGTTTTAGCCAACACTCAAGCCGAAGAACTGTTCGGCTACGAACGTGGAGAGCTGCTCGGCCGGGGAGTCGAGATGCTCCTCCCGGGCCGCTATGCGGACGCCCACGTAGGTCATCGAACTCAATATTTCTCCCAACCTCGTGCCCGTTCGATGGGTGCCGGATTGGACCTCAACGGACGGCGTAAGGACGGCAGCGAATTCCCCGTCGAAATCAGCCTAAGCCCGCTAACGACGGAAGAAGGCACACTCGTCATGAGCGCCATCCGAAAGCTCAGCGATCAGAAATTCCGAGGTCTTCTCGAATCGGCGCCCGACGCTATCGTGATCGTCAATCACGAAGGCACGATCGTGCTGGTGAACTCCCAAACCGAGCGCCTATTCCTCTATCCCCGTGAGGAACTGATCGGCAAACCGGTCGAAATCCTTGTGCCGGAGCGCTACCGGTCAACCCACTCGGGCCATCGCGGAGGATTCTTTTCTGAACCCCGCACCCGGTCTATGGGCGCCGGTCTAGATCTTCAAGGCCTGAAAAAGGACGGCAGCGAATTTCCCGTCGAAATCAGTCTAAGCCCCTTGGAGACCGAGGCCGGCATGCTCGTATCCAGCGCGATTCGAGACATCACCGACCGAAAGCGCATCGAGGTCGATCTTCACGAAAAGAACCTGGCGCTCACCCATGCCGCGGAAGGCAAAAATAGCTTCCTCGCCAACATGTCCCACGAATTGCGAACCCCTCTCAACGGGGTGATCGGTTTCGCCGAATTCCTTGCGGACGGAAAGCCGGGCCCCCTCAACGAAAGACAACTGGAGTACGTCAACGATATCCTCAACAGCGGGCGCCACCTCCTCCAACTCATCAATGATGTCCTCGACCTTGCCAAAATCGAGGCCGGTAAAATGGTGCTCAACCCCGAGCGTTTTCCGCTTGCCAAGGCCATCGATGAGGTTCGGGTGGTGATGCTCCTTCAGGCTCACCAAAAACAAATCGACCTGACGCTGGATATTGGCGAAGACCTAAACGATGTGGTCCTCGACTTGCAGCGGACCAAACAGGTTCTCTATAACCTTCTTTCGAACGCGGTCAAGTTCACCGATGACGGCGGAAAGGTCACCGTCCGGGCGCACTCTCTGGAAAGGGGCGGTATCGAAATCGCCGTCGAAGACAATGGAATCGGCATTCGGTCCCAAGATCTAGGCCGACTCTTCAAAGAGTTCGAGCAACTTGAAACCGGGACCGCTCGCCGATTTGAAGGCACCGGCCTTGGCCTCGCCCTCACCCGGAAAATTGTCGATCTCCAAGGTGGAACGATCAAGGTCCTAAGCGAATTCGGCGTGGGAACCACCTTCACCGTCACCCTGCCTAACGGTGACCAGGCGGCGTTCCGATGAAACAAGCCTCAATCCTCGTGGTCGACGATCACCCCACAAACCTCAAACTCGTGAGGGACGTTCTCATGTACGACGGCTTCTCGGTCATGGAAGCGGCCGATGCGGAAGAAGCGCAAGAGATCGTCCGGAGCACCCCCCCGGACCTGATCCTCATGGATCTCGCGTTGCCCGGAATGGACGGCCTGACCTTGACTCGGCTCCTGAAAGCCGATCCCTCAACCCAGCATATCGTGATCGTTGCCCTGACCGCCTTCGCCATGAAGGGGGATGAAGAAAAGGCCCGGGCCGCGGGATGCGACGGCTACGTCACCAAACCGATCAACACACGAACCCTCTCCGAAACTGTCTCGGGTTTTCTCCCCCAATCGCCTAAGGAGAGCGAGCCAAATCCGGCGCCATGAAAGTCCTCATCGCCGACGACAACGCGACGAACCTCAAACTTCTCCGTGCGCTCCTTGAAGGAGAAGGCCACGAGGTAACCGTCGCTAACGACGGCATAGAGGCCCTGGAACTCCTTCGAAAGGAGAAGCCCGAAGCCGTCATTTCCGACATCCTCATGCCGCGAATGGACGGCTACCGTCTTTGCCAAGAGATGCGGCGGGAACAACCGCTGAGCGATATCCCTTTCGTCTTCTACACCGCGACCTACACTTCCGACTCCGACGAAGGCCTCGCCCTGAAAGTGGGCGCCGATGCCTACCTCCGAAAGCCCGCGCGAATCGAAGCTCTTATCGGCGCCATCGAGGACGCAAAAACCAAACGCCGCGAACACACAATCACCGAAAGCGAAATGACCGAGTTCGCCGAGGGTCAAGGAGTTCTTCGGGAATACAGCGACGCCCTAGTTCGCAAACTCGAACAACGAAACCTCGAACTGGAAGAAGCCCATACCGCCCTAAACAATGCCAACGAGGAGCTGGAGCAACGCGTTAGGGACAGGACAGCGGCCCTGGAAGCGGCGAACTTGGAAATGGAGGCCTTTAGCCACTCGGTGGCCCACGACCTAAGATCCCCCCTCCGAAGCATCAACGGTTTCTGCGCGATGCTCAAAGACGAGATCGAAGGACTATCGGCCCCGGAAGCCGTTGAACACCTAGACCGAATCCGCAACGCCACGTTCCGGATGAACGATCTCATCGAAGAGCTGTTGCGTCTTTCACAGATCGGAAGGAACGAACTCCGCCGCTCCTCGACCGATCTAAGCCTCCTTGCCCAAAATATCGTCCACGAACAACGCCAGTCCAACCCGAACCGCGTTGTCAACTGCACGATTCAGCCCGGAATGGTGGCTCATGCGGATCGTGCCCTCCTGACCATCGTCCTCGAAAATCTTCTCGGCAATGCCTGGAAGTACACCGGAAGGCTGGAAACGGCCTCCGTTGAAGTAGGGCTTGAAGTAGGCAACGGCAATAAGACCTTCTTCGTCAAAGATAACGGCGCTGGATTCGATATGAGCCACGCCAGCGGCCTGTTCTCTGCGTTCAAGAGAATGCACACCCAACGCGAATTCCCCGGCACCGGCCTTGGCCTCACTATCGTGCACCGCATTGTCACCCGCCATGGCGGCACGATCTGGGCGAAAAGCGCGCCCGGCGAAGGCGCTACCTTCTTTTTCACCCTCAGTCCAGGTGAATAAATTAAATATCTGTTGCTGATTAACTGACTTTAATTTTTGGATCCGAGATTTCTCCGAGAAAAAACTCACTTTCTAGGTTCAATTGCGCAAGCGGTCCTTGTGGCAATTTATCATCAAAAAGGCGAAAACTCGTGATACTGCAATTGATTTTTATTCCTTTGCCAGAGTAACCCGGTTCCGCCCTTCCCGCTTACTCTCGTAAAGCGCCCGGTCGGCCGCCTCTAAAAGCCCCTGCCGATCCATCTCCGCGCCAAACGATGCCACCCCGAAACTGGCCGTGACCGGACGGTGGGACCACTCGTGGCCCTCGATCGCCCTTCGTAGCCGCTCGCATACCAACCTCGCTGCCTCGGCGTCCGTCCCCGGCATCACGACGACAAACTCCTCGCCTCCGTACCGTGCCGCCAGGTCGGTCGGCCGCACGGAGCTCTCCAGCGCTTGCGCCACCTCCCGCAACACCGCATCGCCCGTCTGGTGCCCAAACTCGTCGTTGAAGGCTTTGAAATGATCCACATCCAACAAGGCAATCGAAAGCGGGGCCCCGGAACCCGTGACCCGCAAAATCTCCTGCTCCAACCGCTCTTGGAACGCCCGGTGGTTCCGCAAGCCGGTTAGCCCATCCGTCGTCGCCAGGCAAGCCAATTGCTCGTTCGCCTTCACCAGTTGGTGATGCTGCACGTTCAAAATGTCGTTCATCTGCGCGGTCTGGAGGAGAAGTTCGTCGAACTGATTCCGGTAACCGGCTTCAAGCGTCACGTCGATCAGCGTGCATACCGTGGCGTAGGGCACCACATCCTGATCGAGATAGAGGGGCCGTGCGTTCCACCGCACCCGCCGCTCATGCCCATCCGGCCAACGAAGCCGTGTCTCCGCATCCCAAACCGTCTCTCCCCGCAACGCCCGAATGCCTGGACGCTCGCTCAGCGGCATCGGCTCGCCGCCGTAATGAAGCGTCTGGTAACCGACGTCACCAACCTCGAGCGAGAGCGACTCCAAATCTCCTTCGAGTACCGCCGAAGCCGCCGGATTCGCCTGGATCACCTGTCCTTCCCGCCCCAGGATCAGAACGCCGACCTGAAGGGCGTCCAGAACGGAAGCCAATCGGCCACGCGCGCTGCGGAAGGCCCCGACCTCCTCCCGAAGCCGAATCGCTTCCCCCGCCTGACGAGCCAAGGCGGCGATGCCTTCGATCTGACGATCGGAAGGTCGGTGAGCCACCAAATCGGCCACACAGAAAGTCCCGACCACCCGCCCGGCGGCCACGATCGGCGCTCCGCAATAGAACCGTAACCCGGGATTTACTTCGACAAGCGGATTCGCCGCAAAGCGAGAGTCGAGCCGCGCGTCGCGCACCACCAATGGCCCCCGGCCAAGCATCGCCAACTCACAAAACCCTTCGATCCCTTCGCCCTCCCGCAATCGGTTGGTTGACTCGTCCACCACCGTGACTAGCGAAAAGGGCACGTCCATGACCGCCGCGCCCGCCAACACCAGCTCTTCGAACCCCGGGGAGGATGCGCTCGTGAATGGGAATGATGGGCCAGACGCCTTAAAGCTGTTTCCGTCGCTGCGACGATGAGACGGACCGACCATACCTTATGCAATATCGGGCGAAAAGTCCCCGACGCTTAGCTTCCTTCGCGCAACATTCAGCGCTGGTCACCAAATTCACAAGGATCGGTGGGGGCTATGCTGACGTTCAGCGATGCTAAGCCTCCTCTGCGCCGCCTTCCTGACCCAGACGCCTACGCTGCCGCCGTACTGGACCAATCCTCCGATGGAGTCGCGAATCCGCGCCTACTGGTGGTGGCTGAACGGAAACGTCACCGAAGCCTCCATCACCCGAGACCTTGAGGAGATGCGCGACAAAGGCTTCGGCGGCGCCATCCTCTGCGACGCCAACGGAGCCGAGCAAGAAGGCAACGCCCCCGTCCCCCACGGCCCCGACTTCTTCTCCCCCGCCTGGCGAACTCTCTACCGCCACACCCTAAAGGAAGCCGACCGCCTAAACCTCGAGATCAGCCTAAACATCCAAAGCGGCTGGAACCTCGGCGGGCCCATGGTAAAAGCCTCGGATGCCGCGAAGAAGCTTGTCTGGTCGGAAGTCACGATCCGAAACTCCCCTCTCCTCTCTGGGGGAGAGGGGACGGGGGTGAGGGGTCCGGAAGCCCTCCAAAGTCCCCCAACCCCCAAACACACCGACCCCTACTACCAAGACCTCTTCATCCTCGCCTACCCCCTCCGCCCCAACGCCCGCCCCCTCACCCTCCTCCCCGAAAAATCCCTCCAAAAAGCCCTCGGCTGGTCCGCCCCCGACACCTCCCCCCTACTCTCCGATCTCCCATCAGATCCGAGCGAACCAAAGATCGACCCGAAGGAGGTCATCGACCTCACCAACAAGCTCCGCCCTGACGGCACCCTCGACTGGACCCCACCCAAAGGCGAATGGCGAATCCTCCGCATCGGCTGCACCGTCGGCGACCACGCCCGGGTCTCTACTTCCAGCGATGGCTGGAAAGGCTACGCTATCGACCCCTACGACAAAGGCGCCTTCGACCGCTACTGGAACGCCGTCGTCGAACCCCTCATCGCCGACGCCAAAGGCCACCCCAGCCTCCGCTACCTCCACACCGACAGTTGGGAAGTCGAAGCCGCCAGCTGGACCCCAACTCTGCGCGCAGAGTTCAAGAAACGGCGCGGCTACGACCTCCTGACCTACCTCCCCATCATGGCCGGCGCGTTAGTGGGCGGCCGCGAGAACAGCAACCGCTTCCTCTTCGATTTCCGCCGTACCATGGGCGACCTCGCGATCGCCCACCATTACGCCCCGTTCCGCGACTACGCCCACCGGCACGGCCTTCTCATCCACCCGGAGTCCGGTGGCCCCCACTCCTCCCCCATCGACGCCCAACAGTGCCTAGGGATGGACGACGCCCCTATGTCCGAATTCTGGGCAAGGTCCTGGACCCACCGAGTGAAAGACGAAGACCGCTTCTTCGTCAAACAGCCTGCCTCCGCCGCCCACACCTATGGCCACCCACTGGTCCTCGCCGAAGGCTTCACCACCATTGGCCCCCACTGGCAGGAGACCCTCTGGAACAACCTCAAACCAAGCTTCGACCGCGCCCTCACCGAAGGCCTGAACCGCCTCGTCTGGCACGCCTTCGTCTGCTCCCCCGAAAGCGAAGGCCTGCCCGGCCAGCAGTACTTCGCTGGCACCCACCTCAACCCCAACGTCACCTGGTGGAGCCGCTCCAAGCCCTTCTTCGACTACCTCAACCGCTGCCAAGCCTTGCTCCAGCGCGGCAAACCGGTGGCCGACGTGCTCGTCTATTACGGCGACAACGTCCCCAACTTCACCCAGCTCCGCTCCTCCGACCCCGCCAAAATCGGCCCCGGCCTGGACTACGACGTGATCACCGCCGACGCCCTGCTGACCCGTGCGAAGGCGGAGAAGGGAAGGATCGTCATGCCCGATGGTATGAGCTACCGGGAACTAATCCTGCCCCAAGCCAAAGCCATCTCCCTGCCGGTTCTCCAAAAGGCCCTGGCCTTATCCAAAGCTGGCGTACCGGTGTCCGGCGCGGCCTACACCCAAGCGACAGGACTACGCGGCCGTGATACCGAAGTTCAAAGTCTCGCCAAGCAGCTCCCAACCCAGCGAACGCCGACCCCGCCCGACTTCGAGAGCGAGAAGCCTCTCAACTGGGTCCACCGCCGAGAAGGAGAGACAGAAATCTACTTCGTCAGCAACCCCGCATCGACCGCAGTCTCGACCACCGCGTCCTTCCGCGTTGCCAGCAAAACCCCCGAACTCTGGGACGCCGTCAACGGCGAAGCCCACTACTCGCCGTCCACCGAGCGGAATGGCCGCACCACCGTCCCGCTCAACCTCCAACCTTACGGCTCCACCTTCGTGGTCTTCCGAAACCCGGGCGGTACCCCAAGCCAGCCCTCCCCCACCCTCGTCATCAAAGAATTGGCCGGCCCTTGGGCAGTTTCGTTCGATCCGAAGTGGGGCGGGCCGGCGTCGGTCGGCTTCGACCGGCTCACAAGTTGGACCGACCGCCCCGAACCCGGAATCCGCTACTACTCCGGCACCGCCACCTACCGCCAAACCTTCGATAGCCCCACTGGATCGTCGCCAACCTGGCTAGACCTAGGCTCCGTCGCCGAAATCGCCACCATCCGCCTAAACGGCCAAGACCTCGGCACCGTCTGGGCCCCACCCTTCCGCGTCCCCCTCGGAAACGCGTTACGGGCTAAAGGCAACGTGCTAGAAATCGAAATCATCAACTTCTGGCCCAACCGCATCATCGGTGACGCCGTCCTCGGTACCCACTTCACCAAGACAAATGTCCGAAAGCTCACCAAGGACACCGCGCTAATGCCCAGCGGTCTCTTAGGCCCAGTAACCCTTCAATGACGAAAACCCATGTGGAGCGCGCAAATTTATTTGCGCTTTAGGTCAGCCAATTTATTGGCGTGATCGCTCCGTAAGTAGAAATTACGGAGTTGAATCTCCTGAACAGATTTGTGCACTCCACATAGGCTTGCCACCCAAAACCGCACGGACGATCAGATGTCCCACCGCCAAGCCGCCGTATGATGAACCCATGGAGGCGGCAACCGGAACGCAGGCGGAATATCTAGCGGCGATCTCGCAAGTGATCGCCTATGTCCAGACGTCCCTCGACGAGCCGATCACCCCTCGGCAACTGGCCAACGTGGCCGGCTTCTCCCAACACCACTTCCACCGAATCTTCCGCGCTTACGTCGGCGAGTCGGTGATGGATTTCGTCCGAAGAGTGAGGTTGGAACGGGCCGCCTACCGGCTCCAAAACGGAGACCTGGGAATCGCCGAAATCGCCATCGACGCCGGGTACGGCTCAGGCGAAGCGTTTTCCCGCGTCTTCCAGGCCTACTTCGGCCTGGCCCCCAGCAACTACCGCGTGGGATCCCGGGCCTACCGATTGCCGGCGGTTTCCGGCATCCATTTCTCCCCTCACGGCATGGCGCCCCTAAGGCAGCCGGTCGAGCCCGAGATGCTGGAGCCGTCATCCCTCTGCGAAGCCCACCGACGGCACGCGGAAGCTTTTCAATCGCACTGGGAAGAGGCACTGGAAGTTCTCATGGGCTTCGCCAACCTCACCTACGGTGGGATTCTCAAACAAGGAACGAACATGACCGAAACACACACCGAAATCGATCGCGAGATCGAGGCGCTGCAGCAAGAAGTCGATGCGGCCAAGCAGCGCCTGACCGAAGCCCGCCGCCGCCGACCCAAGGAGCAAGTTCAGGACTACGTCTTCAAAGATTTCGAGGGCAAGGAGGTTCGCCTCTCCGAACTCTTCGGAGACAAAGACGACCTGATCGTGATCCACAACATGGGCACGGGCTGCTCGAGCTGCACGATGTGGGCCGACGGCTTTAACGCCCTCGAACCGCACCTCGCCGATCGCGCCGCCTTCGTCCTGACTTCCCCCGATAAGCCCGAAGTCCAAAAGCGATTCGCCGCCAAACGCAACTGGCGCTTCCGCATGCTCTCCACCGACGGCAACACCTTCCCGATGGACATGGGCTTCTGGCAGACCGAACCGCCCTACCCCGGCCCCTGGCCCGGCGTCTCCACCTTCCGCCGGGAAGCCGACGGCACCGTCGTCCGCATCGCCAAAGCCGAATTCGGCCCTGACGACGACTTCTGCGCCACTTGGCCGCTCCTCGACCTTCTCGAAGGCGGCGCGAAGGGTTGGGATCCTAAATTCGAATATTAAGGAAAGAATGATGAACGCAACTCTATCTAGAAGCCCGGTAATTAACGGGCGAGCCATTCTCTTGATCGCGGCAATGATGGGCGCCTGGGTTCTTAGCGCCCTCAGCACCACGCCCGCTGTGAAGGTCTTGACTGCAGCCGCCGCCCACGCCGCCGTCTGCCACTGCGCCCACTGCCCCGGCGTCAAGCTCTGCTGCTGCGGCGCGGGTGTAAAGACCTGTCCGTAAATGCCACGACCCAACCGCGGAGCGGTAACCACTCCGCGGTTGAGGTCCCTAAATCCGAACCAACTTCATCCCCAGCCAACGATCCATCGCGTCGTAGAAAGCCGCCTTCTGCTCCGGCGACCCACTGGTGATCTGCACATTGTGCGCCGCCCCCTTCACCACGATTTTAAGAGAATCGGTCCGGCCCAATAGCCGCATCTGGGTAGCCGCCCAAGCGTCGGTCTCCCCGTAAAGGTAGATCACATGATCCGCCTTGTACTGAAGGTGGGGAAACACGAAAGCCATCGTCGCCGGGTTGTAGACGATCTTTGCCCGCGCCTCCGGCGGCGTCAGCACAAGGTTCGTCGGACTTTTCACCGCTTTCAGATAAGGCTTGAGATCGCTGATGTCGTAGTTGTAATAACCGATCTCCGTAAACGCCTGATACATAAAGGCCTGGAACTGCTTCCGCCCCGCATCGGAATAGTAACTAAGCCCCCCAATCCGGTTGTATCCGCGAAGGATCTCTGCCGCCGGCGCATCCGGTTCGGGAATGTCCGCAGGCTTAAAACCAAGCTGCCAATAACTGTAAGGCACTTCGAAGATTCCGTACTCGTACGCCTGCGGAACCCCCATCGAGTACTCCTTCGGGTCGGCCTTGAGAAGCGGGACCAGCTCGTCCTCACGCTTAAGCAAAGCAATCTGAAACGCCTTGAGCCGAGCCCGAATCTCCGGCTCCCCCACCGTCTCCATAAACATCGAGATCCGCGGATCCTCTTGGGTGACGTTCACCGGCGCAGAGTAGGCGACCGTCGCATCCACGTCGTTCGGATAGAAGCACTTATAGAAGAGGGAAGTCTGCCCGCTCTTGCTCACCCCGGTCGAGATCCATTTCCCCTTGTAAAGCTGCTTCAGCGCCGTGACAATGCGGTGCATGTCGTCCGCCGCGTTCTTCACCGTCAGCGATTCCCAGCGCGCCGGGTTAGGGATCGACTGGCCGAAGAACCGATGCTCAACGGTGATGAAATTGGGATTCTGAAGCATCCTCCGAAGCTCCGCCCCCTCCCCCCGCATGACCCAATAGCCCTCGGTCAAGAGCAAAACCGGAGCATCGAAACGGGCATGGTGAAGGACCACCCGTTGCTGGAACTTCGGTCCTTTCGGCTTGTTCGTGTCCAGCGGCTGCTCGAACGTGATCTCATACGAACCGGATGCGCTCTCTCGCCCGTCGGAGAGCCGAACATCCACTACGCCCGGCAAACGACGAAGCTGCGCCTGAATATCCTGCGTCCACGCGAAGGAAGCGAGGAGGGCCAGTCCGGCGGCGAAAAACGGACGAGAATGCATGCGCCCAGTATATAGGCGCTCCCTTTGGGAATGGATTTGCCGACGGATTCTACACGGCTAGAAATGCGGCGGCTTCGCTGGCATGGCTCGTTCGGTTTCGGCCAAGCCGTTTGCTCTTGTAGAGAGCGCGGTCGGCCTCTTCGATGAGGGCTTCGCGCCCCATCCCTGGGAGAAGCGTCGAAGCGCCAAAGCTGGCGGTGACGAGACTCTTTTCCCACGGTGCATTAAATACCGCCTTCCGCATCCTTTCGGCGGCCTCGTATGCCTCAGAAACGTTGGCGCCGGGAAGGAGGGCGACGAACTCTTCACCGCCGTAGCGGGCGACGAAATGGCCGCCGGCCGACTCGAGCGCCGCGGCGACGCTCCGCAGGACCGCGTCCCCAGCTTGATGGCCGAAGTCGTCGTTGAAAACCTTAAAGAGATCGACGTCGATCAGGACCAGCGATAGGGAATAGCCGGTTTCGATCGACCTCTCGACTTCGATCCCAAGCCTTTCCTGGAAAGCGCGATGGTTCGGCAGACCGGTGAGCCCGTCGGTGGTGGCAAGCCGTGACAATCTCTCGTTGGCCCGCTCAAGGGCAAATCGCTGGGCTTCGATCTCGATGTTGGTCTCCGCGATCTCTCGCAGCCTGGCGTCGAGCTCCCGGCGCTGCTCAATCTCCACCGAGACATCGAGGAAGCTACAAACTGTGGCGTAAGGCTTCTCTTGGCCAAGGCGCCAAAGTGGCTCGGCGTTTGCGCGGATCCAGCGCTCGTGTCCGTCCGGCCAACGGAGGAGCATTTCCATGCCCCGAACGCTCTCGCCCCCGAGCGACCTCTCGACCGGCCGTTCCGAAGGATCGAGCTGAGCCTCCCATGGGTGGAAAATCTGAAACGAGGGACGCTCTTCTTGGCCATGGATCGATCCCATCTGTCGTTCGTGAATCAGGGTCGCCGCCGCGTTCGTGTTTTGGACGGTCCCGTCCGCGTCCACCAGCATCACTCCGACCTGAATCGCGCCAAGGCTTGTCGCCAGCATTTCTCGCGACTCCGCCAGAGCGTCTTCCGCAACCCTACGCTCATGCACGTCGAAGGCGGCGGTAGCGATGCGATTCCCGGATCGCTCCGCATGGATTCGAATCCATCGCCCCTCCGCCCCCTGAGCTTGGGAAAAGTGCTCGACATCAAAAGGGACACCGGTCTGAAATACCTCGGCGAGTTTCTTCGCGAGGAATTTGGTGTACTCGCAATCCGTAACCGCGAGGAGCGTTTTCCCGACCAGCGACAGCGTCTCGCCGGTGAGCGCACGTGCGGCCCGGTCGTTGGCGAATTCGAACCGAAAGTCGACGATCTCTCCTTGCTCGTCGAATACTGGCGAATAGATCGCGAAAAGATCGAAGCAGACCTCGGCGGCGTCCAGAAGCAGTTCATGACTGGCCCGGGCGGTTGCTTCCGCCTTGAGCGCGGCGGAGAGGGCCAGCCGATTCTGGCGGATCAGCTTCGCCATACCGAGGAGGGAGCCAATGGCAAGGAGCCCGGAACCCGCGACCGCGAGGTCGGCAAGGTTCATCCCCCACCGAACGCCAACAAAGCCAAGCACCCCAAGAGGCACCATTCCCGCGATCAGTTGAGGCAATTGATATCGCATCGGTTCGACTCAAAAAAGTATCGGTCGATTCCTGCGAGGGCAATAGCAATTTGTGAGAAGTCGATGCGTCCGGTTTGGCAAACCAATAGAAAGGGGGACATGGCGGAACGATGCTGGCAGCCCCGTCGGGCCTCCGTTATGCCGTCTTCGACAACCCCGTCTCCAAGCGAAGAGAGGGGAAAGAGCCGTCGAGTACAACCTGGTTGCGCCCGTTTCTCTTAGCCATATAAAGGGCCTGGTCTGCGCGTTCGATCATCGTATCGACGTTCCCATCGTCGCTTACGACGACTCCGATACTGAGAGTCACGGGCCGGCAGGGGAACGTTTCGGCCTCACAAGCCTTTCGGATTCGCTCGGCAATGTCCACGGCCTCCTGCGCGCCGGCCGCCGGAAGGATCGCGGCGAATTCTTCCCCTCCATAGCGCGCCGGCAGATCGTCCTCCCTCACGTTCGTTTTCAAAAGACGGGCAACTACTCGTAGTGCTTCGTCGCCCGCCGGGTGTCCAAACGAGTCGTTATACGACTTGAACCGATCGACGTCGATGAGAAGCAGCGCGACGGGGGTGCCGGCCTCCTTTGATATCGACAGCTCCTCCAGAAACTGCTCGTGAAAGGTGCGGTGGTTCCAAAGGCCGGTCATTCCATCCGTCGTAGCAAGTGCTTCCAGCTCTCGGTACGCCTCCTGCAGGAACCGGTAGAGCCGCGTATTTTCCGCGATCGCGAAGATCTGGCGGGCCAGGATGAGGGCAAGTAGAATCCCAGAGCCGATATAGACACCTGCCGCCAAGCCACCGGACACCTTTTCGTGCCAGACATAGACATCGATCCCGGCTACGGCCGGAACCAGGGAATAAGGGAGCAGCATCCGCCAGAACGAAGGGACGGGGGCACTGGTTTCCGATCCCCGGGGTTTGGAGGATATGACGGCGGCGAGATTTGGTTTGAGGCTGCGAAGCGTTACCGCGGCCTGGGCGAAAAGAAGGTTAGCGACGAACCAGCCCGCGTCGAGCGGCTGTCCCGTTTCGTAAGTGCCTTTCAGGTTTTGGTACAGGTAAGCCGTATCGGCGATCACGTACGCCAAAACGCTTCCAAAGATCAAGTTCCGCGCCCGACGCAGCGCTGGATCCTGGCTAATGCCCGCAAGCACCGCCATGCAAAACATCATGGCGAGGTCCATGATCGGGTAGCTCGCACCCAGTACTTTGCCGATCAGGGTCTGGTCGCCTGCCAGCACGGTTGGCCCGAGCGCGAAGAACCAGCTGAAGGTCACCAACGCCGCCAAAACCATCAGGCTGTCCAGCAAAACCCGAACCCGCAGAATCCCGGTCACCGGCCGGTGGGGCAAAACCATGATCGCCACCAATACGGCAAGGTAATTGAGGAGGTAACCGGCATCCGCCCACGAAGGGAACGGCTGCTCGTGCAGGACAAGGTCGTAGTAGGTGTAGATCGATGCCGCGCAGCCGAACATGAACAGGCTGACGCTGAGCAGGTTCGCCGATAGGCTGGCTCTTGTCCAAGTCCCGCGGGCCCCTCGCAGGCTCCAAACAAAGCCGCCAAAGGGAAGCGCAATGCTCACCCAATCCGACACGATTTTGTTGGTGTAGGCGCTGCCGTGGCCGAAAAACAGCCATGCCAAATAGGCTCCTATGCAGGATGCGGTGAAAATAAGCCCTCGGTCGAGGGCCCGATTCTGAGGAGCCGACCCCAAATCCGCAGCTCGGCGGCCACGGGGGGAGGGCGTCAGGGTAGCAGTCTTCATGGCTAAAGAACCAGGCCTTCCGTACTCCACGGAAAGCATCGTGAAAGACCTATTCCACCTCGCCGACTTTGAAAACCCGGCAAAGGCTATGAATTGATTGGGGTGGTCCCTAAAAGGGTCCGACGGCTTTTCGGCGGGCGCTATCCTTCCGGAAAGGCGGCAAATGCTTCCAAGTATTTCACCCCGCTTCCGGTATTAAAGAGCACCACCGTATCCTCTGCGCGAATCCAGCCGGACTCGCAGAGTCGCTCGGCTGCGGCAAGCACCGCTCCGCCCTCCGGGGCCGCCCAGACCCCGGTCGTTCGGGCGATTCGGCGGGCGGCGGAGATCATCTGGCCGTCCTCCACCGTGAGCGCGGTCCCCTGGGTTTCGCGAAGCAGATCCAGCATGATAAAGTCGCCCACCGCCTTGGGGACCCGCAAGCCGGAGGCGGCGGTATGAGCGTTGGGGAAGAGCTCGGCAAACCGCTCCCCTTTTTGGAAGGCGGTCACAATGGGCGCGCATCCGGCCGCCTGCACCGAGACGAACCGCGGCCGCTCGGAGCCAATCCAACCCATCCGCTCCATCTCGTCGAACGCCTTCGCCATGCCCACGAGACCGGTTCCGCCGCCCGTGGGATAGACGATGACATCGGGAAGGCGCCACTCCATCTGTTCCGCCAACTCATATCCCATCGTCTTCTTCCCCTCAGCCCGGTACGGCTCCTTCAGGGTGCTCATGTCGAACCAGCCTTCGGCGTCTTTGAGCCGCGAGATCTCCGCGCCGCAGTCGTTGATTAGACCATCGATGAGGCGGACATCCGCCCCATGAGTTTGAGCCTCGATCACGCAAGCCCTGGGCGTGTCTTGAGGCATAAAGACGTGCGCCTCCAGGCCGGCCTTCGCCGCGTAAGCCGCCATTGCCCCTCCGGCATTCCCGGCACTGGGAACGGCCAATTTGGTCGCGCCGAGATGTTTCGCCATCGAGACCGCCGCACTCATTCCGCGGGCCTTAAAGCTGCCCGTCGGGTTCACACCCTCGTCCTTCAGATACCACCGCTCTCCGAGTTTGGGGACGTGATACAACGGGGTGAATCCTTCACCCAAACTGACTGGTTCGCAAGCCGGAAGTACCTCGCGGTACCGCCACATCGTCGGTTCCCGGTCCTTCAGCGCCGCGCGGTCAAAGGTACCGGGCGTGAGATCCAGATCGACCCGCAACGGCCGACCATCGTCCGGGCAGGTGGTTTGAAGCCGGTCGGCAGGATAGGTTTTGCCGCAGAGAGTGCAAGTAAGGATGGGCATTTCTTCCTGGGGGCGCGGACTTCAGTCCGCTATGGAAACCGTACCGTAGGTTAACCCGCCCACACCTTTACCACCCGACCCTCAACATCCACCTCGACCTCGGTCCCGGGCATAAGCGCCGCCCGAAGCTTCGGATCCACCACCCCCGACTTCACCAGCCGCCCCTCCACCACGAGCATCGCACGGCCATCCTTCCGGATTGCCGTGACGACGCCAACGCGTGGCGCGGGTTTTGGGACCGGGGGTGGCGGCGGTATCTTGACCTTCTTTGGCTGCGGGTCTAAGACCGCGCTCCAGTCCAAGTCGCCCAACTTTGGGCCGGGCGGTTCGGGTTTGCGTGGCTCCGGAGGCTCGGGCCGTTCGCCTCGACCGCTGGTGAGGTGGTAACCACCGCAGACGACGCAGCGATAGGAGCGGTACCGCTGCTCGACGAACGCCTCGGCCGAGGCGGCGGTTTCGAAACGGGATTTACGTGCGCAGGCCCGCTCCGCCGATTTTAGAAACCGCCCCTTACCCAAGACAATAGGTTACGTCATATAATCCATGCGGAGTGAAACTGGGCGTCTGCGATTGGGGAATCGGTGGCCTAGGTTTCTATCGCCTTCTCCGCGATGCCCGCCCCGATCTCGACGTGGTCTACCTGGGCGACCAGGGCGTGCCCGGCTACGGAAAACTTTCACGCGCCGTCTTGGCCGCAAGGCTTCGGAGGGTCTTCGAGGAGTTCCGAAACCGCGGGGTGAACGACGTGATCGTCGCCTGCAACGCGGCGAGCACCGTCCTCGATCTCGCGGTTTTAGAAGGCGTAAGGACAACCGGGATGATCCGGGGGACGCTCTCTTCTATCGGGTCCGGTGAAGGCCGGATCGGAGTCATCGGCGGCCGTCGAACCATCGTCTCCGGCGCCTACGCCCGGCCGTTGCGCGCCGCGGGTTGGACCGTCGTGAATCGCATCGCGCAGCCACTTTCGGGCTTGATCGAAGATGGCAAGGCCCACTCGCCCGAGACCGGAGCCGCGCTCGACGCGATCTTAGCCCCTCTCAAAAACGTTGACCGGCTCGTCCTGGCCTGCACACACTACATCGTTTTAGAAGAACCGATACGCCGTCGCCTGCCGAACGTCGAACTCATCGATCCAGCCACCGTGGTCTGGTCGCAACTGGCCCCCGCCCTCCCTCCCGCAACCAACCGTATGGGCTCAACCGTCTTCCTAACCACCGGTGACCCGGCTCAGATGGCGAGGACCGCCCGGGCGGCATTCGGCGTCGAAGCCAATGTTAGTCACGCCAAGTTATCGACATAGTCCTTTAAAACCCCATGGTCCTCGTTCTCTACACCACCAAATACCGCCTCGGAGGGGCAGAGATGGAGCGGGCGGCGGTTCAGATGGCGGCGCGTCTAGGCGGGAAACCGGTGCGGATCGAGTCGAAGCAAGAGTTCCTCGACGCGGTGTCCGAAGGCCCGATTGAAGAGCTTCACTTCGTTGGCCACAGCGGCCTGTACGGCCCGATGTTTGGCACGACCGCCTTCCCCGAGCAGATGAGCCGAGCGGAGTGGGCCGCCTTCGATATCCCGTTCGCCCCGCAGGCTCAGGCGTACTTCCACTGCTGCCGGTCCGCCCGCTGGTTCGCCCCATACTTTGCCCGCCGGTACGGAGTCACCACCTACGGCCACCGTTCCTACACGACATTCTCATCCGATCCGAAGGTGTATCGAGCCCTCGGCGAGGGTGAAGTTCACGTGGTTTCGGTCCCGGGCTACAAGGGCATGGGCATCCTGGGCGCGGTGAAGAAGCGACTCGGGCAGGGCAAAGTCCTCCCGATGGATCGCTTCGAGCCAGCCACCAACGAAGACCGCGGCTACGACGATGTGGCCGAGCTGTACGACGCGGTCTTTGAAGATTTCCGTGTACGAGAAGACGAGTGGCGCTGGATCTCTACCCGCATCCCCGAGGGCGCGAAACTCCTCGACATCGGCTGCGGAAACGGTGCCGTACTCGCCGCGCTGGCGCCAATGATCGAATCCGGCGTCGGCGTCGATTCCTCCTTGCCGATGCTTCAAAGAGCGGAACGGAGGGCCGAGGCGAACCTGCGTTTCCTCCAGATCGACGGCCCCGTTCTTCCCATCGAAGACGCCTCCGTTGACGTGGTGCTATGCGTGTTGGCTTGGCGATACCTCGATTGGGATCCGATGGTGGCGGAGATCAAACGGGTTCTCCGCCCCGGCGGCCGACTTCTCCTCATCGACATGGTCGTCTCTCCCTTTCATCCCGGTGCGATGGGAGGAGTATTGAAGGACAAAGCCCGCACCACCCTTGCGGCCCTCCGCAAACCCCGTTTCCGCCGCGCCCTCCGGGACCTCGTCGACGACCCGCGCTGGCGCACCATGCTCCGCCATCACCCGATGCGCGCCCAACACGAGTACCGCAACTACCTCCCCAGCCGCTTCCCGGGCGTCGAGATTACCGTTCTCAATCGAGCCGTTCGATCGGAGATTCTGGCCTTCGAGTGGCTCAAGTAAACTGAACCTTCGCATGATCCCCATCGACGAGGCGAGGCTGAGCCGGTCGTTTGGATCGACCACGCTGGAGCGTGCCGCCGAGTACGTGCGGAAGGGAAGGGTCCTGGAGGCCTACGTCGAGCCGAGCGGCACGATCCGGGGCACCGTAAAGGGCTCCGAATGGAAGCCGTACGTCCAGCGAATCACCGTGACGCCCAGCGTCATCGATGGCCTCTGCACCTGCCCTGTGGGCGAGAACTGCAAACACGTCGCCGCTGTCCTGCTGAACCTGATGGGGGAGGACGAGGTGGTGGAGACCCCACCAGCGAAGCTGGATGTGAACGTCTCGGGCTGGCTCAAAACGGTGGAAGAGCAGTTCGCCGGGCCGAACGACTATCCGGCGGGAATGGCCCAGCGCGTCTTCTACCTGCTCCTCCCGGATGACAAGGGAGTCACTCTCGAGATCGTAACGACCCGCGCGCTGGCCGCCGGCGGCTACGGCAAGCCCACCCGCCTGGCGCTGAACGGCATCTATTCGAACTCTTGGCCGCCCCACGTCTTACCGATCGACGCTCATCTGATTGGCTCGATCGCGCGGAGTCTCGCGCGAACCGGCGGCGAATCGAAATTCCGCATCGTCGGAACGGATGGAGCCCGTCTTCTTCCCGAGATTTTGGCGACGGAGCGGGTGGCCTGGTCCAGCGTGAATGAGCCCCTTCTGAAACGGGGGCCAGACCGAAGCGCCGAGTTCATTTGGAGTGAGTCGGCGGACGGAAGCCAAACTTTGCGTCTCGCCACTGAAGGCCTCATTCCCCTCGGAACGATTCCGCCCTGGTACATCGATCCCGACGCGGCGGAATGCGGGGAGCTATCCGTCGATCTCCCGGCGAACCTCATCGGCACTCTCATCCAGGCTCCCGCGCTACGCCCCGAGTCCGTGCCCGCAGTGCGAGACACCCTGACCCGGCTCCTCCCCAATCGACCGGATCTGCTGCCCGCCGAGCGGTGGGTCGAGCATCGGCAAGTCCGCCCGACCCCGATCCTGCAGATCGCCCTCCGGCCCTGCTCCATCATCAGTCCCCACGCCTGGCGGCTGCCCGTTAAAGAGAAGGAGCATCTCTTGCCGGTGGCCAAGCTGGTTTTCGACTACGAAGGGATCGAGGTTCGTCAGAACGTGGTCGGGTCGGAAGTGAGGAAACTTCAAGAAGGCGGTGTCGTAATCATGCCCCGGCGCCAAGGGCTGGAAGGGCGAGCGTCGACCCCCCTTTTGGAGGGCGGTTGGATGCCCGCTCGGAACGCCCACACCTGGAAACTCCCCAAAGGTTATGGCGAGGACTACCTCTTCCGTCCGGAGTCCGATGCCCGCCCCGACTCCTACCGGCTCCCCTTCTATCGGTTCATCCGCACCGTAGTCCCTGCGCTTATCGAGCAGGGCTGGCGAGTCGAGATCGAGGGAGACGTTCAGATCTCGGAAGCCACCGACTGGCATATCGACGTTCGGGAAACGGGCGCCGACTGGTTCTCCCTCGACCTTGGAGTGATCGTAGACGGCGAGCAGATTGCGCTCCTTCCCATCCTCCTAAGCGCCCTCAGCGGTGCGCAAGGGAAGCGGCTGGACGGGATGGCGGACGACGCCGAGATCTTCCATGAACTTCCAAGTGGCAAGATCCTGGTCCTCCCCGCCGCCCGGTTGCGGCCGTTGTTGAAGACGCTGAGCGAACTGTTTGGCAAGCCCTCGGAATGGTCGGATGAGCTCCGCATGTTGCGCGCCCAAGCCGGTGAACTGGCCTTGCTCGATCAGGCGGGCCTCGAATGGGCCGCTCCGGAGTGGCTCTTGGAGATGAGCGAGCGCCTCTCCGACTTCGAAGGGCTCAAGGACGTGCCGCCTCCGGCATCGCTCAAGGGCGATCTTCGGCCCTATCAGCGTCAGGGACTAGCTTGGCTTCAGTTCCTTCGGGAGTTCGAGTTCGGCGGCATCCTTGCCGACGATATGGGCCTGGGCAAGACCGTCCAGACCCTCGCCCACATCCTTGTCGAACAAGAGGCTGGCCGTCTTGACCGTCCCGTGCTGATCGTTGCGCCCACCAGCACACTGCCCAACTGGCGGGCGGAAGCGGCGAAGTTCGCGCCGTCCCTTCGGACACTTGTGGTCAGGGGCTCGGATCGCAAGGAACTCTATGCTGAGATCGACGACCATGATCTGATCGTAACGAGCTACCCGATCCTGGCCCGGGACCGGGAGGAGTGGAAGAAGCACGAGTTCCACATCGTCGTCCTCGACGAGGCGCAGAACATCAAGAACCCGAGTTCCGCCGCCGCCAAGGCGGCTGGCGAGCTCAAGAGTCGGCACAAGGTCTGTCTCAGTGGTACGCCGGTCGAGAATCGGTTGGAGGAGCTGTGGTCGCTGTTCAACTTCGCGATGCCCGGGTTCCTGGGGGGCATCACCGCGTTCCGAAAGAACTTTAAGGTGCCCATTGAAGGGAGAGGAGACGAAGAGGCGGGGCAGCGGCTTTCGCGGAGGATCCGCCCCTTCGTTCTCCGTCGAACAAAGGACCTCGTCGCCACCGAACTGCCGGAGAAGACGACCGTCGTCGAACGCGTCGAACTCACCGGCGAGCAGCGCGATCTCTATGAGAGCCTTCGCCTTTCGATGGACGAGCAGGTGCGAAGTCTCTTAAAGGCAAAGGGGTTCGACCGGAGTCGGATCGAGATCTTGAGCGCGCTCCTGAAGCTGCGGCAGGCCTGTTGCGATCCTCGGCTGATTAAGTTGGAGGCCGCGCAGAGTGTCGAAGGCTCGGCAAAGCTGGAGCGGCTGATGGAGCTTCTCGTCGAGCTCCTGGCCGAGGGCCGACGGGTTCTGCTGTTCTCCCAGTTCACCTCGATGCTGGACCTGATCGAGGTGGAACTGGTCAAATCGAAGATCGAATGGGTCCGCATCAGCGGCGACACCGAAGACCGAGAGACGCCGGTTCGCCAGTTCCAGGCCGGGGAGGTGCCGCTCTTCCTCATCTCCCTCCGCGCGGGCGGTACCGGGCTGAACCTGACTGCGGCCGACACCGTCATCCACTACGACCCGTGGTGGAACCCGGCCGTGGAGAACCAGGCGACGGACCGAGCACACCGCATTGGCCAGACGAAGTCGGTCTTGGTGTTGAAGCTCGTCGCCGAAGGGACGGTGGAGGAGAAGATCTTGGAGCTACAAGACAAGAAGTCTCGCCTCGCCGAATCGATCCTCTCCGGCGGCGACTTTGAGGCGGGGTTGACGGCGGAAGAGTTGCGCTCGATCTTCGAAGCGTAGTTCATTGCCGCTTTAACGTGGCGGCCCCGTGTCGATTATTTCAAAGAGCAGATATATGCTTATAAGTGGCGAGCGAGATTTCACGAGGATATCTCGTATTTTTTTTCTTAAGCGTGAGTTTAATCAGATATATCTCAAGAGTAACCCCATTTTGAATTCACTCGGGAATTTAGCAGACGCATGTCTACTATTGTACCACATGGGGGGTGCGACCTTAAGGAGATCATCGTGGAGATCCGGCTCAGCCGCTCACTCAACGGGTGGAAGTAAGTCAGCCACCTATAGACCTTGGATCGAATCGGTTTCCGCGTAGATCATGCTATCTATCTTTGATAGATTTTTGCCTTTCTGGGGTGTCTGGCATCCTTCGAGGGTAACGTTTCCCGGACACGGGTGACGGGCACGAGCCATCCCTTTACCCGCGGCACCCTGTGACTTATCTAATTTACGACAATGCCCCTCCAAGTCATGCGACTTTAGAGGGGCATTGAGACGGACTAAACCGTGATGACTTCCGACCGGCGCTCGGAGACGCGCCGCTCGCTGTGGTCGAGGATCTTCTTGCGGAAGCGGAGCTGCTTTGGCGTGACCTCAAGAAGCTCGTCGTCTCGCAGCCAGGCCAGAGCCTGTTCGAGCGAGAACTCCTTGTGCGAGTCCAGGGCCGCCGTCTGCTCGGAGGTGGCGGAGCGAATGTTGTTCGCCGCCTTTTCTCGGGTGCAGTTGACGATCATGTCCTCGTCGCGGGCGCAGGCGCCCACGATCATGCCTTGGTAAACCTCGGTGCCGACCGGATAGAACAGGGTGCCGCGCTGCTGCACTTCTTCGTACATGTACCGCGTCATCTTGCCCGGATCCTTCGAGATGAGCGAGCCCTGGGTTCGGCCGGAGATTTCGCCCTTGTACTCTTCATAACCCTCGAAGACCGAGGAGATGAGGCCGAGGCCGCGGGTCATGGTGAGGAAGCTCGACCGGAAGCCGATGAGGCCGCGGGTCGGGATTCGGTAGTCCAGCGAAGTCGTGCCGTTATCGTTCGGCCGCATGTCGACCAGGTCACCCTTACGGCGGGCCAGGTCTTCCATCACGGAGCCAACGGAGTCTTCCGGGCACTCCAGGGTTGCAAGCTCGTACGGCTCCTGGATCTTGCCGGCTTCGTTCCGCTTGTAGATGACCTGCGGGCGCGAGATCTGCATCTCGAAACCTTCGCGGCGCATCGTCTCGATGAGGATCGCGAGCTGAAGTTCGCCGCGGGCCTGCACCTTGACCGTGTCGGCGGAGGCCGACTTGTCGATCTTGACGGAAACCGAAACCGCCTCTTCCTTTTCGACCCGTTCGCGGATCTTGTGGATGGTGAGGAACTTGCCGCCGTCCTTACTGGCGAGCGGCGAGCTGTTCGCGAAGAACGACATGGACAGCGTCGACGGCTCCACCTGGATGGGCGTGAGCGGGGTTGCCGTATCGACGTGGGCGATCGTATCGGAGATCAGGACGTTGTCCAGACCCGACATCATGACGATCTCGCCCGGTCCGACCGACTCGACTTCCTTCAGCGTGATGCCTTCGTAGGTCCAGAGCTTGGTGACGTTGAAGGAGAACTTCTTGGTCTGCTCTTCGCGGAGCATCTCCACGCGTTCGTTGGTCTTGATGACGCCGCGCAGCACTTTTCCGCCAAACATACGGCCGAGGTACGGATCGTAGTCCAGGTTGTTGACCTGAAGGAGGAACGGTCCTTCCTGCTCCACCCGGGGCGGGGGAACGGCGTTGACGATCATCTCGAACAGCGCGCGGAAGTCCATCTCGCCGCCATCGGCGGAGATGCGGGCATAGCCGCCGGCGCCGGAGCCGTAGAGGTGGGGGAAGAACAGGTCGTCTTCGTTCGCGCCGAGGTCGATGAAGAGGTCGAGGGTCTTATCGTAAGCGTAGGCCGGCCGCGCATTCGGGCGGTCGATCTTGTTGATAAAGACGATCGGCTTCAGGCCGTTCTGGAACGCCTTCTTAAGCACGAACCGCGTCTGCGGCATCGGGCCTTCGTTTGCGTCAACGATGAGGAGCACGCCGTCCACCATGCTGAGCACGCGCTCGACTTCCCCACCGAAGTCGGCGTGGCCCGGGGTGTCCACGATGTTGATCTTATAGTCTTTGTAGTGGACGCTCGCGACCTTGGAGAGAATGGTGATGCCCTTCTCACGCTCAAGGTCGTTCGAGTCCATGACCCGATCCTGCATGTGCTGGTTCTCGCGGAACGTACCGGACTGCTTGAAGAGAGCGTCGACAAGCGTCGTCTTGCCGTGATCGACGTGCGCGATGATACCAATGTTGCGGATGGGGGAAGACGACATGCGAACGTCCAGTTTACCCGGGCGGTTTCAGGAGTTCAGGTTTTTGGCGGGAAACTTAACGGAAGAACAATGGCCAGGTGCTCAATCATCCTTTCAAATTTCTCGGCGTTAGCCCGGTATGTTTGGCAATCCGCGCCAACATTTTTGGTCCTAACTCATCGCTGTCGTGGAATGCGAAAACAAAGTCAGGATTCTCCGGATGAGATAACGTTCTATGCGAGCCGGTTTGCCGCTTGACTTCCCAACCGATTCTGAGCAGTGCCGCCAAAACCTTCTTGGCTTTGGTTGACGGCCAATCGCTCATGCCGCAAATATTAACCGGATGGACTGCGGCTTAGTCTCGCCATTTTCCAGGCGATCGGCAATTACGCGTAGGGCCAGGGTTTCCGCCTTCACCGACGCATCATCGGAGGTCGTCCCGTAAGCAAGCACCCCGGGAAGCTCCGGGACTTCGGCGATCCAGCGGCCGTCCTCCTCTTGCTCAACTTGAAGGGAAAAGTCCATGACTCATTATCCATCAGGCCGAGTTGGAGTTAGGTCAATCTACTGGAACGATTCTTAATGGCTAATTCATGTCGCTCCCCAAAAAGTAGCCTTACAATGGTCCTTAGCGAAGCAATACGCCTTCGCTAAGGAAACTGCTTTGAGAACAACGTTGTCTCGCTTTCCCCTTGTCGCCGCTGTCGCGGCCTTCGCCTCAATCTCGACGGCCCAGACCGCCGGCTCTTCCTTCCTCGGAACCCGATGGAACAAGCCCGGGCCGAACAATGCCGTTAACGCGCCGGCGTTCGGGAACGGCGAATCCAACTGGAGTGAAGTCGCCGCCGGGATCGGGTTGGCGCCGTTGGCGCCGGATCCGGATCATCCCGGTGGGGCGCTGACCTATAACTTCGATGGTCTTCTCGGTCCCGCGGCTCCCCGGCGGCCGGCGCAGATCTTTCAGGACGCTTTGAACAAGTGGATGGCCGCCTCCGGCAACGCCTGGAAAGACCTTGGGAAGGTGGTGGATGGCGGGGGTCTCATCGGCGGAAACGTGCAGGCGATGAGCGGGGTTGGGGATATGCGGGTGGCGGTGCTTGATTGGATCAACAACACGGTGCCTAGTTTCCAGCCGAACATGGACATCCTGGCCCATGCCTTTAAGCCCGACACCATCGCGCTGAACTCGATCGCGGGTTTCGGCTCGCTGGGGGGCGATGTCCACTTTCGGCCGAGCAAGCTGCAAGATGCGAATGGTATCGACTGGGTGGATAGCCTGACTCCCGGAGCGGGACAGTTCGACCTTGAGACGGTCATGCTGCACGAGATCGGGCATGCCCTTGGTCTGGGACACAACAACCTTGACGTCAACAGCGTGATGCAGCCGGTCTACGGTGGAGTTCGGCGTGGGTTGAGCGCGGACGACATCACCAATATCAAAGAGCTCTACACCCCGCCCGCCGCTCCGGTCCCTGAGCCGGCGAGCATGGCCGCGCTCGGGCTGGGGGCGGCGGCGTTACTCCGCCGCCGTAAACGAGCCTAAACTGTCCGAAGATGTCGAACCGGAATCCGCTCGTCGATGAATTCATGCTCACCCTGGAGCATCCGCAGAAGGCGGGCATTGAGCGGCTCCGATCCGGCATCTTGGACGCTGATCCGCGCGTCACCGAGATCGTCAAATGGAAGGCGCCGACTTTCGGCTTTGAGGGGAGCGATCGGGCGACGATGAACCTGCGGGCGAAGACGGAGTTCCAACTGGTTCTTCACCGAGGCGCGAAGAAGGACGCGAGCGAGTTCGTCTTTGAGGATGGTGGCGCGTTGATCTGGCTCGATAAGGATCGGGCGCTTTACAAGGTGCCCTTCGACGGCGACTTTGCGGCGGCGGGCGCTTTTGTCGTGCGGTGGATTGAAGCGACGCTTTAGCCAACGCTCAGGCGTGGCAGCGAGGCGACGAACAGGTACCACGCCACGGAGAGAGCGAGAATCTCCGTCGCCAGGACGGCGTGGCGGCCAACAACGCGTCGGAATTCCATGGCGGCGATCTGCATCATTAAGTGGATTGTAGCGTTTCCCGTACCAGCATGGGGAATCTCAAGCGTCCCCCTTTCTTCCCGTTGGCAGTGCCCTGGGGGCCGATCCTTGAAGACGGTTTGCGGACGGAAAATCTTCCCGCCCGAGGCTTTCCTAAGCGTAACGCTGCGGAGAGCCCCGGGGGCTAGGGCCGTAGGAATCGGAAAGGAGACCTCTCCGGCCCCCAGGGCATTGTCACCAAGAAGGCAATCTGCTGAGGGGGGCTTGCATAGATGCCAGTCTACAGAAATAAACGCTTTTTGCTATACAAAAGGAAGTAGGCTGGTAGACAGGAGGTGATCGATCCGTTTATGGTAGATCCCAACGACAGTCGCGGCGTAAAAGCCGCGAGACAAGAGCTTTCCCGAAGAGCAATCGACGTTTCAAAGGCTACGGTCAGCGTCCGCAATGGTATTTGCACCATCCGCGGCCACATCAGTCGGATGGCCGGCACCACCGAGGGAAGCCTCGGGGCCGAGATGGAGAACGCGGCGAAGGCGATTCGGCAACGCTCTGACATCAAGGATGTCGTGCTCGACGTCAGCGGCTACATGAAGTAGCCCACGCAAATTGCGGGTTAAAGGGCGCAGAATCGATAAGTGCCCTTGCTTGCAGGTCTCCTACTCCTCGGCCAAGCCGCCTGGAAGAGCTATCCGCTCGGCGGAGTGATCGTCCAACTTCCGGGGCCACCAAAATCGATCGGCGGCCCAGGCGAAAAAATCTGGAAGTCCATGGGGAGCGATGGCGGCACGATTGTGGTCAGTGCGGAAACCGTGGATGACCGGAAGCCCCTGGAGAGCTTAGGTGCGACGATACTAGGCGTGGCCCAGGAATACGGGGGCATCGTAATCTCTCAATCAGACGTCCTTTCAAACGGATGGCCAGGCATTGAGGCGGCGATCCGATCGAACGGCCTTCCGACCTACCGGGTGCGCGCTTTCCGGGTTAACCAGTGGATGTTTTCCGTGGGTGTCGGAAGCAACGATCGCAAGTTTGCTGAGAGGGCGTTTCAAGCGATCTCCTTCGCGCCAAAGTTCGGGGCGGGAAGCTGGAAGTCCATCGGCCCAGAGTGGACCCGCTCCACCCTAAAGCCCTACGCCTCGACGGCGGAGTTTCCCGCCGCCGTGACATCCCTGGACAATGCGCTCCCGGGGTTCGTTGGTCCGCTTCGCGTTTTCATCTCCGACTACGGGAATCGCCGCTACACGGCGACGTCGGCTACTTTGCGTGACGAGGCCATCGCGACCGAAGAGGACATCAAGAACGGAATTCGGAAAGTTGGCCTGGGAGCCATCTCAAGCGCGAAAGCCAAATTCGTCCGTCGGACCGAGAGTTCGTTGGACGGCCTCGCCTCCGAGCGGGTCGAGGCGACCCTGCTGGAAGGCAACGTCACCATGCTCATCGATGCCACGGTGATGGGGAACCAACTGATCGTTTTGGGCGTGACCGTTCCCACCGCGTTAAAAGATTCACCCGAAGTCGCCCACTTCTTCACCTCCTTCAAATCGAAATGAAAACCACCTTCTACAAAACCCTCTGGGGCATGGACGGCACGCTGGACGAAAAACTGGCCAAGATCAAAGGGGCCGGCTACGACGGCTGGGAAGACTGGGTTTCGACCCACGCCATCGTCAAACCCGCCGCCGAACGCGCCGGCCTCGGCTACCTCGCGATGGTCTCGGCCAACACGCCCGACCAGTTCAAACACGACCTCGGCGAGGCCCACGACTGCGGAGCCGTTAAGGCCACCGTCCATATGGGCGCGGCCAACTGGACCGAGGATCAGATCGCAACGTTCCTCGAAAAGGCGCTCAAGATCGTTGAGGACGTCCCGTTCCAAGTCAACTTCGAGACCCACCGCGGCCGAGCCCTGTTCGAACCGATGCATACCGCTCGCCTCCTCCAGAGGTTCGACACTCTCCACGTCGTCGCCGATCTCTCGCACTGGGCGGTGGTGACGGAGTCGCTCCTCGGCAACTTCAAAGACCAGATGGCTCTCGTCTACCAACGAACCCGTCACATCCACGCCCGCGTCGGTCACGAAGAAGGGCCGCAGGTTCCGGATCCGCGGGTGCCGCAGTGGAAAAACCAGCTCGATACCCACCTCGGTTGGTGGGACGCCATCCGAGCGGAGCACCTCAAGCGGGGCGAAAAAGAGATCACCGTTGACCCCGAATTCGGCCCTCCGAACTACATGTGGACGACTCCCAACGACGGCAAGCCCACCGCCGATCTCTGGGACGTGAGTCTCTGGATGCGGGACACCCTAAAAGCCCGCTGGAAAGAGTAGCTCCTCAAACCAAAGAAGCCCAAGGCGCAAACCTTGGGCTTCTTCCTAACCGCGGACGGACCTTACTTTCGGCGGCGGCGCAGGAGAACCAGCGCGCCGAGACCGAGGCCAAGCATCGGAGCGGGCTCGGGGACGATGGTGGTGAACGAAGCGGTGAAGACAGTGTCGTTCGGCGTGTAGTTGGTGGTCCAACCGTCGGTGAACAAGGTGTTATAGTCCGAACCGCTGTATCCAAAGTCGCCACCCAAATAGGCGTTCGAGTCCGCGATCGCGAACTTCATCGAACCCTGGTTCTGGATGCTTTCCTGGGTGGTCGAGTAGAAAGCGACGTATTTGGTGCCGGCAACGAGTTGGGTATTGACGTTAACCGCCACGTCCTGGAACCCGGTCACCGTGCTGGCAACGCTGCTGATGGGAGCGGACTGGAAGAGAGCAGTGCCGACGGCGTCGTTGTCGAGATCGCTCCAGGCGGCGATGTAAAGGCGGTAGGTGAACGGAGTGGTGCCGCCGCTGTTGTAGGCGAACTTGGACGTGTAGGTCAGCAAGTACGAATCGGCAGGAGCGACGAACGTCTGGCCGTAGGTGCTGGTCGCGGGGGTGGGGAAGCCGAGGTGAGTGAATTCGCCGTTTCCAAAGCCGAGGGCAAAGTTAGATCCGCCCCACGCGCCGGTGGTGGTAATCGTCGTGACGGCGCTCGCGGAAGCCGAGAGGGCAAGGACGACAATCGGAAGGGCGAAAAGGGCTTTACTCATGGATCAAACCTCCTGCTTCAACGACGAAGCAAGACACCGTAATTACTATAGCTCTATACGCAAACCCAGGCAAGAATACGATCCCGAAAACACCAAAACCCGCAAATTTCCAGGAAATTTGCGGGTTTTGAAAAGGCCGAAGAGCGTTGTCTTAGCGGCGGTATCCGCCGCCGCCACGGGCGAACGGAGGCCGGCTCGGGCCACGGGCTCCGCGGTCGAAGACCGGAGCGTCCGGTCGGGCGAGGGACCATTTGACGATCTTGTTTCGCAGAGGAGTCTGCGAGAGCTTATCGATCACCTGCTGCGCCATCTCTTTGGGTACTTCCACGAAGGCGGTGCGGTCGGTGATGTCGATCGCGCCGATCTGCTTGCCTGGGATGCCCGTCTCAGCGGCAATCGCGCCGACCAGGTCGGCCGGTCGAAGACCGTCTTGGCGACCCATGCTCACGAAGAGCCGGACCGAATCGCCGTTCATCTGAGGAAGGTTGCGCGGCTCGAAGTTGTTCTGCTGCTGATGTCGGAACTCCGGCATGTCGACCGGAACCGGCTGCTGCGAGGCGATGATGCCAAGCGCGGCGGCTGCGACCTCATACGGATCTCCGCCAATCTTGCGAACGGCGTCGAGATAAAACTCGGAACCGCCGGCGTTGATGGCGTCGCGAAGTCGCTCGACCAGTCGCTCTTGGCGGCGATTGACGATGTCCTCCGCCGTGGGAACCTGCATGATCTGAACCTGGGCGCCGGTGAATCGCTCGATGTTGCCCATCGCGCGCCGCTCTCGCGGCTCGACGAGGGTGATGGCATCGCCGGTTCGACCTGCACGGCCGGTTCGGCCGATCCGGTGAATGTAGGCCTCGGCATCCCAAGGCACGTCCACGTTGATGACGTGGGTGACGCTCTCGATGTCCAGTCCGCGGGCGGCGACGTCGGTGGCGACGAGCAGCTCGCAAACGCCTTCGCGGAACCGGCGCATGACGCGGTCTCGCTCGGCCTGGTTCATGTCGCCGTGAAGCGGCTCGGCGCCGTATTCGCGGGCGGCCAACGCGTCGGCGATGTCCTGGGTCTCCTGCCGGGTCTTGCAGAAGATGATCGTCGGTCCCGGGGTCTCCATGTCGAGCACTCGCATAAGCGCGTCGAGCTTGCGGCCCGGAGGAACTTCCACGGCGCGCTGCGTGACCGTATCGATCGTGCGGCGGGCGGCGGCGATAGTGATGCGGGCCGGATCCTTCAGGAACCGCTCGGTGAGCGCGGCGAAGCGCGGCGGCACGGTGGCGGAGAAGAAGGCGAGTTGCCGAGTTTCCGGAAGTTTCGAGAGCAGAGTCTCGATGTCTTCGAGGAAGCCAAGCGCGAGCATTTCGTCCGCTTCGTCTAGGACGGCGAACTTCACCTTGTCGAGCTTGAGCGTCTCGCGGTTGATGTGGTCCAGCACGCGGCCGGGGGTACCGACAACGATCTGGGCGCCGTGCTTCAGAGCGCGAAGCTGCTGAACGATCGGCTGGCCGCCATAGACGGGAACGACGCTGAGGCCAGAGCCTTTTGCCATACCGGCAATCGCTTCCGCGACCTGGACGGCGAGTTCACGGGTAGGAGCAAGGACGATCGCCTGGGTGCTCCTGTCGCTCGGGTCCATCATCTGGACGAGCGGAAGGCCGAACGCGGCGGTCTTACCGGTACCGGTCTGGGCCTGGGCGAGCATGTCGCGGCCTTCCATAAGGACCGGGATCGCCTTCGCCTGAATGGCGGTGGCCGTTTCGTAACCGATCGCCGCAACCGCCTTGGCCAGCGATTCGGTCAGATTCATATCGCTGTAAAGGATCGGCTCGTAGGCTTCTACGGGGGCGGTCGGAGCTTCTTGGCGGGGCTTGAACGAACGTTTGGGCGCGTCGAAGCCGGACTTCTTAAAGTGGGGTTTAGGCATTATTCAGTTCTCTTGGGGCAAGGCGAGCCACCAAGGAACCGCTCGATCAATGCGGCCAGTGAGGCGGGTTGCCTAGACACAGGTTCGGATATTTCATCCGAATATCGCGCCGCTTCAATGCAACACGATGTGGCCGTTGGAGCCACAAGGGAATACTATACCCTACGTCGATGAAGCCAACATTGTCGCACGCGTGGGCGACACGACTTCAGAACCCCCTCTTGTCGCCTCGGCGATAACTTTTCGGGTTCCACAAGCTCCCATCGGGGCGATGGGAGGGGGCAGGGGGAGGGTAACGCGGCCTCCCAAATCCTGGCAAATCTAAGGGATGGGGAAGACCCACCCCAGTTACGCGTGAACCGGCGTGCCCGACGAAAGCTCCATGTCCGAGCTGTGGCCCGGGAAGAGCTTGGCGCCCGGATCGAGGCGCTGTTTCGCAAAGCAGACGGCCGTCGCCGCTTCACCGACGCCGGTCGCGATCAGCTTGAGCTTGCCCGGGAAGGCGCAGACGTCGCCCACCGCGAACACGCCCGGAAGGTTGGTTTCGTAGCGGTCGTCCACCACGATCTGGTTCTTTTCGATCGTCATGCCCCATTCCTTCAGCGGGCCGAGGGACGACTTAAAGCCGATGTTGACGATCACGTGGTCGCATTCGTGGAGATGAATCTCCTTCGTCTGCGTGTTCTCCAGGGTCACGCCGGTGAGGTGCTCGTCGCCGTGCAATTCCTTGATCGCGAACCAGAGCTTCATGTCGACGCGGCTGTTGCGGACCTGCTCGATGCTCTCCTCGTGCGCCTTGAAGACGTCTCGGCGATGAATCAAACTGATCGGTCCGGCGACGTCCATCAGGTTTAGCGCCCAGTCGAACGCCGAGTCGCCGCCTCCGACGATCGCCAGTCGCTTGCTGTCGAAAACCGACTTATCGCGAACGCCGTAGTGGATGCCCTTGCCGTGGAAGTCCTCCTCGCGAGGGACGCCGATCTTGGTGGGCGAGAAGGCGCCCGCGCCAGCCGAAACGATGATCGTCCGGGTCGGGAGGCTCAGACCCTTCGCGGTCTGGATCGTGTAGGTGCCGTCCTCTTCCTGAACCAGCGCTTGGGCGGTGTCCTCAAGCACGAGTTCCGGATCGAACTGGGTGCCTTGGGCGATCAGATCGCGCGCCAAGTCCTTCGCCAGCACCTTGGGGAAGCCCGGCATATCGTAAACGTACTTCTCCGGATAGAGGGCCGTAAGCTGGCCACCCAGCTCAGGAAGCGAGTCGATAATGCGGACCGACATACCCCGCAGACCGGCATAAAAAGCGGCAAAGAGGCCGCACGGGCCCCCGCCGATGACCGTCACGTCGACGATGTTCATAGTTCTTTGAAAGGGACGCGCGGCGCTGAGCGTGAGCTATGAGAATAGCACTTACCTATCCGCGCTCCAACCCTAATGACGCCCCGTGAGGCCACCGCAAAAGCAAACCACCGAAAAACCGAAAGGAACGAAGGGAAAGCCTTTCCCCTCGCTAACATTGTCCGGCTGAGATCCCTCCTAGGGGGTTGGTCCTAGGACGTGTTTTGACTCATCGGTAAGATTTCCTCGTCATGTCTAGACCAACCGACCATTCGGGGCGCTAGCGACGACGGGGCAAGGACCGGTCGTCGTCCTTGCGCATCTTGCCCCGACCTCCCTTTCACAAGGGCCCCTTTCTGCTCCGTTCGACGTTCCTTGCCGTCGGCCTCCCGCCAACTCAAGGATTCCGAACCATTAAGCAAAGCGCGCTTCAACTCAAGCAGGCACAACAACTCGAACTCGATGCCGTCCTCCGAGGTGTCCTCGCCAGAGCCAAGAAGATCGAGCGGGCGGCAGATATCGGTGCGATCAAGCGGAAGGACAACAATTTCCTCTCCCGCTACCTCGAAATCTCGATGAACTCCCCGGCGGTTATTCGTTCGGTCGATGGGTTCCGGTCGCGAAGCTATAACGAGTCGAAGCAGGCCTTGGCGCTGATCGATCACTTGTTCGTTCGATACCGGGTTCCGTTGTTCCTGTATCGAGCGGTGCTTTCGTGCAAAGGACTTCACCTTGTCTTCGGCGGACACCACGGAGCAAAGGATCTGCCCGATCTCATGTACCGGCGCTGGTTCCTGGCCGTCGCCCGAGGGGAGTCGTTTGCCAAGGCGTCGCGTGGCTTCTTCACGAAGCGGGAAGCTCACTGGTTTCTCCTAGCCCCGGAAGGAAACGACCTTGAACAGAACGTCCTTTGGGCCCGCGCCGCCGCGTCGGGAATTCCGAGGGCCGGGTGTGACTACCTGGTGCATCGCCTCGACAAAGCGTTCCTGAAAGACGTTGGTGACCGGCTGCCGGATCTTCTTGCCTTCTACGCCTTGGCGTGGCCGGAGATGAGAGGCTATGACCGGGACGAGATCACGGACTTTATCCGGGCGATCGTCCGCAACGCGTCGTTTTCGTTCAAGGGTCGAACCTTCGGCTCCATGCGGAAGCGGTGCGTGGAGTGGCACCGAACGGTCTATTCCGGACGGGTGGGCCACTATCACTCGTGGTCGTCGCTGCTCAACCAATGGGAGTTCCGAAAGGGCGGAGTTCTGGTGCGGGCGGAGGAGTTGACGAACAACCGCCAACTGAGCGAGGAGGGCCGATCTCAGCGTCACTGCGTGGGTACGTATGCCGGTCTCTGCGCCTCCGGGAAGTGCCTCATCGTCTCCCTGCGGTGGTATATCTCGGTTGGAGGAGCCACGGACGAACTGATTCAGCACCTTGATCGTCGGCTGACGATGGAAGTCAGGCTGGCCGATCGAACGGTCGTTCAGATTCGCGGCCGGTGCAATCAGCGGGCGGCGATCGAAGAGATGAAGGCCGTCCGCCACTGGGCGGGCGAACAAGGGCTGAGGATCGCGCAGAATGCCTGAGGGAAGAGGGGGTGAGAGTTTCGAATACCACGGAATTGCCTTCCTCGTCGGATAGGATAGGAACTTGTCTTACTGGGAGGAACTTACCGAGCGAGTGCTCACAAAGCACCCCGAATGGACCTCATTCGTTCGAGGGGCGATCGATGGCCGATCACCCTATGCGGATGGGGATGTGCGGTTCTACATCGACATCCCCTCGGTCCACCCGGTCCTGCGAGAGCCCTTGGTGATTGAAGTCGCCGATCGGGAGCCGGGGGGACCGATCGATACTTACTGGGGACGCTACTTCGAACACAACTTCTGCTGGCCTCGCGGCGACTACCTCGCCCAGATCGACAGCGTAATCCGCCGGGTCGAGGACTGGATCTCCGACGATTGGGTGTTTCGACTTTCCTGCGACCTCGCCACGGGACGTTGCACCGGGTCCGGCGGTTTCTTTGCTTCGCAAGGAGAGCCGGAATTGCTGGAGCAGGCCAATGAGCGTTACGTCTTCTGGTCTTGGCGCGGAACCCACGACCGAAGCTAGCCATAAAAAGAAAAGGGAAGAGACCTTCCGGCCTCTCCCCTTTTCCTTCTTCCTTTTTCCCTTCCCCTACGCCGTTCCCGGCTCAAGCCGCGGAGGAGCGATCGCTCCCTTGCGTGACTTGTCGGTTTCGGTCGCCGGTGCGTTCGGCGTCGGCTCATCGGAGTTATTGTCGTTCCGAACCCGCTCGGGCATCGGGGCGCCGGACATCACGGCGAGGAACTCGTCGCGGGTTAGGGTCTCGAACTCGAGGAGGGCGCGGACCACGTTGTCGAGCTTCTCGCGATGGGTCGTGAGGAGTTCGGTGGCGCGGGTGTGGCAGCGGTCGACGATGGCGCGGACTTCGTCGTCGATCTGACGGGCGACATCCTCGCTGTAGTTGCGATCTTCGCTGTAGTCGCGGCCGAGGAACGGGTTGCTGTGGCGGCGGCCGAGGGCCAGCGTGCCGAGCTTCTCGCTCATGCCGTACTCGCAAACCATGGCGCGGGACATACGGGTCACGTGCTCCAGGTCGTTCGAAGCGCCCGTCCAGATTTCGCCGTAGACCACCTCTTCGGCCACGCGGCCGCCGAGGGTCATGGAGATCCGGTCGAGGAGCTGCTGCTCACTCACCATGAACTTGTCCGATTCCGGCAAGGAGATCGTCGAACCGAGCGACATGCCGCGGGGCAAGATGGTGACCTTGTAAACCGGGTCGCTGTGCTCCAGGAGCTCGCCCACGACGGCGTGTCCCGCCTCGTGGTACGCCAGAACCTCGCGTTCCTTAGCCTGGATGATCCGGCTACGGCGCTGAGGTCCCGCGATGGTGCGGTCCAAAGCTTCTTCGAGATCCTGCTGGGCGATCTTCGAGTTGCCACGGCGGGCGGCGAGAAGCGCGCCCTCGTTGAGCATGTTCGCAAGGTCGGCGCCGGTAAAGCCCGGGGTGCCACGCGAGAGCACTTCGAGATCGATGTCGGTATCGAGGGGCTTGCCCTTCGAGTGGACCTTCAGGATCGCGAGGCGACCGATCTGGTCCGGCGCGTCCACCACGATCTGGCGATCGAAGCGGCCCGGGCGGAGCAGGGCGGGGTCGAGAACGTCGGGCCGGTTCGTCGCCGCGATGAGGATGACGCCCGAGTTCGGGTCGAAACCGTCCATCTCGACGAGGAGCTGGTTCAGGGTCTGCTCCCGCTCGTCGTGGCCTCCACCGAGGCCGGCGCCGCGCTGGCGGCCGACGGCGTCGATTTCGTCCACGAAGATCAGGGATGGGCGGTGAGCCTTCGCGGTCTCGAAGAGATCGCGAACGCGGGCCGCGCCTACGCCGACGAACATCTCGACGAAGTCGGAGCCGCTGATGTGGAAGAACGGAACGCCCGCTTCTCCCGCAATCGCGCGGGCCAGGTAGGTCTTACCGACGCCGGGAGGGCCCGTCAGGAGGATGCCCTTCGGGATCTTCGCGCCAAGCGCGGCGTACTTGCGGGTGTTCTTCAGGAAGTCGACGATTTCGAAAAGCTCTTGCTTGGCTTCTTCGATACCGGCCACGTCGTCGAACGTAATCTTCGGCCCGGTCTCGCCCACCCGGCGGGCTTTGCTCTTGCCAAAGCTCATCGCCTGGTTGCCGCCCATTTGGGCCGGCCGGAGAACCAGGAAGTAGATCGCGACGACGATCATGATGGGCAGCGCGATCGTCGCGAGGACCTGCAGCAGCGCGGCGGTCATCGGCGGGTTGGCGATCTCTACGTTGACGTTGCCGTTTCGGAGCAACTCCTGCGTCGGAACGGATCCAGAGCTACTGGGATCCTGGACGCTCATCGTAAATTTCGTGCCGTCCTTCAGATCGCCATCCAGGGTCGTGCCCTGCCAAGTCACCTTGGTGATCTCGCCAGCCTTAACGGACTTTGCGAGGTCCTGGCTGTTATAACGCTTTGGGCTATTGCCCAGCACGCCGCCCGCAGGACTGAGCGTCTGCATCGCGATGATGCACAGCACCACGGCCAGCACCACGAAAGTCAGGGTTCGCAACGGACGATTGTTCAAAACTTCTCCGGGATCACACGGGTGCGATCCGCTTCTACTCCCTACGCTACGTTTGAGCGCAGAGCCGCGTTTCCCATTATGGCGAGTTAAGCCAAAACTAAGAGGAAAGCCTGTCTATCGTCTTAGCGGAGAGGGCTTCTCGAAGGGTTTGGATCTCCACATGAGCCTGACCGAGGGCGCGCTCGCTTTTGCACATGTGCTTGGCACCTAGATTAGGGGTGCTTCGATTCGCGGACACGGGGGCCGCGCCACGTGGTTTAGCCGCCGAAGGACTCGAACTTCAGTCCGATAGCGGCCCCATCCCCTGGCCGAGCCCGCTCGTCCAGACAAACCCCCGGCGCCCACAGAGGGCCGATCATGTCGCAGACGATGGGTAGTCGTGCCCTGGCGGCGGGTGTTAGGCCGGCTTCGCTCAGGAGGTCGCTTAGCTTCCGCGTTCCTTCAAACCCAAGGGGACGCATGGAGTCTCCCGGGGCGAAGCTTCGGAAGTGCAGGCCACCTCTGACCGCTGACTGCTTCAACTCGACCGAGAGGGAAGCCCGAACCGGTGACATCGTCGCGGCCTCCACCGGAAACGCGGCGATTTTCCAGCCGAACTCTTCGCTCTCCGTCTCGCCAGGAAGAGTGAGTGGGTAGCGGAATGGCACCGTCGGCCTCAGAACCCGGCCGTGCAACATTTCAGCGTCCCATTCTAGAACTACCTCGCCGCCTTCGGCGGTCAGGCTGCCTTTCTCGCTGACCAAGACTGACTGCGCACCTTCGAAATCGAGTTCCGCCCCCAAGGCCTGCGCAACCAACCGGATCGCGCGCCGACGTAAGACCGCCGGTAAGTGGTCCAGGGTCTTTCGATCGAACGCAAGCTCGACGTCCCGGGTCAGGAAGACTAATTCGCCGTTCAACCGAACCTCCGCACGCTCCAACGCAGCCGCCGCCGCACCATCAAGGAAGCGATCCTCTTCGTCCGCCATTGCGGCCAGCCGGACGATCGAAGCATCGGCCCCCGAGTTGATGGTGCGCATCGCCGGAACGATCTCTTTTCGAACACGCACGCGGGCGTTGTTGAGGTCATCGTTTGCCGGATCGTCGTGGAACCAGAGTCCTCGTGCCTCGCAGAACGCTCTCGTTTCGGCGCGAGAGAAGGGAAGAAGGGGGCGTACGATGCCGTCCCGCGATTCCGGAATCCCGGCCAGGCCCGCCAGACCGGTGCCGCGGGCGATCCGGAACAGCACGGTCTCGACTTGGTCGTCTCGGGTGTGGGCAGTGGCGATGAGGCTGCACTCCAACCGGGCGGCGGCTTGGCGGAAGAAGCCGTAACGGGCCTCCCGACCGGCTTCTTCGAGTCCGATCTTCCGGTCGTTGGCCAGGCGAGGGACGTCGGCCCGGCCAGTGGCGAAGGGAACGCCGAGGGTGTCGGCGGTGGCTTCGCAAAGCTTCTGCTCCGCGTCCGCCTCGGCGCGCATGCCGTGGTGGAGGTGAGCGGCGACGACATCGACGCCCATCTCGGCCAGGAGATGCAAAAGGCAGGTCGAGTCGGCCCCGCCGCTGTAACCAAGGAGAACCCGGGCACCGGGAGGAATCAGTCCGGAGTCGGACAGATGCCGGGCAAACCGATCGCGCATGAGGTGATTGTGGAATGTGGATTGGGGTTTGTGGTTTGAAGCCAATCTGGATCGCGCGATTTGCGTATGGAGGATCGAAAACCAAAAACCGAGAATCTAAAATACGTCCCTCAGGGGTACCCTTACCAACGTCCCCAGACAGGAGCTCTGGACGCGTCGCGTCTCGAGCATCAAAACCATGGACAGTCACGAACGCACAAGCCGTCGGTCTTAACCTGATTCCGGCGGTTCTACAAATCAGGAGAAACCGCTATGAGGACCGACGAAAAGGCTTTCGTAGAGCGCCTGCGCGCGCTCACGAACGATCCCGACGCCCTGCGTGCGACCCTTGAGGGGGTCCGCCCGGAGGACGTTGCGGAGGCGTTCCAAAGACTCGACCGCGACGAAATGTTGCGCGTCCTGCAACTGCTCGACTCGGAGACGGCCGCCTATGTGCTGGTCGAACTTCCGACCGACACCGCCCGGAAGGTCATCAACGAGCTTCCGGACGCGACCCTGGCCCACTACCTGGACGTCCTCCCGATGGACGACGCCCTTGAGTTGCGCGAAGAGCTCGACCCCGAGCGCTTCGAGGCTCTGCTGCGCGTCATCCCCAACGAAGACGCCCAAGAGATCCGCCGTTTGCTGAGCTACCCCGAGGGTTCGGCCGGCCAGCTCATGACGGAGGACTTCGCCGAAGTCCCGCCGGAGATGTCGATGGACGACGTGCTGAACGTCATCCGTCACACCCCCGACGAGGAGTTCGAGACGGTCAACACGATCTACGTCCTCAGCGAAGATCGCCACCTCCTCGGCGTCCTCACCCTTCGCCGCGTCCTCCGCGCTTCGCCCACCGCCACCGCGCGGGAGGCGATGAACGACGACCCGATCTCCGTTCCCGTCTCGATGCGGGAAGAAGAGGTCGCCCGAACCATCGCCCGTTATGGCTTTACCGCCATGCCGGTCCTGGATGAGCGCGGCCGGATGGTCGGCATCGTCACGGCGGACGACGCGCAAGAGGTTCTGGAAGACGCGGAAACCGAAGACGTCCTGAAGATGGGCGCCGTCTCGGGCGATGCGGAGGCCTACCTTTCGCTCTCGGTCTGGGAGCTGGTCAAGCGCCGTGTGCCGTGGCTGTTGGGCCTCTTCGTGGCGGAAAGCCTTACGGGCAACGTTCTGCGTTGGTACAGCATGGGCGGCGGGAACGAGGAGGTCAAGCTGAACCCGTTGACGTTCTTCATCCCGCTCTTGATTGGCGCGGGAGGGAATAGCGGTTCTCAGGTAACGACCACGATCACCCGCGCGTTGGCGTTGGGCGAAGTGAAGACGGAAGACTGGTGGCGGGTCATGCGCCGCGAGATGACGACGGCTTTGATCGCTGGAACCATCCTAGGCACGATCGGCTTCCTCCGTGCCTGGCTGCCGGTTCCGATCATCGGCTGGGGGAGCCACCTGGATATCTCGATCGTGGTGGGCCTGACGCTACCGGCGATCATCATCTGGTCGACGACGGTGGGGAGCCTCCTTCCGATCGCGGCGAAGCGACTTGGGATCGACCCGGCGGTGATGAGCGCGCCGTTTATCTCCACCTTCGTGGATGCCACGGGTCTCGTGATCTACTTCGAGATCGCGTTGAAGCTGATGGGGCACCTCGGGAAGTAATAGTGTGGAGCGCCGAGTGCTACTCGGCGCTCCACTGTTTTCGATTCGTTAAGGCCCGAATTTCCGTGCCAAACTCGTCCTCGTGACGAGCTTGCTCCTCTCTGCCCTTCTTCTGCGACAAAGCCCGGATATCCGGGAATGGCGTCGTCAGCCAGCGCCGGGGGTCGAATACCGGATGTTGATCCAGGCCGAGCCGAAGGTGGTTGCGGTGGCTTTACGGTTCGCGCCGAACTCGCCGTATCGGCTCGTCTCCACGCAGGCACGGGACCAGGTCTACGACCTCACGCCAACGAATGGCCGGGCGACCATGACGGAGATCGTGACCCGCACGGGCGCGGCGGGTGGGGTGAACGGCGACTTTTTCCAGTGGGGGAAAGACCCGGGGGGCGATCCGGTGAACCTGATGGTGCGGAACGGCGAGCTGTTGTCCGCGCCGGCGGCGAGTAGCCCCGGCGGGCGTTCGCTGGCCTGGGGATGGGGCGGCGGGCGGTTTGTCTTTGGCCGATCGAGTTGGAAGGCCAGCGCGAGTCTGGGGGGAGGGATCACGGCGCTCAACGCGTACACGCCGGCCAAGGGGCTCGCCCTCTCGACGAGTAGCGCGGGTTACGCGATCAGCAAGGCGCCTGCGACGTTTGTCGTGCTGACGGTGGGGCCGAAGGTTTTGACTCCGCGGTGTTCGTTCGACGGGACGGTAACGCAGGTCGTGGAGGATGTTGAGAAACTGCGCGTCAACCCGGGCACGGTAGTGCTCTCAAGCCAGGACGGGCGCGAGGCGCTTCGTGCGGCGAAGCTCGGCCAGAAGGTGAAGATCCAGGTTGCGGTCGATGGGTTCGACTGGCGGCGGGTCGACCAGGTAATGGGCGGCGGTCCGGAACTGGTGCGCGATGGGAAGAACGTCTCGCCGGAGCAGGGCGAGTTCAACGCGGCCCGTCATCCTCGGACCGTCGTCGGTCGCGACCGCGAAGGCGGCGTTTGGTTCATTGCGATCGACGGTCGGCAGAACCACAGCGTTGGGACGAGCTTGCCGGAGACGGCGGAACTGGCGCGACGGCTCGGGCTTGTCGATGCGATGAACCTCGATGGTGGTGGTTCGACCACCATGAACCTGTTTGGCGACACTTTGAATCGGCCGAGCGGCGGGATTGAGCGGTCGGTTGGCAATGCGGTCGTCTTCTTCGGCCCGCGGCCGGCGATGATGTCGGTACCGCTTAGGATCGTCGTGGGTAAGGACAACCGCCTCTCTCTGATCGACGAGGCCAACCGGCCCTTCGCTCCGGACCGGATCGTCTGGAGCGCGCAGGGCAAGGCTTGGGTGGATGGGGACGGCCTGCTGCATCCGTTGGAGACGGGGGAGACCACGGTTCGAGCCCTCGTGGACGGAATGCTGTTCGAGGCGAAGGTGAGCCTTAAGGGAACGGGGAAGGCCAAGACGGAAGACGACTAAGGTCATTGGGTCTAGGGTCATGGGGAAACCTTCTGCCCAATGACCCTAAGCCCAATGACCCAACGACCTTACACCTCGATGAGGTGGAAGACGAACCGGGCGTTGCCTAGGGCGAATTCGGTGCCGTCGGTGAGTTCGGCGGTTTCGACGCGCTCGAAATCGTCCTTGAGGACGAAGGTGCCGTTGGACGAGCCGAGGTCTTGGATGGTCCAGGAGTCGCCGTCGCAGGCGATCTTGGCGTGTTTGCGGCTGACGTAGCTGCCTTCGGGGAGTTCGGCGAGGTCTACGTCGATCGGGCCGACGGACGGGTCGAAGCGGCCGATGATCGCGGGGGGTGAGAGGGCGAAGGAGATATCGGTCTCTGCGCCGCCACGTTTGACCACGAGTTTGCCCACGCGGGCGCAGGCGGCCGGTTCGCTCCAGCCTTCTTCGGCGATGCCGGAATGCGGATGATCCGCGCCTTCGAGGGGCGGTACGTCGGTCGTCGTGGTTGAAAGATCGTTTACGTCGTCGGTCATCCTGTCTTCCTTCGGTCGAGGCCGGTTCCTAAGAGTAGCACCCCTGCCGAAACCATCGCGCCGGGGACCAGGGTCCCGAGCGAGAACTCTTCTCCTAGGAGCTTGACGTTTAAGTAGGTATTGTTCGTTCTTCTCGCCTGCACGATCCAGGCGACCGCCACCGCAAAACCCAGCGCCATCGCCCAGGCGGCGACGCGGCCGGGGATCTTTCGGTCTTTTCCGTAGGCCAGGGTGAGGGGCGGGAGGATCGCTCCGGTGACGGCTCCGGCGTAGGCGTACCAGAGGTCGATGGCCACGTTTTGGACGGCGAGGGCGAGGGCCATGGCGAAGAGGGCGGAGACGACGAAGCCGATGCGGGTCCAGAGTTTGGTTTTGGCGTCGTCGAACTCGGGCCGGATGCGGGCGACGATCTCGCGGCCGAAGGTTGCGCCGGCGACGAGGGTGTAGCCGACGGTGGCGGAGAGGATCGTGCCGAAGAGACCGGCGAGGAAGATGCCTTTCAGGCCCGTCGGAAGGACCAAGTCGCCAAGTAGGGGGAAGAAGCTGAGACCGGCCGCTTCGGGCAGGCGGACGAAGGCGTAGAGACCGGCGGTGGTGCTGAGGAGGTCGAAGAGGAGCCAGAAGAGGACGCAGACGAAGATGCCCTTCCGGCCCACTTCGGGGGAGGCGGCACTGACGGCGCGTTGATGGAAGCCTGGGTCGATGAGGGTCCAGGCGCCGAGGGCGAAGAAGGTAAGGATAGAGAGCGGACCCGCGCCTCCGGTGGGGCTCTTGATGTTTGCGGGCAGCTTGGCCATGACCTCGCCGAGCGGTTGTTGGCTCATGCACGTCGCCACCAGGACCACGAAGCCGATGTACATCATCACGAAGGCGAGCATGCTGGCGCGGACGTCGGCGAGGAGGCCTCCGCGGTAAAGGAAGGCCGCGCCGACGAGTCCGGCGGCGGCGACGGAGATGGGGAGGGACCAGCCAGTAGCAAGGTTCAAAAGGGTCGCCAGCATCCGCGTGTGGGCGGCGGGGGCGGCGAGGAGGAAGATGAGTCCAGCGCCGACCAGGGCCGCGCCTTTGCCGTAGCGAAGGTGCAGCCGTTCGGGAATCGAGATCTGGTCGGCGGCACGGACCCGGGGGGCCCACCAGACGGCGTAGAGGATGGCGAACAGATAGTAGGGCGCGCCGTTGAGGAGGATGTTGCCGACGCCGAAGCTCTTGACGAAGTCTCCGCTACCGAGAATGCCGCCGTACCAGGTGGCGACGAGGGTGGCGACGAAGGCGGGGAGGGTGAGGGAGCGGCCGGCGACGAGGTACTGGATCAGCGAGTGGTCGCGGAGTTTAGTGGAGAAGACAAGCGCCGCGACGGCTGCGAGATAAGCGATGAGGACGCCGATATCGAGCGGAGCGAGGTGGAGCATTTTAGAGGGGTTAGGGGTTAGGGGTTAGGCAGCTTTGGAGGGGGGAGGGCGCCGGTTTGGAGGAAGAGGGCTACGGTGCCTTGGTGGACGGAGAGGCTTAGTCGGTCTTCGCTCACTTCGTTGGAGAGGGAGACGAGGCCCTTGGGTTCTATGATGGCGTTTTGGAGGGGCCAGCGGACGCCGGTTAGGCTGACGAGGCTCTTTTCCAGGGGAATGAGGGAGACTCTTCCTTTCGCGCCCCGGCCGAGGATCGAGCCTTCGCCGCAAATCTTGGCAGAGCCGGTGCGGAGGATGAGGTCGGCGTAGACTCCGGGTTGGCGTGCGCAGGACCAGAGGGTGGCGATGACGTGGTCGAGGCGGTCGCCTTCTACGCCGATGATTTTTGGGGAGAGAATGCCATTCTCCTTGAAGTAGGCGAGGAGTTTGTCGGTGTCGCTGGAGTCCTGATCGGGATCCGGGGTTAGGCCGGTGGGGTCGGAGATGGAATCCAGGTCACCGACGATGACGTCCGGTTCGCGGCCAGCGGCGCGGCACAGGTCGGCGCCGGCGTCGGCGGCGATGACGAGGTCGGCCCAGGCGAGCCAGGCTTCGAGGGCGCCGGGGGCGAGGTCCCTTCCCGCGAGGACTCCCAGAACCTTTGGCGCGCGCATCGTAATCAGCCTACCGAAAGAAGATTTTTCGAGATCGGTTTTGAGCCTAGGGAACCTGAAAGACTCCCAAACGGAAGGGCCAGACCGTGCTATCTTCATTACTTCCCAATGGCGCAATCCCCCCAGCTCACTTTTGAGGACGAAGATCCTCTGCTCGCGCTTGAGCGGGGCTGGGAAATGGTGCTGCGACGGCTTGAGGCGGACGTCCAGCCGCACTGGATGGAGCGGTTCATCCGCCCGCTCAAGCCGATCTCGTGGGACGGGGTGAAAGTGGTCATCGAGGTCCCCGGCCGGTTCGTTCAGGACTGGGTTCGAGAGCGGTACCTGAACAAGATGGCCGCCATGCTCTCGGATGAGCTGGGGCAAAGCGTTGAGATCGAACTGAAGACCGGCGAGAAGGAGCGGCGCAGTTCACCGAAGGCGATTGCCGACGCGATTCTGCCGAGTCAGCCGGAAGGTCACTTTGCGCCGAGCGAGCGGTTCCGGTTTGAGACCTACGTTCAGGGCCAGAGCAACCGCCTCGCCTTCGCGGGAGCGAGGGCGGTGGCGACGGAGCCGGGGAAGAAGTTCAATCCGCTGTTCATCTACGGGGTGAGCGGCTTAGGCAAGACGCACCTCTTACACGCGATCGCCCACGAGATTCAGGCGAATCAGCCGCGGTTTCCGCTGGTGTACATCAGCGCGCAGCAGTTCGCGGAGGATTTCGTGCATGCGCTTCAGAACAACCGGATGGATCAGTTCCGCCGGGCTCAGCGCTCGGTGGGGGTCTGGCTGGTGGACGACATTCAGTTCATCGCGGGGAAGGATAAGACGAGCGAAGAGGTGTTCCACACCTTCAACCACCTCCAGTCGTTGGGCAAGCAGATCGTCATCACCTCCGACCGACCGCCACGCGATCTGTATCTGATGGACGAGCGGCTTCGGAGCCGCTTCGAGGCGGGTCTGGTGGCGGACGTGCAGATGCCGGATACGGAGACACGGTGCGCGATTCTGCTGAGCAAGGCGAATCAGGACAACGTCCGGCTGGACATGGACGTGGCGATGCACTTGGCGGAGCGCGTGCCGGGCAACATCCGGATTCTTGAGGGGGCGCTGACGAAGCTGATCGTGCTCGCCAGCCTGGAAGATGGCCACGCAACCCTCGACTTGGCGAAGAAGATGGTGGACGAGTATTACCGGGTCGGCACGCTGGCCAAGCCGGGGTTTGACCACATCGTGGGCGCGGTGGGCAGCCATTTCCAGATCTCGGCGGACGAGATCAAGGGGACGTCACGCAAAGCGCCGATCGTGTTGGCGCGACATGTGGCGGTTTACATCACCCGGGAGATCACGGGGGACTCGTGGAAGCACATCGGCGGGCTCTTTGGGGACCGGGATCATACGTCGATGATGCACGGGTACACGAAGGTGAGCGAGTTGATGAAGGAGAATCCGGATTTGAGCGCAACGGTGAAGATGTTGATTCGGCAGTTGTATCCGGAAGGGTAGGGAGGGGTTAGGCGTTAGGGTGGAGCGCCTAGTGGCAGTCGGCGGAATCGTTGCGCCCTCGCCGAGTGCTACTCGGCGCTCCTAGGTCTCCAGTGTAATGACGGTGAAGGCTCCCTCGGGGCAGGTGTCGAGGATCGGAAGAAGCTTCTCAGCGGCTCGGAGTAGCTCTTGAAGATCATTTCCTCGAACATCGAGGACGGCGACACGGAGCTTCATGCCGGATAAGTTGCTTTGAAACCGCATGTTCTTGTCGACGGTCACGAGAATGTCGTATTGGGCATTCGCCTGCCGGAGAAGCTCTCCATTTCGCAACTGTGCCCAGCCTATATCGGCGGTATGGGAGGTGGGGTGCGGGACGAACGATTTCAGGAGGCGGCGTCGGACGCAGTGATCTAGAAGAATTCTCAAGCGGCGGCCTTTACCGAGGCCTGGACCAATTCTTTCGACGCCGAAACTACCGCGTGAACCTGTTCTGGAGTGACATCGGGGAAGTCCTCGTAAAACTCATCGATACTGCCAGCTTCAAGGTGATCGAACACAAACTCGACCGGGATGCGGGTGCCGCGGAAGCAAACCGCGCCGCTCATCCGTTCGTTATCTTGCCAGAGTGCCTCCTCAAGTTTCATCGAATTATTCTACGCCGTTAATCCGGGGCGGAAGGTAGTCGGAGCGCCGAGAAGCACTCGGCGGGGGCGGTACGGCCAACACCATGCAGTCGCCGGGAGGGTTTAGCGATTGGGAGGAGTTACGCTTGCGTTCAGATCAATCAGGAATCGAATCGGACCGCATTGACCTTCTGGCGTGGGGTCCAGAGGCAGTCCGCCATTTCTTTCGATCACTTTTCGCGAAGCGATGTTCGCCGCGTCGCAGATAGGCATGAGACGGTAGATCTTCAGATTCCTTGCTTCATCGAGCAGGAGCTCAAGGGCTTTTGTGGCGTATCCCCTTTGCCGCTTGCTCGGCCGCACGGCATAACCGACATGATTTCCTAGCCTATCGGGGCCTGGCGTAAACATGAGACCTAGAATAATCCTGCCCGCATAGCCCTCAGGGTCAACAATCCAAAATTCCTTGGAGGGCACGTGTCCTTCCTTTAAGTTCTTTCCAACGGATTGATCGTGAAGTTGCTGCACGTACCCTGGAAACTGTTCTCGGGTCATGCTTTCGGAAATTTGGGGGTTGCCCTCATCCTGAAATTCGGCCATTGCCTGAAAGAAGCTGTCCAAATACTTTACGGAAGGAAGTTCGAGGCGCATCTCGGCGGTTCGAGCCTGGAGCGGAGGATTTCTTTCGATCCCGAGATCGTCAAACGGCTGCGCTTCATTCATGGTGGTTTGGGCGAATCGAGGTGGTTTACGTCGAAATTCGTTGGCGATCGGCAAGGACGAAATGCCCTCGCCGAGTACTACTCGGCGCTCCAGTGGGTTAGTAGATACTTCAGCAGTTCGCAGCCGGCGGGGTTACTAGCGAGATTTGGGGGTTGCGAGCCTAGGCCGCCTTGGGGGCGCAAGGTGGTGATGAGCCAGGTGCCGGCGCGGACGAGGATGGGGTGTTCGGCGTAGGTGCGGGTGTCGACTCGGTTGATGAGGGTTTCGAAGTCGCCGTAGCGGTCCTTCAGCCAATTGGGGTCGAGGGCGCGGTCGGGGGAGATGGGGAGGAGGCGTTCCCAGTGTTCGAGGGTGGGGTCTTTGAACTCTTGGGTGCATTCTCGCCAGAAGGGCATGGGGAGGGTGCCTTGTTCGTCGAGGAGGAGGATGCCTCCGGCGGCCTCCGCCGTGTGGCGGACGGCGATGACGTGGTCTCCGCCGGGGAGGGCGGCGAGTTCGGGGATGAGGTTGGCGGGGTCTTGGAGGCTCCAGCTGGTTTGGGTGGACCAGTCGGGCTTGTCGACGACCCAGAGGGGCCAGGCGTTCTCGGTGGGGCCGACGCGGGCTTCTAGGCGGTATTCGCCGGGGGTGGCGTTGGGCCAGGCGACAAGTTCTTCGGTGCCGCGGAGGGTGACGGAGCCATCGCGGTCGAGGATTCGCCAGGAGAGGATGCCGTCGGCGTCCGCGCCGAGGCGGAGGAAGACGTCTCCGGCGAAGTGGGCGAACGGGTCGAGCCAGCCGGGGCGGTTGCCGCCATCGCGCCAGGAGGGGCGGCGGAGGGGGACGGGGTAGATGCAGCCTTCGCCGTTCCAGGGGAGGCACTCCTCGGCGGTGAAACGGGCTTGGCCAAAGTCGTCGAAGAAGCCCGAGGAGGAGATGGGGGTGTCGCGCAGGCCGGTCACCACGTAGCCATGGAACTCGGGCCGGGCGCGGACGGCTTCGTGGACGGTTTTACGGATGAAGAGGGCCTTCTGGCGGGACGATTCCATGAGCGCCCGGTGGCGGCTCTTGGTGGGCTCCAGGGCGAAGCGGGAGTTGTCTAAGACACCTGGCAGGTCGTACTGCCAGCGGACGCCCTTGGCGTTCAACTCGGGTAGCGAACTGGCCCAGTAGGGAAGTTCGTCGCCGAGGCGGGCGAGGTCTCGGTGGACGTCATGGTCGTTGAACTCGCCGAGGAAAATCGGACGGTCGGAGCCGCGGAGGGAATCGAGGACGACGGGATAGAAGGGGAGGTCGCAGTAGGGGTGGAAGTCGTCGAACGTGCCGTACTCGCGCAGGTCGCCGCCGTACATCTCCGCGCCGCCGGAGTTGTCTTTCACCCAGGGGTTGCCGGTGAGGGCCTGGACCAGATCGACCATGTCTCGCCGGAACTCATGAGGGACACCGGTGGAGAGTTCGCAGCCGACGGTCCAGAGGGCGATGGAGGGGTGGTGGCGGTATTGGAGGACGATCCGCTCGATCTCGTCGCCCAGCTTCGCGAGATGGGCGGGGTTTGGGTCCCAGAGGGGCAGTTCGAGCCAGGCGAGCATGCCCTCCTCCTCAAGAATGTCGAGGTAGCGATGCGGGGGTACCCAGAGGCAGAACTTGACGAGGTTGAAGCCGAGGGCTTTGGCTTCGCGGACTTCTTTGCGGATGGTGTCCGCGTCGGGGTTCGGGTGGCCGAGTTCCGGGTACCAGCCCCAGTGGAGGAGGCCTCGGACATAGGGGAGTTCCTTTTCCACGGCCTGGAAGGCCGTGGGACCCATGGGCTGGAAGCCCATGCCACTTAGGAGTTCGACTTCTTTGTAGATGCCGCCGAAGGTTTGGTAGACGAAGGGGAGGAAGCCGCTGAGGACGTCTCGCACCGGGTAGGTGGGTCCGCCGTTTTTGGTTACGTGTACTTCGACGGCGACTTTCCCGCCGGGAAGTGGGACGTCGAAGGCGTCCCAGATGCCTTCGTGATGGGCGGCCTTTTCACCGTTGACGAAGACTTCGGCGGCGTAGGAGACGCCGTGGAATCGGAGGGTGCCGCCTTCGCGGGGGACGTCGACTTCGGTCTTGTAGACGGCGGGGCCTTCCCACCTGACGGAGGCGTCTTGTCCCCAGGCATGGGGCAGGGAGAGCGGGTGGGGGCCGTCGCCGTAGTCGACCGTCCAACGCGATACCATCATGTCCCCGATTGTTGCATGTTGAGGGGTTAGGGGTTAGGGGTTAGCGGTGAAGGGAAGCGCTCCGCGCTAGATACAAAGCGCGAAGGGCTTCGCGCACTCCCACATCAGGCGACGCTTGGGAAACCCGACTCTTCCAGCAGCTTTCGCGCGTGGGCGATCTGGACTTTCATTGACTCCGGCGCAGGGCCGCCGAGGGAGTTGCGGCGGCGGACGGAGCCTTCGGGGGAGAGGACTTCGAGGGCTGTTGGCGGTACCTCTGGCGCGATCTCGTGGAGGGTGGCTTCGGTGAGGTCTTCCAGGACCATGTCGCGGGCTTGGCAGGCGCGGACGACTTTGCCGACGATCTCGTGGGCTTGGCGGAAGGGCATGCCGCTGGCGGCGAGGTAGTCGGCGAGGTCGGTGGCGGTGGAGAAGTCACCGTGGACGGCGTCGGCCATATGTGCGGTGCGCCATTCGGCGGTTTCCAACATGAGGTGGACGAGCCGGATCGAGTCGAAGGTGAGGCCGAGGGAGTCGAAGAGGGGCGGCTTGTCTTCCTGGGTGTCGCGGTTGTAGCCCATGGGCATCGCCTTCATGACGACGGCGAGGGTCTGCCAGTTGGCGAGGGCGCGGGCGCTGCGGCCGCGGATCAGCTCGGCCATGTCCGGGTTTCGCTTCTGCGGCATGATCGAGGAGCCGGTGGTGACGGAGTCGTCGAGGCGGACGAAGCCGAACTCCTTGGTGGAGAAGAGGACGATCTCTTGCGAGATGCGGGAGAGGTCCAGCATCGTGAGCGCCAGGACGTGGAGCGCGTCCATGAGATAGGAGCGGTCGCTGGTGGCGTCGAGCGCGTTGGGGATCGGGCCGGCGAAGCCGAGTTCGCGGGCGGTCATCTCGCGGTCGATGGGGAAGCCGCTGCCGGAAAGGGCCGCTGCACCGAGGGGGGAGTAGTTGGCCGATTCGGCCAGCCGCTCGGCGCGCCAGCCGTGGCGCTGGAAGGCCCAGAAGTGGGCGGTGAGCCAGAGCGCGAGGGTGATAGGCTGCGCCCGCTGCTGGTGGGTGTAGCCGGGCATCACCGTCTCGGTGTGCTTCTCGGCGAGATCCAGAAGGAGGCCTTGGAACGCCTTGATGTGGCGTTCGAGGATCAGGAGTTGGTTTTGGAGGAAGAGGCGACCGTCGAGGGCGACTTGGTCGTTGCGGCTTCTCGCGGTGTGGAGCTTGCCGGCGACGTCGCCGATCTTCTCCTTCAGGCGCTCTTCGACGGCGGTGTGGATGTCTTCGACGTCCATCCGCAATGGCTCGGGGCCTTCGTCATGGATCTCCATGAGGCCGCGAAGGATGGCTTTGGATTCGAATTCGGTGAGGATTCCGGTCGCTCCGAGCATGCGCGCGTGGGCCATGGAGCCGGCGAGGTCTTCCTGCCAGAAGATGAGGTCGGAGTCGATGGTTTGGCCGAAGGCATCGACGAGCGCCTCCGAATCTGAACCAAACGCCCCACCCCAAAGCTTCTTCATGTGAGCGGAGAGGATACCGCCCTTGCTGCGTCGGTCCTGTGCCTTTTTGCTAGATCGACTTGCGGGGGGCGAAGGTGGATTCGAGGATATCGATGAATTCTTGGTTGGACTTGGCGTCGAGAATTTTAGCGCTCTTTCTCTTTTGGCCAGGCATGTTCGAAAGGAGTTGCGATGCGAAAGCTACCACTTTTAAATCCGGTGCCGCTTCGGCATCACCCTCTTCGGCCAGGATGATCAGCTGGTTCCGCACAAGCCGACGCCGGTGGGAGAGTGGCCCCGGCAACTTGGTGAGCATCCTTTCAAACTCTGCGAGTCCTTCCTCGATCCGTCCGATGAGCATGAGGTTTAGCCCTAAAGCCGACAGGAAGTGTTCCTTGGAATAAACCGGATCGGAATGCTCCAATCCGGGATGGTTGAGGAACTGCCGGGCGAGGTCGACGGCATCGGCGTACCGATATTCCTGAAAGGCGATGCTGACGCCGAGAGAGGCGACGAGGGACGCGTCGGCGACGGAGACTTGCCATTTGCCGTCCTCAATCGCTTTGGCATAGAGGGCTTTGGAACCTGCGATTTCTTCGGGATGAGGCTGGCGGCCGTCTTCCAGAGTTCGGTCGGGACGTGAAATGAGCCGGTCCCACTCATCGCCGATTTCTTTCGAGAAGGGGCTGGGCATGGATTTAGTTTATGGGAAATTGGGAGGCTTTTACCCTCCCCCCGGCCCCTCCCATCGCCTCGACGAGAACTTTGCGTACACCGGGCCGCCTAGGTCGTGGCGACGAGAGGGGGAGGTCGGAGCCACTCTGGCGAGTGGCGGTCCTTGGGAGTGGCTATCAGTCTTGCGGAGCGTAAGTCGACGTCAGGCACTCGGAAAGTTGCCGGTGAGTTGGGGAGGGTGGGACAGGTTGGGGAGTGACATCTGGGTCGGGCCAGTTTTGAAGAAGGTCGAGGATAAATTCCGCGAGACTGGGATGGGCTTTCTTGTCGAGTCCAAGATCCGAAAGAGTCGGGACAAGATCGTTCCTTATTGAAAGATGCTTCGACTGGGTGAATGGTTGCCTCTCGTCGGCAAATACGGCTTTAAGCTGTTTAACGCCATCTTCGGTTTGGCCCGCAAGCAAGAGGGCAATTCCTAGGCGAGTTGATGTTGTTCCCCAATTGATCGCATGTCCTTCGGCCTCGGGATGGTCGAGATAAGACTTTGCAAGCTTCGCGGCATCCTCGAATCGAAATTCTTGGAGGGCGAGGGTGATGCCCAGTGAGGCGACCAAATAGGCGTCGGGGGCGGGCACTCGCCATTCTCCGTTGTTCGTTGCTTTTTCGTAAAGCGCTTGCCACCCTATGATCTGGTCGGGATGGGGTTGACGGCCGTCGTCCAGTGTTCGCTCTTTGCCTTGGATGAGCTTTTCCCAGTCCCGGTAGATCTCTTCGGTAAACGGGCTCGGCATGGGGTTAGTTTATGGGAATTCGGGAGGCCTCTTACCCTCCCCCCGGCCCCCTCCCATCGCCTCGATGGGGCCTTTGCGTACGCCGATAAGGCCTGGGCCGTGGCGACGAGAGGGGGAGGTTCGGAGCCATTCTGGCGAATGGCGGTCCGGGGGGAGGTTAGAAGTATCTCGACGAGCCGATGGGTACCCCAAGGCGGTGGGAGAGTAGTTCGACGAAGCCGAGGCTCTTTTCCTGTTGGTCGCCGCGGACGTCGCCCATTTCGTGGAAACGGTCGCCGATGGATTCCAGGGGGTGGGCGTAGTCGGAGACGTATTCGCCGTCGCCGGAGAAGCGCATGAGGGGGACTTCTTCGCCGGAGTGGAGGGTGAGGGCGACGTCGAAGGTTTCGGGGCCGTCGCGTTCGCCGGTGAAGGTGGTGCCGACGGAGCCGTCGATCATGCTGTAGGCGACTTCGACGATCTCGTTGAAGGGGACGGTGCGGGTGTTGGTGAAGCCCCAGAGTTTGGTTCTTCGGATGCGGACGGTTTGGGTGCGGGAGTCGACGACGACGAGGTCTCGCCAGGCGCCCAGGGTGACGGCGAGCATGAGGTTGGAGGTTCGGGCGCGAATGACCTGGGGTTCGACTTCGACGATGGGGCCGTTGGCGAGGAAGGGGATGACTTGGGGCACCGGTGGTTAAGTATCCGGCAGGCGGCGAGGTTGTTGGGTCTTTGGGCGGCTAAAGCCACCGGCTACAGAGGGGGCGGTGGGAGCTTTTGAGGCAATGATCCCGGCTAAAGTGACCTAAATACCTACCTTCTGGTTTATATTCCAAAATCACGTCTAATCTGGAGCATAGTGGGCTACAATCAGCGAGGCGAAGTTGCCACCTACCATGAAAGTTTTTACGATCCGGACCGTCTCGCTCCTCGCTCTGCTCGCCACCGCACTTTCTGCCTCCGCTCAGACTGGCTTCTACGGGGGCGACTACGATGGCAATAGTGCGGTGCTCACCGAGGACTCGGCAGACTATAAGCGCGTCTTCGACGACTTCACGCTCGGTGAGGGGACGAGGGTTTCGCAGGTCTTCGGCAACTTCGTCGGCAATTTCGACGAGCAGACCCAGAACACCTTCATGTACTACGAGATCCGCCGCAACGTCAAGGACGAAGACGGCGGCGAGCTGCTCTATTCGGGCAAGACGCATGCCACGGTCACCTACGCCGGGGAGGTCTTCGGCGGCATCACCGAGTTCGACCAGTATTATCGTGTGACGGCGGACGTCGAGCCGGACACCCTGCTTGGCCCGGGTACCTACTTCCTTGGGCTCGCCTTTCGGGATGCTTATCTCATGACGACGGCCGGGGCGAACGCCACGGGCGGGTTCCTTAACAACGATATCTCCTACTTCGACAGCATCAACTACGGCCGTCCGCCGTTCGAGTCGTTGGCCCAGACCGGCAATCAAGGCGCGACGGACTTCTCGATGGGGATGGTGGGACGTTCCGCACCGGTTCCGGAGCCCGCATCGATGGTGGCTTTGGGCGCGGGTGTCGTTGCGGTGTTGCGGCGTAAGCGGCGGTGAGAGGGTGCGGAAATCCATCCTGGCCTAGGTAGCCGCTGCGGAGATAAATCTCCTGACAAGAGCGCAAATAAATTTGCGCAGTCCACATAGGCTCCCTAGCCCTTTGTGAAACCCGTACCCAGCGGCTCCCACTCTTTCGGCAGTGAGACACCGAGGGAGGGCCAGCCGGCTTCGATTCGTGCTACGGTGTCGGGCCAGGAGCGGATGCCGCTGACGGCGTCGGGGGCTTCGACGCCGCAAGCCCCTACCGCTACGGCGGCTCGGCAGGATTCTAGGGGGCCCATGCCTTGGGCGAGGGCGAAGAGGAAGCCGGAGACGGTGGCGTCGCCGGAGCCGGTCGTCCCGGCGACGTGGACTTGGAAGCAGGGGTGCCAGAGGCAGACGTTGCCCCACCCTTTTCCGAGGGATTCGGCTTCGGCGGAGGTTTTGAGGAGGAATCCTCGTTCGCCGACTTTGATGCCGACGGCTTTGGGGCCGAGGGCGAGGGCTTTGTCGGCGAGTTTTTCTACCATGGCCGGGGGGAGGTGGCCGAGGGACGCGCCTTGCAGAGCTTCGAAGGTCGGGCGGTCGAGGCAGAACATGAGCTCGTCGACGCTGGGGAGGAAGACGTCGACGTGGGGGAGGCAGCGTTTGAGGATGGCGGGCCAGTCGGCTTGGCCGCTGGGGGCGGCGGGGTCGGGGAGGCTGAGGTCGAGGGCGACGATGGGGACCTTTTCTTTGGCGTGGCGGAGGAGGTTTTCCAGTTCGGAGCCGCCGTCGGCGTACATGCGGGCCATGAGGGGCGGGTAGCCGAAGTGCATGATCGAGACGTCCTCGTAGGCGTAGTCGGGGATGTCTTCCGCGCCGAAGGCATCGTTGCAGCCCGGGGAGTGGAGGAACATGCGGTCCTTGTTGTCCAGGGAGACCACGACCGTGTAGCTGGTCTGGGCGGTCATGTGGATCGAGAGGTTGTCGCTGAGCGGGCCGAGGAGGCCGTGGACGATGCGGCCGAAGGGGTCGTCGCCGACCATGCCGACGAGGCGGACGTCGAGGCCGAGGGTGTGAAGGGCGCGGCCGACGTTGCTGACGGCGCCGCCGGTGCTCATGACGGCGGGGCCGGCTTCGATGAGTCTTCCGGGCAGGAACTCGACCTCGCCGGTGAGGGCGGGGATGATGTCCAGACAGAGGTGTCCGGCCACGAGCACGGAAGGCATGGCGGGGTTATACCTGCGGGGTTCGCGGTTTCTTAACCTTTAGTTGGATAAGATCGGAGAATGGCCCAGATCTCACGCCGAGACGCCCTGGCGGCCGGCGCCGCGACGTTCTTGCTTCCTTCCCTCGCCTTGGCTACTCCGAAGCGGTCTTTGCGGGTGGCGCACATGACGGATTTCCACTGCCAGCCGGAGTTGGGCGGCGGCGTGGGGACGGACATGGCGTTTGCTCACGCGATGAAACAGAAACCGGATCTGGTGTTGATGGGGGGCGACGTGGTGATGGACAGTTGCGCGCAGACGGAGGCGCGGACGCGGCAACAGTTCGACCTTTATCGGGCGGCGGAGAAGAAGCACGTGAAGGTGCCGATCCACTATGCGCTGGGCAACCACGACATTTGGGGGATGGACAAGAAGGCGACCGGTACGACCGGGAGCGAGGCGAAGTGGGGCAAGCGCTGGTTCTTGGACGAGTACGGCTACTCGATGCCGTATCACAGCTTCGACCAGGGGGGATGGCATTTCGTGGTGCTGGATAACGTTCTGATCACGCCGGACGGCTACAACGGGTTTGTGGAGGCCGAGCAGGTGGCTTGGCTGAAGGAGGATCTGGCGAGTACGAAGAAGCCGACGTTGATCCTATCGCACATTCCGCTTCTTTCAATCACGAATTTTGCGGAGAGTTACGACGCGGCGAAAGGCGAATGGAACGTTGGCGGGAGCCTGATGACGAAGAACTTGGACGAGCTTCGTGCGATTTTTACGAAAAACCCGCACGTGAAGGTCTGCCTCAGCGGCCACACGCACATGCTGGACCGGGTGGATTACAGCGGCGTCTCCTACCTTTGCGGAGGCGCGGTGTGCGGGGCTTGGTGGAAGGGGCCGAACGGTCCGTTCGCGCCGGGGTATCGGGTGCTGGACCTGCACGACGATGGGAAGTTTGAGGAGAGGTACGTGACGTGGGGTTGGCACGAAGGGCTCGCGTAGCGGCGACGCCTCGTCGCCGGCTTGTGAGCGTTTTCGGATCGGCGACGGGGGCGTCGCCGCTACTTTAGGCGAACGGGTCTTCGTCGGTGCGTTGCGCTAGGGCTTCCGTGAGCAGGTCAGCTACGCCGAGTTCCTCGGCCCACTTGGCGAGGTACCCGTCGTCTAGCGTTATCCTCTGAACCTCCAGCACTTGGACGATGTCGTTCCACTGACGATCGCTGACGCGGTTTCCCAACTCGAACCACATGAGCTTGCGAAGGACGATGTCCTCGGGGGTCGAGCAGCGGACAAAGAGGTCTGGCAATAGTTCGATCCGGCGGGCTCGTGAGAATTCAGAACGCACAAAGGGAGTGTCGTGAGGCACGAAGACGTCGACTTTGAACATCTCCTCGAAGTGCAGGGCTTGAAAAGAGCGGTACGGGTTTCGGTCTTCTAGGGTCTGTAGGATCTCAGGCCCGCTAATCATGAAGTCCTCGGCCAAGGCGGAGGCTAGGTCCTGACCTTGCTGAGCGGAAATATGAACAGCGATATCGAGGTCATTCGTCTGGCGAGACTCGCCCCAGGCACTACTGGCGAATGAGCCGCCGACGACATAGGGGATTTCAAGCCGGTCGAGTTCGCCCAGAAACCGGCGAACCACTTTGGCGATGTCGGTCAGTTCTCATTCCTCCGACCTTTGGCTAACCGCGCGATCTGGCGGCCTGTTTCGATCCGATCGAAGACTTGACGCAGCTTATCTTCCGGGCTCATTGCGCGCAGGCGTTTGAGTTTTTCCCGGTGGATCCAAAGCGCGGTATCCATCAGATCCGTTCGCTGCATGGCCTAGTTTGGCATGCGGTCGCCGAGTGCTACTCGGCGCTCCAAAAAAAGTATCGTCCGTCTTTCTTCTTGGCATGGGGCTTGCAAGGAGGGGGATGTAATGCAAATTCGAGTCCTCTCCTTCGCCCTTCTTGCTCTCGGCGCCACCGCGGCTCAGGCCAACCTGATCACGAATGGCAGCTTCGAGGATGTGAGCCTCAATGGCAGCTGGAGCCAGTTCAATACGATCACCGGTTGGTATGCGATGTCCGACAAGATCGAGATTGGTCAGGCGGGTGTCTATGGCGTGACCGGACAGGATGGAGCGAACGTGCTGGAACTCGATGCGAACCACAACGCGACGGTTGCGCAGGATCTCTCGCTTTCGGCTGGTACCTATAGCCTTTCGTTCCTCAAGGCGATGCGGGCCGGGACCGACCCTTCGACGAACGAGATTCAGGTGCTTTGGAACGGCACTCAGGTGGCCTCGTACCTTCCGAACTCCACCGCGTTCAGTATGGAGAGCCTGAACCTGACTGCGGTTGGCGGGGTGAACACGCTGGCCTTCCGCAGCGCCGGTTCGGCGGACAGCTATGGCGGCATGGTGGATAAGGTCAGCGTTCAGGCGGTTCCGGAGCCCGCTTCGGTGGCCGCCCTTGGCGTGGGCGCGATGGGCCTCCTGCGCCGCCGCCGCAAGGCCTGAAGAGAATCCAAGGCCTAGAAGGCCTTGGGACGCATGGTCAGGATGACCATGCCACGTTTGAGCCTGCGCACCCACTTGCGCAGGCTCTTTTTTCGTTGGTTGACGCAACTGTTAAAGAAGGCGGAACCCGGATGCATCGCCGCGCGTATCCACCGTGTCACAATGTGCGGCAGCGAACCGTGGCGTTGATTCGGCGCGGTGAAACACTAAGGATAAAGCTTTGGCGATCGATACGAGCGATTTTCGCAACGGGATGCATTTCTACATGGACGGCGACGTCTGGACCATCGTTGAGTTCCAGCACGTCAAGCCGGGCAAGGGTGGGGCTTTTGTCCGAACCAAGCTGCGCAAAGTCCGCACCGGACAGCAGGTCGAAAAGACCTTCCGGAGCGGGGAAAAGGTGGAGCCGGCCTTCGTTGAGAAGGTCAAGATGCAGTACCTCTACAAGCAGCAGAACGAGGCCATTTTGATGGATCTCGACACCTATGAGCAGATCCCGGTGCCTATGGGCAACCTGGGTGAGCAGGGCGTCTTCCTGAAGGACGAGTCTGAGATCGTGGCGCTTCAGGCGGGAACGGAGACGCTGGGCTACGAGTTGCCTTCTTTCGTGGAACTGGAGGTCGAAATGACCGATCCGGGCGTGAAGGGCGATACGGTCAGCGGTGGCGCCACCAAGCCCGCTAAGCTGGAGACCGGAGCGTCCGTCAACGTGCCGTTCCACATCAATATCGGCGACGTGATTAAGGTCGATACCCGTAGCGGGCAGTACCTTGAGCGCGTCAAGAAGTAACGTGTAATCAATGGCGAAGTCGAGCGGCTCGCGCGATGGGCTTTCGGAGGCGTTCCAGGATCTCCTGGCGAACGTCGCGAAAGGGGTTTTAGGATTAGGGGGGATCGCAACACTCATTGCGACCGGTCTCCTGGTCTTCACCTGCATCAGGGTCGCCGGTGACCCTGGTGTAACTGCCGACGCGTTGAAAAACGTCGACGTTTTCCGGCAAGTTCTTCTGTTCGGCACGATCGGCGTGGCGGTAGGCGCTTCGTTCCTCTTCTGGGGGGAGGAGCTCTACTCGATTCTCATGCTGCTCTTCGCGGCGGTGCTTTTCTTCGCGCCGGCGTGGGTGCCTTTAATCGCCAGCGGCACGAATGAGGCCTCGGCGAAGGCGTTGCTGGCCCTTCAGATGGGGGGCACCGTTTTGGGGGCGGTGGCGGCCTTGGTGCTGGTTATCGATGTGGTGGGGAAGACCCGCCAGAGGGCCAAGGTCGGCATTCGAGCGGACCAGCTCAAGTACGGCAAGGGCATTAAAGAGGAGAAGGATCGCCAGAACGTTTTCCTCGGCAAGTGCTGGCAGCTGCCTTACTGCCGGAAGTTCGTGCGCGAGCGATGTCCGATCTACCACTCCAAGCGAACCTGCTGGAAGGAGCGGGTCGGCTGCATGTGCGAGGAAGAAGTCATTCGGGTGGCGATGGAGAACAAGCCCATTCCGAAAAACCAGCTTCTGGACGGTTCGGCGATTCCGAGAAACCATCGTTTGAGCGAGAAGCAGAAGGCGGAGCGGTGCCGTAACTGCGTCATCTATAACGAACACCAGCGTCACAAATATAAAGCCGTGGTGCCGGCGGTCCTCGTCGTCTACGGTCTGATCTATGCGGGAATGCATGGACCGCTGACCGCGATGATGGAAGGGGTCATTCGGGCGATTAATACCGTGGTCGGCAAGGCCACCTTTACCAATGGCGGCAAATTTGACGTCCCGCTCTTCTTTGTCGAAGGACTTCTCTTTTTCTGTATGCTGCTACTCGTGACGTACACGATGAAACTGGTCGAGTACGCCGTATTCAAATTGAAGATATGAGCAGCGTAGACGAATCGCGCCTCGATCACTTCTGCGCACGGGCGGCGGCGGCGGGGGAAGTGTGGGTGTTGACCGAGGGTGAGGACTGTGCGGTCGTCGAGTCGAACGACTACGAGGAATCGGAGGTCATGCCCTTCTGGTCGGACAAGGCGGAGGCCCAACGGGCCGCCACCGGCGACTGGGTTCGGTATGCGCCCGCCGTGGTCACTCTGGACGATTTCCTTGGCACGTGGCTCCCGAGCATGGACGAGGACGGCATCCTCGTCGGCCCGGACTGGAATGAGGATCTGGAAGGCGACGAGATCGAGCCGGAGGAACTGTTCCGCCGCATCGAAACCGCCAAGGCCGCGCGGGGAGATTAGGGTGGCCGCGCGATGATCGTCCTGGACGGGACCTATGGGGAAGGGGGCGGGGCGCTGTTGCGGACGGCGTTGGCCATGAGCGCGTTGACCGAACAGGCGGTGAAGATTGAGAACGTGCGCGGTGAGACGCGCCATCCGGGACTTGATCCGGAAGATCTGACTCTTGTCCATGCGCTGGCCGAATCGACCGGGGCGGAGACGACGGGGGCGGAACTCGGGAGCAACACCTTGGCGTTCTTGCCGACCCGGATGCCGCGGCCAATGAACGGGAAGCTCTCCACCGTGCGGAGCAGCGGAAACCGCGGCCCCAATGCGCTGATCGTACTCAACGCCCTCCTGCCCGTCCTGGCCCGAGCGGGCGCGTATAGCTCGCTGGAGTGCGAGGGCGAGACGTTTGGCGCAGGCAGTCTGGGTTACGACGCGTTTGCCGAGTGCACGCTCTCCGTCTTGCGCCGCATCGGCCTCTATGCCTTTCCGGACCTCCAAGAAGCCGGATACGGACGGGAGTCTCGCGGCAGCGTGTCCCTCGACGTCGAGCCCAGTGCCCTCGCCGGCCTTAAGTGGACGGAGCGGGGCCGGACGATCGGGATGCATGCGCGCATCGTGAGCTCCGGTCTCCCGCGGGACGTGGCGGAGCGGGCGGTGGGTCACCTGAAGCGGCTGGCTCAGAACTCTGGTCTCCAGATGGACGCGGAGTCCCGCGAGGTACCGGCGGCCAAGCCGGGGATCTACGTGACGGTGTGGGCCGAGTACGAACGGGGAATGGGCGGGGGCGCGGCGATGGGCGGGCGGGGCATCCAGGTGGAGTCGTTAGCCCAAGGGGCCTTCTCTGAGGCGATGAGCTTCATGGAGACGGACGCTTGTCTTGACGCCTATTTGGCTGACCAGGTCCTTTTGCCGCTGGTCCTTTCTCCGGAATCCAGCGCTTTCCGGGTTTCGCGGCTGACCCAGCGGTTCTTGACGTCCGTATGGGTGGTTAAGCGATTCACGCCTATCCGTCTAACCGTACGAGGTTCGGAAAATCACGCCGGACTCGTAACAATCGAACGATAGCGCGGCGAAAGCCTTGCGAAAATTAGGCATAGGTTAATAGACTCTTAACGATCCTGGGGGATCATAAGTCCTAATCCCCCTGTCCGTTCGTCCTCCATTCGAGCCCTCATGAAACGCGCATTTACCCTTATTGAACTCCTCGTCGTGATCGCGATCATCGCCATTCTCGCGGCCATTCTCTTCCCGGTCTTCGCACAGGCGAAGGTGGCGGCCAAGAAGACGGTTGCGATCAGTAACCAGAAGCAGATCAGTACGGGACTGCTGCTGTACATGGGCGATTCGGACGACACTTACCCTCGCCAGGATAGCTGTGCGGCGGGAAGTTCGTTGAACCCCGATCTCAACACGAAGCCGTTCGCCAACCCTGGGGCCGGCTGCACCACGGGCGGCTTCTACTACCGCGTGAACCACTTCTCTTGGCAGAAGTACGTGATGCCGTACATCAAGAGTGAGCCCATTTTCGAGCATCCGCTGCGAACGAAGGATGCGACGAACTGGAATAACAATGGCCAGATCTACGGCTCGTTCGCCCTGAACCTCGGGTTCACCGGTGCATCGGACACTAACGCGGGCGCTTCTCCGAACAAGGCGTTTGGCAATCGCGTGCCCTTCACCGGCGGAACTCAATCGGGCATCCCGGATGTCGGCAGCGCCGCGATCCTGATGGAATATCCGGTTGGAAACCTTTCCGTGGTTCCGACCATGACGGACGACGGCCAGCCGTCGACTTCGGCACTGACCGCGTACCCGGTGGCGGTTCGTGAGTACTGGCGCTATAAGATCATGAAGGGCACAGCGGCAGACTGTGTGGCGGGAACGAGTGGTACCGAGCCCGATGGCACCAAGGTTGCGGCGAACGGCATTATCATCGGTTCCGCGGACGGCAGCGCCCGATTCCTGAATGCGAAGGCGTTCCTGGCGAAGACTCCGACGAAGGCGGAGATCTTCAACGGTGGCACATACAGCTTCGGAAACGATTGCAGCAACTTCAGCGGCAATCTCGGATTCACGTCCATCAATACCAAGCTGAACTATCCGCTCTGGGGCTTCACTGCGCAATGAGAATCTTTGCCGCTTTCGCCTCTTTGCTCGTCCTTGTCGGCTGCTCCGCCGGCACCATCTCTGAGGCGGACAACGCGAAGGCCAAAGAGGAGTTTTCTCAGGAAAAGTATGAGGCGGCCATGAGAGCGGCTGGCAAGGGTGCGGAGCTGGACGCCGAGAAGGCCGCCGCCGCAAAGCGCGGCGAATAGGCCTTCCAATCGGGCTCATTTGAGCCTAATTTAGAGTCCGCCAGTTCATCTGGCGGACTCTATTTCTTTATCGCCGACAGACTTGTTTCGACCGTGTTTCCGAACCCATTTGTAGGGTTAGGAGTCGTTAAACTTTCACATCGTGCGCAACGCGAAGCAACAATACGAGGTTTTGTATTTTGCTTGACATACCCCTTAACATCGCGGCATAGTAAGAGTTGATGGTGGCTCACGAGGGTGTGCGCTTCCCTGACGACATATCCTGCCGCCAGGGGCCGGCTAGCATGCCCCACAACCACCCCATGAAACGCGCTTTTACGCTCATTGAGTTGCTCGTTGTAATCGCCATCATCGCGATTCTTGCCGCCATCCTCTTCCCGGTATTCGCTCAGGCGAAGCTTGCGGCTAAGAAGACCCAGGGCCTCAGCCAGTGCAAGCAGATCGGCACCGGTCTCCAGATCTATCTCGGCGATGCCGATGACGTTCTTCCGGGCTACCGCTTCACGATGGATGCCCCCGCGACCGACATCAACCCGGCCTACCTTAAGCTGGCGGCGGCCGATCCGAAACGAACATGGTTTGGATCGAGCGCTAAAAACGCAATCTTCATCAACCAAATCCTCGATCCGTACATTAAGAACGACGATATTTGGAAAGCTCCGACGAACTCCAGCGCGTGGGTCAACTACGAAACGAACGGCAACGTCGATAACGACAATCCCGGAACATTTGGCTCCTACGGCGGCCAGAATTCGTACGGCTTCAACAACTTCGCTTTCACCGGCGTCAACCAGAACAAGATCAACTTGGGCACCCAGGCTCCGGTTCTGAGCGCGACATCGATCGAGCAGGTCAGCAACACGATTGCCCTCGTTGACGCGATGTACAACAACGCCCTGCCGCGCGGTGCCGACGGATGTAAGATCAATAACGTCACGGTCAGCGGCTCGTACTCCAGCTACTGGAAGAACCTCGGCAACTCCAAGCTGTTCCACGCGGCGGGCCAACCGACGGATGCTCAGGCGCTCAAGGACATTCAGGCTCGCTACAGCGGCAAACTGAATATTGTCCGCATGGACACCTCGGCTAAGTCGCTCGACTATTCGAAGGTCGTCAACGACGCTCCGACCGCCACCTACAAGGATTCCATGTGGGATCCGTTCAAGGCCGGCTGCCAGTAAGTAGCTGAGTTGGTCAGAAGGGAAGGGATCGAGGTTAACCTCGATCCCTTTTTCTTATATAGGAGTTATCCCATTCGGGCGGCGTTTGTAGAACGCTTCACTGATTAGATGGGGCATTAGAACATCCACCACCCCTATACGTGTTCGACCGTGGCATCGCCTATGTTAGGTCGCTTGCGATTGTGACGCTTCCAACTTTTGTAGGCCGCAAGATCTCTGTACAATCTATGAAGCCATCGCCGGTATTCCCCGAGCAATTTACCGTCCCGTCGACAATAAACGATTTCGAAAAGGTGCCTTGCCATGCTCCTCCGGTGCCGAGTGATAGATTCACTTGCGTGGTCGGATTAGAGAATTCGGTGATCGTTCCATTCGTCCACTGGTAGCTCATGGTTGACGGAGCACCTGCATTTGCCGTCATGGCTGCTGAATAGGTGAGATTTCCGCCGGAATAAGTAAGTCGGCATTCAACTGCCCCAGTTTCTCTCATGATTGCGTAATCTGGATCATTGGCGAAAGCTCCAGCATTGTATTGAGCTTTCCTTGAGAAGGTGACGAGGGAGGTCGCAGATGAGCCGGATACGAGGAACGGGGGAGTTTCTCCGCTGTAAGAAGGTGTCCATGTTGCCGTATACGACACCGATCCACTGATCTTTCCCCAGGAGGTGGTCGGTCCCCATGCGTAAGCCTGGCAACTAACACCGTATGAGAAGTCGTTTCCACTGGAGGAATAGCTTGTTGAGCTTAAATTGTCGCTAAAGCTGACACCGGTCTTCGAGACCGACCATGTTCCTGCAAGAGCTTGTCCGGGAGCCAGAGCGACCAACGCTGCGGAGAGTGAGAGGATGGTTCTAAATTGGTTCATTTCGTACCGGAGCCATTCTATCAAAGATCTCATAAACGTGTACACTTTTATGATGATATCCAATGTAAATCGGGTCAATAATACACTCGGGAAGATCCACCGGGCGGTGCGGCGGTTTGTAAGCTTGCTGGCTACCCATCTGCATCGATTGCGTACGCCTATTACTGGAAGCAACTGGGCACCGGAACACCGAACTTCACCACTCCTGGGGCCGTCGATCCTGCGGACCCGGCGAACGCAGGTGCGGTGAAGAAGGTTGAGTCGCGCTACAACGGTGTTCTCAACATCGTTCGAATGGACACCAGCGCCAAGTCGCTCAACGCGAAGGCCGTGATCAACAACCTCAAGGCCGGTGTTACGACCAGCTACTGGAATCCGATCAAGTCTGACTGCGAATAAGCTCTCAGCGAGCGTCTGTCAGAGCACGAAGGGATCGAGACTAGTCTCGATCCCTTCGTCGTTTCGGTTTTTGGTCATTGGCAGCGGCGGCGACTCGGCAACTCCTACATCTTCCCCAAGAGCGGCGGTACGCCGAGCGACGCGAAGGGCTGGACGGACATCAATGCCCGTTACGGCGGCAAGTTGAACGTCGTCCGCTGCGACACCAGCGCCAAGACGCTGGACAGCAAGAAGGTCATCAACGACACCCCGACCCCGACGTACACCCAGTCCATGTGGGATCCGTACGGCCAGGGCTGCAACTAAGCTAGCGCCTTTTGTTTGATCGATGGCCGGAAACCTTAGGGTTCCGGCCATCTTTGTTTTTTTGATCACCAAGGTTGTGAACGATGGTCCGACGACAACCCTATAAGGGAGTCTGTGTGAGATCCGTTCAAGACCGGCTGTCAGTAGGCATTGTTGCTTCTCCCTTTTTGCGTTTCGGGATATGGTAGCCAACCTTATCTTGCGGCTTATCGGAGGTTTCTTAACAAAATATCTCGATTTTTGCTTCGCAGACAACTTCCGAAGGGTTAGGACACGTCATGAATGGTGCGCGCTCGCTGATTGGTGGGCGGCTTTCGATTTCACATGAAAAAAGCCTTTACGCTCATCGAGCTCCTCGTCGTCATCGCGATCATCGCGATTCTGGCCGCCATTCTGTTCCCGGTTTTCGCCCAGGCGAAGGCGGCCGCTAAGGCTTCGGCCAACCTCAGCAACCTGAAGCAGATCGGTCTCGGCCACCTGCAGTACTCCGCGGATAGCGACGACGTGTTCCCGCTCGCCGTTCAGTACATGCTGACCCCGGCCGATCAGGCCGCCGCTTTCGGTTCGGCCACCACTCTCGCCACGACGCCTGCGAACGCAGTGCCTTGGACGGAAACGGTGTTCCCTTACACGAAGAACCGCGACATCTACACGTCGCCTCTCGAAAGCTCGGCCACGGGCACGGGAATGACCAAGCAGTTCAACCAGGCTCAGTATTTCGGCGTCGTCCCGACGGCGGCGGCTATTCAGGCGGTTACTGGTTCGGCGGCTCCGTTCACCCTGGCAACGGCTCCGGGCAGCGGACGCGTCGATGGCGTGTTCGGTTACTCGACTCCCACGGGTGCGGTCTCCTCGCTCTCGCAGACCTCGGTCGATCACCTTTCGGACGTGATCCTCGTGGCCGACGCGGGTGCCTATGACATGGGCTTCCTTGGCGGCACGTTCGCTCAGGGCAGCGCTTCCGCACCGGCAACCTTCAGCGGCTATTCCCCTTCGCCTTGGGGCGGTGCACGCTACGCCGGTCCTTGGGGACGCAAGAACGTGCAGGGCACTTGGGCGGGCGGTAAGGTCAACGCCTACACGGCCGGTCAGGCGGGTCAGGTGACCTACTGCGCGGTTGATGGTTCGGCCAAGTCGGTTGCGATCGGCAAGGCTTACGAGCGCCGGAGCGTGGATGGCGTGGCGGGCAACAATGCGATCTATCGCATGTTCGCCGGCTCCACCCAATAAGCTAGGGTAGACCCATCGACGAAGGCCCGTTCGCCGCTTAGTGAATAAGTGGTGAACGGGCCTTCTGCGTTCTATAATGAGGACGTGAAGCTCGCCGTCTGCATCGTCCACAACCGGGACAAGGGCCGCTTAACCGACGAGCTTCTGCGCGCCGGGTTTAAGTTCACGGTCATTGGTTCGACCGGGGGCTTCTTGCGGGAAGGGAACACGACGATCCTGATCGGTGCGGAGGAGTCGGAGCTTCCTTCGCTGAAGAAACTCGTGGGCGAGAACAGCCAGAGCCGCGAGCAACTCGTCAATGTGATGCCCTTCGAGGCCGCTCCCCCCGGAGCCTTCATCCCCAGCCCCGTCAAGGTGCCCGTCGGCGGCGCCGTGATGTTCGTGATGGACGTCGAGCAGTTCCATCGATTCTGATGCGGTTTGTGGTTTGTGGTTTGTGGTTTGAGGCGGTACCCGCTTGACTACGTCCGAACGACTTGGGGATTTGGCCGGACTCGAATCCGCCAAGAAGGCGGTGATGGGGCTGACCCGGGCGGAATCGGGGGTTCATTCCGTGCTGCTTTACGGCGCTCCCGGCGGAGGAACCACGGAGTTGGCTAGCCTCCTTGCTCAGGCCTGGCTTTGCCGCGAGCCGGGTCTCGACGGGGCCTGCGGCGTGTGCCAATCCTGCCGTGCTTTCGAACGGGACAAGAACGCGGATCTCCTCCAACTGCGGCCCTCGGGACCGAGCAGGATTTTCAAGCAGGGCGCCATCACGGGCGAGCCGCTGGACGAAGAGAACCCCACTCCGCTTAAGCCGTTCTTTCGGACCCTGCCCATCTTCGCCCGGCACAAAGTGGCGATTCTGCACGATGCCGAGCGGATGCAGGGGGCGGCGGCGAACGCGTTGCTCAAGACGTTGGAAGAGCCGCACCCCCATGCGAAGCTGATCCTCACCACCACCAGCGTGGGAAGTCTACTGGCCACCATCCGCTCGCGATGCCTTTCCGTGGCGTGCGCCTTGCCGGAGGCGGACGAGCTTCGGATGGCCCACCCGGAGGCGTTGCCGGAAGATCTGATTTTTGCGGAGGGCGCTCCGGGGAGACTGGCGGAGATCCTTGCGCACCCGGGGCCGTACCGCGAGCTTGCGGTGCTGGCCCGTTCCTTGCCGACCCGTCGCCGAGCGGAGGCGCTGGTGGTCACCGAGCAGTTGCGATCGATCGCCGAACGTTTAGAGAAGGCCAAGGGCTGCAACGCCCGCGCGGCCAATGCGGAGGTTGTGTCTCTTCTGGCCACCTGGGTAGCCCGGGACCCCGACGCAAACCCTCGCTGGACCGCTGTCCTAGCCGATGCACACCGAAGGATCGTCCAGAACGGTAGCAATACGGTGGTCCTGGACGCCGCCTTCGCACGAATGCTGCGGTGATTGGGAGTTAGGGAGGCAGGAAGTTAGGACACCAGGGAGTTAGGAAACTAGGGAGTTAGGAAGTTAGGGAAAACGGTGGCTTGGACTTCGGATATTCGGAAGTCCCGTAGACCATAGCGCCGAACAGATAAACTTTCCCTCAAGGTTAGTCCCGACCCTAACTTCCTAATTCCCCAACCCCTAACTCCCTCACGCAATGAAAATCAAAGTCATGAAGTTCGGCGGCACCAGCGTCGCCACGCCCGAGGCCCGGATGGCTTCTGCCCAGCGCGTCGTTCAGGCGAAGGAGCAGGGTTATCGGCCGGTGGTGGTGGTCAGCGCGATCGGCCGCCGAGGGGCACCGTATGCGACGGACACGCTGATCAACCTCCTGCGGGAGATCGATCCGAGCGTGGAACCGGACGCGCGTGAGTTGGACATGCTGATCGCCTGCGGCGAGATTCTCAGCGCGGTCATCTTCGCCCACACACTGAAAACTTTGGGCCACTCCGCGCAGGCGTTTCGGGGCGGGCAGGCGGGTATTCGAACGGACGGCGTCTATGGCAACGCCCGCATCGTGAGCATCAAGCCGACTGGGCTCTTCCGGGCCTGCGAGGCCGGATCGATCCCGGTGGTTTGCGGTTTTCAGGGCGTGTTCACAAAGGACGATGGCTCGCCCGGGGCGGAGCTGACGACCCTTGGGCGAGGCGGTAGCGATACGACCGGAAGCGCGCTGGGCGCGGCCCTGAGCGCGGAGGCGGTCGAGATCTATACCGACGTCGACGGGATCAAGACGGCCGACCCGGACGCGGTGAAGCATGCGAACACGCTGCGAAAGGTGACCTACGACGAAGTGGCGGAGATCGCCCACCTCGGCGCAAAGGTGGTTCATCCGCGCGCGGCGGAGATTGCGATGGCCTACAACATTCCGTTGTGGGTGAAGAACACCTTTACCGAGGATGAGGGGACGGTCATCGTCCCGCGGGACCAGCATCCGGGGCGGCGCGCGACGGGCGTGACCCATACGGGCAAGCTGGTCTATCTCCAATTCGACCTCTCGGGCACCGAAACCAGCGACCGCGTGGCGCTGGAGGCGCGCATCTACGAAACGATGGCGCGGTACGACATCAATCTATTCATGTTGAACATGAACCCGAACTCCACGGGGTTTGCCGTCCCGCGCGACCAGTATCCGGTAGTGCAAGACGTGCTGGACGGGCTCGTGATCCCGATGGGCGGCGAGCGGAAGACGGTGTACCTCTTCCAGATCGGCGGGGCGAGCCGGGAAGTGGAAACCCAGGCGCAGCTGTTGGCTCCACTGGGGACGGTTCGCCGGATCGTGGCTTCGTTGGTGGAGGGCTGCACGATGGTGAGCCTGGTCGGTCACGAGTTTATGCAGCAGCCGGGACTGTTCTTCCGGGTGCTTTCGACCCTGCACGGGGAGAGTATTCCGATTTTACAGACGGGGGATAGCGACTATTCGCTGAGCGTTCTGATTCCGGAGAGCGAGACGAATAGGGCGGTGCGGACGCTGCATGACCGCTTTGGGCTGGCGGAAATCGTTTAGGGGTTGGACGGCAGGTAGTTGAGGGTTGGAAGCGGGGAGTCCCTGGTGAAACCGCTGGCCTCCTGCTCACGCTTTGCAAGCGGTACCCTCCATTAATCTCATGGCCATTCCTGACATCGAAGACGACAGCCCCGACGATGTGCTGAGTTCCCCTCGGCCGCCGAGTACGGCGTTGGAGAAGGCGCAGGAGCAGTTCATCCTCGAATGGGGACGGATGAGCTCCAACTGGGGGATCAACCGGACGATGGCGCAGATTCACGCGCTGCTGTTCGTCAGCGGCGTCCCGCTTGAGGTCAACGAGATCATGGATCGGCTTCAGATCTCGCGCGGCAACGCGAGTATGAACCTGCGCGAGCTGATGGACTGGGGCATCGTCCGTCGCTTCCGCCAGCCGGGGGATCGGAAGGACGTCTACATCTCAGACACCGATCCGTACCAGATGTTTCTGCGCGTGGTGCGGGAGCGGAAGCGGCGCGAGCTTGACCCGACGGCGGATGCGATTCGCGAGGTGTTGGGGATGCTCCCGGTCGACGACCAGCATGAGGATACGAAGGTTCTGCGGGGGCGGCTTGAGGCTCTCCTTGAGATCTTTGGGCTCATCGATATGGGCTTTAAGCACGTTTTGAAGACTGATATGACGCTGGACGAGATCACGGGGATTCTCAAGATGAAAGAGCTTGGGATCGAAGGGTTGAGTTAGGAAAGACCGGACGTGCACGGTTTTGGAGCCGTAGTGGGACGATGACGGTTACGCCAGCGCGGGCACAAGTGCATCTCGCGACTACGCTCGCCCACGCGGTTTGCGATTTACCGCGTCGTCGAAAACACGGCAATCTTTGGGATCCAAAATAGGCAACATTCGTCTACTATATAAGTGTGGTCGACGGAACGCTGCCTATTGAACAGCGGGATCGGCCCCTGAGTTATCTGTTCCTCGACTTCAACTCATACTTCGCCAGTATCGAAGAGCAGGAGCGGCCGGAACTTCGGGGGAAGCCGATTGCGGTGGCGCCGATGAACGTGGATTCCACGTGCTGTATTTCCGCGAATTACGAGGCCCGGAAGTACGGAATCAAGTGCGGCACAATGATTCGAGACGCGCGGCAGATGTGCCCGGATATCCAAGTGGTGAGCAGCGACCACTCGATCTACGAGGCGTACCATCGGCGGATTAAGGATGTGGTCCAGACGGTTCTGCCCATTCACGAGAATCCTTACATCGATGAAATGAGCTTCCGGCTCCTCGGCGTCGAGCGGACGCCCAAGGGGGCTCGGGAGGTGGCGCAGGAGATCAAACGGGCGATCTGGGCTCGGGTGGGAGATGTCATCAATTGCTCGATCGGGATCGCGCCGAACCAGTTTCTGGCGAAGGTGGCGACCGAACTCGATAAGCCAGATGGATTGGTGGTGATCGAGGCGGCTGACCTTCCCGACCGTCTTCTGGAACTTAAGTTGACCGACTTTCCCGGCATCAACCGGCGGATGCAGGTCCGGCTGAATGCTCAGGGAATCGTGACCACGGAGGCGATGTGCGCCGCCTCCCGGTATGAGATGACCCGGGCTTTCGGCAGCATCGTGGGGGAGCGGTGGTGGTATCTGTTGCGCGGGATGGATATGCCGATGGCGGTCAATCCGCGGGGGAGCTTCTCCCATAGCCATGTCTTACCGCCAGATCTTCGAACGGACGAAGGAACCCGGACGGTGCTCATTCGCCTTTTGTACAAGGCGGCTATGCGTCTCCGGTCGGAGCATCTCTGGACGGAAGGGCTTTCGTTCGGGGTCGTGGGGATTCGGAAGAGTTGGGAAACCTACGTCCCCCTTCCGCCCCGGCAGGACTCGACCTCGCTCGCCGAGGCGTTAGCCCGGGAGTGGCCGAAGAGAACCTTCGATGGCCCGATAAAAGTCTGGGCGGCGCTCACTCACCTCAAGCCGACGGAGGGGGTGACGCCAAGCTTGTTCGACGAACGGAAAGGGAGTATCGTCCAAATGAGCGAAGCGATCGACCGGATGAACGCCCGCTTTGGGAAGCTCAAGGTCTATCCAGCCGCCATCCACCGCGCCAGGGATACGGCGGAAGAGCGGATTGCCTTCGGCAAAAAGGAGCTCCTAAACGAAGGAGCGCGCGGCCAGGAAGGTTGGCGGAACACTTTCAATAAGCTCGGAGTGAACGACGTGCCGCTCCTGGAGAGCGAGTACCGGTCGCGGTTGGAGGACGATTATTGGTGGGCAAGATAGGTCGTTGGGTCATTGGGTTGTTGGGTGGAGGCAGCGAATCCCACGGCTCTATGACCCAATGACCCCATGACCCGGGTATCCTCTTCGTCACGATGAGAGTCCGCAACAAGGAAATCCGGTCGCGCCGGCAGCGCAAAGAGCAGAAGATCAAGGAAGCCGCTAAGGCGCTCCGCGAGCAGTTCGCCAATAAGCCGGCCGCAAAGAAGACCGCCGCCAAGAAATAACCTCTTGGACGTCGCGGTAATTGGCGCGGGAATTCATGGCCTCAGTGCCGCCCGCCGCCTTGCCGAGAAGAGCCATCGTGTCGTCTTGTTTGACCCACGTCCCGTGGGTCACGGGTTCGGGTCGTCTCATGGGCCGAGCCGCATCGTGCGCCGGGCTTACCCCGATGCCTACCACACCGGTCTCATGACCGAAGCCTATCCGCTCTGGCGCGAGCTAGAGCGCGCCAGCGATACGGAACTATTTCACGAAGTCGGCCTCCTGTGCTTTGGGCCTTGGGGCGGAGAGTACGTTGGCGATTTGGCGGAAGCTCTTGCCGCCCAGAATGTCGCCCACCAGCGGATGGACGCCATCGCGGCAAGGGAGTACCTTCCGCAATTCGACTTTTCTCCGGATGAAGGGGCGATCTTCGTCCCCGAGGCCGGATGGGTGGCGGCGGACGCGGCGCTTCGGGCAACTTACGCTTTGGCGCTCGCGGCGGGTGTTGAGCATGTCCCGGCGGAAGCGGAGAATCTTGACGCGTTCGATCGCGTGGTCGTCTGCGCCGGACCTTGGGTGCGTCGTTTTTGGCCAGAAGCCCCGGTGCGAGTAACGCTGCAGGCGACCGCGCAACTGGTCGCTCCGCTCACCGGTCCGGTTTGGATCGAAGAGGGGCCTGATCTACTGTATGGCTTTCCCGCCCACGGTTTCGGAGCTAAGATCGGGAGTCATCGGCCGGGGGAGGAGATCGACGCGGACGATCCTTCACGCGAGCCGCCGACCGCGATGATCGAAGCGATCGCGCGGTTCGCCCATCGCCGATTGGGTATCGAATCGCCCGAGATCGTCGGCGCTTCGGGCTGCCTGTATACGGTCACGGCGGATGAGGGATTCCTGTTTCACGCGTTAGATGCGAAGACGCTGGTCGTCTCCGCATGCAGTGGCCACGGCTTCAAATTCGGCCCCTGGGTGGGGACGAAGGTCGTGTCGATGGTCGCGGGCTAGGCAGACCATAGGTACCCTAGAGGGATGCTCCTCGTCCTTCCGGCGGTCGCGATGCAGAGTGCGAACGTCGAACTCTACCGGGGGGCGCCGTTGGCCGCACCCGGATACTGGGCGGTCGAAGACGCCTATCTTGACCGGGTCGAAGCGAACGAAGACCACGGCGGCGGCTTCACCCTTTTGGGCGGGGACGGCCGGACGATCCTGATCCGCTTTGGCGATCTTCAGAGGATCGTCGGCCCGAGTCGCCGCGTGACCGCGGCTACCCTCGTCCTCTCGCCCAGCGGGGGAGATATCCCCAAACTCAAAGGGGTTACGGCGGTCGATCTGCCGTGGGGCGAGGGGCCGGTGGCCTCGCTTTCGCGCATCATCACCAATCTCGAGACGAAGGCCACGGACATCAAGCCCAAGACCGGCCCGGCCCGCGGAGCGGCCACCTGGAACGAACGGCGCGCCGGTATCGCCGGATGGCCGAGCCCGGGGGCTCCCGGGGGTACGGCGGTTGAGGGCGTGAGCGGAACGGTTGCCGAGCGAAGCTTTACGATCGCCGGACTCGGCCCGACCGTTCAGTCGTGGCTCAATCATCCATCTTCTAACCACGGTTTCGCGCTGGCTTTCGAGGGCAACGTCGAGTTCTTTAGCAGCCAGTCGCCCAGTGGCCGTCCGAAACTGATTCTTACTACCGAAGCCGTGGCCCAGATCGATGTCATCCGTCCCGATCTCGCGGTTGCTGGCATCGACAAGAAAGATGGGAAGTGGGTGGCTCGAATCAAGAACGTGGGTTCCGAGGCCGCACCGGCCGCGCACGCCATCTGGTGGGCGGATGGTAAACCTGGGGCGGCGATTGCCATCGACAAATTGGCCCCGGGCGCCGAAACCACGATCACATTCTCGGGGGGCGATCCCAGCAACGATTCGCAAGTCCCCAGTCTGGGGCTGGCTCTGGTGCCGGCTCCGGGCGATGCTAACCCCGCCAACGATCATTTGGACGTGTTTACCGCCGCCAAGCCGGTGACCCTCCGCATCTCCCCCCGTTTGGACGCGCAAGCTGTGGTTGGATATTGGAATGAGACCGTCGCGCCGCAGAGTCGCTTCTCCTTCGCGCCGGAGGGCGTAAAGCCCCGAGTTCGACTGGCGAGCGCCGAGATTGCCGAAGATGGCGCGGCGAATCTGCCCGATGCCCTTCGGCAGATCGGGCGCCAAATTGGCCTTCCGCAAGTGGTGTCCACTCCAACGCCGGGCGGACGGGGAAGCGAGGATCTTTACCCCGGTTTGATGGGCTACGGCGATACGCGTTTTGAAGGCACCTTGCCGGGCAAGTTGACGCTGCCTTACGAGCCGTACCCGGATCCCGCTACCGAAACCGCCTTGCTCGAACCGACCGGTTTGCTGTCGGCTACCGATGTCGGGCGCCTCAACGACCCCAGTGCCCCCCTTCCGATGCCTCGTGCGACGCTCCTAAGGGTGGTCGATCTGGTGGGCCGCTCGCTTTCCGGCCTTGAAGTCATGGTCGAGCAGCCCGGCGCGACGGCGGTGAAGATGACGACATCGCCCAGTGGAACGCTAGTGCTCCCAAACCGCGGTCCCGACGGGCCCTTCGGCGCGCTCCAGCCCAACTTGGCGAATGGCACGATTACGCTCCGCGCCACTCAGCATGGCGTGAGCGAAGTCGGGTTTATCAAAGCTTGGCGGCTGAGCGACGCTTTCCGCCGTTCCGGCTCGCCCGCGGTTCTGATGGATGTCCATCTCGACCTCCCCATGCTGGCCTTGGAAGCAGGTTCGGATCTCGCCAAGGACCGAATCGTCAGCGACTCGGCCGGAAGTGACCCCGCCAAGCTGGCGGCGGTGACCGACGGCGACGATGCCACCGCCGCGGCCTTGCCGGAGAAGCCGGGCAGTTGGGTAGAGATCGATCTCGGTCGAGACCGCACGCTGGGCGAGATCTCCCTGAAACTGGGCGAGGGACCTTTCTGGGCCAAGTACGACATCTTCGTCTACTCGACCGGGCAGAAGCCGGAAGACGCGCTGCCGTGGGCCTCGGAAGCAAACAGTGGCTGGGTTCGCCGGAACCGTTCAGACGCCGGTTGGATCGCCTACCGGGCACCGGTCCAGCGCGTCCGGTTCATCCGGATCTCCACAAAAACCGGCGGCCCCGCTTCGCTGGCCGGGTTCCGCGTTGTGCCGGTCAAGATCCAACAGTAGACGGGCGCGCTAAAGAAATCGCAAGGAGGCCTTTTGTTCTTGCGAAATCCTGCGCGCTTGAAGCCGATTGTGGCGACAAAACAGTAACCTGCAACCATGCGCGCGGTCGTCATGGCGGGCGGGGAAGGATCAAGGCTTCGTCCGTTAACTTCGGGGCGGCCCAAGCCGCTGGTCCCAGTGGGGAACCGGCCGATCATGGAGCACATCGTGCGCCATCTCGCGCGCCACGGCGTCAATGACATCGTCGCCACGCTCTACTATCTCGGCGAAGAGATCGTCGAGTATTTCGCCGATGGCTCCGACTTCGGAGTCCGAATGAGGTACTCCACGGAGACGGTTCCGCTCGGTACCGCCGGCTCGGTCAAGAAGGCGGAGGCGTTCCTACGAGACGGCACTTTTCTAATCGTCTCCGGGGACGCCTTGACCGATCTGGACATCGGCAAAGCCCTCGCCTACCATCGGGAGAAGGGCGCGGTCGCGACCCTTATCCTTGCCCGCGTGCCAAATCCCCTGGAGTTTGGGGTCGTGGTGACGGACGACGAGGGCCGCATCCAGCGGTTCCTTGAAAAGCCGACCTGGTCCGAGGTGTTCAGTGACACAGTGAACACGGGGATGTACATCCTGGAACCGGAGATCCTGGATCTCATGCAGCCGGATAAGTCGTACGATTGGAGTTCCGACATCTTCCCGCAGCTTCTTGAAGAAGGGCGTCCCATGGTCGGCTACATCATGGAGGACTACTGGGCGGACGTCGGTTCGCTCTCCCAATATCGGGAAGCACAGGAAGATCTCCTCAGTGGCAAAGTCGACCTGCCCATACCCGGGGAGGAGTGGGCCGAAGGGATTTTCTGTGGCGCGAATACGACGATCGATCCGGCCGCGATTTTGGTGCCGCCGGTCTGCCTCGGCCGGAACGTACGCATCAAGGCCCTGGCCCGCGTCGGCCCGTACACCTGCATCGGCGACAGCACCACCGTGGAGGAAGGGGCCAACGTCGACCGATCGGTGATCTGGGAAGGCGCGTACATTGGCTACCGGACGAGGGTGCACTCGGCCATTGTCTGCTCTCGGGCCATGTTGAAACGGGACGTGACGGTAAACGAAGACTCCGTCGTGGGCGACCGCAGCGCGCTCGACGCTGGCGCAACCATCGCCCCCCGGGTGAAGATTTTCCCGGATAAGATGATTGAGCGCGGCGCGCGGGTCACGATGAGCGTGGTTACCGGCGGCAAGTGGCGGGGCAACCTGTTCCGCGAGCTTGGTGTGGCCGGACTTTCGAACCTGGAGATCACCCCGGACTTCGCCTGCCGCCTCGGCGCGGCGTTCGGCTCGGTCATGGGGCCGCCGTGTCGAATCATCACGAGCCGCGATTCGACCCGTTCCTCTCGAATGATCAAGCGGGCCATCATCTCGTCGCTTCTTAGCGTTGGATGCGATGTTCTCGACCTCCGAAGCGCGGCGCTACCGGTAGCTCGCCACTTCATCAAGGCGAGCGGGGCGGCCGGAGCGATCGCGGTGCGTAAGCTTCCGGGGAATCAACGGGTTTCACTCGTCGAGATGTTCGACAGTCGTGGCGCTTACCTCTCCCGCAAACTCGAACGTAAAGTCGAAAGCGCCTTCTTCCGCGAGGATTACAACCGGACCGACCCCGATGATCTCGGTCAGATCGAGTTTGCCAGCCGCGCGGTCGAGGAGTACCAAACCGACTTCTTCCGCCATCTCGGAGAACATCCGCAGGGCCGCCGCCTGAAGGTAGTGTGCGACTACGGCTACTCCAGCTTTGGCACGTTCTACCCGGCCATGCTGGAGCGGTTGAACGTCGAATCGATCTCTCTCAACGCATTCAACGACGCGAAACGTGCACCGCGCAACGAAAGTGAGATCGAGACCCACACGAAGAATCTCGGCCATATCGTAGGCACCCTCGGCTACGATCTAGGCGTTCTCTTCACCCAAGAAGGCGAGCGCATGACCGTGGTCGATGGCGCGGGTAACGCCTTGGGCGGCACAGAACTGCTTGGTGTGCTTTCAAGCCTCGTCGCGGACGCCAAGCCCGGGGCGGTGATCGCCCTCTCGATCATCGCACCCGATCGGCTCGAGTCCGTGCTCACCCACGCGGGGGCGTCGATCACGCGCTCTAAAACCGACATTCGCTCACTCCTAGAGGCGGGCATTGACGGCGGAGCGGATATGGCGGGCGACGAACATGGCGGCTTCGCTTTCCCGGCGCTCCATCCCGGCTTCGATGCGGCCTACGCTTTTGCCCGGCTGATCACGATGCTTTCCTCCGCCCGAACCAGTCTGCACGACCGCGTAGCGGAACTCCCCAAGTTCTTTCTGGCCAAAGAGTTTGTCGCCGTAGGTTGGGAAACGAGGGGCGCGCTCATGCGCCGCCTTGCCGAGCGGGCCAGCGGCAACGCGATGGAAACGGTGGACGGGCTAAAGGTGCGCGAATCCGAGGGCTGGGTCCTCATTCGGCCAGACGTCTTGGAGCCGGTCGTTCACTTGCACGTCGAAGCGATCGGGCAAGATGAAGCCACGGAATTGGCTTCGAAATGGGCGGCGATTGTTCGGGAACTTTCCGTGTAAGCAGGTATTTGTACGGGCTTTCATTGTCGCTGGTACTTGCGTCAGGATCTGTGGGTGTAAGATCGCGCTTGTACTGCTATGTTTGTAAGAAAAGTTATCCTTTCATCGATCCTGGTTGGCGCTTTCGCATCTGCCGCTTCTGCGGTCTCGTTTACGGCGCAGACCCAGCTTGTCCTGAAGTTCGGGGCTCTCCCGGCAGGCGTTTCTCTCCTCGCGGAGAAGGATAAGAACAAGGACTCGGATACCCTTGGTACCGGCGTAGTCGACACCCAGGTGAAGTTTGGCGGCAACGATGTCGATCGCTTCACCATCGACTCGCTTGTGACGGGCGAAGCGATCGATGTTGGCAGCGCGGCTGGCGGACTCGCGCGAGGTAAATGGACGTTCACCCTGACGAACACCAACAACAGCGCGGTCTTCATCGATCTCCGCCTCAAACTGGAGCAACTGGTCAATGTCTCCAATTACGGGCCGCTCGACCATGGGCAAGCCGTTTCCGACGCCCACTCGAATAGCGGACAGACGGCCGGAGCAAGTCTCCTCCTCGCCGATACCTCGTTCGACACGGACTTCGACACGGGCATTGAGGACTTTTTGATCAAGGTGAAGAAGAACGACTCGCTGACCTTCTCCTTTGTCGGCCGCTCGATCGGTTCGGCGCAGGCCGTACCGGAGCCGTCCTCCATCGCCGCCCTCGGCCTCGGCGGTTTGGCGTTGCTTCGGCGACGCCGGAAATAGGCCGGAAAATTCTGTAGCTGTGGGGTGGTTTGTGCCCGCGCGGAGCGTAACAATCAAACGATCCGCGCGGGCAAGCCATCCCGCGCGGCTACAAGTGATGCAGGCTTGTCTGGCAAATTTGCCAATTGTTTTCGGAAATGCGTACCTCTGTACGATTTTCAAGTGTAAGATCGCGACTTAAACTCATGGCCTTACTCAAAGTGATTGTTCCGACCGCCCTTGTGGCCGCACTTGCCCCAGCCGCGTCGGCGGTCAACTTTACCGCCGAGACCCATGTGCTCCTGAGGTTCATCGATGTGACCTCGGGCATAGCCGTCCACGGGTCTGCAACCACGAAGGAGGAAAGGAATCCCGATGGCAACGCTACTGCGACTGCCGACGCCCAGACACGCCACATTACCGAAGACCGGTACTGGATGGACGCCTCGGTTACGGGCAGTGCTCAAAATGGTGGGAGTTCCAACGCGCTTGCCCAAGCAAGGTGGAATTTCTCTGCACGTAACAGTAACTATGTCATCAGATACATTAAAGTGAGGTTGACGGGAACGCAGGATTCTTCGGTGCGAAACTACGGTAACGCCGCCGAAGCGGAGGCCTTCTCCTACGTTTTCACCGCCGGAGACGGCATCACCTCGTTGGATAGTCACGGCCTTTCGGACATGTCGTTCGATACCTACACCGGCAGCCTCACGCGGACCTTCACCATCGCGTTAGAACCCCGCTCCGAGAACTATTTCTCGTTCACGATCCGATCCAGCGGCTCGGTGCAGGCGGCGGCGGTGCCGGAGCCTTCGTCCATTGCGGCCCTCGGCTTGGGTGGTTTGGCGTTGCTCCGGCGACGCCGGAAATAACCTTATAGAGTGCTGCGGTGGCAGGCCACCGCAGCACTCTATAAAGATTCGCCTACCGAACCGCGAGCGGCGTCATGGGAGCCCGCTCCGCCACCGGCTCTCGCACGATCTCCTGGTAGAGCGAGTCTCGCTCGACCGGGATCCGGCCCGCCTCTTCGATCATTTTGACCATGTTCGAGTGGGTCAGGACCTGGGACTTGTTGCCCCATTCGCCTTCCTTGTAGGTGATCTCGTATTCGTGAACGAGGCCGTCCGCGTCGTCCGCCCCGTACCAAAGGGCCATCTGGGTGACGGGCACGGTGTTCATAATCCAGAAGCTCTTGATGTGCTCGAAGTTATCGAGCATCAACCGGCTGAGGGCGATGGCCCGCAGGTCGTCTTCCGCCGTTGGGTTGGCGATCTCCGAGAGTTCGGTGTTCTCCGGGTGGAAGCTGAGCGGGGTCATTGTGAGGAAGTTGCCCGTCTCATCTTGAAGCTCGCGAAGCTGCACGAGGTGATCGACCCGCTCCTCGACGGTCTCCACGTGGCCGTAGAGCATGGTCGCGTACTGCTTCAGCCCAAGCCTCGAGGCCGCTCGCGCGACGTCCTTCCACTCGTCGCCGTTCAGCTTTTTGCCGAACAGCAGCTTATGGACCCGCTCGCTGAGGATCTCGATGCCACCGCCGGGAAGAGAATCCAGGCCGGCTTCGATCAGGTCGGCGAGCGCTCGCTCCACCGAAACGCCACCCTGTCGGGCGATCTCGACGATCTCGACGGCGGTGAACGCCTTGACATGAACCTCGGGACGAACCTCCTTCACCAACCGGACGAGGTCCATGTAGTAGGAGTAGGGAAGCCGCGGGTTGATGCCGCCCACCATGTGGATCTCGGTCAGCGCGACGTCTTTGTGCCACTCCAACCGCTCGCGAACCGTGTCTAGGGTCATCTGGTACGGCGCGGGACCGCCCTTCTTAGCATAGAAGGAGCAGAATTTACAGAACTTGTTGCAGATGTTCGTGTAGTTGATGTGCTGGTTGCGCACGTAGTAGGTCCGCCCGCCATGCAACCGTTCCCGCACGATATTGGCAAGGTAGCCCACCCCACTCAGGTTCTGAGTGGTCGCAAGGAGCATCCCATCCTCGAAGCTTAGGCGAGTTCCGTCTTCCACCTTTTTCAGGATAGGAAGAAGCTCTTGACCGACGACGCGTTCCGCGTTCACGAGTTTATTGTACCGCGAGATTTCAGAAGTTAGTGAAAATTGGGGGGCGTTGGCCGAATGGAACCAGTCACTGGGCGCAAACGACTTCCCATTCGAATAGGAGTACATTCTAACAGCCAGCAGTTTTGCTAGGTTATGAAAAAACCTGTATTTGAACCCGATAAAGCTGATGTCTACGCCCCCCATACTAAGCGAACCCGACGGAGCGCTTTATGAACAATTCCCGCCTCATTCGTCCCCTTATCGTCCTCGTCTCATTTGCGGCGACCATCATGGCCGCTTACGGTCAGACCGCAATTTCTTCCTCGCTAAGCGTGTCCGCCGGCGGAACCGCTAACGGAGACGATCACGGGTCCGTTACGTCGACCGATGGCGCCAGTCAGCTCTCCACGATCAATCCTTTGACGGGTTCGGCGAGTATCACCGATGTGTTCGGCGCGAACACGGTTACGGCCACGAGTTCGGCTACCGCGACCTGGGCTTCCGCGGGTGATGGATTGGTGACCCTTTCAAATATGGGTTGGAGCTTTGACGAACTGGATACGCCGTACGGCGAAGCGACCCTCAATGGCTTCATCGGAGGCCCGATCTGGTCGTACACGTTCCAGGCGACGAGCGACGGTATGTTCACTGCCAATTACGCTATCGTCGGCAGCGGGGATACCTTCGGGCTACAGGGGATCGAGATTGGTTGGGACGGTCCCGGTGGCGGATATTCCGTCGGAAACCTTCACAATCCGAGCGGTTCGGGCATCTTCACGCGCCCGGTCGTCAACGGCGGAATCTACACCATTGACCTACAAAACGGGGGGAACATCGGAACCGGAGGTGAAAATCTGTTCAGCGGATCGATGTCGGGAACCTTCGATTGGCAGGTGCAAGCCGTCCCAGAACCCACGACCCTAGCCGTCCTCGGCCTCGGCGGGTTAGCGCTTCTCAAGCGGCGAAAGCGGTCCTAACCGCCTTGGTCCTCCCGTTCTTTACGGGCGGGAGGACGTCAAATTTAATCCTGATGCCTAACCGCCCGTCGGATTTTCGCTGTACAGTGTAGACATCATGGGTAACCGTTGGTCCCGGAGTATGGCGCTTGCACGGCAGAGCGTGGGCGTCTTGCGGAGTAATCCTTCGTTGATGGCGTTCCCGGTCGTGTCGGGAATCGTATCGCTCTTTGTCTCCCTCTCCTTCTTTGTGCCGGTTGGCTACTTCTACTACAGCCACGGCCAGACGCCGGAGAAGATTTCGCCGCTCGGCTATGCCCTGTTGGCGGTCTATTACTTGGTCAGCTACTTCGTAGTGATTTTCTTCAACGTCGGGCTGGCAAGCTGCACCTACGCTTCGATGCGCGGCGAGAAGCCGACCTTTGGCGATGGCATCCGTTATGCCACGGAGCGGATCGTGCCGATCCTCGGCTGGACGATCGTCTCGGCGACTGTGGGCATGGTGCTCCAAATGGTGGCGGAGCGGGTCGGCATCGTCGGCAAGATCATTGTCTCCATCCTGGGCGGCGCCTGGAACATCATCACCTTCCTCGTCGTGCCGGTTCTCGCAGTGGAGAATAAGGGACCGATCTCGTCGGTGAAAGAGTCGGCGCAGCTTCTGAAGAAGACCTGGGGCGAGCAGATCATCGGCAATGGCGGCGTGGGCATCGTGTTCGGACTGGCATCGCTCATCCCGATCGTCCCGCTCATCCTGGCTTTCGTGAGCGGCTCCGTGCCGGTCATCGTCCTGGCCCTCATCTTCTCCGTGGTCTTCTGGCTCGGCCTCGCCATCTTAGGCGCGAGCATCGGCGGCGTCTACCGAACCGCCCTCTACGTCTACGCCACCACCGGCGAGCCGCCCGTAGGTTTCGATGCGGACAGCATCTCCGGCGCCTTTAAGCCACGCCCGCAGGGCAAGATCGAAACCTCGATCCGCAACCGATTCTAAGCGAAGAGGTTTCAAGAAAGGCTCGGCGACTTCCTGGAAGTCGCCGAGCCTTTCTCTTACTTGACGAAGATCGCCATGCCGGTCAACTCGCCGGCCGGGAACGAACCTAGGTTGAGGAACGAGTGCTCGGTAGGAATGCCTTTGGTGTTGTAACCGCGAAGGCCGAAGCTCTTGCCCATCTTCTGTAGGGCGTACGTCTCGTGGCCGTAGCTCTCCGCGAAGAGGATATGAAAGCCTTCCTTGACGTCGAAGGTCTCGACGGTGGCCCAATTCGCCACATTGCCGACGCCGCCAGTTAGAAGCTCCTTCCAGCCTACAGCGGCGGAGAGACCTTGCCAACGAATGTAAGTATCGTCGGAGGTCCGGAACAACTGGAAAGTCGCGCTGAGGTAGGCGGAAAAGACATCGGTGGATTGATAGACCGAGGCGCCCGTGAAGTGGTCGATGAAGGTCGCGTCATTCGTTGATGAGTCGGTCGGCTCGACGTACACCCGGGACACTTCGACCGTGCCATTGGGGCGGAATCCAAGCGAGAGGCGAGTGATCGAGTTAGCGGGCATCAACGCCGAGACGTTGAGCGTGGCCCCCGTGGCCGGGTTAACCTGAAACAGCCGATAGCTCTGTCCGCCGTTCTGAAGCACGACCGCGTAGAGGTGGCCCGCCGAGTCGAACCGGATCGCGTCAAAGTAAAGCCCTCCGCTTACGCCGCTAACGATGGATCCGAGATATCCGCCGCTTACCGGGTCGAATCGTTTGATGGCGGTCCTTTCGGCGACGTAGGCAACTCCGGTCGCCGGCTGGACGGCGATGGCGACCGGGTTGTTCAGATTCCCTTGTCCAAACGAGCCGTGATCGACCCCGCTGTAGGCGTCCAAGCGGTGGACGGAGCCGGTGTTGACCGCCCCGGTGCCGGCATCGGTAATGAGCGCCCATTCCTTCCGAGGTCGAATGATGACGCCATCGGCAGAGACGAGGCCAACGATGGCCAGGGCCGCGATGCCAAGGACGGCAAGACGCGAAAGTTTGAAAAGCTTCATGGTTTGGATCTCTCAAGCCGGACGGACAGGTCCGGAACGAAGGGATATTTGCACATGGTTCGAGCCTTTCTGGCCTCGTTGCCCGTTGTCACGTCTGGGCGGATCGTTTGTCACAAAAGGGCGGCAAAAGGCCCACCCCCATCCTCGTTCTGGTTCCGCGTAAACTAGGCGGGGATGGCGGACCTTGCCCCGGCCCCGCGATACGACGGATCGATCAAGCGCCTGAGTAAGGAGCTGAGGCCCTTCCGTGGGCTTGTTGCCCTGTGCGGTCTGCTCACCATCTTGACCAGCGGCCTTGGGCTGCTGCCTCCGATCATCCTGGGCGATATCGTGAACCGCCTCCAGAAGGGAGAGTCGGTCAACACGCTCCTCTACCTGGCGATGATCACCGGCTTCGCCGCCCTACAAGGGCTGCTCGGCTATGCCTCCGGTGTGGCGATCTCGACCCTGGGGCAGAACTTCCTGATCTCGCTCCGCGACCGGATGCTCGGCCACATGCAACGGCTGCCCATGGCCTACTTCGAGAAAAACCAGACGGGCAAGCTGGTGAGCAACGTCATCAACGACGCAGGCACCGTCAATCAGCTCATCACCTCGAACGGCAACCAGATGCTGAACGACGCGGTGCAGCTCACCTTTGTCTTCGTCTACCTTCTCAACATCAACCCGCTCCTAACGCTGATAGCCCTCTCCGTGGCCCCGTTCTACGTCTGGAATTTCCGCCACTTTTGGAAGCCGCTCCAAGACACGAGCGAGGACATCCGCGGCAAGCGCGATGCGATGTACGGCCAGATGCAGGAGAAGCTGGTAGGCATCCAGACGGTGAAAGGTTTCGGCCAAGAACGAGCGGAATCACGCGCCTTCATGAGCACCACCCGAGAGTTGATGGGCCTGAACATCCGTCAGGGCGCTTTAGGTGGTGGACTATGGACCCTCGCCGACGCCCTCTGCGGCGTTGCGACCGGCCTAGTTTTGGCGTATGGCGGCTGGCTCTGTCTGCATGACAAGATGGGCGCCGGAACGCTTGTCACCTTCCTCTCCCTCAGCGTCGGCTACGTCTACGGCCCCATCGTCCGCTTCCTCACCGTCCTCGACCCCATCGCTCGAGCTCAGGCGGCCATGGCGCGCATTTTCCGAACCCTTGATACGGACAATCCCATCAAAGACAAGCCCAGCGCCCTCCCGATGCCCAAGATCGAGGGCCGGGTCAAATTCGAGAGCGTCTGGTTCGAGTACGAGCCGAACCAGCCGGTTTTGAAAGGAATCGAGTTGGACGTGCTCCCCGGCCAAACCGTCGCGTTGGTTGGCTTTTCTGGCAGCGGGAAGACCACCATGACCGCGTTGCTCCTGCGGAACTACGATCCGACCTCCGGAAAGCTCACCGTCGACGGGATCGACCTCCGGGATGTCCAAATCGAGTCCTACCGAAAACAGGTTGGTGTGGTGGCGCAGGAGAGCGTCCTCTTCAACACCACGGTGCGCGAGAACATCCGCTACGGTCGGATCAACGCCACCGATCAGGAGATCGAAGACGCCGCCCGTGCCGCCTCGATTCACGACGCGATCATGGGTCTTCAGGACGGGTATGACACCCGTATCGGCGAGGACGGGATTAAGCTTTCCGTGGGTGAGAAACAGCGCATGGCCATTGCCCGCGCTCTGCTCGCCGACCCACGGATTCTGATTCTCGACGAGGCGACGTCGTCGCTGGACTCGGCCACGGAGGCGCTGCTTCAGGCTGCCTTAGACAATCTGATGAAAGGGCGAACCTCGTTCGTGGTCGCTCACCGTTTATCAACAATTGTGAGGGCGGATCAGATTGTGGTTTTGGAGCAGGGCATCGTGACCGAATGCGGCTCCCACGCGGAGCTGTTGGCCGAGGGCGGCCTCTATTCGCGGCTCTATAAAGAGCAGTTCCGTGTGGCTTTGCAGGGCTAAGCCAAAGCCGCCGCACAATATTAGGGTCGCGACAAATGGTTCGAAACGGTAATTTGTGATGATCCTAAAACGGGTAACGTACCCTATGGTTTGGGCCCAACTTGGCCCACAGGTGTCCCATGAAGATTAAACCGATACTCCTCTTTTCCGCTTTCGCGCTTGTCGGCGCCGCCAACGCGGACCTTCTGAGCTACTACAACTTCAACGATTCCGAGGTCAACTCGGCCCACCCCGACGAGTTGTTCTCTGCCGACGGTGGCTCCCTAAAGAGCAAGACGACGCTCAGTACCACCACACCATACAACTTCTACTACACGCAGAACGGAACGACCACGAACGGGGTGGCGGGCGAGGTTGCCGGATCCTCCTTCCAGGTTCAGGGTGGCCCGAATTTCAGCGGTGCGTTGACTCTCTCGACGACATCTAACGGAGGAACGGTTTTGAGCGGGCTGAACTACTCGTTTGCGGGCCTTCGCACCTCGATCGGCTTCAATAGCTATCAGCTGGCCTACAGCGTGAACGGCAGTTCATTCACCAATTTCGGGAGCACCTTCGATGTCAACGTGGGCAGCTCGCCCTTTGGCTTCGGCCCGACTCCGGATCCGACCGCGATTCGCGCGTTCAACCTTTCATCCATCGGTTCGAACATTCATACCGTGAGTGTGCGCCTGACTTACTCTGGCGCGACAAACCCCTATAACAGCCGGTTGTTCCTGGATAACATCAAGCTCACCGGCAACGTCCAAGCTCTTCCCGAGCCATCCACCTGGGCTGCGTTGGGCCTCGGGTCGGTTGCCCTTCTCCGCCGCCGCCGCAAGGCCTAAGACAACCAAAGATAAGGCTCGCCGCCCAAAGATCGCGGCGGGCCTTTTCCTACTTTTGAGCACGCTACAACTGGTCGCCGACTTTCAACCGCGCTCCGTTCGCCCAATCGCGAGCGGCCATTCGCCGCTTACCTTCGGGCTGAACCTCAAGAAGCCGAAGGGCTCCTTCGCCAAACGTCACTACCGGCTCGGGTGAAACGGCAAGAACCGTCCCAGGTGCCCCACTTCCTTCGACCAAGCGAGCTTGATGGACCCGTAACGTTCCCAGAGAAGTTCGAAGAAACGGACCGGGAGCCGGAGTGAAGGCGCGGAACCGGTTGTATTCCCGAGAGGCGGGTTCCGAAAACCGAAGCTCCGCTTCCGCTTTGTCAATCTTTGGGGCAATCGTCGCTTGCTCGCCATCCTGCGGCGTCCGCGGATACTCCCCCGCCACGATCTGCGGCATCCATGCAACCGCCATCTCAGCCGCGATCAGCGCCAGCCGGTCCTGCAGTTCGCCATAGGTCTCATCCGGCCCGATGGGCGTCCGGACGATCTCAATCTGATCTCCGGTATCCATCCCCCGGTCCATCTGCATCAGGGTGATGCCCGTCTCCGACTGCCCATCGAGAATGCATCGTTGGATGGGCGCGGCCCCGCGGTACTCCGGAAGGATTGAGCCGTGCAGATTTATCCCGCCCCGCTTTGCCGACTCCAGCACGGCGGTGGAAAGGATCTGCCCATAGCTGGCCACGACCAGTGCGTCCGCGTCGAACTCGCGCAGCCGCGCCACAAACTCGGGTGCCCGTGTCTTCTCCGGCGACTCCACCGGAATCCCCAACTCTTGCCCCAAAAGCTTCGCCGGCGACGGCTGCAACTTCATTCCCCGCCCGGTCGGCCGGTCGGGCTGAGTCACGACCAACACCACATGTTCCGCCAACGCCCGAAGGGCGGGAAGAGCGAAGGAGCCGGTGCCGAAGTAGATCAATCTCATTTTGGGTTTTAGGTTTTAGGTTTTAGATTTCTATCCTAAACCTAAAACTCGCTTCATTCGGCGTCGTGATTCGGATCGTGCCAGTGCAGCGTCGACTGGTCGACTTTGTCGATGAAGAGGATGCCGTCGAGATGGTCGATCTCGTGCTGAACGACCTTAGCGGGCATGCCCTCGAGATCGAAGACGAAGCGGCGACCTTTGCGATCAAAGGCTTCGACTTCGACTATGGCCGGACGGGTGACGTCGCCATAAAGGCCCGGGATCGAGAGGCATCCTTCTTCGCCGGTAAAGCTGCCTTCCGACTTGATGATGCGTGGGTTGATCAGCGCGGTCGGACGGAAGCCGTCAGGAGCGATGACGATGATTCGTTGCGGGATGCCGAGTTGGGGAGCCGCCAGGCCGATGCCGTTGGCTTCACGCATGGCGCGCATCATATCGTCGATCAGGAAGCCGGTTTTTTTGGTGAATTTCTCAACGGCTGCGGCATTGCCACGGAGGACGGGATCCGGGACCTTAAACACCGGGCGCTTGGAATCGCGGACGTATAGATGCTGAAACGCCTCGGGGACGACGATCTCCATGGATGCCTAAAGGTTACCGTCCCGCAGAACTGTTAAGAATTTTGGGCTACCTGTCATCTTAACAAAAACTTAAACGAGATCTAACTTTATGCGGGTAAGTTTTCTGGTGGTCGGCACTGTAAAGATGCCGCTGGGAACCTAACATGAACTTTAAGGCAATCCTCCTACTTTCCGCTTTCGCTGCCGCCGGCTCGGCGAACGCTCTTTCGCTGGCCGTTTTCAACTTCAACGACGCCGGCGTAAGCGGCACGAACAGCCCCGCCAACACTTCGGCACTCTTCGCCGTCGACCGCAAGGCCGCCAGCGTTGCTTCTGCCGCTCTTTCGTCCAGCTTCGCCGCTACCAACATCGTGAACTTCGGTGGCTCGACGGTTAACGCCGATTCGGGTGATGTTGCTGGTCAAGCGCTTGCTCTTCAGGGTGGTGGCACGTCTTCTCCGTTCCCGAATAATGGTGCGCACCTTGACCTGACGGTCACGGCGGCGGCTGGTCAGAAGCTGCTTCTTTCCACGCTCTCGTTCGCTATTCAGCGAACCGGTACCGGTTTCACGGCCGACACCTTCAGCTACAGTGTGAACGGTGGCGTATCGTTCGTCAGCCTCGCAACGGTCGGATCGCTTCCGTCGGCATTTGGTGTGAAGTCGGTTGACCTGTCCGGCATCGGGCTGGTCAACTCGATCATCATTCGAGACGTGCTCACGGGCGCTACGTCCGCGTCCGGCAACAACCGAATCGACAACGTAGTGCTAAGCGGAACCGCGCAGGCCGTTCCCGAGCCTGCGACGATGGCCGCCCTCGGCCTCGGCGCCGTTGCGATGCTTCGCCGACGCCGCAAGGCCTGAATCCTAAACTTGGCAGTCAAACTGCCAAGTTAGGACAACGACCCGCTCGATCCCTGAAAGATCGCGGCGGGTCGTTTCATGTTTCCAGCCCACGGACTCGAACAGCGCTCGCACCTCCGCGGCTTGGGTGTGCCCAACCTCCAGGATGATGGTGCCGCCGTCCTCCAGGTGATTTGGCGCTTCGTTCGCGAGTCTGGCATAGAACTCGAGTCCGGTCGGCCCGGAGAAGAGGGCGCCCGACGGCTCATAGTCCCTCACCTCGCTAGCCAATTCTTCGTCGTCGCCGATGTAGGGCGGGTTGCTGACGATGACGTCGAAGCTCTCCCCGAGAAGGGCGCTAAAGCCGTCGGAAAGGATGAATCGGACATCTGTGTTTAGGAATCGAGCGTTCGCGCTGGCGGTGGCCAGGGCTTCGGGGGAGATATCGACTCCGGTTACTTCGCACGTGGGTCGTTCGAGCTTGAGGGTGATCGCCAAGATGCCGGAGCCGGTGCCGATGTCAAGGATTCGAATGGAGCCGTCGCCAGGTTTGTGAAACTCCAGCACCGCCTCGACTAACTCTTCTGTTTCGTGGCGGGGGATCAGAACGGAAGGGTCAACGCCGAACGTTCGACCGTAGAAGTCGCGGTAGCCGGTGATATAGGCGAGCGGTTCGCTATTCTCGCGCCGCTGGAGCAGGCCCTCGCCCGCCATTTCTGGAAAGTCGTGGTCTGGGTGAGCGAGGAGCCAGGTTCGATCGACGCGGAGGATGTGAGCGGCCAAAACTTGGGCCTCTAGCCGCGCTGACTCGATCCCGGCAATGTCCAGCCGGGTCGTCGCTTGCCGAAGCCACTCATCGAGACGCATCGGTTTCATCTACGCCCCTCCCGTGGCGATGGTCTCCGACCATCGAGCCCCACAATCGAGTCATCCCTTTTCCGGGCTAATGACAATGAATGCGCCCGGCGCAAGCTTGCTATCGAGGGCCGCCAGCACTTGAGGCACAAGGGGCTCAATATACGCCCATTTAATAAACAGAGCGTTCAGAACGACGATCACAAGTTTGCGTCCCGCAATGGTCTGCTGGTACTGCAGATTTTTATCGGCCGTGATCATAAGGTCGAAGCCTTCCGACTCGGCCGCCGCAATCAAATCACCGTTAAGCAATCGGCCCCATCCCATTTGGCGGGCGTGGATCACCTCGTGTCCCGTGAGCAGCTTCGCGAGATCTTGGTGAACGTTGTTGTCTAACAGAACGCGCACTAAGCGGCCAGCTCGAGACCTAGGGCGCGGCGCGCCTGGTTCTGCTCCCAGTGAATGACGACCTGGGCTTGCTCCCTTGTAACATCTGGCCAGCCGTCGAGAAACTCCTCAAGATCGCCGCCGTCCAGCGTGTCAATGAGGGCTTGGACTGGAACGCGCGTACCTTTGAAGCAAACTGCTCCGCTAACGACCTGTGGGTGAACGTCTAGCACTTCGCGCAGCTCGATTGGGATTTTGGACAGGCTCATTTGACAGATGTCTCCTTTGAAGTTGAGTTTAACCTTTCCGACGAGATCTATCTGCTTAATTACTCCTCTCGAGTTTTGATACCATCGCTACTGGGGCAATCTACCGTTAAATCAAAACCGGCATACAATATAGGACATGCCTTCTCCAAAGTTGGAAATCGACGGCATCGTCCCTCAGGAATATCCCGAGAACCTTTACGCCTCTGCCGCGACCATCGAGGCTCGCCAAGGGCTGCCCGACGACCCGCGTGAGATCGAGTCTCAGTACCGCGAGGCCGGCTTCGTTTCCATCGACGGTGCGTTTAGCCCCGAGCAGACGCAGGGGCTTGTCGAAGCGCTCTCCGATCTGACGGTGCGCGATCTTCCGCCCAAGACTCAGCTTCAGTTCGAGAACCTCGCGGCAGGGAAGATCGAAGCACTCTTGCCGGACGAGCGGCTGGATTACGTCCGCAAGCTCATGTGGTTCGTCGATCTGGATGCCCGTATCGAAGCCGCCGCCTATGAGCCGCGGCTTATGAAGATCTTCGCCCACCTCCTCGGCACGGAGCCGGAGATGTTCCAGGAGATGGCCCTCCTCAAGCCGCCCGGCATCGGCCGCGAAAAGCCCTGGCACCAGGACCACGCTTATTTCAACTTGCCTGAGGGCACCCCTGTGGTCGGCGTCTGGATCGCCCTGGACGATGCTTACCCGGAGAACGGCGGCATGCACTTTCTCCCCGGCGGCCACCGCGGCGGCGTGATCCCCCACTTCAACCGGCGCGACTGGCAGATGTGTGACACGGACGTTTTGGGCAAGGGCCAAGCGGTCGCCACTCCGCTGAAGGCGGGTGGCCTCCTGATCTTCGACGGCATGGTCCCCCACGGCACCCCCCACAACCGAACCCAGACCCGCCGCCGCGCGCTCCAGTTCCACTTCATCCCCAAGGGGACACCGCGGACGACGACGGAGGAGCGCATGGCGCTGTTCGGTTCAGAGGGGCGAAACGTGAGTTGCTAGAAGCTCAAGTCTAAAAGGCCTACCGCCGGAAACCCAGGTCCCGGCGGTTCGTACTCTTTCTCGTGCGTCCATTCGTCGAGGAGTATCGAAAGATCCGGGCGCTTTCTCGCGCCGTCGGCCGGAATCCTCATCGTTGGGGCATCGATCCTCACATTCGGAAGGGTGTCCTCATTGCCGACCTTTTCGTCGCCGCGATGGTCGTCGTCGCCGTGGCACTTAGCGGCCTCAAGCCGCCCATCTGGTTCTTCCTTCTCTTCCCCTTACCCGTAGTCTTGTTCGCCGCCGCGCTTCTGATCGTGGTCTCGGCCCAGTCGCGAGACGATGAGCGGATTCGTAAATCTTAATTTGCGGTGCATCCAACTTGTCGTAAGATGGCGGTTATGGACAATGCCGCCCTATTCGCCGCCTTGCGCGCGGGCGATTTGGAATTGGTCCGGCCGTACTTTGAGACCTCTCCGGAGCACGTCGATGTGCGAAACCTCCAAGCCTCCGACTCAAACGAACAGTGGAACGAGATGACGCCCATTCATGTGGCGGCCAAACATGGCCACCTCGATCTGGTGAAGTACCTCGTTGAAAGAGGGGCAACGGTCTACTCGAACCCGCTTGCATCGTATCCGGCGGTGATCTTGGCCGATTGGGCGGGCCACGCTAAGGTTGTCGATTACTTTCTAAAGGAGATCCCCGATCAAGCAGCGGGAACCCTCGGATTGGGCGTCACCTGCAATCTGGCGGCCCGTCAAGGCTGGATCGAACTGGTGCAGGCCCACATCGCGCGCGACCCCCTCGCCGTTCATCAGCGGGGCTGGATCGGTGACACCCCGCTCCACTGGCCGGCCCATAACGGTTACCTAGAGATCGTCCGTGTTCTTCTGGAAGCGGGCGCGGATGTCAACGCGGAAGAAAGCAATTGGGTCGGCGGAATGCCGCTCCACTGGGCCAGCGAGCGAAACGCGTCGATGATCCGCCTGCTCGTTGCCTACGGCGCCGACCCCAATGCCCGAGTGACGCGCCCCGGGTCTCACCACCTTGGCGCTACCCCACTTATCTGGTGTGCCAAGCAGCGGGACGACTGTGCGGAGGCGGCAGTTGCGCTTCTGGAATGCGGCACCGATCCTCAGGTGGTCGACGCGGTGGGGAAGCGGGCGATCGACTATGCCGGGCCGCAGATCAAAGAAGTTCTTGAGAAGGTGTAAGCGCGTACTCGATCTCGTCATCCGGTCCGTCGCCTTTGTAAGGGAACGTCCGCACCACCTTCATGCCCAACTTCTCCATTACGCTCCGTGACCGAAGATTCACGATCATCGTCCGCGCGATGACGCGTTCGCCCGCCAGATCCACAAGCGCCCGCGAGCCCTCGGTAGCCAACCCCCGCCCCCATGCGTCCTTGCGCAGCCGGTAACCCAACTCGCACTCCCCGGTATCCCGCGCCGGCCGGAGGTGGAACCAGCCGATGAACCGCCCGTTCTCCTCCGCCGCCCAGAAGCCGCGGTCCCCGGAGAACTTGGTCATGACGTGATCCAAAAAATCGTCCTCATGCTCGGGCGTTGTGGGCTCCGGCATATCCAAGAACTCCCTCACCGCCGGATCGGCGTTGAGGGCAAGGAGATGGTCGCGGTCTTCGGGAACAAAGGCGCGAAGTCTAAGTCGGGCAGTTTCGATGGAGATCAAGGGGATTGAATTATGTTATCACCCTCTCAGCGCGTTCAACCACCGTCGGAAAGGCCGGCCGCGAAAGGTGGAAGGGCGACCAAACGGAAGCCGACCGTATTGTAGGCGCCCCTCGCCGCGCGGCCTTCGCCCAGCGAGATGCTCTGGCAACTCCGGCTGGTGGCATACCAAGAGCCGCCGCGAATCTCGTTCACCGTTTTGCCGCGCTCGGCGCCATTGGTCGCCACGATCGGCGTGGTCGTCCAGTTCCAAAGATTCCCCGCCATATCGTAGGCGCCATAGCCGCTCTTGCCCGCCTCATATGCGCCGACCGGCGACGTGTTGCCCCCGGCTCGTTTGATCTGCGTAAACAGGTCGGTGTAGATGAAGCCGGTATAGGTGGAGTGCCCAACCCATCCCCGCACCTGGCCGCCCGGGCCTACCGACAACGTTTCCGGCTCGCCGCGGTCGTATGAGGCGATCTGCGATACCAAGGCGGTCTTTCCGTACATCGTGGAGCGCGGGTTATCGTAAGTCGCGGCTTCCGAGCCGTGATGGGTGAGAAAGTCGACCGCGGTGAGCGCATTAAAATTGAAGCGCGCAGAGAGACTCCCGTTCGAATACGAAACTTCGGAACGGTCGCCCCAAGGATAGTGCCCGCCCTTCGGACCGCGGGCCGCCTTTTCCCACTGGACGGCGCTAGGAATCGCGAGTTTCCATCCCGTCGCCTTTGAAATCCAAGAAGCGTACAACTCGGCGTCGTCGAGCGAAACAAAAGCCACCGGGTGGTTGGCCTTAGCCGGCGGGAACTTGCCGCCATGCCAATACCGCGGGCAAGGGTGGCCTGTCGCATCCACAAAGGCTTGATACTCGGCATTCGTTACATCGAACTTCCCGATTGCATAGGCCGGCAGATCGACAACCTTTGCCGAAGCGCCGGCCCCCATCGTGAAGGGTCCGGCGGGAATGTAGACCATGCCTGCCGGGATCTGAACGATCCGGCTCCCGACCCGAACCGGCTGGGTAACGCCGGGGGTGGGATAGGCGATCGGCTCACCGTTACCCGCCACCGTGATGGCCTGGTTAAAGCCATCGGGGAGAAATGGCATCTCATTCAACAATGGATGTGTCGCGAGAAGAACGGCGAGCATGCCGAAATTTTAAGAACCCCGAATGAAGGCGAAATGAAGCTCTTTCGCTCACCGAGAGATCGACAAGGCCTAACGCTTTCGTTCTTGTCGCATCACGGCGAGGTTATACGAGCCTAGGAGGAGAGGTCGCAAAGCGGTAAAGGTGTCCGGGCTTGGGTTAACCATGCTCACCCAGGAGTTGACCCCGTAGGTTGGGTGCGGCATGAGTTGGTCGAACGCGGTGAAATCGTGTTCCCCGGTCTTGGGGAATCGTTCTTTGAAATCTTGTTTCGCGAGTTCGAAGTTCAAGCGAAAGGCGCCGGGCCGATCCAGGTTTGAGAATCGATCGTAATCGTTGTCTTTCGTGACCAAGGTGGCGAAGGGAAACATGTGGTCCCCGCCATAGAAGAAAAACGTAACGCCATCGACCTCGGTCGTCGTAATTTGATCTCCAAGGTTAATCAGCGCCTGAGTGACTTGTTGTTCGTCCATAGATCCGCTCATTTGGACGATTCTGGAATATGAATCGTCGGATCTGGTTCGTCTGACGAAGGGCTCGATTCACCGACGTAAGCGGCTTCGAACTCTTCCAACCGCCTCTTTCGTGCGGCGTCTCGTTCGCCTCGTCTCCGAGAACGTTCAAGAGTCGCCAACGCTTCTCTAAGCGTAGGGCCATCGAGGTAGCGAAGGTAAGCGGCTTCGAGAAGGTCTTCGGATCTCAGAATCTCGGAGACGCGGTTCGCCCAAGCGGCCAGCACGGGATTATCGAATGGATTGTTGTGGAAACCAAAGATAAGGATGTCCCGGTGCTCGGCCACAAACTGTTCCGGGGGGATCTTTAGGTTGTCGCTCAGCTCCAGAATCGCCTCATCGCTTTTCACCTCTCGGCCTCGGTCCAAAGGGGCCCATCGGTACTTCGGATCATCCAACGCGTCCTGAACGGTCTGACCACCCTTCATCTTCTCGGAGGTGTCCGCTCCGAACTCCATTAAAAGGTCGACGATTTCGCGGTCTCCAAACAGCGCGAAGAAGGCCATCTGGGTCATCTCGCCAATGCGGCCCGCGTCTGGATCGGCGCCATTCTCCAGGAGGAGCCTCTTCATAGCGAGATTCTTGGCTTCGTTAAGCGCCGTCCGCCCGCCTGGTGACGTGTAGTTGATGGCGGCTCCCCACTTCAAAAGCAGACGGACGGCCACGCGGTTGCTTTCACTTGCCGCCGCCATCAGGGGGCTCTCCCCATGCTTACCTGTTGGGTCGTTCGGATCAGCGCCGGCCTCCAAGAGGGCAAGAAGCTCGAACGGATCGCCTTTGCCGGCGAGGCGATGAATGGTGCCCATGGGAGTTCCGACTCAGTTTATTCAGCGATTTACGACTCCGGCGATAGAATAGGTCATGCGGCGGTTTGGAGGTCTCTTTTTCGCCGGAACTCTAGCGGCATCCGGTTGCGGGACCTCCGAGCCTAAGGTTGCGAAGGTCCGGAATTCCGAACCGGTCGTGTCTCTGAAGGAACAAGCCCGGAGACTGCGTCTGCAGTACCCATTGCGACAAGTCTTTCTCCGGGCCTTTAAGGCTGAAAAGAGGCTTGAACTCTGGGCATCCAATGGCACCGGGCCAATGGTGCGCGTTCGTGGCTATTCAATCGCCGCCGCTTCCGGCGACTTGGGACCGAAACGGCAGGCGGGCGACCTTCAGGTTCCGGAGGGCGTCTACAGGATCGACCGCTTCAATCCGCACAGCCGGTTCCATCTTTCGCTCGGTCTGAACTATCCGAATGCGAGCGATCGCCGGCGCAGCAATCCGAAGTGCCCGGGCACCGACATCTTCATTCATGGCAACCGGGTGAGCATCGGCTGCCTCGCGATGACCGATCGTGTGATCGACGAACTCTATCCGGTATGCAAAGCGGCGGCAAACCGGAAATCGATCTCCGTCCATATCTTTCCTTCGCGAATGGATGGGACAACGGTGACGGACCTTAACCGGCGCTATCCGACCCAAGCGAGCTTTTGGGCGGAGTTGAAGCCGGTCTACGACGCGTTCGAAACTTCGCACCGGGTACCTCGGGTGGCGGTTTCGAGTAACGGAGCGTATCGGCTCAGGGCCTGAGTCACGTCCGCTCAATATCCCGGCGGCTACGCGAGTTGCCAGCCGATCAGTCCGTTTGGGGGACGACTTCGTACTTACGCAACCGGTCCCGCATCTCCACGACCAACTCCGCTTCCACGTAGATTCCGTCCTCGCGGTACTCCAGTTTCCGCACGCGGCCGAAGTCGTAGCATTCCTGGATAAGTCCCTGATCGCTGTAAGGCACCAGCGCCGTCACCGCGCCGAGCAGATCCTTGATCTGCTTGACGATGGCGTCCTGCAGGGAATCCATGCCGCGGCCGGTCATCGCGGAGATCGCGACGCTCCCCGGGAACTCGGCCACCAAACGACGGGCGAGGAATGGGTCGGGCACGATGTCGATCTTGTTGAACAGCGTGATCATCGGCTTGTCTTGCGCGCCCAGGCGTTCCAGGGTCTGCATGACGGCTTCGTACTGGACTTCCCAGGCGGGGATCGAGACGTCGACGACGTGGAGGATGAAGTCGCTGAACGTTGCCTCTTCCAGGGTCGATTGGAAGGCGGCGACCAACTGGGTCGGGAGGTTGCGGATGAAGCCGACGGTGTCGGTGAGGAACATCGCGTAGCCGTCCGCCAGCTCCACCTTGCGGGTTGTAGGGTCGAGCGTGGCAAACGGCATCGCGTCGGCCAAGAGGTCCGTGCCGGACATTCGGTTCATCAGCGTGCTCTTGCCTGCGCTGGTGTAGCCGACGATGGTGGCGAAAGGGAAGGGGTGCTTGCGGCGGGAGGCGCGCTGCTGATCCCGGATCCGCTTGACGTCCACGATCTCGTCCGATAGCCTGGCAATCCGGTCGCGGACCATTCGACGGTCGGTTTCCAGCTTGGTTTCACCCGGGCCGCGCATGCCGATACCGCCCTTTTGACGCTCGAACTTGGTGTAGACCGACATGAGCTTCGGCATCATGTAGGTGAGCTGGGCGAGCTCGACTTGGAGCATGCCTTCCTTCGTGTGGGCGCGGCGGGCGAAGATATCCAGGATGAGCTGGGTGCGGTCGATGACCTTTGTCCGGCAGGCTTCCTGGAGGTTGCGGGTCTGCATTCCGGAGAGCTCGCAATCGAAAAGGACGACGTCCGCATCCGTCTCGGAAGCGAGCGCAGCGATCTCCTCGACCTTGCCTTTACCGACGTACGTACCCTTGTGCGGACGGTCTAAACGCTGTCGAATGCTCGCGATGGGCTCGACACGCGCGGCTTCGCAAAGACCTTCGAGTTCTTCCTCGACGATCCGATCCTCGGTTTCATCCTCGTTGATGTAGACCAACACCGCCTTCTCGACGATGGGCCCGGAGACATTGTCTTTCTGCATGCGGCAATCTATTGTGGCGTAGGCGTCCCGCCCGCGTCAGGACCATGTCATGGACGAGTCCGCGCCGCCCAAGGTTCGGCATGTCAGACTAGAGGACGGCCATGTTGCCAACGCACCTGCCACCCTTCGAGACGCTTGCCGCGATCGCCATCGTGATCTTTTTCGCGATCGGCTTACACGAGTATGCCCACTGTAAGTTCGCGGACATGGCCGGCGACCCGACTCCCGGCATCTACGGCCGCGTAACCCTGAAGCTCTGGAAGCATTTCGAGCCGATGGGGACGCTCATGATGGTGATCTCGTCGCTTTACGGCATAGGTCTCGGCTGGGGCCGGGCCGCGCCCGCGAATCCGAGCAAGATGCGGAATCCGCGGTGGGATTTCTTCACCTCGGTGGCCGCGGGACCCATCAGCAATGTCGTTCAGGCGGTCCTCTTCGCGCTGGTCTTAAGGTTTGGCCTTCGCTCGGGCTGGTTCATTCCGGACGATATCGTGATGGCAAGTTTCCGCGAGAGTCACAGCTTTCCGGCGGCCCTTCTCACCCTCGGTGTGATGCTCAACCTGGGCCTCGCCATCTTCAACCTGATTCCCCTCGGGCCCCTCGACGGCCACTGGCTGGTTGGGCTCTTGATGCCCGAGAAGCAGAACATCCTTTGGAATCAGTGGCACCGGCGATACGGCGGCCAGATCCTGATCGGGGTCATTCTCTTTTCGCAGATCACCCGAATTCCCATCCTTTCGAGAATCACGTGGCCCGCGATCTCGACACTTTTCAAGCTCTTCACCGGGGTCAACATTGACTGAACCTACCAATCAACGCATTCTCAGCGGCATGCGGTCGACAAGCCCTCGACTGCACATCGGCAACTACGAAGGAGCCCTTCGGAACTGGGTTGAACTCCAGAATCAAGGCTTCCAGATGTTCTGCATGGTGGCCGACTGGCATGCGCTGACCACGATGCACGAGGATATGACCTGCGTAGGCCGGAACTCGCGCGAGGTGGCAAAGGATTACGTCGCCGCAGGCATCGACCCGTCGAAGTCGGTCGTCTTCATCCAGAGCCACGTCAAGGAACATGCGGAGCTTCACCTGCTCTTCAGCATGATCACGCCCCTTGGTTGGCTGGAGCGCGTCCCCACCTACAAGGAAAAGAAGGGCGAACTCGCCACGGCCGAACGAGAGCCGTACGGACTGCTAGGCTATCCCGTGCTCCAGACGGCGGACATTCTTCTCTACCGTCCCCTCGGCGTGCCCGTGGGCAAGGACCAGGCCCCCCATCTGGAGATCGGCAACGACATCGGCGCGCGGTTCAATCGCTTGTACGAGGTGGATCTGTTCACGCCGTACAAGTACATGATCCCGGAGGACGCGATGCGTGCGACCCTCCCAGGACTGGACATGCAGAAGATGTCCAAGACCCACGACAACGGCATCTACCTGAGCGACACGGAGGATGAGACCGCGGCCAAGATCAAATCCGCGTTCACCACGCCCACCAAGCTCCGCAAAACTGATCCGGGGATTCCCGAGGGCTGCGCGGTGTGCCAGTACCTGCGCATCTACTCCAAGGACTGGGAAACCCAGTGGCAAGAAGACCGCGACGGTCTGCGCGGCTGCATGCAGAACAAGAAGGAGTGTACGGAGGCGGTGAATGAGTACCTGCGGCCCATTCGGGAGCGGCGGGCGGCGTTGGACGACGCGACGATCGAGGACATTCTTCGGGACGGTGCGGATCGGGCTCGGGCGGTTGCGGCGGATACGATGAGCAAGGTGCGCTCGGCCATGGGTCTGGCGTGAGTCTTTTTCGACGAACATCGACGGATTCCGATTTCTGGGACTGGTTCGCGAGAAACCAGTCCCGAATTGCCCTCGGACCTTCAGGAGGGCCGATGCTTGGCCGGGATATCACGGTTCAACTTCGGAGGGTTCATCCCGGGCTAGCTTGGGAGATGGGGAAGTTGGCGAGCGGGGAAAATGAGTTTGCGGTCAGCGCCGACGGCGACCTCAAAGTTGCCCCGGTCGTTCGACGACTTGTTGCGGCTGCGCCGAAGATTCCGGGTTGGAATATTGTGGCCTTTCGTCAGAAGGACGATCGCGCGCCTGCGGCTCAGTACGGGGGTGAACAGGTCTCTCGCCGCGATCTGCTCTTGGGGAACGAGATCTACGTCAAGGATGGCCAAATCGGTCTCACCCTCTATATCCAAGGGTTGGAAAAGAACAACTACGATGGGAAGGTCGGGGCCGCCGTGCTTCTTCTCGATTCCGTCGTGGGCGAGGAGCTCGCCATGACCAAGATCGGCTCCCTTGAATACCGTCCTTGGAGCGAACGGAAAGGTTCCGAGCTTCACATCGACGAGCTTCAGAGAGTTCTGCTAACAAGCTGATCCTCCCCCACTCGTTTGGCGTGCGGAGCTTCATCAGGTGTTGCCTGCCATCCCTCTTCTTAGTGTCGATGCCCTGGGGGCCGCCTAGTCGAGACGATTGTCCTGGAGAAATCCTAGCCCCCGGGGCTTTCCCCGGTGTAACGCCGTAGTGAGCCCCAGGGGCTAAGGCTGTACAAGCGAGATGAGGACAATCTCCGGCCCCCAGGGCATTGCCTGCAAGAAGGGGGAGAAGCCCAAGCAACAGCCTCCAAAGCTCGGCACTCCAAAGGCGGCACAATAGGGTGTTGGAAACGCTTGAAGGGTATTTGAAGCGGGCGCTGCTGGCGCGCGTGTATGACGTCGCGGTGGAAACGGCAATTGAGCCGATGCCCCGCTTGGCCGAACGTCTGAATAGCCGGATTTGGATTAAGCGCGAAGACGAGCAGCCCGTCTTTTCCTTTAAAATTCGCGGCGCCTATAACAAGATGGCGCTGTTGACCGAAGCGCAGCGCGCGAAGGGTGTCATCTGCGCCTCGGCGGGCAACCATGCGCAGGGCGTCGCCCTCGCGGCGGCCAAGCTCGGCTGCCGAGCCGTGATCGTGATGCCGAACACGACCCCCAGCATCAAGATCGAAGCCGTCCGGGCTCGCGGCGGGGAGGTGGACGTGACGGGCGACGACTTTGACGAAGCCGCCGCCCATGCCCGTGCTCGTGTCGCGGCCGAGGGTTTCACCTTCGTCCATCCCTTCGACGATCCGGACGTCATCGCAGGTCAGGGGACGGTCGGGCTGGAGATCTTGCGCCAGCATCCGGGGTCTCTTGACGCCGTCTTCATTCCCGTAGGCGGAGGCGGTCTTATCGCGGGGGTCGGCGCGGTGATCAAGGCGCTGAGACCCGGAGTGCGGATCATCGCCGTCGAAGCCGAGGATTCGGCTTGCCTTCACGCCTCGCTTGCGGCCGGGAAAAGGGTCGCTCTAGACCGCGTCGGTCGCTTTGCCGATGGGGTGGCCGTTCGTATTCCGGGCGAGGAGACTTTCCGGATCGCGCAACTGGTCGTCGACGAATCGATCGTCGTTTCCAATGACGCCATCTGCGCGGCGATCAAGGATGTTTTCGAAGATCGTCGCGCGATTTTGGAGCCGGCCGGGGCCCTCGCGGTCGCGGGTTTGAAAGAGTATGCCGAGCGCCACGGACCGGGCGAATATCTCGCCATCGCCAGCGGCGCGAACCTCAACTTCGACTCCCTTCGCCACGTGAGCGAACGCGCCGAGATCGGTGAGCGGCGCGAAACCGTCTTCGCCGCCACCATCCCGGAAGAGCCTGGGGCCTTCCGCCGTTTCTGCGCCGCGCTGGGTCCTCGTTCCGTCACCGAGTTCAACTATCGCCTGGCCCCGAGCAAGGAGGCGCACATCTTCGTTGGCGTCCGAACCCAGGATTCGGGTTCCGTCTTGGAGGAGCTTCGTGCCGAAGGGTACGAGGCGATCGACCTGACGGACGACGAGACGGCTAAGCTCCACGTGCGTTACATGGTCGGCGGCCGGGCGGGGGTTGCGAACGAGCGGTTGCTGGCGTTTGAGTTTCCGGAGCGGGCGGGCGCTTTGTTAGGGTTTCTGGATGCGATGGAGCATCCTTGGAACATCAGCCTCTTCCACTACCGTAACCACGGTTCGGATATTGGCCGTGTTCTCGCGGGGGTTCAGGTTCCGCCGGAGGATGAGGCGGCCTTCGCCGCTTTCCTCGCCCGGGTAGGTTTCGCTTGGACCGACGTGACGAACGATCCGGCTTGCGCTCGCTTCCTGCGGTAGGGAACGGGAATGAGTTGGACTACGTCGAACTGACTTCGATGGTTGAAGCACTTTTCGTTGGAGCGGTCGTGGCCCTCGGCGGCCCCTCCAGCCAGAAGGCTAGCCAAGCGTACGCCTGTCTCGCGGACGCCTATCAAGGGCGGGCCTATCACAACCTTCGTCACATCGAAGCCGCCCTCGAGACCTATCTGCTGATCACGGAGGACCTGTCACCGGAGAAAGGCGCCCAGATCACCCTCGCCCTCTGTTACCACGACGCGGTGTACGACTCGCGGGCCAAGGACAACGAAGCGAAGAGTGCCGAACTGGCGGATCAGGAGTTGGCCGACTTGGGAATTTGGTTCGAGGACCGCACCGAGATCGGCCGCCTCATTCTGCTGACCCAGCAGCACCAGACGACCGATGACGACCTCTCCGGGGCGATCGTCATCGACGCCGACCTCGCCATTCTGCAAGCGCCCGCGAAGGAGTACGACCGGTACGCGGCCGCCATTCGAGAGGAGTATTCCTGGGTGCCGGACGAGGAGTATCGAATGGGGCGGACCAAGGTTCTGAAAGGGCTTCTGGGCCGCCGCCTCTTCACCTCTCGGTTGCTGGACGAAGATGCGGCCAAGGCGAATCTTCGACGAGAAATCGAGACCCTTAGGTGAAATAGGTCGGTTCGTCCTGGGTACAGGGCCAGGTATCCGCGAGGTGGACAAACCCCAGCCGAAGCAGAATCGGCAGACTGGTGGGCAACGCATCCACTTGAAGGTAGCGCGCTCCGAAGGCCGCCGCATCCCGCGCTCGCGCGGCGACGACGGCGCGGTAAAGTCCGTGTCCGCGGTAACCCTTGCGCGTTCCGCCCCCGTAGAAGCCCGCGAATTCGCTCTCGGGATGGGTGTAGAGCCGCCCGACGGACGCCGGAACGCCGTTGACGTAGGCCACATAGGCGTCATGCCCCTTTTGACCGGTGCGGATCGCTTCGGCGAGTAGGGAAGTGGTCATCGAGTAGTCCCGCTCGAAGACCTCCTCCGCTACCATCCGAAAATCCTCCAGCCGCTCCAGCGTATCCACCCGATACACCTCGTCCGAGGCATGGGCTTCGAGGGGGCCGTTGTGTACATCGTAAACAACGATGGCCTCCCGTTCGCCCGCCGTTAGGCCGGCGGCGACGAGTCGTTCAAGTAGATCGGCGGGTTCGTCGAAGGAGAACACCTTCCACTCGAAGGGGAGCTGCAACCGGCGACATTCTGCGATTTCCGCCTGGATCACCGCGTCGACGTTTGCCTCGGAAAGGTCGTGCGCCATGATCAGCACTCCCGCCCCGCCGTCCACTTGCCGCCACGTCGTATGTGGCCGGGCATCCGTCACCCCGCCGGGCCAAACCAGGGTGCGGGCCTCGCGGCGGAAGGTGGACAGGACTTCGTTCATCGGTTACAGACTCTAAAACTGGTCGGTCATAAACAGTTGCGGGACGCCGGGTATGTCGAGTCCCATCAAGAAAAGCTCGATCGTCGCGGGCGCGGCCAACGGGACTTCCAACATGTCTGCCATCAGAGTCGTTCCAAACCATTCGGCGTTCCGGGGAAGGGGCAGCGCCGCCTGAGGCTCGGACCAGAGTCCTTCTCGGAGGGTGTCGTTCTCGAAGCAGATGTAGCCGTCCTTGAACGGCGTGCACTCGCGGAAGTGCCATTTCCAGAGCTTCCATCGCACGCGGTCGCGGCGCAGCCGGTCGGGGTGGCCGTCGGCCCAGGCGGAATACATCGCCCGGACTTCCTCGACATGCATGGCGGGGGGAATGAGCCCTTCCGGCACCGTCGCGATCGGGGCGCGGATCACCCGATCCAGCGGCTCGAAGCCGAGGCGTTCGTAAAGCCCGAACTCTTTCGCCAGAAGCAGGGCCGCTCCCTCTCCGGTCCGTTTGGCTTCCCGGTGGACCCGCTCGATCAGTTTGCCTGCGTGGCCTTCGCCTCGGCGGCTCTCTTTGGTGGCCACTCCCGCAATGCCGTAGGCCCGACCCCAGCCGAATTCTAGCGGGCTGGTCGTCAGGATCGAGACCATTTCGTTTGCTTCGAAAAGCGCCCACTTCCGGCGGAGATCGAAAAGCGGGTCTTCGAAGAAGAGGTTGTGGGCGCGGCTCATATCGAGCCCGAACACGTCGCAAAGAAGCTCCAGAAACGTCTCGGCCTCAGGCGGCCGGATCGGGCGAATGTCCGTCATGAGGGTTTCTAGTTTTTTGGCGGCGGCTCGATCGGTTTGCCATCGTTCCGCAAAGGTTCGGTGGGAAGGATCGGCGTCGTCGAGGTTGAGGGCTTCGCGCCCGGAAGCACCTTGACGGTCACCTCCACCGTCTTTGGACCAAGAATCTCGGTCCCGGCCGGGGCAATCAATCGAACGCGCACCTTCCGATTAGCGGAAAGCTTTTGCAGCCGAATCCGTTCGGTCGGCACCTTGCTGACGTTGATCAGCGCCACCGGCTTTCCGGTCAGATTCACGACTTTCGGGCTAATTTCGTAGCCGTTCGGAATCACGGAAGGATCGTAACTCACGTCCAGATCCGGAACCACCGTCGCGACCTTCAGGCCGGGCGAAGCGCCGATGGAGAAGAAGTGAACGACTACGGCGGGGGTGGTGCGAACGTGTTGGGGCCGATTGCCGCGGCGGTCCAGTGGAACTACTTCGGATTCCTGGGGCTGGGTGTTCAAGGGATCGATCTCGCTCAGATCTAGGTAGGCCCGCGCCTCCACCACCGTCGTGACTTCGCTTTCCGGGCCGCGTACCGTGACCTGAGATGGTGAAGTCCGTTTATTGGTCAGTTGCAGATCCTGATCCCGCAGGCGGCCTTTCTCCATCCGATAGACCGGCACTACGCGATTGGTCATCGGTTCGATCGTGAGTCGGGCGGTCGGCTTCGTATCCACGTAGTTCCGCACCCAGGCCGGCGAGAGAATCACCGGATACTCGTGCGTCCCGGGAATCGGCTGCGAAAGGTCGACGGAAGCCGTCACGCGTTCGTCCCGCATCGCCTGAAGACGATCCGCGGGGGCGCTGACCACCAGCCGGATGTCGTTTGGAGATTTGCGCACGAAGGTTCGCGAGTCATCCAAACCATCCAGCGAAAGCGGCGCGTTGATGATATCGGGCCGGGGTGCGTTCTGGGAATACACCACGAACCAGAGCATCAGCGAAAGCAGGAGCGAAGCAAAGGCGATCGGAATGTTCAGCTTCACTTGGTGGGCTGCTCCTTCCGTGTGCGGCGGGGACGGTGGCGGGCGGCCTCCTCGTCGGCACCCCGCAGTTCGTGATTCAAAACATCGCGCAACTCCAGATGCCCATCCAATCGGCGAAGCCTTCCTTCCGTGGCAATACTGATCGTCCCGCGCTCCTCGCTTACCGCGATGCAGACCGCGTCCGTCGCCTCCGTCACGCCCACGGCGGCCCGGTGGCGCATGTGGACGCTTTGGTCGATGCGGGTGCTTTCGGAAAGCGGCAGTCGGCACGCCGCCGCGAGAATCATGTCGCCCCGAATGATCACCGCGCCGTCATGGAGCGGGTTGCCTTCGTAAAAAATTGCCCCCAACAGGGGCGCCGACACGGCCGCGTTTAGCGAAACGCCGTTTGAGGCCACGTCGTCCAACGGCGCCGCCTTTTCCAAAACGATCAGCGCGCCAATTCGGCCCGCCGCCAATTCGGCGGCGGCGGCAACGATCTCTTCCACCGTCCGTGCCTGGGCTCGCGTCTCCACCGGAGAGGCAAGGCGCTGCGTCCACCGGTCAAGCTTGCCAAGACCCTCAATGGCCTGCCGCATCTCAGGCAGCAAGAGAATGACGAGGGCCACCGGGCCGAGCGGAGTGGCACTGGCCAGGACCCAGTGGAGGGTCGTCAGTCCCAATCGCTCGCTGACGCCGAGCAGAAAAACGAAGATGCCGATGCCCACCAGAATCCGCCAAGCGCGGGTCCCACGCACCAGCATCAAGAGCCGGTAAATCAGGTACGCCACGAGGACAACATCAAGCACCGCGACAAGTCCGTCGCGGAGCGTCATCGTCCGAAGTGATCGTAAGAGGTCGTCCAAGGGGGGCTGCCTACAAGTGTACTTAGACGACGCATCACCGCGTTGGGACCAAGAGAAAACGGAAGAAGAAAAAAGGAAGAGGAAAGAGGTTAGAAATTCACCCCTTTCCTCTTCCTTTTTCCCTTTTCCTCTTCTTACGGAGTCGTCATCACGAACTGATTCGTCTTCAGAACGTAGCTCCCCGAGCCCTTGATCGACCGCTCCACCAATGTCACCACCCCGGCCGACGACCGGTACAGCGCCAAATTCGGAAGGCTCACCGTAAACGTCTTATCGGCCCCGGAAAGCACTGAGTTCAGGACTAGGTCGTAAACCCCGGTCGTCACGTTGAGAGCAAAGATTTGCCCCGCCGCTCCCGATGGACCGTTGGCCACCAACTTGACCGTCGCTGACGTCGCCGTGCTCGGAAGCGTAAACGTCGTTTTGACCGTCGCCACCAGCCCTACTCCGGTTAGGGAAACGGAAGACACCGAGTAGTAAGCCGTATCCGAGGCGGTCAAACTGCTCAAGCTGCCGGAAGCCCCGGTCCCTTGCGGCACGAAGATGCCCACGCTGGACGGCAGATACGTCGTGGTTGGCGGAGTCGTCGGAGGGGTGCTGGGCGGCGGGGTAGAGCCCGAAAGCACCGTCACGAACGCATCGACATTCATCGCGCCCCAACCGGTTACCGCGTCCCACCCGACTCTCGCGGTGCTGGCCGTTCCATTAGGCAGATTCCCGTTCGCGCCGGTGACGATGTCGTTCCAGACGTCGCTCCGCCCATTTTGGGCATAGATCAGGTCCTGCAATCGCCCTAGGCGCTTCTTCCCACTGCCGAAATAGCCCAGCGCGTCGAGCTTCTGCTCCGCCACCCCCAGCATGCCTGCGAGAACCGGCGCGGCAAAGCTCGTTCCCACGTAAGCGTTGGAAAGCACGCCCTTGTAGTAGAACGGATAGGCGCCGTTATTGCCTGCCGCATTCAGTGAGATGTCCGGGCAGAGCCGTTTGTTGATGTTGGTCGGCACGCCGGTGCCTTTCTGCCAGGAGGGCAAGGTGTTGAACGCCGCGGTGTTGGTGCTGTAGCCACCTCCGCTACCGCTCCACCCGGTCTCCGAGGTGCGGTTTCCGCTGCCGTCCACCGTCGCGATGGTTCCGCCGACTTGGAGCACCTCCGGTTCGTAGTTGGGATAAGAGTACGGCTCCAGATTCGTTCCGTAGTCGCCCGAGGCGGCAAGGTAGGTGATGCCTTGGGCGCTCATCGCCAAATGAAGGTTGTGGGCAGAGGCCGCCATGGAGGCGGGCAACTTCCAGCCGTAGCTCTCGCTGATGATATCGGCGGTGTTGTCGTTTACCTCCTTCGTCAAAACCGCGATCAGGTCCTTGCCGTCGTAGATGGTGAAGTTGCACAACGGAGCCTGACCAAGCACCATCTGGATATCTAGGTCTCCTTCGCCCTGCGGCGTTCCTGGCCCGGCGGCCGTTCCGGCGGTCACCACCTTGATGTTGCTTCCAACTCCGCCGGGAGGAGTCGGCAGGCCGTTGTTGCTGTAGTACAGCGGCACGTTCGACAGCCGGTAACCGTCGAAGTTGCTAATCGCGATATTCCGCCCTTGGCCCTGAAATCCGCCTGAGTAGAAGCTCGCCGTCTTATAAAGCGATCTGGCCTGGGAGGCGGTAAGAGCGCGCGGAACCGGCTGCGTCGAATTCTCCAGGCCCCCGATGTGAACCACGCTTGACGCCAGCGTCGAGGGAAGGGAGGGCGCTTGGGTGTACGAGTAGTAGTCGCCGCGATCCGTCGGCGAGAGCGGAGTGGTCCGGAAATGGACCAGCCGAGTGGAGAAAGCCTTTTCGGCCTGCGCGGCGGTACCTTCCGCCAGAATCGAGAACCCGTTCTGGCCAACCAACGTGACGGTCATGCCCTTTGCCTTCAAATAGGTAACCATCGCCTGGACCTTCGCGGCCGACGGTCCGAACCGCTTGCCCACCTCGGACGGGGTGATGAATTTCCTGAATTCCGGGCTACTCGGATTACTCACCCGTTCGACAAACGACTCGAGGGCGGTGGGATAGGCGGGCGCAAGGCTCACCGACAACTGAAGCCGCGTGGCCGCCGCCACATGCGCCATCGCCGTCGAGCGGCTGAGCGCCGTCGGGAGAGACATCCCGGGAATCGTTTCCATCGCGAGCCCCTCGGCGTACGTAGGTACGGTTAGCGCGAGCAGAAGGCCCACGCCGACGGATAGCTTTCCACGAAAGCGCGGCTTTGAGTATCGGGGGAGTTTCACGCTCATTCTTTTTCGTCAACGGAGTGAACCGTTGCTTAGGCTGTCCGCTATTGCGCCCCGAAACGCCCTGGTAGTTTTGCAAAGTGGAGTTATAAACCGGTTATTTTGACGGTACCTAAGTCCATGTACGAAAAAGGGCGTTCGCCTCGCGAACGCCCTTTTGTCGCCTTAGCGGGAGAGGCGCTCGGTAATCAGCGCCTGGTCAACGACTAAGCGGAAAGGCACGGATCCGAGACGTGTCGGGAGCAGGCCACGAACGAGCAGGTGAACTTGGCTGTCGCTGTCCACGTACTTCGCCAGATTCAACTGCCCCGACACCGTTGTCAATGAACCCGTCCCAGTAAGGGTCTTGAGCAGGTCGTACACGTCTTTTCCGGCCGAAGCGCTCGCCGGGATGTTCTTTACATAGACGTACTCGGTGGTGAGTTTCGGCCCGGTAACGGCCACGCTGTAGCTCACGCTTCGACGTTTCGCCGGATCACCGGTGAGTGCGAAATCGATCGCCGTCGCCGCGACTTGGCCGACGCCGGTCTGCTTGACCGTCTGAATGGAGTAGGTTACGCCGTCCGTGGTCGAAAGGTTGCCCGCGCCACCGGCCACATTGGTGCCGAAAGTGATGTTCGGCGACGAGGTCGAATAGACGCTGGCGGCAACCGCCTCGTCGCTCTGCGAAACCCCGGAGAGGAGAAGCAGTTTCTCATCAAGACCCGAGGCGATTGGGGCGCCCCAACCGGTAACGAAGTCCCAGCCCGGTTGGCCCACGCCTTCGCTTCCGTCCGGAAGGATGCCCGTGTCTCCTCCGGACAGATCGAAGAAGGCCTCCGGGTCCCCATCCAGGCTGTAGATGAAATCGTTGATCCGGCCGAAGCGGGGCCGGCCATTGGGGGCGAAATCGACACCGCCGCGATCTGTAAGATCCTCAAGGATTAACCCAAGAATGCCCGCGAACTGTGGCGAGGAAGAACTGGTGCCGCCCACGTCGGAAAGGACGCCGCCAAAGACGAACTGCGAATCGGTTGCGTGGAGCGCGACATCCGGATAGAGGCGCTTGTCGATGCCCGTCGGAACCGTGGTGCCGATCTGATAGACGGGTAGGTGGTTGAACGAGAAGGTGGTCGTCGGATCCCAGCCGCTGCCGCTCCCGTCCCAGCCCAATTCGGTGATTCGGTTGCCGCCGTTGTCGACCGTCGCGTCCGAACCGCCCACCGCCAGGACCTCTGGATCGCCGTGCGGATAGGAGGAGAACTCGGTCGTTCCGGTGTCACCCGAAGCTGCCAGGTAGGTGATCCCCTGAGCGGTCATCGCGAGATGCTGATCGTGGAGCGCGACGATGAGAGCGTCGCCGCGGATGCCGTAGCTCTCGGTGTCGATGTCGACGATATTGTCGTTCGCGATCTTCGTGATGGTGGCGAGGATGTCGTCGCCGTCGTAAATGAAAAGGTTGCAGAGCGGAGCGCAGCCCAGCACCATCTGAATGTCCAGGTCGCCTTCCGCGGCGGCTCCGGCCAGCTCTCCATCGAAGCCATTGATCGAAACCTTAGTGACGTTTGAACCGACGCCGCCGGCCGGGGCCGGAAGGCCAAAGCTCGAATAATAGAGCGGCAAGTTCGAAAGCCGGTAACCATCGAAGTTGGTGATTCCAATGTTTACTCCTAGTCCGCGACGCCCGCTACCGGAGAAAAGGGGAGCCGCGCCGTAAAGTGCGCGGGTCTGCGCCGGCGTCATCCTCGTCGTGAAAGGGATCGGAACGTTGGCGGTCTGCATTCCACCAATTGCCGTCACCTTCGAGGCGAAGCTGGCCGGAAGCTTGGGAACGGTCGCGTTGCTAAAGAACGACTTCGGTCCTTTGTCCGGGCGCGAGGGGTAGCTGTATTTGTTGATCTTAGTCGCGAAAGCGGTTTCGATCTTGTCGGCTCGGCCTTTGAAAAGGATGGCCATGTGGTTGTCGGCTACCAGCGTTACCGTCATCCCCTTGGACTTGAGGTAGCTCACCACGGAATTGACCGTCGCGGTGGAGGGGCCGAACTGCTCGCCGACCTCGGCGGGCGACAGGAAGCGGTGGTACTGCGCGCTTTGAATATTGCTTACGCCGTTGGCATAAGCCTGCAGAGCCGCGCGGTTTGGAGGAGCCAGGCTCAGCGAAAGATTCAGGACGGTTGCGGGCGGCATGTGGCCGACCAGGGTTGCCTTCGAAACCGCGGGAGGAGGCGGCATCGGAAGCGCGACCGTGGGGCTCTGGGCCGCGACCAAGGCGGCGGCCGCCAATGCTGACGCCGCAAATGAAATTTTCGATAAGAGCATGGTTTTCTGCCGCGATGAGCCAGGGGTTCTCAACTCGGTTCCACTTTACTCTCGTCTGGGGAAAATCGAGCCTAGAAAACATTAAGGAGCGGTGACAAGCACCGCTCCTTAGAATTTTCTAGGCCTTACCGTTAGCGGCCGAGACGCTCAATGGCAATCGTTTGATCGATCGACAATCGGAAAGCCGTGGAGCCGAGCCGCGTCGGTTTAATCGCTCGGACCATGATGTCGACGGACGAACCACTCACGTACTTTGCGATCTCGACGCCGCTCAAGGTGACGCTCTTCATGGCGCCGCTGCCCGTAACCGTCTTGAAGACGTCGTAGTTACCGGTCTGAACGTTACGGAGGTAGACGTAGCCGGTCGTCAGGCTCGGCGAGCTGAAGGTGACCTTCAGATCAAGTCCGCGTCGCTTCGCCGGGTCACCCGTTAGATCGAAACCGACCACGGAAGCGGCCACCTGTCCGACGCCCGTCTGTTTGACTGACTGTACGGAGTAGGCAATGCCGTCGGCGGTTGGCAGCGCCTCGACTCCGCCCTGAACATTGGTCCCGAAGGCGATGTTAGGCGAAGACGGGTGATACACCACGATATCCGTCGGTTCGTCGGATACCGCGATGCTCGAATTGAGAAGCAATGCATTCAGAAGCCCGTCTACATCGGGAGCGCCCCAACCGGTAACGAAGTCCCAACCCGGCTTGCCCGTGGCCTCGTTGCCGTTCGGCAACTGCCCGGCGTCGCCTCCGCTCAGATCCACGAAGACGGTCGGGTCGCCGTCCAACGCGTAAATCAAATCGTTGATCCGTCCCATGCGCGGCCGGCCGCTCGCGGAAATATCGGCGGCATCGTCCTCCGATAGCTTTTGCAGGATGAGCGCGAGTTCGCCGGCGAACGTCGGCGAGGAGGCGCTGGTTCCACTGACCGCGGAAACAACCCCGTTGAAGACGAAGTTGTAAGCGTCACCGGTGCCGCCGAAGGCGTGAAGGGCGACATCCGGGAAGATCCGGCGATTGATGTCGGTGGGGACCGAACTGCCCACGAGATAGCTTGGGAGAACGTTGAACTCGATGTCGAAGGTGCTCCAGCCTGCTCCGCTACCGTCCCAGCCCACTTCGCTGATTCGATTGCCTTGACCGTCCACAGTGGCGACGGAGCCGCCGACCTGAAGGATCTCCGGATCGAAATTGGGATAGTCGTTACCGAGTAGATCGGTTCCGTAGTCGCCGGTCGCCAGCAAATAGGTGATGCCCTGGATGGACATCGCCAGATGCTGGTCGTGGGCGGCTACGATGATCGAGCGGGTGGACGAATCGGTTGGGAAGCCGTAGCTCTCGCTGACGATGTCGACGATGTCGTCGTCCGCCTCTTTGATCTGGACGCTGACATAGTCGCCCACGTAGTCCGTCGTAGCCCCCGCGTCGTAGATGTACAGGTTGCACTTCGGAGCCACCGCCAACACCAATTGGATGTCGAGGTCGCCCTCGCCCACCGCGCCGGCCGTCTCGCCGTCGCCTGCAATGGTCGGGACCTTCGTGACGTTCGATCCCACGCCGCCCGTTGGCGTCGGAAGGCCGAACGAGGAGTAGAGAAGAGGCAGGTTCGACAGGCGGTAGCCGTCGTAGTTTGAAATTCCAACGTTGATACCTTCTCCCTTATGACCGCCTGTGGGCGATGCGCCGTAAAGGGTGGCGGCATTGTAAAGCTGCCGGGTCTGGCTCGGGGTCAACGTGCTGCGGCCGATCGGGCGGTAGGCCGTCTGGAGGCCACCGATCGAAACGATCTGGGAAGCTACCTTCGTCGGGACCTTCGGGGTGGTGGTGAACGACATGAACCGGCTTGGCCCCCGGTCCGTTCTCCCATTGGCGCGGTAGGTATTCAGTTTCGTAGAGAAAGCACTCTCCACGCTATCCGCCCGGCCCTTGAAAAGGATGCCCATTCGGTTCCCCGCCACGAGCGTCACCGTCATCTTCTTCGACTTAAGGAAAGAGACGGCCGCGTTGACCGTGTCCATCGACGGTCCAAACCTTTCGCCGATCTGGGTGGGCGTAAGGAATCGATGATAATCGGGACTCTTGGGGTCGTTGACGCGATTTGCGTACGCCGTCATCGCGGCGCGGTTTCGCGGCTGCAGACTCATCGACATGCTCAGCATCGTCGAGGGCGGAACGTGACCCGTCAGCGTCGCCTGCTTCATGACGGTTGGAACTGGTAGCTGACTAAGCTGGACCGACTGCGCCTGCACAGCGCCTGCGAGTGCCAGCGAGAGCGCGATGAAACCGGTAGGCAGCAGCGCCGAGCGGGAGGAAGTGAGTAGGGGATGCATTGCCGTAGTTATACAATGGAGCCAAGGGCGATAAATTCCCGAGGCCAGGGATTAAAACGAGGCTACCATAAGGTTTCCGCTACAGAGGCCTTCTAATCAAGTATTTTTAGGCGGCCTTACTCCTCTAACAGCGTAAAATTCGCGAATGGCCCGGCCGACGCACTATGAGACGCTCGGGCTGCGCCCTTCCGCAACGGAAAAAGAGATCAAAGCGGCCTATCGCAAGATCGCTCTGAATCACCATCCCGACCGGAACCCCGATCCCGCATCGACGCGGCTCTTTATGGCCGCGACCGAAGCTTATGAAGTGCTGGTGGACCTCGAAGCTCGCCGAGGCTACGACCAAGGGCTGTCAAACGAAAACCTGCGCGCCTCCGAACGGCAAGCGGAAGAGCGGCGTGGCCGAGCGGCTGAGGACCGGGCTCGCGCCGCCCGCGCCGCCTCTAACGCCCCTTCTGAGCCAAGAGCCTCCGCCGGAGCCCCCAATCCTCCGGGAACCCCGCTTCCCACTCAGCTCGCGCGGCTCTCGATGCTCTTTTCGCGTGGTCTCTACGCCGAAGCCGAGAAGCTGGCGGACGAGATCCTCATCCGCTTCCCGCGGGAACACCTTCCATATGCGGTCAAGGGTGACCTCGCCCGCCAGCGCGGCAAACTGGATGAAGCGGCGCGGCAATACTCGCTCGCAATCCAGATGGACCCGCGCAACCCGACCTATTTAAAACGGTACGAAGAGGTGCTGAACCGCTTCCAAAACTTCGAAGGCGGAGCGGCGAAGTTTGAACCTTCCGAAAGGATTACCCTCGCCTCGCTCGCTCTCGGGATCATCGGAATCCTCGCTGCGGTTTTCATCGTGCTCTCGCCCGAGAAACCGGCTCTCCACGGTCTCGGCCCCGTCGCCAGTTGGACGGTGGGCATGGTCGCCATGCTCTTCCTCACCGGCGTCGCCGCAGGCGCCTGTCTCTCCGTGGGTGGGGGCCTCGACCGCCTCGACGCCTACGCGGCCGGCCGCCTCGCCCCCACCGTCGCGCTAGGCCTGGTCAGCATCGTCAGCTTTCCCGCCGCCGCCCTCCTCTATGTCCTGCTCGGCGCTGTCCAAAAGGGCTTCAACCTCAGCACCACCCGCCTCATGTCCGGCGTCGCCGTCATGGTGGCGTTCCTTGCCGGCGGCGCCGCCCTCTCCAACTCCGGAATCGCCCCCGTCAGTGTCCTCCTCTGGGGCGGCAACATCGCCTATCTAGGCTCCCTCTGCGGCTGGGCCGTGGCCGATGGGGTCAGGGCGTAAGGAAGGGGAAGGAAATAGGGAAGAAGTAATAGGGAAAAGTTGCGAATAGGCTTCTTTCTTCTTCCCTCTTCCTTTTTGCTTCCCCCTCCACCCTCCTTCGACCTGCCACAATGGATGTCAATGAAGGTCAGCATCATTGGTGGCGGCGGACGAGTCGGGTCGGACGCGGCGTACGCTCTTCAATTGGGCGGCGTCGTCCGCGAAATCGCCCTGGTCGATATGAACGCGGATATGGCCGCCGGTGAGGCTCTGGACCTGCGCCACGGTTCGGCGCTCACGTCGCACCAGAAGTTCACTTCGGCCAACGACTATTCCATCGTCGAAGGTTCGGACTGCGTGGTCATCACCGCCGGCCTGCGACGCAAGCCGGATGAGACTCGCCTCGAGCTCGTCAATCGAAACGTCTCCCTGTTCAAAGGCATCCTCGACAGCGTGAAGGGCGTCAAGCTCAATGAAGGCGCGACCATCGTCGTGGTCTCCAACCCGGTCGACATCCTGACCCACCTCGCCGCTCAGGCCGGCATCGTGCCGCAAGAGCAGGTCCTCGGTCTCGGCACCGTCCTGGACACCTGCCGCTTCCGATCCCTCCTGGCCGATCACTTCGACGTGAACGCCACCGACGTCAAGGCGCTCATCCTCGGAGAGCACGGCGATTCGATGGTGCCGATCCTCTCCTCCGCCACCGTCGGCGGCGTCCCCCTCGCTTCGATCCCGGGCTACAGCGCGGAGGCCGTTCAGGGCGTGTTCGACTTCACCAAGAAGTCGGGGGCCGAAGTCATCCGCCTCAAAGGCGGCGCGGGCCGTGCGGTCGGCGTCTCCATCAAGGAAGTCGTCGAAGCCATCGCCCTCAACACCGAGAAAATCCTCCCGGTCTCCAGTTGGCAGAAGGGAACCCTCGGCATCTCCGACATCTCCCTCTCGCTGCCCACCAAGGTCGGCCGCGCGGGCGTAATCAAGGTCCTCGAACCGTCCGTCAGCCTCGAAGAGCGCGAAGCCCTCCACAAGTCCGCCGAATCCCTCAAGTCGGTTCTCGCTCAGATCTCCTAAGATCAGAAACCCCTCCCTTTCATTCCGATGAGAGGGAGGGGCAGGGGTGGGAGAGTCCGGGTGCTCCCAAACCGACATTCACTTCCCAAACAGATCGCTGAACGTCAACTCGGCCGTACTCGTCCGCGGCGTTTCCAACAACGACCCATCGCTGTTCACCCGCATCACCGGCCCCTGCCACCACGATGCGAGAATCCCCTTCCGCCGGTCCATCCGCACCGCCACCGGGTCGCCCGGCTTGGACCAGTGCCACCGGTAGCTCCAAGAGACCCGCGTTCCCGATCGAATCGGCAAGTTCGGCAGCGCTCCGTCGAACGAGAACATAACGGATCGAGTTACCGACGCCAGCTTTGACGGATCCGGCACGTTCGGATCCGAAACCGACTGAAAATCGGACGGCTCGACGTCCTGCCGAATCAGGCTTAAGTTCGGCGCGGGCAGGCCGTCGTGGCTCATCTCGTAGAGAGCCAACGCCCCGTAAACCCGCCGCATCCGGTCGGCGTCGATCGACCGGTTCGTTCCCCCCATGATCCGCAATGCCAGCGGCACGAAGATGAGCAGGAAAAGGCCGAAGACGCCCAGCGCGAGGAACATTCCCCGAGGGGTCATGGGGAAGAGGATACGCGAAAAGGGCTAAGGGAAAAGGAAAGAAGAAAAAGGAGCATCCCCTTTTTCCCTATTTCCTTTTCCCTAGTCATTCACCCCGCTCCGCTTGGCGTGGTGATTGAATCCCTGGAGCACTAGCCGCTCGTTCGGATGACGGTTCCCATCCTCGATCTTGTCGTCCCCTCGATGCAACTGAACCAGCACCGTCTTTCGCGTGTCCTGCGACCGATTGGGCATGGAACCGTGAAGGGTGAAATAGTGGAAGAACAGCACGTCGCCCGGCTCGGCGGGGCACGGCGTAGCCGCTTCCAGCGGGTGCGAGAGGAGAAACTCGTTCTCATGCTGCCCGCCTGAATGCTCGACCCGGCCCACCTTATGCGAACCCGGTACGACGCGGAGGCAACCCATCTCGTCCGTCGCGCGGCTCACATGAATCACTCCCGCGATCATCGAGTCGTGGATGGTAGGGAAGTAGTCCCAGTCCTGATGCATGGGGAACGGCGCGCCCTTCTCCGGCGGCTTCTGGAAAAGCTTCGAGTGATGCAGCACGATATCCTCGCCCAGGATCGAACTCGCCGCCGCGAGGAACTTGGGATGCATCAGCGCCCGCAACCACGCGGCGGAATACTGCTGAACGTTGTGGGTGTGAAGGACGACGAGGTTTTGCGCCCCCAGTCGATCCATCTCCGGCCCGGCCCAAGTGGCGTTCACACTCTCGTTCGCACCGGAAATCTGGTTCACGATCCGGTCGAAATCCGCCTCCAACTCCGCCACCTCGGCGGGAGAGAAAACGCCTTTGGCCAAGTAGTAGCCGTTCTCGGCAAACTGGCGACCCACCTCGGTATCGGCGACGGGCGGGACGAACGGCGTTGTCGTGGTCGTGGCCATATCTAGCATTTTAGGCCCGGCATGGGATAATGGGAGCATCGGGAAAGGTCCAATTTTTGACTTTTTCGGCCAGCGTCGATGACCACTCGTGAATCCTTCGGACGATATCGGCTTGAGGTGAGAACCCACGGAACCGTGCGTTTCGACGCCCAACCCACCAACAGCCGACACAAACACGACTTCGTCGAGATCTGCCTCGTCCTCAGCGGTTCCGGCCGCTACATTCACGGCACCGGCGAATACCCTCTCCACCCCGGCGACGTTTTCACCGCCGACCCCGGCGTCATCCACGAGATCTCCAGTCACGCCACCCGGGATCTCGAACTCTGGTTCCTTACCCTCAGCCTTCAGGCGTTCGACGGCCGTGTTCCGACCTTGGAAGACGCCATCATCGAGCGCTACCTCGAAAAGCACCGCACCCTCGCCTCCGGCCAAGCCGCCCTTGGCCGCTACCTGCCCCTCATCGACGACAACTTCTCCGGGCTGGAGCGCGTCGCCGCCGGAATGGCCGCCCTCTTCATGGCCCTTGGTATGATGCAGGCCCTCGCCGGTCCTCCCTCCGTCGGCGTCGACGAACTCGAGACCACCGACCCCGTAGACCTGGCCATCCGCTACATGGAGCGCAACATGAGCCGCCCCCTTGGGGTCGAAGAACTCGCCGACGCCGTCGGCCTATCCCCTCGGACTCTCCGCCGCCGGTTCACCGCCCGCCTCGGCGTGGGGATCGCGGAGGAGATGAACCACCGTCGAATGCGTCGTGCCGCCGATCTCCTCCTGATGGGCTTCGGCGCTTCCGAAGCCGGACAAAGGGTGGGGATCGACGCCCCCGCCCAATTCACCCGCGCGTTCCGCCGCGCCATGGGCGTCTCACCAAAGGCGTTCCAAGCCAGCTATGTCGCGGGCGCTCCGGGAAGAACGACCCGTCCCGAGGGCGAATCAGCCCTTCCGGAGCACGAAGATCGCTTCGATCCCGGTCTTTGACATCGCTTCCAACTCCAGCGGGAACCCATGCTCCTTCCGAAGCCGGACCAGCATCTCCAGCATGTCCGTCTGGCTCCAGACGTGAAAGTGAATGTCGTCCGAAGGCGTCTCGTTCCGTGCCACATATCGCTCAAGCTCCTCGCCTTTGAGCCCGTTCACCAACTCGCCGAATTCGTGATAATGCCCCGCCCGGCTCCCGGCCGGACCCTCCGTCTCATCCTTGAGCAGATGCTCGAAAGGCGTGACGGGACGGTCCACATCGAACGTAAATCGCTTGTCCGGAAGCGTCAAAAACAGAATCCCGCCCGGGCGAAGCGTGCGAAGAATATTCCGAAGTGCCGCCACCGGGTTCTCCGTGTGCTCCAAAACATGGTTCGCGATCACGAAGTCCTGACTCTCATCCGGCACCGCCGCCAGCGTCTCGATCGGCGAGACGATGCCCACCGGAAGCAACGTCTTCGCAAACTCCGGATGCCGTGCCGCCAGCACTTCGGTCGGCCAGGCATCTACATAGGTCACCCGGGCATCCTTCGGTACGTCGAGCGGCCAGTTTAACGAGCCGATTTCGATACCGTCACCATGAAGAAAGATATGGCTCAGCGGGTCGCGCGTCAGGTTCGTCCGGCTGGCCAAAAAGGCGATGCCGCGCCCCCGGAATCGGCGAGTCTTGCTTCGAAGCGATTCGGGGAGCAACCGCTTTAGAAGCCCGCGCATGCGCCAAGTGTACTTGCCGACCGCTCCGGAGGGCCATAATCTCCGCCATGGAGCCGCCCGCCCCTTACGACCAGACGTTCTTCGACACCTTTGAGAAGGACTCCCGTAAGGCCGCCCGCCTCATCGCTCCGCTTGTGCTCGACCTCGTGCCCGCGAAGTCGGCAATCGACGTCGGCGGCGGGCGAGGGATCTGGCTCAGCGTCTTCAAAGAACTCGGCGTCTCCGAAGTATTTGGAATCGACGGCGACTACGTCCAAACCGACCGGCTGGCCATCGCGAAAGACGAGTTCCTCGCCGCCGACCTCGAAAAGCCTCTCAGGATTGATCGAAAGGCCGAACTCGCGATGTCCCTCGAAACCGCCGAGCACCTCTCGGAAGCTCGGGCCGACAGTTTCGTCGAAGACCTCTGCCGCCTCGCCCCCGTCGTCCTTTTCTCCGCCGCCGTCCCCCGCCAAGGCGGCACCAACCACATCAACGAACGCTGGCAAAGCTACTGGGCGGAGAAGTTCGCCAAGCACGGCTACCGCCCCTCTGACGCGGTTAGGCAGGCTCTGTGGGACAACCAGGATGCGGGCGCGGTCTACCTCCAAAACGCCCTGATCTACGCGAATGAGGAGGGCATGGCCAAGCATCCCAAGCTCAAAGCCGCCATCGAAGCCACCAACCCCAAGATGCTCGACATCGCGCACCCGTTGGTGATGGGGAACGTCGAGGGATTATCCGACCCGCAACGCGCCGACTTCGTCGGTCTCTCCAAAATGCTCCCCTTCGCTATGAAAAAGAGCCTCCGACGATGGGGCGGCCGCCAGTTGCGCGCCCTGGGACTGCGAAAGGGCGCTCCGGAGTAACCCCAAAAACCTCTCGCCCTTGGAGCGCCGAGTAGCACTCGGCGACTGCGTAGCGGTCCTCAAACCGCCCAAACGAAACGAAAAGGCCCCGAACGCCAAAGGCGTCGGGGCCGGACACGTCGCTAAATGCTTAGGCGAATCTTACTTGGCAGCAGGCTCGGCAGCCGGAGCGCCAGCAGCCGGAGCAGCAGCCGGCTCTTCAGCCTTGCCGCAACCACCCATAACCACACCGATAACACCGAGCACCATCGCGAGAGCGAGAATTTTCTTCATATTGTTTTTAGACACCTCCGAGATTAGTCCCTTCTTGCGAAGGAACCACGGTCTTCGATCCCGGTTACCCGGTGTCGATCCCAGGACATTATAGACAATCCGAATCGCATTTAGGGTAGGGTCCTTCTAATCGTGGGATTTCCCCGACCTTTGTGGACCCGTACCGAGCGCCGTAACCGGCGTGGCGAACAGCGTCGTACCTCCCGTATCTAGGGGAGTCGCGGTCCCACCGCCCTGACTACAGGGCATCCGGCGCAAAGCCGTCCCGGCTCCCCTTATTCGTCCCTTTGCCTCATCCCCAAGACGATTTCCCTTTCCCGATGCTTAAGTACGACACGATTAAAGAGCTGGACGATGCGCACGTCCTGAAGACCTACAACCGAATGCCCGCCCTCTTCGTCCAGGGTGCCGGCTGCTCCCTTTGGGACAACCGCGGCAACGAATATCTCGATCTCCTCGCCGGAATCGCCGTCTGCTCCCTCGGCCACTGCCACCCCGCCGTGGTCGCCGCCATCACCCGGCAGGCCCAGCAGCTCATTCACACCTCCAACGTCTTCCTCACCGCCCCCCAGGCTCAGCTCGCGACCCGCCTCGCCAAGCTTTCCGGCCTCGAGCGCGCCTTCTTCTGCAACGACGGCGCGACCGCCAACGAGACCGCGATCAAGATCGCCCGCAAGTTCGGCAACACAAAGCGGCCCGAAGGTGACTCTGAGATCGTCACCCTCAACAAATCCTTCCACGGCCGAACCCTCGGCGCGCTCAGCGCCACCGGCCAACGCAAATACCAGCGCCCCTTCGGCCCCCTCGTCCCCGGCTTCGTCCACATCCAGCCGAACGACCTCGCAGAGCTCCGAGAAGCCGTCACCCACAAGACCAGCGCCGTCCTCCTGGAGACGGTGATGGGCGAAGGCGGCGTCCTCTCCCTCACCACCGAGTATCTACGCGAAGCCGAACGCCTCTGCCGCGAACACAACGCCCTCCTGATCCTCGACGAAGTCCAGTGCGGCATCGGCCGAACCGGAAAATGGTTCGCTTTCCAGCATCACGGCATCCGCCCCGACGCGATCATCCTGGCGAAAGGCCTCGGTAGCGGTTTCCCCATCGGCGCCGTCGTCGTAGGCGAACGAGCCGACGGCATCCTTGAACCCGGCGACCACGGCACCACTTTCGGCGGCAACCCCCTCGCCTGCGCCACCGCCCTCGCGGTGCTCGACACCATCGAGCACGAAGAGATCATGGCCAACGTCGAACGAGTTGGCCTCTATCTCACCGAAGGCCTCCAGGCGCTCGGTCTCAAGGTCGAAGGCATGGGCCTCATGATCGGCGCCCACCTGGATAAGCCGATCGCCCGGGACATCGTCCGGGAATGCTTCGACCGGAAGCTCATCATCAACGCGACCGACGAAAACACCCTCCGCTTCGTCCCACCTCTCATCGTCTCGGAAGCCCAGATCGCCCAGGCCCTCACCACCTTGGCCGAAGTCATGGGCAAGCCGCTCCCCGTGCTCGCCCCCGTCAATCGCCGCGTTCGCATCAAGACCCCGGCCTACCACGACGTCTTGGCCGTCGATAGCCTCACCGACGCCCAACTCGAAGAGGTCCTCGACCTCGCCGCCTTCGACAAGCAACGCCGCCGCCTCGCCCCCAGCGCCATCCAGCCCGTCGAAGACCGGACGATCGCGATGGTCTTCGAAAAGCAGTCGCTCCGAACCCGCGTCTCCTTCGAAACCGCCATCCGCGAACTTGGCGGCCACCCGATCTATCTCACCAAGGCCGACATCGGCATGGGCATGCGGGAAGACGTCCGCGACGTCGCCAGCAACCTCAGCCGCTGGTGCCGCGCCATCGTGGCCCGCTTGTACTGGCAGAAGGATCTCGAGAAGCTCGCCGAGGAGGCCGACGTCCCCGTCATCAACGCCCTCACCGAGCTCGAACACCCCTGCCAAGCCCTCGCCGACATGCAAACGATCCGCGAAAGCTTCGGCGGCGACCGCGTGAAGCTGGTCTACGTGGGCGACGGCAACAACGTAGCCCGCTCCCTCGCCCGCCTCGCCACCCGCCTCGGCTACCCCGTCACCCTCGTCGGCCCCGAAAACTTCTGGCTAGACCCCATGCCCGGCCTGACCCAAACTTCCGACCTGGAAGAGGGCCTGGATGGCGCCAAGATGGTCTACACCGACGTCTGGGTCTCCATGGGCGACGAACGCGAACAGGATCAACGCCTAAAGGTCTTCGCCCCCTACCAAGTCAACAACCGCGTCCTCTCGATGGCCGACAAGGACGCCATCTTCCTCCACTGCCTCCCCGCCCGCCGCGGCCTGGAGGTAACAGACGAAGTCATGGACGGCCCGCAGAGCCGGACGGACGATCAGGCGGAGAACCGCTTGCACGCGCAGAAGGCGCTGTTGCAAAAGGTCCTCGGTCTTTAGGCAAATGGGTCACTGGGCTTGGGGTCATTGGGTTAGCTTTTCCCAAAGACCCAAAGACCCAAAGACCCAAAGACCCTATGACCCAAGCGCCGCCTTAACCCCCGCCGCCAGCGACTCCGCCATCGCCTTCTGCCCCGCCGCAGAAACCATAAACGCCTCGTCGTGCGCCAGCGTAATCGTCGCCATCTCCACCAGCAAAACCGGCACCTCGCTAAAGATCGACCCCGTCAAAGCCCCCTGCTTGCCCCCGACTGCCGTGTTGATATCCGACTGCAGCCCCTGATCCGCCAGCTTCCCCGCTAACCCGGCGGCAAGCGCCCGGTGAAACCGTAGCGCCAGAGGCGCCGTCCGCCGTAAAACCTCCGCCGAAGGTCCCGTCCGACCCTCCGCTTTCCCCTGCCGATCCGGGAAGTACACGGCAAAACCGGGTTTAGAAGAGGCGTCGCAATGCAACCGCACCATCAGATCCGCCTTCGCCCCATTCGCAATCTCCGCCCGCCGCCGGTTCCGCACGAACTCGCCCTCGCGGCGTTCCGTCATAACGACCCGATAGCCCTCCTTCTGAAGGATCTCGCGAAGCTTGACCGCGATCGTCCAGTTGGCATGAAGCTCCGTCAGCTTCTTGCCTTTCGTACCGACCCCCACCTCGCTCGGGTGGCCCGGATCGATGCAGACCGTTTTCTGGGGAGCGAAAAAGGGAAGCATGGAAGCAGGATACTTGGACAGCCTCGCGCCTCCGATTAAACTCCCGACTACTCACGGTGAACCCATGAAAGATTTCGACCCAAGGCCGTTCGACAGCACCTGCCCCCGTCACCTTTTCGATGTCTTTTAACCGCGGAGTGGGGGAGGTTGCGGCCGTTTTCCTCCGGCTCGGCGCAACCGCGTTCGGTGGGCCGGCTGCCCACATCGCCATGATGCGAACCGAGTTCGTCGAGCGGCGAAGGTGGCTGGACGACGAAGCGTTCACGGATCTCATCGGAGCCGCGAGCCTGATTCCGGGGCCGAACTCCACCGAAGTCGCGATCCATCTGGGCCACCGGCGAGCCGGCGCGGCGGGACTGGTGACGGCCGGGGTCTGCTTCATCCTGCCCGCCTTCCTCATCGTTCTCGCCCTCGCTTGGCTATACGTCCGCTTCGGAACCCTCCCCGAAACCCGGGCCGCCCTGTACGGAGCGAAGCCGGTCATCCTGGCGGTCGTCGCGCAGGCGCTGGTTGGCCTTTCCAAGTCAGTGTTGAAGGGGCCCGTCATGATCGGCTTCGCGGTGGCGGCGCTCATAGCTTCGCTCCTGAGAGCCAGCGAACTGCTCGTCGTTTTCCTCCCCGGCCTTCTCCTCGGAGGAAACGAGTGGCGGAAATCACCTTCGGCAAAAGCGGGTCTGCCGCTGCTCGCCGTGACCGTGGCGGTGGGCGGATTCCTCGGCCTCTCCATCTTCCTCAACTCGCGCTCAGGCGGAGGCCCCGCGGCGGGGCCCTGGACACTGTTCCTCGAGTTCCTAAAGATCGGATCCGTACTGTACGGGAGCGGCTACGTGCTCCTGTCCTATTTGGAAACCGACCTTGTGAGGCGACTGGCCTGGCTCTCTCCGGGGCAGCTACTCGACGCGGTTGCGGTCGGGCAGTTCACGCCAGGCCCCGTGTTTACGACCGCGACCTTCGTCGGTTATGTGGCTGCGGGACTCCCCGGGGCCGTTGCGGCGACGCTAGGCATCTTCTTGCCCTCCTTTATATTCGTCGCCCTAAGCGCCCGAGCCCTTCCCAAGCTGAGGAGTCTGCCCACCACCGCGGCCTTTATGTCGGGAGTCAACGCCGCCTCTTTGGGCCTGATGGCGGCGGTCTTGTTCAAGCTGGGGGGCGACGCAATTCGGGATCCCCTCGCTGGCGGCGTCGCGCTGGCCGCTTTGGCCCTCTTGCTGCGAACCAAAGTGAACTCCGCGTGGCTCGTCCTGGCAGGGGCCGTGCTTGGGGTAGTTTTCCATCCGCTGGTTAGCTCAGGCCGCTAATCGAATGTGGGGGTACGGTGATTCGATGAGGAGGCGAGGGTCTGACTAAGGAGACACGCCTCCACGCGCTGGTCGCGTTGGTCGCATTCGATCTGGCGGGGTTCGGGATGATCGTGGCGGACATCCAGTTCCGCCTCGAAGGAATGCGCCTCGAAGGCTGGGCCATCGGCGCCGTTCTCTCCAGCATGTTCCTCGTCCAGTTCCCGGCCTCCATCGCCTGGGGAAGGGTGGCGGATCGAGTCGGCGCGCGCCCCGTTCTCGTGACGTGTACGGTGCTTTCGGCGCTCAGCATGTTGCTGTACGGCTTCGCTCGGGACCCCTGGGCGATTCTCTTAAGCCGGGTTCTTGCCGGTTTAGGGGCCGCTAATGTGGCGACGGCTTATGCAATCGCGTCCCGGGCCGCGAATCCGGACGAACGACCGAAGATCGTTGGGCGCCTCGGAGCTTCAACCGTTCTCGGCCTCACCGCCGGCGCGGCCGCCGGCGGATTAGTGGTGGAGCGATACGGTCAAACCGCGCTCGGCTTCGCGGCCTTTGGCTCATCCCTGGCCGCCGTTCTCATCGGCATCTTTGCAGCGCCGGAGGTGAAAACCGGGGCCGAAGACGAGGCTCCGGTTAAGTTCTCTCTCCGAAATTATCGCGGAACCCTCGCCGCGCTCATGGTGGTGGCCGCCACCGGCTGGCTCTCCCTGGCGACCTTGGAGGGCACCTTCGGACGGCTCATTCACGCCACCTTAGGATTTGGACAACACGAGTTCGGCCTGATCTTTGGTTTCGAATCGCTCATCGCGTTCGTCACGCAAGCCTTCCTTTTCGACCGTCTGACAAGGCGCGTGTCGCCCCATATCCTGCTATCCGCCGCCTTCCTCTTTACCGGCGTCGGTTTGGTAGCCATGCCCTTCGCCCCTTCGATGGCCGCGCTCCTCGCCGCCGCTGCCGTTTACGCCGCCGCCAGCGGATTGGCGACCCCTTCTCTAAACGAACTGGTCGCCCAGAACACCAGCGAATCGCGGCGGGGAGAGGTCTACGGCACGATCCAATCGCTTCGCTCTCTAGGCTTCGTCGTCGGCCCGACCGTCGGAGGAACGCTCTTCGACCTCCGTCCCGCGGCCCCCTACATCGTGGCGGCGGTCTTCTGTGCCGCGGTCGCCGCCTACTCCTTCCGGGCGGTTAGAGGCTAAGCGGCCTGGGCCATCGGCGTCCGGACGGGTATCTTTCCTCTCGGAGAGATGGCAGAGTGGTCGATTGCGACGGTCTTGAAAACCGTTAGACGCAAGTCTCAGGGGTTCGAATCCCCTTCTCTCCGCCACCCTCATTGGCGCCGGTATGCCGCGCCGGGCGGCATCGGCGAGTAGATTTCTACCTCTACGATCGTAAGAGAGCCCTTGGCCGAGGTTCCGGTGTCGGCGTTCGCGGGATTCTCCAGCTCGACGATGTTGCCAAAAGCGTCCCGGCTTACCGCCGACCCGACAAGTTCGATGCCAACGTTCTTGCCCTTCGTCGGCTTCACCGGAATCGTCACGTAGCCCAGGCTTCGGGGCGTGTCGCCTCGGAAGACCTCCTTGCCGTCCACCGTGATCCGGATGGGATAGCTCTTCTCGCGCCAACCGCCCAGCTTAAGCGTCACCTCACTCACCACGGCCGGTTGCGCCAACTCGTACTGGATCCAGCCCTTGGCCCGATCGTCGCCGTTCGACCAGCTCGTGACTTCATTGTCGTCGAAGCTAAGCGCCGCCTTCTCCCCGGTCGCGCCGGCTTTCGCATTCACAATGCGGAGCGGCTGGCGAGTCATGCGGAACGATTCCCCCGGCGGCGTAGGACCCCGCTCAACGTAGGACGGCAATCCAGCCCCGGGTAGCCCTTCGGCCGGCTTCGAAAGCAGACTTACCGACGCGGAACGGAGGCCCGGCGCGGTGGCTCTGATTGCAATCCATCTTGCCTGGGTCGTCGAACGCACAATGACTCGGTTGATCCCGCCCTCCACCGGGAGGCTCTTCGCGAGAATAAAGTTGTCCGGCCCCTGCGCGATCCCGCCGCGCCATTCGGCCGGGCCGCTAACCGAAAAGTTGATGAGGTTGAGCGCCGTGGGACAGCGATTACCTTGGGCGTCCACCACCTCCACGTCGACCAGCGCCAGATCGGCCCCGTCGGCTCTGAGTCCTCCCGGCCCGGTGTGGGGGGTTAATCGAATCGCCGAGGGCGGCCCCGCCGTCTTCTTCGCGTCTTCGCAAATCGGCTTACCCGCGCCGTCGTAACCGACAGCCCGGAGGACCCCAGGCACCCAAGGAACATCGTCGAAGGTGAAGAGGAAGCGGTACTCCTGCTTTCCGAAGCCCCTCGAATGGCCGTTCACAAACAGCTCCACCTTCTGCGCGCTGGAAACCACGTAGACCGGCTTTCGAACGGCGGGAACGTAGTTCCAATGGCCGAGGATGTGGGCCCGGGGCCGCTCCGTATCCACCCAGCCGTCCCACATCACCTGGTTGGCAAAATAGCCGTCCTTCGGGATGCGCATCGCGTCAACTTCGCCGCTGGTGCGATAGTTGGATTCACCGCGGTGGTGGGTGTTCGAATCCGAGAAGATGATGTTGACGCCGCCGGCGTTCACCCGCGAACCGGTCCCCGGCCGTTCCCGCCAGTAGTCGTACCAACGCTGAACGTCCTCGATCGCGTGCCGGTCCTGGTTGTGGTTATAGGAAGGCGCCGGTTCGTTCCGGTACGCAGGTCCATCTCCTTCTTTGTGGAACGGGGGCGTGAGCTCGTCCCAGTACTTGCGCATCCCTTCGTCGCGCGAAAACTCGGTCGCCCAAAACGGAGTTCGGGCGCTCTTGTTGATGTAAAGCATCTCGCCACCCCATTCAGCCTCTCGGCTGTCGAGCATTTCTCGGCTGCCCGAGGCGCGGCCGCCATGCGGATCGTAGCGATCGCGAATGGCCTTCATCTGGCGCATATGCTCTTCGCTGACGCCCTTGTTGCCCGACTCGTACATCGCCACGCTTGGGTTGTTGCGGTTATAGATGGTGGCGTCGCGCATCAGTTCGAGACGCTGCTCCCAGCGCCGGCCATCGCGATCGGCTTCGGAGTCTCCCGCGGGCATCGCCTGCATCAAACCCACGCGATCGCAGGATTCCACGTCCTGCTTCGACGGCGTGACATGCATCCACCGCACGAGGTTGGCGTTGCCCTCCACCATCAACTGGTTGCTGAAATCGCTCACCCAAGGCGGAACGTTAATCCCCAGCGCGGGCCATTCGTTGGTGGTGCGCTGCGCGTAACCCTTCAAATGGATGGCCCGCCCGTTCAGCTTTACCATGCCGTGGCCAAACTCCAGCTTGCGGAATCCGGTGCGAGTTCGAACCACGTCGACCGGCTGGTTGCCGACCCGCAGGATGGTGGAAACGTTATAGAGGTAGCCGTAGCCCCAACTCCAGAAGTTCAAGCCGGCCACGCGGGCGCTCGCGCTCACCGTTTTGGTTTCACCCGGCGCAAGGGTCAGTTTGGGACCGTTGATGGTCTTCACCACCTTCCCCGCCATGTCCTGGATCACCACCTGATAGGCAAACGTCCGGGCTTGCGGATACTCGTTCTTGACCTGCGACTCCGCGGTAATGGTGGCCGTCTTACGGGGCAGGTCAAAGTTCTGCGCGTAGACGTAGACCCCGGTGGTTCCGAGGTTTGAGTAGAGAGGCAGGGTCTGATAGAGCCGGTCCGCGACATGCAAATAGACGTTCTTATTGATGCCGCCGTAGTTCGCGTAGAAGTTCCGATCGTTCCATTGGTAGGGGGAATTCGTGGCTTTCTCGTGGTAGGTCCATGAGTTGTCGATCTTTACGGAGAGGACGTTTTCGCTTTTGACCTTATCCGTAATGTCAAAGCCGAACGCCATGACCCCGTTCTCATGGCGGCCGATAAGCTGTCCGTTGAGATAGAACTCGCCCCCGTGTCGGATGCCTTCGAATTCGAGGAAGACCTTCTTTCCGGAACTCCCGGCAGGCAGACGGAACCGCTTGCGGTACCAGGCGACTCCGGTCGACAGTTCGTCGATACTCTTTTTGAACGCGTCATCTTCGTTCCAGCCGTGCGGGGTGGTGACGGACTTCCACGTAGAGTCGTCGAAGGCGGGAGTCTCCGCGCCGGGCATGTCGCCGGGGTGAACTCGCCAGCCCGCGTTGAAGTTGATTTTCGCCCGGGCGCTCGGACCCAGTCCATACGCAGAACCGGCCCCGAGGATAGCGCAGGCAAACAGAAGCCATCGGATCACGGCTTGCATCGGCTTCTGAAGGATGGCTAACGACACGATATCCCATCATTGCTCAAATCGAGGTCATGGGCGGCAAGAAATCCAACGGGAGGCATAGAGCGTCTTCAGATCGAGAGAAAATGGCATCTCTCACTGATCGCCGCAGCGATGGTTTCCCAAAGACCCAAAGACCCAAAGACCCAAAGACCCAAAGACCCCACGCCACAATATCCCCCTTATGGTCGAAGCCATCCAATCTGCTCTCACTCAAATCGAGGCCGAACACGACGTCCGCGTCCTGTTCGCCGTCGAATCGGGAAGCCGTGCCTGGGGCTTCGAGTCCCCGGACAGCGATTACGACGTCCGCTTCCTTTACGTCCACCAACGCGACTGGTATCTCTCCATCCGCGAACGTCGCGACGTGATCGAAGCCATGCTCCCCGGCGACCTCGACCTCTCCGGTTGGGACCTCCGCAAGGGCTTAGGCCTCCTCGCGAAGTCAAACCCCTCCCACTTCGAACGCCTCCAATCCCCCATCGTCTACCGGGCGGATGAGACGTTCCTCGCGGAGTTCCGGACCATCGCGAACGAGTACCTCGACCTCGGCACGCTCTATCGGCACTATCTCAGCCTGGCGAGAGGGCAATGGGACAAGTACCTCCAAGACGACTTCGTCGCCCGAAAGAAGTACCTCTACGTCCTCCGCCCCGTGCTGGCTTGCCGCTGGATCGAGAAAAGCCTCGGCGCGCCTCCGACGGTCTTCGCCGCCTGCCGAGCCCAAACCCTGGACCCCGGCGAAGTCAGCGACGCCCTGGACCGACTCCTCGTCGACAAGGCAAAGAACATCGAAATGAGCCTCGCCCCCCGGGATCCGGTGCTGCATGAGTTCCTCGGTTCGGAGTTGGAACGGCTGGCGGCGCTTCCCATCCACGGTGAAGGCTGCAAGGACGACACCGCTCTGGATGAATTTTTCAGAAGGTGGATCTAGCTCAGAACCCCCTCTCGTCGCCCCGGCGATAACCTTGCGGCGTACGCAAAGGCATCATCGGGCGATGAGAGGGGGCAGGGGGAGAGCAGACAGCCCATCAAGAGAACCGCAACTCCCCAGTGGTCCCAAGCCACCCTTCCTCTGGAGAAAACTCCCTAACTCCCTAACTCCCTAACTCCCTAACTCCCTAACTCCCTAACTCCCTAACTCCCTAACTCCCTAACTCCCTAACTCCCTAACTCCCTAACTCCCTAACTCCCTAACTCCCTAACTCCCTAAAACTCCCTAAACCTCCCGACTCCCAGCCGGCACCGCCCACGCCCCAACCCCCTCATGCGTCGTCACCACCGGCTCAATCGCCCCGTCGTCGTGGATCACCATCCGATCCAAACAAGTCACCCGATGATGCCGATCGGTGATCCCCAGCGGCCGGCGATGGTAGCAGATCGCAAACTCCTCCGACCCCGGTAGTTGCAACACCGAGTGGTGCCCCGCGCTCGAAGCAATTTCATCGTGAGCGCGAAGCACGACCCCTTCGCGAACAAAAGGCCCATACGGACTATCGCTCCGCCCATAAGCCACCTGATAGGACCCGTCCCCCCATCCCCCTTCCGACCACATCAGCACATAAACCCCTTTATGCTTGAGCATAAAAGGCCCCTCAACATAGTCCGGCGGCGTGATCTCCCGAATCTCCCCGTCGAAGGCCAGCAGATCGTCCGTCAACCGGGCGACCACGCACTTGCTCCAACCGCCCCAATACAGATACGGCGTACCGTCGTCATCCTGAAAGAGATGCGCGTCAATCGGCTGCGCCCCATGGTGGTACTCCGCCACCAACGGTCGCCCCAACGGCTCCACAAACGGCCCACCCGGCTCGTCCGCCACCGCGACGCCTAATCCAGCCCCGTCGCCCGCGGAGAAGATGAGATAATACTTCCCGTTCCGCACCCCCGCCGTCGGCGCCCAAGCGGCCCGATTCGTACTCCACGGAACATCGGCAAAGTCGAGAATCTTGCCCTCAAACCGCCAGTCAACCAGATCCGCCGAAGACCAAGCCTCAAAGCGAGTCTGCTCCTCGTAAGGCGCGGAAAACGTCGGATAGATCCAGTACCGGTCGCGGAACACATGGATTTCAGGGTCTGCGTATTGGCCGGGAAAGAGCGGGTTGGGCATTGCTATCGGGATCCGCAAACCCATGTGGACTGCGCAAATTTATTTGCGCTCTGATCAGGAGATTTATCTCCGCAGTCACTACCTGGGTAGAAATCGCGCCAATAAATTGGCTGATCACGGCGCAAATAAATTTGCGCACTCCACATGAGGACTTCGATTTTAGCGCACCAAGATAAACGTATCCTTCCCCGGCAACGTCACCCGCCCCACCGGCTTACCACCTTTCACCACCAACGGCGCCGTCCGATCCCCGCCGTCCAGGTCCGCCAGCAACACCGAATACCGCCCATCCTTCAGGCCCAAGCCATCCAAAGCGACCGAAAGCCCCTTCTCCCCCTTCACCCGCAAAGCCGCCCGTTTCCCATTGGAAGTGGCCCGCGCCGTCGCCCGGGGCGCAATCCCCGGAACCGTGACCTTGCCCAACTGGACCCAATCGGAACCCGAGTTGTGCAAGGTGACCGAGTGATCCCCCGCCGGAACGTCGACGTCCACCACGGAAGGCTTCGAAAACCTCTGTCCGCCGGGAAAAGGCGTGGACGAGACCTTCGCCCCGTCCAGAAGCAGTTCGAAGACCCCACCACTGGTGGATGTACCAACGATCTCAACGGAAACCTTGGTCTCCTTGGCCACGCGGAACGTGAACGTCACCTGCTGTGCGTTCATCTCCGGATGCCCAGATCCCTGCAGGAAACTCGACAGCCGTCCAAGCTGGCCCGCCTCCTCCGGAAGGCGGTAAGTAGTCTGCCTCGACGGCTCCCAGCCTCCGCCCGCGCGAATCTCGACGTCACCGCCGAAACCCGAATCCAGCCGAACTGGACGAACCTTAAACCCGGGAAGAACCCCAACTCCACTCACCTTAACCAGAGAAGCCGCCCGCGCGAACTCCGGCTCCAAATGCTCGCTCGCCACCCGATCCCAGGTCCAGAACTGCGCGGCCCCGGCCTGCCCCTCCAGGAGCGCCGTATAGATCCCATCCCGAATCGCTTGAACCTGTACCGGCCGTGATCCATCGAGCTGCCCCGGGCCGATCTCCCCGTAGAACAACGGCTTATCCATCTTCTCGGTCGCCCCCACCATCGCCTCCACGCTCGGCGGATACCCGTGCGGCTGGTAGTAGTCCATCTTCTTCCAGATCGGCAAAGACAGTCGCGAACTGGTCGTCACCAAGTGGTGATACGGATCGAGCGAGCGAACGTAATCCGCCATCGAATCGTGCCAATCCCCCACCACCGACTCCCGCTTTTCATAGTTCGGATCGCACCACTCGACCTCGTTAAACAGCTCCCAAGCCATGATCGAAGGCGAATGGCCCCACCGGGCGATCGCGTAACGCAGCCAACCGCGCGTCAACGCCTGCGCCTTCGCGTCGGTAAAAAAGTCGGAAGGCGTCTGAAGCCACCCTCCTTTCTTCGCGTTCCAAGGATTCTCCCCCCAGTTCGAATTCACCCGCGAAGACCAGGGCCCGTGGTGGAACATCGTCATCTGAAAATGAACCCCCGCCCCCTCCGCCGAGGCCACGATGCGATCCCACTTCTTCAGCACTGCCGGCGACATCTCCCCCGCCTTCGGCATCGGCGCGCTCGTCGTCCAGTAAGGATTCTTATCGTCCCAATGGTTGGCCCAAATCCGCGACCAGTTCAACCCCTCCTTACCCATCTGGGTCAGATAGCTCGGCAAATCCCGAATCGGTCCCCCCGCCCAAGCCAGGTTGTGCCCGATCGGCCAGTAAGGAGTTCCGTCGTCAAACACAAACCCCTTCGGCCCCCCCATCCGAACAAACCCGCCCTTCTCGGTCCCACTCAAGGTTAGCCGGGGCAGGGAAGCGCCTTTCTTCCCGTTGACCAAAACCACCGGCTGAAAGACGCCCTTCGTATGAGAAAGCAACGTAGCCTTCCAGACCCCGTCGTCGAAGTAAGCCAATCGCCGCTCCACCACCCCCTTCGGCCCCTTAAAATCGACCCGAACATCGTTCAAAACCGGATCGTAAGGGTTCCCCTGCGTCGGGACAGAAAAAGAAACGGTCTTCGGCCCATACCAAACGGCAATCACGGGAGCGAGATGAGCAACGGCGAGCATCTCTCCCCACTATACAGATCTAACGGGCCTACTTTTCTTGGTGGCAATGCCCTGGGGGCCGAAGAGAGACGTTTTTCGAACTCTTGGACCTTAGCCCCCGGGGCTCACCGGCGTGTGATCGGTTGGGAAGCCCGGGGGCCTAGTTTGTCGATGACCAAGCGGCCCCAGGGCATTGCTACCAAGGAGAAGTTAAACACAGCCTTTTTTGGACGAAAAGCCGCCCATCAAATAAATGGTGAAATCATATAATAGCCAAAGGAATTAAAGAACTACCGTTTTCGAAACTCCGAGATTTCTCCGAGAAAAAACCTAAAAACTAGGTTCAAATAGCCTCCGAAAACCGCCAATCCAAGAAAAAATTAGTAACTAATTCGAACCTAAAGTCAGCAAACTATGCTGCAAACCGAAGCTCCGAATGTAGCCAATATCGTCGAAATCCCCAAAAGACTCCGACTGAATCCCCAACCCTCGATACCCGACATGCAGGTTGTCATCCGTCGGCCCATCGCCCCCAACCCACCGATAAGCCCAAATCACGTCTCCCTTATACCAAGCCGCCGCCGGAGCCGACCGGGACTGCGTCCACTCGTCGTAGTACCGCTTCACCAGCCAGCCCCCACGAACCGTCTTGTCCGCAATCGTCATTGCTACATAAGTACAGGCCCACTGCGTCTTCGCATCCGTCATCCCCTTCCCATAAAGCAAAACCCGCCCCTTAGGACCAGCGTCGCGACCGGCGTCGAACAGCACCGTAAGCCGCCCCGTCCCGCGCGACTGACCCGCCACCCCATCGACCCAGTCGAGGCTCGTCTCTTTCCAGTTCTTATCGAACCGCCGAATCTGCCACCGGTTAGGCCGCCCCGCATCCTGGTTCTGGGCCAAGGCAAGAATGGTCTCCCCCGTCTTGGTATCCGTACACATACTCGGCGGATTCACGCTCTTCACGTTTAGAGGAATTACGAATCGGCCAGCGATAATGCCGGAATGCTCGTCTTCCGAAATATTAGATGCGAGGATAGATCCGGTCTCCGGGTTCCAGAGCATAAGGACCGGGCGACCTTGCGACTCGCCCACCGTGGGAACGTACCCGGTTGAGATGAAGACCTTTTCGGCGGTCACGCTCTTGGTGGCCGGGTCGTAGCGGCGATATGCGACCCCCTGAGCTGTGGGATAGGCAACGAAGATTTTTTTCCCCACCCCAATCGCCACCGGGTCACCGGTGAGATTCTGAGAAATGACAATCGGGTCGTCCCACTTCGTGGGAGAAATCAGTCGGCGAATAACGAGGTTGCCGGGCCGGGCCGGCGTCAATGTCGGATCACCCCCCGCAATCCGCGCGGTGGCCGTCACGCCGGACAACACGTACGCGACGTTCTTGTGAACAAAGAGCCAAGGCGCCACCGACGTCTTGCCCACCTCATCGCGGGCACCCGCATTCGTCGAGTACGCGTAGTTGATGTCCGCCCGAATGTGCTTCTCCCCAAACACCCCATTCCAGTTCCAGTCGATCAGTGTGCTCTCGGGAGTAGGGCCGGGCTTGAGGCGGTAGTTGTACGGCCCCATCGAGAGGAACTTCACCTTGTCGAAGGGAAGCGGAATGGTCTCGTCAAGATCATCTTCCCGCAGCGTATAGCCCGCGAAACGGCCATCGCTGTAATGGATCTTACTCCCGTCGTTCTCGAAGCCGTAACTGTAGTTGTAGTTCATCATGCTCGAGTAAATCGGGCACGATCCGTTGGGCCAAAACCCCTCATGGCTGAGGCCAAGCTGATGGCCGAACTCATGGGTGAAGACCGCCCAGAGCGCGCTCAACCCGCAACTCCCCCCGTCCCCCAGCTGGTCCGCCTGCCCGCCGCCACCGGGTGTGACCTGCATCCAGTGAACGATGCCGCGCCACTTCTCCGGCCGGAACCGCGCCCGATTCTCCGGCCAACCCGACTTCTCGGCCTCGGCCGACGGCGCATCCAAGTCGACTTTGTGAAACGTCATCCCGGTCGTCCCGTCCGGGTTCTTCGTCGGCAGTTCCTTATAGAACTTTTCGACGCGGGCCATGTCGTTGTCGAAGGGCGCCTTGGCCACTCCCGAGAACTTCGAGACAAGGCAAACAATGTCGACATGCCGGGGATCGCAACCGATCTTCGGAAGATCGAGCCCCCGAATCCCGTTCACCTCCCAGCCATCCAGAAGCCCATCCCCATCCGTATCCGGGTTCATCGGATCGGTGCCGAGCTTGGCCTCCTGCTCGTTGCTCAGACCGTCCTGATCGGAATCCGTCTCGCCCGGTGAAGCGAAGCGGCGAAGCAGAATATCGCTGCCCGTGTGGTTTTCGCTTCCGTACCGAAACTCAACCAGATCGTCGTCCCCATCGCCATCGAAGTCGGCCGCCGCGCGAACCGTGGTCACCACCGGAAGGTTCGCTGGACTCACCGGCTTTATCCCATCGGGCGTCCAGACCGAATCGCCAAACGCAACCCACCCCCGCCCCACGGCCGGACGCGAAGCTTTCGGCCCCTTGCCCAGCTTCGCCCCCGCTTTGAAACTCACCGGATCAAGCTTGAACACATTCCCGTCCCGATCTTGCGCCACAAGGAGGTCGCCTGCCTGCCCTATCCAGACCGTGTTGCGAGGGACCTTACAAGGAGCCGCCACATGAGTTCGGGGGTCGATCCGGAACCCATCCCCGCTCTGGGTCGAAAAGGCGAGAACATCCCGGCCAAGCGCGGCCAGCGCCGGTTTCCCCAACGGCTTCGGAAGGGTCGTGCCTTGAGAGAGTGCCTGGAATCGCCCATCCTTGAACCCGCCCGCGATCTTGACCTCGTTCCCAAAGAGCCCCGCGACATCGGTCCCCTTACTCTCGTCGAAGTCGCCCACCGTCGCCGCGTCACACTTGCCCACCCACTTGGGTAGGCCCTGATAGCCGTTGCCCGACTTACCTTCGGGAAGGGTCGGAATGACGTCGATGATCGAATCCCCCTCCGGAAAGACCACGATCAACTCCGCCCGCCCATCCCCATCGACATCCCCCGCAAACGGAATCCGAGGCGCCGCCGCCACGCCCAGGGCCCAGGGCTGTGGAACGGTAAAGGGCGACGCGAGGAGGACAACCAAGGCCGGCAACATTGCGCCTAGTTTGCCACGCAACCTGAAAACGTGCCGAACCAAGATTCCCTACTTCTCGGTGGCAATGCCCTGGGGGCCGAACCTGTCCTTTGTTCGTCCTCCACTAGTCCATGCCCCCGGGGCTGTCCGTGGACGCTACGCCTGGGAGAGCCCCGGGGGCCAAGTTCTTCGCCGGCAATATCGTCGCCAAATGCGGCCCCCAGGGCATCGTCAGCAAGAAGTGGTGAGGAGTCAGGCCGGGACCGCGACCGCGCTGCCCAACACAAACCCTTCCTCCGCCAACCCTTCCCAAGTCACACCGGCAAAAGCCGGGACCTCGGAAGCGATCTGGGCGAGGATGTCCCGGGGCGCGAACAAAGGCTGCCCGCCGCGCATGCGTAGCGACAACTCGCTGAACACCCGCCAACTCGGCTTCGAGTCCCCCCGCGCCGGAAGAACCTGGAGGAACCGCTGGACCCGCCGCTCGATGTTCGTATACGAACCGTCCGTCTCCTGCGGAGTAGCGACCGGGAGTACGACGCTCGCATAAGCCGTCGCCTCGGTCTCTTCAACCCCCTGCACGACGAGGAACGCCACGTTCTCCAGCGCCCGCTCGACCAACGCCCGATCCGGATACGCCTTGAATGGGTCGACGTCGATAAGCCAAAGCGCGGTGATCGAACCGTCCGCGCAGCCTTCAAGAATTTCACGGGTCGACTTGCCCGAAGCGTCCGGGATGGCCCCGAGAAGCGCGGCGGCTTCGTCGGTCGTATTTCGAGCGTAAACGCTGACCGGTCCACCCAGAGTCTTGAGAGAGGCCAGAGCGGCTTCGGCATCCTTCTCCTCAAACAGACCACGGGTGGTCACTACCGAAGCACCCTTGATGACCTCCAGCGCTTCCTTAAGCCGCTCGACCGGAACGCCGGTTGCCTTCGCGGTGGCTTCCGGAGTCGATTTGCCCGCCAGCCCCTTGGCCAACGCGCCCGCCGTTCCCGGCTTATAGCGGAGGATGGTATTGGCAAACGAATCGAGGTCGGTATCGGCCGAGTGGGCGACAACAATCTTGGTTCCCCGGTTCAACCAGGCTTTCCGAAGCCGCAGGTAAAGAATCGGCGCCTCGTCGGCCAGCGATGTGCCGAAGACCAGAACAGAGTCGGCCTCTTCATAACCCGCGATCGTTGCCGCCGCATGATCCGGCTGAACCTTCGGCGCGAAGGCCTCGAAGCGGTGATCCAGATCATGGCTGCCCAGATCGCGCTTGAAAAGCCGCTGAAGCAGATAGAGGTCTTCGTTGGAACGGCGTCCGCCCACCAGACCGGCCACCGCATCGCCCATGAAAGCGTCGAGCATCGCGGAGTAAGCGTCGCCCCACTCGGCATCGACCAGTTCGTCGCCCTTGCGAACGAGCACGCGGGTCAGCCGCTTGTCGGAATCGACGTACCCGTGGCCAAACTTGCCTCGGTCGCACGTCCACTCTTCGTTAATCGCCTCGTTCGTGCGGCCGTTGATCCGCACGATGCTTCCGCCGCGGTGGTCGACGTGGACGTTACAGCCGACGCCGCATTCCGTGCAGAGGCCCGGCTTCGTCTGCAGATCCCACGGTCGGGCTCGGAATCGGTAAGTCTTGTTCGTCAGCGCGCCGACCGGACAGATCTCGATGACGTTGCCGCTGAACTTGGAATCGAAGTCCCTAAGCTCAAACGTTCCCGGCTGCATGTTCGCGCCGCGGAATCGAAGAGCCAGTTGAGCATCGCCCGAGATCTCCTCGGTGAAGCGGACGCAACGGCCGCACTGGATGCACCGTTCGAGGTCGAGCGTCACGTACTTGGAAAGCGGGAACGCCTTCGGCGCGTGGCGCTTCATCTCGACGAAGCGGCTGGTGCTCGGGCCGTAGAAAAGGGTGTTGTTCTGAAGCGGGCACTCGCCGCCCCGGTCGCAGATCGGGCAGTCCAGCGGGTGGTTGATCAGCAGGAACTCAAGCACGCCCTTCCGGTCGGCGTGGATCTTGTCCGAGTCCGTGATGATGATGAGCCCTTCGCTGGCCGGCAATGAGCAGGCGGCCTGCGGTTTGGGCATCATGCGGACCGAGCCGTCGGGGCCCTTGCTGCCCATCTCGACGAGGCACATTCGGCACATGCCGACCGGCTTCATCCGCGGGTGATAGCAGAAGATCGGGATCTCCAGGCCAATGCGCTTCACCGACTCCACAATCAGCTCCCCTTTAGGGACCTGAAGCGGAATGTCGTTGATCGTAATATTGACCAGCGGGACTTCGGCGACGGCTGCCATCTCTAGCCTCTATTCTACGCGCACGGGCCGGAAGCTTGCCGCTGGAGCGCCGAGTAGTACTCGGCCAGCAATTCGTCGCGTTAGGTCTATGCAACGAAGTGCACCGGAAACAACGTCTCTCCTTCCGTGAACGATTTCGGCCCTCCCAGTGGCTTCGGCCCCTCGGCAAGTGCCTTTGGCATCGGTGCCGCGCTTTTCGTCATCGTGCCGGTTCTGATATTCGGCATCATCGCCTACGCGATCTTTTCCTCGATCACCCGTTACGCTAAAAACAGCTCCGAACCTCTACTCCAGGTACCGGCGCGCGTCGTCGCGAAGAGAACCGAGGTCAGCGGTGGCAGCGATTTCGGTCATCACCACGACGACCATCACCACATGCACCATAGTTCGACCAGCACCTCCTACTACGCCACCTTCGAGTTCGGCACCGGTGAACGGCGCGAGATGCGGTTATCCGGTCAGGAATACGGACTGATCGTAGAAGGAGACCACGGGCTGCTCGCCTTCCAGGGCGAGTGGTTTAAAGGTTTCCAGCGACAAGTCCAACAGTAAGCCTTCCTGCAGACATAATTGGGCATCTTGGAACCGCTGATCCGTACCAAAGCCTTTAAAATTGATCGCGGGGAATATCTCAAGGCCATTTGGTGGCGAGGCTCTGGAAAGGCGTTTGGACTTTTTGCGGGTGTTTTCGCGATCATCGATGTCGCTTTCTTTCTGTCGGTCAATCCGGTGTTTGCGCTTCGCTTCTCTCTCTTCTCCGTTGTCTACGTGTTGACGTTTATCCCGATTCGGTACCTCTATGCTCGGCGCGCCTTGTTCGCGAAAGAACTGGGAAGGGCGTTCGATGATGTACGCACCGTGGAGGTCTGGGAATCTAAGATTCACGCCACGACCGACGGTGGAGTCGATTCGACAATTCCATGGGATTACATCCTGTCCGCCGAAAAACGTGGTTCGTTTACGCTGCTCTTCATGGGAAAGAATCAACCTCTGATTGTCCCAGATTCGGCCTTTGCTCGCACCGAAGATCACGATTCCTTGATGGCCATGGTCGGACAGAGGGGTCTGCTTAACAAGAAGATCTAGAACCTTCGGCGGTCATAGGCGGTAGAACGGGGCATGGCCGACGTAAACGTTTCCCGCCGATCGATCCTCACCGCCGCCGCGGCGCTCCCGCTGACCCGATTGGCCGGCGCCGCTCCTATTCCGGCCCCAATCGTTGACGGCGAGGTGATCCAAACTGGCGGCCCCTTCACCCTGCCGCCCCTCCCCTACGCCTACGACGCGCTGGAGAAGGCCATCGACGCGCAGACGATGACGCTCCATCACGATAAGCACCATGCCACCTACGTCAAGAACCTGAACGACGCGCTGGCCAAGGTGCCGGCCTGGCAATCCCGAGCCCTGGAAGACATCCTCGCCCACCTCGGCGACCTTCCGGCGGAGGTCCGCACCGTCATCCGCAACAACGGCGGCGGTCACGATAATCACTCGATCTTCTGGTCAATCATGTCCCCCACCGGCGGCGGCGAACCGACCGGCGCGATCAAGACCATCATCGACCGAGACTTCGGCGGGTTCGATAAGTTCAAAGCGGCCTTCGAGGAGGCCGGCACCAAGCGATTCGGCTCGGGTTGGGCCTGGCTTGTCCTGACCAAAGAAAAGAAGTACGAAATCGTCTCCCTCCCCAACCAGGACTCGCCCCGAATCGACGGAAACGTCCCGATCATGGGCAACGACGTGTGGGAACACGCCTACTACCTTCGCTACCAGAACCGCCGCGCGGACTACCTAAAGGCCTGGTGGAACGTCGTGAACTGGGCCGCCATCAACGACCGCATCGCCAAAGCCGCCTAATTAGCAAACGCCCATTCCAGAGGAGTGGGCAGATCGACGGCGGCATATTCAAGATGGATAACCCGCCGTCGATTCGGCTTCGCGGCTCGGTGCGAAGCATGGACCGCCAGAGGTCGCATAAGCACCGCTCCCCCGGCCGGATGAAGGCAATCGACGAACGGACCGCTCGGCAGATCCGACTCCGGGATCTTCCCAAGATGGCTGCCCGGAATCACGCGTAGTGGTCCATCGCCCGGGCCGCAAGCGTCGATCCCGATCCGAATCGTGAGCATCTGTCTAAGGATCTCCACGGGCGGAATAACATGCGTTACCCCGGCCTTCACCGACCAGGGACCGAAGCCCTCGATGTCATGCCGTTCCCGTACGGCGATATTGAGATCCTGGTGGGGTGGGACCGCCCAATTCGCTTCAGGAGTCTTATCAAACAAGATCCCGCGGACGACGTGAGCCTCGCCGACGAATACCCGGATCCGTGGGTCGTCACTAAGACGGCGAACCTCGGGATCGTCAAGGAGATTCCTTCGCCCGGCTCGAACCGGCTCCGCGAATCGGTCGGCCCAAAAACCCACCTCTTCCGCGCTCAACAGTTCGGGAATCACCGCAAACCCATCGCGCTCAAGATCGCTCATCCACCAGCAGTTTGGCATTCGGGCTGCCACAATAGGCCAATGCCTCAAGATCCCGACGACCTGATCGCCCTTTCGCGCGAGCAGCGCTTCCAGAACTTCATCGATACGGCGAAGGAGACGGGCCAGCTTTGGACGCTCGCCGAAGAAGAGGCGCTTTTGGTTCTCGGAATCGAAGACCACGACGAGTTCGTCGTGGTGTTTCCCACCTCCGACGTCGTCGGCTCATGGTTCGAGACCTGCGGCCTCGAGGAGGCTGACCTCGTCTCGATGGATTCGGGCGATTGGATCGCGAACACCCTCGACGAACTGTCCGAAGGCGAAGTCGAAATCTGCGTCTTCCCAACGGCGGACGACGAAGGGACGTTTATGACGCCGGACGCTTTGAAGAAGGCGCTGGCAGCATAGGTCATGGGGTCATAGGGCTTTGGGTCATAGGGTTATGCTCCTTGTAGGAACGACCCAACGACCCAACGACCCAACGACCCAACGACCCAACGACCCAACGACCCAACGACCCAACGACCCAACGAGCGTCATAATAAATCCCATGGCGCAGACAATCCAGTCTCCGGAGACGACCGACGGTTCGGTCAGTCGCGGACGGTGGATGACCGTGATCTACAACAACGAGACGAACTCGATGGATGAGGTCATGGCGATCCTGATGCAGGCCACCCGGTGCGGGGAAGAAGAGGCCTATATCGAGATGTGGGAAACCCACACCTACGGCAAGGCACCCGTCCATTTCGCTTCACGGGGCGAGTGCGAAGAGGTCGCAAGCACAATCTCTTCGGTTGGTATCAAGACGGAGGTCGCCCCGGAGTGGGACGACTGACCGCCGCCGCTCCCGACATTCTCCACCGGCCGGACGTGGGCGACACGAAGGGCGGCCATGGGTGGATTGTGACGGTTTACGATAACGACAAAAACTCTATGGAGGAGGTGGTCTCCATCCTCATGATCGCCACCGGCTGCGCGATCGAGGAAGCGGAGATGGAGATGTGGGAGATCCACAATCTCGGCCGGTCGGTCGTGCATCACGGGAGCCAACAGGTCTGCGAAGACGTAGCGGAAATCGTTCGGCAAATTGGAATTCGCGTAACTGTTACTGAAGAGTGAACGAATCCCTATTTTTCGGGCGTCTATCGCCTAGAATACTTATGGGGTTCTAACGTATGAGGCGCGCATTTACTCTGATCGAGTTGCTGGTGGTCATCGCGATCATCGCTATTCTCAGTGCGATCCTTTTCCCCGTATTCCTCACCGCCCGTAGCGCCGCCTACCAGATGGTGACGGTGTCCAACATCCGCCAACTCGGCGAGGCCGGATCGATGTACGCGGCCGATGCCGACGAGACCTACATGCCCGCCATGGGCGCGGACGAAGGCGGCTACTGGGCCTGGTTTGGACGTCCCACCAAGGACGGCGTCGACGAGACCCGATCTCTCATCGCCTCTTACGAAGGCAAGAAGAAGATCGTCGACTCGACGTACAAGGCCAAACACTATTTGGGCGACGGCAGCGGCTTCGGCTACAACTGGGGCTACGTCGGATCGGACCTCCACATCTCTGGCCGATACAACGAGTACCCGTACTGCTTCTATCCCGCCCATACGAGCGAGTTCGACCACCCCTCGAACACCGTGGTGTGGGCCACGAGTAACTACTACGCGGCGAAGTGGGAAGGCGGCGATGGCCAGAACTACGATTTTGGATTTATCGATCCCATCGGCGGCAAACCCGCCAATCCCAACGTCTCATTCCGACACATGACGCAGCCCAAAGTTGAGGCGAATCGCGTCGTCAACGCCGGAAACGCCGTGATCGCCATGGCCGATGGCCGGGCGCGTACGGTTAGCGTGAAAAAGCTGCTGGACACCTGGTTCATGCGCACGGATCCCCAAGCCGCGTCGAACGGCCAGTAAGCTTAGGAACATAGTGCGGACGATTCCCGAAGAGGTCCAAATCGTCTGCGTGGCCGTCGGCCATCGCTATCCCACCGGATACGTCGAGGTCCTGGAAAACATGCTCCGCCGGCACATGCCGGTCCCTTTCACGCTCACCTGCGTGGTCGACCGCCCCCGCGTCTTGCCTTCGTCGGTTCATGTCGTCGATGCCTCGAACTGGGATCTACGAAGGGAAGGCCTTCGAGTTACGACGGACAAGCTAGGCCTCTTTGAGGCCGGGCGGCTTCCATTCGCGGAATTTCTGTACTTCGACACCACCTTGGTAATCCAAAGGGATATGACCTCGCTGCTCCGCTTCGCCTTCGAAAGCGAGGAGGAACTGGTGGTGGTCCGGGACTGGAACTACGACGCCTACAACACCTGCGCCATGCGAATCCGCACCGGCGGCGCGATCTCCGGAGTGACAAAGGCTTTTCGTGACGGAGTCGTCTACCCCTGGCGTAACCCCGGCGATCAGGACTTCCTGAGCGCCTTCATCAAAGATAAGGGATTGGAAGATCAAGTGTCCATCTGGCCCGACGACATCATCGTGAGTTACCGCAACGCCCGGGTCCTCAATCGAACCAACCCGGAGGCGGCGTACGCGATGCTGGAGAAGGGGACGGTCGTGAAGATCTACGGAAAGACGAAGATGAACCAGCTTCTGAACCCCTTCTACCGCCAATTCAAAATGAAAGGCCCGGACCGGAAGTTCTGGATCAAAGAGCTGCGCGAGAATTGGCGTTAATGAGCGTCACGCCGAAGAATTCCGCCCCGTTGGGGCTTGGATTTTACGTTGCCGCTCGTCCCAGGCCGTTGGCCTGGGCTAGGGTATTTCGGCCCTTTGGGCCTAGTGACGGTGTTCGAATTCTCCGAGGCGGATGGCTCAAAATTCGAAGCTTTTCGTGAAGAGACGACTTTTTATAGTCTTGTCTTTAGGCCCAACGGGCCGAGATAATTTAGCCCAGGCCAACGGCCTGGGACGAGCGGTGGCGTAAAAATCCAAGCCCCAAAAGGGGCGGAATTTCACCCTTCAAGCTTCCTTCTGGATTAACGGAATCAAAACCTCGACCGTCCGCCCAATCGCCCCGCGGCTCCGTTCCAACAACGCTTTTCCTCGATCTCCAACTTCCGTCCGCTCGTCGGGACGCTCGATAAACCGCCGCCAAAACGCGGCCAACTCTTCGTCATTCGCCACCCGCGTGCCGACGCCCTCCGCCTCCGCCAACTTCTGCAACGCCTCAAAATGCCCCCGCCGAAGCCCGTAGGCTACGGGGACGCCGGAAAGAAGCGGCTCCATCACGTTATGCCCGCCGCCACCCTCGGTGAACGAGCCTCCAACATAGGCGGCGACGCATCGCCCGTAAGCCGCCGTCAACTCCCCCATCGTGTCGAGGATCATCACGGGAGCCGGCGGTCCGTTCTCAGATCGGCGAGAGTAGCTGAGACCAGCATCGGCCAGATTCGATAAGAGGCCATCCAAGACCCTCGGTTGGCGCGGTGCGATCAGAAGGCGGCAACCGGACAGACGACCAAAGGCGGCCAGCACCATCCGTTCCTCCTCCGAAGTCTCGGTGCTCCCGGCCGCCAAAAGCGGAAGATCGTTGGGTAGCCAAGCATCGAGGCTCGGATTAGGCTCGGGCGGCGTCAGGTCGGTTTTGATATCGCCGGACAGCACGACTTTGACCGAAGGTGGGGCCGATTCCCGGGCCGCCTCGAAATAATCCTCCCGCTGCATCGCCATTGCGGAGAGACCGGCAAATTGCCACCGATAGAACGAGGCGAAGAGTTGGTACTTAAGGCCCTTTCGCGCGCGGGATCGGCCGTTCATCAGTGCCACCTTCGCGCCGTACCGGTTGGCCGCGCCAATGAAGAGGGGGTAACGGAACCGCTCGGCCAGAACGATCAGATCCGGCGTTTCGTTCTCAAGCCACCGCACCGTCGTCCCCAGACGCTCTTCCGGCCAAAGAGAGATTCTCAAGGATGGCTTGAGAGCGCGAAGATCCTCCACCGCGCCCGCATCGCGAAGGCAGTAGGCGACGGAAACATCGGGCCGCGCTGCCTGGAGGGCGCGGGCGACCCGCTCCATCATGATGAACTCGCCGTAGCTGGGTCCGCAGAAAACGACGTGCGGGCCTTCTGCCAGGTTGGGATTAAGCGCCCCCACCGAGATCGGCGGGATGAAGCGACCGCCACGGGCGAGGCGCCGCCGCTTACGGAGACTCTTCTGTAGCCCGGCCAAAGGCGAGGTGACCAAACTCGCCAACTCAAACGCCAGCAGTCGAGGGTCAAGGAGAACCCGCCGGGCACGCGGGGTCACCTGAGCATCTCCGCCATCCGCCGCATCACGCCCCGCAGATCCTCATCGGTAGGCATCCGAGACCGGAAGGGAACCAGCGCGACGCCCGCCAGGTAGGCGAGATACCGCTTTCGCAGCACCGCATCTACCATCGGAGCCGCCAATGCATCCCGAAGCCGACCCGGAGGACGAATCCGCTGGGCGATGCCGGGCAAGTTATAGGCAGCGTCCCCGAGGGTGAACACTGGCTTTTCGGCATCCACGGCCTGCAGTGCGAGGCTTGAGTTGACGGTGACAAACGCCCCGCATTGGGCAATGAGGGCGGCGTTATCCGCCCGGTCGAGAAAACGTACTTCCGGCAGACTGGCCTTTAAGGGGCCATGGTCAACGCGGCCATGATCGGAGGGGTGCTCCTTAACGACCAACGCGCGCCCCGCTGCGGCGCACTCGACCGCCACGTAACGAATCGCGTCCTCGATGCTCCGGAAGTCGGGGGAGAACCGCACGATCTGCGAGTCGTCGTGGACCTGGGCGGCGAAAAGAACGAAATCGGCGGGAAGGTCCTCGGGTGGTGGAAGCGGTTCGTCGGCGGTGCCGTTGTCCCTCCCAAGAGGGCGTTGACGATAGACGATTGTTTGGGCGGCGGCGAACGCGCTCTCCGGCACTTCTATCGTTGATAGATCCAAGGTGGCCAGGGACGACTCGAAATTGACGCCCTGAAGATCCATCTGAACCGTGCCCGGAAGAAAGCCGTTCTCCACGTAGACCACCTTCTTGCCTTGGGCGCGTGCCGCGTGGACGGCGGCCAAGGCGGCGTCGCGAGAGCCGTTCCATACGGCCACGGCATCGGCGCGCTCGACGGTCTTCCAGATCAACTCGGCGGCCGCCCATCCCTGCTTTTCGGACTCGTTCGGAAAAGCAAGCCTTCCGATCTCCCTAGTTTTTGAAGGAAGTTTAAAAAACGCCCGTAACCGGGCGAGGCGGAGCACCGGGCCGCGTCGAACGCCTTGGAAGTCGAGAAGGCCACGACCCTGCTCCCGCATCCTCGCGTAGTGGGAGAAGCCGAAGCCCGCGACCTTCAAGGGACGATCCCCATTTCCCGATACAGAGCGACGGCGTCGTCGCGGTACCGCTCCATGTTGAACCGCTGGTAGACGCGGCGGTGTCCCTCTTCCCGCATCGTGTCCCGGGTGGCGGAGGCGCACTGGATGGCGGCGTCGACCGACGTGGCCAATGCTTCGGGCGAACCGTCGTAAAGCCAGCCGGTCTCCTCGTGATCAATGATTTCCGGGATGCCGCCGCTCCGAATCGCCACCGTCGGAATGCCCTGGGCCAGCGATTCGATGCCGACCCGCGGCAGAGGATCGCGGGGACCGCAGACAAGGGAGATGTGACTGGAGCCGTAGAACGGCTTCGGATCGACATAACCGAGCCACTCCACCGCGTCCCCCACACCTTGCTCCGTGGCCTGGTTTTGAAGCGTGGTAAGCGCCTCCTTGCTGCCATCTCCGGCAACTAAGAGCCGCGCATTGTAGCCTTGCTTCCGCAGAATCGAGAGGGCCTGAATCGCCTCACCCTGACCCTTCCGAGGGCCGAGGGAGCCCACGGTGAGCAACCGGATCTCCCCCTTCGGGTCGATCGCCTCCCGGTCGTTCAAGGGCACGGGCTGTGCCGGAAGAGGGCCGTTGTGGAGGCGGCGGATTTTCGATCGGTCGGCATAGCGAGCCGTCTCTTCCGCCAGAGCGTCGGAGACGCAGAAGACGCGGTTGGTGGTCTCGTCGATGAATTTCTTAGCGTGATCGAGGCCCTCAATAAACACGGAACCGGGTTCCGTATCGACCGCCTCGCGCATATGCCAGACGTGAGGGAGGCCCGCCTTCCGGGCGGTGAGGGCGCCGACGGGCGAACTTAACGTATTGGTGTGAACCAAGACCGCTTTAGTCTGTTTCGCAATCTCCGCAATGCGGGAGGCGGTCCGGGCATCCATGAACCGATTTCGCAGGATCCGGAGCGGGCCGCGTGGGCTGCCAATCCAACGGTGGGTGCGGATGGGAGTCCAAGGGATGCGGTCGGTGTCGAGAAGCGCGTTCAGAGGACCGGGCGACTGGAGCGCGACGTGGACATCAAACCCGCGCTCAGGTAGGCCGCGCACGAGATCCAGCATCGAACGCGAAGCGCCGTAAAGATTGTTTCGGGGGGCCACAAAAAGGACAAGGGGGCGGGCCACGACCGCTGAAGTTTACCGTGGGGGAACTCGAACCTAAAATTTCCGTCTAAGTCTGCGGTGATTCCTGAGCAAGTTCAAATCTTGTGTCTCGCGGTGGGGGATCTACCGGACGATCACGTAGCCAAATTAGAGTCGATGCTGCATCGACATATGCCTCGACCGTTCCAACTCACCTGCATCGTGGACCGCCCGCGTTCTTTGCCGCCTTCGATACGGACGATCGACGCCAGCCGCTGGCCAAAGCCTCGCGCCGGAATGAGGTGCACCACCTATAAGCTTTTTCTCTTCGATCCTGAGAAAATACCGATCAGGGAATTCCTCTACCTCGATACCAGCATGGTGATCCGCGCCGAGATGACGCCTTTGCTTGAGTTCGCCTTCGGTCAACTGCATGACCTGGTAGCGGTTCGGGACTGGAACTACGACGCCTACAACACAAGCGTAATGAGGGTCCGGCAAACCTGCCGACTGGCCATGATTCCCGAAGCTTACGAGGCGGGTGTGGCATTCGATCAGCGCGTTCCCGGTGACCAAGACTTTGTCTCGGGCGTGGTGCGCTGCCGAGGGCTCGAAGCTCACGTCACCACGTTTCCCGATGAGTTGGTGGCCTGCTTTGGAACCGCCCGCCGGGCCTGTCGGAGAAACGGACGGAAGGGGTACGAGATGTTGGAGCGAGCGGTGATCGTGAAGTTCAACGGACGTCCGAAAATGGATGAGGTGATCGATCCCCGATATCGGTTGCGGCAAATCTGGGAAACCCGGAATCCGCTGCATCGGCGGGCATGGTTCTGGGTGAAAGAGACGAAAGATCTCTGGCGGTAGCGCGCGAGTCACAAAGCTATAAAGTGCGGCAACCCCTTCTTGATGTCAATGCCCTGGGGGCCGCATTAGGCGAACCCTTCGCCCATTGGAAACCTTAGCCCCCGGGGCTCTCCCAGGCGTCACGTTCACCCAGAGCCCCAGGGGCTTAGACCCAAGAAACCCAAACAGAGGACCTCCTCGGCCCCCAGGGCATTGACACCATGAATAGGGAGAGCCCAATGCCACACTCTGCAGGCTAGCTTCTTCTTCGCCGGCGGCGACGAGGCTTCGGCTTCTCTTCCTCGGGCGGAGCCTCCGTCGAAGCTAGGCTAGCCCCCTTCGCCGCTTCCGCCGAAGCTGAATCCACCTCGCCCGTCAGCACGATCGCGTGTGGAACCGGGCGAGAAGGGGTCGATGCGGTGGAGTGGCCGCTGGCAAGGACGTTGGTGCCCAGGACAAGGGAAGTGGAGAAGCCGGAGTCGAGCAAAACCGCTTCCTTCACCCCCGCCTCGGCGAGCATTGAGGCGAACTTGCTGCTGGCGACGGAGTCGCGGGTGCAGGCGGCGATGGGGTGGCCTTCCGCGTCGATGCCAAAGGCAGCGCGGCGGCGAGGGTCTTCGATGTCTTTGCTACCGAAGGTTCTGAGTTGGTCCTTCTCGCGGGCGGCGCCGTTGTGAACGAGCCACACGCCGCCGAGGAAGGCGTCGGTGGCGTCGGGCATGAAGTTGGTGAACGCTTCCGGATCGTTCATCCGATCCGGGTTGTAGGGGACCAGGGCGAAACTGGTGGGGCCCCAAACCACCAAAGGGCGGTTTCGGAGTTTGTCCCAGATCGTGGTTTGGGTATCCGGGAGAAGCGGTCCCCCGTGAACCATCGAAGGGCCAATCAGTTGGTTATCGGTGGAGGCGATGGCCGCCATCGCGAAGAAGGTTCCATTGATTCCGCCCACCGCGCCGGTTCGCTTCACCATCTCGCCAACCGATTCGCGGGTCAGGCTGGTGACGGTTTGCGGCGTTCCGCCCTTGAGCATGACGAGGCGCGTGCCCTGTACTTCTTGATCGACGAACGTGACCGGCGCCGGGACAAGCGGCGTGTTGACCACGCCATCCGCTCCGCCGGCGGTCCTAGCTTCACATTCGTCCAGCGCTTTCTCTAGCCGAGTGTGGACCCAGCGCCCGACGCAAAGGATCGAGGGTGACTCTTCCGCCGGTTGGTTCGCGATCGAGAACGCGAGCGTGTAGCCTGCTTCGCGGGTGTAGCTCTGGGTAATCGCGTCGTTCTTGCCCTCCGGATAGGCGAAGTAGTCGATCGTGATCCCGAGGTGAGACTCCAGGTCGGCCTTTGAGTTTTTCAACTCCTCGTTCTGCAGATCGGAGGAGAGGGTGGGTAGGTCGGGGTGGGTGACGGTGTGGCTGCCGATGGTGACCAAGGGATCTTTGGTCAACTCTTTCAGCGTGTCCCAGGACATCTTTGGGTGGTCGCCTTTGGTGTCGCCCACGAAGCCGGTGTGAACGAAAACTGCGGCGGGGTACCCGTGCTGCTTGAGGATCGGATAGGCCCGGTCGTAGAAGCCCTGGTAGTTATCGTCGAAGGTCAGGACGATCGCTTTGTCGGGCAAGGGCTTGCCGCTGGTGAGATGGTCGTGGAGATCCTTAAGGGACACTGGGTGATAGCCGCGTTCGCCGATGAGGTCGATGCCTTTCTGAAACTCTTCAGTGGTGCAGTCAAACCAGACCGAACCTCTTCCGCGCCGCTCGATGATGTCGTGATACATGATCACGGGCGTTCGTTGGCCCATCGCCGCCATCCCAATCTCAAATCCCGCCTTCGGAGCCTCGGGCTCGGGGGTTTGTGTCTCCTCGGTCACCGCCGCCGGAGCAGGTGGAGGAGCCGGGGCTTCATCTTTGTGACAACCAAGGAGGGGAAAGGAGAGAAGGAAAAGGGAAAGAGGGAACAAGAAAGAGGAAAAAGGGCGGAGGCGACGGTGGATCACGATTTTCATCTCAGTATGCAGAGCGATCGGCCCTCTTTCCTTTTCCTTCTTCCCTTTTCCCTAATTCGGATTCGCCCATTCGCTCAGGTCGTTCGTGGCCAAGGGGACGAAGGAGTGGCCTTTGGTATCGATCGGCTGGGCCTCTTGAAGCGCGGCCCGAAGGTAGGGGAGCATCTCATCGAGCCGATCGAGGGTGTCGGAAATCTCCAAAAGGCGCTGCTTCACCAGATCGTCGACGGGAAGAAGATTCGCGATGGTGAACGAAAGCATCTGGGGGTCCGAAGGGAACACAACCTGTACCTCGAATCGCTGTCGCTCGAAATACCGCTTCACAAGGGCGACGAACGTCTCCCGGGCTTCGAGAACCGTGTCGTCCAACGGATCCGGAGCGCCATGCTCTTCGACGGTTTCGACATGACCGAGCAGGTAAGGGTGGCTCTCCTCGTCGATCCGACGGATGCGAAATCGCCGTTCCCCGATTACCTCAATGTCCATCCGGCCATCCTCATAGGTCTCGACTTTCGTGATGCGGGCGACGGTGCCAACCAAGTAGGGTTCGGCGGCGCCCGTCTCTTCTCCTTGTCGAATCAACGCAATTCCGAACGGACTGTCCGTTCGGAGGCATTCATGAACCATAATCCGATACCGCTCTTCAAAGACATGCAGACGCAGCGTGGCGTGCGGAAAGAGGACGGTACGAAGGGGGAAGAGGGGCAACTCCTCGAGGCTCTCGGGCATGCCACGTTTAGTATACGCCCGGTTTGAGTCTCGGTCGAACGCCCGGAGGGTCCTTCGTCGTCTGTAATGAGTGGTCGCCCCGACGGGGCGGCGGGAAGAGTGTGAGGTAGATTGCAAAGCGTGTCGTTCGGAGAGGACTATGAGCAGCTCAAGCGAGATTTCGCGGCAGCTCAGCTAAGGATCAAGGAGCTCGAGACTGAGCTGAACCGGCCGTCGCAATCTTTGCGGGCCAGTGAAGCTTCGTCGGCAGCGGAAATTACGCCGATTAACGAGGCGGATGTAACGCTACGCCGTCTGGTTCAGCGCATTGCGATGATCCTCCAGGCGGAGAAGATCGTGATCATGTTTTACGACCGCGAGGCGGGCGAACTGATCGGGATTCCGCCCAGCTATGGCGTCGATGAGGCGCATCTCAAGGTTTTCCGCATTCGCGCCTCCCATGGCCTTTCGGGTCAGGTTTTCCGCGACGGCGAAGCGATCATCTTCCACGATGCGATGACCGACAAGCGGACTCAGGAAGATCCCTTTGGCCTGCTCAACGTCTCGAACGGCGTTTCCGTCCCGCTCGTCATTGAGAAGCGCGACGAAGAGAACCGCGTCGTCGAGCGAAGCACGATCGGCGTCCTCCATGCGTTCAACAAGCGCCACGGCGAAGACTTTATCGATGAAGACGTTCGCTTGCTGGAACGTATGGCGCGCAACGTCGGTTCGATCATCGCGAACCTGCAGCTTTACCGAGAGGTGGTCGAGGAGCGCGAAGAGCTCGTCCAAACCTTCGAAGCCCTCAGCGCGGGACTGATCCTTGTCTCGCCGGAAGGCCGCCTTAGCCAGATCAACGGAACAGCTCGCGCCATCTTCGGCGTGGGTGCGGAAGCCGTGGGCAAGCCGGGGCGGGACATGCTCCACCACGATAATCTCTGGGCGCTGCTGGACGAAGTGGCGCAAGGCGCCGAGGGCGGGAAGGAAGAAATTCACGTCTCCCTGAAGGGTGCGGACTATATCTATGAGGTCCAAGCCGCCCAGGTGCGGAACGAAGATTCGAAGGACCTTGGTATCGTGGCGATCTTCAACGACGTCACGGAGATGAAGAACATCGATAAGATGAAGTCGAGCTTCGTCGCGATGGCGTCCCACGAACTTCGAACGCCGCTCACCGCCATCAAGGGCTTCTCTTCCACGCTCCTCGAAGGTCTCGACGAGGACATGTACGGCAAGGAGGATCAGCGCGAGTTCCTTGGCATCGTGGTCTCCGAGTGCGACCGTCTCCGCCGCCTCATCGACGACCTGCTCAACACGTCGCGCATCGAAGCGAACGAGAGTCTCAAGCCGAACTACAGCGAGTTCCCGCTCCTACCGCTTCTCCAGAAGTCGGTGGCGGTGCAGCAACAGGCCAGCAACAAGCATCGAGTCGTTCTGAAGGTCGAGAACGAGCTTCCGGCGACGATCATTGGCGACGAAGACAAGTTGGATCAGATCCTGACCAACATGCTCAACAACGCGATCAAGTACAGCCCCAACGGTGGCGACGTCATCGTGCACGCCAAGAACGAGGGCGAGACGGTTCTCCTCGGTGTGCAGGATCAGGGCCTCGGTATTCCCAAGGACCAGCTCACGAAGGTCTTCGAGAAGTTCCACCGCGTCAACAACGACGACAATCGGAAGATCTACGGCACCGGCCTTGGCCTCTTCCTGGTCCACCACCTGGTCACCGGCATCCACATGGGCGAGATCTGGGTCGAATCCGAAGTGGGCGAAGGCTCCACCTTCTGGGTCCGCATCCCCTCGCGATTGGATCTCGATAAGGCCAACGCGCTGAATGACTGATTAGGAAATTAGGGAGTTAGGTTTAGCTCCCCATCAGTCTCCTAGCTCCCTAATTTCCTAACTCCCTAATTTCCTACTCCATGGGTCCCAACGTAATCGATCGTCCTACACCCGGCGGCATCGTTCTCGATGAGTCGATGCTGGGTGGGTTTGGTGGGTTTCCGGACAAGGTCTATCTCATCTCCGTGGGTGGAGATAAGTACGCGTGCAACAACGCGACGCTCGTCGACGGCGAAGCGATCAACGGCCTAGCCTGCTTCCCCGACCCCGACGAGGCAACCACCTACATGGGCCTCCTTGCTGGCCTTGGTGGCGAGATCGTCTCGAAGACGTTCGAGGAGGCCCGAGAAATCGCGGTCTCAAAGCCGGTTCTGCACGCGATGTTCCTCTTCTCCGCCGGGAAGATCGTCGAAGTGCATTGGGTGAGATGAGTTTTGGATTTTAGATTTTGGGTTTTAGGTTAGAAATCTAAAACCTAAAACCCAAAATCGAAAACTCAGTCCACCCAGTCCGCCACGAACAGATTGGTCTCCCGCGGGGCCTTTCCGTTGCGGTTGCTGGCGAAGACGAGCTTCTTTCCGTTTCGGGTGAACATCGGGAAGCCATCGAAGTCCGGGGTGGCGGTGATTCGCTGGATGTCTTCGCCATTGAGAGCGATGGAGAGGACGTCGAACTCGCGTCCCTTAGGATCCCCGTAGTTAGAAGAGAATAGGATTCGCTGGTTGTCCGGCTTAATGAACGGGGCGAATGAGGCGCAGCTGAGGTGGGTTACCTGCTTCTTATTGCCGCCCTCGGCGTCCATGGTCCAGATTTCAAGCTTGGTTGGCCGAATCATGCCTTCGGCCAACAGCGCCCGGTAGTCGGCTTCCGACTTGGGATCGGTCCAGGAGTCTCGGCGGAAGGCGATCGTCTTGGAGTCCCAACTAATGAACGGCCCGCCGTCGTAGCCGACCGCGTTGGTTAGTCGCTTGCGATTCTTGCCGTCCAGGTCGGACCGGTAGATCTCCAGGTCGCCGTCGGCATCGGTGGTCCAGACCATGTACTTACCGTTCGGTGCGATCGTCGTCTCCGCGACATAGTGACCGAGATCGATCAGCTTTTCCGGAGTTCCGAAGGCGCCGGCCTTTTTGAAGGGGACGCGGTAGAGCGAATAGTATTTATTGATCGCCCAGACATAGCCCTTGCTCATGTCGACCGGCGGCTGACCTTCCGGCTGCTTCTCGTGGGTGGAACTGAAGTAGATCCACTTCATATCCGGCGAGAAGTAGGAGCAGGTGCAGCGGCCCTTGCCAGTGGAGACGAGCCGCTTGTCCGAACCGTCCGCCTTCATGACGAAGATCTGCTCGTCCGGGTATCCGGGAACGGCCGCTTGATAGGTGAGGTACTTACCGTCGGGGCTCCAGTAGGCTTCCGCGTTTTGGCCGCCGAAGGTCAACTGGCGGACGTTTCGCAGATGCGGCTCGCTAGGATTGGGCGCGAGCGGTGCGCCGCCGACTTGAGTGGCCGCGAGGGCGAGGAGAGAAAGCACGTCTACTATTTTGGGCTTGCCGTCGAGATCATGCATTTGACGATCTCAACGGCGGCTTGTCCGTGGTGGTGACGGTGTTAACGAAGGGAGACGGTTCGGGCTTTAAGAAGGGCCGGAGCCTTAAGGGCTTTAGCGTGCCCATCCGTGAACGCGATCATGGCGGAGCCTCCGTGGCGAAAGGCGGTTTTTTTAGTCGTGCCCTCGACGACCATCGCGGTTGCCGCCGGTTGCGCGATTCTCGTCGTCGACATTCCCGCCACCCGCGGGTCTAAGAAGTAGCTCACCGCGCCGGAGGTGTCATCCGGGCAGTGAAAGATCTGCTCGTTTTTCGCGTAAGGCATGATCGCGGCCTTCCATCCGGCGGAGGTTTTCGGCAGCACATCGTCGTGGTCCAGGCTGTACATGATCGTCGCCAATCCAAGCTGCTTGACGTTCGAGAGACATTGCGTCTTCTTGGCCGCCTGACGTGCCCGGGCCATGACTTCCGGATGGAGGACCATGTAGGCCAGGAATCCCACAAACTGAGCCTCGCGCATGCCGCCTTTCTCAGGGTCGACCGGGACGATCTGCCAGTCGCCGTCTAGGCGTCGGAGTTCGACCGTTTCATGGGCGGCCTTCGGAAGGGAGCCGGAGGCTTCGACATCAGCCTCAACCTTGGCTGTATCGCCGTCGATTTTGACTTCGCCCAGCGTCGCCGTAATCTTCGCGTCGGGCGGAATCGAGGCAATGAATGGGTTGGCGCCTTTGGGAGCCCCAACTACTTGTCGTCCCATCCCAGCGCTGTCACGCGCGTTAAAGGCGGCGAGAAAGTCTTGGATCGTTTTTTCCGGCGTTTCGGCAAACGCGAGCAAGCCGGTAAGGAGCAGCGAGGTCATGGCCCCAGGTTACGGCGATTCTAAACTTGACTAGGTCGAAGGTCCCGTGATGAACGCGGACAAACCGGAGTAACCTCAGAGCATGATCCTCGTTGTCGACAACTACGATTCGTTTACCTACAATCTGGTCCAGTATCTGGGGCAGTGCGGGGCGGAGGTCGTGGTGCGCCGGAACGACGCGATCGACCCGGACGAAATTGCCCGCTTGAGACCGGAAGGAATCATGCTTTCGCCCGGCCCTTGTACGCCGAGCGAATCGGGGGTCTGCCTCCGGATTCTGGAGCAGGCCTTGAGTGCCGACCCCGGCCCGTTCGGAGTGCCCCTCTTCGGCGTTTGCCTGGGGCACCAAGCCATCGGGCAAGTTGCCGGGGGAATCGTCCGGCAGGCGCGGAACATCATGCACGGAAAGGCTTCTCCCGTCTCGCACGACGGCAAAGGGCTTTTTGAAGGGATGCCAAATCCCTTCTCTGCCATCCGTTACCATTCCCTGATCGTCACGAAGGATTCGCTCCCGCGCGGCTTCATCGTTACCGCCACGGCGGATGACGATGGGGAAGTGATGGGGCTGCGCCACGAGAGCCGGCCGATTGAGGGCGTCCAGTTCCATCCGGAATCGGTGCTCACGCAGGACGGTATCCGGATCGTGGAGAACTTCGTAAAGATGGTTTCCAGCGCGGCGCTGGCGGGCGTCTAGACCGCGTGTGGCAGTTTGAGCGGTCGATCGAGGTTGGTCCGGATTCGATCGACGAGCTTGGCCATGTGAACAACGTCGAGACATTACGGTGGGTTGAGATGATCGGTCGCGCGCACCTTGAGGCAGCCGGTTATCCGCTGGACCGACTGCTTGCTACGGGCGGGGCGTTCGTGGCCCGGCGCCATGAAATCGACTACCGCGCCGCGGTCTTTCTTGGCGATCAACTCGACGTGCGAACCCGCGTCACCGCGATGGGCGGCGCGAGATCGATCCGAGAAGTTGCCGTCTACCGCGGCGAAACGATCGTCGCAGAAGCCCGGACCGAGTGGGTGTTCGTCGATCCGGCCTCCATGCGACCCAAGCGGATGCCCGCCGAAATCCTGAACGCCTTCGGTCTCATCTAACCGGGTCTTTGGCCACCATCATTTCGATCAGCCGCACGATCGACTCACGGTATTGGTCGGCGTTTATGTCCGCTTCCGGGTCGAGTTGATGGGCATACCAGTTGTTGGGGACCCAGGCCATGCAGACAGACGAGATGGTGGATAGGATGAACGCGGGCGAAAACCGGTCGGAAATCGCCCCCGTGGTCTGGGCGTCGGAGACAAGTTTGAGCTTTGGTTCGGGAGGCGGAACGCCCGCGATCCCTCCTTTAATTTCCAATCCGCACCAAGCCACGAGTCGCATCATGCGAGGATTTGCCATCGCGAAGTCGAAGTAGGCGCCGGCGTATCTCGGCAGGTCGTCGGAAGGGAAGTCGAATCCTTCGGTAGCACGGGCGAGTTCTTGGGCTACGACGGTTCGAAAGAGACCTTCCTTACTGCCGAAGTATTGGTAGATCAGCTGTTTGTTGCTGGTCGCGGTCGCCGCGATCCGGTCTACTCGCGCCCCGGCGATTCCGTACTCCGAGAATTCGTCAACCGCCGCTTCCAGGATTCTCTGCCGGGTCGCTTCCGCGTCTCTACTCATCTTTTTCTCAAAACAGGCTACCGAATAGCCTGTCACCGTGGTATACCTATTATCAACCAACTAGTTGGTTGATAACGAGAAGCGAAAATGGAAAGGAGAATTTGGTTTGTGACGGGCATCAATCGCGGCTTAGGGCGCAGTCTTGCGGAGGCGCTGTTGGAACGGGGCGACCGCGTGGCCGGGACGGCGAGACGGCTTGGCGAGCTTGAAGATCTTCAGGCGAAATACGGCGAACGGCTTTGGGTTGCGGAACTCGATCTGACCGACGCATGGGCGATCGAAGCGGTGGTGAATCGCGCATTCCTAGAATGGGGAAGGATCGACGTGGTGGTCAACAACGCGGGCTACAGTCTCGCCGGAGCGGTGGAGGAGTGTACGGAGGAGATGATCCGTCACCAACTCGACACCAACCTTCTCGGCTCCATCTTCGTGATCCGGGCGGCGCTCCCCCACCTTCGAGAGCAGGGAGGCGGACGCATCTTGCAGGTCTCCAGCGCGGCCGGGCAATTGGCTTTCCCCGGACTCTCGCTCTACATCGCCTCGAAGTGGGGAATCGAAGGCTTTATCGAGTCGACCGCGATGGACGTCGCGCCGTTCGGGATCGAGGCGACCATTTTCGAACCCGGCGCCATTCGCACCGACTTTGGCGGATCCGGGGTGCTGCCTCCTCCGATCGCTGCCTACCAGGACAGCCCGGCGGCAATGATGCGGCAAGGCGCCGAATCGCTTCGGGCCGCCGGGGCCGGCTCGTCCCAGGCCAACGGAAATCCGACGAAGATGGCGCAGGCGATGATCGATTCTCTCGACCTATCGCCTGCCCCCAAGCGGGTCGTGATGGGCTCGGACGTTTATGGCCCACTCCTGGCCGCGTACCAAGAGCGCGCGGCCAGCCTTGAGGCCCAGAAGGATATCGCTTTCTCGACCGATTTCTAGCAGGCAAACTCCATTATCGGACTCTCGGCAAAGATTGGGCCGGAGGAGTTTTATGGATCCGGCATTAATGCGCCACATGCATACCGGCCTAAAATCTCGAAGCGTTTGGCCTTAAGTAGAGATCTACTTAAGGCCGTTTTCCTTCTTGATCTTTGCGATCATCGCGGCTTTTGCATCCGCAGGCATCGGCCCTTTTTCTAGGCGGTCGATCTGCTGTTGGGGCGTCATCGAATTGAGTTCGTCCACCGCCTTTTGCTCGTCGGCGGTGTGGGCAGGGATGTCATTCGCGCTTCCGCACCCCCCCAATAGGGGGGTGAGAATCGTAAGGAAGGCATAGATCGTTTTCTTCAAACCTAGCCTCCCTTGCTCCACTCGGGGATACCGCTCAGATCGATGAGGAACTGTTTGGTGTAGCCCGGGCTATTCTGCTCGTTCCGCGTAAAAGAGCCCCACATATCTTGTGAGACTGTCGCGGCCGCCGGGACGTTCTTGGCATGCCCGTCGAAGAACGCCACCGTGGTTCCGCGGTTCTTCGTACTGGCAATGCACGAGGTCTGCTGGCCACCGGCCGGAATTCCGTTCGGCGTGCACATGTAGCGCATGTGATCCGCCGCTGTGTCCGTGAAATAGATCCTCGAGTTGGCGATAAGAATCGTGTTCGCCGGAGCGTTCAGTTGCGTTATTGAGCCGGGTGCGCCCGTGAGATGGTCCACCTGCCATTGGCCGATGATGCTCTGACCGTTCAACTCATTGTTGCCCGCGCTACCGTTCATCGCGTAACCGCGGGGGAATCGCGTGGTTTCGTCGCCCGGTCCGGGGGCGGCGGGCCAGCCCCAGTAGATGGGGGAAAGGTTGGACCATGTCGCATCGTTTACCACCGACTGGTAGATGCCGCCGTTACCCGTCGTGGTGTAGGCCACGCCGTTGTTGTATTCCCGTCCGCCATTCTTGACATAAGGCGCGGTGGCGTCTTTCCAAGAGTGCATCTTCGAGGTCCACCAATCGGCGCCGTTGTCCACGATTCGAGAGAGTGGCTGCATATCATCCACGTCGGTCGTGTACATTGCGTTGCTCGTGGTGAGCTGCTTAATGTTGGACAGGTCTTGGGTCTTTTTCGCGGCGTACTTCGCCTGGGCGAAGACCGGGAACAAGATGGCGGCAAGGATCGCGATAATCGCGATAACGACGAGAAGCTCGATCAGCGTAAATGCTCGTTTCATTGAGGAGTGGCCTCCGTTGGCCGGAAAGGGGGCAAGGACGACGTCTGGGAACGTGCCGGGCCGGGGATGATGAGTTCGGCGGCAACCCGAATGAGCCGAGGCTCGCTCCGGTCGCCATGGATGCGGTCGAGAAGAAGCTTGGCGGCGGTCAACCCAATCTCGTGGGCGCGCTGCACGATCCGCAGGGTGGTCGGCGGGGTGCGCAGCATGACCGAAGGCCAGTCGTTGAAGGTCGCCAGTGGGAGATCGTGCCCGAGGGCTACGCTCGCCTCAATGGCGGCGGCCGCGAAAACGTCCTGCACGCAGAACAGCGCGGTAATCGGTTCGGGTCCGTGGGTCAGCGCCATGAGGGCGTCTTGAACGGCTTGGAAAAGGCGAGCCGTGTCACCGTCCAGTTCGCGGGCGAACCAACGCTCATACGGCGCGTGGTTGATTAGTCCGACCTCTTCGAGCGCGGCAACATAGGCGGCGTGACGCTCGCGGACGCTCGAAAAGTCGGGCTTATGGAACGAGAAGAACCCAATTCGCCGGTGGCCTCGCTCTTCCAAGGCGTGGAGGGCGTCCAGGGTGGCTCGCTCGTTGTCGCTGGTAACGGCATCGGAGCGAAGCCCCTCCGGAACACGGTCGAGAACAACGAGGGGCAGACCGCCGTCGACGAGGCGTTGAATGCGTGCGGTGTTGCGAGGGTCGGCGGTGGGGACGAGGATGAGGCCGTCGACCTCTCCGCTCAGATTGGCGAGCCGTCGCGCCTCCACTTCGGGATCGCTGCGTGAGTCGATGACGACGAGCTGGGCATCTTCCCCCAGGCCATCCTGCATACCGCGAAGCATTTCTGCCGGCGGGAAGTTGACGGCGGGGGCGAACCGGTCGACCATGAGCGCGACGCGGCCGGTGGCCCGGGACTTCGGACCCGCAACCACGGTGCCCCAGCGGCGCTGGCGAATGACCAGACCCTGGCGTTGCAATTCTTCGATCGCCCGATGGGCGGTGTGGCGGCTCACGCCCCATTGGGTGGCAATCTCCTCACCTGGGGGGAGTCGGTGGCCAGGCGCTAAAGTGCCTTCGCCGATTCGGCGGGCAATATCATCCGCAATCGCTTTCCAGCCTTTATTCGTCATCAGTCGCCTCTTTGCGAGTCCAAACGCCGTTTAAACGGCATATCTCATAGGAAATATAGCCGATAAACGGGAAATTGACAAGGAGTATTTCGCGGAACTCTTCTTCCTAGCAAAGATGTCAGCCTTATCGAACGATGGCGCTTAAGCTTCTGATGAACGCTCGGGCGGGGCGATTGCACCGGACCCCAAGCGTCGATGAGATGCGCGCCACTCTGAAAGTGCTCGGGTTAGACATCGAGGTGATCGGAAGCGGTTCCAAAGCAGACTTCCGCCAACTGGTCCGGGGATTGGTTCGCGATGGAGCTGAGCGGATCGTGATTGCGGGAGGCGACGGGACGGTTCGCCTCGCCGCGGTTGAAGCCGCGAACTCGTCTACGGCGTTGGCGATCGTTCCTCAAGGCACGATGAACAACTTCGCGACCGCCTTGCGGCTGCCCATGGATCTTCCGGGGGCCTTGAGGACGGCCTGCGAAGGAGAGATCCGGCGGATCGACCTTGGCCGGGCCTGCGGCGAACTCTTCACGGAAAGCGCAGGCGTGGGGCTTTTCGCGAACGCGCTCTCCATCTACGGGAGGCATAACAAAAATCCCTGGTTCGGTCTTAAGGCCATCGCCCGAACGTTGCTAGATTTTCGCCCTTCGCGGGTCACGCTCGACGTCGATGGCGAGCGGTGGGAGGAGCGGGCGGCTTGGGTGGTAGCGGCGAACGGTTTCCGAATGGCTCAGGCGCTTCCGGTGGCCCCCGGCGCGAGCCTGACGGACGGACGGCTGGATTTGGTTGTGCTCGGTGACTTGCGAAGGAGCGAGCTGATTCCGTACTACCTGGCGATCCGTCGCCAGACCCATCTCACCCTTCCCAAGACCCGAATCTGTACCGCCCGCCACATTGGCCTTAGCTCCCGGAGGCCGATGCTGGTTCACGTCGACGATCGAATCGCCGGCCGAACCCCGGCTCAAATCGAAGTCGTTCCTGCCGGCCTTCGGATGGTGGTGGAGCGGTTTTGAAGCTTCGTTTCGGACGGCGTTGGCAGGCGATGGTGGTCGCGTTTTCAACGGCGCTTCTCCTGGCCGGGTTGGCAGGCGCCTGGCGGCTTCCGTTGCTGGCGGAGATGGACCTCTCGACCAGTCGCGACCTTCAGCGCCTTCGGACGCCCGGGCTAGATTTGGTGATGTCCGCCGTCACTTTGCTCGGGGCGTTCGAGGTTTATCTTCCGCTGGCGATTGCCGCGGCGTTCGCATTAAAGACCTACCACCGGCCGCGGGAGGCGATCGCCGCCTTGCTTAGTCTCCTCTCTTTGCCGTTCAACGTCGGGCTGAAACTCATCGCTAATCGTCCTCGTCCGGGCGATTCGGTGGAGGTGTTGACGATGGTTTCCGGTACGAGCTATCCGTCTGGTCACGCGATGGGTTCGGCCGCGATTTACGGCACCCTCGCGGCGATTGTTTGGACGCTGCGAGGGCCGAAGTGGGTGGTTGCGCTTCTACTGCTCATCCCGCTGCTGGTGGGGGTGAGCCGAGTCTATTTAGGGGCCCACTGGGGCTACGACGTCCTTGCCGGCTGGGCGGGCGGGGCGCTTTGCGTGGCCGGGGTGACGGCCTGGCTCCGGGCGACCTAGCCCGGAAGCACGGTGCGGATATCGGGTTCCAGACCCGCGTCGTCGGTGTCGCCAAGATCGTCCTTCAGGTTGGTGCCGACGCTGTAGACACGGAACTCCGCGCCATCAGGTTGGTAGCCGAACGTTCGGCCGTTGTATGGGTCAGTACCCCACGGTTTTGAAACCTTCGCCAGGCTGGCGGGGGCTCGGCCCGACTTTGCCGTACGTCGAATCTCCGCTTCCAAGATCAGCAGGCGGAGTTGGGCAACCGATCGATCTTCGATCTGGAGAAGCGGACGACCGATCAGGAAGAAGTGGCGGTCGAAGGCTCGGCGAGCCTTTTCGCCCTTCAGTTTAAACCGCAGCAACTCGCTCCTCTCGGAAGTCGGCAGCGTAGCCGCTTTACGCCAAATGTCGGAGAGGTTCTTCAGATCGCCATTCAGCAATTCGAAAAAGGCGGCTCTCTTTTTTCCGTTTTTGCGAAACTCGCCGAGGGGCGATTCCAGGTCCCGGAACTCCTTGCCCATCGCGGTTTTAATCGCGGAGTAGTCGTTCTTTTGGAACTCGTCCTGCAAGGTCTGAAGCGCGAGCGCCATGTCGATTTGGCCGTTATCAAAGCACTTTGCCAGCGGGGGACGACGAAGGAGCCCCTGCTTGACCGCCTCGGCGAGGCGGTGAAGGTCGGCGACGGAGAGTTTCGAAAGGGCGGGGATCAGGGCCTCACGAACGTCGTTCGCGATCTCGACCCCGAGGGTGCGGTCGGCGGGTCCGCCGCCGCAGAGGTCGGCGGCGAAGCGCATGGCGACGGCTGTCGTGGCGAGGGCGGCGTCCGAGGTGGGTAAGGCCAGTTCGTCGTCGATTTGCCACCGCAGGGCGTGACCGAGGAGCCGCCATTCGGCGCGGTAAGGGGTGGTCGCGCCGGGCTTAGCGGGGACGTATTGGAAATCGCAGGGGCCGTTTGCCTTGGCGATCCGACGGATGGCGGGCTGGAGCGCCGCGACGATCTTCTCTCGCTGCTTGGGGGTGAAGAAGCTGCGTCCGAGTGGGTTGACACCCGTCGCGGCCACCGCCGCTTGGGCTTCGCCGGCGGCTAGGACGTAGGCATCGAAGGCGTTGCCGCTTGCGCCATTGGGCACGAACGGGCTTGGCTCGTCCGCGTACTTTCCGTACGGGGCGTCCGCCGATCCGTGGCATCCGACCGCGACGAGCGCGACCAAAGGGAGAATCAATCTTCGGGCTCCTTCCATGGGCCTGACTGGAGTATGGCCGGTTGCGACACGGCGCGGGAAGGGAGCGGCTAAACTTGCGGCGTGATCGCCTCGCTTGCCGCCCTGTTGGTCGCCCAGTATCCCTCTTCTTCGAAACCTGTACCGGCGGCGTACGCTTCCGGTTTCGGCACCATCGTCGAGGCGGATGCGCGCTTGCTGGTTGCCAAACTGGCGGGCCCCGAGTTTATGGGGCGAGGTCCGGGCCAACCGGGCTTTGAGGCGGCGGCCAACTTCGCGGCGGACTGGTTTCGTCAGAACGGCCTCGCTCCGGCGGGCGACGGCGGGACTTTTTTCCAGCGGATGTTTCTCTCGACTTCGACGGTCGATCCTACGACCGCGCTCCTGCATGTGGCGTTTGGGTCGTCGTTCCGGTGGGGAAAGGATTATTCGTTCGCCGCTACGGGCGATATCGATATATCCGCCCCCCTTGCGTTCGTTCACTTTGTGGATGACCGAATTCCTACCAAGGATGAACTGAGCAAACTGGCCGGGCATATTGTTGTCGTTGACTCCGCCACACCGCGGAGTTCGCTTGGCTTACAAGCCATTCAAGCGGCGCAAGCCACCGGTACGTTGGGCGCGGCCGTGGTTGCGGCGGTCGGCACCGCCGTTCCGCGCTCCCGATTTACCCACGGAAAGGACGAGTCGGCTTCGCTACTGGCATTAGTCCTATCAAGCGATACGATCGCCCGCCTTCGCTCGCAGGCGAACTTAGATCCGGCCAAGTGGAAGGAGGGGATTCAGACGACAGACGTGGCGCTTCGGGTGGCCGGGAACGTGAAGGTTGTCGATGAACTGGAGACGATGAATGTCGTCGCGAAATTGGAAGGCTCGGACCAGCGCCTGAAGAAGGAGGCCGTCGTGATCGGCTCCCACCTCGATCACCTTGGGACGAGCGAACGCGGAACTTTCTGGGGAGCGGACGACAACGGTTCCGGCTCCTCGGCGAACCTGATGATCGCCCGGGCGTTTACGAAGAACCAGGCTCGGCCGAAGCGGTCGGTGCTGTTTTGCCTGTGGACGATGGAAGAGAAGGGCCTGCTTGGCTCGCAATTCTATACCGCCCATCCCGCCATGCCGCTTAGCGATACCGTGGCCTATGTGAACATGGACATGGTCGGCCGCGATAGCGACAACCCCGCTTGGACCGACCGGGCGAAAGAGAATATCGATGCGGTGTATGCAAGTTCCGCGAAGGTCGGATCGCCGGATCTTTACCGGTTGGTGCAGGAGGCGAATCGAGCGGTTGGCCTTAACCTCCGCGATGACCGGGAGGACCGCACGATGCGCAGCGACACCGGCTCGTTCGCCCGCGTCGGAATCCCCGTCTTGAAAGCCTTCACCGGGGAACATCCCGACTACCATCGAATGACGGACACGCCTGACAAGCTCAACTATCCGAAGATGGCGCGGGCGGCCCAATGGGTTTATCTCTGCGCAGAAGAACTCGCAAACCGGAGGGGGCGCCCTTCCTATTCCGCCACTGGAAGGTACGTGCGGGGGCGGGTGAAGGCGGCTTCGGATATTGAATTGCCGACGGATGCGGTCGTCGAGGTGAAACTGTTCGAAGGCGGGAAGCTATTGGACGAGACGCACCTCGTCAACACGGGGCATTTGCCGCAGATCTTTACGCTTCGGTACGACGCGGCGAAGCTGGATTTGAAGAAGAGCTATACGGTATCGGCGCAGGTACTAAGGGAGGGGAAACCGATGATGACGTCCAACATCCCCGTCGTCGTTTTAGGGAAGGGGGCCGCGGGGGGATTGGTTGACGTGACGGTGGAGCCATCATAGCTTTAGACTGCGATGGCCTGGAGGGCGTCCCATTGGGCTCTCCTACTTCTTGGTAGCAATGCCCTGGGGGCCGAAGAAGTCCTTCGTTTTGGGTTCTTGGGTCAAAGCCCCCGGGGCTTTTCCGATGACGTTACGCCTGTGAGAGCCCCGGGGGCTAAGGTTTCCACTGGCTAAAGCTGCACCGAGTGCGGCCCCCAGGGCATTGCCTCCAAGAAGAGATATCCAACGCGACACTCTCCCTGCCACCGCAGTCTATAAGGGAGGGTCAACCTCGGGCCAACGTCGCCGCGAAATCGTCCAATAAGGCCTCGTACTCGCCGTAGGAGGAGCACCGGGTCAGCTTCTCTCGGAGTTGCGACGCGCCGACTTCACCTTTAATGTAGAGCGGAATCTGGCCGCGCAGCGATCGGCAGGCCCGCGCCTCGGCTCCCACCGGATCGTTCTCGGTTTCGGCTTCGACGGTCATGCGGATGTGGTCGAGGGCGGTGCGGATCCGTTCGCCGATGGGCACGACGATCTCGGGGTCCTCTTCAAACGGGCGGCCCGCCGCATAAGCTTCCATCCCTTCTCGAATGGCACGGAGACGCCAGGGGTTACTGATCGCGGCGCGGCCGACCATGACGCCGTCGCAACCGGTCTCCCGGAGCATTCGCACCGCGTCGCCGGGCGTTTTGACGTCGCCGTTGCCGATCAACGGCACAGTGACGGCGTCGCGAAGGGCGGCGATGAGGCGCCAATCGGCTTCCCCATCGAATCCCTGTTTTGCGAATCGAGCGTGCAAGGTGAGCATCTGGGCGCCGGCATCCTGGAACCGGCGGACGAGGTCGGGGGCAGCGAAGAGGGAATAGTCCCAGCCGGCGCGCACCTTGACCGTAACCGGGACTTTGACCGCATTCACGACCGACCGGACGATCTTCTCCGCCAGTTCCGGGTCCTTCAAAAGCGCCGCCCCCGCCCCGGTCTTGCAGACCTTGGGTACCCAGCAGCCCATATTGATGTCCACGATATCCGCGCCCATCTCCTCCGCCAGCTTCGCGGATTCCGCCATCGTTTCCGGCTCGCCCCCAAAGATCTGGATCGCCACTGGACGCTCCTCCTCGTGGAGCTTCATCTTGTGGATCGTCTTCTTCGCGTTGTAATGAACGGCCATCGCGGAGACGAATTCCGTCACTACCAACCCCGGCCCAGCAATCTGTTTGGCGATCCGCCGCATGGGTTGGGAGGTGACATCCTCCATCGGCGCCAGCACCAGGGGTGGGTCGATGGTTAAGTCTCCAACGCGAAACATGGAGACATCAGGATACCTTTCAGGGAAGAGGGAAGAGGGAAGAGGGAAGAGGGAAGAGGGAAGAGGGAAGAGGGAAGAGGGAAGAGGGAAGAGCATTTTCTTTGCCTTTTTCCTCTTTCTTTTTCCCTTTCCCTTCGCCAGCGCGGTAGGCTTCGAACCGTTCTAAGGAAGGAACGCCGAAATGACACCACGGAACCGGAGTCGAATCGCCTTACTAACCCTCGCGCTCGCGAATCTGTCGCTCGCCCAGGTGCCAAACCCGCTGTTTGAAGACGCCGAGCGTCTGGCGATCATGAATTACTGGGCTTCGCCCGGTCGCTATTTGGCGGATGCGCCGGCGGATGCGGCAAAGAAGGGTGTTTGGCAGGTTCGCCTCACTCCGGCCGGAAGCATTTGGCTTTGGAATCTGACGAAAGGGAAGAAGATTCCGCCGACTCAGGTGGCCACCGCGCAGCCCCTTTGGGAGGCCTGGATTGCCGCGAAGGTCCGGCATGATCGATGGGAAGCCCTTAAGACGGCCCGCGCGGCGAATCTGGATGTGCTGGGCCAGGAGTTGCCCGCTCCGGATGCGAACACTCCGCTTGAGGAGCCGCCCCTTCCCGGAGTGATTCCCGCCGACCTGCAAGATGCCCTTGGCTCGGCGCCGAATTTTGCGGAAGCGGTTGCCCCGTTGCAGCATAAGATTGCGTTCGACGACATCACCCTGACCTACCAAGACAACGTTCGGATGGGGCCGCGGTACGCCTACTATCGGTTTGCCAATGGCGTTCAGAGCATGGGCGTAGCGGTCAAGACGATGCCCCCGGAGGCTCTGGATGGCCTCTTCCATCACGCGGGGATCGATGAAGGCTGCGCGCGGGTCATGCGCGCGGTTTCGATCTTGGAAGGCGGGTTCGACTCCGTCAATACCTACGACACCGGCTTTGTCAGCGTCGGGTTTATTCAGTTTGCCAGTCTCAAAGAAGGGGCCGGTTCGCTGGGCGCGGTTTTGAGAAACTACAAGAGCTCCGACCCTCTCCAGTTCGCGTCCGACTTTCACCGGTTCGGAGTCGAAGTGGATGAGGCGGGCCATCTGGTGGTCGTCGATCCGACGAGCGGATCGATTGCGGTAGGGTCCGAGGCGAACGCCCGGATCATCGAGGACAAGCGGTTGATCGCGGTCTTTGGCCGCGCGGGCAAACAGAGCGAGGGCTTTTGCGCGGCGCAGGTGCGCGCGGCGAAGGCAATCTACTGGCCAAGCGAGGACATGGTCACCGTCACCTTGAACGGGATGCCGACGCCGGTTCGGGTGGGGGATCTGATCTCCAGTGAGGCCGGGTTGGCCACGTTGTTCGACCGCAAGGTGAATACGGGGCGTATTGACGCGCTGGGCGATGCCGCCTCAAGGATCGCCGCTGCCCAGGGGCTGACGACGGTTGCGGAGTTGGCAAAGTACGAGAAAGCGATCGTGGCGATGGTCCGGTACCGCAAAGACTATTTAGCGGAACCTAACCTTTCGCAACCGGCCGAGCCCCCGATGCCGGTGAAATTGGCCTTGCGTAAGGGCGCTAAGGTGTCGACGACGCTGGCCTCCCGCTCCGGCAAGACCGCCCCCGGCGCGTCGCGGGGCCATCGACGAAAGCCGAAAACAAAGAAACCGAGCTGAAAAAAGAGCGCCACGCTGCGCGGTTACTTCTTCCCGTCGATCTTTAGATGCCGAGCCTCGCGGAAGACGAACTGGGCATGACGGCGGGTTTCGTCCTCACGGGCGAGGCCCATAAGGAGCCCGGCCAAGGTGACGAGGAGGCCGCAAGTGGCGAGGTTAACGAACGGGCGCGCGGTGCGGAAGTGCCACTGAGCGAGGCCGGAGAGGCCGGTTCGGAAGGCGCGGACGCGGGCGCCTCGGTAGGCGCGGTTTCCGGTGGCGCGAAGCAGACGGTACGCATCTCTTGCCAACCCGGCTACGCGAAACAGAAGCGGAATCACCCCGCCGACAAGGCCAATCAACCCGAGGAGGAGGAGGCCCACGCTGGTGTCCCGGGCAAAGTCGGCGCGCACGGAACTGGGGCGGCCCACGGCGGCATCGGCCGATTCGTACAACCCGGCGACTTCTTTCCTCAGGTCCGACGAGTTGCCGAAGGCGGCGAGGGTAGCGACACCGTGCGGGGGGTCGGTGGGGTGGAGGTGATACAGTTCCGGAAATTCCAAATGGCGCAAGGGGCCGGCGTCCAGGGAATAGGGAGCGTCGAGGTTAGGAACCTGCTCTCCGCCGCTCGTGGGGATGAAGCGGAGGCGTGGGTCCACGTTAAAACGAGCCCTAAGGTCATCATCCTCCATCAGAGCTTGGATATGGAGGTCATTCGTTGAGAGGAACAGGTCCGCATAGGGCGGAGAATCGACCATTGAGGTGGCCAGACTCTGGACGGTAATGCCGGCAAAAAGCGCCAGGAAGAGGCCGAAGAGGGAGAGGCGTTGGAGCAGCCCGACGGTTCGGCGGGCACCCACGAAGGACAGGGCGCCAACTGTAAGGAGGGCTGCCCCCGATGCGCTCACGTAGGCTAGTTGGGTGAAGTCGCCTTCCATCTGAGGAGGATTGTGGCCCAAAGGGGTTTTCTTCACGCATCGCAAAACCGGAATATGCCCGGCAGGGTAAACCCGCGTCATGCCCCACGCAACCGTCAAAGTCGATGCGGAACGCCCCATCGGCACCGTCTCTCCCCGCCTCTATGGCCATTTCGCCGAACACCTGGGGCGTTGCTGCTACGACGGCCTTTGGGTAGGTAAAGACAGCGCGATTCCGAATGAGGGCGGTTTTCGAAAAGACGTTTACGACGCGTTGAAGGCGATGCCGACGCCTCTTCTGCGCTGGCCGGGCGGCTGCTATGCCGACCATTACCATTGGCGCGACGGCATCGGAGCGGATCGCCCGGTTCGCCTCGGGCTTAGCTGCGGGCGACGGGTGGAGGAAGACAACGGGTTGGGGACTCACGAGTTCCTCGACTTCTGCGAAGCGATCGGTGCGGAGCCGTATCTGGCGGGCAACATGGGCAGCGGTTCCGTTCAAGAGCTTTGCGACTGGGTCGAATACACGACTTATGGCGGCAATACGACGCTGGCCAAGGAACGCGAGGCGAACGGCCGCAAACAGCCGTGGAAGGTGGCCCTTTGGGGCGTGGGGAACGAAAACTGGGGCTGCGGCGGCCACTACTCGCCGGAGAGTTACAGCCTGGAGTATCGCCGGTACGCGACGATGATTCGCGACGTATTGCCGGGCGAGATCGAGATGGTGTTCTGCGGCCAGGAGCTTGATTGGAACACCCGGGCGGTAGAGGCGATGAAGGGCCACACCCAACTCCTGAAGCATTGGTCGATTCACCGCTACTGGCTTGAGGGCGGCAAAGGTTCGAAGTTTACGGAGGCGGAATTCGACGCGGTCTTGGCCGAGGCGCATCGGACAGAAGAGTTCGTTTTGGAGACCCGTACTCTGCTAGACAAGATCGATCCCGACGGCAAGATCGGGATCGCGCTCGACGAATGGGGCATGTGGCATGGAGATGCGCGCGGCTGGGGGCCGGGTGGAACGCCGGGCTACGACGACGATTACACCCAGGCCGGCACCCTGCGTGACGCGTTGGCCGCGGCGGTGGCGCTGGAAGGTTTCCACCGGCAGTGCAACATCCTCTCGCTCTGTAACCTCGCGCAGATCGTGAACGTGCTCCACGCCCCGATCATGACGGACGGCCCCGACTTCTGGGTCACGCCGACCTACCATGTGTTGCGGATGCACACGCCACACCTTGGAGGCGAGGCGCTGACGGTTACTGTGGACGGTAACTCATCGGTCTCCGCGACGGCAACGCGGAAGGATGGCAAGACGACCATCTCGGTGGTGAACCGGTCTTACCGGGACGCCAACGGGGTTCTGTTGGCCGGGCTCTCGGGGACGGTGACGGCGGAACTGCTTCACGCGGCGCCGGAGGCGGAGAACTCCGCGGCCGAGCCGAACCGCGTGGCGCCCAAGCCGTTGGAAGTTAGAGTCGACGCGGAAGGCATCTGGCTTCCGCTGCCACCGCATTCGTTTGCCACGGTGACGGTCTCCTAGTCGTGGCGATGGTCTCCAGACCATCGAGCCTCTCGAGCGTACTGTTTGGCGGAAATCATAGGCTTGTTTGAAGGGTTCGATGGTCTGGAGACCATCGCCACCTTAAAGCGAGTAGTGTTTGATTGGTACGTGAAATGCTTGACCCCCTAGCCCTTCTCCAAGAGTTCGTCGAGATTCCGGGCCCGCCCGGTCAAGAAGAAGCCGTGGCGGAGGCGTTTGCGTTCCGCACGGCGGAACTAGGGTTCGATCCTCAACTCGATGCCAAGGGAAACGTCCGCGTGGCCTTCGGCCCGGGACCATACCGAATCGTAGTCACCGCGCACCTCGACGAAATCGCCATGGTGGTGCGGGAGATTGAGCCCAGCGGGGCCATGGTAGTCGCTCCGCTGGGTGGGCTGCACCCTTGGAAGTTGGGGGAGGGGCCGGTGCAGGTACTGGCCTCGACGGGGGCGATCGACGGGGTTCTCGGGTTTGGCTCCATCCATACGGAAGACCCGGGTAGCCGCGCGAAGCAGGCGGGGGAGGGCCTGGTGCGGTGGCGGCACGCGCGGGTAGAGACTTACCTGCCGCCTTCCGAGTTGGCGGCAAGAGGTGTCCGCCCCGGGACGCGGGTCGTGGTCCACCCGATGCGGCGGAATCTGTTGCAACTCGGCGAGCGGGTAGCCGGCCCATTCCTGGACGATCGGGCGGATCTGGTCTCCATGCTTTTGATCTTGGACGCGCTCCGAGATCGACCGGTCGATGGGGTGCTCTTCGTGGCTACGGTTGCGGAGGAAGTCGGTGGCGAAGGCTCACGATGGGTGATGGGCGAGATTCGCCCGGAGGTCTGCATCGCCCTCGAACTGGGCCCGTTGGTTCCAGATGCGCCAGTTTTGATCAGTGAACAGCCGACGGTCTGGACAACTGACGGCTACGCGAACATGTCCGCCGCCGACGGGGACCTGATCGCCGGAATCGCCCGCGATCTTGGGCTCACGCCACAGTGGCAGGCATTGTCTCGCGGCGGGTCGGACGCCTCTTGCTGCGCGCAGCTTGGCCTTTGCGCCCGCCCGATCACGTTGGGTCTGGCCATGCAGAACTCCCACGGCTACGAGACGATGCACGTGGGTGCGATGACCGAGTTGGCGCGGTTGACCGTTGGGTTGCTCCGGGAGCTTTAGGCGTGTTCGAGATCGACGGAAAAACCGCTCGCAACATCGGTCTTGCCTGGATGACTCTGATTTGGAATGTACCAACCGAACATTCCAACTTCCATATCACCCGTGAAGGCCACATTTACATGGTCGAATATGCGGGACCGGACAATGTGAAGCCGGACGACGAAATTTCGATTGAACCCGTGGCGCTTGCCATATCTGCTCGTGACGGCGCGCTTGTCGGGGGCTCAGTTTTTGGAAGCTCCTGGATACGAAAGGATATCAGGCACGGAGTTTTCCGTGCCTGTACGGCGAATGGGTTAGACGTGACCTCCGCTCTTTGGCCGACGTGGGAAAGGATGATCTCGCGGGCATCCATCGTAAAGGCTGACCGCTCGCCGACAATGCTGGAGGTTGAGGAAGTATTCGGCGATCACTGGACAGTGACGCTTTCCGGCCGGGCCGTGCTGGGGGCGACGACGCTTCTCTTGAAGCCTACCGATCGGGCTTTCTTGCACGGCCTCGCGGCGGTTCGTCTTCCGTCTCCGTCGACTAAAGTCAGCCAGAGCCGGCCTCACAAGCCATAATCACTTCGTGACCGTATCCGCTCCTCCTCGTACTTTGCGCGTCGGCATTCTTGGGTTTGGCACCGTCGGATCGGGCGTCTACCGGATGCTGATGGACAACCAGGAGGCCATCGTTCGAAAGGTTGGACTGAGCGTCGAGGTGGTCAAGATCGGGGTCCGGAGCGCCGGAAAAGCTCGCGAACTTCCCGACGAGATGTTTACGACCGACCTCGCAAGCATCATCGACGATCCTTCGATCGACGTGATTCTTGAGCTGATCGGCGGCGTCGACACCGCCGGCGATGCGGTTCAGCGGGCGTTGGAGAGCGGCAAGAACGTCGTCACCGCGAACAAAGAGCTGATGGCCAAACACGGCTCCCGGCTGGTGACCATTGCCAAAGAGAGAGGCCTCGACCTCCACTATGAAGCCGCCGTCGGCGGCGGCATCCCCCTGGTCCAGCCACTGAAGCACCAGCTTGCGGGCAACGACGTGTTGAAGATGATGGGCATCCTCAACGGCACGACCAACTACATCCTGACCGCCATGCAGGAAGAGGGCGCCGACTTTGGCGACGTCCTGGCCGACGCCCAGGCCAAGGGCTACGCGGAGGCCGACCCGACCGCCGATGTCGACGGGTTCGACGCCTCCTACAAGATCTCCATTCTGGCCAGCATCGCCTTCGGCAAACAGGTGCCGATCGAAGACGTCTACCGCGAAGGCATTCGCGACGTGACGATGCTCGACATGAAGTACGCCGAAATCCTCGGCTACCGAATCAAGCTGCTTGGCATCGTCGATGCCGTCGGTCCAGACCGCGTTAGGGTTCGGGTCCATCCGACGCTCCTGCCGAAGTCGCATCCGTTAGCCTCGGTCAACGGAGTCTACAACGGCCTTTGGCTGGACGGCGACTTTGTGGGCGACGTCATGTTCTCCGGCCGTGGCGCCGGAAGCGCTCCAACCGCCAGCGCGGTCGTAGGAGACCTCATCGACGTGGGCCGAAACATCGTGGCGGGCGGAAAGGGAAGCGCTATCCCCTACGGCACCGGAATGCTCACCGAGCCGATGGACAGCCTGGAAACCGGCTACTACCTGCGGCTCCAGGTGAACGACCGCCCCATGGTTCTGGGCCAGATCGCGACGACGTTCGGCAAGCACAGCGTTTCGCTGGCGGCGATGGAGATGAAGGCGTTGGATGAAGGGAAGGGAGAGATCGTTTTCCTGACCCACCCCTGCCGAGAATCGAACTTCGTGGCGGCGTTGGAGGAGTTGAAGGGGCTGGACGTGATCGCCGACCTTGGAGCTTGGCTTCGGGTTGAGGGGTAACGTCGAGTCGATCGCCATGGATCAACTCATTCAGGATTTCTCGGGCGAGCTTCCAGCTAGTTTTGGACGGTCGATCGGCTAGAGGAGCTTAGGGCGGCCGATGCTGAGATTGATTCGGGAAATGTCTTCTCTGCGGAGCAGGTGAGTGAACACTTCGCCGCGAAAGGAGCGATTTTGAAGATGGTACACGCCCCTTAAGCAAGGGACGTGTACCAGTGACGACTACTGAGGCTTCGTGAGTTTAAACACGGCGAAGTCAGTGGCTCGGACCTTGCCCCAGGGCAGAATCTTAACGTGGCCGTCGGCGAACGCGATGATCGTGCCGCCGGTGTGGCCTTTGGCTCTGACGGGGTCGGAGACGCAGTAGCTTGGGACATCGCTGGCCGAAGTTCTTCCGGGGAGTTCCCGGGCGTCGCAGTTGGTGAAGATGGAGCCGTAGACGCATCCCATCCAGGAGTCGTCGGAGTTGTCGTAGTTGATCCAGTTTTCGAGGAAGGCGGCGGTGTCCGCCGTCTGCTCGATTTGAGAAGCGTTTCGGCCGCGGAAGATTCCGTCGTCGAAGCTTCCGGTGCCTAGCCCCGTGTTGTTATCCCGCATCCCCCAACCGTTCTCGGGAGTAGGAGCCGCGATGCTCGCCTCCGTGGCGATCCCGGCGACGTAGCCGTAGGACCGTTTGATTCGCTTGGTGTAGTAACTTCCGTCGTAGAAGTCGTTGATCCCGAAGTTGGGCCAACTGTGGCCGTCCGACGGGCAAGTGAAGAGGCCCTCACTCTTGATGTAGGGAATGAGGAGAAGGTCGTAGGGTTTCCAGCCGTTGCCGCCTCCGTTGACGGTCGGCTCGTTGGTTGCCGGGGGCATCGTAGTGTCATCGGCATCGGACATGTACATGACATGCGCGAGACCAACCTGCTTGAGGGCGCTCAGACATTGAGTCTTCTTCGCGGCTTCTTTGGCTTGGGCGAAGACAGGAAACAGGATGGCGGCGAGGATCGCGATAATCGCGATCACGACGAGGAGTTCGATGAGAGTGAAGGCACGTCGCACGCCAGCATTGTCATTAGGATTGGCGACATTGCCAAGTACTAAAGTCGAGTGATTCCGAAATTTACTCGACTTAAACGAGTACTTTTGAGCAAATTACGGAAGAAAAGGTCCCAGACTACGCACGGATCGGTTTAACGACGCGTCCCGTTTTCGCGCTTTCGATGGCGGCAAGGCTGATTGCCAATGCGGCCAGTCCCTCCCGGCCGGGTACGGGGACTTCCGTTCCGTTCTTAAGCGCGTTCACGAAACCGTCGATTTCAAGGTAGTAAGGATCGTCGGTCGGGGTTACTCCGCCGTCGGTCCAGACCCCTTCCTTGGTGGCGGTTCGGAGGAAAGCGTTCGAACGCGAATCGTGCTCGATCAGCCCCTTGCTACCCGCGACTTCGAAGGTCGTTCGGAAGCCAGTCGGGTCCATCCAGGTGGATTCGACATGGGCGACGACGCCGGAGTCGAAGGTGAGGGTGGTGAGGGCGTAGTCCGGGGCGTGGCCGTCTTGGAAGCCGACGCTTCGGGAGTAGAGGAAGGCGACCTCGCCCAACGTCCAGCGGAGCCAATCGAAATCGTGAATCGCGAGGTCGAGCAGGACGCCGCCGCTCATTTCGAGGTTTTGGAACCAGCCTTCGGTTCCGGTCGGGGTACCGCCGCCGCGCCGGACGCGGGCGGCGGCGGGCGTGCCGACGGCTCCGGATTTGACGAGTTGGTGGCCTCGGGCGAAATCTGGGAAGAAGCGGACGACCTGGGCGGTCATCAGGGGCACGTTTGCCTTTTCGGCGGCTTCGACCAGGCTAAGTCCTTCCTCGAAGGTTTTCGCCAGCGGCTTTTCCACGAGTACCGCGCGTCCGGCGGCGATGGCCCGGAGCCCGTACTCCGTGTGGAGCGGCGTGGGAAGGCATACGTCGATGGCGTCCGCCTTCGACAGCAGCTCTTCGACGGAATCGACCGGGGTGCCGTTGTTGGCCTCCGCTAATGCTCGTCCCCGTTGCGGGTCGCGGTCGTGAACCAGGAGCTCCACGTCCCCTCTGCGTCCATATTGCCGTGCGTGCGTTCGGCCCATACCGCCCGCTCCCAGAAGCCCGATCCTCATCTTATTGGATTGTGGCTTACGCGGCGATTTTCTCGAAGGCCTCGACGGCGTGGCTGCACCGGTTGCGGCCCTGTTGCTTGCTGGCGTAGAGGGCTAAGTCGGCGGCGGAGATCAACTCTTCGGCGGTGGTTCCGTTTGTCACTACGCTGGCCACGCCGAGGCTGCATGTCACGCCGCGCTCGACCCAGTCGCCTTCTTCGACCGCTTTGCGGAATCTTTCCGCCGCGAGCATGCCTTTCGGAGCTTCCGTTCCGTGGAGCACAATGGCGAACTCTTCGCCGCCATAGCGGGCCGGATTTTCGGTAGAGCGGGCCACCGTACGCAGAATGCGGGCGAATCTTCGGAGGACTTCGTCGCCCGCCGGGTGGCCGTAGGTGTCGTTATAGGCTTTGAAGTCGTCGATATCGAGGAGGACGAGCGAGAATGGGCGGCCGGTGGTTCGGTAGGTGTGGATGGCCGCGTCGAGGTCGCTAAGGAAGGATCGGCGATTCCAAAGCCCGGTGAGACCGTCGCGGGAGGCTAGATCCTTAAGGCGGGCATTGGCGATCTCGAGCTTGGTCTTCTCCGTGGAGAGAATCTGTTCCGCCCGTTTATGGGTGGTCACGTCGACGTGCGCGCAGATCGCGCCGACCGGCTTCCCGCTACGGCCTTTGAGCACGATGATGCGGCAGGTGAAATCGCGCGAGAATCCTTCGACTTCATGGGTCCAATCGAATTCGGTGTGGCTCGAATCCTCGAAAATTTGGACACATTTCTTCGAGGACCAGGCGCCGTGGCTATGGGCAAAAACTTCCCATACCGGGCGCATCAGGGTATCGAAGGCGGCGATGCCGAAGGACTCTTCCGCCGCGCGATTCCATTCGTGGACTCGGCCCTCGGTATCGAAAGTGAAGCAGGCGACGGGCAGGCCGCTGAAAAGATCTTCGAATCGGCGCGAGGACAACCGAAGGCATTCGGCAAGCTCTTGCGCGCTTTGCTCGGTTCGCGCTCCTTCCCGTTGCCGTTCGGCGCTGCGGTCTTCGCTGGCTAAGAGGCGTTTGGCGACCCTGAGACGGGCGCCGATCTCATCGGCATCGAGTGGAAGAGAGAGAAAGTCGTCGACCCCGGCGAGTTCCGCTTCCTCATGCCCCTTCCGGTCGGCTTTCTTCGTTAGCAGGAGGAAAAAGGCGTAGGGACCGGGAATCTCCCGAATGCGCCGGCAAAGTTCAATGCTTTGCGCGCCGCGGCCCAGTATGATCCGATAGGCGTTTCGGGCGTGGAGGGCAAAGGCCTCGTCTGCCGAGGATGCGTGATCCACCTCGATTCCCCCTTGCGCAAGTATTTCGCGAAGAGCATCCACCGTTTCCGCATCCCTCTCAAGGATAAGGAAGCGGGACGAAGAATCTCTGAAGGAAATCATATTGCCGCGCCATCTCATTCATTCCGCGTTTGGCCCCAGAAGTTGACGAGGGAATGCGGGAAAATCCCTTTAAGGGTGGGTCTTAAAGGGATTTTGTCGAAATTGGGACTAAACATGAACTTTGCCGAGCCGGCATGTCTCTAGAGGGGCGTTCCGAAGAGGATGTTTTGGAAGAGCCTGAGTTTCTAGAGAAGATTAAGCAGGGTGACCCTGGCGCGGTCGACGCGATGGTGGTTCGTTACCACCCCGATGTCTATCGCTTTCTGCGGCATTTGTCTCGCCACCCGCAAGAGGCCGAAGATTTGGCCCAGGCGACGTTCCTCCGGGCGATTGCCCGAGTCGAGACGTACGCCGGAAAGGCGCCGCTGCGCAGTTGGCTGCTCGGCATCGCTTACCGGGAGTTCACGCGGTGGCGACGCCGACGGCTTTGGCTGCCTTTGCTGGGAGACCGGCTCTCTCCCGGAGATCCCTATTCGGACCTGGCGGAGGCCGAGGCGCTCTTAAGCGCGCTGTCGCGGCTTCCGGAGAGTCTCCGCGCTACCTTTTTGCTCCATCACGTGGAGGAGCTTTCCATTGCGGAGATCGCCGTGAGTCTCGACATTCCGGAAGGCACGGTAAAAAGCCGCCTTCATACCGCCCGCGCCCGGCTCCGAGCGCTGCTGAGAGAGGAAGAAAACTATGTCCCCGAAGCCTGTTAATGTCCCCCGCGCCCTTGAGACCCTTCGTGAGGAGCGGCCGCCTGCCGAAGCCACGGAGTCACTGCTGCGCGCCCTTCGTCAACCAACGCCTCGCCGTTCGGTCGCCCGCCCGCTGGCCTTTGGCCTGACGTTGGCGGCTCTTGCGCTTGTCCTGTTCTTTCCGCCTCATACCAAAGAGGGTTCGGCTTGGGCTCAAACATTGGCAAACTCGTTGGATGTCCCTGCAACCCACAGCGTTTCAAGGAATGCGAAAGGCGAGGTGGATGGCGAGTATTGGGTCGCTGGGCCGAAGAGCGCGACGGTGCTCTATCGTAAAGGCAAAGCGATGATCGAGATGCGGGGCGATGGGAAGCGGCGCTTTAACCTCGTCGACTGGCTCGGCTGGGGCGGACCGCCCGCGGCGAATGCGCGGGTTTACGGGATGGTCTCCAAGGACTGGCATATGCCAAGCCAGTGGGAGGTCTCGTACGCCTCGCTGGACGCGCTACTGAAGCGTCCAGGGTTGAAGGTATTGAGCCACGAGGAGGCGAAGGATGGACAGCCGGAGAAGTACCGGCTGAGCGTCAAGACGCTTCGCACCTTTGAGATTGTGGCGGAGATCGATCCTTCGGTTCGCCGCGTGGCGGCGGTGGTCGAGCCACGATCGGGAGCACGGACGACGATCGAGTATCCGCCATCGATTTCGGATTCGGTGTTTGAGCCACGAGCGCAGGCTCGTACGGGGTTGGAGACGTACGATAGCGCTGAACTTGCTAAGCAGGTCCAGCGGACGGTGCGAAAGGGGCTTGGTGAGCAAGGTCCGGTGACGTTGCGGGCGGTTCTGTTGGATGGAAATGGGGCGCTCTGGGCATTCTGGACGGGGGCGTTGCCGGACCCGGGACTGTCGCATCCGTTCTCCCTGCATGACGTCCCGTGCGGCCCGGCGGCGACGAATCGGATCTACACCACGGGTTGGCGGAGTTCGCCGAAGATGAATGGGATATCGTCGGGTTTTGCAGGGCCGCGGGTCGGGGGAATGGCTCGGGTACCGAAGGTGAAACTTGGTTCGACGGTGGACATCGACGTGCCTTATACCGGCGGGGTGGCGCGGTTTCGTAAAGTCCCGATCATTCGTATCGGCCTTATTCAGAACCTGGGTACGGTTTTTGGCGTGACTCGGGACTATCGGTGAGTTAGGGGAAGCCAATTGCAGAATTGGCTTCTCCGATCGCAGCCCTGAAAGGGCGACCGTTGATAGCGAAGGGCGAAGCCCTGGAGTGACGTCCCGAGTTAGGTCGGAGGCCTGAAGGGCCGAAATACCTCGATTCCACCCGAGAGTTTCGTCGAGGTCAAAGCCAAAGTTCTGCAATCGGCTCAGGAATGAACGAACACAGCCCTCCCCGTTGGGGATGAAAGCCCGTTGAACTTAAATTCTGCACTTGGCTCGGTCACACCCGGAGTACTCGCAAATCCAATCCGCTGTTTTGTGAAGCTGGCCACCAGAACCCTCTAGAATGAACGTAGGCACAAAGGAGAGGAGACAATGAGCTTTGATATCCCGCAAATCCATATTCCGGACAACAGCCCCGAAGCGCAGGTTTTAGAGGCGATCATCAGCCGAGAGCACGTCTCGCCCGAGCAAGTTGTACTCCGCGCGCTTCGCGAAATGGCCGGGAACACCCCAACACCAAACTCAATCCTGGCCGGGCGGGGATTGTTTGGCAGTCCGGAAGACGCGGCGGCGTTAGACGCCGCAGTTGACCTTGCCTACGAAGAGCGCCGCCAACCGCCGAAGCGAACCGTTAGCCTCTGATGTCTAAGGTTCTGATCGACACAGACATTCTTTCGGAATATCTGAAGGGCATCACGGAGCCGTCGTTCAGCGGGGAGATGCTTATGCGCGGGAGCATGTTCAGTTCACTTTTTCCAGCGTAACGGTCTACGAGATCATCCGCGGACTGGAAGAGAAGGGCGCTGCAAGTCAAGTCCAGAAGGCTTTGTTCTGGTTAAAGACCAACGAAGAAATCCTTCCGTCTGCCGAAGACTATCTCACCGCCGCTCGGGTCAAAGCGCAAGCGAGGCGGCTGGGCAACGTGGTTGAGCTCCCGGACTGTTTGATTGCGGCCGCGGCGTCTCCACTAGGTGTGCCGCTAGTGACCGGGAATACCGGTGACTTCGCCGCGATCCAAAAGACTGGCCTGGCTCTCATCCTCGAGAACTGGCGAAACGTTTGATTCCCCGGATCAACATCAAGGGCGCGGCGGCTGCCACCGTCTCATGGCTACCGCTGAGGCCGTGCAGCAACTCAACGCTATTGCCTTATTCCTCACGTTGAGTTCGCGGAGGCGCACGGTCCAGGTAAAATAGAAGACAAATGTCCACTTAGTTTTACAATTATTAAAAATAACATGCTTTTATTTATCTGTGGCTCATTCGACCTCTCCAAGAAAAAAATAACGAGATTTCCTCGTGAATTCCCGGGAGAAATTGATCGATATGAAATTGCTGTTTAGAATAAAAATCGATAAAAGTATCCTCAGAACCCCTTCCATTTCGCTCCGGCGAGAGGGAGGGGCAGGGGTGGGAGAGTCCGGCTGAGTCTCGAATGTAGCCCGGTATTCCTCGTAGGCCAAAGGACCTAGAGAGCCGTTGGCTATGTCCGGTATATTTCACATCCTTCTGGGCGCGGTCGCTTTCGGCCAGCTTTAAAGCCGCACCCTCATCTATTCGCGTAACTTGGCGCTTTTCCGTGTGGCGACGGACTCGGGCGTCGTGCTCCGACACCGTTTCGCCTTTTTTGGGGCGAAGCCCTGACCCTTTACCGGAGGGTAATTCTTGAAAACAACGCCTGTATTAGGCGATGCCGTTGCGACGGTGCCGCCACCCATGGACGACGTACTTATACGTCTCGTCGGGGATTTTTCGGACGACGGCCGTTTCGGCCGTCGTACTTTAGAAGTGGCTTCGGACCACGTCCGCGTGCTTGACGCGGCGGGCGTAGAGACGTTGCGGCTGGAGATCTCCGACGTTAAATCTGCCCGAAACGAACCTCTCGTCGGCGGTGGCCGGCTCGAGGTGACCACCAAGCAGGGGGAGATTCTGCCTCTGCTCAGTTACTCGTTGACCCACGCCCCCAAGTTCAGTGAGGCCGCGCGCGGCCTCGAACAACTGGCAAAGGGCGAAGAGCTTCTCATTAGTCTTAAAAAGGAACGGCTACGGTGCGCCAAGTGCGACCGGCTGCTTCCGGAGAAGGACGGGGTCTGTCCGGCCTGCGTGCAGCGGGGGAAGACCTTCATGCGCATCCTCGGCTTCATGAAGCCATACCGGGGGCATGCGCTTCGCTTAGGCATTCTCGCCTTTGTCACGACGCTTCTGAACCTGTTGCCGCCGCTCATCCAGGGGCAGCTCATCGACAAGGTGCTCAAGAAAGGCGGCGATCTTCAGACGCTGCTGATCCTTATGCTGGTCTGGCTGGGCGTCCTCGTGGTGAACGGGGTGCTGCAGGTGGTGAACGGGAAGACGATCGCCTACCTGGCGGGCAACATCGCTTGCGACCTCCGCGCGGCCGTCTACCGGGCGATCGAGTTCTTGCAACTCACCTTCTTTGATAAGAAGCAGGTGGGCGCGATCTCGTCGCGCGTGACGAGCGACACCGACCGCGTTTGGGGCTTCCTCGTGGAGGGCGTGCCTTATCTGCTCACCAACGGCCTGATGCTCGTGGGCATTATCGGGTTCCTCCTTTGGACCAACGTGGTGTTGGCTCTCTGCATCTTGGCGCCGGTTCCGATCACCCTCGGCATCGGGGCGTATTTCTGGAAGCCGATGTCCCAGATGTTTCATCGGGTGGGCCAGAAGTGGGCGCGGTTCCATACGCATCTGAACGAGAGTCTTCACGGCATCCGCGTGGTGAAGGCGTTCGCGAAGGAAGATCGCGAGTTCGAGAAGTTCCGCGAGCGGAACCACGAGCTGCGCGATGCGGGCATCGCCGTCGATTCTCGCTGGTACACGATCTTCGGCGCGATGACGTTCTTCACGTCGTTAGGGGGCGTGATCAACTGGTCGGTGGGCGGATACATGGTTCACCAGGGCACGTTGACGCTGGGCGAGTTCTGGCGAGTCAATGCCTTCCTGGCGTTGGTCTATGGACCGCTGCAGTGGTTCTCCGCGGTGAATCAATGGTTCAGCCGCGCGATGTCCGGCGCGGAACGGATCTTCGAGATCATGGATATGGACATGGAGCGGATCGGCGCCGACCATGGTCAGCCGCATGCGGTGGTCGGCGAAGTCCAGTTTGAGAACGTCCGGTTTGGCTACGACAAATCGAACCCGGTTCTCAAAGGGATCGATTTCACCGCCGCTCCGGGCGAGATGATCGGTCTTGTTGGGAAGTCGGGGGCGGGTAAGTCGACCACGATCAACCTGATCTGCCGGTTCTACGAGCCGGATGCGGGAACGATCAAGATCGACGGGAAGGACTACCGGAACATTGATCTTCAGGACATGCGCCGGCAGGTCGGCATCGTGCTTCAGGAGCCGTTCCTGTTCAACGGGACGATCGGGGAGAACATCGCTTACGGCAAGCCGGGCGCTTCGCTCGACGAGATCATGGAGGCGGCAAAGGCGGCCAATGCGCACCACTTCATCCTGGCGAAGCCCGACGGATACGATTCGATCGTCGGCGAGAAAGGGGCGAAGTTGAGCGGCGGCGAGCGCCAACGCGTTTCGATTGCCCGCGCAATCCTGCACAACCCGCGGATTCTGATCCTCGACGAGGCGACGTCATCCGTGGACGTCGAGACGGAGAAGCAGATTCAGGAGGCGATTGGCCGCTTGATTCAGGGGCGGACGACGTTTGCGATCGCGCACCGGCTTTCGACGCTGCGGAACGCTTCCCGGCTGATCGTGCTCGACAAGGGCGAGATCGCGGAGATTGGGACGCACGAGGAGTTGATGGCCAAGAAGGGCAAGTTCTACGACCTGGTGCAGGCGCAGACGGCGATGGCGGAGATCATCGGTGTGGGGATGGGCGGATGATCCGTCCCGCCACTGAGGCCGACGCGTCGCGCGTGGCTGAGCTGATGAGCCTGAACCGGATGGAGCCGATCACGGCGGAAGGACTGCTGGATCACGATCGTCACTTCCCGACGGGAGGCGTCAACCGGTGTCTGGTACTAGACCTGCCGGGTGACGGGATCGTCTGCTTCGGCCGCGCCCAGCGCTGGCCGAACCAGCCGTCCGACCTGAGGAAGTGGGCGATCAATGTCGACCCCGCCTTTCGCCGCCGCGGCTACGCGCAGGCGATGATGGAGGCGCTCCATGAGCCGGACGTAGCGCGGCTTCGGGTGGAGGTCCGTGACACTGACGCTGAAAGCCTTGGGTTCGCCCAACGCCGAGGCTTCGAGCAGACCCAACACGTCTTCGAATCGATCATTGACCTCATCAGATTCGACGACGAGGCCTTCGATGAGATCATTCGCTGCGCGGAGGCAAACGGCGTCCGGTTCTTCTCCTACGCGGAGACCGCCATGGACGAGGAAGCGCTTCGGCGGCTGTGGGCGGTGAACGAAGAGACGGGGGTGGACGAGCCGGGATCGGACGGCGAAGCGATGAGCTTCGAGGACTGGAGCCTTAGTGTCGGCCAGGCGCGTTGGTTTGCCCCCAAGGGGCAAATCGTCGCCGCCGTCGGCGACGAATGGGTCGGGTTAGGTGCGGTGGGCGAGTTGACGCCGGGCCGCTTCTACAATCTCTACACCGGAGTCCGGCGCCCGCACCGTGGCAAAGGGATCGCGAAGGCGCTCAAGGCGTTGGGCCTTCGCTACGCCCGAGCGCAAGGCGGTCTGACGCTCCGCACCCACAACAACTCGACCAACGGCCCGATGCTGGCCATCAACCGAAGCTTCGGCTACCAGCCGTTGCCCGGTCTTTACACCCTCGAAAAGGAGATTTCAATTGGAACCCGGTAGCCTTCAACTGTTTCATCACCCCAAGGATCGCCTCCGTTTGACCGTGGGCGAAGAGAAGTCGTATCTGACGGTCAAGCCGGTCTGGGCGGCGCCCCTTTCTCACCCGGAGAAATATCTATCTTTGCTAGATGGCAAGGGCGAGGAGATCGTGACGCTCCCAGACCCTAAGGTGCTGGCGGAGTCATCCTATTCAGCCGTGCGAGAGGAGATCTCGCGCCGCTATCTGACCGCGACGATCGACGTGGTCACGGAGGCCCGTTGCGAGTTCGGGGCGACCTATTGGCACGTCGAGACGGATCGCGGTCCCCGGGACTTTGTGACCCAGAGCCTCTCCGAGAACGTGCAGTGGCTTACGCCGACGCATGTTTTGTTGACGGACGTGGACGGGAATCGGTTTGAGCTGAAGGACGTGTCGGCAATGGACCCGGTGAGCCGTCAGTTGGTGGAGGGGGCGCTTTAGTCCTGGACCGCCGGGCCGATGGACCGCCGCTCGCCAGAGTGGCCCAGACCGTACCCGTGAGCGAAGCTCGCTAATAAAGAGCCGCTTCGCTCATGGCTATTTAAGCCACTCTGGCGAGTGGCGCTCCAGGGCGGTTCGGGTGCAACGTAGGATGGTTTCGGGCCGTATGGCTCTCGGTTTATGAATGTCAGCCGCACTACGCGCCTCGCCATCTTGGGTGCTCTCGCCGGGCTGCTGACTTGGCTCGTTTCGGAGCCTTTCGCCCGGACGGCGGCTAACCACGGGGTTCGAGCGGGATCGACCACCTTTTCGGTCGGCTCCTTTTACGGCTGGTTTGCCCACATGATGCTGGGCGCGACGATCGTGGGGTTTGTCGCGTTTTCCGTGTCGCTGGAGCGGATGCGGGTGGGGAAGGCGCTGCTTTGGGGCTTGGCAGCGCTGGTCCTGGGTGGGTTTCTCGGTTGGCTGTCCGACTCGCAATCGGATCAGCTTTGTATCCGGCTCTTGCGAAGCGGGGCCATCCCTCCTCATTTGGCCTCGACGTTGATTTGGCACTTCGCGGTGGCGATGAGTTTGGCGGTGGGAATCGCGGTGTGTACCCAGCCGACGGTGGACCGGGTGTTGCGGATGTTGGCGGGCGGGGTTGGGGCGGCATTGGGGAGCTTTATGGCGCGGCTGCTTTTGGCCCCGCTGTCGCTGGTGATGGCGTTGGCGCGTGGGGGCGGTGGGGGATGGCAGCCGTATGAGCCGTCTCGTTTGGTCGACCACTTGGTGATGGGACTGATCCTTGGACTGTGCGTGGGGCTAGGGGAGACTCTTCTGACGAGCGCGCGGCTTCGGCTGGTTCTGGGGCGGAACGAAGGACGGGACTTCTTAATTGGAGGGCGGCTCAACCGGCTGGGGTCGGCGGAGGGGATCGAGGTTCCGCTTTTTGGGGACGCGGCGGTGGCTCCGGTCCATGCCCAGATCTGGCAGCAGGACGGGCGGTGGCTGATTCAGGACGCGGGGGCTCCGGCGGGGACTTGGGTGAATGGGCAGCGGATCGGGCAGGCGTGGCTACAGGGAGGCGAAACGATCCAGCTTGGGTCGTCCACTTTGGTCTTCCTTTTGAAGGGCCAAGGGGCACCGGCTTATTTGGCGTCGACACCGGTTCCGATGGTCACGCCTGTCGTTCCGGCGGTCCAGGTTTTGAGCCATCGTTTAATCGATGGGTTTGGCGCGATCTTCGATCTACCGGATGGAGTGAGCGAGATTGGACGTGAGGCGACGGTGGCGGTGGGTCTGGTCCACGACGGCTTGGTGTCGCGTCGGCATGCACGGGTGACGGTTGTGGGCGACCGGGCAGCGGTGGAGGATTTGGGGAGCCGGAATGGGACGCTTGTAAACGGGCAACCGGCTGTGGGATCGGTGGACTTGCGGGATGGGGATGTGGTCGAGGTGGGGGGGAGCCGATTGACGTATCGGGTCTCCTAGCCCAGAGGTGCGGCGTTCACTTCGTGCTTCTGCCACATGTAATAGTTGTAGGCGATCTGGAGGAGCGTGCCCAAGAACACTACGGCCGCGATTACCCAAGGGTCGATGCTGTTGTAAAGCCGAAAGACGAAATTGTCATTTGGCAGCTTAGGCAGGAAGGGGAAGACCAGGCAGGTCGGAAGGAGCCAGAAGCTTCGGAGCATCTTTCGCCGGTATGACAAGCTCATGTAGGCAAGAGCGAATCCACGATCCACCTTTCCTGCGGAGGTTTTCTTCATGTCTGATATTTTATCGTGAATGGTTGCGTCAGGCGGCCGAGTACTACTCGGCGCTCCATTAGGAGGGCCGAGTCATCTCAATGGGCACAACCCACTGCCCAAACTCCGCTTCGGTCAGATAACCCGTGGCCAGTGCCGCTTCCTTCAACGTCAGACCTTCTTTGTGGGCCTTCTTCGCGATATAGGCGGCCTTGTCGTAGCCGATGTGGCGGTTGAGGGCGGTGACCTGCATCAGGTTGGAATCGAGGTTGGCGGCAATCTTCGCGCGGTCGGGTTCGATGCCGATGGCGCAGTTGTCGTTGAAGGCGCTGCAGGCGTCGCCGAGGAGTTGGATGGACGAGAGGACGTTGTGGACCATCACCGGCTTGAAGACGTTGAGTTGGAAGTTGCCCTGGGAGCCGCCGAAGGCGACGGCGGCGTCGTTGCCGAAGACTTGGACGGCGACCATAGTCATGGCTTCGCTTTGGGTGGGGTTCACCTTGCCGGGCATGATGGAGGAGCCGGGTTCGTTCTCAGGGATGACGATTTCGCCGATGCCGTTGCGGGGGCCGGAGGCGAGCCAGCGGACGTCGTTGGCCATCTTCATGAGGGCTCCGGCGAGGGTGCGGAGGGTGGCGGAGGTGGCGACCAGCGCATCGTGCGCGGCGAGGGCGGCGAACTTGTTGGGGGCGGAGACGAAGGGGAAGCCAGTCTCTTTGGCGAAGTAGGAGGCGGCGAGGTCGCCGAATTTGGGGTGAGCATTCAGGCCGGTGCCGACGGCGGTGCCGCCGATGGCCAGTTCGTAGAGACCCTTCTCGGCGTGGCGGACATCTTCGAGGCAGAAGTCGATCTGGGCGACCCAGGCGCCGATCTCTTGACCGAGGGTGATGGGGGTGGCGTCTTGAAGGTGAGTGCGACCGACCTTGACGAGATCAGAGAACTGGGAGGCCTTGTTGGCGAGGGTTTCGCGAAGTTCGGCGACGCGCGGATAGAGTTGACGGTGGAGCTCCTCGACGACGGCGATGTGCATCGCGGTGGGGAAGGTGTCGTTGGAGGACTGGCCGCGGTTGACGTGGTCGTTGGGGTGCACCGGCTTCTTTGAGCCCATCTCGCCGCCGGCCATTTCGATGGCGCGGTTGGAGATGACCTCGTTCGCGTTCATGTTGCTCTGGGTGCCGGAGCCGGTCTGGAAGACGACCAGGGGGAAGTGGTCGTTAAGTTTGCCTTCGAGGACTTCCTGAGCGGCGGCCACTACGAGGTCGGCCACGTCAGCGGGCAGTTCACCGAGCTCCTTGTTGGCCTGAGCGGCGCCCTTCTTCAAGATTCCCATCGCGCGGACGATGGAGGGAAGCATCTTGAACCGGTCTTGGCCGATGGGGAAATTCTGGATCGAGCGCTGCGTCTGCGCCCCCCAGTATCGCGAGGCCTCAACCTCAACCGTGCCCATCGTGTCCGACTCGTTCCGGAAGCTCATGCCTGTTATTGTGGCGTGGGCGAGTCGTACGCGTTTGATGGTGAAGAAGGACGCGGTGGGCCGGCCCCGTCAGTTACCGCAGGGAAACTTTCGAGCCGGGCAGGGTGAAGAAGATGGTGGTTCCTTTGCCGGGTTCGGAGTGGGCGTCCATGTTGCCTCCGTGGCGGCGGATGATACGGCGGCAGTTGGCGAGACCGATGCCGGTGCCGGGGTAGTCGGTGTCGCGATGGAGGCGTTCGAAGGGCTCCCAGATTTTGTCGACGTACCGCATGTCGAAGCCGATGCCGTGGTCGCGGACAAAGTAGGTGCCGTCGGCCATTTGGCCGGCTTCCACTCGTGGGGGGCTGCCGGGGATGACGTATTTCCAGGCGTTTTCCAGGAGGTTGAGGACGACAAGGCGCAGCATATCGGCATCGCCGTGAGTGGTCATGCCAGGGTGAACCGACAGTTCACCTTCACGAGAGGATTGGAGTTCTGCGGCGACCTTCTCAAACATGGCGGTCAGGTCAACCTCTTGCTCCTTTAACCCAACCTGTCCTACCCGGGCGAACTGGAGGAGGCTTTCGATGAGGGCGGACATCTTTAGCGCCGCGGTTTCTACGCGCCCAAGCCGGTCGCGGTTTTCCAAATCCAACTTCTCGCCCGCATCCTCCAAAAGGATACGGATATTGCCGACGATGCCTCGGAGCGGCGCACGTAGGTCGTGGGAGACCGAGTAGTTGAACCCGGTGAGTTCTTCGTTGGCCCGTTGAAGTTGCTCGGTACGCTCAGCCACCCGGCCCTCGAGGCGGGCGTTCAGTTCGCGGATCGCCTCCTCTGCTTGTTTGCGTTCCGTGATGTCGCGCAAAAAGCCGATAAAGACGGTGCCCTCTGGGCGGTGGTGCGCCACGATCGAGGCTTCGACGGAGATTTCGGATCCGGCCCTTGTCATCGCGGACAGTTCTAGACGGCGACCAAGGATGGGGCCTTCGCCGGTCTCCAGGTAACGGCCGAGTCCCTGCGTATGTGCTTCTCGGAAACGCTCGGGGACGAGAGTCTCGCCGAGGGACCGGCCGCGAACCTCTGACTCTTTCCATCCAAAGAGCGATTCGGCAGTTGGGCTCCAGTAGTCGATGGTGCCGTCTTGCCGCATGACGACCAAGGCGTCCAGCGAGGAATCGACGATGAGTTTGCGCATCTCCTCGCTCGTCCGCAGACCCGACTCCGCGACTTCGGCACTCTTCTGTGCGTCGAATGCGCGGATCCGAACCGTACGAAAGCGATCGCGGGTGACTCCGATGACGAGGGAGTAGAAACTGAAGATGGCTAGGGTTCCGAGAAGGTCTCGCCCGGGATTCAAAGAACGCTTCGGGCCGTAGATCGTCGTTGCCCCGTAAGGCGGGATATTGAAGTGGTGGATGAGCCAGACGTGGCCGGCGAGGAGCAGGGTGGCGGCGAGGGCCGACCAGAAGCCGGTCATCATCGACAATCCGACGATCAGGATCAGGTAGGGCACACCCAGGTTGGGGATGAAGTGGATGAACGCTGAAAACAGGTCAATGCCGACGATTGCCGCGACTGCGACCAGAACTCCGGTGAGTTGCCGTTGAAAATCCAGCGGCTTGGGGCGTCTCTTCCCCCTCCCCTTGCTCCAATCGTTTATTATCCGGGCCAAGCCCTGGATCTCATCGGATATTTTCATGGCCCGCACGATTGTGCGGGCCTCATTATAGTCCCAGTACCTTTGACGGCCGCAGGAGAAGGACGGCGTTCAGCGTCCAAACCTGGGATCTCGCCAGTTGTTGGGCCAACTGAGTACTTGGTCCACATCCCCCGCACGCGCTTGTAGGAACTCTTTCAGTTGCCTGATCGCCGCGTCTTTCTTGGCCTCTGGCCAATAAGGCTGGAATTTGGGGGCTCCCTTCAGGCGAGTGAGCGCCTTTGCCATGGAATCGCCGATGCGAACCGGACGCTTTTCGTCCGGCTTGGGCCGCAAGGGGTCATTCATGATGTCCTTGTCGCCTCCTTGGCCGGAGGACGAGCCTTCGTGGCGAACGAAGAGAGTTCCGCGTTCGTCGACCCAGGTGTCGCCGAACGGGGTCTTGTCGTCGAGGACAAGGCCGATCGACTCTCGGAATTCCGGAATGGCGAGGAGGGGGGTGACCGCCATTGTTTCTGCCCAGTTCCAGCCGGGGTGTTGCGTGGCCATGGTATAAGGGCTGTTCGGGGCGCCAGGAGCGAGGAAGAGTTTCCGGGCGATCCCTTTGAAGGCCGGGTTGGCAGGGTGGCGGGCAAGTGGCTCGAAGATCTTGATCCCGTCGCTACCGCCTTCCATGGGGGGTAGCTTGGCAAGCCACTGGGCGTACTCGGTCCACACTTCGGTATCGCCGATAGAGGCCCGTTTGTCCAGGGCGTCGGAGAGTAGCTTGGCGGTTTGGCCGAGCGACGTGACGTGACCGTCGGGTGGGAGGGCGATCGCCATGGTGCGGTTCGTGGTGTCTTTCAGCACCGGCAGGGCGGCTTTCGGGTCCCATTCGGCGAGCATTGAGGCGAGGCGGAGGCCGTCGGCACAGTCGAACCATTGAATGCTTGAGTTGGCTTGACCGATGCCGCATAGCTCCTTGGCGCGGCGTCCTAAGAGGTCACTGAGGGACGGGTTCGTTTTCGAACGGACCGCCTCCGCCTTTAAGTTTCCAGGGTCGTTTGCCCGTCGTGGTGGTCGTCCAGGTGCCGGTGCGTTGGACGTTGGTATGGTCGAACAGACGATCGGCGGCATCCATCCAGCGCCGTTTGCCCGCTGAGTCATCGGCGAGGACGGCGAACCAGCGATCCGCTGGTTTAAGGCCTCCGTTCTCTTTCCAGAATTTGCGGAGACCTGCCACGTCCATCTTCTCGCCATAGGAACCGTCGAAAACCGTGGTGTCGGCGATTTGGGTGAAGGCAGCGTAGGCGGCGGAGCGGACGGTGAGGAGGTTTCGGGCGGGGAAGAAATCGCGCCCGAAGCTGACGGATCGGGTGAGGCGGGTGTCTTTTTCGATCGCGTCGAGCAGCGGCTCGACGGCGGGATTGCCGATCTTGACCAGGGCGGCGACGATAGGGTCGTCAGCCAGATTGACCCCGCCGGGTTGTCCCCACTGACGGGCGCTCACCTCGTCGAGGCGGTCGATCAGTAACTCGACCGGCTGTTGGTCGAGAGTTTTGGGGTCGAGGGGCTTTCGTGGGGTTTCCCGAAGCCGGCGCTCGGTGTCGGCGGTCAGCGTGGGCAGGACGTTCAGGTAGGGGAACTGCTCATCGGTTTGCACGGGCTGACCGGTTGGGCTCGTCGTATACTTCTGGCCGCTTCGTGCCAAAGAGTCCTTTTCGAAGTCCGGGCGGTACCGCTCGACGGTTTTTGCGGCCCGATAAGCGAGAAGGTCGTCACCGCGCATGTGGGCGGTCACGGCTTGATCGAATAGGCGGGCTAGGAATCCGTTATCTCTGAATGAACGCTCCGGGGTAGTTTCCGAGGCCAGCCGTTCCGCGAGGGTTTTCTCCCCCGCGATAAGGATCAGGCCGATGACTTCCGGCGTTCGGGTGGGTACGAACTGGCCCATGAGAACGGTTTTTGGGATACCAGCGAAGTCATCGGCGATAGAGACCTTCTCACCGATGGAGACGGGCGTCCAGGTTAGGCCGTCGAGGGTGACGATGCGGGCGGGCGTCGATCCCTTGGCGGGGAAGGTCCAGCCGTGAACTTCAACCGGCTTACCGTCGGAGGGCCATAGCGAGCCGATCTCTACTTTCGCCGTACGATACTCGCCGCCGCGCGGGTCGCCCATACCGTGAGCGAGGAGGAAGGCCGCTCGGTCGACGATCTCCTTCGGGACGGAGGTGGCGGGCGGGGTCCAGGGTTTTGCCGCGGGGAATTCGATCTTCGGCAAGGGGTGGGCCGGTTTGTTCTGACTGCAGGTCCAGCCCGCCAAGAGGGGGACCGCCAAGATCCACATCGTCTTCGTCCGCATCGTAACGAATACGACGGGTGATGGTGGCGAGGGATACGTTTTTTGGCGCGGTGTTTTGCGGTCTTTTTGCTGGTCAGTAGCTTCGGGATGTACTGGATCTGTTCCGAAAGGCCCTCTTTTAACCACAGAGAGCACAGGGGACACAGAGACCGGAAGAGGGGTTCTGAGTTATTTGGGAGTGATCCTGGCGTCGCGGAGGGCTCTTCGCCATTTGGTATGGACGTAGCGGTTGACGTGGAAGAGGCTGTTGTCCATGGGGGCTTGGATTTCGCCGAAGGCTAAAGTGTAGAGGCCGGAGGTGGCCACGGCTTGCTCGACACGAGCGTCGACGGCTCCGTCCGGGTAGGCGAGGTAGCGGATGGGGTGGCGAAGGTGGCGCTCAAGGGCTGTCTTCGAATCCCGGAGTTCGCGACCGATCTCGTCATCGGAGAGGGTGGGGAGATCCCGGTGGGTGACGGTTTGGCTGGCGAAGGTGACCAAGCCTTCCCGGTCGAGCCGCTCGATTTCTGGCCAACTCATTTTTGGGCGGCCTACTTTCGAGCCAACGAAGCCGGTGTGGACGAACATCGCTACCGGGATGCGGAGCGATTTGAGGATTGGGTAGGCGTGGTCGAGGAAGCCGTGGTAGTTATCGGCAAACGTGAGCGCGACGGCGCGGGGCGGAAGGGGGCGGCCATGGAGGTACGTCTCGACTTGGCTAAGGGAGACGAAATGGACGCCCGCGCGCTTCATCGCCCCGATTTGAGAGCGGAATTCAGCGGGGGTGCAATCGAACCAGACCGACTTTTGCGGCGTGATGTCGTGGTAGGTCAGGGCCACGCACTTTTGCCGGGGGCTTAGAACCAGAAGTCCGAAAACTGCCGTCAACATCGGAATTCGCCTTCTGCCTTGCGCCGAACTGCCTTTTCGATCACAAATTATCCGTTCTCAAAAAAACGGACTCGGATTCCCCCGAAGGTATCGTAGGGTTAATTGGTGGGCGGTGAGGGATTCGAACCCACGGCCACCTCGGTGTAAACGAGGCGCTCTACCACTGAGCTAACCGCCCGGTGAAAGGATACCGCTTCCCCGACGAGAGATTCAGGATGAACCGACGACTCTTTGCCTTACTGCCATGGATGGCGGTAGTGGGCGCGGCGTACGGCCAAAGCCGTGCGGCGGACGTGCTCTACTCCTTCCGCGAATCCACCCCCGTCCGCGCGTTTCGCGTGGGTGACGAGTGTTTTGTGCCCATCGACGCGGCCACCTATTGGGACTGGAAGGCGGAAAAGAAAGGCAGTATCGCGAAAGTCGACGCGGAAGGAAAGACCATCTCCGTCCCCGTCCGCACGGTGGGGGGACGAGATTGCATCGCTTTCCGTAAGGCCATCGAACTTCTGGGCGGCGGAAGCGAATGGGTCGCGACGACGGATACTTTGCGCGTCTTCGCCCCACTCAAAAAGTTGACGCTTGTCGACGGGAAGGTGACCTTGTCCTCGCCGCTCTCGATTAGGGCGAGCGGTTTCACCCTTTCCTCGCCGAACCGGGCGGTGATCGATCTCCAGGGCGTCCGCCTTGACAAGGAGATCAATCTCGATCTGCCGGAAGGTGTTCGAGCAACCCAGTTTCGCGACAACGTGGTTCGATTGATCGTCGAGGTGCCGTTCGTGCCGATGTCTCCCAATCTGGGAGATAAGCCGACGCGAGAACTCAACTTCGAAGTTAAGCCAGCGGATCTGCCGGTTCAGGCCGAGCCACTCCGGACGGGGTCACCAGTGCTGGTGCCGCCGACCGATCCCGCGTTCCCTACAACGGTCCCTCCAATTGCCGATACATCGGGACCGATCACGCTGACCCTGCTTTCGGACACCGAGAGCGCGACGGTTATTCAGCTACCCCTTGCGGGACGCATTCGCGGACCCGCGACTTTTGATAAGCTCGACCCTTCCACGTTGGAAGTCACCCTTCCTTTCGTCCAGGGTTCTCTGCCGGACGGTTTCATCTCGCCGACCCTGGCGGTAACTTCTTTCGAGGCGGTCCGGAGAGGACTGGACACGGTTTTGACCCTTCATCTCGCGCGGCCGATGGGCGCGGAGGTTGCGAGTTCGCCGGATGGTGTCCGAATCAGTTTGGTGAAGCCCGCGGTCACGGGCAAGTTGGCGGGGAAGGTGGTCATTGTCGACCCGGGCCACGGAGGAAGCGATTCCGGGGCGAAAAGTGGCGGGTCGGTCGAGAAGGACTTGACGCTGGCGGTGAGCAAGCTTCTGACGGAGGAGCTGACGAAGGCAGGGGCGACGGTCATCATGACCCGCAAGACCGACGTTTTTATCCCGTTAGCTGTTCGAAGCGATATTTCGAACCGGAACCACGCGGACCTCTACATCTCGATCCACATCAACTCGACCGGTGGGTCCGGCTCGCAAAGTGGGACGATCTCATTCCATCATAAGGGCAACGAGATTGGCAAGCTGATGGCCGAATGCATTCAGGCGGAGATGGCGAAGGTGAACAAGATGCCCAATAAGGGGGTCTGGTCCGATGGACGCATCTATCAGAGCGGTTTCTCCGTACTTCGTCTTACAAAGCAGCCAGCCGCGGTTCTTTTGGAACTCGGCTTCATCAACCACCCTCGTGACCGAGCCCGTATGTCGACCGTAGATTTCAAAACGCAGATTGCCGCCGCCATCGTCCGAGGCGTCCGCAACTTCCTGGGAGATTCCGCCGAATGAGCAGTCAGAAAGCTGCCATCGTCCTGGTTCTCGCGGGAAGCCTTGGTGTAGGCGCGCTGGCGTTCTACGTGAAGAGCACGCCGAACGCGACCCACGTCCCGGACGACATTCGGGTGGTGGATACCAAAAAGCGCTCGAAGCCGGCGATGTCGGATACGAAGCCAGCAGCAACGGTCACCACGGAATCGACCACGGTACGCCTGCCCGTGTTTGGGGACGACATTTCGGACATGGGCCTTGCCAAAGAGGAGACCCAGGTCCCCGGGGGCGGGGACGCGATGAAATTCGTGGCCCAGAAGATCGTCGAGGCAGCGCGCATCGACGGCGCACGCGTGCTTGGCGTCGACGTCCGCGACCATGTCGCCATCGTGAACTACAACGAAGCGATCGGGAAGGGGATGGGCAGCATGGAGGAGGGCGGATTTTTCCGCGCGCTTCAGGTGGGCTTCGGCCAGTTTACGCAGATCGATAAGGTGACGGTGGAGAAAGAGGGGCAGCCTTTGACCTCCGGTCACGTGGATCTGAGCGAGCCGCTTCCGGTGGTTCGTCCGGGCGCTACTTCTTCGGAAGGCTCGGAGCCCAAGTCCGGCGAACCGTAAAGCCAATCACCGCCAGGCCACACAGGCCCCAGATGATCGACCAGACCGGCGCGGGGATCAGCGTCGATTGCTGCATGAGGGTGGCGTCGCTGTGGATTTCGGTGCGGGTCGTAATCTGAAGCAGTTCGAACAGCGACCGAAGCGCGTTGAGGCCTTGCTGGAGGCCGACGAGGGCAGCGGTGAAGGACAGCCAGTGGCCGTTGAGGTACTTGGAGGCGGCGAACAGCGCCCCGGTCCAGAAGATTCCGCTGAGGATGCCGACGAGGTCCCCCCGGACGAAGAGGATCATGCTGAAGGCCAGGGCGAGGCTCGTGAGGCGTAACCCCCATCGCGCCCCGTTCTCAGAGCGCATCGCGTAGACGATGCCCGCGCCGACGGCGGCGGCCCCGAGGTAGCCCGCGCTCGCGACGATGGGGAGGAAGCCGCCCACGACTGGGGTGACCCCGGAGGTGTCGGCGTTCACCCGGATGTATTGCGGAGTTCCGCCGGTGAGCAGGGCCGCAAGAGCGTGGGCCAGTTCATGCAGGTGCGTATTCAGGAGGCCCAGAGGCAGGAGCACCATTCTAACCGGGGTGAAGAAGAAGCCGAGGAGGCTCACTACTCCGGCAAGTAACAGGGCGGTTTGATGGGGACGCACATCCTACTATAACGTTGCGGCGGGCGGGATAGGAGGTCTTGGTCCTATAAGTCCCAGGGGGCTCCTCGAATCGAAAAAGGCCTCTTAACGATCACGCTCAAGAATGCGCGATCGTAAGAGGCCTTGTTTCGATATTTCCAGGCCATCCTTCCGAGCATGGATGGGGACGGCCTGAAGACGGGTTTAGGCGGCGCGGCGCCGCTTTTCTTGGCCTCGTTGCTGGAACTTGGCCTGGTGGGGTTCTGCGACGAACGTTTCGATTCCCTCTAGAACGTGCTGAAGGCGGACGGTCTGGTGCATGGCACGGTCAGAGTCGTCGGAAGCAATCGACCAGATCATGGTGGCCCCTTGTTCGATCAAAGCGTCCTTTACATCGCTCAGGGCCATTACCGTCTCGGCGTCCATACGCCGGGCCCGGGAATGGTCGAGCAGGACTTCAAACGGACCTTCGGCGAGTTGGGAGAGAAGTTCAACCAATTCATCTCCAAATACCCGCACCTCATCGGCGGTGACCCGCCCTCCGAGACTTGCTTCCACGACGCCTTCATTTTCGTACAGACTTACCAGATACATCTTTTGTGGGCCTCCGCCCTCTCTAACGAAAAGGATGTTCCGTCCATGACCTTGGTACTGACCAGGTAATCCGTTGGGGAGAGCCCAAACCCCGTATTCCCTGTGGGAAAGGACTCGTCTTGCTCCTTTCATAGAGCGTTACAGGATAGGGTATTTGAGACTAAAGACCCAGTGGTCCCGGCCATTGTTCAACCTACGACCGGGACTTTTGGGGATGGCGTGAATCCCTTACGTTCTGACCCCGTCTTTCTTCGCATGAGCCCAAGAGGAAAGTATTCGGAGATTAGAACACGAGCGGTGGCGGTCGGAATCGGGGCCGGCCTGGTGAGCGCGATGGCGATCCTTACGCTCTCTCATACGCCGGCTGAAGCGCGTAAGGTCGTGTTTGATGCGCCTAGTGAGCCTTCTGCCGTGGTGGCGCGCATCGCCGCCTCGGCGACGATCAACCCGGCAAAAGCCCGCGAAGAGATGCTCGGCGTCTATCGCCGGGATGCGTTGACCTTAGGTGCGGACTATCGTACTGCCGCAAAGCTCTTCGAAAAGTCTGGCGATCAAAAGGACCTCCTATTGGCCCATGATCTCGCGGTTGCCGGGATGGCGCTGGGCGATGGTGGATCGAGAGCTATCGTTGCACGGACGGAGGATCGTTTGTTCCAGTCTGCGGGCTTGGGCGAGCGCTATGGCACTCTAGGCGGGAAGACGCTGCCCCTGAGCGAGAGTCATCGCCGACTGATGCAAGGCGGACCCACGGCGGGCCCTCGGGCGGTCGCTTTGCGACCGATGCTGGTGACCGCCGGGTAAAAGCTTGTTGTGCTTGCCGCCGTCACCTTCGCCGTAGCCTTGCAGGGGACCCGTTGGACCGATCCAAGGGTCCCCATGCCGAATCCTTGGCGGGAGCCGGGGTACTTGAAGGTGGCTTGGATCCAGTCGCCCAACTTCGGCAAACGTCCGCAGAGTGCGGTGGTGGACACGATCGTCGTTCATTCGACCGTGATTCCAACTCTGGAGAGGACGACGGTGGCTTTTCAGCGTGGGGAGAATGTAAATCCAAACGCGGTGAGCGCCCACTTCACCATCGGAAAGGATGGGAGCATCGTTATGAACGTCAGCTCCTTCGCCCGGGCTTGGCATGCGGGTACGAGTGTGGATGCGGCGGGCCGGAAGGGGGCGAACGATTACTCGATCGGGATCGAATTGGTCAATCTCAACGACGGGAAGGACCCTTATCCGGAGGCTCAGCTTCAGGCGTTACGGGGGATTATCGCGGAGATGTGCCGACGATTTCCAATCAAGCAGTTGGTGAGCCACGAGTACATCGCGCAGCCGCCAGGCCGGAAGAACGATCCGAAGGGGTTTCCTTGGGAGCGGTTTAAGGACTTTGGGCTCCCGATTTTGATCGGGGAGCATAAGGTGAGTTAGAAACCTATGTGGAGTGCGCAAATTTATTTGCGCTGTGATCAGGAGATTTATCTCCGTAATTTCTACTTAGGTAGAAATCACGCCAATAAATTGGCTGACAACAGCGCAAATAAATTTGCGCACTCCACATTACGCGGCGATTGCTTGGAAGGCCTGCTCCAGATCCTTCTGCAGGTCGACGGGGTCTTCTAGGCCGCAGAACAGCCGGATCGCCACGCGGTTGCCGTCGATGGTTTTGACGGGCATGGAGAGGGCAAGGCTTTCGTGGCCGCCCCAGCTGACGCCTTTGCCAAAGAAACGAAGGGCGTTGACGAAGCGGTTGGCGGTCTCTAGGGACTGGTCTTCAAACTCCAGCGAGAAGAGGCCGCCAGTTCCGGAGAAGAGCTTTTCGACGAGTTCTCGCTGGGGGTAACTCGGCAGGCCAAGGTGGTGGACCCGCGCGACCTCGGGGCGAGCCTCTAGCCATGCGGCAAGGGCATTGGCGGTGGCCTCATGCCGTTTCAGGCGCAGGGAGAGCGTTCTGAGCCCTCGTACGACCAACCACGCCACAAAGGGAGCTGCCGCGCCGAAGGCGTTGATCTCGCTGCGGACGATGCGGTCCATCCGCTTGGCGTCCGTGCAGATCGCCCCGGCAATGAGGTCGCTATGGCCGCCCATGTACTTCGATACGGAATGGCAGACCACGTCGACGCCGTGCTTCAGGGGATTGAAGTGGAGGGGCGTGTTGTAGGTGTTGTCAAACATCGTGGTGATTCCGCGCTGCCGGGCCTCGGCGGTGACCCCGTCGACGTCCTGCATCCGCATCATGATCGACGAGGGCGCTTCCATATAGATCAGCGACGTCTCGGGCCGGATGGCGTCGAGGAAGTCCTCTTCGCGGCGTCCGTCGACCAGCGTGTGGGTTACGCCGAACCGGGCGAGCATGTCGCTGAGGAGGTGGCGGACGGGGAAGTAGGCAGTATCGGGGAGGACGACGTGGGAGCCGGCCGAGGTGTGGGCGATGATCGGGATGCTGAGGGCGGAGGCGCCACAGCCGACGAGTTTGCAGGCGTCCGCGCCTTCAAGGTCGGCGATCTTCTGTTCGGCGAGGTTGAGGGTCGGATTGCTCGACTTGCTGTAGCTGTGCGGGGCCGAAGCGGGGTTGTGCGACATTGCGTCGAACAGCCCCTCGACGGTGTCGAAGAGGAAGAGCGAGTTTTGGAAAATGGGCTGCACAACGGCGCCCTCGATCGTCTGCTCTTCTCCGAGGTGGACGAGGCGGGTGTCGATGCCCAGCACTTCGTCGCCATGAGGGTCCATCGGGTTAAAGGGTGGCCGATTTGGTCGGGTTTCTGCCGTAAGATGGAATAGTCGAAAAGCCTTCAGGCAAAGGACGAAAGGAAGTAACGCGATGGCTTCGTTTGCTCACATGAACTTTGGGTGGCGATGAAGATCCTTTTGTGCGATCGGAACGAGATCTCAGCCGCTTCACTCCGGCGAGATTTGGTCGCGATGGGCCACGAGGCTACGCTGGCGCTCTCCAAAGAAGAAGCGCTTCGACGGGTGCGAACGGAGTCGTTCGAGTTGTTGATCCTCGACCGGGATGAGATCGGTTTGGAGCCGTTGATCGCCCTTCGCTCCGTTCCTTGGTCGGAGAACGTTCTTGCCATCCTTCTCCAAGATTCCGGTACCGACCAGTACCTGTTCGAGACGTACCACTCAGGGGCGGATATGGTGCTACATAAACCGCTCAATCCTTCCGAACTTCGCACGTTGGTCCATCGACGTTGACAGTCTCTCCGGTTCGTGGTAGGATGCCTATTGCGTCCGCGCGTTGTCGTCGGAGCTACCGGAAAACCTATGCCCCTGAAAGTTTTGGTCTGTGACGACGAGCGGCACATCGTCCGCCTGATCCAGGTGAACCTGGAGCGCCAGGGCTACACGGTCGTAACGGCCTTTGACGGTAAGGAAGGCTTGGAGAAGATTCGCTCCGAGAAGCCAAACCTTTGCGTCTTGGACGTCATGATGCCGTACATGGACGGCTTCGAGGTCCTTAAAGCCCTCCGCCGCGAGCCCGAGACGGAGAATCTCCCCGTCATCATGCTTACTGCAAAAGCGCAGGACAAGGACGTGTTCGAGGGCTATCACTATGGCGCCGACATGTACCTCACCAAGCCCTTCAACCCGATGGAGCTGGTGACCTTCGTAAAGCGAATCGCCGCCGGTCAGGACGACACGGGCGGACCGAAGCGCTACGACATTTAAGTAACGTTTGACAATCCAAAGAGGGCGTGGTCTGAAGAGACCACGCCCTCTTTGATTTTTCCAGACCTTAAACTTAGGTTCATGCCAGGGTTTGACCTAGCAATTTTGCGAATAATTTCTTGAGCTCTTGTCGAGAATACGAATTCACGTGATATAGTGTCGATGTGAATTCGTATTCACGCCCCGCGAAGTAGCGAGGTCGTAGCCAATGAGGGTCACGCAGCAAGATATCGCCCGAATCGCGAACGTGTCGCAAGCCACGGTTTCGCGTGTTCTTGCCGGTGACGAAAAAGTTGAGCCGTCTATCCGCGATCGCGTGATGGAAGCGATCAAGCGCAAGAACTATAAGCCTGATGTTCGCGCTCGCTCGCTCCGGGGCGCCGGTACCGGTCTGATCGGCTTGGTAGTGAATCGCCCGCCGGGCGGACTCGCTAACGATCCCTTCTTTGCTTGTCTGATCTCTGAGATCATGGACTACCTTTCGGGGCGTCCCTACCACCTCTGTCTCGAAGGGGTTGGACAACCGGGCGACCAGTCAGCCATCTACGACGAAATGCTCCGCACCCGACGGGTCGATGGCGTGATCTTGGTGGAGAGCGAGGCTCGCGACGAGCGAATCGCCCGGCTCCGAAAAGACAATTTCCCTTTCGTCCTGCTCGGCAATCCGTTGGCGAGCGACGATGTCCACAGCGTCGACAACGACAACGTGCACGCCGCGGAAGTGGCGACCACCCACCTTCTGGACGGAGGTTTCCGCCGCGTCGGCTTCTTGGGTACCCGGCGCGGGGTTACGGTCTCAGAAGACCGAATCGCCGGCTATCAGCGGGCGGTGCGGGGCCGGCAGGAGGACCATCTCATCTGGCACGCCGATTTCGGCTCCGATGCCGCCCGCGTGGCGGCCCGAAAAATCCTTTCCGAACCTGATCGGCCGGATGCGTTGGTGGTGCTGGACGATTACATGGCGATGGGCGTTGTCCTAGCAGCCCGCGAATTGGGCCTTCGTATTCCGAATGACCTGGGCATGGTTGCCTTCAACGACTCAAATCTCTGCGATCTCCTGGAAGGCGGGCTGTCCTCGGTCAGTCTGAACATCGACGCCATCGTTCGCGCTGCGGGCGATGCGCTTCTGGCCATTGTCGAAGGGCGGCCCGAAGAGGCGCCGGTTCGAACGATTGTGCCCTGCGAACTGCGGGTCCGCGGTTCGTCCATCCGTGAAGGGGTGACGAAATGATGATTGCCCTGGCCGCGATGCAGGCCGTCGACCAGGCCTTTACTTACGTGTCGGAAGGGCCTCTGAAGAGTGTTTCGTTGGCGGGGACGTTCAACAACTGGGACAAGAACGCCCGGCCGATGACGTTGGGCGCAGATGGGCGGACGTGGACGACGAGCCTTTCGCTGCCTTATGGAAAGCTTCAGTACAAGTTCGTTCTCGACGGTGACCGCTGGATCGTCGACCCGAAAGGGAAGACGGTATCGGACGGAAACGGCAACGAGAATAGCGAGCTGCTTGTTTTGCCGTCCGACTACGCATCCCCGGCGCGGCCGCGCGACGGACGAATCACCGCCAGCGCGCTGGCCCACTCGCCCGGTCTGCCCGACGCTAACGTCGATCACGGCCGCCTCACGCTTCGGCTGCGGGTGCGGCCAAACGACGTGGTGGCGGTCGAGGTTCGTGGGGAAGGGCGGTCGCCGGTTCGCATGCGGCGGGTCGCGGGCGACGACGTATACGAAACCTACGTCACCACCATTCCGGCGGGTCAATTGCGTTACCGGTTCGCGCTGAACGATGGTCAGGCGTGGCGGAACTATGGCCCGGAAGGCCTTGATGGTAACGCGGCCTTCAGTTTCGATCCGGCCACCGCCAAGCGCATTGCGGTTCCCGCGTGGCCGGAGGGCGGCGTGGTCTACCAAATTTTCCCGGACCGGTTTGCGAACGGGGACAAGAAAAACGACCGGCCGGATACGGTGGCCTGGAACACGAATCCGACGTACACCAGTCGTCTCGGCGGCGATGTGGCGGGTGTTCGCCAGCATCTTCCGTATCTCGGCGCGCTCGGTGTGAAGACCGTTTACTATACGCCAGTCTTCGATTCCCCGAGTAACCACCGATACGACGCCCGCAGCTACACCAAGATCGCTCCGGATTTTGGCACGAACGGCGATTTCGCAAAGCTGACCCAGGAGATGCGGGCCCATGGGATCCGCACGATCATGGACTTCGCGTTCAACCACACGGCCATTGACGGGCCGTGGTTTATGGATTTGCGCCGCAATGGGGAGGCCAGCAAGTATCGTGACTTCTACTTCCCGAAGAGCTTCCCGATCGAGGTCAAAGAGAACCCGAACTACGTTGCCTGGTTTGGCTTCCCGTCGATGCCTAAACTCAACGCCGCGAATCCCGTTGTGCAGAAGCAGCTTCTGGCGGGCGTCGATTATTGGCGGAAGGAGGCGAGTCTCGCGGGCGTTCGTCTCGATGTCGGAAACGAGGTCGATCCTTCAATGTGGCGGCTTCTCCGGCGGCACACCAAGGCCACCTCGCCGGATTTCTGGATTGTGGGCGAAAACTGGAGCGATGGGACGCCATGGTTTGGGGGCGACCAGTGGGATAGCCAGATGGGCTATCAGTTCCGCGATGCCGCGCTTGGCTTTTTCGCGGACGGCAAGACCAAGCCGCACGAGTTTGTGGATCGCTTGATGGCAATCTATTCGATGTATCCGCCCCAGGTTTCGCGAAACTTGATGAACCTAATTGGCTCTCACGATACGCCGCGGTTCCTCACGCTTTGCAAGGGAGACGCCGATCTCCAGCGTCTCGCGGCAACCGTCCAACTCAGCTGGCCGGGCTCACCGATGATCTATTACGGCGATGAACTGGGCATGCATGGCGGCGTCGATCCGGCGAACCGCCGGGGTATGGAGTGGGGTTTGGCGACCGTTCAGAACCCGACTTTGCGGTTCTACCGCCGCATGATCGCCGTTCGAAACGCAAATCGGGCGCTCCAGTCTGGCGAGCCGATTTCGCTGGCGACGGACGACGCTCACGAAACGTTGGCCTTTGGCCGAGTCCTCGAAAACCAGGCGGCGGCGGTGGCGCTCAACCGAAGCGCCGAACCCCAGACGATTTCCTTCGCGCTTCCTGTCCCTCTGCGGGGCAAGGCGCTTCTCGACGCTTTGTCGGGCCGCCGCTATGCGGCATCCGGTTCGACGCTGACCGTATCCCTCGGCCCTAAAAAGGCCGTCGTCCTCGTCGGGGCCGCTGGCCCCAATCTTGCCTTCAGTACTCCCTACTAGGAAAGCTCCAATGAAGAAAGCCTTCACCCTTATCGAACTCCTCGTCGTGATCGCGATTATCGCGATCTTGGCGGCCATCTTGTTCCCTGTTTTTGCCCAAGCGAAAGCTGCCGCGAAGACGACGTCTGCGCTGTCCAATGTTAAGCAGCAGGGCCTGGGCGCGATCATGTACGGCGGCGACGCCGACGATCTGCTTCCGGACATGCCGGTCTACAACGCGGAGTCCGAGACCTACGTTTTTGCGGCCAAAGTCAATCCGTACATCAAGAGCAACGCTCTATGGAAGGACGCATCCAGCCCTTACAAGATGGGAACGGTGATGCATGGGATGGTCGACTATCCCAAATCGATCGGCGCAGGGGTCTACGTCAAAGCTCCGAACGATCCTTGCGTTGGCCTTCCGGCATCGACCATGACTGTGGACCAGTACTATGCCGACGTTTACCCGGCGGTCGATTTCTGGGTTAACTTCGATATGTGGGGCTACAAGGCTGGCGGTTGTCCGACGGGCGGCGGCACCAACGGCTATTCCCACCCTGGTCCTAACCTGACCTCCGGCCCCGGCGGTGGCGACGGTTTGAACGGCATTGGCGGAGTTTCCGCAACGTTCACCAGCGTGGCGAAGGCCATCCTTCTCATCTCCGGACCCACGGATAACACAGCCATGACGGGTACCTCCGCGGCGGCGCGCTCTTGGTGGGGCGCCAGCTACAAGGGTCTTCATAACGAGGGTTCGGTCGCAGCATTCTTTGACGGCCACGCCAAATTCGTGAAGGGCACTGCGCTTCACCCGAACAACCTGAACGACCATGACGACGCATGGAAGTGCGCAAACTGCAGTAACACTCCGTACGTCTCGCCAGCGTCCGACGCGGGCACGCTTTGGGTGTTCTGGGGAACTTCGCTCGCCGACTCTACTCACCAGTAAATCGGTGGGTGTCCACCGGCTATTCATGCCGGTGGACACTAGGAACCAAAAAACATGAGAAACCTATTCTTCGGACTGATTCTGACGGTTGCTGGCCTTTCCTTATTAGGGTGTGGCGATATTGGCGCTGCCCCGGCGGGTGCTTCGAGCGACGAGATGAAAGCCACGTTCGATAAGTTGCCGGTAGACGAGCGCGCCAAGATGCTGCTAGATGCTTCGGGTCCAATGGACGATAAGGTCAAGCGCGTCCGAGCCCTCTATGAGAAGGAAGGTAAAAAGCCTTCGGCCGAGATCGAAAAACTGATGGGTTCGAACGGATCCGCGCACTGATCAATGCACCGACCCTAAACGGATGCGGGCTCCGCGGTTTTCCGCGGAGCCATTTCCGTATTGGGTTATGGGCTATTTTTCAAACCGAACCCGGAGACCCTCGGCGGGCCAGGGGGTGCCGTCGGGGAGGGCGAAGCGGCGCATGAGTTCGTCTTGAGATCCGATTGGGTAGAAGGCGAGCAGGATGTCCCCATCGGGGCGGACCATACCGCCGCGGTCGTGGATGAAGCGGATAAAGGCCTCGCGCCGGACGGCGGGGATTTTTACTTCGACCGGTTCCGCAGGCTCCGGTGAAGGCGGGCGTGTTGTCGAAGATTCGTTGTGGAGCCACTTGATGGGGATCCCAGGGCCGCGATTCGGGCGGCTTGTCGCCCAAACGGCGACGCATAACACCGCGGCACAAGCGGCGAGCGAGAACCCCCAATTCCGAAGGAGTGGCGTTCGCGGCGCCGACAAGGCAGCAAGTGTTGCCGCCTGGCCGACCGGTTCCGGCTCGGGCAGGGCTCGTAGGGAGGAGGAAAGCCGGCGGAAGACTTCGGCTTGTTGGGCCATCGCCGGGTCCTGCGACAAGGCTTCTCGCAGCCGCTCCGCGGCATCGGGGGGGAGTTCGCCGTCGATGTAGGCTTTCAGGTCGTCGTTCATTCGGATCCTCCGACCATTTCGCGGCGCAGGTTTAGAAAGGCGTGGTGGAGGCGGCTCTTGACGGTTCCGACCGGAATGCCGAGCACTCCCGCCGTCTCTTCGTAAGTAAGCCCTTGCAGCTCATGGAGAATCACGACGTCCCGATGTTCCTCCGAGAGTCGCGCGAGCGCGACGCCGAGGGCTTGGCGATCGACGAAGCCGCTTTCGTCTTCGGCAATTGGGCAGGCTAGATCGACGTCGAGGGGAAGCGGCTCGTATCCGCCCCGGCGCACTGCGCGGCGGCATTCGTTTAGGGCAATGCCTAGAAGCCAGGTGCGGAGGGAGGAGTCGCCGCGGAATCGTCGAATGGCCCGCTGGGCGGTAAGGAAGGTGTCTTGGGCGGTGTCGGCGGCTCGTCCGATGCCGATGCGGCGCGCGCAAAATCGGTATACGGCGTCGTAGTGATCCCGAACCACTCGATCCATATCCCACTGCGGCACAGTTCCTTCCCAGACCAGCGTCGTCACTACCTTATGAGTGCCGAGGCACCCATGGAAGGTTCATTCGTTTTTTGAGCGAGATGGGTTGCATTTGGGTTCGTTCGGGTCCTCGGACGGAAGGCGGAAAGGAGCTCACTTTAGAGAATCTGAAGGCGAACGCCTAACCCATCTCCCAGAAGAAACGCCTTTCAATGACGCCGTCCACGATCTCGACTCCTTCCGAGGCAAGCCGGTCGGCTTGGAGTATTTCGAGCGATTGGCCCTTTTTCCAGATGGGGAGGCGACCGTCGCGGCCAACGACGCGCCACCAAGGGACGTCTTCGGGGATGTTTTGGAGCCATCCGCCGACGACCACGCCGCTGACCGGGCGGGAGAGCTCTCGGCCTAGGGCGCCGTAGTTGGTCACCTTGCCGTGCGGAATCGTTCGCACGAGCTCCAGAAACTCATCTCGAAGATCCACGGCCGATTATGACAAAGAATGGGCCGCATACCGAAAGGCAAGCGGCCCAGTGCAGAGGGACAAAAGATTGTGCGAAACCGAGGACTCTCTCAGACAGGCGATCGACCTTGACCGCGTTTTTGGATAACCATCCGGATGGGCCGGATAGAAGTGCGTTGCGGCTGGGACTAACGTCCCGCTCACGGCTGTTATTGTATCGTCCGCCCGTAGGCGCGAAATGATCGGAGCGTTAAAACTACGCTAAAAGGCCCCCGAAATCGCAAGATTACGGGGACCTTAGTCCTTGGTTTATGTCGCTGGATACACAAACAATCTCAACGCTTACTCCAACAGTTGATGGACTAATTCCGTAGGGCGCTCGTGCGGGCGGTGGCGGGGGCGACTTCGACATAGGCGTTCTGAGGGACGACCAGGTAGATCGCTTCACCGATCTCTTCCCATGTGCCTTCGTGGGCGAAATTCACGCCGGACATGAAGTCGACGATCTTCTGTCGCAGTACCGGCTCAGTGGCGCTCAGATTGATGATCTGCTGCTCGCCGCGCTTCAGTCCGTGGGCGGCGGCGACCGCGTCATCGAACGACGTGATTTGCCGACGAACCGTGACGGTGTAGCGGTAGTCGCGGCGCATCGGGGACGCCGTCAAGCTCTTAGGGGACATCTCTTCGACTTCCTCTTCGTAAACGTCCGTCCGGGTGAATTTGCCCAGCACTCGGCCGAAAAAACCGGCCCTTTCTTCCTGCATCGTCTCTTCCATGATTGATGGTCCTTTCTATGAAACTTTCGGTCGCGCCCCGAACAGTGCCGTGCCCACCCGCACATGCGTTGCGCCCGCCGCGATTGCCGCTTCAAGGTCGCCACTCATGCCAAGGCTGAGCCAAGTACCGCCGATCCGGGCGTTCTCCTCGCTTAGACCGCGGTAGAGCGGACCAAGTTCCTTATTCGAAAACCCGGCCGGTCCAATGGCCATCAAGCCACGGAACCGGACGTTCGTACATTGTACGACCTTTTCCGCGAACCAAGTGATATCGTTGAGCAATCTTCCGCCTTTTTGCGTTTCATCTGCAAGATTCACCTCAATCAGCCCATCGACGGTTCGTCCCGCCTTCGCGATTTCCTTGAGTTGGGCTTCGGATTCAAGGGTGTGGATGGCGTCGAAGTTCTCCGCGATCTTCCGAGCCTTGTTGGATTGGAGGCGGCCGATGAAGTGCCAGACGATGTCGGTGGGGAGGGCTTCGATTTTTGGGAGGGCTTCTTGGAGGCGGCTTTCACCGAAGTGGCGCTGGCCGAGATCGTAGAGAGCGCGGATGGCTTCGGCGGGATAGGTTTTGGAGACGGCGATGAGGGTGACCGAGGCGGGATCTCGTCCGGCGGCGGCGCATGCGAGTTCGATTCGGCTTCGAACGCTGTCAAGACGATCTTTGGGGGTCATGAGGCGAGTCGGCGTGCTGCGACGCCTAGCAGATAGATGTCGGCGATGACCGCTACGGCGGCGTATGGCGGCGACCACATGCAGATATCAAGAAAAGCGAACGGCCCGACAAGGATTGCGGCCATCACGTAGCCCCATCGGCATCGAGCAAAGAGGCCGCCGATCGCAACCAGTCGGGCAGCGGATAGGCCGAACGCGGAGAGGCCTACGGTGAGTTCGCCCCAGTAATGGGTTGTGTCGGGCAACCGTCCGAAATAGGTATGGGCTCGGTCGCCCAGAAGGCTTAACTCTTCGCCGACGATTAGGATGTCGAAAGCGGAAAGGAACCCAACCAGCGCGGCAAGGAGCCAGAGAGTGGCGGCGAACTGGGATAGCTTGCCTAAACCACCATCTGCCGGAAGGTATTCCGCGTCGGTCACGAAAGAATGATGCCTGATTAAGGCAACGCGAACGCCCTCTCTGGATAGATGGTTAGAATGCCCTATGGCTTTCGGCTGGGAGGGAGAGAAGGTGCGGCTCGTACCGTTGGACCGGGAGAGGCATCTTGAGAATTCGCTTCGCTGGATCAACGATCCGGAAGTGACCCGCTGGATCGGCAACGACGGACACCCCTCCACTCGGGCCGCTCAGGAGGCCTGGTTCGCGCGCCACGAGTTGGGCGAGGGAGATATTCAGTTTGCGATTGAGACCCTTGAAGGTCTTCACGTTGGCTTTTCCGGCCTGATGGATATTGACGAGCGGAACGGCACCGCCGTGTGCGGGACGCTTATGGGCGATCCGAATTCTTGGGGCAAAGGATACGGGACGGACGCCGCCCGGCTCCGTTCGCGCTTTGCGTTCGAGGGGCGGGGGCTACGCCAGCTTCGGTCCCAGGTTTTTGCTTCGAACGAACGAAGCCTACGAATGCTTCACCGGGTCGGGTTTGAGGAGTACGGTCGGTTGCCAAAGGCGGCTTGGTTGAGGGGCGAGTTTGAGGACGATGTTCTGATGTACCTGTCGCGGGAGCGATGGGAAAGTCTCAAGTAGTGCAGACCCATGTGGACTGCACTAACTTGTCAGCGCTTTAGTCAGGAGATTTATCTCCGTAGCTTCTAACCAACTAGAAATTACGCCAATGAATTGGCTGGCAAGAGCGCTAACAAGTTAGCGCAGTCCACATAGACGGCCGCATTCTACGCAGTCCCATAAAGCCGGTCGCCGAAGTCGCCAAGGCCGGGGACGATGTACTTGCGCTCGTTGAGGCTTTCGTCAAGTACGGCTGAGACGATCAATACGCCCGGGTGGGCGGCTTCGAACTTGGCGACGCCTTCCGGCGCCGCGACGACGCAGACCATGACCACCGTCTCGGCGCCGGCGGCGCGGATGAGGCTGACGGCTTGGGCGGCGGAGCCGCCGGTGGCGAGCATCGGGTCGAGGCAGAGGGTGTACTTGCCGTGGACGTCGGGCAGTTTGCTGTAGTAGCTGCGCGCGATGGCGGTCTCTTCGTGTCGTTCAAGGCCGACGTAGCCGACGGCCACGTCCGGGAAGAGTTCGACGACGGGTTCCAACATGCCCAGGCCAGCACGAAGGATGGGGACGGCGGCCAGCGGTTGGTCTAAGACTTTGGCTTCGGTCTCGGCAACCGGGGTGACGACACGTTCGGTTCGGGTGCGGAGGCCGGCGGTCGCCTGAAGCACCAAGAGCGTCGTGAGCCGCTTCGCCAAGGCCCGAAATCGCTCGGGGGGAGTCTCTTTGTCGCGCAGTCCCGCCATGAGGTGGCCGGCGAGGGGATGGTCGAGGACTTGAAGCGGCATCCTCTTATTTTAGATTGCTGGTTTTGGATTTTGGGTTTTAGTTTGCTTGAGCGTTATCATCTTGCGATGGGGTTCTTAGTTCAAAGTGAGAATGAGGCGTACGGATGGATGCTTGGGATGCACCTGCGGGCCTTTACGAGGCGGCTCAAGGCAATGCCGGAGGAGCATTGGGACTGGACGCCCGACATTGCCGCCCCGACGGCCCGGATCTTGGCCGCGCATGCCTGGCAATGGCTGATCTGCGATCGATATCACATCGAGATCCCCGATGTTTTGAGCCATCCTCCCGTTCCCGATGTGCCGACCGATCCGGCCGAGATGATCGCGGCGTTCGAACTCGAAACCGAGGTCTGGCTTCGCATGATCGCGGAAATGACCCCGGAACGACTAGACGCGCCGGTTTGGCAGTTCGGGGAAGCCGAAGGAAAGGGGAATGTGCGCGGCTTTATCTGCCATATGATCCAGAACGTGATTTACAAGCACGGGCAGTTCTCTGAGCTGTTCTTCGCGCTCGGTCTCGATGGCACAGATCCGTACGATGCCCCCTGGCCAAACCCGATCTACTCGGAGGTTCGGGAGGCGGCAAGTAGCTGACTTTGCGTTTTGTCCGCCAAGGTTAAGGGAACGGGCCGCTCGTCCTGCCATAATGAGCGGTCCCGATGCCGACCCACGCTGCCGCCATCGTCCTTGCCGCCGGGAAAGGCACCCGGATGAAATCAGACCTTCCAAAGGTCCTTCACCCGGTGTGCGGCCTACCGATGGTGGAGCATGTCGTGCGCGCCCTTCGTGGCGCGGGCGTTCAGCTCGTCGTGGTGGTCATTGGCCACGGCGGCGAAAAGGTCCAGGAAGCGTTGGGCGATTCCGTCGAATATGCCTGGCAGCGTGAGCAGTTGGGTACGGGCCACGCCGTCCGTTGCGCGACCGAAGCCTTGAAAGGGCACGAAGGTCCGGTAGTTGTCGCCTCGGGGGACACGCCCTTGGTCGACGCGGCCGCGATGGCGGCGCTTCTCGGTGCGCATGAAGGATGTTCGTTGACGGTGGCGACGGCGATCTTAGACGATCCGCACGGTTACGGAAGAATCGTCCGCGATGCTTCCGATAATCCTTGCCGAATCGTCGAGCAGAAGGACGCTAAGCCGGACCAACTCACCATTCGCGAAGTGAACGCGGGGTTGTATGCCTTCGACGCGAAGGTTCTCTTTGCCTTGCTTCCTCGTTTGCGCAATGCCAACGCTCAGAACGAGTATTACTTGACCGATCTGGTGGCGATGGCTGCCGGCGACGGTCTCGCGGTCGGTGCTCACACCGCCGACGCGGCGCTCCTTCAAGGGGTTAACGACCGTTGGCAGCTAGCGGAGGCGGAGGCCGAACTTCGGAAGGCGATTCTGAAACGGCACGCCCTGAACGGGATCACCCTCCGCGATCCTTCCACCACGTACATTGAGGCGAACGTTGAAATCGCCCCCGACGTGACGATTGAGCCGGGCTGTCACCTACTCGGCAAAACGATCGTGGGCGAAGGCGCCCGAATTGGCCCGAACGCGGTGCTTCGCGAAGCACGGGTTGGGGCGCACGCAAAGGTTCAATTGAGCGTCGTCGACCACAGTTCGGTCGGGGACGGCGCGAAAGTCGGCCCTTTTGCCCACTTGCGGGCCGGCAGTTCGGTTGGCCCCTTAGCCCGTATCGGCAACTTCGTGGAATTGAAGAATGCCGAGTTGGGCGAGCGGGTTGCCGCTGCCCATTTAACCTACCTTGGGGATGCCAGCGTCGGCCCCCGCACCAATGTCGGAGCAGGCACGATTACCTGCAATTACGACGGGTTTAAGAAGAGCCGCACCGTGATCGGGGCGGACGTTTTTGTCGGATCTCAGTCGACTCTCATCGCTCCCCTCGAAATAGGGGATGGAGCGATGGTGGCGGCAGGGAGCACGGTAACGGACAACGTTCCGGCGGGAGCCGGGGCATTTGGTAGGGCAAGGCAGGTTACGAAAGAAGAATGGGCGAAGATATGGCGGGAAAAGATGAGGGCTCAGTCGTGAGCGAAGACACGACGGCACCTCGTCAACTAAGCGGAATGAAGCTCTTCGCGGGAGCGGCTCATCCTGAGTTGGCCAAGCGGGTGGCGGAGAACCTTGGCATTCGCCTGGGCAAGCAGACGCTCACCACGTTTGCGGACGGCGAGATTCGGGTGATGATCGAGGAGAGCGCCCGCGGGAGCGATATCTTCATCATTCAGCCGACTTGCTCGCCCACCAGCGAAACGCTGATGCAGCTTTTCATCATGCTCGACGCTTTTCGTCGCGCCTCGGCCCGCCGGATCACGGTGGTGATGCCCTACTACGGTTATGCCCGGCAGGACAAGAAAATCAAGCCGCGCGAGCCGATCGCCGCGCGTTTGATGGCCGACATCATCCAACTCTGCGGTGCGAGCCGTGCGGTGGCGATCGATCTCCACGCGGACCAGATCCAGGGCTTCTTCAGCATCCCGGTCGACCACCTTTACGGCGGTCCGATTCTTGCGAACTACTTCGTGAGCAAGGGCTTCCGCGAGGATAAGGACGTCGTCGTGGTCTCTCCCGACGTCGGCGGTGTCGTCCGCGCCAAGGCGTTGGCAGAGCGGCTTGGCTGCTCTTTCGTCGTCATCGCCAAGCGACGGCCTGCGCCGAACCAGGTGGAGGTTGTCGAGATCGTGGGCGACTTCGTCGGCCGGCGATGCGTGATGATCGACGACATGATCGACACCGGTGGCTCCATCGCCTCCGGCGCTCAGGCCCTGATGGACCGCGGCGCGCGTGAAGTTATTGCTTGCTGCACCCACCCCGTATTCAGCAAGGACGCCGCGGTCAAGCTTCAGGACTCGTGCCTCAGTCAGGTCGTCGTGCTGGATACGATTCCGATTCCCGACTCCAAGCAGTTTCCGAAGTTGAAGGTGCTCTCCTCCGCTCCGCTCATTGCGGACGCGATCCGGAGAATTCACCATAACGAATCGGTGAGCGAGCTTTTCGAGAACTGGCGTTGAACGAAGAAGAAACCATGGTTTGGACGGTTCGTCTATCCGACGAACGACCGGAGCGGCGGTGGGCGATCTACGCCACCGCAGCGGCGGCCTTCGTCTTGGGCATCCTGACCCTTGGACAGCCCGTCCTGGGCGTTTTGGGAGCGGCGATGATTCTAGGAGGAACGGCGGAGTATTGGATGGGCAGCCGTTTCGCGCTGGATTCGAAAGGCGCCACCGCCCGCACCGGCCCGAGCGTGACGTTTATGGAGTGGGAAAACGTGAGAAGAATTATCGAACGGGGAAGGGAAGTACGCCTTTCGCCGCTTGAGAAGGCGTCGCGTCTGGATGAGTTCCGCGGCGTAGGCCTTCTGACCACCACCGAAAACCGGGAGCAGATACTCGGCTTTGTCCGCGCCCGAGTTCCGGAGGGAGTTCAATGAACGATTTTTGGGATGAAGATCTGACCGAAGAGGAGACGGAAAAGCTACTGGACAAAGCGGCAGACCAGATCCGAAAACGGCGGTTGGAAGGGCCTGCGATCCTCGCTTTGGAGATGCATAAACCGCTTTCCGGCATGGCTTCACATGCAATGGTCGCATTTGCACCCTTCACCATCCCATTCTTCGGTTACGATGGTGTGCATAACATGAGCCGACTCTTAAAAGACCGCCAAAATGTCGAACGGCTCATTCAGCGGCTAGAATGCCCTGTTAAAACGCTTTCGTCGGAAACAGACTGATGGGGAACCAGTACTTAGACACGGGATGGATTGGAATCCTGATCACCTTGACGGTGGTCGCATTCGTTCTGTTCAACATCGTGCGGGCGAATAAGGGCAAAGAGCTCTTTATTCGCCGTATCGGTGGTTTGAACGCGATCGACGAGGCGGTGGGCCGCGCGACCGAGCTAGGTAAGCCGGTCTTCATGGTGCCCGGCCTCTCGGACAACATCAATGCGAAATCGATGCAGGCGATCAATATCTTCGCCTACGTCTCGCGGGTGGCGTCTCGCTTCTCAAACCCGATCATGGTCTGCTGCTACAACGCCTCCATCTTGGCGGTAGCGCAAGAAGTGATCCGGGACGTCTACCAGCAGGAGGGCGCGATCGAGAAATACGATCCCGACTCCGTCCGCTTCATCTCGGACCGTCAGTTTGCCTTCGCCGCCGCCACCTCCGGTCTGATCCTTCGCGAACAGGCCGCCGCAGTCTTCCTTCTCGGCGAGTTCTACGCGGAATCCCTGATTCTTGCGGAGACGGCCAACTCCATCGGTGCCATCCAGGTGGCTAGCTCGACCGAGTTGACCCAGACGCCGTTCTTCATCGCCGCCTGCGACTACGTGCTCATCGGCGATGAGTTCTACGCCGCCAGCGCCTACCTCACCCGGCAGCCGGTCCTCGTGGGATCGCTCGTCGGCCAGGATTGGGGCAAGGTGATGATCATGTCGTTCATAGCGATTGGGGTGATCTGGAACACCCTTAGCCTTCGCGGCCAAGAGATCACCGAACTACATGGTCGGCCGCTTGACAAACCCAAAGTGATCACCCAAAAGGACACCGGTTTCTCCCACCTACTCAAGGCCGATGCAAAGGCGTTGGTCGAAGAGTTCAGCAAGGCTGATGGCCGTCCTAAGGACCCCGACGCGAAGAAGCCGGAGGGTGACAAGTAATGTTCCCCCTCGCTCAGCAGGTTCAGACTTCGTTCTGGAGCGCCGAGAACGGCAGCAACGAGTTGTGGATCAAGATCATTCTCTCCCTTGCGGTGGGAATCGGCCTGATCTTTGCCCTCTTCGCCGCCCCGGTTGCCGCTCGGCGGCCGATTGTGGCGGGCTTCGTCTTCCTAGCCGGCCTCTATTACGTCCTGGTTTGGCTTTTCCCCTCGCCGATCGCTCGGGAAGCCGGTGACGGCCAGTTGCCGAGGAACGCCGTCGAAGGGTTCTCGTTCTGGCTGGCGGACGCGCAGGATGTAGTGACGCAGTTCACCAACATCATCGCTGCCTTCCTGATCGGTCTAGGCCTCTTCTCGCTCCTCCGCATCCACCTCCGCAAGCTGGCGAAGATGCAGAAGGACTGGGGCTATAGTGCCGTTCTTCTCGTCAGCATGGTGACCATCCTGATCTTCGGATATTGGGACTGGATCACCCGCCAGGGTCCGCAAGGTGCGGCCATGGCCGCCAGTAAGGACGCCTGGAAGTTCCCGCAGTTTGGCTACGACCTCCTCTTCGACGGCCTGCTTCAGCAGATGGAGGCCGCTATGTTCTCGGTGGTCGCCTTCTACATTCTCTCCGCCGCCTATCGCGCCTTCCGCGCCCGGTCGGCGGAAGCGACGATCCTGCTGGTGACCGCGCTTATCGTGCTGGTCTCCCTGCTCGGCGTCGTAACGTACCAGTGGGACGATCAGTTCATTACCGCCCACAAGTACAGCGACAACTTTAAGATCCTCGAGATTGCGAGTTGGATCAATACCAATCTTCAGACCCCGGCGATTCGAGGGATCGACTTCGGCGTCGGCGTCGGACTTCTCGCCATGGGCTTGCGTATCTGGCTAAGCCTGGAGAAGACGGGAGGGAACAGCTAACATGGCTCAAAGCATTCGTCCATCGCGTGGAATCGCGGATCGCCTCCAATCGATCCCGAAGCCTGTGCTGTACCTGATTCTGATCATTGCGACGACCCTGCCGCTGTTCTTGAACATCCCGGTACCGAACCGTCCACTTCCGGAAAGTCAGGCACTATACGACAACCTAATGGCCCTCGAAGAGGGTGACCGGGTCCTCATCGAGTCTGACTGGACAAACTCGACCCGCGGCGAGAGCAGTGGCGAGTTCGACGCGGTGATTCGCATTCTCGCGCGGAAGAAGGTCAAATTTGCAATCTACAGTTCAGGCGACGCGCAGGCGCCGCAGGTAGCACGCGACGAGCTTCGGGTGATGAACGAACTCGAGAAGGCGGCCGGCAACCGGACGCTGACACCGTTCGAAGACTATGTGATCATGGGGTACTTCCCGGGCGCGGAAGGCACCCTCAACGGAATCGAGAACAACGTTCGCGCGACCTTCGCGGGCAAAAAGGACTACCCACCGAACTCGCCACCGCGAGATGTGTTGGAGTCCAAGGTCTTTGAAGGGATCAAGAAGCTCTCGGACTTCAAGTACCTCATCGTCATCACCGCTTCGAAGACCACCGAAGTCACCATTGAGCGCATCAAGAAGGCGCCGCTGATGTTCATGGTCACGGGTGTTATGGCGCCGGAGACCCGTAACTACTTCTCGTCCGGTCAGATCGTTGGCCTGGTCGGCGGCGTCAAGGGCGTTTACGACCTTGAAGGTCTGATGGAGAAGGGCTTCCCGGGTCAGACTAACAAGGGGAAGGGCACCGCCTACTACCTGTCTCTCCACTTCGCCCTCGGGCTCCTGATCTTCGTCGTGATTCTGGGTAACGTCGCAATGTTCCTCGCCGGAAAGAAGGCTCGCTAAGATGGACTACACCGTTCTCAAACTTGGCGTGGCGTCGCTCGCGACGATCGGCCTTTACACCGTTCTCTACAAGGAGAATAAGTTCTATCGCTTCTGGGAGCACGTCTTCGTCGGACTGGTCGCAGGCTATTCACTCGTCGCCCTCTGGACGGAGACCCTTAAGACCAACTGGTGGGACCGCATGGTCGGCGCTTCGGCGTCCGACGGTAATCCGGCTCACGCGGGTTACTGGATGTGGGCGTTCCTGCTGCCGATCGGCCTCATGGGGTACACGATCTTCAGTAAGCGGCATAACTGGATTAGCCGAATCCCCATCGGGGTTCTGCTTGGTCTGTATTCCGGCCAGCAGTTCAGCGCCTGGCAGAACCGCTACCTGCCGCAGATCAGCAGTTCCGCCTTGCCGCTGATCCCCACGACCTCGGCTTTCTTCAAGCCGTCGACGGAAGGACTCAGCGCCGATGCGGCTGCGCAGATCAACAGCCAGCTCTACGGCTCTCAGGCGCTTTCAAACCTGATCGCCGTCGTGACGGTGTTGAGCGTTATCTCGTACTTCCTCTTCTCGTTCGACGTACGAAACAAGGCCCTCGCCAAGATGACCGGCCTCGGCCGCTGGCTCCTCATGATCGGCTTCGGTGCCATCTTCGGCTCCACGGTTATGATGCGCTTCACGCTCCTCATCGACCGCATGTACTACATCTGGATCGAGTTCCTCAAGCAGGGCATCTTCCACAGATAGTGGATTGACGATTGACTATTTACCGTTGACGGGCCGGAATCGGCGGGCCAAAATCGTAAAATAGTCAGTCGTCAAATTGGTTCCTTTAAACCGGTATTAGGTGCAAAAGTTTGCATACTTGGTCGGGCGCTTAGGTTCAAACCGGATTTTGGAGAAGATCGATTTAGGTTCAAATCGCGGGTTTTTCTCGGTGAAATCCCGGTAGATTAAGATATTTAATTTCTGTTTATACTTAAGTTAATTTAAAATCCTTAGCCAGGGCCACTCTCGAAGCTAAATGGGATTCATCGAGTTTTGCCATTGGCTGAGTCAATCGTCAAATCCGTATCTCAGGGAAAGGGATTTCCCCGTATTCGTGGCCGCAATCGCTTAGCCAGGTCACGAAGAAAACCAGTGGTAGCTCGCCGGTATTCACCACCCGATGAGCCCACCGGCCGTCGATGTCATTGATCGTTCCGGGGCGCATGGCCTCCATCTTGACCTCGCCATCTCGGGAGACGAGAAGTAGCTGGCCCTCGCCGGCCAGGGTGAGGCAGATCTCCCCGCGCTCTGGCTTCTTATGAAAGTGGCCGCGCGTCATGAATAGGCGTCCCTCGCTGCGACCGGGATAGAGGATCGTGGTGGCTTGCAGGAGCTTCGGCGGGTCGAGGTCGTCTTGATTCGGTTCGCCGTAGATTTCGTAGGCGATCCGGTCATCGTTCGTGCCGAAGACGTCGCCGACGCGCTTGACGGCGATGGGAGGGCCGTCGTGGCGGCCGGTCAGGAGATCCATGGCATCTATTGTGCGAGAGGGTCCCGCTCTTGTGCCTTCCAATAGCCTCAAGCCACCAAACCGGCGAGAATGCCACCGTTCTCGTAACCTTTGAACAAATCGAAAGGTACGAGAGCGGGACGCTCTCGCCACGTTAGGGTTTAGAGTTTCTTCTCAACCTTCGACGGGATCACCGAGGGCACAAACGTCGCCGGTGCGGCGGCGGATGTTGCGGGTGCGGCTCCCAAAGAATGGGTCACTAGTTGGGCCGCCATGATCGTCTGAATCACGCTCGTGATTTGGTCGGCGGTACCGCCGGCGGCACCCTTTCCGTCGCTCGAGATGTTGATCATCTTCGCTTGTGCAAGCGCATTTGCGATCGCCGGCGCGATCTGGGGGAGCATTTCGAGTTGGCGGAGCGCGAGGTAAGCGTCGCCGCCTTCGGCGATGGCCTTGTTGACCTCGCGAATGGCGTCTGCCTGGGCGATAGCGACGGTGCGAATCCGAATGGCTTCGGCTTCGGCTTGGGCCTCTGCGTTCACCTTCAATTTCTCCGCGTCCGCGGTTGCCTGCGTGATCTGGGTCGCCCGCAACTCAGCTTCGCGGAACGAGCGAAGGGCGTCCTGCTTCTTGGCGTCCGCGTTGGCAATCACCGCCGCGTTCTGAGCCCGGCGCTCTTCGAGATCGCGCTGCTTGTCGTTCACCGACTGTTCCGCGGAAAGCTGCGCTTCCCGTGCACGCCGCTCCTGGTCGGCCTGAACGATATCCGCGTTCGCCTTTGCTTCAACCGCCGACTGGCGTCGGCGAGCCTCCGCGACCTCGCTCTGGACCTCTTTGATGTTAAGCGAATTAAAGACCAGACCAAGATCCTGAAGCTCACGCGAGCAGGCGCTCTTGATGATGATCGCAAGCCGGTCATCGTCTTCCACCGCCATCGAGGCAGGAAGGGAGGAGGTGGCGCGGACGAGGGCCGCCGCTTCTTCCTGAGGGGTCGCGGCGGTGTTGAAACTCACCTTTGCGTTGAACAGCTCGTCGTGGTGGAGCAGGTTAATCGCGCGACGACCGGTGGACGTGAGCAGGTCGGTCAGGGTCGAATTTTGAACCGGGATTGGCATCGCGAAGAACCGGTTCGCCGCGGTGCGAATCATCTCGTTCGAATCGCCCACCGAAACGATGGCGCTCGCGAGAACCCGAACCTTGATCGGACGGGGTTGGCCACTACGGTCGACGTCCGCCGTCTGGTCGGCGATGTCGAGGTCGATGTTGATCGCCTTGCTGGGGATGGTGGTCCCCGTCGTGAAGAGCGGAATCTCCTTCGACTTACCAGGACCCTTATAAACCTTCGGGTCGCCGCCCATGAGGCTAACGAGACGGATCGTGCCCGCATCGACGGTGCGCAGAAGCGACGCGACGATGATCGGGAAGATGACCAGGAAGAGCAAGAGAATCGCTCCGCCGATAATGAGTGGTGTCATTTTTGAGAGTGCGCGGAGCCCTCGCCGCGCGTTCGGCCCTCGGCCGAAGAGGGATTCCCGTCGGGCCGGACGGGAGGGCTTGCGATACGAAGTCGAGTCGATCGCGCGCAAGTCACGATGACAACTCCCGGGTAACGCGGCAAGTATTCTTGGCCGCGTCCACGTCTAGGATCAAAAGCGAATCGCCCTTGGCGACCTGAACTCCGCGGGCGCACTCGTCTCCATCAAGGGTGGCGAGAACCTGAACGATCTGGCCATCGAGCGCAAGCCGGACGAGTCCGCGTCCCTGCGCGTCGAATCGGGTGATCGCCTCGCCCACGTGGGCGACCGAACCCTCCAGGCCCTCACTTTGCCGACTTTCGAACTTAAGTAGGTTGTTCAGGATAGGGCGGGCCAAGACGAAGTTGAAGATGATCGCGCCGAGCGCGGCCGCGCCGATCAGTTCGTTGGCGGTGAGAACATTCTTGAGTAGCTCGCCTGCCGCCCCCGCACCGGTGCAGTAGGCGAAGATGTCGAAAGGGGAGATCATCCACCACGGCTTGAAGCGGCCCTTGGCTCCTTTCGACGAGCCCGCTTTCGCATGCCCGTGACTGTGGCCGTGATGGCCAGCACGTCCACTTCCGTGCTGAATTGCCTTGAGACTACCGAGCGCCTCGCCGGTACTGCCGTGATTTCCGGTATGGCTATCGTGCCCGGAATGCAGGAAGCTCATTCCTGCCATGCCAAGGAACCCGAAGAAGCCGATCAAAAAGAGTAACGCGTACACGTTGACTACGCTCCTACTCTACGCTATTTGGGGATGAGGGGATAGGGATTAGGGCTTAGGGAGGGGGCGTTGGGTCGTTGGGCAAGGAGTCAAGCCCAATGACCCTAAGACCCAATGACCTACTTCTTCCCGCGCGCTCCCGCTTTCATCTGCTGGACTTCCGGTTTGATCGTTCCGGATTCTTGCGAGCATCCGACCAAGCCGACTACCGTCAACAAAAGAAGAATGAGTCTCATCAATCCTCGTTCGATGGCAGGTTGTCGATGTTGTGCATGCCCCAGTTGTTCACTTGAAGCGCGGGGAGGGTCTTGTCGAGAGTTTGGGTGAACTTGTACCACTTGGCATGTCCGTCGGTGAACGCGTAATTGTTTCCGCCGGTATGCCGGCCAATGTTCTTCGGATCGAGAATCTGCGAATCGGATTCGATATCTCCGATCTGATAGCCCGATCCGTCGAGGAACCCGCGCTCCCAGTTGTCGTCCGGCGCGGAAGCCCACGGATGGTAGTCGAAGAACGCGATTCCGGCGTGACGCTCGCTGATAATGATCTGCTCGGCGGGACGGGAGAACATTCCCAGGTTGGCGCCGTGGGCGAAGAAACCGTTGATCAGATAGTCCGTCCGGTACGTCTTCCAGTCAGCGAGGGTCACCGGATAGGGGAAGAGGGTCGGCGTATCGTTCAGCGAAGGATCGCGGAAGATGTCTCCGTTCTTGATGTACGGTTGCAGCGGCTGGTACCAGGTGTAGAGATCGGCGATCGTCTCGCCCTCCTCCAGGTCGTGGTGGGTCCGGCAGGTGCGATCGTCGTTGTCGTTGGCGTACAGCATGATCGAGGTCACGATCTGCTTTTGGTTGGATAGGTCTTGCGTCTTCTTCGCCGCCGCTTTTGCCTGGGCAAAGACGGGGAAGAGGATCGCCGCAAGAATAGCGATGATCGCAATAACGACGAGCAGCTCAATAAGCGTAAAAGCGCGGTGCTTCATAGGGATACCCCGTACCACTATACAATATACAGATAGGGGGTATCCCTATGCTGGCGAAAATTTTATGGGAGGCGTAGGGCGGGCGTTAGGCAAGCGAGATTGTCTTTCCCATTTCGACGCCCGGCAGATATGTCCCGTCCGGTAGTTCGATCTCAACCCGGCGACCTTCTTCAAACCCCAAGGCTCGGTAAAGCGGAACTCCGGGGAGGGTGGCCATCAGGGTTAGACTTCGGAAGCCCGCGGATAAAGCCGCCGCCTCGCACACTTCGTACAGCCGCCGCGCCACTCCTCGCCGCGCGAACTGTCCGGCTACGAAGAAGGCCCGAATCCGCGCCGGCTCAGTCGCCGGATTCAGACGCTCCTCGCGCAGCAACTCTTGACCTGCGCTTCCCGTGAACAGCTTCCGCCGTCCGCTCCAGCCACCGACTCCCGCCAATTGGCCATCGATCTCTGCGACGTAAAGCGTCCCATCGGCGATCAGATCCACATCCGGCACGGTGAGATACCGTGCGGCGTTGGCGGTTTGGGCCGGAGAATAGAAGCTTGGCCCCGCCGCCTCCATCGCCGCGACCATCAGGTCGCGGAGGGCAGGGCATTCTTCGAGGGTCGCGGGGCGGATCTCCACGCGACAATTATTGCCACGAACATTGCCCCGCCGACATCGATCAACACGTCCGACAGTTTGCCGCCGCGTCCCGGAACGAAGGTCTGGTGGAACTCATCGAAAACTGCGGCCAGCATCGTTAGGAAGAGTGACCATCCCAAATCGCCGACGGCTCGGCGGATCAGCAAGAACAGAATCGCGAACTCGGTCGCGTGCCAACCTTTCACGAATACCCACCAGTCTTGCAACCAGAACCCGTGAAGCTCTTGCCTCGCCACCGTTGTTGGCAGCGCCGACCCCACGGAAGTGAGAAAGGCTTCTTGAGAGATCACCGTACACGAGGTCGCGAAAATTAACGCGTACCAAACCAAAGGGGCCCAACGCCGCATGAACTTGAGTGGACCCAACGGCGAAAACGGTTCAGTTCTTGGTCTCAGAACTTTCAGCCGTTCTGGATCGGCGGCTGGGCCTTCCGGTCCGAAGACGCTCGCGCGGCAGAGTGCTATCCTTTTCAAGACCGGGTTGTGTCGCGTTGGAAGATAGGAAGAACTTGGACCACAACATTGCGCCGGCTGCCCGAAGGGTAACCCTCCGGGATATCGCTCGAATACTCGATCTATCCCAAGCAACCGTTTCACGGGCGCTGAACGCCACCTCAGATCCGTTTATCACCGATGCGACCCGAGTTCGCGTCCGGCAGATCGCTCAAGAACTGGGTTACCGGCCAAATCACGCCGCCCGTTCTCTCGCGACCGGAAAGACAGGCCTCGTGGCGCTTTGGCTTTGGTCGACGCGCACGCAAGGCTCCTACCATTCGGCCGTTGCCCAGCGAATGCATGAAGCTGCGGCGTCGAGACAGTATCAGTTGCTTCTCGATCTCATCGCTCCGAATCCCCGAAGCGATGCCCGGCGGCGTGAATTCGATCGCTGGAACGTGGATGGCATCATCGCTCACGAGGCGGCACCGGCCATTGAAGGACAACTTTTCGAACGGACCCGTCCGCCAGTTCCTCTTGTGGCTACGGGAGCCTATAACTTCCTTAGCGGTGTCGACCAGGTTCGAGTGGACCTCCTCGAAGGCTCTTTCGCCGCCGTTCGCCACCTTCTCGAAGGCGGTCGGAGGAGGATTCTCTACATCACCGACGATCTTCCCGATCGGGCGGGCGATGCGCGCTATATCGCATTCACCGAACTGGTCGCGGCCGCAGGTTTTGAGCCGCTTTACCTCGACATCGTGGGTACCCGAGCCCACGCTCGGCAGGCGATTAAACGATACATCGAATTGTGTGGTCTCCCCGATGCGCTGTTTTGTCACAACGACGATTTCGCCATCGGCGCTTACCGCGGGCTCTGTGAACTGGGCATCCGCGTTCCCGACGATATCGCGATTATTGGCTTCGACGGTCTCGAAGACGGCGAATACCTTGAGGTGCAACTGACCACCGTCGTCCAACCGCTTGAGGAGATCTGCCGCACCGCCATGCGATTCCTTGAAGAACGGATCGGTAATCCGGTGGGGCCGCTTCAAGAAGCGACGGTAAAGGCTCAACTCCTCGTCCGGGATTCGAGCGGCCCGGCGAACTAGCCAACCGGACAGGTAAACGCCAACCGTGCCGGGCAAAATCATTTTCCTCAACGGCGCCTCCAGCTCCGGCAAGTCCACCCTCGCGGCGGCCCTTCAAGCGGCCTTGCCGGAGCCTTTCTGGCACTACTCCATCGACCACCTGGCGGAGGCCAAAGTCCTACCTCGCGACCGAATCCGTAACGGTGAATTTCCCTGGAGCGGGCTTCGTCCGGCCTTTTTTGAGGGATTCCATCGCACCCTCCCTGCCCTCGCCGAAGCCGGAAACAACCTCATCGTCGAGCACATCGTGGAAACCCGCGAATGGATGGATCGCCTTATCGATCTTCTGAATCCTTTCGACGTTTTCTTTGTCGGCGTTCACTGTCCCCTGCCGGAACTGGAGCGGCGGGAGCGAGGACGCGGCGATCGGCCCGTCGGCGACGCACGCCAAGACTTTGCCATCGCTCACACCTTTGGTTGCTACGACTTTGAGGTCGACACCACCGACCGCCTTGACCAGAGCGTTGCTGCCATCATGGACGCCTGGACGCAAAGATCCTTGCCCAGTGCCTTCCAGAAGATGGCTGCCGCAAGGACCGCGTAGAACAACCATGCCGAACCGCCTCGCTGACGCAACCTCCCCTTACCTGCGGCAGCACGCGGAGAACCCGGTCGACTGGCTCCCCTGGGGGGACGAAGCGTTCGCTAAGGCCAAGGCCGAACGTAAACCCATCTTCCTTAGCGTCGGATACTCTAGCTGCCATTGGTGCCACGTCATGGCCCACGAGAGCTTTGAAGACGCCGAAGTGGCAGAGAAACTAAACGCCGGCTTCGTCTGTGTCAAGGTCGACCGGGAAGAGCGCCCGGATGTTGACGAGGCGTACATGGCCTATGTCCAGATGACTACCGGCCGCGGCGGCTGGCCGATGTCGGTCTTCATCACACCGGACGGCAAGCCGTTCTACGGCGGCACCTATTGGCCCAAGGAAGATCGAGGCCAATCTCCCGGCTTCTTACGAATCTTAGACAGCCTTGCGGACGTCTGGGGGAGGCAGCGAACGGAGGTGGAGACAGAGGCCAACCGAATCGGCGAGGAGTTGATCCGATATTTTGCCGCGGGTTCGCCCATCACTGTTGCCATCCTGGAGCCGGCGCTCTACTCCGCGGCGCTTCACGCTCAAGTGGAATCCTTCGATCCCGAACAAGGTGGTTTCGGCAGATCACCCAAGTTTCCGCCGCACACCGCGATCGAGCTCCTTCTCGATTTGGCGTTAAGCGAGTTCGCCAAGGATGAAGAGCGGCAAGCCGCCCTGGCGATGTCGTTCCTCACCCTTGAAAAGATGTGCCTCGGCGGCATCCATGACCACGTTGGGGGTGGATTCCACCGCTACAGTACAGACGCGGAATGGCTTCTTCCTCACTTCGAGAAGATGCTGTACGACAACGCCCTGATGCTCGGCAACCTCGCGCGTGCTTCGGCCATTGCCAGCGAGGTAGATCCTCGCCGTGCTCCTCTCTTCGCGAGGACGGCGGGAGGAATCGTGACCTGGGTCGTTCGTGAGATGACGGGTCCCGATGGCCTCTTCTACTCCGCGCTCGATGCGGACTCTGAAGGGGAAGAGGGTGCCTTCTATGTTTGGGACTATGAGGATGTGTCTGCCAACGTGGCGGAAGCCTTCGGCGCTCGCCCGGGGGGCAACTTCGAGGACGAAGCCACGCGTCAGGCGACGGGCAAGAACATCCTGCATCTGCGCGAGGATGTGGGAGGCACTTTTGACGACGAACTCGATCGCCTTTTAACCCGGAGGAATAGCCGCGAACGGCCAGACCTCGACGATAAGGCGATCGTTGGCTGGAACGGCTTGATGATTGGATCTCTTGCCGAGGCAGGGTTGTACGAACCGGCGGCGAAGGCGGCGGAAGCCCTCTTGGATGCCGAATCCCGGCACGGAAAGCTGCCCCATACGATTGTAAAGGGAACCCCGCAAGGTGAGGCGTTCTTAGAAGATATCGCCGCTCTCGCCGATGGCCTGTTTAAACTGGGCGGTCTGGCCGATGCATTGGGTCTGCCGGCTTCTTGGACAGCCGAAGCGGCGCGGCTGGCCGTGCTCATGATCCGGGATTTTGAGGATTCAGATACGGGCGCATTCTTCTCGACCTCGTCTAACCACGAGTTCCTTTTCGGTCGGACCCGACCCGCTTTCGATCAACCGATTCCGAGCGGAAACGCCTTGGCCCTCCGGGTGCTGGTCGCGGCGGGAGATGAGGATCGGGCGGGGCGACTCGTGAAGGCTGTTCTGGGCCTCATGGAACGTGCGCCCTCCGCAACGGAAGGACTCTACACAGCGGCACTCCCGCTCGTGTCGGCCGATTCTGCTCCGGTAGTTGCGGCGCCTCCGCCCATCCCCCTTGTCGTCCCCGTTCCGTTCCTTCTTTCCAAAGAGCAAAAGGCGGATGCCGCGGGACAGGCCACCTTTACGGTGGTGCTGGATCTACCCGATGGCCTCCACGTCAATGGACCGGAGCCGCCCGCCCGGTGGCTAGCGCCTACTCGGGTGGCGGTGCGTCCGCTCAAGGCGGAGATCTCTTACCCACCCGAGGACGGCATCGGATTTGTCGGGCGGGTTGAGATCTCGTTCTCGGTGACGCTCCCCCCCGACGAATCGGGGGCCGATCTTGAGATCACGGTCGCCTTCCAACCATGCACGGATCAGGAGTGCCTGACCCCTATCGAAAAGACACTTTCCGCTGTACTCCATCGATAGACAGTCTCTTCGCGGTCGCGAGGGAGGAGGCTCATGCTATTCTCGGAAATGGTCGGCCTTCCCTCGCAGAGCGAGTGGCGAGTAAAAAAACGGGAGCCACGTCCAGGGCCGCCCGTGACTGCCGATCTGCTTGAAGTGGGCGTTGACGCCGTTCCGGTGCGGATCGAGATTTGGCAGAACGAGGTGCTTACGGGATGGGATGATGGAGCATTCGGCTTCGAACCGAATGCCATCTGGTTTAGCGGCCGGGCCAGCTCCTTTCAACTGACGCGAAACGACTTCGACGCTCCGACCCTGCACAACCCGTGGGACGCCACCCATCTTGGCCGGGAGGTTCCCGAGGTGGTTCTCTGGTTACGGCATCCTAGCCGCCGGATCTGCATCCGTCTGACCGTCCACTTTGTAGAAGGACGCCACACTCTGTTCGACGAAAGCCGAATCCTCAACGAGATCAGCCGGATCTGCGAAGAAGAGGATTCTCCGCCAGAAAGCCAGTACCCGCCCCTTGATCCTCGTCCCGGCGTGATCGACGGCACCGCCACCTGGATACGTCCGATCGCGTGGTCTGCCGCCGGTCTATTTCTCACCGTCCGCATGGTGCTCGCCTGGAACGACGAACCGGAGGTGGTCGCGTCAGTCTTGATTTTCCTTCTGATCGGTCTGTCGGTGGTGGCCGTCGCCATGTTTAGCTTGAGCCGCCACCGTCGGGCCGACCAGAAGTTCCTGCGTTGGCTGGACCATGAGGAGAGCGGATCCTGATGCCCCCTCAGAGCCAGTGGCGAGTTCAGGATCGGCTGGCCAACTCGCCTCCAGTAATGACCAAGGGACTGCTGGAACCCGAGGTAGAGGCGATACCGGTTCGAATCACGATCGTCCAAGACGACGTCGAAACCGGCTGGGACGATGGCGCGCTCGGATTCGAGGAAACGGCGGTCTGGTTCAGTGGCCGTGCCTGCTCGTTTCACATCTCGGCACCAGACATCCTGCCCGGTACGTATCGCCTATCGCGCCGCGAAGCGGTGACTATGGGTGAAGCGCTTCATCAGGGGTTGCCCCTAAAGTACGATTCGCGGGAGGTTTGGGTCCGGATCAAGATTTTGAAGGTGGAAGATCGAAACCTATGGGAGGATGAGGAGACCCTTTCACGAGCTATTCAGCGCCTAAGATCTGGCACCGAAGGCGACGGTCGGAGCGAATATCCTCCCCTGGCGCCCCGTCCCGGGTTGCTGGCAAACCCCCATCCGTTGGCGCGTTACCGGGGACCGCTTTGGGGGCTCGCGATTGCGCTCCATCTCGTTCGTTTTGGCTTCATTGGCTCACTAATCGGTCCACTACTCGGGATGCTTGGCACGGTGTTGTTCATCGTTGCCACCTTCGTTAGCGTTGATCCGAACGCGGCTAAGCTGCGTCGGATCGCTTCGGAAGAGGCCACGGCATGACCCCGGTGGCCCTCTGGACCAACCGCCTTCCGGGGTTGCGCCGTCTCCCCCGCAAACGGTCCCTTTGGCTCGCCGGTCTCCTGGCCGCCGTCGGTCTTTACGGAGCGGTGGATGGAAACCATGCCTACCTCGCTGGCTTGACGATCGCCGCGTCGGCCTGGGCGGTCTGGCGGCACCGTTGGCCGACGGAGCTACCAGTCCGGCTTCGCTCACAGGAACCGCCGCAAGGGCCGGACGAGCGGGCGGTGATGATCGAAGTCCGCCAGCAGTCCATCCTGCTTGGTTGGGATGTGGGCATTCTCTGGTTTGAAAAAGGCGGCGTGGGGTTTGTGGGGAGAACGGTTTCGTTCGTCGTTCCCCGATCCATCATGAATCCCGCTCCGGAGCCAGAGGTTCTTCGCGCCACGTTTCGAGCCCCCCAGCTCACCGCGAAAGTCTTCGATACCACGGTCGGAATCGTGCCATTGGCCCCGGAAATGCGCGCCCAAATGACGCTCGCCCGTATTGAAGCCCTGCCCAATGCGGTGACCTCAGAAACGATTCTGCCGCCGACCGATTTGCATCCTGACCTTCTGCAGCGGGCCATGGAGGTGCGTCGAAGAGAGATCGTTTTGAACCTGCTGATCGTGGCCAATGTGGCGGTGGTTCTCGCCCAAAGCCACAATGTCGGTTCGCTGGGTAAGGTCGCCGTGACCCTTGCCGGCGCCCTTGTCATCCTCTATACGGTCTTCTACGGAGCGAATCTCCCGTCTCAGATCCGGAATCGTCTCCCGCTTGAACGCCGACGGAAGTTTTAGGTGTCTTAGGGCTCCAGCCGCTCCCGCCATTCGGCGAAGGCCGCCTGCGCGCCACCCAATTTCGCCGACCGGCGCTCTTCCTTGTCGCGCGGATTCTTGACCTCCGGCTCGGGGAAAAGGCCCCAGTTGATGTTCATCGGCGCGAACTCGCGCGGGGTCGCGTCTTGGAGGTGCGCCGACAAAGATCCGTAGGCGCAGGGCCGCGGGGAGGGGCAGGGTTCCAAGCCGCGAACCCGCCGAACCGCCTCGATTCCGGCATACAGCCCGGAAGCGGCGCTCTCCACGTAACCCTCGACGCCCGTAAGCTGCCCCGCGACGAACAGTCCGGGATGTCCTTTCAACTCAAGCCACGGTTCCAAGGTCTGCGGGGCTTCGAGGTAGGTGTTGCGATGGATGACGCCAAAACGGACAAACTCCGCGTTTGCCAGCCCGGGCACCATGCCAAAGACGCGCTTTTGCTCGCCCCACTTCAGCCGCGTTTGGCAAGCGACGAGGCTGTACAGGGTCATTTCGCGGTTCTCAGGGCGAAGTTGGAGAGCGGCCCAAGGTCGGCGGCCGGTTCGCGGGTCGGTGAGGCCGACGGGTTTGAAGTTGCCGAAGGCGAGGGAGCGTTCGCCCTTTTCTGCGATGACCTCGATGGGCGAGCAACCGGAGAAGTACTTGACCTTTTCGAGGAACTGTTGCTCCCCCTCTCCAAATGGTTCGTCTTGGAGAGGGGGTTGGGGGGAGAGGTCCGGAAGGTCCCGCTTACCCCCCGCCTCGAACGCATGAATCGGTGCCCGCTCCGCCGCGACCAGCTCCCGGACGAACGCCTGATACTCCTCTTTGTTGAAAGGGCAGTTCAGATAGTCGTCGCCTTCGCCCTTGTCGTAGCGGCTCTGGGCGAAGACGATGGAGCGATCCAGAGATGCCGCGTCCACCGTAGGCGAGACGGCATCGTAAAAGTAGAGGTGACTCCGTCCCGTAGCTTTGGCCAGCCATTCGGCAACTTCGGGCGAAGTCAGCGGGCCGGTGGCCAGGATCACGATTTCGTTTGCGGCGAGTAGGCGCTCCAACTCGGCGGGCGTGAACTCTTCTCGGACGAGTTCGATCAACGGGTGAGAGGCGATTCGCTCCGTGATCGCGACGCCAAACTTGTCTCGGTCTACGCCAAGGGCCTGGCCAGCAGGGACTTCGTGCTCGTAAGCGGTCTTGAGAACGACGGAGCCAAGCGCTTCCATCTCTGCCTTCAACTGACCCGCCGGGGAGGTGTAGGACTTAGACTTTAACGAGTTCGAGCAGACTAGCTCAGCCAGAAAATCGGTGGTATGGGCCGGCGTATTACGAACCGGCCGCATTTCGTAAAGGCGAACCGGTACCCCTCGCTCAGCGGCCGCCCAGGCCGCTTCGACTCCCGCGAAGCCTCCGCCGACAACGGTGATCATCAGGCCGCAGCCTGCAACTTGAACGCGATCGCATCGCCCATGGCGGACGTGTTCACCAGCGAGCAACCCTTCTCGAAGATGTCCGCTGTCCGAAGTCCCGCCTCCAAAGCGTGATCGACCGCCGTCTCCACCCGAAGCGCCAACCCCTCCTCACCAAACGTATGCCGCAGCATCATCGCCGCGCTCAAGACGGCGGCAATCGGGTTCGCCTTGCCTTGGCCAGCAATGTCCGGAGCAGAGCCGTGGATCGGCTCGTAGAGCCCAAAAGGACGATCCCCACGAGGATCGCTAAGGCTCGCCGAAGGCAGGAGGCCGAGGGAGCCGGTGATCATCGCGGCTTCGTCGGAAAGAATGTCTCCGAACATGTTCTCGGTGACAATCACGTCGAACACGTTGGGGTCGCGGATCATCTGCATCGCGCAGTTGTCGACCAGCATGTGAGAGACGCTGATGTCCGGATTCTCCTTCGCAATCTCGTTGACGATCTCGCGCCAAAGGCGAGACGTTTCCAGAACGTTCGCCTTGTCCACGCTCAGCAATTGCTGACTTCGGCCTCGGGCGATCGTGAAGGCCAGCTTCACGATGCGCTCGATCTCCATGCGCGTGTAGACGCAGGTGTCGCTTGCCGTATCGCCATCCCGCTTTTTCTCACCGAAGTAGATACCGCCGGTCAGCTCGCGGACCACCACGAAGTCGATCGGCCGCCGAACGCCCTTCAGCGGGCAAGATGCGACCAGCGCCGCCGGAGTCTTGGCGGGCCGGATGTTGGCGTACAGGTTCAGTTCGCGGCGGAGAGGAAGAAGAGCTCCCAACTCGGGCCGGAGAAGTGGATCGGGAATCGCGTCGTACTTCGGACCGCCGACCGAGCCGAAGAGGACGGCATCAGCCGCTCGACAGAGATCCAAGGTGGCCGGGGGAAGCGGATGACCGCCGTCGTCGTAGGCCGCGCCCCCGACGAGAGCCGTCTCAAACTCAAACGCGGCGCCGGTCGCCTGCAAGACCTTGACGGCCTCCGCCGTCACTTCGGGACCGATACCGTCGCCGGGGAGAACCGCGATCTTGCGCGCCATAGATACGAGATTGTGGCATCCCCCGCCACAACCAAGCATGTCAGGATGGGTTTATGTCCACCGGAAGGCTCGTCGTCGCCGTAACCGGCGCCAGCGGCGCGATCTACGCCCAGCGCTTCCTCCGCCACGCCGCCCGGTCATACCAAGAAGTGCTCTTGATGTTGAGCGAACAAGCAACCCAGGTGGCCCAAACCGAACTCGGCGTCGCCCCGAATCGAGAAGCATTCTCAACCGATGAGTGGCTCGGCGAGAAGTTCGACAACATCCGGCTCCTCAATCCGAAGGACTATTTCACCCCTCCCGCTAGCGGCTCCTTCCGCCACGACGGCATGGTCATCGTTCCTTGCTCGATGGGTACCGCCGGCCGAATTGCGGCGGGGGTCTCAGACGATCTTCTCACTCGTTCCGCCGATGTCTGCCTCAAAGAAGGGCGACCGCTGATCCTCGTTCCGCGCGAGATGCCCTGGAATCTCATCATGCTTCGGAACCTGACCGCCCTGGCGGAGGCCGGCGCAACCATCATGCCTGCCTGTCCGGCTTGGTATCACCAGCCAAAAACTCTAGAAGATTTGGCGGATACCGTCGTTGCACGGATCTTACAGCGCCTGGGAGTCGCCCAAACATTACAGGAGGAATGGATGGCATGAAAATTGTGGTCGCGGGCGCTTCGGGATTTTTGGGGAGGGCGCTCATCTCATCGCTCAAGGGAAACGACGTGGTGGCCCTCGTCCGCGACGGGAAATCGATCCCGGGGGCACAGCATGTGACTTGGAACGGCCTTTCGATGGGCAATTGGGCTGAGGAGATCGACGGCGCAGACGCGGTGATCAATTTCTCCGGTTCTCCAATCTCCGAAAAGTGGAGCGACGAGAACAAGCGGACGATGAAAGAGTCCCGCGTTCAGTCGACCTATCTGATCGGGCAAGCAATCGAAGGTGCGGAAAAACCGCCCCGAGTCTGGATCAACGGAAGCGCGGTGGGCTACTACGGATCGCGGGGCGCCGAACTTTTAGACGAAGCCTCCAACGCCGGTACGGGGTTCATGGCGGACCTCTGCCGGGTCTGGGAGGACGTTCTGTGCCAAGAAAAGCTACCCAGCACCCGACGCGTAGCCGTTCGGACGGGGCTTGTTTTGGGCAAAGGCGGCGGGGTGCTCAAGCCACTTTTGACGCTCACCAAGCTTTTCATGGGTGGTCGGCAAGGCGACGGTCACCATTGGATGCCTTGGATCCACCTCGATGACTATACGGCGATGATCCAGTGGATCATTGAAAACGACTCGATTCAAGGTCCGGTCAACGCATGCGGCATCGCCCCGTGTTTGAACGAGACGTTTATGAAGACCCTGCGGGGAGTGGTCGGCCGTCCCCCCGCTCCGCCCACGCCAAAATTCATGCTTGACTTCGTTGGCAAGATCAAGGGGCCGGATCCGGAAGTGGTCCTTGCTTCAACCCGGGTTATTCCAAAGGTGGCGCAGTCGAACGGGTTTAAATGGAAGCACCCTTCGCTTGAAGAGGCGTTGGAAAACATCGCCTAGTTTCGTGGCGAGAGCGTCCCGCTCTCGTACCTTACGGTTACTGCTCCCTAGTGATAGAACCACCAACTAGGCACGGGGGGCAGGTTGGAAAGGACTTTCGTTCCGGAATGAGAGAACGCACGTCGGTTCGAGTCCCATCGCCAAGCCTTCTGAAGCCAAATGTCCTTGCCGATTCGTCGGCCCTCCTCGCGTGATTCGCCTCGAGGATATTCGTAAACAATGCCCGAACCTCTGAATCGGGGTGCCCAACCGTTCTGGAACGCGCCAACGTGCTTCAGTTTCCGGTGAACCGCGTCGATCAGGACAAACTCCTTGCAATTGGTGGTCGCGCTGCCTGTCCGAAAGACGAGAAAGCAGTCGTGCCCCCGGCGGGCTACGTAAGGCGGCTGGTCAAGAACGAGCGCGTAGTTAATCGCCCCGACGGTTGAGATCTTTCTGCGCCCGACCTTTAGAGTCGCCATGGTATTTGGCGTGAACGAGTCGCTCCGAGCCAATACGATTTCGGAGCCGCGTGGGAGGCCAGCCACATGGAGGTGACGAATCGTGTAACGCGCGATGACAGGATGACTAGGGGGCAACATCGGAGACCGGGATCAGGAGCCATTGATATGGTACGGCGAATCCGAATTCAGCCGTAGAATAAATGGATGGCGGCCCAGAAGACGATGACCCTTGATGAGTTTCTCGCGTGGGAACTCGATCAGAAGGAGAAGCACGAGTACTACCGGGGATTGGTGTATCTCCACCCTCAGTACGTAGCGATGCCTGGGGCGTCGAGCAACCATCACGAAATCGAAGTCAATCTGATTCGGGAAGTCGCGGTTGCCTTCGAAGATTCCACTTTTCGGCCTTACACCTCAAATCAGATGGTGGTTTCCGAAGCGGGCGGATCGGCTTTCTATCCAGACGTTGTCCTGCTGGATGGCCCACGCGAATTTCGCAAATACGGAAAGTTGAACGCGGCCGCGAATCCGGCGGTTGTCTTCGAAATCGCCTCGCCCGGGACTGACGGCTACGACCGAGGGCATAAGCTTGAAACGTACAAGAATATGCCAACAATGCGAGAGATCATCTTGGTCAAAGCCATGGAAGCCCGTGTCGAGAGATTTTTGCGTACGGAGAATGGTTGGCTGCATGAGTCCTTCGAAGGACTCGATGCCGAACTGCCCGTCCTCGAGGTCCGTATTCCCCTCAAAAGGATCTATAAGAACGTCGAGGTTCCCCCATTCTCTCTCGGCATCCCAATCGAATCGGAAGAGTCTTAAAGAGCACGCCTGAGACGGGGGTAAACTCACTCGTCCGCGCCAGTGCGGGCGCTTTCGATCCGTCATGCAAGTCACTCGAGAAGACCTCAATCCCTGCACGGTCAAACTGACCGTCGTCTGCGAGCCCGAGGAGGTCCAGCAGGGATACGATACGGCGTTCCGTCAGCTCACGAAGAAGATCAAGCTGCCCGGCTTCCGCCCCGGCAAGGCGCCCCGTGCCATGCTCGAGAGCATTCTGCCGTCGCAGGACTGGAACGAAGCCGCTGCCGAAGAAATCGTGCGCAAGGCCTACACCAAGGCCGTCGAGCAGGAAGGGCTTCAGCCCGACCGCACGACCTCGCCCCAGGTGAGCCTGGATGCGCTCGACCAGAAAGAGAAGAAGGCCGAGTTCACCGCTAAGGTGCCCCTTCCTCCCAAGGTCGAACTGGGCGACTATAAGGGCCTCCCCGTCACTCAGCCGCCGACCGACGTCACGGACGAGGAGATCGAGTACCAGATCGCCGAGCTCCGCAAAACCCGCGGCCAGACCCGCGAAAAGATCTCCGACCGAGGCGCCACCGAAGGCGACGTCGCGGTGCTCAACCTCCAAGCTGAAGAGGGCGATGCGCGCAGTTTCGTCACCGTCGTCGGCCAGGGTTTTGCCGGTCTCGACGAAGCCGTCCATGGGATGGGCGTCGAGGAGATGAAGAATGTCGAGCTTTCGTTCCCCGAGGACTTCCAGGTGAAGGAGTGGCAGGGGCAAACGAGGAAGGTGAAAATCACCCTCAACTCGCTCTCCGCTGTCTCGACCCCGGCGCTGGACGACACGTTCGCCCAGAGCCTGCAGCTCGAGAATCTGGATGCCCTCCGCAACCGCCTCCGCGAAAACATCGGCCGTGCCAAGCAGCAGATGGTTCGCCAGGTGCTGTTTGAAGGCCTCCTCTCCGCGCTGATGGAGCGAAGCCAAGTCGCGGTGAGCGACAACATGTGGGAAACCCTCGCCGATCGCCGTCTCCAGGAGACCGCCGACGAGCAGCACCGGCAGGGCAAGAACCTTGAGCAGTACGCTCAAGAGAACGGCATGACCGCCGAAGGCCTCGTCGAGGCCTGGAAGGAGCGAGCCAAGCTGGAGGTCCAGCGCGCCCTGCTCATCCAGAGCGTTTTCTCCGCCGAGAAGATGCAGATCGCGAACCCCGAACTCAACAACGAGCTGGTCGCGATGGCCCAGGAGTACGGCGTCGAACCGATGGAGATGGTCCAGACCCTCCAGCAGAACAACGCCCTCGACGAGCTCCAGTTCCGCGCCCTCTCGCGCAAGGTCTCCGATTTCCTTCTCCAGCACGCAGACGTAACCATCGGTACGCCGAAGGCCATCGAAGCCGCTCCGGCCGCCGAGGCGAAGCCAGCGAAGAAGGCCACCGCGAAGAAGGCTGCAGAGCCTGCCGAGGAGGAAGCTCCTGCGGCCGAAGAGGCGAAGCCGAAGAAGGCTGCGGCTAAGAAGCCCGCCGCCGAAGCTCCGGCTACGGAAGAAGCCCCTGCGCCGGCCAAGAAGCCTCGCGCGAAGAAAGCCGAGTAGTTAGGGAATAGGAAAAAAGAAAGAGGGAAAAGCGGGGACGGGCCTCCTTTTCCCTCTTTCCTATTTCTTCTTCCCTCTCACCCCTGCCCGTATCGGTTGTGGTAGCGGTCGTACCACTTCTCCGCCTCTTCCGGCGGAATCGACTGCGGAGAACCGATCTGCATCGCTAGCCAGACGGTCTTCGCCACGTCTTCCGTCATCACCGCCGCCTTCAGCGCGTTCTTGGGCGAACTGCCCCAGGCGAAGACGCCGTGGTTGCCCAGCAGCATCGAAGGCGCCCGATTGCGGTACTTCATGATCGCCTCGCCGATGTGCTCCCCTTCGTTGTCCGTGTAGGGCATGCAGGGAATCTCCGCGCCGAACTCGTCGGCGATGGCGGTCAGGACGAGTGGAATCGCCTTGTTCACTGCGGCGAAGGCGGTGGCGTAGTTGCTGTGGGTGTGAATCACGCCCCGAACTTCGGGCATGTTTCGGTACAGGAACAGGTGGTGGGGAAGATCGACGCTGGGCCGGGAGCCCTGGGTGATGACTTCGCCCGTCGAAACCTTGACCGCCACCAGGTTCTCCGGCGTGATCGCCTCATAATCCATGCCGCTCGGCTTGATGAACAATAGGTCGGCATCGGGGTCGTAGCCGCTGGCGTTGCCCGAGTGCATGGTGACGAGCCCGGCCTTAGGAAGCATCCAGTTGGCCTTGGCGACTTCTTCGCGGAGGAGGGTGAGTTTAGGGGAGTCCATAAATCTATTGCAAGTCATTGAGATCCTCGTGTCGCGATCGCTCTTGATCGGCGGCGTAGGACAGGCAAGCGAGAATGTCTTCTTTCGTCAAATCAGGGAAATCCTCTAGGAGTTCTTCAGTGGACATACCGCCGGTCAAATAGCCAAGAACATCTCCAACGGTGATCCGGAGCCCACGGATGCAAGGCTTTCCGCTCCGCTTTCCGGGTTCGAGGGTGATGATCTCGCGGTAGTCCAAGGCTTTAAAGCGTCAGCTTCGCGCTTCCTCCCGAATCGCGATCAAATCCTTCATCACATTGGCCAGCGAACCCGTCCAGTGCGTCGTGCCAAACGAATCGTGCAGCTTTCGATACAGCACAAACAACCGCGCATAGGTGGCCGCCGCCGCCGGGTTCGGCTCGTACACACGATCCTTAACCCCCGTCATCTTCGCCTGAGCCTCTTCCGCCGTGGCATAAGCCCCGCCCACGACCGCCCCGAAGATGGCGGAGCCGAGCGCGCAAGTTTGCGCCGAGCGAGACACCTTCATCGGGCGATTGCAAACGTCCGCGTAGATCTGCATGACAAAAGAACTCTTCTCCGCGATGCCGCCGCAGTTCACGACCTCTTTCACCGCCACGCCGTACTCCTCGAACCGGTTGATGATCGTCAGGGCGCCGAAGGCCGTCGCCTCCACCACCGCCCGGTACATCTCGCCCGGCGTCGTATAGAGCGTCTGCCCAAGCATGAGACCCGTCAGAAGGGGATCGACGAGAACCGTTCGGTTGCCGTTGTTCCAGTCCAGAGCCAAGAGCCCGGATTCGCCCGGTTTAAGGGCATCGCCCTCCGCCGTCAGATCCTCGTGGGATTTGCCGGTGAGCTTCGCCACCCAGTTGAACAGGTCGCCCACCGCGCTCTGGCCCGCTTCCAGGCCATAGCAGTCGGGAAGCACCGAGCCCTTCACGATGCCGCAGAGGCCTGGGATATCCGGCAGAACCTCGTCCATCGGATGAGCCATGCAGTCGCAAGTGCTCGTGCCCATGATCTTCACCAGCACGCCCGGACGGGCGCCTGAAGCGACCGCGCCGAAGTGGGCGTCGAACGCCCCAACGGCGACCGGAGTGCCTTCGATCAGGCCGGTGAGCGCCGCTGTCTCCGCAGAGATTCGCCCCGCGATTTTGTCGCTGGTGAGCGACGTCTCGTAAAGGCGATCCCGTAGATCGGCCAGACGAGGATCAAGGGTGGTCAGGAACTCCTTGGAGGGCAGTCCGCCCCACTCGTCGGCAAACATCGCCTTGTGGCCGGCCGCACAGCGGGAACGGGCCATCGTCAGCGGGTCTTTGTTGCCCGTGATCTGAGCCGGGATCCAGTCACAGTACTCTGCCCATGAGTAAGCCGCCTCGAACACCTTCGGTGCTACACGAGCGCAGTGCAGGATCTTCGACCAGAACCACTCGCTGGAATAAGTGCCACCGCACTTGGCCAAGTAGGGAAGTCCCTGCGCCTTCTCCGTGATCTCGGCCGCTTCGGCGTACGACGTGTGGTCCTTCCAGAGCCAGCAGTAAGCCGCCAGTTCGTCTTTGAACTCCGGAAGGGACGACAGTGCGTTGCCTTCGCGGTCGATCGGCATGGGGCTGGACCCGGTCGTGTCGATACCGAGGCCGATCACGTCGTGCGGGTCGATGCCCTTTAGAACTTCCTTGACCGTGCTGTAGAACCCGTCGAGGTAGTCCTGCGGGTTCTGACGAGCAAGCTGAGGGTCCCGGCGGTCGAGCAAAATTCCGGCTTCGCCGCTCGGATAGTTGAAGACGCTGCTGGCTAATTCGTCGCCGTTCTCCACATTCACGAGGAGGGCGCGGACGCTGTTTGTTCCGTAGTCGAGACCTAAGGTGAGCTTAGGCATATTGGACTAACCTCTCCCCAGGCCAGCAAGGTGCCAGTAAACATCGTTCCACCGGAGTTCCTTGCGGAACTCTTCGATCTCCGTCTTGCTGTCGATCACGATGAGCTCGATGCCCGCGATCTCGGCAAAGTCGCGAAGGTGCTCCGTGGTCACCGAGTAGCTGTAACCGGTGTGGTGGGCGCCGCCCGCGTAGATCCACGCGGCAAGGCCAGTCTTGAAGTCGGGCTTGGTTTCCCAGAGCACGCGTGCCACTGGAAGATTCGGCATGGGCGGGACCTCCACCGCTTCCACCTCGTTGACGATCAACCGGAACCGTGTGCCGAGGTCAACCAGGGAGGCGTTGAGCGCAGAGCCGGCGGGAGCCTCGAACACCAGGCGGGCCGGGTCGGCCTTGCCGCCGATGCCGAGCGGGTGTACTTCAAGCCGGGGCTTGTCCTTGGCGATGGATGGGCAGATCTCGAGCATGTGCGAGCCCAGTACCTGAGGTCGGACCGGATCCATGTGATACGTGTAGTCCTCCATGAATGAAGTCCCGCCCGGGAGTCCGTCCGCGATGACTTTCATGAAGCGCACAAGCGCGGCCGTCTTCCAGTCACCCTCGCCACCGAAGCCATATCCTTCCGCCATCAGCCGCTGACAGGCGAGGCCCGGAAGCTGCGTGATGCCGTGCAGGTCTTCAAACGTCGTGGTAAAGGCCTTGAAGCCACCGGCTTCGAGGAACCGCCGCATGCCGATTTCAAGTTTGGCGGCGTCCCGCACCGACTGCGTATTGGTCAGACCGGAGAGGTCGTACGTCTCTTCGTAGATCTTGTAGGTCGCATCGATCTCCGCTTCGGTCACCGCGTCGACCACCGCTACCAGATCACCGACGCCATAGCCGTTCGTCGAGAAGCCAAGTTTCATCTCGGCGGCAACCTTGTCGCCGTCCGTCACGGAGACTTCGCGCATGTTGTCACCGAACCGGGCGATCTTCATGCCCTGGAAGTCGGCCCACGCGCGAGCGACTCGCACCCAGGAATCCAACCGTGCAATCGCTTCGGGATCTGACCAGTGGCCCACGACCACCTTGCGAGGAAGCCGAAGCCGCGTATGGAGATGACCTGCCTCGCGATCGCCGTGCGCCGCTTGGTTCAGATTCATGAAATCCATGTCGATGGAGTCCCACGGGAGATCGCGGTTGTATTGGGTGTGGAAATGGCAGACCGGCTTGGTCAGCGAAGTCAAACCGCCTAGCCACATCTTCGCCGGAGAGAAGGTGTGATTCCAAAGGATCAGACCGGCACAGGACGACGACGATGCCGCTTCCTGGCAGAGTGCCCGGATCTCTCCGGGCAGGGTCATCACCGGCTTGAAGACCACTTTGACGGGTAGAGCGGCGTCCAGCGCCTCGGCGATTTCGCGGGAGTGGGCCGCCACCTGGCGCAGCGTCTCCTCTCCGTAGAGGTGCTGACTGCCGGTGACGAACCAGATTTCGACTTCGGGAAGGTTTTGGATCATGAGGTGTAGGCGCGCTTGTTCAGGACGCGGTCGGCGAGGACGCCGACGAGAATTACCGCGCCGACAACCGCGAGATTGAGGGAACTGGGGATGCCGAGAATGTTGACGAGGTTCTGAAGAACCTGGAGCAGGATCGTGCCCAAAACGACGCCGATGATGGAACCCTCACCGCCGCGCAACGAACAGCCGCCGAGAACCGCCGCCGCGATCGCGTACAACTCGTAAGACGACCCGTGGGAGGAAGGCGAAATCGACTCGGTGTAAAAGGCGAGCAGGATCGCGCCAAGCCCGGTCATGACCGCAGTCACGACGTATGCGCTAGCGATCACCCGCTTCGTTTCGATGCCTGAGTATCGGGCGGCTTCCTCGTTCCGGCCGACCGCCAACAGGTAACGGCCATAGACGGAGCGGTGGAGAACCACCCAGAAGAGGGTCGCCATCACGATCAGAATCCAGAACTGGATCGGCATTCCGAGGGGCGTGGTCTTCAGGAAATTCGCCAGGCCGACGAAACTTGCGTTGTCGCTAAAGCCTTTCGTCTCGTCTTTGGCGACAAACTGGGCCGCACCGCGGTAGATCAGCAGGCCGCAGAGGGTGACGATGAATGGCTGGAGCTTAACTTTCGTAATCAGGAAGCCGTGCAGCAGGCCGAAAGCGCACGCCAGGGCCATCATAGCGCCGACCGCGATGAGCGGTGGCCATTTCTTCTCCGTAAGCCATATCGCGAGCACCACGGCGAGAATCGAGTTCATCGAACCGATCGAAAGGTCGATCCCGCCCGTAATGATGACGACGGCGACGCCGATCGCGAAGATGCCGTAGATGCCGACCAGACGGGCGACGTTGACCAGGTTGTCGTGGCTGAGGAAGTTCCCGCCGGTCTTCGACTGGGCATAGAGCGAGAGAACCACCAGCAGGAGCAGAATGCCTAGCTCGCGCGCGCTTCGAACAAACATGGCGCGGATGTTCATTTGGCCACCGCCAGATGCATCACAGCCTCTTCCGAGGCCTCATCGCGGTTCAGAACGCCGGTAAGGCGTCCCTCTCGCATGACAACAATCCGGTCACTAAGACCTAAAACTTCTTCCATATCGCTGCTAATCATCAAGATGGCCGTCCCGGCCTCGGCAAGCCCTCGCATGAGGGAATAAATTTCGGCCCGCGCGCCGATATCGATACCGCGGGTGGGTTCGTCAAAGACGATGACTTTGGGCTCCAGCGAAAGCCATTTGGCGAGAACCACTTTTTGCTGGTTGCCGCCGCTCAATCCTCGCACCACCGACTCCACCGTAGGGGCCTTGATGCGCAGCCGCTCCCGCATTGCGTTGGCGACTACATTCTCCTTTTTCCGCTGAATCAGCCCGCAGGCGGAGTACCGCCCCATTGCTGGCATCGTGATGTTCTCCCGAACCGTCATCGTAGTGAGAACGCCCTCGTGCCGTCGATCTTCCGGCGCAAGGAAGAGACTGCGGCGGATCGCTTCGCGAGGCGAACCTGCGGGAACTTCGTCGCCGTCGATGACCACGGTGCCCGCGATGCGCGGGTGCACTCCGTAAATCGACTGCGCAACCTCGGTGCGGCCGGCGCCGACCAGGCCGGCAAAGCCCACGATCTCGCCTTTGCCCACCTCAAAATTGATTTCGTGGCCCGGAAAACGCTTCGTACGCAGGTTACGCACGACCAGACGGGGTTCACGAGCTTCGTAAGGCCGACCGACTTCGCGCTTCACATCGCGCCCCACCATAAGGCGAACCATATTCTCCGTGGTGAGGTCCTCCTTGGCGATCGCCCCGGCGTTTTGGCCATCTCGAAAAACGACCGCACGGTCCGCGCAGACCTTCACCTCGTCAAGACGGTGCGAAACGTAAACAATCCCCACACCCTTAGACCGAAGGTCGGCCACGACGCGAAGGAGGGCTGCCGTCTCACCCGCCGTGAGTGAGGAGGTCGGCTCGTCCATGATTAGATACTTCGCGTTCAGAGAAAGCGCTTTGGCGATTTCGACAAGCTGCTGCTGAGCGATAGAAAGGTCGCCGAGAGGGGTCTCCGGCGATACGTTCAACCCCAGTTGCTCGAGGTACTGCCGGGCCTCCTGGGACATCCTCTTGCGGTCGATCAGTCCAAACCGCCGAGGTTCACGGCCGAGAAACACGTTCCCGGCTACGTCTAGGTTGTCCAGGTTGTTGAGTTCCTGGTGGATAACGCCGATGCCCAGCTCCGTCGCTTGGGCGGCACTGCCGATTCGAACGGGCTTGCCATCCAACAAGATCTCACCCTCGTCAGGCTGCTGGAGCCCTCCGAGGGTTTTGATCATCGTTGACTTGCCGGCTCCGTTTTCGCCGAGTAGAGCGACTACCTCGCCGGGGCCGACCGAAAAGTCGACCCCGCCGAGCGCCGTCACACCCGGATACCGCTTAACGATTCCGCGAGCTTCGAGCATTTATTCGCCGGCGCGCTTCTTGTCCAGGTCGGCCTTGAACGCGTCGATATCATCCTTGTGAAGGATCTTTGTGTCGATGATGTCGAGCTTGTTCTCTGGGAACGCCGACTTGTCGCCACGCAGGTACTTGGCCATCTTCTGCACGCCCTGGTAACCGAACTCGTACGGCTGCTGGACAATGGTAGCGTCGATAGCGCCAGACTTCACGCCCGCGAGGGTGTTCGTTTCCTCGTCAAAGCAGAGAATCTTAACCTTACCGACCTTGTTCGCATCTTCGACCGCCGACAGGATCGCCGGGCCGTTATAGCTCCAGATTCCGATGAGCGCGGCGACATCCGGATTCTTGACGAGCATGTCCGCCGCATTCGACTTCGCCTTGGCATGGTCGGCCTGGTCGGTGCGCTTGTCGATGATCGTGACGTTTGAGCCCTTCAGAGCCTCCTCAATGCCGCCGATGCGGTCCTGAGCGTTCTGGGCGTCGAGGCTGCCCACGAAGATGACGATCTTGCCGCCGTTTGGCAACGACTTCTTGATCTCTTCGCCAAGCTTGACCCCCGCCGCGTGGTTATCCGTACCGATGTAGGCAACACGGTTGCTGGTTGCCGCGTCGCTGTCTTGGCAGATCACCAGCGTCTTGGCCGCGGCCGCGTTGATCATCTCCGTCTGGTTCTTCGCGTCGGCAGGCGAGATCGCGATACCGTCGACGCCTTTCGTGACTTCGTTCTCGATGATCGTTTTCTGATCAGCGGCCTCCGGCGGCTTCGGAAGCTGGAAGTCGACTTCCAGATTTCCATCTTCCTTCTCCGCCTTCTCGACGCCCTTGCGCACGATCGTCCAGTAGTCGGAAGCGTTGTTGGTGACGAAAGCGAGCTTCAGGTGCTTGCCTTTTTCGCCTCCGCCCCCGGCGGTTTTGGTGTCGGGATTCGTGGCGGCTTCGCCGCCCTTGTCGCCGCAACCGGCGAGCGAGAGACCAACGAGCGCCAGGCCCATCGAGAGTGGCGCGGCGAAAGACTTTAGTTTCATGGTTGACAGCATTGTAGGGACCTCAGTTCTTTGGGTGCCATCGGTAGCACCCAAAGGTTCAGCCACGAACGTTACCTCTATATTACCAATTTGGAATATGCACTACCGAATTGGAATACGGAGAATGGTAACCGAGCGTGGAGCGAACGTGTACGTCATACCCGGTGTGATGCCATTTAAGCGGGATCTCACCGGAGCGATGCGCCTTGGGGCTTCGAACGAATTCTCCGCATTCAGGCTAGGACCGGTCATTACGATTTCGGTCCCCGTCGAAGCCAACCGATGGCCCGACAAATCTAAGGTGGCGGCGCGGGGGGCATCGGATCCGTTCACGACCTTCAGCACCAGTTCATGGGTGCGGTCGTCGATTCCGGCGGTCGCTGCCAAGTCCGGCGGGCCTGTTTCGACGAGCTCCTGCACGAGTTTCCCATCGATGTAACCCCGGGTCCGACTGCCTTCGCGTTCTAGACGAATGTCATACCAGCGGCCGGTTTCGATGTGGGCGGGAACGCGCTCACCGGTGATCGATCCGTTTCGCTCAAAGCCGGTCTGCGTATTGCCCCAGCCGCCGATATTCCACCGAATCTGAGTTCCATCGCGGTCGTCCATGATAACGAGGAACCCTTCGGCGCCGGAGAGCTTTCGTGCTTTAAGGCTATAGGTGTATTTGGAGGCGCCCGTAGCGTCGGCGCCCTTGAACAGCAGCATAACGTTGTTCTTGTCGCTGGTTTGACGGATCAGCCCGTCGCTCTTGCTCCAAATTCCCTCGCCCCGCGTAGTCGTCGGATATCGAGAAACTTCCTCTCCTCCGGAGAGCCTCACGCCGTCCGCTTCCAACTTCAGATCCTTGAATTCGGCTTGGGTCGCCCAAGTCATGAGACCCATGTTGCCGCCGATCTTGGGCGGAGCGCCCGTGGTCTTCGGATAAGTAATCGCTACATTGCGCGTGGGGAGATTATTTGCGAAGAGCGATTGCGCGTGGTACGAAGGCGTTCCGAAAGATCGCGTTCCGTCAAAGACAATCGCATTCGGGTTCCACTGCTTGTTGTTCACGTTCACGAACAACGGTGCGTAGGATGACATCGTCACGATGTCCGAGTTCCGCTCCATCCCGGTCATAAACGCGGCCTCCCCAAGCGCGGCATCAAGGTTGCCAAGACCAGCGCCCTCCGTGACCGCATACTCGCCCACGTAGATCTTCGGTCCTTTGCGGTCGTACACGTCGTAGCGGTTCGCGTTGTTCCAGAAGAAGGAGGGCGAACTATAGTAGTGCTCGTCGACGACCTCCATCGGATGCGGAACGGGGTTGTTCGCCACCGTAATGATCTCCGGGTGCTTAGCCTTAATCGCGTCGTACAACACTTTATAGCGCGGCGCGTACGCCTCCGGTCCCCCGTAAGACCAACTCGCACCGTTCTCGTTTCCGATCTCGACGTACTTCAACTTGAAGGAGGCTGGATGGCCATTGGCCGCCCTCATGGCCCCCCACTTGCTCGTAATCGGTCCGTTGGCGTATTCGATCGCGTCCACCGCGTCCTGGATCCACTTGTCCATTGCGCCAAGGGGCGTCATCTGACGGTGGTTGAGACCACAGTTGACAACGAAAAGCGGTTCCGCCCCAAGATCCTCGCACCACTGCAGATACTCGTGGTAGCCAAGGCCGTACGAGTTCGGATAGCCCCACATCGAGTGAGAAAGCCCCTTTCGGGCTTCGATCGGCCCCACACTGTTCTTCCAATCGAACGCATCGGAGAAGCGATCTCCGCCTTCGACGTAGCAACCGCCAGGGAATCGGACGAAGGCGGGCTTCATATCTGAAACCGCGGAGGCCAGGTCCTTTCGAAGGCCGTTCGGCCGCTTCTTCCAGGTGTCCTCCGGTATCAGCGATGCAAAGCCGACCGAAACCGGCCCGTTGATCGCGTTGATCACAAACCGGGTCGAGGCCGTATCCTCCGCCTTAATCGTCTTCTCGAATCTCTTCCACGAGTCCGTGGCCTTCCCGAGCGTAATCGGGTTTCCGCCAAAGCCGATGCCGATCTTGCCAGATCCCTTGGCCCAAAGCACCACGTGCAGCTTCTCGCCTTTCTTCACTGGCACACCCCAGAAGCCTACGTTGGCCACCGCGCCGCCCTGGGCAATCTTGATCGAGCGAGTATGCGCCTCATTCAGCCCCACCGAGGCGTCGAGGGTGGCGTCTTTCAGGCTTTCCCACCCCACCGGCAGCCCGTTTGCGCCGTTGGCGGTTTCGAACCCGCGATTGCGAAGGAGTTCGCCATATAGGCCGCCCTCACCCCCTTGATTGATCTCTTCGAAGAAGATGCCGTAAAGGGAAGGGCTGACCTTCGCCCCGGGTTGATCCATGCGAACGGACAGCGTGACCGCGGGAAGTGGCTGATGAATAGGGATGAGCGCGAAGAAGGAAATCATCGTTGGTTACCAGGAGAGACTCGGTACAGACCGGCACCGTGCCAAATAATCTCGGGAGCGAACTCTTGCTGGAAGGTGCCCAGATTCCGATGGCTCCAGAGGTCTCGAATTGTTACCCTGGACCCCAGGCCCATGTCTCGCAAGTTCACAGGGATCGGCGCAGAAGCGCTTTGAGACGAAATCATCGGATCTTGGTCGAAAACCGAGAATCGCAACGTCCCGCCTCCCGATAGCCGAGCGCCTTCCCCCTCCAACCCGGCCGTCGCCCGGAACCGGCGTGCGCCGGCAGGAAGGTCGACGACAATTAAGGAAGGCGCATGGCTACCGATTCCGTGGGCTATCGGTAGACCGTTCAGAAAAAGCGGCTTGCCAACCGCATTGCGGTTCAGGAGTGTCGAGCCATAGCCTTGCGTGGCCGAGGTCCAATGCTCAATACGAGTTTCTCCCAAGTCGGTGGTGACCGTTGGGTCGGCCCAAACGACATGGTCGGCAAAGTTGCCGTCCCCCCCGTCGTCCGCGTACAGCCACAGGCGCTTTGCCCCTTGAACATTGAGATCGATCGCAACCGACTGGCCGGCCGTTTGTCTCGTCACATCCGCCTTGAATCGTGCCCGCGTGTCATCGCGCCTCGACCGGTCTTCCGTATTGAAGACCGCGAGGTACTTGTCGCGAGACTTCGGAACGTCGGCCATCCATGCGATCTGGTCTCCACGACGGAACAGTTGGCGGTTCTTCGAGGAGGCTCTATTCACGGCAAGCACCTCGTCGTTGGTGATGAGCGCCAAGGTCTCGGAATCGGTCTTCGGGAGGTGACCTCCCAGAATAAGAGGAGAGCGGGCGATGGACCAGAGGGTCATGAGCGTCCGCCCCTCGGTCGCCGTGAAATGAGAGCCCTCGTCCGACTGTCCGTAACGAACCGCGCCCAGCGGAATCATGTCGGCATCCGGCCAGTGGCCCGGTCCGCGATATGGCGTCCAGTGGTCAAGCCGCTCGAACTGCTCTTTCAGTGCCCCCCAGCTATCCCAGAAATCGTCGCTGACCCGCCACATGTTCGCGTGCGTCTGCACGTGAGGTCCGCTTCCCAATGGCGTCGCCCCGGGAGAGGTGCTGAAGACGATCTTCCTTCCGGTCTTATCGATGGCCTTTCGGATGGCCTCGATCTCGGGCTGGTGGTAGGGTCGCGAGAGATCGTCCACCTTCACGAAGTCGATCCCCCAGGAAGCCAGGAGCGCGAACATCGAGTCATACCAAGCCTGCGCGCCCGGCTTTCGCATATCGACACCGTACATGTCGGGGTTCCAAGGGCAAAGGTCGGTCTTGTCCGCGATATCTCCCGCGTGATAAGGGGTTCCTAAGATCGGAAGGTTTTTCTGGACCGCCTTCCTCGGAATTCCGCGCAGAAGGTGGACTCCGAACTGTAGCCCCTGCCGGTGCGTCCAGTCAGCGAGTGGCTTAAACCCTTTTCCGCCCTCCGCGCTCGGAAACCGATCCACCGCCGGTAGGGGGCGTCCGTTTCCGTCCATGGCGATCTCCACCCCGGGAACGTAGCCAAAGCCTTTGGCGTGAGGCACAAACCAATCGATGTCCACCGTCAGCAACCGGTAGCCGTGGCTCTTCAGCTTGGTCGCCAGATAAGTACCGTTCTCCCGCGTCTGCGCTTCGGTCACGCCCGTTCCAAACGCATCCCAACTGTTCCACCCCATCGGAGGAGTTTCGGCCCAGGAATGGAAGCGCGGGACAAGAGCGCTCATTGCGAGAAGGGCGGTAAGGATGGGCATGGAGCTTTCCGGATCTGGAATGTCACGCTTGGGGTCCGTAGTCTGTGGAACGGGCACGGACGCGCCGTCCGCCACCGATCCGCAGGCTCTTCAGCCCGGACACTAAGCGCTTGCGGTCTTAAATTCAGGCCGCTCCGAAAACCTTACCGCCTTCCGCCGCATCCGCGCCTCCTCCCTCGATTACTATTCCAATCTTAGAATGAACCAAAGGAATGCGGCGATTTCGTCTTCGTCTGAATGTATAGTTGCGTTGAACAAACGTTTCGATGCCGTATCACATCACTCAACTGTCCGCCAGCGAAAGCGTAGCGATTTTTCGCGCGCTCGGCTCGGAGCCGCGTGCCCGAATCGTCGAACTGCTCGCCGACCGTGATATGAACATCAACGAATTGAGCGTCGCCCTCGGGCTCGCTCAGCCCAGCGTCTCGAAGCACGTCCAGATTCTCGAAGAGGCTGGCTTAGTCGCTAGCGACTATCTCGCCGGTCCGCAAGGCATGCAGAAACGCTGCCGCCGCTTGCACGAGCGAATTCTCGTGGAGATGGAAGGCCATCGCCGTCGTGAAGATGGCGTGGCGGAGATCGAAATTCCGATCGGCATGTTCACGCAGGTCGAGGCCACCCCCACCTGCGGTCTCGCCAGCCGGGAGAAGATGATCGGTCTCCTCGACAGCCCCCTCTCGTTCTTCATGCCTGAGCGCGCCCAGGCGGAACTCCTCTGGACTTCCGGCGGATTCGTCGAATACATGTTCGCGAACACCCTCCCGCTCCAGGCCACCATCCGCAGTATTGAACTCGTGATGGAGGTCGGCTCCGAAGCCCCCGGCTACGAAAACGACTACCCCTCCGATCTCACCGTCTGGATCAACGGGACCGACGTCGGCTCCTGGTGCTCTCCGGGCGACTTCGGGGGCGTTCGCGGCCGGCTAAATCCTCACTGGTGGCCAGATAACATGAACCAGAACGGTCTCCTGAAGGTCTGGCAAGTGGATCGGGAAGGCACCAGTATCGACGGGGTAACCATCTCCAAGGTCCGAGTAAATGACCTCGGCATCAAGCCCTGGGAGCCGGTCAAGGTTCGCCTCGGGGTCAAACCCGACTCGCCTCATCAGGGCGGTTTCACGCTTTTTGGCAAGGGATTTGGCAACTACGAGATGGACCTTATTCTAAGAATCGCTTACGATCCCCACGGCGAACCTCGCAGCGCGTAGGTTCAAAACGCCCGTCTTGCGCGAAAATTCCACGGCTTTTTGCTGTACTTATCATGAATTTTCTGAAGGGTATTCCCATATAGCTATAATCCGCTGTACAATGCTTTCGTACAGGGAAGTTCGCTTCCCGACAACGCACTAGCATCCGGGACGATCCGGCGACGGCACGTCCAACCCTCACAGCAGAGGAAACATGAAAACGCGAAAAGCATTTACCCTTATCGAACTCTTGGTGGTTATTGCCATCATCGCGATCCTGGCCGCAATTCTCTTCCCCGTATTTGCCCAGGCTAAGCTGGCGGCAAAGAAGGCCGCTGACCTCTCAAGCGTCAAGCAGATCTCGCTCTCCGCGACCATCTACAGCGGCGACGTGGACGACGTAGCTCCGACTCAGAACCCCGACGTCAACGGATTCCCGGATCCCTGGTACGCCGGTAGCGGTAAAGATCTGGGTTACATGGATCCCACGATCGTCCAGTGCTGGGCGGCCGCGATTCAGCCCTACATCAAGAGCCTCCAACTCCCCGTGAGCGTCGCCGCGCCAAAGGATCCAGATCCGAACTTCGGCTACCGCAACAAGGCGGGCGCCGGTAACAACACCTGGGCCTTCAACGGCAACATGATGGGCAAGTCCCTAACGAGCATGAGCGCGCCTGCCGAGCTCATCGCTTTCCAGAGCAAGCTCACCACGACCCGCGAATCCATCGTTCAGCCCACGATTTGGGATGGCACGAACAAGAACTGCAACGGCGTCGACCTCAACTGGATGGGTAACACCTACGGCAAAGGCGGCAACTACGGCTGGGCCGACGGTCACGCCAGCTACAAGCTGCGCACGGCGGTCACCTTCCGAAATCTTGGGATGAGCGGCATCGTGCATCGAAATAGCCAGAGCGGCTGGTCGGACGTTTCGAACACCCAAGGCCTCACCGATCCCGCGAAGAATAACAACTTCTGGGATACCTGGGGCGAATGCAAAGTCGAGAACATGTAATCGGCTAACCACGTAAGGCCCGCCCTCGGGCGGGCCTTTTCGACCTTGTGTCCCAAGCTCTTTCCATGAAGAACCCCACGAAAATCCTCCTCACCTTTGCGCTCGCGATCGCCGCAAACATCGTTCTCGTCGCCTGTGGCAACTCCGGCGATGGAGCCATGTTGAGCGATGACGAAAAGATCAAGTTGGCCAACAAAGGCCGCCAAGACCAGATGGGTCAGCAAGGCGGCGGAAATCCCCCCGCGGGCGCTCCCGCTGCCCCCGCCGCCGGAAACTGATCTCAAGCCCGTGACCTAACGCCGAAGAGGCCCGCTTGCGGGCCTCTTCCTCTTTCCCGCCTCATGCAACCGACCACCCTTCATCTCCATACCGCCTTCACCGTCGACAAGGTCGATCCGCGCATCTTCGGCGGCTTCCTTGAGCACATGGGCCGTGCCGTAAATGACGGCGTCTATAAGCCAGATAGCGTCCATGCCGACGATCTAGGCTGCCGCACCGACGTGCAAGCGGCGCTGAAACGGTTGCAATTCACCGCGATGCGGTATCCGGGCGGGAACTTTGTCAGCGGATACCACTGGCGTGACGCCGTCGGCCCCCGAAAGGACCGGCCGAAGACGCGCGACCTCGCCTGGCAGAGCATTGAGAACAACCACTTCGGCCCGAACGAGTTCTTGACCCTCGCTCAGCGGATGGACTGGACACCGATGATGGCGGTCAATCTCGGTACCGGAACCGCGGAGGAAGCCAAAGACTGGGTCGAGTACTGCAACATCGGCGCCGGCTCGCGTTGGTGCGACCTCCGACGCGAACACGGCTACGAGGATCCGTGGGGCGTTAAGCTCTGGTGCCTCGGCAACGAGATGGATGGCCCTTGGCAGATCGGCCACATGCCCGCGGAGTCCTATGCCGTCATCGCCCAGCAGACCGCACGGATGATGAAGATGGTCGACCCGACCATCGAACTCGTCGTCTGCGGCTCCTGTGCGCCCGAACTGGCCACCTACCTTGAGTGGGATCGGAAGGTTCTGGAACACGTTCGTGAGGACGTCGACTACCTCAGCCTCCACCGCTACGTCGGCAACCCGGAAGACGATACGAAGGAGTTTCTGGCCGTCACGAACTCCATCGATCAGCAGATCGAGGCGACGGACGCCGTTTGCCGCGCCGCCTGGCACACCAAGAAGACTAAGCGCCGCATCTTCATCTCCGCCGACGAGTGGAATGTCTGGTACCGCGCTCGCCACGGTAGCCACGTGGACGGTAACGGCAAATTCGCCGCGCCCCTTTTAGAGGAAAAGTACAACCTCGAAGACGCCCTCGTCGCCGCTGGCTTCCTGAATTCGTTCATCCGACACGCCGATTCCGTCAAGATCGCGAACCTGGCGCAGATCGTCAACGTCATCGCCCCAATCTTCACTCAAGGCGACGAGATGCTCCTCCAGACCATCTTCTATCCGTTTGAGATGTTCTCGAAGCGCCGCACTGGCACGTCGCTCCAAGTCCAAGTTGATGGACCCGGTTACGTCTCCAACCAGTACGGCGCCGTGAAGTACCTCGACTCAAGCGCGATCCTCGACGGCGACAAACTGAACGTCTTTCTCGTAAACCGCAGCCTCGACGAACCCATGGAAGTTCGCGTCGTCCTCGGTGATGCCAAGGTGGTATCGCTCGCCTGTGCGGAGGTTCTCACCGGCCACGATCCGAAGGCGGAGAACACATTCGAACGTCCGAATGCCGTGGTGAGCCGGGACCACGATGACGTCTGTATCAAAGACGGCGTCGCGGAAATCATGCTGCCGCCATTGTCGGTGTACGCCGGTACGTTTACTCTCGAACGGTAGAATCCCGCCGTGGGTCTCACTGTTGTTTCCGCGCTGTTTTTCGGTCTTTCGGGAGGCCAGATGGCCGCGCGGGACGGCAACACTCTCGTCGTCAAGACCGAACGCGAAACGCTCCGGCTTCAGGTCTTCTCTCCCCGCGCCGTTCGCGTAGTCGCGGGCGAAGAAGTACCGAAAAGCTTCGTCGTGCTTAAGCAGCCTCTCAAAGCAGGCTGGTCCTGGAGGTCTCAGCCGGGCGAAGTCTGGCTCGAGACCTCCGCTCTCAAAGTCCGGGTCGACCTCCGCTCCGCGCGCGTCGCCTTTTTTGACCGACAGGATAAGCCCATCCTGAATGAGACGGCCGACGGCCGCGCCCTCGGGGCAGGGAAGGCAAAGCAGGAGTTCGATCTAGCGCCCGGTGAAGCGATCTATGGTCTTGGCCAGCACCAAGACGGCGCCATGGACCGGCGCGGGACTTCGGTTCTTCTTCGTCAGGAGAACCGCGAAGTCGCCGTCCCAATGATGGTCTCCACCCGCGGGTACGGCCTTCTCTGGGACAACGCCAGCATCACGAAGGTCAACGTTGGCGCGGGCGACGAAGTTACGATCCCCGCGGCCCGACTGGTCGACAACGATTCCAAGCCCGGCGCTCTCACCGGCACCTATTACGAAGGAAAGAACTTCGGCGCGAACGACCTCAAACCCAAACTCGTTCGCCGCGACGAAACTCTGGACTTCGACTGGAGCACCACTCCGCCGCCCGGTCTCCCCCACGACCACTACTGCGCCCGTTGGACCGGGGCCATCCAGATCGACGAGCCAGGCCGCTACCGCTTCGCCGCCACCAGCGACGACGGGGCGAGGCTTTACATCGATGGCCAGCCCGTCTTCGAGGATTTCACCGCTCGTGCCGTCACCACCATCGGTGGTAACGTCAACCTCTCCCGAGGCCGCCACGAACTCCGGTTCGAATACTTTCAAGACCAGTTCGACGCCAAAGTCCGCCTCACCTGGAGCCCGCCTTCCCCCCGACAAACCCTTGCTTGGTCGTCCGAAACCGCCGACGCGGTCGACTACACCTTCTTCTATGGCCCTGACACCGATGCCGTGATCGCTGGTTACCGGGATGTAACCGGACAAGCGCCCATGTTTGGCCGCTGGGCTTACGGACTCTGGCAGAGCAAGGAGCGGTATCAGACCCAGGCCGAGCTGATCGAAGTGGCGAAGGAGTACCGCCGCCGCAAGATCCCCCTCGACGGCGTTATCCAAGACTGGCAATACTGGATCCCTGGCCAGTGGGGCTCCCAGAAGTTCGACGCCTCCCGGTATCCCGATCCCAAGGGCATGGTGGATGCGCTCCACGCTCTCGACACCCACCTCCTAATCTCGGTTTGGCCCCGCTTCGACGTTGGATTGGAGACGACGACCGAGATGGATAAAGCAGGCTTCCTCCTAAAACCTGCCTACCCAAGTGGCGGACTCGGCGGTTCGATGCGCTGGTACGACCCCTTCGGCAAACCCGCCCGGGATCTCTACTGGAAACAGATTCAAGACCGGCTCGGCGTCCTCGGGATAGACGGCTGGTGGCTTGACGCCAGCGAACCGGAACTGGGTGGCAACTGGGGAGAACTTAGCGACGTGGCAACCGCCATGGGGCCGGGCGCAAAAGTGTATAACGCCTACCCTCTCTTCCACACCCAAGGCGTATACGAGGGCCAGCGTGCCGCTAATCCGAACAAGCGCTCCTACATCCTTACTCGATCCGCCTATGCCGGGCAACAGCGAAACGGCGCGGTCACCTGGTCGGGCGATATTGGCGGCACGTGGGAGATCTTCCGCGCCCAAATCCCGGCCGGGCTGAACTTCTCCATGTCCGGCATCCCGTACTGGAACACCGATACCGGCGGCTTCTTCTCGCCACCGATGAGCCCCGAGTTTCAGGAGCTTTTCGTCCGTTGGTTCCAGTTCAGCACGTTCTGCCCGATGCTGAGGATCCACGGTACCGGTCCGGCCAAGGAGATCTGGCGATTCACCCCCCAGAACCAGCGGGTCTTGCAGGACTACGACCGGCTTCGCTATCGCCTGCTGCCGTACATCTACTCGACTTCTTGGCAAGTCACAAGTGCCGGAGCTTCGATGATGCGTCCCCTCGCCGCCGATTTCCGCGGCGACGCGGCTCTCATGAATGTCGCCGACCAGTTCATGTTCGGGCCCTCCCTCATGCCCTGTCCGGTGACCAAGCCCAAGTCCGGCTCGCGGATCGTCGAGCTTCCGTCCGCCGCCCGATGGATCGACTTCTGGACGGGCGCTCCCGTCCCCACCGGCGCTACGGTTGAAGCCCCTTCACCCCTGGCTACCATGCCCATCTTCGTCCGCGCCGGCGCGATTGTCCCCCTCGGCCCGGATGTCCAGGACGCGGCGGAGAAGTGCGACCCCGTCGAACTCCGCGTCTATCCCGGCGCGAATGGTTCGTTCACGCTCTACGACGATCAGGGTGATGGCTACGCCTACGAGAAGGGCGCCTACGCGACGATCCCGCTGAAGTGGGACGAGGCCAAGCGAACTCTGACGATCGGAAAGCGAACCGGAAGCTATCCGGGGATGGCGAAGGAGCGGACGTTCAAGGTGGTGTTGGTTGGTTTCGGGCACGGGGCGGGCACGCCTCCCACCGACAAAGCCGATGCCTCGATCCTTTATCGGGGAGCGGCGGTCTCGGTTCGGCTTCCGTAGAATTCCACGGATCATCCGAGCCCCCTGCAGAGCTTCTCCCTTCTAGAGAAGAGTCACCCAGAAGTTTCTCGTCTCTGGATTTCCTCTATGGTGAATAGACGTAGCTATCGTGCTCGTCCTTACCTTTCTTGTTAGCAATGCCCTGGGGGCCGAAGGGTGACGAGTATTGAACTTTTTGATCTTAGCCCCCGGGGCTCACCGGCGCTCCGTAAGCTGGGGAAGCCCCGGGGGCAAAGGCGTTCGGTAGCCGATCAAGAGGACGGATCGGCCCCCAGGGCATTGTCACCAAGAAAAGGGAGGTTCTACGCACCGGTATTTTTCATGCCCGGCCATCGGACTGTGGTGAAAGCAGCTTGTCGGGACCCAAATCTCTTACACAAGCGGACTAGTCATCTATAGCCACCTTAAGACCAACACCGCCTCCCAGGTAAAATAGAATACGTTTGTCTATCAAAGCACGTTTTTATTTAAAATAAACTGTTTTTAATTTTTAACGTCAAAAACGCCTTCCGTAAGAAAAAAGTAACGAGGTTTCCCCGTGAAATCCCGCGAAGAATTGACCGATATTTAGTTGTTTCTTAGAATAAAAGGCGATAATAGGTCGCTCGATATGGCGCTTCCGGCAAACATGGAATACCAAAACGGCGCGAGTCTCGCGTAGAACACGTTAGGAATGTTGGACCCATCCCGTTACTTCGACCACGCCGCGAGTACCCCGCTGGCGCCGGAAGTTCGGGCGGAGATGGAACCCTTCCTCGACTTTCCGGCCAACTCGCACTCTCTCCATGCTTTCGGACGAAGAGGAGCCGATGCCGTGGAGAGAGCCCGCGCCCGTGTCGCTGAGGCGATCGGCGCGGACGATCCCGAGCAGGTGATCTTCACGAGCGGGGCTACGGAGGCGTGCAACACGGTGATCGACGCCTTTCCCGCCGGCTGGATCTCCCCGTTTGAGCATGCTGCGGTGCGCGAACCCGCATTGGCGAAGGGCTATGCGGTTTTGGAGAATCAAGGCTTCAACCTGAAAGCGCCGCCTTTCGTTGAGGGGCAGCTCATTGCCGTCATGCTCGTCAACAACGAGATTGGCCTTCAGTGGAAACCCTTCTTCGGAGGCAACCAGTTGTTAGACGCAACGCAGGCTCTGGGCAAAACACCCATCAATTTGGACTGCATCGCATATGCGGCATTTTCGGCGCATAAAGTGTATGGCCCGCAAGGTGTCGGCGCTCTCTACTCCGCCGATGGCGCAGTGGAGCCACTCCTAAGGGGTGGCGAACAAGAAAAGGCGAGGCGAGCGGGCACCGTCAATGTGGCTGGCGTCGTCGGCTTCGGCGCCGCCTGCGCTTTAGCGATGGATCGCCTCGAGGAAGACTGGCAACATGCCCGGGAACTCCGAATGGTTCTTCTGGAAGAACTAAGGCCGTTGGGTGACCGTTACCGGATCAACGGAAACGGCATCCCTCACATCCTCTCCGTCAGCTTTCACGGCCTCGAAGGAGAGACTCTCGTCATTGAAGCGGATCAAGCGGGCTTCGCCATCTCCGCCGGAGCCGCCTGTAGCAGCCGATCAACCGAACCAAGTCATGTCCTCACTGCCCTAGCAATTTCGCCAGATTGGATGCGTGGAACCGTAAGAATCTCCTTCGGAAGAGGAAATACCCGTGAAACTACCGCCGCATTGGGGAAAACCCTCGTACGTTCCGTGGAAAACCTACGTACAATAGCTTGAGAAATCGGATTATGCGCAACGTTGCGCCCCCTTAACTACGTCCTAATACAGGTTGGTCTGGGCGCGTCTCCCGAAGCGAGGCGAAAAGGGCCACGAAAAATTTCATAGAAAACGGCTTCGGCTTGGGGCGCCTTTGAGGTTCTCCTTTCCGCGGCATCCACAAATAGAGGTCCGAAAGATCGGTCCTCGGAGGTTATAGACACATACAATGCCAGCAGACAACGGGCTCGTTACTCAGCCGAGACGGGGACGCGCCATTACGGTGCGGACTCCCGGACGCCAATCCTACGCAGAGGCTGGGAGCGCCCCGGGAATGGACGAAGTGGTGGAGCCGGCAGATGACGATCTAGCCGAACTTGATGCCGCCGACGAGGAGGAAGAAGAAGCCCCCGAAAAGCCCGCTACTTCCGACGATTCCGAAGAACTCGAGATGTGGATGCGCCAGACCCGGCGCGCGCAGCTCCTGACTCCGGAACAGGAAGTCGATCTTGCGCGCAAGGTCCAGGCGGGCGACATGCACGCGAAGAAGGTTCTCATCGAGAGCAACCTCCGCCTCGTCGTCTCCATCGCGAAGAAGTACAACGCACGCGGTATCCCGCTTGCGGACCTCATCCAGGAAGGCAACCTCGGTCTCATCCGCGCCGTCGAGAAGTTCGACTGGCGTAAGGGTTTCCGTTTCAGCACCTACGCCACCTGGTGGATCCGCCGCGCCATCGCCCGCGCCATCATCAACCAGGGCCGCACGATCCGCATCCCGGTCTACGTGGCCGAGCTGATCAACAAGGTCGTGAAGACCGCGTCGCGCCTTCAGCAGGAGCTGCAACGCGAACCCACGGAAGAAGAGATCTCCGCCGAAGTCGGCCTCTCAATCGACCGCGTTCGCGAAATGATGCGCGTGGCCGTCGAGCCGATCTCGCTGGAAACGCCGGTTGGTGAAAAGGACAACTCTTCGATCGGAGACTTCGTCCACAGCACCAACATGCCGAACCCCGGCGACGTAACGTGGACCCTCATCCGCCGCGAAGAGATCGACGGCATCCTCGGCCGCCTCACCTCCCGTGAGCGCGACGTGGTCCGCCTCCGCTTCGGCCTCGACGACGGCCGTTCGCGAACGTTGGAAGAGGTCGGAAGCGAACTGAACGTCACGCGAGAGCGCGTCCGCCAGATCGAACTCCGCGCCATGAAGAAGCTCCGCCACATCGGTCAAGAGCTGACCGCCAGCGGCTTCACGATCACCCCGACGCCAAACTGATATAAGCGGAAAGGGAAGAAGGGAGAGGGAAGAGGACATAGGTCCCCTTCCCTCTTTTGAATTTGTTTGGACCTAAAGCCACTGGCCACGGCAGGCAAAATTGCGGGGTTCAAAGTCGTTGGCGAACAAATTCGTCAAATTTTCGTCAGCGACGAACTACGTCGCAAAAAATGGCGTCAGTGAAAATTGACATGCCCGGATCGGAACTCCTCCGCCACCGTCTCCGCCGCCAGATCCGCGCAAAGGTTTGGCCGTTTTTAGAGGCCGAGGGGTTTGTGGAGTTCACCCCCTTCCGGGCGTATCGCATTGGCAACGGGATCATCGAACTGGTCGAATTCACCACCTTCCGGCCCGAATGGCGGGAGCCTCGCTGGATGGGCGGCCCGATCTACGCTAACGGGGCGACCTTCTCGCTCTACGTTGGCGTCCACTATTTCCATGGCGAATGTCCGGGCGAGCGCCCGACCTTCGAAGGCTGCCACCGCGCCACCCGCCTCGCCAAAGAGAATTGCGAGTGCCCCGCCGAGGGCCGCACGTTCTACCCCGGTCCGGACGGCGAGCGGATCGAAGAAGTCGTCGACGAAGCCACGAGAGTCCTCCGCTCTCGTGGCTTTGATACCCTCAGCCACTACGCCGCCCGCAAAGCCGGCTGCCCGGGCCAACCCGAGCCGATGCTCCTCTCCGCCACGGAGACCGAGGAGATGCTCCGCATCTGCCGTGAAGGGCGCGCCGCCCGTACCGGTGCCTTGGATGACTTACACCAGCGTATGCATCTGGCGGACGAACACTTGTTCGCGTAACTCCGCTACACCGATTCGCCTAAACCTTCAATCCCAGATAGTGCGCCCTAAGGTCTGGCGGAAGCTTTTCGATGGCGTAGCGGAGCATTGTTCGCGGCATGGTTGGCGCGTGGAGGTCGAGGAAGGTTTGGAGTTTCGCGGGATTCTTGTCTCCGGCCCAGCGGAGGCCGCCTCCTACCGCTTTGTGGATGAGGTCCTCATCGTCGCTTAGGAGGATCTCGGCGATCGCGAAGGTTTCATCTACTTCCTTTTGTCGAATGAAGTAGTAAGTCGCCACCATCGCCGTGCGACGCTCCCAAAGGTTCGACGACCGGGAGAGCGTGTAGAGAATGTCCTTCGGCTTGTCTCGTAAATAGCCGCCGATGACGTATGGGGCAGCGAGGTCGACGAGGTCCCAGTTGTTGATGCGGTCGTGATTCTCTAAGTAGAGATCGTAGAGGTCTTTCCGCGCCACCTCGGACGTCTTTGCCGACCGCGCCTGTTTGTCCATGATGCTGAGCGCACCGGCGCGAACCTCATGGATCGGATGCTGAAGGAGAAGGAGGATCTCTTCTGTGGGCATCGCCACATATTCCTTGGCCAGTTCGAACAGCGTCCCCATCCGAATCCCCATGAAGACGTCGCCCTCCCCGTACTCTCCCTTTCCCGTCTTGAAGTAACGCTGAATCTTTTCCAGTTCGTCATTCGACTGGTGCCGATTCATGGCTTCGATGAACTTTTCGGCGGTGAGAGATTCCGGCATCGCGCCTCTAACATTACTGGAGCGCGTCGTTGTGAATCTCGTGCCATGTGTTATTAGGCACGGCGAGACGCCCTTCCTTACCAAAATGTGGTCGGCAAACGCGAAGCCGTTTGGATGCGGCAGACAGCGTTTCTCAAGCGGTGGTCCTTGTCGTATGATGAAGGCATGAGGAGTGCGTTTGTCCTGCTCCTTCACATTCTAGCCGTGCCAGTTCTTGGCCAGGGAGACATCCGATCGGTCCTCATGCTTGATGAGCACCGGTGCCGTGAGATCCTTAACGCGGACTCGGCCAGGAATACTCCGGCAGTCATCGCTGCCTTTCAAGACGAACGTCCAATTGTTCGTCAGAAGGCAGCCATTGCGCTCCGAGAAATGGACGTGGCGGAAGCTGTCCGGCTGGAGAAAAATGGGGGTCCCCAGAACGATGAGGAGTATTTCGCCAGTAAAGGGCCAAGGCCCCTCGTGGTCGATGCCCTCGCCTTGGCGGCCAGAGATTCGGATGTGAAGGTTCGCGAAGAAGCGATTCGATCGTTGGTTTGGGTTCTCAGAATTCGGACTTGGGGCCATCACGGCGAGATTGGGTGGGACCGGCAACCGATCACCCCACTCACTTTGCTTGGCCCGCTCGTCATACCGGTTCTGGTTTCCGAGGCCAGGTCAAAAGATGAGACGGAGGGACGGGGGCTACATGAGGGCATGCAGGTATGCGCCGTTCAAGTTCTCGCACAGCTTCGGGACAAGAGCATCCTAAGCTTGATGCTATGGGTCATCGACCATGAAGATGGCTTTCTGCTCAATGAGGCTATGAAAGCGGCAACGGAATACGACGACTCTCGTGTCCCCCGCATGATTGCAAAAAACATATGGAAACAGATCGGCGGTTATGGCTCGCCTGGAGAGTGGGCGCTGGAGAAGATGCAAGGCCGGGCCGTTCCCGCAATGATTGCAGAGTATCCGCGAAGTCCTACCGACGAATCGCAAAGCATGCTTATCAATCTCTTGGGCAACAGCCGTGATCCGCGTGCCCAATCGACCCTTCTGGCCGCCCTTAGAAACCGCCGAATCTACGTAGCAACCGCTGCGGCGCAACAACTTGCCAGATTTCCAGGCGCGGCTACCGAAAAGGCCTTAGAGCGGGCGATCCGCGAAGGCCCCGATCGTTTAAAAGAGGCCTCCAAGCAGACCCTCGAAGAGCTTCGAGGGAAGAACTAGTCCGTCGCGGGTTACGCCGGAACCTTGTACTGCTCGATATGCTTCAAACAGCAAGCCCGGACTCGCGCCCGGATTCGGTTGATATAAGCCGCCCGCTGCGTCACACCCACGGCGCCTCGAGCATCCAGCACGTTAAACGCGTGCGAACACTTCAGGGCGAGATCTAAGGCCGGATAGACCAATGCCGCCGGCCCCGAACCTGCGGGCGGAGCGATTGGTCCCTCACTAGGAACGTCCGAAGTCAAAATGCCTCGCGACGGGTCCCAAGAAACGGGCGTTTCGATCACGCGACGAGACTCCGCTTCGTACATCTCGAACAGCGAGAACAGCATCTCCGTCGAGGCGACCTCGAAGTTGTAGACGTTATGCTGCATCTCAAGCTGGTAGTCGACCTGCTTGTAGGACAGCGTGTCGTTCCACTGCAGATCCTCCCAGAACGAGTTCTCCGCGCCGAGCATCAGACAGAGCCGCTCGGGGCCATAGGTGATCTCGGCGCAGACCGGGTTGCACTCGATGCCGCCCATCTGCTGGAAGAACGTGAACTGCGAGACTTCCGCCCCGTTCACCCAAACTTCCCAGCCCACGCCGCCTGCACCTGCGGCCTGGTCCTCCCAGTCGTCTTCCACGAAGCGCACGTCGTTGCTGGCGGTGTCGAAGCCCAGCGCGTCGAGTGACCCGAGGTAGAGGTCCACGATATTCTCGGGACTCGGCTTCATGATCACCTGGTACTGGTAGTACCGCTGCGACCGCTGGGGGTTCAGCGTATAACGGCCATCCGCCGGGCGACGGGAAGGCTGAACGTACGCCACGTTCCAAGCCTCGGGGCCGAGAACGCGCAAAGCAGTCGCCGGATGCTTCGTCCCTGCGCCCACCTCGGTGTCGTAAGGCTGCAGGATCGCGCAACCTTGGGCGGACCAGTAGTCGTCCAAGCGGCGAATCATGTCCTGCATCGTCATAGGCTTCAGGATACCGGAGACGATCAGAACCCCCTCTCGTCGCCTCGGGGATAGTCTTCAAACGCCGAAAATGAATCGTCGGGCGATGGGAGGGGGCAAGGGGAGGGTTCTCCGGGTGCTTAGCTTGGAGGCCCTAGTCCACGCTAATCCTCTCCACCTCGACCCCGGCGGCGACCGCCCCGTCCTCCCGGCGCAACGAGAGCTGCAACCGCTCCACTTTTGTCATATCGAGCACGTGCGACCCAGAAGGCGAAGAAGCCCAATAGCTCCAGGTCCCCGGGAAAGCCTGGGGCAACATCGCCCAGCGCGTCGGCCGCATGGCGGAGAGATCCAGCGAAACCTCCCCCCACTCCGTGGGAGCGGGGACGACCGCTCCCCAGGCCGCCCCGTCCTTATCGACCAACACCACACGCACCTTGGAACCCTCACCACGTCCTCTCAATTTCACATGCAAGCGAGATCCCGCCAAGGACCGGTCACCGATATACAGCGAGACGGAGAAATCCTCCGGCACCCGAGGCCCGGTCGCCAAGGCGAAAGCCTGATGCGTCGAATCGCTCCCCGCCACCAGCCGCCCGGGTCCATTCCGAGCCTCGCCAGATCGCGAAACCGACAACATCGGCACATCCCGAACCGGATCGAACACATCGTCTACCGGCTTTGGTAGAGGGGCTGGCTGTCCTTTGAACGTGGTATCCGGCGGGCAAACGAACTCTCTCAATCCCAACGCTCCCACTCGCGCGGGCGGCGTTCCAATCCCCTTAGGCCCCCGCAAAAGGTAGACCCCTGGCCGAACCGCTACCGTCCCATCCTTTGCCCTCGCCTTCCGAGAATTCCCCGCATCCAATCCCTGCAGGCCAAACGAGGAACCAAGATCCGGCAACGAAATTCGCATCGGCCAGGACCGGCGCGAAAGCGCTAACTTCAAATCCCCCTTCCGCGGATCCCGGAAAGGATCGTCCACCGGCATGACGTCCGGATAGACCTCCAAGCGCCACATCCCCGGCTTCAACTTGTCGAGGAAATAAGAACCCGAACCCGGATACCGAACCACCGGCGACGACCCAAACCCCACGATCTTTTTAAGGGACGCCGGAGCGGGCGGCCGAGAGGCAGTGGTGTTCGAATACATGAACCGCTCCTTCGAAACCAGTTCCGCTAGGTTCTCTTCATAGCTCACCCGGAAATTCCCGAAACGGCGATTCTCCGGATAAGGCCCGTAGGTTTTGCCTGCGGGCAACTCTCGCATGACTTCGGCGGCAATTGCCGCGCTCGCCGCTTTCTGCGGCGTATAAACCAGATTCAAAAGATGGGTGGTCCAGCCCAAGTTATAGGGCGCGGTCGCCAGCATGTCGTACGAAAACATTGCGGCAAACTGCATGCCGCCCGCCCGCATCGCGCGGGTCATCGCGGGATAGCCGTAGCCGGTGATCGTATCGGGAAGATCGAACTCGTAAACGATGCGCGGCTTCCCAGCCAAGGCGGGGTTCCGCATCTCGGGATAGTCGTCCATGTATCGAAGGAAGTTGCCCCTCAGCTGGTGGTTCGCGTTCAACCCCGACGGATACCAACCGAACGTCGTGCCATCGACCGTCGAGTCCCGCAGGATCGACGCCATCCGGAAATCCTGGCTGTAGTTGTGGAAGGTCAGCTTCTGGCATCCTGTATCCCGCACCGCCTTCACCAGGGCGTCGATGTAGGAAGCCCCCACCTCCGGATGGTGCCAAGGCTCGTTGACCATCTCGATGAACAGCACGCTTGGTTCATCCTTCAACGCCACCCCGGTGTACGGATTCACGTGCCGCAGCAACTGCTGGAGGTAGTTCACCTGCGCCTTCAAGGCATTTGGGTCGGTCCCCAACTTCCCCCGATCATAGGTCCGGGAGAAGCCGTGGGCCTCCGGATACTCTTTCATTTCCGGCCACCGAGCGTCGTACGTGACGATCGGACTTAGGAGAAAGTAAATCCCGCGCTTCTTTGCTTCGGCGAGGGTGTAGTCCAGGAGGTCGAGGCGGTCGTTGGCGATCAGGTTTCCCTTGTCGTCGCAACTCTCCCAGTCTCCCCAGAACGAGAATCGCAGCCCGTCCCATCCCATCCGGGCAAAGTGGGTCATGTCCTGTCGGATCAGTTGTTTCCGGTTCGCGCCCACATCCCCCGCCGCGCGGTAGTCGAGCGCGGTAGGCAGACAGTAGTTCGCGCCGAATAGGCGGACCTCCTGGTTTGTCTTCCGCCACCGGATCGTGGCGTGGGTGTCGATGTAGACGAGTTCGGGGGTGCTCGCGGCGATGAGAGCTAGCAGGGGCAGCATGGTTTTTCTATTTGGACCGCCACTTGCCAAAGTGGCCTAGGCATTCTTTGCGTACGAGGCACTCCAAGAAGGGCCTGCTCGCACCGGAGACGGTTAGGGGGTTATTCGATGAATAGCGTTTGACGATGACAGGGAACGAGTTCGATTCCGAGCACCTTCGCGATCTCGGCTTCCGAACCAAAAGCAGGTGGATGCTCCAAGTAGATCGGCGCATCCTTACGAAGCGGCAGAATCTCCAACCGTAGCTCCTTCGCATCCGTCCGCCAAAGACCAAACTCAAACGGACGCCCATTGTAGAAATTGTCCGTCAGAAACTCGTCCTCGGCGTATAGCCGCGCGACATCCCCCGCATAGCGGATGCGGAGCAGGACCTCCCCTTTGGTCGGCCCGACGAGGATCCGCCAAACCGCCGCCGAGGCAAAATCCGCGTCAGAGGGCGCCTCCGCCACCTTTTGGCTTCCCATCGTCACCTTCCGCGCCGGACCCGCCGCGCGGACGGCCTCCAGTCGAGGCGTCGGATTCTCCGAAGGCGCGGCCAGTGAGTACCGTGTGAAAATCCCATCCGCTTTCCCGGCGATCGCCGCCTGGTTCAAACGTGCCTGTCTCGGCGCTGGGTACATCGCGACCGACGGTCGTTTTTCCGATGTGACAAGAAGCCCGTCTTGATGGAAAACCAGCGAATCTGGCGAAAGTAGAACCCTCTCCTTCCCCCCAACAACGCCCTTCCAGCAGGCGCGGGAAGTCACCTCATCCAACAGAACAATCCGAATCAGGTCGTTTGGTCCCTGCAGTAGGATCGCCACATCCGTACCCGTGGGCACGTCCCGGATCACCGGCGTACCCTCATCGTCGAGCCGTTGCCCCTTCGCTCCGAGAATCTTCACGTCGTTCTGGAACGCGAATTCCGCGGAGATGCCCGTGATTTGGGCGAAGAACACTGTTCGAATGAGCCCGTCTTGAACATGGCAAATCGGCTGCGCCGTCGCCCATTGGAGATGGACACCGCCAAGGTCCAAGCCGAGCGCGAAGAAAAACTCGCGGTTTGCCGGAACGGAGATCGGACGGCTGGGCAGGGTGATTCCCGCATCTGGCAAACGCACCTCAAAGCGAACGTCCTGGTGCGCTGGCATCGACTGGCCGCGTTGGTAGTTGTTTACGAACAGCGCCCCATGCCGGCCGTCGGTCCGGACAGACCATCGAAGGGTGGCCGTGTCCTTCGAATTTCTCGGACGGATATCCGGCAGGAAGGCGTCCTGACGCGCCATCTGCGTTCCCCAATCACGAAGGAAGAGATGGAGTCGCCGGAGCCCGTGGTAATGCGGCCGGACCTGCCCGAATTCGCCGATGAGGGTCTGGAAATCGTAGGTCTTGACCGGCAGATCGTTCCAATAGGCCGTGGCTTGCGACTCCTGCAATGTCGAGAGCTTTCCAGGCGGATTGGTCCCGCCGTGGACCATGTAGTAGCCCTGCAGGTTGTTGCCCGAGCCGATCTTCACAAGGGCAGTCGATTCGACGTCTGCGGGGGTGACGTCCAGCCGTCGATGGTAACTGACCGCCATCCCTCCGCCGAGTTCGCAGCAGAGGTAGGGGTAGCGTGCGCCCTCCGCGCCGCTCGCGCGATTCGATCCGAGTTGGTCGGTGCCGATCGCGCCAGTTCCGGCGCCACTCTCCAGAATGAACCGGAAACCATCACCGTAGCTGCCCGGCATCGGCGTTAACTCCCGATCCCAAAAGCCCTCGGCATAGGCGCCGGAGAGCGGAAGGAACTCTCCCGGCGGCATTGGTGTGGAAAGGCGTGGCCAACCGGTGCGGGTGTACATCGGTACATCCAAACCGGCTTCGAGGGCCAGCTTTTTCAAGTTCAGGAGGTGCTGTGCCGGTCCGCCGAATTCGTTCTCGCACTGGATGCCGATGACCGGCCCGCCGCCCTTCCAGAGAAGTCCGGAAAGTTGCTCCGCGATCGCCTCATACAGCCGTTTCGCCTCGGAGAGATATTTCGGATCGTCGCTTCGCAGCCGAATTTCTTTCTTCTGAAGCCAGTCCGGAAAGCCTCCGTTGCGAACCTCGCCGTGGGCCCACGGACCGCAGCGCACCACGGCGAACAGCCCCGCCTCCGTGCAAGCCTCCACGAACGCCCGGAGATCCCGCCGGCCACTCCAGTCCCAGACACCTTCGACCTCTTCGTGGTGGATCCAGAAGACGTAAGAGGCGACGATATCGAGGCCCCCGGCCTTCAATTTTTTGAGTTCGGTGACCCACTCGTCCGCCGGGTATCGGCTGTAATGGAACTCGCCCATCACGGGTAGCCAGGGTTTATCGTCGAGGAGAAAACACTGAGAATCGACCTTCAACGTGCGCCCGTCGGGCCGCGTGAAGGTTCCCATCTGGAAAAGCTTAGGTGGCTCTCCTCGGTCGGCTAGCGTGGCGTTGAGGGTCAGCGGCTCGACCGGCGCCGGGACGTCTACGGATTCCGTAAGCGCCGCGACGGCGCGGCCGGGGTTGCCTATGAGGGCGGCCCCAAAAGTGGCGGATAGGATCTCGCGGCGGCTGAGGTCACTCATGGCGGTTCACCTGATCTAAGAATAATTCTCAAATCTCTTGTTTATCATTAAACAATGATCGTATAATGTGCCCCGAGCCGCCAAGAGAAGTCAAGGCGCAGAGCTTGTTTAATGATAAACGAGGAAGGCGAGAGCAGAGGAAAGCCGATCGTCCGCATTCAGGACGTGGCGGAGCGGGCGGGCGTTAGCACGATGACCGTCTCGCTCGCGTTGCGTGAGGGTGGGGCAAAGCGGATGTCTCCAGATACCCGCGAACGTGTTCTGCGGATCGCCCGGGAACTCAACTATCAGCCGAACGCCCGGGCCCGCGCCTTTCGTCTCGGACGCACCAACGTTATCGGACTCTATGCCGGTTACGGCTACATCAACGTCCGCTCCCCCTTCTTCACCGAGATCGTGAGCGGTCTCCAGGAAGGGTGCGAAGAGATGCGGCGTGACCTGCTCCTACACGGTGTCTTCCACGGCACTTCGCCGGAAGACATCTACATGGAGTTGGCCGACGGCCGTATCGACGGCCTCGTCGTCACTATCCCGCCACAAGGCCCTTTGGCTACCAAACTCGTACAATCCGGTCTTGCCGTCGTAGCGGTGACGGATGCCGTCGAAGGTCTTCCTTCGGTCGTCGCGGACGATGCCGGTGGCATGCTTGAGGTGGTCAAACACCTTTACGAGAAAGGCCATCGCCGGATCGAGTTCGTCCTCAGCCCGGCCCAGCCAGTGTCTGCCCTTCGTCGTCGTGATGCCTTTTGGAAGGCTTGCGCCGATTTTGGGATCGTCTCGAGCCTTACCGTTATCGAGGCGAATGATGACGTGACGCCGCTGGTCTCAGGCGCGAAAGAGCGAGGAATCACCGCCTTCGCTTGTTGGAACGACATCGTGGCCCGACTGACCATCGACGCGGCCCGCCAGAACGGACTCCGCGTCCCGGAGGACATTGCGGTGGTGGGCTTCGACGGCTGTCCCATGCCAATCACCGAGCCGTTCCCCCTCACGACCGTCGCCGCCCCATGGGCCGAAGCGGCTCGCCTTGCCGTGAGCTTGATCGACGCCATCCTCCGCGGCGAATCGGTCGCCATGGAGACCGTCCTTCCTGTCCGGTTCGTGCCGGGCGCTACCACTTAGTTTTTTCGAACCACTTCTACCCAAGGAACCTGCAATGAAGCATCGAGCATTCACCCTAATCGAACTCCTGGTCGTGATCGCGATCATCGCCATTCTCGCCGCCATTCTCTTCCCCGTCTTCGCCCAAGCGAAGGTGGCGGCAAAGAAGGCCTCCGACCTCTCCAACCTGAAGCAGATCGGCCTCGCCGGCCTGATCTATGCGGGTGACTCGGACGATGTCTACAACCCGGTCGGCTCCGGCACCGTCTGCCCGGCGCCGGAAACTGCTACGTGGGACGTCTGGCAGGCCCTCATCGTGCCTTACACGAAGAGCGGCCAGATCTTCCTGTCCCCCGGCGCCAAGGCCAAAGACGATATCTGGGGCACCACCTGGTACTGCAAAGCCCACCTCCCGGGCATGCTGATCAACGGCGACTTTTACGTCTCCTACCTACAGAACAACTTCGAAACCTGGAGCTGGGGTGCCGGCACAACCTGGACAGACGGCAGCGCCAACCACTACGGTTTCCGCTACGACACCGGTAATGTGCTCTCGCAGACCCAGGTGGAAGACATCTCCGGCACCATCCGCATCGCCGACGGCATCTATACCGAGATCGCCTGGGAGCCCTATACCGATTACGCCCGCGCCAGCAACATCGGCGGCGCGACCGTGACTTACGTCGGGAAAGACTGGTCTGCGACCACCGCCGCGAAGGGCGGCTACTTTGGGGAACACATCAACATCGCGTACGCCGACGGTCACGCCGCCAGCCTGAAGTGGGGCACCACCCGACCGTATATGTGGTCGATTCAAGACGACAAGGACAAATGGGTCAACGCCGGAATCAAGTGAAACGGATCCCCCTGATCGCACTTCTTCTGGTGGGCTGTTCGTCCACCGGCGATGGCCCAGGCGACACCGTTCCGGGCCCGCCGAAGGATGAGGTCTTGAAGGGTTCCCAGCCCCCGGTGGGATCACCAGGGAAGTAACGTGGTCTGTGGCTTGTGGTCTGACTTTCCTTCGACAACAAACCACAGACCACCAACTACATCACTTCCCCCAGGCCGCTTGGGCGAACGCTTCCAGCTTGGAATAGTCGTTCGCCCAAGTCGTATACATCACGCCGGTCACGCCCTTGACTGACTTGGAATCAGCCAGCCAAGTCTTGATGTCGTCCACATTCCCATCGTAAAACCCTGCCAGTACCTGCTTCATCCCGAGGCTGGCGAAGAATGGCAGACTCTTTGAGCGTCCGCCGTAGTTCCAGTTCAGAACCAGCGTATCGGCCGGCAATCCCTTCCAAGACCCGGCCCAGGTTCCGTTCGACAGGTAGTAGGAGTCCACCGCGTTATGCGCCGGGTCGAACATATCGGACCAGACGCAGATCCGTGCCCCGGGTTTGGCCTTTCGGGCCATTGCCACCTGGTTCCGGATCTCTTCCGCGAACATCGCTCCCGGGGTCGACTTTCGTGCGGCGCAAGCTCCGCACCAGTTGGCTACCCTCAGCTCGTCGAGACTCAGCAGCCACCCGTCCGGGGCAAACACGCGGGCCACATCGGTCATCTCCCTTTCCTCGATCCGCCGGGTCTCGGGTTCGGAGATGCAGATCGCCGATTTCCCCTGATCCGTGTTGATCGCATGGTACGCGTCGACCGTCACCAGGTCCCCATCGTGAATGGAGCCTGACGCCTTCCGACGCAACATAGGAGGATCCTGGTCAAAGGTGTATTCGCCGTCCCAGGGCCGCTTGCCCAGCAGTGGGTCGGTCACGGCTTCGAAATCGACGCCTTCCACCAACACCCCTCCAATCCCCTTCACCTTCAAGGGCGCTCCGGGCCGGCGAACCACGTTCAGAAGCCCGGCATCCTCCACCGACAGGCCGTCCCACCAGAGTTTGCCGCCGCGTCCGCCCCAGATGCCCCAGTAGACGTTCACCTTCGTATTCGCCTGCGAATTGAAGACGACGTAGGCTCGCCGCCAATCCTGGGTGCGTTGCAGGCCGATATCCTGGGATGAGACCGCCTTCCCGGAGGGATCTAGGGCCATCATGCGGACCTCATTTGAGCCGTCCAGATCCTGACTCTTCACCCACGCTCCGATCCGGTACTGATGCCAAGGTTTGACCTCCACCGTCTGCATCACCCGGCAGTTGCCGCCTTCATTCCCCTTCGCAAAGTCCTGCGTCCGCAACGCCATGCCCCCTTTCGGAGAGGGTTCGCGGAAGCTAGAGACTCCGGCCCCGTCTTGAAACCCCCAACCGGTCAGCTTGTCGCCATTGCCTTGTTCGAGGTTCCCGTTTATCAAGTGAACCGTCGGTACCGGACGGCCTTCCAAACCGGTGAACCGGTATTCGATCCCGCGCATCGGTTGGGCCTCGATCAGGTTCACGTTGTGCGAAAGCATCCCGTCCGCCCATCCGACTCCCAGCACCGAAGGGATCAGCTCGATCTTTAACCGTGTCGCCGCCTCGCGAACCCGTTTCACGTTTGCCGTGTAGCCGTCGATCGCCAGGTCGAGGGTCTCGATTTTGGAATCGGCCAGCACCATCCCGTTGTAGCCCGCCTTCGCCGCCCGCTCCATCAGCGCGACCGTCCGGTCCACGTTGACCTTAGGCAACAGGTTCGTCTGCACGTAGAACCAGCGATGCTCCAGCGCCGGCAGCGGCGGCAGCGCGAGAAGAGGCAGCAGCATGGCCGGATTATACGGCTGAACCGGGCGCGCGGAAAAACAGCCTTATGCCTAAACGGTGTATCGTGTTGTTGATGGTCGCGAAGGTGCGTCTGGGAGTCTTAGCCGCACTATTGCCGTTGGCCGCCTGCACGCCTGACGATTTCAAAGGCGTCGAGATTCGCTATATGGCCTGGGGCAACCCCCAGCAACTCGCGCTCGAGAAGAAGTTCTGCGAAGACTTCACGAAGGAGCACCCTCGGATCCGCGTCAAGTTCATCCAGACGCCCTCCACCGCCTACCACCTGAAAATGGTCCTGATGCTCGCCTCCCGGACCGCGCCGGACGTCATGCGGGTCGACCATTACGACTTTCCGTCGCTCGTCGCCAAGGACTACTTCCACCCTCTGGACGACCTGATCAAGAACGACCCCACCTACCGCCTCAGCGACTATTTCCCCGGCGCGGTAGAAGAAGGCCAATACAAGGGCGGAATGTACGGCCTGAGCGTCCTCTTCGGCGCACCGATCATCTACTACAACAAGGACCTCCTAGCGAAGGCGCATCTCGAAGAGCCCTATAACCTCTGGAAACGCGGCGAGTGGACCTGGGACGCCTACCTTCGCTACGCCCAGGCGATGACGACCAAGGACAAGCAGGGCAAGCCGCTCACCTTCGGCTCGTGGATCAACGGACTTCCTTTTCAGGCCGCCGTTGCTTACTCTTTCGGCGGCGCGATCATGAAAGACGGACGGGTCGATTACGCCCAGGGTCCGCAACTGGAGTCGCTTCGATTCCTGCACGACCTGCGGTTCAAGTACAAAGTCGAACCCAACGCGAGCCAGGCGGCCAACTCGATGTTCAGCTTCGACGGCGGCAAAACCGGGATGCAAATTGAGTGGATGGGCATCACGCCCCGGTTGCGCGACACCGCCAAGTTCGATTGGGACGTCTGCCCGACACCGATCAACCCCGGGGGAACCACCATGATTAAGGGCAACCAACTCGTCATGAGCATCGACAGCCAACACCCCCAAGAAGCCTGGGAGTTCATGAAGTTCATGACCGGCAAACGGGCCGAAGAGAAGCTGTATGTTGACCTCCGCCGCTGCTTCCCGACCCGCAAGGATGTTGCCTACAGCCCCGAATATCTGGCCTCGGGAGACAAGCCGCCGCACCACATGGACGCCTTCATCTTCTCCGTAGAAAAGGGTCGCGTCCTGCCGATCACCAGCCGCTGGTCGGAATGGACGACCGAGTTTAACGGCGCCCTGGAACCGCTGTTCAACGGCACGACCCACGACGTCGATAAGACAGTCGTGGAGGCGCAGCGGCGCGCCAATGAAACGCTTGCCGTGCGGGAGGGTCTTTGAATCGTCAGGCCCGCTGGGGCTGGCTGTTCATTTCCCCGTGGATTCTCGGGTTCCTGGTGTTCACCGCGGGGCCGATGCTGACCTCGCTCTTTCTCTCGCTCCACGTCTACGACCTTCACCAGCTCGAATACGTCGGCCTCGAAAACTACAAGCGCCTGTTTACCGTCGACCCGATCTTTCCGAAGTCGCTACGGATTACGCTGATCTACGCGCTTTTTGCGGTCCCGCTTGGGCAGATCGCCTCGCTGGCCTTGGCCGTGCTTCTCAACCAAAAGGTGCGCGGCCAGCAGGTCTTCCGAACCCTGTTCTATCTCCCGTCCCTGGTTCCAGGCGTGGCTACCGCGATCATCTGGCAGTGGGTCTTCAACACTGACCACGGCGCGTTGAACCAGTTCCTAGGCTGGTTCGGGATCCCTCAGATCGCCTGGCTCCAGAAAGAGGCCTACACGCTTCCCGCCTTCGTCCTCATGTCGCTCTGGGGAGCCGGCGGCGCCCGCATGATCATCTTCCTTGCCGGACTTCAGGGAGTAGACGAAAGCCTTCTGGAAGCCGCGATGCTCGACGGCGCTTCGCCCTGGAAGAGGTTCCGAAACGTCACTCTCCCGCTGCTGTCGCCGGTGCTGTTTTTCAACCTTGTCATGGGCATTATCGGAGCCTTCCAAGTGTTTGAAACCGCCTACGTCATGACCGGCGGCGGCCCGAATAACGGCTCCCGCTTCTATGCACTGTATCTGTTCCAGACCGCTTACGACCAGTTCAAACTGGGCAAGGCCAGCGCCATGGCGTGGGTGCTCTTCCTCATCCTCCTGGTCATCACGGGCATCCAGTTCTACGGCTCGCGCAAATGGGTCTACTACGAGAGGTCCGCGTCTTGAAGAAGCTCCTAGTGTTCACGCTGCTCGTTCTCGGGGCGGCGGTGTTCGCCGTGCCGTTGCTCTGGACTATTTCGGCGGCCCTCAAGACTTCTTCTGAATATCACTCGAACCCGGAGGGACTGATTCCTCAGCACGTCACCTGGGATAACTTCGGTAAGGCCTGGGGGGCACTGCCGTTCGCCTTGTTCGCGCGAAACACGGTGATCATCACTCTGCTCGCCACCATCGGCCAGGTACTCGCCTCCTCAATGGTGTCCTACGGCTTCGCCCGCTTCCAGTTCAAGGGCCGCAACCTTCTCTTCGGGCTGCTCCTTGCGACGATGATGCTGCCGGGACAGGTCACCTCGATCCCCAACTTCCTGATCTGGCGCGAGCTGAGGGCGATCGACACCTTCGTCCCCCTTGTCCTTCCGTCGTTCCTAGGCAGCGCCTTTAACATCTTCCTCCTCCGCCAGTTCCTCCTCGGCATCCCCAAAGAGCTGGACGAAGCGGCGATGATGGACGGCGCGAGCTACCCCCGCATCTGGTGGTCCGTCCTCATGCCCTGCATGGCGCCTGCTCTGGCCACCGTTGGCGTCTTCACCTTCCTGGGGCAGTGGAACAGCTTCGAAGGCCCGCTGATCTACCTCAACTCCTCGGATCGGTATACGATGTCCATCGGCCTAAGAATGTTCTCCGACACCTTCGGCGGCGACTATGAGCAAGTCATGGCCGCCACCCTGATCAACATCGTCCCCACCATCGTCATCTTCTTCCTCGCCCAACGCTACTTCGTCAAGGGAATCGCGACAAGCGGACTCGGGGGGCGATAAGGGGCTCCGAGTAGCACTCGGCAAAGGGAGATATGAAGAAAGGTTGGAAGTGGAGGACGGAGCAGTTTCGGAAGATGTCCGAGGACGAACTGAAGACGTTCTTCAAGGTGTTCATACCGGAGTGGGTTAACCGTCCTCGAGGATTCTTGTATCGGCATGCACTTAATTGGGCGCTTGGTGGAAGTAAAAGCAGGCTTCTCAAACGTGAATACCGAAGACGGTCCTCAAAGGAACGGGAAGAGCTCCTCGATTGGAAGCGAAGGCATGTTTCCCCAAAAATGGCCCGATGGATTTACGAGACGCTTCTTCCCGATCCCCATCTCTTCAAGGATGATCCTTGGCTAGACCTGAGAAGGCACCTCCTCTGGCTCATCGCGATCAATAAGTGGCAACCATCTTGGGCGAATAGTTTCTTCTGGCGCGAAGTCGAAAAGAACAAAAGTATTCGTTATGGGATGTGGGTTGTCGAGGCTATGTCCGGTCTCGTGGGGGATATTCGCGATGTTCCGAAATTCATCGCCCTGTACGACGATGAGGAGGCTTGCCCGGAAGCCCGCGGGGAAGCACTATTCGGGTTGGCCTACCTGGCTAGGAGCAGCGACCCTCGATGGTTGGAGGTCACTCATGACGTCTGTCTCCGTGCCCTTCATGACCAGAAACTTCCATATGCTCGAGCTGGCGCGACGTGGCTGGCCGCTTGGACACTCCGATTTGAAGACGAAATTCTCGGGCTTCGGAACGACCAAACTTTGTCTATCGAAGGCTGGTCCAGGACGGTGGCCTCTGATGCTGAGGTGGCTTACGAAAGTCTTCTGGACCGGCGTAAATACGACTAACTTGTTGGAGCGGTAGCTACTTGGCTGTCAGGAAGTTAGGGTCAAGGTCGATGTCGACCGTGGGCCCAGAACGGCTCTGTAACTTGATCCCCTCGCCGTTCACCAAAACGCCATCCACAATATCGAACCCCTCCGGCACCGCCGCAACGGCCATGACATACCGGATCTCCGTCGGCTTCGCTGAATCCAAATGAAACACGGTGGGTACCGGCGACGGATTCTCCGCCGCGGATTCGGCCACGCCGTAGTGGAAGTAAGCCCGCACATCCTCAACGCCAAGAACCCGTCGATGCCGGCCGTTCCAGGCGTTGTAGTGCCGTCCGCCATTGCTATGCCAAAGTACGGTTGCCGGAAGCACTTTGGGGTCCTTCAACGAGATCCAGACATAGCCATCCACCACCACCGCATTCCAGGCGAACGGTGCGTCCAAGGGATGATAAAGCTGAACCAGATCCTCGAACCCGTCCCGCGCCGGATAGTGGGAGAGATCGGCCAGTCCGCCGTTTGCCATCGGCACCTGACTGAGATCGTCGAAGGTCGCGCCGGGAAGCAGGGAAGTGTAGCCTCCGGCAGGAGGACGCTCGAACTCCCCGGGATAGACCCGCCCCCGCAGGAACGCGCTCGTGGAGAGTCGCCCCTCCGAAGGAAACTTGAGCATCGCATGATGCCCCGCCGGCATCGGGCCGGACATGCCGGAGATCGTGTGAGTCTGGTAGATGACGTTGCCGTCTAAGCGAACCCGCTTGTCCAACCGTCCGGGTCGAATTTTCGTCGCCATCGAGAGATGAATCTCATCTGCCGCTAGAGATTCCAGAGCCCAGTCTAGGTTCGCGCTATCGCCATGAGGCGGGTGGATTTCCCCCTCGTAAGCCGTTTCGTTCCCGCCGAACGGCAGGCAGAAGAAGTCTCCTCGCAAAGAGCGAAGCATCTGGTGCTCCGGCTGTCCAATCGTCTCTTCGGCCCAAGGGGCAACTGAAAACGGCTCCACCGTCCGCTCTCCCAACCGCATCCGCACCGGTCCCAAGTGTCCGCCCGCTTCGGTGATGAACGCCTCCGTTCCCCCGGAAGCGATGCGCCAGGAAGGTTGGCCAAGAACGGTCTTCATCGACATGACCGGAGTCTACTTTGAGAGCACGCGGACCTGTCCGCGCTTTATATCCGCGGCGGAGCCGCCCGGCGCTCCGAGCCAGAGACAAGCGCGAAAAGGCTCGGGCGCCGCCAAAAATGTATGTGCCGATCCGAGCAAAGCGGACGAAAATGTGCGTAACAGGAGGGGGTGTTCGTTTGAGTTTAAAAATTGGACAGCACAAACCGGGACCTTTGCGGCCGTTAAGACAAATTAAGGCCGAAAGTACTGTGCGCACGTAACTTTGTCAGTGGGTGGACGTCACTGCCCATGTGAGACAGTTAAACCTTGGAAAGCTCCTAGCGGCCCTGGCCGTTGGAGCAGCAATTGCGGCTCCTATGACGGCAGCGGCCCAGGACAACCGCGGAGATCGTAGCGGCGACCAGAAGTCGGATCGTCGCGATCATCGAGACCATAAGTCCGATCAGAAGGGCGGCAAGAAGAGCGACGACCGGACGGACCGGAGATCCGACAATCGCAACTCGGATCGTAATGACCGCGGATCTGATCGCCGGGACGACCGCCGAGATGATCGACGCGACGATCGCCGTGATGATCGGCATGATAACCGGCGCGACGATCGAAACGACAACTGGCGCGGTGGCTCCTCCCGTGACTGGGACCGAAACCACGGCGGCTGGGGCAACGACCATCGCGACTACGGGCGTGGCAACTATGGTCGCTGGGACGACCAGCGATGGTACGACCGGGACCGGTACTACTACGACAACAACCGGCAGGACTCGAAGAACACCTGGCGTAACCTCGGGATTATCGGCGGCGTGGTCGGCATCGCTGGCCTACTCTCGGGTGACGATCAGCTAGCGGCCATCGGGCTCGGCGGCGGACTCTACTCGGCCTACCGTTATGAGGAAGACCGTAAGAGCCAGAACCAGTGGGACCGCAACCGGTACGAGCTGTACCGCCGCCCGTCCTTCGACTACCGCGGCCGCCACTACGTCCGTCGCGAGCGGGTTCGTGACGGTCAGAGGTACTTCTACTTCGAAATCGGCCGCTGACCCCGCCGGCGCATTGCGCCCGCAAGGCCCAACCCGAGCACGGCCCAAGTGGCCGGCTCGGGGACGGGTGTGAGAACCGCCACGTCGTCCAGGGTCACCACGTCGGTGCCACCCAGCGTCCAGTCTGCGTTGATCGCGAAGACGTCCAGGTTCGAAAGTACGCTTTGCATCTGTGCCGGCGTCGCCGCCACGCCTCCCAGGGTAACCCACCCGGTCGCGTGAAGCGGCACCACAAACTGGGTGCCCGCAATGGATGGCTTCTGCGTCCCGACGTAGCCCAACGCAATCCCGTTTCCTCTTAGAAGAAGGCTCGGATAGATCGTTGGATCGGCATGGGTGTCCGAGAGAGTGAACATCGCTACCGCCCCGTAGTAGGAAGATAGATCCCCCAGGTAAGCCGAAGGGGCAGCCAGAACGAAGAGGCCGGGGTGCGAAAAACTGGCTTCCGTCTCCGTAAGATGCCCGGAACTCCAGCCCGCGGAATGGGCCTCCACGACGTTGAGGCTAGGAAAGTCCACGTTCACCGCGCTCCATCCCTCCGAGCCGGTGTCAAAGTCGCTAAAGATGCTCGCATGTGAAATGCAGGAGGACAACGCAAGAAACAGGAGGGCTCGCCCTTTCATGTTGCCAGTATCCACTAAGAGAAAAGGGAATCTCTCGGAAGCTCATCCCACGCCCTGAAACCGCCAAAAGTAGTACGCTAATCCGGTGTCTCAGCAAGACGGCGCGCGCCGCCGGCCAAGCCGCCAGAGGAAGCAGTTTCGAAAGTTTCTTTCGAACTCTCTCACCGGCTTTGGGACATGGCTTATCGGGCAGATCAGCGCCTCGTTGCGCATCCACACCGTCGACGAGCACCACTTCTTCGATACGGAGGGCGGAAAGATCCTTTGTATGTGGCACAGCCGGGCGATTCCCCCGACCAAACGGATGCGCGGCGTCGATCTCTCCGTCCTCATTAGCCTCTCCCGCGACGGCGAGGTGATCAACAGTGCTCTCTCCAGCATGGGCTACTCGTCCGTACGTGGCAGCAGTGGCCCCAGCGGCGCGCGAGTGCTGGCGAGTTGCATCAAGATGCTTCGGGCAGGGAAGACGCTCGTCGTCACCCCCGATGGTCCGCGCGGCCCCAGCGGAGTTCTCCAGGGCGGGGTCATCACGATGGCCCAGAAGTCCGGTTGCGCCCTTGTCCCCACCGGCTGCGCCTCAAAGCCCCGGATCGTCATGAAGTCCTGGGACCGGTTCGAGATGCCTCTCCCCTTCGCCAAGGCCTACATGCTGTTTGGCGAGCCGATGTACGTTCCCCAGGATGCGGATGCCGAGGAAATAGAGCAGATTCGGCTGGCGCTCCAGACCGAGATGCGGCGACTGCAAGATGAAGCCGATCGAAAGCTGGGGCAGCCGACATGGCGCGAGATCTCGGCGAAGGGCTAACCCATATGGACTGCGCTAACTTGTTAGCGCTCTTGCCAGCCAATTTATTGGCGTAATTACTACCTAAGTAGAATTATTGAGATAAATCTCCTGACAAGAGCGCTAACAAGTTAGCGCAGTCCACATGGGTACTAGACCGAAACCGGCGTCTTTTCCGCCAGCTTCGCTCGGTGGGCGCGCAACGCTTCCGCTTTCCGTTCTTCCGGCGTCATCGTCAACTCGCGCTGTCGTCGCGCCGCTTCCTCGGCGTCAACCCAGCGCACGTTCCAGACCAGACCGATCTTTTCCATCACCCGCAGGGCGCGGGCCGAAGGGTCGAATTGGCCTTTGAACATGCCGTGGTTGGCGGCGTGACCGATAGCGTGGTGGTTGTTATGGTTGGTTTCGCCACAAGTCATCCACGCCATGAAGAGGGAGATTGGGTAGCCCAAGGGGCCCTTGAGCCAGAAGTTGGTGCTGCGGTCGTCCGTCTCGAAGTCGCGGCGGCCGAAGGTGTGCGCGCCGGAATTGACCCAATAGGTGCCTTGGTTGGCGAAGAAGATAGCGACGCCGCCACCCCAGAGAAGGCCGTCCCACCAGCCGATTCCGACGAGGGCGCCGACGGCGGCGGGAATGGCGAGGCCAAGTGCGGCCCATGCCCAGGTCCACTTCGAAACCCACATCGCGAGCTTATCGTTCTTGAAGACCGGGTTGACTTCGCGCTCGAAGTTGCTATCGATGAGCCAGCCCCAGTGGGCGTGCCAGAAACCGTGCTCCGGGCTGTGGGGATCTTCGTCCTTGTCCGCGTGGCGATGATGCTCGACATGGTCGGTGGCCCAGCGAACCGGCTCGCCCTGGATGGAAGCGCAGCCCATCGCCAGGAAGAGGCCGCGAAGCCAGTTATGAGTCTCGTACGATTTATGCGTCAGACCGCGATGGAACCCCAGCGAAATGCCGAACATGCGGGCCTTGATGCCCACGATGAGGAAGGCGAGTACGGTGAGCGCATAGGGAAGGTGCCCTCGGTTCGGCGATGTGCTGAAGCGAATCGCGGCAAGAAGGACCACGATACAGGGCACGAGCATAATCGCGAGCGTAATGGCTTTCTGCCAAGCGGGTTTGCGGTAGGCGGCAACTATCATGCGATCTTTTGATCTCGGACTCCATTCCGAGAGGGCCACCTTAGTTACGCCGGGTTTGGCGTTGCGTTGCGGCCGGTAAATATTGTGGCCTATCGCCGTCGCCTGCCTTATCCTGCGACAACGAAGCTTTGTGCTTTGCGACGGTAATGGACAATCTTCACCCAGTTACCCGTCTTTCTTGAGTGTCATGGGGGTTCAGCCCATCGTCCCTTTCCGCCGATAAACCGGCACGTCCAAAGTTGCCGAATCCCCGCTTCCCAGCATCGCGCGGATCTCGACCCAGCCAATGATATCGTCAGAGGTCGTGAACATGCCGGTGCCCGCAACGAAATCCGGGTTTGAGAAGCCGGGGTGGAGCTCCTCGAATTTGGGGCGAATGGCGTAGATATCCGCGTTGGCGGCACGGCGGAGGTAGCCCAAGATCTCGTCGCAGCCACTCCGGTCGCCCGAAATGCGGAGCAGGTCGGCCAAATGAACGAGGGCCAGATGGAGAAATCCGGGGCGATCCTGGGCGCGGATCATTTGCAGGGAACGGGCCATCGAAACCCACATCGACGGCTCTTGTCCACCCCTCAGGTAGGCGCGGGCCAGTTCCAAATGGGCCTCCGAAAGGGTGTTGACCCAACCGATCTCCTCCCCTCGGCGGATCGCCTCCGTCCAGGCCTCAATCTCGTCTTCCGCCGTGCCTAGATCCCGGGCGCCCATTCCGATGGAACGGAGGGTGTGAACCTCCGCCCAGTGACCGACCGATCGCTGGATGCGTACCACTTTTCGGAGGATCGCTTGTCGATCCGTCCAAGTCGTCTCTCGCTGGGCAAGCAGCCGAAGGAGGATCGCCTGGCAACGGACATCGTTCTGGGCGAGCGATTCCGCAGCCAACCGTTCGACTTCCGGCCAGAACTCCTCGATTTCCCCAGCGGCAGAACGCCAGGCGAAGCACTGGGCGCGGGCGTGACGCAACTCGTTCGCGTCTTTTAGCCCCTCGAAAGTGCGAATCGAAACCTCATATCCTCGCCGGATCGCTCCGTCCGATGGGTCGTGTACCGATCGACTTCCGAGCGCCTGAGCAAGGTGGCCGTAGACGTCCAGATAACCCGACCGGACGCACGCTCCGCCTAAACGTTCCAGCAACGGGACTGCGGCTTCCTCGAAGTCATTCCAGATGGAATACAGCCCGACGGTAAGCCACCACTGGGCCGCGATCCACGAGAGAGTCGCCTCGGTCGGCTGGGCAGTGAGCTTGCCCATCCAGGCCTGGGCGGCGGGCTCCGAGTGTTCGATTAGCCGGTACCAGATTACGATCAGCCAGAGAGAGAGGGCCTCGTCCGACATCCCCTGTTCGATTTTATCGAAGTAGCGAATCGCAGCTTTTAGATTCGCGTGGTCACGCTGAAGCTGTTTGCGATCCTCGCTGAATCGTCGGGGGTCGATGTTATAGGGGAAAGGGCCTTGGTACAGAGTCTTTGCGGCCCCCGCGAACCATCGGGCATGAAGTCCCTGAAGTTCCTGATCTCCACCCCCCGCATGGATCTCTTCCCAGGCGAGTTGCCGCACGGGTTCTAGCATCCGGTACCGATCGCCCTCGAATTCGATGAGCGAGACCGTAGTCAGGCGAGTGAGATCGGAGAGGCTCACGCCTGCGACAGCAATTGCGGCTTCGTTCGAGAAGCCTTCGACGAAAACGCTGAGCTTGATAAACGCTTTCCGGCGTTCGGGCGGGAGGGCGTCGAAGCTCATCCGAAGCGCGGCCCGCATCGTCTGATGCCGCTCTGGACGGCCGTCGCAGACGCTGTCGAGGGTGAGGGATCGGGTGAGGTTCGCCGAAAGCTGGCGAAGCGAGATGCTGCCGACCTGGGCGGCGGTGAGCTCGATCGCGAGGGGGATGCCGTCCAACTGATCGCATAGCGCCCGCGACTCCTCCGTCGAGATGAATTCCGAATCGGCGGCGACCGCTCGGGAGGCGAAGAGGGCGTGGGCGTCGGAAGGTCGGAGCGTCGGCAAGCGACGGCGACGTTCGATCGGCAAGCCAAGCGGAACCCGACTGGTCACCAGGAGCCGAAGCTGGGACGTTCGGGAAAGGAGTTCGGTGACCACTTCCGCCACGAGACCGACAATGTGTTCCGCATTGTCGAGGACCAGTAGGACCCTCCGCCGCGAGAGCCACTCGATCACCTGGGTCCACGGCGAGCCCTGGTCGACCCGGATGCCCAAACCCCGTGCAATCGCTTCTTTGACTCCTGCGCTTGTGGTGGCACCGACTAGCTCGACAAACGCGACCCCGTCGACATAGTCATCCGCCAAACGGTGAGCCAGGGCGGTGGCCACTCGGGTTTTGCCCATCCCGCCCGTGCCGCAGAGCGTCACGATCCGAAACTCGCGGAGGTCGCTGGAGAGCTGAGTGAGAATCTCATGGCGACCCACTAAGTTCCCCAGGACAGGCGGCGGTCCGGCGAGGTGGACCGATTTTGAGAGACCGGCCGCCGGACGAATAGAAGCCTCGGGCTCGCCAATGAGAGAAGCCTCACACTCGGCGAGAATCTTGCGAGCGGCAGCGACGTCGCCCGCTTCAGTGTGCAACCGCACTAAGCCCTGCCAAACGCTTTCTGGGTGGCGGCTCTGAACCAGGGCAGCACGCAGGAACGCCTCGGCGTCTGCCACTCCGTTTAGCCCGGCGGCGTAGCGTGCCGCCGTAACGAGGCCCAGAGTCAATTCAGTTCGGATTGCATCCCGAAAAGGAGCCGCCCATTCACCGCTAACCCCGTCGAGCGGGCTCCCGGAACAGCGCCCGACCATCTCGCCATAAGAACCGGATGCGAAGGCGGCGCGGATGGAGAACAGGTCCACCTGCACACCGCCAAGATCGAGCCCGAGCGTGCCGCGGTCGGAAGAGTCCAACCGGTCGGCTTCCTCACCCAAATGGCGCCGAAGATCGGTGAGAGCCCGACGGAGGTTATAGAGGGCGGACGATTCGTCCGATTCTGGCCAGATCGCTCCCGCAAGGCGGCTCCGGCTGGACGATCTGTTAAGCACTAGATAGGCCAAAACCTCCTTCGCGCCGCGCGAAAGCGGCCCGGCATGGTTTGGCTCAATTTCAACCTGGCCGATGAGGCGGATGAGTAGCAAAGGAGAACTCTTGCCGCGCAGACATTACCGCCGACACCGACATGATACAAGACGCCTCGTTAAGAGCCTGGGCGTTCCTCCGAAGCCCCGGCTTTTTCGGTATTTGTATCGCAAATTAGGGCGGGTTTAGCCGCTTCATGCGCCAATCGGAGCAACGCTGAGGGATTTCGAACGTCGAAAGAGGCGTACCCGAGATACACTAGGCCGGAATCTGAGGTGAGGCTAAGCCTTTCGGCGCGGCACGTTCTCGGCCTCCCAACGGTGGGAAGAATAAGATTGACCCCAAAACCTGTCGAGGCTTTTCAGCGGCAAGCGCTCCATCTTCTTCGGAGCATGACGCTCGCTCGGGAAGGTGATCTCCGCGAGAACCTCTTAGTACGGCAAGGTCGCGGCTCCTTCCAACTTTCCGGCGCCGGCCACGAAGCGATTTCGGCTCTCGCCCTCTTGATTGGGAAAGGCGACCTGATCTTCCCGGCCTATCGCGATCGCGCGATGATGCACGCGCTTGGGATGACCGCGCTCGAATCCGCCCAGGACTTTTTCGGCGTTGCCGGCTCCTCGTCGGAAGGGCGAAACCTTCCAGGGCATTTCTCCTCCCGACTCCGCGGCGTCTTCTCCATCACCTCCCCCGTCGCCGCCCAATGCCTACCCGCCGTCGGCGCGGCCTGGGGCATAAAGATGGAAGGGGTCTCGTCTGTCGTGCTTTGCCACATCGGAGACGCGGCGACACGGCAGGGTGAATTCTTTGAGGCGGTCGCCCAGGCGGTTCAAGATCGACTGCCGGTCGTTTTCGTCGTGGAGGACAACGGGTACGGCATTTCTACCCCGACCCGCGGAACGACGCCGCTGGCGCTTGGTATGTTGCCTCCCGCTACCGTGATCACCGTAAACGGCCGAGACGCGGGCGAAGTGCACGACCAAGGAGCGATCGCTATTGCGAAGGCGCGAGCGGGCGACGGGCCGACGGTGCTCTGGTGCGATCTCGACCGCCTAAGTAACCACACCAACGCGGACGACCATCGCATGTATCGTTCGATGGAAGAGATCGACGAGATGGCTTCCCGCGATCCGCTGGAGCGGCTCACCGCAAAGCTGATCGACGCCGGGGAACTCGATGAGGCCACTTGGGAGCGCATGCGAACCGAGGTGGCCGAAGAGGTGCGCGCCGCGTACACCCAGGTCGAACGACTCGACGCATCCTCGCCTGACCGGGTGACCGACCAACTCTACGGACCGGCCACGGAGTCCTATCCACCTCTCACCCTTCGCGGCGAGGCGACCACGATGCTCCAAGCCGTGAACGCCACACTTCGCGCGGGCTTGGAGGCGAACGGCCGTACGATCCTCTTCGGAGAGGATATCGAGGATCCGAAAGGGGGCGTCTTTGGCATCACCAAAGGCCTCTCTAACGACTTTGCTCGCCAGGTGGTGAACTCACCCCTCGCCGAAGCGACGATCGTCGGAACCGGTGTCGGCCTCGCCGCCACCGGCTGGCGGCCGGTTTTCGAACTCCAGTTCATCGATTTCGTCGGTCCGGCCTTTAACCAGCTCATCTCGCAAGTTACGAATCTACGCTGGCGCACCAACGGCGACTGGAAGTGCCCGCTCGTGATCTACGCCCCTTGCGGCGCCTATCTGCCGAACGGCGGTATGTGGCACAGCCAAAGCAACGAAGGATGGTTCGCTGGGATGCCCGGCCTCCGCGTGGCCGTGCCTTCAACCCCCGAAGACGCGGCGGGCCTCATGTGGTCGGCGATGCACGACGACGACCCTTCGTTGGTTCTACTGCCGAAGCACCTGCTCCGCGCCACCCAACCGGTTCGAAAGCGATCGTTCCAGGGCCTTCGCTGGGGCCAGGGTCGCCTCGTCAAAGAGGGCACCGATGCCACCATCGTGGCCTGGGGCAACTGCGTTGAGGTCGCCCAAGCGGCGGCGGAAATCCTCCAGGACGAAGGCGTCAATGTCGAAATCGTCGACCCCCGAACCCTTGTGCCATGCGACTGGAACCTTATCGCAGAGTCCGTCGCCCGCACCGGCCGGCTGGTCGTGGTGCAGGAGGATTCCAAGACCTGCGGATTCGGCCAAGCCGTGGTATCGGAGATGACGACCTCTCCGGAGCGATTCGCTTTGCTCCGCTCCGCACCGCAACTCGTCTCGCGCCCCGATGTTCACATCCCGTTCGTCGCCTCGCTTGAGTCGGCAATCCTGCCGTCGATCTCCGATGTGGTTCGCGCCGTCCGCGCGACGATGTCCGTCAGCCTCGCCCCCACCCAGTCTGAAGAGGGTCTCGAGGTTCAGGAGAGCGATTCCGAATCTATCCTCACCGTCCCACAACTCGGCGAGGGTCTCCGGACGGTTCTGGTCACCGCCCACCTGAAGAAGCCGGGCGATCACGTCGCGATGGACGAGCCCCTCTACGAGGTCGAAACCGACAAGGCCAACGTGGCGGTCGAATCTTCCATCGAAGGCACGCTGGTCGAGTGGTTCGTCGAGGTGAACAAGGAAGCGGAGGTCCACGCCCCCATCGCGAGAATTGAAAGCACCGGCACTACCTCGTTACCGAAAACGGAAAACCCTCGCGGGAAAGAGCGGGACGGCTACGACGAGTATCCGCTTTCGAACCGGCAGCGCGCAATGAACCGGAGCGCCCTCGGCGGACGTCTCGATCTCCCTCTCCCCGCCAGTGTCGGCCGACCCCTCCTCTGGGCTCGCGTCGAAGAGGCTCGCCAACGGCTACGGACCCAGTATCCGAAGCTCCGCCTGACCGAATTCGGCGTCTTCGCCTACGCCGCCGCCCGTGCCACCCAAAGTCACCCCAAATTCCGTTCAACCCTGGTTTCGCGCGGTGAAACGGTCCGGCGATTCGACCACGTCGATCTCGGTTTTGCGATCGCGCTCCCCGACGATGAACTGGTGACGGCGGTAATCCGAAGCGCCGACCAGCTTTCGTTCGGCGAGTTCGCCGACGAGATGCGTGCCCGCCATCGCGAGGCAAAGGCTGGCGCAACCCAGTCCGACGCCCGAACGACGTTGCTCATCTCAAGCCTCGCCGGCCACGAGGTGGTCGACGCCGCGCCCGTCCTCTTCCCCCCGGCTATCGCCACCTTGTTTGTGGGCGCCCCCAGCGAAGGGCCGAACGGACGGGCCGCCTACCTCCGCTTGGCCTTCGACCACCGCCTGATCAACGGCGTTGGCGCGGCGGAATACCTTCAGGGAATCGAAAAAGAGCTGGCCAGATTTGGAATTGAGTAAACCTTCATATCAATTTCAGATCGGTCAGCCATAAATCGGCTATGGATAACGACGACGCAACCGTAGGGACCATCTTAAGCCGGCGTGAGGCGCTCACTTTGGCCGCCCGAACGAGTTTGGGCCTTGCCTTCGGCGGACTCGTTCTCGCCGACGCGGATGCGGCCTTTCAGGCAAAGGCACAGCGTGAGGTCCAACTGGTCGCAAGCCCCGCCGTGACCGAAGGGCCGTTCTTCGTTGACGAGAAGCTGAACCGCTCGAATCTGCTCGCTGACGCGACGCGCACGGCCGTCGTTCACGGCGCTCCGCTGACCGTGACTTTCACCGTCTATCGCCTGACTAACGGAAAGTTTGCTCCTCTCAAAGGCGCAATGGTGGACGTTTGGCACTGCGATGCGTTGGGAGTCTATTCCGATGAACCAGCCGGAATGAACGCTGAGAATACGACCAGCCAAAAATGGCTTCGCGGCTACCAAGTGACGGACGAGAACGGCGTGGTGAAGTTCACCACCATCGTTCCGGGCTGGTACCGAGGCCGCACGACCCATATCCATTTCAAAGTCCGCCAGACGGACGGAAAAACGGCCAAGGAATTCACCTCGCAGATCTTCTTCGACGACTCGGTAGCCGACGGAATCTTCGCGAACGCCCCCTACAAACTCCGGGGTGCGCGCGAGGCGCGAAATGCGACGGATATGGTCTTTACCGAACGGCAGGTCGATGGCTCGCAAGCTGGGGAGCATCTGTTCGTTGATTTGAAGAAGACGGGCTCCGGTAAGGGCTACGAAGCGAAGTTCGCGGTCGCGCTAACCGATAACAACCTCCGAGTTGGTGGTGGCCACCGCCCCCGCGGCGGCCCGGGCGGCCCTCCCCCCGGTGGCTTCGGCGGCCCGCCGCCCGATTGGGAGTGATACAGAACCCCTCCTCTCGCCGGAGCGAAAAGAGGAGTTCTCGAAATCGGCCATTGTCTCCACCCGGGCGATTCTTGAACGGAACGGGGAAAGCGTTCGTGCGCATCGCAGATATCTCGGATACACGCAACCCAGACTGTAGACTCCCGGATAATGCTTCCCGCGATCCTGCTCGCAGCACCCGCCTCGACGCTTGTCCCGACTGCCTTGCGCTGCGAAAGTCTAACCGACCCCCTGGGAATCGGCAGGACGAATCCGCACTTCTCTTGGAAGCTCGAAGCGAGCCGGCCGGGCCTTAAGAACCTGCGCCAGTCCGCGTACCGCGTCGTCGTTGCCTCCTCTCCCACCCTCCTCGCATCTGGAAAGGGCGACCTGTGGGATACCGGCCGAGTCGCCTCCTCCAACCAGTTCGGCATCGAGATGCCGGGCAAGCGACTGAAGAGCGGGGCGGAAGCATGGTGGGGCATCCAGGTTTGGGATGCCCGCGGCGCGGTCTCCGGTTGGAGCAAGCCGGCTCACTTCAGCGTCGGCCTCCTCTCCGAAAAGGATTGGTCGGCCAAGTGGATCGCTTATGATCCTGCCCGCCTGACCGCCGACCAGCAGGGCAAATTCGGCGGCGCGAAGTGGATTTGGAGCACGAAGGATCAAAGGAACAACGTGCCGGTCGTGACCCGCGAGTTCTCGAAGAGTTTCGACCTGAAGAAGGCGGGAGCTCCAGCGACGTTCTCCGTGACCGCGGACGACCAGTTCGATCTCTACGTCAACGATGTCAGAGTCGGTGGGAGCGATGGTAACGAGGACGCGTGGAAGCGGTTCGTGACCGTAGACGTCACGAAGACCCTGCGCGTTGGAACGAACACTGTTCGGATCGTGGCCAAGAACACCGGTATCGGCGAAGCTGGCGCGATCGGACGTTTGACCGTCAACGGCGAATCGGTCCTGGTGACCGATTCGAGTTGGACGGACGGCGACGAGAAGGTCCGCGTGGTCGGCAATTACGGCGTGGCGCCCTGGGGCAAGTTCGCCGAAGGTCGCATTTTCTTCCCCGCGACCCACTACGCCCACGACTTCACCGCCGCGAAGCGACTCAAGAAGGCGACGGCCCACGTGACCGCCCTCGGCCTCGTCGACTTCTACGTCAACGGCACCCGCGTCACCAACGACCTCTTCACCCCCGGCTGGACCGACTACAACAAGCGGGTCCACGCCCGAACCTTCGACGTAACCAAGATGATCCGCGAAGGTGGCAACTCGGTTGCCGCTGAGGTGGGCGACGGTTGGTACTCCGGCTATGTCGGTTACGGCGCTCAGCGCAACTGGTATGGCGAGCGGCCTCGCCTGCGCGCCCAGATCACGCTGGAGTATGCAGACGGCCACCGGGAGACCATCGGCACCTCGAAGAATTGGAAGGCGGGCGAGTCCGCCACCCGGCTGCAAGACTTTCTCGCCGGAGAAGAGTACGATGCTCGGCTCGCCTCATCGGCCAGCCATCCGGTTGGTAAGGCGACGGAGGTCCGCAACCTCAAGGCCAACATCGAGCCGTTCCCAGGCGTGCCGGTTCGCCCCTATCAGTGGCTGAAGCCGATCGGCATCAAGAAGTCGAAGAACGGCTACATGCTGGACTACGGTCAGAACCTGGCCGGGTTCGTTCACCTTCGGGCGAAGGGCGCCGTTAGCCACACGATCGAGATGCACTTCCTGGAGGCGCTAAACCCCGACGGAACGCCCTACACCGCCAACCTGCGCGGAGCCCGCGCGGTCGACAAATACACCTTCGCGAGCAACTCGGTCGAGAACTGGGAGCCCCGGTTCACCTTCCACGGCTTCCGCTACATGGAGGTCGTCGGCCTTGGAAGAATGCCGACCAAGGATGAGTTCACCGCCGTTGCCATCAGCAGCGCCACCCCGGAAACCGGCAAGATCGAGACCAGCAGCCCGCTCATCAACAAGCTCGCCAAGAACGCCTGGTGGACTCAGAAGATGAACTTCATCGACGTCCCTACCGACTGTCCGCAGCGCGACGAGCGCCTCGGTTGGATGGGCGACGCCCAGGCCTACATCCGCACCGCCGCGACCTACTCCGACGTTCAGACCTTCTTCGATAAGTGGATGGTCTCGGTGGACGACGATCAGCGCAAGGACGGCCAGTTCCCCATGGTCGCCCCCCAGATCGTGGCGGGCGACGACGGCGGTCCTGCCTGGGCTGATGCGGGCGTCATCTGCCCCTGGACGATCTACGACGTCTATGGCGACAAGCGGCAACTTGCTCGGCACTATCCGGCGATGAAGAAGTTCGTCGAGTTCTGCCGCAAGCGCAGCACCTCGGACCTTCTCCCGCCACGCCAGTACCATGCCTTCGGCGACTGGCTCAGCATCAACGCGAACACCCCGAACGACGTGATCTACGAGGCCTACTTCGCGGGAAGTGCCCGGCTCCTCGCTCAGTCGGCGCGGGTTCTGGGCAACCGGGAGGATGCGGAGAAGTACGAGGCACTCTACCGAGATATCAAGGCCGCCTTCAACCGCGCCTACGTCTCGCCGGACGGTATTGTGAGGGGCGATACCCAAACCGGCTACGTCCTCGCACTCGGCTTCGACCTGCTCGATGGTCAGGTCAAGACCTTCGCCGCCGCGCGGCTGGTAGCGAACATCCAGAGCCGAAAGTGGCACCTTTCGACCGGCTTCGTCGGTACCCGAGACCTCATGCAGGTCCTAAGTAAGATCGGCCGCAACGACGTCGCCTTCCGTCTCCTGCACAACACCACCTTCCCCTCTTGGGGCTTCGAGATCGTCAACGGTGCGACCACGGTATGGGAGCGCTGGGATGGCTGGACCCCCGAAAAGGGTTTCCAGGATCCGGGCATGAACTCCTTCGCCCACTACGCCTACGGCGCGGTCATGGGCTGGGTGTTCGCCACGGTCGGCGGCATCGACAATGCCACCCCCGGTTTCAGTGTCATCAAGATCGCCCCGCAGATCGATCCGAACATGACCTGGGCGAAGACGTCCTACGAGAGCATTCGTGGTCCGATCAAGACAGAGTGGCGAAAGGTCGGCCGCAAGCTGACCCTCTCGGTGGAGGTCCCGCCGAACACGACCGCGATCATCACGATCCCGGGCGGCGGGGTGAAGACGGTCGGATCGGGCTCATATAAGTTCGTTTCGACGCTATAAGGCAAGAGGAACCCGATGTGGAGTGCGCAAATTTATTTGCGCTCTTCTCAGGAGATTTATCTCCGCAGTCGCTACCCAGGTAGCAATCGCGCCAATAAATTGGCTGACAACAGCGCAAATAATTTGTGCACTCCACATGGGTTCGACTAGATCTAAAGCCTCTCCAACTCCCGAATATCTCGCAACACAAACCAAAGCGGGATGCACCCAATAATCCCAAACGTCGAATCCACAAACTGCCAACCCGCCGGGATGCCCCGTAGCGGCCCGCAGATCAGGATGATGGGGAAGGTGGCGAGGCAGCAGAAGATGCCCCACTTCACGATAAACACGTTCCTCACCGGATCCTTGATTGGTCCATAGAATGCCGCCGCGATCATGAGGTGGCCGAAAGCAAGCCAGTCATAGCCGTAAGCCAGATACGGATACTTCGCATCGGTCGCGGCCAGCGCTTCGCGTACGGTGGCGATCCAGCCCTTCAGTCCTCCGTCTCCCGGGTGGGCCCCCATCCAGTTGGAGAGGGCGGTTAGCTCCTGGGTCAAGGGAAACGCGGTAATCCCGCTCAGGACGATGCCGATGGCGAATCCCGAAAGCAAAACCCGGATTCGACGCTCAAGCCGTTGTCGGCGGTCCACTACTTCATTGTGAAGCGTTGCGAGCACAGGTCCTGAGCCCAAAGTGTAGCGGCGACGCCCCCGTCGCCGAATTCAGCCTTACGAACGGCTTGCGGCGCGGCGAGACGTGGGAATCGGCGACGAGGGCGTCGCCGCTACTTTTTCAAATACCCCATGGGGTATAACTGATCCATGGACGGGGAATCCCGCAAGGCATTGGACCGGCGATTGGCGCGGGTCGAGGGGCAGATTCGGGGGTTGCGTCGGATGATCGAGCAGGATGAGTACTGCTGCGACGTCCTCACGCAGCTCAACGCATGCCGCTCGGCGCTCGACCAAGTCGGCGCGGAGCTTGCGGTCAGCCACGTTCGCACCTGCATCGTTGGCCACGGCGGCGATACCGAACACGAGAAAGCGAAACCGATGAGTCAAGACGATCTCATCGAAGAGCTTCGAGTGACGCTATCGCGGCTCGTCCGCTGACCTATACCCCTTGAGGTATCCAGCGAGATGACTACAGAACTTAAAATCGAAGGAATGACCTGCGGCCACTGCGTGACCGCCGTCCGAAAGGCGCTTGAGGCCGTGCCCGGCGTCGAGAGCGCCGACGTGAACCTGGCCGAAGGCCGGGCCACGGTGGAAGGAAACGCAAACTTAGAGACGCTTGTTGAGGCGGTTGAAGAAGAAGGCTACACCGCCATAGGGCAATGACCGAACTCGAAATCGAGGGCATGACCTGCGCCTCGTGCGTCCGCCGAGTCGAGAAGGCTCTATCGAAGGTGCCGGGGGTCTCCTCGGCATCCGTCAACTATGCCACCGAGCGAGCCAGCGTAGAGCACGAAGGCCATCTGCCGATGGAGACGTTGACGAAAGCTGTGGAGGACGCCGGCTATTCGGCCAAGCCCCACCACGCGCCGATGGACCATCACGACCATATGACGATCGAGCCAGAAGACCGCCTGCGGTCGATGGCGCGAAACCTATGGATCGCCGCCGGGCTGACGGTCCCGACGGTCCTCCTCTCCATGCTCTGGCACCCCCGGCCGGAATGGGCCAATGTGCTTCTGCTCCTGTTGGCCACGCCGGTCATCTTCTGGAACGGCCGCGGCTTCTTCTCGTCCGCTCTCCAAGGCGCGAAGCATGGTTCGGCCACCATGGACTCTCTGGTCGCTCTGGGCGCAGGCGCGGCTTGGCTCTACAGTGCCTACGCGCTGGCCGCCTTTCGGGGGCACCACCAGAGCGAACATGTCTACTTCGAGACCGGCGCGACCATCGTCACCCTGATCCTCGTCGGCAAATACTTGGAAGCGCGGTCCAAGAGCCGGATGTCGAGTGCGATTCAGAAGCTGATGGGCCTTGCGCCGAAGACGGCGACCGTCGTGTTGGCGGATGGTCGCGAAGAGGAGAGGCCGGTTGAGAGTCTGACCCACGGCCTTCTCCTTCGCGTGAAGCCGGGCGGGAAGCTGGCGGTGGACGGCGTGGTGGTGGAGGGTGAGAGCTATGTTGACGAGTCGATGCTCACCGGGGAGCCTGTCCCCGTGAAAAAGGGGCCGGGCGATGCCGTTGCGGGGGCAACCCTTAACACGAGCGGCAGCCTCGTCTACCGAGCCACCAAAGTAGGGAAGGAGACCGCCCTCGCTCAGATCGTCGAGATGGTCGAGCGGGCTCAGGGCTCAAAGGCGCCGGTTCAGCAACTCGCGGATAAGGTCTCGTCCATCTTCGTTCCGGCGGTGATCGTGGTGGCAGTTGCGACGTTTGCGGTCTGGATGCTGCGCGGCGCGAGCTTTGCGGAGGCCTTACTACCGGCGGTAGCGGTGCTAGTTGTCGCCTGCCCCTGCGCCCTCGGCCTAGCGACACCGACTGCGATTATGGTCGGGACCGGACGGGGTGCCGAACTCGGCATCCTGATCAAGGACGGCACGGTTCTCGAACGAGCGGGTGCGATCCGAACGGTCCTGCTGGACAAGACGGGCACAATCACCCGTGGCCGCCCAGAGTTGGTGAGCGTCGAGACGTTCGGATCGCTGACCAAGGATGATGTCACCGCTCTTGCCGCAGGCGCCGAAAGCCTTTCCGAGCATCCAATCGCCCGGGCCATTGCTTCGGCAAAGCCAGGTGGAGTTGCGACAAATTTCGAATCCTTCGGTGGCCGAGGCGTTCGCGCGACGGTCGCAGGTCATACGGTGATCGTCGGAAGCACGCGGCTGCTTAACGAGCAAGCGATCGACGTACCTGCGGAGGCGAAGGCGCGGATGGAAGCACTGGAGGCCGAAGGGAAGACCGCCGTTCTTCTGGCCGTCGACCAACGCTTCGAAGCGATTCTTGCCGTTGCCGATGCGATCGGAGAGCACAGCGCGGAAGCGGTAGCGCGGCTGAAAGCCATGGGTGTCAACGTCGCGATGGTGACGGGGGACAATCGGCGAACGGCGGAGAATGTGGCGAGGTTGGTCGGAATCGCCGAGATCGAGGCCGGAGTCCTTCCGGGCGAAAAGGCGTCGGTCGTGCAGCGTCACCAAGGCTCCGGAGGCGTTGGAATGGTGGGCGACGGCATCAACGACGCCCCTGCCCTGGCCCAAGCCGATGTCGGCTTCGCCATGGCTTCTGGGACCGATGTGGCGGTCGAAAGCGCGGGTGTCACCCTGCTGCGTCACGACCTCCGCGCGGTCCCCCAAGCCATCCGTCTCGCCCGCGCGACCCTCTCCACCATCCGCTGGAATCTGGTCTGGGCATTTGGTTACAACGTCGTCGCGATTCCGCTCGCCGCGATTGGGCAGCTTAGCCCGGTGCTGGCGGCGGGAGCGATGGCCTTTTCCAGCGTCTCCGTAATCCTTAACTCGCTCCGCCTGCGGCGCTTCGGGCGCGGCGCAGACAATCCTTAAAGCCGAATCTTGCCGGGGCTGGCAAGCCCCGGCGGATTTGGTCCTCCGAGAATGGGGCGCGCGGCATCCGGTCGTCGGGTAGACGGTCCGAAGCGAGCGTGGGTTCGACCAGACTTTCCGAGTCCGAAACCGGGACTTAAGGGCAACTCGCCCCGTAGAGAACGGGAGGAATGAGGGAGCACAGCGATCTCGTACGCGCCTGGCGGGCGCTTCCCACCGGGACCGAGACGGTGCTGGCAACGGTCGTCGCGACGCGCGGCTCGGTCTACCGAAGACCCGGCGCCCGCATGCTCCTCACCCGAGAAGGCTGGATCGCCGGTTCGGTCAGCGGTGGCTGCATCGAGTCAGACCTGGTCCAAACGGCTTTCGATCGAACGGAGGACGGCGCGGTGGTCGTGACTTACGACGCCAGTGCCCCGGATGACATCCTCCTCGGCTTCGGTCTCGGCTGCAACGGCGTCGTGGACGTCTTGATGCAGCGCCTCCCCGAAGACGGTGGCCCGCTGGCGGCGATCGAGAGCGTTTTGATCACGCGCCGACCGGGTCGGCTGGAAACCTACCCTGACGGTAACTGGAATTTCGCTCCGGAGATGGTGCCCCTTGGAGGGAGGAACGACCGGAAGGGGGAACCGTGGGGGAGGGGGTCCGACGGGCCCTCAACGCTTCTCACCGAAACAATCACGCCCCCACTCGCCCTCGTCATCTTCGGCGCCGGCCACGACGCCGTCCCCCTCGTCCGCATCGCCAAGGAAGTCGGATGGCACGTCACCGTCATCGACGGCCGCGCCGCCTACGCCAAGACCGACCGCTTCCCAGCCGCCGATGCCGTCCTGGTCTCCCCACCCGGAATCCCCATCCCTATCGAACGAGACGCCGCCGTCGTGCTCATGACCCACTCGTTCGCCCACGATCAATCCATCCTTTCTTGGCTCCTCGACGAGGCCACCGGATACGTCGGCGTCCTCGGACCGATCCACCGCACCCATCGCCTCCTCGAAGAAAGCGGCCTTGAAACCGCGCGGCTGCACGCCCCCGTCGGTTTGGACCTTGGAGCGGAAGGCCCGGACGAAATTGCGCTTGCGATCGTCGCAGAGATCCTCGCCGTGCATGCGGGGCGCTCGGGAGGTCATCTTAAAGGACGTATGACGCCGTTACACGCGAAAGAGGAGCCAAGCCATGTGGGACGTCTCTGACAAGTCCCCGACCGTCCGCACGGCCACGGCTCGCGCATTCCTCCAAATGGACGCGTCAACCGTCTCCGCGATTTTAGGCGGCACGGTGCCCAAAGGTGACCCCCTGCCGGTGGCTAAAGTCGCCGCGATTCAGGCGGCCAAAAACACGCCCGATATCATCCCCTACTGCCACCCCTTGGGACTGGAGCACGTCGGCGTCGAATTCCAAATTCACGAAACTTCGATCGAAGTCACCGTCACGGTGAAGACTTCGGGCAAAACCGGCGTGGAAATGGAGGCGCTCACCGCCGTAACCGTCGGCGCGCTCACGCTTTACGACATGCTCAAGCAACTCGACATGGGGATGACCATCGAACGTGTGGAACTCCTAGAAAAGCGCGGCGGCAAGTCCGACTACGAACGATCTGGTTCCGTCGACGACGGGCAGGGCGAAGCGAACTAACCATGAACCTCGTCGACCCCTTCGGCCGCCGAATCGACTACCTCCGGGTATCGGTGACGGACCGCTGTAACTTCCGCTGCGTCTACTGCATGCCGGAAGAGGGGTTCCCCGCGCTGCCTAAAGCCGAATATCTCACCACCGAGGAGACGATTCGGCTAGTCCAAGTAGCGGCCTCCTTGGGGATGAGAAAGATTCGCCTAACCGGCGGCGAACCCCTCCTTCATAAGGGGTTGGCGGACATCGCAAGGGCGGCGCGCGATGCCGGGGCGGAGGATATCTCCCTCACGACGAATGGCCACCTGCTGGCCGATCAGGCCGAGACCTTGGCCGCCGCCGGGGTCACGCGGGTGAATGTGAGCCTGGATACCTTGCGCGATGACCGATTCGTAGAGATCGCGCGAAGGGGCTCGCGCGCCACGGTGATGGCGGGTATCGCCGCTGCCATGGCGGCCGGACTAGGCCCCATCAAGGTCAACTGCGTCGCGATGCGCGGCGTTAACGACGACGAGGCCGCCGATTTCGCCGCCTGGACCCTCCGCGAGCCCGTCCACGTCCGCTTCATCGAACTTATGCCCCTCCGCTGGAGCCTCGACGAAGGCCCATCCCTCCCCGCCTTTACCCCCCACGGCACCGCCGGTCTCCTCCAACTCCGCCAAGCCCCCGGCGATATGCTGAGCGACGCGGCGATGCGACGAATGTCTGTCGGCGTTGCCGAGATCCGCGCCCGGATCGAGGAGGCGCACGGGGTTTTAGAGCCGGCGGAAGTCCGCACCAACGGCCCGGCCCGCTCCTACCGCCTCGCTGGCGGATTAGGGACGGTGGGTTTCATCTCCCAGATTTCCAACGACCTCTGCGCCGGCTGCAACCGCCTCCGCCTCACCCACGATGGGTTCCTACGGCCGTGCTTACTGAGCGACGGCGAGCTAGATCTCCGGTCCGCCATCCGTTCGGGAGCGACAGACGACGACCTGCGAGAGCTTTTTATTCACGTCGTCGCCCGCAAACCCGAGCGCCACTATCTGCACGAAGGGCAAAAAGCGGTGGGCCGAGGCATGAGCCAAATCGGCGGTTAGTCAACTTCTGCGTGCCACGGGTCATGGGGGATGCATTCTGCCCCCGTGCCCCGTGGAGAGCCTAACGTTTTATCGGACACGGGTAACGCGGTTATCGAATGTGCCGCTTCACGCCACCGGCCAGCGAATAAGCGCGAACCCCCTCCGCCCTCAGCCGCTTCGCCAAATCCAAACTCCGCCGCCCGGTAGCGCAGACCAAGAGGAGCGGCAAGTCTGAATCCGGCGACCGCCAGGCGCTCAAAGGCACGTTCGGAAACCCGGAAGGTTCAACCGCGACTTCGTGCGGCTCCCGAATATCGATCACCGCATACCCCTCCGGCGGAACCGAGTCCAACTCAAGCGGCTCAGGATCCACGGCCACCCCGGAGAGCGGATCCTTGCTGCCGCAGACCGCACAGTTCGGACTCTTCGGCAGCCGGAGAATCCGATTCTCCCCACGCAACAGGTCCACCATCATGACCCCTTCGATCGTCCGATAACCCAGAAGAAGCTTCAAAGCCTCCGCCGCCAACATCGTGCCCAAAACCCCGGGCGTGACCCCAAGGACGCCGACCTCTTCGCAAGTCCCAACGCACCCATCCGGCGGCGGCTCCGGCCAAAGACAAGCAAGACAAGCCCCACCCGGGCGCACCACCTGAAGCTGACCTTCGAACCGGTGGACACTGGCTACGATCAACGGCTTTCGGTAGCCGGAACAGACGCGATTGAGCAGAAACTTCGTCTCCATCCGATCCGTCCCATCGAGAATCAGATCGTGCCGATCGACTAGTTCGAATGCGTTCCGGGCATCGAGGGACGCCTCGACCGCCTCGATCCGAATCAACGGATTCAAGGCACGCAGACGCCGTGCCGCGGCGGTGGCCTTCGGTATTCCAAGATCGTCCACCCCAAACAGCACCTGCCGATGAAGGTTCGAGACCTCCACCCGATCCGGGTCGATGATCGTCAAATGCCCGACCCCTGCCCCCGCCAGATACTGCAAAGCCGGACACCCGAGTCCGCCGGCTCCAACGACCAGAACCCGCGCCTCCGCAAGCCTCATCTGGTCCACCGCCAACCGTTGCCGCGAGTAGTACGCGTGATCGGTCACTTCGGCTTGGCCGGGAGTCGTAGCGTTGACCCAGCCGGAGTCGCCATCAAGGTAATGCTCCTTCTTCCAAATCGGAACCCGCCGCTTGACCTCCTCAACGATCCATTCGCAGGCGCGGAAGGCCTCGCTGCGGTGCGCTCCCGCCGCCTCCACCCGAATCGCCGTCTCGCCCAATTCGAGCATCCCCGTCCGGTGAACACAGATCGCATCCAAAATAGGAAAGCGTCCCAACGCCTCGGCGACGATCCGTTCCCCTTCCTTCTGGGCGAGTTCGGGATAGGCCTCGTACTCCAATCGCCGCACGGGGCGGCCCTCGTTATGATTCCGAACGATGCCCTCAAAGGTCGCAATCGCCCCGGTAGCGAGGTTCAGCGGCAGCAGCGACTCGCCCTCAATGGGCGAGGTCTCAAGGCGGAATCGGCTCAACCGCCGGCCACCGGAGGGACAAAAACCACCTCATCGCCATCGGCAAGCGGGTGATCGTTCTGGACAAAATCGCCATTTACGGCGGCCCGAACAAGGTTCGAGGCAAGTCCTAGTCGAGGTTCAAGTTCAAGGTAAAGGTCGGCCACGGTGGTTGCATCCGTCGTAAGCCGCTCGCCATCGACGCCTGCCCGTTCGCGAAAGAGCGCGAAATACCGGACGTCGACGGTGAGCATATTGTTATTGTAGCGGGCGGACGCGGTTGCCAACCATTCAGCCAACCACTAACCCGCTATGTCGGAAATGAAATCCGCGTTCGTCATCGAATTTGGCTTCCGCGCCTTCGCGCTCCCATCCACCCGCAAAGTGTTGAATCCCCCCAAATGCCGCACCGGATAGTGCGTGTGAGCCGTATCCGAGGCTGGAGGGAACGGATTCCACACCCCGCCCGGAGGCGGAAGAATCCGTGTATCCGCGCAGCCCGGCGTCCTCGCATGATCCCACACCTGCACCGCCGATGGGTTCTCCACCGCACTGGCCGGCTTTCCCATCGGACCACCCGAGATATAACTCATGGCGTAACCCACCTGCCACGACCGGTCGCTCGGACACTTGAAAATCTCGAAATTCTTGAAGTACGGCTGCAGAAAACCGTCCTGGAAATGAGGATACGGCGGCTTCGCATCCGGGGCCACGCTATTGTCGAATGGCGCCCACCAGACTTCGTTGACTCCCGTCCAAACCGTCGGGCTGGCTAACGAACAGAGCGGATCCGTGACGAGATCGGGACACATCCGATGGCGCGGATTCACGTCGTCGTAGTCGTTCTGATAAAGCTTGATCGCAAGCCCGACCTGCTTCAAATTACTGAGGCATTGAGTCTTCTTCGCCGCCTCCTTGGCCTGCGCGAAGACGGGAAAAAGGATCGCCGCCAAGATGGCGATGATCGCGATCACGACGAGAAGCTCGATGAGGGTAAAAGCGGATTTGCGATGGATCATTTGAGAGAGCCAATGGGATGTAAAGGTGCGTCGCGGCCCGATCTCAGGCCACCGACCACAAGCTACAAATCACATCCCAGAAGGCGGCCCACGTGGAGCATCCGGCGTTTCGTCAGGTTCAGGAAAAATCTCATCGTCGATCGCCGGGACAAGAATCTGATAATCCTCCGGCGTATCGACATCGATGTTCGCGGCCTCGAAGGGAATCGTCTCGACGTTCTCGCTTCGAATCAAACTCCGCGCCCCTTGGTCGCCCGTCAGAGCGAGCAAACGGGGGAACTGGCTGCGGGCAAAGGCGCATGGCGCACCTACCACGCCGTCGTAGGAGGACGCGACGATCTCCCCGTCTCGCGTCCCCAATGTATGCAGATGGGCCGGGGTTATGCGTGGCTGATCGCCCAACGCAATAACCGCCTTCTCAACCGTTTCGCCCAGCGCGGCGACGCCACAGGCGATGGAACTCCCCATCCCGGACTCCCAATCGCGATTGAGGACGACCCGGACGTTCAGATTCCGAAGCCGCCGCCGGACCTCCTCGGCGTGCGCGCCAACCACGACAACCACTTCCGCCGCGCCCGAGGCGAGCGCGGTTCGGGCAGCATGCTCGACAAGGGTATGGCCAAGGTAGGGGAGGAGCTGTTTCGCCCGTCCCATCCGCCCCGACCCGCCCGCCGCGAGCACGACTACGCCGAATGTCGACACTTGAGTGCGTCTACGCGTCCTCCGAACGCCGAAGCAGCAAAGTAGCGGCGATCACCCCGACCGCAACCGCCAGTAGAAGCAACGAGAGACTCGCCGCCATGTCGATGTCCGTCTCAAACCCGAGATAGATCGCCAGCGGCAGCGTTTGCGTGACTCCCGTCCGGTTGCCCGCAAAGAGCGCCGTCGCCCCAAACTCCCCCAACGCCCGTGCCCAGGCAAGGGTCAGCGCCGCCGCCAGCGGACGCTTCGTCAGCGGAAGCGCGACCCGCCAGAAGAACGCCCCGAGCCCCGCTCCGTCCAAGATCGCCGCCTCCTCGATCGCCCGGGCAATCTCCCGGAACGCGGCCGCCAGCGGGCGAACATAGAAAGGAACCGCGACGTAAACCTGGGCCAACACGACCGCTCCCGCGGTGAAGGGAAGACCCGTGGGGACTAGCCCTTTCCGACCCAGCGCCAAAAGCAATGCCAGCCCCGCCGCGGCCGGTGGCAAGACGACGGGCAGGGTAACGAGCACTTCCAAAGCCCCCCGGCGACGGATGCGGCCAAGCAGAAACGCCAACGGCGTTCCAAACAGAAGGATCGCCAAAATGGCAAGCCCGGTGGTGCGAAGGCTGACCCAGACCGCGGTCATCGCGTCGCCAATGGGAAGCTCCAAAGGCGCACGAATGGCGAGCGCCAAGATCGGCAACGCCAGGAAGGCGATCAAAGGCAGGGCGAGTAGGAAGGGAAAGAGACGCCTCAAGGAGGCCCGAACCCTTGCCGCTTCAGCGCCTTCCGCCCCTTTGCGGAACGTAGGAGTGCTACGAAATCACGGGCCAATTTCGGCTCTGGAGCCGCGGAAAGGACCGCGACCGGATACTCGATCTTCGGCTGAAATGCCGCCGGAAGAGCCGTCACGAAAAGCCCTTTTCCGGCTCCCACGGCGTCCGTGGCGTATACGATGCCCGCGTCGGCTTCCCCTAAATTCACCTTGGCGAGAGCCGCGCGAACATCGTTCTCCTCCGATACAAGGTGGCTTCGAACCCTGGCGAGCCAGCCCCCCCCGTACTTGACCCCCGCATCGCTCAACGCCTTCGCAGCATAGCTACCCGCCGGAACGGACGGAGCGGCGAGAACCAACCTCTCAACCTTGGCCAACCCTTTCAGATCGACTTTCTTCCCGTAGGAAACCACCACCAACCGGTTGGTCGCGAAAACCTTCCGCGTCTTCGGATCATAAGCCAAGCCGTCCAGATTCTTCCCCGAAGCGCTGGCAAAAACGTCCGCCGGGGCCCCGTTCACGATCTGCGCCGCCAACGTCTGGGACCCCGCAAAGTTCAAATGAACCATCACTCCCGGGTGACTCGCCTCAAACTCGTGGGCCAGGCTCGTGAACGCCTCTCGCAAAGAGGCAGCAGCATAAACCTCGATCACGTGGGCGAACATTACAGATTTAGTTTAGAGTGCGGAGCCCTGGGAGTGTCGGCTTATTCTCGGTGGCAATGCCCTGGGGGCCGCGAACGGCGAAGTCTTGCACGGTGGAAACCTTAGCCCCCGGGGCTCTCCCAGGCCTACCGTCGCGGAAAGCTGGACAAAAAGGAACCCGCACAACGGACTCGGCCTCCAGGGCATCGTCTCCAAGAAAAAAGGGGTCTCACAAACCCCAATCCAATGGCGTGACCTTCACCTCGGCCCCCTCCGCAAACTCCGACTCCCCCTCCGGAAGGTGAATCAACGCGTTCGCAAACGTCAGCCCCGTCTGGATATGCGACCCCTGCCCCAAAACTGGCGTCACCACCCCGCCCGCCAAATTCGATCGAAGAAACTCATAACGCAAATCTTTCCGCTGCACCTGCGCCGCTAAACGCGCCGTGGTCTCGATCTCATGGTCGCTCAGCCCCTTCAACTTCAAAAGCGCCGGCCGGACCAAAAGATGAAACGTGACGAGCGCCGAAACCGGATTCCCGGGCAGACCGAACACCAGCTTCTCATCCTTCTTCCCAAAGAAAAACGGCTTCCCCGGCTTCATCGCTACCCGCCAGAAGATCTCTCGAACCCCGATCTCAGAGAGAGCTAATCGCACATGGTCGTGATCCCCCACCGAAACGCCGCCGGTGGTGATCAGAACGTCCGAGCCAGCGAGCGCCTCATCAAATCGCGCCTTGAGCGCCTCAAGGCTGTCCGGGATATGCGCCCCCTCGCAGGGAATGCCCAGACCCTTCACCGCCGACCCCACCGCCCAATGGTTCGATTCAAAGATTTGCCCCGGCCCCAACTCTGCGCCAACCTCCCTGAGCTCGTCCCCCGTCGAGAAGACCGTCACTCGAGGCTCGCCGCCCACCCTTAACTCTTTCGTGCCGAGGCTGGTAATCAGCCCGATCATCGGCGGAGTGAGAAGCTTTCCGCGAAGGTCGATTTCCGTCCCGAGAGGGATGTCCTCGCCCCGACGGCGAACGAAGTCTCCGGCTTCGATCGCCGTATCGAACTCCACCAGAGCACCATCCAAACCCCGGGCGTCCTCCTGCATCGCCACCGCATCCGCCCCCTCGGGGATGGCTGCGCCGGTGAAAATGCGAACTGCCTGCCCGTTTTCCAAACGGCCGAGCCAAGGATTCCCTGCCGCCGATTCCCCAACAATCTTTCGCACCCCGGAATCCTCCGAGCGAACCGCGTAGCCATCCACCTGCGAGTTATCGAAAGGCGGAAGGTCGATCTCCGTCGCAAAAGCCTCCGCGCAGACCCGGCCGAAAAAGCCTTGATAGCCAACCTGTTCAGGTTGAAGGGTTTCCGTATTCTGAAGAATGGTCGCCCGCGCCTCGGGAAAACCGATCAATCTTCTGCCCCTACGAGCGCGGAAAGCTCCTCCGGCGTATTTGCCCCCCGCGTCCCATCCGGGTGGATTCCCGCGGCCAAAAGCTCGGCCTCGTCAACGAGTCGGGTGTTCAACGCCTTCAACCAACTCATTGGGCAATCTGCGTCGAGGAACCGATCAAAGGCCGAAGCCCGATAGAGAGCGACCAGTGGCTGTCGAAAGCCGTCGACATAGGGCGCCACGGCGTCGAACCCCTCAATCCGCTCTGCCAGGACGTTGACCAGCCCGGCGTCGAACTTAGGTAGGTCGCAAGAGAGGACGAATACCAACGGCTCGGAAGGCCGGAAACGACGAAGGGCATCGAGCGGAGTATCGATGTGCTCGTCGTCCCGCAAAAGCCGAGCCCCCTCGACCGGCTCGCGCCCCAAAACGGTAGTCGGAACTCCCGCCTCAGAAAGCAATCGCACGATCCGAACCGCCAGGCGCTCACCCTCAATCGGCAAACTCGCCTTATCCCGCCCCATCCGGACGCTCCGTCCGCCGGTCAGGAGAACCGCTTCGATCATGGATGAGTTCTACTCGATTGGTCTTTAAGTAGCGGCGACGCCCCCGTCGCCGAACCTACGGCGCATCGGCGACGAGGGCGTCGCCGCCACTACCTACCGCTTCCGCGCCGCGATCTCGATCGACTTCTGCACGAGCATAAACGCCAAGAGCAGAACCCCCACCACGATGCGGCTCCACCAGGAACTCAGCGTTCCCTGGAACGTAATCGCCGTCTGAACCACGCCCAGAATCGATACCCCGAGCAACGTCCCGAACACCGACCCGTAACCCCCGCTCAGCAGCGTTCCGCCGATGACGACGGCCGCAATCGCGTCCAACTCCAACCCCGTGCCCGAGATCGCGTTTCCGCTGGATGTGTACAACGTAAACACCGCCCCGCCCAACGCCGCGCAGAAGCCGCTGAGGACGTAAGTCGAGATGATCGTCCGGCTCACCGGCAGACCCATCAGCCGAGCCGAAGCGGCGTTACCACCGACCGCATAGACGGCGCGCCCATAAGCCGTCTGTCGCGCGATCACCATGCCCGCCACGAGGACGAAGAGGAAGATCAGTGGGGGAACCGTCAGCGAGGCTTTCCCCGGCAGCGCTACCGACCAGCCCGTCAACGCGGTGAAGAATGGATGGTCGATCTGCATCGACTCCTGGCTGATCCCCAATGCCACGCCCCGGCAGAAGAAGAGCCCGGCCAGCGTCACGAGGAACGGAGGAAGGCTGTACCGCGAGATCAGGAAGCCGTGAAAGGCGCCCAGTAAGACGCCGCACAGAAGCGGGATCGCCAAGCCGATCGCCGGGTGCAGATGGGCCTTCTGAACCAAAGTCGCCGCCATAATGCTGGAAAGCCCGACCATCGACCCCACCGAAAGATCGATGCCCCCCGTGAGGATCACGAAGGTCATACCGACCGCGACCACGCCCAGAAAAGCATTGTCCGCAAGCAAGTTCATGGCGACGCGCAGAGTTAGAAACTTGTCGAAGTGGAGCCCCGCCGCCAAAGTCAGCGCAAGCAGCACCCCGCCCGTGATCAGGATCGGCAGCTTCTCTTGAAGGTTGAATCGCCTCACGCTCGCACCTTCCGGAAGCGGCTCGAAAGCGAATCTCTAAAGGCTGGCGCCTGTAAGAGGCAGACGGCGACCACGACGGCCGCCTTCAAGACCAGCGTAATCTCCGGCGCAACCCCCCGCGTGAGAATCGTCGTCGTCAGGGTCTGCATGAGTAGCGCCCCCACGAGCGAGCCCGCCAGCGAGAAGCGGCCTCCGGCCAGCGCGGTCCCTCCGACCGCCACCGCGAGAATGGCGTCCAACTCAAGGTAAAGCCCTGCGTTACTCGCGTCCGCCCCCTGAATGTCGGCGGTGGCCACCAACCCGGCAAGCCCCGCGCAGAGGCCGCACAGGGCGTAAACCGCCAGCTTGATGCCCCGCGCGTCGATGCCGACGTAGCGGGCGGCGGTGGGATTGCTTCCCGTCGCCTCCACAAACAGACCAAGTGCCGTGGCCCGGGTGAAGAGGCCAAAGACGGCCAGAGCGGCAAGAAGAAGCCAGACCGGGTTTGGAAGCGCCAGGAACGCTCCCCTTCCGATCAGCGCGAAGCTGGGATCCACGAAGGTAACGATCTGTCCGTTCGCCAACAACTGAGCGATACCGCGTCCCGCGACCATCAGCAGCAGCGTCGCGACGATCGGCTGGAACTCCAAGAAGGCGATCAGAAATCCGTTGAACAGTCCGCACCCGAGCGCCACCGCAAGCGCGGACGGAATCGCCAGCCCGGGAGCAGGTTTCCCTCCCGCGAAAGGCGTCCCGTCGGGTCGCGCAATTAACCCCGCCGCCACCGTACCGGCAATCGCCATCACCGCACCCACCGAGAGGTCGACCCCGCCGGTGGCGATGACGAGGGTCATGCCCAGCGAGAGAAGACCGACCGGAGCCGCCCGGTTCAGAACGTCCACCAGGCTGCCATGCAGCCGGCCGTCCCGCATAAAGAGGTGGAAAAAGCCGGGCGTGAATGCCGCGTTGAAAAGCAGGACGCCCAACAGCACGATGCCTGCCCAGGCCCAGTTTGGAAGTTTCAAACTCCCGCGATCTCCTTTACGATGCCCGACTCGGAAATCTCGCCGCCGGTCAGCGTTCGAATCGCCCGGCGGTCGCGCATGACCAGCACCTTGGTGCAAGAGCGAACGACCTCTGGAAGCTCGGAGGAGACGAAGACGAACGATCGGCCGGTTTGGCGCAGGGTCTCTACAAGGGACATGATTTCGAATTTCGCGCCGACGTCGATGCCGCGCGTCGGCTCGTCGAGCAAGAGCAATCGCGGCTCGACCGCCAGCCAGCGGGCGAGCAGCGCCTTCTGCTGGTTGCCGCCGCTCAGGAACTGAATCTGACGCTCCACGTCGGGTGGCTGAACCTTGAGACGGCTTGCCAGCTCCTGGGCCATTGTTTTTTGCTTGGCCAGGGGCACCCGCCGGAACCAGCCCTGCTTCACCTGGTGCAGAATCAGGATGTTCTCCCGAATGCTGAGCTCGGGAAAAATGCCTTCCCGCTTGCGATCCTCCGAGCAGAAGCCGATGCCCTGCCGAATCGCCGAGCGAGGCTTAAGCCCCTTCGCGGGCTTGCCGTCGATCAGAAGGCTTCCGGTATCCGGATGGTCGATCCCGAAAAGAAGTTGAACCGTCTCGGTTCGCCCCGACCCGAGAAGTCCGGCCAGGCCCAACGTCTCACCCGGACGGATCTCCAGATCCACCCCGGAGACACTCCCCCGTCGCCCGACACCCTGCGCGGAAACGATCGCCGCGCCGGTGGCGGCTTCGGCAGAGATGTTCTCGCTTCGCTCAAGGGCAGAGGCGTCTCGCCCGATCATTTGCGAAACCAGGTCGAGGCGGGAAAGGGAAGCCGCGTCCCAGGTGCCTACTTTCTGGCCGTTCCGTAAAACCGTGATCCGGTCTGAGACGGCGTAGACCTGATCCATAAAGTGGGTGACGAAGATGATGCCCAGGCCATCCTCGCGCAATTTGCGCATCACCGTGAACAGGTTCTCCACCTCACCCGCGTCGAGGCTGGAGGTCGGCTCGTCCAGAATCAAAACCTTCGCCGAGACGTCAAGCGCACGGGCGATGGCGACCATCTGCTGAAGCGCAAGGGAAAGGCTTCCCAGTGGTGCACGCACGTCGATCGTCAGACCAAGCCGGGCGATGGCGGCTTCCGCTCGCTTCCGCAGCTCACCCCAGCGGATGCCCATCGGCCCCTTCGGTTCACGGCCGAGAAGCAGGTTCTCCATGACCGAGAGGTTCGGGACGAGGTTGACCTCCTGGTAAACGGTGGAAATCCCGAGCTTGACCGCCGCATCGGGCGAGCGGGGAAGAATGCTCTGGCCCCCTAACTGGATCGTGCCCGCGTCCGGAATATAGACCCCGGTCATGGTCTTGATAAGGGTGCTCTTTCCCGCGCCGTTCTCGCCCATCAGGGCATGGATCTCACCGGCACGGAGGTCGAAGTCCACGCCATCCAGGGCGGCCACGCCCATAAATCGCTTTCCTACACCTCTCAACTGTAACAGCTCTGTCATTCGGAATCAAAACCTACTCGGCCCATAGCTTATCAACTATCGTCCTGACAAATGTACGGGCGCGATTCCCGGTTTATTCCTTTTCGGAAATATTCCGTGGGCTAGCGGCTCGGCCAAAACCAAACCTTCGCTTATACTGATCCAATCCATCATGAGCGACGTTGACCTGATGCTTCGATTTATGGTTCAGATCCTAGTGATTCTGACCGCTTGCCGGGTCATCGGCTTTCTTGGCAAACGCTTCTTAGGACAGACCCAGGTCGTCATGGAGATGATCGTTGGGGTCTGCCTTGGCCCTTCTCTGCTCGGCGCCTTCTTCCCGCAAGTCCAAACTTGGCTCTTCCCGAGCGAAAAGATCGTCGTCGGGGCAACCAAGCTCCCTAACCCTTCGATGGGTGTCCTTTACATCATCGCCCAACTCGGGTTGGTGCTTTACATGTTCATTGTCGGCACCGAGTTCGACCTAGGCCTCCTGACCAAGCGAGCAAAGGGCGCGGTGAGCGTTTCTCTGGCCGGCATCATCTTGCCGTTCGCCCTCGGTGCAGGCCTCGCCGTGATGCTGGCCAGGTCGGGCCACACCGAACTGTTCGAGGCAAAGGTAGGGATCTGGGAAGGTGCCCTCTATATGGGGGCGGCTATGTGCATCACCGCGTTCCCCATGCTCGCACGCATCCTGGTTGAACGGGGCATCGCCAAAACCGAGATGGGCGTCCTCGCTCTCGGCGCTGGCGCGGCCGACGACGCGACGGCCTGGGCCCTCCTCGCGGTCGTGCTGGCCTCGTACCGGCACGACCTGAACTACGCGATCTTCGCGATTGCGGGCGGCGTGATCTTCGCGACGGTTACGATGACGCTTGGCCGAAAAGCCCTTGCCAAGTTTGGCGAACGCGTCAGTGCCGGCGAAGAGATGAGCCAGCAGCAGTTCGGGATGGTTCTCCTCTTCCTGTTCGCCGGGGCTTGGATTACCGACGCATTGGGCATCTATGCGGTATTCGGTGCCTTCATTATCGGCGCGGCTATGCCCCGCGGCCGATTCACCGAGGCACTGCGAGCAAAGATCGAGCCCACCGCCGTGGGCCTGTTCCTCCCGTTCTTCTTCGTCTATTCCGGTCTGAACACAAAATTCGGGCTGCTCAACAGCCCGGCGATGTGGGGTGTCTGTCTGCTCCTTTGCGCGGCGGCCATGATCGGCAAGTTCGGAGGCTGCACGCTCGCCGCTCGGTTGGATGGCCAGTCCTGGCGTGACTCGTGCGCCATTGGAACTCTAATGAACGCGCGCGGTCTGATGGAGCTGATCATCCTCAATATCGGCCTCCAGCAGAAGGTCATCACGGAGACCCTTTTCACGATCCTCACGATCATGGCGATCCTAACGACCCTCATGGCCTCGCCGATTTTCAACTGGCTCTACTCACCCAAACGCTCCTTCGCAACCGGCTCGGCGGAGCCGGCCTAGACCCGACGGTCACTGCCTCCCCTCACCCTTCCCGGGGAGAAGGGAGGCACATGACCCTTTGGGTCAGAGCTATATATCTACTTTAGAAAAATAGACTCGTTATCCCTCGAAATTCTTCCAAAGCCCGAGATTTCTCCGAGAAAAAAAGCCTCGGTCAGCGAAAAGAGCAGATATATGACGATAAGGACACGCCTCCGTCGTCGGTGACGCCCGGCCCAGAACTAGGCGGCCACTCGCGACTCTTCGGGGTCGACGTAGGCCCTTCGCTCTCTAAGCCTTTGGGCGAGATCGGTCGGCGTGAGGGGTGGGTCAAAGAGATAACCTTGCCCCGTGTGGCAGCCGAGGCCGGTGATGAGCTGGCGCTGCACCTCGGTTTCGACGCCTTCGCCGGTAACGTCCATCTTCATGCTGCACGACAGGGAGATAATGGCCTGCACGATTGAGGCCGCTTCTTCTTCTTCGCCCAAACGGGACACGAACGACTGATCGATCTTCAGGGTATCGACGGGGAAGGAGCCGAGTGTGGACAGCGAGGAGTAGCCGGTGCCGAAATCGTCGAGCGCGAGTTTGATGCCAAGTTCCTTGAGCAGCCGCATCTTTTCGACGACCGCCGCGCGATCCGACATAAGAACGCTCTCCGTGATCTCCAGCTTTAAGGCGTGGGGGGCCAGCCCGGTGATGTAGAGGATTTCTGCGACGCGATCCACCACATCGTCGCGCTGGAGCTGCTTGCCGGAGAGATTGATGCTCACGGTGAACGCCTCCAAATCAAACTCGTTTCGCCATTCGGCCGCTTGCCGACAGGCCTCCTCCATGATCCAGTAACCCAGCGGGACGATGATGCCGGTCTCCTCGGCGATCGGAATGAACCTCCCCGGGGAGATCGCTCCTTTAGTCGGATGGTTCCAGCGGGCGAGCGCCTCAACCCCTTTCATCGTTCCGGTCGCGAGATCGATCAGCGGCTGATACCGAACATGGATCTCTCCCTTTTCAGCCGCCTTCCGGATTCCATTCTCGATTTCGAGCCGTTCGACCGCATGGTCGTTCATGCTCTCGTGGTAGACGACAAAGTTGGATTTACCGGCCTCCTTGGCACGGTACATGGCGGTAGCCGCATTTCGCATCAACTGGTCGAAGTTGATGGAGGCGTCTCCCGTGTAGGCAATGCCGATGCTCGCGTTGGCAAAAGCTTCGTGACCTGCGGCCGAGATCGGAGCGCGAAGTTTCTGGAGGACGAGTTTCGAGACCGCGATCGCCTCCTTCTCCCTCGTAAGACCTTCGAGCAGAATTGTAAATTCGTCACCCCCCAGGCGAGCGACCGTATCGCCGGGGCGAGCGGCATCCGTGAGTCTCTTCGCAACTTCCGCGAGAATGGCGTCGCCGACCTGGTGGCCCCAACTGTCGTTAAAGAGCTTGAAGTTATCCAGGTTGATATGGAAAACGGCGATGGAGAAGTTGGATCGCTCCGCCTTTCTCAGAACGTTTCCTAAGCGGTTCGCAAAGAGAGTGCGGTTGGCCAGCCCGGTGAGCTTATCGTGGAAAGCCTGGTATTCGATCTCCTGGGTTCGCTCCAATACGGTCTGCTCAAGGTTCGTGTTGTAGCTTTGGAGCCGAAGCTCGGTCTCGTGAAGTTGGCTTAGGGTTTCGTTGATTTTGGTGGCGAGCCAACTGATTTCGTCCCGGCCCGTGACGCTGACCTGATGCTTCTCGGGCAAATCCCCGATTTCCGCAACCTCGGCGCTCAAACTGACCAGCCGAGACAATACGAATCGCTCAAGCACGAAAACAATGACGGCCCCGAACAGGAGCCCGGCGATGAGAATGACGTTCTGGAGTTGACCAACGCCTTGCAAACCCTGCCGATAGATCTCGCGCGGCTTTTGCATCGAGAGAAGCAGGCTGGGCTGCCCATAAAGATCCCTGAGCGCGGAGTGGCCTCCCATCGTCTTTTCGTCGATCGGCGCCACCACATCCTCAAGTGCAGAGCCCTGGTGAGCCGTCTTGCTCGCGGCGAGTGAGGGATCTCCAAAAGGAGTCACGCTCAGATTCAGGCGGGTCAGATCGCGCAGTTCGGCCAGTTCTCGCTCGGCGAAGATACGCCCAAATACGAGCCAGCCCCGCGAGGGGCCAGTATCGTCTGATCTCAGGATCGGTCGCACCGAGACCAACATCGTGCCAGTGGAGAGCTGTACAAAGCCGCTGATCCCACTTTTCGAGATCCTGCCTTGGTGGCGAAGGAGGGAGAAGTTAAGCTTCTTTGCGAGCTCGGTCGCGTTGGGCGAAGGGCCATTTTGCTTGCGAGGGACCGTCAGACTTTTGAAGACGCGCCCCTTGGGGGTTGCAAAAACAAAGACATCCAGCTTGAGCTGAGTCAGCGCACTCGGAATAACGTTCGATGTGACGAACTCTTGGTTGCCGTCCGCCATAAAGCGGTAGCAGTCGTCCCATGAACTCCAATCGACACTCTTAACGTGGAGATTGCTCTCCATCTCTTCAAAGCTACGGTCGGCGCGGGCGAGGTGCTCTAACGAGTCGTGATGCTCAAGGTCGACGAAGCTGCGGAGAATGAGGTTCGACGAAGTCAAGGAGACGCCCGCGATGAGGATCGCAAGGAACAGTCCTACCGAAAGCAGTATTCGGAACCTTAAACTCATCTTCTCCCAACGCACCCCCCTCTCCTCGCCGAAGAAGTAGGGGGTGTCTACAAGAACTGGTTCCACAGTTCGGAACCAGTTCTCCGCGAGAAGGGAGTTTTTGCGCTGACGAAGTTCGCTTTACTTTCGGCCGACTGTTATTCCCGGCCAGTTATCCGTGCGGAACGGGACGGCCGGGAGTCCAGAGTCATTGTAGAGGGTAGCGGCCGGATTGGACTGCCATGCGTATCGGACGGCGACCGGTTTTGGTACGTCGGGCGAGGAGACGACGATGGTATCTCCATCGATCCGGGCGTTGGCCCAGTGCCACTTCTTATCCTCGCCCGCGACCGCGAACTCGCCCAAGGGGCCTCCCCGGGCGATGAGTCCGCCGTCCGCGTGGTCGAACTTAATCGTCGCTTCGCCTCCCTTGATGACCAGGGATTTGTAAGTGGGCCCGGAGTAGGCGACGACCTTGCCGTATGTTTTGGCCAGGGCAACGAGAGCGAGCCGCTCTCCGACGGTCCGCTTGTCGGTCGGGTGGATGTCCACCGCGTCGCCAACATCGATGGCCATGGCGATACCCGCGTTCTTCACGTTCTGGGCGGTCAGCATCTGGGCTTCGCGAAGTTCCGCCCAATCGTCGTCCCCCGGTACCGTCTTATGGGCCTGCCAAGCGGCAAGGCTTACGATGTAGAAGGGAAAGTCGCCCTGGTTGAATCGACGACGCCAATCGCCGATCATCGCGGGAAGGATGCGGCGGTACTGATACGCCCGGCCCGAGTTGTTTTCGCCCTGGTACCAGATCGCGCCTTTGATGCCAAGCGGAACGAGTGGTTCGATCATGCCGTTCGAAAGTGAGGTCTGGACATTCGGTCCGGTGGAAGCCAGCGAAGCGCCCCGGCGACCCATCCAGTCACCCGCAAGGGACAGGACGGAGGCGTCCGTGAGAGTGAGAGAGAGTAGGTTTGCGGGACCGTTGAAACCACCGAAGGCACCGGTGTCGATCACCTTGATGGCGATCACATTTCGCCCGGCGCGAAGGACGCCTGCCGCGACGTCATAGTTTCGCGGGGTGTTGTAACCAGCGGTCGCGCCGACCTGGGTTCCGTTGATCCAAGTGACCTCTTCGTCGTCGATGGAGCCAAGGGAGAGCTTGGCCGCGCCGACTTGGGCGTCCGTCAGGGTGAATTCTTTACGAAGCCAGACCGTACCGTCGTAGCTATCGAGGCCGAGATCGTGGAAGGCGGTGAGGGCGCCGACCGTCTTCCAATCGGCGGTGCTGAGATCAGTCGACTGCCACGCGCCGGCGATGCCGCCATCGACTTCTGAAGGGCCGGAGATGTCTTGGTCGATCTTTTTCAAGGCGGCATCGAAGTCGCCGAGGGGCTTCAGCGCTTCGCGGCTGGCCCAGGACTCGGCATTGGTACCGCCCCAGTAGTCGCCGATCAGTCCGATGGGGACGCCCACCTCGCGGCGCAGAGCCTTGCCAAAGTGATAGCCGACGGCCGAGAAGCCGCCCCACCCCTCTTGGGCGATGGTGACCGGCGAGGTGACTTTCCAGGTTCCGCCGTTCACTTTCTGCGGAGTCAAGCTGACTTGGTGGGGGACGAGGAAGATGCGGAGATTTGGGTCGTTGGCGGCGGCCACTTCGTCCGCGCCGCCTTTCTCCAAGGTGAGGCCGAACTCCATGTTCGACTGGCCGGTGCAGAGCCAGACGTCGCCGACGAGGACATCGGTAAGGACGACGTGTTGCGAGCCGTCGACGGTGACGGTGTAGGGGCCGCCAGTTTTTGGCGGATCGATCTTGACCGTCCATTTGCCGTCGGCCGCAGCAACGCCGTCAGCTTTCTTGCCTTCGACGGTGACGGTGACTTTGGAGCCGGGATTGGTCCAACCCCAGAAGGTATTCGGCCGGTCGCGTTGCAGCACCATATGGCTGCCGAACGCGGGGCTAAGAAAGGGAAGCGGCATCGGTTGCTGGAGGAGGAGAAGCATCATCTTTGAATGTCTCGACTTTACTGCTTTTTGCCGCCGCGCGGTCGTTCGGTTTTGGGTTGTTTTGTGATTGGGTTAGGTCCTATTAGGAACGATTCGTCCTATAGGTCCTAACCCAATGGCTCGGCGGCTTACGGCCAGGTGCGGTTGACGAGGTTGCCGCAGGCGGCGTTGTTTGCGGTGTAGGCCGCCTGGGAGCAGTAGTCTGCGTCGGTTGTCTCAGGGAAGGAGTAGATGCCCATCTTCTGGTAATCGAAGATGATTTGGCGGCCCGACTTGTTCGTCGCTCCGTCCTTAAAAGGGACATCCTTGGTGAACTTTGCGTGACCGTCGCAGAAGGCCCAGTTGCGACCATTCGAGTACCGCGCGCCGAGTTCCCAGCGGCCGGTACCGTTGCCGACGAGTCCGTAGCCTGGGGCCACATACCAACCGGCGAAGACGCCGCCAGCCGCTGTCTTCGCGGAGCCGACTTCGGCGGAGAAGAAGACGTTAGCGGGCGAGTTGATCGCGCTCATGTTGCGGCCCTTCGCGGTAGTCGTTCCGCGCTTCACATCATAGGTCTGAGCGAGAAGGTAGTTTCCGGCATAAGAAGCGGGCAGCGCCTTGGCCATCGCTCCGACGGTGTTGCGCATCCCGGCATAAGCGCCCTTCACGCCATAGGCGATGAGTTGGGCTTCAAAGCAGTAGGAGCCATCCTTGCCGTAGACGCCCTTGTTCGGGTCGGCCTGGTCGGCAACGAGATCCATGCTTTTCATATACGGCTGGTCGGCAAGGAGGAAGGAGTAGACGCCGGACCAATAGTTGTCGTTGACGGAGGCGGTGGTCAGGTCGTGAATTTCAGTGGGTTTTGAGCAGGGACCGTCCCAACCGGTTTCGGGCAGGTTGTCGTCATACTCTCCGGCGTACATGACCGTGGCGAGGCCGATCTGCTTCTGATTGGAGAGGGACGCCGTCTTCTTGGCGGCGAGTTTGGCCTGGGCGAAGACGGGGAAAAGGATGGCGGCGAGGATCGCGATGATGGCGATCACAACGAGGAGCTCAATGAGGGTGAAGGCTCGATTGCTTGGTTTCATGACGGCCTCTTGGCTCCTTTAAGTCTCCTGGACAGAGTGTTAGGGGATGGTTAGACCGGATTAAAGATTTGTATAGGTATTTGTTATTAATATTAAGGGACCCTGCTTTTCTGAAATGGAGAGCGCGCGTCCACAAGCGTGGTTCTTGCAGGCTCGCTGGCTAAAAGCGGTGGCGGGCCACCGCAGTCTAAAAATAGGTAGTCGGTGCTTGTAAGGATTCGTCTACTTCGACGAATCACTAAGACGTGAACATGGATAGCTCGCGGTTTGAATCGCTCCTGGAGAGTCATCGCGGCATCGTGTTTCGCGTGGTTCGGACTTACTGTCGTCATCCCGATGACGCGCAGGATTTGGCGCAGGAGATTCGGGTGCAGCTTTGGCGGGCGTTTGGGAAGTACGACGAGCGGCGTGCCTTCTCTACCTGGATGTATCGGATCGCTTTGAACGTCGCGATTTCGTGGGTTCGGGGCGCTAAGCGTCGAGAGGAAGTCGGACTGGATGAGGTGGCGGATCGGGCGGCGACGGAGATCGGCGAGGATACGCGAGCGTTGTACCGCCTGATTGAAGGGCTGGATGCGATGAACCGGGCGCTTCTGCTGCTGGTTTTGGATGACCTGAGTCATGCGGAAATCGGGGAAGTGTTGGGGATTTCGCCGGGCAATGTGGCGACGAGGTTAGCCGGCTTAAGCAGCGGTTGAGAGAAGAAGTAGCGAAGGAGAGATAAGTAATGGAACTGGAAGAACTGAAAGCAAATTGGAACTCGATGAATACGCGGCTTGATGAGGTTCAGGCGCAGCAGGCGGTGCTCCGGCAGGTGGTGGGGCAAGGTCGGACGCGTTCGGCGGCGCGGTTGTTGATGCGGGAGCCGATTTTTGAGTTGGTCGTGGGGGGGCTGACGGCGGCTTGGATGGGTGGGTTCCTATTTGACAACCTCGCGAAGATCTCCCGGGAGCCTATCGGGGCGGTTCCGGCGGTGCTGGTCGATGCCTGCGCGATCTTTACGATCTGGGCGAGCATTCGGCAATTGATCACGATTTCCGGGTTCGACTATGCGAATCCGATCTTGGAGACGCAGCGGCAGTTGGCGGGGCTGCGGTCGCTTCGGGTTCGTTCTACGCAGTGGATGTTGCTCCTTGGCATTCCGCTATGGATCGTTTTTCCGATCGTCGTGGGGCAGGCGTTGATTGGCTATGAGTTGTGGCGGTCGGTGAGTCTGCCTTGGGTGTTGGGGAATTTGGGGTTTGGCGGGGTGGTCTCCGGGGCGGCGATTCTTGCGGCGCGGCGATGGCCGATTCTTCGGAAGGTTGAGGCGGTTTTTGCGGGGACGGAGGTGGCGCGGGCGCAGGCGATGTTGGAGGAATTGGAGCGGTTTTAAGGATATTTATTTTAAATAGCAGTCCGTGAAAGCTTGATTTATTCGGGATTTCACGGGGATTTCTCGTTACTTTTTTTTCTGATCGGACTATTTGTTGAGCGAATATAAAAGCATGTTATTTTGAATAATGACGGTAATAAAGTAGATATTTGTCTACTATTTTACCTTGTGCGGTGGGTTTAAGACCGGCCGGAATTCCGCCCCGTTGGGGCTTGGTTATGCGGGCGTTTTTTCCCAGGCCGTTGGCCTGGGCTGTGGTATTCCGGCCCTTTGGGCCTAGGGTAGCGGCGAGGCCCTCGTCGCCGATTCGGGCTAAGTTTTGGAGAGGGAGCGGTTGATTAGACCTGGGCGTGACGCTTTCGAACGGCGACGGGGGCGTCGCCGCTACCTCTGGGTTGGTCATCGCGGGCGGGCGCTTGCGTCTTTGCGGCGTTGGGGAGACGCGGGCGGGACGCCTACGCCACGTTAGGGCTCGCTTGTCAGCTTTTGGAAATCTTCGTCCGTGAAACGGAGGTCGCCGCGGAGCCAGGCGAGGGCGTCGGTGGCGTCTCTCAACAGTCGTGCGAGTTGGGAAGAGCCGTAAGGGGAAAGGGACATGGAGTACCAGTCGAATCTCAGGTCAAACTCTTCGTCCGGCGTCCGTTCGTGCTCTTCGTCCATGACCGCTTCCGCCATTTCTTGGAAGGCGGCCTCGGTTTCAAAGTGGAGGGTGACCCGCCCAAACATCAGGTGGGTGCAGCCACAAGCGCAGACGGTTACGCGGCCGTGTTCGGTCTTGGCGAGGCAGTAGGCGGCTTCGTGATTCATGGGGTCTCCCAGGTCGGTCCTTACTATACTTTTTATTCCAGTTATATATGTCAAGTGTTCCGAGACTTTTGGTACTCGTGAAGGTACTGGTTGATTCAAAATGATCGGACGATTTAGAGCTAAGCCACGAGAAATTAGAATCTCGACAGAAAAGTCATGTTTTAAATCGTTCCATCAAATTAGGCAAGCTCGTGACGAGCCGGGCGCGAAACCATAAGGGATGGGCCTCGGCCCGGAAATAAGATGAAAAGCATCGTCTTCGCGACTCTCATCCTCGGACTGTCGGCGTACGCCGCCGCGCAATCCTCCCCCGTCTCCCTCTCCTTGGGCGGCACCACGCAATACGACGGCTGGGCGAATTTCAATCCCACGAACTTTCCGGGCGGGGGTAGCTTCCCCGGTACCGGAGCTTGGGCCGCTCCGCTGGGTTCGAACACGGCGAATTCTGGCGACGCGACGCTGCGAAAGGTTTCCAATGGCGTAGGCGGCGGCCCCTACGTCTCTTCGGGCAGCATCTATTCGGGCGGTTTCAGTTCCACTGCGAACACGCTCGGCGGAAAACTGGCGGCGGAAGATACGACGGTCGTGAGCGGCCTGAAGACGGTGGCGTTCCAGCTTGAAATCGGCGAGGCGTTTGGCTACGACCTTTACAATCACGCCGATCCGATCCTCACCTATACGTACACCCCGGCGGGCGGCTCGCCAACAACGGCCAGTTTCGCTTCGACCGCCTTTACCAGCCAGCTCGCGCATGTGGACACGGGGAACACTTTTACCGATCCGACGACCGGCGTGCCGCAGAAGCTATACAACAACCTCTACGGCTATCAGTGGAATCTAAGCGGAATCTCAGGAACGGTGACGGGGATCTCGATCTCTTTCCAGACGGTCCAGCACTCGCAGATCTATTCGCTCCAGTTGGACCAGAGCAGCCAGGCCTACGGATCGAACGTATTTACCGCAGCCCCTGTGCCGGAGCCCGCCTCGATCGCGGCACTCGGACTCGGCACGCTCGCGTTGGTTCGCCGGCGCCGACGAGCCTAACGCTTTGCTTTACTGAGCTCTTTGAGCAGCGCCGCGTCTTCCGGATTGGGGGACGCCGGCGCGTTATTTCCTCGCGGAGCGACCGTTCCCGGATCGACGCCGGAGGTGGGTTTGAAAAGCAAGAAACCGATGAGCGCCAGGACTGCGACGACCAGGATGGCCACGAGAGTCCGGTTCATTCGAGATCCCAAATCTTTTCGTCGGCAAGGGTGCCCTTACCCCCGGCGACTGGCAGACCCTTCACGTGGCCGTCGACAAAGACCGTGGTGGCGCGATTCGTATGGCGCGGCCAGATGTGGCCAAACGACTCCCATGTGAGAGGCGGCGAACCGATCCAACGAGAAGGGGGATCGACCGTCCAGTAGCCCAGGCTCGGCTGGTTCGACTCGTCCACGAAGGTCGATTCGGCAAGGAGAACGGTGTCGGCGGGCGACCCAATCTCAGTCATCGAGCGGCCGGAATTCGAAGTCGTTGGGTCGCCATCGGATAGGTACCAATAGTTGAGCCCGTAGTTGGGCGTCAAGCTAAAGATGTAATCGCTGACGAACGGATCGGTGCCGTACTTTTTGCGGTCATCGACGGTGTCGGGGCAGAAGGCGATCTCGCGGGTTTTGGCGTAGATCGGCACGGTGTAGACCGGCCAGCGTTTGCCGGGTTGGTTGGCCGCCCAGTATTTGCCAGGCAGGTGATCTTCCCAGTCGCCGGCGTAAAGCTGGAACACCAGTCCCATTTGACGACCGTTGCTCAGGCACTGGGTCTTCTTCGCCGCCTCTTTGGCTTGGGCGAGGACGGGGAAGAGGATGGCCGCCAGGATGGCGATGATGGCGATCACCACCAACAACTCGATCAAAGTGAATCCGCGCCGCCGCATTACTTGACAAGTGTGTCGAGATTCGCGACGATCGGATTCGCCTTTCTTGAGGTTCCTTTGCTGGGTTTGTCGATGGTAACGGATACTAAGGCGACGATGACGGCAGATCAGGTTTCGGAGTTCGCGTTGGGGCACCCGGAGGCCATCGAGGATCATCCGTTTGGGCCGGCGCTGGATGTCTTCAAGGTGGGCGGGAAGGTATTTGGGTTGCTGACCGAGGATCGGGTGAGTTTGAAGTGCGATCCGAAGGAATCGTTGCGTCTACGTGACGAGTATCCGGCGATCACGGCGGGTTACCACCTGAACAAGCGGCATTGGAATACCGTCGAGTTGGACGGGAGCGTGCCGGAGGAGGAGGTCCGGTGGATGGTACGGCATTCGTATGAGTTGGTGGTGGGGAATCTATCTAAGGAAGATCGCGTTCGGCTTCAAGGTTCTTAGTAGCTCGGTACCTGTGGCTAGCGTTACTTTTCCGGACACGGGTGCCGGGCACGAGTCATCCCATTACCCGTGGCAACCCAGATTCCCCCTTCAGTTTAAAGTCTGCCGACATTTGTCGTTTTATGTGTTAGAATGCTCTAACGACAAACGTCGGTAGGGGGGAAATGAAGAAGAAGCCGAGCATTGGGCGGTCGGAGAGCGAGGTGCTCCGGTATATCGCGGAGCAGGGTGGGGCGACGGTGACGGAGATGGGGGATCACCTTGCCGCCACTAAAGGGCAGACCCGCAACACCGCGCTGAACATGATGGAGCGGCTGCGGCAGAAGGGGTTTCTTGATCGGAAGAAGGTCGAGGGGGTCTATCGCTACTCCGCCTCGGAGGCGAAGGGAAGCATGTTCCAGGGGTTTGTCGAGGAGTTTGTCGACAGCTTTCTCGGCGGCTCGGTCTCCCCGCTCGTTGCCTATTTAGGAAGTCGGGCGGAGGTTGACGCCAAGCAACTTGAGGAGCTTCGGGCTTTGGTGAAGAGCTTGGACGAGGGGCGGAAGGATGCGTGAGGTTCTCCTGGTCGCGGCGCTCCAATCGGGGGCACTTCTGCTGGCGGTTTGGGCGACCTTCCGCGCCTTCCCCGCGATCCCGGCTAACGCAAAGGCTTGGATCTGGCGGCTCGCCTTTCTAAAGCCGGTGGCTTGCCTAGTGCCTTTCGCGGCGGTGACCCTGAATGTGCTTCCGGCCGAGCCGGTCGTCTCGGCTTCAAGCGTGAGCCTTAAGCCGGTGCCAATGCGCGCGATTCAGCTGAGCGCACCCGTCGAACCTTCGCCTTCTTTCGATCCCTGGCTGGTGCTTTGGCTGGCGGGGGCGGTCGCGGTTGGTTCGCGGGGCGTTTGGGGATGGGCGCGGGCGAATCGGGTGGCGCAATTTGCTGACCCGATTACGGAACCGGCTTACCTTTGGATGCTTGAAAATCTTACGAAGCAGGCGGGCATCTCCCGGTCCATCGACTTACTCAGCAGTCCCGGTCTTGAGAGCGCGATGCTGTTGAGCGGCCGCCGGGCGGTGATCGTGTTGCCGCAGGCGACCCTGGAAGCGGGTTCATCCGACGACGTGCGGCTGATGCTGGCCCACGAGGTTGCGCACCTCGCCCGTCACGATCTGCCTTGGTTTGGGCTGATTTGGCTGGTCCAGGCGGGCTTCTTCTTCAACCCGGTGGTCTGGCTGGCGGCGCGTGCTTCCCGCCTGGACCACGAATCGGCGACCGACCGATATGCGGCCGAACTCGCGGCGGTGCCCGTGCAGACGTACGCCGACATGCTCTTGCGCGCCACGGTGGTCGCGCGCACCTCGCTCGTGCCCGGAATTCTTCCGATGGCCGAGTCGTACCGAACCATCCACCAGAGACTCGAGGCAATGAAACACTTCAACAACGAACCCTCTCGCTGGCGCCAAACCGCCATCGGCCTCCTTGCCCTCGCTACGGCCGGGCTCCTTCCCGCCTACCAACTTGCGCAAGCAGAGCCTCCCCAGGTCAAGCTGGCGAAGCCTGCAATCAAGAAGGAGGCAGTTAAGGAGAAAGCGAAGGCCCTCAAAAAGACCAAGAAGGCGTTGAAGCCGGCGAAGGTGAAAGCGGCTTCCGAGAGAAAGGCGAGCAAGAACGCGGAGTGGAAGTTCCCGGACCCCATCAAGGGCGGCTTTGCTAAGCCGAAGGCAGAGGAGGGCAACAATCAGGCTGGAGCTTCGGCGTCCCGCGCTGAAGAAGGAGCGGTGGCGGGCGGAGTATCTGGCCAAAACGGATTCCCTTTAACGGATGAATTCACGAAGAATTTCGAGGCGATGGCGGGTGGTTTGAGCGGCCGAGGCGGTCAGAGTTCTAGCGGTGGTTTTTCCTCCGGCAGTAGCTCTAGCAGTTCGTCAGCTAGCAGCTCTTCCAATGCTTCGTCCGGCTCGTCGAACTCATCTGGCCAGAGTTCCGGGTCCGGCTCTGACTCCGGGGGCGGGGGTGGACAAGAATCCACGCGCCGCAGTTTCAATGGCTCCGGGCCTTCGGGCAATCAGAACTCGAACACGAATAGCGGTCAGAACCAATCGTCTTCGAGCTCCGGAACGCTGAACGTCAGTATCGATCCAAAGTCGACCCAGGTCAGCTTTGAGTTCAATCGTTACGACGCCCGAACGGCGCTTCGATCGCTGCTTCAGAACACGGGCAAAAAATTCCGGATCGAGAAGGATGTTCAAGGCATTCTGACGGTTACGGGGAAGGACCTCTCCTTCGATTCGGCCCTCCAGACGCTGCTGCGGAGCGCGAACGCGCAGGTGAAGATGGAGAAGGGTGTGTTTGTGGTCTCGGCGAAGCGGCCGTAGGCGGGGGTTCCGGATCTATGAATTCGATATCTAGCTGCTAGTTGGAAGGCTCTCGCCCCTCACCCCTGCCCCTCTCCCCCAGAGGGGAGAGGGGTTCTGATCGGTCATCCGGGGAACGCGCTAGAATGGTCGGAAGCAATGGAGCTTGACGCCCTTTCTTCGCCTAAGGCCGCGCGACGCGTCCTCGACATGTCCGGTTACCAGTGGACGGTGCTTTTCGCCGCCTGGCTGGGCTGGGGGTTCGACGTTTTTGATGGGCTGCTCTTCAATTACGTCGCTCCGAACTGTGTGCCGACCCTTCTTCATCTGCCGATCGGATCGCCGGAGGCCAAGGCGGCGACGCTGCAGTGGACCGGCATCCTAACCTCGCTACTGCTCATCGGTTGGGCGGTGGGCGGCATCATCTTTGGCAAAATCGCCGACCGGCTCGGGCGGACCCGGACGTTGATGCTCACGATGATGATGTACGCCATCGGCACGGCGGCCTGCGCGTTCGCGCCGAACATGGCGGTGCTGGTGCTGTTCCGGCTGGTCGCCAGCCTCGGTATCGGGGGCGAGTGGGCGGCGGGCGCGGCAATGGTGGCGGAGGTCGTGCCGGAGAAGCGGCGGGTGGAAGCCGGAGCGCTGCTCTACACCTCGGCGCCGATGGGGCTTTTTCTGGCGACTTATCTGACGTTCCTCATTCAGGGGCAGATTTTCAAAGGGAGTCCGGAAACGGCTTGGCGGTATGTGTTCCTCTGCGGTCTAATTCCTGCGGCGGTAGCGGCATGCGTGCGGTTCTTTGTGAAGGAACCGGAGCGGTGGAAGACGGCAGTGGAAGGGGTTTCGGCGCCGCGGATCGCGGAACTTTTCACGCCGGAGTTCCGAAAGGCCACCATCGGCGGCTTCCTGATGGCGCTGACCGCGCTGTTGATGTGGTGGAGCTGCAACGCCTTTATTCCGGTCGTCTCCTCCGGTCTAGCGAAGGCGAACCCGGCGACGGCGGGGCTGGCGGAGGAATGGAAGCGGTTGGCCACCAACTGCTTCAACATCGGCGGCCTGATCGGGACGCTGATGACGGTTCCGTTTGCGAAGCATCTCGGTCGGCGGGTGATGTTCGCCGTTTACTTCACTTTGAGTGCGGCGTCTCTGTTCGCAGCGTTTGGGTTGGATATCGATCCGCATACGCGGCTGTACTTCTATTTCCCGGTGGGTTTGAGCGTGTTCGGGGTGTTCGGGGCCTTTACTTACTATCTGCCGGAGCTCTTCCCGACGCGGTTGCGGGGAACGGGGGCGGGGTTCTGCTACAACTCCGGGCGCTTTATCGCGGCGTTTGGTCCCTTTTTGGTGGGAAGTATCGCGGCGCGTGGGGCGGATGCGCTGCAGTCGGCGCTGCATGTGTTGTTCTTTGTTGGGTTTGTACCGTTGATCGGGTTGTTGGCGATTCCTTTTGCGCCGGAGACGAAAGGTCGCGTTTTGGCGGACTAATGTGGAGCGCGTAATTTATTTGCGCGCTTGCTAGCTAAGTAGAAATTACGGAGTTACGGGTGGCGAGAGGCACCCGGAACCTCTCCCCCCGGCCCCCTCTCCAAGACGAGCCACTTGGAGAGGGGGAGACTTGGCATTATGTGTGGGCCACCGCGACTGCGGAATCGGCGGTGCCGTAGTAGAGGAGCCAGCGATTTTTGAAGTGGACAAGGCCTTGGATAAAGACGGTTCCGTCGGAGAACTGGCCGGTCTTTTCGTAGGGGCGTTCGGGGGTTAGGAAGTAGTCCTGGGTGCGGTCGAGAAGCTTGCTTGGGTCTTCGGCGGAGAACAGTGCTTGGCCGGCGGAATAGGTTTGGCCATGCAATCTTGAATCGCCCTTCGCGGGATCGTTGCGGCCGTTGTACAGAAGGACGATGCCGTTCTTCGTTTTCACCGCGGGTGGGCCAGGTTCGGCGAGGAGGCTGTCGAAGTGGTCGGCGCGCGGTTCTAAGAGTGGGAGCGGCTCGCCTTTAGGGTCTAGGAGTGGTTCCCAAGAAATGCCGTCGGTCGAGGAGGCGAGATAAACGTTGCCTTCGCCCCAGTACATCCAATAGCGGTCCTTGATCTTCGCGGCGACTAATCGGCCGTGGACTAGCTCGGTCACAACCGCGCCCGACTTCGACCAGAGGTCGCGGATACGACCGGAAAACGCGGGACCGTGTTTCGTCCAGACTTTGAGATCTTGAGAGGTCGCTACCGCGAGACGGGCGGTATGGCGGTTCCACTGGGTGTAGGTAAGGAGGTAGCCGCCGGTGGGGAGTTCGACGAGGCGGGGGTCCTCGCAGCCGCCGGGCCATTCGTACGCCTTTTGGGTGTCGTCGGCGGGATACAGGACCGGGTGGTCGCTCTTGGTAAAGGTGAGACCGTCTTTGCTTTCGGCGTAGCCGAGGCGGGAGGTGTGGGCGCCGATGCCGGAGCCGCTATCGTCTTCGGCCCGGTAGAGGATGACCACGTGGCCGTTGTGAACGACGGCGGCGGGGTTGAAGACGTGGTCCGATTCCCAGCGGACGACCTTCTTGGTCATCGGGCAGTCGAAAGTCCGATCCCCCATCCCGAGGATGGGGTTGTGATCGTCCGCCCGATGAAAGGGACCCAGCGTCCAGCCCGCCACTAAGCAGCCACCAGCGAGAAGAGAGCGTTTTTATTCATCGGACGGGCTGCGGATCGGTGTTGGGTTTGAAGGTGCGGAATTCGGAGACGATGTTACAGAGAGGAAGATCGGGGTCGTACGAGGCTTCGATCCAGCCGTCGCGAATCATGGCTTCGATGGCTTCGGGGAAGTAAGGCATGAGGGCGGCGACGTCCGGGCGGAACTGCCGGACCTCGTCTAACATCATCATGATCGCCGGGAAGCGGTGGTCGCGCTGGAGGGCGTTGACGACGAGTTCGATCTGCGCGTAGATCGGCAGCGTTTTGTCGCCGCGGACGTAACAAGGGGCCTTCTGAATCGTGCCGTTGACGTAGACCGCGGTCTCCTTCCAGGTCGCGCCACTGAGGTTGAGTTTGAGCACGTTGTGGCGCTCTAACTCGTGCTGGTAGTCCAGATCGAGGAGGAAATCCGATGACTGGGCGACGGCGTTGAAGCAAAAGCCGCCGATGCCGATATCCATCTCCTCGCCGATAAAGCCGCCTTGCGCGATCCAGGCCCAGGCTTTTTGTGGCGTGAGATCAAGTCCGGCGCTCTCCGCCAGTTGAGCGGTGAACTCTTGAAGGTCGGTGAACTGGGCGTTGGCGGTGTACCAGTAGTCGCCGAAACGAATATGGGTACCGATCTTTGCTTTTTGTCGATTCTCGAACTCCTGGCGGAGCCATTTGGCGTCTTGTTTGCCACGTTCGATCTCGAGGATGGTGTAGGCAAGCTGCTGCGCTCCGACCTGAGCCAGGGTAACGCCGGCGGAGAGGATCGGGTCGGCGAAGCCGGCGCACTCGCCCACCAGGAACCAGTTCTCGCCGTAGTGACGGCGAGCCATGAAGGACCAGTCGCGGGTGGTTTCGAATTTGCCCTCGCGGGTGGCGTTGCGGATCAGTTCGCGAACCGTGGGCTCTTCTTGGACGGCCCGTTCGTAGAGTTCTTCCGGCTTTTGGCCGCAGGCTTTGAAATATGCGGTCGGCACGACGAGGCCGATGCTGGTGCGGGTGGGCCCCATCGGAATGAACCAGAGCCAGCCCCAGCCGAGGCTGAGAATTTGGATGCGGGTTCCGCCCACGCCGATCTCTACCGCCCAGTCGGCGTTCTGCCAGTAGTCCCAAACCGCGATATTGCGAAGGGTGGAGGGCGTATCGCATTGGACGTTCATCGCCCGACGCAGGATGCCGGAGTTGCCGGAGGCGTCGACGTAGTGTTTGGCGGTAACCACCTCTCCGCTCTCCAGTTCCAGCCCGGCGACTCGCGCGCCTTCCTTGAGAACTTTGTTGACCTTCGCGCGTTCTCTTACCTCGCAGCCCAACTCGGCCGAGTGGTCGAGGAGGATCTTGTCATATACGGAGCGGTCCACCTGGAAGGCGGTCATCTTGCGTTGGCCGACGTATTTGGCGGGTCGGGGCTCGTCGACGAACTCTTCGGAGGGGAGGAACTCGAAATCCCACAGTTCGGGGTTCTTGCCCCATTTATAGGTCGCGCCGATCTTGATGGGGAAGTCGGCGGCCTCCATCTTGTCCCAGCATCCGAGTTCCGCGAGCACGGAGCAGACGGGCGGGAGGAGGCTTTCGCCAATGTGGTCCCGGGGAAACGATTCCCTCTCAAGGATGAGCACGCGCATCTCGGGCGCGTACTTCTTCAACATGCCGCCTACGGTGGCACCGGCGGGACCGCCGCCCACGATGGCGACGTCGTACTGTGGTTCGGAACTCATTTCTTTGCGAAATTCAGGCGAGGATCATTGAGATCGAGTTTGTAGAGGAGTTGGTTGTAGTTGTAGAGAGGGGTCTTATCGTCGTTGCCCGAGAACTCCGCCGTGTAGGTGCCTTCGAAGTAGATCGCGCTCCCCTGGTCCAAGAAAGCGTGGTGAACGGGATTGTAAAAGGTGTACTTCGGGTGGTCGCAAACCTTAACCGCCCGGCGAAAGGGGCCGGTAGGGCGGTCCGCCTCGGCGTAGTCGATCTCGCCGAGTTCTGACTCCTTGCCGTGCTTTCGGCCAAAGATGCCGATCCAGCGTTTACGAAAGGCGTTCCAATGCACGCTTCCGTTTGCGATCTCCACGGGTTTCCCGTCCTCGTCCACGGGAAGGAAGTGGGTCTCTTCCAGCCTCAGCTTGCCGTCTCGAACGAGCCGTGCTTCCAAGCTCGAGGTGAGAGGACGAAGCTCCTTTTGCCAGCGGTAATCGGGCTTGCCATCCACTCGACGGACCGAGCCGTCGGCATCGAGGCAGGTGAAGGCTTCGTAAGTGGCCGGGTCCATGAGGGAGGCAGAAGGGACGCGGACATTGGGCGGATCATTACCCAGGATGTAGCCATCGATCTGCACCGTATGACCATCCAGAAAGCGCCAGTCGCGATCTTTGGCAAAGGTCTGGGCGATATCGAATCGTTCGGCCGCGTCGTTCCACTTCAGATAGCCGCTCGACTGAATCTCTCCCAAGTTCTTCATCTGTGCGTAGTAGGCGTACAGCGAATCGCTCAGAACGACGAGGCCGCTCACCCAAATCGGGTGAGAGTCCGTGGATTCCACCATCGGCCGAACAAAACCGCTCTTTTGAAAATAAGCAAAGTCGATCCCTTGATCGGCTCCGCCTTTAGGTAGGGTTGCGACAGCGCCCGTGGTGTGGAAGTTTCCGAGCGGGAAATTCGCTCGATCCGTATCTCCCCAGAACCACATCATACGGCCTTTATAGATCTCTGCTTGGGCGGTGTCTTGGCCGAGGACTCCGCCATTTAAAATTGGATTCTTGAGAGGAGTCGTCTCGCCCAACAGCACGCTGTCGCGATAGATGCCGGCTCCGGTCAGGCGGCAGATCCGCTCCGCGACGTTCGTCCGTTTAAGGCGGATCCTCGCCTCACTTCCTTCCTTGGCCCGAAGAGCCACGCCGCGGTAGCCAAAACTATCCGCCTTGGCCTCGTAGCCGGGGCTTTGGAGGTGGAAATAGACTTCGTTCCCCATTAACCCCGGCTCGTTGAACGCGACAAGCCCCGCGCTGTCGCTGACAAAACGAAGTCCGTTCACGGTTCGAAGCTGCACCAAAGGAATGCCCCTCCCCGTGGCCTCGTCGACGATCCGGACTTTGAAGTACGGTCCGATGGCGAGGGCGAGAAGAGGCAAAAGGGCCATTCCGGCTACTTGATACTCCAGATGGAGTTCGTGTTGGTATCCACGGGCTCCATCGCGTTCGAATGGGCCCATTTCTGCTTAATGTATTTGGCGTGGCCATCGCAGAAAGTCGCGGGGGTACCGCCGTTGTGGACGGCGCTGGTGGGGGTGTAGCCCCACGAGTCTTTGTTGGTATCCCAGTGGATCAACATGCCGCAGTTGGCCCAGGCGTGGGGGCTTTGCGGTGTGTCGTAACTGCCTTGGCTTCCCGCGATGAGGAGCACATCGGCAGGCCGGGCGATGGTCGTGGTGGATCGGCGATTCACCCCTTCACTGGCATAGGCGCTGGCGCCGCCGTTATAGCCATAGCTCATGCCCCAGCCCCAATCGTACTTCCAGCCATACCACCGGGCGGAAGCGCTGGCGGAAAGAGCATGGGTGAAGTAGACGGTGTTGAAGTTGGGATCGGTCCAGAAGTTCCGGTCGGTCTGGGCGGGCGAGTTGAGGAGCTGAAGGTTCTTGATGTACGGATACATCACACCGAACCACTTGCCGGGCATTTCGCCGCAAGCGGTGTCGTCCTGCTCGGAGTAGGGGCCGCAAAGCTGGTCGTCTCGGTCGCGAGGCATAAACACGTCATCCGTGTCGCTCACGTACATCATGGTGCCGGTCGCCAACTGCTTCATGTTGCTCATGGAGACGGCCTGCTTGGCGGCCATTTTGGCTTGGGCGAAGACGGGGAAGAGGATCGCGGCGAGAATGGCGATAATTGCGATCACGACGAGGAGTTCGATGAGGGTGAACGCCTTCGACTGGATCTTAAGAAGGTAATGCGAGGTTTTAATGTTGGACTGCATTGTCGTAATCCGGAGCTAGTCGGTGCGTCCGCCGAGGTTTGGATAGGTCCCGCTTTTACGCGGATCGACTCCCTTGCTTTGAAGCGCGGCGAACTGCGCTTCTTGGCGCGCGGCGGCCTCCTTTTGGGCTTCGGTAAGGGGTTCGCCGGTGAAGGAGTTCACGGTGTTGCCGTGAGTGGTCTTCATCGCGTCTTCCATCGAAACCCCGCGGACCTCGCCGGAGCCGAACTTAACGAATAGCGCGCCCAGGGCGATGACGAGAACCGCGACGGCCGCGGCAATGGCGGCGGGATGAAGGCTCTTCTTCATCCCATCCACCCAGATGAATCAGAAAGGGGCAACAACATTGCGCTTTCACTAGGATCGTCTCCCAAAAAGGGTGAAGATCATGTGGATTATCTTCGCACAGATCATCTCAAGAGCGACCGTTTATGCGTTGAATTGGAGAAAATCGTGGGGTTAGTCTATACTTGGTGGCGGCTGGCCTTCCTTCGTTTGAAGGTGAGGCATGATCTTGCCGATAGTTTATGGCTACCCCTCGTTGGCAGGCGATCTACGACGACATTCAGGGGCGCGTCACGAATGGTGATTTACGCCCGGGCGACGCTTTGCCGAGCGACGACGATTTAGCGGCGCAATGGTCGGTTTCCCGCCTCACCGCCCACCGCGCGCTTTACGAACTGGCTCGCAACGGAGTCTTGCGCCGCACCCGGGGCGCCGGGACGGTGGTCGCGGAGCCGGCATTGCCGGTAAGGCCGATTGTGGCGGCGGTCGTCTTCACCTTGACCCAACGGTTTGAAGCCGACCTGCTCTCGGCGGTGGCCACGGCATTGGGCGATGAGTACCGAATCGAGTTGGCGGAGACGCGCCACGATCCGGTGAGGGAAGCGGCGCTTTTAAAGCGTCTGGTACGAGAGTCGGACGCGGTCGTTCTCTTCCCGACTTGCGCACCGGAGAACGACGCTCTGCTCGCCGAGATCACCGCCAGCGGTTACCCCCTCGTTTGCCTTGATCACTATCCGGACGGCGTGGTCTGCGACGCCGTCCTCTCCGACCATTACGGCGCGGCGCGCGCCGGGATGGAGCGACTCCTGGACCGGGGGCACCGGCGAATCGCCCATCTCACCGATATGGAGACCCACGTCGTCTCGACGGCGGAGCGGCTCCGCGCTTACGAAGACGCATTAAAGAATCGAGGGAGGGACGCCCGTAGCCTCGTTCGGAGCTTTCCGTACCTGGCGCCGAACACCGCCCGCGAATACGAACAGGCCCAGCAGCTAGTCCACGATGCGCTCGCCGCCATGCTCACCGCGCCGGAGCCGCCGACGGCGGTTTTCTGCATGCGCCACCTCTACGGGGTGGTGGCGATGGAGGCCTTGGAACGGCTGGGGAAGCGGGTCCCGGAGGACGTCGAAGTGTTGGCCTTCGTCGACCGGCATTCGTTTTTGATGAGGCATCCTGAGAGAATGGTACGTATCTTCCAGGACCTAGACGAGATCGGCCGCTTGGCGGCCCAGAAGATCGTGAATCGGTTGGAAGGGATGCCGCTGACGCCGACGCAGACGGTGGTCTCGGCGCGGCGCAAGGAGCCGAGCGTGGTGCGAGCGGCGCATTATCAATCTTGATGAGCCCATGTGGACTGCGCTAACTTGCTAGCGCTCTGGTCAGGAGATTTATCTCCGTGATTGCCACCTGAGTAGAAGCTACGCCAACAACTTGGCTGACAAGAGCGCAAATAAATTTGCGCAGTCCACATGGGTTATTCTCCATCGATGCATTCTTGGCCCCATGCTCCAGCGCGCCGTTCGCATGAGGGGGGTGCGATCTTCGTCACGGCGGGGACTTACAAGAAGGAGCATTTATTTGACGGAAACGAGCGCTTGACTTTGCTCCAGTCCGCGCTCTTTGCTTTGGCAGAGGAGCGTGGTTTGGATTTGCAGGCCTGGGCGGTCTTTCCGAACCACTATCACTTGGTGGCTCACACAGACGAAGGGTTTGACGTCTCACGATTCTTTAAATCGCTTCACGGCCGGACGTCGATTGCGTTGAACCGCTTGGACGGAGCGGTGGGGAGGAAGGTGTGGCACAACTTTCGGGATACGAAACTAACGAACACCAATTCCTACTTGGCCAGGCTTCACTATGTGCATTCGAATGCGCAGAGGCACGGAGTCGTAGCGGCGGCTCGTATGTATCCTTTCGGCTCCGCACACTGGTTTGAAACGCAGGGCGAAGAGGCATTTGTGCGGACCGTTTATTCGTTCAATATCGATCTCCTGGAAATTGACGACGACTACTGACAACCCCATGTGGAGTGCGCAAATTTATTTGCGCTTTTGTCAGCCAATTTATTGGCGTGATCTCTACCGTGTAGAAACTACGGAGATAAATCTCCTGACAAGAGCGCTAACAAGTTAGCGCAGTCCACATAGGTTTTTCTATTTGTACGGCGTCATTGAACCCGGTCTCCCCGCCACCGGCGTGACCCGCATCGATGGCGTGGCCGACATGTGGAAGTGCAACGTCCCGCCCTCCAACAATGCCTGGTGACCGACGACCGTACCCGGAATCACATGTCCCCGCAAAGACACCTCCGTCACGTACGGATGCTTCGCCGAATTCTCCGGCGCGTCGATCGTCAGGGTCCGACCGTTAGTTAGATGAACGCGAGCCTTCTTGAACAGAGGTGAACCCAGCGCCCACTCCGGGCGACCCGGGCAGTGAGGGTAGAGGCCGAGGGAAGAGAGGATGTACCAGGCCGCCATCTCCCCGTTGTCTTCATCGCCCGCGAAACCGTCGGGCGAGTAGAGCGTGTCGAGGACGCGACGGATCTCTTTCTGGGCCCGCCAAGGACGGCCAGCCGCCAGATAGAGATATAGGACGTGATGCACCGGCTGGTTGCCGTGGGCGTACTGGCCGAAATCGCGGATGGCCATTTCCGTCATCTCGTGAATCTCCACGCCGTAGCCGCCGACGTGGAAATACGGCGGAGTGGCGAGCATCTGGTCGAGCTTTTTCGCAAACGCCGCCTCGCCGCCCATCAGACTCATCAATCCAGCTGCGTCGTGTTGAACCGCCCAACTGGACTGCCAAGGGCCGCCCTCGACGTAAGGCCCGCCCCAATAAAACTCGTCGAACGGCTCGACCCATCCGCCGTCCGCCTTCCGCGCCCGCATAAATCCGACACCCGGGTCATAGAGTTTTTGGTAATTCAAAGCGCGACCAAGCAGGCGGTTGGCGACCTCCTTCTGGCCGAGAGCGGTGGCGGTTTGGGCGATCGCCCAATCGTCGTAGGCGTAGTCGAGGGTTTGGGCCACAGCTCCCCCGCTCACGCTGTAGCCGTACTTCAGATAGCTTTCAATATCGTTGCGGCCAGCTCCAACGGGACCGCCGCGAGCCGGGCCGTCGGCGTGGCGGAGCATGCCTTTCAGGGCGGCTTCAATATCGAAGTCTCGGATCCCCTTCGCCACCGCATCGGCGATCGTCGCGTCGAGGTGGGTGCCGGGCATGGAGACGCGGTGGCCGGGGGAGGGCCATTGGGGGAGCCAGCCGCTCTCGTGATAAGCGTTCACCCAACCGCGAAGCATCTCCGCTTGGCGTGCTGGTTCCAGCAGAGTCAGAAGGGGGTGTTGGGTGCGGAAGGTGTCCCAAAAGCCGGTGTCGGCGTAGAGCGGACCGTCGTGGACCTGGCCGTCATAGGGGCTGAAATGGACGGTCTTTCCCGCGGGATCAATCTCGTGCCAGGTTCGGGGGAAGAGCTTGGTGCGATAGAGGCACGAGTAGAAAGTCTTCTTGGCGGTCTCGTCGTCCGTCTCGATCTCGATCTGGCCGAGCGTTTTCTCCCAGGCCGCTTCCGCACGGGAGGCGATTTCGTCAAGGTTCGCGGTGCCGATCTCGCGTTGGAGATTGAGAATCGCCTGCTCCACGGAAATGAAGGAGGTCCCGACCCGCATCGTCACCTCGCGGGCGCGACCCAGTTCGAGGCAAACGCCGAGGGCGTCGCCGGTCCGGGCCTCGTTCGAGGGACCGAGGTCATCGCCCCGGAACGTGGCCCACGATGCGATCGGCACGGTGAGCCGGGCCACGAAATAGCAAGCGAAGTTTGCGGGGACGCCGCCGGAGTTGCCCCGCGTCCAGCCGACAAGCAGTCCGTCCGGGCGGAGCTCGAAATGAGTTTCCCCTTTGACGCCCTCCAAAATAAGACGCGAGTCTGCGCCATCGGGGAAGCGGAAACGGAAAACGGCGCCCCGCTCAGTGGGCGCGGTCTCAAGGATTACGCCGGAGGCGACCAGTTCGGCCCGCATCCGGTGCGGCTTTACGGTGGTTTTATCCAGCCGCCAAGTGGTAGCCCGGCGTCCGGTAGAAAGGGCGCGGACGCCCGATTGCGGCATGACGACAAACGCGCCGTAGTCTCCCATCCACGGGCTGGGCTGGTGGGTCAACCGCACGCCTTGGAGCTTGGGCGAGCGCGGCTGGAACTGCCAGCCCCATCCGTCGTCGGTCTGCAGAGTCCAGTGCGCCATACCGAACGGCATTGCGACGATGGGCATCGTGCTGCCGCGGGAGAGACTCCCGTTGGAGTCGGTGCCTTGCAGAGGGTTGACGTAGGAGAGGAGCCGCATCGCTTCGCCCCAGTATGTTCCTTCCTAGCTTGCGGCGTGAACAAAGTCTATATGAGCATGGCGATGTATCCTGGCAGACCATGGAGATCGAAGCCGCACTCAAAATTCAGTATCACGCGGGACTTGAGATGCTGAAGCTGGCGATCAAGAAGTGCCCGGAGCCGCTCTGGACATCGGGCTCGGAGAACCGTCCGTATTGGCGCATCGCCTATCACACGTTGTTCTACACGCACTGGTATCTGGAGGTCGATCAAAAAGACTTTGTCCGCTGGGAGTTCGATGAGAAGGAGATGGCGAGTCTTTGGGCGAAGCCGCCGAGCGAGACGGTGTATACAAAGCAGCAGCTTCTGGCCTACTGGGAGATTTGTATCGCGAAGGTTGACGGGGCAATCGATGCGATGGATCTTACGGCGGTGAAGTCAGGCTTTCCGAACTATCCGATCTCTAAGATGGAGCACCAGTTGGTGAACCTTCGACACTTGCAGCATCACGTAGGGCAGTTGTCGGAGTTGCTACTAGCAGTAAGGGTGGATGTGCGTTGGCTGGGGGGATATAAAGATTAGGGCTTCAAACCTTTATGAAGACAAGTCCCGCTTTGCCCGGGGTCGGCTTTATGGTTAGGGTCTTCCCGTCTGAGCTAAGCATTGCCATCAAGGGTTTGCTCAACTCATCGAGCGCGGCTTTATTTCGATGAGAAGGCTGCCTGAGGTAGTTCGCCCGGGCCATTGCTACGAACTCGCTCATCTTCCTTCCCATCATCTCGGCGATCGTAAGCGCTACCTCGCTCCCCTTGACGTCCCAAGTCCCTTTCATCGGTCCGCCCAACGTCATCGCGAAGGTCTTATTCTTTGAAAACACAATCGTGGAAGACATCATCATCGCCTTCGCCTTTTCGGCCTCGGGACCGCTAGCGGGCAGCAAGACACTCTTCACCTTCCATTTGCCCGGCAGCTTTGCCGACTGATTGTGGGCCAGGACGGCAATCGCGACGAGTGGGATCGAGAGGACCTGTGCGAAGGAAGCCACATCGTATTCTGGCGCTTATCGCCGACTCTGAGTAAATTCTTATTGGTGCTGCACAATCCGATCTGGAGTTCGCTCAACACGGTTCATGCTCCGCTGGCGGAGTGGGACGGCGATGTGGTTCGCTATCCGGCAGCGATCGCCCCGTTCGCGGCGGTGGCGGTGGCAGGGTCGCCCGTGGATGTGGCGAGGCTGCTTCGTCAAGGCGATGTCAACTTCGCCGGGGTGATGCCGGAACTCCAAGGAAACCGTTTTCAGGTGGAGAAAGGCGCCTGCCTCCAGATGATCTTTACCGGGGGCGCCGAAAAGGTGGAGCCGATGGAGGGCGAATCGGAGCTGACTTTGGATGACTCAGCGGAGATAGTGGAACTGATCGAAGTGGCCTACCCGGGCTACTTTCGACCGGAGACGCCGAGGCTTGGGCGGTACGTTGGCATTCGGCGAGAAGGTCAATTGGTCGCGATGGCGGGGGAGCGGATGCGGGTGACCGGGTTTTGCGAGATCAGCGGAGTCTGCACCCGGCCAGGGCATACCGGGCAGGGGTTCGCGACCCATCTGATTCGCCGGCTCCTTCCCCGCGATGCGGACGAGCGGCCTTTCCTTCACGTGGATAGCGACAACGAGCGGGCGATCCAGGTCTATCGCGGGCTCGGTTTTGAGCCGAGCCGGGAACTTGCCTTGATTCACGTCTCGGCCGGTTAATGGGCCGGATCGACGTTGTAGCTAACGACGACCACCCTCTCGCCAAATTTGGGGCTACCTAACTTAGGCGGCCACCATTCCGCCGGGCTTTGGACGTAAATCATGTCGAATTTAGCGTTTGGCCCCTTTCCGATAGGCAATCGATGTCGGTCCCATCGGTTGTTTGGGCGGGGCTTCCATCCGAGCGGCGGCAGCATTTCTCGCAGGGTCTCCTCCAGGTTTGCGGCGTTTTCTCCGGAGACGATGAGCGCGTAGCTGCGTCTGCGAATGCTCGATGCACTATTCTCCGAACCGTACAACGAATAATTCTGGTCGAAATTCATCGGAATATCGATCCGCTTCCCATGGAGAACCGCCAGCGAGGCAAACGCGTCTTGCTTAAGGACGAGACCGGGGCGTTTGCGTCGAAGGGTGGCCATCCCGGCCTCCGTAACGCTCGAGCCGAGATCGATCCGTCTCAGGGTTTTAGACTTGGCCAACTCGAGAAGGCCTCGATCGGTGATTGAAGTGTTGGCCAGAGCGACGTACTGAAGGCGGGGCAGGGCGGTCAGTTTCGAGAGATCGGAATCGCGTACGTTAGAGCCTTCGAGGAAGAGGTACCGAAGGCTCTTTTCATTGGCGACGAGGGCGAATTGTTCGGAAGTTAGATTCTGATCCAGAAGATAGATCTCGCTTAAGTTTGGATACGTGGCCAGCTTCTGAACGTCGTTTGCATTGGTTACCTCCATCGCCTCGACCTGCTCTTCTACCTTCTCCGGCCTTACGATCTGCGGGGGATCCACCGCTACCTTGTGATTTTTGAGAACCTGAAACGCGGTCTGGCGAACCCGATTCTGCTCATACGCGAACATTTGGCCGCCCCCCGTGTACCGGTATCGACGCCACGCCGATTGATCTTTCAATAGGTCGGAAATCAGTCGAATATTGTCCGGTGAGAAGAAAAGGGAAAGGGCGTTAATCCCGTCGACTTGTTCGTTCTCATCACGTGACGCGAGTTGCTTTCGAGCGAGTCTTTCGAGCCGTTCGTCGGCCGGGACGTCGAGGAAGAATCGGTCTTGATACTTGTTGAACTGCTTGGCGAGAGGAGTATTGGCGATCTCTTTATTGGGGAACGAGCGGGAAAATTTTTGGACGGGTGGCGCGTTTTTAACCGCCCGGATTCGCCGCTTCATCTCGTCGACGATCTCATCGGGCCTTCGGAGGAGCCGGAGATCGGAGGTGAGCACGGCGAGCTCGTCGGCCGAAAGATCGATGATCGTCGCCGGCTGGTCATTTAGAATTGCGATGAGGAGCCGGTGTTTGCCTCGATACCACTGGTCGATCGTTTCGTCGGTGGCTCGGACTACGACGTCGATCTGGCTCTCGGTCTGACCTTTTAGAACCTGTCCAACATCCACCGTGATCTTCCGATCCTGCCACACCGGTTCGGATGGTGGGATACGTGTCAGGTTGCCAATGAAGATAATCCGGCCATTGACGGCGGGTAGATCGAGGCTCTCGAAGTGGGGTGGCGGAGGCGGCGACCACTGGGCGCCGGCGAACGCGGCGACGAAAACGCCGGCGCAAAGGAACAGGATTCTCAAGGGCGCGGACTTCATCACAAGCTAATGGACGCTCGTCCATGCCCGTCGGGTACGCCATCTCAAACCTAAGGGAGGCTAGAATCGCAGGGATGGATTCCGACGAGTCGAGAAGGCTTCGTGTGCTCCGAGGAATCTTGTGTCTGGCTGCGGTCTCGGCGATGGCCGTCTCGCCGCGGCTTTGGGAGACGGACCGGCCGTTCCCGACCGTGCCGATCTATCCGTGGATTCCGGAGTTACCGCAGATTCCTTGCCTGGCCTTATCGGGACTCTTCGCCTTGAGCCTGGTGGTCTGCGGATTAGTGCGGGAACCGAAAAGGTGGATTCTCGTCCCGCCGGTGTTGGGGCTGTTGCTGGTCGTCTTCGACATCAACCGACTTCAGCCCTGGTTCTTGCAGTACATGCCGATGCTTATCGCCTTGTCTCTGGCCCGCCCGAGTGCCCGCTGGGCTGGGTGCGCGGTGGCGATCGTCGGTGTTTACATTTGGAGCGGTTTGCATAAGCTGAACGCGACCTTTGCGGTGCAGGTTTTCCCATGGCTACTGCATCCGTTCACGGATGTGTTTAATCGGTTCTGGTTTGTGGCGCCGATTTATGAGACGGGGGTTGGCCTGCTTCTGCTTTTTCCTCGCACCCGTAGGTGGGGCGTTTACGGTGCGGTGGCGATGCACGCCTTTCTCTTGCTCGCGCTGGGCCCTTGGGGGCAGAACTACGATTCAATCGTTTGGCCGTGGAACGTGGGTGTCGCGGCCGCGGTGGTGACGCTGTTTTGGCGACGCGAAGGCGCGGTCTTGCCGATGGCTTGGGCGGAGCCGTACGGGAAGGTTTTACTGCTGTTCTTCGGTGTGCTACCGGCGCTGAACTTTGTGGATCGGTGGGACGGATTTTTGTCCGCCTCGTTCTATTCCGGCAAACTTCGGGACGGTTGGATCTATCTAACCGCCCGCGGGGCAAGTCATTTGCCGCCGGAATACCGCGAGGGAAACGAGGGGTTTGTGAAGGAGTCTTCAAACCGGTTTCGGCTCGACATCCAACGCTGGTCGATGTCTCGCCTAAACGCGCCGCCCTATGCGGAACCTCGGTTCTACGCCGCTGTGGCGAGGAAGTTGATCTCCCGCGGGGTTCCAAAGGAGGAGATGACGCTGGTGGTTCGCGATGTCCCGGCCCTGACGAAGGACGTGAACTCCGTCTCAACTTTCCCTATCGAACCGTGACGATCACCGAATGGTGACGATGCCCTGGGGGCCGCTTAGTCGAAACGATTGTCATGGAAAATCCTAGCCCCCGGGGCTTTCCCGGGCCTCACGCCGTGGTGAGCCCCGGGGGCTATGGCTGTATTTTACGAAATGAAGGCATCTCCGGCCCCAAGGGCATTGTCATCAAGAAGTGGAGAAGCCACGCAACGGCCTCTTAATTTGCGCACACCCCATGGGCTATTTCCTGACCGTTACCTTCGGACCCGTAACCTTGCAGCGGGTCACCTTCCCGTCTTTCCATTCGATATCGACCGTCCGGTTCCCTTTCGCTCGAAGTCCTTTTACCGACCCCGTCGACCAGGCGGTCGGCAACGCCGGTAGCAATCGAATCTCCGTCTCCGTGCTCTGCAGCAGCATCTCCGCGATCGCGGCGGTGCCGCCGAAATTGCCGTCGATCTGGAAGGGCGGGTGGGCGCAGAGCATGTTGGGATAGGCGCCTCCCCCTTCCGAATAGTTCATTTCGGTGGTGGTGACGGGGCGGAAAAGGTTTTTGAGGACCTTCCAGGTTCGGTCACCATCTTGAAGCCGGGACCAGGCGCAGACTTTATAAGCGGTGCCCCAACCCGTGCCCTCGTCGCCGCGCCGTTCCAGAGTGACGCGGGCGGCCTTGGCCAGATCGGGGGCGACATCGGGGGAGAGTTCACCGTAAGGGTACAGGCCGTAGAGCGGAGAGAGGTGGCGGTGATGGACATCCGTTTCCGTATAGTCCTCAAGCCACTCCTGGATCTGGCCGAATTTGCCGACCTGATAGGGCGCCAATCGTGCGCGGGTCTTGACGAGGCGCTTTCTGAACTCAGGATCGATACCCAGGGCTTCGGAGGCGGCGATGACGTTGCCGAACAGCTCCCGCAGAATCGCCATATCGCTGGTCGGCCCCATACAGTTGGCAAGGTGGCGCCCGGTCTTGGGATCGACGTAAGCGTTTTCTGGGGAGTTTGAGGGGGCGGTGACCAGCCAGCCGCGCTTCGGATCCTCAATGAGCATATCGAGGAAGAACTCGGCGGACCCCTTCATCGTGGGATAGGCACGGCGGAGGTACTCCTTGTCCTGGGTGAAGGCGTAGTGGTTCCAGAGATCTTCGCACAGCCAAGCGCCCGTCGTACAGACGGAGCCCCAGTTGGCGCTCTCACCGGGCGAGGTGAAGAGCCAGGGATTCGTGATCGCGTGGGAGACCCACCCCTTCGCGCTGTAGTACGCCTTGGCGGTCTTTTCGCCGTTCGGGACGAGTCGTTCGATGAGGTTGAGGAGGGGGCGGTGGCAGTCGGAGAGATTGGTCGTCTCGGCGGGCCAGTAGTTCATCTGAACGTTGACATCGAGGTGGAAGTCGCCGGTCCAAGGGGTGTTCAACTCCTCTGCCCAGATGCCTTGCAAGTTAGCCGGAAGTGGGCTATCGGGCCGCGAAGAGCCGATCATGAGGTAGCGGCCGAAGTTAAAGTAGAGCGTCGCGATCGACGGATCCTCCTCGCCTTTCGCCATCGCGATCAGACGATCCAGAGTTGGCTTCCCGGCACTGGGGCCTTTGGGGAGGTCAAGTTTGACCCGGCGGAAGAATTTCTGATGGTCTCTGCTGCTTTGCCTTTCCAGTTGGGCGAACGCGGTATGGGCGGCGGACTCGACAAGCTTCTTCGCCGTCTCGGCGTACGTCGGGTCGAACATGCTGGTGGCGGCGGAGAAGATGAGGGTCGCTTCGTCCGCGCCTTGGACGTGAATGCCGGCCGCGTCGGTCGTGACGGTGCCGCCTTTGGCGACCACGCGGAGCCGGCCCTGGAAGCGGACGCCGGGGATGGACGGGTTACCGCTGCTGAGCTCGCCACCAATGAGGAAGTCGCCACCGTCGACGGCCGTGGTGGCGCGTTCCGGCCGGGTCAGTTTGGCGTTGAAACTCACCTGACCCTTCTTGTCCGCTTGATAACGGTAGATGAGGGCGTTGGCGGGGGCGGAGGTGAAGGCGGTGCGAGTGAAGTGCACGTCTCCGATGCGATAGGAGATGTCGGTCACGGCCCGATCGAGGTCTAGGGTGCGGCGGTAGTCGGAAGGCGCACCCTCTGTACCGTCGACAACGAGATCGCCAAAGGTTTGGTAGCAGCCGTAAGCCGGACTGCCGCTGCCGCCGCCCTTGCAGACGAAATGCTCGAAAAGAAGGTCCTGGGCGGCCGCATTGTCCCCCGCGAGAAGAAGCCGCCGGATCTCGGGAAGGTACTGGTGAGCGTCCTCCCGGTCGGCGTCTTGGGGCGACCCAGACCACATGGTGGACTCGTTCAGGACGACCCGTTCGTGGCCAACGCCGCCAAAGACCATCGCGCCAATGCGACCGTTGCCAAGAACCGAGGATTCAAAGAACTTGGTGGCCGGCTTCTCGGACCAGATAGTGAGGCTAGGATCGGGGGTGGACAAGGGTGCGAGGAGGAGGGCGGCAGTGAACAGCATCGTCGAGTACGCGTGTACATAATAGCTCGAAATGATTCCTTAGGCAATCGATTGTTTATGAGATATGATTCCTCGCCTATCGAATAAGACATATATCATCTACAGGTAATTTAATAAATTAATAGCGATAAATCCCAAAAGCTCCGAGATTTCTCCGAGAAAAAACTCTTGTTCGAAGTCATTGGTAGATATATGGCATTAAACCGTCACACGTTTCGCCATGAAGCAACCGCGAACTCGGTGTAGGATGAACCCATGGCGTTCCGTCCGTTATCCGCTCTGATCGTATTGCTGGCGGTTTCGGCGGCGGCCCAGGGCCAATCGGGACCGGAGAAAGGGAACCTGGTGATCGTCGGCGGTGGAATGGTCGGGCCGGAGATTTGGAACCGGTTCATCGCGCTGGCGGGCGGGATAGAGAATGCGAACGTCGTGGTGGTGACCACCGCGGGGATGGAGGTGCCGGACGATGGAAAGGTGCCGGGTTCCAGCACGCCCGCGGCGCTCCAAGCGATGGGGGTGAAGCACGTGACGGTGCTGCACACCTCCGACCGGAAGGTCGCAGATTCGGACGCCTTTGTGGCGCCTCTAAAGACGGCGACCGCGATCTGGTTCGATGGCGGCCGACAGTGGCATATCGCCGACTCCTATCTCGGGACGAAGACGCAGAAGGCGTTTGAGGAGATCTTAGAGCGCGGCGGAGTGATCGGGGGTACGTCGGCCGGGGCCTCGATTCAAGGGGAGTACCTTTGGCGAGGCGACACGAGCGGACCCAACAAAGTGGAAGGTGACCACACCGTGGGCTTCGGATACTTGAAAGGAGCCGCCATCGACCAGCACATCCTGGTACGAAACCGGCAGTTCGATCTGATTCCGTTTATCGAAAAGCACCCGGAGATGCTGGGAATCGGATTGAACGAGTCGACCGCAATCGTCGTTCACGGGAACGAGTTCGAAGTGATCGGGGCGAACGTGGTGGCGATCACCGACGCCCGGCAGTGGGGACCTGCCGGGCAGTCGCCGAACGATGCCGCGCATAAGGGGAAGATCTATTTCCTAACGCGCGGGCAGCGGTTCGATCTGGCGAAGCGGGCGATTATCACGCGCAGGGGCTAGGGGAAGTCCGTCGGTGAGTGGCGTGGTCCGGACCCTCTGAGCTTTCGAAGACGAACCCTAGGCGTTCGTATAATCGGAATGCTTCCGGTGTCTCGGCGAAGAGGACCAACTCGATGTATCTGTCCTGAGCGAATGAAAGAACCTCTGCCAAAAGGGCATTGGCGACGCCTTGCCGACGAAAGGCGGGATGAACATAGACCCGACGGACGCGGCCCAGACCTTCGCGTTGGCGGGTGACGCCGGCGGTACCGATTAGCTGGTCACCTATGAAGGCGCCAAAGAGAATTTCGTCCGGGCCGGCGAAGCGGTTGGTGCCTTCGGTCCATTCGGAAATCAGGCGATCGAGGAAGGCGAAGCCTTCGGAGCAGGCAACCGGGGCAAGCTCCCTTACGGCCTCAACATCCGTCAGGCGCTCGATTCTGGGAGACGACATAAGGAAAATGAGGATACTCTTCGATGAAATTGGAGTAGGTGAAGTTTGCGCGGTGGAGCGCAATTATTGGTAAGATACTTATTGGGGATCATTTGGCTGACCACTCAGTTTCCGACATGCCCGGGGGAATCCCGGCCGACAGAATTCTTGCGAACGCGCATCTGGCGGCGATTGTGGATTCTTCCGACGATGCGATTGTCAGCAAGAATCTGAAAGGCATTATCCAGAGTTGGAATCTAGGAGCTGAGCGGCTCTTCGGCTACACCGCCAGCGAGGCGGTTGGAGAGTCAATTGCGATTATCATTCCCAAAGATCGATTGTCCGAAGAGGATATGATCCTTTCGCGCATTCAGCGCGGATTGAAGGTCGATCATTTCCAGACAATCCGCCGCAGAAAAGACGGGACGGAGGTCCCGGTCTCCGTCACGGTTTCTCCAGTTACGGATGAAGCCGGGGAGATTATCGGCGCCTCCAAAATCGCTCGGGACGATTCGGATCGAGTGAGCGCGGAGACGGCGGACGCCCATTTGGCGGCCATCGTCGCCTCGTCCGACGACGCGATCATTAGCAAGGATCTCTTTGGGGTGGTGAAGAGCTGGAACCGTGGCGCGGAGCAGCTTTTTGGCTACCTGGCGGAGGAGATGATCGGGCAACCGATTACGATCCTTCTTCCAGAAGACCGCCTGGAGGAGGAGATTTCCATTCTGGAACGCGTCCGGCGCGGCGAGCGGGTCGACCATTTCGAAACGATCCGCGTGCGCAAGGACGGGCGAACCGTCCACGTATCCGTAACGATCTCGCCGATTTTCGATCGTTCGGGCAAGGTGGTCGGGGCTTCGAAGGTTGCTCGCGATATCAGCGAGAAGAAAAGGTTCGAGGCGACCACCGCCGCACTGACGGCGGAATTAGAGCATCGTGTGCAGGAGCGCACGGCGGAGTTGGAGGCCGCCAACAAGGAGATGGAAGCGTTTACCTACTCCATCGCTCACGACCTTCGGGCTCCCCTCCGGGCGATTATTGCCACCAGCGCGATCTTGGTGGAAGATCTGGGCGACTCCCTACCGGAGGAGGCTCGGTTTCAACTGGCCCGCCAAGCGGGCTCGGCCATGCATTTGTCGAGACTTGTCGACGATCTTCTGACCTATGCTCGGCTTGGAAAGGGTCAAATGAAGGTTGGTTCGGTCAATCTTTCGGAGCTGGTTCACACCATTATCTCCGCCATTAAGTCCCCGATTCACACCTTTACGGTTCAGGAAAATATGGTTTGTCAAGGGGACCAGAGCCTGATCTATCTCTTGATGCAGAACCTTATCGAGAACGCTCATAAATTCTCCCCTGAGGGCGGAGTCATTACGGTTGGGCAAGAAGGACTGACCTTCTTTGTTCGCGATGAAGGGATCGGCTTCGATATGGCCTATGCGGAGAAGATCTTCTTGCCCTTCGAGCGGCTCGTCCGCCAAGATGAGATTCCCGGAACTGGGATCGGCCTGGCCAACGCCAAAAAGATCGTCGAGCGCCACAACGGCGCGATCTGGGCGAGTAGCGTGCCTGGAGAGGGCACGACGATTTACTTCACTCTGCACGTGTAGGGGGACGAAGGGCCTGGTGTCTGGGCATGACTTGGTAAGATTTAGGAGCCTGCGGCTCTGGGGGTGCTTCCTTCTTAAATCATCTAGGACTTAGCGCGTCCGCTCTCCGCAGGCTTCCACGCTTTTGCCGCCGGCCGAAGGTCCTAAGGGACCTTTCTTGACGAGTACACTCGCCAGTCCTGCGGCTCTGAGGGTCCTTCCTTCTAACTTTGGCTAATACCAAATCCACCCTAGGGCGCTCGCTTTCCGCAGGAATTTTCAAGAGGAGAACTATGGACCATGAACCAGGCGATCTACATTCGACGTCGTGGCAAGGCCGTGCCTCCGACTTCCGACGCGGCTGAACTTCTGCCGCTGGAAGCGGCGGCCACGCTTTCCCAAAATCTTGAGGCGCTGGGCTACGCCTTATCCCCGAATCTGCTCCAAGCTTGCCGGCGGTTGAGCCGGGGCCAACTGATGCAGTTCCAGCGGGACTTGGTGGCGGCATTGACGGCTCTGCTTGGGTCGGATCGGCCGTTTGTGCCGATGTATCTGAACTTCCCGCAACAGGTGATGCAGGCGAGCGAGGCGGAGCTGTATCTCAACGCGCTCGTTCACTACTGGTCCGAAGGGAAGCTGTTCCCGGCGCAGCGGAAGAGATTCCGATTGCGGCTGAAAGAAGTTCCGGCGCGAAAGTTTCTCGACCTAGGCACGATTGAGGAGTTCGAAGGGCTCTTCGGCCAGATCGCCTCCGCTAATCTCGGATTCTCCGAGCAGGACAAGGAGGACGTGGGGTGGTTCGTGACCGCCTACGGCGAAGATATCGCCCGACTAATCCCCGGAAGCGTTCCCCAGAAGGAAAACGTCGCCTTCCTGGGCGCTCGGCTTCTGAAAGAAACCGGGATCGGCGAGGCGTTCGTTCGAGCGAGAATTCGAACGGCGACGGATGTGTTGCGACTGGCCGTTGCGTTGAGTGGCGGTGATGTCTCTCTAGCAAAGGCGACCAAGTTCGGACCGTTCACCAGGTCGCAGCGCCGGCTGATACTGTCCCTTCTGGAGGAGCGTGCCGACATCGTCGAAGACATGCTCCGGTGGAAGAACCGTTGGAAACGGCTGGGTGAGAGACTTCACCCGGGCGAGATGGCGGCACGCTTCCCGACAGCGGCGTATGCGTTTGAGGTGTTGCGGAACGACCTTCCGGTGGACACCTTCAATTCGCGGGTCGAAGGGTCTTTGGAGCGGGGGGATGTTGCGGCGGCAACGGCTGAGTTGCGGTCTCGGCCGGGGGATTTCGCGCGCCGGTTCGACCATGTTTTGCGGTTGGACGAGACAAGGCAAGCGGAAGTCTTGGCTACGTTCCGCGGCGTCGCTTCGGAGGTTTCGACGCCGGTCTTGTTGCAGGCACAACACCACTTCGCGAACCGAAACGAGTTGGGCGCTCTGCGTTCCTTCTTCCCGAAGGGCAACGTCGCGAAGATGTACGTGGTCCCGAACGATCTGCCCGCGCTGGCCGAGTCCGTGTCTGCGGAAGGGGCGGCGGTGTTTGAGGAGGCGCTCTTAGAGCGGTTCTTCGCGTTGCCGCGCCTTGGCAAAACGTTTGTCGATCCTCAACTGAAGAACTTCCCGATGCCGTTCGCGGTTCGGTCGGCTTCGAGGGCCTTGCGGACTTTGCCGCGCGGGAGTCGGTTGCCGTTGCCGGATGCGGACACGCTAAGGATGTTCCTCTGGTGGACGAATGGGCGGGAACGGACCGATATCGATCTGTCGGCGGCGCTGTTCGGCGAGGGGTTTGTATATCTCGACACCGTTGCCTACTACAACCTGAAGAGCTACGGCGGCGTTCACAGCGGCGATATCGTGGATGCTCCAAAGGGAGCGAGCGAGTTCATCGACGTGAGCGTTAGCCGGTTGCGCGAGGTTGCCGTGCGTTATGTGGCGATGGTTGTGACGAGCTATACGCAACAGCCGTACTTCGATCTGCCGGAGTGTTTCGCGGGCTGGATGGCGCGGGACAAGCCGAGCTCGGGGGAGGTTTACGACCCGCGGACGGTTCAAGATCGCCTGGACTTGACGGCGGATACCAAAACCGCGATCCCGATCGTGTTCGATCTGGTGGAAGGGACGGCGGTATGGTGCGACATGGCGCTGCGCCACCATCCGAATTTCAACAATAGCGTGGGGGCCAACCTCAAGGGCATCGCACTGACGATGCGGGCGATGGTGGAACTGAGCAAGCCGAATCTGTACGACCTATTCTCCCTGCATGCGCGAGCGAGAGGGGAGATGGTGGATTCGGCGGACGGGGCGGAGACGGTGTTCTCCGTCGAGGCCGGAACGCCGTTCGAGATCGAGCGGATCGGGTCGGAGTTTATGGCGTAGCGACGCCCGGTTCAGTTCATCGGGCGAATCTTCACGTTCTGGAACGAGACGACTCCGTGGTCGCCCTGGAGGGCGACCGTGCCTTTATCCAACGTGGCAAAGCGAGGCATGGAGCCAAATTTCGATTTGGCGACCCGGGCTTTGAAGTCTTCGCTGCCAAGGGTGAAGAGGACGTACGGGACGCCGTTCAGTTCCGTCTCGCAGGCCTTCGGGGTGATGAGAATCCGGAGGTGGTTCCACTCGCCCTCGGGCTTGGCGGCGTTGTAGGGGGTGTTATAGAGGGCATAGAGCCAGCCGGTTTTCTGTTGCTCATTGCTGGTGGTGCTGTCGTGGAGCTGGATCTCCGGACCGGTTTGCCATGCGGTATCGCCATCGTCGGCGACGTGGAACATGACGCCGCTGTTGCCGTTCACCGAGAGCTTGTAGTCGAGAGTCAGCTCGAACCAGTCGTACTTCTCGTCGGTCACGATGTCGCCGCCGTTATGCGGATCCGCGCAGATCAGTTCGCCCTTTTCAACCTTCCAGCCCGGACGAACGCCGGTCGCTTTGAAGTTGTGCCAGCCCTTGGTGGACCTGCCGTCGAATAGCAGCTTCCAGCCGGCGGCCCGCTCGTCGCGGGTGAGAGTGTTGGGCTTCGGGGCGAGGAGAGTGGCGGCGACGAGGGCGAGCACGGCATTAAGGGTACCGGGGTCCGTTCTGGCTCAGACCGAAATTGTAAGGGGGCGAGAAGGAATTGTAAGTTGTCAGGGAAGGCGACGGAATCGTGGCGTGGTGTCATCGGCTGGGATAGGCTTGTCGCCATGCTCACCGGGCTCCTTCTTCTGACCGCCGTTACTAGTAAGAACGTCGATCCATTAGCTGCCGGCTTCGCAACCCCGCCGGCCAGCGTCCGCCCCCACACGTGGTGGCACTGGATGAACGGTAACGTCACCAAAGAAGGCATTACGGCGGACCTGGAGGCGATGAAGCAGGTAGGCATCGGGGGCGCCCAGATGTTTACGGTGGATCAAGAGATCCCGGCCGGCCCAGCCAAGTACGGCGGGCCGAAATGGCGCGAGTTGACCGCATTCGCGGTTAAAGAGGCGGCCCGCCTGGGCATCGAACTCTGCCTTCACAACTGCGCCGGCTGGTCCAGCAGCGGTGGTCCTTGGGTGACGCCCGAAGACGCGATGCAGGTTTTGGCCTGGTCTTCGGTGAAGGTCACCGGGCCGAAGAGCTTTTCGGAAACGCTCCCTCCGGTCGTCGCTCCCCGAGTGTTTGCGCCGGTCGCCTACTCGCGCGACATCGCCGTCTACGCCTATCGAACTCCGGCGGCGGGCGACGAGGTCTCTCCCCGCCCGAACGATTTCCTGCAGAAGACCGGAGTCGAGCGGGGCGACGGCCTGACGCCGGACTTCTCCCCCCTGAAGCAAGACATCGCGATCCCTTCCGGTGATCTCGTGATGCTCACCGGGAAGATGGATGCGAAAGGGCATCTTGAGTGGGAGGTGCCGGAAGGGAACTGGACGATTCTGCGCATGGGCCATGTGCCTACTGGAAAAGACAACCACCCGGCGCCTCCGGAAGGGGATGGCCTGGAGGTCGACAAGTTGAGCCGGGAGGCATTTGATCGGCACTGGTCGTCGCTGGTAGGCAAGGTGCTCTCGGACATCGGGCCAAAGGGGACAAAGACGCTCAACAACGTGCTGATCGACAGCTATGAGGTGGGGAGCCAGAACTGGACACCCAAGTTCCGCGAGGAGTTTCAGCGGCTTCGAGGCTACGACCCCATGCCGTATCTGCCGGTGGTCGCGGGAAGGATCATCAACACGAAGGAAAAAAGCGAGCGGTTCCTCTGGGATCTTCGTCGGACGATCGCCGATCTCTACGCCGAGAACTACTACGCACGCGCGGCGGAACTAGCCCATAAGAATGGAATGCTCTTCTCGACGGAGCCTTACGGAAACGGGGGCTTCGACACCATCCAAAGCGGCGGCTACGGGGATATTCCGATGGGTGAGTTCTGGCTCGGCGGCATGGCGATGGAGACCACCAAGCTGGCGGCTTCAGTCGGACATGTCTATGGCCGACCCGTGATCGGGGCCGAATCGTTTACCGCCGACGTAATGCCCGGACGCTGGCGCGAGGAGCCGTTTGCGATGAAGACCTTGGGCGATCTTGCCTTCTGCAACGGGATCAACCGCTACATCTTCCACCGCTACGCGATGCAGCCGTGGCTCGACTTTAAGCCGGGCATGACCATGGGGCCGTGGGGCACCCATCTAGAGCGCACCCAGACCTGGTGGACGGAAGCCGCGACGTGGTTAAAGTACGTCGCGCGTTGCCAATACCTGCTGCAGGCGGGCACCTTCCAGGCGGACATCTGCTGCTTCTATGGCGAGAATTCGCCGAACGATCTTTCCGGGCGGAGTCGGCTTCTGCCGGATCTGAGGGATGGATACGACTACGACGGGTGCGATGCGACGACCCTGATGAAGATGTCGGTCAAGGGTAAGCAGATCGTGTTGCCCAGCGGAATGGCTTACAAACTCTTGGTGCTGCCCGACAGCAATTTCATGACCCCGCGGGTGGCGCGGAAACTGAAGGAGCTTGTGGCCGCAGGAGCGCAGGTTTACGGTCCGAAACCGACCCAGTCACCGAGTTTGACGGGCTACCCGGCATGCGACACCGAGGTGAAGACGATCGCCGACGAACTGTGGGGCAAGGGCTCGGGCCGGGGAGTCTATAACCTGTACGGAAAGGGCCGTGTGATGTATGGCCAGAAACTGGATATGGTGATGGGGCCGTTCCTCAGCACGCTGCCCGATTTCGACTATGTACCGGGAAGGCTAGGGGGGAAGATTATTGACATCCACCGACGAATTGGCAATGCGGATGTCTACTTCGTTTCAAACCAGCAGAATCGAGCGGCGCAGGCGTCCTGCAAGTTCCGAATAACGGGCAAGGTTCCGGAGCTTTGGCACCCCGAAACGGGGCAGATCGAGGAGGCGCCAGCCTATAAGGATGAGGCCGGTATGACGACGGTGCCGCTTAACTTCGAGGCGGCGGAGTCGGTCTTCGTCATCTTTAGAAAACCGGCGAGCAAGCCGCATTTGGAGACGTTTGCCCCGACATTGAGCCGGGCAGATCTGGCTCGCGTGCCGAAGATCGAAATTCTAAAGGCCCGTTACGAAGCGGAAGATGGACGTGGCACCGACGTAACCAATCAGGTGCGCTTGATGGTTCGTCAGGGGCAAGCGGAGATTCCGGCCACGAACTCGCTTTTTGGCGACCCGGTGATGAACGTGGTGAAGCACCTGGTCATCGAGTACCGGGTGAATGGCAAGCCGATGAAGCGGTCGGTCGAGGAGAACGATTCGATCGAACTCAGCCCGACGCCCGCCGGGGGCTTGGCACCGAAGCCCTTTACGGTTCGGAAGATTTCGGATCATGAGGTTGAAGTGGTCGCCTGGAAGCCCGGCCGGTATACGGCGACCGGCAGCAATTTCAAGGATCACAAAATGCTGCTCACCAACCCACTCCCGCCGATGACCCTCACGGGAGCTTGGAAGGTTCGGTTCGCACCTAACCTTGGCGCACCCGCCACGGCGACGTTCCCTAACCTGATCTCCTGGCCGACCCACCCGAATCCGGGAATCAGATACTTCTCGGGTAGCGCGACCTACGCGAAGGAGTTCACCGTTCCGGCATCGTTCATCGGCAACGCGATCCGACTAGATCTGGGCGACGTGAAGCACTTTGCGACGGTGTCGCTGAACGGGAAGCAGATTGCCGTCCTTTGGAAGCCACCGTTCGCACTGGAGGTAACGGGTTTGGTGAAGAAGGGACTCAACCATCTGGAAGTGAAGGTGACCAATCTCTGGCCGAACCGGATCATCGGAGACGAGCAGCTTCCGCCGGATGTCGAATGGGACGGCCGACATCTGAAGCAGTGGCCGGATTGGCTGGTGCAAGGGAAGCCGCGACCGAAGACCGGCCGGATCACCTTTGCGACGACGAAGTACTACGACAAGAATTCGCCGCTGATGGAGTCCGGGCTATTGGGGCCGGTGACGGTTCAGGCGGCGAAGCGGGTTGTGATCAAGCTGTAGGCGTTGGTTGTGGAAGCCCTCACCCCTTGGCGGGCGAGAGCTTCCATCCGTGATGAATTGATCCGTAGTCGCCGAACACGAAGTCGGTGCTCTTTTGGTTAAGGTGGCAGGTTGAGCAGTGTTTCAGGCCAACCGTATTCATCTTGCTGGCGTCGCCGGGCAGAGTGACATACTGCCAGTCGCCGTTTGGGGCATCGAATCCCTTTTCTCGCTTGATCATCGCGGTTAAAAGCACGGGCTTATCCTTGATGGTAGGGCTCCGCCGAATCCACGAGTCCTTTTCGCGCGGCAAAGCAAACTTCTCCTTCACGATCATTGATCCGATGGGAAAAGGCTTCTTGCCGTTGCTCAGCATCGCCTCCTTACCTACGGAATTGACGAAGACCTTGAACACGTGGCGGATATGAGGGTTGGGGGCCTGGTCGAACCGGCCTGGGCCGGCGCAACTCAACGCGATGGAAGGAGCCATGTCAACGGGCTGGGGCGTGACGGCAAACCAGCTCCGGTACGCCTTTAACTCCTTCCCCGGGGTGTCCTTTGGGCTGGAAACCACGGACGCGGCAAGTACCGAGGCAGAGGCGAGGAGAAGAAAACTGCGCATCTTAAACTCTTAAACGTATCTAATCCTCTCTGGTGCCGCGACTTTTGCCGGGGCGCGAACTCGTCATTTTTCGAGAACGGCTTGAAATTGCAACGCAAAGCTCGTTTTCAGAGTAGGAATAGCCGTTACGCACTTGTTACGACCCCTTCTCCGGCCCATTCTTGCTTAGCTTGAGTTTTCCGAGATCGCAGAACCAAGCCCGTACCCAGGCAAGAATATGGCAAACAAATCGCTCTACGTGGGCAACATCAGTTACTCGTCGACCGAGGCAACTCTCTCCTCTGCTTTCGCCGAGTTCGGCGGAACGAACGTTCGCATCATCGAAGGCCGCGGTTTCGCGTTCATCGACGTGAGCGAAGACCAGATGAACGCGGCGATCGACGCCATGAACGGCAAGACGGTCGACGGCCGCGCGCTGACGGTGAACGAAGCTAAGCCCCGCGAGAACTCGGGTGGCGGCGGCGGGGGCCGTGGCGGCTCGGGCGGCGGCGGCAACCGCTGGTAAGAGTTTCATCGTTAGAGACCGGCCCTAAAGAGGCCGGTCTCGTTACTTTCATGTTCGGGATGTATACGCAATGAAGCCGGTTCTCACTCTCACGCTATGGCAGAAGAAAGCCTCGGGTTTTCCTACGCGCGCCGCGGAAGGCACTTTGGAAGAGCCGACCGTCGAAGCCTTCAAAGAGGCGGTGGCTCGTCTCCTCGCAATGGCGGAGCCTAACGCGAAACCTTTCCAAATCGTCGCCCGCATGGGCGATTCTAGTCGCGGTTTTCAATTGGGCCAAGGCTGGAGCGAAGAACAGATCGCCACGGAGCTTTGGGAGAAATACCAGGGCCTCATGGGCGTCGTGGGCTAAGCCGCGGCCCTTCGTCGGGAATAGGCAAAAAGATGGCCGATCCGGTCAACCTGGGTTCGCCGAAGAAAATCCTATACTAGGAGCACCCGCGTTGGCCACCGATGAATCCACGCTCTCTTATTCTCGTTTTCTCTGTCGGCACGTTTGTGACGGGTGCCGTTTGTGGCATGCGCCCCGCGCAAAAGACCGCCTCCCCAAAGCCTAAAAAGCTCACGGTTGAGTTCAACCGAGACATTAGGCCCCTCCTCGCCCAGCACTGCTGGCCCTGCCATGGGCAGGATAAGGCGGCCCTCGCCAAGACCGGCGGAATCGGCCTCGATACCTTTGCCGGCGCGACGGCCAACCACGGCGGGATGCAGGCGATCTTCCCCGGCAAGCCGGAGTTCTCCGCGGCGATCATGCGCATCAACGCCAAGGACGCCACCCAGATGCCGCCGAAAGATTCGGGCATCAAGCCGTTGACTACCGCCGAAGTCAATCTGATCAAGACTTGGATCTCGGAGGGCGCGGAGTACCGCGCCCACTGGGCTTTCCTCCCGCCGAAGATGCCCGCCCTGCCCAAGGTGAAGAATGTCGCTTGGGTGAAGAATGACATCGATCGCTTCGTCCTTTCTCAACTCGAGGAAAACGGCCTCGCGCCCGAAGCCGAAGCCGACCGACGAACCCTCATCCGGCGAGCCAGCTTGACCCTGACCGGCCTCCCCCCCACGCCGGAGGAAATCAACCGATTCGTCAGCGATAAGGAGCCGCAAGCCTACGAGCGACTCGTCGATCGTCTTCTCGCCAACCCTCGCTACGGCGAGAACCAGGCCCGATATTGGCTGGACGCCGTCCGGTATGCCGACACGCACGGACTACACATCGATAACGAGCGGTCGATCTTCCCCTACCGGGACTGGGTGATCCGCGCGTACAACCAGGATGTCCCGTACGACAAGTTCGTGACCTGGCAGCTCGCCGGCGACCTACTCCCGAATCCAACCCTCGATCAGAAGATTGCCACGGGCTACATTCGTCTGAACCCGACGACGGCCGAGGGCGGCGCAATCGAGGCGGAGTTCCTGGCGAAGAACACCTTCGACCGCGTCGACACCACCGCCACGGTGTTTATGGGCGTCACGCTTCAGTGCGCCAAGTGCCACGACCACAAGTACGACCCCTTCACGCAGAAGGACTACTACAACATGTACTCGTACTTCGACAGTACGACCGACACGGTGTTCGACGGCAACCAGCGGCTGCACGCGCCCGTCATGAAGGCCCCTTCGCCCCAACAGGTGATCCGGCTGAACATGCTGAAGCAAGAGGTCGACGACGCGGTTGCCAAGACGGACGTGGCGGCGGCAAAGACCTGGGCCACGACGGCGACGGCCGAAGTTCCGGCGGTTTCGGGCTGGGAAGTCTCTGGTCCGTACGTAGACAAGAGCTTTGATGCGGCCTACGATACGGCCTTCGCGCCGGAAACCGATGCCGCGAAAGCGGCTTGGAAACCGATCGATCTGAAGCTGGAAACTCCTCGGGCGAACGTGGTGGGGAAGGACAACGCAGCCGCTTACCTTCGGGCTCGCGTGACCGCAACTAAAGCGCAGACGATTGACCTTCGACTTGGCAGCGACGACGCGGTTCGCGTTTTCCTCAATGGAAAGGACGTCTTTGGCAACAAAGCCCTCCGTGGGGTTGTCGCGAACTCGGATACGGTCAAAATCAACCTCGTTGCCGGTGAGAATCAACTCCTCGTCAAGATCGTGAACGGGGGCGGCGAAGATGGAGCCTTTGTCGGTCTTGGCGGAGCGGATGCCCAACGGATCGGCCAGGCCCAGGCGGTCGCGAAGATGGTCACGACGACCCCGGCCCAGGATCGACAACTGGTTGAGACCTACTTGGCGCTGGGACCCCAGAGCCCGGTGGCCGAGCGATACCGCCAGGCTTCGGCCGCCTATAGCGCGCAAGATGCGTTGGTGCCGATGACCTACGTGGCGGAAGAGATGCCCAAACCGCGTGAGACGTTCCTTCTGCGGCGAGGCGAGTACAACCTGCCGGGGGATAAGGTCGCTCGCGCCGTTCCGGTGGTGTTCGGAAAGGCTTCCGACGTCAAGAATAAAAACCGCTTGGGTTTGGCGGAGTGGATCGTCGATCCAAAGAATCCGCTGACCTCCCGCGTCATCGTCAACCGAATCTGGCAGCAGCACTTTGGCAACGGAATCGTGAAGTCAAGCGAGGACTTTGGCAGTCGAGGCGATTGGCCTTCGAACCCCGAGTTGCTTAACTACTTGGCTTGCCGCTTCGTGAAAGACGGTTGGAGTACGAAGAAGATCACCCGGCTGATCTTGACGAGCGCGGCATTCCGGCAGGCGGCCACGTCATCGGTGGCGAAGCGCAACAAGGATCCCGAGAACGCCCTGATCTCCCGCGGCCCCCGCTTCCGGTTGGACGCCGAAGTGATTCGGGACAGCGCGCTCTACATGGCCGGACTCCTGAAGGAGGTGCCCGGTGGTCACGCCGATAAGCCGTACCAGCCTTCTGGCCTTTGGGAGATCATCGCCTACCCCATCAGCGACACCGCGAAATACATGCAGGATCACGGCGACGCCTTGTACCGCCGGAGCATTTACATGTTCTGGAAGCGGACGAGTCCACCGCCGACGATGATGTTGTTCGACGCTCCGATGCGCGAATCGTGCGTGGTCCGCCGGTCGCGAACGAACACTCCGACGCAGGCCCTGGCCTCTCTGAACGAGACTGGGTTCGTTGAGGACGCCCGCTCGATGGCGCAGCGGATCTTGGAGACGAAGCCAAACGACGCGGCGCGCATCGACTACGCCTTCCGCCTCGCCACCGGCCGTCCGCCGACGGCAAAGGAGACGCAGATCGTTGAGGGCTTCCTGGCCGATGCGCGGCGGCGATACACCGGCGATGCCGAGGACGCGAAGAAGACATTGGCGATTGGAGAGTCGCCCCGCAACATGAAACTGCCGGTGCCCGAGCACGCGGCCTGGACCCTGGTCTGCAACCTGATCCTGAATCTGGACGAGACCCTCACCCAACACTAAGCCCATGGACCCAAGACGAGAGAACGAACTCCTGATGACCCGCCGCCAGCTCTTTGGCCGGACGGCGCTGGGTGTGGGCACGGCGGCGTTGGCGTCGCTGGTCCACGCCGATCAAGTTGCCCATGGCGGCGTTCCCGGATTCCCCAATTTCGCCCCCAAAGCGAAGCGGGTGATCTATCTCACCATGAACGGCGGCCCGAGCCAACTGGACATGTGGGACTATAAGCCGAAGCTTCTTGAGCACTTCAACGAGGATCTGCCCGAGCACATTCGAAACGGTCAACGCATCACCACGATGACCAGCGGTCAGGCCCGTTTCCCGCTCGCGCCTTCGAAATACAAATTCGAGAAGCACGACAACGGCGGCGACGGCGTTTGGGTGAGCGAACTTTTGCCGCACACCTCGAAGATCGTTAAGGACCTCTGCATCGTGAGGTCGATGTACACCGAGGCGATCAACCACGACCCCGCCACGACCTTCATCCAGACGGGCAGCCAACTCCCGGGACGGCCGAGTTTTGGCTCGTGGGTGAGCTATGGATTGGGCACCCTGAACCAAGAGTTGCCGACGTATATCGTTCTCCATAGCACCTGGAGCGCGAAGGCGGACGCCCAGGCCGTGTTCACCCGTCTCTGGGGTTCCGGCTTCCTGCCTGGCGAGTATCAGGGCGTTGCGCTACGAAGTTCGGGTGACCCGGTGCTGTTCCTCGACAATCCGGACGGCGTCGATGGCGTCACCCGCCGCAAGATGCTAGATGGTATCGCGAAGCTGAACACGTTGCAGCTTTCGCACTTCGGCGACCCGGATATCGCCGCCCGCATCGCGCAATACGAGATGGCGTACAAACTCCAGACGAGCGTTCCGGAGCTGATGGATCTCTCGAAGGAGACGCCAGAAACGTTCGAACTCTACGGCGAAGACGCCCATAAGGCCGGAACGTTTGCCTCCAACTGCCTCCTCGCCCGCCGCATGGCGGAGCGCGGCGTCCGATTCATCCAGATCTTCCACCGCGGTTGGGACCAGCACGGCAACCTCGGCGGCGACCTCCCGCGTCAATGCGCCGACGTCGACCAGGCCTGCGCGGCACTGGTGACCGATCTGAAGCGGCGAGGAATGCTTGACGACACCCTGATCATCTGGGGCGGCGAGTTCGGACGCACTGTCTACTGCCAAGGTCCTCTCACAAAGGAGAACTACGGCCGAGACCACCATCCGCGCTCATTCACCGTCTGGATGGCGGGCGGCGGCGTCAAGCCGGGCCTGGTCTATGGCCAGACGGACGAGTACGGTTACAACATCGTGAATGACGCAGGCGAGGCCCTGAACCCAACCCCCGAGACGTTTACGCCGGGTGCGGTTCACGTTCACGACCTGAACGCGACGATCCTCCATCTACTCGGTATCGATCACACGAAGCTGACGTACCGGAATTCGGGTCGCGACTTCCGTTTGACGGACGTCCACGGCTTCGTGGTGAAAGAACTACTGGCGTAGCTCCGGTCCCCTCTCTGTTTTTCCGCGGGTCGAACCCGGCGTCTGTTTCGGCCAACCACCGTGAGGAAAATGGGGAGGGCTAGGGGTGGGGCCGAGAGCGTACCAATCATTGAGACGCACCCGGATCCCCCCAACCTCTCCAAGACGAACCACTTGGAGAGGGGGCCCGTTACTTCGAGCCAGCTTCCGCGCTGTGAAGCTTCTCACGCGCCCACTCGGGCATGGAGCCCTCGGTGGGAGGCGGTGCCGGGCGAGCGTCGCCTTGCGCTGCGGTCTTGGTCACCGGATTCGGATCGCGAAGACCGATGAAGAGACCGATGGCGGCGACCACGACGACGCCACCGATGATTCCGAACGCGGCCTTTGGGGAAAGCGTGTTCTTCATAGTTACCGAGTCGGATCGTCGGACAGGCCGGCGAAGTGTGCAACCTCGGGCTTCGCGTACCAGTTGTAATAAGCCGCCGATCCGTAGGTGCAGTTATTCATGACCATCGCCTTCGCGCTCTTCTTGCCGGAGTGACCGTCCATAAAGCCCGCGATGATCTTGTCGTTGTGGCGAATCGCCGCCTGCTTCAGCATGCCGCCCCAGTAGTTTGCATAAGTGCCGATGGAGGCAAAGTCGTCTCCGCCTGCGTTGCAGATCGCGGTGTAGCTAATCCAGGCCGGAGCGCCGATTCGCTCATCGTTGTAACCAGGGGCTCGGATCGCCGAGATGGTGGAAAGTTCCGACGGGTATTCCTGAGAACTGGTGCTTCGCGCCACCCGGTTCCCGCCAACGGTTGCGTATGCGGCGGTGCGGTTGGGGGAGATCGTGATGTTCCAGGTCCACCAGCCCCAGGCGCCTCCGCCAAGGCCGTCGCCGCCCTCGACCATCGGGTGTGGTTCCGGGTTTACCCCGCCGGTCACGTCCCAGAAAATCTTGTCGTTCTTGACGTACGGATACACGACCTGAAGGAAGGTAGGCGTGTTGTAATAGTCGGTCCAACCCGTGGGCTGCGGCATGACGTCGTCGGTGTCCGCCGTGTACATCATGATGCCAAGGTTAAGCTGCTTGGTACCAGAAAGGGTGGCAGAATCCTTTGCGGCCGCCTTCGCTTGGGCGAAAACCGGGAAGAGGATCGCGGCAAGAATCGCGATGATGGCGATGACGACGAGCAGTTCGATGAGGGTGAAGCCTTGATGAGAAACGGATTTTCTTCGCATAGGTCTGATTGCGTCTGGGCGCCTCCAGGATGTCGAGCCAATCGGCTCATGCTGAATAGTATAAAACGAAATCGTCAAATATCAAACGATTTTAACGTTGTATTTTGGTGACGCCAAATGAAGTCTCGTCTTCTCGGTCTCGAAGAGGTTTTTTCGCAAAGGTTCTCTGGTAAGACCATAAGCTGAGGCGAGCGCAACGACGCGCGCTCACGGAGCAACTCATGATCAAGCGAATCCTTTTGGTTCTCTCTCTCACCTTCGCGGCGGCGCTCGCCATGGCGCAGCAAGACTTCTACCATCGGCCGGGCTTCCTGGCGGGACGCACCGTCCTGACTCTGGCGCTCTTCGAGGAGGTGCAGACCGAGCTCAAGACACCGGCGGACTTCAAACAGAAGTCGGAGGCGCTGCTCGGCAAGATGCAGGGTGAGATCCAGGAGCTGTTCCAAAATGCGGGCGGCGACTTTAGCTCTATCCGTCCCGCAATCGAAAAGGTGAACGCCAAGTACGACGACGAGACTTTCAAACTTCTGACCGCCGAGCAGGTAAAGCGGATCAAGGAACTGTTCATCCAGTTCAACGGCGCCGCTGCGGTTCCCCATCCGGCGATCGCGAAAGATCTCGGAATAACGGAAGACCAGAAGACCAAGATCAAAGCCGCCCAAGATGACAACGGAAGGAAGCTTATGGAGAGCTTTGGCAGCGGTGGATCACCGGAAGAGGCGCGCAAGACGATCGAGAAGCTTCAAAACGACTTGAAGGCCGAGATCGAAAAGCTGCTCACCGAGGAGCAGAAGACCAAGTTCAAAGAGATGCAGGGCGCGAAGTTTGAGTTTAAGAAAGTCGCGCCGAACCCATAGCCTGCTAAAGGGAAGGGACCAGCCGGACAATCTTGTCCGGTTGGTTTAGCACCAGATAGACGTTCCCGTCTGGCCCGACACAGACGTCGCGGATGCGGCCTATGCCGTGAACCAACTCTTCTCGCTCCACAAGCTTCCCACCCGAGGTCCGAATGCGGTCCAGGTTCTGGCCGACCAATCCTCCCGCCAGCAGATCACCCTTCCACTTCGTAAATCCCTTGCCTTTCGCTACGTCGAGACCGCTCGCGCCGGTTGAGGGGAGCCAACGGTAGATGGGCATTTTGATATCTTGACCAGCAGCGGGCCAGGGAAGACGGAACGGCGAGTCGTTGTAGTTGATGCCGAAGCAGATCACCGGCCAGCCGAAATTCCCACCCTTTTGAATCGGATTAACCTCGTCGCCGCCGCGCGGAGCATGCTCCGTATCCCAAAGTTGGCCGTCCAGCCCTTGAACGAGGCCCTGAGGATTTCGGTGGCCCAGACTCCAGATACCTTCGAATTTGGTCTTGCCGATAAACGGATTGTCCTGCGGGACCGAGCCGTCGTCGTTGACGCGATAGATCTTTCCGTATGGGTTGTCCAACGCCTGCGCCTTCATGTTCCCGCCGCGTTCGCCGACGGAGAAGAAGACGTGGCCCTTACCGTCGAAGACGATCTTGCCGCCGAAGTGGATGCCCGCTCCGTTGTAGAACTCTTGCGGTGCTTCCCAAATGGTCTGTTGGTTCGTCCACTTTGAACCGGCCAATTTTCCGCGAACGATCTTCGTGAGGCCCGCGCCACGGTCGTCCTTCTTGGGTTCGGTATAGGAAAGATAGATCCAGCCGTTGGTCGGATGAACCGCCACCTCCATCAGGCCGCCCTGCCCGATCTCCCGCGACTCCGGCAACCCTTCGATTTGGGCGCCGAGGCCGTTCTTATCGATCAAGTACATGCTGCCGGGCCGGTTGGTGACCAACGAACGCCCGTCGGGAAGCCAGTCGAGCGACCATGGCGTAACGAGCCCCTTTCGCTCGGGAACGACGGTTTCAATCTTAAACTTTTCGTACTGGCTGGAGTAAACGCCCGCAACGTTTGGCTTCGGCGAACCGAACTCGGCGCGAAGGGCCTTGGCCTGCGCCTCCCGAATATGCACGACCAGCGCCCAAACTTCTTCGTCACTGAGGGTGTTCCCGTAAGCTTCCATCTCGCCGCTGGGAACGCCGTTCTTGATGACGTCGAAGAAGCGGCGGTCATGCTTCTGGTCGAAAAGCTCCTTGGTATTGAGCGTCTTGGTCCCCGCCGGTCCACCATGCCCTTGCTCGCCATGGCACTTGGCGCAGTAGTCGTTGTAGAGACGAGTGACGTTGGTTGCCCGAGTCTGTTGGGGCCGTCTTGGCGCCTCCGGCCGCGGAGCCTCCGCCACGTACGCGCAGGCCGCCAACATCGACCCTCCGAGACCCAAAAACAGCCCAACCGAATGCCCCACGGCTCAACTCTACCCTTAGCAATCTCAAAGTCATTCCCGTGCGAACTCCCTAGCGCAGGAGTCCGTGACGATGAGGCCAGTCTGCCCAAGATTAGCCCATTGTTAAGATCTGAGCACCATAACAGCCTCTTAGTGGAACGCAAATGCTTTCCTAACATTCGCCACGCATTCTCCTACCATGAAACGAGCCTTCACGCTGATCGAGCTTTTAGTTGTCATCGCGATCATCGCCATCCTTGCCGCCATTCTCTTCCCCGTTTTCGCCCAGGCCAAGGCTGCGGCTAAGACCACCTCCGCACTGAGCAACCTGAAGCAGATCGCGGTTGCAAACGTGCTCTACATGCAGGACAGCGATGGCAGCGTCAACCGGAAGTATTGGGACCTGCACGTGGACCTCATGCCCTACGCCAAGAGCATCCAGATCTTCTTGGATCCTGCCTCCAGCGGAGCCAAGCCGGTCATGCGCCACTTCACCAACTACCGGCCTTCGGACAACAATGCCGAACTCACCGGCATCGAAGGCGACTTCCTCACTAACGTTCCGGCCGGCCTAATCTATAACACTCAGCGCACCGGCAACTTCACCGCCGAGAACTGCCCGACCATTTTCGGCCACTTCGCTCGCAACGACGAGTTCCTGTTCAACTGGGGACCCACCCCCGGCGGCTCCGGCAGCAACCGCGGCGCGAACGAATCGCTCTGGGAATTTCCGAGTGACACTGTGTTCTACAGCATGACGAAGAGCGAGGACGAGGACGACGACTCAACCGTCCGAAACCCCGCCGCCGTCAACGACATTTACGGCAACAACGCCATCTACTTCGAGCCGAGCACAACCTACTGGGACGAGATCTACGGCCAACTCTCCACCCGCCACCACGGCGGCGCGGTGTTCACGATGCTCGACACCAGCACCAAGTGGCGAAACGCCAAGTGGCTAAATTCCCGACAAGGCCGGGTCGCCCTCAACCCGATCTGCGCCGACGTGCCGAACCACACCAACTGGTCGGACGCGAACTGCACAAACACCACCCGCTAAGCCAGTTGAAGGGGCGGTGCCTGCACCGCCCCTGACTGTGACCTTTACTTGTCCCGGAAGCTCAACGTAAACCGCTCGCCGGCGATCCGCCCGGAGGCATCCAAGGTCCGAATCTCCTTTCGGTCGTCCGAGAGGTGCAACGTCCCGGTTCCCGAGACGTTGTCGCCACGGACCCCGCGGAAGATGGTAAAGCTGCGCGTATCTCCCCGCCCGGTCCAGCGGCCGATGAAGGTGACGTCCCGCATCCCGTCGCCCTTGACCGTCACGGTGATCTCACCGTTCTCCCGAAGCGAGAAAACCAGCTTCTTCACCGACCCATCGTCCCGACCCGATCGGTACTTACCCGTCCCGCTGGTGCTGCCCCCGGCGGCAATCGGGCCGCCGTTGGAAGGCGGACGGTCATCATCGTCGCCGCGACCGGTGAACTTGATCGAGTACCGCCCCGAATCCGAATCACCCGAGATATCGATCTCCCGCAATCCATCCCGATCCAACCGAATCTCGCCCGAGCCCGACGGATTCCGAACTCCGTCGACGCTCTTCACGTACACCTTCCGACGGTTCCCCGAACCTTCGGCATCGCCACTGACAACCACCCGCCGTCCATCCTTGATCCCGATCGAGAGCGAGAACGTCGACCGCGTAAAGACCACCTTCGCATCCTCAACCTTCTGACGGTCTCGACCACGCAGGAAGTCGCCCCGTCCTTCCGATCGATAGGACTGGGCGGAGGCAAGGCTGGCCGCTAGGAAAAAGAAGCCAACCCCAACGTTGCGCATGAGAGATCTCTCAATAATCATTAGCCGGTCCTACGACTCCTTTATCGAATACGTTAAACCGGTAGGTCGAACGGTCAGGAATATGCCTGGAGATAAGGCGGCGAAGTAACCCTTTCTACCGCCCTCCGCCGTCACGGACTTGCTTTAGTGCACCCCCGCCGCCGCAGCGCCTCCCCGCGTTCGCTTGATCAACAGAATGAACGGCAGCGCAAGGGCAAACAGAATCCCCGTCAGGATAAACACGTTGTTCGCCGCCATCCCGTAGGCCTGCTGCGTGATCTGCCCATCCAAAATCTGCCGCGCCCCCTGCTGCGCGTGCTCCAGATCCATCCCTTGCGAATAGAGCCGCCCGGTGAACAGACCCAACCGCTCGTCGGCGAACGTGTTCGCCCCGTTCACATGCTCCATCAGTCCGTACCGATGAAACTGCGTCATCCGTGTGAGATAGGTCGAAGCGACGGCAATCCCAATCGAGCCCCCCAACTGACGAGCCAACCCGAGTAACGCCGCCCCCGAACCCACGTCCGGCCCCCGGAGATTCGCGATGCCCGCGATAGCCATCGGCAACAGGATAAACGCCAACCCAATCCCGCGAATCGCCAGACCAACCTGCGCGTCGCTCTCATTACTTTGCGGCGTCGAATGCCCCAACATCCAGTTGGCGACAATCGAGATCACTACTCCGAACAGCGCCAGGTCGCGGGCCGGAACGCCCTTATCCATCATCGCACCCGTCATCATCATGCCGACGCCCAGGACGATGCCCGGCATCAGGAGAAACATGCCGCTGCGGAAGGAGGTGAAGCCGAGAACCGCCTGGGCGAAGAGGGGGAAGATAAACAGGCCCGAATAGAGGCCGATTCCCGCGACGAAGCTGACGATGAAGCCGGAACTGAGCGTCCGATCCTTCAGCACCCGCAGGTTCACGACCGGCGACTTGTTCCGCGACGAAAGCTGCCACGCCACGAACGCCGTGGTGCCCGTCACGCCCAAGATCGCGAGTTGCAGGATGCGCGAATTCTGGAACCAGTCCTCCCGGTTGCCTTCCTCCAATACGTACTGGATCGAGCCAAGACCCATCGCCAAGAGCCCAATGCCCAGCCAGTCGGCCCGGCCCGCCGCGGGGCGCGGTTTCTCGCGGAAAAGGGAGCCGATGACGAACATCGTCAACAGGCCGATCGGCAAGTTGATGAGGAAGACGAGCGGCCACGAGAAGTTGTCCGCCAGCCACCCACCCAACGCCGGCGCCACCGAGGGAGCCACCGTGATGCCCGTGGCCCAGACGCCCTGAGCGACGGTCTGCTCTTTCTGCGGGAAGATCTCCGCGAGCGCCGCCTGGGTCATCGAGATTAAAGGCGCACCCGAGGCGCCTTGGATCAATCGCCACAGAATCATTTCATTGAGGCTGTGCGAGATCGCGCAAAGGGCAGAAGAGATGATGAACAGCAGGATCGAGCCGAGCATGTACCGTTTCAGCCCAAACCGGTTCGCCAGCCACGCCGTCATCGGCAGAACGATGACGTTCGCGAGGATGTAGGAGGTGCTGACCCAGCCAATCTCCTGCGTCGTCGCGCCCAACGAGCCCGCCATCTGAGGCAAGACCGGGTTGATAATGGAGGTGTCAAGCACCTCCAAGATCGAAGCGAGCACGAAGCCGAAGAGCAGGAGCCAGCGCTTCGGCCCGTATTCGCCGCCTAGCTCCTGTAGCGGCTTCACTCGCCCCCTTTGCCCGTGTCGACGGTCGCAATCACCGACATGCCCTGACGAATCTCCTCCGAACCCGGGGAAGGCTGAATCGAGATGCGAACCGGCACCCGCTGGACCACCTTCGTGAAGTTGCCCGTCGAGTTATCCGGTGGCAAGAGCGTAGTGGCGGAGCCGGTCGCGCGAAGGACGCTCTCCACCTTTCCGTGGAACGTCTTGCCCGGGAAGGCGTCGACTTCGAGGTCCACCGTCTGGTTGGGACGAACGGTCGAGAGTTGGGTCTCCTTAAAGTTCGCCATCACCCAAACGTCGTTCCCGTGCGTAATCGTGACGATCGTCTGGCCCGGGTTAATCGAGGTACCCACGTTCACCGTGTGCTTCACCACATAGCCGTCGCAAGGCGCGTAGAGGTTCGCATCGCGGACCCGAACCCGCGCTCTTTCCACCGCCGCGCGAGCCTGGGCGACCTGAGCCTCCGCCGCCGAGATCTGTTTCTCGCGAAGCGTAATCTGCTGCGCTCCGGCCTGGGCCGTGGAGAGATCGGCGACCGCCTGCGAAGTCTCGCTCTGGCTGTTCTGTACGTCTGCATCCCGGATGCCCACTTCGGTTGAGCGTGACCGCGCGAGGTCCACGCCGGAGCGGGCCACCTCAATCTGCTTCTGAACCGCCTCCGCCTGCCGCTGCGCCGCGTCCGCCTGCCGACGAGCAGCTACCAACGCCGCCTGCGCCTGATTCACCCCGGCCCGAGCCTGAGTCACACCGGAAAGTGCGGCCTGGGCGCGGCCCTGCGCGCTTTCATAGTTGGATTTAGCCGACGAGGCGGCCGCATAAGCGTTGTCGTACTGCTGACGAGAGATCGCCTCCTTCGCGAGCAGCTTCTCATACCGGTCGAGATCACCCTTCGCCCGGTCGGCGTCCGCCTTCGCCGCCCCGACCATCGCGATTTCGGCATCGGCCGTCTTGCGCGCCGTCTCCACTGCCTGGGTGGCGCTTTCCAGCGCCGCCTGGGCGCTGGCGATTCCGGCCTGCGCCTGCAGAGCCTGAGCCGCCGCTTGGGCCGACTGCGCTTGCGCCTGGGCGAGCGTGCCCTCTGCCTGCTTAACTACGTTTCGCACGGTATCGGTGCTCAACCGAACCTGCAACCGCGAGCCGACCGCCTTCGCGCCCTGGGCGGCGAGCGCCGCCTCCGAGTGCTGGATGGCCGCCGAAGTCGAGAGCCTCTCAAAGGCCAGCGCCGCCTGGGCCTGCGGAACCTGGGTCAGGGTCGCACGGTAGTTCGCCTCCGCCTGTTCAAGCTCCGCCTGAGCGCCGGCGGTGTCGAGGCGGGCGATCAACTGGCCCTTCTTGACGAAGTCGCCGTCTTTCACCTTCAGCTCGACGAGGGTGCCGGAAACGGTGGGGCTGATCCCGACGAGGTCGCCGGTGACGTACGCGTTGTCGGTCTCGACGTGGGTCTGGCCGAAGGAGTAGGAGCCGTATGCCTTGGCCACGATGGCCAGGGCGGCGACGGCGACGACCGCGCCCACGACGGCCTTTCGAGGTCCGCCCTTCTTGGCGGGAGTCGTTTCAGAGATGGGGGTTTCTTCGTTCATTTCGCTCATTGCGTTCACTTCGTAAGGGGCTGGCCCACCGCGCGAGTCAGTCGCGCCTGGGCGGTGAGGAGGTCGTAGGTCGCGTCCACCTGGGCGGCTTGGGCCTGGGTGAGCGCGGCTTGGGCATCGGTGACTTCGAGATAGAGGCCAACCTGAGCCTCGTAACGGCGTTGCGCCAGGTCGCGGGCGGCGGAGGCGGCGGTCACCGCGACATCGGCGGCGGTTCGGCGCTTCTGGGCGGTCTCAACGTCAAGGGCGGCGTTTTGAACCTGGAGGGCCACGTCGCGGCGAACCCGGTCGGCTCGGGCCTTGGCGGCGTCCACGATGGCGCGCGCCTCGCGGGTCCGCTCCCTGGCCAACCCGCCTTCGTAGACCGGGATCGTCACCCCAAGGGTGATGGCCGCCGTGCTTTGCCGGACGTACTGGAACGAGGTGGTCGGATAGTAGTTGCCGGCCAGACCAACGCTAAATCGAGGGTCGGTCGAAGACCGCGCCAGCTTGATCCCTTTCTCCGCCGCCCGAATCTCGGTGGCCGAGGCAAGAATCTCCGTTCGCCGGTCCAGCGCCTGCTGAATGAGGGCGGGGCGATCCAACGCCTCAACCGCTTCGTCCTGCCCGCTGGCCACCGTCGTCTGCTCGTCCAGGGGACGGCCGACCAGATCGTTCAAACGGCTGCGCGCCGAGTTGAGCCCGTTTTGCCGGCGAACCAACTCCCGCTCCGCATCCGCCACCTGACTCTGCGCCCGGTAAACGTCGATCTTCTGCCCAACCCCACCCTCGAATAGCCGGGTGTTGGTCTTGAGCTGCTCCTGATACGCGTCCAACGAAGCCTGCGCCACACGCACGCTCTGCTCGGCGCGGAGAAGATCGTAGTAAGCGGTCGTGGCTTGGAGCGAAGCATCTGCTTCCACCGAGGCCAGTCCATATTCGGAGGCAAGGGCGGAAAGCTTCGCCTGGGAGACGGCGGTGCCAATCTGGTTAGCAAAGTCGAGCGTCTGGTCAAGCTGAAGCGTCAATGCTTCCAGATGGTCCGGGACAACTTCGATCTTTTGACCGGCGAAGTTCAAGGTCGAGACGTCGTCGAAGCGGGTCGCCGAGCCGCTGATTCCGACCTGAGGCAACCGGCGCGAGTTCTGTTGACCCACCCGGGCTCGGGCTGCCTTCACATCCTCCTGAGCTACCCGCACCTCCGCGCTGTGGGACCGGGTTTCGCGGATGACGTCGGACAAAGAGAGAGGGTTGCCTTGAAGAACCAAGGACAGCGCTAAGGCAAACGTCGAGACCGTCATCGCACGGCTCCCGCGTTATCGACTGGACATGCAAATCGTCTCATCACAAAAATTATTTACGAGTCGTAAAGAAAAATGTCGCAAAGATCGAAAAAATTTCGTCTAAACAGGTAGGATGCAAATTAGGATGATTACGCCCCCCTCGGAAATCGCAGAGTTGCGAAAGCCGACCCTCAAGGAACGCCAGCGCCAACTGCGCGAAGATGCAATTCTTGACGCGGCGGAGGATCTCCTTCTGAACCGGGGCCTCGGCGCAATGACCTTAGAAGACCTGAGCGTCGAGGTTGGAATTTCGAAGCCGACGCTCTACCAGCACTTTCGTTCGAAAGATGAAGTGATCGCCGGCATCATGACCCGCGGCCTCCGCGCGGCGAAACGTCAACTGCGAGAATTCGCCGCCGTCATGCCTCCGGCCAAGGCCCTCAAAACGCTCATCGAAGTGTTCGTCGAAAAGCGCGCCGAAAAGAACTGCGGCCCGGTCACGGATCTCTGTATCGCGCTATGCCAACTTGCCCAAGGTCCGATTCGCGAGGCTGAGCGGGAATTCAACGATGAGATTGAGCGCCTTGTGACCTTGGGGCAGGAGGACGGCTCAATTCGAGCCGGAGTGCCCGCCCTCTTCGTGTCCCAGACCATGATCAGCATCTCAAAAGATGTGAGCTATCACGACATGCTCAACGACGGCCGGACAGATATCCCGACGATGAAAAAGGCCCTGATCGAAATGCTCCTAGGCCCGCAGTAAGTCACCCCTAGTAGCCTATCGAATTACGGTCTACTTCGGCTTCCAGAGCCCGACCGTATTCCCACCCGGATCGGAGATCCAAGCAAACGTCCCAATCGGAATCTCCACCGGCCCAACAATCGCCTTCCCGCCAAGGCTCACCGCCTGCTCGATCGAAACCGCGACGTCGTCCACCTGCACATAAAACGTCGTGTACTGATGCGGCTCGTGCCCCAGCGAAACGATCTGCCCCGGAATCCCCGCCCCTGGATCAATCTGGGCGCCCATCGGCGTTGGAGCAATCTTCCAGTCGAAAAGCTCGGAATAAAACGCTGAGGTAGACGCCGAGTCCTGACAACCGATCTCAAAAAACACTACCGGATTTGGCATAGCGTTCCATTATTGTCCCAAATTGGACGATACGCCCGGCGACCTGAGGCGTCGGATCTTGAGTGAACCACCTGCCGTTCTTCCGAATCCTCTCCAAGATCTGGTTCGCCTTCCAAATGTAGGCAAGAACCCCTCCCTTTCGTTCCGACGAGAGGGAGGGGCAGGGGTGGGAGAGTCCGGACCCTTACGGCGTCTTAACCAAAGGCTGCCCGTCGGCAGTAGCAAACTGGCCAACCGTAAACTCAACCGCGCTCGACTTGCCCCGCGTGGTTTCCCAAACCCGCATCTTCGCGATCTTCAATCCCTTCGGAATAACAAAGGCGATCCGACCGTTCGTCTCCTCCCCAGCCTGCGCATAGCTCGACATCCCCTCCTCCGTGCTCACCTTCCGGATGCTCACGCTCGGATACTTCTCGCCGTTCTCATCGATCGCTTCCGCCTCGAATCGCATAAAACCCTGACCAGGAGTTTGCATCCGGAAAGTCATGCGGGAAAGCATATAGATCTGCCTCGTCGGGTCGCAGGTATTGCTGCCCAACTGCCGCTCCTGAAAAGCCGTCGAGACGTATTTCAAATCGGAATCCAACAGGCTGTAGTAAGTCCCCGCCTCGCCGGCGAAAAGTGGAGCGGCGTCAAAACCATTCTCGCTGTACGGCTTCTCCAGCGGCTTAATCTGGTCGTGCAGGTCATAGCGCAGGACGGCGCCGCCTTGACCGTGAGCCACCATCAACTTTGGAACCACGCCTTTTGCCGGCACGAGGATGGCGGTTTCGCAATCGATCCGCTGCGCCGGCTTAAGCTCGATCGACAGCTCTTTCGCGTTGCTCTTCTGAATCGCCGAGCCGATTCCTTCGTGGTTTTCGCCTTCCTGGTCGATCGCGGTAAATTTCATCGAACCGCCCGAAAACGAGGTGATCTCCTTGTTCGGGTTCTGGATCTGGAAGCTCAGAATCATCAGCTTATGCTCCCGGTCCGGAGCGAGGTTGCTGTCACCATGAGTCCACCGGACCTTGGTGTAGCGAACGCCGGTGAGGACGATGTTTAGCTTAGCGACCGGGCCCATCGTGTAAGCCTGATTCAGCTTGCCGTTGTCTCCCGGCAACTGCGCCGTGCCCAGAACCGGGCGAGGTTTGGGGACCGCTTTAAGAGCGGGCTTGGTCTGAGGAAACGCGAGACTGGCCGCGACAAGCGCGGCAACGAGCATGGATGTCTTCATTCAGGAACTCTCCGTCCCGCCGAAGCTCGGCGGGGCAACAGGGGGAGAGTGTGTCGCCTTCCTGCGAGAGTCCCAAGGACTTTAGTCGCGGGACCCAAAGAGTAGCGGCGACGCCCTCGTCGCCGATCCGAAGCTTCCTGACCTTCCTTCAGGAAGCTTGAGCCAACGTCACCTTCACCGTCTTCGAATTCACCGACCATCCATTCGCCGTCGATTTCAACTCGCCATCAACCGCAATCGAGTAGTCGAATCCCAACCATCGATAGGCCACCTTCCCAGGCACGACACCCACCAGCGCCGCCTTCGAAGGATCCCACTCGAACGCCAATTCGAGCGGCCCTTTGCTGAGCCAAACCGAGAACGATTTCTCCTCGAATTTCACATGCAAGATCCGCCCTCCCGTCACTGGCAAGTCGACTTCCAAGCGGCTGCCAGACTCGCGAACGACCGGCTCCCCGGTCAGGCGAAGCCGCTGCCCATCCGCCATAAAATAGCCCCCCGCCCCCGGCTCGGATGAACCTGGAGTCTTGCTCCAGTGGTAGCCGTCCAGCACCGGCGGCATCCGCTGCTCCACGTCGTGGGATGTGGTCGCCTTGTGAAGAAATGGTTGGTCGTTCCGGTCGCTGTAAACCGTGAGATCTCGCAAAAACGGAAGGTCGCCCTTCAGGTGCAGATCGGCCCGATAGAACCGGCTCTGGTACCAGATCGACTTTTCTTCCCGATCCGTGTTTCCAAAAGGATCGACCAGCATCACCTGGGACTGCGCGGGAGTCTCCTTGAACGCCGCCTTAAATCGCCGTCCCGACTCGCCCATCGTCTCGACGTGCACCGAACCGGTGTCACGCAACGCGGACAGAGCCTTCATCTGTCGGAGAAACGCGTCCGCCATATCCGGCCAGCCGAAGCTGTTCTCCTGCCCTAGCTGCGCATAGCCGAACCCAAGCGTGGGCGCATCCGAAATCATATGCAGAAAATTCTTGATAAAGGTGTCGGATCTCCCCGAAGGCCAAACCGGCTCCATCGTGTCCGGACCTCCTCCTCGCTTTCCGCCCGGCATTGGATAGCTGCTCTCGTAGTAATAGACCGGATCCTGCCCCAGCATCCGGAAAACCGGCGTCTCAATCTGCTCCTTCCGGCTCAGCGCCGGGCTCCAGCAGTTGCTCTTGCTCGGATAGTAGCCCGCGATAGGAGCGCCCCAAATCGTAAATCCGTCCGTCGCAATCTGGTCGCGGCACACCGCGTAGGCATCGACTCCGTAATGCTCCGTCAGGTGGGCCATCGTGATCGAGTCGAGATTCCAACTTGCCACCGATTTAGGATAGAAACCCCAAATCCCTTTGAAATCGCGCATCACCGTGTCGGCCAACTTGATCCGCTCCTCCGAGGTGTAACCGATCGTGAAGGCCACGTTCGGATAGTGATCCCACTCGTAGCCCGGTCGGCCCCGCCAATTCACCCCGGCCGCCTTGCAATGCATCTCGTTCATCTCGAACCAGATGCCCACTTCGTGGTCTTTCGCCATATGGGTCTTCAAAAACTCCACGAAGGGCCCCGCGACGAGAGCGTCGTATTGAAGTAGCCAAGTAGCGGGCAGTTTCTCCGCCAATACGATCTCCATCTGCTTCTGCACAGGCAGCAGAAGATCAACCGGCCCCCTTGGCTCCACCCCGCGAATGAAGTTGGTGACGTTGATGCACCGCAAGCCCTTCGACCGTCCAAGATCGCCTAAGGCATTCACCAACGGAGCGCAGCCCAGGGCCAGGTAACTCTGCCCCGTCAACTTCATAAGGTCTCGTCGCGAGATCATCGTCCGACAGTTTAACCAAGCGAAAAGAGAACTTTTCAAAATCGAACACTCACCAGACTTCACGAGTATCTACCCGGTAGACCGTTGCCGGTCGCTCGTCGCCCGAACTGGCGTGAAAAGCGCGGTACTCCGAAGGCGTCATACCCGACTCTTGCCGAAACGCCGTGGCAAACGCTTGGCCCGAGGAATAGCCCAGCTCAAAGGCGATTTCCGCCGCTGAACGACGCCGTCCTTCCAGGAGTCTCTTGGCTTGAGCCAACCTCTTCGTCCGTGCCCAATCGCCCGGCGAAAAACCTGTCTCCCGGAGGAAAAGCTTGTTCAACCAAACGCTAGACACTCCCAACTGGCCCGCCACCTCCTGAACCGTTGGGCGCACCCCGCCTCGCCCCATCAGTGACCTTTGCGCTTGCCGTACCAACCGGCTATTCTTGACCTCTTCCTCGTCGATCTCCAACTCGCTGAGCGAGGCGACGAGCAGCGAGCCAAGGGCCGATGAGACCTCCGATAGGTACGAACCATTCTTCTCATGCTCTTCGATAACCCGCTGGATCAGTTCGATAATGGCCGGCCGCCGGGTCCTTCTCGCCGTCAGCGCTAAGGCGCCCTCCATAAGCCGGGGCGGCAGTTGCTCTGGTGCGATGTGAACCGCCAAAAGCTCGCAAGGCTGGAGGTTTGAATCGACCGAACCATGCACCACCCCTTGCGGGACGATCAAGACATCGCCGGGCCGCAACGCGTACGTCTCCTCCGCTACCGTCCAGTCTTGATGCCCTTTTAGGAGCGCGCAGATCTCGATCGTGCTCGGATGAAAATGCGGACGGTTCCGGTCGATCAGCGCGGTCGTCGTCGACGTCCGATACACAGTGGTAAACGGCGCCGCCGCTTTCGAGGCATCGAATTTGACGGAGCTGGCAGAGGCTTGCATTGCGTTCTAATTTGAAAACTTACCCCTTCGGAACGGATGATTGGGATGTTCGCTCGTACAATCGATCCGGGTCAATTTATTATGAAACGCAGCGGTTTCACGCTTATCGAGCTTCTCGTCGTCATCGCGATCATCGCCATTCTTGCCGCCATTCTTTTCCCCGTCTTTGCCCAAGCGAAACGCGCGGCAAAGGATGCCGCCGCCCTCTCAAACGTTAAGCAGATCGCCACTGCGGGCGTCATGTACTCCACCGATGTGGACGACGGAACCGTCCCTCAAGAGATGCCCGGTCCGCCCTGGACGGCATGGCCAATCTTGGTCCAGCCCTATGTGAAGAACACCGACATCATGTGGGATCCCGGGAAATCGAAGACCGTCACCGTCGCACCCGGTCCATGGATCGCCACCCCAGCCATCAACTGGGGCTGGCAGACGCATCTCGCGATCAACAAGCACGGCTACGCCAGCAGCGACCTTCAAAGGAATCAAACTTCCTTCGCCGCGCCGGCCGAGCGAATTGCCTTCGCCTACGGTGAAGACCAATACGTCGGCGACCCGAGCACCAACCTCTACTCGCAACACTACTTCGACCCGCAACGCGCCGCCTGCCCCGCCGTCTCCCAGACGCCCACCAACCGGTTCGACGATTGGTACAACCAGATCGCCCGCGCCGCCATCAAGTACCACGCCGACGGCGTGATCGGCGCTTACGTGGATGGCCATGCGAAGAAAACGCCCTACAAGCGGATCATGAAACTCCAGCCAACCTTTGGCGCCTCCGGCCAATGCGAGGTGACCAACTTCTACGGCCCGGACGGAAACTTCAACACCTCGGACGACCCCGATACCGAGATGACACGAACCTGGGGCCGCTTCTGGTCCAACAGCTACTAATCCCGATGAGAAAACTTTTCATTCCCCTCCTCGCCGCCGGACTCCTATCCGGCTGCGGGGACCCCGCCCCCTCAACGCCCCTCGCGCCGGATATTCCGCCGCCCGACACGAGCAAAATCTCTCAGGCCGACATCGACAGCTTCCATCAAAAGGAACACGACCAAGGCTCCGTCCACACTCCCGGCAGCCCACCCCGCTAGAAGTCCCCGCTTTCGAGACATTTTCACCGCGAATCGTTCCACGCGACCGCGGTCGGCATACGGTACACCGTTGATATCAGAACCCCCTCGCCCCTCTGGGGGAGAGGGGGCAGGGGGTGAGGGGCGACAACCCTTCGAGCCTTGATCCGCCTCCAACTCAACCGTGTACCGGACTTCATGAAAACCCTCTTCCTGCCGGCATCCCTATTTCTCGCAACCTTCGCCCACGGAACGCTCGTGGTCACCCGCCTTCGCTGCGAGTCCCTCGAAAACCCGATGGGCATCGATGCGGTCCAGCCCAGCCTCAGCTGGGCTCTCGATTCCGCCGAGCGCGATCAGCGTCAAAGCGCTTACCGAATCCTTGTCGCCTCCAGCCCAAAGAAGCTCGCCCTGAACCAGGGCGACCTGTGGGATAGCGGGAAGATCCGATCGGACGAAACGCTGTACCGAACGTACGAAGGGCGGCCACTGTCGTCCGGCCAAACCGCTTACTGGAAAGTCCAAACCTGGGACGGTAAAGGAGCCCCTTCCGCCTGGAGCAAGGTCGCCACGTTCGACATGGGCCTTCTCCAACCGAGCGATTGGGAAGGGAAGTGGATTAGCCAGACAAGTGACGTCAACGATCTGCCGGCCCCTCTGCTCCGCCGAGAGTTCGCCGTTCCGGCAAACATCAAACGAGCCCGTGCCTACGTCTGCGGCCTCGGCTACTACGAACTTCGCATCAACGGCAAGAAGGTCGGTGACCACGTTCTCGACCCCGGCTTCACCCGGTTCGATAAGCGCGTCCTTTACACCACCTACGACGTGACCAAAGCCCTCCAAAAGGGTGAAAACGCGGTGGGCGTGATCCTTGGCAACGGCTGGTTCAACGTCCAGCCTCGTGCCGTCTGGACCTTCGACAAAGTCGGCTGGCGCGCCGCTCCCAAACTCTTAATGCGGCTAGAGATCGAAACCACCGACGGCCGCCACCAGACCGTCGTTACCGACGAAAACTGGAAAGCCACCACCGGCCCCATCACCGCCGATAGCCTCTACAGTGGGGAAGAGTACGACGCCCGCCTTGAGAAAGCCGGGTGGGATAAGCCCGGTTTTATCGATGTCGCCTGGTCACCCGCCCTCGTCGTCGAGCCGCCCAAAGGGAAACTAGTCGCCCAGGCGATGCCGCCGATCCGCATCACGAAAACCCTGAAGCCCGCGCGCATCACCGAACCCAAACCGGGTGTCTACGTCGTCGACTTCGGCCAGAACTTCGCCGGCTTCCCTCGCCTTCATGTGAAGGGTCCAGCCGGAACCGTGGTCTCGATGAAGTGCGGCGAACGACTCGCGAAAGACGGCACCGTCGACCAGGCCGCCGTGGCGATGCACATGATCCGCACCACGCCGCCGCAGTCGTTCCAAACCAACCGCTACACCCTCAAAGGTGGCGGCCAGGAAACCTACGAGCCGCGGTTCACCTACCAAGGATTCCAATACGTCGAAGTCACCGGCTTCCCGGGCAAGCTAACCGAGAAGAACCTTGAAGGTCTTTTCGTCCACACCGACGTCGCCCGGGTCGGCGAATTCGAATGCTCGAATCCGCTCCTCAACAAAATCCTCGAATCCGCTCGTTGGGCCTACCTCTCGAACCTGGAAAGTATCTTCACCGACTGTCCCCATCGGGAGAAAAACGGCTGGACCGGCGACGCCCAGTTGGCCAGCGAGCAGGGCCTCTACAACTACGACGGCGCCACGGTCTATCGGAAATGGCTCGATGACGTGGCCGACGACCAAGAGCCGAATCATAAGCTCTCCGTCATCATCCCCAACAGCGGCTGGGGCACCCGGTACATCCAATACGCTCCCGCCTGGGATGCCGCCTACTTCGAAATCCCCTGGAATATCTATCTCTACACCGGCGACCGCCGCCTCCTAGAATCTCACTTCGACGGCTTCACCAACTATCTCGACTGGCTCGTCACCCAGTCCAAAGACCTGATCATCGAAGGCGACCTCGGCGACTGGTGCCCCTACAAAACGGAGACCCCAACCGCCCTCACTTCCACGGCATATCTTTTCCGAGACGCCGTCATTGCTTCGAAAGCGGCGGATCTTTTGGGACGAAAAGAAGAGGCAGCAAAATACGCGGCGCTTGCCGAGCGGGTCCGTCTCGCCTATAACGCGAAATTCCTGGACACAAAAACCGGAATCTACGACAACGGCAGCCAGTGCGCCCAAAGTGTCGCCCTCTACTTCGGCCTCGCCGACGCCCAAGATCGCCCGGCCATCCTCCGGAATCTTTTAGACAACGTAAAGAAGTGCGACGACCACATCGACGCCGGAATTCTCGGCTCGAAGTTCCTCCTCAACGTATTAACCACCGAAGGCCACGCGGACGTTGCCTACCGGGTCGCGAGCCAAAAGACCATGCCCAGTTGGGGCTGGTGGATCGACCAAGGCGCGACCACGATGTGGGAGCAGTGGAACGGAACCGACTCCCGCAACCACATCATGTTCGGCGAAGTCGCCGCCTGGTTCTACAAAGCCTTGGGCGGAATCAACCCCGACCCAACCGGCCCCGGATTCAAACACATCCTCATCACCCCGAACCCCGTCGGCGACCTCACCTGGGCCAACACCCGCCACGACTCCCCGCGCGGCCTGATCGAAACCCGCTGGACCCGCAAAGATGGCTTCTTCCAACTGGAAGTCACCATCCCCGCGAACACCACGGCAAGCGTCCTCCTCCCCGCCGCGAAAGGCGCAAAGATCACCTTGGGAGGGAAGGAGATCAGCCCGGGAAAGAGAACCGACGATCACGCCACCATCGAAGTAGGCTCCGGCCGCCACACCTTCGTCGTCACTTACTGAAGCGGCCGCACCTCGATCCCAAACCCATACTTCTCCCCCAGCAGCGCCGCTGGGTGAAGGGAAGCCACCGCCACCGCCTCGTCGATATCCTCCGCCTCGACGATAAAGAAGCTCCCCAACTGCTCCTTCGTTTCGATAAATGGCCCGTCCGTCACAAACGGCTTGCCCTTTCGCGGCCGAATCGTCTTCGCCCAACTCGTGTGCTGAAGCCCCGCCTCCTCCACCACTTTGCCTGTCGCCCGAAACGGCACACACTGGGCGAAACACGCTTTCAAAATCTCCCCCTTCTCCGCCTCCGGCGCGGCGTCGAACTCCTTCATGTCGAGATATCCAAGGCACAGAAATTTCATGATGTTGTTTTCCTAATTCTGAAGAAGGTCTATGAAAGGCCGCCCTCTGCGACCTGGTCGCATCCCAAAAAACCGGATCGACATTTATCAAAAATTTATTCGAAATTTCTCCAGATGAGTAAAACCGAACCACGGAGTGGTTCCCGAATGCAAAAGCCCGGGGTAATCACCCCGGGAAAGAACAACCCACGCCCCAACCCCGGAGGGGTTGCCGACATCTCCGGCTATCCTAATTAAGCGCCCCGGGAAAAATGTCGCTCCACATCAACCTCGAAAGCCTGGAAGCCCTCCTGCTCATCGCGGCTCTGGTCGCCATCGCGGCGCGACGCCTCCGCCTCCCCTACACCGTCGGCCTCCTCGTCGCCGGAATCGCCGTCGCTCTCGGCCCGTGGAAGCCCGACTTTCCCGTCACCAAAGATCTCGTCTTCTCCCTCTTCCTCCCCCCGCTCGTCTTCGAAGCCGCCTTCATGATTCGCTGGCCGAACCTGAAGAAGGACATGGCCCCCCTCATCGCGATGGCCACCGTCGGCGTGGTCCTCTCGACCGGCGTCGTCTTCCTCGCCTGCAACAAGCTGCTCGGCTGGGACTGGCGCGCCGCCCTCATGTTCAGCACCCTCATCTCCGCCACCGACCCCGTCGCGGTAATCGCGATGCTCAAGGAAGCCAAGGTCAAAGGCCGCTTCTCCCTCCTCATCGAAGCCGAAAGCCTCTTCAACGACGGTACCGCCGCCGCCCTCTTCGCCGTCGCCCTCATCGCCGTTACCACCGGCGCCGACCCCGGCACCGCCGTTCTCTCCTTCTTCAAAATCTCCTTCGGCGGCCTCGCCTGCGGCGCTGCGGTTGGCCTGGTAGCCATCTGGCTAATGGGAAGAATCGACGACCACCTCGTCGAGATCACCTGCACCGTCGTCGCCGCTTACGGCTCCTTCCTCCTCGCCGAGCACTTCCACTTCTCCGGCGTCCTCGCCGCCGTCGTCGCCGGCCTCATCCTTGGCAACATGGGTGCCCTCCAAGCCCTCAGCGCCCAAGGCCGCGACGACGCCGAGACCTTCTGGGAGTTCTGCGCGTTCGTCGTGAACTCCCTGGTCTTCCTCCTTATGGGAGCCCGCATCGCCGAGGCCAGCTACCTCCCCATCATCGGCGCCGCCCTGGCCGCCATCGCCTTCGTCACCATCGGCCGCGCCGTCGCCGTCTACGGCGTGATGGCCTGCTTCGCTCGCTCCAAACACCGCCTAGAAATGGGCTCTCAGCACCTCCTCGTCTGGGGCGGAATGCGCGGCGCGCTCGCCCTGGCCCTCGCCCTCGGACTCCCCGCCGACCTCCCGATGCGCCAGGAGGTCATCAGCATCACCTTCGCCATCGTCGCCTTCTCAACCGTCGTCCAGGGAATGACGATGAAGCCCGCGATGAACCTCCTTCTGCCCAAGAACGAGGCCTAACCCGCCGGGAACCACTCGAGCAAGCCAGTCGCGACCAGCTCATGCCCCGCCCGGTTCGGGTGGTTGACCTGCGACATCAGCGACGCCAAAGGCACCCCCGCCTTCCCAAAAGCCGCAAAACTGTCCACCAGTCCCACCCCCTCTTCCCGCGCCAATAGCCGGATCGCCACCGCCTGCTTCACCAGCGGATCGTTCGGATCGTCCACCTTCGCCGAAAGATCCCCCGTCGGGGTCAACAGAATCACCTTAACCCCCTGCGCCTTAGCCTGCCGAATCATCGACTGCCAAGCCGCCCGCACCGCCGCCGGATCCCGCCGCCGGTCGTTCAGACCGTAGTCGATCGTCACCACATCGGGATGCCGAGCCAAAACATCCTTCGCAAACCGCTTCTCCCCCGCCACCGAATCCTCCCCGCCGATCGCTGTCACCGACACATTGATCACCGCATGCGGAAACCGCCGAAACAGCCCCTCGCGCAGCAGATTCGGATAAGCATCCAACGCCCGCACCTCCGGCGTCTTCGCATACCCCGCCGGCACGCTATGCCCATGGCAAACAATCTCCACCATCCGGTTCCGCGGCCAATCCTTCCGCATCTCCGCCACCACATCCGCCAAATAGTCCTTCGGCGAAGCCTGCGCCGTAAGCGCGAACAAAAGCGCCGGGATCATCCCACCACCGGAACCAACCCATGCCGCGCCATGATCTCCATCATCTTCGCCCGATCCGGCGGCCCATCCCCCGCCGCCGCCAACTCCGCCCCGACCTCGCGGAAATACTCCGGCCCAATCTCCGCCGGCGAAACCATGCAAAGCACCTTCGCATCCACCGTCCCAAAGTTATCGAACCGATGCACCGCCCCCCGCGGAATGCACAACGCCTCCCCCGGCCCAACCTCCGCCGAAACCCCATCAACCAAAAACGTCAAAACCCCCTCCAACCCATAAACCGACTCCTCGTAATGACCATGGTGGTGAGTCGGCGCCGGCAACCGCCCGCTGGCCGGGACGAACAATTCGAACACCGCCACACTCCCATTGGTCTCCTCCCCCGTCAACAGAAACCGAACCCTAACCGGCCCAACGATCACCTCGGAGGTCTCACTCACTCCCTTAGGTTAGACGACATCGGAAATACAGTTTCGGTCAACGGGACAAAAACTCTCTTCATTCCCCTCTGATGTGAAATAGATCCAGGTAACGCATCGCGCACTCATTTTTTCTTGGTGGCAATGCCCTGGGGGCCGCTGAGGACAAGTCTTTCGGAATCTTGAGCCTTAGCCCCCGGGGCTCACCGGTGTCTCCTAAGCTGGGGAAGCCCCGGGGGCTTAGGTTGTCGATGGCGGACAGCCCGAAGCGACCGACCCCCAGGGCATTGCTACCAAGAAAGAAAGACGACTATTTTCATCCCCGGCCATGGACGGCAAAGCCATCCATCAGAGCTGTGGTGAAAGAAATCGGTGAGCTTCAGCGACAAACGAGAATCCCCCCCCCAACGACCCAACGACCCAACGACCCAAACACCCAACGCCCGAGTAACCTCCCCCCATGCTCATCGACGCCGCCCCCCTCCCGGGCTACCCCGAGCCCTACGGCCAGCTCTGCGCCATCCTCCAAGACGGAACCAACGAGTGGCGCTGGGAACTCGACCCGAACCTGAGCGAAGATGCCATCGTCTGGCAGCCCCACCCCGGCATGCATAGCATCGGCGGAGCCATCCTCCACATCCTGCAAGCCGAAGTCTTCTGGTTCGAACGGTTCGCCCTCGGCCTGCCCGCCGACGAAGAAGAACGAAAACTCCTCATGTGCGACGACACCAACGTCGACGATTGGACCTGGCCCGAACCACCCCGCCAACCCCTCTCCTGGTACTTCGCCCTCCAAGACCGCATCCGCGCCCGCACCCTAGAAAACATCAAATCCTGGCCCGCCCCCGACCTCCCCATCCCGCACCACGACAACCGAGAATGCACCCCCCGCTGGGTCCTCGGCCACGTCATCCAACACGAGGCCTACCACGGCGGGCAAGCGGTGCTGCTCAGTCGTCTCTGGGAGTTGAATAGCTAGTCGCCGTATACTAACTATTGGCACCCAGAAGGGAGTTTTTTCTCGGAGAAATCTCGGAGGAATGATGAATTTGGTTACATTTTATGAATTGAATGCATAAGATGATATATGTCCGTAATCTGTCGACCCCGGAGGGGTCTTAAGAAGATAGCCGGGGCGTCGAAGACCCCCGGTGGAGATCCAAATACGTCACGACCCCGGAGGGAGTCGCAGAAGACAGCCTTACAAACTCAACTCATCCATTGTCCGCAAGGCTCCGTTCCGAGACCCTATCCCCGGCCCGCACAGGCATTCGAACAACTTTGGAACAAAGGTCCGCGAAGCGGGTAGTCGCCGGTGATCGTACCGGCGCGACGGCGTCGCGAAGACAAAACCTCCCGAACCAAGCTCATTTAACGCTATGCCCCGACCCCGGAGGGGTCTCCAGAAGGTAGCCGGGGTGTCGAAGACCCCCGGTAGAGAACCAATCCGTCACCGACCCCGAAGGGCGTCGCAGAAGACAGCCCTACAAATGCAGCTCATCCATCGTCTGTAAGGCCCAGGATCCGTAGCAAGCAGCTGAAACTGGAGCATATGCCTCTCCATAAGCTCGAATGAGGTGTCCGCGAAAAAGTAAGCCCAACTGAACTACCGGTCAGAATAGTTGCGAGAAGCAATGCGCCATGTGAAGTGGATCAAACTAGCTACTTCCGATCGGAAGGCGGTTCGCGATGGCAAATTCTCGAAGCAATCGCAAGTAGTCATCTATATTCATGGTTCCAAGTGTCAACACCAAATTAAGTTGAACGGGCTTATCTTTTGTTCCTTCGCTAAGCCCACGCCTGATCTCACGCAAACAGTATGGACCGTAAGCCTCAATCGGCTCGATGAAGCAGTCTGCGAAACTTGCTACACATTCGATCAAGTCGGCAGCCGTGTCGATATTGCTAGCTCGACGAATTCGTTGTGCCCATAGAAGAGCTTGATGATAGACTTCTCCGATTTCCTGGGCGACAAAGGCTAACTTTCTCGCATCGCCTGGAACTCCAGGCGCACCGAGCGCCTCCGTCACAGCGGGGCCCATTAACGTTTCAAACGAGCGAACCAGGCGTCCATTTTCGTCCATCGCTTGAGAGATGAATCCAGGAATTTGTTCTACGCTATGAACGTCCGCCGGACCGTATGAAATTCGGTACTGGTGCCGAAGCCTTAGGTCTTTGTATCGATGGATAGAATCGGTGATCCCTTGGGCGAAAAGCAGATATTCCCAACCTGTAGGTTGCTCCGCAGCGAGGCGAAAAGAGTCGGGAGACAAACTCTTCATCCATGCTTGCTCAACTCCTTCGATTAGAGCAATTACTCTCAGGGCGTCTCCAAGGCGTTGCGCCAACTGATTGCGAAGGCCCGCCGCGATGTCACGCGCGTAGTCGAACGGGTATGTCCAGACACGGTGCTCGTCGCGCACCAGAGTAATAAACTCGAAGACCCGAGGATTATCTACAACGGATGAGAAGTCCGCTTGTGGGTTTTCCCGGAAAATAGGCAACAGGTCTATCAACTTCCTCTCCACGAAGACATAGATTGGAATTCCTTTTGCTCGCGCCGTTAGATACTCGATATTGGTTACGGACTTACCGGCATCGGCGGAAACATAGCCATATCGCCCTCCGATAATCAGCACTAGAACGTCGGCATGCAGGTCCACCGCTCGTCTGCAATTATCGACGGTATTTAGGTTTGGGTCAATTGGAAAGGTGCCCAGTTCCGAACGGATGTCATTGAAGCCCATGTCCCGGATAGCAGCCCCGAGGTCCTCTCTAACCTGTTTGAGGTCGAAATAGGTTGAGCTTATAAAAATGTTAGGCGTCGAAGACATACCGTTTTTCTTGGCAAATGAAATGTACCATAAGATATTTAATGATTTACATATGTGAACGCTACTGTGTATAGGGGTGACGTATTCTTTCTTGTATGAGGATCCCAGATCTTCGGACGCATTGCATGTTCTGCTGGAAAAATCTTGCCGGTGTTCGCTCTAGAGAGCATGTGGTGGCCGCTTGGTATTTAGAGAGTCGGGGAATACGAAAGAAGCGTATTGAATTAGGATTATACGGACCAGATTTTTGCCTCATTGAGCCTCGTCCCCTTGTCCTTGATAGTCTTCTTGCAGGGAAAGTGTGTGAGAATTGTAATTCTGGATGGATGAGTCAGCTTGAAGGTGCGGCGCGACCCATCTTGATACCGCTGATTTCAGGGGCTCAACACCCGCGAAATTTAGATAGCGCTGAAAAAGAAATTCTTGCCAAGTGGGCTTTTAAAACGGCATTTGCTCTCGACGCGGCTACTATGGGACCAAGGCGAGTGGCTGCGTGGCATCCGAGAAATCTTGCGCCACCCAGCGGCAGGATTCCCACCCGCGGAGTTGTACTCGCAGCCATCAGCCCGTTTGAGGTTGACGTTGAGTTAATGGAGGTTAACCATTGGCAGGGTAAGAGGGAAAACAGCAAATCGGGCAAATTGTTCGCTACGGACTCAAAACGCAGCTATAAGGTTGCCATTCAATTTGGGCGACTTGTCCTTCTCGTCGCGTATTGGCCAAATGATCGGAGTCTCTTCGTTTTTGACGAAAATCTACACGAGATAGTCTGGCCGCTCTCAGGCCGGGAGGCATTTGCAGGGGTCCGCCCTCCGATACAGATTGAGAACGCCCAGCATTTCCTCTATTATTTTGCCGCTGCGCTCGGGGTGGCAGAATCACGCTTCGATCCAAGGGGCTAGATCCGTGAACGTAACGCGGCCTACTCCCCCGGCGAAGTGTGCCTCTGCTGAAGATAGAGTGTGAAGCGCTCCGTTGGCCGCCGCTTCAATGGCGATAGGTGGGCTTGCTTAACTCATCCGTCAAATCTTCCGATGATTGGCCCTTTACTCCTCACCCCTCAAACCGCTGACCTCCACCGCTACATCGGCACAGACCTCCGCGCCGGCGGAGCCGTCGCCAAACTCGTCGCCCCCTTCGCCCAAGACCCCCCATCCCCGGAAGGCTTCATCGCCCCGAGCCTCTCGAACCCTGGTGGGTCGCCGCCTACGCGACCGGAAATCGAGATACCTCCTCGCCCTCGTGTCCGAAGGCACCGACGTGCCCGGGATCGGGCGGGTGCGGGCCGTCCTCTTCGACCCGAAACTACTTGCAGAATTGACCGAGTTTGGAAGGCGGTATTTTCAGCCCTGAAAGGGCGACCGTTGATAGCGAAGGGCGAAGCCCTGGTTATAGGGAAAAAAAGCCATTCCTAGGCCTGAAAGGCCGACATACCACGACCATGCGTACCTGCCTCACACGCTGGCAGGTGAACTCGTCGAAACGTACGGATGGTATCGAGTATATCGGCCTTTCAGGCCTAGGGAACTTACCGAAAACGCCGTCCAGGGCTTCGCCCTTCGCTATCAACGGTCGCCCCTTCAGGGCTGAGAGGATCTGGGTCATTGACAAACTAAGCCCCCGGGGTTATGAGATACCGGTGAGCCCTGGCATTGCTAACAAGGAATTCAACTTGCTACCGACCCCTCAGATATGCTAAAATTAGCATAATAAAGCAGATCGGCCGACTGCTTAATAAACAAAATAAAAAGCTAATGACATAACACAGCGGAAAGCCGCGAAAAGAAAATAAAATAACGAGATTTCCCCCGTGAAATCTCATGAGACCCAGAAAATTAAAAGGAATAAATTGCGATTAGGAAAGAGGCTCCCCGCGACGACAAAGACCGCTATACAACGGAATCGGACCCCTCTGAACGAGCGGTGGCGGAAGCTATTGGGTCGATTCCCGCTCGATAAACTCCATCTCCAACACCGTCACGCGGGGCGCCTGTTTGGTGTTGCGGATGCGGTCCAAAAGCCAGGACCAGGCCTGGTCGATCAGGGCGTCGACCGGGACGCGGAGCGAGGAGATGGGGACGCGGAACTCCGCCGCCTCCGGCCCGTCGCCAACACCAAAGATCCAGCAGTCTTCGGGGATTCGGGCGCCGGAGGCAAGGACTGCCCGGGCGGCGCCGGCTGCCAGATTGTCCAAAAACCCGACCACCGCCTCTGGGACCGGATTCGATCGAAGGTACTCGGCCATCGCCAACTCGGCAGACTCGCCGGACTCGGTTCTGGCGGAGATGAATTTCGGCTCCAAACCCGCCTCCATCATCGCCTCCGAATAGCCGCGGCGCCGCTGCTCCCGGGGATAGTCGGCAAGGATCCAGGCCGGGCTGACATGCACGATATCCTTCCGCCCGGCGGCCAGCATCCGCTGAACCACCGCCTTCACTCCGCCACAGACGTCCCACGCGATGGTATCGGCGTTCTCGTACTCCTCAAACGCGAGCACGCTGACCGGGGTGCTCGCGTTCTGAGGATCGGCCCGGAAGAACTGAATCGCTTTGCCGGAGTCCATCGCGATCACGCCGTCCACCGGCCAATAGGAAGGCGCCGTGCCGGTTCCCTTGTAGGCGGCATCGTTGTCCACCCCAACGACCATGAGCCCATAACCGTCTTCGCGCGCTTTCTCCGAAATCTTTTTAAGCATTCGGAAGTAGGTCGGCGTCGGCCGATCCAGCGGCAGCCAGAGCGCAATCAGGCCCGAGCGCCCTGTCTTGATCGCTCGCGCCAACCGGTTCGGGGCGTAACCCACCTTCACCGCCGCCTCCCGCACCCGAATCCGCGTGCTCTCCGGAATCCGCACCGACTCGTTCCCGGACATCACATGCGATGCCGCTTGCACCGAGACGTTAGCTTCTCGGGCGACATCGACAAGCCGGGCTCGTTTCAGGGTCGGATCGCTCTTGAACATATATTCAGAATTTAATCATGACAGAATTGTCAGGTTTCCCGTGTCAACCGTACCAAGCTCGTCCTATAATATTTGAGCGTTTCTATGCGAATTTTGATCGCTCCCCAACCTTTCGATGGCTAGGTTCGATGATTGAAAGTTTTCTTTTCAAAACTCCGATTGCTAAACCGGAAATCATGATGCTAGTGGGCTTTTCCGATTCCGGGAGGTACCGGCGGAAACAAGTGGAATAGAATTGGGCTGCCGAACAACGTCCGAGTTCCCATGATCCCCTTCACCGCTCTCCTCGTCATGAGCCAAGCCTCTCACCTATTCATCGACCCCGCCGCAACGCAAGGGAAGTGGGAAGGGTGGGGGACCTCTCTTTGTTGGATGGGCAACCCGTTCGGGGAGCGGGACGATATGGCGGATCTGCTTTTCACGACGAAGATGGTGAAGATCGGGAACGATACTCTTCCAGGTTTAGGGATGACGATCGTTCGCTACAACGCCGGTGCCTGCGGGCCGGGCGAGGTGGAGGGGCGGACGATGGTGCTCTCGAAGAACGTTCTGCCGTACCGCCAAATGGATGGTCTCTGGCTGGATCCGACGAAGGGCGAGGCCGGGTGGGATTGGAACCGGGACCCGCACCAGCGGGCGATGATGCTGAAGGCGAAGGCTCGGGGAACCAAGCACTTCGAGTTGTTTTCGAATTCGCCGATGTGGTGGATGTGCGCCAACGCCAACCCTTCCGGGGCGGCGAAGGCGACGGACGACAATCTTCGCCCGGACATGCACGGCGCGTTCGCCAAGTATCTGGCGACCATCGCCGCCGAAGCGCCGCGCCGGTGGGGCGTTCGTTTCACGTCCGTGGAGCCTTTCAACGAGCCGGACACGGATTATTGGAGCGCCACCGGCCGGCAGGAAGGTTGCCATTTTTCACCGGCAACCCAGGCCGCTTTCCTTCCCGTTCTGCGCCAAGAGCTTGACCGGCAAGGGTTGAAGAAGTTGCCGATTGCGGCTTCCGACGAGACCTCTTTCGATCACGGGCGTACCACTTGGAGTGCCTTCGACACCGCCACCAAGGGGCTGGTCGATCGGGTGAATATCCATGGTTATCAGAATTCAGAGCCGGCTCGCGTCGCCTTCGCGGCTGTCTTAGGCGATAAGCCTCGTTGGAATTCCGAGCATGGCGAAGGGGATGCGACCGGGCTCTCTACGGCCCGGGAGCTTAGCCTCGATCTGCACGTTCTGCGTCCGACGGCGTGGTGCTACTGGCAGCCGTTGGACGGCCGCGGTTGGGGGCTTTTGGATTGCGATATGTTGACGGCGACGGTCAAGGCGGTTAATCCAAAGCTTTACGTCCTGGCCCATTACATGCGGCATATTCGGCCGGGCATGTCGATTCTGAAAACAGAGGACGGAGGTGTCGTGGCCGCCTACGATGCAAAATCCCGCAAGTTGGTGATCGTCGCGGAGAATATGAAGGAGGGCTCCACGAAGACTTTGGATCTTTCGGCGTTTCGCCTGGGCCGTTCGGTGGCGGCTCGGTGGATTACCGAGCCGAAGGGCGCGAGCCGGTACCAAAAGATGGCGGATGTCGCGATTGAGGCGGGCGTCTTGAAGGTTGAGCTTCCGGCGGCCTCGGTGCAGACGTTTGAGATTTCGGACGTGCGGGTGAAGTAGAGTGCCGCCGGCGTCCCTTGGGCCCGTTACTCCAAGAGTGCCGGGCCCTTACCAAGGTAGTGGCTACGGACGAAAGATCCGTTGCGAGAAGAGATAAAGGTCGTTTTTCCAGACGGGCCAGCTATGGGGGCCGGAGTCGACGTGCCAGGTGTGGGGAACGGCTTTCGCCTTTAGATACTGATGCACGCCTTGGCTGATTCCGATGAGTCCGTCCTTATCCCCGCACGAGATCCATAGGTACTTGAGGGTTTTGACTTTCTCGGGGTCCGGAACCAGTTTCTCGGGGGCAAAGGTGTTCGGCGCGGAGGAGAAGCCGCCGACCCAGGCGAAGACGTCGGGGTGGGCGAGGCCGAAGTCGAGCGATTGTCCGCCGCCCATCGAGAGGCCGGCGAGGGCGCGGTGGTCGCGATCGGGCAGGGCTGGATAGTTGGCTTCGACGAAGGGGATGACGCTTCCGAGCAGGTCTTTATCGAATTCACCAAATGCCGGCGCGGTGGCAAAAACGTTGCCTTCCGCACGGTCATTCGCCTGGGCCCGGCCGTTAGGCATGACGACGATCATGGGAACCAGCTTGCTCTCGGCATACAGATTGTCCAGGATCGCGGCGGGAGCGCCGTTGTCCGCCCACTCCCGCTCGGTTCCGCCGATCCCGTGCAGGAGATACAGGACCGGATACTTCTTATCCTTCGAGTACCCCGGCGGGGTGTAGACGAGCAGCTTCCGCTTTGTCCCGACCGACTTGGAGTCGTATTCCACGGTGTCGATTTGGCCGTGGGGAATACCTTCGCGCGGTTGGTCAAAGCCTGCAGGAGCGGCGGGGAAAGCGGCTTTGTCGTCGGGGCCGAGGACGATTGGGCGTGGTGGTTGTTGAGCGGACGCGGCGTAGGCGGCGAGCGAGAGGAGGAGCGTCGTTGCGATCTTCATGGCTTTCGGATTGGTTGGACGGATTCGGAGGCTATTTTGCACCGGGCAGCCCGGCCTGTTCGGCCGAACTCTTCATTTTTTGCGCGCCCTCGGCACCCTTGTTGAGGTAGTCAAGGGCGGCTTGTTTCTGCTCGGGGGTCATGTTCGAGGATTCAACTCCTTTGGTCGCGTTACTGACTTGGGCCGTCTTCGCGGGAAGCGGCGAAGTGTCGGCCTCGTCGGCGTGGGAGCATCCTGCCGTGCACAAGGGAACGCAGAGCCAGAGCGGGAGAATTCGGATCGTTTTCATTCTGCTGATCGAAAAAGCGAGAGCGCGAGGTTTTTCTTGCCCTCGCGCTCTCTCGATGGAGTTAGAAGGTGATGCCCGAGATGCGAACGTTTTTGCCGTAATTGAGCTGGCCCTTCTTCATGCTTTTCGCATGAGAATCGAAGAATCCGACGTTGGCCCCTCCGCTATGACGGAATCGAGGGAAGGCTTGGCAGTCGGGCGGCCAGTTCCAAGGGGCTCCGCCGTCGCAGTCACCTTTCTGGCCGGTCACCGTGTTGTAGTTGGGCGGGTTGAAAATGATGTCGTTTGTGGTCGGCGTCTGATCGTTCCAGATTCCGGTCCAGTCGATGGCCCGTGTGTCGAACGAGAACGTTGCGACGAGCCCCGAATCGGCCGAGCCTTTTTCGGTGACCATCGCCTTCGCCGCCGGGTCGTCGACGATGGTTGCGACGCGGGGGGAAGTGCAGACGCTTGGACTCGCGCCCATCCAGTTCAGGCATGCGGGAAACATGTCGGAGTGGACGCCGTAGGTGTCCAACTGTCCGGGCACTTTGCTTGTGGGGCATGCATAGACGGTGCCCGGGCCGCCGGCGGCGCCGGCATAGGAGAGGAGCTGCTCTTTACCGTTTTTGATGTAGGGCAAGATGACCTGGGACCATTCGTGCATACCGCCCGCGGCGGTTGCCCAGCCGGACGTTGGGTTGTAATCCCAATACGCCGCCCACGGCAGCGTGTCATCCGAATCGCCCAAATAAAGGGCCATGCCGGTTCCGATCTGCTTCATGTTACTGAGGCACTGAGTCTTCTTGGCGGCTTCCTTTGCTTGGGCAAAAACGGGGAATAGGATCGCGGCGAGGATCGCAATAATAGCGATCACAACGAGGAGCTCAATAAGGGTGAATGCTTTCTTTGCGTTCATGTGATAACTCTTCAGTGAGTGCGGGCAACGGCCGTGGAGTCTCTGACTTCGAGAGCGCAGTCGTAGAGGGTCGAGGTGGTGGCCGAAGGGGGATTCCCTTCCTCGGCTCCACGGATGAGAGAAAGGAGGTGGCTCGTCGCCTCGAAGGCCATGCGTTCGACCGGTTGCTGGACTGAGGTCAGGCGGGGGCGGGTCGTCTCACAGAGGGGCGAGGAGTCGAAGCCGGTGACGGAGACGTGACGCGGGACCTCCACCCCCAACCGCTCGCAAGAGGCGAGAACGAAGCTGGCAAGTTCGTCGCTAAAACAGACCAGCGCGGTATGGGGGGCGTCGGGAAGGGCGTAGCGGGCCAGGATACTGTGGTCTTGGGCGAGAACGATCACGTCCGTTTCAGGGAGCCCGGCTCGGCGGGCGGCGGATCGTAGGGCATCCGCCCGGGCCTGACCCTCGACGCTGTGCTCACTGACCGGATCAATCACGAAGGCGATTCGCTCGTGTCCGAGCGAGACGAGATGGCTTACGACGCGGCGCATTGCGCCATCGTTGTCGGCGCAGAACGAGGGTACGCCCAGCACGGTGCCCGGGGGCGCGTGCATCATGACGACCGGAACGCTGGCGTGCTGCAACGCAACGACCGAGCCTTCCGAAAGATCGGGGCGGCACCAGAGGACGCCGTCAAACCGGCCATCGGAGACGAAGTTCGGGTCGCCTTCCCGCATCAGTTTGGGGCAGAGGGAGAGGGTGTAGTCGTAGGGAAATAGCGCCTCCATCACCCCGTTCATGACTTCACCACGGTAGGGACTTCGAGGGGTGAAGCGGCCAAAATTCTGAAAGACGACCGCTACCTGGCCGGTCCGACCTTGGCGGAAGGTCCGCGCCATATGGTTTGTCTGGTAGCGGAGTTCACGAGCGGCTTCGCGGATGCGCTCGGCCTTTTCGGCGGTGACGGTCACCTTTTTGCCGCCCGCTCCATTGAGCACGGCGCTGACCGCCATGGCCGATACGCCCGCCCTTTCTGCCACGTCGCGAATGGTAACCCTCATTTTATTTACGGGTAAATACACCCAATTCCTATTGTTGCACCGATTTTTCGGTTTTGCGCGGAAAAGTGTGGTCCGTGATCAAAACTCGTCGGGCCCTAGGTACCGGAGCCCGTTAAGATCCCCAAAAGGATTTCATATATAGGTAAATATATCCATCGCCCAGCCAAAAGGCCGCCGAACACTATGATCCTCTTTCTTCCCGTCCAAGAGCCCACTCGGCTGACCCTCGATCTATCTAAGGCAGGCATTGCCGTCAGCCCGGTGCTTTACGGCCACATGACCGAGGAGATCAACTTTTCCTATGACGGCGGCCTGTACGGCGAACTCGTGCGAAACCGGGCGTTCCTGGACGATGCCCGGCAGCCTTCGCATTGGGTTCCGGTTGGCGAAGGGGCTTCCGCGGAACTGGACAAATCCGGTCCGTCGACCGCCCGTCCGGTGGCGCTCCGCGTGCGAGGGGGTGTAGCGAACGACGGTTACTGGGGGATTCCTGTGCGGCCGGCGACCTCGTATAGTCTGAATCTCTGGGCCAAGGCGGACGCTGAGGGCCCGATCGTGGCGAGCATCGAGTCGGTCGACGGCGCAACCGTCTACGCCCGGGCAGACGTCAAGGGGGCAAACGGAACGTGGGGCAAGCTGAAAGCGACTCTGAAAACCGCCAAAGGCATCGCGCCCACCAAGGAGGCGCGCCTCGTGTTGCGCACCGGCGCCGCCCGCTCGGTGTGGCTGGCGCAAGTCTCCCTTTTCCCGCCCACTTATAGAGGACGTGCGAATGGTAACCGACCGGATCTGGTGAAGATGCTGGCGGACATGCGTCCCCAGTTCCTCCGATTTCCCGGAGGAAACTACTTGGAAGGGAACACCCCGGAGGAGCGCTTCCCTTGGAAAGAGACCCTTGGCCCCATCGAAGAACGTCCTGGTCACCGCTCCCCCTGGGGCTACCGGTCAACGGATGGCATGGGGCTGTTGGAGTTTCTCCTCTGGTGCGAGGAGGTGAAGGCGAAGCCGCTTCTGGGCGTGTACGCGGGCTATGCCCTTAACGGCCAGGTGGTTAAAGCGGGACCGGGGCTGCGGCCATTCGTGGAGGAGGCGCTGGACGAGATCGAATACATTGTCGGCGGACCCGAGACCAAGTGGGGCGCGCGGCGCATTAAAGACGGGCATCCCAAGCCGTTTCCGTTGGAGTGGGTAGAAGTCGGCAACGAGGATGGCTTCGACAAGTCCAACAGCTACGAAGGCCGGTTCGTGCAGTTTTACGACGCGATCAAGGCGAAGTATCCGAAGATCAAGGTCATCTCCTCCACGGGCGGAAAGGACTATCTCGGCCAGAAGTTCCCCATCACTCAGCGCCGCCCCGATCTTTGGGACGAGCATTACTATTCGGAATCGTGGGACATGATGGGTCTGGCCACGAAATACGACGACTACGACCGAAAAGGGCCTAAGGTGTTCGTTGGCGAATGGGCGGCGCACGATACGGTTGCGCCCTGGGTAGCCGGCGCCCAAGGCGGTCCGACGCCGAACATGAAATGCACCCTTGCGGATGCCGCCTTCATGACCGGTCTTGAGCGTAACGCCGATATCGTTGAGATGGCCTGCTACGCGCCGTTGCTCGTCAACGTCAATCCTGGCGGCCGCCAATGGTCGCTGAACTTGATCGGCTACGACGCGCTCAACGCTTTCGGGTCGCCTTCCTATTACGCGCAGAAGATGTTCGCCGAGAATCTTGGCGACCGTACGATCCCGCTCACCCTCGCGAGCGTTCCCACTCAGAGCAAAGGCGATCGCACCCAACCCGCCTTGTTCGCCTCCGCGACCCGGAATTCGAAGACCGGGGCGGTCTACGTTAAACTCGTCAACGCGCTTCCCACCTCCGTGGATGTCGCCTTCGACTTCAAGGGAGGTTCCATCAGGTCGGATGGCACGATGACCCTCCTTACCGCAGATCCGAAGGCGATCAACTCGATCGCCGAGCCGACAAAAGTCGTGCCGGCCGTCAGTGCTCTGCGCGGGCTTGGAAACTCGTTCCGCCAGACGCTGCCGCCTCACTCCGTCGTCGTGCTTTCGCTTCGGGGCGCGAGGTGATCGGCCTGCTTGCATGCCTTGTGGTGGCTGGAGCACAGAATCCGATTATTTGGGCCGACGTGCCGGATACGTCGATCGTTCGTGTGGGCAAGGACTACTACATGAGCAGCACCACGATGCACATGAGTCCCGGGCTGCCGATTATGAAGTCCCGGGACCTCGTGCATTGGAAGCTGGTCAGCTACGCGTACCGGACTTTAGGCGATAACGACGCGCTGACGCTCCGGAACGGTAAGAATGCTTATGGAAAAGGCTCCTGGGCTAGCAGCATTCGCTACCATAAGGGCACCTTCTACGTATCGACCTTCTCGTCCACTACGGGTAAGACCTATATCTATTCGACCAAGGACCCGGAAAAAACTCCTTGGAAGGAGATTTCCTTTGCTCCCTCCTACCATGACCATTCGCTGATCTTCGACGGAGATCGCGTCTATCTCGCAACGGGTGCGGGCGATATCCGGCTGATCGAGCTGAATGCCGATCTGTCTGGTCCAAAACCCGGAGGCTTTAACCAGATCATCGTCCCCAACGCTAGCCGGGTCGCAGGCGAAGCAGTTGGACTTCCTGCGGAGGGCTCGCAAATGTTCAAGGTGAACGGCAAGTACTACCTTTGCAATATCACTTGGCCGCGGAACGGGATGCGGACGGAAATCGTTCACCGTGCGGACCACATCGAAGGTCCCTATGAAGGGCGGATCATGTTCAAGGATCAAGGGGTTGCCCAGGGCGGCATCGTCGATACGCCGGATGGGAAGTGGTATTCCTACCTTTTCCAGGACCATGGGGCGGTCGGGCGTATTCCATACCTTTTGCCCATGACCTGGGAAGATGGCTGGCCGGTGGTCGGGGTGAACGGTAAGGTGCCGGATTCACTGGATATTCCCGCCGGGAAGAATACGATCTCCGGGATCGTCGCGTCGGATGAGTTCAATCGTTCGCTCGCGCTCGCCTGGCAGTGGAATCACAATCCGGACGACCGGTTTTGGTCGCTGACCGATAAGCCGGGCTCGCTTCGACTAACGACGGGCCGGGTGGACGACTCGGTTATTCACGCACGCAATACCTTGACCCAGCGTACGTTCGGCCCTACGTGCACGGGTACGACATCTTTGGACGTGAGCGGGATGAAGGATGGCGACTGTGCGGGGTTGATGGCACTTCAGAACCAGTACGCGTTTATTGGGGTGAAGATGACGGGAAGCGCCAAGTCGCTCGTCATGACGAGCGCGGAGACCCATACTTCTGTCGAAGCCCCGCTTAGCCAGAATCGCGTCTTTTTGAAGATGGCATGCGACTTTAAGAAGAACGCAGACCTGGTCCAGTTTTCGTATAGCTTGGACGGGAAGAATTGGCTTCTCCTGGGCAAGCCGCACCATTTGAGGTACGACTTGGTGCACTTTATGGGCTGTCGGTTTGGGCTATTTAATTTTGCGACGAAGTCGGCGGGTGGATACGTCGACTTCGATTATTTCCGCCTAAAGGAATAGAGCGCACCCGGACCCTCTCTCCCCAGCCCTCTCTCCAAGACAAACCACTTGGAGAGAGGGAGTTCGTTTACTGGCAGGCTTCGCACTCTTCGCCATTTCGCATTGCTTCGATGCTACACGCGGTCTTTTCTTCCTCGGTGAAGATCTTCTTCTTGAGGCTAACCGTCGCCTTCTCGATGTTCGAAGCGCCTAGCGTCCGTAGGTAGTAGGTGGTTTTAAGTCCCGCTCGCCAGGCATAGCGGTACATATGGGAGAGCACCTTCATATCCGGGGCGCCCAGGAATAGGTTGAGGGACTGGGACTGGTCGATCCATTTTTGCCGCCGCGAGGCCGCGTCGACGATTGCCTCGTAGGGGATGTGGAAAGCCGTCAGGTACCGATCTTTAATCTCCTGAGGGATGCCTTCGACTTCTAGGAGTTCGCCATCAAAGTATTTGATCTGGTCGCGCACGTCCTTTGTCCAGGCACCGACGGCCTTGAGGTCGTCGACCATGAACGGGTTGAGCAGGACGAAGTCGCCGGAGAGATTGCTTTTGACGAACAGGTTTTTGTAAACCGGCTCGATGCAGGGCGAGGTGCCCATGATGTTCGCGATGGTTGCGGTGGGGGCGATGGCGATGACGTTGGAGTTGCGCATGCCTTGCTTCGCAATCTTCTCGCGAAGCGGTCGCCAATCCATTCGTCCGCCGCGCGGTACGGAAATGTTCTCGCCCCGCTCCTGTTCGAGGATCTCTAGGGTGTCCTGCGGTAGGAGACCGCGATCCCACTTTGAACCCACGTAAGACGAGTATTGGCCGCGTTCGGCGGCGAGATCGCTGCTTGCTTCGTAGGCGTAGTAGGCGATCGCCTCCATTGCCTCGTCGTTAAACTCGATGGCTTCGGGGCTGGCGAAGGCGAAGCCTTTTCGGTAGAGCGCGTACTGGAGACCCATCACTCCGAGGCCGATGGGCCGGTGGCGGAGGTTGCTCGTCTTTGCCGGACCGGTCGGATAGAAGTTGATGTCGATGACGTTGTCGAGGGCGCGAACCGCTATTCGGATCGTTTCCCGCAGCTTCTCGTGGTCCAACTCCCCCGTCTTGGTCAGGTGCTCGTCCAGCACGATCGAGCCGAGGTTGCAGACGGCGGTCTCCTCCGCGCTGGTGTTGAGAGTGATCTCGGTGCAGAGGTTGCTGCTGTGGATCACGCCGACGTGGTCTTGGGGAGATCGGACGTTGCACGGATCCTTGAAGGTCATCCAGGGGTGGCCGGTCTCGAAGATGGTTTGGAGCATCCGCTTCCAGAGATCGATCGCATCGATGGTCTTGCCGTAGATCTCGCCGCGGGCGGCCTTGGCTTCGTACTCTTCGTACTTTGCCTCGAACGCCTTGCCGTAGAGTTCGTGGAGCTCTGGCGTCTCGTTGGATTGGAACAGCGTCCACGAGCCGCGAGCCTCCATGCGTTTCATGAACAGGTCGGGAACCCAGTTCGCGGTGTTCATGTCGTGGGTCCGACGCCGGTCGTCGCCGGTGTTCTTACGCAGCTCCAGGAACTCGAAAATGTCGTTGTGCCAGGTCTCCAGGTAGGCGCACCCAGAACCGGCCCGCTTGCCGCCTTGATTTACGGCGACGAGTTGGTCGTTGTGCATTTTTAGGAACGGCACGACACCTTGGCTCTCACCGTTGGTGCCGTGGATATAGCCGCCCGTTCCCCGCACCGCCGTCCACGAGCCGCCGAGGCCACCTGCCCATTTGGAAAGCATGGCGTTCTCGGCGATCCCTCGGGTCACGATGGATTCGAGCGAGTCGTCGATTTTGTAGAGGTAGCAGGAAGAGAGCTGGGAGCGCTGGGTTCCTGAGTTGAATAGGGTCGGCGTGGAGGAGCAGAAGCGGCGCGTCTTATAAAGGCCATAAAGCTCAATCACCCGCGCCTCGCGATCGCCTTTTTCCGCCTTGAATAGGCCCATCGCCACGCGCAGCCAGAACATCTGCGGCGTCTCCATCCGGCGGGTCTTGCCGCCCGATTTGTCGCTCAGCAGGTAGCGGTCGTAGAGGGTTTGGATACCGAGAAAGTCGAAGTTGAGGTCGGCGGTGGGGTCGAGGGCCTTCGACAACCGCGCCAGGTCGTAGCTAAGGAGGTCTTCCGACAGCCGGCCGAGACCCACGGCGTGCCTAATATAAGGAACGAGCGCACGGGCGTGGAAATCCTTGAGCCGTCCGATGCCGTCGCGAATGATATCCCAGCCGAGGCACTCCTCATACACGTAGGTCAGGAGGATGCGGCCGGCGAAGAAGGCGAAGGAAGAGTCTCGCTCCATCAGCGACTTTGCGTTCAGCACCACCACGCGCTGAATGTCTTTGGTCGTCGCGCTACCGCTGAGGGATCGTCGCAGTTCCGACTCAAGCTCTAGGCTCGTCATTCCCAAGTCGAGACCGATCGAGGCGTATTCGATGCGGTGGCGCAGGTCCGAGCCGTCCCAAAGGATGGGCTGGCCGGAATCGTCGGTCGCGTCGATCAGGGCGAAGTCGTTCTGAATCAGCGGTTGGGCTTCGACCTCTTGCTCGCGGAGCAGGGTTCGGCGAGCACGGTAGACGATGTAGGCCTCGGCAGCTTTGAAGTAGCCGCCGCGCATGAGCTCTTCCTGCGCCAGATCCTGGACGGTTTCGATCCCCACGTAGACGTCGTCGAGCGCGCTGGCCCGCTCCGCTACTCGTTGGGCGATCGACGCGGCCGGCTCGGAGTCCTGACCGATGGCGAGGAACGCCTTTCGGACGGCCACCTCGATCTTGTCGGTGTGCCAAGGCACGATGTGCCCATTGCGGCGAATCAGGCGAAGGGTGGGAGAGGGAAGGGAGTTCGGTGCGGTCGATTCGGCGAACGCATCGTCTTCGAACGAGAATCCTTCCTGCAAGGCGGTGGTGGTCATGGTTGCGGCATCCGGCGAAGGGATATGCCGAGCACGCACGCCGAGGCCTTTGCAAACGTCACCCATGGACCGTGGGGCACGTCAAGGCCTAACCAGCGAAGCGGGCATTCGGACTTTCACCGTTGCGGCACAGCGCCGGATTTCCACCGGACTTCCCCCATTCCGAAGTTCCGTTCGGGACTTCGGCTTCGTAAAGAGAGTATACGAGCCGAACCCTCCAAAAGCCGCTCGGCATGACTGAAATCTTTACGACCGTGCCCAGAGGCAAAAACGTACCTCTGTTGGATATCTCCAGATAGACTGAGCCGAACTGGTCGGTGCGAAGGCTCGATACTGTATATGGCAACCTCAAATGAAATGATTGGAAGGGTCCTAACCCTTCAGGCCTCCTATCAGAGCAAGAGTTCTTCTGAGATGGATGAGCGTGGTGAGATAGTCCGCAAACGATTGCCCGATCTTATGAGAAGTCTTTGCCAAGGAGATCCTGTCTTCGGGGCGCGGGGCATGAGAGTTGAAGGTAGGGACGGTGTAGGTCGGAAGGCTAAGGTGCCCTGGGTTCGCATTTTTGATCCCGTTTTATCCCCAAGCGCTACCGACGGCTACTATGTGGTGCTTTTGTTTGCACGAGATGGATCAGGCGTATATCTGTCTCTAAATCAAGGCACAACGATATTCAAAGATGACAAGCATATTAAACGTCCAGCAGATAAAATTTTGGCTAATTCACGCTGGGCCCAGAAGGAACTGCAAGACCAAATCAAGCTTGAACCCAAGCTGAGGCAGGAAATACTTCTGGCCGACCCGAAAGGGCTAGGTGAAATTTATCAGGTTGGAAATATTGCTGCCATCAAATATCTGCCCAACGAGCTTCCTACCGGGGACCAACTCGGCGAAGACATGAGCCTCATGCTAAGGCTCTTGGATCGGCTTTACGAAGTTTCCTCAGGCATACCTTCCGTCGAACAGTTACCACTCAGAACGGTTCGCGAAGGCAGGCGGGCGTATACAGCAGCTGACGCAACCAATGACTTGTTCCTCCCGCCCAATCAGATTGATGAGATCCTCCGACTCATCCTACGAAAACATAACGTGGTGCTTCAGGGACCGCCGGGGGTGGGCAAGACGTTTGCAGCTAACCGCATCGCAGGCGCCACGGTTGGAGAGGAAAAATCTGGAAGGATCGAATGGGTTCAATTCCATCAATCCTATTCGTACGAAGACTTCGTGGAGGGTTTTAAACCCGACAAAGCCGGTGGCTTCCTACTCTCCGAAGGCCTTTTTTGTAGGTTCTGTAAACTGGCCGCAGGTGATCTGGAAAAGAAATTTGTTCTCGTTATCGATGAAATTAACAGGGGAAACCTCAGTAAGATTTTTGGAGAAATGCTTTCCCTGGTAGAAGGCGACAAACGGGGTTCTTTGTCGGTGACGTTGCCGTATAGTGGGCAAGCCTTTACCGTACCACCCAACCTGTATATCTTAGGTTTGATGAATACTGCCGATCGATCGCTGGCAGTCGTTGATTACGCCCTGAGAAGGCGTTTCGTGTTTGTAGATCTTGAACCTCAATTTGATTCATTGAAATTCGCCGAATACTTGATGCGAATGAATGTTGATGAGGAGACAATAACTAAGATCCGGAGCCGGATGGCGGAACTAAACGCAAAGATCGGAGGTGACTTTCGAAACCTTGGCAAAGGTTTCGAGATAGGTCATAGCTTCTTCTCCCCCTCGTCGCCCGTCCATAATTCGTCCGAGTGGTACGACGACGTTATTCGTTACGAAGTCATGCCGCTCCTTCGCGAGTACTGGTTCGACTCGCCACGTGAGGTTGAATCTGCCGAGGCGATCCTGCGTCGCTAATGACCATCCCGGTTCGTAACGTGTTCTTGCTGTTGTGTTATGCATGGGATGTGCTGGATGAAGCGGATGTCCTTGACGTAGATACGCTAGAGCATCATTCCACGCAAGAGCTGATGGCCCGTGTGCTAGTCAATGGCACTCGGCACGTCATGCGACGGGGCCTGGAGCAACAATATCGAGAGGTGAGGGAGGATTTGTCCTGTTTACGGGGTCGAGTGGACCTTCAAGATAGTCTTAAACGCTTGTTGCTTCCGAAAGCCATTGCACACGTGATCCATGAAGAAATGTCTCCCGATTTTCTTCCAAATCAAATCATAAAATCTACCGTTCGCGTCCTCATGGAAGTTGACGATTTATCTTCTCCGGCAAGAGCCGAGTTGGTGGGCCTACATCGAAAGCTGCGAGGTGTTTCTGAGATTCGAGTAACGAGCAATACCATAGCGCGCGTGCAACTTCACGGCAATAATAGATCTTACCGTCTGCTGATGGAGGTGTGCAATATGGTGCTAGAGAGCCTTATCCCCGACGAAGAGGGCAACGGTAGGCGGTTCCGAGACTTCACTCGCGACGAACAAAAAATGCGCATCTTATTTCAGAAGTTCGTAACAAACTTCTTAGTGCGTGAGCAAAGCCAGTATCGTGTTGCGGCGGAATCTTTTACGTGGCAGGAGGCTGTACGGATAGGCGGCGAGCGAATCGCATTGCCGAGGATGACTACCGATTTAGTGCTTACGGCAGGTGCTAGGCGCATCGTCGTCGATACCAAGTTTACAAGTCAAACGTTCCGTAACTATTACGGCTCATCCAGCGTACGCACAGAGCACCTTTACCAGCTGTGGGCATATATCACCAACTTGCATGTTAAGGTGGGGCGGCAGGGTGAGGTGCATGGCGTACTCCTCTATCCGACCATTTCCGCAGATCTGGACGAACAGTGGGTCATCCAAGGGCACCATATCCGCGTTTTGACGGTAGATCTTCGAACTTCTTTTGAGAGCATTCGGAACCGTCTGCTTAGCATAGGCGCCGTACGGCTCGGCGAGTAGGTTGTATTGAAAAAATTCCAGTGAAGTGGGGAAATCACCTTGCAGGTGGTTTCCCTTCACCGTTACTCCCCCGTCGGTTGAAAACCCTTTTGGGCGGCAAACCTGGAGGATTCGAGACCAGCAGCCCAGATATGCCCCCTTCTACAGATCGTCGTCACTCACCGAAGCCAGCGACGACGCCTTCTGATACTCTGTCACCCGCCCTTCGAAGAAGTTCTGCTCCTTCCGAATGTCCATCAGCTCCGCCAGCCAAGGAAGTGGATTCTCGAGCCCTGGGCTCAGCGGCTCTAGTCCCACGCTCTCCAACCGGCGATCCGCGATGTAGTCGATGTACGCGCAGAACTCCTCCACCGAAAGGCCAACTCCACCGACCGGCAGACAGTCCTGAATGAACGCCTTCTCCAATCGAACTGCCTCGCGCATCAACTCTGTAAGCTCCGACCGGAACGATGGAGTCCACACGTCTCGGTTCTCCTCCACGAGGTCCATCAGGAGGTTGCGGAACACCTCGATGTGATTGCTTTCATCGCGGAGCGTGTAACGGAACATCTGCCCGATTCCGGGGAATTTTCCTTGGCGATAGAGGGACAGCACCATTCCGAAGAGGCCATAAAACTGGGTGCCTTCCATGCATTGACCGAACACGAAAATGTCTTTCGCAAGCCGCTGCTTGTCCGCCGTCTTCGTCAAATCAAGCTCGCCGCGTAGGCTTTGGCTGATGCTTGTGACGAAGGTGTTCTTCGCTTTGATCGTGGGGATGTCCTCGAACATCGCTTCGCACTCGTGCGGGTTGATGCCCAGCGACGAGATCATGTAGAGGAGCGAGTCGGCGTGGATGTTCTCCTCGTGGGCATGCCGGCCGAGCACCAGCTTCAGTTCCGAAGCCGTCACGCTTTCTCGCACCACGTGAAGAACGTTGTCTCCGACAATGCCCTCGGCGGCGGAGAAGTAGCCGATCGCCATCCGAATGATCCAGCGGTCGACGTCGGTCAGGGCTTTGTCGGAGCGCCACTGTTCGATGTCCTTGCCCATGGGAATGTCTTCCGGTTCCCAGTGGTTGGCCTTCATCTTTCGATACAGGTCGTAGGCCCAGTGGTATTTGAGCGGAAGCAGATTGAAGGTCATCGTCTCGCGGCCGTTGATGACCCGTTTGGCGTCGAGCGCCGCGCGTGCTTTCGTCTCGTCGAGGGTGAAGGTCTTGGTGCCGACCTTGATCGTCGTGTTCATAAGGGCTCCGACGCGGTGCGGAGCCTGTGCCGAGCGCGGACGGCAGGGCCTTCTCAACCGCGCCCCATGAACCGTGGGGAATGCGTCAAGGCTTTACCGACGTCGCGGGCATTCGGACTTTCACCGTTGCGGCACAGCGCCGGATTTCCACCGGACTTCCCCCGTCATCCAGCCCGTCCTCGGGCCTTCGTCTTGCCGAAATCATACCAGCCTAGCGGGACTAGCTTTGCCGGACCGCCGCGTAGAGCCGTTGCGGGGGAACCTCGAAATACCGAAGAAGGACGGGACATAGCCATCCCTCCGGCCCACCTTCTCCAACCCGATAGATATTTCCGCTCATCTCCGGACGAACCCAGAACAGCTCGTGTTGGAAGCCGGGGAAAGGTTCCGACGAAAAGACCAAGGAGAATCCGTCCGCCGCGCCCGGGATGTCCGCCGTCCATACATCGAGAATCGAATCGGCGCCGCCCACGAATGGCTCCTGGACGACGTTCCGTTTCTCGTCGTCAAACACCCACATCCCGAGGGCTCGATACGGCCGGATAACGTTGATCGCGTTCATGCCGAAATGATAGCGGGGAACTTGGAACCGGCCTAGGACTCCTTTGCAAAGACAAAAGAGCACGGGCGATCAGGTGGGCCGCCCCTAGAGAACCGTAGGATGAAAGCAAGGGCGAAGAGAGCCCTCGCCGATTCAAAAAGCAGCACTCCAAAACGATTGCTTCTTTTGGAAGGACAATGAAATGACTACCGAAACCCCCGTCAAGCACCCGATCGTCAGCCTCGAAAAATGGACCACCGCCGGCAGCGAATTCCTGAAGAAGGAGAAGGAGTTCACGAAGGCTCGCGATTCGCTGAGCGCCGCTCGCCGTGAACTGCCGTGGGTGAAGATCGACACGGACTACGTCTTCGAGAGCCCCGACGGCCCCGTCAGTCTGTCCGACCTGTTCGACGGCCGAAGCCAACTGATCGTGTACCACTACATGTACGCTCCGGGCGACGAGGAGGGCTGCTCTGGCTGCTCGTTCGTTTGCGATCACGTCGACAGCGCCCGGCAGCACTTCGAACACAACGACCTGGCCTTCGTCGCGGTTTCCCGAGCACCGATCGCCGACTTCCAGGCCTTCAAAAAGCGCATGGACTGGACCTTCCGCTGGGTCTCGTCGAACCAGAACAGCTTCAACTATGATTTTGGCGTCTCGTTCCGCAAGGAGGATCTCGAGAAAGGACCGGTCTGGTTCAACTTCAAAATACAGAAGCTGCGCGGCATGGAACAACCCGGTCTCACGGTCTTTACGAAGGACGCCGAAGGCAATATCTACCGCACGTACTCTAGCTACGAACGCGGCCTAGACCTTCTCCTAGGTGCCTACAACTATCTCGATCTGACTCCGAAGGGAAGAAACGAATCCGGCCCTATGAGTTGGATGAACTTCCACGATCGGTACGAGGATTAAGGCGAAGAGAACTCCGCGGTGCCACAGGTAACAGGCTTACATCCGTGGCACCGTTATCGAAGACCTCGATAACGAAATATGTCGTATAAAGTAAGGGTATCGTTGGATAGCCATGCAAGCATTCTGCAAAGGTTTGATCGTGTTAGCCTCGTCGACGCCTTTTGGAATGGCCCTGCTCGCCGGTCCGAAGCAGGAAACGGACGTCCCTGTGACCTTCCTTCCCCAAGGCTGGTCGCGCGGGACCAGCGAGCGGTTCCACTATGCGCCGCAGGGCTCTGAGCTTGTGCCGTACTACTGGTTCCTCAACCTGATGGAGCCGGACGGAGAGACGCTGTTGAAGGACAACCTCAAGCAGTACGGCGTTCTCTACGATAACCCGAGTCCGGGGATCAAGCATCACAATCCGGACGGCCTCCCCATCGGTTTCGCGCGCCAAGACGAGACTCGAACCCTCGGCGGGATAACGGAGAAGCACTGGCTGGGATTCACCTGCGCGGCCTGCCACACCGGCGCGCTGGTTCCGAAAGCCGGTTCCAACCCGGTTAAGCAAGGGCCGATCATCATCGACGGCGCGCCTGCTAAGTTCGACGCGGCAAGCTTCTTGTCCAAGTTACAAGCGTCCGTCCAAGCAACGGATAGCGATCCCCTGCGGCTGCATACGCTGGCCGAGAAGGCGTTTGCCGCCGGCGACGGCAATTCGGTCGAGGAGATCGAGGTCCGCTTCCACAACTACACGCGGCAATTGAATAAGATCATGCCGCTGTACTTGCCGACCACCCCCAGCGGACCGGGCCGGCTCGACTGTTTCGGCGCGATCATCAATCGCGTCTGCGTCTTCGATATCAAGAGCGACCAGCCCTCTCCCGCGAAGCTGGACGCTCCGGTCGACTTTCCGTTCATTTGGTATACGGATCGGCAAAGCCAAATTCAATGGTTTGGCGAACTGCCGAACAGCAACTGGTTCGACCGTCTCGCCCGAAACGCCGGCGAGGTCAGCGGCGTCTTCGCCCAAGTCGTCGTGAAGCCGAAAGCATCTCTTGATGGTTACCCCTCCAGCCTAAACGCTCTCGGGCTTGGTTGGATCGACCAGTCCGTCAGCAGCCTGACCGCGCCGAAATGGACCGACGTTTTCCCCGCGCCCGATCCGGCCGCCGTGAAGCGAGGCAAAAGCCTTTTCAAACCCACCTGCCAGGCCGGTGGGTGTCACCGCGACCTCGCGCCGAAGAACAAGGTATTCGACGTTGCGCCGACGCCGCTGGTCCAGGACCCGGCGAAGAACCCGTACCATCTTCCGGATCTCAATACGGACGAGAACAATACGAAGATGATCCACACCACGCTTTCGGAGACGGGGATCCTGCTGCAAACCCCAACCGGAGGGAAGATCGTCTCGCCATCGCCCGCGACCAGTCTGGTGGGTGATATCGTGGTGGGCGAACTGATCGGAGCGAAGAAAAACGTCTTTGAGGCCTACGTGGAGTACCTCGTCGACAAGTTCTTCCACGTCTCAATCGACAAAGCTACGACCTCCCAAAAGGTCTCTGCTAAAGGGAAGATGAAAGCCGACATCACCAAGAAAGTGATGGCCGCCTACAAGTTAACGAAGCGCGATAAGCCGACGGCCCCGTTGACCTCAATTCCCTTCGATCCGCGAAAGGCCGGTTACGAGTCCCGCTCTATGAATGGTATGTGGGCCACCGCGCCCTACCTCCATAACGGCTCCATCCCGGATCTCGTCCAGCTCCTCTGGCCGGAAAAGAGGACGGCAACGTTCTATGTCGGGTCGGTTGTCTATGACCCGCAAAAGGTGGGCTATGTCTCGGATGGTACGGCCGGAGGCACCCTCTTCGATACGTCGGCACCGGGCAGTTCTAACAAGGGGCACACGTATGGGGCGAAGCTCACGGACGCCCAGAAGTACGACCTGATGGCTTACTTGAAGACCCAGTAGCATGGAGCGCCGAGTAGCACTCGGCGCTTCTAATAGTGGCAAGATAAATTCATGCCTGTCCTGACTCTATTACTGCTTTTGCCGCCACCGCCGCTCAAAGTCGGAATGGTTGGCCACTCGCTTCTGAACCACGAGGTTCCTCAGATCCTGCGCCAGGTAGCGGCCAGTAAGGGCAAGGCCATCTCGGTCTTCGAACAGATCACCAACGGCGCCACCATCAACGCCAACTGGAACCATCACGACCAGGCCGAGACGCACCCTGAGATGAAGAACACCTACGGCGATCTCCGAGAAGAGATCGCCAAGGCTAAGCCTCCGTTCGACGTGCTGGTCCTGACCGAACGGGTCGCGATCAAGGATGCGATTCAGTGGGAGGACACGCTGGGCTACACGATCAAGTGGCGTAATCACGCCCTGAAATACAATCCGAACGCGAAGGTTTTCCACTACGCCACCTGGGTGGGGTTCCACAACGGAGAGTGGTGGAAGGACGTCCCGGACGCGGCCACTTGGCGATCTCGGACCTTGTCGGACGGCGGGCTATACGCGAAAGTGTCCGACCAGGCGATGAAGGATCCTCGTTCTGCCAAAGGCGCGCCGATCGAACTCGTCCCGGGATACCGGGCTATGGCGATCCTGTTCGACGCTCTAGAAGCGGGCAAACTCCCATGGCTTGGCAAAAGCATCCGGGCCGTCATGGCGGACGACATTCACCTCAAACCGGTAGGGAACTACTATATCGCCTGTGTCATGTACGGCGCCCTTTTCAAAGAATCACCCGTCGGCGCGACCGGGGTGACGAAAGGCATTTGGGGCAACCCGCTCAGTCAACTTACGAGGGAGCAAGCGGGCGATCTCCAAAAGCTCGCCTGGAAGGCGGTTTCTTAATGGAAATGCGGCCCTTTTTGAACCCGTTACTAGGTTCGGAAAGGACTCACCTCGTGGGATAATGACTTCGTGCCGTTAGCCCCCCAAACCGAGCTTGGGGCAACGTTGCGGAGTCTGCGTCTGCGGCGTGGTCTCGGGATGGATGAAGCAGGCCGGCGGAGTGGCGCATCGAAGGCCGCGCTTTCCGCTTGGGAGAACGGCAACCGACGCCCTCGTGGGCCTGCACTTGCCCAACTACTGAACGTCTTGGAAGTCGAACCCCGGACGAGGGCGCGGCTGCTCCAACTTGCCGATCCTCAGCAGTCGCGGATCGTGCTGGCGGACTCCCCCTTCGGGGCTCCCGTAGACGTGGGGATGGTTCTCCGAGTCATGCGGGAACGCCGGGGAATGAGGCAGGCCGATCTTGCACGCCAGATCGGCGTGTCGCAGGCCGCCGTTTCTAGGTGGGAGGTGGGCGACACCGCCCCATCGACCGAGGCGATCCACGCCGCTGGCTTCGCTTTGGGCGCGACGGCCGAAGAAACGCTGGCCCTTGCCAGCGCGGCCGGAAACGGGGAAGGAGGCCTTTCCCATGACCCCTTACTTGCCCGTCAACAGATATGGCACCGGGCGCTTCACACCCCGTTTAGGGAGATCTCCCTGCTCGGCTGGGAGGCCGAGCTGTCGCGGCGGGCCGGACGGGATTCGGAATGGGATGCTAGCCTCATCGCCCTTCTCGCGGCGCGGGCGAACTGGCTCGTGTACGAAGAGCGGTACGGGGAGATCGCCCCGATTGCCCAGAGAGCGATCCAATTGTCCACAACGGCCGAGGGAAGCATGGAAGCCGTGCCCGCGCTGGCGGCCCTCGCGGACGCCGACCGGCACCTTGGCCGAGGTCACGCGCGGGCGGCGGAGCTTGCCGGAATCTGGTCGGAAAAGCTTCCAGAATCGTTGTTTAAGGCCTGGATGCTGCGCCAGGCAGGCATGAGCCTGATAAGGATGGGGCAAACGGTCCGAGGGGTAGAGCGGGTCGCCCAATCGGCGGAAATGGATATCCAGACCACCGGCCACCCCGAGCCCTGGAGCCATCGCACCTCGGTTCTCTGTGAGGCCTATCTCGAAGCCGGCGAATCTAGAAAAGCGGCCCAGCTTTTAGACGGCCGCCGCGATCGCCACTTCCTGCCCGCCGTCTTCGTCGCGGTCGAGCATGCGAATGGACGTCCGGTTTCCGAAGCAGAAATGGCGTACCTCCGCTACTGGACGGCCACCTTCGCCCCCACACAACTGGACGGTCGAAGGCTCGCCAGGGCCGAGCGCCGTCAGGTGTGGTTGAAAGGAAACCGATACCTTCGAGGAGAGGCCGCCCCCGTTCCCAACGACCCGGACGCCCAGAGCCGCCTCTGGGCGGATGTCCTGCGCGAGAGCCGCGGCTGAGTCGGTTTTCGAACGTGGCACTCTTACAATCGACACCCCGCCGCAAATGGGTGCGACATTCCAGGTCGATAGCGCCGTTTCGTAGAGCTGGTAGCTCCCTTTTATTGACCGCAACGTCCGGCTCCAGGCATCGGGTTACGAGTCGACGTTCCCGATACTTTCGGACCCGTTACTAGGTTCAAACGCTCTCACCTCGTGGGATAATCTTTCTGTGCCGTTAGCCCCCGAAGCCGAGTTAGGGATGACGCTGCGGAGCCTACGCTTGCAGCAGGGCCTCCGGCTGGATGAGGCAAGCCGACGGAGTGGCGCGTCGAAGGCCGCGCTGTCCGCTTGGGAAAACGGAAATCGCCGTCCTCGCGGGCCTGCGCTCGCCCAACTGCTGGACGTTTTGGAAGTTGAGCCCCGGACAAGGGCGCGACTCCTTCATCTTGCCGATCCTCAACAGGCGCGGATCGCGTTGGCAGACTCCCCTTTCGGGGCTCCCGTGGATGTGGGAACGGTTCTCCGGATCATGCGGGAACGGCGGGAAATGGGGCAGGCCGACTTGGCGCGCCAGATCGGAGTATCGCAGGCCGCCGTATCGAGGTGGGAGGTGGGCGACGCCGCTCCATCGAACGAGACGATCCACGCCGTCGGCTTTGCTCTGGGCGCGACGGTCGAAGAGACGCTCGCCCTCGCCAGCACGGAGGGAAGCGGGGAAGGAGGCCTCTCCCAAGACCCCTTGCTCGCCCGCGAGCAGATATGGGACCGATCGCTTCCCCGTCCGTTTAGGGAGATTTCTCTGCTTGGCTGGGAGGCCGAACTGTCGCGTCGGGCCAGCCGGGATTCGCAGTGGGATGCTTGTCTCATTTCGGTCCTTGCTGCGCGGGCGAACTGGCTCGTGTACGAGGAGCGGTACGGCGAGATCACTCCGATCGCCCAAAGGGCGATTCAACTGGCCACCACCACCGATGAAAGCATGGAAGCCGTTCCCGCTCTGGCCGCCCTTGCCGACGCCGATCGCCACCTTGGCCGAGGCCATGCGCGCGCGGCGGAGCTTGCCGAAACCTGGTCCGCGAAACTTCCGGAGTCAATATTCAAAGCCTGGATGATCCGCCAGGTCGGCATGAGCCTGATAAGGATGGGACAAGCGACCAGAGGAGTCGAACGTGTCGAGGAGTCGACGGAAATGGATATCCGGATCATCGACCACCCTGAGCCTTGGAGCCATCAAACCTCGTTTCTCTGTGAGGCCTACCTCGAAGCCGGGGAATCCAAAAAGGCCGCCCAACTTTTGGACGGCCGCCGCGATCGCCACTTCATGCCGACCGTCTTCGCCGCGGTCGAGCATGCGAATGGACGACCGGTAACCGAAGCGGAGATGGCGTTCCTTCGTTACTGGACCACCACCCATCCCCCCTCGCGATTGGATTGCCGAAGGCTCGCCCAGTTCGAGCGTCGGCAGGCATCGCTAAAAGGAGGCCGGTACCTTAGAGCGGAGGCCGCCCCCGTTCCTAACGACCCAGACGCCGAGAACCGCCTCTGGGGGGCGGTCTTGCGCGAAAGCCGGGGCTAGCCGCGAAACGACGGCCTTGGTCGCCCGTCGAAGAAAGCGTGGGTCTGCTCGCGTTGCTATTGGGTCAGACTCTCACCGATCCGTCCGCCCGCGCGGCGCCTTGGCTAAGCGCCGGAGTAAGGCAGTCCATCGAGTCTGCCTACCGCTCATTGCGCGAAGACGCTCTAGCCGAAAGGCGCACTGCCGTCGCAGCTCGATTTTCTGGGTTGCGGTTCGAGAATAACTTGGGGCTCCCCTTAGCCGACGGATCGGTAGCCATCGACTGGTTGATCGAGGCTGAGCGGGGAAATCCCGTCTTTGAGATCTTAGGCTATAAGCAATACCACCGGAGAACTTCGCGTCACGGTGTTTTCCTTAAGGTCAATGTGGCTTATAAAACCGGCAGGCCCTTCGAAGATCTTTGGTTTAGAGGCCGGGATCAGGTTTGGCGAATGGTCCGCCGTCGCGAAGGCACGAAGCGGTTCGTGAACGCGCTCCTTTCGGATATTGCTGCCACCTTCGCCGAAGGATCGGACATTGCCTTGATGGTTGATCCCTGTGTCGACCGCCTGGTGACGACCGATCTCACCGGGCTGACCTTCGAGACTGCGCTATCCCGTCTCGCCGAATTGGCCGTCGCGGCCTACCGCTTGAAAAACGGCCTGCATCGAATTGAGCCGAAAGAGGCCGACCAATTCGAGGATGGAGTCGATTGGCTTCCGATGATCAGCGATGGGCCGAACGAGCCGATCGAGTCACGCTACCACTGGATGCTGGACCGGATCGCCCAAGGGCAGGGTCCTGAGCTTCGGCGCTGGATGGGGCCGAATATCGATGCGGGTTCTCTGATCGCAACTATGCGGGCCTTTCCGCGGGTGATGCCGGTTTACTTCGCTTACGTCGGCCAGGATGTCGAGGCGATCGTCGCCCACCGGGATGGCAACGACAAAGAGCGTCGATTTCGGGATCTCTGGCGCTGGAACGGCAGCGAATGGAAATGGCTCTCCCGAAGAGCCGTCGCCCCAAACGAGGGCCTTCGATTCTATGACGCGAGCGTTGCTGGGGTCCTCACAGCCTTTTTCGCCCGCCATCGGCAAGCAGTGGTGCTTAAACCATCGATCCGTGGTCGCGTGACCGTTTACCTCGATGGATACGATTTTCGATCCGGGCTTAGCAAGCTACTTCGTGCCGCCAACCTGACTTACCGGATCGTAGACGGCCGGTACGTGATCGGCCCCGTTCGCTAGAAACGAAATGCTGTTCACATTTCGGTTGTAAGTTTGGTAACTCAGGCGGATGGCCACCACACTCCCCCCGTGGCACACCGCTCGCGTCGCTATTCTTCCCGCATCATCGCTTTGGCCACCGTCGTGGCCGCTCTGGCCGCCGCGCCCAGGGCGCAGGCCCAAGCCTATTTCTGGGCGGGCGGCGGATCCGACCTCTGGAGCGCCTTCAACTGGTACGGGTACTCGCCCACGGGTTCCGCGACCACGGACCTCTACTTCGGCATCAACTCCTCTAATTTCCAAGCGCTAGACAACAACGGGGTCGTGACCAACGACCTTGCGGACAACTTCTACCTCCGCAACCTCAACTTCTTCTACCAGGGGTGGGCCCTGGGCGGGAAGAGCCTGCGGTTCGCCTCCGGCGGATCGATCAACGCCATCAGCGCCTTCGTTACGGTGTCGAACAAGATCAGCCTGGATGGCGGTCTCAACGCGTTTGCCAGCAACGGCACGATCACTCTTTCCGGCATCGTCTCCGGCACGGGCCCCATCATTGCCGCCGGCAACGGGACGGTGACCCTCTCTGGACTGAACACCTATACCGGCGGCACCACCGTGAACGGTGGCCGGCTGGTCGACCTGCACCCGCACGGCGCTTACACGATTGGCCAAACGGCTACCCTCGAGCTCCAGAACGCGAGCGACGTCACCCTAGCCAGCACGATCACCGGTTCCGGCAATGGTAACGGAGCCTTCGTGAAAAGCGGGGCGGGCACCCTCACCTTGGGGGCCGCCCACTCGTTCTTCGGCGGCACCACCGTGACCGGGGGACGCCTGATCGACCAGTTCCCCCACTCGTACACCTCCTACGCGTTAACCAACTCGAGCACCCTCGAACTCTCCCCCGCGCTGGGCGATGCCGCCTTGTCGGTCTCCGGCACCGGCTCGTTCGTTAAGAGCGGGAACGGACAAATCAGTTTCGGAACCCAGAACACCTACACCGGAAGCACCACCATCAACGCGGGCCTCCTGCGAATCTTCACTCAGGACGCCATCCCCACCACAACCGCCCTGGTCGTGAACGGGACCGGCGTTCTCGACCTCAACAGTGCGAACCAATCCGTGGCCTCATTGGCCGGAAGCGGAACCGTGAGGTTGAACGGCGGTGCGCTGACCGTCAACCAGGCAACGAATACCACGTTCTCCGGCGCAATCGCCTACGCTTACACTGCAGGATCTCTCACGAAGAACGGCGCGGGCACCCTCACCCTCACCGGCGTCAACAACTACTCCGGCGGCACCACCGTCAACGGCGGCCGTCTCGTCGATGCCAACCCCCACGGAACGTACGTCGATAACTCCGAGTTGGAGTTCGCGACCGCGACCAACCTCACCTACGGAACCCCCATCACCGGCCCCGGCTCCTTCATCAAGTCGGGTGCGGGGACCCTCACGTTCACCGGAGCGAACGGATATTCCGGCTCCACCCGTGTCCTCGGAGGTCGCCTCGTCGAGAACAGCCCCCACGGGAACTACACTGGCGCCAGCGCCACGTTGGAGTTCGCGACGGCGGCCGATGCGGCCTTCTCCGGCAGTATCGGGCTCGACCCGACGGCCGGTGGGGACGATTCGAAGAAGTTGACCTTCGTCAAGAGCGGCGCGGGAACCCTGACCCTTTACTCCCAATACAACCACTTCGATACCCTGGTGAAGACGGGCACGCTGCGAACCGGGGCAGACTTCGCTCTCGGCTATGGCTCGATGACCATAAACTCTGGAGCGACCCTGGACCTCGCCAGCACAGATCAGTCGGCCTTTTCGCTCGCGGGCGCAGGCTCGCTGAAACTGGGAACGAGCGGCGTCTTCAGAATTGGCGGGGCGGATTCGACCTTTTCCGGCAACATCAGCGGCACGGGCTTATTCCTAAGCTATGGGCCGTCAACCATAACACTTGCGGGGACCAACACCAGCACGAACACCACCTACTCCGTAGGGGGAGCAATCCGCGCGGGCGTTGACGACGCTTTGGGACAAGCCGACTTGCTCGTTCTATCGGGCGATCTCGATCTGAACGGCCACGCGGTGTCGGTTAAGAGCCTTACCTTCGACAGTCTCGGATATGACGAATTCGCGACCTTCGGAGCGGTCAAGGGTGCGGGCACCCTGAAGCTGGGGGGAGACCTCACGTTCAATTTCCTGGCCGACGGCAACAACCCCGCCGTAAAGCTGCCCGTGAACATCGCGCTCTCGGCGGGTCAACACGCCGTCAAGGATAACGGCAGCCTCAGCAACAGCACGTACTACGAAGCGGTACTGTCCGGTGTCATCTCGGGCGTAGGCGGCCTAGACTTTAACAACACCGGGCGCTATTTTGGCCTCACCGGCAAGAGCACCTACACCGGACCGACCAACGTGAACGTCGGCGCGCTCTTCCTTGGCACGGCAAATGCCCTTCCCAGCAGCTCCGCCGTCACCGTCGCCCAAAATGCCTTCCTCGCCCTCGCCCCTTGGGGGAGCGAGAACGGCGTGACGGCAGGGGACTACTCCCAGACCGTGGGCTCCCTCTCCGGCGGTGGCGTCATCTACGTGGGCGACGCGACCCTGACCGTTGGCAACTCCACGGACTCCACCTTCTCGGGGGTGATCAACGGCCTTGAGCACGGCGCTCTCGTCAAGCAAGGCACCGGCACGCTCACCCTTTCCGGTGCAGTCACCTACGCCGGTTCCTTCCCCTACTCCGGCGGCACCACCATAAACGGCGGGCGGCTCATCGACGCCAATCCCCACGGAGACTACGTCACCAACGCCGCCCTCGAGTTCGCCATCGCCAGCGATCAAACCTACGCCGGTTCGATCACCGGTACCGGCTTGTTCAGAAAGAGCGGGACGGGCGCTCTCACCCTGACCGGAACGAGCGGCTTCACCAGCCCCACCGAACTGTCTGGCGGCATCCTCCGCAACGGCGTGAACAACGCCCTCCCCACCGGGAGCGCCCTCATCGTCCGCAGCGGGGCCACCTACGACCTGAACGGCAAGAGCCAGACGGTCCGTGGCCTACAGGGAGAAGGATCGGTCACCCTCAAAAACGGCAGCCTCACCGTCGGCGGTTCGGACGAGGCTTACTTCTCCGGCACCATCTCCGGCGCCGGGACCTTTATTAAGAGCGGCTCCAGCTTCATGGCTCTGACCGGCTCGGTGGATTCGTCCGTCAACGTGCAGATCGCCGGCGGCCGCATCAAGAGCTCCGCCAAGGTGATCAAGGGCGACGTCACGGGAGCCGCGGGCACGACGCTTCAGTTCGAGGAATCGAAGGCCGCCGTATACGACGGCACGTTCTCCGGCGCGGGCGCGCTCCTGAAGACCGGGAGCCGGTCGCTGACGCTGGCAAACGCTCCCTCCAACACGGGCGGTATCCACGTGGCTGGCGGTTCGCTCAGTGTGGACGCTGGCGGAGCATTCGGCGGCGGCCTGACCGTCGATCAGAACACGACGTTCTTGAACACGTCGGACGACCTGCTGACCATCGGCGGGCGAACCTACGTTCAAGGCATTGTCGATACGACCGAAGACTCGACCACCGTCTTCACCGGCCTCGTTTCCGGCGCAGGCAGCTTCGCCGGCTTCGGCCAGGTCGAGTTTGACGGCGGCTACTCGCCGGGCAACAGCCCCGCATCGGTGACTTTCCAGGGGGACGTAAACTTCTCCTCGGACCTCGCCATGGAACTCGGCGGAACGACGCTCGGTACAGGCTACGACCACTTAAACGTCCTGGGCAACGCTTCCCTGAGCGGCGATCTGAAGGTGGCCTACTACGGAACCTTTTCCGCCTCCTTGGGCCAGAGCTTCGACCTGTTTGACTTCAACTCCTCAAGTGGCGCCTTCGCCACCCTCACCCTCCCAACCCTAGCCAGTGGCCTTGAATGGAATACGTCCGGCCTCTACAGCAGCGGCACGATCTCCGTCCAAGCTGTCCCCGAGCCCGCGTCCCTAGTCGCCCTCGCTCTCGGCGGCCTGGTCCTTCTCCGACGAAGAAAAAAGTAACCTCAGAACCCTCTCCTCTTATGGGGAGAGGGCACAGGTCTTGGCTTTCTTGACGCTCTCCGCAAAGCGGTACAGGCCGTAAAACGAGAGGTCGGGGACGGAAGAAATATCTCAACTAGCTGAGAGCGAGGAGGCACGATTCAGACCTTGAATCGTGCCTCCTTCGCATTTAAGAGCGCCGCTCACGAACGCCAGATCAAAAAATCGAAAAAAGCCGCTCCATCCTGTGCGCCTGTGCCCTATAATGATGTGACCAGTGGCATATACCAATCGAGAAAAGAACGGATGGAAGGAGATCTACGAAGCTCTACGATCCCGGATCGCGAGCGGAGAACTCAAGCCAGGGGCGAAACTTCCGAGCGAGACCCAACTCATTGCAGACTTCGCGGTTTCCAAAATGACGGTTCACCGCGCCCTCCGGGAATTGGCGGTGAATGGTCTGGTGCGCCGCGAAGAGCGAGTTGGGACCTTCGTCGCCGAGGCCTCCCGTCCGGTGAATCCTCGAATCGGGCTCTTCTTATCGGCGAACGACGGCTTCTTGGAAATCAAGTACCTGGCCGGAATCCGGGAGGCGCTCGGGCCGGAAAGTCAGATCCTGATCTATGGCACGGAGAACGACGCGGTCACCGAGTCGGAGGCCATCCGGCAGGCCCAGAAGGGGCTCGACGGCATCCTAATCCTGCCGACCTGCCATCCAAAGGTGACCCTCAACCTGGAACAGATCCACGCCGCCGGATGTCCCGTCGTCTGTTTGGATCGTGTGCCGGTGGGGTCGTCACTAGCGGGCGTAACCTCCGATAACTACGCCGTCACCCGCCGGGGCCTCGAATTTTTGGCGTCACGAGGCCATCGGAGAATCGCCTATTTCGGCTTCCATTCCACGCGAATCTCCGCTGTGACCGACCGTCATCGGGCCTTCGCTGATTTTATCCTCGAACGGGGGCTGGGGGATCCTGCGGAGATGACCCGGTTCATCGAGCCGCGGAGCAGCGGCGAGCTCGGCATGGAGCTTGAGCAGTTCCGCGACGCGATGACGCGTCTCGTGGCCGGGCCGGAGCCGATTACCGCCGCCTTTTGCGCCAACGAGCATTACCTAAGCGTCCTTCTCGAGGTCTGCGACGGAATGACGCCCGAGTTTCGCGAACGGTTGGAAATCGTCTCGTTCTGCGATTGGCCGAGTCTATCTCAGCCCAACGTCCGCACTTTTCTCATTCGTCAGAACGCCCGAGCCATCGGCCATGCCGCCGCGGCGCTCCTTCTCCAGGCCATCGAGTCAGGCGAGACCGTGCCCCGCCTCCAGGAGATCCCGGCATCGTTCGACGAAGGAGAACGGGTTCGATCCGACTCCTCATTTTCTTCCTTCCAGGGGCTCTAATCCGCCCCAGTACAAAGCCGACACACATCCAGCAAAGGAGCTTAATCTATGAAATCCAAAGCATTTACTCTCATTGAACTCTTGGTCGTCATTGCAATCATCGCGATTCTCGCCGCGATTCTGTTCCCCGTGTTCGCCCAGGCGAAGCGCGCCGCGAAGTCGGCGGCCGCGCTTTCGAACGTTAAGCAACTCGGGGTGGCCGCGCAGCTCTACTCGGGCGACGTCGACGACCTCAATCCTCCGGTCGAGCAGCCGTCGAATCCTTGGCATGGCTGGGGATACATCCTCCAGCCGTATCTGAAGAATGCGACCATCTGCTTCGACACCGCCCGCACCGCCCCCTTTGTCCCGGTCGATCCCGACGGAAACTGGGCTTGGTACACAACGATCTCGATGAACATGAACGGTTGGGCCTCCAACCTTCAGGGCTGGGATGGTCCCTCTTCGACGCGATCATCCACGACGATGGAAGGCGTTGCCGAACGGCTGGCCTTTGCGATCGGCGGAGACGCCCCCGGGCAGTCGACCAGCGACTGGAACGAAGGCTGGGGCCAGATGCACCATTTCATGGGTCAGCGGATGGCCTGTCCCAATCAAGACAACCCGGATAAGCCGGGCAGCGGCTCTCAGAACGATCGGCCCTGGAACTTCGACCACCTCTACCAGGGCGCGATGAAGTACCACGGCGGAAACATCATCGGCTCGTTTGCGGACGGCCACGCAAAGTCGATGAACGCCAAAGGGGTCACGGTCAACAGCAACAGTTCCGCGGAGGGCGGCTATTACCCGTGCATGGAGAACCACTTCGTCAAGTATGAGGACGGATCGGTCACGCCGAGCGCGACGGATCTGAAGCTTCACAAGTATTGGGGCCGCTACTGGGACCCATCGTACTAAGGGGAGAAGAGGATGAAATCGAACCTCAAGCTACCGCCGTGGGGCGCCGTGGCGGCCCTCTCCCTCGTCGTCGCCGTGGTGGCCTTTATCGGCTGGCGTACGTTCAGTCCTAACGATCCCGCGCTCGACGGGCATCAGAGCAAGGTCTTTACCCCCGCCGATATCGCCAAATTCCGTAGCCAGGATCAGAGCCGTCAGCAAGCGGCGAGATAACCCTGCTTTTCATGAAAAGATCTTCGTTTCGCGTACTCACCATTCTTTCCCTAATGGGCGCCCTCAACGGCGCTCTGCAAGCTCAGACCCCCAGCCGGCAACGGATTCGTTTCGACGCTGGCTGGCGTTTTCGGCAAGACCCTTTTTCGAAGCGGCGAGATACACCGCTTCTCTCCTGGCAAACCCGGCAGGCTCGGGTTACGGATCTCAAAAAGGCCGAACTTCCATCGGAAGGCGGTTCCGGGGAGTGGCATGCTCCCGCCGCGGGTGAAGACGTTTTTCGCAACGGCCGCTTCGCTTGGTTCCGGGCGAACCTTGGGGAAGGCGCTGCCGATCCGAACCGAATTCTCCACTTCGACGGCGTCGACGATAACGCGATGGTTTTCGTTAATGGCAAACGGCTGAAAGAGCACGCCGGCTGGAACGAGCCATTCGACGTTCGGCTCGCAAGTGCATGGAAAACCGAAGGGGCAAACACGGTGGTCGTTCTGGTCGAGAACGAAAGTGGTCCCGGCGGCATTGGGAACGCCTATGTCGGGTACGAGCCCCCGGAACCGAAACCGGTAGCCGCGGCAACGGGTTACGATGACCACGCATGGCGAACTGTCCACCTTCCCCACGACTTTGTGGTGGAAGGACCGATCGATTCGTCCGCGGATAACTCCCACGGCTCCCGGCCCGTTTCTCCCGCCTGGTATCGGAAGACATTCACGCTTCCCGCCACCTATCGCGGAAAGAGCGTCTGGCTCGACTTCGACGGAATTTATCGAAACGCCGATGTCTATCTCAATGGTCGGAAGCTGAGCAACTGGCCGAGCGGCTACGCCAGTTTCCGCTTTGATATCGCCCGACTTGCCCACTTTGGCGGCAAGAACGTCCTTGCGGTTCGGGTCGATCCCCGGAAGCCGGAGGGCTGGTGGTACGAAGGCGGCGGGATCTATCGGCACGTCTGGCTGAACGTGGCCGATCTGGTGCATATCGCGCCCTGGGGAGTCTTTGTGCAGAGCCAGGTCAAAGGTAGGAGTGCCCAGCTAAAAATTCAAACGAAGCTCGTGGCCGGGATCGCGAAAGGCGGTAAAGTACGCGTCGCATCGCGGGTGATCGATCCCAACGGGAGAACCGTTTCGCAAGAGACACGCGATCTGACCCTCCCGGGTTATGGCTCTGCCGAGATCCAACAGTCGGCAACCGTTCCTTCGGCGGTTTTATGGTCGATCGAGCGACCTCGGCTCTACCGGCTGGAAACCCGTCTCATGAGGGAAGGCCGGGTGATCGACGAACAGACAACGAATTTCGGAATCCGGACCCTTCGCTTCGACAAGAACCGTGGCTTCTTCCTCAACGGAAAACCGGTGAAGTTAAAGGGGACCTGTAACCACCAAGACCATGCCGGCGTAGGGATCGCCCTTCCGGATTCGCTCTTTGAACTTCGGATCCGGAAGCTTAAGGCGATGGGTTCCAACGCCTACCGCTGCGCTCACAATCCACCCGCCGCGGAGCTTTTGGACGCCTGCGACCGTCTCGGCATGCTGGTGATGGACGAGACGCGCCACTTCGGAGATACCACGCTCTCCAAAGCACCTTCGAAGACGAAGGCAACCGATCTCAGCGAGCTTCGGTCGATGATTCTCCGTGACCGCAACCACCCGAGCGTGATCATGTGGTCCTTGGCAAACGAGGAGCCGATTCAAGGGACGCCCGACGGCGCCCGAATTTTCTCCGCAATGGCCAAAGTCGTTCGCAAACTCGATCCGTCCCGTCCGCTCACCTCGGCGATGAACGGCGGATGGGGGGAAGGGATCAGTCTGGTCGAGGAGCTGGTGGGCGTGAACTACGGCCTTGAGTATTACGATCGCTCACGCCGCAATCAGCCGAATATTCCCTTCTTTGCCAGCGAGACCGCGAGCATGGTCAGCACGCGTGGAATTTACGAAAGCCGCCGTGAAGCGGGCCACGTCAGTTCCTACGACGAGCACAAGTCCTATCAGATTGCCAGCGCGGAAGAGGCCTGGCGGCCGGTTGCGGAGCGACCTTGGATGGCGGGCGCGTTTATCTGGACGGGCTTCGACTATCGCGGCGAACCCTCGCCTTATGGCTGGCCGAGCGTGAGCTCACAGTTCGGCATCCTCGACACCTGCGGCTTTCCGAAGGATGTCTATTGGTACTACAAAGCCTGGTGGGGAAGCGAACCGGTGGCGCACATCCTGCCTCACTGGAACTGGCCGGGGAAAGAGGGCCAGCCGGTCGACGTCTGGGTCTATGGCAACGCCGAGCGGTACGAACTATTCCTGAACGGCCATCCACTCGGCTCCCAAAATATGCCGCGCAACGGACATCTCCAATGGAAGGTGCCTTACGAACCAGGGGCACTAACCACGAAGGGATACCGCGGAGCCCAAGTGGTGGCGACAGATCGCGTCGAGACTGTGGGAACGCCCGTCGCAATTCGGCTTCGAACGGAGCGCCCGGTTCTCCAGGCGGATGGAGAGGATGTGGCCCAAATCGAGGTCGAGATCGTGGATGCGAAAGGGCGGGTGGTGCCTCTGGCCGCCAACCTCGTTCGGTTTACGGTCTCCGGTCCGGGGCAGGTCGTGGGGGTCGGCAATGGTGACCCCAGCAGCCATGAATCGGACAAAGCCCCGGAGCGGCATGCCTTTAACGGGCGGTGCGCGGTTCTTGTCGGGGCCAAGACTCGGCCGGGCCGGCTCGTGGTGACGGCAACGGCACCAGGACTGAAGGCGGCCACGATCAGCCTAACGGTTAACCCGGCCGCCGCCGATCGGTGACTTTCAGAAGGGGCGTGGACCAGCGCCCCTTCCGTCTTACGCTTGCTTGTAAACCCCAAACGTATGGATCGCGGCCGTCGCCGGACCAGAAAGATTGAGGCGGACATATTTCGCCGTTACCGGGCGGAATCGGACGATCCACTTGTGTCCGATGCTCTGCTTACCCGTCACCTCCGGAATGGCGGTCCAGTTCGATCCATCGTTCGAGGTCTCGACGGACCAAGAAGTGGTTCGCTGGCCGAGTTCAATGACCTCCTGAATCATCACGCAGTCGAAGGTTTTCGGGCGGGGCAACGCAAACGAGATCGTGTCCTCGTTCTGCCCGTCGGCGGAGGCGTAGTAACTGCCGGGCTCGCGGTCGGTTAGGTTCTTGGGTTCGAAACCGGCCCCCCGCGGGTGAAGGGAAGTGGCTTGCGCACCGTCCAGGAGGTTGTGGGCGAAAGTCTTGCGGATCCACCGATGAAGCCCGGCGGCGTTTCGAGCGTCGGTCGCCGGGATCAGGCCGCGCCGGTCGGGCGGGAAGTTGAGGAGAAGGACGCTGTTCCGCCCGACCGAATTGCAGTAGAGATCCACCAGGGTGGACACGCTCTTGACCTTGCCATCCTCGGACGCGTGATAGAACCAGCTCGGGCGAATGGAAACGTCGACCTCCGCCGGAACATAGGCAGAACCCTCTCGTTGACCGTGATTGAGATCCTCGATGTGATCCGATTCGTCGCGGATCGAGGTGGGGTCGATGGTCGACCAACAAGGATCGCCCGCTAAGCCGGACTCGTTGCCGACCCACCGGCAATCGGCAAACGGGTAGGAGTGCTTGGTCGCAAAAAAGACGCACTGAGGTTGCGAACTTCGGACGATTTCTGCCCATCGTCGATAGAAATCGGTAGAGAGAAAGTCCGCGCCCGCCCCGTCCCACCAGATCTCCCAGATCGGGCCGTAGTGGTTCATCAGCTCGGAGAGCTGGTTCGCGTAGTGGTCCCCGTACGCGGGAGTTCCATAGGTCGGCTCGCGCCGGTCGTGCGGCCCAAGGTAGATACCCGCCTTGATCCCATCCGCCTTGCAGGCGTCCACGTATTCCCGAACAACGTCACCCTTGCCGCCTTTCCAAGGGCTGTTCTTCACCGAGTAGTCGGTGAAAGCGGACGGCCAGTTACAGAAGCCGTCCGCATGTTTCGCCACCAGAATTCCGCAAGGAATACCCGCCGCCTTCAAGGTCTTTGTCCACTGACGGCAGTCCAACCGGGTTGGGTTGAACAACTGAGGACTCGCCTTCCCGTCGCCTTCGTTAACTTCCTCTCCGAAAGTGTTGATCCCAAAGTGAAAGAACGCCGTGATCTCCCCGCCGTACCACTCGACCTGTCGAGCATTCGGAATCGGGCCGTACGGTCGGGGAGGCTTGGGGCCGGATTGAGCAAGACACGCGAACAGGACAGCGGTGTACATCTCTGCACTATACCAGCGCAACGACTGGTCTATACTGGTATGGGTGAGCCATCAGCCGTCGAAGACGGACCAGCAGATCCCGTTCCGCAAGCGTTGGTCGTCCAAGACAAGGTCCCGAATCGCTTCCGGTAACCGGTCCCGCTGCCAACGGCATTCATCTCGTCCGGCCTCCCGGCCTTCGGACGCGATCCTGGCCTTGATCGCATAAGCGGCCGCCCCGAGTTCGTGCGCGGCCACGTGAGCCACCGCCGCCGCTTGCCCGGCGGCATACGCGGCAAATCGGGACGCACCCTCCAGATCCCTCGCCGCCCGATTTGCCCCGCCGGCCGCTTCTCTCGCTACGGACATCTTAACTTCCCCCCTCGTCCACGCCCGGGCTAGCTCGATCGCCTGGCGGGGGCGCGAATCTTCCGGTCTCGCTTTTTCAAAGAGATCCAACACGTGGTCCGCGCACGCCGCCGCCCACAACGCGAGAAGGTAATGGTCCGAATCGGTGAGCGTTCCGCCGCGGCGGATGGTGATCAGGCGAGGGTCTCGAATTTTCGGGAGGATCATGCTTGCCCTTTGCGTCGATACTCGATCGCCACCGCACGCAAGAAAAAAATGACGATTTGTCGAATGGCGATTCGGTCGTCCGACTATGTCACGAAGGCCGGCCAAAGCGTCCGCCCGAACAGGAAAATCAAATGCCACAGTACCTGGTTGCAATCTATCACCCCGACGACTACGACCCATCCGTCGAAGACGAAGCGATGTCCCGCGAGATCGACGACCTTAACGAAGAGATGATCACCGCCGGCGTCCGAACCTTCGTTGGCGGCCTCCGCCCGGCTAGCAACGCGAAGTCGCTCCGAAAGCAGTCCGGCAAAGTCATCGTCACCGACGGTCCTTATCTGGAGACCAAAGAACACATCGGCGGCTTCTGGGTACTGGAATGCGCCCACCTAGAAGAGGCCTTGGAATGGGGCCGGAAAGCCGTTCTCGCCTGCCGTGTCCCGGTCCAAGTTCGCCCCTTCTTCTAAAACGGCAGGGCCGCTTCAGGCCCTGCCAAAGTAGCCTATTCCGGAAGCACGGAGTTTGAGACCGTCCACTTCGCGGCAAAGTCGGAAGTCGAAGTGCTGACCCGTCCGGAAACAATGATCCCTTTGGAGGTCACGGCAATCCCGGTAGCAAGCGAGGCCTCGTATCCCGGGCAAAACTCGTGAAGGTCCAGATAGCTCTTCGTCGTCAAATTCCACACCACTGCATGGACCGATCCCAACGAGACATACCCAACCGCATAATTTCCAGACACTGCCGCCGCCAACCCATTGGCATCGCCGGCCGGGCTGAGGTCGACGTGGCTCGCCGCCGTTCCCGTCCACATCGCGGCATGGGTGACCGAGCCGAACTGCACCGTCCCGACCTCGGTAGTTCCGGAGACACCGTTGCAGTATGAACTTACCGCCCCCGTCGGGTTGAGATCCACAAAACTGCCCGCCGTCCCCGTCCATAAGGCCGCGTGAGTGTTACCAAATTCGGCGTACCCCACGATGTTGCTGCCGGAAACCCCGCTCGCCGCCGACGACGCGGCTCCCGTCGGATTCAGATCGATGAAAGTTGACGCGTCCCCTGTCCAATACCCTGCGTGATCCCCGGCGCCGGTGTCGGCCAAACCAACGACCGTGCCTGCTTCCGAAACCCCCGTAGCCAGCGAACGGTCGGTTCCGCTCGGCGCAAGATCCACAAAACTGGTCGCTCCACCGGTCCAATACCCGGCATGATACTGGCCCGAGAGAAGGGCATTCCCGACGACTTTACTGCCCGAAACCCCCATCGCTGACGATTGGGTTGAACCGCTCGGAGAGAGATCGACGAACGTATTCCCCGCCCCGTCCCACTTGGCAGCATGGGGTGGAACTCCCACATTGACTGTACCAACGGTCGACAGAGACGAAACCCCGTTGGCGATCGACTCGGTCGATGAGTCCAACACCCTGAAGGCGACCGGCTGTCCCCCGGAAGAAGATCCCCCACAGCCCCAAACGGTAAGTGCCCCGGTGCCAATCACCGCCCAAAGGAAAATCTTCATTGCATCAGCAGAGTACTCACTCAATGCTGAACGACAGCCCTGCCCGCCCAACCTTAAAGCTACTTCAAGCGAATAGTAGTCCGGCCAAAGCGCCATCGTCGGTAGGGTGAGTAACCCCGGCTAGGGCGAGTTGCGGTACGGAGAGATGGAGGTGCGAAGAGCAAGGGGGGCGTCTAAGAGTACATGCCGGGGCTCTAGAACGGTCTCAGACTCCAGGCGGTCCAAGAGCAAAGAGGCAGCGTTAACCCCAAACCCCTCGAAGTCCTGAACACAAGTGGTTAGAAAGTCGCCCGGTACGACGCCAAAGCGATCTAGGCCGTCGAAGCCAACGACCGAGATTCTTTCCGGGAGATCGATTCCCTCGCCTTGCAGATAGGCGCACAAATTAAAAGCGAGGCCATCGCAGGCGGCAAAGATCGCGGTGGGAAGAGGATCGAGAAGCAGGAAGGCGCCTGTGAGTCGGGAGGCGTGGGAGCCGAAATAGCTTCGACGATCAAGTCCATCGGCGAAGGGGCCGGCGGCGGGGCGGGAACGGGATTCGTCAGACGGGAGCTTTTTAGCCTCTAGCACGGTTGGACTGAGCCCTACTTGCAGCATCGCGCGGCGGTACCCCCGCAGACGTTCCGCATTGGCGGCGGGGACGAGGTCATCGGCCAGGAAGGCGATGTGGTGATGTCCCATCTCAATGAGAGTTTCGACCGCCCGCTGGGCCGCGAGAGTATTTCCAGTACCCACAAAGTCCGCTTGGAGGCCCCGGGGCACGCCGCCATCGACTAGGACAAGAGGGATGCCCGCGCTCACCAACTCTTCCAGCACATCGCGGTTGTCGGCGTAGGCATCGCGCACCATAATGACGGCGGCAGTACCCCCCGAGTGCAACGCGTCAACGAGGAAGCGCCGCTCTTCAGCGAAAGCGGCCACGTCCCGCCCGCTGGGCTCGCTCACCGAGACCCGGTAAGGTGTACGCGCCAAGGCCTTGGACAGGCCGCGCAGGAAGGCAAGGGTGCCGTAGTCGCCGATGGTGTGACAAACCCATACGCGGACATCGTGCCGTCCCGTTCGGTCCGCAGGGACCCGAACGCCCCTCACCACGGGCCGGGCGTAGGGACGACGCTCGACCACTCCCGTCTGTTCCAACACAACGATGGCCCGGCGCACCGTGTTACGGCTGGCGCCCAGCGTCTCCGCCAGATCGTTCTCCGCGGGGAGGGGGGCGCCCGCGCGCAAGGTCCCCTCGCGCACGAGATGGCGCACCGAGTCAACGACCTTCTGGACGGCGGGGGTGAGATTTGAGGTCATGGTCAAATGGGTACGACCAATCGCCCCACAAGGAACAATTATAGAACAATCCGCATCAAAATTCGAAAAATTTGATTATTTCAAGATCGATTGTTCCTTTACTTTCCGAATCGTCGTACAATGCCTGCGCCGTTCTGCCGGTAGCAGAGTTTTAATAAAGCCACTTTCACCGCCCAATCCCTCACTCAGGAGACCACTATGCGCAAGGCATTCACCCTCATCGAGCTCCTCGTCGTCATCGCTATCATCGCGATCCTCGCCGCCATCCTGTTCCCCGTGTTTGCGCAGGCTAAGGCCGCTGCCAAGGGGTCGGCCTGTCTGAGCAACACGAAGCAGATTGGTCTTTCGCTACAGATGTACGCCGCCGACGTGGACGACCACGTCGTGCTCAACAACGACGGGACCTGGTTCCAGAAGACCATCAACGGCAACCAGTACTGGTTCATCAACACTTGGCAGAGTCTTCTTGAGCCGTACATGAAGAATTACGGCCTCTGGATCTGTCCGAGCGCCTCCATCTCCACCGGCCGCTACGCCGGCTACGACTATTCCCCCAGCAGCCCCTGGACCTCCGGCGATTTGACCGGCTCCATCGACTCGTCGTACACGCTGAATAACTACTATAACTACGACAGCAAATATGGAGCGATCTTCCAAGATAGTCCGATCTCGTTTACGAGCGTGGACTCGGTCGCTCAGCTCATCTTCTGCGCAGACGGAGGCCAAAGCCCCGACACCGCATGGGACCCGGAGCAGATCGTAACCCAGTACGAGGGCCTTACCATCAGGAGCAGCGGAGGCGTGAAGTATTTAACGGCGAAGGGCACCTATGCGCAAGGGGCTCTCTTCGCACGGCACAACAACGGCATGAATAACACGTTCTTCGACTGCCACTCCAAGTTCATGCCCATCACCAAAGTTGCGGACGCTCGGCACGACGCGTCAGCGGGCGGCAAGTGTATCTACACTTATTTCTCGACCAAGGACGTCTCCGGTGGCACCGCCTGCGGTATTGAGGAGAACCCCTATCAGTAGGCTTGCCCTTCTTCTGGCCTTTGTGCTGGTCGCGGTGGTCGGCTGTTCGCAGGCGACCAAGGATGGCGGCCCCGAAGTAATGGAAAAGAAGTTCCCCGGCAAGGGCGCCGTAACCAAGCCCTAATAGATAGGAAGGCCTTGCTGCAGGAGCAGCAAGGCCTTTCTTTGGTACGGCCATCAGAATGCCGCGCCCGGGTCACCCCGAGTCCAGCCGGAAACGGGGTGGGAGATAGCGCAGCCAAGCAACGGCTCGCCCGTGCCACCCAACGAGGCCCAACCTTTTGGCCGCAAAGTCTGGGTCAGACGGAGCTGACCGAGCCTCACTATTGCCAAGAGCTATGGTTAGCCTCGCAAACAAAGGCAAATTTGCTGGATGACGATAAATCGAGTTATTTTTCCGATAACTCGGGATATCATAGGGTGGAGGAGCAATGGAGCGACCGACTCAGAAGGACGTGGCAGTTCGTGCGGGAGTAACTCGCGCGGTGGTTTCCCGCGTGATGCACGGCGGGGCGAGTACGATTCGCGTGAGCGAAGAGACCGCCGTACGCGTTCGCGCTGCCGCTCACGAACTCGGTTACCACCCGAACGTCAGCGCCCGAAACCTCAAACGCCGCCGCACCGGCATGATCGGAGTGCTCCATGGCGACGGCTTCCCGCGGATGAGCCTCAACGCCGGCTCGCGATACTTTGCCGACCTCATGGATGGCATCATCGACGGCGCGTTCGCCTACGGCTACACCGTCGGGATCTGCCCGCAGCTTTTCAGCCAAACGCCCGAGGACGCAATGGCGGATGGCCGGTTTGACGGTCTCGTCTGGTACAGCACCTACCCATCGGAATCGAACATCGCCCGACTCCGCCGCTGCTCGGTACCCATCGCCATCGTCCACAGTCACACCGCAGACTTTGATGACCGCTTTCCCGCCGCAATCTGCGACAATGCGGGCGGCATCCGCCTTGCGCTAGAGCATCTCGCCGAGCTGGGTCATCGAAAGGTGGCCTATGCCCACGATGCCGAGTTCCTTGGCAGCGAGGCCCGCCTCCGCCGCGACGCTTTCTTGGATCAGGCCCCCGCCTTCGGGATGCAAGCTTCGCAGATCGACGTCCGAGGAGATCGATCCGGCCTTCGGGACTACCTCGCCGGTTCCATCCCTCATACCGCAATCATCGCCCAAAACGAGGCGCTCGCCGCGCACGTGTCGACCGGTCTCCAAGAGAAGGGCCACGTCGTCCCGGACGACGTTTCGGTCGTCGGGTTCGATTCGACCGACTTCTGCGACCTTCTGACGCCCCGGCTCACCGCAATTTCCCAACCCATCTCGTCCCTCGGCTACCGCGCCGTCCAGATGCTTACCGAAGTCATCGAGGGTCGGTCGCCAACGCCATTCGAAGCCATCCTCCCTTGTGGGCTCGACGTCCGAGCCTCCACGTCTCGAGTCAAAGAAGTACTCTCATGAAAAAAGCCTTTACGCTTATCGAACTGCTGGTGGTCATCGCCATCATCGCCATTCTTGCCGCCATCCTCTTCCCCGTCTTCGCCCAAGCGAAGGCCGCCGCGAAGAGCACCGCCGACCTCTCCAACCTGAAGCAGACCGCCGTCGCGTTCCTGATCTACTCGGGCGACTCGGACGACTACTTCCCGATGGCGTTCTATGATTCCTGGTGGAACGCTTGGCCGCAGACCGTCCAGCCATACACCAAGTCGTTCGCGATCTTCCGTAGCCCGCTCGACGGCACCGGCAATCTGAAGGACACCGGTTACGGCGAACCGAGCTGGGCCGGCGTGGGCATCTCCTACGGCGTTAATTCGTACCTGGACAACACGGCCTCGTGGCCGCCCAAAACCTCCGGCCCGATCGCGCCGATGCACCTTGGATGGGCAGGCGTCACGAGCACCCTCAGCCAGACGCAGATGACCAACGTGGCCGCCACGATCCTGATGACCGACCGCTTCAATTCGGATCAGCAGAAGCTTACGCCGGCCCGTCTTGGCAATTCGTCCGCCTTCACCGGCAGCTTCTTCTGCTGGCGCGATTACGACGACAGCTCGGCCGGTCGCATTCCGGACGGCACCAACCCGAATAAGGCTGTCACCGCCTATCCGAACGGTGCGAACGGCGGCGTCAGCGTCGCCAACGCGGGCAGAGCCAACTTCGCGTTCACCGACGGCCACGCGAAATCGATGTCGCCCCCCCAGACCAATCCTGATGCCTTCAACCAGAAGGATAAGAACCTCTGGGACGGACTGCGCTAAAAAGCGCCCCGGCAGGGTAGCCATGGCCGCCCTGCCAAAACCCACAACATGAAGAAAACCATTTTCGCCCTCGCGGCACTCTCCGTTCTCCTCGTCGGCTGCGGGTCCACCGAGGCCGCCATGTCGAAGCAGGAGGAGCAAGACTTCAAAGGCAAGCCGATCCCTCCGGACGTCCTCGAAAAGATGAAAGCCAACGCGGGCAAGCCTAAAAGCGCCCCCACCGGTCCGTAGCCTTTTAGAGCGCCGTTAAGGAAAGTATTCCGAAAAGCCAGTGATTGATATCGCTGGCTTTTGCCTTTGGTCGGCAGCATAAATCGGATGTTTGTCTTGGATGTGCGCGTTCTCTACGTCTTGGCTATTTGCGGCGGCGCGCGGACATTTTCGAACCGCCTGCAGTGACTCCTTCAAGAACGATTCGTAGTACATCTACGAGTCTTCGTTCATCCCGCAAAGATGCGGTCGGAGATAGCGCTTTGCCTTGATCCGATCCCCTTCTTCATGGTGATCTGTTTGGCATCCGCCCGTATGCACCCGTACAGTTCAGTCGTGACCACATCGGGCTCCAGGGAGGCTTTGGCCCGGAGGACGTGGGCGAATTCGCGGTAGGTGTAGAGAGCGGCGTTGACGTCCCCTTTTGCCGCGAAGGTCTTCATGAGGCAGCGCCGAGGGGCATCACCCCAAGGATCGAGGGCAACGCAACGCCCAAAGTAGTAGAGGGCGCGTTCGTACTCGCTGGTCTCGAACGCACGCTCCCCCAGGATTCTCAGGGCACGAAGACAATCCATCTCTCTCGTCGTTCGTTCCTGGGTCGCCCACTCCTCATCGCATCCTTCTAGGAAGACGCCTTGGTAGAGGTCGACTGCCCTGTCGAAGTCTGCCTCCTTTATCGCCGAGTCGAAGCAAGCGACGTCGATAGCCACGTCTTGCGAATCGAAAGAGACTGAATTGCGATCGAACGAGAAGATCCGCTCGCCGTGTTCGTCGAGCGCATGGCGGAGATCGCAGAGCGCGGGGCGTAGGTTAGCGAAGGCCGTGTTTAACTCCACGTCGGGCCACAGCGTACTGGCGAGCCATTGGCGAGCAACCGGACGATTAGCGCGCGTCGAGAGCAATGCCAATAGCCACAATGCCTTTCGCGAACGCATCTTCGGGAACGGTTTGCCGCCAATGCAAACGAGCATGGGGCCAAATAGACTGATCGTTAACGGCGCTTCCATAGCATTACCCAGACCATCATCCTCTCGATGAATCGTCGGAATGCGTTCGGAACGCAAAGCTTCTACTTCCGGCACGTTTTGACCACGCTACGACCGAATGGCAAGGTCTATGGCGGTATCGAGGGACAATTCCTGCCCTGCGGCCCAATGCCCTTCAAACCCTGGGTGGGATCGTTGGGTTTGCATCGCCCTCTCGTGTGGATTTTTTATCCAGGAGGGGACGGGCGCTTTGATCTCCTCGCTCAAGCGTTGGGCCACCGACCAAAGTCGAATCGCTCGGTTGGGATCTGTTGTGAGGTCGCCGAGCCGAAGCAGATCGTCTCGTATCCGCCTTCTCGCTCCCACCGCGTGCCAGACTGCTAGTCCATCGCGATATCGGGCGCGGGCTTCGTCCATCTCCCCGATTTCTCGTGCGGCATCGCCCAGGCCGTCGAGGGCGCGCGCGACTCCGAAACGATGCTCCTGAGCACGGAAACCATCGAGGCTTTCTAGAAGCAGGCGCCGGCCCAGTTCCAGTTCTCCCCGGGCAACCGAGTTCCGACCTAGGGCTTCCACTACAGATGTCGTACCAAATCGGTCCCCGAGACTGCGCATGATCTTCAATGCTTCCTCCAGCAGATCTTGCCCGAGCGCTTTTTGCCCGAGCTCGGTGGCCATATTGCCCAGATCCGAGAGACACCAAGCGGCCATGAACTGGTTACCGTTTGCCCGATAGATGCCAAGCGCTTCCTCAAGGGATCGGCGTCCCATGTCGAAGTCACCAACCTGGTGGGCAAGAAGGGCAAGTGTGCGAAGCACCGCTGCGACGTCAATTTCGCGGGCGCTCTGTTTCATCAGATCGAGACTCTCCTCCACCGCCGCCTTCGCCCGAGAAAAATCGCCCAACTGGATACAAAGCTGGGCCATCGAATCAAGGGAGTACGCCAACATCGAATGGGCCTCGATCCTACGCGCGAGGGCGACACTCTCCTCGATGAAGACTTCGGCTTGCTTCGTGTCTCCTGTCATGGTGGCGTCAAGGCCGAGGGTGTCCAAGGTTCGGACGATGCCTGAGAGATCGCCAACCTCCCGCCACATTTTCAAGCTCGTTTTGTGCAGAGCGAGAGATTGTTGGCGGTCTGCGTAGGAACGCATTAGTGCGAGGTTGCGAAGTGCTTGGGCACGCAATTTCGAAGGCTCATCGGGCGACCGGTTGAGGGCGTCTTCGATGCGTCGAGATCCTTCAGCGACGGCATAGGTCTCTAGCCAATACCAGGAAAGCGACCTCGTCATGGCGAGCAATATGAATGGATCGGTATCGGGCCAATCCATCACGGCGTTCAAGTTGCCCATTTCCTGGTTGAAGGCCTCGTTGGGCGCTCGCGCCGCCGCAAGGCGTTCGGCCAAATCCGCGTAGTACTTGGCGTGCCGCTCTCTCAAAAGGGGCAGATCTCCGGTGGCCGCAATCCTCTCCGCTGCATACTGCCGAACCGTTTCGAGAAAACCGTACCGGCGACCAGAAGTGAAAACGACGAGCGACTTGTCGACGAGAGACTCTATGACTGGAGTCGTCGCGCCCGCGATCGCTTCGGCGGCCTCAAGAGTCCAACCGTCGGCGAAGATCGCGAGTTTGGCAAACAGCCCACGTTCCTCCGTCTTAAGGAGCGAATACGACCAATCGATCGTGGCACGGAGGGTCTGGTGGCGGGCCGAGGTCACATGCCGGTTGCCGCCGAGGAAGTCCAGGCGGTGGGAGCGAAACCGCTCGAGGATATCGTGGACGCTCATCGTTCGCACCCGTCCCGCCGCAAGTTCAAGCGAGAGCGGAAAACCATCGACCGTCGCACAAAGCTCAGCGACCGCGAAAGCGTTATCGTAGGTCAACGCAAAGTCCCGAGTTGCCGACTGGGCGCGCTCGACGAATAGGCGTACGGATTCGTAGCTTGAGAGCACCCGTAAGAGTGTTGCGGGCTGCTCCGGAAGATGCGTGGGATCAGGGGTGGTAAGGCCGGGCACCGACCAAATCCTTTCGCCGACAAGGCTCAATGGTTCGCGGCTGGTGGCCAGGATGCGCACACCTGAACATTCGGACAAGGCTCGCGCCGCAAATTTGGCACAGGCCGGTACCAGATGCTCGCAGTTGTCGAGGATGAGGAGGAGACGTTTCTCCTTGAGGGCATCGAGGAGAGCCTTTTGGGGCGATCCGTCACGCGCTAACTTGATTTGCAGCGCGGCTACCACGGCATGTACAAGTGCGGCCTCGCTGGAGATCGCTTCAAGAGATACGAAAGCCGCGCCATCGGAGAATTCCCTTCGCATGTCGAGGGCGATCTCACGGGCGAGGCGGGTTTTGCCGATTCCACCGCTTCCGGTGAGGGTAACCAAGCGATCCGATCGGATCGCGTGGATCACCTCGATTCGTTCGTCTTCCCGACCGACGAACGAACTGAAGGTATGCGGTACGGAGCCAAAGGGGGTTGGCTCGGATGGCCCGGAAGGAACAGTGCCCGCGCGAAGGCGCATGTAAAAATCAGTGGTCTGTGGACCCGGAACGCCGCCCATTTCGGCGCGAATCGCGTCGGCAAATTCGCGATACGCGGACAGTGCGGCATTTACGTCGCCCGAGCGGACGTAGGCGACCATGAGGTCGCGGCGGGGACCGTCTCGCAAAGGAGCCATTTCCATGGCCCTTTGACAGAGGTGGATCGCCCGTTCCGGATCGGCTATCTCAGCGAGTTCGTGATAGGCCATAAGGCAGGATCGCTCCCGCGTATTTCGTTCGGGGCCTACCCACTCCTCGTCGCAGTCTTGGAGCAACGGGCCTTTGTAGAGGGTCACCGCAGTTTCAAGGTCCCGATTCTCGATGGCGGCGTCGAACGAGAGCAGATCGATTTCCACCTCCTCAAAGTCGAACGCAAGGGTTCTTCGGTCGGGGGTCTGTAGGCGGGTGGCGTGTTCGCCCAGCGCTTGGCGGAGATCGCTCACTACGGAGCGGAGGTTGGTCAACGCGACTGCCGGATCGGTATCGGTCCACAGCATTCGGGCGAGCGCGGACCGGCCGATCGACTTACCGCCCCTTAAGGCAAGGAGTGCCAGAAGCCACTTTGCCTTTCTTGAGCGCACTTTGGGCAAGGGCGTACCGTCTACGAACACGCGCATCGTCCCCAGCAACTCGATTCTCATGCCTGCGCTCATAAAACATCGAAAAGGAATCTGGAATTGGAAAATTCCGGTGCCAGAAATGATGCAGATCGGCTTCTAAATCCGGCCCGGTTCTAGCAGTATGACGGGGCGCTCAGCTAAGGAAGTTTTCGGGCCGGAACGTTTTTTCGCTCTTGGCGGAATGGAGCGGAAACTCCCTCTGAGGAAACTGTTTTTGTCGCCTTGGGAGAAAAGCATGTTATCCATTACGATCACCGCGCTGGCAAGTGCAAGCTTCGCCGCTACGTTCTCGAAGCTCCATCACCGTCCCATGAATAACGAACCGAAACCCAATATCATCCTCGTCCACGGCGCCTTCGCCAATGCCTCGGGCTGGGGACCGATCATTTCGATCTTGCAGAAGGATGGCTACACCGTAACCGGCGTTGAAAATCCGTTGTCCTCGCTTGAAGACGACGTCGCCAAGACCAAGCGTGTGATTCAAGCCCAGTCAGGACCGACGGTCATGGTCGGACACTCGTACGGCGGCGCGGTCATCACGGGCGCGGCGGCAGGGGAGCCGAACGTCAAGGCTTTAGTCTACGTTGCCGCATTCATGCCCGACGCGGGTGAGACCTTAGGCGAACTTTCCGCCAAGTTCCCGGCGACTCCGCTTGGCTCGGCGCTCCTGCCCGACTCCGCCGGATTCCTTTACATCGACCGAGCAAAGTTCCATCACGCGTTCTGCGCCGACCTCCCGGAAGGGGAAGCACGCATCATGGCGGCCATCCAGAAACCCTTGCATGGTTCGGTGTTTGGCGCCAAACTCGCGGCTGCGGCATGGAAGACAACGCCTTCCTACTACGTTCTGCCGACGGACGACCTCACTATCAATCCCGAGCTCGAGCGATTCTTTGCGAAGCGCGCCGGTTCGAAGGTGACGGAGATGAAAGCGAGCCACGTCGTCTTTATGTCCCACCCCAAGGAGGTTGCCAAGGTCATCGAGGAAGCGGCCGAAGCGGCTGTGGCGAAATAAGATGGATGCGGCTCCCGCCATGTTTCGGCGGATCGTTACCGGACATAACGAAGAGGGCAAGGCGGTTATCGTCTGCGATGGGCCGCCCTTACGATCCCAAGTGGTGGGCGGGCCGGGAGGGCCGACCTTCTTTGAGATATGGAACACCCACGAAACGCCGGCGCGGATCGATCGTCTTTCCGGCGATCCTTCGGAAGACAGCCTGGTATTGAGCCCTCCCAAGGGAGGGACTCGAATTCGCGTCATCGACTTTCCGCCGGAAGGCGACGCGATCCGCAACCTCACCAAGGCCGGCGCGGCCGAGAAATTCAGCGCGATGGGAGGGGCGGACGCGGCGGTAGCGGGAGCCGCGCATCCCTTGATGCACCGTACCCAAACCATCGACTACGGAATCGTGCTCGAAGGTGAGATGACGATGGTTCTCGATGAAGGCGAAGCCACAATTCGGGCCGGCGACATCGTTATTCAACGTGGAACAAGCCATGCCTGGGCGAACCGCTCGGGCGCCAATTGCCGTATGGCGTTCGTTCTGATCGACGGCCAGTTCGCCGAAGGGCTTTGAGAAATCTCGAATGCGCCTACCTCCCCTGCCCCCTGAATCTCTAAGCCCCGATCTCCTTCAAATTCATGAAGGGATCGTAGGGCTCGTTTCACACACGCAAGAGCACATCGATATCCTCGATGCCAACGGGGGGCTCATTGGCCCTTTTCCTGCCTACATGCACTTCCCGGAGTTCGGCATTCCCGCCGCACTATTCCAGCGGGCCCTTAACTCCGAAGCGAGGCTGCCCAAACGGGTGCGGGAGGTGGCGATTCTTGCGGTCGGTGCGCAGTTTTGCTCGCGCTATGCACTCTACGCCCACGAATTGACCGGAGCGGACGTTGGCCTGTCGCAATCCCAGATCTCAGCGCTTGCCTCGGGTAGCCGTCCCAACGACCTAAGCGAGGAAGAAGCCATCGCTTTCGACGTCGCCCGGTGCCTTGTTCATGGTCGCATTCTTCCCAATTCCACGTACGAACTCGCCACTCGGCGGCTTGGCGCGGCTGGGGTGGGCGAGTTGGCTTACCTCGTCGGCGGTTACTGCCTCATTTCGGTGCTCCTCAACTGCTTCGATGTTCCCGTGCCCGGCGGAGATCGTTAAGCTGTCGCCGCCGCTAGCGGTCGGGCGGCGAGGGAATCGTTCGTCTCAACGGACCTCCTCGATTGTATAATGTTGACGTTACCAGTGCCGCGGCGGTTGAGCGTTGCGGCCCTTCGAAAAGGTCCACAGATGCTTTCCCTTTTAACGCTCGGTTTCTCGCAATCTCCTTCCCAACAAGTGCCCATCCCCTACGCCACGCGACAGACCGTCGAGCGCGGAGACTCCGACGCCACGATCGCCGAAAAGGCGGCGAAGGTCCTGCCCCGCCCGAACCAGGTGGCATGGATGCGGCTTGAGAAGACGTTCTTCATCCATTTCGGCCCGAACACCTTCCGCGGCGTCGAATGGGGCAGCGGCCGGGAAAGCCCCTCCATCTTCGCCCCCACCGCCCTCGACGCCGACCAGTGGATGCGCACCGTGAAAGAGGCGGGCGGCAAGCACGTCGTACTCGTCTGCAAACACCACGATGGGTTCAGCCTCTGGCCGACCCGCTATACCGGCCACTCCATCGCCGCAAGTCCGTGGCGAGACGGCAAGGGCAACCTCGTGGGAGACGTGGCCAAGGCGGCCCGCAAGTACGGAATCAAGCTCGGGGTCTACCTTTCGCCGGCCGACCTTTACCAACTGCGAACCAACCCAACGAACCCCGCCGGGCTCTACGGCAACGAGAGCCCGAAGCTCCCCTCGACCATCCCCACCGACCCGGCGCAGTTTAAGATCGCCCCCTCCGAAGGACGCACTCCCGCCCGAGGATTCGGCCGCCTTGAGTATGTGGTGGACGACTACAATCGCTATTTCCTGAATCAGCTGTACGAGCTGCTGACCGAAAACGGCCCGATCCAAGAAGTCTGGTTCGACGGCGCCAACCCCGACCCCAGCGTGCATCAAACCTACGACTACGCGGCCTGGTACGACCTAATCCGCCGCCTTCAGCCCGGCGCCGTAATTGCGGTGAAAGGGCCGGACGTCCGCTGGGTGGGTAACGAGGGCGGAGTCGGCCGCACCACGGAATGGAGCGTCGTTCCGCTCGCGACACCTCCCGAAACCAATCAATGGCCCGACCTGCAGTCCGGAGACCTCGGCAGCCGCGCCCGCCTCACCCCCGGCTCCACCCTCTGGTGGTACCCCGCGGAAACCAACACGACGATCCTCAACGGCTGGTTCTGGGCGACCGACAAGCGGGCCCGGACGGCGGCCGAGCTGATCGACGTCTACTACCAATCGGTGGGACGAAACGGGAACATGCTCCTGAACCTCTCGCCCGACTCCCGGGGCCTCGTCCCCGACGACCAGGTGGCGCCTCTACGCCTGATGTCCCAGGTGGTGGACGAAACCTTCGCCAAGAATTTGGCCAAAGGCGCGAAGCTCTCCGCCGACGCCTCGAACCCCGCCAACGCCCCGTCTCGCGCACTCGACCGGAAACTCGATTCCTGGTGGGAGGCTGCGCCGGGTCAGAAGACGGCCGAGCTGACGCTCAAACTACCGAAGCCGGTCGAGTTCGACGTCGTCTCTCTGCTGGAAGCGGTTGCCCAGCGCGGCCAGCGCGTCGAGTCGTTCGGCATCGACGCCTGGGACGGCGCGAAGTGGACCGAGGTTGAGCACGGAACGACCGTCGGCTACAAGCGGCTGCTGCGCCTAAACGCGCCCGTCCGCACGGACCGGGTCCGCGTTCGAATCACCAGCTCCCGCCTCGAACCAACCCTGGCCGAGTTCGGCCTCTTCAAGCAGGCCGAACTCGTCCGCCCTCCTGTCGTCTCCGAGCGCAACTTGGACGGCATGGTGACCCTCCGCGGACCGCAGGGCCTTCCCGTGGTGTACACCACCGACGGCTCGGTGCCAACCCCTCAGTCGCCGGCCTACCTCGCCCCCATCGCGCTCCCTCAGGGCGGCACGGTGAACGCCGCCATCGTGGCCGCCGACGGGCGGATCGGCATGGTCGCCACAAAGCGGTTCTCCGGCTTTGCGCCCACCGGCTGGAAGACCGTATCGCCGGAAGGCTCCGAAGCCAAAGCGATCGACGGCGACCCCGCCACCCTCTGGGAAACAAACGGATCGGTGCCCCAATCGCTGACCGTGGACATGGGCCGCTCCCTCCGCATCGCCGGCCTTTCCTACCTGCCCCGGCAGGATCGGAGTCCGCGCGGAGTGGTCGACACCTACCGCTTCGAAACGAGCCCCGACGGCAAGACCTGGACAACCGTCCTCGCCGAAGGGCGCTTCGGCAACATCCGCAACAACCCCGTCCTCCAGGAGGTCGCCTTCGCCCCCGTCGAAGCGCGGTTCTTCCGCTTCACCGCCCTACGGAATGTGGACGGAACCCCCGGAGCCAGCGCCGCCGAGATCTCTGTGCTCCCCTCGGCTCCGCCCAAGAGCTGAGGTGCCCCGACACACGAAAAAGCCCCTCTCCAGAAGGAGAGGGGCTTTCCGGTCCGAACCTACTTCCGGCGTCGCCGAAGCAGAGCGACCGCGCCAACGCCGAGGGCGAGAAAGGCGCTTGGCTCAGGGACCGGGTTGGCCGCGATGCCGACGATGTTCGGATGAATGCCGGACATAAAGTACGGTCCAACCGTCGCCCGTCCACCCATGCTGGGCGTGAACTGAACTAGATTTGCCCCATCCGTCAGGAAAAGCCGGCCGCCGTCTGAGGCGAGGTCGCGGTCGTTAATCGGGTCGTTCGCGCCGCTATAGAGCCCGACGGCGGTCGACAAACCCATTGGATTGAGGATCCGGTTCAGCGAAAAGATGCCGGTCGGATTGCTGGCGTCGTAGACGAGCAAATCGTTCGTAATCGGGTCGATCCCGAGAGTATCCGCGTCCGTCGTGGTCAGCCCAAAGCTCGCCCCCATCACCCCACCCGTCGAGATCTTGGCGAATTTGGTCGTGTAGTAGCTGGCTGCGTCGTACGACACCACCAGGGAGTTCGCCGAGGGAAGGAAATCGATCCCCTCCACATTCAGGTTGCCCGCGATCGGGGCAAAGGTGGCGGACATCGCCGAGAGGTCGATGTCGTAGAGTCCCGAATCGAACCCACTCACAACGTTCAGCCCCACCGAGTAGAGGTGCCCGGTGATCGGGTTAAAGGCGAGGCCGCGAGGATTGTACGTCCCGGTTCCGGCCGAGGTGGAGGAGGTGGCAAAGCTGAACAGCGCCGTGGTCGCCGCATTGGTCTCGTTGATCGAAACCACGGTGGCCGTCCCGGCAGTCGAGGCGTTGAAGTCAAGGCCGTAGAGGGTGCCTGCCGAAGCGGCCGAAGCGAGCGAAGCGAAGGCAAGGGCGAAAGCAATCTGGATCGAAGTCTTCATTGTCTTGGAACCTAACACCAGTAAAAGACTTCTCAAAAGTCGAATCGTTCTATTTTTATTTTTTTATTTTAGACAGGAAAATATCCTCGCCTTTTTCGTTTTAATCGACGTCTAATTAAGGTTGAGCTTTGCGGTCGAGGAGCAGGCGTAGATACCGCGCTTCGGAAGTATTAGTCGCCGATATACGTGTAATCTCTATCTGGTATCCCATGTCGCCGACGCAACTTGCTCTCGTTTTCCTTCTGGCGCAGATCCCTCCGAAGGCAGGCCCAGTACCTTTCAAAGGGCCGGCAGTCGTCGTGTTGCTCAAAGATGGCTGCCCCTGCACTCGCGAGTGCAGGCTACAACTTAACATTCTCGCCGAAGCCTGCAAGGGCAAGATCAAGTTTTTCGGGGTCGTCGATTCGGCCGGCAAAAAGGCTGAAACCTTAATAAAGGAAGCCAATTTGAACTTCCCACTTCTCCCTGACCCCAAGGCATTAACTATTCGTACCTTCAAAGGCCATGAGGCGCTTGATCTGCGCCTCGTCGGCAAGGACGGGAAACTCATCGGAAGTTGGGATGGTTTGAGCCGGGAAAATGTGGCGGGTGTATCCGCTAAAATTTACGCAGAGACAGGCATCACGATAGATTGTGATGTCAGCTTTTTTACGACTCTACCCAAATTGGGCTGCCGCTTCTTCCTGTAAATTAGCAATTATTCCTTCTGGCGGCCTCGGTTATTTTGCTGTGAAAATCGCAAACAAACGATCTGTCTATTAAAATTCTGTCCTCAGAAATTTAAACGCTTATATTGATCCACGGTTTGCTTCTTTGCTGAACCGACAGAAACATGCACCTCACCTGGGTTTCGTTTGTGAGCCGGATATCCGCCGCTGCTCTCGCCTTTCAATCGGGCGCTCCCATTGCTCTTTCAATTAAGGAAAGCCTGGATAGTCCAAAAAGGACTGTAAGTAAGAAGCAGCAGCAGCCAAAGCTTCCAAGCATGCCTCGGCCAAAACCCTTCGTTCATCCAATAAATCCGAATGAACTAAAGCCTGCGCCGGAAGGTGCTCCCGCGAGGCCGATCCATAACTCGCCCACCCTTCTTGACGAGCGAGCTTACTTGCGCGGAAGCGTGACCGGATACGATGCCGAATCCTGGCGCAAGGAGCTACTTACTCATCCCCGCCCGGAGCGAGAGGCGCGTCTGCGTATCCAGATCGGCGAATTCGAGCTCGGCAACAGCGAGCCGCTCCGCGCACAGTACCATTTTCGAAAAGCGATCGCCTTGGTGCCGGCCTCAAACCCGGACCGGGGGCTCGCGAGTTATGACGAGGCGTTAAGCCTTTTCCTTCAAGGCCGTTTTTCTGCCGCTCGGCATGAGTTCCGACGCATTTTTAAGGGCCCTCTAACTGGCTTCAACCGGAAGAACGCGGCCATGTACGCCAAGCATGCTTCGGCTTGCGCCTCATACCACTCCTCCCATGAGGCGCTCGGCATCCCAGAGCCGGATCATCTTGATCCCCTGTGCGGAGCTGCCGCTTTGGCCGTCTCCATGCGGAAGCTCGGCCTCCGTTACGATCTGAACTACGTTTCCTCGCGTGTCAAACACACAGGGGAGGGAAGCAGCTTTGAAGATCTCCTCGAAGCGCTCCCTAAATTGGGGCTGTCGGGCCAAATCGTCAAGGCAGATAAGCAAGGCCTGATCGCTTCTCCGGTGCCGCTCATTGCCTTTGTCGAGCGTGACCACTTCGTCACCGTCGTCGACGCGGATAAGGACGGTATCGAGTACGTCTGCTCCGACTGCGGTGCCTGGCCGGGGGGGCCTGTGCGCCTCAACTGGAAGCAATGGAAAGCGATGGATGCAAGCATCTATATCGCGGTTGCTCGCGCGAACACTCCGCAGGCTATGGCGCTGAGTCACCTGCCGGCTACGATGGGTGGCAAGAGCGGGCGCATTGACCTGGCGAGCCTCAAGACAAACGACTTGGGCGCAGTATCTGCCGCTCAACGGATATTGACCTCCGTCGCCGGCCATGTCGCGCTGATCCAGACGAATCCATATCATCACAATATCCCCGCTTACTGCGGAATGCGCGGCACCTCGCTCCACTGCAGCTTTGAACCTTGTCCAGACCACTGCATTACGGCGAGCCCGTTCTCAAGCTTTGCCGGAGATCCGGTTAACCTTGCGACGGGGGAGGAAGAGTATGCGCCTGCCCCAGATATCACCGTTTATAACCCGAAAGGCCCGTCGGTCGTATGGTCGAGAACTTTCAATAGCCTTGCCAACACAGTACCGAACGGCTTCGGGGTCGGCTGGTCTCACAACTATAATTGGCGGATTGAGCGCGTTCTGTCCGGAAGTACATATCGCACTGATCTTGTTATGCCGAACTCCGCGCGGTTAACGATCACGCAGAATGAGGCAGCACCTCCGACAAGCTCCAATCCGGTGCGCCCGGCAAACTTTGGGCCGGGTATCCCAATGAAGTTGGAGTGGCGATATGACGCAACCTCATCCAAAAAATATTACGTAGTTATTTTTAAAGATAACTCCAAATGGACGTTTGGTTTGGAGACGTCTACCGCCTTTGGCCCGATTGCGGTCGGGGGCACTTCAGGATACTTTTACGTTCCGACGAAGATTGAGGACCGATCCGGTGGCTACCTGAGCTTAACTTGGGGCAACCAATCGTTTCCAAACCATTGGGACATAACGACGGGTCTCACGAGTGCGATGGCCCTGCAGTCGATTGGTAATGCAGACGGCGAACTCTTTCGTATTCACTACACTACGATTTCGGGTGGAATCGGCGGGGGAATCGACTACGTAGCTGAGGTCTCTCCTGATACAACGACGACCCGCGGAATACGTTATCAGGTCGATCGGTATAGCAACGGAAATGTTGGCCCTAACTATCCGCAATATTCTGATGAATTAACTAATGTAACATTTTTCCGTACGGTTACGCGGTCTGGGAGTAGTCTGACGGTTGCGGCCTACACTCCTGGGTTTCAGGAAAGATATAAATACAACTACAGTTCCTTATCTAATCTTGAGGCATCTGAAACGGTCCCGTACCTCACGTCCATCACGGTTCCTGCAACAAATGCCACCTACGCTGGGAACGAGTGGATCGGAGAATGGAACCACGTAGGGGTTGCTACCACCACTCTTTCCTATTCCAGCGACGGTTCCGTCTCGTCGATTGTCGATGCTAATGGCAATACGACGACGTTCACGCCCGTCCTTGACGGGAGCGGCAATGCGATCAAAACGAAAGTATCCGTTGCCAACTCAAGTGGCGTAAAGTCGCTCGTCTACTACGCCTATTTTAACAACCAGATGGTGGGGAACCGCATGGACTATGTCGCTGCGGGAGCGGGTACGGGTTCGGAAACCCTGTTCACGCCAGCAACGGCAACGTTCTCCGATGCAACAAGCCCTTGGAAGCCGACCAGTATCACAGATGGTGGTAGCCGTACCTGGAACATGACCTGGAACCCGTTTGGCAGCCTCTTAACGTGGACCTCGCCAAAAGGTTTGACGACGACCAATACTTACAACCCAACATTCTTTGGACAGGAGGATTCGACGACTACCAGCGGTCGTACGCCGATCACCTACCATTACCGTCCGGGGAGCGGAATCATTGAATCGATCGATACCGCTCAGCCCTATAACACGGGGGTCGTAGCTGGCAGTATCCAAACGACATCGTACGGCGTGCCAACCAGCCTGGGGAACTTTACGACCGTAAGCGAGCCGGGCAATCCCACGCTAGGTTTGCGCACCTCGACGTACGGATACGGAGGGGATGGCTTTGGCGAACGACTTGGCCTGGTAACTTCCATCACGGATGCCACAAACCATGCGGACACCTATGCCTATGACTATCGCGGGAATCTGATTACATCAATCGACCGTGACGGCAATCGTACGGACAATCAGTACAATGCCGCAGACCAGGTGGTCCAAGTCACGCATCCTGCGAGCGGCCAAAACGGGACGAATCGCTCCTATACGCAATATTTATACGAATACGTGGGCGGCCCTCTGACCCGTATTCAAACTTACGCCGAAACCGGTTCACCGCGGACACTGGCTAGTGAAACGAGGATATATTACGGGATTGAGGGCGAATCATATATCAATCAAGGGGATAGCGAGCGGTCAGCCACCCTTTACGACTCCTCGTATCGACCAGTTCAGATATTCAGCGGTACGCCCAACAGCGGATACACCATTACGTACGATACTGCGGGACGTGTCATTCGGGAAGCTTGCCCTAACGCTGCCTCGACCAACGGCGCATATACCAAAAACTATACGTACGACTCAAGCGGGCGCCTCAAGACCGTACTTAACGGGAGGAACATTCAAAAGACCCTTTCCTACGCTGATGGCGACGGTAAGTTGACGGGCGTAGCCTACACCTCCGGGGGCAGTCTCACTCAGGACGCGGCGGGCGCTTGGTATCTCGTTGGAGGAACCACCGCGCTCAGTCCTGCGACCGGCGCGGGTTATAACGTGACAATTCATTACGACGTCTTCGATCTGGTCGACCAGATCGACGATGCGATGAGTTCGACGACGTACAGCTACGACGATCTTGGGAACACAAAGGCCGAAAACCGCCACTACGGGCCATTTTCAACCAAGAGCACACTCTACTACTACAATCCTGACAATTCGAAAGCGGCAATGACCCTTGGAGGCTACTCATGGAATTACTCCTATGATAGTTTGGGTCGCTACTCGTCGATGACCGTTAACCAGGGCGCGACTACGATCGCATCCAGTTCGGCATCGTATACGAACGGCGGGAGTGTCCTCTCAACGATTCTGCCGATTGGCTATACGTACAATGCCCGCAAAATCGGAAGTGGCGCCACCAGCGCTGGCGTTCTTGATGGTGTATACAACGAAACGCTTGGGGGATCTGCCTATTCGACCTATACGTCGATGTCGTATGATGAGCAGCACCGTTTCAGCAGCAATGTAGCCACGGTTCCCGTTTCGACGCCCCTGTCGGGTTCAACAAGCTATACCTACTCCAATCCTGCGAACAGCAGTAATCCTGCCCCTTCGGTACTTCTTCGGGAGCTAAGTGGGAGAAATGGTGGTTTTGACTACAACCATACGTATGACTCGGGGATTAACCCCACGAAACTGCGAAATGTAACGCAGCCGTCGCCTTACCGTGGTGACGACGTCCCCACCGGTACAGGGGCGGCCAGCTACGATAACGACGGTAATTACGGCACGAACTTCGGCGTTTCATACGACGCCGAGAACAACATGGTGGTGGGCCCGATTGCAAGCTGGGGCGCGGGCTACCGAGCGGACGGACGGCGCGCCTGGAAGAGTACGGGCGGGGTCATGACCTACTACTTCTATGACGAGGATGGGAACGTCATTCTCGAAACCGATATATCGGGCAATGCCAAGGCGCTCAACGTCTTCAGCCCTGAAGGTCTGGTTGGGCGGAAGAACGTCACGTCCGGGAGCATGAGCTACTACCTGTTCGACCCGCAAGGGAACGTAGCTCATGAGATCGACTCGGGAGGGACCGTCCTTAACAGCCGAGCGTATGATGCCTATGGACAAGAGGTCAGCGTGCGGAACGGGTCGACGACGACCACGGCATCCGATCCTTTCGGCTTTAATGCAAAGTCAGGATATTACTATGATCGGGAATTGGGGACCTACCGTTGCCAGCTCCGCGACTACGCCCCGGGGCTAGGCCGTTGGCTTGAGCGAGATCCAATCGGTTTCGCTGGCGGCATGAACGTCTACAGTTACTGCGCGGGACAACCGGTTGGGAATATAGACCCGAGCGGGTTGTTAGTGGCAGGTGCAGCGGTGGTAACAGCCGGGGCGCTCGATGTTGGTGGTGTCGCCGCTGCGGGCGCTGCGGGTCTTACCATCGTTGGGGCCGGAATACTTGCTGCGGGGGCAGGTGCGACAATCGGCCAAGCGGCCGACGATGCTACAGGCAACGCTTTCAGTAAGTGGGTGCTTCGCGTACTCGGAAAGGAGGCGCCCGATATATTGCCTCCCGATCCCCGCATTCCCCGCCGCCGTCGTCGAAACGGCCCCAAGTTTGTTGTGATCGGCCAAACAATGACGAGGGTTATAGAATGCGCGACATTCACCGGCGCTGACTATTACAAAGGATACAAGTTCTGGGACCAGAAACCGGAAAGAGGGTGGGCGAGCAATGCCGCTTGGCTGCGGTACCATGTAGACAGGGGTGATATTTTCCTTGATATCAGTTGGGATGACAGGGTACCGCGTGGAGGTTCATACGTGGAGGAGGACAAGTGGCTCAAAGCCCACGGAAATCCAAGACGCATTAAGTTTCCCTGGCCGCCGTCTCTGCCACCTCTCGGCTTTTAGAGCGATCCATATTTAAGATAAGCCGGTCTATGAAATCAGGAGCCTTTATTGATTCCGTCCGACGCGAGTTCGCGCCGCTTGCTGAGAAGCATGGCTTGCGCGAACTCGGGACTAAAGAGACCTATGCGTACAAAGCGATCGCGTATACCAATGGCGAGAGAGCGGTTCAGTTCGATCTCGATGTTCGTGACGGGTATCTCGATGTGTACTACCCCGTTGCATCGATCTACCTGACCAAGAGGGGTCTTGCCGCGCCCACCATGCACGATTACACCCAATTCATGCATGACTACAATCGAAAGCGGTCCGTCAAGCACCTTCTCAACGCGGAAGGCATCTTCTGGCCCGACCGCGAAGGCGGGCTTTACGACCCCGGTGTGCTCGAAAAGGCGCTCCACGACCTAATCGAGGGCATGGATCGTCACTCAGAGGAAGTCTTTGGACGGTAAGCGTACAGCTTCAAGTAAAAGCGAAAAAATCATGCCAGTTTGCGCAAGCTAACTGGCATGAATACTCTGCTAGGAATGGTAGGCGATCCGTGAATAAAAGGAAGGTTGGGTCCCTCGCGTCTCCTTTTAGACTTCTTGTTCGTCTGTATCCATGACTGGCTCGTGAGATCATTAGATCACGAGGCGCTTCCGAATCCATACCCAACTAATCGCCGTACTGGAGCCGCTTGACTTCACGCTCAAAATCGCTCTCGAACTCAAGATCCTGCTTAACCCGAAACTGCTCGTACTGTTCTTCCGCCAATTGCTTTGCCACAAGAGCGGAGACTTTCCCGGGGTGGGTCAGCACCTCCCGCTCGTTGAATTGTAGGAAAGCGTCGAGCCGGCCGACCCAGTCGGACATCCGCATGGGAATCTGCCTCGCCGCCCGATCCTCGGCGTAGTCGAGATACATCGTGACGATGCGTTCCAACTCCTTGATTTCTTTCTCGATCAAGTAGTTCTTGGCCGTCCCGATATCGCCTTTCAGAATTTTGCCGTGGGGAGCGTTCTTCCAACTGGTGAGGCCCATGCTGGGCTTGGAAGCGTCGGCTCGTTCGGCGATGATCTCGGCGGCAGTTTGTCCCGTCACTGCCCAGTGGAGTTTGTTTTGCACCGTGGCGAAGAAGGTCTTCGTGATATCCGCTTTGGAATCATAGTCGATACTCGCCTGTTCGTAGAGGTCGGTGATTTTGAGATAGAAGCGCCGCTCGCTAGCTCGAATCTCACGGATTCGCTCGACCAGTTCGTCAAAGTAGTCCTTACCAAACCGCTTATTCAGCTTGAGCCGCTCGTCGTCGAGCACGAACCCTTTGATGACAAACTCCCGCAGGGTTTGGGTTGCCCAGATACGAAACTGGGTGGCCTGTTTTGAGTTCACCCGATAGCCGACGGCGATTATCGCGTCGAGAGCGTAATGCTTTGTCTCATAGGATTTGCCGTCGGCGGCAGTTATCCGGAAAATCCGGATAACTGAATCCTCGTCCAGTTCACCCGAGCTAAAGATGTTCTTCAGATGTTCGCTGATCGTGCGAACGTCCACCGCGAAGAGATCGGCAAGTTGCCGCTGCGAAAGCCAGAAGGTTTCGCCCTCGAAGGTCACTTCGACCTTGGCCACCCCATCCGGCGATCGGTAGAGGATGATTTCGCTCATGAATTCACCTCCGCCATGCCAGTACGAACCGATTCCGGTTCAAAAAGATGGTGGGCGGTACTGGATTCGAACCAGTGACCCCTTCGGTGTGAACGAAGTGCTCTACCACTGAGCCAACCGCCCGGACGACAGACATTATACCGAGGATTACGAAGGACCTAAACGGATGTCGTCTAGCCCAAGCGCGGCGGAGCCGTCGGCCCCGTAGGGCAGCACGTCCCGCCAGATCTTGAGGTGGACGGACTTCGCCGAGCCCACGCGGACGGGCAGGCTGAGGCTGTGCCAGCGGAAGATGTCCATCAGGATGAACGGCTTCGAGCGGACGCCGTTTGCCTCCAGCACGACCGTCCCGAAGAGGGTCGCGGCATCCGAGATGTCGGCCACCTGACAACTGAAGAGGTAGCCGCGGTTGGGCTCCACCGTCACCTTCTGCTCCCAAAGCAGCACCGGCTGACGGCCGGGCACCGGGTTGATCCACATGGCCATGCTTCCCGGGCGACCCGTGTGCTCCTTGAAGTCTTCCCGAATCGATTGCTGCAACTGGAACGGCCGCAAGATGCCCTCGCTCACCGTAAACGTCCCTTGCGCCCCAAGGGCGTTTTCTCCCGCGGGTACGTAGGCCTGCTCGCTCCGGAAGGAGTCGAAATCGGTCGACTCGAATGAGCCGTTCGCCACGTCCGGCAACTCCTTGAGCGGCAAGATCGACCGAAGGGAAACGCTCTGCCCCTCGTTACCGCTCAGCGTCTTCACGTCGCCGTCGCTCAGCTTGAAACTCATTTTCAGGGTCTTCGCCACGTCGGCCGCCGGGTTGCCAATTCCCAAAGCGGCGCTGCTGACCGGGATCGAGGCCGCTCCCTGGGCGAGCAGCGCCTTGACTTGGGACGAGACGCCCGCGCCCTGATAGATCGCCGAAAGGAGGCGGTATGAACCGGCGGGCGGAGCCTCGTCGAGCAAGGTCGCGAACGACAAGGTCTGCTCGTCTGGAATGTAGAGAATCCGGTCTTTGCCGCGAAGCCGGTACTTGACCCACAGGAGCTTGTGGTGATTCACCGCCGTATCCGTAAAGACGGAAGGGTCGACGCGGAGCGTCGTTCCCCGGGCGAAGGCGGCCCGAACCGCGTTGGTGACATCGGCCCCCGTCGTCGCCGGATCGCCGTACCAAGCCTGAACCAACGCAACATCGGCGAGGGTCGGCCGCTGATCCGCCTGAATGGCCATCGATGCCAACGCGGCCAGGGTGAGACATCGCCACATGCTCAGATTCTAACTCCCCTTTGCCCGATAAGGCGAGGGGTACGCTTTCCCAAATGCCCGAACTGCCCGAGGTCGAGTCCGTCTGCCGTCTCATGAGGAACGTCCTCCAAGGCAAACGGATCGACCGGGTCGAAGTCGTGCCGGACGATATCGTCCTCTCTGGCCATCCGGCGGAGGCCGTCGAAGCCGCCCTCGTCGGACGAACCGTTACCGAGGTCGGACGCAAGGGTAAGTTCTTCTGGCTCCGGTTGGACGGCGACGGCCCCACCGTCTTCGCCCACCTGGGCATGAGCGGCTGGATCCGCGAGGTCGGCACGGAAGGGAAGCGGCTCCACTCGCACGGCAAGGCGCCGCTCAACGACGAGAACGGCCGGCCGCGCTTTCTCAAGCTCATGATCCAGACGAAGAGCGGGGAAGGAGTGGCCTTCACCGACAGCCGCCGCTTCGGCCGGGTCTGGCTTAGCGAGTCCCCCGAAACCGACCGCCGCGTCAAACAGCTCGGCCCCGACGCCTTCGACGAACTCCCCGCCATCCCCGCTCTGGAGAAGAGCCTGGCGAAGCGAAAGGCGCCCATCAAAGCCGTCCTCCTAGATCAAAAAGCCTTCGCCGGCATCGGCAACTGGATCGCCGACGAGGTCCTTTACCAGGCAAAGATCGCGCCTAAACGCCTTGCTTCGTCTCTTGATAAGAAGGAAGTCACCGCATTGCACAAGGCCATCCACCACGTCCTCGCCCTCTCGGTGAAGGTGGATGCCGACTACCGAGAATTCCCCGAATCCTGGCTCTTCCACCACCGCTGGGGCGGCGGCAAAGGCGCGGATCTCATCGAAGGCCAAGAGATCGTCCGAGAGACGGTGGGGGGACGGACGAGTGCCTGGGTGCCAAGTGTTCAGAAGTAGCCCCGAACTCCCCCTCTCCAAGTGGCTCGTCTTGGAGAGGGGGCGGGGGGGAGAGGTTCCGGGGGCTTTTCTATCTTTGACAGATTCCCGGACCCCCACCCCTAACCCCTCCCCATTTTCCTCACGGTGTTTGGCCTCGGTGATTTGGCTCCTGGGGACCCGCGGAAAAACAGGGAGGGGGACCCGGTTCTGATGGAGATCCACCACCTCCCCGACGAACCCGCCACCCGAGCCCTCGGCGCCGCCCTCGCCCGCCGCCTCCAACCCGGCGACCTCGTCCGTCTGGAAGGCCCCCTTGGAGCCGGCAAAACCACCCTCGTCAGAGGCCTCCTGGAGGCTCTCGGACACATCGGCCCCGTCCGCTCCCCCACCTTCAACCTCCTCCAAGCCTTCGAAACCACCCCTCCGGTTCTTCACGCCGACCTCTACCGCGTCACCACCGCCCAAGGAACCGGCCTAGAGGACTACCTGGACACCCACATCGTCCTCCTCGAATGGCCCGACCGCCTCCCCGAGGATCCCGCTCACTGGCAAATCGAAATCGCCTTTGAGGGAGAGGGACGAGTAGCTACGATCATCCCGCCAGCCTAACGGAGCGCGGACCCCCGGTCCGCTACCGGTCCGCGGACGCCCCGTCCGCCCACCTTCGCTTCGACGCCGACCGGCCCGAAGGGTCGAAATATCAAAGCCCAGGCCAACGGCCTGGGAGGAACGGAGCCATAAAATCCAAGCCCCAAAGGGGCGTAATCTCAACCTCCGACGGTACCAAAACATTTAGGTTCATTCGAACCTAAAATAAACTCCCCGAAAGACCCACCAACCGCCCAAAATGCATCATAATTAACCATGGGTCGCCAAGCGGAAGTTCTCGTCAAGCTGGACGGCCACGGCCAAGAATCGCTGGCCCAACTGGAGACCGACTACCTCCGCCTATCCGCACCCCACCACATCACCGTCCGCTTCGTCGAGATAGAAAAATGCGAAGCCGCCGACGGCTGGCTAACCCTCCACTTCGGAACCCGGCGCGTAGACCTCCACCTCGGCCCCAAAGCCGAAGCCTGGCAAAAAGCCATCGTCTCCCCGCCGACCCTCCTTGACAAACTCGGCGTCAAACCCGGAGTCACCGTCGCCACCCAAGGCTTCGGTGACCTCGCTTTTCTCGATGGCATCGCCACCTCCGAAACCCCCGCCGACCTCATCCTTCTAAACCTAACCGACCCCAGCGAACTCGACCAGATCCACGTCGTCCGCCAGCGCATAAACCCCAAAGGCGCTCTTTGGATCGTCTACCCCCGAGGCAGCAAAACCTTCCCCGAACGCCTCATCCGCACCGAAGCCATCACCGATGAATGGGTCGATACCAAAACCTGCCGCTTTGACGAAACCCGCACCGCCCTCAAGTTCATGAGAAGGTCGCTAAAGGAATAAAGATTGCTGTTTTATGGTTCAAAATTTTCAAAAGAAAGCAGCAACTCATCGAACCTAAGAAAACACGAGACCAAAAAAATTTTTACGAGAATCCTCGTAGGCAATTGCCATAAAAGCACTCATCTCCGGCAGCCGCTAACGGCCAACCTCAAACCCCGTCCGGTAACCTCAGAGAATGCTTCGAGTCGGCATCCTCTCCGTCGCCCACATGCACGCCGGTAGTTACGTGCACGCCTTCGGAAAGGACCCCCGCACCGAGATCGTCGGCATCTGGGACCACGACCTCGAAAGAGCCCGCGCCTACGCCGAAGGGAAGGGCCTGAAGGTCTTCGAAGACCGCGACGAACTCATCGAAGCCTGCGACGCGGTCTGCGTCTGCACCGAGAACCAGCATCACCTCGAAAACGTCCTCGCCGCCGCCGCCAAGGGCAAGAACGCCATCTGCGAGAAGCCCCTCGTCGCCCGCGAAGAAGACGCCCAGACCATGCGCGAAGCCGTCGAAAAGGCCGGCACCTTCGTCATGACCGCCTTCCCCTGCCGCTTCTCCCCCGCCTTTGTCCGCCTTAAAGAACGCGTCGCCAATGGCGAGATCGGCCGCATCCGCGCCATCTCCGCCACCAACCGCGGCACCTGCCCCTGGGGCTGGTTCGTCGAGAAGGAGCTCAGCGGCGGCGGCGCCATGATCGACCACGTCGTCCACGTCACCGACCTGATCCGGGATCTGCTTCAAGAAGAGCCCATCAAAGTCCAAGCCCAAACCGGCAACAACCTCTACTCGCAGGACTGGGAAGACACCGCTATGGTTACCATGGAGTTCCCCAGCGGCATCTTCGCCACCCTTGACTCCTCCTGGTCCCGCCCCAAAGGCTACAAGACTTGGGGCGACGTCACGATGACCGTCGTCGGAGAGCAGGGAACCATCGAACTAGACATGTTCGGCCCTTCCGTCGAGGTCTATTCTGAGGGCTACCGATCGGCTAGCTACGGCTCGGACCTCGACGCCGCCCTCATCGAGTCGTTCCTCACCGCCTGCATCGACGGCACCCCCGTGGTCACCACCATGCACGACGGCCTCCAAGCCGCCCGCGTTGCGCTGGCGGGCTACCGAAGCATCGAAGCCGGCCAACCGGTAGCCATGTAAGTCCCTACTTCAAGAACCTCTTCCACTCAAAGACCTCCCCCAGATAAGCCGCCCGCAACGTGTTCCCCTCGCCCTGAACCTTAAACGCAAACGGTTCCGGTAGGGCCGCTTTCACCCCATCCCGCGTAAAGGCCGATAACCGAATCGTCAAGCGGGACCCGTCCCACTCATACCGACCCGCCGCCACCACTGCTGTCCCGTCGCACTGCAACGTCGCCGAGCGGTTCGACATCAGCCGCAACTCACACTCCCGCGTCCCATTCACCGGAAACGCCCCTCGCCAAGCCCCTTCCACGTTCTGCCCCGCGCAACCTGCCGCCACAAAGAGCAGAAGGATCGTAGAACGAGACCAAGACATGCCCCTTACGATACCGATCGCGCACGACTTTATCTGCCCCTGGTGCTGGGTCGGAATGCTGCAAGCCCGGCGCCTTCGCGAAGAGTTCGGCGCGCAAATTGAATGGAGGGGCTATGAACTGATGCCCGAAGAACTCGTCTGGCCCGACCCATCCCCCGCCGCCGAGGTCCCCGCGAACAAGCCGGTTGTCCCCACCCGCTTCGAGTTCCTTCTCTACGCCGACGAACTAGAACTGCCCAAGACGATCCGCCCGAGCAAGATGCGAACTCACAATGCGCACGAAGCCGTGGCATACGCCAAGCGAGCCGGAAAGGCGGATGCGTTTGTGGAAGCGCTTTACCGTGCCTACTGGGAAGAAGGACGGGAAATCAACCGCCCCGACGTTCTTCACGAGCTAGCCCAGGGCGTTCTGGACAATCCGGACGAGATGTTGGCGGCGGTGAATGAGCGACGGTACGCAAGCGAAATCGTTGGTTTTGACGATCCTGCCTACGCGACCGGTGTCTACAACGTCCCCACCTTCTTCATCGGAGACGCCCGTTACGCCGAGCAGCCCTACGCGGCCCTCAAAAAGGCGGTTCAGAACTTAGCGTGATTCCGTACGCCAACGTCCAGTTCGAACCGGCCCCCGCCGACCGTCCGACCGTTTACATGAACGTGGTCGCCACCATCGACGGCAAGATCACGTCCGGTACCCGCGACGAACCGGTCAGTGACCTCGGCTCGGAAACCGACCTGGAAGCCTTGCGCCGCTTAGACGCCGCCAGCGATGCCGTCCTCATCGGCGCCCGAACCCTGCGCGCCTCGCCACGGACCTGGCGACCCCGAGCAAAGAAGACCATCGTCGTCAGCCGCTCCGGAGACATCCCCACGGATGCCCGATTCTTGGAAGGGGAAGCCTTTATCGCCGCCCCGGGGAATGCCACCTTTGAAGCCCCGGTCCCCCTGATCAAAACCGGCGACGACGACATTGACTGGCCGGAGCTACTCAAGAAGCTAAGAGAGATTGGCGTGGAACGGCTATACGTTCTTGGCGGCAGCGAGATCAACGCCGAACTTCTTAGCCGGGATCTGGTGGACGAGCTGTTCCTTACGGTCGCGCCAAAGATTAAGCTCGGCTGGGATACTCCCACCTACGCTGGCGGAACGGCCCTGCCCCGCGAGGCGTTGCTTCAGTTCGAATTGCTCGAATCGCACGTCGTCGGCCACGAAGTGTTCCTCCGTTACCGACGCGAGCGTAAGATTAACTAACGAATGGATGTCCCCCAAGAGAGAAAGCGGCCGCGAAGGGTCTCCGCTTCGCCGCTTTCCCCCACGATCTTTCTGCGCCGAAACGCGGGCAAAACCGTGCCCCTCGTCGCGGTGATCATGTTGGCGGTGCTCCTCGTAGCGTCCATCATCGCCCTCATCGACTCGATCCCGTACTCGATTCGGACGATCTACGACTACTCGAAAGAGATGGTCGGCATCACCCCGCGCGGCGACCCCAACGCCACCGCCAAGTTCGTCGAAGAAGTCAAAAAGGGTTCGCCCGTCCCCATTGGCCGAGTCATGATCTGCCGGGCTTCTGGCGCGCAGGTCCAAAGCATCGTAGGGAAGTGGCCCTATGCGGTGTTGGGCTTGGAGCAGGACGATATCCAGTACTTCCTGGAACGGCAGGGATCGCGGGGCCTCGAAGGTCGGCTCCCTGAGCCAGGGAAAGCCGAAGTCATCGTGAGCCGCAACGTAGCGAAGAACCTTGGACTCAAGATCTACGATCCGAAGGCATCTCGAAAAGACCGCCTCCGCTCCGTGGTTCAGGGGCCGGAGAATACCGACGCCTACTCGCCCTATCCGGTACACCTGGTGGGCATTGTCGACACCGACCGTTGGATCATGGTTGGCTCTGTGGAATATATGCGGGCCAACTACTTCCCGCCGGTCGATCTCGCGTTGGTCTTTGCCAAAGAGAGGGCCCGACAACCGACGCTCGACAAATGGACGTTGGACCACTTCAAGGGCCGGCGCGCTCAGATCTACGCTTACAGCAAGGTGAGAAAAGAGAGCGATACGATGTTCGAAACGCTCTTCAAGATTCTCAACGTGGTCATCGCGACCCTGGTCGTCATCATCACGATCATGATGGCGATGCTGATCAACATCTACCAATCCCAGCGCTTGGTGGAGTTCGGTTTGCTCCAGGCCATTGGTTACACTAAGCGTCAGATCCTCACCCGGGTGCTAACGGAGACGGTGTTGGTCATCTGCGGCGGTTGGTTCCTTGGCCTCGCTTCGGCGGTAGGAGCGTTGAAGCTGGCGGACCTCATATTGATGACCCCGAAGGCGTTTGCGTTGGAGATCTTCGATACGAAGGCGTACTTGTACACGATCCCGCTTCCGGTCTGCATCTTGGTGGTCGCGGCTACCTCAGTACTGCTCCGATTCCGAAAGTTCGATCCGGTTGGTGTGGTTGAACGGAGGCTCGTTTGAGCGTCAAAGCGGAGATGGCCTCGCTGGTCTATCAGGACCACGGTCGAGATGTTTACGCATGCCGAGACATCGAGTTGGAGGTCCGTCCCGGCGAGTTCCTCGGCATCCTCGGTCCCTCCGGCTCGGGCAAATCGTCACTGCTCTACCTCCTGAGCGGCCTTAAAATGCCGACTCATGGCCAAGTGACGTACGGCGGAACCAACCTGGCCGCCATGGGTGACGAGGGCCGCGCGAAGCTTCGATTGCGGGAGTTCGGCTTCGTCTTCCAACAGCCTTACTTGCTTGGTTATCTGTCCGCCCTGGAGAATGTCTTGGTGACCCAAGGCAACGTCGCCGAAGCCGACGATCTCCTGGATCGTCTCGGCATCCTGGCGAAAGCCCACCGCTACCCTCACGAACTGAGCGGCGGCGAACGCCAACGCGTCTGTGTCGCGCGAGCCCTCCTGGCCCGGCCGCGGATTATCTTTGCTGACGAACCCACGGCAGCCCTGGATCACTCGAATGGCGTTGCCGTGGTTTCGTTGCTCAATCGCCACCGGGGCGATGGTTCGCTTGTGATGGTCACCCATGACCCGACGATGCTCGAAGAAGCGGATCGGATCGTACGGATCGTCGACGGCCAGATTGTGATCTAACCCAGGGGGGTAATCTCTTCCCGATGCGTCCGCTCGTGCTCGCCGGAATTCTTGCCGCTCTCGCCGGTTGCTCGTTACCTTACGAAGGGACGTCGTTCAAAGCGGTGCCTAAGTTCGAGTCGAGCAAGGAGTCCGCGGAGCACGGACATGAGGGAGGCGCTCATGAAGAGGCGGCGGTCGCCCCCAGCGCGGATGCTCCGAAGCTCAGCACGAGTTCGGCTTTCCCGACCACGGCCCAGCCTTCGGGCAAGCCGGCGGCGCCCAGCACCGGCGAGTAAGCTCCTCGACCAAACGAAAAAAGGCCCCGCTGCAAGCAGCGGGGCCTTTTTCGTGACTCACTTACTGGCCGTTGAGGCGCTTTTCGAGTTCTTCGAGTTGCTTCTCAGCTTCCGACTTCGCGGCTGCTTCGGCGGCGGGATCGGATGGGCCGCCGACGGAGACGGTCTGCTCAACCACCGGTGCGGCGGCGGCGGGGCGCATGCCGAGTCGCTCTTCGAGCTTGTCAAGTTCGCTTTCCGCTTCCATATCGCGGGCAGTGTCTTCCATCTGCATCACGCGGCCAGAGAAGCTGGTGCCCAGCATTTCCTGGCGGGCGGCGGCTTCGCCCTGGGCGGTGGCGATACGGTCTTTGGCGGCGCCGAAGGAGCCGCTGTCGAACTCGGTCTCGAAGTTCAGGCCTTCGAGGGCTTTACTGATCGAACTTTGGATCTGCGCGTTCTTCCACTGCGCCTTGAGGGCGAGGGCTTCGGCGGTCCGCTTGCGGACCTCTTCTTCTTGACGCTTGATGCCGACCTTAACCTGTTCGACGGTGGCGGCAGCCTGATCGTAGCTTCCTTGAAGTTGGGTGATCAGCGCGTCGTTGTTCATCTTCTCGCGCATGAACACCGTGGCCATTTCACGGTTGCCCTGCTTGAGCGCGGTGCTTGCCTGGCTCTCGAGGGTTGCCGACTTCTTTTTGGCATCCTCAAGCATCGCGCTGAGTTTGTTTTTCTGCGTGATTGCCTGGACCGCTTTTTCGCGGTTTCCGATGAGCGCTTGCTGCATATCCCGCCGCGCCTGATCGAGCATGATGTCCGGGTCTTCGACCTTGTCCATCGTGCGGTTGAAAACGGCCTTGAGCCAGTTGATGAAGCGTTTCATGGGCGGAGAACGCGCACGTTGCGCGCAAGCTTGCCCCCGATTATACAAAGGTTGGGGCTCTGGAGATATGGGTTAGGGATTAGGACCACCCGTAATTGTTCCGGAGTTGGTGTTTCCGCGCCGAAACCAAGACGTTTAACCTCGCGTAAGCACGTGCAAGTGCGTCGTCTTCTGTTTTCCACGCTCGTCGCTTTTCCGGTCGTGGCGCCAGGCTGCATGTGGTCGTCCGAGCAATCTGGCGCTGGGCTAAACTGAGGAAGTCATGAGTTTTACGACCCGCGCCGCATCGCGCAAGGAGGATGCGGCTTAAGCCTTCGCCGCATTCGATCGTCGTTCGTCCGGAACCCAAGTTCAGCTCCGAACTTGTCTTCTCCCTTCACCATCGCCGCGGTCGCGACGCAACCGGGCTTTTCCTCGCCGAAGGCGCCCGATTCCTCAGTCAGGCGATCGAACATTCTGCCACCTTTGCCGGCTTGGTGATCTGTCCGCCAAGGTTGGCCGGTTCTCTCCTCCGCGAGCAGGTGACGATGTTGGAACGGGCGGGTGTTCCCCTGATCAAGGTCGGTCTCAAGGAGTACTTCTCGCTGTCACCAGGGACCTCAATGGCCGGGGAGAACATTGCGGCGGGACAGGGTGTCATCGCGATTCTTCGCCAAGCTTGGGAACCGGGTCTGCCTGAAACCGGGCCGTCGGACTTGTGGATCGGCATCGAGTCTGTCCGGTCGGCGGGGAACTTGGGGACGCTTCTTCGTGGAGGCGCCGCCGCGGGGGCGACGGGTCTGGTCGTATTCGACCGGTCCGAAGGCGGCTCGGAGAATGGAGCCGATCCGTATGACCCTGGTTCGGTGAGGGCGACGATGGGAGCACTGTTCGGCCATCGTTTGGTTCGCACCACCCATCGGGCGTTCCGTCGGCAAGCCGCAGGAAAGATTGCCGTGGTTGGAGCCACCGGTGAAGCCCTTCTCGACTTTCGGTCGACCGACTTTTGCCGACCCTCGCTGATCATGCTGGGTGACGAGCGGCAAGGCCTTTCCGATGGGCAGCGGAAGAGTTGCGGTTCGCTAGTGAGGATTCCGATGGTGGGGTCACCGGACTCGTTAAACCTCGCGATGGCCGGGACCTTGATGCTCTACGAGGCGTTCCGGCAGCGGAATCCGGAAGCGGCTTATCGCCGCGATGCGGACTGAAGTCCGCGCTCCCAGGCAGGCAAAAGACCCAGTTCATCTATTCCGAGGCGTATCATAAACGCGCACGGAATTGCGGGAAGCCCGGCAGGATGCCAGGATAGGAGACGCCTTTGTTCAATACGGATTTTCGGTATCAGCGCCCCCCGGTCCATGAAGGCATGTGGGCCTCAATCCTAAATTGGTTCCGCAAGTCGCATGCGGGCTGGAAGTGGCTTTTGGTCGTGCTTCCGGTTCAAGCGGTCTCGGCCTGGACCAATGTGCAGGGCATCTCCCTCGCCCTTCCCACGGTTCCTGCCCTTGCCCTGGGCATCGGTTTGCAGGGCATCGCCCTCTACGCCGGCATCGCCCTTCTGAACGCAAACGACGAAGAGCGGCTTCGCTGGCGTAACCCGCTGGCGGCGATCTTGTGCGTCAGCGTGTTCTGCTCCTTCATGGGCTTCACGTCGTTCTATTCGAGCTACAAAGAGGCCCAGATTGCGCCAATGCGCGAGCGGGATGACTTGAAGCAACAGACGATGACCCTGTCCCAGAAAGTGAACGAGGGGCGTGTCCTATCGAACGCGAAGCTGGCCAACCGGATCGAGTACGCCCGGGGCATCCGCGCCCGCATTCAGAGCCGGCTCTCTCGTGGGGAGTATCCGAACGAGGCGGCCGCACAGGCGACCATCGCGGAATACGATGCGATGATCTCGACGGCCCAGGAGGCGCAGCAGAAGTGGGAGAATTTCCAGTTCGACGCCACCGCCGCGCTGACCGCTCGAACGAACCCTGAGGGATTCTCGATCCTACAAAGAGGCTATACGGAGTTGGGCCATCTGGTTGGTCAGCTTACGAAGAACGAAACCGTTGGCTTCACCATGCCTTCGGCACCGGTGCCGGGCGTCTTGGCGATGGATCAGGCGGCGAGCACGGCGCACATCGAGCAGGCGTTTAGCTCCATCTTCTCCCTCGCCGGGCTTTTCTGGCTTGCCCTGGCCGCCCTGCTGGAGGCCATTCCGTTTTGGATCGCTCATGCGAAGATGAACGAAGATGAGCCGGAAGGCTTTGTCTCGGATGAAGATCACCCGCTGGGAGTTGTGCCGCTTGGCCGGCAAGAGGCGGCTCTGGCGGCGGAGATCAGCCGGTTCAACGCCATGCTCCGCCCGGTCAACCTTGTGGGCAACGGCGACATGAAGGATCTTGAGGCGCAGGCTTCGAGGATCGAGATCGTTTCCAACGAGATGCGGGAAGCGTTCGTGGAATCGCTTCGCCACGAGGCGGTGGAGAAACGGGCGGAGGTTCGGCGGAAGCAGTTGGCCCTGATCATGCGCGAGGCGGAAGCCCGTGGCGTTCCAGAGGCACAGGTCCGCAAGATCGTCGAGGAGAATTGGCTGCAGTTCCTGCAGGATGTGGGCGTTGAAGAGGTTCGGTTGGAGAAGCTTCGCGACGAGCGCAGGGAAGGGATCTTGCGGCCAGTGGAAGATATTTCCTAATTCGCGAGTTTATCGGTGGGTGGTGCGCACCCGGAGCCCCACCCCCGGCCCCTCCCCATTTTCCTCACGGTGATCGGCCGCACTGGACGCCGGCTGGGGACCCGCGGAAAAACGAGGAGGGGAGCACCTAGCCGAAATTCGATCGCACCGGGGTGCCTCGGTAGGCGCCGATGAGATAGGGGAAGGTTTTGGTGGCCACGTAGTGGTAGCCGAGCGTCGGGTCGTCTTTGCCGTTGCAGTCATCGAGACCGGTTTCGGGTTTTCCGTCGTTGCCGTTCGGGCCGTAGACGGGGAAGCCGTCGAAGGCGAAGCCGATGATCGGCGAGTGCTTGCCCTTCGGATCGTGGAAGGGACTCTTGATGCAGCTTGGGTACTGGTGGTAGTGGTACATCCCTCGCGGGTCGGGGTGGCCGCAGCAGGAGTCGAAGGTTTCGAGGCGGACGGCGTCGCCGCCTTCCATGTTGTATTGGTTGAAGAGCGGAATTCCGTTGATCGCGATTCCGATTGGGCCGAAAGGGGTGACGCTCTTTTTGGCCGACTTCTTCGGGTGCATCGGGATCCAGTACTTGAGCTGCTGCGACCGGATTGAGTTGGGGTTGCTTGGGTTCGGGAAGTTGCCGGTCGGGTGATTTGGGATGCCGTCGCTTTCCACGAGCATCCAGTCGCCTTGGAAGCTGATGTTGGCGTGGCCTTGGAAGAGGGTGCGGCGCTGAGCTTGCTCAGGAGTGTCGGATTGGCCTGGGGTGAGGAGCGGCAGAAGAAGCAACAAGGCGTTCATGCGGAGCAGGTTATTTCTGCGGGGTGAAGAAGGCATGAAGAATCTTCATTTCGCCCAAGGTGTTGTGTCTCGGTTAATTTTCTGTTATTCTTTCGCTATGTATATAGCGGCGGCAGGTCCCCGCTGGTACGGTAGTTCTGACGGAGCCGATCCGGGGAAACAATTGCAGCGTGGCAAACGAAGAGAAAGGATTTTTACGACAGGCAGGCCCATCCATGGTGGTGCTGGTGACGTTGCGCGACCGCCCGCGGCACGGCTACGAGATCACGAAAGAGTTGGAGCGGCTCTCGAAAGGGCAAATCCTGATGCTTGCCGGAACGCTGTATCCGATTCTCCACAAGCTTGAGCGCAAGGAGCTGATCCAGAGCGAATGGCAGATGGGCGTGGAAGATCGCCCGCGCCGCGTTTATAGCCTGACCGAGAAGGGGCGTCTAGAGGCGGAGAAGCAAGTGGCGGAGTGGATGGAGTTTGCCGCTGCGCTAAGCCAAGTCATCGAAGGTACGGGGGGAGTTCAGCCTGCGTAAGGCGAGCTGAGAGGATCGTCATGAGTCTCGACGCAAGTCTCAAGCCCAGTTTCGAGGAGCTTGTTCAGCCGTACCTGGCCACGCTTAAGATTGGCCTTGCCGGCCGGGTTCCTAGCGAAGTGGGGCAGGCCTTTCTGAGCGAGACTGAGTTCTGGATCGAGCGGCAGACTTACGATTTCGTCGTTCAGGGCTCTGAGATTCAAGAGGCGGTGAAGCAGGCGATTGCTCGGCACGGGACGCCGCAGACGCTGGCCTTGACCCTGAGCGAAGGCTGGTTCGAGTCGGGCGTCGATTCGCCGCTACTTCGCAGGGTTGGTCGCGGAAACGCCATCGCGGGGACCGTCTTCGGGTTTGGAAATCTGGTCTCAATCGTGCTGCTCCAGCTGGCACTGTTCTTCCCAAGCGACCGGGCGAATCTGCCCTTTAGCCCGGCGGTGATTCGAAGCGTACTTCCCGAGTCGATGCCTCTTCCGGGGTTGGACTGGCAGTTCCTGATCCCCGCCGCCGCGGTGTTCGTGCTTCCGGTTCTGCTTGGAGTGGCGGTTGGCCTCCAGATCCCGGTAAGAGCTTCGGCGGCGGTCTACCGGGCGATGTGTCCGGTGGTGCTCTCGGCGTTCTCGCTGGGCTGCCTTCTTCTGCCGAATACAACCGGGCTGCTCTTCGCGCTCATCCAGACCGTTTTTTGGTTGCCGGCGGGCTGTCTTGCCGCGCAGCTGACCTCGACGTTTGCTCGCCACAAGCGGGCCAAGACCAAAGAAAGTGGGAGCGCGGCTGGACCCCGCACCCCCGGTTCGAAACCAATAGGAGCTACCTAATGTCTCGGAAATCACAGTATACACACGCACCTCGGAGCGGTTTTACGCTCATCGAGCTACTCGTCGTCATTGCGATCATCGCGATCCTTGCCGCTATCCTCTTCCCCGTCTTCGCCCAGGCAAAGGCTGCGGCGAAGAAAACGGTCTGCCTCAGCAACGAGAAGCAGATCGGCACCGCAATGATGATGTACGCGGGCGACTTTGACGACTATTTCCCGGTCGACCAGGCGGGCGCGGCGAGTTCGACGGATTCGCACGGTAACGTGACGATGCACAACATCAGTTGGCTAACCGTCATTCAGCCGTACGCGGAGAAGGCGAACGTCACGGATCGGGGCAAATCCCTCAACAAGAACGATGAGAGCGGTACTTCCGCCCACATGTTCATCTGTCCCTCTCAGTCTGCCGACCCTCGGGCGGGGACTTTCTCCGGCGGAGCGGCTCGGCCCGACGCGGCGGGGGTCGGCGTGAGCTACGCTTTGCCGGGTTCGTTCCACATCTCGCAGTCGCAGAACGTGTTCTCGAACATCGCGACGACGATCATGGCGTCGGAGCAGTATCTGAACTTCGTCAACACCTACTACTACCCGGTGGACTGGGACGGAACGTACGGCGGAACGATCAACAACTACGGTGCGGGTCGCGGGGCGGACACGCGGTTCGACCACGACTACGACGTTCCCGGCGGTAACAAGGGAGTGCCCTCGCGCATGCCGGGCATCTCGAACTTCTCTTCCTGCCTTGGTTATTGGCACGGGAATGGTCTGAATATGGTGTTCACGGACGGCCACGCGAAGTTCGTGAACCTATCGCAGACCTACAAGACGGACGGATCGTTCTCGATGTGGACAATCTCGAACCGCTGGTGTCGCGATGGCGACGCGGCCTGCCCCGCGCCGTAAGCGGAGCGAACTAAAAAACGAGAGGGTGGCATGCGAACTATAAGGCGAGCTGGCGGTTTCACCGTAATTGAGCTGTTGCTGGTGTTTGTGATCATCGCCACCCTCGCGGCGATCCTTTTGCCGACGGTCGTGCTGGCGCGTGACTCGGCAAAACGGTCGGTCTGCCTAAATCACCAAAAGGAGATTGGGCTCGCAATGCTGATGTACGCGGGCGACTATGACGACCGTTTTCCTGCGGTCTCCAATGGGTATGAGACGCTTTCGGACGGCGTGAACCACGAGATCAGCTGGATCGCGGTGATCCAGCCGTATGCGGAGCGGCTCATGAACCTGAACGACCGGGGCAAGTCCAAGGCAAACCTGGACGCGGCCCGGGGGGAAGCGCAACTGTTCCTGTGTCCCTCCCAGGTGGCCGATCCACGGGCTTCGATCAATTACCTTGGGGCGGTGCGGCTGTCTTCGGGCGGGGTTGGCGTTTCGTATTCGCTGCTGCCCTATGCCTATAGCAGCCGGGCTCAATCGGAGTTCAATAGCCTGACCGGGACGATCCTGATGGGCGAGCAGTATCTGAATTTCTCGTCGACCTACTACTATCCGGTGGATTGGGACAACGATCCTGGTTCCAGCCGGTACGGGGTGATCGAGACGGCGGCGGACGATTGCCGTTTCGACCGCGGCGAGGCGTGCACTTTTGCGGCGGGGACCTTCCCGGCACATCCGCAGGCGATGCCGGGGATCTCCGGACGCTGGATATCCAATCTCGCGGGTTGGCACGGAACGGGGTTGAACTTGCTGTTCGCGGATGGGCACGCGCGGTTCACGCAGCGGGGGCAGACCTATAAGGCGGATGGGTCGTTCTCGGCTTGGACGATTTCGAATCGCTGGACGCGTGGGTGAAAACCTCGAATAAAGGACCGCGAAGCGGGTAGTCGCCGGTACGATCACCGGCGACTACCCGCTTCGCGGTCCATATTCGCAATGCGAGTCGATCCGATGGCATTCCCTTTTGAATGCCTTCGACGGGTACAATCTCCCCCGGATTCGGGACGCTTTCGTGCGTCTTGCTTCGAGGAATTTAATGCCAGGTACCGGTAAGGTCATTTCCGTCGTCGGCCCCGTCGTAGACGTTTCGTTCGGCGCGGGCTCACTGCCCGAGGTCTACAACGCTATCGAGATCAAGGACGAGGCCCGTGGCGTCGACCTGACGTGCGAAGTCGCGCAGCATCTCGGCGACGACGTCGTGCGCGCCATCGCTCTCGCTTCCACGGACGGTCTCGTTCGTGGCATGATCGCCACCGATACGGGCGCTCCGATCACCGTTCCGGTGGGCGAAGCGACCCTGGGTCGCATCTTCAACGTCCTCGGCAAGCCGATCGACATCCTCACCAGCGGCGAGCACGCCGAATCGGTTGAGACTCAGCAGACTCGCGCCGCCGCCGTGGCCGCCGCCCCCCGCCTCCCGATCCACCGCATCGCTCCGACCTTTGCCGAGCAGGCAACGGGCGTCGAAGTTTTGACCACCGGCCTTAAGGTCGTCGACCTCTTGATCCCCTTCAACAAGGGCGGCAAGATCGGCCTCTTCGGTGGCGCGGGTCTTGGCAAGACGGTTACGATCCAAGAGCTCATCCGGAACATCGCGGTTGAAGCCTCGGGCGTTGCGATGTTCGCCGGCGTCGGCGAGCGCACCCGAGAAGGGAACGACCTTTGGCTTGAAATGAAGGAAGCCAAGTTCACGGATAAGGACGGCACCGAGAAGTCGGTTCTGGACAAGACCGCCATGGTCTTCGGCCAGATGAACGAGCCGCCCGGAGCCCGTCTCCGCGTCGCGCTCACCGCTCTGACCATGGCGGAGTACTTCCGCGACGTGCAGGGTTCGGACGTTCTGATCTTCGTCGACAACATCTTCCGCTTTGTCCAGGCGGGCTCCGAGGTATCGGCGCTTCTCGGACGTATGCCTTCCGCGGTTGGCTACCAGCCGACGCTGGCTACGGAAATGGGTCAGCTTCAAGAGCGCATCACCTCGACCCGAAAGGGATCGGTCACCTCGGTGCAAGCGGTCTACGTCCCTGCGGACGACGCTTCCGACCCGGCGCCGGCTACGACGTTCGCTCACCTTGACGCGTACGTCTACCTGGAGCGCTCGATCGCTTCGAAGGGCCTCTTCCCGGCGGTCGACCCGCTCGCTTCGACTTCGAAGAACCTTGACCCGGCCGTCGTCGGCGCGGATCACTACGAAGTCGCCCGCCGCGTGCAGCAGACGCTGCAGCGGTACCGCGAGCTTCAGGACATCATCGCGATCCTCGGTATTGACGAGCTTTCGGACGACGACAAGATGCTCGTCGGCCGCGCCCGTAAGATCGAGCGGTTCTTCTCGCAGCCGTTCTTCGTTGCCGAACCCTTTACGGGCAACCCTGGCCGCTACGTCCCGGTGGACGAGACGGTTGCGGCGTTCAAGGAGCTGGTCAACGGCAACCTGGACGATGTTCCCGAGCAGGCATTCCTGTACTGCGGCGGTCTCGACGACGTCCGTGCGAAGGCGGCTAAGCTCCAGGCGACGGCGTAAAAGAGCATGGCAAAGGAGTTCGCGCTAAACGTCGTTGCCCCGGATCGGTCCGTGGTCGAGGAGAACGTCAGTGCGGTCGTCGCCCCCGGGACGAGCGGCTACTTCGGCGTCTGGGCCGACCACCTTCCGTTGGTGGCGGCGCTCAAGCCGGGCCTGCTTGAGTACACCGATGCGGCGGGTCAGCGGCATTTCGTCTACGTCGGCGGCGGTTTCGTCGAGATGCGGGCGAATAAGATGACGGTGCTGGCGGACGAAGCTTCGAGGGCGAAGGACATCGATCTTTCCCGTGCCGAGGCGGACCTTGAGACGGCTCGCCGCGCGCTGCGCGGCGAGGATACCGAGATGAGCGAAGAGCAAGCGGTGCAGGAAGTCGAAAAGGCTATCCAGCGGATCCGCGCGGCTCGTTCGGTTCGATAAAGTCTCCGGGAAGGGAAAAAGGAAGAGGGAAAAGGAGTTCATTCTCCTTTTCCCTCTTTCCTATTTCTTTTGCTGCCTCTTTACTTGACGATTTTCATTGAGACGATCTTGACGCCTCGCTCGATGCCCATCACGACATCCATGCCCTTGATCACTTTGCCGAAGGCCGAGTAGTTGCCGTTGAGGAAGGTGGCGTCGCCGGTGGTGACGAACATCTGGCAGTCGCCGCCGAGGCCGGAGCCGGTCGAGGCCATGCCGAGGACACCCTTGGTGAAGGAGAGTTTGCCCGCTTCGAAAGGCATGTTCTTACCCGTGCCGCCGCTCCCGACGCCGGGAGCGTCAACGCCGCTCTTGCTGAGCGGATCGCCCCACTGAACACAGAAGTTCGGCTCTACGCGGTGAACGCGGATTCCGGAGTAGAAACCCTTCTTGATCAGAGCGGCGATTCCGGCGGTCGTCTTCGGGGTGTTCTTGGCGTCGAGTTGAAGCGTGAAGCTCTTACCGGTGCCGAGAGTGACCAAAACCTTGGGTCCGGTGATGGATTGACCGCCGTGGAGAAGAAGAATGCCGGCGAGTAGCGTCGTCATATGCTTATTCTAGACGGACGGCGGACGTGGTCTGTGACTGTGGTTTGTGATTGACGTTTTAGACCGCTCAAACCACAAACCACCGGTCACAAACCACAGGTACCCTCCGGCCATGCCCCTTCCCATCGAAGAGTTGGTGGAACTGCGCCACGATCTTCACCGCCATCCGGAGCTTGGCTATGCGGAGTTTCGAACGCATGACGTGGTTTGCGACCGGTTGCGGGCGATGGGCGTTCAGCTGAGAGCAAATATGGCGGGAGGGACGGGAGTCGTGGGTCACCTGCCCGCTACCCAATCGGGCGGAGGGTGCATTGCCCTCAGGGCGGACATGGATGCGCTCCCTATCACCGAGCAGACGGGCCTGCCGTACGCCAGCCAGAATCCGGGTGCGATGCATGCTTGCGGGCACGATGGTCATACAACGATCCTTCTCGGGGCGGCCCATGAGCTCAGTGAGATGGAACGGCCTCACGACATTCTCTTCATGTTTCAGCCGGCCGAAGAGGGCGGGGCGGGAGCGGCAAAGCTGGTGGAGGAAGGGGCGCTCGATGGCGGGTATTTCCCGAAGGCCGACCTCGTTTATGGTCTCCACGGGGTTCCGCATTGGCCGGTGGGCCATCTCTCGACGCGCGTCGGCCCGCTTATGGCGGCGGCAACGCAGTTCAAGATCACCCTTCGCGGACGAGGAACTCATGCCGCCTATCCGCACTGGGGACGCGACCCGATCGTGGGCCTGGCCCACATCATCACCGGCTTGCAGACGGTTGCCTCCCGGCTCGTGAGTCCGCTCACACCCGTGGTGGTCACAGTGGGAAAGATCGAGGCGGGCGTGGCCCACAACGTGGTGCCGGAAACAGCGGTGCTTCACGGCACGGTCAGGGCCTTGGACGACGCGACAGACATCTTGGCTCGATCAGCGGTCGATCGGATCGTCTCGCAGACGGCGCAGGCGCACGAGCTGACGGCGGAAATCGATTGGATCGGGGCTTATCCGGTGGTGGTGAACCATCCAACCGCGACGGATCGGTTCTTCGAGATCGTGGAAGCCGAGTTGGAGCCGGAGCCCTCAATGGGCGGGGAAGACTTCGCTTTCTACGGCCGCGTTGCCCCGGCCTGCTTCTTCTTCCTCGGCTTGCGGCCGGAAGGAGCGACCAGCTTCCCGAACCTCCACGCGCCGACGTTCGACTTCAACGACGGCGCCATCGTCCCCGGCATCAAAGCCATGGTTGATCTCGCGACGGCTCCTCTCTAGCGTGCGGGGTTAAGAATTCTGAAAATTTTCCAAGAAATGCCTTTGGGCTGGAACCGATCGGAACCTGAGACCGTTTTAAGATAAGTTCGCCGTGGAGAAAAGCGCAATGCTTCGAATACAGAGACTGATGGTCGCCCTTCTGATGGGGCTGGCCGTAGTGGTGTCTGCGCTCGCGGCAAAGCCTTCTCCGGCGGTTCGAACTCACGCACATACCCTGGCAACGGGGATTCGTAGCGGAGACGCCAAGGCGTCCCAAACCGATACGAAAAAGTCCGGCACCGATCAGGCGGACGAGGATCAGTGCGATCCAAGCGAGGATTCTTCGAAATCCTCCTCCAGCGGGCAGGTCCTAGAGGAAGAGCATGGCCACAAGGCGATGCACTTTATTGGTCTGACCTACTCCGCGAACCATGGCTTAGGGTTCTGGAATGAGCGCATCGACCGCGCTTATGAGGCCTGGTTCTACGTTACGGCCCACCCACCGCTGACGCCCCCTCCGAACGTGGCCTAGCCCGTCGGCGCGTCTTTCTGCGTGCCTATTGTCGTAATTCGACAAGACCCCGTCGCGCATGGCGACGGCTGGTCGGCAAGGAAGCCGCCCATACCTCTCCCTAACCGCCTGTCGAGAGTCGCCCGTCGACGCACCTCAGGCTCGCTCCGAATCGGAGGTTCAGCAAGGCTTTGAATCCAAAACTTAAAAAGGACATTCTCGCGTCCGTCGTCGTTTTTCTCGTCGCTCTTCCACTGTCACTGGGCATCGCTCTTGCCAGCGGCGCGCCCATCATCGCCGGGGTCATTGCCGCGGCGATGGGGGGGATCGTCGCGGGGCTCCTCGGCGGAGCTCCTCTTCAGGTGAGTGGTCCGGCCGCAGGGCTTACCGTGATCGTCTATGGGGTCGTCCAGCAGTTCGGCTGGCAGACGGCTTGCCTCATCACGTTGGTTGCAGGCCTTATCCAGCTTGCGCTGGGCTTCAGCAAAGTGGCGCGGGCGGCGCTCGCGATTTCGCCGGCGGTGGTTCATGGCATGCTCGCGGGCATCGGCATCACCATCGCCGTCGCCCAGGCCCAGGTGGTTCTGGGGGGCGCTCCGTCGAGCGGAGTTTTGAAGAATCTGGCCAAGATGCCGGAGCACCTCTCCGCGGTTAACCCGGCTGCATTGATGCTTGGGGTGCTCAGCATCGCGGTACTCGTGCTTTGGCCGAAGTTGCCGAAGTCGGTGCAAGCGGTTCCGGCGCCGTTGGTCGCGGTGGTCGTGCCGACCCTTTTGTCCGTTTTTGTCCCGATGACGGTGAAGCGGATCGATCTGCCGGAAAACCTTCTCGGCGCGCTCAAAATGCCGGTGCTTCCGGAGACGAGCCAGTTGGGTGCGATCCTGATGAGCGCGCTCATCATCGCGCTCGTCGCCAGCGTGGAATCGTTGCTGTGCGCGGTGGCCACGGACAAGCTACACAACGGCAAACGCGCCGATCTCGATAAGGAGCTGATTGGTCAAGGTGCAGCGAATGCGCTGTCCGGCTTAGTGGGTGGACTTCCGATTACGGGGGTCATCGTTCGGAGTTCGGCCAACGTCAACGCGGGCGCGACCTCGCGAATCTCCGCGGTTCTGCATGGTGTCTGGATCCTTGTCTGCGTTTTGCTGGTTGGAGGTTTGCTAGAGTTCATTCCGCTCGCCGCTCTGGCCGGCCTGCTCGTTCATGTCGGAATCAAGCTCGTCAACTTGAACCACATCAAGGAACTCCGCGAACACCGCGAGCTCCCGGTTTATCTCGTCACCTTGTTCGGCGTCGTGGTCTTCGACCTGATCATGGGCGTTGGGTTTGGGCTTGCTCTCTCCCTGTTCATGGTGCTTCGCCGGATGGCGACCACCCAGATTCGGGTGGAGACACGGGCCGACCGCACTTGGGTTTTCGTGAACGGCACGATGACTTTTATGAATGTGCCCAAGCTTGTTCAGACCCTGAACGCGATGCAGCCGGGGCAGAAGGTCAACGTGGAGATCCATACGGACTTCATGGACCACGCCGCCTTCGAGGCGCTTCACACCTGGGAGAACACCTATACCGCCGGAGGCGGGGAGGTCTTCATCTCGGAGACCTACGAGCCCTGGTACGAGCAGGCTAGCCAGAGCAAGCCCCAGGTTCACAAATCGCTGATCGTCCTTACGGACCGCCGACTCGTGCAAGGAGCCGAATAACGATGCAAAAAATTATCGACGGTCTGACCCGTTTCCATAAGACTTCCGCCCCGGTCTGCCAGCCGCTTCTTGCCCATCTGGCGGAGAACGGCCAGAAGCCACAGGCGATGATGATCACGTGCGCCGACTCCCGGATCATGCCGGAAGAGTTGACCCAGGTCGACCCGGGCGATCTCTTCATGATTCGGAACATCGGCAATCTGGTGCCTCGTCCCGAAGATGCTTCGTCGGGTACCGACGTCTCGGTCGGAGCAGCGTTGGATTACGCGTTGGATGTTCTGCACATTCGCGATCTGGTCGTCATGGGCCATTCCGGTTGTGGTGCGATGGCCGCGCTGATGGAATGGGATGGTGCATCCGACAACATCGGCACTTGGCTCCGAAACGGCCGCCTCGCCTTGGCGCGGCTGAACTCGACCCAGCTAGCGGAAGAGGGGCTCTCCGAGACGGATCGTCTTTCGCAGATCAATGTCCTTGCCAGTCTGGACAATCTCTCGCACTACCTTTCGCTTCGCAACAAGCTGCAGAAGGGTGAGGTCCGGCTCCACGGCTGGTGGTTCAACGTCGCAAAGGCGCAGGTACTGGCCTACGATGAGGGCGAGGAGCGGTTCGTGGCGACGGAACTGGCCTATCAGCGAGCCGTTCTCCGGTAGAGGAGAATGGCCGAATAACCTGCGACGGCAGGGAGAGTCTCGGGCGGGGGGTGGTAGGTCTCCCTGCCCGATCAGGTTGATCGATAACGGTAAGCATTCAGGAGACGGTATACGGTAGACACGGCCACGTTGCCCGAATCGCCGTCCGTCAAATGAATAGCCTTGCCTCGCCTTCAAAACCCCGTGTCGTTCGAAACGGCAACTTCCTGAGCTACCTTCCTAAAGCCTGGCCTCGTATTCTCGCGGCGACCTTGGTGTCGGTCGCTACCACGGCCGCGCACCTTCGGTATCGCATCGACGTGCCTTCGGTTGGGCCGATTCCGTACACCACGCTCGGCGTGGCGATTTCGATCTTCCTTGGCTTCCGAAACAACACCTCGTACACACGCTTCTGGGAAGCGCGGACGCTTTGGGGCTCGCACATCAACTCGTCCCGCTCCTTTGCGCGCCAGGTTATGACGCTGGTCGTTTCCGATCAGCCGAACCTGCGTCCTTTCCAAGAGGATGTGATCATGGCGACGATCGCATATGCCCACGCCTTTAAGAACCATCTGCAAGATGATCCGCCCTTGGACGGAATCGAAAAACTGATGCTGCCTGCCGAGATCGCTTGGCTGCGGACGCAAAAGAATATTCCGGTCGGAATCCTGCACATCATCGGTCGCCGGTTGGCGACCGCTCGCGCCGAGGGATGGATCACGCCCGGAGCGACAATGGTGTTGGAGGGCACGCTAAGCGACATGACGAATGTGCAAGGCGGCTGCGAGAGGATTAAGAACACGCAGGTGCCCGAAACTTACGGAATTCTGAGCCGAATCATCGTCACCCTCTTCTGCATTATCCTTCCGTTCGGGCTCCTCGACACAGCGGGCTGGCTCTCGCCGTTCGTCGTATTTCTGGTCGCCTATGCGTTCAATAGCCTCGACGCCCTCGGCGATGAGGTTTCGCAGCCGTTCGGCCACGATCCCCACGATCTGCCGCTGGAGGATTACTCGGAGACGATCGAGACGAATCTCCGGCAGATTCTGAGTGAGGAATCACTTCCGTCGCTGGACGCGGGAGCCGAGCGTCCGCCAGTGGTAGGCGAGCGATCTTGGTACGACTGATCTCGGCTATCGATTGGTGAGGGAGTTGACCCGCTCGGCGGACTCGACGGCCTGTTGGATCGTACTCGTCCAACCAAAGGTGAAGCGGACGCCCTCTTTCGCCTCTTTTAGGCCCCATCCGCAGGCGAGGAGGACGTGACTTGGTTCCAGCGAGCCGCTTGCGCAGGCGGCGCCGGCGCTAGCGGCGATGCCGGCGCGGTCGAGGGCGAGGAGAAGAGTTTCCGCCTCGACGCCCGGGAAGCGGACATGGGCGTGGCTCGAAAGGGTTTCCGAACGCTGCACGGACTCGACGACTTTGGGGGCAAGCGCGTCGAGGAAGGCATCGCGGGCGGGTCGGGGGTCGATAGGTCCCAACGCGCAGGCTGCCCCGAGACCGACGATGGCGGCCACATCTTCGGTTCCTCCCCGTCGTTCGCGCTCTTGAGCACCACCCACGACGAAGGGTGATAGTTTCGTTCCTGCGCGGACGACCAAGGCACCTACCCCGCGAGGGCCGCCCATCTTGTGACCGGCGATCGCCGTGAGATCTCCGGTCGTCGTATCCGGGGCTTGGACTGCATCGCAGAAATAGGTCGCACCCGCCGTACAAACTGCCGTGGCGATCTTGTCTACGGGGGAGACCGTTCCCAGTTCGTTATTGGCCGCCATGGCTACGACCATTAGCACATCGTCATCTAGCCGGGGAAGTATCGGGCGAGCCAAAGCGTCCACGGGAACCGACTCGACAAGATAGCCGAGTCTTCGAACCAAGGGAACCGCCGCCCACACGCAGGCGTGTTCCGCCGCGGAGATCAGGATCCGAAATCGTGTGCTCTCGTTGGCCAGGGCATGGCCGACGATGGCGAGGTTGCACGCCTCCGTGCCCCCGCTGGTGAAGACCACCTCCGCGAAGTCGCAGCCCATCCGAAGCGCGACCTTTTCGCGCGCTTCATCGATCGCCGCTCTCGCTCGCCGACCTTCAGTGTGGAGGCTGCTCGGATTGCCGCCGTGGTCGAGCCAAGGAAGCATCGCCTCGCGCACTTCCGGACGAAGGGGCGTGGTGGCCGCGTGGTCGAGGTAGATCCGTTTCACCGGCATCCTCCTAGTGGCACCCTAATGAGAACTACCACTTCAGCGTCTTCCTAAAGAAGTCGCGTCCAAAGGAGGTCGCCATGAGGCGGAGAAGCGTCTGGGGGCGGCGCGGGTTCAACTTCAAGGAGCGTTGGTACGCCCGCCTCGCCTCCCAGGTTTTGCCATTCAGCATGAGAACCGTGCCCAACGCCGCCTGATTGAACGCCTCGGCTTCCTTATCGATTCGGCCATCTAACGCGTCAATCCGGTCGGCGATGAACTCACGTAGCTTCTCGTCGTCCTGCCAGATCCGCTCCAACTTGTGACTGGCGTTCTCGCCGTGGACGCGGTAAAGGGTTAATGGTTCGTTCACAAATCCGGCGGCGTATCGCTCGCAGATTCGCCACCACATCTCCCAATCTCCTGAGCCAAAGTAGGCGGGATTGAACTCACCGACCGTCTCGAAGCACTCCCGGCGGGCTAGCGCGGCGCTGGCGATAATCTTGTTTTCGAAGACGAGGCCACGAAGGATGTCGCCGGTCTCGAAGGTGGGGAAGCGGAAGCCCAACGGATTGCCCTCGGTTCGATTACCTTCGGCGTCGATGAAGTAGCCGCCCGTGTGGACCAGCCCTACTTCGGGATGGGTGTCGAGGAGCGCTACTTGCCGTTCCAATTTCTCCGGCAGCCAGACGTCGTCGTCGTTGAGCACCGCGATCAGTTCGCCGTTTGCCAGCCGAAGCCCTTCGTTAAGCGTCCCGTAGGTGCCGAGGTTGCTGGCATTGAAGACGCACGTCAGGTCGGGTTGTTCGGCCAGCCATTCTCGCGAACCGTCTTTCGAGCCGTCATCGAGGGCGATGACTTCGAAGTCTTGATAGGTCTGTGTGCGTAGACCGTCCACCGCCGCTGGGAGGTATTTCCGGTGGTTATAGCAAGTGAGAAGAACGGTGACGCGAGGCATAGCCTTAGTTTTTAGTGTATCGCTTCGCCCGGTCCTCTAAGGAGTTCGCACCTCGACGGTCCAGTCGGTGATATCGATCGGTGGGAGCGACCCATTGTAAGTATCGCCAATTCGCTCTTGATCGCTTCCAATGTTGGTATAAATCTTGCTGGTCGTCAAAGGGATCCAAACCCAGTGTTGCACCATCGCTTGAGTGTCGCCGAGAGCATCCAATACTCGATCTCCGGTGCCACTCAGCGCGGCCTTGTTCATGGTAAGGACATTGAATTGAAGCCCGGCGATCGCCTCGGGATCGATGGAGGAACCTTCTTCGGCGTCCTTTGCGAGGTCGGTTCGCGAGATCTCAAAGTCGAGTTGTCGCTCCTGCACGCTTCCCGGGAGCCCGGCCTTGGGATCCGCGCTTATCGCCGCCTGACCCCTTGTTTGGTAGCCACCAAGCTCAATTGGGCTTGGGTCTGCCTCCGTGGGTGGTCTTTGGTAAAAGACGTTCAGGGGGTAATTCGGGACGATGCTGCTGTATTGGATGAAGTGGGTCGGACGACCTTCGACGATGCCGTTTTTGCTGCCAGAACGGAATACCGGAACCGGCCCAAATGCATCGTTCATCTGATGGGTCAAATCGGTAATCCGGCGAATCGCCACCACATAGATATATCGTTCATCGACGGGGGCCGCGAACGTCACCGTGAAGTGGATCTTGGTGTCTTGCGGTAACCCGTTCGACGGAAACTTCGCGCAGCCAAGCAGCGCGAAGGATACCGCCGCGCCCAATAGCAACCGTCTGATCAAGGCGTGCGGACGTCCAAGCTCCAGTCCGTGATGTCCACCGCCGGCAACGTCCCGTTGAACGTATCCCCCGACTGCTCTTGGTCAACGCTGCCGGCGTTCGTGTAGTGACCGCTTGTGATGATTGGTACCTGCCGGTAGTTATTGAAAGAGATCGTCCCCGCGCTCCGCGTGTCCCCGAGCGCGTCCATGACCCGGTCGCCCGTACTGGTCAGCGCGGTCTTATTCATGGTGAGGATGTTGAACTGGATCGCAACGATCGTCCCGGCTTCGGCGTCGGTATCCGCGAGATACCGCGTGTCGATATCGAAGCCCATATCGCGGCCATAGGAGGTCCCTCCATTCGCCGCCGGTCTTGGGTCGACACCGGTGTTCGCATAAACCGGGCCGACTAGCACCTGCGCGCCGAGGTTGACGGGGTTGTCGTCGCCGGTGGTGGGTGTTCGGTCGGGGAACTGGTACACGTTGTAGAGTTCGGCTGTGCTTTCTTCATAGCGGATGAAGCGGTTCGGGCGCCCTTCGACGAATCCGTTCTTACTTCCTGTGAGGACCACTGGGATCGGGCCGTTGGAATCGGTATCCGTATCCCCGGTATGAATGGGTCGGATGGCGATCACATAAACGTAGTTCGGATCGATCGCTTGGGCGGTGGTGAAATGGAATACCAGCCGGGTGAAGTTGCTGCTCGCTCCGTTTGCCGGAAACTTTGCGCAGCCTGCGAGGGCAAAGGCCGCGAGAGCGAAGGCGATCGGGAGACGCATCCTACCTACTACGGTACACCATTCCATTTTCGTTCTCTCGCCCTCCGGCAGCACTATAGGTTAAGGCTCGAACGGGCGGAAGGCCTACGGGTAGCTTTCCGGCGCGGCGGGCGGGCTGTCGGTCCGAAATCGGCAACCCACAAGAGAGGTCGTCCTAAAAAACCTTGCGCCACGAAACGATAGTGGCCGGCTCATTCCGAATCAGCGTCCTCGGAAGGATCCGCAGGCGTCCCGTCTGGTTCGTCTGCCACAAACCGTCGGGAACCCGGGAGGCGCACAGGCCGTTGCTGGGGAGGAGGGCAGGTAACCTCAATCCTTAATCGCGATGTCCACTCCGTTACAGCCCAAGATCAACCACACGCTCCTTAAACGGACCGCGTTTTTCCTCATCGGCTTGGCCGTGGTCTTCGGCGGTATCCGGTACGTGCAATCGCTCCAGGGGGACTACGACCTAGGCGGCGACAGCACCGGGATGATCGCCGCGATTCGGATGGAATCTGATGGTCAGCAGGCGGTTCTGATCGACTCCCAGGGCAAGATAAACACGACCTCTTCTTGGAAGCCCGGCAACGTGGATCGGGAGCCGGTCTGGTCGCCGGACGGGAAGTATTTGTTCTTCTGCAGCGACCGCGAGAAGACGATCTTCAACGTGTTTCGCTGGAACCCCCAGAAGGGGGACGCCGAGTCGCGCACCTTTGGCAGCCCGAGCCGCGGAAATCCAACCTTTGCTCCTCAGGGCGGCCCCGACTCGCTTCTTCTTGTGGCCGGTGGCGCGGTTCGCGAGCTTGACCCCAAGACGAAGAAAACTCCGCAGATCCTTCCCCCGCAGAACGCGGAAATCGCCCAATCCAGCAACGATGAAGGGGGCGCAGGAGGCGCGGAGGCATCGTTCACCGCGATTTACGGTGGCCTTGGAAAGAGCTTCCGGATCGCTCGCTACTTTGGTGACAAGCGCTACATCGCCGCGATTATGAAGCGAGATGAAGGCGAGGTCTTGGTGATCCAAGACCTTCAGCTTGTAAACGATAAGGTGCCGAAGCCAGAACCGATCGTGGCGGGTGATCGAATCGAGTTCGATATCGATCCTAAAACGAACCGCGTCGCCTTTAGCGTGCAGAACTTCCGGTGGGTCGATCCCAAAGTCGTGCCGCCCCGGTTCCGCAAGAACAACAAGATCATCGTTCCCTTCCGGAACTTCGTCGGTATGGTCAGCCCCGGTGATCAGCCGACGCCGATCACCGCTTCTCCGGACGACAACGTCGGATTTGCCGCGCCCCGCGTCAGCCCGGACGGATCCCGGCTCCTGCTGATTGTCGGGCCAATGAAGGACGGAGCGTTGGAGCCGAAGAGCCTAATCACCATGCCCTTCACCGCCAACGGTATTGAAGCGAAGGCGATCCTTTCAGAAGGAGAGGTCTATGAACCGTCTTGGTCGAGCGACAGCAAGCAGATTCTGTTTGCTAAGCGCACCAACGGAAAGCGCGACATCTACAAGATCGGAGCGGACGGAGCCAATCTGTTGAATCTGACCAAGGGTTCGGGCGATTTCTACTCACCTCTCTTCTCGCCGCTGACCAAATAAAGGGGACAAATCGAGAAACGGCCCGCTTCGGTGGGCCGTTCTTTTCCTATGGGTCTGTTTCTCGCCGCCTTGGCCGCGCAGGGAATCCTCTCCTCCACCGAAGTCACGGCGGCGCGCTCTAATAAAACGAACGTTCCGTTTTTCGAAGTCAACCAGGCCGATGCTCGGGAGGTCATCAATAAACTGTTCCGGGACTATCATTTCGCCGGGACGATCGCTCCAGAGGTTCAAGGAACCATCACCCTATCCCTTCGGAACGTCGATTTCGATACCGCGCTTCAGAACATACTTCGTCAGGTCGAAGCCACTTATCGCATCGATCACGGCTTCTTCGAGATCGTCCGGACACCCGACCCCAGTAGTTCTATTTCTATTGAACCGCCGCCCTTGAACCGGACGATGATGGAGGTCTCCGCCTCCTATGGTCATATGGCGACCGCTGTGATGCTTGGCAAAGGAAAGGAGCTTTCCGGCTGTCTCGCCCCCGACTTTGAGGCCCGAAACGCGACGGAGACGAAAAGGGCGGATCAGGCAGTCCGGTATCTGATCGAAACCCAACGGGCCTATCCCCGCTTTGCGATCGAACGGAAGCTCTATCGATCGAAGGGCACCATCGAGGTTTTTGTGAGTTACGGCCGGGCGAATTCGACCATCTATTTCCGGGATTCATGGCGCGAATCGTCGGAAGGGAAGTGGGTTCTTTACGCCCGCGAAGAGACGGCCTTGCAGCCCTCACGCCGGTTCGTTGATGCTCCGCTCTCGAAGGTACCGGAGACTCTATTCAATGAAATGCGAGTCTCCGCTACCCTCGACCCAAGCTAGATCGCAGTCACGATTGATCTGACAGGTGTCCCTTTCGAAATCGCCTCTCCCGGCTACTACGGCCGATCAACGCCTCCTACCGAATCGAGGGCGGCTGTACCGGTCGTCAGGTTTTAGGTTGGGCCAAGGTTCCTCCTGGAGCCTTAACGCCTCAACGCCCTGATATGTTATATTAATATCACGTATTGATGAACGTGGAATCGGAATCCGTTTGGCGAGCGCTGGCAAGCCCGCACCGACGGAGCCTTTTGGACCTGCTTCGCGATGGGCCGAAGACGACGGGAGAGCTTGTGAAAGAGCTCTCGTCGCTTAGCCGTTTCGCGGTGATGCAGCATCTGGGGGTTCTGGAGGAGGCGGGACTGGTGCTCTTTCGGCGAGAGGGGAGGCAGCGATTGAATTACGCCAACCCGATCCCGTTAAGAGAGATGTACGAACGCTGGGTCAGCCGACCCGCTTCGAGCGCGGCCGAGACGACCCTACACCTGAAACGGTACGCCGAAAAGGATCAACCGATGAATAATCCCGAATTCCGTCTCGTGAAGCTCGAGATGGAGCTGCGCATCCGCGCTCCCAAAGAAAAACTCTTCGCCGCCCTCACCGACGAGTTCGACGCCTGGTGGCCCCACCGCTACAAGGACGATTCGACTTGCACCTTCGATGCCCGTCCCGGTGGCTTGATCGTTGAGAACTTTAAGAACGGCGGCGGCGCGGTTACGGGCACCGTGATGTACGTTGACGCTCCACACAAGATCATCTCGACCGGCCCGAGCGCGTTGTGCCGCGGTTTCGATGCCTACAACGTTCAAAGCATTGAAGACGATGGCGAAGGCGGCTGCATCTTTAAGCGGTCGATGGAGCTCTGGGGCAACGTAAGCGAAGAGATGGAAAAGTCGTTCCGCGACGGCGGGCGGCAGCTCATGGAAGTCGCACTCAAAGGCTACGTGGAAGAGGGGAAGGGGTACGAGAAGTGATCCTCTCGATGGTTCTCCTGGGGCTCCCCATTGCAGACCCGACGCTCGATCGGGTGAAGATGCTGGTTGGCGGCCGGTGGGAAGGCGACGCTGCGCCTGGAGTGAAGGTGCGCTTCCGGTACAGCCTCGAGCCGGATGGCAATGCCGTTGCCGGATCGGGCTCCATCGATGATGGAAAGAAGATCATCCAGGTCCATGTCGTAATGGGCTGGGACCCGGTGAGCAAGCAGGTCTATTACCTCGACCGCCACGGGAGCGACACGGTCTACTTTGGCCACATCACCTGCAAGGCCGAGGGACTGTTGTTCGACTTCAACGGTCTGTCCGGAGATAAGGGGCATTATCGCATGGAAATGAGCCTTGCAAAGGCGGCAACCAGCAGCACGATGAGTGGTGAATCGAACGGGAAATGGACCGACTTTGGCATCCACTTGGTGATGAAGCGCCGGTAACGCCGCTCACGACCGTACGAAATCCTGCGCCCAGCAACCCGGGCGCAGGGGGTGCCGGATATTCATGGATGGTGCGGGGGTTGCGTGTGTCCCGGGATCAACCTTATGCTTCGGCGGGTGATCCACCCCCAGTGTCACACTGGCTGGGCATCGTAGAGCAGATCAAGATGATTGAAGGGGTCAAGCGCACCTGGGCGGATCTAATGAGCAGCGATCCCGGGAGACGATTCCAGGATCGAAACGAACGTCAGCACGCCGGGCGGAAATGGGATCGGGCGCGGGTGCTTAAGCTCGCTTGCGGGTTCGGCTTGATCGTCCCGGGGATCATCATGATTCCGTTCCCGGGTCCGGGAGCGGTCATCGTCATTCTCGGGCTCGCCCTGATCGCCGATGAATTCAAGCCGGTTGCCCGGATACTCGACCGAGCCGAATTGTGGCTTCGTGGCGCTTACGATCGGCTTTGGGGCAAAGCCTCGACCCGCCGGCGGTTTGCCGTGATCCTTGTAAGCCTTATCGGATGTGCGCTGCTCGGCTACGGCGCTTATCGAATCCTCCTTGCCCGGTAGGGTCCGGCACCAGCTTCGCTTGGCGGGCGGGCGGAGTAGGCGGCGAAAAATCGCTCGCAAGGGAACTTGCCGGGACGCAATCTATAACTATACAAAAGAATCCTAGCTATGCCAAGAGATTTTTGAAGAAAACTCCCGTTGGGCTTTACTTAGCGCGTGTTAATCGGGAATAATAACTGACGTCGAGAACGAACGGAGACGCGAAAGCGAGAAGAGAGTTCGAGATAGCAAAGAAGAGTTCTTTGAAAGTTGCATAGTGGTTGTCTAGAAGCGCATCGAGCATTCGAGAGAAGAGAGTTTCTCTAATTTAAGAGGCTGTATGGTGAATGCCTAGGGACAAGTTGCCGACGAAAGGCG